>OGEG01000001.1_pt1 | contig 961437 bp, 861 predicted proteins | sample 1570621 | NCBI WGS metagenome assembly OGEG01 (sample SAMEA2582130, study PRJEB24529) | metagenome | biome: Human gut stool | place: China | collected 2011 | reverse complement strand
AACAGGAGCAGTACTCGCTGGAGGAAGTGCGCCTGCTGCTGAAGCTGCTGCAGATGAGTAAGGGCCGCTGAAAGCAGCGGCTGTACTTTTTGCAGCTTGGATAAAAACTCTCAATACCAGCTCCGCAGTAATAACTGCGAGGATATAAACAAGTTTTTCTAAGGGGGCAGCGCGGCAGAACAAAAAGCAGTAAAGACCGAAAAAGACTGAACTGGGAAAGAAAGGAGGCGCAAAGTGGCAGAACAAATACATATCGGTTTTGGGATCGACAAAAACTTCGGCAGATTCGCCGGGATCACCATTACCTCACTGGTGCATAACAACATTCAACATGATTTAAATATCCATATCGTCTATGACGAATTATTGCCGGAGGATATGGACAGATTAAAAAAGACGGAGCAGTTATACCGTAACCTGACACTGCACTTCTACCAGATCACCAGCACCGAGGGGATGACATTTATCGTACCGCCGGGTCATATCACGCAGGCCATGTATTACCGCTATCTGTTTGTCGATCTGCTGCCAAAATCAGTTAAGCGGCTTATCTATCTGGATGCCGACATCATCTGCAAAGACGACATCCTGCCGTTGTGGCATACCGATCTGCAGGGCAGAGTTTTAGGAGCTGTACGTGACTGGGGTGAGGATCGCAGCTGCGGGCGTATCGGTTTGAAGAACGGCCGTTATTTCAATTCCGGCGTGCTTTTAATGGATTTGGTAAAGTGGCGGCAGCAAAAGCTGACGCAGAAGCTGTTCCGATGGCTGGAACAGGTAGGCAACACCAAAATACTCTGGGGCGACCAGGACGCACTCAACGGCGTTATCGATGGCTGGTTTACCGAACTGCCGAAAATTTATAACGGTATTGTCATCAACAACACGACACTGAACGAGGAACTGGATGTAGTGCTGGTGCATTATATCGATTATATCAAGCCGTGGCATATCTATTATATGGACAGTGGCGCCAAAGAATTGTACTGGGAGTACGTTAAAAAATCACTGTGGAGCGATCTGCGGCCTGTTGACGGCAAAAGTGTTCAGACGGTGATGATGACAGCGCGGCTGCTGTATAAGCAGGGTAAATATGCCGAATCGGCGTCGTATTACGAAGCCTTATTAAAATATTTTTTGAAAGACAAATATGAATGATGAATTTGGGAAGGAAGTATGCAAATGTCTCGTAAAGCAGGTTTAGCCAAGAAAATAGCCCATACCCTGATGGCGATGTCGATCGTCTATTCCAGCGGCATCAATATAGTCGTCAATGAGGTGTATGCCGCAGAAAAAATATTACTAGAAAATGAAGAAATTAAGCACGGCGGTGAGTTTACGAAAAGCGGAACTCCCGGCAATGATTTTAGTGCCAGCGGAGGCATTACTGATGGTGAAGATCTAAGTTATACCGGAGTGATCAAAACGAGCGATCTTTCCGGTCAGCTCATCTCAATTAAAGCGACTGGCGGCAAGGGTGGTGAGGATAATGCCGACGACCCAACAGTAAAGCAGGGGGCTAAAGGCGGCGACGCTATCGCTAAAGTAACGATAGACGGAACTCTGAGCAGCGTCACAACAGGAGATATAGCAGTAAGTGCTTACGCAGGAGCGAATGGCAGCGCTTACCAGGGAACGAACGTACGGCGTTAGCGGCGCGGCAGCGGCTTACGGGCTCGAGCTTAAGCATGATCTTACTATTACAGCGGCTGATATCACTGTAAAAGCTGGAATGACTTATCATACTCCGGGAATAGGTGGTAGAACGGATATAGCTGGAGACAAACATAGCGAAGCGATGGCAGTAGGCCTTAAGGTGGACAGCGGTACTGTTGATTTTACTGCCGGTAAGATCAAGGTTATCGCTGATAGTGAAGTTTATAATTTAAATGTTGATGTAATCGCGACAGAAAGAACTAAATTGTCTGATGGCGGTGATGCAGCAGCTTATGGTATCCAGGTCAATGGCGGCGAGGTAAGCGCAAAGCTGACCGGAGATATAGTGTTTGATAAGGTTCTCGGTGCAGATGGCAGCGGCACAAGGACAGAGGTCAATACTGGTAAAGGTGTTGACGGAGGCAACGGTGGCAATGCCTATGCTTACGGCGTTGATGTAAACGGCGGGATAGCTCATTTAGATTTGCAAAACATAACCATCGATAACGTAACATACAGTGGTAACTATATAAATGGCGGCGTCGGTGGTATAGGTGCTGGTACCGGTAATTCAGCGGCTGCAGCCGGCAAGACCGGCAATACCGGAAAGATCACTGCATTTGGCGTCAATGCCGAAGGTGGACAGACCGACGGTAACATAAAAACAATAAAAATTGAACTTACGAATAAGAATGGTAATGACAGCAGCGATGTTGTAAACAGGATCAGTGGCAACGGCGGTGCCGGCGGAGCAGTACAGCTGAATGTTGCGGAGGCAATTGACATTAAAGCTACTGCCGGTAACGGTGGCAAGTTAAACTGGCTAGAACTGGAAAGTGAAGGTTTACTGACAGCGACAGGAGCGGTGCAGTCTGCTGCAGGCAAAGGCGGCGAGGCATTGGCCGCCGGCATTGATAACCGGGGCGGCAGCAGTAATGTTACAGCTAAAGATATCAAGATCATGGCCATTGGTGGCAGTGGCGGCACTAGTGCTTATAGACTAGAAAACGTATCAGAGGCTGATGCGGCAATATTAGCTGCCGAAAGGGTAAGCGGCGAAGGCGGCGAGGCGACAGCTATCGGCTTACAAAATACGGACGGCAGCCTGACGGCAGATGTACAGAAGCTGGAAATAACTGCTACCGGTGGTGCTGGCGGCGCGGGATTGAGCACCTATAGTACGATCAGCGGCGCTGGCGCAGACAGTGGAGCTGCGGCCGCTTACGGTATCAATGTTTTAGGCGGATTAGCAGAAAATTTGACAGTGGCTGAAATTACAGTGCAGGCTACCGGTGGTACCAGCCAAAAACCTCGCAGTGGTTTTGTAAATGCTACCGGGGCTGGAGTAACCGGCGGCAAGGGCGGTAAAGGCGGGGCTGCTGCTGCCTATGGCGTCAGTAACAGCGGCGGCAGTGCCGGCGTAACAGTGGCTAAAATTACGATCAGTGCTAACGGCGGCACTGGCGGCGCAGGCGGTGGCGTAGATAAATCAGATGGTTCCTCTTACGTTGCTGCAGGTACAGGCGGTGACGGCGGTGATGGCGGCAGTGCCAATGCTTACGGTGTTTTTGGCAGTGGCAGCAGCCGTACTGTGATCGTTGCAGATAAGATTAGTGCAGAAGCTGTTGCTGGTGCTGGCGGTGCAGGAGCTACTAGTTCTAATGATGGTTATGATAGTGGTGTCGCTACATCAGGCAGTGACGGAGCCGCTGGAAAAGAAGCGAAAGCTTATGGTGTGTATGCCAATCAGGGGGCGGTAATCGATTTGAGTGCGAAAAGCGGCGACACTATCAAGATCGGTGCTAAAGCTGCCGCTGGTAGTGTGACTAACGAAGCCTACGCAGTTTATGCCGATAAAGGTACAGTTCTATTTGGCAGTAATGCCGAGCTGAATACCAGTGACGGAGCTTCAACACCGGATAATAATGTACTGACATCTTTGAACAATGCTACCCTTGGCTTCAGCGGTACCAGTGCCGACAGGAAGGTTACCGGCGGCACCCTGCAGCTGTCAGGCAGTAATGAATTTAGGGTAACGACAGACCTGGCAAATAACAAATCGGACAGATTTAATTTTGCTAAGCTGGCATCTGGCAGCAGTATGGAAGAACAATACATTACTGTTGGTTATGACAAAGCTTTTGACGGCAGCAGTGCTGATAGTATCAGCGGCAGTAATGTTGTAGTTTTGAGTGTTGCTGACCTGAACGGTCAGACACTGGGTAATTTCGTTGGGAAGGAAAGTATAATGGATGACCCGCTTTCTCCTTTTTCGGCAACACCGACTGTAGTAGTTGATGATACAGAGGTTCGGATAAGTAAAATCGATTTGAACAAAGATATTGGACCGTCTGATACGATGATTATCAGTAATGACGCGAGTTTGGCATTGCGCAATGTTTGGCGGATCGAAGGCAACAACGTTATGAAACGTATGGGTGAGCTGCGCAGTGGTACCGAAGCGGGAAAAGGCGGCGTCTGGGCCCGCTACTATCGCGGTGAGCTGAGTGCTGACAGTAATTATGACAGTAGTTTCAGTCAGGATTACACAGGCTTTCAGGGCGGTATAGACAAAGTGCAGGACTACAAAGGCGGTAAGCTTTATACAGGTATCGCCGTCAACCGCATCGACAGCAACGCCGGCTATACGGTAGGCAGCGGTGATCTGAGCAGCACAGGAGTGGGCCTGTATGGCAGCTGGCTGGGCAGCAAGGGACATTATCTGGATGTTATCGCCCGCGGCAGCAAGCTGACTAATGACTTTAAACTGGTCGATTTAAGCGGCAATGCCGCCAAAGCCGATTATGATACCTGGGCTTACGGTATCAGCGCCGAATACGGCTACAGACAGGACCTGAACGCAGGCTGGTTCGTAGAACCGCAGGCCGAACTTAGCCTGGGCCATATTAGTAGAGTTGATTATACAACGTCTAATGGTGTCAGCATCCGGCAGGATGGAGTTAACAGCGCTATTGTACGTTTAGGCTTCTTGGGTGGTAAAGAGTTTAGCATTGGCGGGCGCCCGAGCAATGCCTATGTCAAAGCATCACTGCTGCACGACTTCGGCGGCAACGGCGGTTCAACAGGATATTATGGCATTAAAAGTTTGGCTATGCAGACAGGCGACCTGACTGGGAGCTGGTATGAAATCGGGTTGGGCGCAAATTTGGGCATTACCAAAAACAGCAATTTGTATTTTGATGCGCTGAAAACTTTAAATAGTACGGTTCGTACCGACTGGCAGTTTAACGCCGGGTTGAGATTCACGTTCTAGCAGATTTACAAAATAAAAAGGCTATATAAAACTTTAACAGCATACAGAAAAACAAAAAAACTCTGCCGATGAGGGCAGAGTTTTGCGGACGATTGAGTTTTATTGCTTATTACACCAGCTTTTTGAAGTAGCTGTTGACGAACATCAGATAAAAGACTATCGAAATCGCCATTGTTGCCAGTTCTGCGAAAGGTACAGAGAGCCAGATGCCGTTGATGCCTATCAGTGAAGGCAGGGTAAATAAGGCTGCCAGTACGAATATCAGCGAACGCAGCAGCGAGATGATGCCTGCGATCAGTCCGTTACCTATAGCGGTATAGAAGCCGGCGATAAAGATATTGAAGCCCAGGAAGATAAAGCAGTAGGAGAACATCCTGAAACCGTGTACTGCTAAATCAATGACCTGCTGGTTATCGCCGATGTACCAGGAGATGATGTTGGCGCCGTAAAAACGGGCTAAGGTGAAGACCGCCAGGGAGCCAAAAAGAATGGCTTTTTTACAGTGATCGATGATCTCGCCCAGGCGTTTTTTGTTTTGCGCGCCGTAGGCATAACTGATAACCGGCTGTGCGCCTGTTGCTATACCAAGATAGATGCTGATGAGGAAGTAGAAGATGTTGATGTTGACGGCCATAGCCGCAACGCCATCCTCGCCGGCAAATTTGATAATAGCGATATTAAAGAAAATCGTTACGATACCCGAGGAAAGCTCGGTGAGCATTTCGCCGGCGCCGTTGAAGCTGGACTTGATAAAGTACCATTTGTTCCAGTGGAATTTGGTAAATTTCAGGTTTGTTTCGTAGAGTTTGAAATAAACCAGACCCATCAGCGTGGAGATGGCGATCGAGGTGATCGTAGAAATCGAGGCGCCGAAAACTCCCCAGCCTAAAACAACGATAGTATAATAGTCTAAGACGATGTTGAGGATAAATCCTGTTAAGGACATTACCAGAGAATAGGCAGGTCTGCCGTCCAGACGGATATAATATTCGAGGAACAGCTTGACCGCCAGGATCGGCGTACCTAAAATCATATATTTAAGGTAAGTTTTACAATCTTCAAACAGCAGCGCTGTAGAACCCAGAGAATAAATAATACGGTCCATATTAAAGTAAGCGACGATTGCAAAAATTGCCGTAAATCCCGTCAGAAACCAGAACATTGAGGTGAAGTAGGTATTGGCTAAACTGCGTTTGCCTTCGCCCAGCTTAATGCCGACCAGGGCACAGGAGCCGCAGGTAAACATGACGGCCAGACCCCAGATAAGGTTTGAGTAAGGCAGGACGATATTGATAGCGGCCATGGCGTTAGTTGATACGTATTGTGCCAGGAACCAGCTGTCGATCGCTGAATAGAACGATACCAGAACCATTGTAACTACGGACGGGAAAATATATAAGATGAAGTCCGAGAAACTTTGTTTTACATTTATTTTGCTGTACATTTGGGACACCCTTTCCGAAACTTGCGCAAGTTCCTGTATCTATATCCTACCTTAGCGGTAATATTAAAGCAAATGAGGAATATTGAGGAGATTGAAGGAGATTGGAGGAGCTTTGAGGAGTTTGGGAAAAAATTTGTTTCCCGGATTTTAAATAGTGATAGAGGCCTTAAATCGCCTTTAGTTACAAAAAAAGTAAAAAATGTTATATTTTAAAGAAATTTAACGTTTTTGTTTGACAAGTGTATAGCGCAGAGATATAATAAATCCAACAGAATATTATTAGATAGAGGAGCGGAAAGCAAGAGTACTTCGCGGAGAGGGATCGCTGAAACGAAGGAAAGGGTAACCGCCGAAGTATAACGGCAGCCATGCGGTTATGCTGGGCCGTCGGTAAAAAACCGCCGGACTGTCGCCTTACAGGCGGAGGGCTATCTCAACTATGCAGATTATATTTGTATGTAACAATGCTGTTGACCGTTGAGTATTGCTCTCAACGGTTTTTGATTTTTATAAGGAGTGTGAAATTAATGATTAAGGTTTTAGTTAATGGCGCTTTGGGACGTATGGGCAGCGAGGTCGTGAAAACTGTTCTTGAACAGGAGGATATGGAGCTTGTTGCCGCAGTCGATGCTTTCGGCGCCGATAAAATGATTCCGGTTAAAAACGGTAATCAGATGGCAGTAGCTACTGATCTTAAAGCCAAACTGATGGTAGTAAAGCCTGATGTAGTTGTTGATTTTACCCGTCCTGATGTAGTAATGGCATCACTGCGCACAGTGCTGTCGGCAGGAGTTCGTGCGGTTGTTGGTACAACAGGCTTCAGCGAGGCTGATCTGGCAGAGCTGGATGAGTTGGCTAAAGCTAATAATACAGGTATTCTGATCGCTCCTAATTTTGCTTTGGGGGCAATATTGATGATCAAGCTGGCCTGCGAGGCAGCAAAATATTTTCCTAATGTTGAGATCATTGAACGTCACCATGATAAAAAGCTTGACGCTCCTTCAGGGACTGCGGTTATTACAGCCCAGCAAATCGCCGAGGTGCGTCAGGAAATGCACCAGGGACATCCGGAAGAAAAAGAGTTGCTGGCAGGTGCCCGCGGCGCTGATTATAAAGGTATGAAGATCCACAGCGTGCGTTTACCCGGATATGTTGCTTCTCAGGAGGTCATTTTCGGAAGTCAGGGCGAAACTCTCCGCATCAGCAACGAACCGGTCAACCGTGAATGTTATATGCCCGGTGTGATGCTTGGCTGCCGCAAGATGATGGATAAAGTTGGTTTGACTTATGGCTTGGATAAGCTGTTATAATAAAATTTATGGAGGGGAAGCAGATGAAAAAATATAATGTGGCTATTTTAGGCGCTACCGGAGCGGTAGGAGCCGAGTTTTTGAAACTTATCGAGGAAAGGAACTTTCCGTTTTCCGAATTACGCCTGCTGGCTTCTAAACGCAGCGCCGGTAAAGAAATAGCTTTTATGGGTAAAACCTACACTGTTGAAGAAGCTACTTTCGATTCCTTTAAAGGTATAGATATCGCTTTGTTTGCAGGCGGTTCCATTTCTAAAGATTTCGCTCCGCATGCGGTGAAAGCCGGCGCGGTGGTCATTGATAATTCCAGTGCTTTTCGTATGGACCCTGAGGTACCGTTGGTAGTGCCGGAGGTCAATCCGCAGGCTATTTTGAAGCATAAAGGTATTATCGCCAACCCAAACTGTTCTACTATTATTATGGTTATGGCTTTAAAACCTATTTATGACCTGGCAAAAATAAAGCGTGTCATCGTGTCTACTTATCAGGCTGTTTCCGGTGCCGGCAAAGAAGGTATCGACGAGCTTGACGCTCAGGTGCGGGATCATAGTGAGGGCAGGGAAATGACTGCGAATATCCTTCCTTCCGCCAGCGCTGAGAAGCATTATCCTATTGCTTTTAATCTGATTCCTCAAATAGATGTTTTCTGCGATAATCTTTATACTAAGGAAGAAATGAAGATGGTCAATGAAACGAAAAAAATTATGGAGGATTATGAAATGCGGATCACTGCTACTACGATCCGCGTACCTGTTTACCGCAGTCATTCCGAGTCTGTAAATATCGAGCTGGAAAAAGAAGTCGATCTGGGGGCTATGCGCGAAGCGCTGGCAAAATTCCCGGGAGTTACTGTTCAGGATGATCCTTCTAAGCAGGAATATCCGATGCCGTTATATACTTCCGAAAAAGACGATGTTTATGTAGGACGTCTGCGCAGGGACGAATCATGTGAGAAGTCTTATAATATATGGGTCGTCGGCGATCAGATCCGTAAAGGCGCTGCGCTGAATACTTTACAGATCGCCGAAACGATGATCAAAAACGGCTGGATCTAAGATAGGAGAGCGACACAGTTCATGAAAATTTTAGTGCAAAAGTTCGGCGGTACTTCCGTTGCTTCACAGGAAGCGCGCATCGCTGTTAAGGATAAGGTGCAGAAAGCCGTACGCAGCGGTTTTGCTCCGGTTGTAGTTGTTTCTGCGATGGGACGCAAAGGAGAACCTTACGCTACCGATACCCTGATCAAGGTACTGAAGGAAACGAATCTTTCAGTCAACGTGCGCGAACTGGATATGATGATGTGCTGCGGCGAGATCATGGCAGCCTGCGTTATGGCAGCGACGCTGCAGAAATTCGGGATCAATGCTATGGCGCTTACGGGCGGTCAGGCCGGGATTATTACGGATTCTCAGTTTGGTGCGGCACGGATCAAAAATATCAATGTCAGCAATTTGCATCATTTATTGGAATCAGGCGTTATTCCTATTGTCTGCGGGTTTCAGGGCATGACGGAAAATAACGGCAAGTTTACTACTTTGGGCCGCGGCGGCAGTGATACTACGGCTGCTGCAATAGGCGCCGCTTTGCATGCTGAATGTGTCGAGATTTATACTGATGTCGAAGGCATTATGACAGCGGATCCGCGTTTGGTAAAAGAGGCTTCGATATTGAAGCAGATCTCCTACGGCGAAGTTTGTCAAATGGCGCATCAGGGCGCAAAGGTTATCCATCCGCGCGCAGTAGAGATCGCAATGAAGAAAAATATACCGCTGATCGTAAAATCTACGTTCAGCGATGCTCCCGGCACACTCATTACAAATGATTGTGCAGAAACGGAAGAGGATACTTCTATCAATGAGCGCAGGCTGGCCAGCGGTGTAACTCATCTGACCGATCTGGCTCAGTTCCGGGTTGCGCTCAATCCTGAGGATATCGCCAGCGGCCGCAAGCTGTTTGAGGATCTGGCTGATGCCGGTATCAGCGTCGGCTGTTTGAATTTATCCGAGAGCAATGCTATGTTTGCGGTTTTTGCCGATGATGTGGAACATACAAATAAAGTTTTAAATGGTACAGATTTTGAATATACTTTAACCGAGGATTGTGCCAAGGTTTCGGTTGTCGGTTCGGCGATGCGCGGCGTACCCGGTGTTATGGCTAATTTTGTTGCAGCGCTTACCGGCTGCAAAATAAGCATCCTGCAGACTGTGGATTCTGATACGACTATCTCCGCGATAATCAAACAGGAACATCTGATCGATGCTGTGAAGGCGCTTCATAAAGCGTTTAAATTATAAGCGAGGTGTAAGTAATGAAAAATCCTTATTTTGGCAGACTTTTGACCGCTATGGTCACTCCTTTTAATGCTGATGGCAGCGTCAATTATGAAAAGGCGGCTGATCTGGCTGAATGGCTTATCAATAATGGCTCTGACGGCTTGGTCGTAGCAGGCTCTACCGGCGAGGCTGCTACTATGAGTGCGGAGGAAAAACTGGAATTGTTCCGCGTAGTTGTTAATCGTATCAATAAACGCGTGCCTGTTATTGCTGGTACAGGTTCTAATAACACTGCTGATTCTGTCAAAATGACGAAAATGGCCGAGGCAATGGGTGTCGATGGCGCTTTGATAGTTGGTCCGTATTACAACAAGCCGACACAGGAAGGGTTTTACCAGCATTTTGCAGCTGTAGCGCAAAGTACAGGATTGCCTATCATTGTTTATAATGTTCCGGGACGTACAGCTTCCAATATCTCTCCGGCAATAGTAGCACGTCTGGCTGCTGATTTTGAGAATATTGTTGCGATCAAAGAAGCTGCAGGCAATGTTGCTCAGGTTGCCGAGCTTTATTCGGTTCTTCCGGAAGAGTTTACGATCTACAGCGGTGACGACGGACTGATTCTTCCGTTTATGTCTGTCGGCGCGACCGGGCTTATTTCTGTGCTCAGCAATATTGGCGGCGGTATCTTGCAGGACGTTATGCAGGCTTATGAAGACGGCCGCGTACGCGAAGCTGCAAAATTGAATGCCAGAATGGTGCCGTTGGCAAACGCTATGTTTATCGAAACCAATCCTATCCCGGTAAAAGCTGCGGTAACGCTCGTTACTGGCATTGATGCAGGTCAGCCGCGTCTGCCGCTGACCCCGATGGAACCGGCAAATAAAGCAAAAATGGTCGCCGTTCTCCAAGAATACGGCCTTGTAAAATAATGGCGAAATTAGTAGTGATAATTCAGTGTGACATCGTGCAGAAAAAATGCGTTGGTTATGCCTGCATGAAATCGTTTTATGAGCGCAGCGGCAGATTTACCGGTTATGATGCCGATACCAAATATATGACGATTACCTGCGGCGGCTGCTGTGGTGCTGGTGTAGCCGGAAAAATCGAAGATTTGAACCGTAAACTTAAACGCTGGGGTGATGATCGCAGGGATGTTGTGGTACATTTAGCATCGTGCGTCGTATCAGACAATTATCACCGTCCGCCTTGTCCACATAGAGACTACATCAAGACAATCGTAGAACGTAAAGGTTACCCTGTTATTTTTGGTTCGTATATTTCCAAAACTGCAGAGAAAAAACGTCAGGACGGCATTTACGAAGCTTTTTAATGCTTGCTGCTACCGTAGTTTTATTATAAAACTACGGTAGTTTTTCTGTGTTTGGGGCAGGATTTTTACCCTCGGTACAGAATTTAATAATTATCGAATTAAATAAGACGCTTAAAGCTGTCAGATTCAGCAAACAGGCTGAGGCCGCGGAGAATGCCGGCAAATATACCGGTCTTGTCGGCAATAATATTTGTGAAGATTGGTTTAGGAGGTAGTTTTTTGTGATTAAAAAAATTTTATTTTTGTGTATGATGCTGATGATATTGCTGATGCCTAAAGGACCTGTGGAGGCAGCAGGTATTACTGCTTATGAAAAATTTATCAGCCCGGCCTACTGGACGGAACATAATGCCGACGGTGATAAAGTAGTGCTAAATGCGGCGGGCGTAGAGGCTTTCAATAAAAAGATCATTGCCGCATCGCCGACAGTTTATGATATGGCCGCTTATCCTAAAACCCTGAGCGGTAAAACGGTAGCAACTTATGTCAATACGCATACAGATTTGAGTGATGAACTGTACCGGGAAGGTAAGCTCGTCAGTGATAATTATAAAAATATTCTGCGTTCGCAAACTAATGCGGCGGCAATACCGGCTGAGGTCACTGTGCGTTATGGCGTTACTGTAAGGCGTGCTAATCTGCGTAATCTGCCGACAGGTGAAGGTTTGTTTTTTTATGCCGGTGACCGTAATTTTGATGCTTTGCAGGAAACCGCTTTGGATCCGGGCGAGGCTGTCGCTATTTTGCATACCAGTACTAACGGTTATTTTTATTATGTGCAAGCGTATAATTACCGTGGCTGGCTGTCTAAATTTGATGTTGCCGAAACTGACCGCAGTATCTGGTTGCGTTATGCGGAGCCTAAGAATTTTCTGACCGTAGTTGCTAAGGATTACACATTAAAGGCGGACGGAGCTCAGGTTTTATTTCAGCAGGGCGCTCGTTTGCAGCTGGCTGATAAAAAAGCATCTGCTTATACGGTGAAGGTTCCTGTCAGGACTAAAGAGGGCAAGCTGCAGGAAGAGAAGGTAGTTTTGGCTGCCAATGCTTCGCTGCACGAAGGTTATCTGCCTTATACGACTAATAATATTATCCGCAGCGCTTTTAAATTTTACGATTCTGTATATGGTTGGGGCGGACTGCAGCAAAGCGTCGATTGTTCCAGTTTTATCAGTAATGCTTACCGTACAGTAGGTATTTTTCTGCCGCGCAATGCTGACGAGCAGGAAACAAGCGCTGGTATTCATAAAAAAATGGGCAATATGAGCAGTGCTCAGCGTGCCAATGTCATAAAAGGTTTAACTCCTGGTTCTACACTGCATATGGACGGACACGTGATGTTGTATCTCGGTTCCTCCAACGAGATTCCCTATGCTATTCATTCTCTGGGCAGCCATTATACGGGCGGTACGCGTCATAGTGTAATGAAGGTCGTTGTCAGTGATTTGAATCTGCAGAAATCAAATGGCAACACCTATTTGGATGAGTTGACTACCTGTGTAACTTTCAGATAAAAATAAAAAAGTATAAAGGAGCAGTATTATGGATTTAGATCAGGAAACAGCAAAAGAGTTAGTAAAATCAGTGATAGATGGTTTTGAAGAAGAAAGTATAGTTAATGCGGAGTCTGTTACCTTGTTTTTGTGCAGGGAATGTCTGCCGTACTTAACAAAAATGAATATTCCAGCTAATATAGTGCAGGCTGTCAATGGGCTGGCTGAAAAAAATGAAGATTTGACAGCAGCAGGAAGCTTGACTGATCTTGTTATAGCGCAGGATGGAAGGTTGCAGAGAGTTATTGTTGCCGGCTTTGGCAAAGGTGATGAATGCAAGCCGAACAATCTACGTAAAGCTGCAGGCAGTGCTGCCAGGGCTCTAATTGCTGCCAAAATAAAGCAGACTGCTGTTGTGGCACCGATTCTTTCTAATCCGGCAAGGGTCCATTACTTAGCTGCTTTGGCAGAGGGGCTGGTTTTGGGAGGGTATCAATTTACGGAATGTAAGGGTAAACCTGAAGCTAAACCGGAACTTGATTTTTCTATTATTTCCGGTATTCCTGATGCTGAACGGGTGCTTGCAGAAGCTGAGGTTGTGGCAGATGCGGTTTGTTATACACGCGATCTGGTCAACCGGCCCGGCAATTTAGTGACTCCAAGCGTTATGGCTGAAGAAGCAGAAGCATTGGCTCTGGAATATGATATGGAATTTGAAATTTTAGACGTAACAATGATGGAAGCGATGGGCATGCATGCTTTACTGGCTGTAGGGCAGGGCTCTATCCATCCTCCGTGTCTGGTTACAATCAAATATAATGGAGCAGGTGCTGCGCCTTATACTGCTTATGTCGGTAAGGGTATTACTTTTGACAGCGGAGGTATTTCGATCAAGCCCAGTGACAATATGGGTGAGATGAAAGACGATATGGCTGGTGCTGGTGCAGTTTTAGGCGCGTTAAGGGCTATTGCCGCACTGAAAATACCCTGCAATGTGATGGGGATCATTGCCTGTGCTGAAAATATGCCTTCCGGCAGCGCTCAGCGTCCCGGAGATGTTGTAAAAGCAGCTAACGGTAAAACGATCGAGGTTATTTCAACAGATGCCGAAGGACGTATGGTCTTGGCGGATTCGGTCTGGTACGCCTGCAAGCAGGGCGCAGACAAGGTAGTTGATATAGCAACGCTGACTGGCGGCGTTATTGTTGCTTTGGGGACAGAAACAGCTGGTGTTGTCGGCAACGATGATGTTTTGATCAGACAGATTATCGAAGCTGGTAAAAAAGCAGGCGAAAGCTACTGGCAGCTGCCTGCGCTGCCGGAATGCAAGGAAGCGTTGAAAAGTGATGTTGCTGACCTGCTCAACAGTGCCGGACGTGAAGCCAGCTGTATCAGCGGCGGATTGTTTATCGGTGAATTTGTCGAAGCAGGGATACCCTGGGCCCATATTGATATCGGCGGTACTTCTACCGCTGCTAAAACTGCGGGTTTTAAAGTTAAGGGTGGTACCGGATTTGGCGTCAGCACTTTGATTAAGCTGGCGCAGGAAATGTAAAATGTTAGTAGATCTGCATACTCATAGCACAAGTTCAGATGGAACTTATACTCCGGCAAAGCTGGTAGAAGCGGCAGCTGCTGCTAAAATAGGCGTACTGGCTTTGACTGATCATGATTCTGTAAATGGCATTGTTCAGGCAGAAGCCGCTGCTGTAAATATAAAAAACGCTCCCCGCATCATCAGAGGCGTAGAGCTTGGTACTCAGGCCGGTGAAGCCAGCGTACATATTTTAGGATATCATATTGATATCAGTAATGAGCGTTTGCTGACGAAAATGCATGAAATGCGCCATGCGCGCGAACTCAGGCTGCAGAAGATTCTTAAGAAAATAGCTGCTCTGGGCTATTATGTCGAGGTGGCCGAATGTGATCCTGACAACAGAGCAGTCGGACGTCCCCATGTGGCTAAAGCTTTAGTTGCCAAAGGGTATTTTGCTACGGTGCAGGAAGCCTTTGACGTGCTTTTAAAGAGAGGCAGGCCCGGTTATGAACCGCAGCCTAAATTATCGCCGGAGGAGGCCGTAGAGCTGCTGCACCAGGCAGGAGGCCTGGCGGTGCTCGCGCATCCAAGTGAGTTGGAGGATAAGCCGCTGGTGAACTGTTTGATGAAGAATGTAAAATTTGACGGTATCGAAGTCTATCATCCTTCCGCAGATATAAATGAGCAGAAATACTGGCTGGAGCTGGCGCAGAATTTTGATTTGCTGGTTTCTGGCGGTTCAGATTTTCACGGAGTGAGCGGGCGTTTTCCTGAGCAATTAGGAATTTTTGAAGTTTTATATACAAATGTCAAAAATGTGATAGAATATAAACAATAAATTTAAGTAGGATTTGCGGAGGCCTTTATGAAAGTAGTAGCTTTTGTAGGTCCCAGCGGTACTGGTAAAAGTCATCGAGCAATAGGTATTGCCCATAAAAATAATTGTGATGCTATTATTGATGACGGATTACTTATCAAAGGAACCAAAATATTAGCCGGAACTTCTGCTAAAAATGAAACGAATAGAATACAGGCGGTCAAGCGCGCTATTTTTACTGAAGAAGATCATGCAGAAGCAGTGCGTCAGGCTTTGGCAGGTAATGACGTCCGGCGGCTTCTGATTTTGGCAACTTCCGACAATATGATAGAGAAAATAGTTAAGCGTTTGGAGTTACCTGAGCCTGAAAAGACCGTTTATATTCAGCAGATTGCGTCCAAGCAGGAGATCAAAAAGGCGAAACAGGCCCGGCTGCGCGACGGCAAGCATATTGTTCCGGTACCGACTGTCGAGTTGAAGCCGCATTTTACAGGTTATTTTGCTGATTTACCATATAATTTATTTTCCAAGCAAAGGAAGAAAAGCGGGGAAGACCGTTCGATAGTCAGACCGGCGTTCAGCTACTATGGCAAGCTGTTGATTTCCGATTACGCTATTTATGACATTATCAATCTCATTGCCGAAAAAATGATGGGCATTGATAAAGTAACAGGCATCAAAGTGCGCAGGCGTGCCGAAACGAAAGGCATCAGCATTTATGTCGATGTCGTATTGTATTACGGCGTTAAGATTTTTGAAGTAACAAAATTGTTCCAACACAAAATAAAAGAAAAAGTAGAATATATGACGGCAATGCAGGTCAAAACAATCAATGTTTCCGTCCGCAGCTTGTCGGTAAAAAAACAGGAGGATTTTTATGTTAAACGAACAAAGTAATGAAAGAGTACTTTTTTCGGGGTATGCAAAATTACCGGTAGGAATTACAGCTGCGGAAATGTATAAGGTAATAGGCGTGATTGTGGTTGTAGATATGAAGAGTGGACTTATCGTAAAGGCAGACTGCACACTGGCGACTGAACTGGCACGGCAATATATTGCGCAGTGCCTTATTGGTTACAATCTTTCCAATGGGCACGAAGAGCTGCAGAATATTTTAGAACGTCAATATCAGGGCAGTGCTAAAAAAGCCGTTGCAACGGCTATGCGGATAATTTATGACAAATACCGCAGCTTTAAAAACGGGGAAAGCGCCGAAGGCAGTGACAAATTTATCTGAAGATAATAAAATAACAAAAATGTATAAAAAAAAATCCCTTCAACAAAAATGTTGAAGGGATTTTTTCACATAACAGGATTAGTAAGTGCATCTGCCTGTTCAAAAATGAAAGCAGGTGAAGGATAATAGAATTGGCAATGCTGGAAACTGATTGCTTCTGTTGAAAAACGTTTTAGTAAAGCATAACTGGCACGTTCTTCAAAATCGATCAGATTATCCTTGTTGATATCGGCGTCATCGACAATGACCAAAAGATAAGCCGGAACGCTGGGCGCGTCTTCCGGGACCAGGCTGCGGTCAAGCGGGACACCTGGAACGATACGAAGATGGCCGATGACCTGCTGATTTTCGTCAAGCAGCTGGGCACGGAAAGTATCGTTGTAAAGCGTACGTGAAAGTTTGAGAGTATAAGCTCCGGAACTCATAAAACACACATCCTTTTCTCTTATTGGCAAGGGAATTTATTGCCCTCTGAATATTTGATAACGATATATATGATACCATATTCTTTTAATTTTAGCAAAGCGGCAAAAATTTAAGAAAAACAGATAAAGTATATTGTATACAATATAGAGCTTCTTCTAACTTGCAGGATTTTATAGAAATTTATCGAATTAAACTAAGTAAGTAAAGTGGCATAGTCATTTGAAAAATGAGCTTTTATTTTTCATGATACAACTGTGTACACTCAAAAATGAGGAGGGGATCCTATGAAAAAACTTTTAGCTTTTCTGATGGCGATCATGGTCTTTGCTACTATGGCAGCCGGCTGCGGCGGTGGTTCTGACAAAAAGGACGAAAAAAAACCGGCTGCGCAAAAATTCATTAATATTGCTACTGGCGGTACAGCTGGTACATATTTCCCATTGGGAGGCGCTATCGCTGACATTTTGAATAAAAATGTTCCCGGAGCTAATGCTTCAGCACAATCCACCGGTGCATCTGTAGCAAATATCAACTTGTTGCAGCAGGATAAAGTCGATATCGCTTTTGTACAAAATGACATCGCTTATTATGCTGTTAACGGTTCAGAAATGTTCAAAGATAAAAAAGTCCCCAGTATCCAGGGCTTGGCGACTTTGTATCCTGAAACCGTACAAATCGTAACGTTGGATAAAACTGGCGTAAAATCTCTGAACGATGTTAAAGGCAAACGCGTTGCAGTAGGTGCCGCAGGTTCCGGTACTGAAGCTAATGCCCGCCAGATCCTCGAAGCTTATGGTATCACTTATGACGATATCAAAGTCCAATACCTCTCTTTCGCAGAAGCTTCCAATGCATTAAAAGACGGCAATGTTGACGTTGCATTCGTAACTGCAGGCCATCCGACCGCAGCTATTCAGGATATCGCGACTCAAAACCATGTAGTTTTACTGCCGGTTGACAGCGATAAAGCTGACGCTTTGATTGCAAAATATCCTTTCTATACCAAACTTACTATTGCAGCCAAAACTTACCCGAATCAAGAAGCCGACGTTCAGGCAATCGCAGTTCGTGCTATGTTGGCAGTAACTGATAAAATGAATGCTGATACCGGCTATGCTATCACCAAAGCTATTTTCAGCAATCTCGATCGTTTGAAAGCAGCTCATTCTGTAGCTAATGCAGTTTCTAAAGCAACCGCATTGGACGGTATGTCCGTTCCTGTTAATCCGGGCGCAGAAAAATACTTGAAAGAAAAATAAGAGTTAAATATTTTATATGATGAACCTGAGAGACCGGTTGCCGGGAACTTCCGGTAATCGGTCTTTTTCTAAAAAAATGATTCTGATATCAGTTACTGTATTAGTTGGTTTGGGAATATTGTTTTGGTATGCCAACCAATTAGTAGTTTCTATTAATCCCGAAGATGGATTGCCAAAACAATGTTTTACTGCAAAAAGAGGAGAAGAATGGAATATTGAATTTACCCATTCGGTCCAGTTGACAACGGTGGAAGAATTTTTTAGAGTTGACGGTGCAGATGATCTGGTTATGACACATACTCGGTATCAATCACTGGGAGTAGGACTGCCATATTCACCTGCAGAAGGAATTTTGACTAATACTCCTGACGGTAAGTTTATCTTAAAAATGGATCGGCCTTATAAGACTGTAAAATTAAGAACTGCCGTACAAGCAAAGCCTCGTATTATACATAAAAATAAAGTCTATGATCTTTGCGATCTATATGGACAAGGAACCTTGGTTGAAATCAAGGCAGAAAAACGTTATCAATATTGGTTAAATTAAATTTTGCAAAAGGGGAGGAGAGGGCAGAATGAGTGAACAAGATAAAACAACTATGTCAGCAGAAGAAGTCCTGCAAAAGTTTGACAAAGAGTCTGACAAACGTAATTTAACAGGAATGTGGGACAAATTAATTTCTTTTATCTGTATTGCCTTCGCCGTTTTTCAATTGTATACCGCAACTTTCGGTGTACTTGATGCACACTTACAGAGAGCAATCCATTTGGCATTTGGATTTTCTTTGATTTATCTGCTGTATCCCGGCAGGAAAAACTGGTCCAGATCTGTAATGCATCCGCTTGATGTTTTTTTCGCTGTTCTAAGTGTTGCCAGTGCACTTTATATCGTAATTTTTTACGACGAACTTGTTTTAAGAGCCGGTATGAATACTGAATTTGATTTCAGTATCGCTTTTATCGGTACATTGCTTCTGTTTGAAGCAGCTCGCCGTGTTGTCGGCTGGCCGATGCTTACAGTTGCACTGTTTTTTATGTTTTATGCTTTTGCCGGCCCGTATATGCCGGGGATTCTGGCACATCGCGGAGTTGGTGTGCAGGAGATGTTCGATCATCTTTTCTTTACCACAGAAGGTATTTTTGGTACTCCGCTTGGCGTATCTTCAACATTTATTTATCTCTTTATCTTATTTGGTTCCTATTTGGAAGCTACGGGTTTGGGCAAGTTGTTTATCGACCTGGCTAACGCTGTTGCCGGCTGGGCCGCAGGCGGACCTGCCAAGGTTGCCGTATTATCATCTGGTTTGATGGGCACAGTATCAGGCAGCTCTGTTGCTAACGTAGCCGGTACAGGCGCCTTTACGATTCCGATGATGAAGAAATTAGGTTATCGTCCTGCTTTTGCAGGCGCGGTAGAAGCTGCTGCTTCTACTGGCGGACAGCTGATGCCTCCTGTTATGGGTGCGGCTGCATTCTTGATGGCTGAATTTGTCGGAGTCCCTTATATCGAAGTTGTTAAAGCTGCCGTCATTCCGGCGCTGTTATATTACATTGGTGTTTGGATAGGCGTACATTATGAAGCTAAAAAGTTTGGGCTTAAAGGGACGCCGCGTGATCAATTACCTAAGTTTGGTAAACTGTTTATGGAAAAAGGCCATTTGATTTTACCGCTGGCGATCATCGTTTACTTGTTGGTATCCGGTTATACGCCGATGCGTGCTGCTTTGTGGGCGATTGGTCTTACTCTGATCTGTTCCTGCCTCAGAAAATCTACACGTATCAGCTTTGGTGATGTAGTCAAAGGCTTGATCGAAGGTTCTAAAGGTGTTCTCGGTGTTTTGATTGCCTGTGCTACAGCCGGAGTCATTATCGGTGTTGTAACCAAAACAGGCGTTGGCCTTAAATTGGCTACGGCACTGCTGGATCTTGCAGGTGGACACTTATTGCCGGCAATGTTCTTTACAATGATCACGTCTTTGATCCTTGGTATGGGCGTTCCGACTACTGCTAACTATGTTATTACATCTACGATTGCTGCTCCTGCTTTGGTGCAGATGGATGTTCCTGTTTTGGCAGCGCATATGTTTGCCTTCTACTTTGGTATCGTTGCGGACGTAACTCCTCCGGTTGCTTTGGCTGCTTATGCTGGTGCCGGTATCTCCGGTGCCGATCCAATGAAGACAGGTTTTGCAGCAGCAAAATTGGCAATAGCGGCTTTTATCGTTCCGTATATTTTTGTTCTGGCACCTGAACTGCTTATGATTGATGCAACTCCATTTACGATCACTTTTGCCTGTGCAACGGCGATTATCGGCATGTGGGGCGTATCTGTCGCCATGATTGGGTTCTGTCAGTCCAAGCTCAGCTTTTTGCAAAGACTGCTGTTCTTTGTTGGCGGCTTAAATATGATTATTCCTGGCGCTGTTACTGATGCTATTGGCGTAGCAATTCTTGCAGTTGCTTTCTTCTGGCAGCGCATGAATAAAAATAAAGGTCCTATCGAAAACCATGGTGAGGATCTGTAAGAGCTTCAAACAAGCATACCTTTTAAGGTATGCTTGTTTTTTTATGTTCAGTTCACTGAATCTTTACAATAAAAATTTATTGATAATTGATTAAACATTTGTTTTTCTGCATTATTTAATGTATAATATACCGTAGAGTAGGTGTGCGGTTAATAGATTTTATTACTAGAGGTCTAAATACTTGTACGGAAATAAATTAAAAAAATTTTGGAGGTGTATTTTTTTTGAGTAAAATACAAAGTAAATTAAATATTATTCCCTTGGGCGGATTGGGGGAGATCGGTAAGAACATGACGGTATTCCGTTATGGCGACGATATAATTCTCGTTGATGCCGGCTTGATGTTCCCTGAAGATGATATGCTGGGAATCGATCTTGTTATTCCTGATATTACTTATTTAGTGGAGAACAAAGACAAGGTTAAAGCTATCTTCCTGACTCATGGGCACGAAGATCATATAGGTGCTTTGCCGTATGTTATGAAACAGATCGGCGCTCCTGTTTACGGAACTGCTTTGACTTTAGGTATTCTTCAGGGAAGATTGAAAGAAAACGGGGTCAGCTCTGAAGCATGCAAAATTATCAAACCTGGAGATAAAATTCACGCAGGAAATTTCAAAGTGGAATTTATACGTGTCAACCATAGTATTCCAGATGCAGTTGCATTGGCGATCCATACTCCTATTGGTATTATCATTCATACCGGTGATTTCAAATTTGACCAGACTCCTGTAGATGGACAGGTAACTGAATTTAATAAATTCGCAGAGTTCGGTGATCAGGGTGTACTGGCTTTAATGGCTGACAGTACCAATGCCGAACGCCCCGGTTATACGCAAAGTGAAAAAATAGTCGGGCAGACTTTTGATGATGAATTCCGTTATGCCAAAAACCGTATTATTGTCGCTACCTTCTCGTCAAACGTACATCGTATCCAGCAGGTAGTTGACAGCGCTGTTCGTTATAAACGTAAAGTAGCAGTTATCGGGCGCAGCATGGTAAATGTAGTAAATATTTCCATGGAATTAGGGTATTTAAAAATACCTGAAGGCGTACTGATCGACATTGATGAGAGCAACAACTATACTCCTGATAAGATAGTTATCATTACTACCGGCAGCCAGGGAGAGCCTATGTCTGCTTTAACAAGAATGGCTATGTCCGATCATAAAAAAGTTGATATTGTTCCCGGAGACACTGTTATTATTTCCGCAACACCTATTCCAGGCAATGAAAAGCTGGTTTCCAGAACAATAGACCACTTGTATAAACTTGGTGCCGATGTTATTTATGAAAAAAGCAATGGTGTACACGTTTCAGGTCATGCCAGTCAGGAAGAAATCAAAATGATGCACAATCTGGTGCGTCCTAAATTTTTCATTCCTGTGCATGGCGAATACAGGCATTTGATCAAGCATGCACAGCTTGCAGGCAGTCTGGGTATGCCGCGCGAGAATATCGTCGTAGGCGAAAACGGTTCGATCATTGAATTGACACGCAATAGTATTGGTATCAATGGCCGCGTTCCTTCCGGAAAAGTACTTGTAGACGGACTCGGCGTAGGTGATGTTGGCAATATCGTTCTGCGTGACCGCAGACAGCTGTCCCAGGATGGTATCATGATAGTTGTCGTTACTATCGATAAGGATACCTGCACTGTAGTTTCCGGTCCGGATATAGTTTCTCGCGGCTTTGTTTATGTGCGTGAAGCAGAGGGCTTGATGGAAACTGCTAAAGAGAAAGTTCAGCAGGCTCTTGATAAATGCGAACAGAGCAATGTTTCTGAATGGTCTGTTATAAAATCTGCTGTCCGCGATTCACTTGGCAGATTTTTATACGAAAAAACACGCAGAAGACCAATGATTTTGCCTATTATAATGGAGATCTAATGTTGTAAATGAGGTGCCTAATTTGAGAAGAACCAAAGCAGAACGTACGGAACAACAGAATAACAGTCGTTTGGAAATAAGCGGCGTTCTTTTGCTTGCGTTAGGATGTTTTGCAGCAGCAGCTTATTTTGGGCTTCCTACAGGAACAATAGGTGCTTTTATAGATAAAGTTATGAACTATACTTTAGGTAAAGGGGCATTTTTGTTTCCGCTCGCATGCATAGTTCTTGGTATCAGATTTTCTTTTTCCCACAAGGGAATTGGTTTTTCAAAAAAAGGATTAGCCCTAACATTATTGATGCTGTGCCTTTTAGGCACAGCTCATCATGTTTTTGTACCTGTAGGGGAAGAGCTGGTTCCTGAACAGCTTAAAGAAGGTGGCGGTCTATTGGGCGGAGCTTTTCTTTTAGCATTAAGACGTCTGTCAGGAACAGCTGGAGCATTGATAATTTTGATTGCAGGTATCATCTGCAGCGTTTTATTAACGGGGAAATTGTCTTTAAAGGCTTCGGCAGAAACAGCTGGTAGAAAAGCTAAAAATATTGTAACTTATCAAAATTCAGATAATGAAACTACTGCTGAAACTTCTGATTTTAAGAATATGGAAGTTTTGAACACTGTTAATCCTTACAACAGTGATGATTTTGCAGGCTTTACTTCAGGAATCAAAAAAGAAAGCCAGTTTAAACAGATCATTCGAAAAGCTGTTGGCAAAAATGAAAGTAAAGCTGAAGATGAAGAAGCGTTTTTTGATGATGAACAGCCATTTATTGAAGAATTTCCTGTTGCTGAGAAAAATGAGCCTCATATTATTACAAGGCCGATTATAGATTTTAATAAACCAAAGGAAACAGCAGTACAAATGCCAGAGCATGATTTTCTTAATCCTTACAAAAATCAGAATCCTGGCGATATAAAGATCATTGATACTGCTGATAAAAATATTTCTGCTGCCAACCCGGCTCCTAAAAAGGCTGTCAGTGAAAAAGTAAAAACAGAAACTCTGCCGGCAGCAGAAGCAAGTACATACTTGTTTCCACCTTTGGAGTTACTTAATCCTCCGTATGTTTCCAAAGATAAGCATACCGAAGAGGATATCAGAGAACAATGTGCTATTTTAGAACAGACACTTGAAGATTTCCGCGTTCGCGCCAGCGTCGTCGCTGTTACCCGCGGTCCTTCCGTCACCAGATTTGAACTGGAACCTGCTCCTGGCGTTAAAGTAAGTTCAGTAGTAAACTTAGCAGACGATATAGCGCTCAAACTTGCCGCCTCAGGTGTTCGCATTGAGGCGCCGATACCAGGCAAAGCTGCCATCGGTATTGAAGTCCCGAACCGAAAAAATGATCCGGTATTTTTCAGGGAGGTAGTCGACTGCGATTTAGTTCGTAAAACAGAGTCAAAACTTTGTGTAGGTCTTGGCAAGGATATCAGTGGTAATATTATTACGGTAGACCTTTCTAAAATGCCTCATATGCTTGTTGCCGGTTCTACCGGTTCCGGTAAATCTGTATGTATCAACACGATCATTGCCGGTATTTTATACAAAGCCCGTCCTGAAGAAGTCAAAATGATTTTAGTTGACCCTAAGGTTGTTGAACTTTCTAATTATAATGGTATTCCGCATTTACTGACTCCTGTTGTTACTGATTCCAAAAAAGCTGCTTCAGCTTTACATTGGGCTGTTGCCGAGATGGAACGCCGTTACAAGGCTTTTGCTGATAATCATGTGCGGGAAATCAATAGCTATAATGCACAGGCCGCGGAAAAAATGCCCTTTATCGTAATTATTATTGACGAATTAGCAGATTTGATGATGGTGGCTAAAGTAGATGTAGAAGATGCTATTCTGCGTTTGGCTCAAAAAGCCCGCGCAGCTGGTATCCATCTTATTTTGGCAACTCAGCGTCCGTCTGTTGATGTTATCACAGGAATTGTAAAAGCAAACATTCCTTCACGTATTGCTTTTGCTGTTTCTTCACAGACCGATTCCCGTACTATTTTGGATATGGGCGGTGCTGAAAAGCTATTGGGCAAAGGCGATATGCTTTTTTATCCTATCGGTACAAATAAACCTGTACGTGTACAAGGTGCTTTTGTGAGTGATGGAGAATTAAATAAGATTGTTGATTTTATCAAGAAGCAATCCATACCAGTCGAATATTCAGAAGAAGTTACTCAGCAGGTGTTAGAAAGTGATACTAAAGGTTCTAACGCAGCATCTGAAAATGGCAACGATCTGATGAGTGACGAACTTTTTGAAGATGCAGTCCGTTTAGTCATGGATACTGGTCAGGCATCTTCTTCAATGCTGCAGCGTAAATTTAGAATTGGTTATACGCGTGCTGCACGCTTAGTTGATTGTATGGAAGAACTTGGTATCGTAGGTCAGTCTGTTGGCAGCAAACCCCGCGAATTAATTATGTCGCGTCATGAAATAGAAGAACGTTTTTTTACAGCGCAATAAAGTATGATAGAGGAGGGTAAGCTTATGGATAATATAGGAGAAATTCTAAAAAATACCAGACTTGATAAAGGACTTTCTTTAGAGCAGGTAGAAGAAGCTACCAGTATCCGAAAAATCTATCTAGCGGCTATTGAAACAGGTGACTACGCTAAAATTCCAGGTGATGTTTTTACTAAAGGAATAATACGCACCTATGGTAATTATCTGGGGCTCAACGGTCCAGAATTAGTTACGCTTTACAAAGCTGCTTGTGCAGGTGTTGATCCAGAAGAAATAAAACCTGCTGAAATCCGTACAACTTCTAAAATAAGTGTTGCTCCTCATCTAAAACCGCAAAAAAATTCTTCGAATATTTTTACTTATCTGCTGTCATTTGTGTTGTTAGTTATAATTGCTGCTGCCGGTTATATTTTCTTATTCAGCAGCAGTGATCAGCCGGAAAATATTGTGACACCAAAACAATCAGCTTTAAGTGATGATACTGCCAAAAGCAATGAAATACCTGAGCAGGAAAAAGCAAAAATAGAAGCAGATGCAAAAAAAGCCAAAGAACGCGCTGAACAAGCGGCTGCTGCTAAAGCACAGAAAACGCCTGCTGACAATAAGCAAGTACAGCAGAAGCAGCAAGCTGTTCCTGATAAAAACAATCTAAATCTCTATATGTTTTGTAATGACAGATGCTGGGTAGAAGTTACTGTAGATGGAGAAAAAGTTTTTGAAGGAACTTTAGTAAGCAATCAGGAAAAAAACTTCTCTGCTGATAAAAAAATTATTGTAAAATATGGCAACATCAAGGCAATGCAGATTGCTGTTAACGGAAAGCCTGCTCCAGCTGAAAAAGTTGATGGAGTTGTCATTAAAGAATATAAGAAATAATATCGGAGGCCATAAATCCTAATGAAAGAATTTTTGCCGATTTCCCAGGAAGATATCAATGCTCGTGGTTGGGAACAAATAGATTTTTTGTTTATCAGCGGCGATGCCTATGTTGATCATCCTTCTTTTGGACCGGCTGTTATTTGTCGTGTATTAGAAGCGCAGGGTTATAAAGTCGCACTGTTGTGTCAGCCAGATTGGCGCAAGCTGAAAAATTTTGAGGTGCTGGGCAAGCCTCGTCTGGCAGTGCTTATTTCAGGTGGAAATCTTGATTCGATGCTTTGCCACTATACTGCGGCTAAAAAACCAAGAAAAAAAGATGCATATACACCTGGTGGCGAGATGGGGAAGCGCCCTGATCATGCTACTGTAGTTTACGCGCAGCAAATAAAACGCTTATGGCCGGAAATGCCGGTTATTATCGGAGGCATTGAAGCCAGTTTGCGCAGATTTGCGCATTTTGATTATTGGGAAAATAAAATTTTGCCTTCCATCTTAGTCGAAAGCAATGCCGACCTTTTGATATATGGTATGGGTGAAAAGCAGATCGTTGAAATTGCTGACTATTTAGCTGGCGGAGCTATTATCGAAGATATCCATTATGTGCGGGGTACAGCTTATTTAGCAGATGATTTGCAAGCGTTAGATGAATTTATTGAATTACCTTCATTAGAAGATATATTAAAAGATAGGGAAGCGTTTGCTAAAGCTTATAACCTACAAAGTAAAGAACTTGATCCATTTTCCGGGAAGATTGTTGTCCAAAAGAACGGCAAAAAATTCGTTGTTCAAAATCAAGTGCCATTTCCTTTGTCACAGGAAGAAATGGATGCTATTTATGATTTGGATTATGTGCGTACTTATCATCCGTCTTACGAAAAATACGGAGGAGTGCCTGCAATAGAAGAGGTACAGTTTAGTGTGATCAGTTGCCGTGGCTGTTTTGGCAGTTGTTCTTTCTGTGCTATTCATTCTCATCAGGGAAGAATAATCCAGACACGCAGTCATGAATCTATCATTCGTGAAGCAAAAAAAATCACTGAATTGCCAAATTTTAAGGGGTATATACATGATGTTGGCGGTCCGACTGCCAATTTCAGACATCCTTCCTGTGCCAAGCAATTAAAAGTAGGAGTTTGTCGCGACAGGCAGTGTCTATTTCCAAAACCATGTCCTAATCTTGATACTGACCACAGCGATTATATAGCACTGCTTCAAAAAGTTCGTGCGCTTTCTGGAATAAAGAAAGTATTCGTTCGTTCCGGTATCCGTTACGATTATTTGCTGGCAGACAAAAATGATCGTTTCTTAGATGAATTATGTCGTTACCATGTCAGCGGGCAATTAAAAGTTGCTCCAGAGCATGTAGCAGAACATGCCTTAGCTAATATGGGCAAGCCTGGTAAATCTGTTTATCTAAAATTTATGCGTGCTTTTAATAAGAAAAATCAAGAAATAGGCCTCAAACAGTTTTTAGTACCTTACTTTATCTCCAGTCATCCCGGCTGTACTCTGCGTGATGCAGTTGAGTTAAGTGAATTTTTGAGGGATATCGGACATCAGCCTGAACAGGTGCAGGATTTTATTCCAACTCCAGGAAGCGCATCGACAGCAATGTATTATTCCGGTATCAATCCTGAAACTGGCAAAAAGGTTTTTGTTGCCCGTAATCCTCATGATAAAGCGATGCAGCGTGCTCTGATGCAATATAAAAATCCTAAAAACCGTCAGTTGGTTAAAGAAGCTTTACAGCAGACTAATCGTGGTGACCTTATTGGTGATGATGCGAAATGTTTACTGAAAATATCTTCTTCCCATAATCCAAAAGCACGACACAGCAAAATTGCATTTAACCCTAAAATTAACAAACGGCGGTAAAACAGGAGGTTAAAGATGCCTCAAAAAAAAATACTGTTAATCATTGCTCTGATGTTTGCATGTATAGCCTGGTTTATTTTTGATTCTGACAAAAATGAAACAAGTATAGCGGTGCATGGAAAAACTGAATTATTATTATATTCTAATTTAGATAACAGTTTTCTACAGGCTTTAATCAGCGAGTATAATAATGACTCTGATCGGAATGCTGTGATAAAACTATTACTGCCGGAAGAAAGAGAACAGGGAAAATTACCTGATTTGTATCTATTAGAGCATAATGAGCTGCAGCTTTTAAGTAAACAGCAGCGTTTATATGCCATTTTAAGTGATGCTGGAGATTTATTACCGTCTGTTTTTAAAGATGAACAAAGTCAATGGTTCGGTGTCTTTTATGACCCTGTAGTTTTTTTGGTTAATCAAAGTTATGCCAGAAAATACGGTCAGGAAAATATTTTGAGTTGGCAGGATATCATTAAGCTTCAAAATGTGCGTGTGGCTATGGAAAATCTTTCCGATTCGGCAAATACGCGTAACTTTTTAGCTGCTTTTGCAAGTGTTCGAGGCGAGGAAAAAAGCCTGGCATATTTCAGAGGTCTTAACAGACAAATTCCTCAATATTCCCGCTTTCCTTTCACACCAATTCGCCTGACCACTGTTGGTGATGCAGACTTGGCTATTACTCGGCGCAGCTACGTATTCAAATATTTGGAAAATGATTTTCCTGCATATATCGTCTTTCCCAGTGAAGGGACTCCTGTAAGCTTATATGGGGTAGCCGTTGATGCTGCTTCTAAAAAATATGAGGATGCACAAATGTTCAGAGACTGGCTTTTAATGTCATCGGCACCGCAGAAAGTTGCGTTGGAGCAAAATACAGGTTATATGTTTTTACTATCCAATGGTTTAAATGGCAATCATATTGAGCAGCCTGAAAAATTATGGCTTAATACGGCTTATAATACTCTGGTACAACAGGAGATTTTAACAAATAAATGGCTGCAGTCGGCTAGATTTGCAGTAAAATAGATGGAGGAACAAACGTGAAAATAGGCTTAGTAAGTCTCGGCTGTCCTAAGAATCTCGTTGATTCTGAAACAATGTTGGGATTGATTCATGAACAGCAGATAACAATTACTAACGATCCTGCAGAAGCAGATTTGATTATTATAAATACCTGTGGTTTTATAGAATCTGCCAAAGAAGAATCTATTAATACTATTTTACAAATGGGGGAGTATAAAACAACAGGGACCTGTAAATATTTGATTATTACCGGCTGCTTAGGGCAGCGTTATGCAGAAGAACTTTTAGAAAATATTCCTGAAGCAGATGCCGTTATAGGTACTGAATGCTATGAAGATATTGCTTATGTTATCCAAAGGGTCACTCAGGGAGAGCGGTTCATTATGCTGGAGTCTCTGAAAAAAGCAGAACTGGCGCCGCCAATCCCGGCACCGCGTATTTTAACAACTCCTGATTATATGGCATATTTAAAAATTGCCGAAGGCTGTGATAATTGCTGCTCTTACTGTATCATCCCCAAATTACGTGGACCTTATGTCAGCAAACCGTTTGAACAAGTGCTTGGCGAAGCCAAAGCATTAGTTGATAAGGGTGTTAAAGAGCTGATAGTTGTTGCACAGGATACCACCAGATACGGTGAAGATCTTTACGGTAAACTGCGCCTGCCGGAGCTCTTGTCTGAACTTAATAAACTGGAAGGCCTTAAATGGATCCGGGTCATGTATTGTTATCCAAATAATTTTACTGACGATTTGATTGAAGCTTTTGCCAGCTTGGATAAGGTTTGCAAATATGTGGATCTTCCGCTTCAGCATGCCAGCGATAGATTGCTAAGCAGCATGAATCGCTATGATACTAAATCAGAAGTTGAGGCATTGCTGAACAAATTACGGCAGCGTATACCAGGTATTACTATCAGAACTACGTTTATTGTCGGTTTTCCTGGAGAAACAGAAGCTGATTTCCAAGAATTAAAAGCTTTTGTTGAAGCACAGCGTTTCGACAATGCCGGTGTGTTCTCTTATTCCCAAGAAGAGGGAACTGTAGCAGCTGATTTGCCAGAACAGATAGATACGCAAATCAAGGAAGAACGTTTTCATGAATTAATGTCTTTGCAGGCACAAATATCAGAAGATATGCATCATAATATGGAAGATATGATTTTAGAAGTACTTGTTGAAGGTTGCGATGAGGAAAACCCTGATCTTGTTTTTGGTCGTTCATATAAAGAAGCTCCTAATATTGATGGCAGTATTTTTGTCGAAAACGCAGGAAGTGTTCAAGCAGGTGAGTTTATTAAAGTAAAAATTTTACAGGGTTTCACCTACGAAATGGTAGGAGAGAGAATTTAATTTGCCAGCAAGGGGGCAAAACAAATGATCGTTGAAGTTGTAAATACAGGTACTGAGCTGCTGTTGGGAGAAATACTTAATACTAATTTTCAGTACTTATCACGACAATTAAATAAACTAGGCTATGATGTGCTTTATCAGACGACTGTTGGCGATAATGAGACCAGGCTTAGAAGCGTTTTAGAAATTGCTTTAGAAAGAGCGGATATCGTTATTACTACAGGTGGTCTTGGCCCTACAAGAGGCGATATCACTAAAGAAGTTATTGCTGATATGCTGGGACTGGAAATGTATCTGGATTTAGATACATGGGATAGGATTAATAGTTTTTTTGTTAAAAAAGGTCTTTGTATGTCATCTAATAATGATAAACAGGCAATGGTTCCTTTAGGTGCAGAAATTTTAATCAACGAAGTTGGAACTGCGCCGGGTTTGGTATTAGAACATAATGGCAAGCTAATTGTTTTGCTGCCTGGACCTCCGTCAGAATTAAATTACGTATGTGAACAGCGCTTTTTACCGTTACTTATGCAGCGTTATGCTCAACAAGGTATAATCTATTCGCGTATTTTAAAAATGCGTGGCATTGGAGAATCATCTGTTGCAGCGCAGCTTGATGATATTATCACTTCACAAAGTAATCCTACCATTGCCATTTATGCTCGTCGCGGTGAAATTATTGTTCGTATTACAGCTAAAGCGTCCGATGTTGAAGAAGCCAAAGCCTTGATTTCCGGCACAGAAGCACAAATCTATGAACGGTTAAGTAAATTTATTTATGGCGTTGATGATGCTTCTTTAGCAGAATATCTTGGTCAGGAACTATTAAAAAGCGGTAGTACGATTGCCTTTGCGGAATCCTGCACAGGAGGTTTAGCCAGCAGCATGATCACTGATATTCCTGGCAGCAGTGAATATCTTTTGGGCAGTGTTGTGACTTACAGCAATATGGCCAAACAAAAACTGGTCAACGTATCTGCGGAAAATTTAGAAAAATACGGCGCTGTCAGCGAACAGGTTGCCTGTGAGATGGCGTCCGGAGTGAGAGATCTTTTTGGAACAACTTATGGTGTAGGTATCACTGGTATTGCAGGTCCTGGTGGTGCCACAGAAGAAAAACCTGTAGGCTTAGTTTATATGGCTGTAGCTGATGGCAATGACGTACATTGTGTGAAACATCTTTTCGGCGGAACCAGAACTGAAAATAAACTGCGTAGTGCGTTAACGGCTATTTCTATGGTGATAGATAAAATAAAAGCAAGAAGAAATGAGGAAATTTAAACAATGACAACTAATGTACAAGAAATGTTCGGCAGCTTACTGCTGGATAAAAAAATCGTAGCATCTTTAACAGCTATGGGTTTTGAAGAACCGTCTCCGATCCAGGAGCAAACTATTCCTTTAGTACTAGAGGGTAGCGATGTTATAGGTCAGGCACAAACTGGTACTGGTAAAACAGCCGCCTTTGGTATTCCGGTCGTACAAAGTATTACCGATCATCGCCATATTCAAGCTCTGATTATGACTCCAACCCGTGAACTGGCAATCCAGGTTGCAGAAGAGATTGGTAAAATTGGACGTACTTCTAAAATTAAAGCATTACCTGTTTATGGCGGACAGCCTATCGACCGTCAGATCAGAGCTTTACGCAGCGGCGTGCAAATAGTTATTGGTACTCCAGGCCGTTTGATTGATCATATAAACCGTAAAACTATCAAACTTGATCATATTAAATTTTTAGTCCTGGATGAAGCTGATGAAATGTTGGATATGGGCTTTGTAGACGATATGGAAGAAATTATGAAAAATCTTCCTGCAGAACGTCAAACCTTGTTGTTTTCAGCAACTATGCCAAGACCGATCCTAAGCCTCACAAAAAAATATATGAAGGCTCCTAAAAATGTTACGATCAGCAAAGAGGAACTCACAGTTCCGCTTATCGATCAATATTATTTTGAAACTAAGGATAAGATCGAAGGTTTATGTCGTTTGCTTGATGCAGAAATAGATGGTAAGCTGATTATTTTCTGCCGCACTAAAAAAGGTGTTGATGATCTGGCTATTGCATTGGGAAGCCGCGGTTATATGGCTGAAGGTTTACATGGCGATTTAAGCCAAACTCAACGTGATCGTGTTATGAAGAAATTCCGTGACGGAACAGCTGATATTCTTATCGCTACGGACGTCGCTGCCCGCGGCATAGATATTGATAATATTACTCATGTTATCAATTTTGATATTCCTCAGGATCCGGAAAGCTATGTTCATCGTATTGGACGTACCGGCCGTGCAGGTAATACTGGTGTTGCTATGACCTTTATTACGCCGCGTGAATTCCGTCAGTTGAAACTTATCGAACGCACTACTAAAACCAAAATAACACGTCGTCAATTACCGACTACAGCCAATGTTATTGAGCGTCAGCGTGAAATGATCGTTTCCAAAATGCAGAGTGTGCTGGATCAGTCTAACTATCATGATTATATGCCTATTGCAGCAAGCTTATTAAAAGAATATGATGCTGAAGATGTGGTTGCTGCTGCGTTAAAACTGATGCAGGAAGGTAATAAAGCTTTAGAAGCTTCGCCTGAAGATATTCTGGCGAAAGATTTAAGTAATACTGGTGGTCGTCCTGGCATGGTTCGTCTTTTCATGAATATTGGACGCAGCCAAAAAGTTACTGTTCAGGATATAGTTCGAACTATTGCTATTGAAGCTGATATTCCTGCCAAAGAAGTAGGTTTGATCAATATTTATGACAAGTTTACCTTTGTAGAAGTCCCAGAAGATATGGCCGAAAAAGTTTTGGGTGTAATGCACAAAAACACGATTAAAGGCTATAAAATAAATGTCGAGCCGGCACGCGTTCGTCAGTAATTGTAAGAAAAGGAAGAGCAGATATGGTAAAATACCATGTCTGCTCTTTAAGGTGTAAATCATGCGTGAAATTTTAGGTAACAAAAAAGGAATACGGGATTCTGTTTTGAATGAATTAATTGCTTTGTACGATGTACAAGTGCCTTTAGGGCAGCTCATTTCTGCGGAATTAGCTTTAAAATTAGCTGATATTACAGAATTTATAAACAGAGAAATCTCTCTTTATATTTCTAGAAGCGGGCAAATAACTAATATTGTAATCGGTGGTAATGACAGTGTAGAACTGCCAGCAGTAGAAGGTCGCAGAGGTATTGGCAGATTAAGTGGAATCCGTTGTGTCCACACTCATCCAAATGGTAATCCAGTGTTGAGTGGAGTTGATTTTTCAGCGTTAAAAAATAATAAATTCGATGCCATGGTTACAATAGGTGTTACCGCACCTGATTACACGCAGTCCATAATTTCTTTTGGCATGATAGTTGGGCTTGACAAAGAAGAACAGTTTATCTGCGATGAATATGGACCTTTTTCTCTGGAAGAAGCAGAAGCTATTAATTTTCTTAATGTAATCAATACAATAGAGCGGATTTTAGACAAGCAAACAAGTAGTTCCAGTTTAGCAGTAGCAGCAGAGAAAACCATTTTAGTTGGTATGGACTGGGGACAGATAAAAGGCGGTTGGACTGCTGAAGATTCGCTTGAAGAGTTAAAGCAGCTTGCGGATACAGCAGGTGCTGTAGTAGTGAACCGTTTTATTCAACGTCGTGCTAAACCGGATCCGGCATTTTTTATAGGAAAAGGAAAAGTACAGGAGCTGGCCTTGCATGCACAACAGGAAAATATTGATCTGTGCATTTTTGATGATGAACTGACACCGGCGCAGCAAAGAAATATAGAACAGGTAATGGGTGTTCGTATTCTTGATAGAACAGCTTTAATTTTGGATATTTTTGCCCAGCGGGCTCGTACTAATGAAGGAAAATTACAAGTAGAATTAGCACAGCTGCAATATAATCTACCGCGAATTATGGGTAAAGGACTTATTTTATCACGTTTAGGCGGCGGTATTGGTACCCGCGGTCCTGGCGAAACAAAATTAGAAGTTGATAGACGGCGTATTCGCGATCGTATAGCTTTTATCAAAGACTCCATAGAAAAAGTTCGCGCTGTCCGGACTTTACATAGGATTAAGCGCGCCAAAAACCAAGTTCCTTCAATAAGTCTTGTTGGTTATACTAATGCAGGTAAATCTACATTACTAAATTTATTAACACAGTCTGATATTTATGCGAAAGATCAATTGTTTGCAACTCTTGATCCTACTACACGTCAGTTAATATTACCAGACAAGCACGAAGCAATACTTACTGATACTGTTGGTTTTATACAACGTTTGCCTCATCAATTAGTTGCAGCATTCAGATCTACTTTAGAAGAAGTTGCTGAGGCAGATTTATTGCTGCATGTCATTGACGTGAGCCATGAATTATATCAGGAACAAAGTGATGCTGTTTATAAGGTTTTAGAACAAATAGGTGCACAAAATAAAACAATACTCACCGTTTACAATAAAATAGATAAACTTCCCTCTAAAAATGCTTTGGCACAGCGTTTAGCACAGCAAGAAAATAGTGTTTGTATATCGGCTAAGAGTGGTATTGGTATCGAAGAACTCCTTGCTCTGATTTCAGAAAATCTGAAATTAAAATCTATAGAAGTCACTCTGCTTATTCCATATACAGAATCTGAAAAAGCTGCTAAACTACATACTATAGGTACTGTTTTAGAACAAGAATATAAAGAAAACGGTACTTTTATGAAGGTACGTCTGGCATCAGAACAGTTAGAGGATTTCGAAAAATTTATAATATGAGGACTATACGTAAATGACTGATTTTAAAAAAATAGAAGAGGAAGCATTATTAGAAGTATTACATGCTGCTGAAAGCTATGAAGAAGCAGCTTTGTATAATACAGAAAAGGTTATGCAAGCTTTTAGAAAGCATATGGTATCAGATTTTTATTTAAAACCAACTACTGGATATGCCTATTCCGATGTTGGCAGAGAAAAATTAGATGAAATATATGCTGATATTTTTAAAACGGAAGCGGCATTGGTACGATCTCAGTTTGTTTCAGGGACTCATGCATTAGCCGTTGCGTTACTCGGAGTTTTGAAAGCAGGCGATGAAGTAATCGCTGCTACAGGAGCTCCATATGACACAATGCAGACTATCATAGGCGTACCTGTAAAAACCCCTGGCTCTCTTACTGACTTAGGCGTAGTCTATAAAGAAATTCCCATGATTGGTTCACAAATTGATCTTGAAAAAATCACAGCTGCAATTACGGATAAAACAAAAATGATACATATTCAACGTTCATGCGGTTACAGTAGTGTGCGTAAAACGTTAAGAATTGAAGAAATAGGAACGATCTGTAAAGCAGTAAAAGCAATAAAGCCTGATATTATTTGTTTTGTTGACAACTGTTATGGTGAATTTATTGAAAAACAAGAACCAACAGAAGTTGGAGCTGATCTAATGGCCGGTTCTCTTATCAAAAACCTTGGAGGCGGTCTTGCACCTACTGGTGGTTATATTGTTGGCCGAAAGGATTTAGTAGAACTTGCGTCATATAGATTAACCGCTCCAGGATTAGGCGGAGAAATGGGGGCTACACTTGGAGATACGGCCAGAGAATTATACCAGGGCTTATTCTTAGCTCCGCATATAGTTTTGCAAGCTGTTAAAACAGCAATTTTTGCTTCTGCAGTATTTTCACGCCTGGGTTATCAGGTTACTCCTTCTGCAAATGATAGACGCAGTGATATAATTCAGACTATTCGTTTGGAAACTAAAGAGCGTTTATGTAATTTTTGTATAGCCATACAAAAAAATTCACCAGTTGATGCACATGTTGTTCCAGTTCCTGCAATAATTCCTGGCTATCAAGATGAAATAATTATGGCAGCGGGGACTTTTGTACAAGGCGCATCAATAGAATTAAGTGCTGATGGCCCTTGCCGTGAACCTTATAATGTATATTTTCAAGGAGGACTTACTTTTGAGCACGGGCGTATTGCAATTATGTCAGCTGCAAAAATGGTAGGGGAGAAATAAAAACTCAAATTTTATATCAATAGAAAAGCAGATAAGAGGATTTTTATTGTTCCTCTTATCTGCTTTTTAATTATCTCAGAAAATAAAGACAGCTATATGACATCATATAGCTGTCTTTATGATATTTTTTTGGTGTATTATAGACATTACAGCATTCTGAATACTGCTATTACCTTACCAAGAACCTGAATATTATCAGTACCTGTTATGGGAGTATAGGCATCATTTTCTGGTTGTAGACGAATTGAACGTAATTCACGAAAATAACGCTTAACTGTTGTTTCTTCACCATCAATAAGAGCAACAACTATATCTCCGTTATTAGCAAAATTTTGCTTTCTGGCAACAATGTAATCATGATCAAGTATACCAGCTTTGATCATACTATCTCCAGAAACAGATAACATAAAAACATCTTCTTGACAGCCAAGCAAATCTAGTGGAATGGGATAGGTCTCCTCAACATTTTCAACTGCCAGAATAGGTTGCCCTGCAGTGACTTTGCCAACCAAAGGAACAGGAACGACCGTTTTCTGCCGCCAGCTGCTGTCTTGGGTCAATTCTATAGCGCGTGGTTTGGCTGGATCTCTTTGCAAAAAACCATATTCTTCTAATTTATGCAGATGAGTGTGTACGCTGGCACTTGAAGATAAACCCACTGCCTTACCAATTTCACGTACTGCAGGAGGATATCCCTTAGCATAAACGTGCTCACGAATGAAATCTAAAATAGCTCTTTGCCGATCGGAAAGCATTTCCTCTGTAATAACTCCATCAAAATCGCTGAAACGTGCTCTTCTTGCCATAAAACCAGCCTCCAATTCCAATCATCATATACTCAAAAAATTTCTAAAGATAGTAAGTTCATTTATTTCTATTCTAATTGTTTCTATTATATCAGGAACAGGTAAGAATGTCAAAACATCTGTTTGCAATTGTTCGTTTAATGAAATTATTCTTCAACAACTATCTACAACGAAATTTATCAATTTTCACTTTACGTCCGATAATATATATTATGTAAAATCCGATTCTGAAAATCATTGTGACGACTATATACAAGCAAAGTTCGATAATTTTCTGAATAAATAATTATGAGGTGAATAATATGCGTTCAGTAATGGCTCATCAGTTCAGCCAGATTCCAAGAGCTGAAATTCAGCGGTCGTCCTTTAACCGCTCTCATGGCTATAAGACAACTTTCGATTCTGGTTATCTTGTACCGTTTTATATTGATGAAGTATTACCCGGCGACACGTTTAATCTTAAGTGTACGTTGTTCGCTCGGCTTGCAACTCCGATCGTTCCTTTCATGGATAATATGTTCATGGAAACATTCTTCTTCTTTGTTCCTAATCGCTTGCTCTGGGATAATTGGCAAAAGTTTAATGGTGAGCAGGAAAATCCTGGCGATTCTACTGACTTCCTTGTTCCGACTATTAAGAATACTGGTTCTTTTACTGTTGGTGGCATAGCTGATTATTTTGGTATTCCAACAGGTGTAAACAATCTTGAAGTTAATGCTTTGCCGTTTCGTGCCTATAATCTCATCTACAATGAGTGGTTCAGAGATGAGAATTTACAAGATAGTCTGCCTGTCGAAAAAGGAGATGGTCCAGATGATGTTGCAGATTATAAGCTTGTCAGACGTGGTAAACGTCATGACTATTTTACTTCTGCTTTACCTTGGCCTCAGAAAGGTCCAGGTGTAGAAATTCCGCTTGGTACTTCTGCTCCTGTTTTGTCCACTAAAAGTGTTTCCACTAATTATCTTACCCCAGATTCTGGTTATAGAGGTTCTGTTATCGTTCAGTCTGGACATATGAATATTAATAATCCTACTGGTGGTGGAGCTAATATTGATATTGGTATGAAGCTTGATGATTTTGGCTTATATGCTGATTTAACTACAGCTACAGCTTATACGATTAATAGCCTTCGTCAGGCTTTTCAGGTTCAACGCCTTTATGAGCGTGACGCTCGTGGTGGTACACGTTATACCGAGATTTTAAGAGCTCACTTCGGTGTTGTTTCTCCTGATGCTCGTCTTCAACGTCCCGAATATCTCGGTGGCAGCTCCTCGCCTATTAACATTAATCCTGTTCAGCAAACTTCTGCTACAGATTCAACCTCTCCGCAAGGTAATCTTGCTGCCTTTGGCCTTACGTCTAGTAAAATCCATGGTTTCACAAAATCCTTTGTTGAGCATGGCTATATTATCGGCCTTGTAAATGTTCGTGCCGATCTAACTTATCAACAAGGTTTACAGCGTCTTTGGTCTCGTCAAACTCGCTTTGATTTCTATTGGCCAGCTCTTGCTCATCTTGGTGAACAAGCTGTCCTTAATAAAGAGATTTATGCACAAGGCACTGCTGCAGATGACGAAGTATTTGGCTATCAGGAACGTTATGCCGAATATCGTTATTATCCGTCTTTGATCACTGGTAAATTCCGCTCTACCTATGCCCAGCCTCTTGATATGTGGCACTTATCTCAAAAATTCGATAGTCTGCCTACTCTATCCGCTCAGTTTATCGAAGATAACCCGCCTGTATCTCGTGTAATTGCTGTGCAAGATGAACCGCAGTTCTTGCTTGATACTTATTTTAGTCTTAACTGTGTACGTCCAATGCCTGTGTATAGTGTACCTGGTCTTGTTGACCATTTTTAATGGGACTCCTCGTGTTTCGTCACTGTTCGACATACAAACGAGGCATGAGGATAAAGTCCCGCCATTATTGAGGTGATTAAATGAGTTGGATATCTTCTGCGATCGGTGCCGTTGGCTCCCTATGGGGCCAATCGTCCGCTAATTCTGCTGCTGCTTCTATGGCTCGTGAGAATCGTGAATGGCAAGAGTATATGTCAAATACTGCTCATCAGCGTGAAGTTAAAGATTTGCGTGCAGCTGGTCTTAATCCAATATTGTCCGCTATGGGCGGTTCTGGTGCTTCTACTCCTGCTGGTTCTACTTCTCAGTTTGGTAACATAGCTGGTTCTATGCCTGAATCTGCTAATGCTGCCGAAGGATATCGGCTGCAGCGTAAAATGCAAAATGAACAATTCAAGGTCATGGCTACTCAGTCAGATCTAAATAAAGAGCTTGAAATTAAAGCCAAAAATGACGGTTTAGCAAGTGCTGCACAGGCCTTTAAGCTTTCTGCAGACCGTGATTATACGTTTAAAATGACTTCTTGGCTTGATCGGCTTAACGAAAATTCTATTGCTAATGCTAGAGCGCTTACGGCTGCACAGGTTGCTAATTATGGTGCACAAGCGCAAGCAGCGCTTATGAACGCATCAAGTAATGCTACAGGTGTTTATAATCTTGGTTTATTACAGTCTGAACAGATGAAGAATTGGCAATATCGCAATGTTGGTGACCGTGTTCGTTCTTCTGTTTATGATGGTGATAATAATGCTGCTTCTAAAACGGCTCAGATTGGTGAAGCTTTTAGTAATCTTTTGCCGTTTAGGAAGATCTTTGGAAAGTGAGGTGATAACTTGGATAAGTGGACTAAAGTTCTAGCTATTCTTCAGCTGGTCGATGAATTTATCGTACCTCTTGTAGAACGTATTAAAAAAATCTTTGGAAAGTAAGGTGATTTATTGTGGCAAGACGCAGACGTCTTACACGCCGTGGTTCTCGTAGGTTATTCAGTAAAACAGCTTCTCGCACTCGTAAGCGTAATCTTCGTGCTAGGCCTATGCGTGGAGGCTTTAGAATCTAAATGACTTGTTATCGTCCGCTGATGGCATGGCGTAACCCTAATGCAATTAATCCTGAGACTGGAAAATCTGCTATATTGTTTAGTCCGCCAGAAAACTGGAGAGATTGTGAACCTATCAAGGTTCCTTGTGGTCAGTGCGTTGGTTGTCGGTTAGAGAGGTCTCGTCAATGGGCAATGAGATGTGTACATGAAGCTTCTCTTTATGATAAAAATTGTTTTATCACTCTTACATTTGACGATGAGCATATAGCTCGTGACGGTAGTTTGCATTTAGAGGATTTCCAAAAGTTTATGAAACGTCTTCGCAAAAAATTCGGCGAAGGTATAAGATTTTTTCATTGTGGTGAATATGGGACGCTTAACCAGCGTCCTCATCATCACGCTATATTGTTTAATTTTGATTTCCCTGATAAGGAATTATGGAGTGTGAGAGATAATGTTAAGCTCTATCGCAGTAGTTCTCTTGAGCGTCTCTGGCCTTATGGCTTTAGCACTATTGGTGACGTTTCTTTTGAGTCTGCTGCTTATGTGGCTAGGTATTGCCTTAAAAAGGTCACTGGAAGCGTGGCCGAAAGCCACTATCAAGGGCGAAAGCCCGAATATACGACCATGAGTCGCCGTCCTGGTATCGGGCGCGAATGGTTTTTAAAATACAAAAATGATATATTTCCTAATGATAAATGTGTTATTAGAGGTAATTTAGTATGTCGTCCGCCCCGTTACTATGACAAGATTTATGATAGTATAGACCCTGTAAGCTTTGAGAAAATACGTTCAAAACGTAAAATTGAAGCTCTTAAACAGTCTCAAATTCTTGATTATACGAGACTTAATGTAAAAGAGAAAGTAAAAAAATTAAAGCTGAAGCAGTTGCCTCGGCCTATTGAAATGTGAGGTATTTATTATGCGTTATATATACTCTGTTTATGATAAAAAGGCTATGGTTTATAATACACCTTTTGTTGTTGAAAATCCTATTGATGCGGTTCGAGCTTTTAGTGAATTAGTTAGTGATTATCGTACTACTGTTGGTAAGTATCCTGGTGATTTTGCTTTATATTGTGTTGGTAAATTTAGTACTACTACTGGTATTATGTTTTTATCAGATGATGATCATGATTTTCCTTGTTTTGTTCATGAAGCTATGGAGTTTGTTCTTAAGTCGGCTGTAGGCGAAGGTCACGAAGTCTCCGAGCCTACAACGACTTTGCCCGCGGCAGGCGCTGAGGAGTGATAATATGCCTAAATTCAGAACTGCTTATGATAGAGACCTTGTAGAAGGTATTACCTTTGATGAGCCTAGTATGGCTCAACAGCACTTTAAAGATGAGTGTGACGTTAATAATATTCTTCGTAAGTATGAATCAACTGGTTTAGTTACCCATGTTGCGAACGGTACGCCGTCTTACGGCGATTTTTCTTCCGTCTTGGAGTTCCAGCAAGCACAGAACATTTTAATCGAAGCACAGGACGCTTTTGAGGCTCTCCCAGCCTCTTTGCGTAAACGCTTTGACAATGACCCCGCTGTTATGTTAGAGTTTATAGAGAACCCTGATAACAGAGAGGAGGCTGAAAAACTTGGATTGGTTAATAAGCAATCTTTGGAAGCTGGTAAAGTTGCTGGCTCTGTTGGCTCTGCTGGTTTACCTGGGCAGCTTTCTAATGGCAGTATCGGAGATTCTTCTAAAGTAGAACCCCCGAGAGAGGGGTCGGAACAGTTACCTACTTGATGTAACTGTTCCGACTGACACCTTTTAGGTATTTATGCAAGATTTTGAATAAAATTCTCAATAAATGCCTTTTTTATAAAGTGTCAGTTTATGGCGTAGCCTACAACAAAATTTCCCTGTTATATATATTATGTAAAGCAGCTACATAAAGATTATAAACCGCAACACGGCCATCGGCAAGTATTAACGATATTTTTGATACAGTTAAACTCTATAACGTAAATATTTAACATAAATCCACATATATGCGTAAATTTCTCTTTTAAGCTGTTTTAATCGATTGTATTATAACTTCTATTCAATTTGTTTTTCACTTGCCTTAAAAACGATTTATGACGATGTATTTTTAGATAAAAACACCTGGATAATATTTTAAGACTTATTATCCAGGTGTTAGAAAGTATTTTTTAATATTTTTCTTTTAACAAAGAACTTTTGAATAAATTATAGCTGTCGTATTCTTTTTGGATCAAATTTGATTTCATCGTTTTATCTTGTGTAAAATAACATAACAGATTAATTCGATTATCTGCATCAAAGTAAACTTTCTTTTGCCCATGTATAGATAAATCTGTTAAATCGGTTTCTTGAAAAATGTCATAACCAGGTCGGTTGATTTTAGATAAAGTTTGTGGCAAATGTAAATCTACATCATAAGTAAATTGAAGCAGGCAGTTTTCTTTATTGATATCAATATCATGTGTAAAATTTTTAATCTGAACAAACTTTTCTAGTTTTGCTTTTTCACGTGGATTCAAAAACGGTTTGTTCATAAATTCTTCGAACATAATTTTAGTAAAAACAGGATTTTCTAAAAACTGCTTTGGGCCTTGGTCATGAGGACGAGCTGGCTTATATTCTGCCGAAATACCTATAACACCTTCGGAATAAGCTTTTAAAATTTTGCTAAAATCAAAGTCATCAATATTATTAGATTCCACATTCATACCTATTTTGGTAGTTTCAATATTAAATAATTTAGAATCTATATACTCCTTCCCCATCTTTTCCAAGCTGCTGACAGGTAATGCAGCGAAGAAACTGACAGGCATATTTTCCACTTTTTGATTGCTTTGAATGTACAGCCAGTTATGTGGGACTTTGAACTCATTGTTAAAAATACCATCTTTAATAATAAGTTCAGAATTAGATAATTGTGGTTTAAAGAAATTCAGTTTTTTTGTAAACGCTTTAGAGAATTTCTTATATGCACGTTTATCAACTTTATTGTCTGTAAACTTTTGAATAAATTTATCAGCTTTATTTTCTGCAACCACTGTTTCACTTTGTTCTATTGCAGGAAACTCAACATATCCACTGCTTATGTTATATAATTGATTATTTTGTGACAAAATATAAATTTTAGAAATTAAATTGTACTGAGCTGTCATCTGTTTACCATCAGCACTGAATTTAACATAAGGATTATATTTTTGTATATTCTGCTGTTCTTTCCGAGTATAAGCAATTGGCAATTTTATTTCATAATTCAACAGCATATCATTGTTGATTTCTAATGCTGGTATTTTGTTAATCTTTGTTATTTTATAGTTTTTATTACCAGGTAAAGATTGTGGATTATCCTGCATAAGTTTCTGCATATATACTTGTAACTCATTTTGCGGTACAGTAAGATAAGCATAAGCAGGATCAGCTAAGATATCTTTTCCAGCTTTAATATCTTCAGCTATCTTCTTTAAATCACTTTCAAATTTATTGGTAGCAAAAGCTGTTTTCGTATATTTTTCAATAGATTGCTGACTTATAGCTGCTATACCATGCATGCCAGACTTATTGCTGCCTGCCGCAAACAGATCTTTACTGACAATAATAGTGTTATCATCTGGAATATCGACACTGAAACCAGCTTCTTCACTGCGATAGTCGAAAGCATAGCAGCTGGAAAGACTAACCAAGATACCGAATGTGATGATTCCTGAACAGATTGTTTTTCTCATATTTATGTCTCCTTTGCATTCATACTGCTAAGTAAAGGGGCATCAAAATCACTGTAAATCAAGCATCTTAATATTCTCTATGAGTTCTTTAGAAGCTGGTTGTTCTGTATTTCTAAGAGTGGATGTATAAACTACAAGACCACCTTTTTTCTTTGTAAAGAAAATTCTGCCGGTATTGTCGAAATCTTTTTTATCTTTTAAATTAAATGATAGATCGAAATTTATATATCCTATTTTAGGAGTAATATTGACATCAAAATCAAACTTACTGTTTTTATAGTAGCGGCTGCTTTCAATATAGTTTTTTAGCTCTGAAAACAACAACTGCATCTCTGCTTTAGTAGCTTCTGGATTTTCTAAATAAGCAGCTGTCTCAAATTCTTTTGTTTCACAGGAAACTGACCATACGCTTTCTGTTAGTAAATCCATCCATGACGCTATATTTTCTTCGGAAACATTATCAGCTATTTTCTCTTTATCTAAGTCATTCGCTTCCAAATTTTGAGTTTTTTCCTTAATTTTTTCCAAGGTTTCCAACGGTAAGGCAAAAGTCAAACAAGCTTTCGGATTATCAGAAAAGTAACTTTGAACATAATACCAATTTTCAGGAAGATCAAATCTAAATTTTCCTATTTTATCAGTGTAAATTAATGTATTAGTATTTGCAGAAGGTTTTGTTATTAACACACCTTTTCGATACTCGTTACGTACTGATTCAGCTGATACTTCAGACTCTTTTTGGCTGTTTAAGACTTTGGTACTGATTACGTATAATCTGTTATTTGCAGAAAGCAAATCGATTGAACATAAATATGAATTTTTATCCTTAATTTCGTTTTCCATATTTTCAGTAAACTGCATATTTAAACTTTTTCTGCCATGGATTTTTTGAGTTTGAATATTAAAAGCAACATCATTGGGCAGCTGTTTAATAAAAGGTTTATCTGAAGGCCAGTAGAGAACAGGATCCAATAATTTAAGACTGGCTTTTTGAGGATCAATACCAGAACGTTCCAATAATTCAATTGCCGTATAATCATCATTAAAAGCATCTGTAGTGAAATTTTCTTCTAATAAATCTGATGCCTGTTTTTGATTCAGGCTATAAACGTAAATAAAATTACCATTAGGCTGCATTCCACCATAAAAATTTTTACTTACAATGTTTATTTCCTGTTGTGGTATGTTTATTTTAAAGCCAGCTTCAGGATTACGATATTCTTTTGCATAACCGATATTTAGTAATGACAATTGAATTAACAGGGATAGAAATATCAAGAATTTTATCACTTTACCACCTCGTTAATTATTTTGTAATAATTTCAACCATCATACCACTGTCTAAATTGCATGCATTAGCTTCGTCAGTATCAATATGTACTTCATCAGCATTCCCTTCACCGGCACGCACTAAAACATTATTCATAATTAAAGCACGTTCTCCATTTGTTTGGATAGAAACGATATCGCCATCTTTTAAACCATATGTTTCTGCTGTTTCAGGATATAAATGGATATGCCGTGCAGCTATAATAACACCTTCTGTAATTTCTACTTCACCTTTAGGTCCTACTAATTTTCCTCCAGCAGATTCTTTAATATCTCCAGAATTTCGAATTGGAGGATTCAGACCTACTTTTCTGGCATCAGTAAAAGATAGCTCCAGTTGTGTATATTTACGCAAAGGACCGATGATCCTTAATTTCATCTCACCTTTAGCAGTTACTAAAGTAATCTGCTCTTCCGAAGAATACTGTCCCGGTTGTCCAATATATTTTTTTGGGTGTAATTCAGACCCTTCACCAAATAAAATGTTCATATGCTCGCGGCATAAATGAGCATGACGTGCAGAAACTCCTAATACTAACGGAAATTGCATTTTATTCACCTCGAAGAAAATTTTTTAATATAAAACTTATCTTACTTATTTTAACATATCATAGAAGTTTTTACCATTCTGAAGTTAAGTAAAATAAAAACAAATATGAATAGAAAATTAAAAATATCCGGCAAATTTTTGCCGGATATTTTATACGGTTATTATTATCAGAGAAAGAAATTTTTAATTAATGTTTTGACAAATATTCATCAATTGCCAGAGCTGCTTTTTTACCGGCTCCCATAGCAGAAATTACTGTTGCCGCACCAGTAACTATATCGCCACCGGCAAAAACACCAGGAATAGATGTAGCACCTTCTTCATTAGCAACAATATTGCCGCGTTTATTAGTTTCCAGTTCAGGTGTTGTTTGTTTGAGTAAAGGATTAGGCCCTTGGCCTATCGCCATAACTACCATATCAACATCAAGAACATATTCTGAACCTTTGATTTCTACAGGAGAGCGCCGTCCTGATGCATCAGGTTCACCAAGTTCCATTTTTATACATTCCATACCATTAACCCAGCCCTTATCATTTCCGAGAATACGGGTAGGATTATTGAGCAGTCTCAGTTCAATGCCTTCCTCTTTAGCATGGCCTATCTCTTCTTTGCGAGCCGGCATTTCGTCTTCGCTACGGCGATAAACTATATATACCTGTTCAGCGCCAAGACGTTTTGCTGTACGCGCGGCATCCATAGCAACGTTTCCAGCACCGACAACGGCAACATTTTTACCTACATATACAGGAGTTGCAACATTAGGAAATTGGTATGCACGCATTAAATTAACTCTAGTAAGAAATTCATTTGCAGAATAGACTCCATTTAAATTTTCGCCATCTATATGCATGAAATGTGGCAATCCAGCACCTGTACCTACATAAACGGCACTGAATCCTTCTTCATCCATTAATTCTTTGATGGTGAAGGTTCTGCCAATGACGGCATTAGGGATTATTTTTACCCCCAAATCTTTTAAGGCGTCAATTTCGTGTTTTACAATTTCTTTCGGCAAGCGAAATTGTGGAATACCATACATTAAAACTCCACCTGGAGCATGAAGAGCCTCATACATAGTAACATCATAGCCCATTTTCGCAAGATCTCCTGCAGCTGTTAAACCTGAAGGACCACTGCCAACAATTGCTATCTTTTTATCTTTTGATGAATCTATATCAGTTTTGGTGATATCAATTCCCTGCTCACGAGCATAATCTGCAACAAAGCGTTCGAGACGTCCGATAGCAACGGATTCTCCTTTGATACCTAAAACGCATTTACTTTCACACTGATTTTCCTGAGGACAAACGCGTCCGCAAACAGCTGGTAAACTATTTTTACGTTTCAGGATAGTTATAGCTTCATTTAATTTACTTTGAGCAATAGCTTGAATAAAAGCTGGTATTTCTACATTAACCGGACAACCTTCAACGCAGCGCGGTTTAGGACAATTTAAGCAACGCTGTGCTTCATCGATAGCAGTTGCCATATCATAACCAAGCGCTACCTCTTCAAAATTTTTATTTCTTATATCAGCCGGTTGTTCCGGCATAGGATTTCTCATTCCTCCACGCATTTGCAATGACCTCCGCAGCTATATTCAAGCATTTCCTGACCTTTATACATTTGCTGACGCTGAACAAGATTAGCAAAATCTACTAAATGTGCGTCAAATTCCGGGCCGTCAACACATGCAAATTTATTTTCATCCCCTACCCTGACACGACACCCACCGCACATTCCGGTTCCGTCAACCATAATAGTATTTAAACTTGCAGTAGTCGGAGTTCCATAGGGTCGGGTAGTTTCTGCAACATTCTTCATCATAATAACAGGTCCAATAGCCAAGACTAAATCAATTTTTTCACCGGCTTCAAGCATTGCTTTCAGAGGATCTGTAACAAAGCCTTTCTGACCAGCACTTCCATCATCAGTAGTAATAATCAATTCATCACTGACAGCTTCCATTTTTTCTTTAAAAATAATCAGATCTTTATTGCGGGCACCGATAATAGAAATGACTTTATTACCCAATTTATGATAAGCACGAGCAATGGGATAAACCGGTGCAACGCCGATACCGCCACCAACGCAAACAACAGTACCGAATTTACCCATATGTGAAGGCATTCCTAATGGGCCAAGAACATCTAAAATTTCATCACCAACAATAAAAGTTTCACAAAGATGTGTTGTAGTATTGCCTACTGTTTGCACAATCAAAGTTATTGTCCCTTTTTCACGATCAAAATCAGCTATAGTCAAAGGGATACGTTCGCTGTTTTCATCTGTACGAATCATAACAAATTGACCGGGTTGGCATTTATGAGCTATCATTGGCGCTTCAATAATAAATTCATAAACAGCAGGTGCTAAATTGTTTTTTACAAGTATTTTTGCCACTCTCGTCACTCCTAAAGTTTTTTTGCTTTATCTAGTTAAGCGATGGCCTCGCATATTGGCCTCCGCATAAATTTTTTCTACATCCATTTCCAACAGTTCGCCATTTTTCATTAAAACTTTACCGTTGACAATAACTGTATCAGCATCAGTTGCGCTTGCAGCATAAACCAGTAAAGAAACACGATCATGGCGTGGATACCAATAAGGCTTCTGCATATCGTAAAGAACAATATCAGCTTTCTGACCTACCTCAATTTCTCCTACATCAGTAAATCCCAAAGCCGAAGCACCTTGTTTAGTTGCCAATTTTAAAGCTTCCTGGGCGGGAATAAGCAATGGATCACCGCTTATTCCTTTATGAAGCATAGCTGCCAGACGGCACTCTTCTAAAAGATCCAAATTATTATTGCTGGAAGTTCCATCAGTACCTAAACCGACTATAATACCACGTTTAAGCATTGCCGGCACTGGAGCAATACCGCTGGCCAGCTTTAGATTGCTCTGCGGATTATGTGCTACACGGACTTTTTTATCAGCCATTATATCCAAGTCTGCTTCACTTACATGCACGCAATGTGCAGCTAAAGTTCCGCAATCAAACATATCTAAACTATTCATTAGTTTTATAGGTGTCATATTGTGCTCTTTTACACAATCACTTACTTCTCCTGCCGTTTCACATAAATGCATATGAATTTCCGCATTCAATTCACCGGCTTTAGCTACAACTTTCTTTAAATATGAGACAGGACAAGTATAGGGAGCATGAGGACCAAACATTACTCTAATACGGCCATCAGCTTTTCCATGCCAGTTTTTAAAAAGCATTTCATTATCCTGCAGTTTTTCATCAGCATCTGGTGTAAGTCCAACCAGACCACGGCTTAAAGAAGCACGAATACCAGTTTCATTCACTGCCTGGGCAACTTTATCCATTGCAAAATACATATCTGCAAAACATGTAGTTCCTGTTTTAAGCATTTCTGCGATTGAAAGCATTGTGCCCCAATAGATATCTTCATCATTTAATCCCGCTTCTGCAGGCCAGATTTTATTTTGCAGCCAGTCCATCAATACCATATCGTCTGCGTAACTGCGCAATAAAGTCATAGCAGCATGTGTATGAGTGTTTACCAGACCAGGCACTGCAATCTTATCAGAAGCATTGATTATTTCGGCATTTTCAAAACCTGTCGGCATTTCTTTACTGATAACACTGATAGTGTCATTATCAATGCCTAAAAAATATTTTTCGTTATCGGGAGCAGAAATTATTTCTACATTTTTTATTAGTAATTTACTCAAGTACTTCATCTCCCTTTTCTATTTGGCGTTTAGAATAATGCTGCTTGTAGAAATCATGCATTATAGCAATGTCTGATTCCGGTAATAATTTAGCACCGCCCATAGTTTCACAAATACAATAAATATGTGCTGCTTTCTCAACTATTTCAGCAGCCATTAAAGCAGTTTCTAAAGAATTTCCCCAGCATACAACTCCATGGTTAGCTAGTAATGCAGCTTTTTTATTTTGTAAAGCTATTAAGGCATTTTCAGCTAATACTTTTGTTCCCGGTAACGCATATTCGGCAACGTCCACACTACCGCCTATTATTTGCACCAGATCTTCAATTAACGCCGGTATCGATCTATGCAGCGCAGCGCAGGCACTGGCATAAACACTATGTGTATGAACTATGGCTTGTGCTGCAGGTATAGCATTATAGATTGCCAGATGCAGAGGTGTTTCTGATGAAGGAATCAAAGCTCCCTTTATTTTATTACCTTGCATATCCACAACAACAATATCTTCAGTATTTAAGCTGTCATAACTACGTCCAGATGGTGTTATTGCACAACGTGAAGTATCTATTTTTATACTTAGGTTTCCCCAAGATCCTGCAATCATTTTTTGCTCGACCATTTTTATGCCTGCAGTAACTATTTGTCTACGAGCCGCATCAATAATGAGATCATCCTGCAAGATTAACACTTCCTTTAGGCCTGGTGCAGATATGTTTCCTGTTCCTGCGTTAACTTATCAATACCTACACCCATAGCTTGTAATTTAAGCGCAGCAATTTCTGTATTCAACTCTTCTGGTAAAACATAAAGTTTATTTTCAAGTTCATTTTTATGTTCCAACAGATATTTCATTGCTAAAAACTGCATCGCAAAAGAAAGATCCATTACTTCTACAGGGTGTCCATCGCCGCAGGCCAGATTTACAAGACGGCCTTCTCCCAATAAATTTATTTTGCGGCCATTTGACATCGTAAAAGTTCTGATATTTTTTCTAACCTCATACGACGGTTCTACAGTTAATTCTTCAAGATGTTTGATGTTTATTTCAACATCGAAATGACCAGCATTGCTAAGAATGGCTCCATCTTTCATAACAGCAAAATGTTCTTTTGTGATAACATCTTTACAGCCGGTAACGGTAACAAAGAAATCGCCATATTTAGCAGCTTCCTGCATAGGCATTACTCTGAACCCATCAAAAACAGCTTCTATCCCTTTAATAGGGTCTATTTCAGTAACTATAACATTAGCTCCTAATCCTTTAGCACGCATTGCTACACCTTTGCCGCACCAGCCATAACCAGCAACGACTACTGTTTTTCCTGCAACAGAAAGGTTTGTAGTGCGCATAATACCATCCCAAGAAGATTGGCCAGTGCCATAACGATTATCGAAAAGATATTTGCAATAAGCATCATTAACTGCAATCATGGGGAAAGCCAACTTACCGTTATTGGATAAAGCCTTTAAACGATGCACGCCAGTAGTAGTTTCTTCGCTGCCGCCAATAAGTTTGGCAACCAAATTTTTGCGTTCACCGTGCAGCATATTGACAAGATCCCCGCCATCATCAATGATAAGATCAGGCTCAACATCTAATGCTTTGCTGAGATACATATCGTATTCTTTATCAGTACAGTTATGGGTTGCAAAAACAGTAACACCGCTATCAGCTAACGCTGCAGCTACATCATCCTGAGTAGACAGCGGATTGCTGCCGGTTACCACTACATTAGCGCCAGCATTTTTGAGTACTTGGGCCAAATATGCAGTTTTCGCTTCTAAATGAATGGTAACTACCATATTCAAACCATTAAAAATTTGATTTTTACTATATTTTTCATTAAGAATATTGAGCAAAGGCATATGCTCCTTTACCCAAGAGATTTTTTGCTTTCCGGATGGTGCTAAAGCTATATCACGAATCATACTTTCCATAGTTAATATTAGTCCTCCTCTTGCAGTATTTTCTGCAATTTTTTTATATTTTCTATATATGGCGCAGATATAACACCATATTCTGTAATAATGCCGGTAATCAGTTCTCCCGGAGTGACGTCAAAAGCAGGATTAAAAACATTCACCTGCTGTGGTGCTGTTACCACACTATGAAGCAATCGTACTTCGTCAGCAGAACGTTCTTCAATAGGGATCTGTTTGCCAGTTTCTAAAGTAAAATCAAAAGTACTGATCGGTGCAGCAATATAAAATGGTATCTGATGATATTTTGCAGCCAATGCCACTCCATAAGTACCGATTTTATTTGCCGTATCACCATTGGCAGCAATTCTATCTGCGCCGACTATAACAGAGTCTATATGTTGAGTTTGCATAACCCAGGCTGCCATATTGTCGGTAATCAAAGTAACAGGAATATTATCTTCTATTAATTCCCAGGCTGTTAAACGCGCCCCCTGTAATAACGGTCGTGTCTCATCTGCGTATACCATCTCCAGCCGTCCATCTAAAAAAGCTTGTCTGACAACCCCCAAGGCAGTTCCCCATCCACAGGTAGCTAAAGCTCCTGCATTACAATGCGTGAGTATTCTGGCTTGCTGCGGCAATAATGCGGCCCCATAGATACCAATCCTTCTATTGACTTCAATATCCTCCTGATAAATTTTACAGGCTAAATTTCCCAATGAAGTTTCAATAGCTTTTAAAGATTGCTGTGCATTTATCATAGCAACAGCATGTTTATATATTTTTTCAACTGCCCAACCAAGATTAACTGCTGTCGGGCGAGTAGAAAGCAAAAAGTTTTTTATTTTTTTGAACTCTATTAAAAGAGTTTCCTGGCTGAAATCAGCATATCTTGATGCAAGCTCCTGCCATCCTAATACCATTCCAAAGGCCGCAGCCGCACCAATAGCAGGTGCTCCTCGTACTTCCAAACGTTTTATTGCTTCTCCTACTCTACGGTAATCTTTACAAAGAATAGTTATAATTTCTGATGGCAGCTTCGTCTGATCTAATAAAAGCAGGCTCTGTCCCTGCCATTCCATAGTTTTAACCATTTTTACAGGCTCCTTATAAAGTAAAACCACCAAATTCAGTCATACACTGCGGGCATCCACACTCCATACTATCAGCTTCATTAGCAGCAATAAAGGCGCTGATAAGCTGTTCCATATTTTTAATACTTTTATCCATAGCTTCAACTACTTCACTGTGAGAAAGAGGTGTCGGAGAAATTCCGGCAGCCATATTAGTAACTATGGAACAATTTGTATAACACATTTCTGCTTCTCTGGCCAGCAAGGATTCCGGCATATTAGTCATACCAACGAGGTCACCGCCCAACATTGCAAACATTTTTATTTCAGCAGCAGTTTCAAAGCGAGGTCCCTCAGTACATACATAGCAGCCTTTTTTATGAAAAATAATATCTGTTTTATATAAACAATTAATTACTTTGTCTCGTAATCTTGGACAGTAAGGATTGGTAAAATCAACATGAGCGACACCACGTTCTGGATTGTCGTAAAAAGTATTGATACGGCTTTTCGTAAAATCTAAAACCTGATCACATACAACGAAATGTCCGGGTTCCATATCAGGATTTAAAGATCCAACTGCAGTAGTCGCAAAAATTTCTTCTGTACCGAGACTTTTCAGTGCCCAGATATTTGCACGATAGTTTACTTTATGCGGAGCTGTTTTATGTCCCACACCATGACGGGTAATGAAAATTACCTGATTGCCGCACATTGTTCCAATATTACATAAAGCTGCTCCATAAGGAGTTTGAATCACCTTTTCCTCAAAACATTGTAACGTTTCCGGACTATAGATTCCTGTTCCACCTATGATTGCTATTTTACGCATATTGTCCTCCTTAGTGTTTATTATTCAAATCATCAATAATCTTTATCAAATCTGGCATTTCTTTCAGAATATACGTTGGATTACCTTCATCAAGCATTTCCTGCCAGTCAAAGCTGGTATAACTAACAGCTGCCGTACCATAACAGCCTGCCGCCTGTCCACTTTGTAAATCAAAAGGACTGTCGCCGATACAAAGGCATTCTTCAGCTTTCAGTTTAAGAGCGCTCAAGGCTTTCTCCATTGGTTCTGGATGTGGTTTATGATGTTGGCATATATCACATCCAATAACCGCTTCTATATAGGTTTCCAACCCCATACACTGCAAACCGCGTTTGGCCATTGGTACCTTTTTGGAAGTAACAACAGCCATTTTTATTCCACGCTGCTGCAAAACAGACAATGTTTCTTTAACCCCTGGAAACGGTTTAATAAGCTCATCGTGATATTTTAGATTGAACTCTCTATAAACTGCACATAATGTTTCTACCTGATTTTTATCTACATAATTTTCCATAGCACTGCGTAACGGCAGCCCAAAATATTTCACCAACTCTGCACGTGGCATCTTTTTATTCAAGCAAACTGCAAAGCTGTGTTCAAATGCTTGGATTATCAAATCGATAGTATCGATCAATGTTCCATCTAAATCAAATAAAATACCGCGTATCTTCACAAACTTCTCCTTATATATTTTATATCTTATCATCTTATAATAACATAAAAGCCTTATAAAATAAAGAATTCAAGCATTTTATAAAGAAAAAGACCACTCTTTAGAAGAGCGGTCAAAAGTTATTGTTTTTTAGGAAATACGACTTGTTTCGGGCCAAGTTCAGCATTTTCCGGAATTAAAACTTCGTTAAAGCTTATTCCGCGAGTATGAGCAGTGTGGCTCCATTCATGATCATGCCTGTGAATATACCCCAGTACAGTAATAGGTATCCAGCTGTAAATAAAGAGCGGATACAATAAAAGGTACATCCATGATTTAAAAGAAGCATGAATTTTAAAAAGTACAATCATAGGAAAAATATACTGACCTATACCTATCAGCGTCCAAACTTCTAACGGTAGAATAGCATATAAGACATTTGTATAGAAAGGATAAAATTGATAGATATAACTGCAAATGACAAAAAAAGTAGAAATAAGTAAGAAATACGGTTGGAATAAATTGATTATTCCATCAAGAACAACGACATTTCTTTCCTTAATGCCTTTTACAAACAATTTACCGATATAACGGTTTGCTACATCAAAATGCCCTTGAGCCCAACGTTTACGTTGATTCCAGGATTGCATAAAAGTAAGAGGCTTTTCATCATAGACGATGGCATCATGTGCCCAAGTAGTAGGTATACCTTCCAACAAAGCTTTCATTGTAAATTCCATATCTTCTGTAAGGCATGTAGCACCCCAGCCATGTCTGCGCAATATATCTGTAGAAATACACATACCAGTGCCGCCAAGACAGCTAGATAAACCGATATTATATTTAGCTAAATGCCATACATGGTTTACGACCCAGAAAGAAATAGAAAATACTCCTGAAATCCAGGTATCATTAGGATTTTTAGAGTCCAAATATCCCTGAATTAATCGTTCGCCTTTACATAAACGGCTGTTCATTTCTCTTAAAAAGTCAGGATGAACTAAATTATCTGCATCAAAGACACAAACAGCATCATATTGACGTTCCATTTCAAAAAGCCTTTGGAACATCCAATCCATTGCAAATCCTTTGCCTTTTTCATTATCATTAAAGCGTTCATAAACGATTGCTCCTGCTTGACGGGCAATTTGCGCTGTATTGTCTTTACAGTTATCTGCAACTACAAAAATATCATATAAATGATCAGAATAATTGAGCAGATGCAGATTCTCGACCAATTGACCGATAACTTGCTCTTCATTGTGTGCACAAACGATCATAGCAAAAGTTTTTTGCTCATCATAAATTTTTTCTTCTGGTCTGCGGCCAAAAAGGCCAAAGAAAGAAAGCGTAAAATAATAGATCGTGAAGAATACAATTAAAAGCTGCAACGGAATCATGATCAAGTCAAAATAGGTACTCATCAAAAATCTCCTTGCTTTCTAAAAATATTTACTGCTTGTTTAGCATTTTTGCATAAACACAGTTAATAATCCCAGCTAACGAATAGGTAAACATGGCCGCAAAAGGCCATGCTGAAAGGTTTACATAAAGTAAATATATGCCAACAGCAGCAGCAACAATTACCGGAGGTAAAAACATTGGATTTCCTTTACCTTTAAAATCCGGAAATTTTACATTACTATACATAATACAACCAATTACAAAAGTTAGAATTGCAACAAAATAAGTGGAAAAGGAATAATCAGAAAGAACATACGTTGCTAAAACACAGGCTCCCGCAGGAATCGGCATGCCTTGAAAATATCCCTTTACCTCACCAACATTTACATTAAATCTTGCTAAACGCATAGCACCACAAATTGTAAAAATGGAAGCAATGAGTTTTCCAAGTAAACCTAAATCTGTCATACCATATTGATAAATAAGAATAGCAGGAGCGACACCAAAAGAACCTAAATCACATAAAGAATCCAGTTCTTTACCAAATTCCCCGCCTCCTACTCCTAAAAAGCGAGCAGCTCTTCCATCCATAGAATCTGCAATAACAGCCAATATTATAAATATAGCTGCTCTGGAAAAATTGCCTTCAAATGTATCAAAAATAGATAACACGCCAAATGTTAAACTTAATGCACTAATGCTGTTAGGTATGATACGACGATAATTCATCTTTTAATGAACCCTCCCGATCAGAGAAACTCCTCCAACTACTGAATCACCTTTTTTTACAAGAATTTCAACATTTTTTGGTAAAACGAGTTCAGTACTTGATCCAAATTTAATCATACCATAACATTCGCCTTGTTTCAAATTATGACCTAAAGTCACCCACGATACAATACGACGCGCCAGTAATCCTGCAACCTGAATAACCAAAACTCTCATCTTATCGTTTTGAACTCCAATAGCATGACGTTCATTTTCAAAAGAGGCAGATTTTTTATATGCCGGCACAAACTGCCCACATGTATAACGCTGGTATTTTATTTCACCATTAACAGGGCTGCGATTGACATGCACATTAAAAACGGAAAGGAAAATAGTAACCTTTATAGCATCTTCATTTAAATATTCTTCATCATAAAAGTCTTCTATTGCCATTACTGTTCCATCTGCAGGAGAATAAATAATAGAGTCATCTGATTGTGTAGGACGATTGGGATTACGGAAAAAATAAATAAAAAATAGCATTAACACTGCAGGAACTACGGCCCATATTAAACTACCCCAATAACCTACAGCAAAAGTAATAATAGCAAAAGCAAATATGAACGGATGACCGTCTTTGACTATATTCATAGAGAGTCCCTCTCTTTCGGCAAGTTTAAGAAAAGAAAAAGAAAACAATAATGTGATGAACCTTTAGTTCATCACATTATTATAATACAGCCATATCTTTTTGTCCATTTTTATTTCATTTGGAACAAATTACTTTAATAACAAATTTAGGTAAAGCAAGCATTCTTGTAAAACGGCTCGGTTGTTTGTAGAGCCTAAAAAGCCATTCCAAAGAATATTTTTGCATCCATAACGGTGCACGTTCCATTTTTCCGGCCAACACATCAAAACTACCGCCTATTCCCATAGTAATATAAGGTTTTAGCTCTTGAAGATGTGTCTGAAGCCATTTTTCCTGTTTAGGGGCTCCCAACGCAATAAATAAAATCTGTGCGCCGCTATTATTAATGGCATCTATTATAGACTTGTTATCACTGTCTTTAAAATAACCATCCCTGCATCCAACTACAGTTACACCAGGATATAAACTTTCTGCTTTTTTCTTTGCAGCTTCAGCTATACCAGGCGACGCGCCAAAGAAAAAAACTCTATAACCTTTCTCAGCAGCCAGATTAAGTAAACGATTAAATAAGTCAAACCCTGCAACTCTCTCCGGCACAGCATATCCTAACTGTCTGCCTGCCCAAACGGTACCGGCGCCATCAGGCAGGACTAAATCGGCAACATTAGTTAAGATATTTTTATATTCTGCATCGTCTTGACACATCATAATAATTTCTGCGTTAGCAGTAACTACAAATGAGTGCTTTTGTTCTTGTATCTTATCATCAAGATATTGAACAGCCGCATCCATACTATATGGGTGCACAGGTACATCCAAAACCTGAATAGCAGTAATTTTTTCCATCAGCAACAACCTTTATTGAATATATAGATCAATAATATTTGCATTTTTATCAATGCATTTGTATTTGTAAACAGGACGACCTACACTGCCTCGATGAAGATCAAGGCTCAATAGTTTCAAGGATTTAAGAAATTCCAAATATTTACGGATTGAAACACGTGAAATACCAACTTTAGCCGAAATTTCTTCTGTAGTAAACATTCCGTCGATTTTAATAATTTCAGACCAAACAGTATTTAAAGTATTCTTGTCCAAACCTTTCGGTAAAGTAACTTCTACATCTGTATCCTGATGAATGATAGTTTTGTCAAGTTCATCCTGTTTAAGGATGGACTGTTCTTCAACCAAGTTATAGCGGCTCTTATAATTATTTAACGCCAGATTAAATCTTTCAAATTCAAAAGGTTTTATAATGTAGTCAAATGCTCCTAACCGCAGTGCTGCTTTAATCTTATCTTTATCATTGGCAGCGGATACAATAATGACATCGACATCATATTCCTGTTCTCTGATTTTTGCCAGCAGCTGCAGACCATCCATTCCTGGCATAAAAATATCAAGAATGACAAGATTGTACTCTTTAGTCTGCATAATTTTCAAAGCTTCATCACTGTTGCGAACGATATCACATAGTTGAAAACCTTTGATTTGGGTCAAATAATGTTCGTGAAGCTTCCCTACCATCGGGTCGTCTTCTACTACTAAAACTTTGATCATGATGTTTTCACCGTCCTTACGATTGGTAATCTTATGGTAAACGTGGTACCTTCGCCTACGGTTGATTCAACCTCGATAGTACCTTTTAAATGGGTAACTGTCTGTTTTATTAAAAAAAGTCCGATACCGCGTCTGGGCCCCTTACTAGAATAACCTTTTTCAAAGATAGTTTCAAGTTTATTTTCAGGAATACCAGGTCCGGAGTCTTCAACCATGACCATTATTTCATTATCAAAGGTTAAAATACTCAGATTTACAATTCTTTCACTGGGATGATCACGCAGAACATCAAAAGCATTTTCAATCAAGTTGCCAATAATAAGAATCAGCTCCTGTACTGTAGGACGAATAAATTCGGTTGTAAGTTCGCTTTCATCTGTTAAAGAAAACTCGATATCTAATTCTCTTGCCCTGCTGATTTTCCCTAAAATAAAACCTGCTAATGTAATATCTTTTAATCTGGTGACTACATAAGCAGCTTCAGCCTGCCGGTTATTGGCAATTTCCATCGTAAACTGTTTTAACTCGTCATAAGCTTTCATATCAATCAAACCCATGATAACATGCATTTTATTCATAAATTCATGTGTCTGAGCTCTTAGTGCATCAGCATAATTACGTACACCAGTCAACTGATTAGCCAATTCTTCTAATTCCGTTTTTTTACGAAATGTTATAATGGCACCACCGATATGTCCATTGTCAAATAACGGAACAAGAGTTGCGATAAATAGAACAGAACCTACCTGTACCGGCATATCCAATGTTGCTCTTCCCTCTTTTAAAACAGTATCCAGCGTTAATCCGTTCATAACTGTTTCAAGCGGTTTGCCTAGAAGTGTGTGTGGATTAGGTATTCCTGCCTGAGCAAACAAAAACTCTGATTCAGTATTAATCAAAGTTATTTCAGCATCTTTATTGATTGCAACAACACCCTCTTTTACAGAATTAAGCAATGCATTGCGTTCTTGTAACAATGTGGCAATATCTTCAGGCTCTAATCCAAATAAAGTAGCTTTTACATGACGTGCTAAAAAAACAGCACCGCCTATACCTACAAACAAACCAAATAAACTTGCCAGAAAAATCAGCAGAACTGATTCTACTGTCAAATCCTGAATCATTTTAGGTGATACTCCAGCTACAATATAGCCAACAACAGTATTACGGTCATCGCGAATGACCCCTACTGCCTTTTCATTAAAAACTGAAGTATCATACCAGTTTAGATTAGTACTCAGTCCCTGTTCAGCCACTATCTGACGCGCTTCATCTTCAAATCCGTCTATCGAAGTAGGATTGTGAAATACCCGTATATTTTTATTGCGGTCTAAAATAATAATACTGGCTTTACATGACTTGGCCGCCATGTTAACGACATTATTCAGAGTTTCATTGGTATTATTGATATCAGTTTCATATGTCAGCGAACGGATTACAGCTGGCGAATGAGAGAGTAAAGTAGTAATACTGACAGCATTTACACTTATACGTTCATCAACGACACCGGAAACTCTATGAGCTATAAGCAAACTGGCAGGCAATAATGATGCAACTATAACAAACGTTATCAGAAGAACTATTTTTTGTGATAAGGTGAATTTATTTGTTCCGTTTTTATATGTCATACTTTTCACCTCACCAAAAATTCTTTTGCCACTGTTTATAGCATAAACTACTTTTTAAAGTTTTTACAATTAACTTTACTTAAATTATTACATAATTTATATTTTAATATCTAAATTTTAGCAACATCTGAAGGAACTGTCAAAAATTGAATGCCAGGATTTCGTTCTAAAATCCAGTTCAATGACCATTCGTTATTAACAAGAATAACAGGTCTGTCTTTTTGGTCATATACAAGCATACCGCTATCCAGTCCTTTAATATTATCAATAAGTTTTTTATCTTCCGCATAAACCCAACGGGCAACGGTATAAGCAAGCTGATTCATCAAAAGCTGGGCACTGTATTCATTGATAAGCCGATATTCCAATACTTCCAGCTGAAGAACACCAACAACACCAACAATAAAGCTTTCGATGCCGATATCCTTTTGTTCAAAGACCTGAATAGCGCCTTCCTGTGCCAATTGAGTAATTCCTTTGACAAATTGTTTCCGCTTCAGAGAATCCTTTGGCTGCACTCTGGCAAAAATTTCCGGCGGAAAAACAGGGAAATCCTCAAATTGGACTTTCATTTTTTCATCGCTTAAGGAATCACCGATTCCAAAGATACCTGGATCAAAAACGCCTATAATATCACCGGGATAAGCTTTTTCTACGATAGTTCTTTCCTGAGCCAAAAACTGCTGTGGCTGTGAAAGTTTAACCACTTTTCCTCCCTGTTTGTGATAAACAGACATCCCTTTTTCAAAGACGCCGGAACAAATACGCATAAAAGCGATTCTGTCACGATGAGCTGGGTTCATATTAGCCTGAATTTTAAAAACAAATGCAGAAAATTCTTCTGTAGAAGGATCTAAAATTTCACCATTCTGCAAAATTCTTGGCTGTGGCTGTGGAGAAAGCTCTAAAAATTTCTCTAAAAAGCTGCGAACACCAAAATTAGTCATAGCACTGCCAAAAAACAACGGTGTCAGTTCGCCATTATTTACACGCGTCATATCAAATTCATCGCCTGCCAGATCAAGAAGTTCAATATCATTGCACAAATTATCATATAACTCTTGCCCTAATGCCTCAATAATCTGGGGGTCATCAAGAGAACCGGTAGTAGATTTTAAAATTTTAGAACCATGGCTATTATCATCCTCAAAAAGTTCGATCTGCTTTTTGATACGGTCATAAACGCCCTTATAATTACCATCAATGCCAATAGGCCAATTAATTGGGTAAGCATGAATACCAAGAACCTGTTCTAGCTCTGCCATCAAATCAAACGGATTTCTTCCATAACGATCCAATTTATTAACGAATGTAAAAATTGGCAGTTTCCTGCGATGGCAAACCCAAAACAGCTTTTTAGTCTGCGGTTCAACACCTTTAGCAGCATCAATAAGCATTACAGCACTGTCTGCGGCCATCAGGGTTCTATAAGTATCTTCCGAGAAGTCCTGATGGCCAGGAGTATCAAGAATATTTACGCGGTGCCCAGCATAATCAAACTGTAAAACAGAAGATGTTACGGAAATACCACGCTGTTTTTCAATTTCCATCCAGTCAGAGACTGCATGTTTATTACTTTTTCGCGCTTTTACTGAGCCGGCTAGATGGATAGCCCCTCCATATAGCAACAATTTTTCAGTTAAGGTTGTTTTACCAGCATCAGGATGAGAAATAATGGCAAAAGTGCGCCTTTTCTCAATTTTCTCCAACAATTCCTGCATATTATCCCCCTAATTATTCTTTATTCTGCATCTCATATAAACGATATGCATCTATTATTTGTTTCAAAACATATTCAGGTACCGGTGTTTCTGTTTCTATTTGCCCTTTCATATTGAAACGGAAGGCAATATCGTTAAACTTTTCGCCGCCATAGGTTTCGCAGCTAAAAGTTGTACGCATAAACTCATCTTTAAAAGTACAATCTTTCAAGGAATTCTTTTTGCGTTCGGAATCCCATTCAGTATAAATGCTGAATAATCTCCGCTGTGCTTCTTCTGGGATTTCTTCACTTGTAACAACAGTTTCTTCTAACGGAGTACAGTCAAGATTTTTATATATTGTGCCATCTTCCAAAGTAATACTCACTGTCATCACATAATCTTTTTCAGAAAAAACTGCTGTTTTAATGCGCCATTTGTCTTTCCATCTTTTTATACAATCAGGGCAGATAAAATGCACATCTCTAATACTGTTACTCATAAAATTGTCACGATAATATAATTCTTCAGCAGGAACGAATTTATTATCACAATTACTGCAAACCAAAGGCAGCGTACGAATCATAGGTGTGAACCTCCTTACCCACAGACAAAAAAATAAGCCTTTACGGGGGTTACCCGTAAAGGCTGGCGATCCGAAATGGTCGGAGCGGCGGGATTCGAACCCACGACCTCTTCCACCCCAAGGAAGCGCTCTACCAAGCTGAGCCACGCCCCGAATCACAATGAGTATTATACCCATCCTGCATATAAAAGTCAAGCAATATTTTAATTTCAGCTATGTTCTTTTTCCCGGGCACCATTAAAATCTAACTTAAGAATATGAGCAGTACTACGCTGTCCATATTTTTCAAAAGCGTCGGTCATTGCTGCAGCAATTATATCACAATCTTTTTCTGGATCAGCATAGGCCATCAAAGTAGATCCAGCTCCACTAATAATAGCTCCATAAGCACCGTTCGCTTTGGCTGCCTCAAAAACTGCCTCTGTACCTGTAATTAAGGGAATTCTATAAGGCTGATGCAGACGATCTTCTAAAGCAGCATTAAGATATTGATAATTGCCGCTCATCAACGCGCCAACATAAAGTGCAGTACGACTGGCGTTGAAAACAGCATCCTGATGAGGAATGTGCTGTGGTATTGCCTGACGTGCCTTATGCGTGGAAAGAGGCTGGTCTGGTACAACGGCTATAAAACGCAGCTCTTTTTGCGGCAGAAAACGCAGTGAATGTGCCCCTGATCTATCCATATAACTGATTGTAATACCGCCTAAAAGTGCCGGGGCCACATTATCAGGATGTCCTTCGATTTCTGTAGCATAATTTAAAAGCCGCTCTTTAGGTAAAGTTGATCCAGTAAGCAGATTAGCCGCTACAAGTCCGGCAACTATGGCAGTAGAACTGCTGCCCAAACCTCGTGATAAGGGGATTCGGTTCTGCATCGTTACTTTAAGGCCAATTCTAGTACCTCTAACTTCATTCCAAACCTTCAAAAATGACAGAAATGCTAAATTTCTGCCACCGGCCCGCAATCGATCTTCGCCTTCGCCAATAACCTCTAAAGCAAACCCAGGAGTATCTAAAATTTCAAAAGTAAAATCGTTATACAAGTTGCAGGCTAAACCCAGGGAATCATATCCCGGTCCGCAATTAGCTGATGTAGCAGGAACAATAACAGTTATTTTATTTTTCATATCAAAATTACTCCAGGTCGTGATCTTCAACACGAATAACACTGCAAACCTTTTCAACGATCGGCAGAGCTTTCAATGTTTGTACCGCCATTTGTAAATTTAATTCAGAGACATCATAAGTAATAACGACTAATTCCGCAACACCCTTGACTTTACTCTTTTGTACAACATTCTTTAAGCTTACATTCTGCGCTCCAAAAGCAGCAGCAATAGCAGCTAAAACACCTGGCTTATCCTGTACATGTAACCGTATATAACAGGGAGACATCATATTCTCCAAACTGCAGAGATGTTTTTCATCAAAGCAGGTACAATTAATACGTCCGTTCGATTTATGAATAATATTACGTGCAACATCAATTATATCGCCGCAGACCGCACTTGCTGTAGGCATTTTACCAGCTCCACGGCCCATGAACATCGCATCTCCGATAGCATCACCTGTAACAAAAATGGCATTGAATACATCATTTACACCAGCTAAAGGATGAGATACCGGCAGCATCGTCGGACGCACACAAACGCTAATACCATGTTCAGCATTATTTTTAGCAATAGCTAAAAGCTTAATTGCATAACCGAGCTCTTTACCATGTTCAATATCGCATAGATCCAGCCCGTCAATACCTTCTACTAAAACGTCACTTAAATCAATACGCGTATTAAATGCTATTGACGCAAGAATAACAAGTTTTCTGGCTGCATCCAAGCCACCAACATCTGCGGTAGGATCAGATTCTGCATACCCCTTTTCCTGCGCTTCACGCAAAACATCAGCATAATCCATATTTTCCTGCGACATTTTTGTCAGCATATAATTGGTAGTACCATTAACAATACCCATTACAGAAGTAACTTTATTAGCGGCTAAACAGGATTTTAAGGGTCTGATAATAGGAATACCGCCGCCTACACTTGCTTCAAACATAAAATCCACTTTATTTTCTTCTGCTAATGGAAATAATTCCTTACCGTATTTTGCTAAAACATCTTTATTAGCCGTTACAACATTCTTTTTATGTTCTAAAGCAGCGGCAATGTATTCCTTCGCCGGATGCTCACGGCCTATAAGCTCAACTACGATATCAATTTCAGGATCTTCAACAATATCTTCGATTTTGTCTGTTAACTGATATTTTTCTGATAATTCTTTAGCTTTTTTCATATCACGGACTAAAATTTTAGATACATGGATTGGAACACCGACTTTTTTTTCTATCTCAGCAGTATTTTCTTCTAAAACAGTCAATACACCGCTGCCCACTGTTCCTGCACCTAAAAGCCCGACTTTAATGCACTCTTTCACAATATCCCCTCCAAGGTTAAAAGCGCATCAACGGATATAACTTAAACTTGGCCTAAAACTTCCAAACGTTTCACTCCGTCGATCATACGCAATTTATCTAATAAGGCTTCCAAATCAATTGTAAGGTCTTTTGTTTCAATAGAAATAGTGGTATTTGCAACACCCTGCAAAGGGATACCCTGGTTAATAGTCATAATGCTGCCGGAATCACTGGCAACAGTGTTTAAAACTCTGGAAAGGACACCAGCTTTATGTTCAAGCAACAAGGATAAGGTAATAATTTTCTCTTTGCTGGCTTCATAAAATGGGAATACATAATCTTTATATTTGTAATAAGCACTGCGGCTTAAGCCCATTCTTTCAACAGCTTCATTAATAGTTTTGATTTCACCGCGTTTTAAAATTTCTTTTACTTTAATAGTTTTTTTGATTGCTTCCGGTAAAATTTCTTCACGCACTAAGTAAAAAGTAGATTTGTCAGACATTGATATCGTCCTCCCTTTTATTAAATGTCCATATGGTTTTTACATGTGTTTTATTATATCATTGTTTCGTGGTAAAAGCCATATGTTTTAAGATTTTCTTATAAAAATAGAAAAACAGCCGTTTTTAGTACATAAATACGGCTGTAATCAATATTATTATTTTTTTTGTAGATCTTTTGCATTACCTTGTTTTATTTTACTTTCTGTACCATTCAAAAGTCTTTTAATATTTTCTGCATGACGTATAACAACAAATCCTCCTGCTACGACAGCAAAAATTACTAACGGCTGAGAGTAACCAAAATAATAAGCAAAAATCGGTGTGCAAATGGCAGCTACAACAGACCCCAGCGAAACATAGCGCGTAAGTAAAACCAAAATCAACCAGACTCCAAAGCTAGCAATGCAAACTTTAGGCATAAAATAAAGAATCAGTCCCAAACCGGTAGCAACACCGCGTCCACCCTTAAATCCTAAAAAGATAGAATAATTATGTCCGAGCAAAGCTCCGATACCGGCAGCAACCATTCCTCCCATTGCGTTATTGGTAAAATAAGCCACTAACGCTACAGCAAGAATCCCCTTCATCATATCGCATAAGAGTACAAAAAAAGCTGTTTTACCACCTACAGTACGAAAAACGTTAGTTGTTCCTATATTTTTACTGCCATATTCTCTGATATCAATACCATGAGCAGCTTTTACTAACCATAACCCGCATGGTATCGAACCAAATACGTGACCGACAATGAAGCAAACAAGCCATACTAAGCCTTCTGCCATTTCTCCCCCACCTTATTCTTCTTCGTTTTTACCGCGAATGATCATTTGCAGCGGTGTTCCTTCAAAACCAAAAGCTTCGCGTAATTTATTTTCTAAATAACGTTGATACGAAAAATGCATGATTTCCGGCTCATTAACAAAAATAACAAATGTCGGCGGTTTGATTTTAACCTGTGTGGCATACAATATTTTTAATCGCTGACCTTTTTCGGTAGGCGGCGGATTGATTGCAATAGCGTCTTCAACAACCTGGTTAAGCACGCTAGTAGAAATACGCATAGCATTCTGCTCCGCTACATAATGAATAACCTCCGGCAGTCTGTGTATACGCTGTTTAGTCATTGCTGAAACAAAGACTACAGGAGCATACTGCATAAATACCAATTCCCTGCGCAGATTTTCTGTATAACGTAAGGTAGACGTATTATCTTTATCGTACAAATCCCATTTATTTACTACTAAAACAATCCCTTTACCAGCCTCATGCGCATATCCGGCAATTTTTTTGTCCTGTTCCGTAACACCGTCGATAGCATCTATAACCATTAAAACGACATCTGAGCGGTCTACAGCCCTTAATGAACGAATTATACTGTATTTCTCAATAGGCTCGTCTATACGTGCTTTACGGCGCATACCTGCCGTATCAATAAAAAGGAATTTCTGACCTTCTCTAATTACGGGAGTATCAATAGCATCGCGTGTGGTTCCAGCAACGTCACTTACGATAGAACGTTCTTCGCCTACTAAAGTATTAAAAATTGAAGATTTGCCAACGTTAGGACGACCAATCAAAGCCACTTTGATTTCATCCTCATTGCCGTCTTCACCATAAGCTGAGGTTTCAGGAAATTTTTCCACAACTGCATCCAGTAAATCACCCAGTCCAAGATGATTTGCAGCTGAAACTGGAATCGGTTCACCTATACCAAGATTATAAAACTCAAAAATTTCCATTTCCTGTTTCGGAGAATCAGCTTTATTGATAGCAAGAACTATTGGTTTCTTCGATTGACGCAGCATTTTAGCTACTTCTGCGTCTTCATGAGTAATACCAGCACGCGCATCACAAACAAACAAAATGACATCTGCTTCAGCAATTGCTATCTGTGCCTGCTGACGAATAGAAACAGCTATTTTATCAGTATTCATAATTTCGATACCGCCGGTATCTACCATCATGAATTCATTATCAAGCCATTCAGTATCCGCATACAATCGGTCACGAGTTACACCAGGAGTATCTTCAACTATTGAAATCCTGCTGTTAGCAAAAATATTAAATAATGTCGACTTACCTACATTTGGCCGACCTACGATAGCGACTATCGGTTTTCCCATAACATTCTCATCCTCACTCTCTAATGGTCGATTCCGTCACGGGAGCTGACGCCCTTATGGAAATAATGTTTTATTTCCTGCATATCCGTAACCAAATCGGCTATATCAATCAATTCTTCAGGCGCACTACGTCCTGTTGTAATGATCTCTGTCTTACCTTTATATTTTTTCAAAAAATCAATAACTTCCTCTAATGGCAGCATTCCTGTTGCCAAAACAATATTCAGTTCATCTAAAATCAGTAAATCTGCAGTATCTTCAATAAGAATTTTTTTTGCTTCTTCCCATCCTTTACGAACCATTTTAAGGTCAATAGGATCTGGATTATGAAAATTTACGAAAGCATCGCGTCCAACCTGCCTCAGTAAAAAATGTGGAAGGTATTGTGCTGCCATAGCTTCACCATAATCAGGATCATCTTTGAGAAATGACAGCATGACCGTTCTGGCACCCCTGCCTGCTGCACGCAAAGCCACACCCAATGCCGCAGTAGTTTTTCCTTTCCCTGAGCCTGTATAAACCTGCAGTAAACCATAACCTTTCATAATCGGCCTCCTACCTGCTAAGCAGCATAACCAACTCGCGTGCATTAACGGCGCGCTCTACTTTGCCGTCAAAAGCTTTTTTAAAGTCATCAAAGGACATATCATCTAAGAACAAATTATCCTGATTCAAAACAACAGCAGGCAAAATAATTCTCTTCATGCCTTGGGCAGCATTTAAAATATCTTTACCAACTAATAATCCGGTAACATTGATAGTTTCACCGAAAAATTCGTTATTTACCGGGATAAAACTGTGTTTTGAACCAGTTTTATTATTAAAATTATCCAGCAGTGGCTGCAAAATTTTATAAGCACTGGTACCAACCGGTATCACTGCATCAACACTATGATTGCAAACATCAGTTTTGGCAGCGATCTGCTGCCATTCGTCAATAAAACTACGACTCAGACCAATGCCATTTTCGATTTGTGGAAATCCATCATACCATGATGCATCAGGGAGTTGTTTTTCTGCTAATAAATAAAACTCATCTCCCAGATAAACGAAGGATTTTCCAAATTTTTTGCGGCATTCCTGCTGCCATACAGTAACTTTATCAACTATAGCGGCAGCTTCAGGTTTAGAAAACAAGCGCATCGGTGTCAAATGTTCTCTATGCTTTGTAATCCCAACCGGAACTACAGCCATTGTTTCTACCATAGGCGCTAAGGCTTCCAAATCACGATAGGTTTGTTCCAACACTTCTCCATCATTATAACCAGGACAGCAAACAATTTGTGTATGGATGGAAATTCCAGCTTCCACCAGTCTATTGATTTTTGACATCAATTCACCTGCAAAACGGTTATTCATCATTTGGCAGCGTACTTCTGGTCTTGTTGCATGTACGGAAATATAGAGCGGTGACATATGCGTCTTTATGATCTGTTCAAAATCTTCTTCCTTCATATTTGTAAGAGTAATAAAGTTACCATATAAGAAAGATAAACGATAATCGTCATCACGTACATATAATGATTCTCTCATACCAGGAATCATCTGATCTACAAAGCAGAATACACAATTGTTATAACAAGTAGTAACCCCGTCAAAAACAGCCGCTTCAAATTCCAGTCCTAATTCTTCATCAGTATATTTTTCAATAACTATCTGGCGCTGTCGGCATTCCGAATCTTCAATCGTCAATACAATCTGTTCGTCTGCAACTAAATAGCTTAATTCTATAATATCGTGTACTGACACACCATTAACAGCACACAGTTTTTCACCGGCTTTGATTCCGGCATTTTCAGCTAAACTGTTACGGCGTACGGCACTAATGATTCCCTGCATAGTTTTCCTTTCTAAAAGCACAGTTTGGTATCTTAATATTATACATTATAATTTCAAATTTGACAAAACACACAAAAATCCCGTTCTTATTTGAAGAACGGGATAAACATACTATCTTTTTCTGGCGGCACTTATTTTTGAAATATCATAATTACGGCCAAGTAAAAATTCACGTAATTCACCTGTAAAATATATTGGGGCGTTACGCAAAGCTTTCAGATCACTGGAACCTGTAAGCAGCATTACCATTTTTAAATCATTGATGATATCTGTTAATGCCCTTTGAGCTTCTTCAATGTCTTTTTCTATAATATAACGCAGAATATTCCCTGACATCCCCACAACATCAGCACTTAAAGCAAACGCTTTCGCAGCCGTCAGTCCATCCCTTATTCCTCCACTGGCTATAATAATATCATTGCGGCCGCAAACAGAAAAAGCCTCAGTAAGAGTTTTAGCGGTGTTTATACCCCACTCAGCTAAAACAGACTTTTGTGAAGTAAACCGTTTTGCTTCTATTGCAGGGAAATTCGTGCCTCCCGCTCCACCGATATCAAACCAGGTAAAGCCAAAAACAAGCATCTGTTTGATTTGTTCTGCTGCCATACCGCAACCGGTTTCCTTGACAATAACAGGGACTTCGCTATGTTCTAAAATGCGACGCATATTATCGAAAAGACCTTTAAAATTTCTGTCTCCTTCCGGCATCACAAGCTCCTGGGCAGGATTCAAATGAACCTGCAAAGCATCAGCATCAAGCATTTTAACAGCTTCAGCTGCTTCGTCCGGTGTTGCCAGAGCGCTGACGTTAGCAAAAACGACTCCATTAGGATAAACTTCGCGTACTACTTTAAAACTACGATAGCTGCTTTTACTTTTTACAGCTCCATATTGTGAACCGACCGCTATAGCTGCTCCAACTGACTTTGCTGTTTGCGCAAGCTTGCGGTTGATATCGATAACATTATCCGTACCGCCGGTTATCGCATTTATCAAAAAGGGAACGCTGAGCTTAATACCGCCCAGCGTCGTTGTAATATCAATATCAGCAGGAGCAAGCTCAGGCAAGCAATTATGCAGAAAATGCATATCGGTAAAACCGTTAGGAAGCGGTCCATCTCCAAGTTCCAATGCATATCTGATATGATCCAATTTTCTTTGCTCTCGCGACATATCTACCATCCGTTTAATTAATTGTTCAAACCTTCCAGCTGTTCTTTTAAATCAAGAGTCAGCTCCGGTTTGTCATTGATAAAAGAGCTGTATTCTGCTTTTTCTGCTTCTTTAACAGCTTTAACGATACTTAAGCCGATCTTCTTATGTTTCAAATCAACTTTGATAACTTTTACTTTTACATTTTGACCGATTTCCAAAATGTCTTCCGGTTTTTCAACACGGGTTTCAGCAATTTCAGAAACATGGACCAATCCTTCAACTTTATCGGCAAGTTTTACGATAGCGCCAAACGGCAGGAACCTCTCTACAGTACCTTCTACAACCATACCTTCTTTAAAAGCAGCTGCTTCAGTCAGCCACGGATCTTCCTGAGTAGCTTTTATACTGAGAGCTACGCGTCTGTTTTCACGGTCAATTTTTTTCACAAGTACAGTTACTTCATCATCAACTTTAGCAGCATCTTCTGCTTTTACATTACGATCCCAGGATAACTCGGTATTATGAACTAAACCGACCAACCCCTGTCCAACTTCAACAAACAAGCCAAAATCAGCAATTCTTACAACTTTGCCTGTAACTGTCTGTCCTTCTTCAACAGAAGCATAAGCGGCTTCTTCTGCGGCAGTACGAGCTTCTTTAGCAGCTTGGATCCTGGCTTCTTTGGCATCACGCCAAGCCTGGGCTTTTGCTTCTTTTTCACTTCTAAGCAAATCACGACGTGAAACAACTAAACGTTTTTTTGCCGTATCAACTTCAATAACTTCCGCTTCCAATTCTTTACCAATATAATCAGAAAAATCTTCTACGCGGCGTAATTCCACATGAGAAGCAGGCATAAAACCTTCAACGCCTTCGACTGCAACAGCTAAGCCGACAATATTTTTCATTTTGTTTTTAATAATCCGCAGAACTTTTACAGTAGCACGGCGTTTTTCACCTTCTGCCAAATCTGCTACATAATTCCATGCAGCATCCTGTTCAGCTTTGATTTTCGAAAGACGGATAAAATCGTCTTTCGAAGTACCGGGAATAACTTTGGCCTCCACTTCATCACCAATTTTAATAGTTTGAGCCAAAATTTCCGGAGCTTCATTAGACCATTGTGAAAAAGCAATAGCGCCTTCTTTCATATAGCCGAAGTCAACATATACCTCATCTTTGCCTATTTGGATGACTGTAGCTTTAACAATCTTACCAGGGTAGACATGTGCGTCCTCCAGGCTTTGTTCCAGCATACTTTCAAAAGATTCCATGTTTTCCATTACACGTATAGCCTCCTTAATTATACGGTCCGGCGTTGATGCGCCTGCCGTTATTCCTATATTTTGACAGTTTTTAAACATCTCCTCGTTTAATTCCGAGGCTGTTTCGATATGGTAAGCACGCTTACAGTGTTCTGCAACAAGCTCATACAAGTGTCTTGTGTTGGCACTGTTTCTGCCGCCTATTACAACAAAGGCGTCTACTTCATCAGCTAACTTCAGAGCAGCCTTTTGTCGTTTAGACGTTGCCAGGCAAATAGTTTTTTCTATTTTATATTCACCGGAACGTTCCTTCTGAAGTGCTGCCAGAATTTCTTCAAACTTTGCCAATTCAAAGGTAGTTTGAATCAAAACGCCATATTTATCTACTAAAGGTACATTACCTATATCTTTTATACATTCTATAACTATAGCATGTTTTCCTGCCCATTGTACAATACTTTTTACTTCAGGATGATTTTTTTCACCAATAATTACAGGTAAATAACCAGCCTCAGCCAAAGCTTGTCCTTTTTTCTGTGCAGCTTTAACATTTGGACAGGTTGCATCAAGAATAGTCAGATTTTTTGCATGAGCAGCTTCGTAAACGTCAGGGCCAACTCCATGCGAGCGAAAAACAACAGTTTCTCCAGCTTGAAATTCGTCCAGGCTTTCACGGCAAGGCACTCCTTTGGTATTTAAATCTTCGATAAGCTGCGGATTATGTATCAAAGGGCCTAATGTTCCAGATGCTTCATTTGCTTCAGCCAATTTATATGCCATATCTACAGCACGTTTGACGCCGTAACAAAAACCGCAATATTCAGCAATTCTGATTTTCATACTATCACTCCGCTTCTTGTAAGCGTTTTATTTCCAGCATCAAAGCTTCTGTAAGTTCATGCAGCAGTTCTTTGCTGATCGGTACATCCTGAGGGAAAAAAATAGGTTTTCCAAATTTGACGTTTACTTGCGGCCATAATTTCCCCTGCCGTTTGATATCGGTACCTTTTACGCATGTTGGAACAATGACTGCTTTAGCTTTTCCTGCCATCATCAAAGCACCTGGCTCAGCCTTACCTAACGCCCCTGTTTTACTGCGAGTCCCTTCAGGGAAAATAGCTAACACACCACCATCCAGCATCAAGTCAATACCATGTTTTATTGCTGTTCTATCGGCCCCACCACGTTTTACAGGAAATGCGCCCAAAAGTTTATAAATATCACCCAAAACAGGTACAAACAACTCCTGTTTTGCCATAAAGTGCACTTTTCTTGTAGATGCTACACCGATTACAGGCGGATCCAGCAAACTTAAATGATTGCTGGCAATTACCAAAGGACCTGTCGCTGGAATATTTTCTGCACCTTTTACTTCCAGCCGCAAAAATATTTTGAATAAAATTCTTAAAATAATCTTTAAGACTGAATAAAACATAGCTTAATGCTCCTGCACCAAAGTTAAAATTTGAGAAGCAACTTCCTGAATAGACATATTAGAACTATCCAAAAAAATCGCATCTTCTGCACAACAAAGCGGCGCAATTTTACGTTCACAGTCCTGCTTATCACGAGCCTCAATATCAGACTGCAGCTGCTTCAGATCAACCTGCATTCCTTTGGCAAGCATTTCTTTGTATCGCCGCGATGCCCGCTCCTCAGCAGAAGCCGTCAAAAAAATCTTTAAATCAGCATGCGGAAATACCACTGTTCCGATGTCACGCCCGTCCATCACTACTCCACCGGCTTCTCCCATGCGGCGCTGCTGAGCTACCATAGCTTCGCGTACAGCTCCTACAGCAGATACTTTAGAAACAATTTCTGTTACTTCCGGAGTTCTGATTTCATCTGTTACTTCCAGTCCATCAACAAAAACACGGTTCAATTTTGCTTCCTGTTTAAAAGTAATAGTCATTTCAGCAGCAAGTTTACTTACTAATTCAGGTGAAAAATCCTGCTTACTTTGTAAAAACTTCCAAGCTACAGAACGATACATTGCACCTGTATCAATATAAATATAGTCCAATTCTTCAGCCGCCAGTTTAGCAATGGTACTTTTTCCTGCTCCTGCCGGACCGTCGATGGCAACTACTAATTTCTTCTCCATCATTTACCACCCTGCCTATTTATTGATATGCAGCCGCTGTCCCTGCAGCATATCCTGTTGAAAATGCCGCCTGTAAATTATAGCCGCCAGTATAACCGTCTATATCAATGACTTCTCCTGCAAAATACAATCCTTGCCACAACTTGGAACGCAATGTTTTAGGCTCTATTTCTTTTATGGATACGCCCCCAGCTGTTACAATAGCCTCTGCTAAAGGCCTCGTTCCCGTAATCGAAACTGATAACCCTTTTAACACTTCTACTAAACGCTTACGTTCTTCTTTTGATATCTGATTGACAGGCTTTTCTTCATCAAGATAAGCCTGATCTAAAACTACGGGGATCAGACGCTGCGGTAGAAGGTCTTTCATCCCATTCAGCAGCTGCTTCCGGCTGTATTGCTCAAAATCACGCTGAACTCTTGCTTCAAGCTTTTCAAAAGTCAAAGCAGGTTTTAAATCTATCAGCAAATCGATATTAGTTTTATTAGCTTTTAAAAGTGCTGCAACTGTTTTACTGAGTGATAAAATAATTGGACCTGATACACCAAAATGCGTAAATAACATTTCTCCAAATTCCGAAGCAGCCTTACTTCCTGAAGAATAAACAGTAGCCTGTACATTACGCAGGGATAACCCCTGCAAATCAGGAATATAAGGTGAATCACTAGTTAGTGGTACCAGCGAAGGTTTAAGTGGTATTATCGCATGTCCCAATTTTTCGGCAAGTTTAAATCCACTCCCGTCAGATCCGGTTCCTGGATAAGACGCCCCGCCTGCTGCAACAATAACTGCATCTGCTTTAAATACTTTACCGCTTTTAGTTTTGACGCCGATAACTTTTTCAGTATCAGTTAAAACTTCAGTCACACAAATATCAGTAACCAATTCTACACCTAAATCATGCAGAATTTTTAACAATGTATCTACTACATCTTTGGCCTGATCACTTACGGGGAAAACCCGACCACCACGTTCAACCTTAGTTTCCAAACCATTATCATTTAAAAGTTTTACAACATCTTCATTAGTAAACTGACGTAGAGCACTATTTAAAAAGCGTCCGTTTCCAGGAATATTTTTGATTATTTCCTGCAAGTCACAATCGTTGGTGATATTACAACGACCTTTACCTGTAATTAAAAGTTTCTTTCCAGGTTTAAACATCTTTTCCAAAACTGTTACTTGTGCCCCATGTTCAGCAGCAGCTGCTGCTGCCAATAAACCCGCTGCACCTCCGCCTACGACGATAACTTTATTCATTGATCGCAGCCGCCTTGATTAAAGCATTAATTTCGTCTTCATTCAAAATTCTATAACCGCCGCGTTTTAATCCCTGCAGTGTCAGATTACCTAACTTTATACGTTTTAATTGTCTTACAGGAAACCCAATAAAATCACACATTCTGCGCACTTGACGGTTACGGCCTTCATGAATAACGATATCAAAAGTTGTATTACTTTTTTCGTTATCATACCCAATCAGAGTAACAATAGCAGGCGCTGTCATTCCATCCTCTAATTTTACACCGATCCTCAGCAGATCAAGCTTGTCCTGCGGAACCAGTCCCGGAACAGTCACTCTATATGTTTTATTTACTTCATGTTTTGGATGAGTGAGTTTTTGGGCCAGATCGCCATCATTAGTCAGAAGCAGCAGACCTTCTGTATTATAGTCCAACCGGCCTACCGGAAAAACCCGTTCCGGCAAATCTTTGGCAAAATCAGCAACAGTTCTGCGCCCCTGCGGATCCGTCATAGTAGTAACAACTCCGCGAGGTTTATAAAATAAATAATAGGCTTTCTTCTCACGTTTAATCGGTTTACCATCAACTAAAATAAAAGCTTTTTCTCCTACTTTAGTTCCTAATTCTTTAACAATCTTACCATTTACCTTTACACGCCCGGCTAAAATATATTTTTCAGCTTCGCGTCTGGAGGCTACCCCAGCAGAAGCTAAAACTTTCTGCAAACGTTCTTCCATAGATTATAAATCCTCTGTTTCTTCTGTTTTATTAAGCTCTTCATTAAATTCAGCCATTAGTGACATTTGTTCCGGTTCGTTTTCATGCTCTGACAAAATATCAGGAAACTCCGGTAAGTCTTTTAAAGAATTCAGACCAAAAGTAATCAAAAATTTATCTGTAGTTCCATACAAAATAGGATGACCAATAGAATCCTTACGTCCGGTCTCACTAATCAATCCATATTCTAAAAGCGTATTAACGACACCGTCGACCTTAACACCGCGAATAGCTTCCATTTCACTTCTGGTAACAGGCTGTTTAAAAGCAATAATAGCCAATGTTTCCATAGCGGCATTAGATAATTTCATTTCCTGAGAACGCGCCAGCTGTTTTATCAATTCATAATGCTGTTCTTTTGTACATAATTGATAACCTTCTGCCACTTTTCTTAAATACAGGCCGCGCTTTTCATCTTCATAATCCCGCTCTAAAAGCGATAAAAGTTCCCATACCTGAGGTTTATCAAGCTGCATTATTTCAGCTAGCTTGGCAACAGATAACGGTTCACCGGCAGCAAACAACAAAGCTTCTAAAGAACCCCTTAAGTAATCGTGAAACATTTATCGTTCCCCCTGTCGCAGGAATATATAGATTGGAGCAAAAGCCACTGTCTGGTTGATAGTTACAACACCAAGCTTTAAAAGTTCCAAAACAGCTAAAAAAGACGCGACTTTCTCACTGCGGGAACCAGTACGTGAAAATACTTTGGCAAATTCTACACCGTTGAGATGTTGAGAAAGCATATGAACAATCTCATTCATTTTATCCTGTACATTAAATTCCTGGCGCTCAATATAAGCCGTATTCTCAGTTTTCACTGAAAGCAGGGTCAGCATAGCACTAATCAACTCTTCTGCCTCATATTGTTTCAAGCTGCGTTCAACAAAACCAGACAAAAGCGGCAGTCGGTAACGGCAACGTTCTGCCTGAAGCTTTAGTTCAGCTAGATTTGAGGCACAGACCTTAATACGTCTGTATTCTACCAGCATTTCCACCAGCAGTTGACGAGGGTCAGTTTCATCTTCCTCGCCTTCAGCAGTTTGTTTTGGCAAAAGCATACGCGATTTGATTTGCAGCAGCGTGGCAGCCATCAGCAAAAATTCACTGGCAATCTCAATATCAAACTCCGTCATTGCCTGTAAATATTCAATATATTGCTCAGTCACTGCCACAATAGGAATATCATAAATATCAATTTTTTCTTTTTCTATTAAATGTATCAACAGATCCAGTGGACCTTCAAAATCCTGAACCTTGATTGACAGGTTAGCCATATATTACAGCACATTCATGGCGGTCTTAACTTCAGCCATAGTTTTTTCAGCTTCCTTGCGGGCACGCTGTGCTCCATAATCAAGTACTTCTTTAATATATTCAGGTTTCTTTGATAATTCTTCCCGTTTAGTATGGATATCTGCCAGCAACGCATTCATCTTTTCTGCCAAACGTTTTTTACATTCTACACAGCCAATCTCGCCGGCACGGCATCTTGCCCCAATCTCTTCATATTCCTCAGGATTGAATACCTTATGAAAAGCGTAGACAATACAAACTTCCGGATGTCCCGGGTCAGTCTTTTTTATACGCTGCGGGTCAGTAGTCATCATACGTATACGTTCCCACATTTCTTCCGGTCCAGCGCCGAAAGGAATGGTATTGCCATAGGATTTTGACATTTTACGGCCGTCAATACCCGGTAAAACCTTAGCTTTGGAAAATACTGCCTGTGGCTCGGGGAACACTTCTCTATTATAAAGATAGTTAAAACGGCGTACTATTTCCCGGGTCAGCTCCAAATGAGCAGACTGGTCTTCACCTACAGGAACACAGGTTGCTTTATAAAGCATGATATCCGCTGCCATAAGCACAGGATATCCCAAAAAACCATAGGTATTATTATCCTTGCCCTGAGCAGACCAATTCTGCAGTTTATCCTTATAGGTTGGCACACGTTCCAGCCACGACAACGGAGTGCTCATACCTAAAAGCAGCGCTAATTCAGCGTGCTCTTTAACATGAGATTGTACAAAAATGACATTTTTTTCAGGGTCAAGACCAGCACTGAGCCAGTCAATCGCCATTTCCATAACATTTTCCTGTAATTTTGAAGTATCGCTATAAGACGAAGTCAGCGCATGCAGATCAACAATGGAGAAAAAACATTCATATTCGTGCTGCAAACGAACCCAATTCTCCAGCGCTCCCATATAATTACCCAAGTGAAAACGTCCAGATGGCTGCATTCCACTGAAAATTCTACCTTTAGTCATCAACATCAAGTCCCTTCATTAATCATAATTCAACAAGCCGTTTTAATTAAAATACTATCCCCAAAATACTGTTTACCAAAGACATATACGTGCTTGCCAAAGGCCTTATGATCATACCAACGATACCGGTAAAGACCAAAGCCAGCAAGATATAAAAGCCATATTGGCCAACCATATTTTCATACTGATAAGCAGTCCGCGGCGGCAGCAGTTCTCCTAAAATCTTTGAACCGTCCAGAGGCGGGATTGGGATAAGATTAAAAAAAGCAAACCAAACATTATAAAGCTGTGTCCAAAGTAAAAACGAATAAACGCCTTTGGTCATAACACCAAATTTGGTCATTAAAGCAACAATCAATGCTGCAAGAAAGCATAAAAACAAATTTGCCGCAGGGCCTGCAAAAGAAACTTTTAAAATACCTTCGCGGCGATTTCTGAAATTATTGGGATTGATACCTACAGGCTTAGCCCAGCCGAAACCGGCCACAATAAGCATCAAGGCACCAATAGGGTCAAGATGTGCTAAAGGATTAAAAGTTAAACGTCCCATGAACCGCGGTGTAGGATCGCCCATGGCTTCCGCAGTCTGCGCGTGTGCATACTCGTGGATAGTGATAGCTATCAAAAGCGCCGGAATCCTATATAACATTGATGAAAAATCAAAATCTAACATACAAACCTCCATAATCGTCAATAGTAATATTATACAGTATTTTACGTGAAAAGAAAACGGAACCGCTGACAGCGATTCCGTCTTTTTTGTGAATTCTTATTTACCTGTAAATTTAGGAGTACGTTTTTCTTTAAAGGCAGTTATTCCTTCTGCACTATCGTCCGTGCCCATACATAAAGGCTGGGCAACTGCTTCCATTTCCAGCACTTCGTCTAAAGTCATCGCAGTATTATTCAGATATTTTTTGATGAGCCCTATCGCTAAAGGTGCTGAAGCTGCAAGTCGTTCAGCCATTTGCATAACCGCGTCCTCAAGCTCTGCTGCAGGAAAGATATGATTTACCAACGCCATTTTTTCAGCAGTTGCTGCATCAATCAAATCAGCTGTAAACATCAGCTCTTTAGCTTTATGAACGCCGACAGCTTTCGGCAGGAAATATAAACCACCACAATCAGGTATCAACCCTACTTTCGCAAAGCTTTGAGCAAATTTAGCTGTATCTACTGCATAAATAAGGTCACAGGCCAGCATCAGATTAACACCGGCACCAGCGGTAACACCATTGACCATGGCAATAATTGGCTTCTCGATTGTAGTAATACGTTTTGCAACTTGCCCTACTTTGGTAATGAAAGCCTTTTTTACAGCAGTATCTGCAAGAGTCTCCAAAAACGGCAGATCTCCGCCGGCACAAAAAGCTTTTCCATTACCTGTCAGCACAGCACATTTTATTGCCGGGTCTTTTTCTACCTTTGTCAGAGCTTCATGCAACCCGTCAATCAATGCTTCATTCATTGAATTCAAGCTATGCGGTCTGTTCATAGTAATTATAGCAACCTGACCTTTAAGTGAAAATAAAACTGCATCTTCCATACTCGAAAAACCTCCTCTAAATTTTATTACAGGCTGTAGTTAGGAGCTTCTTTCGTAATGATGACATCATGCGGATGGCTTTCTTTCAAACCGGCGCCAGTCATACGAATAAATTGAGTTTTTGTAATCATTTCTTCGATATCCTTAGCACCGCAGTAGCCCATACCTGCACGCAAACCACCAACCAACTGGAAGATTGTTTCTGCAGCCAGGCCTTTGAAAGGTACGCGTCCTTCAATTCCTTCTGGTACCAATTTATCGGCGTTCTCCTGGAAATAACGGTCTTTAGAACCGCGTTCCATAGCACCTAAAGAGCCCATCCCACGATATACTTTATAAGAACGGCCTTGATAAATAATAGTTTCGCCAGGGGACTCTTCAGTTCCTGCTAACAAACCGCCAATCATAACAACATTGGCACCTGCGGCGATAGCTTTAGCAATATCACCGGAATATTTGATACCGCCATCGGCAATAATAGGAATACCATATTGACGTGCAACTAATGCGCAATCATTGATAGCAGTAATCTGCGGGACGCCGATACCGGCTACAACACGGGTCGTACAAATAGATCCTGGCCCGATGCCAACTTTAACGGCATCAACGCCACATTTGATTAATGCTTCAGTTGCAGCGCCTGTTGCTACATTTCCGGCAATAATATTCAATTCCGGGAAAGCTTCGCGCAATTGACGCACTGAATTCAGGACTCCGTGCGAATGTCCATGAGCAGTATCAATAACTATAACATCTACCTTAGCATTAACTAAAGCGGAAGCTCGTTCCATCATATCAGCACCAACGCCTACAGCAGCGGCTACACGCAGACGCCCATCACTGTCTTTGCAGGCATTAGGATACATTTTAGCTTTTTCAATATCACTGATTGTGATCAGCCCTTTAAGATAACCTTCGCTATCGACCAACGGCAATTTCTCAATACGGTGTTCGCGCAGTAATTTTTTAGCTTCTTCAAGACTCGTACCAACAGGAGCAGTTACCAAACCTTCACCAATCATACATTCTTTAATCTGTTTATTAAGATTAGTTTCAAAACGCAGGTCACGATTAGTAATAATTCCCTGCAGCTTACCATCAGGATCACAAATAGGAACACCGGAAATATGATAATGCTCCATCATTTTTACGGCATCTGCAAGAATATTATCAGGAGCCAGAAATAAAGGATCAACGATAATACCATGCTCGCTGCGCTTTACTTTGGCAACCTCTCCTGCCTGTTCTTCAATCGTTAAATTTTTGTGGATAACACCTAAACCGCCTTCACGGGCAATGGCAATCGCCATTTTTGATTCTGTAACAGTATCCATACCAGAACTGATCAGAGGAATATTCAATTTAATGTTTTTAGTCAAATAAGTGGAAACATCTACATCACGCGGCAAAACATCAGATTCTGCCGGAACCAAAAGCACATCATCAAAAGTTAAACCTTCTTTTGCAAATTTGTCTGTACGCATTATAAAACTCCCTTCTTCTTTGAAATATTTTTACTATACTAGCACAGTGATTACACAAAATCAAGTAGTTTCTGTAATTTTTTTACAATATCTTGTTTAGGAACCTTAAAAGATACTAAAAATGACCGATTTACTGCAACATTACAGCAATCCGGTCATTTTTTATTTAAGAATTATTTTTACGCAGTTCTTCCAGCAGGAACTCATTTTTAATCCGTATATATGTTCCCTTCATCCCAAGCGATTTCGTTTCGATTAAACCGGCACTTTCGAATTTACGCAGAGCATTAACGATTACAGAACGTGTAATCCCGACACGATCAGCAATTTTAGAAGCTACAAGCAAGCCTTCCATGCCTTTCAGTTCGCCGAGAATATTGACAATAGCTTCCAGTTCGGAATAAGAAAGCGTTGAAAAAGCAATCTGAACCATTGCTTTCTTACGCACTTCTTCTTCTACTTTAGCTGCGCGCTCGTGCAGAATCTCAACGCCGATAACAGTCGCAGCATATTCTGCCAACAGCAGGTCTTCATCGTCGAAGGGTTTATCATATTTAGCTACGATCAAAGTACCAATACGTTCGCCATTACCGTAAATAGGCACGATAGTAGTTTTTTTCTGATCAAAAAAGCATTTTGTACCTTTAACAAAGGAACATTCCTGATTTTTATGTTCAATATTTGAAACTGTTTCTTTCGCGTCCATAATAAAATCCAGATATTTTTGCGGGAAGTTTTTGACATCCAAAACCTGTTCGCGCATGATATCACATTCGAAATCATCCTGAAGAGCGCTGCCTTTAACGCCGCCCTTACGCCCAACGATATAAATGTTAGCGCCAATAACATCACGCAGCAGACGTGCGATAGCGTTATATTCTACTTTTTCCCCTCTTTGCAGCAATTTGTTGATTTTTCTTGTTTTCTCCAAAAGTTCCATGATGATCCCTCCCTCAAATTTTAAGCACGCGGATGATTTTTCTGATATACAGAAGTAATACGTTCAGTCGTAATGTGAGTATAAATCTGCGTTGTGGACAGATTAGCATGTCCAAGCAATTCCTGAACAGCCCTTAAATCAGCACCATGATCTAAAAGATGTGTGGCAAAAGTATGCCTGATCGTGTGAGGACTGACTTTTTTCTGCATAGCCAGTTGGGTTATATATTTATCTAAGATCCTACGGACACTGCGATCCGTCAGCGGACCTCCCCTGCTATTAACAAAAACCTTGTCATGCGCCTCTGTTTTATTCTTTTCCATCAAAGCTCCGCGTGTAACTTGCAAATACTGCCGTACAGCCTGGCAGCAGGTATGCCCTATCGGTACGATACGTTCTTTATTGCCTTTGCCCAGCAGCAAAACATATTGGCTGCCAAGATCTATATTAGTCACCGTAAGTCCCACCAATTCGGAAACACGGCAACCTGTGGCATAGAGTAATTCTAATATCGCCTGATCTCTTAATCCCAGCGTATCTTTATCCGGTAAGGTTAATATCTCATTGATTTCCAGTTCTTCCAAAAATACAGGTAATCTTTTTTCCAGCTTTGGCGTTCTTACCTTAATAAAAGGATTTTGCTCCACATAATTTTCTCGCATTAAAAACTTATAAAAAGAACGCAGCGAAGAAATCCGCCTGGCAATCGTCGTACGCGCATACTTTTCTTTATTGAGCAGCGCTAAATAGGCACGAATATCCAAAACTCCGATCTTCTGCCATTGAAAATCTTTCCCCAGCCGTTCTGCTAAAAAATTACTGAATAAACTTATATCAGCGGCATAATTTTTAACAGTCAGCGGCGACGTGTTTTTTTCAACCTGCAGATACCTGAGAAACTTATCAACCATAGGATATTGCGATATTGACTCTGCCATAATAAATCCCTTCTTCTTATGTAGACTTATAGTATCACAAACCAGGAAGCTATTTCAATAACCAAGTACTAAATTTTTTGAATTTTTTATTGAATACACAAAAATGTGTAAAAATCTGAATATAAACAAAAATAGCGGCCAATTTAATGTGCCGCTACTCTTAATATTTTAATTTTTTATGCCTAAAGTCTGCCAGATGCCTTCGTGCTGAACTGATTTTGCATCAAAGTGCAGCCAATTAAAAGTCAACTGCAAAATAGTACTGATGCCAAACGCAGCTATTATAGTACCTAAACCAACCTTCGCTCCCAGCAGCCAGCCAGCCAGCAAAACACTGCCTTCTATAAGGCCTCTGATCATACCAATCGGAACTTTCGGCAGCCGACGTTTTAACCCGATCATCAAAGAATCGCGCGGACCAGAGCCAAGTCCGGCACTGATATAAAAATAAGTTCCCAGACTGATGGAAAACTGCCCTAAAAACATTACGATGATTCCCAGCCAATAATTTTCTATTAAAGGTACAGCATGATAGTACTGAAGAACATCAACACCAAAACCGATCAATACAGCATTAAGAATCGTACCTAATCCAAACCGCTCACCCATAGCAACTGTCACTACTAAAATCAAAAGCCCACTCAAAACATTGATCGTCCCATAGGTCAATCCTGTAACATAGGAAACACCGATACCAAAGGCTTCCCATGGCGCCAAGCCGATATTAGCCTGGATGCCAAGGGTCAAACCAATGGAATACAGTGCCAGACCAAAGTGCAGCCGCAGCAGTTTAAAAAACAAGTTATGTTTGTCTTTCCAGTTCATCACAGCTTACTTGATTATTTGCAGTACATCCTGCAAAGCATTCAATGAGCGCTCTGCAATCAGAGCGTTTTTCTCTTTTTTATTACGTATCTTTTTACCTAAAGACGGCAGCAGTCCAAAATTAACATTCATCGGCTGAAAATCCCTGATTTCAGGATTGCTTATATAATGTGCCAATGCACCGTGAGCTGTTTCTTTAGGGAAGGTAATATCGGGAAGCTCTAAATAAGCCCGAGCGGTATGAATACCAGCCATCAAACCAGAAGCAGCCGATTCCACATAGCCTTCTACACCTGTCATTTGCCCGGCAAAGTAAAATCTCGGCATCGCTTTAAAATTAAACTTATCATTCAATAATTTAGGCGAATTGATATAAGAGTTTTTGTGCATTACACCATACCGGACAAATTCTGCATTTTCCAGCCCCGGAATCATACCAAAAACACGTTTTTGCTCAGGCCATTTTAAATGAGTCTGAAATCCGACCAGATTATACAGCGAAGCAGCAGCATTATCCTGACGCAGCTGGACCACGGCGTAGGCCTGTTTACCAGTTCTCTGATCTACCAGTCCAACAGGCTTTAGTGGACCGAAGCGCATGGTATCTTCACCGCGGCGAGCCATTTCTTCAATAGGCATACAGGCTTCAAAAAAAACTTCTTTTTCAAATTCTTTGACCGGAGCCAGCTCTGCTGTTCGTAAAGCTTCCCAAAACGCCAGATATTCTTCTTTGGTTTCAAACGGGCAATTCAAATAATCTGCATCACCTTTATCATAACGTGAGGCACGATATACTTTTTCATAATTCAAGGACTCTGCGGTCACAATAGGCGCAGCGGCATCAAAAAAATGAAAATAATCTGCTTCTACCAGCTTTTTGATATTTTCAGCCAATACTGCTGACGTCAAAGGCCCGCTGGCAACTACAACATAACCTTCCAACTGCTGCAAATCTGTTACTTCTTCATAAACCACAGTAATTAAAGGGTGATTTTTAATAATTTCCGTAATTCCCTGAGCAAAACCTTCCCTGTCGACAGCTAAGGCTCCGCCGGCTGGAATCTGATGTTTATCAGCCTGCTGCATGATCAGAGAATCAAGGCGGCGCATCTCTTCTTTAAGAAGACCGACAGCATTTTCCAAATTATTGGCACGCAGAGAATTGCTGCAAACAAGTTCCGCAAAGTCTGCAGTTTTATGCGCTTCGTCAGACTTTACCGGACGCATTTCATGCAAAATTACAGGAATGCCATATCTAATTATTTGATATGCTGCTTCACAGCCGGCTAAACCTGCGCCGATAACATGAATCGGTTTATTTGCTTTTAGCACTTTTGCGTCCTGCCTTTCCTTTTTTTATATGCAAGCCATTTTCACAGGTTTCATTAGAACAGTACAGTTTCTTATTGCCGTTCTTTTCAATTCGTTCCAGCATCACTTTACCGCATTTCGGACATTTTTCTTCTGTTGGCCTGTCCCATGATGTAAATTTACATTCCGGATAATTGGCACAGCCATAAAAAATACGGCGCGTTTTTGTCTTGCGCTCGATAACTTCACCGCCGCATTCAGGGCACTTAACACCGATCTTATGCAGAATCGGCTTCGTGTTGCGGCATTCCGGAAAACCGGGACATGCCAGGAACTTACCAAAACGCCCCTGCTTTATTACCATCATACGTCCGCATTTTTCGCATTTCACATCACTGACTTCTACAGGAGCTTCTACTGCCTCAATTTCTTTGTCGGCTTTTTCCATCAATTTTGAAAACGGCACATAGAATTTTTCCAGTATTTTAGTCTTATCAGCTTTATGCTCAGCAATCTCATCAAGCTCTGTTTCTAATTCAGCAGAAAAAGGAATATCAATAATATCTTTGAAATAATTAGTCAGCATATCGACGATCATGAGCCCCAGCTCGGTAATCATCAGTTTTTTGCCTTCCTTAGCAATATAACCGCGGTCCAGAATAGTCTGGATAGTAGGCGAATAAGTACTCGGCCGTCCAATACCTTTGTCTTCCAGCTCTTTTACCAGGGTCGCCTCAGTAAAGTGCGCCGGTGGTTCGGTGAAGTGCTGTTCAGCCGGTAAAAGTTTATATAATTCTACAGGCGTTTTAGCCTCCAGATAAGGAACGGTTTTATCCTTATCCTCGAGCAGGTCTTTTTTATCGCTTAGCTTTAAAAAGCCTTCAAACTTCAAAACAGAGCCCGTTGCACGCAATTGGTAATCGCCGGCGCCGATCAGCAAAGTAGTAACATCAAAAACAGCCGATGCCATCTGACTTGCAACAGCACGGTTCCAAATCAAAGAATAGAGCTTAAGCTGATCTTTATTCAGATGTTTTGCCATTTCCAGCGGTGTACGATGTACACTTGTGGGGCGGATCGCCTCATGTGCGTCCTGGGCATTTTTTTTACTTGAATAGCTGTTTGCATGTGAAGGCCTGAATTCTTTGCCAAACTCACTTTCAATATAACTGCGGATATCAGCAGCAGCAACATCAGCAATACGTACTGAGTCGGTTCTCATATAAGTAATCAAACCGACAGAACCTTCTTTGCCCACAGCAACACCTTCGTACAGCTGTTGAGCTACCATCATCGTCTTTTTGGTAGTAAAATTCAGACGTTTAACAGCCTCCTGCTGCAGGCTGCTGGTAGTAAACGGAGGCAGCGGATTACGTTTACGCTCTTTTTTTGTTGCTTCTTCAATGATATAAGCAGCTTTAGCCAAAGCTTTTTCTACAATAGCCGCTTCCTCAGCAGTATGTATTTCCAGTTTTTTGCCCAGATGTTTGATAACCTCTGCTTCAAAAATAGGAGCTTTAGCTTTTTCACGCAGTTTAGCATTCAAAGTCCAATATTCTTTAGGAATGAAATCAGCGATTTCTTTTTCACGGTCAGCAATGATTTTTACTGCTACCGATTGTACACGTCCGGCACTCAAGCCTTTTCTTATTTTACGCCATAACAAAGGACTAAGCTGATAGCCTACGATACGATCAATAATACGACGTGCCTGTTGAGCATCAACTTTATCCAAATCAATCGGGCGCGGATTCTTCAAAGCATCTTTTATGGCACCAGAAGTGATTTCATGAAACTCAATCCGACAGTTTGCTTCCGGATCAACACCAAGGATATGCGCTAAATGCCAGCCAATAGCTTCGCCTTCGCGATCAGGGTCAGTTGCCAGATAAATTTTATCAGCTTTTTTGGCCAAAGTTTTCAATTCTTTAATCAATTCGCCTTTACCGCGAATATTAATATATTTAGGCTCAAAATCATGTTCGATATCAACGCCAAACAAACTTTTTGGCAAATCGCGCAAATGTCCCATTGAAGCGCGGACAGTATAATTGCGCCCTAAAAATTTTTCAATAGTTTTTGACTTAGTAGGTGATTCCACGATTACTAAATTTTTCGTCATAATAATAAGTCCTCCTAAATTCGGTAATACCTGCGCCCATCTGCCAGGCCAAGTTTACCTTGCATTTGCAGATCCAGCAGTTCCCCGCTGATCTCTGCCAGAGAGCGACCGCTTAATTCTACCAGTTCCTCTAACGTAACCGGTTCCTGTGTCATTATATCCATCAATTGTTTAGCCAGTTCTGAAACGGCCTCTGCTCCTTCACTGGCAAACAACGATAAATTCTCTATTTTCTGCTTACTGCCGAAGTTCAATTCCAGATCATTCAAAATATCTTCCGGCCTATCTACAAGCTGTGCTCCAGATTTTATCAGACTATGGCAGCCAATACTGTTAGGCAGATAAATACTTCCTGGAATACAATATACCTCATGCCCTTCATCTGCGGCAAATTCAGCCGTTATCATAGCACCGCTCTTTTTAGCTGCCTCAACTACCAGTATACCTTTCGTCATTCCGTTGATGATTCTGTTGCGCGACGGGAAGTTAGCAGCAAGAGGTTCTGTTCCAGGTGCAAATTCTGTTACCAGCGCCCCATTTGAACATATCTGCTCGAAAAGCGCCGTATTTTCACGCGGATAAACAACATCTATACCGCAGCCAAGTACGGCAATCGTACTTCCCCCAGCCTGTAAAGCACCTTTGTGAGCAGCACTATCAATACCCTTAGCTCCACCGCTTACAATAACCAGCCCCGCTGAAGCAAGATCAGCAGCAAAGTCACCCGCCGCCTTTAACCCATAAGTAGAAGCTCGACGTGAACCAACGATACCGATACTGCAATCAAGCCTGGGCAAATTACCCTTGATATATAAAACCTTCGGCGGTAATGCGATATGCCTTAATGAGACCGGATAGTCCGCATCACTGCTTATCATCAGCCGCACCTGCTGCCGCTCGCAAAAATTCTGCAGCTGTTCAGGTAACGCAAGATTTCTAAATTTTAAGAACTTATCAATGGCCGCCTCTTTATAAACACGGGCAGCCAAAAGCTCTTGTCTATCAGCAAGATACGCACTACGTGCACTGCCAAACACCGCAACTAAAGCTTCAAGCTTACTGTTGCCCAATCCGACAGCAGCGCTTAAAGCACCCCAATAATAACGCTCCACAGCAATGCCTCCGATAAATTGCAGGCATCCACACGAAAACCGGGTGTCGCAAAATATTATTTTTCCCAAATCCATTTCATTATAGAGTTGATTTAGTCAACGGTCAAGCTTTTACTTATTTTTCAAGTTTTTTTAAAATATAATTGCTTATTTCTTCTGCAGCTCCAGGTTTACCATATTTCAAGCTGCGCTGCTGCTTCTGAAGCAAGCGTACTTGGGAGTCGACATCCGCATATCGGCAGACCATCGTTTTTACTTCCTGAGGTGAACCGGCTACCTGTGCACCGCAATACTGCTCTAAATAAACAGCATTACCTGTTTCCTGACCAGGCAGCGGCTTATAAATAATATAATTGCAGCCCGCAATCAATGTTTCAGCCGCCGTTAAACCACCGGCTTTAGTTACGACAATATCAGCAGCCAGCAATAACTCCGGTACATCATCCGTAAATCCATAAACAGTCAGTGGTATTTCTTTAAAAATTTCCAGGCGGTGCTGCAAAATTTCATTATGTCCTGCGACCGCAATTATTTTCAAACGCTGTGGCAAATAACCGTGGAAAGCTTTAACTATGCTCTCCATCGGTAACAAGCCTTCGCCGCCGCCCATCAACAGACATACTATATCCTGCTCAGACCAATTAAATTTACGACGCAGCTCCTGACGATCATATGCCTGGTAAAATTGCCGCCGAACCGGTATTCCCGTCGGTAAAACCTCAGCATCAATCCCATCAAACTGTGCACGCAGATTTTCTGATGCTGCAAAATACACATCAACGCCTTCGCAAAGCCACCATTTATGTACAGTATAATCAGTAACAACCGCTCCCAACAGCAAATCCGGCTTGAATTTTTTCTTATAGATAGCCATGATACCTGCCGGTGTAGCATGTGTGGCAATTACAGCATCGGGGTTGGTCCTGACGATAAAATCCTGTGCCAAACTTGCTAAGGTACCATTAATAAAGTTACGCAGCCATAGCGACCCGCTCTGACGGTTTCCCCATTTATAAGCCAGCTCATACAGCCAGGGACAATATGAGAGTACCCATAAATAAAAACGTAAAAAAGCATTGCCGATACTGCCCGGAAAAAAGTCAAAAATACTTCCGTGCACTACCTGCACATTGTCTGCCAGTGCAAAAGACTGTTCCAGAGCTTGAGCAGCCAGCTTATGCCCTGAACCTATCGGAGCCGACAATAATAATATTGTATATTTTTTTTCACAAGATGCCATTTATAAACTCCATTTAAGAAAAATTTATCAAAAAACTTGAACCTGTAGCGCTATTATTGTATCATAAAATGTAATTAGCACAATATCAAGAGCTAATTTATTCTATATAATGATGGAGGTTATCATGAAAAATCGTTTACCAGTTGAACATTTTCATTTTCCGGTAGAAAAAATCAAAGCCGGTTATTACACCGACGCTTATTTTCTGCGTACCGAAGAGATACTGAATGGCGATAATCACCATCCTAGAGTAATGATGCAGCTTTTTACCCGTGAACCGGTAGTTGTTTGCGGCATCGATGAAACTATCGCCCTGATCAAAACCTGCGCACATAATCCTGAAAATATTACGATCCATGCTTTACATGACGGAGATGAGGTTGCCCCCTGGGAAACACTAATGACGATCGAAGGTGATCTGGCAGACTTTGCCCATCTGGAAACTATCTATCTTGGTTTTCTGGCGCGGCAAAGCCGTATCGCTACTAATGTACGCCGTGTTGTCAAAGCAGCAAACGGCAAACCGGTCCTCTTTTTCCCTGCCCGGTATGATACCTATCAAACCCAGGAATCTGACGGCTATGCTGCTATGATTGGCGGTATCAAAGGTTTCTCTACTGATGCCAACGCCTTAGCCAGCAATGGCAAAGGTCTGGGAACTATTCCCCACGCCCTGATCGCAGCATACAACGGCGACACGCTGGCAGCAACCAGCGCCTTTGATAAATATGTAGCGCCTGATATTGCGCGTATTGCCCTGGTCGACTTTGATAATGACTGTGTTGGTACGACTTTACAGGTAGCACGCAAACTTGGCCGCAAATTAGCAGGAGTCCGCTTGGATACCTCCGGCACTATGGTAGATAAAAGCCTGCTCAGCCAAATGGGTATGTTCAAACCGACAGGCGTCTGCAAGGAACTAGTACATAATGTACGCACAGCACTTGATGCAGAAGGTTTCGATTATGTAAAAATTATCGTTTCCGGCGGATTTGACGCCGAACGTATCAAAGAGTTTGAAGCATTAAAGGTTCCTGTAGATACTTATGCAGTAGGATCAAGCCTTTTTGACGGTAATATCAACTTTACAGCGGATATCGTTATGGTAGACGGCAAAGTATGCGCTAAAGCAGGACGAGTACATCTTCCCAACCCACGGCTGGAACTTGTTAAGTAATTTTGAAAAAAGTAAAAGCACTGTGAGATTCTCACAGTGCTTTTTTATCAAACAAGACTATTTTTTCCAGATACCAAGCGGAGCTCCTACAGGCCAGAACTGACGACCATAGAAATTATTAAGGAACCCGGCTCCGGCGCCATATAAGGAAATAAGCGCTACTGCCATTTCAGCATAAGCAGCCATGGTGTGCGGGAAATGACCGCCGATACCAAGTCCGTCTAAAGCTAAACCTAAAAGTAAGATATCAATGAAAACCATATCTACGAATAAGAACAGACTTGCAGAGGACGCAGCAATGGTACCAATGCAGGCAAATATAAAATAGGCCAAAAATGCAAAACCAATAGCTTTAGGATCCACACCAGCAGCCAGACCAGGACCAAAGGTTCCTGCTTTAATCATCCAGCTCATACCTACTGCAGACCAGAAAAAGCCGAAAGCACTGAAAATTGTTGCGCCAAAAATATTGCGATGGCAATAGTCAAAATAACCAGCCAACAGCTGGGCGAAGGATCCGCAGAAAAGAGCCCACGGCAAAACCCAGGATACTCCTTCAACGATACCTAATTTTTGTGCAGAAGCCACCATTGTTACGACGGCCAGACCAAATAGTCCCAAGGGTGTAGGGTCGGCTACTGCGATTTGAACATGCTGCGTTGAATCATTATTAGTACTCATTCATACGCCTCCTTTATTTTGGTTTGGTTGTGAATTATTCCACACGCATATATAATATACTTTAAAACTAACAACATCGTCAATAACTGTTACATAAATTTAACACTTTTGTATACAAGTGTGATATTGTATATTTTTCAGAAAACTTATCTGTACTATAATCGCACTATTTTAGTATATAATTTATATAAAAGGAAGTGATTTTATGAGTTTAAATGCTACCCCATCTTCTGAACGCGTTCACATCGGTATCTTCGGTAAACGTAACGCCGGCAAATCAAGCCTTATCAACGCGATCACCGGGCAAAATTTAGCAATCGTTTCTGAAGCCAAAGGTACAACCACAGATCCTGTTTATAAAGCTATGGAGCTGCTGCCGCTGGGACCAGTAATGATCATTGATACTCCGGGTATCGACGATGAAGGCGTTTTGGGCAGCCTGCGTATTCAAAAAGCATATCAGGTACTCAACAAAACCGATATCGCGCTTGTAATTATTGACGCTGCAGTTGGCCCTTCTGCTGAAGATCTGCGTTTGATAGAACGAATCAATACAAAAAAAATCCCCCTGCTCATCGTTATCAACAAATGTGAAACCATAAATGAAGATAAAAAAACTGCTTATCAAGCTCTGCTGTCAAACGGGAAACTTTTATTTGTCAGTGCTGAACAGAAGCTCAATATTTTTGAGCTTAAAGAAGCAATCGCCCAAACCGTACCTGCAGATGAAAATAAAGCACAGATAGTTGCTGATCTGCTGTCGCCTTCGGACTTCGTTGTCTTAGTAGTGCCCATCGATTCTGCCGCCCCTAAAGGAAGGCTGATCCTGCCGCAGCAGCAAACGATCCGCGATATTCTGGAAGCAGACGCTGCCGCTATTGTAGTTAAAGAAAACGAACTGACCAACACACTGCAAAATTTAGGTAAACGACCCAAACTGGTTATCACCGACAGTCAGGTCTTTAAAAAAGTTGCTGCTGAAACGCCGGCAGATATTCTTCTGACCTCTTTTTCGATCCTGTTTGCACGCTATAAAGGTAATCTGCAGACTGCCGTTCAAGGCGTTACAGCACTCGACAGCCTTGAAGACGGAGATAAAATCCTCATAGGCGAAGGCTGCACACATCACCGCCAATGCGATGATATCGGCACCGTCAAGCTGCCACGCTGGATCAAAGAATATACCGGTAAAAATCCAGAATTTATTTTTACCAGCGGCACGGAATTCCCCCTAAACTTATCGCCGTATAAAATGATCATCCACTGCGGCGCCTGTATGCTGAACGAACGGGAAATGCAGTACCGCATCAAATGTGCTGTGGACCAAAACATACCTTTCACCAATTACGGTATCACTATCGCCTATATCAACGGTATTTTAAAACGCACCGTTGAACCCTTCCCACAGATTTATAAATTACTGGATAAATAATAAAAAGCTGAAACCAAAAGGTTTCAGCTTTTTATTTAAACTTTAGCGTACTTCTTCAAACATTTCCGCACCTACACCGCAGGTAGGACAGATATAATCTTCGGGCAGGCTTGCACCTTCATAAATATAGCCGCAAACCTTGCAGCGAAATTGTTTTAAACCTGCTGCAGACTGAATTTCTGTCGGAGCGATATAAACTCCTCCCAAATCAGAACTTCTGTCAAAATACACCGTATGCAGCATCTGTTCTGCCAACTCACTTAAGGGTTCACCGTAAAATTCTTCGTATAATTTAATGATTTCAGGATTTTCGTGGCTTAACCGCAGCTGCATCGAATCGTCACGTTTATAAAGGCCTTCGATACGCTTGGCACGCAGCGCATCACCTTTATATTCCCTGTCTTTAGGCTGACCGCCCCCACCGATGCATCCGCCCGGACAAGTCATTACTTCGACAAAATGATAGCTTTTTTCGCCGCTTTTGATTTTTTCGATCAATTTACGGACATTAGCAGTACCATAGACGATAGCAACCTTTACTTTCAAGCCGTCAATGTCTACGGAAGCTTCTTTGATACCTTCCAAACCGCGTACGGGCTTCAAATCATATAGTGCTGCCGGAGCAGTTTTTTTCGTTACAAAAGTGTAAGCACTGCGTACTGCAGCTTCCATAACGCCACCGGTATTACCGAAAATCACGCCGGCACCTGACCCCAGTCCCATAAAGTCATCATATGCCTGATCTTCCAATGCTGCGAAATCAATATTTTCATCTTTGGCCAGCATAGCCAGTTCACGCGTAGTAATAACATAATCCATATCACGCATACCGTTCATACCTAAATGCCTTGCAGCAGCATTCATCTCATCACGGCGGATTTCATATTTTTTAGCTGTACAGGGAGTAACAGCCACATTAACTATTTTTTGGGGATCAAGTCCCATTCTTTTTGCAAAATAAGTTTTGATTGTCGGCCCCTGCATTCCTATCGGGCTTTTAGCACTGGAAATATGCGGAAGCATTTCCGGATAATAGGTTTCAGCAAATTTGACCCAGGCCGGACAGCAACTGGTAAACTGTGGCAGCGTTTTTTCGCCTTTTGTGATACGTTCCACCAACTCACTGGCTTCTTCCATGATCGTAAGGTCAGCAGCAAAATTAGTATCCAACACATAATCTGCCCCCAGTTTTTTCAGCAGCGCTACCATTTTTCCTTCAACAAAGCTACCGTCTGCCATAGCAAATTCTTCACCTAAAGCAATGCGCACAGAAGGAGAAGTGCTGAAAATAACGATCTTTTCAGGATCGCGCATTGCTGCTGCTACTTCATAAGCCTCAACCTTTTCAGTAATACTGTCTGCCGGGCACACATTAGCGCACTGCCCGCAGTTTATACAGATAGGCACATCTCCGGTCGCCTTGAGATCGTAGGTACCGCAGACACCGATATAATCGGTGCAGACTGCTTTACAGGAACCGCATTTGATGCATTTGAATTCCAACCTTTGTACAGCAGGATTATCCGGTTCAATAGCAACACGGATATCTGTAAATTGATGTTTACTCATATAAAAGACCCTCCTCTTTTATCACTGCCTTTATTATAACTGCTCTCAATTATTCTTGCAATAGATACTAAAAGAAAATTATTATCCTAATTGCAGATAAAAAAATAACTGCCGTAACGCAGTTATTTTATCTGTCCATATAAATTTATTCAAAAGTATAAAACTCATCGCCACTGCCGCATTAGATATGAGTAAATAAAGCACACTGCTATTTTTTATAACGTTTATAAGCAAAAAACACGATGCCCGTAACAATAACCAATACTGTCAAACGCATACTGTTTTGCTTAAAATTTACAATATCATGCCCAATAACAACTTCTAATGCCGTCGAAGGAAATTTACCGATCAGGTTGGCAATAATATAATCTCTGACGCTGATTTTGCTCAAAGCCCCGATGGCAGTTAAAATTCCCGAAGGAAAATAAGGCAGCGCTCTGGCAAATGCCATCCACTGCAAACCGTTCTTACCGCTGGCTTCGTCGATATTTTTCAGGCTGTTACTTGTAGCAATGATCTTTTCAGCAGTACCTCTGAATAAATAACGCATCAGCAGAAAGCTGATCACAACACCGACAGTTTCCGCCAGCCAGGAAATCAGTATTCCCAGTGGCAGACCGAAAATCAAACCATTAGCCGTTGAAAGAAAAATTGAAGGAAAAATACTGGCCGCATTGATGAACACATCCAGTAAAAAACTGATTACAATTGCCCAGGGCCCAAAAGACCGCAGATATTCAGCCAAAGCATTGACGTTACCGCTGATAGCCAGTTTAAGAGTTTTATCAAAAAAATCCTGAGCAAAAAAATGTATACAGCATCCCAGCAGCACCAAAAAAGCCACCGCAATGATTTTAGTTATGACATCAGGGTCACGATACCATTTAGTTTTATTCTCCATTAAAACTCCTTTAATATTACGAATAAAAAATACGCTGGAACCGTTCGTCAAATTGACTGCTAAGAGCATCTTCGATCTCTCGCAGCATCTGCGGGTTCTTGAACGCTTTTTTCGCTAATTCACGTGCTTCTATCAAAACGCCTATATCTTGCAGTATATCAGCAATATATAAATCAGGCAAGCCGTGCTGACGCAAACCGAATAATTGCCCGGCACCGCGCAGCTCCAGATCTTTTTCTGCCAGAAAGAACCCGTTATCACTGTCGCGCAATACCTGCAGTCGTTCCAGTGTTTCCTTATTGTCATTATCCGTAAGCAGCACACAGTACGACTGATCCTTGCCGCGCCCTACCCTGCCGCGCAGCTGATGCATCTGGGCCAACCCGAATCTGTCAGCATTTTCGATGATCATCAGCGTTGCATTGGGAACATTGACACCAACTTCAATAACTGTCGTCGTAATCAGCACTTTGATTTCTCCTGCGGCAAAGAGGCTCATAATGTCTTCTTTTTCCTGGTTTTTCAAACGTCCGTGCAGCAGAGCGCAGGGAATATTTTTTAAATACGTTGCCTGCAGTTCCGTATAAACTTCTGTTGCCGAGCGCGCTTCTACACCTTCAGATTCATCGATCAGAGCACAGACAACATAAGCCTGATGTCCGGCCTGTACCTGACGCACCAGTCCAGCATATACGGCATTACGCTTCTCACCGGTGTAGCACAAAGTCTCAATCGGTTTACGTCCAACAGGTTTTCCCTGCATCATGGAAGTATCAAGATCACCATAAATAGTTAAAGCTAAGGTTCGCGGGATCGGAGTAGCAGTCATAACTAAAATATCTGGGGCAAACTGTGATTTATTGGATAATTTCGCCCTCTGATCTACACCAAAACGATGCTGTTCATCAGTAACCACCAGCGCTAATCTGGCAAAAACAACATCGTCCTGGATCAGGGCATGCGTGCCAACCAGTACATCAATCTCTCCCAGCTCCAGATTTTCTAAAATTTCCCGACGTTTAGCTTTTTTGACACTGCTTGTCAAAAGCTCGACTCTTAACCCCTGTTTGCCCAAATATTCTGTCAGGGTTTCAAAATGCTGCTGTGCCAAAATTTCTGTCGGCACCATAATACAGCCCTGATATCCGTTTTCAGCCGTTTTAGCCAGCGCCAGAGCCGAAACAACAGTCTTGCCAGATCCTACATCACCCTGCAGCAACCTGTGCATCGGCTTGTTATCCTGCATATCAAGTGATATTTCCTGCCAGGCCTTCTGCTGCGCTTCAGTAAGTTCAAACGGCAGTGAGTTTTTCACCGCTGTAACAAGCTTGCCGTCCACGCCGTGCTTGATGCCCTGCCTCACCTCTTTAATGCGATCGCGATAATAGAGCAGCCCGCATTGCAGTAGAAACAGTTCTTCAAAAATGAATCTTTTTTTAGCTTCTGCCAGTTTAGCAAAACTGCCAGGAAAATGAATATTCTTCAATGCAGTATAACGATCCGGCAGCTGCCTTTCCGTTATAATACTTGCCGGCAATGTTTCCGGCAAATATTGTTCTGCCTTTGCCAGTGCCTGTTTGACTGCTGTGCGTACCGCTACCTGTGTCAAAGAGCCTGTCAGACTATAAACAGGTAAAATTCCTAAAGCATTGATACTTTCATTACTGTCGGCAATTTGAATAAACGCTTCGGAAACAAATTTTGCCGTTGTACCGCGGCGTACTTTACCAATAACAATCAGACGCATACCTGATTTGTATTTACGGGCCTGATACCGCTGCGCTGCAAACAGAAAAATATCGGCGTAACTGCCATCGTCCTGAACTGTGATAACAGTATAGCGTTTCCCTCTGCCTGAATATTTATCTGAAACTCGAAACACTTCCCCTGTAAAAAGCTGTTTTTCGTTATCAGTAGTCAGCTCTCCGATACGTTTCACTTTAGAATAATCAAGATAACTGTCCATTCTCGGGAACCGGTTGAGTAGATCACCGACCGTTTCTATATTCAATTTCTGAAATTCTAAAGCTTTTTTTATCCCTATACCTTTTAAACTGGTAACAGGCTCACGCCACCACATAAAATCACTGCCAATCTATAAAATTTACTTGCTTTTACCTACAGTCTATGGTATGATACTTTTGTTAAATTTGTAACTAATGCTCGTAATACGTTAAGGAGGTGGGACTCATGGCATCCATTTGCGAAGTCTGCGGCAAAGGTACTCTCGCTGGCAATAACGTCAGCCATTCCAATAGACATACTAAACGTGCTTGGAAACCGAACATTCAACAAGTAAGGGCTATTGTTAACGAATCTGTAAAACGCGTTAATGTTTGCACTCGTTGCTTGCGTTCCGGTAAAGTTACCCGCGCTATCTAATTTATGATTATTAAAAATAAACCAAATACCTAACGGTATTTGGTTTATTTTTATTTTACCGGTACACCGCATTCCGGACAAAATTTTACAAGCGAACTGATTTTGGCCTTACAGCTGGGACAAAGGATAAAGGCCCGGTATTCACGCAGCTTGTTTTCAAATAAGTCGTAAAAAAGATTGACTTCTTTATCCTGTGGCTTCCAGTTATAAACCTGAATCCTCTTACCATGAACATCAGCAAAAACCTGAGTAGTTTCTTCGTCCATCGCCTGTGCCGAAAAACGCATAACCTTTTTATCATTATGGCATTCAAGAATGCCATTTTCATCATCACGGGAATCAACCGTCACACCCATTTCATTGACTGTAAGCAATAACAGATTCCAAGCGCTTTTATTGTTTATTTCGTAAATACGGTTATCAAAACAACCGCCGGCACCATCAATTCTCATTAGCTGACCTCCAGAAAATTTTAGATAATAAATTAATACTCATATTATAACATAAAATAAACGCCAATCGCAGTCCTTCAAACGAATAAATCGTAACAATTATGTAAAAAATCCCCAAACCTGACGGCTTGGGGATTTATTTTCAACCTTATTATTTTGCGTAGTCAACAGCGCGTGTTTCACGAATGATGACGACTTTGATCTGACCGGGATATTCCATCTCGGCTTCAATCTTTTTAGCAATATCGCGCGCTAACAAAATAGATGTAGCATCATCGATCTGGTCAGGTTTTACCATTATGCGAATTTCGCGTCCTGCTTGGACAGCAAAGCATTTTTCAACGCCTTCAAAAGATTCAGAAATCTCTTCCAATCGAGTTAACCGTTTCAAATAGCTTTCCAATGTTTCGCGTCTCGCGCCAGGTCTTGCGGCAGAAACAGCATCAGCTGCAGCTACCAGAACTGCTTCAACACTCTTAGGCTCTACATCGCCATGATGGGCCATGATAGCATTGAGTACCAATTCAGATTCACGATATTTCTTAGCAATTTCCATGCCGATCTCAACGTGGGAACCTTCCATCTCGTGATCGATAGCTTTACCAATATCATGCAGTAAACCAGCACGTTTGGCTAAAACTACGTCAACGCCCAATTCTGAGGCCATCAAGCCTGCTAGATGAGCAACCTCAACAGAATGATTCAGGACATTTTGACCATAGCTGGTACGATATTTCAAGCGGCCCAGTAATTTTATCAGTTCAGGATGCAAACCATGCACACCTACCGCAAAAGTAGCCTGCTCGCCAGCTTCTTTGATCTTTTGTTCGACCTCTTTTTGTGCTTTTTCAACCATTTCCTCGATACGGGACGGATGGATACGACCGTCGTTGATCAGTTTTTCCAGAGCAACGCGGGCAACCTCACGGCGTACGGGGTCAAAACCGGAAATAATTACCGCCTCCGGCGTATCGTCAATGATCAGGTCAATACCGGTCAAAGTTTCCAGTGTCCGGATATTTCTGCCCTCACGGCCAATGATACGGCCTTTCATTTCATCATTAGGCAGGGCTACTACAGAAACAGTAGTTTCTGCTACGTGGTCGGCCGCACAACGCTGAATCGCCAGAGAAATGATCTCTCTGGCCTTCTTGTCTGCTTCCTCTTTCGCCTGCTGCTCCAAATCTTTAATGAGCATTGCGGTTTCGTGTTTCACTTCTTCTTCAACAGATTGAAGAAGTTCTTTTTTAGCATCTTCGGTAGATAAACCGGACAAACGTTCCAGTTCACCCAATTGTTTTTGATATAATGCATCGACTTTAGCCTGACTGTCACTGAGGAAAGTCTCTCTAACAGCTAAGTGTTCCTCTTTTTTCTCAAAAGACTCTATCTTACGGTCAAGATTTTCTTCTTTTTGCAAAAGACGTCTTTCCTGACGTTGGATATCACTGCGACGCTCTTTATTTTCTCGTTCCATCTCACTGCGCATGCGGTGGATTTCTTCTTTAGCTTCTACTAACGCTTCTTTGCGTTTAGCTTCACCGGTCTGTTCCGCCTCCTGAATGATACGAATAGCGGTTTCTTCAGCAGTAGCAATTTTGTTTTCAGCAACATTTTTACGTACTAAATAACCGATCGCACCACCAACGGCACCAGCACCGATAGTAATACCGATAAGTTCTAAAATGATTTTCACCTCCTTATTAATTTTTAAAAAAAATGAGGCAACAAACTATTGTCGCCTCGTGGATAACATTCATTCATTAATTATTAACACGATTGGATACTATAATTTTAAATGGATTTTATATAAAAGTCAAGTTAGCAGTCATCCATTAATATCACAGAACCATGTATATTATTAATGCTTTTTTGAATATATTTACTTGCAAAGCCACGCGCATACAGGTACCTGCCAATAGCGGCCCGGCCTTCCTGCGTAGCAGGATCATATTTTTTAGGATTACGTTTTAAACAAGACTGCAGAGCCTTCTCCGCCCGTTCCTGTTCCTCAGCTTCAGAAAACTGCGCTAAAATATCGTTTATATAACGTTCGGCCACATTTTTTTTCTGCAGCTCCAGCCGCAGGTGACATCTGCCATAGTATTTTTTAGAAAGCCAGGCTTCAAAAACCCTCTGTCCATAACGTTTTTCATCTAAGAAACCATATTCCAGAAGTTTTTGGATAGTACTCTTGATGATGCCAGCATCTGCACCTTTACGTTTCAGCTTCAGTTCCATATCCTTACGGCTGTAATCACGATAGCTCAGAATATCTAAAGCATAATCATACGCTTCCTGCTCAGTCGCTAAGTTCTTGGACGACCGGTTCAGCATCGCTTACACCGCTTTCTGCGCTTACTAATTTGGCAATAGTATGCTCGCGGATCTTGGCTTCGATCTCAGCAGCCATTTCCGGATTTTCTTTGAGAAAATCTTTGACCTTTTCTTTGCCCTGTCCCAAACGAACCTCGCCGTAGGAATACCATGCACCGCTTTTATTGATGATGTCAAACTCTGCACCCAGATCTACGATGCAGCCTTCATGGGAAATGCCTTCACCGTACATAATATCAAATTCTGCCTGTTTGAAAGGCGGAGCGATTTTATTTTTAACGATTTTCACGCGGGTACGGTTGCCTATCATATCGTTGCCGTTTTTCAGAGTTTCAATCCGTCGTACATCCATGCGGACAGTGGAATAAAATTTCAACGCTCTGCCGCCGGTAGTTGTTTCTGGATTTCCGAACATAACTCCGACTTTTTCGCGGATCTGATTGATGAAAACAGTAGCACATTTAGACTTGGAAATGATACCGGTCAGCTTACGCAGAGCCTGACTCATCAACCTGGCCTGCAGGCCAACGTGAGAATCACCCATCTCGCCTTCGATCTCTGCACGCGGTACCAAAGCCGCTACGGAGTCGATAACGATGATATCGATAGCGCCGCTGCGTACTAAAGCATCAGCGATCTCCAATGCCTGCTCGCCGTTATCAGGCTGCGAAATCAGCAGATTGTCGACATCGACGCCCAGCTTACGTGCGTATTCAGGGTCCAAAGCATGCTCAGCGTCGATAAACGCCGCATAACCACCGATTTTCTGTGTTTCAGCGATCATATGCAGGGCAACTGTAGTTTTACCGGAAGATTCCGGGCCATAGATCTCGATGACCCTGCCGCGTGGAATGCCGCCTACTCCCAAAGCTATATCTAAAGACAAAGCGCCTGTAGGAATAACCTCTATGTTCATTTTAGCGCTGGCTTCGCCCAATTTCATGATCGAACCTTTACCGAAATCTTTTTCGATTTGGCGCATTGCATTTTCCAACGCTTTTGTTTTTTCAGCGTTCAGTTTTTCCGTACTCATTTGATCAAGCCTCCTGTTTCGTTGCTGTCAATTACTATCTACAAATAGTATACAAACAACTGTTCGAGGTGTCAAGATTTATTTATTTTTTCAGCAACCGGGCAATTTCTTCCCCGCTGAATTTATAGGTTTCGTTGCAGAACTGGCAATGCACCTCTGTTTCCTCATCCTGACTCATGGCCGAGATATCTTCCTGCCCTAAAGTCGCCAATGCTCCCAATATCTTTTCTCTACTGCAGCGGCATTTATAACTCAGCTCTATGCTCTCCTGAATTGTTACATCTAGACCGCGGGCAATAGTTTCGATCATCTTTTCTGGAGTATAACCCAGCTCCAGCAGCTGCGTAACATAAGGAGTTAAACTGATGTTTTCCTCCAGCTGTGCCAGCGTTTCCTCTGCGCAGCCTGGCATTGCCTGAATAAAGTACCCGCCTGAAGCTATGACCTGCCCCTCTTTATTGACCAATACGCCTAACGCCACAGAAGACGGTGTCTGTTCAGACGTGTATAGATAATTAGTAAGGTCACTGGCGATCTCGCCGTCAACCAGTTCGGCATAGCCGGTAAAAGGTTCAGCGTTCTGCAGATAACGGGTCACAATAATATTGCCGGATCCAATAGCGCCGCCAACATCCAGCTTGCCGTTTTTCAGCGGCAAAAATACATCCGGATCACCTACATAACCACGCACATGCGTGCCTTCTGCATCGGCAACGACTTCGCCGATCGGCCCGTCACCCTTTAAACGCAGGGCAATGCGTTCATTATCTTTCATAGTAGCTGCTAAAAGCAGGGCTCCGTTCATCGCCCTGCCCAAAGCGGCACTAGCCAAATGGGAAGTATGATGCCTGGTAGCAGCCTCCTGTACCAGATTAGTAGTACACAGCGCATAAATTCGTACACCTTCAGCCGTGCCTTTAGTCAGAATATCTTTCATTATATATACCTCTTAGAATCTACGATTAACGTATGTTTAAAAATCAGATGTTTTTCAACAGATTAACCATTTCGATAGCAGTCATTGCAGCATCAACACCTTTGTTGCCAGCTTTAGTACCGGCACGTTCAACAGCCTGCTCAATATTTTCGGTAGTCAGAACGCCGAAAGCTACCGGAACACCTGTTTCCAGACCAACATGCGCCACGCCTTTAGAAGCTTCGGCACAAACATAGTCAAAATGAGGAGTAGAACCGCGGATAACCGCACCCAAACAGATAACAGCATCATATTTGCCACTCACTGCAAGCTTCTGCGCTGCCAAAGGGATCTCGAATGCTCCTGGGACCCAAACTGCAGTAATATCTTCATTGTCCATCCCATGACGTTCCAGGCAGTCGATAGCACCGCTCAAAAGCTTGCTGGTGATAAATTCATTAAAACGGGCTACAACAATAGCCACTTTCATACCTTGTGCTGTTAATTGACCTTCTAAAGTTTTCATATTCATTGCCTCCATTTTAAGTTAATTTGATTTTTATATCAGCTGCAGCAGTTGCAGTGTTTATGCTCATGACCTTCGTGCAGCTCATGCCCCATTTTTTCCTCTTTGACTTCCAGATAGAACTCGTTAAAAGGGTTAGCGTCGATAACGATAGGCACTCTTTCGCTTACGGTGATGCCATAGCCGGAAAGCCCCACACGTTTGGCAGGATTATTAGTGATCAGACGAATGCTGGTCAAGCCTAGGTCGGAAAGGATCTGAGCTCCGATACCATAATCACGCAGATCCGGAGCAAAGCCCAGCTTAACATTGGCTTCAACGGTATCATAACCCTGATCCTGCAGCGCATAAGCCCTGATTTTATTCGCCAGACCGATACCACGTCCTTCCTGACGCATATACAGTACTACACCGCACCCTTCTTTTTCTATCATTCGCAGCGCTGTTGCCAGCTGATCGCCGCAATCACAGCGCAGGGAACCGAAAGCGTCGCCGGTCAGACATTCTGAATGTACGCGTACCAAGACATCTTTTTTACCGGACACCTCACCTTTAACGATGGCAACATGGCAAAGATCATCCAGATCATTTTCGTAAGCTACAGCGCGGAAATTGCCGTATTTACTCGGCAGCGCGGCTTCAGCCGCACGATGCACCATTTTTTCGTGCGCCTTGCGGTAAGCGACCAAAGCAGCAACGGTAATAAAAACCAACCCGTGTTCTTTAGCAAATTCTTTCAATTCAGGAGTACGAGCCATATTGCCGTCTTCGCTCATGATCTCGCAGCAGATACCGACTGGCTTCAATCCAGCCAGCTTACACAGATCTACAGTCGCCTCGGTGTGCCCTGTGCGGCGCAGTACGCCGCCTTCACGTGCACGCAGCGGAAAAACATGTCCCGGACGACGGAAATCATCAGGCTGCGCGTTATCATCAGCACATTTTTTCATCGTATATGCGCGTTCGTGCGCCGAAATACCCGTAGTAGTATCGACGTGATCGATAGATACGGAGAACGCAGTTTCGTGATTATCAGTATTTTTAGCTACCATCGCGCCAAATTGCAACTTATCCATGATCTCCGGAGCTGCCGGCATACAGATCAGACCGCGTGCGTATTTTGCCATAAAGTTTACTGCCTCAGGCGTACACAGCTCGGCAGCCATAATCAGATCACCTTCGTTTTCCCTATCCTCGTCATCAGTTACCAAAACCATTTTACCGGCTTTGATCGCTGCTATCGCTTCTTCAACTGTATTAAATTTGAACTCTTCCATTTTCATAGCCTCCTTATTTACATAAAACCGTTTTCGAATAAAGTAGCTTTACTCAAAACGCTGGTTTCATCCTTTTTCTCTGCCTTATTGCCAAACTTCAGCATCTGTTCAACATATTTACCGATAATGTCTGTCTCCAGATTGACCTCGTCGCCAACGGTCTTAAAGCCTAAAGTAGTTTCCTTCGAGGTATGCGGGATCAGCGATACTGAAAAAGTATCCTCGGTGACATCCGTTACCGTCAGACTGATACCATCGATAGCAATAGAACCCTTATGCAGGATGTAACGCATCAACTCCGGCGGCGTTTTTACCGTTACCACATTAGCTATGCCGTCCTGCCGGCATTTCGCGATCACACCGATCCCCTCCACATGACCGCTGACGATATGTCCGTCCAGGCCATCCATCAACCGCAGCGTCCTTTCCAGATTGACCCGGTCGCCGCTGCGCAGATCACGCAGATTGCTCAAACGCATGGTTTCCGGCATCACGTCAGCCGTAAACTCACCGCTGCCCAAAACAACTACTGTCAGGCAAACGCCGTTCACTGCAACGCTGTCGCCTATTTTTAAATTATCCAGCACTTTTCTAGCGGCTACAGTCAGATGATAACTGTTCTGCACTCTCTTCAACCCGCGCACAGTGCCAAGCTCTGCAACTAATCCAGTAAACATATCAGCATTTATTCCTTTCCACTCTGCCAGTCAGCAAAATATCTGCTCCTAAAGGCAGTGTTTCTGTCTCCTTCAAAACATAACAATCCTCCATCAGCGCAAAGCCTTTGCCGCCGACCGGAGTCAACGCCTCTTTGCCGCCGATCAGTTTCGGTGCGATAAACGCATAAATACGATCCACCAAGCCGGCTTCTAAAAAGTCACCGTGCAATGTACTGCCTCCTTCAACCAAAATACTGGTCAGATTACGCCCAGCCAGCTCCTGCAGCAGCAACGCTACAGGCAGCTTGCCATTGACCGCAGGCAGCTGAAGCACTTCTACCTTCGGCAGCGCCTGCAGCGCTTCTGCTTTGGCCTGCTTGGCGCCCGGTAAACAAGTGCCTGTGACCAGCAATGTTTCAGCCTCGCCGTCAAAAATCTTCGCAGTCATGGGTATTTCACAGTTACTGTCCAACACTATCCGCAGCGGGTTTCGCCCCTCTACCAACCTGGTAGTAAGCTCCGGATCATCTGCCAGCACCGTATTCTTACCGACCAGGATACAATCGTGAGCCTTGCGCAAATAGTGCCCATAAGCTCTGGCGTCCTCGCCGGTGATCCATTTCGAATCGCCGGTCCTTGTAGCTATCTTACCGTCTAAAGTCATTGCATATTTCATCGAAACAAAAGGCCTGCCGGTTACGATCCAGTGAAAAAACTTCTCGTTGAGCAGACGTGCCTCTTCTGCGCACACGCCCACAGTAACCTCGATCCCCGCATCGCGTAAACGCTTAAAACCGTTGCCGGCAACCTTGGGGTTCGGGTCTTCGACCGCCGCAACCACACGTTTCAGTCCGGCAGCAATAATCGCCTCGCAACAGGGTCCGGTACGTCCAAAATGCGAACAGGGCTCCAGTGTTACATATATCGTTCCGCCGCGGGCCAGCTTTTTTGCTTCCTTCAACGCATTGATCTCGGCATGAGGCTGCCCTGCCTTATGATGATAGCCTTCGCCTACAACTTCTCCATCAGCACTGACGATCACTGCACCTACCATAGGATTGGGGCTGGTATCACCTTCAGCCAGACAGGCTAAAGCCAGCGCCTGCCGCATATATAATTCATCGTCCATCAAGTCACCTTCTTCAAGTAAGCTTACGATATGCCCTGAAATTAGAAAAACCACAGGCAAAACCTTTGGGGGTTTTGTCTATGGCTCAGTAAACAAACTCATAGCCGCCTTTTCTCATCCAGACTATACTGTCGGTACCGGAATCACACCGGATCATGCTCACAAAGAAGCTCGCGGACTATAACCGCCGGTAGGGAATCACACCCTGCCCCAAAGGCTACCGTATTTAATTACTCTCTAAATATAGCACAAAATATCCACAGCGTCAATTTCTTAAAAGCGAACTTCCTGTGAACAAACAGTATGCTTTCTGGCATCAACTATTTTTTGGAAGCAGGCGGACTTGCTCTTCCCGCCCGCTTCCAAAGATGGAGGAATGAGTGTAAACTCGTCTTATTGTCAGGCAGCAGCCCAAAGGCAAATCTGCCGTAACAGCTCTTGAAAATTAGCTTCCAGCATCGCTATCGCCTCAGCCGACGCATTATCGATATGCAGGCCTACGGTCACTGTAACAGTATGTCCAAGCATCCTGGCCAGTTCTAAGGCGGCTTTGCGTGCCAGCAGGTCTTCCTTATGCCCTGTCAGGCACAGTACCGATGCCGAAGAAGAAACTATATTTTTATCTTTTAAGCTGGGGCGCGGTACGCCTACGGCGACAGCGCCGATATGCTGCTTTTCACCGCCGCCGATAACGACCGTCAGATCATCACCACAGCGTACTGCCACAGCTTCCAGCAAATATTCCTGCGCTCCCAAGGAAAAAGACTTTGCCTGCATTTTAGTCCTCCCCTTTCCAGGCCACAAAATGCTTATAATCAATACCAAACTGCATCAGGACCTTACCGATGATATGCTGCATTTGCTTTTCTACCGAATTTGACCCATTGTAAAAAGTCAGCATCGGCGGCACAACGACGCAGCCGTAATCAGAAGCTTCCTTGATATTACGCAGATGCAGCCTGCTCAAAGGCATTTCGCGCGGTACGATAACCACCTTCCTGCCCTCCTTTAGACAAACGTCAGCGGAACGCAGCAGCAGATTATCTGCATAGCCGGCTGCTATCCCGGCGACAGTTTTCATACTGCAGGGTATTACGATCATTCCATCAGTTTTAAACGAGCCGCTGGAAATACTGGCAGCCATATTTTTATTGCTGTGCACAACATCGGCCAGAGCGCATACATCCTGTACGGTAAGATCCGTTTCGCACTCAAAATTTTTAACTGCACCTTCAGTTACAACTAAGTGAACTTCACAATCCGGGAGCAATTTTAAGGCTTTCAACATCTCGTAGCCCAAAATGACCCCGCTGGCTCCGGAAATACCAACGATCAGACGCATCTCCAGCCCTCCTTCAGCAGATTATTTATCAAACAAGCCTAACATCGACCAGTACGGAACTTCGATCAGTACAGTCATAACATAGATAACGATAATGAACGGAATACCCAAACGGATCGTTTCCTTCTGTGAATACATACCGTTATCTTCACCCAAACCGACCAGCATGTTCAAATGCTGGAAAGGCAGCACATAGTGAGAAGCAACTGCCGAATAAGCGAGCAGCGCCGGAACAAGCGGCGTAATACCCATCTGGCTGGTAAAGGTGATCATAGCTGGGATAATGATACCCATAACTGCGATAACGCTGCCCAAAAGCATATGTATAATAATTGAAATAGTTGCGATAAACGCTGCCAGAATATATGGATCAGACGGAACTGTACCAGGCAATACTGTCTGGGCTATCCATGCATTCATACCGGTAGCACCGCCAACACGTCCGATAGCAACAGCAGCAGTCAAAAAAATCAGTACATGCAGAGGAACACCGCTCCAGCTTGCCGGCGTCAGAATTTCGCCAACCAAAGGCAGGCTCATTGCCATTGCGATAAACAAGGTTACCCAACCGATATCGACGCCATGCAGAGTATCAGTCATCCAAAGAATGATCGCTAAAGTTACCCAAAAGGCAGTCCGAAGCTCTTTCCCACTCATTGGACCCATAGCTGCTAATTTAGCACGCATTTCCTCTTTGTTGACCTGTACTTCCTGAGTTGGCTTAAATAGGAACAAAATCATAAAGCAGGTAATAATACTTACGATAATACTGGGTGGTCCCATCAATTTAAACCAGCCAAGCCAACCTAGAGAAACACCGGATGATTGTACTGCCAGCGGACTGATAGTAGCATCGCCAGTCAAAAAGATCAGGGAAACCGGAACAGAAGCGGCAAAAACAGTAAAGCCTATTTTAACTGCATCCACACGAGGAATATTCGCACTTTTAATAACGACCGCCATAACTGACATAATCAGGAAAGCACGCGGCCAGGGATGCGGAATCAAAAGACTGAGGATAAAAGTCAGAATAAAAATCGCCACGATAATACTCTTAAATGAAGTTACATAAGAAATGATAAATTTATAAGCGATACGTTCGCCAAGTCCAGATTCTTTAACTGCACCGGCAATCAAATAAGCGCCTACAATCAAAAACATCATTGGACCAGTCCAGGTCGAAAAAATGAGAGCAGGTTTTTCAACCCCAAAAACTGCGAGGAGTAATAGATAAAGACCGGAAGTATAACCCGGCTGAGTGATTTGAAAGCCCCAGAAAATTACGGTCATAAAAGAAAGCGCCATACATATCTGACCATTTCTTGCAAGTCCTGGGATATCGGCCGTGCCGATCAACAGTGCTACGATAATGCCTAAAATAAACCCTATTCTCGCTTTATTCATTCCCACAAATAAAACCTCCTATCTCTTACAACTTTTGAACATCCACAACCAATAAAATATCCATTTTAATAATTAAGTTTATGTGCAGCAAATTTAATTATTGTAATTTATTAAGTTATGGAGTATCCTTATGCTAATGAGCAAGAGCTTTTTGACAGCTCCTAAAAATCTTTTTCCCCTCCTTCCCTTTCGTCTCCAGCAATTCTCTTTCTTGCTTTTCATCATAGAACCAGCCCGTCTAAAAGGCAATTCAGTTAAATAAACACGTCATTCTTGTTAGGAATTTCCAAAGGTGAAAGCTTGTATTCCATTCTCGAATATGTGTATATAGCAAAATCGAATATAATTTAAATGAAGAAGGTAAAGATTTTAAAACAAATCTCATTTTTTTACTATTTGCTATCGTGTTTTAATTTGCACAGAAGGGCGGATTGAATTTATGAATCTTAATCAATTGAAATACTTTCTGGCCATTGTCAAAACAGGTAGCTTTTCAAATGCTGCCGATGATATGTATATCTCCCAATCGTCAATGTCCAAACAGATAAAAGCCCTGGAAACAGAACTGGGTGTCGATCTCTTCAAACGCGAACATTCCAAGGTCTATCTGACTGAAATAGGTGCGGAATTTGCCAAATATGCTGAAATGACCATCAAACAACACAACGATATGCTGCTTTATTTAGATGAATTTGCTACCAAGAAGTCCAATACTATTCGTTTTGGGTCAATACCTGTAGTATCCTCCTATGGTATCAGCGCTCAGATAGCCCAATTTACAACCAACTATAAACCCGATGTTAACGTCGTTATCGATATGCACGAGACCAACCAGCAGGAAGTTATGAAAGAGCTGTTTGACGGAGCCATCGACATTGCGCTGATACGTACTGATTATCTTGATGAAGTAGATGTCTTTGACTGTATTCCATATAAGAAAGATATTTTTGTTCTGGTCTGCAATCAAAATCATCCTTTAAGTACAAAAGAAGCTGTTTCCCTGAATGACCTGATAAAATACCCACTTTCACTTTTAGATACCTCATCGGTCATTTATACGATCGTTATGAAAGCATTTGAACGCCACGGCATCGAGAAAAAAACAAAATGTCTGACAACAAGGCACAAGATCCTTATGGAGATCCTGCAGACAGCGCCAAATATTTCGCTACTGCCGCTCAGTCTCGTTGACCTGACACTTTTCCCTCATCTCTGTACCGTTCCTCTAGTTGAAGAACTCACAAGCGATGTGGCGCTGATAAAACTCAAAAAACGCCGCCTCAATAAAATTACCAAGGATTTTTGGATCTATTGGCAAAAATATTTTCAAATGCAATAAATAAAAAACCACTGCTCAGCAGTGGTTTTTTATTGCTGATATTCCTGATATTTACCGCAAAGGAACTTCCAAAATTTTTCTGTCGTCGCATTCAAAGTTTTTTCCTTACGTTTAACGATGTAAACATTACTGTAGATTGGCATCGTCAGAGGGACATATTTCAGCCCTTCAATGCTGTGTCCTTCCTCCAGCATCCGTTTTGTAAAAAAGGTAATACCAACATTATTGGCCACCATCGAAAACACATTCCTATGCCGTGTCATCGTTGCCGCCACATTACATTCCTTGTTCACTTTCCGCAGCTTTTCCATTAAAATCCGGTAAATTTCCGATTTAGGAGAAATCAGAATGATTTTTTCATCCCGCAGCATCGAAAAATCAAATTCCTGCAGCTGTGCCAGCTCACTTTCCTGCGAACAAATCAGGCCGATCTCGTCTGTCATAAACAGCCGATGCTCATATTCGGGCAGCTGATCAAAACCGTCGCGCACAAAAGCAAAATCCACCTTATCGTTTTTTAAAAGCATCAGTACGTCTTTCTGTTCTTCTTCCAGAATATTATAATTAACGACCTGCCTGCGATTTTTATTGACTTTCTGAAACTCAGAAAGTAGCGTTGATATCTTATAGGAACTGACGATTGGAATCGAAGCGAATTTCACTTCTTCGATCGGCGTATCTTCAAAAGCCATCAGCTCCTGGTGCATTTCGTTTTTTGTCTCCAGCAGCTGCAGCGCATAATCATAAAAACACTGGCCTGCTTCCGTCAGAGTGATCTTATTACCGGTCCTGTTAAACAACACTACCCCAAGCTCGGTTTCCAAAGCTTTGATCTGCTTGGACAGCGAAGACTGAGAAATGTATTCTTCCAGTGCTGCCGACCAAAAACTGCCATGCTTGACAATAGCGACAAAATATCTCAACTGATTAAAATTCATTTCTCTCACCTGCTTTCACTCTGCCCAGCCTGAAGCTGCTTATCTACTACGATTATACGGTAAAAGCAGGCTTTTTCGTATTCCAATAGAGCATAACGTCTTGCCTTTATAGAATTAAAAGTTTATTAATGCAAACTATTGGTTATATCTTTCCAATATGTCAAAACAACTTTGCTATTTAGAATAGCCTTCAAACTCCCACTCGTATTATGATGTTCCTAAGAGGAAATGCTGCTTGAACACCGGTGTCAGTTGGTGCAGCTCTGAAACCGGTCAGCTGAAAACTGTTAGATATTGCAAAAAACAGTCTCCGCAAAAATGATTCTACTTTCTTGCAGGCAGCAGCTTCCCATTCACAGTACAGTATATTTAAGGAGGCTTTATTATGACTACTAAAATCAATGATTTACGTTCCGCACTCAACTATCTGCGTACCATCCCCGGACAGTTGGTGGAAACCAACGTCGAGGCCGATCCACGTGCCGAGATCTCCGGTATTTACCGCTATGTTGGTGCCAAAGGCACCGTTAAACGCCCGACTCGCTTAGGACCTGCCATGATCTTCAATAATGTTAAAGGCCATCCCGGCGCTAAAGTCGCTATCGGCGTACTTTCAAGCCGTGCCCGTGTCGGGCACCTGCTGGGATGTGAACCCGAAAAGCTGGGCTTTCTTTTAAAAGACTCCGTATCCACCCCGATCGCTCCGGTAGTTGTAAGTGCTGACCAGGCACCCTGTCAGGAAGTAGTGCATCTGGCAACAGAAGAGGGCTTTGATATCCGCAAGCTGATCCCAGCCCCTACCAATACTGAAGAAGACGCCGGCCCATATGTAACCATGGGGCTTTGCTACGGCACCGATCCTGAAACCGGCGATACCGATATTACTATCCACCGCCTCTGCCTGCAGGGCAAAGACGAAATATCCATGTATTTCGTTCCAGGCCGTCACTTAGACGTATTCCGTCAGAAATACGAAAAAGCCGGTAAACCGATGCCGATCTCCATCAGTATCGGCGTTGACCCGGCCATCGAGATCGCCGCCTGCTTCGAACCACCTACAACTCCACTCGGCTTCAATGAATTGAGCATAGCCGGCAGTATACGGGGCGAAGGCGTGCAAATGGTACAGTGCAAAATTATCAACGAAAAGGCTATCGCCCGTGCAGAATATGTTATCGAAGGCGAACTGCTGCCTGATGTCCGCGTCCGCGAAGACCAAAACAGCAATACCGGTAAAGCAATGCCGGAATTTCCGGGCTATACCGGCGCTATGAAACCAGCAATCCCGCTGATCAAAGTCAAAGCAGTTACCCACCGCCGCGACCCGATCATGCAATCCTGCATCGGTCCTTCCGAAGAACACGTCAATATGGCAGGTATACCGACTGAAGCATCTATCCTCGGCATGACGGAAAAAGCACTGCCAGGCAATGTCAAAAACGTATATGCCCACTGCTCCGGCGGCGGCAAATATATGGCCGTTATCCAATTCGTCAAAAAAGCTCCGCCTGATGAAGGCCGTCAAAGACAGGCTGCTCTGCTAGCCTTCTCTGCTTTCTCGGAACTGAAACACGTTATCCTGGTCGACGACGATGTTGATCTGTTTGATACCGACGACGTACTGTGGGCTTTGAATACCCGTTTCCAGGGCGATGTCGACGTTATCACTATCCCAGGCGTTCGCTGCCATCCGCTCGATCCTTCCCAATCCCCCGAATTTTCACCTTCGATCCGCGATGTTGGTATATCCTGCAAAACTATTTTTGACTGCACCGTACCTTTCGGGCTTAAAGAGCACTTCCAGCGCAGCAAATTTAAAGAAGTCGATCCAGCCAAATGGGTTCCTGAATTATTCAAAAAATAATAGTAAAAGAAAAATACCTGAAGCATTTATGCTTCAGGTATTTTTCTTTTGTATACCTAATGCCAGCAGCTTCACTGCCTGCCACTGTTTGTGTCTCTCCGGACTTACTTCCCTGTCCCAAAATTCATACTTCAACTGGAAGAAATACTCCTCATAAAAACAGCTGACAGCCGATTGCCGCGAATAGTCTATTTTTAACGCTGCTAAAACGTCCAACAAACCGGCGCCAAAATATGGCAGCAACTCTTTTACTTTCCGTTTATACGTCCTGGTCTCCTCCTGAAAGCGAGCATAACACAAAGCAAACAGCGCCAGCTCCAGCAGCTCCTTAAAAGTAATATCGTCGTCACTTACGGCAGCCGTCAGTACTGTTTCATAAATCAAACTCCGTACCGCTGCACTGGCGTGAAAAAACAAAAGAAATTCGTTCAGCGCTGTGCTGGCCTGCGGCGGTACATATCCCTCAGCAAGTTCACCACCACGCACATATGGTGCTAAAGCTGTGAAATTACCGCTGCTCACAAAAGTCTGCCCCATTTCCAGCAAAATTTCCTCCGGCGTCAGCTGTAACCCATTCAGCAATCCACACGCCTCACCGTCCTGCAGATGTCGATAGATTTTCAACCCCTGCCGCTCCTCGCAGCCTGTAACCAGGCCATGCGGGCACTTCAACAAACCTTCCATATCAGTATGCCGCCCCCTTTTCGATAATCCTGCGGGCAAGAAACCTGTGCAGATTTATGATTGTCGTATGCTCATAGCCATATTTATCCTCTTCGTCAAAAGTTATCTTCACCATCTCAATCTGATTCCTGCGGCAATAATCGTTCAACTCCCTTTCGGCCTGCTCACGGTCGTTGATCTCTCCATCCGATAATAGAAACAACAATCTCCGCTTCCCCTTCAGCACCTGTTCCTGCAGCAACCGCACCGCCGGCAGCAGATTAGTCCCCCCTCCAGACAACGGTACGATCGAAGTCTGCTCGGCTTTATCAATAAAACTTTTACGTACTTTGGCCCCGCCCTCAAAATCTATTACCAGTGTTCTGATACCGTCAAAATTATTAACTGCCGCTAAAATCTCGATCAGCGCTTCTGCATATTCACGTTCAAATCGGTACGTACTGCCCGAAACATCGCGTATGATCATAATATCTACCGATACCTTACGCCGCAAGTAATACTGATAAACCCTGCTTTCCTCCGCTGTTTTAGAGGCCAGATACGCTTCCTGCTGCTTTTTTAGGTTAACGTCGCCGTCATAAGCACCAATGATCTTCATCGACGTAAAGCTCTGCTTAAAAATATATTCCAGCTCGCCGATCTCGCGCCTGTATTTCCGTACTGTATCCAAAAAGAACTGTGAAGTGTCGCCCGACCTGCTTACCATACGCCCTACGCCTGCCAGCTTACCTGTCTGTGATGCGGCATTCTGCATTTTTGCTTTCAGTTCACGGATATGCTCTTTCCGTACAATCTCGCATAATTCTTCTTCGCTGAGCACCTTCAGCATCGACATAGAACCGGCAGTTCCTGCCGCAGCAGCTTTCTGCTCCCACACAGGTGTGATTTCTGACGTCATCCGCAATCCCTGCAGCCATTCTGTCAGCAAATCCGTCACCACGATCAAATTCTGCAGCTCCGTCCGTACCGTAGTCAAGGCCAGAGGTACCATAAAATCATAAAAACTACTGTCCCCCTGCGGCTCGATGATACCGTACTTCAAAAACACCTGTAAAGCTTCCAGCTGACCACGCTGAGGCAAATACTTCACAAGCTGCTCCAACTCCACATCCTGTGTCGTCATATTCAGTAGTGTCAGCAGCTTGCCAAACTCAGGCAGCTCACGCGCTAGCTTATACTCACAGAACGTCCTAAACAGACTTCTATAGATGCATCGGTATAAAATATCCTTCTTAAGTCGCTCCAAGTGCCTGTACCCCTCCGTCCCCGTAAACAACGCCGTCTTTTCATACCGCAAAACACTCAGTTCACTTACAACAAACGCATCAGTAAAACTCTCTGACGAAAGTAGCCCATGCAAAGCTGAATGCTGCCATGCCTCCAGCAACCATTCGCAGTTGACAGCCAGCACATACCCGTCCTCACGACTTCCAGTACAGCAGCACAGCTGTCCGCATTCTGTGCCAACAGAGCCTTGATATGCAGCCGCATCAACATAATATTCTATTTTAAAAGCCAGTTCCGGGCATAATACCGCAAAATTTTCCATAACAATCACCTTAAATAATTGAAGACTCAAGCTTCTCCTTCACCATCTGCAAATCATAAAAACCTAGGTCTACATCCAGATAATACATAAAGCTCTGCAAAATAATCTCTTTAAAAGTTAAGATTCCAATCGCGCTCAAGGCCTGCTCCAGCTCCATGATCCGCCTGTCTGTCAAATCAGTAACGCTTGCCGCCTCACAGCCCAACACCCTTTTTGCCAGATACCTCTTGATGCTTTCAACATTCCGATTATCATAAAAATAAGAATCTATCATCGTCTGCCGCCACTCTGGGCGCCGCAAAAGCTCCAAATTGCACAGAACTACGGCAATAGCTGCATTGCGTACCGACAGTGGATAAGTATTGCTGCGTACCTCGCGCATCAACTCAATAATATAACGCTTTAGGCTTACCGGTACAACATCGTTGGCACGGCACTCCTCCGCTACTATCTGTTCAACTATCAAAAACTCATCTTCCGCCGTCGGATAATCGAAATAAAATGAAACCAGACGCTGAGCAAAGCTCTGCGGCAGCTTAACGTTGCCGGAATATCTGCTGTCATTCGAGCAGAACACGATCCGAAAATCCTCGTGTGCATAAATCATCTTATCGCCGATCGCCGTTACCGAAGTCCGGTCCAGTATACTGTTGAACATCAGCAAAATCTCCTGTACCGAATGTGTCGCCTCATCGACGATGATAATGCCGCCACGCTCCATACAATCTGCCACAACTCCGTTCTTAACTGCCAGACTGCCGTTTTCCAGCCTCAGTCCCAAAATCAGGCTTGTTTTCGTCTGTTCTGGACTCAGCTGCACATAATAGGCTGGCACATTTTTAGCCAGCGCATACTGCCTGGCCAGGTTCATCGCGATAATACTTTTGCCGCTGCCCGAAGGTCCCACGATATAAAGCGGCCACCTGGTATGCTCAAGCACCGCGTAGCAGCGTGCCAAAAGCTGCGTCCCATCCTCGCCTACTATTTTTGGTATCTGCTGCAGATCAAGCTGTGTTTTCAGCTCTGCCATAATTTTTCACCCCGCAATTATATAAAAAAAGCGGGGGAGCTAACTCCCCCGCCAACCAAGGACTTGTCCAAGCCCCAAGCAGCCATTTATTTCTTTAAAGGTGGAACCGGCGGAATTTGCTGTAAATTAGGAATATCTTCCGGTTTTAGTTTAAATACATCATGTACATGAATTTCTTCGGTAGAACGCCAGGAATAACTGCAGGTATCGCAGACATAAACTTCCCAAACATCGCCAACCGGGGATTTAGTCATAACTCTTACTGTATCAGCATCACAACGCGGACATTTCATAAAAATCTGCCTCCTTTATACCTCAAATTATCATTGATTTTTTTGTGCAGCCATAAAGTCTCTGAAAATAGCTTCCCATTTCGGAGTAGCCGGAGACGGTTTCAACAATTCAACAGAACGCGGATTCGGTTCTGGAGCGACCGGAGTAGTTGCGTCTATGATCAGCTTGTCATGCATGCCTGCCGGTACCGAAGACGGATCAAGCGGCATACCTGCGCAATTCGGGATGATCGCAACGTCCTTGCTTGGTTTGACGCGGGTAGTAAGCGCCCACATAACCTGCTCCAGGTTAAACGGATCGACAAACTCATCGACGACGATAATGACCTTGGAATAAGGCATACCATGCGGAGTAGACAGCAGACGGAAAGCAACACCCTTGCCGAAGCCGCCGTAACGGACTTTAGTTGAAATGATAACGCCGATACCATGAGTATACATAGCATTGACTGCCTGCACTTCAGGCATAGTAGCTTTCAGCTGTTTATACAGAGGCACACTGGTATTAAGAGCCATCAGATAATCGATCTCAGTCCAGGGCATACCCAAATACAGGTTTTCAAATATCGGATTTGTGCGGTATGTGATATGAGTGATCTTGATCTCGCACTGGTTTCTGGCGCCGGAATAAGAGCCCGGGAATTCGCCGAACGGACCTTCGCAGGTACGAACGCGAGGAATGATATAGCCTTCAAGGATAACCTCAGCATGAGCAGGAACATACAAATGCTCAGCAGTATCGGCTTTAGTGATTTCAGTAGGAACACCGTCCTGCAACGCGCCGACGAATTCGTATTCGTTCTGGTCATAGTTGACAGGAGTGCTTGCCATAAAGGTGACCAGCGGAGTATTGCCCAGTGCAATAGCTACCGGTAAAGGCTCGTTGACTTCTTCAGCCTTAGCAAGCTGGATAGCGATATCATGGAAAGGCAAAGCCTGGATACCGATACGGTCGATATCCTTGACCTGGATGCGGTAAGTGCCGACATTCTGCTTATCCAGATTATCAGGTTCAGCCGGATCACCGGTAACGACACAGGCTTTCGAAAGGAAGAAACCGCCATCCTGATCATTGATCCTGTAAAGCGGCAGAATCTCAAACAAATTGATATTTTCGCTGATGGTATTTTCCTTACACAGAGCTTTTTCACGAGGAACGATTACCGGCGGCACCGGGAATTTATCCCAGCGGCGGTTCAATTCAAAAAATTGTTCCTTTACAGGAGTGTCTTTAGGCATACCCATCATCAAAGCATGATTAGCCCAGGAACCGTGAACGTTGGTTACAACAGAATATTTATAACCTTTCACCTTCTCAAACAAAACAGCCGGTTTTTTATCCATATTAGCACAGGCACGTCCGGCAGCGCCAATATCAGGTTCCGGATCGACCTCATCTTTAACGCGGATCAGCTGACCCTCTTCTTCTAATGTTTTTAAAAACTCTCTCAAATCTTTGTAAACTTTTGCCATGTTTTTGACCTCCTTTGTCATCGTTTACTTGGTAAGGTTTACCCCTTGTCTATATACTAGAACTGACTGCTCCTAATAGCAATTCAGTTACTTCGCAAGGATATGCGTTTTCGGAATTTCCAAAAAACTATCGCTGCCATTCAGTTTGGGAATAGGCAATAACCAGCTATTCATGCCGCTTTTCACTTGCTGACGGACGTCTGCTTTTTACCCGTGACTGCCCTGCTTTCATGCCGCATTTTCCGTCACTCACCAGTGGGCATTGCAGTGCCATCAGCCCCCCCAATTTGCTGTCAACAGAAAAAACAATGGCGATACGGAAATAATATCCATACCGCCATTGTTTTTATGTATTCTGTCGAAGTTTTAACAACTATTATCAGCACATTTTTACAGCCGTTTTAAATTATAAAAATTGAAAGACACAAATGCATTCCCTAATCAAAACTTCCAGATAAAATTGATATTACCGCTGAAGCCCTGCTTTTTGCCGCTCCAGCCCTGAAAGCCAATGTCGACAGCAGGCGCGTTCACATCTTTATTTTGGATGATATAACCCAGCTCCAACATACCGCTGCTGCCTTTGATACTGGGTGCCGGCGTGCTCAGACCTTTGACCGTTGCTTTTGCTTCGCCGTCAAATTCGTATTCATACGCCAAACCTGCATAATAAGTACCACGCTCACCGTTTTCTTTGCTCAGACGAGCTCCCAATCTGGCACGAGTGCTGTTGACTGCGTCAAAGTCATAAACTTCTCCGTTACCAGCACCGCCTAAAATCACACTGTCACCGCTTTGGTGCGTATACAAGAGCTTGGCATAAATATCTGCTTTTACAGTATCGTTCAGTTTACTGACCCTGCCAATACCAACATGAGCTCCGTAGTAACTGCTGCTGCTGTCATAGTCAGCATAAACCTTACTGCCGCCGGCGCCGATCATATCGCCGCTGGCGTAATCAGCATCCATACGGCCGTAGCGCACACTGCCTTCATAATATAAACCGCTGTTATTATCCTGACGCACTATCATGCCTATGCCATAGTATTTAGTATTACCGTCAGCGCGAATACCACTGTCTAAATGGCTGGTGTAATTGCCCCAGCCGTATTCCAGCAGCGGGCCATAGGTAAGCTTGCCGGCGTTGTTTTGTATGGCTTTGGCAAAACCCAGCGCCAGGTTATAACCCCGCATATCACTGTAAGAACCGCTTTTATAACGCATATTGCCGCCTCCAGAAGCTCCGAACATTTCCGCGCTGCTTCTGCCAGCTGTCTGTACAGCGTTGGCAATACCGCTGCCGGCCACCGTATCTGCACCACTGTTGACAAACGCGGCACTGGCAATCTGCGTCTCTACCGGTGATTTGCTCTGTTCCGTTGTTTTGACAGGAGCTTTATCCACTGTAGCAACGATACTATTACCGCTCAGATCAGTTGTAAATTCGTACTTGATGCTGACGCCCTGCTGCAGCCTGCCATAAGTAACGTTATCAGCTGTTATACCGTTGCTGTTGGTCAGCAGATTTACCATATCACCGACCTGCAAGGTACTGGTCGAACCTGCCATACCTACGTTGACATTGCTGCCGGAAATATCAGTACCTTTATCATCAGTCAAGGTCAGTATCGTATCTCCATTAATGGTATCCTCCTGTAGATAAAAATTTAAATTCTCAAAATTTGCTATATTTTTCATTTCTAACCCTTTAGTTTGGAGGTTCAATGTATTTCCTGTACGTTTATCCTTAGAAGAAGTTGTATTATCGCCACCATAAATTATTGTATCAGCGCTAAAGACAGGCTTTTCTCCGCTGGCGGCGTTTATTGTGATAACATTATTTATCGCAGTTCCATTGCCGCTTCTACCACCTGCAATAACCTCACTGTTTATCTTACCACCACTGATAGTTATTTCATTGCCATCTGCCGGCTCACTTGTACAATATCCGCCATAGATCTTACTGTTTATTTCGCCGCCGCTGATAATAACCTTATTACCATTAGCACTGCCATCTGCCGTCTGTCCACCTTTAACGCCTTTACTTATCGTTCCGCCGCTGATTATAACACAGTTTTCTATCGCATCACCTGACCAACTATAGCCACCGACAACGTTATCAATTTTTCCGTCTGTTACAGTTACCCAGTTCTTTTCGGCTGTATTGGCATCATTGACATAGCCACCATAAACATTTTTCATTTCCGTAGTACTGCCGCCGACTGCAACTCCATTTTCTTTAACTTTACCATATTGGGAATAAGCACCATAAACTTTACTTGTGAACGTACCACAATTGATAATTACCTGATTACCCGTTGCTACATAATCATTAGTGTTTTGTGCACTGTAGCCGCCATAAATTCCATCAGTCATCGTATTTGTATTTGTAAAAGTTCCACCGTTTATTGTAACAATATTATTATTGCTTTTATTTTTTTTACTATTTCCGCCATAAATCTTATTACTGAATGTACCTTCTGTTACTGTTACTTTATTACCTTTTGTATATCCATTTTCTGCAGCACTGCCACCAAAAACCATACCTGTTATTGTACCACTCTCGATAATCACTTCATTACCGGTAGCATTGCCCTCACCATTGACAGCTCCGCCGTAAACGGAAGCATCTATTGTGCCGTTCTTAATAGTCACTTTATTATTTACAGCATTGCCCAGCTCTGTATCTCCATTAGCGGTCAATACCCCACCTTGCAGAGTATTTGTCACTGTCCCGCCATCAACAATAACGTGATTACTGCTAACATCATAATCACTGCCAGCACCGCCATAAGCATTTCCAATCGTACCAGTTATTGTTACTGTATTATTTGCAACAGCTGCCCTATTATCTTTACCACCATAAACTCTTTTTCCACTATTATCTTCAGCAATCACAACTGTAGAACCAGTTGGACTCTTGTCGCCTATATATTCATCATCTTTAGTCCAGCTTTCACCGCTCCAGGTTCCGCCGCTGTTGGCTGCATATACTGGCATCAGATTACAGACTCCTAGTACTGCCCCAGCCAGTAATGTTGCTAAAATCCTTTTACTCAAAAATTTTTCTTTTCCTGCCATTTTCATCGCTCCTCATAATTTTTCACTTGTTTTTGCAGTCCCCTGCAGTACCTGCCATCCAGTTTCCCAAGCTTATCTAAATAAATTCCAGTAACTGTTGGTTATCCACCGCTGCAGCAAATATACGTTTATAACAGGCAGAATCACAGACAGCAACCTGTTATAAACTCAACCTCATGTTATTTTTATCTTTATCCTGTTATTTTGCCCCCTTAGAAGAACTTACTTATATCCTCGCAGTATTACTGCGGAACTGATATTGAGATTATTTATACAAACTAACACTAAAATTACGATCGTCTTTGCTGTTCTTGCCCAACTGCAGACGGATATTACTGCCAATATACGGAAGGCAGTTTTCATCGTACATACTTCATTCCAGCCTTTCCCAACGTTTGATTTCTCTTTAAAATTCTCAGCAAAAGCATTGTTTCTTTTGTTTGAATTCAAAAATATTTGTAATTATTATATCCATAGCAATTATAGCACACTTGTGCCCCCCCGCAAGACACTTGCTTTGAGTCTGTGTAATACTTTTTCGAGTCTTGGGGCGCATTACGCCAGCGACTTTAAAACTATCGGCGTCTGCGCCTTTTTAAGTTTCTAATCCGCATACTTTGCCGGTACAGCTCTACCACTGCCAACACAGCTGCCTACCTGCCACCTAAACACTGTTACTAAGTTTTGACATGGCTTTTAAGCTACTCCTCACTTTGCCTTTTATATCCTCCCAAAGGCATAAAAAAACCGCCTGCTAAAGCAGACGATTGGAAAATAATTTCATTTCAATTTATTTGTAATTATATTTAATAAATTGAACATATGTTATAATATCTGTAATAAAAGCAAATAAAATCCACAATCCGGAAGTGATCTCTTATGAAGAAATTTATAACTGTCACCCTCGCATTTATCATTGCTTTATCTATTCCTCTGGCAGCCTACGCTGCAACTTATATTGGTAACCGCAACAGCTGGAAGTTTCATTATCAGGGCTGTCGCTGGGAACGTAAAATGAACGAAAGTAACCGTATTTATTTTTCCAGTCGCCAGGAAGCAATCGATATGGGTATGGCTCCCTGCAAGGTTTGCCGCCCTTAAATATGTTATAGGCAGCAGCTAATTCCCTAAAGTAAGGTTTCTAACCTGCTTTAGGGGTATTTTATTTTACAGAAACATTTTTCCTGCTTTAAAGTAGGAAAAACTTTACTAAAAAATAAAAAACACTGCAAAATTTGCAGTGTTTTTGTTTTTTAGCTTTGTAATTATGCTTTTAAACTGGCAATCGCCGCTTTGGTATCAGCAGCGCCATAAACATACGAACCTGCAACCAGTACAGTCGCACCTGCTTCACGTACCAGTTTGGAGGTTTTATCGTTGATGCCGCCGTCTACCTGTATCTCTATGTTCAGGCCTGCATCGTCAATCATTTTCCGCAGCCGGGCGATTTTGGGTACTGTGGTTTCAATGAAGCTTTGACCGCCAAAACCGGGGTTGACGCTCATCAAAAGCACTATATCCACATCCGGCAGAATCTCTTCCACCAGGCATAGTGGCGAAGCCGGATTCAAAGCCACGCCGGCCTGCATACCTTTGTTTTTGATGTACTGCACACAGCGGTGCAGATGTTTGGTAGCTTCGGCGTGTACTACTACCATATCCGCGCCGGCATCGGCAAAATCGTCGATATATTGCTCGGGATTGTTGACCATCAGGTGACAGTCAAAAAAGAGATCGGTGACCTTACGGATCTTTTTAACGACCGGCGCGCCAAAAGTCAGGTTCGGCACAAAGGCACCGTCCATCACGTCGATATGCACCCAGTCGGCCCCGGCAGTTTCGATTTTTTTAATTTCGTCTGCCAGATAAGCAAAATCGGCAGATAAGATTGAAGGCGCTACTTTGATCATTTTCTTCCGTCCTTTTCCTTTTTGGATTTTATTTCTTCTAAAATAGTCAGGTACGATTCGTAACGCGACTGCGCTATCTCTCCGGCTGCCAGCGCATCTTTGACGCCGCATATCGGTTCGTGCGTATGTGTGCAGGGCGTAAATTTACAACCCTCTTCAAAGCCTGCAAATTCACGGAAGCATGCCGCCAGTTTTTTATCGTCCAGTTCTTCTAAATTCAAATTGCCAAAACCGGGAGTGTCTGCCAGATAACCGCCGGCAAAAGGCAGCAGGTGTGCAAAGCGCGTGGTGTGTTTGCCACGCCCTATTTTTTCGCTGACACTGCCTGTCACCAGCTGCATACCGGGTTCGATAGCGTTGAGGGTCGATGACTTGCCCACGCCGGAAGGTCCGGCAAATACAGTTATTTTACCGTACAGCCGATCTTTCAGCTTGCCAACATTGATTCCCTGCTGCGCAGAGATCGCATAGACCTCGTAGCCAGCCCGTTTATAAACAGCTTCGATCTCGGCCACCAGCCCCGCCGGTGCCAAGTCGATTTTATTAAGGCAGATAACGGCCGGGATACCAGCCTGCTCTGCCAGTACCAGCAGCTTATCGGCCAGCAGGTAGCTGAAATCGGGGTTGATACAGGCAAATGCGACGATGATCAGATCGACGTTGGCGATAGTCGGCCGCAGCATAAAATTACGCCGCGTCAGAATCCTGGTAATCATACTTTCGCCGTTATGATTGGTTTCAAATTCAACTATGTCGCCAGTGCAGAGTGAAAACCTGATCTGCTTAAGCTTGCCTTTGACCTTGCAGGTGACAAGCTCGTCGGTACCGCTGTCGACATAGTAATAACCGTTATAGGTTTTGATGATTCTTCCCTGGCCGATACTCACAGATTTTTCTCCTCGACCATTTTATTGTTACAGAAGAACTGCACTTTGCCGCTGCCGGTAACTTCCACTTTTTGGCGTATACGTACGCCGGCTTTCTGCGCGCCCTGATAAACAGTTCGCTGTCCGTTGGCATCGATCAGGATGATCTGCACATCCTGGGTACCGCTGCCCTGGGGCACGACGAATTCGGCATATTTATTGACGCTTTGCGGATGACTGCCGGATGATACCTGCAATACAACTTTACCGTCGGCGGCAAACTTAGAGCCTGCAGGCGGTTCCATACCTACTATGCTGCCCTCACTGCTGCCGCTTTCAACATAACGTACGGTAATATCCATGATACCTAACTCGGTCAGGGCTTTTTTAGCATCATTCAAGCTGCTGCCCATTACGTCCGGCATCGACAGGTCTTTGGGATCGCGGCATACAACCAGATCTACCTTCGATCCCTTCGGTGTCTTGTTTTTAGCCTTTGGGGCCTGTTCCAAAACAGAATCGGCCGGTTTGCCTGCCACAAATTTATAAGTTACAACACCAGTTTCGTAACCCAGGTCACTTAAAAACTTTTTGGCATTATCCAGCTTTCTTCCAATCAAATCAGGCATTTCCAGCATTTCCAGGCCTTTGCTTACTACCAAAGTGATCTCGCTGCCTTCCTTACGCTTACTGATGCCTTCCGGTTCTTGTTTGATAACGTAGCCCGGAGTCACCTTCTCGTCATATTCTTCGTCCAGTTTTACAGTAAAGCCCGATTTTTCCAAGGTTTTCTGCGCTTCCACTACCGATTTACCAACTACGTTAGGCACATCAACTGTTTTGCGGCTGAACACGTTACCGACCATTAAAAAGACAGCGGACAATATAGCGACCAGTGCAAACAGCTTGATGTATTTGTTCCGGCGTTCCCGCCTGTTGATAGCGGCAGCTTCCTGCACTATCTCGTCAGTACTTTTGTTGAAGGCCGGTTTCATGATAATGGTTTCTTCAGGAGCGCCTTCCTCGTTATCGTTGGCCCAGTCGTAAATTTTTCCGGTAGGCTCGGCCAGCTCGTTTTTCGAGATCGCTGTAATACCCAGCATTTCGGCATAATCTTCTTCAACGCTTTCCTGCAGCATTTTAGTTTTGATATTATAAAGGTCTTGCCACATTTCTTCGGCGGTCGCATAGCGGTCGGCCGGGTCTTTGGCAAGCGCTTTGTCAATTACTTCCTGCAGAGAATCAGGCAAGTCTGGATCATAGCTTTTCAGCGGCGGCGGCGTTTTTTCGAGGTGCATCATCGCCACAGCAACGGCAGTTTTGCCGTCAAAAGGCACGTGTCCCGTCAGCATTTCATACAAAACGATGCCCAGTGAATAGATGTCGGACTGAGCCGTTACGGGACAGCCGCCAGCCTGTTCTGGCGACAGATAATGCACCGAACCTATCACAGACGATGTATAGACCATCGTCTGACTGGTGACCATACGCGCGATACCGAAATCGGCGATTTTAGGCGTCATGCTTTTATTGATAAGGACATTATGCGGTTTGATGTCGCAGTGAATAATATTGCGGTTATGGGCATGCTGCAAAGCGGCAGCCAGCTCACAGGCAATATGCACGGCCCAGAAAGGTTTGAGTGGGCCCTGCTCCTCTAAAATACTTTTCAATGTTCTACCATCTACGTATTCCATAACGATAAAATACAAACTGTTTTCTTCGCAAACGTCAAAAATATTGACAATTGAAGGGTGGATCAGCCTTGCGGCGGACTGAGCCTCGCGGCGGAACTGTTCGAGCAGGCTTTTATCGTTATTGAACTGAGCGCGCAGTATTTTTACGGCGACTTCCCGGTCCAGCAGCATATCCTGTGCCAGGTAAACCTCCGCCATACCACCGACGCCGACAGGACGCAGGATCTTATAACGGTTATGTAAAATTTTTCCTACCATATCTGTCATGATCTGTTATCCTCCTCGGTCGGGGTCAAGTCTATCAGGATCAGCGAAATATTATCTCTGCCGCCGTTGTCTAAGGCAGCTTCCAGCAGCACTTCGGCAGCTTCGGCCGTCTGATGTGCCTGCAGAATCTCGCTGATCTGTCTGTCATCCACCATATCACTTAAACCGTCACTGCATAAAAGCAGCTTGGTATCTGCTGTCAGCTCCAGAGTAAAGCAATCTACTTCCAGCTCGTCTTCGGCTCCAACAGCGCGCAGAATGATATTTTTCTGTGGATGCTTAAAAGCCTCCTGTGCAGTGATTTCGCCGTTGGCCAATAACTCTGCGACGTAAGAATGATCGCGAGTGACCTGCTGTAAAGTGCCGGCACTCCATGTATAAAGTCTGCTGTCACCTACGTTGACCGCATAAGCTTTACCGTCTGCCGCCAGATATACTGCCACGAGCGTCGTGCCCATATCATGATACTGTACTTCACTTTGAGCCATCTGCCTGATATGCTTATTAGCCTGCTGCACTGTTTCACGCATGGCGGTGCATAACTCGGTGCCAGTAAGCTCCTTAAATTTTTCCGCTTCCTGCTGCAAAACCTGTAAGGCTTCCCTGCTGGCGGTTTCTCCGGCTGCATAGCCGCCCATACCGTCAGCCAGCGCAAAAAGCTCAGGTCCTGTTGTCAACAAAGCATCTTCGTTGACAGTTCTTACCATGCCCACATGGGTTTTACTGATAACGAACATTGACGAACCTCCTAACTTTATAGCTTATGTCTGTTTTTGTCACTAATAACGCCGCTGCTTTCAGTCCTGCTGCTCTTGGGCAAACCTGGCGCGCAGCTGTCCACAGGCGGCATCGATGTCTTTGCCCATTTCCCTGCGGACGGTGGCATTGATTTTATGTTTCTGCAGTACCTTTAAAAATGCTTCAACCACTTTTTTTGATGGGCGTTCAAAGCCTTTTTCTGGCACTGGATTGGCCGGAATCAAATTGACGCTGGCATGTTTGAACCGCAAATGATTAGCCAGCAGCTCGGCTGCTACAGGGCTGTCATTTTTGCCGGCAATCAGAATATATTCATAAGTCACCTGCCTGCCGGTATAACCGACATAAGCTTCAGCAGCCTGGATGACGTCCTGAAAAGGAAAACCTTTGTTGACCGGCATCAGCTCGGTTCTGAGCTCAGGCTCGGCTGCGTGCAGCGAAATTGCCAGATTGATCGGCAGTCCCAGCTGCGTCAGCTTTTCGATACCTGGGATAATACCGCAGGTAGAAATCGTCATGTTCCGGTAACTCATATACAGCGTATTTTCCTGATGCAGGAACTGCAGTGCGCCGATAACGGCGTCAAAATTAAGCATCGGTTCGCCGCTGCCCATAACGACAATACGACTGACCTGCTTACCTTCTCCGACCAGCATACTGTTAAAAATATAAACCTGTGCTAAAATTTCAGCGGCGGTCAGATTACGAATGCAGCCGCTGAGGCCGCTGGCACAGAAAGCACACCCCATATCGCAGCCGACCTGGCTGGATACGCAGACGCTGTAACCATAATCATGGCGCATCAGTACGGTCTCGACCGAATTGCCGTCCGGAAATTCGAGCAGCACCTTGCGGGTCAGATCGTCCTGCGATACCTGCTCGCGCAGGATTTTAAGCTGCTGCGGCAGGAGCGTAAAGTTTGCTTCTAAGATAGCGATATCCGCTTTGGAAAGATTGCGCATCTGATCAAAAGCAGTTACGGATTTTTGGTATAACCATTGATAAACCTGAGCCGCGCGGAATTTCTTCAATCCGGCAGCCACCAAAAGTTCCTGTAATTCAATTAAAGATAAGCCAAAAAGCTCTTTTTTCACAGCCTACTCCTTACGCACCAAAGCGCAGATATAGAAACCATCGGTACCATCGTGCTGCGGCAGCAGCTGCAATTCGTCCACTGTTTCACCTGTCAGCGGGTGCTGAAAACCGGCATACTGCCAGTTGGGATTATTTTCTAAAAATTCAGCGGGAATGTAATGATTTTCGGCCTGCTCTAAAGTGCAGGTACTATAGACCAGCCTGCCGCCAGGTTTGACATAACGGGCAGCATTGCGCAGAATATCGCGCTGCAGCGGCGGGAAAGTTTTCAGATCAAGCTTATTTTTCTTCCAGCGTGCTTCGGCACGACGGCGCAGTACGCCCAGCCCCGAACATGGAGCGTCTACCAGCACGCAGTCTGCCATTGACGCCCACTCAGGCTTAAACTCTGCCGCATCCTGCAGCGACGGCTCAATGATTGTAATGCCCAGCCGCCTGCTGTTTTCTTCGATCAGCTTGATTTTATGCTCGTGGATATCAGTAGCGTAGATAACGCCTTTGTTTTGCATCAGCTGCGCTAAATGGGTCGTTTTACCGCCCGGCGCACTGCAAACGTCGATAACTGTCTGCCCGGGCTGAGGTGCTAAAACCGGCGCTACCAGCATCGAGCTTTCGTCCTGCACATAAAACATATCGTTGTATTTACTGAACAAAACACTGAGCGCCGGGATCTTGGTACAGACGATACCATCTTCGCACCATTTGGAAGGTTCGGCCTCAAAGCCATCCTCCTGCAGACTCGCCAGAAGTGTTTTGCGGTCAATCACCAAAGTGTTTACACGCAGTGTCAGAGGCGGTGGCTCGTTATCAAAGCGGCACAAAGCCTGCGCCCCTTCAAAACCGAATTGTTTGAGCCAACGTTTTACCAGCCAGTCCGGATGAAATTCTTTAAGTGCTAAATACTGCCTGGGATCTTTTCCTGCATCCGGATAAACGATACTTTCCTTACTGCGCACCGCTCCGCGCAGCACGCCGTTCACAAATTTTACGATGCCTTCATGCCCGAACTTCTTCGCCAAATTAACGGACTCGTTACAAGCAGCAGAGGCCGGTATGCGTTCCAAAAAATAAATTTGGAAAACACCCAGCCGTAATATATTTAAAATCATCGGTTCGATTTTGCCAAGAGGACGTGATACCAGCTGCTGCAGCAGCCAGTCTATAGTGCCTTTGGCCTTCACCGTGCCGTAAACCAGCTCGGTAACGAACCTTCTGTCCTGTTCGCTATGATTTTGTTTGCTTAGCGCCTTGCCGAGCGCTATATTGGCGTAAGCCCCATCTTTGAAAACGCTGTTGATCACCTGAGCCGCTGTTAAGCGGGCATTTGGCAGCATGTTCACAGCAGCGGCTTGTTCTTTAATGTTCGCCATGCTTTTCCTCAACTTCTAAAAAGTCTAATACTGCGGCCTCCACACGTTTGATATCGACGCGGGTATTGAAGCAGGGCCCGAAGGGACGTTCATTGAGCACGCCGACTACCGGCAGCGGGAACACGTCCTGGATACCGCTGGTCAGATCACGTTCACAGGCCACAGCCACAATAGCTTTCGGTCTGATCTGTTTGACCATTTGCCGGGCCAAAGTTCCGCCTGTGGCTACTGCCATGTGGATACCGTATTTATGGGCCAGCCCCAGCATATCGCCAACGCTGCAGCCACCGCATTGACGGCAGTTTTCGATATTACGGGTGATCTTATGTACGCAGGTATCCAGCTGGATACAGTGCGGGGTCAGGATCATAATGCGGTCGGCAGGAACTTTGACGCGATGCTGCTTGACCAAATGATTACTGACTTCGATAAAAGACTGCTCTATCTTACTGCGCGGGATATCAAAAATTCTGCCTAAAACAACGGCGAAGGGGAATAAGATATTCACAGCCTTCCAGGCCCAGAAGTAAAAGATCTTCATGATGGGCACACCTAAGATAGCCAGTACGATACCGGCAACACCGGCCAGCAATGCTAAAGCAATAGCGATACCGATGCCGCCGAACACCACAGGCAGCTTGGCGTTGATTTGTTCCAAACCAGGCAGAGCTACGCGCCAGGCCATATAAATGACCATCGCGCCAATAACGGCGCTGGCCAGAGTCAGTGAAACAAAGACCCTCTTTTTAGGCTTAAAAACATTTTCAAGTTCAATCATTACTTACCCCTCGATATTACCTAATACAGTGCCGGGCTCTACACCGCGGCCATTGCAGAAAACTTTGGCTTCCATACGTTTTTTCGATTCCGGCTGCACTTCCAGCACTTCCAAGGCACCGCTGCCGCAGGCAACTATAAAACCTTTTTTCGTTACAGCCGTAACTGTCCCTGCTGGTGCCGTCTGCCCCTCTGCCGGAACTGTTTTCCATATTTTCAGGTTTTTGCCGTCCGGCAATCTGGTAAATGCGCCGGGAGCCGGATTAAATCCCCGCACCAAATCGTGTATTTTAGCGGCCGGATTATTCCAGTCGATTTTTTCCATTGCCCGGTCCAGCAGCTTGGCATAGGTTGCTTCAGTCTCATTTTGTTTTTCAGGCTTTGCCGCACCTGAGGCAAGCTCGTCTAACGTTCGCACCAGAAGCTCAGCCCCTTTGACCTTCAATTCGTCATGCAGCTCTCCCATCGTCATTTCACTGCCTATAGGAACGATAACTTTACTGAGAATATCGCCAGTATCCATGCCGATATCCATCTGCATGATCGTTACGCCGGATTCTTTTTCGCCCTGCAAAATCGCATAATGGATCGGTGCCGCACCGCGATATTTCGGCAGCAGCGAAGCGTGTACATTGACGCATCCTAAAGGCGGCAATGCCAAAAGCTCCTGATTGAGCAGCTGCCCAAAAGCGGCAACGACGATGATCTCTGGCCGCAACTCACGCAGCTGGGCAATAACCTCAGGTGTTTTGACCTTCGCCGGCTGATACACAGGTAAACCCTGCGATAAAGCGTATTCTTTAACAGGCGTCATCAGCATTTTCTGCCCGCGCCCTTTAGGACGGTCGGGCTGCGTAACAACGGCAGCGATTTCGTGCTTACCTGATTCCACCAAAGCCTGTAAAGTTCCTACGGCAAAATCTGGTGTACCCATAAATACAATTCTCATTTTGATCTCCTTTAGCTTGCCGCCTATTCTATGCCGACAGGCACTGTTTCTTTAGGTGTCAATACGGTAGCTTTATCAATAAACAGGATACCGTCCAAATGATCCAGCTCGTGCTGTACAGCGATCGCCAGAATGCCGTCGCTGGCAAGCTTCATACGTTTGCCTTTACGGTCAAAAAACTCACATTCAATATATTCGGCGCGTTCTACTTCGCCTTCAAAATTAGGCACCGACAGACAGCCTTCGCCGCCGACAACGGAACCTTCCCTTTTGGTGATAACCGGATTGATAAGCTCGATCAGGCCTTCGCCAACGTCGATAACTACTATTCGTCTGGAAACACCTACCTGAGGCGCTGCCAGGCCTACGCCGTCTGCCGCGTACATGGTTTCCGCCATATCGTTCAGCAAACGGACTGTTTTTTTATCTATACGTTCTACTTCTTTTGCCTTTAACCGCAGCACTGGGTTACCGGCAACAATGATATCTAATTTAGCCACGGTCGGACCTCCTTAATTTTTCGTACCTTATATTATACCATAAAATTCAAACTGCAGGCAATTTCTAAACTACGCTGACAGGGTCGACGTCAAAAAAGACATTTCGGCATTCTTTAAATTCAGAATTCCACAAAGCACGCTTGACCGGCTCCATCTGCGGACATTTTACAAGAATGTTCATGCGGTACAGGTCACGTACCTTGGCAACGATAGCAGGGAACGGCCCCAATACCAACAGTTCCTGTTCAGGATGTTCCAGCTGCAGCGTCTGCAGAAAATTAACGATCCGCTGGGCCAGACTGCTGCCGCGCACTTCTTCCTTATCCAATACCGTAATTTTCAAAATTTCGGTATAAGGCGGATATCCAAGCTCCTGCCTGATTTCCAGTTCGCTGGCGGCAAAAGTGTCGTAATCCTGCGTCGCCGCCAGCTTGATAACTGGATTATCCGGGTCATAGGTCTGCAGGACCACATGGCCGGCCCTGTCACCGCGCCCGGCTCTGCCTGCAGCCTGTGTCAGCAGAGCAAAGGTTCGTTCCGAAGCTCTAAAATCGGGTAGATTCAGCGTCGAATCTGCCGAAAGAATACCCACCAGTGTTACGTTAGGTATATCATGTCCTTTTGCTACCATCTGCGTACCTAAAAGCACATTATATTCACCGCTGCTGAAAGATTTAAGAATATCCTCATGCGCGAATTTTTTGACAGTCGAATCCTGATCCATCCGCAAAATCCTGATTTCCGGCAGTTCGGCAATTTCTGCTTCTGCTTTCTGGGTGCCAGTACCAAAAAATCTGATTCGGCGACTATGACAGTTAGGACATTCATCCGGGATCGGGGCGGTATTCCCGCAGTAATGGCAGCGCATTGCTTCACCGGCACTATGATAAACCAGCGCAACAGCACAATGCGGGCATACAATACTTTCACCGCAGTCACGACACATCACAAAGGTTGAAAAACCACGCCTGTTCAGCAGTACTATAGCCTGCTCTCCCTGTACCGCCGTCTGCAGCAATGCATCGTTTAGCGCCGCCGAGAGTACAGATTTATTCCCCCGCTGCAATTCCAGCCTCATATCGGCAATTTCAACATGCGGCAGCATACTGCCGTTGGCACGCTGCAGCAAACGCAGATGTGTATATGTTCCCTGACGCGCTTTATAAAAACTTTCCAAATCAGGTGTTGCACTTCCCAAAACTACCGGAATACCGCTCAGCTGCGCCCTTTTCAGGGCTACTGTCCGCGCATGATAATTGGGCCGCTCGTCCTGCTTGTAACTGCTCTCATGTTCTTCATCAATAATTATCAGGCCCAGATCGCTGAAGGGAGCAAAAACAGCTGAGCGTACACCGATCAGCAGCTTGGCACTGTTAGTACGCATTTTATACCATACATCGGCACGTTCATTCTGTGACAGTTTGCTGTGGGCAACCGCAACTTCATCGCCGAACCAGCCCTGAAAACGTTTAACGATCTGTGCCGTCAATGCTATCTCTGGTACCAGCAGCAGAACCTGCTTGCCTGCTTCCATTGCCTGAGCTGCCACCCGCAGGTAAACCTCTGTCTTACCGCTGCCGGTTATTCCCTGCAGCAAAAAAGTTTCCTGATGCGGCTCTGTAATAGCACTGCCGATAGCCTCAACAGCCTGACGCTGCTCGTCTGTCAAATGCAGACTTTCCTTCAGCTCCGTCCTGTTGGCATAGCTGTTGCGCAAAACACGTTGCTCACTCCGTTCGCTCCAGCCTTTCTCACATAAGATACGCAGTGTCGCAGCACTCACCTGCACTGACGCCAGTTCCTCCCCGCTTAGAGGGCGTTCGGCTTCTGCCAGCACTTCCAAGGCATGCATCTGTGCACGCAGACGTTTATTATATGCTACCAGAGCCTCACGTCCTGCCTTAGTCACAACAAAGCAGATACGGGTCTTGATTTTCAGTTTATTTTCGTAATCATAAGCGATCAGCTTACCTTCATCGTTATAAACAGCCTGCCGCTTGATGCTGGTTTTACCTGGAATAAACAGCCGCATCGCCTCAGCCGGCGAACACAGATAATATTCGGACAGCCAATTTGCCGTTGCCAGCATTTCCGCATCAAACCAGGGGCGCGTATCCAGTGTCGCCAAAATTTCTTTACATTCGTATTCTGCCGGAGCAGCCGCGGCCAACGATGTCACAAACCCCTCCACTGTCTGATACCCAAACGGCACCACAACACGCCATCCCACATCAACGTGGTCCAGCTGCGGCGGTACGGCATAGGTAAATTGTTTGAACAAGTTTTTTACAGGCAGGTTGATTGCCACATTTATATATTTCATGTAATGCTCCATTACTGTAAACTTTAGCTTATTATACTTCTACTATTTAAATGAAAATTCCTTTATTTTTCCTACGGACAACAGTTTTTATACTAAGATAAAGAAAGTCACAGCTCCCGCAGAAGCTGTGACTTTACCAACATTTTAAATTACAAGCCTGCCTGTTCTTTCAAGGAAGCGACTTTATCCGTACGCTCCCACGGCAGATCAATATCAGTACGTCCCATATGGCCGTAAGCAGCCGTTTGTTTATAGATCGGACGGCGCAGGTCCAAAGCTTTGATGATCGCAGCCGGACTCAGCGAGAAGTTTTTGCGCACCAGGTCAGCGATCTTATCATCGTCGATCTTACCGGTACCAAAGGTATCTACCAAAACAGATACAGGCTGTGCCACGCCGATAGCATAAGCCAGCTGAATCTCACATTTATCAGCCAGTCCGGCGGCAACGATATTTTTAGCAACGTAACGTGCGGCGTAAGCAGCGCTGCGGTCTACCTTTGTGGGGTCTTTACCCGAGAAAGCTCCGCCGCCATGACGTGCCATACCGCCGTAGGTATCGACAATGATCTTACGTCCGGTCAGACCGGAGTCACCCTGCGGGCCGCCGATAACAAAACGGCCGGTAGGATTGATATAGTATTTGGTATCATCGTCCAGCATTTCTGCAGGTACGATCGGTTTAATAACATGCTCCATAATATCAGCGCGGATCTGCTCCATCGGAATTTCAGGCGCATGCTGAGAAGAAACGACTATAGCGTCGATACGTACGGGCTTACCGTCGTCGTATTCAACTGTAACCTGAGTTTTGCCATCAGGACGCAGATACGGTAAGGTACCGTTTTTACGAACTTCCGACAACCGACGGGCCAGCTTATGAGCCAGACAGATAGGCAGCGGCATATATTCTTCGGTTTCGTTAGTAGCGTAACCAAACATCATACCCTGGTCGCCGGCGCCAACCTCAGTTTCCTCTGCTTTGCCTTCTTTAGCTTCCAGCGCTTTATCAACACCTAAAGCGATATCGGCAGACTGCTCGTCGATAGAGATCAGCACGCCGCAGGTATTACCGTCAAAACCATATTTAGCACGGTCATAGCCAATATTGACTACAGTTTCACGGGCGATTTTCGGAATATCCACATAACAGTTTGTGGAAATCTCACCGACAACATGGATCTGACCGGTTGCCACCAAAGTTTCACACGCAACACGTCCCATCGGGTCCTGTTCTAAGATAGCGTCTAAAACCGCATCAGAAATCTGATCGGCGATCTTATCCGGATGTCCTTCTGTTACAGACTCAGAAGTAAATAATTTTCTCATAATTAGCCTCCTTTAGATAAAGTACACATCATCAATCTGCCTGCTTACTAAAAAAGCGCTCTCATAATGAGAGCGCTGCGTATTATTGTTCAGCATTCTCATCTCACGAATTATCGCAGGACTTAGCACCGTTTTGCAAGACTTTCACCTTACAATGGTTGCTGCGGTTTCACAGGGCCATTCCCTCCACCAGCTCTTGATGAGTAATATTCAATTACAATGCTTATTATAGCGGAACAACTTTCAAATTGCAACAGATTTTACAAAAATCTTTCATTTTTACATCCTGAGGCCTACAAAAGCTTATTTCTACGCCCTTTGAACGAGTTATACTATTTACGATTTGCGCAAACGCAGAACAGTATTCAAAAGCTCTTCTGCAACTTCTGCTTTGGTCATTTGCTCCAGCTCGCGCACTTCGCCGTCCGGAAACAGGAATTTAACGATATTGGTATCAGAGTTAAATCCTGCCCCCTGCAAAGTAACATCGTTAGCAACGATCATATCCAAATTCTTTTTGCAGATTTTTTCTTTTGCATTAGCAATCAGATTTTGAGTTTCGGCGGCAAAGCCTACCAAAAACTGTTTTTCTTTACGTTCGCCCAGAGCTTTTAGAATATCAGGGTTTTTATCCATTACGACAGTTAAAGCGTCGTCAGTTTTCTTTTTGATTTTCTGTTCGGCAACATCATGGGGTCTGTAATCAGCCACAGCAGCAGCTTTGATCACTATATCCATGTCGTTGTAAGCTGCCAGACAGGCGTCCATCATCTGCTGCGTAGTTTCAACCTGCACCGTTTTGACATTAGCAGGCGGATTCAGCACCGACGGCCCCGAAACCAGCGTCACCTCGGCACCGCGGTCAGCAGCGGCCTGCGCGATAGCATAACCCATCTTACCGCTGGAGCGGTTGCCGACATACCGTACCGGGTCGATCGGCTCGCGGGTACCGGCAGCAGTTACCAAAACACGCAGATTTTTCATATCGCCACAACTTCTGGCAAAGAAAGCTTTGACAAATTCCACGATCTCACAAGGCTCAGGCAGACGTCCCGCACCAGAAGTACCACAGGCCAAAAAGCCTGTCGCCGGGGCCATCACAGTTACGCCATGCTTTTTCAGGCAGGTAATATTTTCCTGCGTCAAAGCATTTTCATACATACCTGTATTCATCGCCGGACAGACGATGATCGGTGCCTGAGCGGCCAGTAAAGTTGTAGAAAGCAGATCGTCGGCAAGACCGTGCGCCATTTTCGCAATGATATTGGCAGTAGCCGGAGCTACTACAAAAACATCAGCCCAGTTTGCCAGAGCGATATGCTCAACATTAAATTCCTGGTTACTGTTCCACATAGAAGTCGCAACAGCGTTGCCGCTGATTTCCTTAAATGTCAGCGGCGTAACAAACTGCCGGGCATGCTCTGTCATAACGACACGCACCTCGGCCCCCTGCTTGCGCAGACGGCTTACCAGATCGACAGCTTTATAAACGGCGATACCGCCAGTAACGCCTAAAACGATTTTCTTTCCTTTTAGCAACAAGGCACTAAGCCCCCTTATCTCAGCGTACTTTACGCTCGTAAGTAATAACGTCGTCAGCGATCTCGCGTAAAGCGGTGCTTACTTCTTTCTGAGGCATATTCTGATTGCCTACCGTCAGTTCACGGGCACGTTTGGCAGCTAAAATCACCAGGGTGTATTTACTGTCAACTTTCTCTGCTAAATAATCGATAGAAGGGTCAACCATACTCATATTTCTCTCTCCTTATGTGCCGCATGGCAAATTTCATTGATAATAAAATAAGTTCTGGCAGCACGGTAACGTTCTGCTTCCATGATCGTCAAAACTTTGCTGGTAGCTTTCTGCGCCACATCATTGACGACTATATAATCATATTCGTTGGCATAAGCCAGTTCACCTGTTGCCGAAGCTAAACGGCGTTTAATAACGTCTTCGCTGTCCGTGCCGCGTTTATAAATGCGCGAGCATAATTCATCAAGTGACGGTGGTACGATAAACACAAATACTCCATCAGGAAAGCGTTTTTTAATCTGCATCGCGCCCTGGATATCAATCTCCAAAATAACATCCTTACCCTGATTCAGCAGTTCCATAACATAAGAACGGGGCGTACCGTAATAATTTCCATAAACCTCGGCATATTCCAGCAGTTCTCCCTCTGCGATCATCTGCTTTACTTCTTCCACAGATTTAAAAAAGTAATTCACGCCGTCAACTTCGCCGTTACGCGCCTGTCTGGTAGTAACTGAAACGGAATAAGCCAAGTCGGGAAGCTTTTCCCTAAGCATCTGACAAATCGTTCCCTTGCCGGCTCCTGAAGGCCCGGACAAAACTAATAATAACCCCTGCGGCTTCACGATTAGCCCACCTTCCGTTTTATTTATTCTTCGTCTTCGTCGTCAGTCTGCACTAAACGGTTGGCGACTGTTTCCGGCTGCACAGCCGATAAAATAATATGACCGCTGTCAGTCACGATAACCGCTCTGGTTCTGCGGCCATAAGTGGCATCAATCAGCATACCTCTGTCGCGCGCTTCCTGAATAATCCTTTTGATAGGAGCAGATTCAGGACTGATGATAGAAATGATCCTGTTGGCAGCTACAATATTGCCAAAGCCAATATTGATCAATTTGATATCCATACTTTCACCCTTTCCCCATTACTCGATATTCTGGATCTGTTCCCTGATTTTTTCTATCTCAGCTTTGATCTCCACAACAACTTGCGCCAAAGTATAATCGTTGGCTTTGGAAGCAATGGTATTTGCCTCGCGGTTGAATTCCTGGATAAGAAAATCGAGCTTGCGACCGACAGGCTGATCTGCATCAATGATCAGCCTGAATTGTTTAATATGGCTTTTCAGTCTGACGATCTCCTCAGTAATACTGGTACGGTCAGCAAAAATAGCGACTTCCTGCAGCAATCGTTCCGGTTCAATGACCTGGTTATGTTTCGCAAGCAGTTCGTTGATCCTGTCGCTCAGGCGAATCTGGTATTCTTCAACTACCTGCGGCGAACGTTCTTCGATTACTGCCAGTTTTTCGGCAATCAGATCGGCACGTTTAATGAAATCACCATAGATATTACTGCCCTCGGTCTCACGCATAGCGACAAGATTACTGATAGCCTGACGCAAAGCCTGTTCCAGCTTCGGCCAAACACTCTCAACGTCAAAAAAACCTTCTTGTGCATTGATCACATCCGGGCAGCGTGACAAATATAAAATTTCCGACTGCTCGTTAAGCTTATAGTCTTCACAGCCGATAGCGGAACCAACATCACGCAAAGCGTTATGATACGCCAGTACCAAAGCTTTATCTACTTTAATCGAAACGTTTTCTGTATTGGTATAAGAAGCATTGATAAAAACATCGATGCGTCCACGATTAACAGATTTTAAAATAGTCTTACGGATTCTGTCTTCTACCGGATTCAAAAAACGCGGTAAGCGAATAGCTACCTCGTTATAACGGTGATTGACCGTTTTCATTTCAATCGTTACTGAAAACTGCTCGTCTTCATATTCACCCCGGCCGAAGCCAGTCATACTTTTCAGCAAGCTAAAACCTCCTAAATTTTATGATGATTCATTTTATTTTAATAACGCAGGATCCACGGCAAATTCTCGTCCGCCGCAATAAGCGTCCTTAATGACCAGTAAATAAGGTTTGTCAACATTGAATTCTGCCTGATCAAAATAAAAATTATACTGCAGCTGGCAGATCTTCTGCTTTACTTCCACAGACTCAGATTTGACATCCGATTTCGTTTTCTGCTCCAAATCGATGTCTGCAGGCTTGATTTTATTTTCCTTCAAGGCATCCAGCTGTTTTTGCAGTGCTGCCGCTTTTTCCTGGATCGTTTCCATCCGATCCAGCTTTTTCTGTACCTCCACATCAACGATAGGCTTATTGACCGCCTTGTCAAGATATCTGCCGTCTAAATAGTCGCTGTGGTATGGTGTGACAAAATTCCCATTTTGCACAAGCTGCACTTCCAAATCTTTTTCATTCAGAATTATCGGTGCGTTGATCACCGCACGTATAACTAGCACGCCATCGTAACGCGCTACCAGTTCTTTAGCATTCTCCACACTGATACCGGCAGCCTCCTGCGTTTTTCCTGCGGTATCCAGAGCCGTCAGCAGATAAGGAGTATAAACTATGATCCTTTCCTCATCACGATAAGGATTGGTTTCAAAACTTTCAGCAATTACCCACGGCTGCAGCATAACTGCGTCATTTTTTTCACCCTGATAGCTTTTACCATAGGCAATAGCCGCTTCTAAATTCTGATCAGTAGCTGAAAGCGCCGCTTCTGCCTGCAGGCAAAAGACAACCAGGCACAGCACCAAAAGCAGATTTTTCATAATCGTATCCCCTTCCGATTATTTGCTAATCGCGAAATCTGTTGTATACTTATTCTTGAACTATTATTATATCTTATTCTGCTTTCACGTGCAAATCAAAATCACTAAAAAACGAAGTAAAAAGGAGCAAATCAATGAATTTAGAAGGTTTGACCTTGCATATTTTAACAAATAAACTAAAAGAAGAGCTTTTAGGCGGCAAGATCTACAAGGTTTTTATGCCCTCATACGAGTCGCTGCTGCTGCTTGTAAAACGCGAACGCGATACTGCGGCATTGCTTGCTGATTTCAGCTGCGGTTCACCGATGCTGTACCTGCCGAATAATTTACCCGAACGTCCCGAAAGTCCTCCGGCTTTTTGTATGCTGCTGCGCAAGCATCTGGAAGAAGGCCGTATAACCAGAATCGAGCAAAGCGGTCTGGATCGTATCATTACCATAGATATTGATACAATCGGTACCGCTAGACAAATAGTTACTAAACAACTGATTTTTGAACTGACCGGCAAAAACAGCAATATCATTTTTGCCGAAAACGGTCTGATTTTCGACAGCTTGAAGCATGTTAATAAAGCAATGAGTTCTTTCCGGCAGATCATGCCTAATCTGCCTTATCTTGCGCCGCCTCAGCAGACCGGCCTTTCTATTTTAACAGCTCCAGCTAATGCAATCATTGAGGCAATGCACGAATTTAAAACTAAAAACAGCTTAGCTGCTTTGATCGCTGCCACTACAGGCATTGGCAAAATAACTGCATCCGAGCTTTTAGCTGCGGCTGGTATAGATAGCAACACAACTGCTTTGACTGCAGAGGAAGAACAACGTCTCGCCAATGCAATCTATTCATTACAGCAATCAGCTAATCAGCAAACATCAGCGCCGGTATATGCTGTCATCAGCCGCACTAATCAGGTCAAGACTATTCTGCCTTTTGCACCCACGATTTTGGAACCAGGCTGTAATACTAAACAACTGCCAGATATCAACAGTGCGCTTAATTATGCAGTCACCCTGACGCCAATTCAACTACCTGAACAGGAAACACTGCAAAAATTAGTCATCGGCGAAAGTCAGCGTCTGGAAAAGAAGCTGCCGGTTTTGGAAAAAGATCTGCTTACCGCTGATAAAGCTGAAGCACAGCGGATGATCGCCGATACCATCATGGCTAATATTTATCAGATCAGCAAGGGACAAAGTTCCTGCCAACTGCTTAATATTTATGACAACGAGCCGCTTGAAATCCAATTATCCCCCTTACTTTCACCTACTGAAAACGCACAGGCTTATTATAAACGGTACAATAAATATAAACGTGCACAAAGCGAAGTCCAAAACCAAATTGAAACGACCAGGGAGATGCTCAATTACCTGGCTTCCATTGACGCTTCACTGACTACGGCAACAACCAAGAACGAAATTGCTGAAATAAAACAGGAGCTTATCACCGCAGGACTGCTGCAGAATCAGGGCAAAAAACATAAAGGTCAGGAACCAAAATCGGAGCCGCTGCTCATAAAGCTTTCCAAAGAAACGACCTTATATATCGGTAAAAATAATAAACAAAACGACTACGTGACTTTTACATTAGCACGCGGTAAGGATCTGTGGTTCCATACTAAAAACATTCCCGGATCACATGTCATCTTAAAAACAACGCTGCCCCAGGCAACGGCAAGTGATATTGCAGCAGCAGTTCTACTGGCCGCGTATTTCAGCAAAAGCCGCAGCGGCAGCAAGGTACCTGTAGACTGTACCGAGCGGCGTTTTGTCAAGAAACCCAATGGCGCTAAACCTGGGTTTGTGATCTATACCGATCAAACAACCTACTATGCTACGCCTGATGAAGCAGAGGCTCAAAAACTTTTAAGCAAATAATAAAAACACCTGGTTTACCGACCAGGTGTTTTTATTTTACCATGATTATTTTTACAATATCTTTAAAGCCAGCAGCCCTAAATATTCCTTTAACGCCATTGCAGAAAGCTCCAGCGCAAACCCCTGCGGCATAAAGCGAAAAATACTTAGCTGCATTTTTCCGCTCAGCTGATAATCACAGGGAAAAGGCACTATGTCCAAACCTTTATCCGCAAAATTCAGTACACTGCGCGGCATATGAAAAGCAGAGGTCACCAATACGATTTTCTGCCACTGCTGTTCACGGCACAACGCAGCAACATTAACAGCATTTTCAGTTGTATTTCTTGCTTCGGTATCAGTAAAAATCTGTTGTGGCGGTACACTCAGCTCTAGCAGCACTTTTTCTGCCACTGTAGCTTCTGTACCACTGTCGGCAAAAACCTGCCCACCGCTGATAATGATCGGGATATCTAATCGTTTCTGCAAACGCACCCCGGTGATCAGTCTATTCATAGAGACCGCCGACAAGGCCTCTCTACCACTGATATCAGGCACATCCCTGACCGCTCCGCCACCAAGAACAACTACAGCATCAGTTTTACCGATTATTTTTTCCAACGCCGGAGGAACATACTGCTTTTCCAGTCCCTGCATCAGCATTCCGGCAACAGGAAGAATCGAAAACAGATATAAAGTGACCGTTACTGCTGTTAAAGGATAACGAAGTCTGCTGCGTTTCTTAAAACAATAACCGCACAGTAAAAACAGCATTACAATAATACCGCCGGGCGGCAGCAGCCAGCCCGAAATAAACTTATGTACATACAGCATATTACTTACATTCCTTCACCAGCATCTCATACATCTGTCTGAAAATCTCCGGCTGTAAATTGATCTTATTTAAAATCGTATAACGCTTACGGACTTCTTTGGCAAACATCCAGGCTTTGATAAATTCTTCTTCAGTAATATTCAAAGTTTTTGGGCTAACGGAAATATCGTAAGCTTCCAGAAAATCCAGCAGAATATGATGGTCACGTCCCTGAAGACGGCAGGCTACGACACTGCCAAGAGCTACCAAAATACCATGTGGGATATTATGCTCAAACAGCTCATCCATAGCGTGACAGAATAAATGTTCCGACCCGCTGCAAGGACGTGAATTACCAGCTATCTGCATCGCCAGCCCGCTCAAGACCAGTGACTGGGCCAGCATTTGAATCCCGGGAACTGTCGTCAGTGATTTAGCCTCAGAATATAAAAGCGAAGTAAACGCCGTTTCAGAAAGCATATAGGCAAAATCGTTAGGACGATCGCTGTTTTCTTCACAACCCAGCTTCCAATCATACAGTGCCGTATAATTACTGATCGTATCACCGACACCGGCTTTCATCAAAAGCCTCGGCGCGTCAAAAACAATATCAGTATCGATCAATAATCCGTCAGGAATTTTAGAAGTAAAAGAATGTTTGCGGCCGTTTTCTGCAAACAATACGGAAACAGGAGAAGCAACGCCGTCATTGCTAAGTGTAGTCGGTATCGCTATATAAGCTACGTTGGCAACAAAAGCAGCATACTTGGCCGTATCCAGTGCTGTACCACCGCCCAAACCAATGATCAGGCTGATATTGTTCATTGCTACCTTTTTAGCAACATCAACAGCAAAATCAAAGGAACTCTCCTGAACGGTAATGATTTCAAAATCCAGTAACTGTTTCAATAGAACAACGACTTTTTTCTCTAAAGTCTGTAAAAGTCCGTCTGTCGTTAAAATCAAAGTTTTGGTATGAATAAGTTTAGGCATATATAAACTTAGATTTTTATTGAGGTCCTGAACTGCGTTTTCTTTGACCTGCATAAACAACGGCAAGGAATAATTACTCATCATTTAACCTCCCGGCGTAGTTTTATTAGCATATTATCTATTCCCTATTATATAGCAAAATCATTGTTACTAACAGCATTATTACTAAAACAAAACAATATTTTACAAAACTCTGTCACCTTAACAGGAAAATAAAAAAGCCTGCCGAAAAGGCAGGCTCTGATACTCAAAATTATTTACGGATACCAAGTTTAGCAATGATAGCGCGATAACGTTCGATATCTTTAGCCATCAGATAGTTCAGCAGACCACGACGTTGACCAACCATTTTCAGCAGGCCGCGACGGGAATGATGATCTTTTTTGTGTTCTTTCAGATGCTCGGTCAAATATTTGATGCGTTCGCTCAAAACAGCGATTTGTACTTCCGGAGATCCGGTGTCGCCTTCATGACGTGCATTTTCAAGAATGAGTTGTTGTTTTCTTTCAGCTGTTAACATTGTAATTCCTCCATTTTTTTATAATCCCCAAAGCATAGAGGTCGTTGGAGAAGCGAGCATCCAAGCCTTGGTTAAAGTACTTATGTAGTATACCACACTTGACTTTTAAAGACAACTATTTTTTGTAACATTGGAAATAATTTTTAATATTTTCGCGGTCTTCAGTAATACGTGCTTTCAGCTCATCAATACTGGCAAACTTTTCTTCACCACGTATATATTTATAAAAGTAAACAGTGATCTCCCTGCCATACAGATCGCCTTTAAAATCAAACAGATTTACCTCCAGACGTGCATGCTCCACATCGCCAAAAGTAGGGTTATTGCCGATATTGGCCATACCGAAATACAGCTTATCGCCTACCTTGACCTTGACCGCATAACCACCAGTTGCCGGCACAGCAGTTTCACTGCGCTGCAGTTCGATATTCGCAGTTGGAAAACCAATTGTCCTGCCGCGCTGCGCCCCATGCGTAACTATACCGGTGAGCGCATAAGCACGCCCCAGCATCTGATTAGCATGCTCCACATGCCCTGCCTGAATCAGACTTCTGATGCCAGTACTGCTGATAACGTTTTTACCGCATTTGACCAGTTGCCTGATAATCACGGTAAAGTGATCGTGCAATCCGGTACGCTGCAAAGTATCTGTTTTACCGCTGCCTAAAAAACCATAGCTGAAATTTTCACCTACTACTAAGCATCGATAATTAAATACAGCCAGTTTTTTCAAAAACTCATCCGGCGATAATCCAGCTAAATCATGATCAAAAGGTACGTTCACCAAAATATCAACGCCTAATTTTTCCAGGTATTTTATTTTTTGCTGCTGCGTAATAATTCGCACTGGCACTAAATCAGGCTTGATCAAGGATAAGGGATGATTGCTGAATGTAAAAACAATCAGCTTCAAATCATGCTTTTGGGCATAATCACGTGCTGTTTTTATAATATCCTGATGACCTAAATGCAGCCCATCAAAAGTTCCCAAAGCAATAACACTGGGACTATATTCAGTTTTCACAGCTTCTAATGAAGTAATGATTTCCATATCTGCCTCAATCTAAATCATTTCCGCATCTGCTTGAAATTGTTTCAATATTTTTTCAGCTTTAACGAGCTCGGACTCTGCACTGCCAATGCCAAGAAAATCACCTGTAATCGTTTTCAAGCGGTATGTACCGTTTGAAATGCCTCGCACAGTGGTCTTTACCCCCTGAGTAATCCGCAGCGCCTGCTTATCTGTCAAAACCAGTTCCTGTAAATCCTGCACTGCTGCTTCGGCAGGAAGCAGATAAGCATACGGTGCAGCGGCAATTTCTTCCAGAGTTTTGGCCTCTGACAGGTAAAAATCTCCTACCTGTTTGCGTAATAAAAAGCTCATTGTGCCGCACATACCAAGTTCTGCCGCAATATCTTCCAGCAAAGTCCTTACATAAGTTCCTTTTGAACATACAATATCAAGTGTTAAAGAAGTACCAGTTTTATGAAGCAGCTCTAAAGCATCAATAGTAATGCTCCGTGCTTCCCGTTCAACTTCAATCCCCTGCCGTGCCAGCTGATAAAGCTTCTGACCATCTTTTTTTATAGCAGAGTACATGGGCGGAATCTGTTTTTGTTCACCGATAAATTTTTGCAGAGTTTCTTGAATTTCGGCTTCAGTAACAACACGAACCTCTGAACTGGCAATGATCGTACCACTGTCGTCTCCTGTGTCTGTCTTGATACCGAATTTCAGTTCAGCCCGGTAATTTTTACGGCCTTCGACTGCATATTCCAACAGCCTTGTTGCCGTACCGATAAAAACAGGCAGTACTCCCGCGGCATCAGGATCAAGTGTGCCGCCGTGTCCGATTTTCTTAGTTTGCAAAGTCCTGCGCAGAAAGCCGACCACATCGTGAGACGTCATTCCACAGGGCTTGAGTACATTCAAAATGCCTGATGTCATACTAATTTTTCCTTTAAGGCTTTCAAAAGCTGCTGCTGCGCTTCAGGTAAAGCAGCTTCGATAGTACAGCCTGCCGCGCGCAGATGACCGCCGCCGCCGAAGGTAATAGCGATTTCAGAAACATCAAGGTTACGAGACCGCATACTGACACGGGTAACAGCTTTTTCCACAGCTTTAAACATAATAGCAACTTCGACGCCTTCAATATACCTTGGATAAGAAATGAAGGTATCTGTATCAACATCTTTGTCATACATTTCGTTATTAATAGAAATATATGCAATTTTACCATCAGCATCAAATGTCAATGTTTCCAGAACCTTTGTCAGCATCTCGATATTAGAGCGCGGCTTAATCTCCATACTGTCAGAAATTTCATTGGGTTTTACCCCTATTTCCAATAAAGCTGCAGCTATCCGCATCGTTTTCGGCATCGTATTAGAATATTTGAAAGAACCGCAGTCCGTATACAGCGCCGTATAGATACACGTTGCCATCTCCAGATCCACTTCAACTCCTAATGTATCAATCAACTCATACATAATTTCACCAGTAGCAGCCGCAGCTGTATCAAGATACAAATAATCGGCATATTCGGTATTAGAAATATGATGGTCGATATTGAGTGTTTTAGGAGCATTGACACACTGTGACACGTTACCGGCTCTATCTAAAGAACTGGCGTCGATCACGACTAACAGATCCGCAGCTATCCGCTCATCATTTTGAAAACGGACAAAGCTTTCGATACCGGGTAAAAATTTATAGACCTTTGAGATTTCATCATCAACAGTCACAATGACATCTTTCCCAAGCTTCTGCAAAGCTTTCATCAAACTCAAAGCAGAGCCCAGCGTATCACCGTCTGGGCTCACATGAGAACATAATACTATTTTATTGGCAGCCTGCAGTAAAGCGGCTGTTTCCTGCAGGGAACAATGCTTACTCATGCGAGGGACCTTCCTCTTCTTTGATTTTCTTCAGCAATCCCTCGATATGTGCACTATACTCCATCGAAGTATCTTTTACTAAAATCAAATTAGGAGCAAAGCGGAGGCGAATCCGCTTTGCTATTTCCGTACGCATAAAGCCAAGTGCTTTATTCAATCCCTGCCAGGCGGCTTCATGATCCTTTTCCGGACCATAAAGGCTGACATATACTTTAGCAATGCTCATATCGTCAGTAAGCTCAACACCGGTAATGGTAACAAACTGGATCCGTGGATCTTTGATATCCATCAGCAGCATTTTACTAAGCTCCTGTTTGATTGCTTCCTGTACTTTTTCTACTCTTAATCTAGCCATAGTTCACCTATTCGACGGCGACTTCTTCCATAGTGAAGACTTCGAACACGTCGCCTTCTTTCAAATCGCGGAATTTTTCCAAAGTAACACCGCATTCATAGCCTGCAGCGACTTCCTTCACATCGTCTTTGAAACGTCGTAAAGTGTCGATTTCGTCTTCGTTGATGACGATACCGTCTCTAACTACGCGCACTTTAGAAGTATTGGTGATCTTACCTTCCAGCACATAGCAGCCAGCAATCAGCATTTTCGAAATAGTGATCATCTGACGAACCTCTACACGGCCCTGGATAGTCTCCTGGAATTTCGGTGCCAGCATACCTTTAATAGCAGCTTCAACGTCATTCAAAGCGTCATAAATAACGCGGTAAGTACGAACATCTACCTTCTCTGCTTCCGCTGCTTTACGGGCGTTAGCATCAGGACGAACATTAAAGCCGATAATGAGGGCATTGGCGGCCGAGGCCAGCATAACATCGGACTCGGTAATAGCACCTACACCAGCATGTACAACAACGACTTTAACTTCGTCATTTTTTATATTCTGCAAAGAAGAACGCAAAGCTTCGATAGTACCTTGAACGTCGGCTTTAACGACGATATTCAGGTCTTTAATCTCGCCCTCTTGAATACGTTGGAACAAATCATCCAGCGAAACTTTGGAATTCTGCTGAATTTCTTCAATACGTTTTTTCGCAACACGCTTTTCAGCAACACTGCGGGCAATCTTTTCATCAGTAGAATCAAGAATATCACCGGCCAGCGGCACATCGTTCAAGCCTAAAACCTCTACAGGCGTAGAAGGCAGTGCTTTTTTGACTTTTTCACCACGGTCATTGACCATTGCACGCACCTTGCCATAAGCAGTACCGGCAATAATAGTATCACCGATCTGCAAAGTGCCGCGCTGAACTAAAACAGTAGCGACAGGACCGCGGCCTTTATCAAGCTGCGCTTCAATAATCGTACCATGAGCAGGCAGACTTGGATTAGCTTTCAGATCCTGCATTTCTGCAACCAGCAGAATCATTTCCAACAGTTCGGAAATACCTGTTTTCTGATGTGCGGAAACCGGAACCATGATAGTATCGCCGCCCCAGTCTTCCGGGATCAGCTCATGCTCAGCAAGCTGCTGTTTTACATGATCCGGATTAGCTCCGGGACGATCCATTTTATTAATGGCAACGATAATAGGTACCTTCGCTGCTTTTGCATGGTTAATAGCTTCGAGCGTCTGCGGCATAACACCGTCATCTGCAGCAACTACCAAAATAGCAACATCTGTTACCTGTGCTCCACGCGCACGCATAGCTGTAAAAGCTTCGTGACCGGGAGTATCAAGGAAAACAATCTTTTTGCCCTGATAATTAACCTGATAAGCACCGATATGCTGCGTAATACCGCCAGCTTCTCTTGCTGTAACATTAGCCTTGCGAATAGCGTCAAGCAGAGAAGTTTTACCATGGTCAACGTGACCCATAACAGTGATTACCGGCGGCCTCGGCAAACGTTTAGCCGGATCATCTTCCACTTCCGGAATTTCAGTCGGATCCTCTTCAGGCGGTAACGCGGCAACTTCGACATCAAATTCACTGCCGACCAACAATGCCGTATCAAAGTCGATATCCTGATTGATAGTAACGATCACGCCCAACATGAACAAAGATTTGATAACTTCGCTGACTTCACGTTTCAGCAGGTTGGCAAAATCTTTGACATTGATAGTTTCGCCGATCTCTACATAAGTAGGTTTCTGAACCTCTACTACAGGCTGCTGCACGCGCGGAACATTATTATTGCCGCCCTGGCGTTTATTACTGCGTCCCATATGATTATTACTGCGGTTAGGACGGCTGTCTTTAGTTGCATAAGAACCTTTGATCTGCGGTTTATCTTTACGGGCATTTTTATTAAAAGGTTTATTATTGGCACCAGCAGGACGAGCAGTATTGGCCTGCGGACGCTGTGCACCGGTACCGCCTTGCTGCGGACGTGCATTATTATTGTTATTCATATTTCCCTGTTGCGGGCGCGCATTACCCTGCTGCTGCGGGCGCGCTGCGTTAGCATTATGCTGACCAGGCTGCTGCCCGCGCGGGCCTATATAAATGCCCCCCTGAGGACGCTGCTGCGGTCTGTTTCCCTGCTGCGGGCGTTGTCCCTGCTGATTATTGGGACGATTTTGCGTATTAACGCCCTGGTTAGGACGGTTTTGATTAAACCTCTGACCTTGATTTTGGGTATTAGGACGTTGCCCCTGCTGTTGCTGTGGGCGCTGACCTTGTTGGTTGTTAGGACGATTCTGCTGGCTGATGCCCTGATTAGGACGGTTTTGACCTGCGTTCTGCCCCTGCTGATGATTAACGGCAGCAGGACGCGGACCCTGATTATTAGGACGTTGTCCCTGATTGTTGGGACGCTGACCCTGTTGTTGCTGCGGACGCTGTGTATTCGCAGCGGAATTCGGTTGAGTTTGCACCTGCTTCGGAGCAGCTTCAGCCTGCTTAACCGGCTCTTTTTTCACTATATGTTGCGGTGCAGGAGCAGCCTTCTTCTCCTGTACAGGCTTCCTGGCCGAGTTTTTCACTACCAAATCTCTAACCGTATCGTCTACAGTGCTTAACGTACTTTTTACCTGAATGTTATTTTTAGCTAAAATATCGATTACTTCCTGGTTTGTTTTACCAAGTTCTTTTGCTATCTCATATACTCTATGCTTACCCATTCATCCACCTCCAAGCGTATTTATGTCATATATTTTTATTTATCATATTCGCAAAGCTGTTATCCAAAACAACTACTGCGGTTCTTTTAGCCTTGCCAATCGCCCAGCCCAGTTCATCTCTGGTCAGGCATTCAACCACGGGTGTATCAGACATCTCTGCCATAAAATACATATCTTTTTTAGAATTTTCAGCAGCATCTGCGGCCACAAGCAATAGCTTAGCTTTACCGTTTTTCAGAGCAGATCTTACAGCATAGTCGCCTGATGCCAGTTTACCTGCTTTCTGTGCCAATCCTAAGGCAAAAGTCACACCATTATTCGCCATCAGGCAAATCCTCCAGCAATTTGGCATAAACTTCTTCGCTGACCGGCTTTTCCAAGGCCCGTTCCAAACGTTTTTCCTTCACTGCTTTGGTGATACATTCTTTAGATTGGCAAACATAAGCTCCACGACCTGCCTTTTTCCCAGTCAAATCAAGGCTTATCTCACCTTCCGGAGAACGTACTATTCTCAGCAGAGCTTTTTTCTCTTTCATTTCATTACAGCCCACACATTTACGTTGAGGGATCTTTTTAATCTTCGTCTGCTTCATAGGCTACACCAACTTCTTGTGCTCCCTGTTCTGCTTCTTCGGCAGCCTGAGATTCACTTTTGATATCTATCTTCCAGCCTGTCAGCTTCGCTGCCAGACGTGCGTTTTGTCCTTCCTTACCAATTGCCAGAGACAACTGATAGTCAGGCACTATAACGCGGCAGATTTTTTCTTCTTCCAGAACTTCAGTACTGACAACCTTAGCTGGCGATAAGGCATTAGCCACATATTGGTCAGGCTCGGAACTGTATTTGACGATATCGATTTTTTCACCGCGCAGCTCATTAACAATAGTCTGAACACGCATACCTTTATGTCCAACACAGGCGCCGACCGGATCAATATTCTCATCCTTAGTATAAACGGATATCTTAGAACGCATACCAGGTTCACGAGCTACTGACTTGATCTCGACCAATCCGTCGTGAATTTCAGGAACTTCCAGCTCGAACAGTCTTTTCAGCAATCCCGGATGTGTTCGGGAAACCATGATCTGTGGGCCTTTGCTGGTCTTTTTTACTTCCACGATATAGGTTTTCATCCTATCATGATATTGATAAATTTCTCCGGGGATCTGCTCGTTAGGAGTCAAAATAGCCTCGGCCTTACCTAAATCAATATAAACATTTTTATTTTCCATACGTTGAATGATACCGGTTACGATATCATTCTCTCTGCTGGAAAATTTCTCGAAAACCATGCCGCGTTCTGCTTCACGGATACGCTGTACAACAACCTGTTTGGCATTTTGTGCTGCAATACGACCAAAGTTACGTGGAGTCACCTCAGTTTCTACAATATCATCGACTTCATAGCGAGGATCTATTTTACGGGCTTCCTCCAGAGAAATCTCATTAGGATCGTCGCCTACCTCTGCCACAATATGACGCTGTGCATATATGTGAAGTTCACCTGTTACTTTGTTCATATCAACACGGACATTCTGGTTAGAACCAAAATTCTTTTTATAAGCTGTTACAAGAGCTTCTTCGACCGCCTGGAACAGGAGTTCCGGATCAATCCCCTTCTCTTTTCCCAATTCCCCTATTGCCAGAATAAAATCTGCGTTCACGTTTCTTAATCCTCCTATACTTTATAATCTTTAAAAATCAATATGCGGTCTGATCATTGCGATAAGTTTTCGGTCAATGCTGACCGGATTTTTGGCTTCTTTTCCCTTGATAATCGTTTTTATTTCTATTGTCTCATCGCTGTGACTTATTAAAATTCCAACCAGGTCTTTTAAGCCTTCCCACGGAGCAAAAAAGGAAATATCAACTTTACTTCCATAAGCTGCTGTAAAATCTTTATCTTTTTTCAACGGGCGGTCAATGCCGGGTGATGAAACTTCCAGGTAATATTTCTCTTTAATCGGGTCTTTTTCATCTAAAACTGTAGTCAGTTTTTCACTTACTAATTGGCAATCGTCGATTTCAACTCCACCCGGTTTATCAATGTAGATACGCAGATACCAATCTTTTTCACGCACATATTCTACATCTACCAAAGTCAGATCGGTACCATCTAAGAGCGGCGTTACCAAATCAGCAATCAAAGCTTCCAGAGCTTCCTTCTGCACAATACTCACCTCCGGTCTGTAATTTATCTTAAATAAGCGGAAAGAGCGGGCATAGCACCCACTCTCTCAAAAGAAGTCATAAATTTTCTGCTTATATTATACCACCCTGTAAGATTAATTACAAGTTTTTTGTTAACTTCCCTACAATATATATGGCAAAATTCAAACTTTTATCAAGCCCAGTCACAAATTTCAGTTTTTCAGAAAAACAAATTCCTTTGCGGTGGACTGCTCCTTCTGATATTTATATCCTAACCGGTCAAATTTTTTTGTGTCTTCAATGTGTAAAATATTATGCTCGGCACACCAGCGCACCATTTCACCACGGGCCATCTTCGCTTCAGTAGCTTTAACCTTTACTTTACCGTCCTGCCAAATGCCAAAAATACAGCTGACATATTCCACTTCCGGCGTCAAATATTTTTCTATAACTTTACTGTATTCTTTTGATGCCAGGTTAAGAATGCTTTTATCGTTTTGCGTCAGCTCAAAATAAAGCCTGCTTCCCCAAAAGTCATACAGATTTTTACACCCGGCAGCCGGCAACTTTGCCTGCATCTCCAAACGATAAGGAACAACACCGTCCATTGCTTTTAAAATACCATAAAACCCTGATAAAATATTTAAATGTTCTGCCACATAATCAAGCTGTGCATTTTCAAAAACACGCGGTGCCATATATTGATACTGGATACCGTCATAAGCCAATACTGCCGGGGTAAGATTAGCACGCAGACGCATAGTCTGTAAACGTTTATAGTTTAATGCCGCAATCTCATCGTTACATTGCCACAACTTTTTTAGATCATCATACTGCATCTTTCTCAGCTCTGCCAGTAAAATTTCTGTATCTTTTAAAAAGCGCGGTTCTGCCGCAGAAACAAGGTCATCATTATCAATACGCATTTTTTTTGCTGGGGAAATAATTATCTGCATCGTATCCTCCTGCAAGTATTTATCAAAAAGCGCGTTCCTTATACAAGAACGCGCTTTTGATTCTTAACCTTTCAAATAGGCTAAAATTTCTTCAGCATTAGTATCAGGATTAGCATTGGGATATGCTTTTTCGATCATACCTTTTTCATCAACGATATAAGTCGTTCTCACTACTCCCATTGATACCTTGCCATACAATTTCTTTTCCTGCCATACATCATAAGCTTCGATGGCCTGACGTTCAGGATCAGCTAAAAGAATAAAAGGCAGCTCCTGTTTCGCGGCAAAATTAGCATGAGATTTTACGCTGTCTTTACTGATGCCGATAACCTCAATGCCCATTTTTTTATACTCACCGTAATTATTGCGAAAAGAACAGGCCTGACGTGTACACCCCGGTGTAGAATCCTTAGGATAAAAATAGACAACTACTTTTTTCCCTAAAAAATCCTTCAGGCTCACAATATTACCATCTTTGTCCTGCAACGAAAATTCCGGTGCTTTTACTCCTGCTTCTAACATACTAATCGCCTCCTAATGTCAGAATAAATCTATCTGATCTGTTTCAGGCAAATCCCCTAAGGCTCCGTGTTCTGCCAATTTTTCAACTACAGCTTTACCAACCTTGGCTCTTACCCGCAGATCTTCCTGGGAAATAAAAGGATGACCGATTTCTCTGGCTTCGCTGATACTTTGAGCGGCAGTAACACCAATTCCTCCCAAAGCAGCAAGCGGCGGCCTCAATCCCTTTTCAGTGACGGTAAAACGCGTCGGATGGGATTTATACAAATCGATACGTTCCATTTCAAAACCACGAGCCAGCATTTCAATCACCAACTCCAGATACGTCACCGTATCTTTATCTCTGTTACTTGCTTTATAGCCCTGTGCATAAACATCTTTAATATAACGTTTCATATAATCAACGCCTTTGACAACATGATCCATATCAAAGTCCGGTGCACGCACAGTAAAGTATGCCGCATAGAATTCACGTGGATAATGCACTTTACAGTATGCTATACGATAAGCCATCATAACATATGCCACTGCATGCGCCTTCGGAAAAAGATACTGGACCTTATTACAGGATTCAATATACCATTCCGGCACCTTTGCGGCACGCATCGCTTCAAGCATGGGTGCTTCCAGACCGCCTTTAGCTGCCTTGCCTTTACGAACATATTCCATAATTTTAAAGGACATACTGGGATCTACGCCTTTCGCGATCAGATTAGTCATAATATCATCACGCGTCGAAATCGTTTCCTCACTGGGTTTACCCTCGCGAATCAGATCCTGCGCATTGTTCAGCCATACATCAGTACCATGCGAATAGCCTGATACCCTTACAACCTGACTGAAATTTTTAGGCTGAACATCCTGAATCATCTGCCGTACAAACTGTGTACCACATTCAGGAATACCATAAGTGCCAACGGCACTGCCGATCTGCTCAGGTGTTACGCCGAAAGCCTCAGTCGAACGGAAGATAGACATAGTTTTTTCATCGCCGACGGGTATCTGCTGCGGTGGAATATTTGTCAATTCCTCCAGCATTTTGATAACCGTCGGATCGTCGTGACCAAGTATATCAAGCTTAACCAGACGGTCGTTGATCGAGTGATAATCAAAGTGAGTAGTTACTGTTTCCGAATCTTTTTCATCGGCCGGTCTGTTCATCGGCGAAATATAATGAATATCCATATTGCGCGGTACAACCATGATACCGCCTGGATGCTGGCCAGTAGTTCGTTTAATACCGGCAAAGCCTTCTACAAGACCTGCAACATGTGCCGAATGCACATGCAGATTTTTTGCCTCATAATATTTTTTGACATAACCAAAAGCCGTTTTGATAGCAATCGTTGAAATCGTACCGGCGCGACAAACATTATCGCGTCCGAAAAGTTCTTCTGTATATTTATGTGCTGTCGGCTGATAATCTCCGGAAAAGTTCAAATCAATATCAGGTACTTTATCACCATGGAAACCCATAAACACTGCAAACGGAATATCGTGCCCATCACGGATCATCTCTGTACCGCACTCAGGACATGCTTTAGCAGGCAAGTCAAAACCTGACGCAACTTCTTCTTTCATGAAGAACTCGCTGTGTTTACATTGTGGACAGCGGTAATGCGGTTTCAGCGGATTGACCTCTGTAATATCGATCATAGTCGCTACAAAAGAAGAACCGACAGAACCACGGGACCCAACCAGATAACCATCGTCCAAAGATTTTCTTACGAGCTTATGTGCAATATAATACAGAACTGAGAACCCATGATTGATAATGGAATCGAGCTCCATTTTCAGTCTGTCGCTGACTACCTGAGGCAGATTTTCACCATACCATTCGTGCGCACGCTGATAAGACATTTCCTTGATAGCTTTTTCTGCCCCAGGTATAAATGGTGAATACAGCTGATCACGATCAGGAACAGGTTTGATTTTTTCTACCATCTCCGCAATCTTATTCGGATTGGTTACACACAACTCATAAGCAATTTCTTTACCAAAATACTCAAATTCCTTGAGCATTTCTTCTGTTGTCCTGAAATAAAGAGGTGCTTGCTGATCAGCATCAGAATAATTTTGCCCAGCCTGCAGGATAGCCCGCAGCTGCGCGTCCTCCGGATGCAAAAAATGCACGTCACAGGTAGCGACAGTCAACTTACCCAGCTTTTTACCAAGTTCATAAATTTTCCTATTATGCTCTTGCAGCTGTTTGACTGTGCAGCGCTCCTGTCTGACTAAAAACATATTATTTCCGGTTGGCTGAATTTCCAGATAATCATAAAAAGAAGCTATTTTCTCTAATTCTTCATCGGGACGACCTGCCAAAATAGCCCTGTACAGTTCACCAGCTTCACAGGCAGAACCCAGGATCAAACCCTCGCGATATTCTTCGATAACCTCACGCGGCAGCATCGGCCGTTTATGCAGATAACGCAAATGACTGATTGTTACCAGTTTATACAGATTACGCAGACCTGTTTCGTTCTTTGCTAAAATGATAATGTGGTTATTTTTGACCTTCTTGATACGGCTTTTCTTGATCGTATCCGTCGGCTCCAGATCGATATCATGGCCGTCGTCGTTCATCAAATAACCTTCCATACCGAAAATCAGCTTGATATCCGCTTTTTCAGCTACATCAAAGCAGAACGGAAAAGCCTGTACAACGCCATGATCTGTGATGGCAAGAGCTTTATGCCCCCATTTTATCGCTGTCTCCACCAAATCTTCCATTGGTGTTACGCCATCCATCTTACTCATTTTTGTATGACAATGCAGCTCGACACGTTTAACTTCAGCGTTATCCATACGTTCTTTTTTAGGAACAGCTATAATACCCTGAGGACTGATGACCATTTCATCAAACAAAAATCTGTCAGGAGCAACATTACCCATAATACGCAGCTGCATCCCCGGTTTGATCTTCTTTTTAAACTGCAGACATTCTTCCAGATTTTCAAAACGCATTCTAACATAAAGTCCACTAGTTTCATCACTCAAATTAAAAGTGAGCATCACATTGCCGGTACGCAGGACTCGCTCAATAAAAGCAGTCAGCTTACCGTCCTTATCAATGCTTTTTACAAAAGCACCTTCTACTACGACTCGATTTTCTTCTTCGATAACGTCGATCATCGGCCTGGGCTTACCTTTAAATGCTTTACCAAAAATAAGGCCGTCTGCTTTTTTATTCCCTCCATAGAGAAGGTTATAAGCCTTTTCATAAGCATCGTCTTTACGCTCTGCCTCACACGAAGGTACTGCTTCAAATGCGGCAGCTTCTCCTATTTCAACTGCTTCAGGTTCTTCCGGCGGCAAAGGAATTTCTTCACGCTCCGGCTCTACCTGCACAGACTTATTTTCTGTTTCAAGCTTATTTTCTGTTTTAACCGATTCAGCCACAACGGAAGTTTCCAGCAGATTTGTCTGCTGCAGCTCCACTTTTTTTAAATTAAAAGCAGCGGTAAGCTTATTTGCCACCGCTGCAAGTAAAGTTTCTGTCACGGGAGCAACTGCTTTATACTCTATCTGCCACACGGCAGCCTCGATATCCATAAAGATTTTCTCCGGCTGGATTAAACGAGCACGCAATAATTCTGCTTCCGTTAAGGACTGCTCGGCTAAAAAAGCAAAAAATTTATTTTTATCAGGAACAATACAATATTTCGCCTTCATGCTTGCGTCCTTTCTTACCAATCAACCAACGTTCTCTAAAGTAATGATGCCTTCAATACTTTGTAAACCGCGAATAATATCAATATCATCTCTATCTTTACTTATTTTGAGATACAGCTCTAAAACTACCTCATTTTTTCTGGAGTTGTTTTTTACGTTTAAAGTGCGTACCTTCACGCCATTTTCAGTCAAATACGCAGTAATATTCGTTATAATACCGGGTTCATTTTCGGCAACAATCCGAATAAAGCGGCGGGCATTTCTACTGCTGCCGGCAAAACGTTTTTCCCAGCTGTGAAAAGTTACCAAAGTAACCATCATTACCGCCGTAGAACCAATACTTAAAACATACATCCCAGCACCGGCAGCCAACCCAATGGCCGAAATCATCCACAAGCTGGCAGCTGTTGTTAAACCACGTACGGTAACTCCCTCATGCATTATCGTACCGGCACCAAGAAAACCAATACCGCTAACTACCTGTGCAGCAATACGGGAAGAATCACGATTGCGCGGGAATTCTTCCCCATGCATAGGGTAATCATCATAACCGTACATAGAAACCAGCATAAATAACGCCGCACCGGCACAAACTAAAATATGTGTTCTAAAGCCAGCCGGTCTATCGCCGCTGCCGCGTTCGATGCCGACTATTCCGCCTAAAAAAGCGGCCAATAATAGACGAATAAGCATCTCCCAATCATGAGAACTCATTATCGGCACCTCCTTACTGTCAGTTTAATCTTTTATTTTGAAAAAGCAAGTTCTGCGATAATATTTTTGATATCTTGTACGTAATCGCCATCTAAAGGCAAATATCTGATCTCGCCTGTTTTACGAATTTTAACTTCCAGCTTACCTTCAGTCAATGTTTTCGGCCCAACTACAACGCGCAGCGGATAGCCGATCAGATCAGCATCTTTAAATTTAACACCGGGGCGTTCTTTGCGATCATCGATAACTGTTTCCAGACCTACTTTTTTCAACTGCATATAAATTTCTTCAGCTTTCGCTGCAGATGCTTCATCTTTTGTATTAACAGGCACAACCAGCACATGATAGGGTGCTATTTCGATTGGCCAGATGATACCATTGTCATCATAATTCTGCTCAATAGCAGCCGCCATCGTTCTGCTGACACCGACACCATAGCACCCCATTACCATAGGCTGCTCTTTACCGTTTTCATCAAGATAGGTAGCTTTTAAAGCAGAGCTGTATTTAGTAAACAGCTTAAAGACCTGCCCTACCTCGATGCCGCGGGCTTTGCTCACTTCGCCGCCGCAATGCGGGCACGGATCCCCTTCCTGAATAAGACGGATATCTGCTACATATGTTGGTGTAAAATCACGGCCCGGGTTAACATTGATGAAATGGTACCCTTCTTTATTAGCGCCGCAGCAAACATTATGCATTTTCATAACAGTAGCGTCAACAACTACTATGACTTTTTTATTATCGATGCCAACAGGGCCCATATAACCGCCGACAGTACCAGCAGCAGCTAATTGTTCCTCTGTCGCCATTTCCAGGTCAATAACGCCGCAGGTATTGATAACTTTGATTTCATTGACTTCGTGATCGCCACGTACAAAACAAAGAATCAAACCTTTTTCACTGTTATAAGCAACAGCTTTAACAGAATGGTCAACAGGAAGTTTTAAATAAGCGCACACATCAGCAATAGTTTTACAGTCTGGTGTTACTACCTCTTCTTTAGTCAGCATTGCTTCTTCTTGAGCTTCCAAAGGAAATAGCTCTGCTTTTTCAACATTGGCCGCATAATCGCAGCTGGTGCAGAAAACAATCTCTGCTTCACCACTGTCGGCAATTACCATAAATTCATGGGAACCACTGCCGCCGATAGCCCCGGAATCAGCTTCAACAGGGCGGAAGTTCAGGCCGCAGCGCGTAAAGATATTGGTGTAAGCATCGTACATATCCTGATAAGATTTATCAAGACCAGCTTCGTCACGATCAAAGGAATACGCATCTTTCATAATGAATTCACGGCCGCGCATCAAACCGAAACGCGGGCGACGTTCATCACGATATTTATTTTGGATTTGGTAAACACTAAGCGGCAGCTGGCGATAAGAACGAACATCACCGCGGATCAAAGTCGTTACCATTTCTTCATGTGTAGGCCCAAGGCAGAAACAGCGATTATGACGATCCTGCAACCTGAACATTTCCGCACCATATACATCCCAACGTCCGCTTTCCTGCCAAATCTCAGCCGGCTGTACAATAGGCATCAAAAGCTCCTGTGAACCTTTGGCATCCATTTCCTCACGTACTATTCTTTCTATTTTTTTCAATACACGCCAGGCAAGCGGCAGATAAGTATAAATACCACCGGCAGCTTTACGCATAAATCCGGCACGCAGCATTAATTGGTGACTAACAACCTCCGCCTCTGCAGGTACCTCACGCAAAGTAGGAGCATACAGTTTGGAAACTCGCATTATTTCATCTTCCTCTCAACCAAAATTTTCTTAATTTCATCAAACAGCTCGTCAACTATTTTATCTTCGCTGACTTTTTTTATGATCTCGCCTTTGCGGAACAGCAGGCCCTCGCCAATACCGCCGGCAATGCCTATATCGGCCTCCCTGGCTTCACCAGGTCCATTAACTACGCAGCCCATAACTGCAACCGTAATTGGTTCTGCTATTTCGTCTAAACGGCGTTCGACCTCTAAAGCAAGCTTTTCCAGATTGATTCTGGTCCTGCCGCAGGTTGGACAGGAAATCAAAGTCGGCCCATATTCTCTAAGCCCCAAAGCTTTCAAAATATTATAAGCAACCTTTACTTCATTAACCGGATCCCCGGTAAGCGAAACACGAATCGTATCGCCAATACCTTCCGCCAATAACGTACCTATACCAACTGCCGATTTTATAATCCCGGAATTAACGGTACCAGCTTCAGTAATCCCCACATGCAGCGGATAATCACATTGAGCAGCTAAAAGCCTGTAAGCCGCAATCGTTAATGGTACGTCATGTGCTTTCAAAGAAATTTTGATATTGCGATAATCAAGTTCTTCTAAAATATGAATATGACGCCAAGCAGCTTCTACTAATGCTTCTGCTGTCGGATGCCCATATTTTTCCAATAAATCCTTCGGCAGTGAACCGGCATTAACACCGATACGAATAGGTATATTTTTTATTCTGGCCGCTGCAACTACCGCTTCTACCTTTTCACGTCCGCCAATATTACCAGGATTTAACCGAAGTCCGTTGACACCGGCATCTATAGCCGCCAAAGCAAGCTTGTAATCAAAATGAATATCAGCTATTACAGGAATCGGGCTCTGCGCAACTATTTCCCGTAAGGCCTGCGCTGCAGGCATATCAGGTACAGCACAACGAATGACATCGCAGCCAACTGCCGCCAGTTCCTTAATTTGTTTCAAAGTCGCTGCAGCATCGTCGGTCCTCGTATTAGTCATCGACTGTACTGAAACAGGAGCATCACCGCCAATAAATACAGATCCCAACTGTAATTGTCTGGTTATTCTGCGCTTCATAAAGACACCTCTTTATTTTATCGGCTGATGTCGTTAAACACCGCCAAAACAGTAATACTTAGAATGATCGCTACGCCAACCATTTGAATAGCATTGGTCGCACGCGCTCCTAAAGGCTTGCCACGTACTGCTTCCAAAACTAACAGAACAAAATGCCCGCCATCCAAAGCCGGCAATGGCAATAAATTGATAACGCCTAAATTAATACTGAGAAAAGCAATAAAGTTCAGTAGCGGAAGCATGCCCTGATTTGCCATCTCCCCTGCCATTTTAGCTACGCCGATAGGACCTGAAACATCTGCCGGCGCCGCCCCGGTAATTATTTTCTGCAGACCGTCAATCATCGCAAATATAATATACTTAGTATAGCCAGCGCCCATGGTAGCCGCTTCAACAACGCCTGGCTGATATTGTTCATATGTAGGAGAAATACCTATCAAGGGCCTGCCGTACTGCGCATCATAGGCTGGCGTCATTTGATAATTTTTTACTGCGCCCTGATGCTCTGCCGTAACAGTAATCTCCTTATCAGGATACTTCTGCAAGGTAACTACCAAATCATTCCATGTGGCAATCTTTTCACCATTAATGGCAAGGATACGATCGCCTACCTGCAAGCCTGCCTGCGCGGCCGCCTTTTCTTCCATAATCGTGCCCAAAATAGGCTGATCGACTGGCTTTTGAATACCATTGATCATAAAAATACTGAAAAACAAAATTATCGGCAGCAGAAAGTTCATTAACGAACCTGCTAAAATAACCAACATTCTGGCAGGAATAGATTTTGACTTAAAAGAATCATCGCTGTCAGGCTCTTCCGGATCCATACCGGCTATTTTATTATACCCGCCTAAAGGAATAATTCTTAAACTATATAGGGTCTCACCAACTTTTTTCTGAAAAATGTTGGGTCCGAAACCAATGGCAAACTCGTCCACGCGCATGCCTGTCATTTTTGCCGTAATAAAGTGGCCGAATTCATGTACGGTGATCAAAACACCAAAAACAAAAATAGCCGCTAAAATAGTTGTCATGTCCGAGTTCCCCCTCTCATTACAAGTTTTTTAAAATTTCTCTGGTCAGCCTGCGAGTTTCAGCATCTGTCTGCTCTATATCCTCAATAACAGGCTGCAATATATTCTGATGTCTGACAATAATCTTTTCTATAGTCATCGGAATATCAAGGTATTTAATCTTATTGTCCAAAAATGCGTAAACAGATTCTTCATTAGCAGCATTAAATGCACAAGGTAAGGTACCTCCTGCTTTACCACATTCGACAGCAAGTTTCAGTGCCGGAAATGCTTCCAAATCAGGAGCTTCAAACGTCAATTGACCTGCTTTTACTAAATCCAGCTGTCCGAAAGCATTATCAAATCGCTCTGGATATGAAAAAGCGTACTGTATCGGCAAACGCATATCGGGCAGTCCCAACTGAGCCAAAACAGAACCATCCTGATATTCAACCAAAGAATGAATTACGCTCTGCGGATGTACAACTACATCGATTTTTTCATAAGGCATGTCAAAAAGCCAATGCGCCTCAATAACTTCCAACCCTTTATTAGCCAAAGTAGAAGAATCAACAGTTATTTTTCTGCCCATACTCCAATTTGGATGCTTCAAACACTGTTCTAAAGTCACATTTTCAAGCTCAGCTTTACTTTTACCACGAAAAGGACCGCCAGAAGCAGTTATCAGCAACCGCTTAACTTCCTGATGCTTACCACCTGCCAAAGCTTGAAAAATGGCACTGTGTTCACTGTCGACCGGCAATAAAGTAACATTGTGCTCTGCTACCGCACTCATAACAATACTTCCTGCAGCAACCAGCGTTTCTTTATTAGCCAAAGCGATGTCTTTACCATGCTCAATCGCAGCCAGAGTAGGTCTCAGACCGGCATAACCGACCATTGAAGCTAAAACTGTGTCAACTTCGCTGAACGTAGCCACTTCCAAAAGACCCGCTTCTCCTGCAAGGATTTTCGTCTTGCCGGTATAACGTTTTTTCAACCGCTCTGCAGCGGCCTCATCAGAAAGCGCCGCAATATCAGGCTGAAAAATATTAATCTGTTCTTCCAATAAAACGTCACTTGTATGTGCCGCCAACGCTCTGATTTTTATCTTATCAGGATTAGCTGCAGCAACCTCTAATGTCTGTTTACCAATGGACCCGGTACTGCCAAGCACGGAAACATTTTTCATTTTGAAGCCTCCGAATAATATAATCAGTGTGTTTTAGTCAACAAAACCGAAAACACTAAAACATAATAGCCAAGCGGTATGGCAAACAACAAGCTGTCACAACGATCTAAAACTCCACCATGGCCTGGAAAAATCTTACCAGAGTCTTTAACGCCAAAGGAACGTTTCAAAATCGACTCTACCAAATCTCCCAGCGGCGCAAAAACAGCTACGCATAAACCTAATGCAGCTGCCTGTACTATCTCCATATCTAACACCTTTACTCCCAAATAAACCATTACAGCCAGACAGCCGATAAATCCGGCTGCAGCTCCTTCTACAGATTTATTAGGACTGACATTTGGACACAACTTGCGTTTACCTATCGCACAGCCGACAAAATAAGCAAAAGTATCACTGGCCCATGTTCCAAGCATAATCAGCCAGAAAAAACATTCGCCGCCTTCTAAAACAAATGAGCCAATAACCACCGGTTCAAATGGTAACTGCCTTAAAAGGCCAAAGTGAAAAAACAGAATGCCGATATATAAAACCGCCATAACCGATAAACCAACATTCTCAACCAAATGACCTTTACAGTGCTTATGCAGGCCTTCCAGTAAAATAGCAATAATAGTTACGACCAGAAAAAGCGGCAGTGAATATAATGTATAAATAGAATCATCCAAATACATCAAACTTCCTACCAGCACCAAGGTCATAATACCGGACGAAAAATAAAAAACATTATAGCCTTTATTTTTGGCCATATTATAAAATTCCAGCCAGCCGATAGCTGCCAGTACAAATATTGCAGCATTAAAAAGCATACCGCCGCTATGAAGCAGCCATACTATTATCGGAACGCCTACCAAACCTGTCAAAATACGAGTCAACATATCTTTTACACCTGCTTAATTTATTTTGTCACTAACCCGCCAAAGCGTCGTTCGCGTCCCTGATATTCTTTGATTGCCTGCAAGAACATTTCAGGGGTAAAAGCAGGCCAATATGCATCTGTAGTCCAAATTTCCGCATATGCGATTTGCCACAGCATAAAATTACTGATACGATTATCTCCTCCTGGTCTGATCAAAAGATCAGGCGCAGGCAAGCCAGCCGTATAAAGATAATTTTCAAAAGTTTCTGCCTGTATATCTTCTACTTTCAGCAAGCCTTTTTCGGTATCTGCCGCAATACGCTGTATTGCCTGTAAAATTTCGGCCTGCCCACCGTAGTTTATTGCCAAGTTTAAAATAATACCGGTATTGTTTTTAGTTGCTTCCACAGCGTGGTCCATTTTCTGTTTTACAACTTCCGGCAAACCTTCACGTGAACCCATAAAACGAACCTGAACATTATTTCGATTAAATTCTTCAATCTCACTGGTCAGATAACGGCTTAAAAGCTCCATAATAAAACTGACCTCAGTAACAGGCCGTTTCCAATTTTCTGTTGAAAAAGCATACGCACTGATAACTTTAACACCAATTTTATCAGCAATTTTAACAATAGTTTTTAAAGTTTCAGCTCCGGCCTGATGCCCAAATGTTCGCACTTTTCCCTGCGCTTTAGCCCAACGGCCATTACCGTCCATAATAATTGCTATATGCTGCGGCACATTAGCCAAATTAATACCATCGATATCGATATTTACGTCGGGGTTTGTATTCTTCTTGATTTTGAACAAGCTGTTAAACACAAGCACACCAACCCTTCCCTGGAATAAATAAAACTGACAGACCCCCTCTAAGAGGGGGCCTTGCAGTCCTAAAAACTTAAAATCAAGGTTGTTTAATAGCACCTACAGGGCAAACACCAGCGCAAGCGCCGCATTCAACACATTCATCACCGATTTCATATTTACCGTCAGCTTCTTTAATAGCACCTACGGGGCAGGTAGAAGCGCAGGAACCGCAACCGATACATTCGTCTTTATTGATTACTAATGCCATTCTCCAGCACCTCCTTTCTATATTTTTTTACTGTTACAAGAGCTACTTTATTGTCAGACAGCAAACTCTGCCTAACCACATATTCAACAGCTATCTTCTCCGCCACAACTTCGTTTTGCCGGCGCGGCGGCTGCGTATCAGCAACCGTATATCCGATCTCGGCAGTTTCCAGTCTGGCAATAGCTTCTGCCAAAGGCAGTGCCAACACATCAGGTATCAGCATCAGATCTCCATAACTTCCTTTTCTTTATTAGCCATGATATTATCGATTTCCTTGATAATTTTATCAGTCATTTTCTGAATATCATCAGTACCCTTTTTAGCTTCATCTTCAGTGATTTCTTTAGCCTTCTCTGCTTTCTTAACAGCATCGTTGGCGTCACGGCGCAGATTACGCACAATCACACGTGCATCTTCAGATTTTTTATGAACAGTTTTTACAATCTCTTTACGGCGTTCTTCTGTCAGCTGCGGCAGATTCAACCGAATTACAGCACCATCACTGTTAGGGTTCAATCCCAAATCAGATTTCATAATAGCTCTTTCAATATCCTTCAGAAGATTCTTCTCCCAAGGCTGGATAATGATCATTCTCGGTTCAGGTACAGTAACGCTTGCTACCTGGTTAACAGGTGTCGGTGTGCCGTAATAATCTACCATAACCTTTTCCAGCAGAGCCGGAGTAGCACGTCCCGCACGAACAGAAGCAAGATCTACGCGCAGTACGTCAGTAGTTTTGTGCATTTTACTTTCTGCTAATTCAATGATTTCTTTTACTGTTGCCATGATTATTTTCCTCCCACCAGGGTACCGATCTCTTCGCCTAAGGCAGCACGCAAAATGTTACCCGGTTTATCAATATTAAATACTACGATAGGAATTTTATTATCCATGCAAAGACTGATTGCCGTAGAATCCATTACACTCAATTTTCTTTGAATAACTTCGATATAATCAAGTTTTTCAAACATTACCGCATCTTTATTTTTAGCCGGATCGCAATCATAAACACCGTCAACACCCTTTTTAGCCATCAAAATCGCATCGGCTTCTACCTCGGCCGCCCTTAAAGCAGCAGTGGTATCTGTTGAAAAGTAAGGATTACCAGTACCAGCGGCAAAAATAACTACACGCTCTTTTTCCATATGACGTATGGCACGTCTGCGAATATACGTTTCTGCAATCTGACGCATTTCGATCGCTGTTTGCACACGTGTTGGGACTCCCAAAGTCTCCAAAGCATCCTGCAGCGCCAGAGAATTGATAACTGTGGCAAGCATTCCCATATAATCTGCAGTAGCGCGGTCCATACCTTTCGAACTTCCCGATAAACCACGCCAGATGTTGCCACCGCCGTTGACAATAGCGACTTCTAAACCACATTCCGTAACATCTTTGATTTGTGAAGCTATGGACTCAACCGTTTCCGGGTCAATACCGAACCCTTTATCACCAGCTAAAGCTTCACCGCTCAATTTTAAAATGACACGCTTATACTTCGATTTCTCCGCCACTTCCACGACCTCCTATTTTCTGCAACTCTATATCCTATTTCATATTCTACATTTTACCAATATTTCCTCTTTTTTACCTTGAGTTTTTTGTGAACTACAGCCATTCGGGCAAAAAATAAGAGAACACCGAAGTGTTCTCTTATGCGGTTTCTCATTATTTTACGAAAGACATAACTTCTTCTGCAAAGTTTTCTTCTTTTTTCTCAATGCCTTCGCCCAGTTGATAACGGGTGAAACGGCGAATAGAAATATTCTCACCGATTTTAGCAATTGATTCGGTAATCAAATCAGAAATAGTTTTGTCGGGATCTTTAACGAAAGGTTGTTCCATCAAGCATACTTCTTTATAGTATTTCTCGATACGTCCTGCAACCATTTTTTCAATGATTTTTTCAGGTTTGCCTTCGTTGCGCGCCTGTTCAGCCAAAACAGCTTGTTCATGCTCAAGTTCAGCAGTAGGAACTTCTTCGCGTTTGAGGTAAGACGGATTCGTTGCAGCAATATGCATAGCAATGTCTTTTACCAATTCTTTGAAAGCATCAGTTTTAGCAACAAAGTCAGTTTCGCAGTTAACTTCTACCAAAACGCCGATACGTCCGCCGCCATGGATATAAGCTTCAACTAAACCTTCAGCAGCTACACGGCCAGCTTTTTTAGCAGCAGCGGCCAAACCTTTTTCACGCAGGAAGTCGATTGCTTTTTCAAGATCGCCATCAGTTGCGCTCAAAGCTTTTTTGCAGTCCATCATACCTGCGCCAGTACGTTCACGCAGTTCTTTTACTAATGCAGCAGTAATTTCAGCCATTTATTCGTCCTCCAGTATTTGATTATTATTCAGCGTCTTCAGCTGCAACTTCTTCAGCTTCAGCAGCTTCTTCCATTTGCATACCTTGACGACCTTCCAAAACAGCGTCAGCCATTTTTGCAGTTAAAAGTTTTACTGCACGAATAGCGTCATCGTTAGCGGGAATCACATGATCGATAACGTCAGGATCGCAGTTAGTGTCAACAGTAGCAACAATAGGAATATTCAGTTTGCGTGCTTCAAGCACAGCAATATTTTCTTTGCGGGGATCAACAATGAAGAGAGCACCCGGCAATTTTTTCATATCTTTGATACCGCCAAGATATTTAGTAAGTTTTTCCATCTCAAGACGAAGACCGATAACTTCTTTTTTCGGCAGTACGTCAAAAGTTCCGTCAGCTTCCATAGCTTCCAGCTTACGTAAACGGTTGATACGGGTTTGGATAGTTTTGAAGTTAGTCAGCATACCACCCAACCAACGTTCGTTTACATAGAACATGTTGCAGCGTAAAGCTTCTTCGCGCATAGCTTCTTGAGCTTGTTTTTTAGTACCAACGAACAAAATATTTTCGCCGCGGGCAGCAACATCGCGCAGGAAGTTGTAACATTCTTCAACTTTTTTAACGGTTTTCTGCAGGTCGATGATGTAGATGCCGTTTCTTTCAGTGAAGATGTACGGAGCCATCTTAGGGTTCCAGCGACGGGTTTGGTGACCGAAATGAACACCAGCTTCAAGTAATTGTTTCATGGAAATAATAGCCATTTTTATTTGCCTCCTGTTTTTTCCTCCGCAGAAATCGTCTCTAACCCTTACCGCAAGCGGACAGCGGGTGATCATTCTGCGTGTGTATTTTTACACCGTGTGATATTATACCATAGTTACGGCCTCTACACAAGCTTTTATTCATAATGATCAGCAAAATTTGTTTAATACTTTACACTTAACATGTATACAAAATATTTTAATAATTAAACTTGCCAGCTATATACAGATGTGTTAGATTTTATTTGTTTATTGTTTCTATATTTATTATGAAAGGTGGAATGACTTCCATGAGCTTCAACATCGATAAAATGATCTCTCCCTTTATTAAAGCCCTTCCGCCCTCCGGATTGGCAAAATTTTTAGAAATAACAGCCAACAATCCTAACATTGTACCACTCAGCGTAGGTGAACCTGATTTTGATATTCCAGCAAAAGTACGTGCAGCCTGTATCGACAGTCTGAATGCAGGGAAAAGCAACTATACCTCTACACTGGGAATGCTGGAACTGCGCGAAGCAATAGCTGCTGACACTTACAAAAACTATGGCGTGCAATACGACCCCAAAACTGAAATTATGGTGACTGTAGGTGTCAGCGAAGCATTAGACGTCGTTATCCGCACCATTATGGTCCCTGATGGCGAAATCATTATTCCCGAGCCCTGTTATGTTGCTAATAAAGCCTGCATCATTTTAGCAGGCGGAAAGCCGGTACCGGTAGAAACCAAACTGGAAAACGGCTTTGTTCCCACGGTCACAGATCTGGAAAAAGCAGTGACTGATAAAACTCGCGCTATCCTCCTTGGTTATCCCAACAATCCTACAGGTGCTATTATGAGCAAAGAGCAAATCAAGGCTATTGGCGACTGGGCTGTTAAACATGATATTATGATCATTTCTGATGAACTTTATGCTCACCTGACTTATGGCGGCAAAAAACATACTATGTTCACAGCTTTCCCTGAGTTCAAAGACCGCACAGTAGTTTTAAACGGCTTTTCAAAAGCTTATGCCATGACCGGCCTGCGGTTAGGTTATTTTACCGCTCCTGCAGCATTCGTCCAGGCGGCAAACCTGCTCCATCAAAATGTAGTACTCTGTGCTAATATCACAGCTCAATACGGTGCTATAGCTGCTTTAAAATATTGTGAAAACGACATGCTGGCAATGGTTGCCGAATATGAAAAGCGCCGTCAGATCATGATCGACGGCTTTAAGAAAATCGGGCTGCCCCTTTATGAACCAGAAGGTGCCTTTTATGTATTCCCCTGTATTAAACAAACAGGGCTCACGAGTATGGAATTTGTTGAAAAACTGCTTACAGAAGAAGAAGTGCTGGTTATCCCCGGCAGCAGCTTCGGATCCAGCGGTGAAGGCTTTATCCGCTGTTCTTATGCTTACAGCGAAGATAATCTGCGGGAAGCATTAACACGTCTTGACAGATTTATCCGAAAATATACAAAATAAACATTTATTATAAAAAAACAGACTGCCGTTAAATGGCAGTCTGTTTTTTTATAATAAGCCCACAGGTATATACCAGTTCTTAGCATCAACAGGCAATAAATCGTTTGCCAGGCAAACAACACCGCCGGAGCCAATTCTCAAGGCTTTTTCACCTTCTGCAATCGGTTTCAAAATTTCAAACTTCTTAATTTCTTTTACTGGCTGTGCACTTTTACGAATTGCTAAAGGATATACACATCCATCTGTCTCAATCAAAAGTTCGACTTCTTTGGTATTGAAATCACGAAAATAACTAAGAGGCGGGATCTGACCGCAGTTAATAAAGCTTTTATAAATCTCATTAACAACCCATGTTTCAAAAAAATTAGACGCCATTGCCCCGGCTTCCAACGTTGCTGCACTGCTCCAACGCAGCAAATATGCAGCAAGTCCAGTATCAGTAAAATAAAGCTTTGGTGCTTTGACTGCATATTTTAAGTTAGGATGCGCAAACGGTTCCAAAAAATATACCAGTCCCGCTGCAACCAAAACCTTTAGCCACTGTTTAGCTGTCGGTGGAGTTATCTCTACCTCTTTAGCCAAAGCTGCGTAATTAAGCATACTGCCGGTATAGCTGGCGGCAGCACATAAGAACCTGTAAAATTGCAATTCATCATTCACCTGTGCCAATTCTTTTACATCACGCTGTAGAAAAGTCTGTACATAAGATGAATAATAGCAGTTCCAATCCTGTTCAGAAGCACTATTCAACGCTGGCATACTGCCTTGCCAAATCTGATCAAATAGATCACTCATCGGTAACAAAGGCGACTCCTCCACACGGCGCAGCAAAAATTCATTTTCCGGCACAAAAGGCCCGGCAGGACGATCGATCAATTCACCATGACTCAAACCCAATAAATTAACGATACCGATCCTTCCTGCCAAACTCTCACTGACACCGTGCATCAACTCAAAAGCCTGTGACCTGGTCAGCCAGAAATCACCGTTTTGCCCCTGTTCGTCCACATACATTTTAAGATACGGCAACAGCTTAGGAGCCAGCTGAATCTCATCAATCAAAAGCGGCGGTTTGTAACGCTGCAGAAATAACGCCGGCTCAGTCATTGCCAGGCTGCGTACACTGATATCGTCCATCGTCACATAGGTACGATCGACCGCAGCAAGCCTGCGCAATAAAGTAGTTTTACCCACCTGTCGCGGCCCCGTAACAAGCAGCACCTTAAAACAACTGTTCAGCTTTTCTATTGTCGTTTCTAAATGACGTTTGATATACATCGTATTTTACTTCCTTTAAAACTCAAGTTACCTAAAGTTTTATCTTGAATGTTTGTAATAACCTATTTAGATTGTTTTAACATATCGATACTTGATTTTTCCGGTATAAATAGCAAACAACTTTGCAAAAGTTATTTTTGTAGAAATGTTATTTGCTTCCGCCCAATCATACTGATTTTTTGAAGAAATTGCCCACCGGATTTGCGATGCAAAATACATACGTAAGTAAACGCTCAAATTTTGACCGCGATAATTTTTCCCGACAACTATCCTGCTTGCTTTTTCAGTAAAGTAATATACAGCAATTAGATTATCGGCAACATAAATGCCTACAACATTATTATTCCTGATTTGTTCCTGCCAGTCCTCGTCTTCTATAGATAATTTGTTGTATTTACCCATGTAGTCAACTATCAATTGTTCCACTTCACTTTTGTCATTTAAACTTACTGTACCAATACGCATATTATTTTCGTAAAGTTTCCACTTATTCTCTTCTAAATATTTAAAAGATATAGTATGCAAATTTCCGTAAGATAATCGCACTTGCTCATACTTTTGTTTACATTCATAATTATTTTCGATAAACAACTGGTGCAAAACATTTACAGTGAAATTATTATTTTGTTGTTCATATATATCACAGCAAATTTCTTTATCGGCGTCGGGCAGACTTTTTGTTTTGGCGGTAAGCCTCCAAAAATACATTTTATAATAATTGCCCTGATCAGCAAACAAGAATAAAGTTCCATCAACAACAGCATATTTTATTTTTTCTTCATTAATATAAGCAGATATATTCTTTTTACTAATGAAGTAATTGAGATATCCCCTCACATGTCCTTCCGTTACATACTCATTATAAAGTTGTTCGTATTCCGATAAAGATTTGATCGTTTTCAGCACTTATTTTTCCTTCTTATTGATATAGCCGTAATATTCATGTAAAGAAAAAGACTCGCCATGACCTGGATACACCACTAGCTCCGGCGGCAGAGTATTGATATATGGAAGCGCGACATCTGTAAATTCTTTGGGACTGCCACCAGGAAATTTAGCCGCAGGCACACTTTCATCTAAAAGTATATCGCCTGAAAAAAGTATGTTTTCGTTTAAGAAGATGAAATTACCGCCTTCGCTGTGCCCGGGAACCATCTTGATAAACACAGTATTATGCTGCCATCTAAAGGTAATGCTGTCATTAAAAAGCTCATCTGCGCTGCATGAATAATTGCTGTCAAAAGCAAAATCCGGCTTTTGCAGGTCGGCCTGAAATTCATAATAGGCCTCAAAATATTTGGAGAAATTTTTGGCAGGCCTTTGCAGATTATTATCACATTTTGAGTTTGACAACAGTTTGCAGCCATACAGCTCTTTAAATTTGTTTACGCCGCTGATGTGGTCGTAATGTTCATGGGTAACAAGCAACAGATCAACGATCTTGCCTTCTAATAATACTGCTGTTTTTTCATCATAATATGGATCAATCACTATACAATGCTTTCCCTCTTCTACGATATACATATTTTGTTCTAAAAGAGGGGTAGTACAGGTTATTATTTTCATTTTTGCATCTCGTTCTCATAAATTTTTTGCAACATTTTTTTATCTATCTTACCGTTAGCATTATGCGGCATATTTTCCAGGAAAAACATTTTATTGGGCAGCATATATTTGGGCAACCTATCCCTAACTCCTAAAAGGATATCTTTGGACGTAAGATTTTGACCCGAGCAATAAATGATGATCAGCTTCCTTTCTAAATCGTAGATGCAGGCACATTCATGCACTCTCGAAACTGCGCTTACCGCTGTTTCGCTCTCGCCCAATTCTATCCTGTAGCCCTGATGTTTGATTTGAAAATCTTTTCTGGTGATATATACCAGTTCGCCTCTGTCGTTGTATTTGACCAGGTCGCCGGTTTTATAGATCATATCCCGATAATGGGTATTTAGCGGATTCTGTACAAAGACTTCGCCGGTTTTTTCGGGATTATCGTAGTAACCGGATGCCAAAAAAGACCCCCGCACGCACAGTTCGCCTTCTTCATCAGCGCCGGCTAAGGTATCGTCCTCTTTTAGAACAAACACGTCGCAATTTCTGCATGCATGACCAATGGGGATAGGTTCATCATCTCTAAAGTCCCTGTCGATGATGTAATAAACCGCTATATCGGTAGTTTCAGTAGGGCCAAATAAATTGGCATACAAAGTATCAGCAGACAGATGCCGACGCCAGTAATTAAGCTGTTTGGTAGGCATTGCTTCTCCAGCAAAAAGGACGGTTTTCAAGAACGGCAGACGGTGCTCATCCAAAGCTTTAAAATTGGCGATCATATTCATAGCCGAAGGTACCCAGTAGATGGTATTGATCCTGGCTTCATTCATAAACTCTATCAGTTTGACAGGGAAAGAAAAAAGCTGTTTGGGAATCACTACAAGTTTAGCTCCCGTATAAATCGTTGAAAACATAGTGGATACAGACATGCTAAAGTAAAACGGCGTCTGGCTGCCGAAAACAGTATTTTCATCGATATGAAAAGTTTCTGCATACCACTGTGTATATTTCATAACGCTTAAATGGGTAAGTACCGTTCCCTTGGGCACGCCGGTAGAGCCGGACGTGAACAACGCGTATACGGGATCAGCATCGATCATTTTTTCGCGCACAGCCTGCAATTTATCTGCATCCGGGCTTGTTTGAACGATTTGTTCATAATCATAAACGTCTTGACCCATCCCCAGCTTTGCCGTCTGCTTTTGACACTTTTCATCAACTATAACGGCTACGGGCCTCAGGGTAGTAAAGATATTTTTTATGCGTTCGATGGGCATCAGCGCATCAATAACCACGTAAAAATTGCCGCTATACACTACCCCCATCATGGCTTCCCAAGCTTCTACAGAGTTATCCATAAAGACAGCCACAGGTTGGCGCATTTTTTCGTATTTACACAAGAAACTGCCGATAGCCCGGGCATTTTTTACAAAATCGGTATAGGTTATTTGTTTTTTCGCATCTGAGCAGATGATATTAGCCGCAAATTTTGCAGCTGTGCTTTCCAAACAATCTAAAACTGTAATCATTTTCTCCCCCGGTTGCTTTAAGTTTACTTATAAAAATTACATGGTTGTTCTAATAATAAATTGATTCATAGATTTTGCAGCAGCTTTAATACCGACCATTTTATATACTCTCCAAGATGGTATATTATCAACTGCAATCCAGCCACCAATACCCTTACTTTGCATATACTCTTTTTCTTTCACAGGATTATTTGGCATATTATCATAAAAATCCTTAAATAAATATAATACTAATATAGGTGCATAAATATTATTTTGGCAATCACTTCTAGAACCATAAGCACCACCATGGACACAAGCCTTTATTGCAATAGCATAGATCGAAGCGCTTTCATCAGTTATACAATAAAGATAGCCAGCGTCTGCCTGTGCTTTGCGTTCTTTTCGTGTATATTTTTTTTGAACAAACTTATCTATAATACTTCTATAAACCTTTTCAAACTCATCAAGCTGCTTATAGGAAGGTATCGCTATTTTCTTACCTTCTAAAGCAAGAGTTTTTTCTAACACTTCTAATTTCTTAAAAAATTTGTCCGGCGAAAGAGAGGGCCTATCTTCTATAGAACGATATGTATTCAAAAATTCGCACCCTGAATCCAATAAAAAACTTTCAAAGATTTCCTGTTTTTTATTTTTACGGCCTTCATAATATACATTTTCTATCAAAATATCTTTTTCTAAGGAAGGAAATGTGAAAGATACCGACATATTTACATATAAAAATAGATAATAATAATCACCTTCATCATCAGCAAAAGCTAATCCTTGTTCTGTTTTGACCTTATAAAACTTTTTGAGGTGAATCAATCTTTTGATTTCTGCAGGCAGCATATAGCAATTACTAAAAACCTTATTTTTAGAATTATCCTTTGCTTCTTTGACCAGAGCCGCATATTGATCATAAGATGTAATGGGTATTAAAACACTTTGTTTTATCAGCTTCTGATGTTTATACCATTGTTTTATTTTATGAATAAAACTAAACATAATGTTACTTTTTAACTCCATTTACAAGATTCATAATCGCAGCAGCACTTTCAAAATTTTCCGCAACCATACTGTCTACCGGAATTTCTACAGCGAACTCATCTTCTATACTTGCAATAATACTTACAATATCAAATGAATCAATAAAACCATCAGTAACTAAAGTCGTAATATTACGAAAATCCACATCTGGTCTAATTTCTTCTAAAAGTGTATATAGTTTTTCCATTGTTAACTTCTCCCTAATTCATATAAGCTAAAATATCATTTACACTTTCCAGCGCTTTGATCTGCGCTCCGCTTACTGTTTTTTCAAATTTTTCATCCAGCATAACTACCAACGATAACGCTGCTATAGAATCCCATTCACCTACTTCTGCCAGCAATGTTTCCGGTGTTAAACTGCCTGTCTCTACATCCAGTACTTCTTCAATCAATGCCAGTTTTTCTTGTAAGTTCATTTTCTTTTCTCCTTATTATCTATAATATGTGACCATCTATACTTCCACCATCATTACCGGCTGATAGCCATATAGATTGGCCTGTAATTTTTTTGCTCATATCGCTTAATAAAAATATGATAGTATCAGCTACATCTTCTGCCTCTAACATACCAAGAGGATAGATCTTCTGCATGGCTTCTTGAGTAGTATTGTCTTTAAACCCGGCGCCCATTTCCGTATCGACGGCTTCAGGGCAAACTGCATTAAACCTGATTAACCTGTTAGACATTTCCTTTGCTGCTGCAACAGTATACGAATTTATTGCTGCTTTGGAAGCCCCATAAACGCCCTGCGATTTATCAGGTAAAAGCGCAGCTCTTGATGAAACGCTTACAAAAGAAGCCCCATTATTACTGATGCGCTTCGATGAAAAAGCTTTTGCTATCGCCATCATCGACACTATATTAGTGGCAAATATTTTATTTATTTTTTCTTCTGTGACCGCGCCCAAAGGCAGCATAGCATAAATACCAGCAGAAAATACACACCCATCCAGCTTGATATTATCCATGCTGACCGCAGTTTTAACTGCATTTTGTGCTGCTGAAAAATCGGAAACATCACAAATTAATATATTATGCCCATCACCGTCAAGCATCTCCAGAGTTTCCTGAAGTTTTTCTTCATTCCTGCCAACTAATACCAATCTTGCTCCAAGCTGGCTTAACTGAAGCGCTACCTGTTTGCCAATACCAGAAGAAGCACCAAAAATCAGATACTTTTTCCCATTAAAGTTTAAATACTCCATTTTAGTCCTCCCAGGTTTTGGCCTCATCTACGTCGATCGCTACACCTGAAATATATTGCATGGAATCGCTGAGCAGGGCCACTACAATAGAAGCTATCTTATCCGGCAGCATCAAATAATCGGGCAGCTCGTTAATAGCATCGCCTTCTATGGCTTTTATGGCCTGATTAGCCAGCATTTCTGTTTTTATACCGCAAGGGCAAATAGTATTGACCCTGATTTTCCTCGGCCGCAGCTCTTTGGCAGCGCTTTTCATAAAAGCGTCCATAGCTCCTTTAGACGCGCCATAGACAGCGTTTGCCGCCTGCCCATAAACGCCTACGCAGGAGGATATGCCAACGACAGCGCCGCCATCATTGAACAGCCTTTTCTGCGCCACGCATTTTAATAAAGCCATGAAAGAATAAGTATTGCTACTGAAGATCTGCGAGATATTAGCTAGTGACATACTTCTTAATGGTATCGGTACGGCTAAGCCTGCGCAATGAGCAATATAGTCTAATTTTTCGCCGTCTTTAGCGATTATATCTTTGACGGTCTCAACGATTCCGTCAAAATCTGTCAAGTCCAGCACTCGATAACTATGACCACTGCCTTCCATTAAGGAGAGCGTTTTCTGCAATTCGGATTCCCTTCTGGCAACAATAACTACTTTAGCACCCATGGCGCTGAGTAGGATGGCCACTTCTCGGCCTACGCCGGAGGAGGCACCCGTAACTAAAACTTTTTTACCATTAAAATCAAATTTATCCATTGCTATCCTCACTTATAGTCTTCAAAACTCAGGCCGTCGTCGTATCTTTCTTTTACTCTAAACACAGGGAAACAATTCTGCGGCTCAACTGTAATACCAACAATACCTAAAGATAAACCAATGCCAAATCCACAAGTTAAAATTTTCCCGCTATCTTGACTAGTATTTTTATTAGAATAATGCTCGCATATAGCCAAAGGTATAGAAGCACAACCAGTATTACCATAATCAACTATAGATAGTGGTATTTTAGAAAGCGGAAATTTAATTTTTCTGGCCAAGTTGCTGATAATAAGTTTATTAGCCTGATGACAGGCCAATATTTCATATTCATCATAATCACAGACAAAACGCTCTTTAAAATCATTGATCATGGTAACTACTTCTTTTAAAGAAAAACGCATTACGTCCATGCCTTCCATATGAAATAAATCTCTGTAGGCACACGCCTTTTCATAGCCAAACTTTTGCACCATAGGCCAAAAAGCATGTCTTTGACCACTAAAAGGTGAAACCAGCATCTTAAAATCACGACCAATGGATCGTAATAATCCGTATGTTGGTTCTGCATTTTCATCATATTCCAATAAAGTAGCAGACCCACCATTGCCAAAAAGCATGGGGATTTCCGAAGGTACATAGCCATCTGGCAACTGTTCGCCTGTAGACCCTGACAATAATAATACGCTGCGGCAGCCTGAATTGATGTGCATAGCAGCCAAATATAAACCATACACATAGGCCGAACACCCAAGCGGAATATCATAACACATGCAATCATCAGATAACCCTAATCTATCCTGCAGAATTGTTGCGGTGACAGGTTCCAAATAATCACGGCTGGATGATGCAAAAATCAACGCATCAACCTTATTTCTGTCATAGTTTAATTCCGTTAATATTTTTTCAGCAGTGGCACAACACAAATCTGACGCAGTAACGCCCAATCTGTGTGATGTGAAGCGCCGCTGAACACCGGTAGAGATGATAAATTTCCTGACATGTTCTTCCCCAAAAAGGTCGTTATAATCAGTGGTATACTCAACATCATCCGGGACACTGGCAGCTACTGCTTTGATTTTTGCGTTTTGCAAATTAAAATATGTCATCTAACTTCTGCCTCCTATTTAAAATATGTCTCGCTGTCGATACCGTCATCATAAACTTCACTTGTTTTAATAATTGGTAAACATACAGACATATCAATAGTAAAAGAAGCTACTGTCACATTAAGCCCAATACCAAATGCCAGCGCTAATATTTTCTTATCCCCCTCATATATATTATTATTCTCAGCATAATCACATATATTTACTGCCGTACTTGCCCCTCTTGTGTTCCCAAATCTTTCAATAGAATTTATAACCTTTTCCTGAGGTGCTTTTATTCTCTTGGCAACATTATCTATAATCATTTTATTCGCCTGATGAATAGAAACCAAATCAAAATCACTTATATCATTACCCAAATTTGCTAAAAATGTTTTTGTCGTCCGAGGAGCATCCTTAATACTAAAAGTAAATACATCAGTACCTGACATATATGTTGCATTATTATAATAAGCAGCAAATTCAAAACCTCTTGTTTGTGCAACAACGGGTAATGGGTGTCTTTCCATCCCATAAGGAGTAATCAACGACTTATATCCGGAACCTATAGTTTCAATAGCAATATTAATAGGTGAAATATCTTCGTCTGTTTTCTCCACTATTATGGCCACACCTGCATCGCCAAAAAGCAGCCCATCCTTATTACTTGTTTCACCTCTATTAGGATTGGCATCTCCCACTAAAAGCAATATTCTTTTACATCCAGCCATAATATTAGCACATGCCATTTGCAGTCCGAAGGGGAAGGCCGTACAACCGATATTGGAATCATAAACCAGGCCGCAGTTATCCAGTCCCAAACGATGCTGCACGATACAGGAAGTTGGTGGCACAAAATAATCTGGCGTCTGAGTAATCATGATCAGACCGTCTATTGTATCTTTATTAATATTTAATTTTTCAAAAAGCTTATTGGCCGCTACGACGCACAGGTCCGAAGTAGTAGTTCCTACGCCATAGGCATTATACTTTTCGTAAATGCCTGTTGCTGCGCAAAATTTTTCTACTTCTCCTTCTGCAAACAGGTAATCATAATCCGACATTTTCTGGTGACGGTCGGGAACAGCAGTTGCCATACCAGCAATTTTTATACCCTTAAATTCAAAAAAATTCATCATTTCCTCCTAATTTTCTTCTTCAAAATTCCATTTCTCGAGCAGGGTTGCCAAAAGCCCGCTTTCCAGCCTTTACTTTGCGCAAAACAACACTGCCGACACCGACATAGGCATCATCTTCAATAACCGCGTTTGGTGCGGCGGAACAATTTCCGCCCATAAATACACGGTTACCTATTTTTACATGACCCATGATGTTGCACCAGGAAGAGATAGTAGAAAAGTCTCCTACTTCAACATCGTGCCCCAGTCCACAGGCAAGTAAAGTACAAAAATCGCCTATCTTAATATTTACCGTCATGCCGAAGCCGGAATAGATAACGGCTCCTTCACCGATGGTATTGAATCGGCCCAAGGCCACATAGGGATGAATGATACTTTGAAAAACCGCCCCTTTTGCTTTCAGCATCGCAACTATTTTTTCTTTGACTTGTGGACTGGCGATCCCCAGCGCCAAAACATCATTTGCCTGCGGAAGATAATCTTTGATGGTACCAACGACCTGATAGTCACAATCGATGCTATCCAGTGCCTGCAAGTCGTCATCTAAAAATCCTACTATATTCCACTGGACACCTCGTATGGCGTGAATGTCTTTGATAATATTCAGCACTTCCCGCCCGCAGCCACTTGCACCGACGATATACAAGTTTTTCATTTACTCACCTGCCGAAATAAGATTTAAACAATATCCCCATTTGATTTATCCTGGTTTATCGTAAAGCTGCAATGCCTCGTCTACATTACCCACAAAGCGCAAATTGCTTTTGTCTATCCAGACTGCTTTTTGGCAGATCCTTTTGATATCCGCCGCAGAATGCGATACCAAAAGCACAGTAGTGCCGCTATTCATCATATCTTCCAACCTCTTATGGCACTTGTCCTGAAAAGCCTGGTCGCCTACGGCTAATATCTCGTCAACTACTAATATTTCAGGCTTGACCATGGTAGCGATAGAAAAACCCAAACGGGCAATCATGCCGCTGGAATAGTTTTTTACGGGGACATCTATAAAATCACGTAGTTCACTGAAGTCTATTATTTCATCATATTTTTCCAGCATCAGCTTTTTGCTGTAACCAAGGATCGCGCCATTTAAGAAAATATTTTCACGGCCTGTCAATTCGTAATCAAAGCCTGCCCCTAATTCGATCAACGGCGCGATAGAACCATTTACTTCAACGCTGCCTTTGGTTGGAGTCAAAATACCGCTGATGATTTTGAGCATGGTGCTTTTGCCGCTGCCATTAGCGCCAATCAAAGCACAGGATTCGCCTTTATCCACAGAAAAGCTGATGTTATTCAAGGCCCAAAATTCATCAAAGCTGCAACTTTGAAACTTTATTTTTTTTATAAGTAAATCTTTTAAACTATCCACACGTTCAGACGCCAAATTGAAACACATGGAAACATTATCTGCAACAATAATTTTTTGCACTTTTACCACCTATATATATAAAATAAAATCATTCTGTTTGCGCTTGAACACATATAAGCCTATGACGAGCATACAGAAAGTGAAGGCCAGACAGATCAAGTGCTCTGTCATGGTTGGCCACTGACCATAAACAGTTATCTTGCGGAAAAATTTTATATAATTATAAAGCGGATTAAAGACCAGCAGTTCTCTGAGCCACTCGGGCAATAAACTTTCCGGGTAAAAAATAGGCGTCAGATAGTTAAAAGCCGTTAAAAAAATACTGTACAAATACTGGACATCTCTAAAAAACACTACCAATACAGATAATAAAAGCCCCATGCCTATGCAGAAGACTAAAACCTGCACTAATATAAATGGCAGCAGTATTATAGTTATTGAAAAGGTGACATCGGTAGCAATGATCACTATAAAAAGGGCAATCATAGAAAGCAGCATGCTTGTAAAACTTGATATCACTCTGGACAGGGGAAAGATGTATTTAGGCAGATACACTTTTTTTATAAGGGCCGCGCCGCCTAAAATAGAACCCATCGCCATGCTGGTAGCTTCGGAATAAAAGCCGAAAATAAGCTGTCCTGCCAACAGATATACAGGGTACTGGGGTATATCGAAGCGAAACATATTGGAAAAAACGATCGTTAAAATAATCATCATCAGAAGCGGATTTAAAACACTCCATAAATATCCTAAGAAGCTGCGCCGATACCTGATTTTTAGATCACGCTCGACTAATACCTGTAATAACCAACTATATTTAACTAATCTTTTAGCACTGTCTACTATATGCACAATAAAAAATTCTCCTATGAGTGATATCACCTAAATACCTGCAAACTGGTTAGGTCAAATTCAAGGCTTCTGCTCAGACCAGAAATATTGTTCCTGCAGCTTCGCCAGTTTTTTGTCATAAATCGAGTACCCTTGCCTCAGCCAAGGGTAAGCTTTGGTCTTTTCCATAAATTTTTTCTCATAATCATCAAAAGAACCTATCACTTTTGCAGGAACGCCGCCCACAATGGAATTTGCAGGAACATCTTTAGTAACACAGCTACCAGCAGCGATGATAACATTATCGCCAATAGTGACATCGTACATGATCATGCTGTTACTGCCAATCAAGACATTGTTGCCGATAGTTATTTTACCTACTCGCCTGATATGCTGATCCATGTTATTTTTGTACAAGATAACATCGCCAAAAATATCGTGGGTAATAAATCTTACGCCGGAAGCTACTTTTACATTGCTGCCGAAAGAGAGCAAATGCGGTTCTACACCGAAATTGTAGATTTGAAAATAACATCCTTCGCCCTGAGCATGAAAATAACCTGTTTTTTTACAATATGCCGCACGCTTGCCCCCATCCCTCAGAAGGAACAACCTTAATAACTGTAAATATCTTCTAAACATTACTTATTCCCCTTAAATTCTTCCATAGTGACCGAGGTTGCCGATGATATGCCTTCCCTGCCGAAAACTTTCATTACCGTCTGGAAGATGATCTTGCAGTCACCATAAAAGGTGATGTTTTTTACATATTCCAAGTCGTAGTGAAATTTTTCTTCCCAGGTGATACCATTACGGCCATTGACTTGTGCCAGGCCAGTTAATCCCGGTTTTACATCATGGCGATGCTTCTGCTCCTCGTTATACCGCTCCAGATATTGCACTAATAAGGGCCTTGGCCCCACTATAGACATATCGCCATTTAAAATATTCAACAGTTCAGGAAGCTCGTCAATAGACGTAGAACGTAAGAATTGGCCGAATCTGGTCAGCCTGATCTCGTCAGGTAATAGATTTCCATTTTCATCTTTTGCATCCGTCATGGTGCGGAATTTTAAAATACCAAAGATCTTCTCATTTTTTCCCGGCCGTAGCTGTTTAAAAAATACCGGTGCCCCCAGTTTTATGCGTATCAAAAAAGCTGTTAAAATCAGCAATGGCGATAAAATGACCAAAGCCAGAAACGATAAAATGATATCTAATATTCTTTTTATAAAATTTTTATACATGGCTTCCTCTTCATTCAAAACAGCTTTTTATGATCTCAATAATCCTGTCCTGCTCCTGCGTCGTCATTTTGATATCACTGGGCAGGCACACGCCCCGCTCAAAAATATCCATGGCCACATCGGCAGAATTTCCGTTTGGAACTGCTTCGGCGCCATTAATACAGTACGTAGCTTTTGCCCTATCGCTGCCTGCCCGGGTAACAAAAGCATTCATTCGATATAGGGGTTGCATGTGCATCGGTTTCCAGATAGGACGCCCTTCAGCGTTCATCGCCGCTAAAGCTTCCAAAATTTCTGTAGGACAGGTTTTTCCTTTTTCGCTTAGATAAAATGTTTCCTTTTCACTACATACTTGTTTGCACATGGCTTCGGAGTCAATAAGCAGACAGCTTAACCAATAGTTTGGCTGGCTGTTGACAGCATCAAATGGATTCATTTTGACAGGCAAATTTTTAAAGCCCTTTTTATAACGCATGTAGATTGCCTTTTTTTGGGAAATATGTTCTTCTAAATAAGGCAGCTGACCCCGTACGACGCCTGCGATAACGTTGCTCATGCGATAGTTATAACCAAGTTCTTCATGCTGGTACCATGGTACATTTTCACGGGCTTGAGTCGACCACTTGCGCACTTTATCGGCTGCTGCTGCGTCATCTGTTAAAAACATTCCACCAGACGAACCGGTGATAATTTTGTTGCCGTTAAAAGAAATAGCGTTATAGTTACCAAAATTTCCCGTCTGCACACCTTTATAAGTCGCGCCCAGTGATTCGGCAGCGTCTTCGATGATAACTGCGCCATGTTTATCACAAACGGCTTTGAGTTCATCCATCTTTCCGGGACTACCGTAAAGATGGGCCAAAACGACAACCTTTACCTCTGGATAAAGTTCAAAAGCCTTTGACAATGCTGCAGGGTCTATATTCCAGGTAGCATATTCGGCATCTATAAAAACAGGTACTCCGCCTTCATACACGACAGGGTTAACTGTGGCGGCAAAAGTCATATCGGAGCAAAAAACCTTATCACCGTTTTGCACCCCGGCCAATTTGACTGCCATATGCAAAGCCGCAGTACCAGAGGCAAGAGCAACGGCATATTTGCAGCCAATTTTTTCGCATAGCATCTGTTCCACTGCGTTGATATTTTCACCAACAGTAGACATCCAGTTGGTTTCATAAGCTTCCTGCATATATTTAAGTTCTTCTCCGTGCATGGTAGGCGAACTGAGCCATACTTTCTTTATCAGCGGAGAAAACTTCTTTAGAACATTTTCTTTCAACAAAAAGCACCTTCTAATCTGTTTGTAATCTGCCCTTACTTTTTTAACGCATCTCTGTTAGGCGTATAAGTAGGCACTATCTCCTGCAATTTTCTTACAACTGCATCACCTTCGGTGATCTGTAAAATATCGACTATCTGCCTTTGTAATTCTGCTTTATCAACGTCTTTTATCTTGGCTATAAATATTTTACTGTGCGTGGTTTTTTCGGTACCATCTTCGGCGCTCAAAAGTTCTTCAAACAGCTTTTCACCGGGTCTTAATCCGGTTATTTTTATTTCTATATCTTTATCGGGTATAAAACCCGATAATTTTATCAAATCTTTGGCAAGATCATAAATTCTTACAGGTTTTCCCATATCAAGTACGAATACCTCTCCACCTTTCGCCATTGCTCCGGCTTGAAGTACCAATTGACTTGCTTCAGGAATAGTCATAAAATAACGTTTCATCTCTGCATCTGTAACAGTTACCGGTCCTCCTTTGGCTATTTGTTTTTTAAACAGTGGTATTACACTGCCCCTGCTGCCAAGTACATTACCAAAACGTACTGCCACAAATCTTGTACTGCTTTCTTTATTCATACTTTGCACAAACATTTCAGCAATTCTTTTGGTACAACCCATAACACTAGTTGGATTCACTGCTTTATCTGTAGATATCATTACAAAGGTTTCAACTTTATGTTTGGCAGCTGTTTCTGCTATTACTTTAGTTCCTAAAATATTGTTTCGCACTGCTTCAGATGGTTGGTATTCCATTAAAGGCACATGTTTGTGGGCTGCGGCGTGAAACACTACTTGAGGTTTAAAATAGTCCATTATAGCGTTAATTCGTTCTTCATCTCTAACATCTGCTATAATGGGCACTTTTTTTAGTTGGGGATATTCTAAATTCATATCCTGCATTATTTCATAAATACTGTTTTCTCCTTTACCAACGAGAAGCAATTTATTAGGATACATTTTAGCAACTTGACGCACAATCTCGCTGCCAATGCTGCCACCAGCACCAGTAATAAGCACTGTTTTCCCTGACAAGTACTTCGCAACAGCTACGTTATCCAGTTCCACCGGATCTCTGCCTAGTAAGTCTTCAACATCAACAGGGCGTAATTGACTTACACTCACACTGCCTTCTATAATTTCATATACCCCAGGTAAAATAGTTAATTTGCAGCTTGTTTTTTTACAAATGTTGATAATTTCTTTGATATTTTTTCCTTTTACTGAAGGCATGGCAATAATAATTTCATCAATTTCATAGTTATCGGCAAGCACTGCTATATCGTCTCTACTTCCTAATACTTTTGTACCAACCATATATTTTCCTATTTTGGTTTTATCGTCATCAATAAAACCAATAACTTGTCTTTTTCCTATATGGTACTGATTTAATTCCCTGAGAAGCAGTGCACCGGCATCACCTGCGCCAACTATCAATACTTTGTCTTTTTTACTTGATATAAATTTATGTTTGGATTTATTAATAAAACAACTGTAGATTCTAAAGAACAATCTACTGCCGCCAACAAATAAAACAAGAATAGAAGCAGTAAAAATATATAAAGAGCGTGGTAACGCCAAATCTATATAAATAGAAATCCCATACCAAGACAAAGCTGCAACAATATTTGCAGCAACGATGGCAACAAGTTCTATGCTACCAGCATAACGCCATACTCTACCATATAGTTTAAAAACAAAATATACTACCAAATGCACAGCCACTGCTATAGGTAATTGTGAGATAAGCATTTCAAGATATTTTTGGGCGATTGCAGTATCTTCAAAGCGTATATAAATACTAAAAAATGCAGCACTTATAATACAGATGGTATCTAAAACTACAACTAAAAGTGGCAATAACAAATATCGCAAATTTTCTCATCCCCATATCACTTACATTAAACTTACCAGTATATAGCAATCTTTCACACTTCTAATCAGAAATAATTTTTTCATCAAACAAATTCCATTATCTTCACCTAAAACAGAACTGCAGAAAAAAATAATTTGTATGTTTATCGTATTTAGGTATTTTAAATTTCATTTGGTTCATTTTTTACATTTTATACTTAAAATACTTTTTTGTTTCAAATAATTCAGTTAAAATTATACCACACGAGTCCCCCCCCGCAAGACATTTACAAATAAATGAATCAAACTTATTCTGGTCTTGCTATTACTTTTGCATCGCTCTCTACGCGATCGCGATGCTTAGCTAACGCGATACATGTTTGTAAAAACCCGCAGGACATAAAAAAACAACGTCGCTTTCAGCGACGTTGTTTTAATCTACATTTTTCTAACTAATCCATATATTCTTTTAATATTTTTCCAGCAAATAAATGTCACCGATTTCTTTGATCTCATTTAGATTTTGGAGTTTATCCTTATCTTTTAAACGGCGCAGTTCCAATCCTCGTACCAAAACATATTTTTGACCAGGATCATTTAAAACTCTGGCTAAATCACCACTTTTAGGTTTTACTTCCTCACCCGGTGCACCAGTATAATACATAAAACCAGGCCTCAAAAATTTATCAACATAAACCGGTTTCTGCTGATCACATTTCGTATGATAAACTCTGACGATTTCTTTAACACTGAAACGATTGGCAACCATTGGCAACAAAAAGGAAAATGCAATTACCATTGTCAAAACACCGGTAACCACATGCAGCCAAGCTGAAAAATTAATATCGCGATAACGCCACAACGCCCAAACTATACTTACGCCCAAAATAAAAGTTACGCTGCCCAGCACAATTCCTCCGAAAGCAACTTCAGGCAATTGCTGCCCGCCAATAACCCATCCGGCTGTAAGCAATAAAAACATTATTCCGCTGCCAAAAATCCAGGACCAACGGATACCATAATTTTCTTTTTGCATTCTGGCAATATTCCAGCCAATCACAATCGCCAGCGCTGGAAACATAGGTAAGATATAAGAAACGAGCTTCGTTTGAGAGATAGTAAAAAATATCAGTACGAAAAGCCACCAGATATTCACGAAAAGCATTTTTTCCAGATCATCAGATCTGCTATCTGTAATTGATGCTTTAATAGATTGCAGTAACAGCCCTGTCCAGGGAAACAAACCCAGGATTATAACAGGAAAATAATACCACCACAAAACTCGGGTCGGATGCTCAGGCGTTGTAAAGCGGGTAAGATTATGAAACCCTAAAAATGTATTAATAAATTCCATTCCATGCACTTGATACATCAAATAATACCACGGTGCCGCAATAAAAAAATACAGCAGTAATCCGCGTAAACAGTGCATTTTAAAAAGCCTCTGCCACTGCCCGGTACAAAGAATATGCAGAAATATTATCGCGCCTGGAAAAACGATCCCGATCGGCCCTTTTGTTACCGTGGCCAGCGCCATACACACATACATCAGCCAATACTGCTTATGCAAGTAGCATAATAAAGATCCGGTCAGGAAAAACAACAGCGTCGTATCTGTTACCGCCGCCTTGCCAAGATAAAAGAACTGTACAGATGTCGCTAAAACGAGCGCCGACCAAAAACCAGTTCTTTCGTTAAACAGCCTGGTAATAGAACAATAAAGCATTATTACAGTCAAAAAGGCCATTAATGCTGCAGGAAAACGCGCTGCAAACTCTCCATCCCCAAACACATGCATTGCACCAGCTACAAGCCAGTAATACATTGGCGGTTTGTCAAACCAATATTCATTATAAATACGCGGCGAAAGATAATCATTAAACTGGATCATCTCACGCGCAGTTTCAGCATATACCGGCTCATCCGGGTCAAGCAGCGGTATACTGCCTAATCCAAAAAAGATATTGAAGGCAACTATAATTGCTAAAACGAGCAAGCTTCCCTTCTCGATCCTATTCATTATTTTCCTACTTTCCCCGTTTTACATAATCATGGTAAGTTTTTTGGATACCTTCTTTTAACTGCATCTGCGGAGTTACAGCAAGTATTTCCTTTAAACGTGCATTAGACAGCGCAGAACGGAAGATATCACCCTGTCGCGTTTCCGCATAACGAACTTCAAGTTTATCAGCAGCAACTTCGGCAAAGGCGCCCAAAAGTTTATTTACCGAAGTTTCATGCTCTGTAGATACATTGATAGTCTGGTATCCCTTAACTGCCAATCCCGCTTTAATAGCTGCTGCAACATCGCCTGCATAGACAAAGTCACGCGTTTGTTCCCCATTACCATAAACGGTCACAGCTTTTCCTGCTGCCAAAAGTTTACAGAAAATACTGACGACACCACCTTCGCCGCCGTCCCCCTGACGTTCGCCATAAACATTCGCAAAACGGAAAACAACTGTATTGATACCATAAAGCTCGTGGTAAACACGTAAATAATGCTCTGATGTCATTTTTGTAATACCATAAAACGACATTGGCATCAATGCAAGGTCTTCATGTAAAGGAACATTTTCATTATTGCCATATACTGCCGCACTGGAGGCAAATAAAACTGTTTTCACCTTATACTTGCGGCAATTTTCCAACACATTGATCAAGCCTGCTAAATTGATTTCGCAATCTTCATCAGGATGTTCGATTGAATAAGGTACCATTGTCTGGGCAGCCAAATGCACAACTGCATCAAAATTTTCTTTTTGAAATAACGCTTCTATTTCCTGCGAACGTATATCCGCTACGACAAGTCTCATTCCTTGAGGTACATTTTCTCTGAACCCGCTTGAAAGGTTATCTAAAACTACGACTTCATAATTTTTATCACTATTTAACAGCTCTAATAAATGCGAACCGATAAATCCAGCACCGCCGGTAACTAAAATCTTCATTGTTGATCTTCGCCCTTCCTGAGATTTTTCATAGATAAAACATTAGAGCCAAAGGCGCGTATTGAAACTACTGCCCCTAATAAAAACGGCAGGTACTCAGCTGTAAAACGCCATAAAACTGCCATAATACCAACAAGACCACCAGGCAGCAGCTCAGAAAATAATACAACGAAGCCCGCCTCTGCGACACCTGAACCGCCAGGAGTTGGTGAAAAATACAGTACTAGGTTCAGCAAAACCATTCGCCCCATAACCTGCAGCCAGTCAAATTTGATATTCATACCCAGAAAAAACATTGGTACAGTAGCATAAATACATAACAGACTGAGCCCCGATTCAATAAAGGCCCGCATTACTTTCAAAGGATTTTTGCCCATGATAAAAGATGCCTGTTTAAATTCTTTATACCAAATAAAACAATTCCTCCTGAAATCGCGTGAGAAATTGTTCGTTAACCCAATGATCCAAAACTCCGGATATCTGGTCCTCATAAGCAGCACTGCTGCAATCGGCAGCGAAACAAATAAAACAGATACAATAGTAATGACACTGGTCGGCATCCAGTCAACCAAAGCATGATCACTATGCAGAACAAACGGCACCAGCAAAATCAAAAAAGTGATCGACATAATCGTACGCACAAAAACAACGACCGTGGCCTTTGCTACCGGCACGCCCGCCTTGCGCATGAACATGATCTGAGCTACAGCACCGCCGCTGGCTCCGGGGGTAACAAGCGCCAAAAAATAATTGCTTAGAACAACGTTCACCACTTGTCTGGTAGTTAGCTTTTCATCAGTCACAGCAGCCAAAGTCATCAGCCGCAAACCATCAAAAACCAATCCCAATCCCAAAATGCCAAAGGCCGCAGCAATACACCACGGTTCAAACATCGTCAGATATTCTAACGCTCTTATATCAAATGTAAAATAAATAACTGCCGCAGAAATAGCAATAACAAAAACAAACATCCATAGCAACCTGCGGATCAATTTTCTGTGCATATCAAAGCCCACCAAAGTTTATCAAAGTTACTTTCTTCTGCTCCAATAAACATTTATTTTTTTCAGAAAGAAAAGCCTGAAGCTCATCTTCCCAATGATACTGCCAGGAAAAAGTTTTTTCCAAAGACTCTGCATCCATCCCCGGATGAGTCATGATCTCACTTACGCCATCAGGCAGATTCCTAATGATTTCACCTACTAAGAATTCGTTTAAATTACCTCCGGCCAGCATTCCAAAAAAATGCTGCGGATAGACAAAACTGGCCTGTCTGGCTTTCATTTTCGCCAAAGCGCTGCAAAAGCTTAAGCCTTCACGGCCGATCAGGCGGCCAGCAGTGCTGTTAAATCCACCGCGCCAAAACCAGCCTTCCTGCGGCATCCTAATTTTTTTAATACCAAATGCACTGCACAAATCCAATACGATGTCGGCGATTCCCGGCAGCACATGCAGATGCTGATGGCTGTCGACGTGAGTTATTTCCAGACCACAGCTTAAGCCGCGTTCTAGTTGTGCTTGCAGTTCGCTGACAACTTCTGCTTTTTTTATTCTGCCAGCATACCACCGTTTGGCAAAAACTGTATAATCAGCAGGCAAAAGCCCATCTTCATCAACAAGTGTTCGTAGCTGCCGTGCTTGTAAAAGCGTTTTACCACCTCCTACTAAAGTAAGATGGATACCTACTCCTAAAGCAGGTGTTGCTTTCGCCTGAAGTACTGCGTCATCAAAAGCAGCGCCGCTGCACATTAAAGACGTACTGGTAATAAAACCGTCCCTGCAGCCTTTTATAATACCAGCATTGATTGCCGGATGCAGTCCGAAATCATCAGCATTAACAATTAATTTTTTCATATATTTCAGCCTCCTGAAAGGCTCTAGATTTTTTTATAATTTGCAAAATGGACTTTTACAAGCCGTTCCAGGGCACCGCGTCCCAATTCTTTCAGCAGCTCGCGTGCACAGTTTGTCGCAGCGTCACTGCCGCCTTTAGGCAATTCATTTCGCCCAACCTGCTCGGCCAGCTCCTGCATTATTTCCAAAAATTTAGCCCGCGCCAATACTGAAGCAGCAGCCACAGCAATATCTGCCTCGGCCCTGTGCTGCTGTACTATATTAACATCAGGAAATTCCTGCTGTAAGCTGGCGCGGATGTCGTTAGACGCTGTAAATTGATCAACCAGCGCATAATTACATTGCGGGCATTGCCGCAGAACATTTCGCAGTACAGCTATGTGACCATTGCTTAACAAATGGTTGAGATTTTTTCCATCTGCACGCATTTGCTGATAACGAAAATTATACATTTCCGGCTTCAAAGCTAAAACCGTGTTGATCGGAGCAGCTTCGACAATCAGTTCTGCTAGCCGCAGAACTTCTTTATCATTGATCAGTTTGCAATCCCTGACTCCCAAACGGACTAGTTTTTCAGCCGTCGTAATATCTACTAATACTGCTGCAACGACTAAGGGTCCGAAAAAATCTCCTTTACCTGATTCGTCACTGCCTGCCCAAATACCTTTAAAATCGGCACAATTTCGTAAAAGTGTATAGTCATTTCCAATAGCCTGTACGATATCCCCTTTATCGGCAGTATCTTTTCCTGTCAAAACTGCTTCCAGCTGGGACCTCAATTCTGAAGCCGTACCGCCCCAAACAAACTTAATCCCCTTTTTACCATTATATACTGATAATACTACTTTACTATCACTGTTTGTTACTGTCAACTGTATACCATACTGCAGCTTTTTTTCAGTAATTGTAAGATTGGCGTCAAAACTTTTGATCTGCTTTTTTAAATTGTCGATATAAGCAGCAAAATCACTGTTCAAGTTGTGCCTCCGCAGCAGCAGCTGCTGCCTGCATAATAGTTTTCAGGCTGTGTCCGCTTTTTAAAGCCAAAACTTTACAATCCTCAAATTCAGGAGCAATATTCACAATTTTCCCATCCATCTGTGCATATTTAATTCTCACTTCACCTTCAGGCAACGACACAATAGTAACCTTCCTGTAATTGATATGACGATGCACCGCATAATAACGTACTCCCAGCGACGTTGTTTCAGTCAGCAAAATATCAGTCAGCTGATCCAGGTTCTGAGGATCGAGCAGCACCGATAAAGTTTGAGCAGGCCGTCCTTTTTTCATAATGATCGGAGTCAGCCAGCAATCCAAAGCACCCGCCTGCAGTAAGCGTTCCTGCACATAAGGGTACAATTCGCCATTCATATCGTCAATATTACATTCGGCAACAAGTAATTCACCACCGGCTTCAGCTTCCAATTCGCCGATACTGATACGCAGGACATTGGGTATTTCCAGATCCCAGGTCCCGGCGCCATAAGCAATTTTACTGCCGCTAAAGCCCTGTGGAATATCATTTGTACTGACTGCTAAAACCTTCATCAGTGCAGCACCAGTCGGTGTAGTAAGCTCTTTTTCGATCTTTCCGTGGCTGTGCTGCAGCCCTTGTAACAGCTCTGCCGTCGCAGGAGCCGGCACTGGCATCAGTCCGTGTGCACAATTTACAAAGCCGCTGCCTGTATGGATATTGGAAACAAAAATCTTTTCGATCCCCAAATATTCCAAAGCCAAAACGCAGCCAGCAATATCAATAATCGTGTCGATTGCTCCGACTTCGTGAAAATGCACTTCATCAACAGTTTTTCCGTGAACCTTAGCTTCAGCTTCTGCTAAAGCTGTAAACACCTGTAAAGACTGCATTTTGATTTTATCATGCAAGTCAGAATGTGTAATAATATGGGCTATATCATGCAGATTGCGATGTTCATGGTGGTGATGCACAGGTTCTTCAGACACTTTCACCTGATGGCAATGCTGAGCGCAATCGGAATGATGTTCATGGTTATGCCCTGTATCGCCATGTTCGTGATGATGGCGACCAGCGTGGGTATGTTCATGCCGATGTCCAATTGTGACATCATGTTGATGTTCATCTGGCAGCAAGACATTAAAATAGTTCGCATCAATCCCACATTTATTAACACGTTCGTTGATCAGTTCATACTCTCCCAAGTGCAGCTTTTTCATCTCAGACGCCAGATGATCGAACGGTACACCTGCATCGATCAAAGCTCCCAGCAGCATATTGCCGCTGATACCCGCAAATGCTTCTATATAGATTGCTTTCATTACATCACCTCATATGATTGATAATACTTGCCATACGCCCCGCTCCAAAACCGTTATCGATATTAACGACAGCCACACCGGCTGAACAGCTGTTGAGCATGCCCAAAAGTGCCGATAGCCCCTGAAAGTTAGCGCCATAACCGACACTGGTAGGCACCGCTATTACAGGTCGTTCCACCAAGCCGCCGACAACGCTTGCCAAAGCGCCTTCCATTCCGGCAACGACAATAACCACATTAGCATTTCTGATCAAATCAAGTTTATCAAACAGTCGATGAATACCAGCCACACCTACGTCGTAAACCCTCTCTACCTGATTGCCCATAATCTCAGCAGTCAATGCCGCCTCCTCTGAAATAGGCAGATCGCTTGTACCAGCCGTCACAACGGCGATATAACGCTTATCATCTTTTGGAAGAGGTTTACGCTCTACAAAAATCAAGCGCGAATTTTTATGATAAACCGCATCGGGCAGCACCTTCTGCACCGCTGCAAATTTATCGGCATCAGCACGTGTTCCCAAAATATTATTGTGTACCTGTGCCAGCTTTTCCATGATTGCAGCAACCTGCTCTACTGTTTTACCCTCGCAGTAAACAACCTCGGGAAACCCCTGACGCAGACTGCGGTTATGATCCAGTTTCGCAAAACCTAGGTCAGTATAATCCGCAGCATGCAGCTTTTCCAATGCTGTTTTAGCGTCGATAGTGCCTGCTTTATAACTTTCCAAAAGCGCCAGCAAATTTTCTTCGTAAGTCATATTATAATACTTCCTTAACTATGATTTATGCAAATGTTTCTCTTTCCATTCCTCGCTCAGCAAATATAACAGCGGCACTACAACCAGAGTCAGCAAAGTCGACGTCGTCAGACCGCCAACTAAAACCACGCCCATAGACTGGCGCAGCTCAGCACCGGCACCAAGACCCAAAGCAATTGGCAGCATACCTAAAATAGTCGAAAGCGTTGTCATAAATATCGGACGAATACGCAAAGCGCAAGCTTCACGCAAGGCCTCGCGCAAAGGCATACCCTTAGCCCGTGCCTGATTGGCATAGTCGACCAGCAGGATCGCATTTTTTGTAACCAGACCCAGCAGCATCGTAAAACCGATCAGCGACATCATATTTGCAGTCTGCCCTGCTACCATCAAGCCTAAAACAGCACCGATAATCGCAAACGGCAGTGACATCATAATTACCAAAGGCTGCATAAAGCTTTCAAACTCTGCTGCCAGAACCATATAGATCATAATAATAGCTAAAATAACCGCCTTCGCGATCTCACTAAAGGCTTTTGCCATTGTATCAGCCTGACCGATCATTTTATAACGGTAACCGACCTGCATATTCATATCCGGGATCATCTCCGTCTGGATCTTCTGGATCAAATCGCCCGGAGTAATACCGACTGTATTAGCATAAACAACGATCTGGCGCTGTCTGTCCTCACGGTCAATACGTGTAGGACCGGACGAGAAATACACGTCAGCTACATCGCCCAACCGGACAAACTTCCCTTCCGTATTGGAAACACGCAGATTGGCAACGTCATTGATATCACGACGATGCGCAGCATCCAACTGTACAATTATATCATAGTCGTTATCACCGATAGTAAAACTATTGCTTGTGCTTTTGCCTAAAAAGGCCATTTCCACAACTTTACCAACGGAAGTTGAATCAAGCCCCATTGTGCTCGCACGCAGCGGATCGACCTTAACGATGATCTCCGGTTCTTCTTCCGATGAAGAAATATCAACATCAGTAGAACCTGGAACCTGTCTGATCCTTTCCGCCAGATCCTGAGCATAAGTTGTCAGCAGCTCAAGATCACTGCCGCGCAGACCTACCTGCACCGGTCTGCTGTCACCGCGTCCGCCGCCCTGGTTACTGACGACTGCGACTTTCAATTCTTCGACATTACCAAATTTACGGCGCAGCTCATCCATAATATCGATCATACTGCGATCTCTGTCAGACGAAGGAATAAGCTTGACATCGATATTGCCTTCGTTAATAGGCACGCGCGAACCGCCTAAGCGCATCGCTGCAATCCTGACCTCCGGCATTTGCAGGATTTCTTCTTCCAACGGCAGCGTCAGCTCCTTCATTCGCTCGATACTTGTACCGGCAGGAGCTTTAACACTGACGGAAAATTCACCGGAATCGTATGTCGGCTGATATTCCGTACCAATAAAAGGTAACAGAAAAAGATTAAAAATAAGTGAAGCAACAGAAATCAGAACTATTTTCCAAGGATGCTGGAACGCAAATACCATTAATTCATCATACATCCGGCAAATTACCTGAAACCCTGCCTCAAATTTATCCAGACAAATCTGTACAACTTTGGGACGCGGATGCTTATAAGGTTTGGCATGTTCCTCGCGATAATCCTTCAGCCAATAAGCCGATATCATTGGTGTAAGCGTGTAAGCAGCCATCGTCGAAAAAGCCAGCGCAAAAGCGACAGTTAAGCCGAATTGTTTAAAATACTGACCAACTACCTCACCCATAGAACCGATCGGTACAAAAACCGCCATCAAAGAAAGCGAAGTAGCAAGAATAGCCAGAGATAACTCTTCTGTAGCGTCCTGAGCAGCCTGAATCGGCGACTTACCCATTTCCATATGCCGGAAAATATTTTCAATCAAAACGATAGCATCGTCGATAAGGATGCCGACTGCCAGGCTCAAAGCCATCAGCGACATATTATTCAGCGTAAAGTCCATCGACTTCATCAAAAAGAACGTGGCAATAACGGAGGTCGGTATAGAAAGGCCGCCGATGATCGTAGCCCGAAAATCGCGCAGGAACATATAAGTTATCAAAAGCGCCAGAAAGCCGCCGAAAAGTATAGCATTCCAGACATCGGCAACATTCTCGCGGATATAAGCAGACTGATCGCGTACGACATCGACCTTGATATCCTTAGGCAAATCATTTTCCATCATTTGTTCCATAGAAGCGTTGACACCGTCAACAACATCTACAGTATTGGTCTTAGACTGCTTCCTTACCAAGACCATAACGCTGGGTACTTTATTAGAACGGGAATAGGTGTCTTCGTCTTCCCAGCTGTCAACAACCTTCACAACATCTGAAAGCTGGATCGGGCGACCATCCTGATTGGCAATAACGATGTTTTTAATATCGTCGATATTTTTATATTTGCCTAACGTACGGACTGTTATTTCCATATCGTTATAACGGGCCTTACCGCCAGGAGTATTGATATTTTCACTGTTGACCTTATCTAAGATAGTCTGAAAGGAAATATTATAACTGTTCAGCTTCTCAGGATCGGCAATCAGTTTGATCGCACGCAGGCTGGCGCCGACAACAGATACTTCGGACACGCCTTCGACACGCTGCAGTTCTTCTTTAACAACGTCTTCAACTATCTTACGGGTTTCTTCACGGCTGCGCGAATCAGAAGCAAAAGTAAATGCCGCTATCGACTGTGACGAAATATCAAACCGCTGTACAACCGGCTCATCGATGTCGTCAGGCAAACGCCGGCGTACCGACGCAACCTTTTCACGCACCTCACTGGCCATCTCGCGCGGGTCAACACCCAGCTCAAATTCCAGCGTCGTCTGCGAATAACCTTCGCGTACAGTTGACGACAGGGTTTTAATACCTGCAACCTGGCTGACGCGATCTTCAATAGGTCTGGTTATCAGAGTTTCCATTTCCTCAGGTGAAGCGCCTGTATAGGTAACAGTAACACTTACCAGAGGCAGTTCAACGTCAGGATACAAATCGACACCCAAATTAGGATACGACTTAATCCCGAATACTACTAAAAGCAGTACAAACATCGTCGTAAAAACAGGTCTGCGTATAAATGTGCCTATCATTTTATTTAGCACCCTGTCCTTCTAATTTGATCTTACTGCCTTCACGCAATTTATTCTGACCGCCGGTAACGATCCGGTCGCCATCACTCAAACCATCTAAAACTTCTACCATATTATCATTGACAAAACCTATTGTTAAAACTCTGCGGCTGACGACACCATCATCATCAACAACAAAAACCGTACGCTGATCTTCACGCATTACAATAGCGCTCATGGGAATAACTAGTGCATTCTCTTTCGGCTCGGCTGTAATGACAACATTGGCATAAACACCGCCGCGTAATTTACCGGCACTGTTGTCCACTGTCACCTCAGCAGCAAAGGTCCTTGCCGGCATATATGCTACCGGCGAGATACGTGTGATCATACCGCTGAATTTATCATCAGGATATGCGGGCACAGTAATATCAGCCAATCCGCCAACAGCAATATTGCTTATCTGACCTTCCGGGATATTTATTTTAGCAGTCAATTCAGAAATATCGGCAATATTAAACAGCGCTGTGCCAACTTTAGCATAATAACCTTCCTGATAATAACGTTTAGAAATAATACCGTCCTGCGGCGCAGTTACACTGGCTCCGCTCAGCTTATCCTGCATATTGTCCCACACGCCCTGAGCTTCCGAAAGCTTGCCCTGCGCATTGTTTCTGGCAAAACGGTAATTATCTACTGTCTGCTCCGAAACAGCGCCCTTTTCATATAATGCCTGATAGCGCTGCAGCTCGCGTTCAGCTCTTTCCAAAGTCGTTTGGGCATCCATCAAAGAACCCTTCGCCGATAACAAATTAGCCGTCTGTTCTGTCTGCTCTAAATGAGCCAGCACAGTGCCAGCTGTGACCTTGTCACCTTCATTAACATAAACCTTCTCTACCCTGCCATCTATTTTAGCTGCCACGTCGGCCTGCCAAACAGGATCAAGGCTGCCCGCAAAACGCATAACAGGAGTAATACTCTGACGCTGCGGGAAAGATGTGGCCACCGCAATATTCTGCCCTTGCGAAACACGGTTCGCACGCTCGTTGTTAGCCTGGATATTACCATAAATACGATAAGCAATAATTGCTAAAAGAACCAGGGATGCGATAATTGCAATACGAACTTTTGTATTCTGCCAAATCATTTTTTTACTCCTCAATTTATCGAAATAAAGGTATTTTTATTTATAATAACAGATATTTTAATTATACAACTTTTCCATATAGAATAGCAAGAAAATTGCAGGCTGAAGCAGCGCTTTCACAGTCTTTTCAACGGTTATGCCATGCAACATAAAAAGACCCCTGCTGTAGAAAAACAACAAGGGTCTAATAATATAACGTTTACTCTATTTTTTTGCTTCGTCTATTGCCGCCATATTAGCTGCGTCACGTTCTTTTACGCGATCCAGGCCGGTCTTTTCACCAGCGGCGCCAGTATTCATTTTCCCTAAGGCGTCCTTCAGCGAATAAACGGTAAATTCAGCCGTCATATCCAGATTTCCCGAAGCATCATTTTCTTTAACGGTATTAACACTGGCTTTGTTCAATTTTGCAAACCTCGTACCGTTTTCTACCTTCTGCAAAAACTCGACCATTTTATAATAGTTGCCGCTGATAGAAATATTGAGCGGTACTTCGTAAGCTCCATTTACCTGTTTTAAATTGCCACTCGGAGGCTTAACACTTTTGAACTGAATTCCGCATTCCTTTGAAAGGTTAGAATATTCCTGTACTAATTCAGGCACAGTTACTATATCAGGCAACAGCTTCTTAGCTTCAGCAAGGTAGCCTTCCTGCTTCGCTGCAAAAGCATTATAATCCTTATTCTGTTCAGCAAATGTCTGATAACTGGCTAAACGCTGCTGCGCCTGTGTCAATTCCTGCTCATTTTTCTGAATGTCTTCACGCAGCGGCTGCATGATATACAGAACTACAAAAACAAGCAGCAGTACCGAACCTAACAATAACAACGAATATTTACTGTTTTCTGACATATTGCTGTCAGGCATTTCTAATTTCACTTCTTCACCCCACTTCTCTGAATTTCCAAAGTAAAATCAATAACGCCAGCAGTACTGCTGTTATTATTGTTGCTTTCATCGGCAGAAATCAGCTGCACATTGGCAATATCAGGCCGTGCCTGTAAAAGACTGATGAATTTAACAATATCGTCCATTTTCATGGCTTTACCGGCAATGCTCATCTGATCTGGCTTATTGCCCTGTTTAACACTTGTCAGCCAGCAGCCGTAAGGTGTAACATTGCCCAGTTCAGCAAGGGAACGGCTCCAGACGATGCGGTCTTTAGAAAGATTGCGTACGATAGTATTGCGTTTATTTACTTCCGCATTCTGCTGCTGAGCTTTATCAAAACGTTCCTGCCAGACTTTCATTGAAACTATACCTTCATTCACATCGCTGAGCTTACTTTCAGTATACTTGAACATTGCCAAATGGTAACCCCACAGTAAAATGCTCAGTCCTAAAAATACATAAGCTATAATACGATAAAGTTTCCATGTAGGAAACTCACTTTTGCGCCTGTACTCAGGTAAAAGATTGATTCTAATCATCTGCTTCCCCTCCGTACAAAGCAGCGCCTATTGCAACAGTCAGCGCTCCCAGATATTTTTTCAGTTCTCTCTGATCAAGTTTATCTGCAAAAGTAACTGCTTGACGCAAATCGTTAACGACAACCTTCATTTCCATACCTTCGCTCAAAAATTCGGACAATCCGGCCATATTTGCACCGCCGCCTGCCAAAACCAGATGCGTAAATCTTGCATCCTTTTTATTGATCAAATAATATTCACAGGTTCTGCGTACTTCACGTCCCAGATTTTCAACCTCGTTGAAAAATTCTGCAAATTTAGTTTTATCTGTTTCCAGGCTGCTCAAAAGCAGCTCATCTTCCAGTTTGATCTTTTCAGCAGCCGTCAGGTCAACGCCAGCACCGTTAGCAATAGCGGCATTAAACATCTGCCCTCCCTGGGGAATACTGCGCTGCGCAACAGGAGCACCGTTCTGAAAAATAGTCAGCATCGAATATGAACGCCCTATATCAAGCAAAACGAAGTTTTCCAACTGCCTGGGCAAGGTTCTATAAGCAGACAAAACTTCGATATCAATACCAATAGTATGCCAGGCCAGCGCATCACTGATTTCCAGCAGTGAATCAATAACATCCTTAGGTGAAGCAACCAAAAGCACAGGCTGCAGACCTTCATTAGTATATGCACCAAATTTAGCCGAATCCACATAATAAGTATCAGCTTCATAAGGAACATACTGACTGGAATCCCAAGCTACAGACTGTTTCATTTCTTCGTCAGGCATTTCCGGCATATCGATCTCACGTACAAAAGCATTACGACCGCCTACAGTAAAAACCGCATGCCTGGCATTAAAATCATATTTTGCCACCAAGCCTTTAATAAAGCTTATCATCGCATCACTGTTACGGACAAATCCATTATTGATAAGCTCCAGTGGCAGCTCTGCTACAGCAAAACAACTAACTACAGGCTTACTGCCTGTTTCTATCTGCACCATTTTTATACTTCCGGTGCCGATATCGACGCCAACTATTTTTGACGGCTTTGTGTGAAACATTCTTTTTACGATGGCTTGCACATTCACTTGCGCAGACCTCCTTGATTCGTATAAATAAAATCAGTTTTAATACTATATTTTATAAATTATATCATAAATTCATAAACTCATACAAACAAATTCCAGTAAAAATAAATTAAATATGGAGAAAACAAAAGCGCAATATAAGCTCCGATACATAAAAACGGTCCAAACGGAATCGGATCTTTACGCTGCTTGATACCGGAAGCCAGCAGCAGCACCCCGATTATCCCCCCAAAAACAAAAGCCAGCATCAGACAGACGATACTCGCCTTAAACCCAAGCCAAACGCCTAAAACAAAACTGAGCTTAACATCGCCAGCACCCATTCCACCGCGGCTCAGCAAAAATATCAGCAGCATCAGCCCACCGGCAAATAAAGCCTCATATAAAGAATCCCACATGTCCGGTAAAGCATAATAGGCATAAATGATACCTGTCGGCAGCATCAGCATCAAAATTTCATCCAGCAGAATTTGATGATCCAGATCAATAAAAGCCTGCACGATCAGGCAAGCTACAAAAAAGAAAACCAGTATTATTTTTAAGCCAGGCAAATAATACAAGCCGCACAAAGCAAATAAAATACCTGTCAAAAGTTCTACCAGCATATAACGGGCGCTATACGCAGCATTACAGTAGCGGCACCTGCCGCGCAGCAAAAAATAACTTAGAACAGGTATCATATCCAGAGCCCCTAACCTGTGTCCGCAGCTGCCGCAGGCTGACGGAGGGCTGATAACAGATTTCCCAAGCGGCAGTCTGTAAATACAGACATTCAAAAAACTGCCGATAACTATGCCGATGACAAAATATAAACCAAATAACAAATACACAAAACCACGCTCCAACATAAAATATCCTGTAAATTATAGTACTTTCAGTTAATTTCAGCACAAAAAGAACTGTCAAAATATATTACATAAAAGACAAAAACAGACACTACTGCAAGTTTATGCTTCTACATCAATAAACTACAACGATTCATCACAATGTAAATATTTTTGATAATAATCACGTTTAGCGTCATACATCGCCTTATCGGCAATAGCAATAAGCTTTTCGACAGAAATCTCCTCGTCTGTCCAGACTGCTCCAAGAGAGAAGTTTATTTCTGCATTCTGCTCCGCAAAAGCACGTAAAGTTTGTTCTCTGCGCATAAATTCTTCACGCATCATTCCAGTACAGATTACAACAAATTCATCGCCGCCGATGCGAAACACCTTCTCCGCAAAAGTTTTTTTCAGTAAACCACTGATCCTAACAATCATTTGATCACCATAAGCATGACCTCTACTGTCATTGGCTTTCTTCAATCCATTTATATCAATAAAAATAACACCGAGAGTACTGTAACTGTTATCTTTCAGCTCATCTAAATATTTAATATAACTGGTCCTGTTGCAAACACCGGTCAATGAATCCCTATAACTAAGTACCTGCAGCTTTTCAATCAGTAGTCTTTTCTGCAAATCATTGACGATAAAAGAAGTTATCTGCTCCAGTAAACCATAGTGCAAATATTCTACCGAAGGATTATCCACACCTATAAAACCAATAAGCAAGCCATTATTGAACAATGGTGCTGCTACCAGCGAATCAATATTCTGCGGCCCTAAAATTTTATATTCTTCAGAATCGTGGTCCAATTCTTTTTTTAAAGAATAAATAATACGGGATTTATGATTGCTGAACCTTTCAATCCACATGTCAAAATAACTGAAAGGCACCTTCTGTAATGAATCCAGCTGCTGCACAATTTCCTTTTTACACCATTCATAAGTATTAGAAACCGTATTATCAGCTTCGCATCTTTCAAAAATATACGCCCTGTCGCCGTCATATGTTTCGCCGACTATTTTAAGCAATTCATTGATAGCTTTATTGACATCGTTTTCATGATTTAAAGTATCGATACATTTGATCAGCGTTTTTTCCATATTCAATTTATTTTTAATTTCACGTTTTTCTAAAACCTGATCTGTAATATCAGTGCCAACTTCTACACGAAATTTTCTGTCGCCCAGTATCAGCAGCTTATCGTGCAAAACAAAATACCGCTGCATATCCTCGCGAAAAATCTCCCAGTCATAATATTTATTTTCTGAAAGTATGCTGTTAGTGCAAAATTCGCAGGGACATTCCTTATCCTGCAAAGCTTGATAACACGGTTTCCCAAATACTTCAGCCTTATTTTTACCAATGACCTGCAAAAGCTTTTTATTCACAAAAATCACCTCATTAGTCTCCATATCAGTCACATAAACCAGGCCGTCATGACTATCAATGATTTTGCAACAAAGTTCTTTATAATCCATCGAGAACATCTCCCGCATTCAGCTATATTAACTAATATTTATTATATCATACAAATAAAATATTACTTATTAATTTTCAAAACATACCTGATACAAAAATATATAAAGATTTTCGATATCTATAGGCTTTGCCAAATGCTCATTCATACCTGCGGCAAAAGATTTATGCACATCATCGCTGAATGCATAAAATGAACACATTCCTTGAATTCAGGAATGTGTTCAACAATAGTACACTATTATTTAATTAGTACCGTAAATTTGCTCTTTCGTATAGTAACCGCTTTCGATTAAAACTTTATCGATATTTTCTTTTGTTACCATTTCACCTGTAATCAAATAAACCTGGATTTTCTCGCCTTTATCATTAGTTATTTCTGAATTAGCAGTTACTTTTTCGCCTTTAGCAAGTGCAACAGCCTGATCAACCGCAGCTGACGCCATATTTTTCAAGTCCATATACACTGTTGCATCCTGCGTTCCTGCAACAAGTCTTTTAACCGCCGCCAGTTCTGCATCCATACCGACAATGATAACATGATTTTTTAATCCCAGCTCCTGTACTGCAGCAGCGGCACCACCAGCCAAACCATCATTCGGACACAAAACTGCATCTAATTTCATGTCATTCGCTATAACAGCTTTTTTTACCATTTCCTTGGCCGTATCAGCAGACCACCCCGGTACATAATCATTCAATATTACATTGACGCCCGTTCCGACCATTGGTTCAATGTATTTATTGGCCCCATTGTATAAAAAGTGAGTATTAAAATCACCTTTATCACCCTTCAAAACAATAAAATTACCCTTATAAACACGCTCTGATAAATGCTTGCCCAGGTTCTGCCCAATTTTGTAAGTATCATAACCAATAAAAAGATCCGTCTGAGGATTTAAAATAGCCCTACTATATGAGACAACCTTAACGTTTTTCTTTTTTGCATAATCTACTATATCGTCAACCTGACGTAAATCTCTGGGAATCATAATCAATACATTGATGCCGCTGTCAATAAGTTCAAAACAGTCTTCCCGCCATGTCTTAGGTGTATCAGTAGTATTAAAACGAACAGTTATATCTGCTCCGAGTTCTTTAGCACGATCTTCCATAAACTGTTTTTCTTTCACCCATCTTGTAGCACCACCAACACCAAAAGAAACTCCCAGCTTGGGTTTCTGAGGCTCGCTGCTGCAGCCCACAGCCAGTATAAAAATTGCCACAGCCCCCATAATACATACGATTTTTTTCAGCATAACTTACCCTCCCTGAAAAGCTCGGCAAATTTACTTTCTTCCATTGGTCTGGCAAAATAATAGCCTTGAGCAATATTACATCCGCATTCACGCATCAGACTGACATTCTCCCCTGTTTCAACGCCTTCTACCACCAGACTGATATTCAGCTTGCGAGCCATTTCTACAACTGAAACAAAAATAATATTACGTTTTTCGTTATCAGCAGCTTCCTCTAAAAAAGCTCTATCTACTTTTAAAGTATCTATCGACAAGTCTTTCAACATATTCAAAGAAGAATAACCGGAACCAAAATCATCCATTGCCACAGCGACGCCATATTCACGAACTTTCTCTGTAAAATCATAAATAATACTGAAATTATCAAAAATAGCGCTTTCCGTTAGCTCCAATTCAATCAAATGCGCTGGCACCTGATATTTTTCCATTTTCTGTAAAAGTGTCGGTAAAAATTTTTCGTTTGAAAAATGCAAACGTGAGAAATTTACAGAAATCGGCACACATTCAACACCGGCATCCAATGAACTTCGCAAGAAAGCTAATACTTTTTCAAAAACAATCATATCCAAATCTGTAACTAAACCAGTTTTTTCGCTTAAGGGTATAAAATCGCCCGGCGCAATCAGTTTATTATCTCTGGTCCGCCAACGGATCAATGCTTCTGCACCAACCAGCTTCCCACTGTTGATGTCAACTTTAGGCTGATAGAAAGCTACAAACTCATCATTTTTAATTGCAAGTTTTAAATCCCGTTTCAGTTCTTCATTATGAGCAGTCATATCATCAAATTTCTTGGAATAATAGACCACGTGCTGATTCAGCACACCTTTAATCGTCTGCGCCGCAACGCTGGCCTTGTCGACCATAAGATTAATATTTTCATCGTAGTCTTTGATAACATAAACGCCGGCCGAAAAATGCAGTATCAGATTTTCTTCTGTGATATTTCTGATCGCTGAAAATAAAGCTTCGATTCTTTCTTCATCTGCATCCAGCAACAGACAGACAAACTGGTCTCCGGAAATACGAGCCGCTGTTTCACCGGGCTGCATCCAGGAATTGACTGAATTGTAAATCTGCCGCAAAATCTTATCACCGCAGGCAAATCCGTAAAAATTATTGATATACTTAAAATTGTCTACGTCAAAATTAAGAACATAAAATTGTTTATCCGTGCTCTTATTCAACAGCTCCTGCACATCAACCAGAAATTTATTATAGGTATTACCGCCTGTGACATTATCCACAAAAGCGATTTTTTCCAAAGTCCGTTTCTGCCGCCGCTTATTCCAGGCAAAATAACAGATGCTTACCAAAAAGATAAGTACCAGAGCAACCATAACCATATAAAAAATCTTCATAACCACATTGCCATTTTCAGCAATGACATCAGTAGGCACGCTTGTTACAAGATACCAGTCATGCACCTGTTCAATAGGAGTATAAGCAGAGAAGGTTTTTTCACCATTGACCACGTTTTCCATAAAACCGCTTTTATTGGCTTTGATATCTTCTTTCATTTTACGAACAGCTTCAGCATTTCCATATTCGTAAACGTCACGAAAATAATTATCGGATTTTAAAGCACAGTTGATATGCTTGGTATGCAGAATAATATAACCTTCACTGTTGATAACATACATATAACCTTTAGATGAAAACAGCGAAGCCGCGAACAGCTCATTCATCTGTTTTTCTGTATAGATTTTCTGTATCGTACCGATGATTTTATTATCATAATACAATGGCACGCTGCCAACAAAAATGTATTCACCGTTGATCCTTGAAATAGTACGTTCCGAAATATTGGAAATCCCATCAATAGCCAGTTTAAAATAACGGCGCCCGGAAATATCGATAGGTATCCGCTTTTCCACATAGGCTATCCCATCTTTATTGGCAAGAAACAAACTGTCGTCGATACTGTTTTTAGAATAATCTTCTAAAAATTTATTGAGTTCTGCTTCTTTGGTGATATTCTTATTTTTCAGTCCGTCAGATATTTTATTACTGATAATATCCAGACGATTAAGATCTAAAAGTAGTTTACTGGTAATAACGTTCTTATTTTGCGAAACTATTTCTTCAAGGTTATTTCTGGAATCACTGTCAAGTAAATTTTGAACATATCCCAACAAAAAAACAATAACACCAAATAAAATGATGTTAAATACAAAAACAGATATCAAAAAAGGTTTTTGTAAAATTTTATCAAAATTCATGACAGATCCCATCCGGCTTCGTTAGAAGTATAAAAAAATTAAATATCACTTTTTTTCACTATGGCATTACATTGAACAATTACTTATCAATAAATTTCAATATCTTTATTTCTTTTTATTTAGTAACTAAATATTATTCTCATAAATATATTTTTAAGTTTTATTTTAAATATTTTATCACTTTATTTATCTTTTATCAACTTAAAATAATAACCCCGTTCCCAAAAAGGGAACGGGGTTATTATAAAAACGGTTTGATTTATAAAATAGAAGCTTCATTTACTTCTTCAATATCATTTTTTTCAGCATAGCCTGTCAGGGCCAAAGTCAAAGCACCGTCACCAGTTACATTGCAGGCAGTACCAAAGCTGTCCTGCAGTGCAAAAATCGTCAACATCAAAGCCGTACCAGTAGCATCAAAACCCAGTACACTGATGATAAGGCCTAAAGAAGCCATAACTGTACCACCGGGAACACCTGGGGCACCAATAGCAAAAATACCCAGCAACAGACAGAATAAAATCATCGTACCTAATTCAGGCAAAGCACCATATAAAATCTGCGAAACAGTCATAACAAAAAATACTTCAGTCAAAACACTGCCACATAAATGAATATTGGCAAACAGTGGAATGCCAAAATTTACCAAGTCTTTGCGCAGCACTTTTGATTTACGTGCACATTCCAACGCCACTGCTAAAGTAGCCGCCGATGACATTGTACCTACAGCAGTAATATAAGCCGGCCAGTAGTGCTTAAGTACTTCCATCGGGTTAGCGCCGGCATAAATACCTGCCAGTCCATACAATAAAGCCAGCCAGATATAATGCCCCACCATTACTATCAGCACTACAATCAGGAACACAGGCAGCTGCTTGGTAATCGTCCCTTCGTACGACAACGCGCAAAAAGTGCAGGCGATAAAAATCGGCAGCAGCGGAATAACAATATTAGTAACGATAGCCAAAACAATTTTCTGAAATTCTTCCAAAAATTTAGTAATCACAGCAGCCTTAGTCCAAGCGGCTGCCACACCAATCAAAACAGAAAAGACCAAGGCGCTCATTACGCTCATGATCGGGTCGATCTTTAGATCAAACAGCAGCTTAGGCAGCTCTTTTAAACCATCTACAGAAGAAACAATATTCAGATGGGGAATAATACCATACCCTGAAAACATTGCAAAAAATGCTGCTCCAACCGAAGAAACATAAGCTAAAGTAATAGCAACACGCAGCATTGTCGACGCATGCTGGCCCAAACGCGTGATAGACGGGGCAATGAACCCGATAATAATCAGCGGTACACAGAAAATAATCAATGAACCAAGTAAATTTTTGATGGTTAATATAACCTGCATCAAAGCTTCATTGGCATATAAGCCTACCAGAATACCTGCAATAACACCCAGTAAAAGTCGGGCAGGCAAACTTCCCAGTATGTTTTTCATTAGCGTCACTCTTTTCTTGGATAAAATATTTTACTATATACTAAAATAGCATATACTAATCAATTCCTCAACTGTTTTTCACTTTTTCTCTCAAAATATTATTATTTTCTTAAATAAAAGTACTGAAAATAGTATTTTAGACTTTTTTACTACCGTGGAGCCCACATCATCAGACCCACACCACTGCCATACAAAATAACCGCCGCCGATTTCAGCCAGACCTGCCAAAATAAAAATCATAATCGAACTAAACATAACATTTTCCTTTCCAAATACGCAATCCATCTAATATTATAGCCATAAAATAAAAAATTAAAAGTCTGGCTAACTAAAATCCAGACTTTTATCATTTTCACATTTAATATAAATTATTTTTGCTAATATAAAAATCTAAATCTGCCAGCCGCTGTTTAGAATCAGTTCCAATTTTCTGACCAATCAAGATTGCTAACGACTCTGCAACACATAATGGAACTACATAAGAATTTGTAAAACCAACTCCGTCTATTTTTACCGTTAACAAATAATCAGCATATGGCACTAATGGTGACGTTACTCTGTCTGTAATGAGAATGATTTTACTACCACGCTTTTTAGCCAGCTCTAAAATAGAATAATTAATCTCAGAGTAGCGCGGGAACGAAAACATCACCAAACAATCTTCTTCATTAAGATCAATCAATTTTTCTATAACACTGCTTTCTGCCATATTGCACAAAATCAAATGCGGCACAAAAAACACTGCTTTACGTGTAAAATAATCAGCACAACAAGATGTTCCTCTAAAACCAATAATATATTTATTCCGACTTTTTATAATACACTCAGCGATACTATTCACTAATTTGTCATCTAAATTAAGCATCGTCGAAGATAAATTATCAATAGCCTTATAAAAAACATCGTTTACTACGTTATCACTATTTATTTTATCTTTGGTATTAGTAAATTTCTGGCTTGGCGATAAATTCAAATTATAATGTTCAAGCATCCGTTCTTTCATAGTATTTTTAAAATCAGCAAACCCAGCAAATCCAAGTAATCTAATAAACCTAATAATAGAAGTATCACTTACACCTAACTTTAACGATATATCAGTCACTGTACTAAGACCAATGTTATTAATATTATCAAGAATATAATCTGCTATAACTTTTTCTGTTTTAGTTAAATTCATAGACTGGATCTTACTAATCAAATTATCCATAACAACATTCCTTTAAATATTAAGTATTATGTTAATATTATACACCATAAAATAAAAAGAAGCAGGGATAAATTTCCCTGCTTCTTTTTATTTTATTCAAGTTCTCTTACAAAAGACTGTATTCTATCCATTGCTTCCTTTAAATTCTCCATAGAATTAGAATAAGACAATCTTACTTTACCCTTAATATTAAATGCTTCCCCTGGAACCAATGCCACCAGAACAGCTTCTAATAGAATATTAGCAAAATCAACGGCATCTTTTATTTCACGGCCACGATATTTTTTGCCAAAATAACAACTGAAATCCGGCAATAGATAAAAAGCTCCTCTAGGTTTCGCACAGCTTACCCCCGGCATTTCGGCCAAACGCTGCAATAAATAAATTCTTCGTTTATCGAACTCTGCAACCATTACTTCCAAATCATGCTGCGGTCCACTCAAAGCAGCAACAGCAGCCTTTTGAGATATAGCACTGGTAGCTGAAGTTGTTTGACTTTGAATTTTCTTTATTGCATCTATAATAGTTTTATTGGCAGCTACATATCCAATACGCCAGCCAGTCATTGCATAAGCCTTAGAAAAGCCATTTACAGTTAAAGTCCTGTTCCAAACATCTTTAGAAATAGAAGCTATTGAAAAGTGCTTTGCATCGTCATAAATAAGCTTTTCATAAATTTCATCTGTAATAATATAAAAATCATATTTACAAGCTAAATCAGCTAATTTACGCAAAGTACCTTCGCTATAAACAGCTCCAGTTGGATTATTAGGAGTACAAATAACAATAGCTTTTGTCTTCGTAGTTACAGCCTTCTCTAAAGCCTCAATATCCAAATCAAAAGTTTCTGCTTCTACATCTACAAAAACTGGTTTCGCTCCTGCAAACTTAATCATCTCAGTATAACTAACCCAGCAAGGAACTGGCAAAAGCACTTCATCTCCAGGATCTACTAAAGCCATGATCGAATTAAAAATTGCCTGCTTAGCTCCTACAGTCGCGCAAATTTCATCTGTGGTATATTCTAAATTATTATCTTCATGTAATTTTTTAGAAATCAAACGGCGTAATTCTATAATACCGTTACCAGCAGTATACTTACTGAAGTTATCAACTATTGCCTTGATAGCTCCGCATTTAATATAATCAGGAGTCCCAAAATCAGGTTCACCCACATTTAAAGAAATAATATCTTTTCCCTCTGCTCTCAACTCAGCTACTTTCGCAATCAATGCAGAAGTTGGCGAACCTGAAAAAGTATTCATTCTTTCTGCTAACATTATAATTCCTCCTATCCTAAACTAAAGTTTTATTAAAATCTTCACCAGTCCAAATATTTTCATTTTTGGCAACCAGCATCGTTCCTAAAACATCACCCGATACATTTACTGTAGTATGTGACATATCAATAAGTCTGTACATTCCAGCAATAGGCCCCATTAAATCCATTGGCAAACCTAAAAGATTTAAAAAAATCGCACCTGTTACAATACCACCACCGGGGATACCTGGTGCCGCGATAGACATAATAGTCGAAATAATAATAACCATTAAAATCTGATCAATAGTGAGCTGCAAACCATAGATCTCAGCTACAAAAAACGCCAGTATCGTTTTATATAAAGCGGCTCCAGTCAAATTTATCGTGGCTCCCAAAGGTATAGAAAATGAAGCAATAGACATCGGTACCTTTAACCTTTCTGTAGTAACATTTAGAGTTATAGGTATCGTACCTGCGCTGGAATTAGTAGCAATAGTATTTACCCAGATCGGTATCATTGATTTACACATTTCCAGATAATTTACTTTAGTATATAACCAGACGATACCACTAAAGAAAAACCAAATCAAAAGACAGCCAACCCAATCTGTAAAAACAAACTTAGCCAGAACCCCAAAAAGCTTAGGTCCAAATACAGCCGTAGTATTCGCCATCAGTGCTAATACACCAATAGGAGAATATAACATAACTATATCCAGCATTTTATAAATAATACTTGCACATTGATCAAAAATTTTAGTAACCCCAGCTACCTTCTCACCTAAAGACACCAGTGCCACACCTACAAGAACAGTAAAAAAAATCATTTGCATAATCTGATTTTTAGCCATACTGTCAACAATATTAACTGGTACCATATCAAACAAAAAATTTACAAATGATGGGGTTTTCACTTTTGAAGTATCAAATGCCTGCATATTATCAAGTGTAAATCCCACACCTGGATGAGTTATATTAACCATAACAATACCAACAATACAAGCAATAACTGTCATAAGGAAATAGACAATGACTACTTTACTGCCAATTCTTTTCAACCGCTGCACATCACCAATAGCAGCAATTCCGCTTGTAACGCTAAAAAAGATAACCGGAACAATTAACATTTTAATCATATTCATAAATAGATCTCCGGCAGGTTTTACCCAAATAGAAAAATCATGGAAAAACAGTCCGGCTATAATACCTATGATAAAACAAACGCCTACTCTATGCGGCAAATATTTTTTATTTAACAAAAACGTACTCATACTATCCCCTCGTTTCCCAAACAACTTGCTTTATTAATAGTAATCGTCAATTATTTCAATCTTTTTTGTCTCGATAGCTTTAGCTACCCACTCACGCTTAGCAGTTCCATTCCCAGCGGCAACCACTTTAGCTTCATCAGTTTCTTGCAGTTTTTGCGCTGCTGCAAGTACCGCAGAAGCATCCTTCAAGGGAATAATTATTACACCATCATCATCCATAACAACTATATCTCCTGGGTTTACGCTAATACCACCACAAGAAATTGGTACATTTATTTCTCCCGGTCCTTCTTTATAAGGACCACCTGGTGTAGAACCTGTAGCATAAATAGGTAATGTTATTTCCTTTGCGGATTTTACATCCCTTATCGGACCATCTAATACTAAACCATTAAGTTTTTTATAAGCAGCATATGTAAACATAATCTCTCCCATCAACGACCTGTTATCTACACCGCCCTCATTAGAAACAACAATCACATCACCTTCTCTAGCCATATCCAAAGCTGCGTGTATAAGAAGGTTATCTCCCCCACGAGATTTGACAGTAAGGGCAATTCCTGCCCATACCGTTCCATGCGGACTGGAAAACAACTTAATTCTTGGATGCATAGCACAAGAACGTCCCATCGTATCAGCAATATTAGCTGTAGGTATCTTGGCAAACGCTTTAACTAATTCCAATCCACTGTTGTCCTTTTTTAAATAAATTCTTCCGCCAACTGTCATTTGCTACACCTCACTTGATATTATATTAGTCACTTTCTTGTTTATTTAACAACATTTTAGCTTCAAAAAGAATATTATTCAACATATTTCTGTAAATATTTAATAATATTTTATTTTTCTACCTAAAAAGTAAAATTTGTAACAAATTTCTAGCCATTTCATTTATTATTTCTATTATGTATTCAAACTTTAATTATTTCTATAAATTCAGTGTTCTCAAATCAACTATAAATATTACAGATGCAATTATCGAAAAGCCTTTCATTATAACAAAAACAAAAAACCATTTCTGAAAATATCAGAAATGGTTTTAATTCATCTTATTTTGTTGGTGATCTGGGAGGGATTCGAACCCCCGACCCACGGCTTAGAAGGCCGTTGCTCTATCCTACTGAGCTACCAGACCAAAAATTGGAGCGGGCGATGGGAATCGAACCCACAACATCAGCTTGGAAGGCTGAGGTTTTACCACTAAACTACACCCGCAATTTACTAAGCAATGCTCTATGTATTTGGTCGGAGCGGCAGGATTCGAACCTGCGACCCCCTGCTCCCAAGGCAGGTGCTCTACCAAGCTGAGCCACGCCCCGAATACAAAGGATATTATATAGATTTTTGATCCTAAAGTCAAGTCTTTTCGTATTTTACCTGACAGATTCTTCAAATAAAGTTTTCTGCAATCAAAAAGGCAGTCATAAAAACTGCCTTTTGGGGTCTAACCATTTACTAAAACTTAAGCTTCTTCAGCCACTTCTTCAGCAATAGAGTCCTTTTCTTTTTGTTTTGCCAGATGTGCGGTATAACGTTTTGTTTCGGCTACAATAACTCCAGTAAGGCCCAGAAGCGCGATCAAATTAGGAATAGCCATCAAACCGTTAACTATATCTGCTAAAACCCAGATTGCTTCCAGTTTCAAGAATGCACCGCAGGCAATCAGGCAAATAAAAATAATACGGTACGGCAAAATTGCTTTAACACCCAGCAAATATTCGATGCAGCGTTCACCATAGTAATTCCAGCCTAAGATCGTAGTAAAGGCAAACAGTACCAGGCCAACCATCAATAGATATTTGCCCCACACCGGGAAGCCCATCGTAAAGGCAGCCTGAGTCAAAGCTGCACCATTCAAATCACCAGTCCAGACATTAGTAACAACCAGCGTCAACCCAGTCAGTGTACAAATAATGATCGTATCAATAAAAGTACCGGTCATAGAAATCAGCCCCTGTTCGGCGGGCCATTTTGTTTTAGCAGCAGCAGCAACGATCGGGGCACTGCCAAGACCGGATTCGTTAGAGAAAACACCACGGGCAATACCATTACGCATTGCCATCATAACAGTTGCGCCCAAAAAGCCGCCAGCGGCAGCCGTAGGACTAAAAGCATTAGTAAGCACTGTGGAAATAGCTGCAGGCACCTGATCTGCAAATATAAGTAAAATACCTACGGTAGTAACAACATATAACAAGGCCATAAAAGGAACGATTTTACCTGCTACGCTGGCGATAGATTTAAGACCGCCAATAGTAACGACAGCAACCAGCACAGTCAGCGCAATCGCAGTATAAATAACAGGAATGCCAACAGACAACTGCGTGATCTCAACTATAGCGTTGACCTGAGCAAAAGTACCGATACCAAAATAAGCGCACAACACACCGGACACGGCAAAGAAAACAGCCAGCGGTTTATAAGATTTACCTAAACCGTTTTCAATATAATACATAGGTCCGCCGGCAATATTGCCATTAGCGTCAACTGTACGGTATTTTACCGCCAAAAGACCTTCGGCATATTTGGTAGCCATACCAAAAAATGCCGCCAGCCACATCCAGAACAAGGCACCGGGACCACCTGCTTTGATAGCAGTAGCAACACCGACTATATTACCTGTACCGACAGTAGCTGCCAAAGCTGTACACAATGCTTTAAAACTGTTGACGTCGCCGTCACCATCATTTTTAGCCGAAAAAATCAATTTTAAAGCCATTGGCAGTTTAAGCACCTGCAATAAATTCAAACGCAGGGTCAACCAGATACCGGTACCAACCAATAATACCAATAACGGCGGTCCCCACACAAAACTGTCGATCTCATTCAAAAGCTCCAACATAAAATTCTCCCTCTTCCCCTTATTGTGAAATGAAAAACTAAAAGCCCACCGGAATAACGACAACTCCGGTGGGCAAAAAAACGATATAAGTACTCCCCTGCCTAAAAGGCAGCGGAACTACTGCTATTGCTCTGTCCATTGGCCTGAGAGATAAGAACATCAACGATATTCGTGCACCTTCGGCGCCCATTCAAGGGACTCTCCAGAGTTGTGTCCGCATACGGTTCCGCCTGATTTCCAGGCACCTGAGAGTTTAGCTCCTTCGGTAGACGCATCGTCTTCTCCCATATGTTTCATCCACGCATTATTCACTTGTGATGTTAGTTATTATAGCAGATAGTTTAAAAAAAGCAAGTACTTTTGTATTGTATACATGTATTCAATTGACCAAAGTATCGAAATAGCCTGCCTCTATCAGCTTAGCCAAAGCCAGCTCGCCGCCCTGCGGTTTAAAATCAGCTGATAAAACAGGTGCCGCCAGCCCTTCTGCACCAAGCGACATGCCGACAGCACGGGTATTATAGCCTCCGGCGACTGCTTCCACAAAATGGGGCAGACAGAACCCGCCCAAAACGCCCGCGATCAGCAGAACTACGAATACTTTGAGACAACGATCACTCAATTTACCGTATGTCATACTGTATCACCGTCCTTTACTATCTTCATTATACAAAAATATTCACTTCTGTGAACATTTTGAAAACTACAATACTGCTTTCATTATCTACAAAATTATTTTTTCTGTGGTTTACTTGTGTCTTACAGTTTTAAAGCTAAAATAATCTGCTAAGATAAATAAAAAGGAGGTATACTATGAAAAATCCTAACGGTTACGGCGGCATCAGCAAACTGCCCGGCAACCGCCGCAAACCCTATCGTGTACGACTGACAGCAGGCTGGCAGTATCAAACAGATGGCAAACCACTGCAAAAATATCACACACTTGGTTACTATACCAGCAGACGCGCTGCCCTAATCGCACTTGCCGACTACAACAAACGCCCTTACGACTTAAATCTGCAGCATATCACTTTAGGAGAGCTTTACAACCAGTGGTATGACAAACATACCGTCCGTCTTTCACGTTCCTCACGCTGCAGTTTTACGGCAGCCTGGAAAAAATGTACTGATATTGCCAACGAACCAATCAAAAAAGTAAAAAAAGCACAAATGCAGGCAGTCCTGGATAATAATCAGCACCTTTCCCCCAGTGTGCAAACACGCTTAAAAACTATTTTCAACGGTATTTTTCGTCTCGCACTTGAAAATGATCTTATCAACGTAGACTATTCGCGTTATCTGGAAAAGAACGCTACTGCCAAACAAACATCCCGCAGTATTTTTACTCACAGTGAAATCAAATGTTTATGGAAAAATCTTGAACTGACACTGCCGCTTGCTGACGGCAGCCGCCATCATTACAATGACGTCAGGCTGGTCGATACGGTACTGATCATGCTTTACAGCGGTATACGCATCGGCGAACTGCTGGAAATACAAACGGCACATATCGACCTCAAAAAGCAGATTATTGACCTGCACGGTACTAAAACAAAAGCAGCACACCGTATCCTGCCACTGCATAAAGATATCGTGCCGCTTGTCTCCGCCCGTATGCACGGTAAATATCTGATCGAAACAGAAAATGGACAGCCAATAATCTATGATACCTACAAAAAACGTTTTTTTAACCTGTTAATGTCAACATTAAAAATGCAGCATAAGCCCCATGACTGTCGTCATACCTTTATCAGCGGTATGGACTCATGCGGGATCAGCGCCGGCAGCGTTATTTTAAAACGCATAGTTGGTCACGCCAATGCCGATGTCACCGAAAGCTACACTCACAAAAATATCCGGCAGCTTTTAACTGCAATCAACAAACTAAAATATTGATTTGTGTCTTACCAGAGTCTTACAAAACGTTATAAATTTAATAAATAACCCCTGCGTTTAATAAACGCTCAGACTGATGATACTAACTTAATGGAAATTATTAATCCTCTTGAATTTTACTAAAAACAGAAAAGGTTTCACTTTGGTGGAATTGGTAGTAGTAATTGCTATTTTAGGTATTTTAGCAGGGTTGGCGATTCCACGGTTTATGGATGCTACAACTAATGCTCGTGGTTCAAGATTAGTTGCTGATTTGCGAACTATCGAAAGTGCAGAATCTATGTATTATGCAGAAAAAGGTCAATTTGCTACTATGAAAGAATTAGTAGATAATGGATATTTAGCAGTTGAACCGATTCCACCGATTGGTGCTTTTAAAGTGGCTGAAACTAATCAAGCTGGTGAAATCAAAGCTGCTGTAACATCTTATACCGTAACACCGAATAATGGTGTTACTCCTAAAACTGTTACCATTAACGCTGGCACAAATATAGATTTAAAAACTTTAATGACTAGAAAAAATAACTAATTTCAAATAGGCAGATAGGAAATTACAGCCTATCTGCCTATTTATTTTAATACTAGAAGGAGAAGTTATGTGCAAATATAATAAAGGTTTCACTTTAGTTGAACTTGTGATAGTCATTGCTGTTATTGGGATATTGGCAGGACTTGCGATTCCTCATTTTCTTGATTCGCAGGCTAAAACCAGAACCGCCAGAGCGGCGGCCGATATGCGTACTTTGCAGAGCGCTGTTGAACAATATATGGCAGCAGGTAATACCATTGATGGCCTTACGGATGATCAAAAAGCTAACGGTGCAAAAGTTTTTAAAGACATTGTTGATAAAGGTTTTTTATATGCAGTGCCAACAGCTCCTCAAGGCGATTATTACTATGCAGTTAGCGGTAATAGAATAGCACTAAATAATTGTTCATACGGCATAGAGAAAGCAAGCAGTGGTGTAGGCAGCAGTGAAAATAAGAGAAAAATAACAGTATCTTTTATTAATGGATTAGGTACTGGCACTAGCGGTGTTCCATACTCAATTTTTATCGAACAGTATATTTTAGGAAATTGGTAAATTATAAACGATTTTAAAAATACCTGAAATTTAATAAAACAAGCTTTAAAGAATAATCCCCGCTGACGCATAGCGTCAACGGGGATTATTTCATTTGGCTTCGATTTTTGCGATATTACTTTGATACAGGCCGATACTGGCAAGAGTACTTTCGATCTTAAACTCATCTTTTTCACGCTGCAGCAAAATGTTATAAACGTGCTCAAAACGGGAAAACATATCGTGTTCAGCAGTACAGAGATTCAGATAACCGATGTCGTGTACTGCCTGAGAAACCAGTTTGTTTTCGTAATGAGGTTTTTTATAAGGGTTCAGCTGCCTGCAAGCTGCGTGCCATGCTTCTGCGGCAGTCAGTTCACGCTGTCCGGTTTGATGTTGCAGCAACATTCTGGCCGCCTGCACAAAAACAGCAGGCTTAGGCGGATCAAAGGCGGTGTTTTCAATAACATACATCGCCGCAGCCTGTGCTACATCCAGAGGAAACTGTGCAATAAACGGATACCAGTCGTTTACGACTTCGCTGCCGTTTCTTACCAGCATAGGGAAATAACGGCCCAAACGATCAATGATCTTGGCTGCATCCTGCAGCGTGACCTGATTATTCATGGCAGCCTCCCTGCGCTAAAGCACGGATTTGTGCTGCACCAGCAGAAAGTACGGGTTTGGCTTGTTGGGAAAAGGAAGTAAAAGAAGAGTTTTGATAAAAATTATTTTTCTTATCTTTCTCTTCTTTCTTATTCTTCTTATTAGATGCAGAGCCTTTGCAGTCGCTTTGCATTGCCTTTGTAAGGTCTTTGCAGTCAGCTGTGCAACGTTCGTCATCAAGGTACTGGTAAGCGCCCCAATTCACGACAGTCAGCAGGCGTCCGGTCTTTGTAGATTCGTTTGCCAAAAAACCAAGTTTTACAAATCGGTCTAAAGCTCCCCTAACATTACCTGCATTGACACCTTTGCCACAACGTTCGGCAATATGCTGTAAGCTGGTAATAGTCTGTCCTGGCTGCACGCTGAACTTTTGCCCCTGCCATTCCCATTCGGCGGGAGCGAAGTTGACCATAGACAGCAAAGTAAGAAGAACAGTTTTTTGAATCGGAGTAGATTGTTTCCAGATAGGTTTATCCCAAAGTTCGCGATAAATCTTAAAGAAGCCATTGTTCATGGACAGCACCTCAATTTTTTATATTTTTGATATAAAAAACAAGGGATTCCCGGCTGGCTGAGTGTAATAATGTCTGCTTGCAGGCGCACTACCGCTTAAAAGCGTTTTTTATCTGGCTAAGGCTCACCGTTGCACAATGCTTGTTTATTGCCGTTGCATAGGATTTTATAACGTCGCCGCTTTAGTTTGCCATCAGTCAAATTATTTTACACGTTGCTCAGCGTCTTGTCCTGTTTTTTGAAGCCTTGCCGCACAAGCTGTGGTTTGAAGGCAACCTGTTAAGTATGCGCTTGTTAACGGTGTTTGTCAAATAAATTAATAAGTTTACTAATTATATCTCACTAATATGAAACCTCCTCACAAACATATGCTAAATAATGTTTGTGAGGAGGTTCTTTGAACATTAAACTAAAAACTAAAATTTAAATTTATTTTTCATTATTTATTATTCAAGATTTGATCAACAGTATTACCATTATATAAGGCACGGCCATTATCTACATCTAAAGTGTATTCATTAGTACTAGGAGACGTAAGTGTTACTTCAGAACCATTAAAAGCAGTGACTTTTGCCGTACCTGTAGGAGGTGTCGGCCAAGCAGCCAAGACTTTAATTGCACTAGTCACACCGCCAGTAGTCTTGTCTATTGTTAACGCATCTTTGCTTGTAGGCAGGTTGCCAGTTTTAGCATTGTACATCATAATAGCACTGTCAATGGTTCGCATATCAGCAACGATTCTGGCACCACGTGCTGATGCTGTAGCATCCATAAAACGTGGAATCGCCAACCCTGCTAAAATACCTAAAATGGCAATTACTACTACCAATTCCACCAAAGTGAAACCTTTTCTGTTTTTAGTAATCAGTTAGTTTTTTCAAAAGCAAATGTATTTATAATAAAAACACTTATGTATTAGCGTCATCAAATAGCTTTTACATTGTGCTTTAATTTAATACACAAGCGATAAGTTACCAGTTCAATGTAACCTGTTAGGTATGTGCTTATTAAATTAATTTGTCAAATAAAAATAATATACCTGAACTAGTAATAATATATTTATTTTGTTTTGTATGCACTGGTTAGTTCGTTAAGTGGATAATCCATACCACCGTTATCTAGTGAAACGAGTAAATCTCTGGAAGAATTATCAGCATGGTTTAGAAAATAATAAAATGCATTTTCTCTTACGTTAATCTCTTTATAATATCTACTTGCGTTAACAAAAATTGCTTTTCCTACCGGTGGAACTGGAGTTTGATCCAAATATCCTTCTTTTACCAGCATAGGTATAATATCCTTATCATAAGTAATTGAACCATGAGAAGTGTTGATTTCTTTTTCTGCCATACCATTTTTTACTAGATAAACAGTATATGCTTCTTGAATAGTTGTCATATCAGCTACAATACGTGCACCTCTGGCAGTTGCCTGAGCATCTGTATAATATGGAATTGCAATACCAGCTAAAATGCCAATGATAGCAATGACTATTACCAATTCAACTAAAGTAAAACCTTTACTATATTGTCTCATAATACCTCATACCTCCGTGAAATATAAAGGGATTGTCTGTTTTAGACAATCCCTAATGTTTTAAAGTTCACTTTCATTCAGCTGGTTTAGTTTGTTGATCTCCACCTAAAAGAACCGTTAACGTATAACTTGAACCACTAACACCTGTAAGATTACTAGCACCGGTTAATGTAATTGTTCCTGATGCACCATCATCTGCTCCTGCAGTATAAGTATATGCCGCACCATCACCAGCAACACCTTCTGTAGTACCGCCACCTTTTTTTAATACTTGGGCGATAATAAATTTACCAGTTGGAACACCAGGCCAGTTACCTTGGACTAAATCAGCAAAATCGTTTTGTGCAGTTGGGTATTTAGCATTTTTGGCATAATAAATCATTTCTGCCGATTGGATGGTACGCATATCAGCTACGATTTTTGCGCCGCGGGCAGATGCAGTAGCATCAAGAAAACGCGGAACTGCGATACCGGCAAGGATACCGATAATGGCAATTACTACTACCAGTTCCACCAAAGTGAAACCTTTTTGGTTTTTAATAAAATTTTTCATTGGATTTCATCCCTTCTTAATATAGCGTTGCTACCATTATTTGCATAATAATATAGCCGCTATTTTATTTATATTTTAATAATAACTCTTTTTTAAACTTTTATCAAGTATTTTTATCATAGAACTTTTATTTTATTTATAAGCTCCCTACTTTTGTAACTATTTCAAACATCGGCAGTAAAAGAGCTACTGCCAGCGTACCGATAATGACGCCTAAAATAACTATCAGGATCGGGTCCATGATAGTCTGCAGTCTTCCGATAGTATCATCTACCTCGGCGCCGTAGAAGTCGGCGACCTTATCAAGCATGGTATCCAGAGCGCCGGTTTCTTCGCCAATATTTACTAAGCTGATAACGATTGGCGGAAACATACCGCTGGCTTCCATAGGATCTGCCAAAGTACGGCCTCGCCTTAAGCTGCCGCGGGCCTGATTAAGTACTCTTTCAGCCTGCAGACTTCCTGTAGCCTTGCTGACAATGGTCATAGCGTTTAAGATCGGCACGCCGCTGCGTGACAAGCTGGCAAAAGTACGGGCAAAACGGGTAATGATGATTTTGTTATATAAGTCTCCGAAAATAGGTACTTTCAAATAAACACCATCACGCCACAGGCGAAAACTTTCTTTAGTACCGGCCCATTTATAAAGCAGAAACAGGCCGATCAGTGCGGCAATAACCAAATACCAGTAATGGCCAAGGAAATTGCTGATGCCGATAACGACACGGGTGACAAATGGAAGTTCGATTTTAAGCTGTTCAAACAAGCCGACAAAAACCGGCATAACGAACATCATAATAATAGCAACCACAATAGCAGCTACCGATAAAACTATTGCCGGATAAATCATAGCTGATTTAAATTTGGCATTCATTCGATAATCTTTTTCAAACTGTGCTGCCAAACGATCCATAACGATTTCTAAAATACCGCCGGCCTCGCCTGCTGCTACCATGTTAGTCATCAGCTCGGGAAAGACTTTAGGGAACTCGGCCATAGCTGCCGACAATGCTTTACCTTCACGGACACTGGTAGTTATCTGCCCTAAAACAGTACGCAGACGCTCTTTAGCAGATTGCTGAGTTAGTATCTCCAGCCCTGTTAAAAGCGGTACACCGGCTCCCAGCAGAGTTGCAAACTGGCGGGCAAAAATCGAGATGTCATAAAGATTGATACTTTCCTCAAAAAGTACTCCCGAAAACAGCCCTTTCTTTTTAGAAGCTTCAATGCCAGCCACATACATGTCCTGTTTACGGATAAAGGCGGCTACGGCAGCTTCGTTAGGGGCATTGACTGTGCCATAAACTACGGCACCATCACGTTTACGTGCTTTATATTTAAATTGCTCCAAACTGCGGTTCCTCCTTTAGCTTTATAGTCCATGCATATAGCGTTCTAATGATAATGGGTCATAACAGCGTTCTTCCGCTATGCTGCGGTCGATCTTATTTTGACGTACCAGCTGAGCCAGATAGGCATCCATACAAATCATCCCGAATTTGGAACCGGTCTGGATATATGACGGTATCTGATGTGTTTTGCCTTCGCGGATCAAGTTCCGCAGCGCCGGTGTGGCAACTAATATTTCAAAAGCAGCCAGACGTCCGGTTTGTTCGCGATTCATCAGCAGCTGCTGGGCAACGATGCCCTGCAGGTTGCCAGCCAGCTGAATGCGAATCTGCTGCTGCTGGTGTTCGGGAAAGACGTCGATGATACGATTCACTGTCGATGCCGCATCCTGAGTATGCAGAGTTGCCAAAACAAGATGTCCGGTTTCGGCAGCAGTGATAGCGGTGGCGATAGTTTCAGTATCACGCATCTCGCCTACCAGAATAACGTCAGGATCTTCACGTAATGCTGCCCTAAGGCCATTGGCAAAGCTTTTGGTATCACTGCCGACTTCGCGCTGGTTGATAATGCTGTTGATATGGTTATGCTTATATTCGATCGGGTCTTCCAGAGTGATGACATGATCTTTACGGTGTTTGTTGATTTTATTTATAACAGCCGCCAGTGTCGTTGATTTACCGCTGCCTGTAGGCCCTGTCACCAATACCAGACCACGCGGCAGCATGGCAAGGTCGCTGATAACGTCAGGCAGGCGCAGGTCCTCAAAGCTGGGTATATTATTGGAAATCAAACGCAGCGCTGCTGCCACACAGTTACTCTGCTTAAAAACATTAACACGGAAACGGCATACATTTTCAATTTCATAAGAAAAATCAGCTTCGCCGTTATCAAGAAACTGCGTGCGGCGCCGATCGTCCATCAGTTCCATGGCCATATTATAGGTATCCTCACGGCGCAGAAGTTCTTCACCCGCCTGCCGCAGCACGCCATTGACACGGAACATTGGCGGCAAGCCTACCGTTAAATGGATATCCGAAGCGTTGACATCAAAAGCGTCACGCATTAACTCTTTGATCACTTTGTCATCTCCTTACGCATACGCTACGCGCAGCAATTCTGAAGCGGTTGTCTCTCCATCCAATACTTTGCGGATACCGTCTTCTTTCATAGAAGTAACGCCATAAGAACGTCCGGCAGCAAAAATTTCCGTATCGGGAGCATTTTTCAAAATCAGTTCCTTCATTTCAGGAATGATAGGCAGAACTTCATGGATCGCCATACGTCCGGCATAACCGGTAAAATTACATTTACCGCAGCCGGCACCTTTATAGAGTTTTACTTCTTCATCAAGTGCAATACCCATATAGGCCCTTTCTGCCGCGTCAGGAGCATAGGTTTCTTTGCAATGCGGACAGATACGGCGCACCAGCCGTTGAGCTACGACACCTCGCAAAGCGGAAGCTACAAGGAAAGGTTCTACACCCATATCGATCAGTCGCGTGATCGCGCCTGCAGCATCGTTGGTATGCAGGGTACTGAAAACCAAATGACCTGTCAATGCGGCGTGAATGCTGATACGAGCCGTTTCAACGTCACGAATCTCACCGACCATGATTATATTCGGGTCTTGACGCAAAATACTGCGCAGTCCGTTGGCAAAGGTAAGGCCCGCTTTATTATTGACAGCTACCTGATTGACGCCTTCAATACGATATTCGACCGGATCTTCAACAGTAATGATGTTTTTATTAGGATTGTTGATATTGGTGAGCGTAGAGTACAGAGTTGTCGATTTGCCGCTGCCGGTAGGACCTGTGACAAGTACGATGCCATAGGAAGAGTTGAACAGACTGCTATACAGCTCCATATTCTTCGCTGTGAAAGCCAGATCATTGATATCAATAGAAGCCGCCGTTTTATCAAGAATACGCATAACAACCTTTTCACCTAAAATAGTCGGCAAGGTCGAAATACGCAGATCAATATCACGTCCACCCTGTTCAATATTGATGCGACCATCCTGCGGCAGGCGTTTTTCGGCAATATCCATTTCCGCCATGATCTTGATACGCGAAATAATAGCACTGTGACTGTTTTTCGGCAGTGTTACCGCATTACGTAAAACGCCGTCAACACGAAAACGCACCCTCGTATCATCCTCCTGGGGTTCGATATGGATATCACTGGCCTTATCTCGGACAGCCTGCTCAATGACGGAGTTGACGATTTTTATTATCGGCGCGTCCTCACTGCTGTCTTCAACTCTGCGAATGACAGGAGCAAAAGAATCTTCTTTCAATTTGTTGAGGCTGCCGCCTACGCGGCCGCTGACACCATAAAAATTATTAATGGCGTTAATGATATCCTGCTGTTCGGACAACACGATAGAAATGTCACAGCCACTGACCATGCGCGCATCATCAATCGCATAGAAATTTGTCGGATCATTCATCGCTATCGTCAGACGGTTGCCATCTTTTTTCAGCGGCACTAAAGTGTAGCGCTCTGCCAGAAAGATTGGTACTGCCGCAACAGCTTCCGGCATAATTTCGATATCACTCAAAAACATATATGGTATGGAAAGCTGTTTTTCTAAAGTTTTAAGCATTTTACGCTCAGTCAAAAAATTCAGACTGATCAGAGTCTCACCAAGTCTTTTGCCATTTGTTTTTTGTTCAGCCAAGGCTTGATCCAGCTGGGACTGCGTTATTTCTCCCGAGGTAACAAGAATCTCGCCCAAGCGTCTTTTCTGAGTTGCCACGTTGTTCTCCTCCATTTTAAATATTGCCAATAACACGGTTATCTTAGTTTTTTTATTGCTTTCAAAACAAATAATACCCCTATATTATTTTATATTTAATTATACTACGCTATGTATTCTAAAACAAACTTATTTTAATAAAAAGAATAAGAATATTTATTTGCTTTTTTTCATCTTGTGGTATAATAAGTATGTTAAGATTTTATAATTATCAGTTTAATTTATATTGGAGGAATTATTATGCGAAAACAGCAAGAGAAAACTGATCGTTTGTCACTTATCATTCTGGCAGCCTTCCTGGTTTTGAGCACCTCGCATTTCATGTGCCGCTTTGATGCCAGTGGTTATATAGAAGGCCTGTTCGAAAAAGCATGGGCCGGACAAGTACAGTCAGAAGCTCAGGTTCAGCCTGCTGCAGCAGTTGTACCTGCCGCAGATGCTTTAGCTGCGGCACCAAAAGTACAAACTATAGCCCGTAATCCTTTTATGGCTCCGGCAGCAATGCTCAACAAGCCAACTGTGCATCCCGGTGCAGTTATCGGAGGCGGTGCACCTGTTTATGCAGCTCAGCCTGTTTTACGCGGCATCATCAATAACGGAGTCAAACAGCTGGCCATTATCGAATTTAACAACACCAGTAATTATTACAAAGATGGTCAAAGCTTCGGCGATTATACTGTTGCCGCTATCGGCATCGATTCTGTTGACCTGAGCCATCCGCAAAATCCGCTTCATTTGACCCTAGGGAGGAATAACTAATGCATTCTTGGAAAAAATCGCTGCGAAGCACTACTCTCGCCGCACTTTTGGCCTTCAGCAGCACTACTGTTGCTTTGGCCGCACCTAACGTTACCTTAAATGTGCACGACGGCGAAGTTCGCGACGTTTTGACTGCTATTTCCGCTCTTTCGGATGCCAGTATCGTTACTGACGAATCTGTTAAAGGTAAAATTACTATTGCCTTAGATAATGTGCCGTTCAACACTGCTATCAAGCTTATCACCAGTGCCAAAGGACTGGCATATCGCATGGTCGACGGCGTTATTTTGGTTTCCACCCAGGAAAATCTGAACAAGTTCAACGGCAGCGTCAATGTTTTTAAGCTGAATTATGCCAAAGCAGAAGATGTTAAAAATGCTTTGAATGATATTCTGGAAAGTGAAAAAAAAATCAGTATCGACCCTATCACCAATTCTATTCTGTTCAGTGGCAGCAGCACAGATGAAGAGCGTGTTCGCTCGGCAATCAAAGCGATGGACGTTGCTACCAAACAGATCACTTTGGAAGCCAAGATCATTTCTATCAACAAAGAAGACAGTAAAAACCTGGGCATCAACTGGAATTGGGATAAGATACCACAGAACAGTGAGGACAGCAATAACAGCAGCAATAACGATGATGATGAAGATTTCGGCGGCGTAGTTCACTTTGGCGCCAGCTATGAATTCCGTTTTAACGCGACACTCAACGCACTGTTTGCTAATGGCAAGGCCAAAATTTTAGCGACTCCGCGTATTATCACCGTTCCCGGTAAAGAAGCAAGTATCTTTATCGGTGACCATATTCCTGTTTTGACTGAGAAAATCGAAAACGGTATTACCGTCAACACTACTGAATATGTAGATGCCGGTATCAAGCTCACCTATACTCCGCTCGTCAGCGAAGACGATATGATCACCTCAGCCGTACATACCGAAGTCAGCACGCCGACACTGGTTTCTGAAATCAAAAATTATAAGATCACCAGCCGTACTGCCGATACTTATGTAAGAATGCGCAATGGTGAAACACTGATCATCGGCGGCCTGATCAATGAAGAAGAGCAGAAAAATATTCAGAAGATCCCCTTCCTCTCCAATATTCCTATTTTAGGTGAACTGTTCAAAAACCGCAGCACAACTAAAAATAAAACTGAGGTTATGATGATCCTGACGCCGCATATTACAGAAGCAGGCGCGTCCCCGGCTATTTATGATACTCAGTCCCTGGAAAATGAATTTAAGGATTTCGATGATAACAGATTCCTGAAAGATATCAAAAAATCCGAGCGTTCTCAGGCTGAAGCTAAAATCAAAGCCCAGCAGAAAGAACTGGCAAAGGAAATGAAGGAACTGCAAAAAGAGTTTGGCGACGATAAGACCAAGGCTCCGCAGTCAGGTTCGATGCGTGACCGCGTCAACCAAATCTTAAACGAAGATAAATAAAAAGTAAGAGCTATCGCAGTAAAAGCGATAGCTCTTTTTGTCTGTCTTTTTATATATTTTTATACCTGTCAGCTATTGTTTTGAATTTACGTACCTCTGCTTCAATATCATCTGCTGCCAAAATCCCGCTGACAATAGCTGCGCCGTTGACACCGGTTTGCAGTACCTGTTCAAAATTGGTGCTGTTGACGCCTCCGATACCGACAAGAGGTGCCGTAACAGCCTGTCTGATACTTTGCAGTCCGTCAAGACCTAAATAACCGGCATCATTTTTGGTAGTGGTGCCAAACACCGCACCGCAGCCCAAATAGTCAGCACCATCCGCAAGCGCTTGCCTGGCTTCTTCAGGGTTATGAGCCGATGCGCCAATAACTGCCTGCTCGCCTAACAGCCTGCGCACTACAGTAACCGGCAAATCGCTTTGCCCCACGTGCACACCGTCTGCCTGAACAGCCAACGCGATATCAAGCCTGTCGTTGATCAGCAGAGGTACATGATAAACAGCACACATTTTTTTCAGCAGCAGCGCCCGTTCAAGCAGCACACGACTGTCAGCATTTTTATCGCGATATTGCAGCAGGGTCACGCCGCTTTTAAGTGCGGCTTCAATGCAGGCAGCGAAATCACGTCCCTGCAAAAATCCGGTATCCGTTACCAAATATACACTGTAATCTATTTTCAGCTTCATTTTCTCCATCTCACTGCTTCCGTTCCGGGTCCAAATGCAGCACGTTCCATTTTGTCGTAACGTGATAAACACCGTCAAACAGCCTTGTTTTAAACATTCCCGGTCCGTCTTTTGTTTCCATAAACCCTGCGGCCAGTTCTGCCGCCTGCCCCATTATGACTATACCTAAAGCGGCTGCCGGCAATGGGTCTTTTGTTACTGCAGCGCAGCAGGCACATAACGTCGTTGTCATACAGCCGGCTCCTGTGATCTGCGTCAGCAGCTCATGTCCGCCAGTCAGAACTAAAGCCTGTTTCCCGTTGCTGACATAATCAGTAACGCCTGTAACAGCAAAAACACAGTTATATTTTTCCGCAGCGTCCTTCGCTACCCTTAACCCATCAGTCACATTGCCATTTGAATCTACGCCTCTGCCTTCAGCTTTTTCTTCCAATAATGCCAGACATTCAGCGTAATTACCGCGCACGATAGTTACCAGCCCTTCGTTTAAAAGCTTCAGCGCAAAAACTAAACGCAGCTTGGACGCCATAACTCCTACAGGATCTAAAACTACTGCGATGCCTTTATTTTTAGCTGCTGCAGCCGCTGTTTCCATTGCCTGCATTTTTGCTTTGGCAATAGTTCCCAGATTCAATACCAATGCATCAGCATTAGAACTTATTTCAACTACTTCCTCCGCTTCATCGGCCATTACCGGCGAAGCACCTGCACACAAAGTGATATTGGCGCAGTCTCCCGCCGTCACATAATTAGTCAAATGATGGATAACAGGCCTTTTTTCACGTACAGCATCAACGATCAAGCCAAATTGCCCTTTGATGACCAAACTCATTTTAACCAGCCTGCCTTTCTGTACAAATCAACAAAATGATGTGTCGGGCCACAGCCGCCGCCGATCGGCAAACTGTATTCTATCGCTTCTGTTACATAAGCCTTCGAAGCCGCAACGGCATCCGCCAGGCTCAGACCCTGGGCAAGGTTTGCCGCCAGCGAACTGGATAATGTGCAGCCGGTACCATGTGTATTTTTTGTGTCGATGCGATCTCCCATAAACCAGCGTTCTGTACTGCCATCAAACAGCAGGTCATCAGCGCTGCCGTTCAAATGACCGCCTTTGACCAAAACAGCTTTAGCACCTAACTCTAAAATACGTTCGGCAACAGGTCGCATTTCTTCCTTCATCGTCACCTTCATACCGCTGATAACTTCTGCTTCCGGCAAATTAGGTGTTACCAGCGTTGCCAGTGGCAGCAGCTCTTGGACCAGTGTCGCACAGGCTTCCGGTGCCAGCAGCGGATAACCGCTTTTAGAAATCATTACCGGGTCCAGCACCACGATCTGCGGTTTATAATAACGCAATCTATCGGCAATCGTTTTGATGATTTCCGGCCTTGATACCATACCTATTTTTACCGCATCAACGCGTATATCGTCAAATACCGCATCGATCTGCGCCTCGATCACCCCAGCGTCTATATCCTGCACCATCGTCACACCCTGTGTGTTTTGCGCTGTTACAGCAGTAATAACGCTCATACCAAAGGTGCCATGTGCGGCAAAGGTTTTCAAATCGGCCTGTATTCCGGCTCCGCCGCTGGAATCACTGCCTGCTATCGTTAATAAATGTTTCATTTCTTCTCCTATCTGCAGACTGTCTTACTAAAATCTTCAGATTCAGTACCGCAAGCAAAACGGGCACGGGCCTAAGAGTAAGCACCATGCCCGTTTAAATTATAAAATTAAAGAACGCTTTTTACTTTAGCAACCAGATTCTCAACAGTGAAACCATATTTTTCCATCATTACATCGCCAGGTGCCGACGCGCCAAAACGATTGATACCCAAAACATTGTCTTCACTGCCGGTATAACGGCTCCATCCTAAAGTAACGCCGGCTTCAACAGCGATCTTCGGCAAACCTTCAGGCAAAACGGAAGCTTTATAATCTGCGCTCTGCATTTCAAAAGTATCCCAGCTGGGCATCGAAACTACACTGACTGCGGTTCCTTCCTTAGCCAAAACAGCCTGCGCCTCCAAAGCCAAATGCACCTCGCTGCCGGTAGCAATAAGCACCGCTTTTGTTTCTCCCTGTCCCGGGTTCAGCACATAAGCGCCTTTATAAGCATTTTCGTGAACGATTGCCGCATATTCGTGTAATACCGGCAATTTCTGACGGCTCAAAAGCAATGCCGTCGGTTTATGTAGATTCATACAAGCCATTTGCCAGGCTGTAGCAGTTTCTAAAGCATCTGCCGGACGGAATACAGACAGTCCCGGAATCATCCGCAGACTCATAGTTTGTTCGATCGGCTGATGAGTCGGGCCATCTTCACCCAAAGCAATACTATCGTGCGTTAAGACAAAAATGGAACGTAATCCCATCAAAGCTGCCATACGGATCGCCGGACGCATAAAGTCGGCAAAAACAAGGAACGTACCGCCGAATGGAATAAAACCGCCGTGCAAAGCAATACCATTAAGAACTGTTCCCATAGCATGTTCGCGCACACCGAAATGAATATTACGGCCGCTGCGGTCTGTTTTCGAGAAATAACCGACATTTTTCATCACAGTTTTATTAGAAGGACCCAGGTCGGCACTGCCGCCAACCAGATTCGGCAGCTGCATAACAAGTTTCTGCAGGATATCGCCGGAAGCTTCACGGGTAGCAGTTTTAGCAACATCTTTAAAGATCGCTTCCAAATCGTGCAGATTTACCAAAGCATTGCCGCTGATACGTTCTTCAAGTTCCATTCCCAATTCAGGATAAACAACTTTATAATCAGCCATCAATGCTTCCCAGGCTTTTTGATCGCCTTCGCAATCTTCGATTTTATTTTTGAAATACTGGCTGACAGTCAAAGGCACATAGAACGGTTGACCAACAGGCCAGCCGGCTTTTTCTTTAGTCAGTGCCAAAGCTTCAGCACCCAAAGGCTCGCCATGGCAGGAAGCACTGTCCTGTTTCGGGCTGCCATAACCGATATGAGTACGCACAATGATCAGACTGGGATGCTCGGTATCTGCCTGAGCTTCTTTAACGGCAGCTTCCATAGCTTCAATATCTTCTGAATCAGCTACACGCAGCACCTGCCAGCCATAAGCCTTAAAGCGGGCTTCCACATCTTCAGTGAAAGCGATATCGGTAGAACCTTCAATAGTAATTTTATTATCATCATAAAGGTAGATCAATTTACCCAGACCCAAAGTTCCTGCCAAAGAAGCAGCTTCGCTGGCAACGCCTTCCATCAGGTCGCCGTCGGAAGTGAGTCCATAGGTATAGTGATCAATAACAGTAAATTCAGGCTTATTATATTTTGCTGCCAGCATAGCTTCGGCAACAGCAAAACCTACACCCATTGCAAAACCATGTCCCAACGGACCTGTAGACGCATCAACACCTGCTGTATGACCATATTCAGGATGCCCCGGAGTTTTGCTGCCCCATTGACGGAAGTTTTTCAATTCCTCCATCGAAACATCGTAGCCGGCCAGATGCAGCATTGCATACAACAAAGCGCTGCCATGTCCTGGCGACAAAACAAAACGGTCACGATTGAACCAGTTAGGATCTTTTGGATTGTAGTGCATAAAACGGTCCCACAAAGTATACATCAACGGCGCCGTGCCCAAAGGGAAACCAGGATGTCCCGATTTAGCCTTTTCTACCTGGTCAGCCGCCAAAAAGCGTAAAGTATTAACAGATGCATGATCAATAGCCTGCATTTACTGAACCCTCCCAATAACTCATAGTAATATATTAATTATAGCATAAGTTGAAGAAATAAACATCGTGTATTTTCCTGTGTTTTTTATCTTTAGCGGCTTTTATAAGCTTATTCCTTATTTTATTCTGCCGCTTCACTATAATTATAAAACTCACTTTATCTTTATAAGCGTGATTTTCAGTTAAAATAAAATTTTTTTAGGGCTAGCAATAAACACCATAATAGTGTATACTAATACCCGTATTGCAGTCACTATTATCATACACTTTATTTATATAGTGTCACTATTGCTTTGTACCTTTGCAGCTTAATCACAGTTATCCTGTAACAGGACATCTCCGACTGCGGTATATCATTTCAATCTGTATACCTTGACGTCGTTAGATATATTTTTAATTATTATTTTATTTCTCGGAGGTGTCTTGATGTTAATGTTTTTAGGTTTTATCGTTTTGATAGCCTGCCTGGTGATCGGCGTTCGCCGCGGCGGTATCGGTCTGGCCACTATTTCTGGTATCGGCCTTGTTTTCTTTATTTTTGTTATGGGCCTGAAACCCGGTAAACCGCCGGTAGACGTTATGCTGACAATTATGGCGGTGGTTACCTGTTCAGCATTTTTACAGGCTTCCAAAGGGCTTGATGTAATGCTGAAATATGCTGAAAAATTCTTGCGCAGCAACCCCAAATATATTACTATCCTTGCTCCGCTCACAACCTGGCTGCTTGCCGTTTTATGCGGCACCGGACATGTAGTTTACGCTATGTTCCCTATTATTTACGATATCGCTATCAAACAAAATATCCGCCCGGAACGGCCGATGTCTGTTGCTTCCATTGCTTCACAAATGGGTGTCTGCGCTTCGCCTGCTTCGGTAGCTGTTGTTTCGGTAGTTGCCATCCTCGGCGCTACAGATCACCCTTTCGGAGTTATGCAGATTCTTTCTATTTCCATTCCTGCTACCTTCATCGGTGTTGTTATCGCCGGCCTTTGGAGCATCAACCGCGGCAAAGATCTTGATAAAGACAGTGAATTCCAGGAAAAAATCGCTGATCCTGAACAAAAAGAGTTTATTTACGGCGGCCTGCAGGAACAAAGCCTTTTAAATATTATGCTGCCTAAAAGTGCCTATCAGGCAGCATTAGTTTTTCTTCTGGGTATCGTTGTGATTGCTATCTTTGGCAGCTTCCCACAATTATTGCCGCACTTTCCCAACGCCAAAGGCGTTTTGAAGCCGTTTTCCATGACACCGACAATCCAGCTGATGATGCTTTCTATTGCCGCTGTCATTATGATCCTGTGCAATGTTAAAACTTCGGAAGTCGCTTCCGGTTCTGTTTTTAAATCAGGTATGACCGCCATTGTTTCAGTTTACGGCGTAGCCTGGATGGCCGATACTTATTTCGGTGCCTATCTGCCCGTAATGAAAAAATCCTTAAGTGACATCGTACTTACTTATCCCTGGATGTATGCGATCGTTCTGTTTTTGGTTTCCAAGCTGATCAATTCACAGGCAGCGGCCGTGACCGTCATCGTACCGATGGCATTAAGCGTTGGCGTCGATCCCTTAGTAATAGTAGGTTTTATGCCGGCAGCTTACGGTTATTTTGTTCTGCCGACTTATCCTTCCGATCTGGCCTGCATCGGCTTTGACCGTTCGGGAACAACACATATCGGTAAATTTATCATCAATCACAGCTTCCTGGTGCCGGGGCTTATTGGCGTAGGCAGTGCCTGCTTTGCCGGGTATATGCTCGTACATATGGTATACTGATCTAATAAGCTTTTGACCCAATCTGTAACAACAAAAGAGTTTATCTCAATAATTGAGATAAACTCTTTTTATTTACTCACACCAACAGCAACGCACAAGCATAAAAAAGCGGTTTGCCATTTTAGCAAACCGCTTTCAGCTTAGTTTTACAGAAACTACATCAATTATTGAGCTTCCTTAGCTTCGGCAATGATCTTTTCGGCCATTTTCATCGGTACGTCCTCATAATGGTCAAACTTCATTTCAAAAGTACCCAAGCCCTGAGTCAGAGCACGCAGGTCAACCGCATATTCGGAAATCTCGGCATAAGGAACCTGCGCTTTTACGCAGCCCATACCGTCTTCCAAACTCTGCATACCCAAAATACGTCCGCGTTTAGAGTTCAAATCGCCAATAACATCGCCCATCATTGATTCGGCGCAATAAACATCCAAATTATAAACAGGCTCCATTAAAACAGGTTTCGCCTGTTCCATAGCTTTTTTGAACGCCATATTGGAAGCGATCTTAAACGCCATTTCTGAAGAATCGACAGTATGATAAGAACCGTCAAGCAGCGTAATGCGAACATCGACTACCGGATACCCGGCCAAGATGCCGTGTTCCATGGACTCACGCATACCTTTTTCAACAGCCGGAATATATTGCCGCGGCACAGCACCGCCGAAAATCTTGTCAACAAACTCAAAGCCTTCTCCTGGCGGCAAGGGTTCCATCTTGATCACAACGTGACCATACTGGCCATGTCCACCGGATTGTTTCTTATGCTTGCCTTCAACCTCCGCCGTTCCGCGGATAGTTTCTCTGTATTCAACGATAGGCGCACGCAAATCGGCTTCCACACCGAATTTACGTTTCATACGCTCCATAATGATCTCGATATGCTGATCGCCCATGCCACTGACCAGAGTTTCCTTCGTCACACTGTTCTTAGTAACAATGATAGTCGGGTCCTCGTCCATCAAACGGTTCAAAGCAGTGGCGATCTTCTCTTCCTCGCCTTTCTTTTTAGCGTAAATGGCACGAGTATACATCGGCAGCGGGAATGCGATCGGCGCAAACAAAACAGGTGAGTTCTTGTCGCTGAGCGTATCGCCGGTAGACGTAAACTGCAATTTAGTAGTAACGCCAATATCACCGGCAACAACTTCCTTCATCGGGATCTGAGTTTTACCACGCATCGTAAAAATACCGCCAATACGTTCTTCTTTTTCACGGCTGGCATTATAAACCATGCTGTCACTCTTGATCGTGCCCGAGAATACTCTAAAGAAGCTCAAACGGCCAACAAAAGGATCAGACGTAGTTTTGAAAACCAAAGCTGCCATAGGTGCGTTGGCATCGCGGATCTCTTCTTCTTCAGTTTCCGGATTCGTAACAACAAAGTCATTCAGAATAGCCGGATAGGTAAAATCGATAATCGCGTTCATAACGCGTCCCAAGCCAATATCTTTATATGCGCTTCCGCAAAGGACAGGGAAAATAATCGCTTGACGAATGCCTTTGATCAGGCAATCCATAATTTCCTCATCGCTGATAGTTTCGCCTTCCAGATAACGCATCATGCAGTCATCATCAGCCTCAACAGCAGCTTCGACCATTTTTTCATGCGCTTCTTTGGCATACTCCAGCATATCTTCAGGAATGTCCATTTCGATGGAATCGTTGCCGTTAGCTTTATAAGCCTTCATTTTGTAGAGGTCGATAACGCCGCAGAAATCGGCTTCCTTACCGAGAGGTAATTGCAGCGGCAATACACGTTTACCGATCTTAGCACGCAGGTTGTCAAGGATACTATCAAAATCAGCATTTTCACGATCCATCTTATTAACGAAAATGATACGCGGCAAATGTGCTTCTTCTGCCAGCTTCCAGCACTGCTCAGTGCCAACCTGCACGCCCGAAGTAGCGCATACAACGATCAAAGCGCTGTCAACGGCACGGAAAGCGCCTTTGACCTCGGCTACAAAGTCGGCAAAGCCTGGTGTATCAATAAAATTGATTTTGGTATCACGCCATTCAACAGGCGCCAAAGTTGCATTGACAGATACGCCGCGTTTTATTTCTTCCGGCTCATAGTCAGTGGTGGTAGCCCCGTCTTCTACCTTGCACATTCTGGAAATTGCTCCCGAACGATACAGTAAGGCTTCGGTAACAGACGTCGTTCCAGCCCCACCGTGACCCACAATGGCCACGTTTCTGATCCTATCTCCAGTATACTCTTTCATGATTACTCCCCCTTGTCCTACAAAATTTGATGTTATTACAATTCGCTGGTTGCAAGGGCTTTTCCTGCATTTTAGCTGAAATTTAAGAATTTACCGTTTTTAAAACAACAAAGTGTAACGCAAGTAACAATAACCGCAGCTTCTCTGTTATAAACCATCTATAGAACTTTTCCAACTACCAAAATACAAAAAACGCAGACTGTCAGAAACAGTCTGCGTTCAAATCACTTATTAAGTTTTATTTCAGCATTTCCAATACACATAAAGCGCTTAGAGTTTTAGAATCGAAGATATCGCCTTCCAGCACCATTTCCCTGACCTGCTGCGGCGTTAATTTTACGACATCGATAAACTCATCTTCATCAGTATGCTGGTTGTGTTTTTCCAAACCGCGCGCCGCATACAGGTGAATAACTTCATCAGTGAAGCCCGGTGTAGTAACGATAGAAGTCAGCCTTTGCCATTCCTTCGCACTATAACCGGTTTCTTCCGACAGTTCCCGCTCAGCACATACGTCCGGTTCTTCACCCGGGTCAAGTTTCCCTGCCGGGATCTCATACATTACTGTTCCCACAGGATAGCGGTATTGTTTTACAAAAATAATACTGCCATCGTCTAAAATAGGAACAATAGCTATAGCCCCCGGATGATGGATCAGTTCACGTGTCGTTTCTCTTCCGTTCGGCAAGATTACCGAATCAATATTCACCTGCAGCAGACGTCCTGAAAATCCCACTTTACTGCAGATAAAGGTTTCATCTAAATTTGCCTGATGAATTTTTTTCATAGCTCTCACCTTGCCTGTTTATTTTTAGCAGCCGCTGCTAAAAGCTCTTTAGCATTAGCGTAGGCTACTTCGCTGACATTATCGCCGACTGTCATCCTCATCAGTTCCTGGATACGGCCTTCTTCATCCAGTACAGTCAACCCTGTTGAAGTTCGTCCGCCTGTACTTTCCTTGCGGATCAGAAGATGCCTGTCAGCAAAAGAAGCTATCTGTGGCAAATGCGTGATACACAGTACCTGTCCTACCTTGGCAATAACGGCGATCTTTTCGGCCATTTTCTGTGCGGTAACGCCGCCGACGCCTGTATCGATCTCGTCAAAAACCATTGTCGGTACACCGCTGGCATTTAGAAGCACCGTTTTAATAGCCAGCGCCACACGTGACAGCTCGCCGCCGGAAGCGACTTTTAACAAGGGTCTGATCGGTTCTCCCAGGTTAGCTGTAAACAGGAAGGTCAATTCATCCTTACCTGTTTTAGTCAGGGTGTCTTTAGCAGTTACCTCGATCTCAAACCTGCCTTCCGGCATTGCCAGATCATGGATATGTGCCGTAACTTTAGATGCCAGCCGCCCGGCATATTTAGCGCGCAGCTGAGATAAGCTTTGCGCCTGCTGTTCTAATTCACCTTTTTGCTGCGCCAGCAGCTGTTTGGTTTTAGCAATGTTGCTTTCCAGCTGCGCCAATTCATCGGCCTGCTGCTGTGCCTGCTCTAAGTATGCAGTGATCGCTTCATAGCTGTCGCCGTATTTTTTCTGCAGACGATACCACAGATCCAAGCGTTCCTCTACATAAGCTGCTCTTGCAGCATCATATTCCTCGCTGCTTAGATAATCGCTCAGCTCACGCCGGCATTCATCCAATGCGATCCAGCTGCCTTCCAGGCTTTCACACGCATTATGCAGCCGTTCATCATAACGCACAACTGCCGCCAGCTGATCTTTAGCTGCCGCCAAATTATCAAGAATACCTCTTTCGCTGTCAAGATATTCATGAGCACTGTTGACTGCTGTCATGATCTTGCCGCTGTTCTGCAGACGTTTTACCTCTTCCTGTAAGGCTTCAAGTTCGCCTGCTTCCAATGCGGCCTCAGTAATTTCTTTGATTTCCCATTCCAGACGGTCTAAAATGCGTTCCCGCTCACTGCCGGTTTGCTCCAGCTGTGTCAGCTTCGCCTGCGTAGTCAGATAGGCTGTATACAGCTCCCGATACGTTTTACGCACAGGAGCAATCTCTTCCCGTCCATACAAATCGACCAATGCCAACGGTGCATCAGACTTTAGAAGCGCCTGGTTTTCATGCTGGCCATGAATATCGACCAAAAGTTCGCTGAAGCTTTTGAGTACTGCCAATGGTACCTGCACGCCGTTAACTGTAGCCTGGCTTTTGCCGTTGGCTAAAATACGCCGCCTCAAAAACAGTTCGTCCTCTTCGTCTATCCCCTGCTCTGCCAGCAAAGACTTAACTGCTTCTATCCCGCTGATATCGAATACCGCCTGCACCCAAAAGGAATCAGCTCCGCTGCGGATATAGTCCGCCGAAGCCCGATTACCCAGCACGACGCCAAAAGCATCGATCAGAATAGACTTACCTGCACCGGTCTCACCTGTAAAAATATTGAAACCGGGGGCAAAATCTATTTTCGCATCTTCAATTAAAGCAAAATTATGCACATGCAAAGATTGCAACATCGTTAAACGACCTCGTCCTATCAGCGATTATTAAAGCGTTCCATAAAGGTTACAGTGTTATCTTTTGAATCGACAGCAACAAAAATAGTATCATCACCAGCAACAGTCCCCAAAACCTCCGGCCATTTCATATAATCAATAGCATAAGCTACCGATTGTGCAGTACCGGGAAGACTGCGGACAACTACCAGATTTTCAGAGGCACGCATGCCTATGATAGAATCCTGGAAAGTACGTTCCAGACGTCCGGGAGTCAGCAGCATATTATGCTCTTTAGGAAAAGCATAATGATAATTGCCTTCGGCATCCGGAACTTTAATGAGCATCAGCTCTTTGATGTCGCGGGAAACAGTAGCCTGAGTTACCTCGATACCGTCGTGGCGTAAAGCAGCCGCCAAATCTTCCTGAGTTTCGATTTTGCTGTGTTCGATGATTTCTTTGATCTTGCCGTGTCTGATACCTTTCACGTCTCTCACCTCATATCTGTATTTGTAAGCGGTTGGGTATTTTAAAGCATTTCCGTATTACGGATCAGCTTTTCCTGCCAGGTTTCATAATAACTGCGGCCATTGAGCCTGATAAAAGTTACTTTGTCAGGGCTTTTGGCAATTCTTACCGTATCATTTTCCGCTATCGATGCTACTATTTCTCCATCCGCCGAAAGCAACAGTTCTTCATAGGGCGGAATAGCATTCAGTTCTATGACCCTGTCCATCGGAATCAAAAGCGGTCTTGTATAAAGCGCATGAGCGCAGATAGGTGTAATAATAGTAACATCGAGGCTGGGATGTACAAGCGGCCCCCCTGCCGATAACGAATACGCAGTAGAGCCTGTAGCCGTTGCCATGATGATACCGTCAGCGGCATAATTGCCCGAACGTTTGCCATTGACCTTCAGACTGAGATGCGCCAGCTTTGAAAAATGCCCCTTGGCCACTACCATATCGTTTAAGGCGTGAGCGTCAATCAAAACCTTACCGTCACGCCAAACACAGGCCTGCAGCTGACTGCGCTCTTCCAGCACATATTCTCCGGCCGTCAGCTTGGATAAGGCTTCCGGCAGTTCTTTGAGTTCTATTTCCGCTAAAAAGCCTAATTTCCCAAAATTGACACCAAATACAGGGATTTTCAGCGGCGCCAAAAATCTCGTCATCTGCAGCAGCGTACCATCGCCGCCTAAAGATACCGCCATATGCATCTGCTTCAGGCTTGCCCTGTCGCAAACGTCGTAGCTGGGCCTGTCCTGATAATCCAGACGCTGCGGCAGTACCGCCTCGATTTCAGCCTTATCGCACAAATCCAACACTTTCGGCAAACTGTTTTTGACATTTTCTTTTTTCATATTGGGGAATATCCCCAACCGTAATTTATTCATAAAAGCCTCGCTGTTTCTACTCCTGGGTCTGTGGTTTATCCAAATCACCATGTGATTTGGATACAAGCTCGTCAATCATAGTTTCACTTACCGCATTGTCATCACCCAGTGTCAGATGCAGTAAGTACTCAATATTGCCTTCAGGCCCTTTGATAGGAGAAAAATCCAGTCCGGCAATACCAAAACCTTCTTCTTTAGCAAAAGCTACTACTTTTTTGATAACGTCGGCATGTACCTTAGGGTCGCGTACGACACCTTTTTTTCCGACGTTTTCTTTGCCGGCCTCAAACTGCGGCTTAACAAGCGCAATAACAAAGCCAGTTGGCTTAAGCAGTTTATGTACCGCCGGCAGCACCTTATCCAAAGAAATAAATGCCACGTCGATAGTTGCTGCGTCTACCAGTTCTCCCAAGCTTTCAGCTTCAAGATAGCGCACGTTAGTGCGTTCCATATTTACGACACGCTCATCACTGCGCAGCTTCCAGGCCAGCTGACCATAGCCTACATCAACGGCGTACACTTTAACAGCGCCATTCTGCAGGGCACAGTCGGAAAATCCGCCTGTGGAAGCGCCGATATCCGCAACTGTTTTACCTTCTACGCTGATGGGGAATATCTGCAGTGCCTTTTCCAATTTCAGCCCACCGCGGCTCACATATTTAAGTTTTTCGCCCAGCAGGCGTATCGCTGCCTCTTCGGGAACCTGTGTCCCCGGTTTATCTATTTTCTGTTCATTGACCAGCACCTGACCTGCCATAATGGCAGCCTGAGCCCTTGCCCGGCTTTCAAAAAGTCCTCTGGCTGTCAGCAGTGCGTCTAATCGTTCTTTTTTCACTTTGCTTCTCCGGCACCTTTCACCAAAGCAGTAATTTTTTCTTTTATACTTTCTGTATCTAAACCCAGATCCCGGAACAAATATTTTTTGTCACCATGCGGTACAAATTCGTCAGGGAGTCCCAAATTTAAGACCTGCACCTTTTGCATCAGACCGGCTTTATTAAGCAGCTCTAAAACTGCAGAGCCAACACCGCCAGCCAGCACGCCTTCTTCCAGGGTGACCAGTTTTCCATATTTTTCGGCCGCCTGAACGATCAATTCTTCATCAAGAGGTTTGGCAAAACGCAGATTGATCACACCAGCCTGAATACCGTTTGCCGCCAAAGCATCAGCAGTCCGCAAAGCTGTTTGCACCATGCTGCCGATCGCCAGCAGGCAAACATCGGTACCTTCCCGCAAAAGCTCACCTTTACCAATAGGAAGTTCTTTCAGTTCGTCTTCACAGTCAACGCCAATACCGCTGCCGCGCGGATAACGGATCGCGATCGGTCCGTTGAATTGTAATGCCGTGTTCAGCATCTGACGAAGTTCGTTTTCGTCCTTAGGTGCCATAATCGTCATCCTGGGCATCGAACGCAGATAAGCATAATCAAAAACACCATGATGTGTAAAACCGTCGTCACCGACGATACCGGCACGGTCAAGGCACATCGTTACATGCAGATCCTGCATGCAGATATCGTGCAGCACCGAATCATACGCTCTTTGTAAAAATGTAGAATACACCGCAACAACGGGCTTCATTCCAGCAGCCGCCATACCGGCAGCCGCAGTAACAGCATGCTGCTCAGCGATACCTACGTCCAAAAAGCGCTGCGGATAGCATTCGGCAAATTTGTTAAGACCGGTGCCGTCAGGCATAGCCGCGGTGATAGCAACAATATCTGCATCTTGTTCAGCTAGTTCGACCAAAGTTTTACCAAACATTTCCGTGTAAGCGATCGGAGCCTGCGGATCGGTGATTTTTTTACCTGTTGCAATCTCAAACGGACCCGTGCCATGAAATTTATTCGGACTTTTTTCTGCAGGTTCATAGCCTTTACCTTTTTTAGTGATCACATGCACTAAAACAGGACCATCGACATGCTTTGCCGCTTCCAAAACCTCCAGCAGCTTATTCAAATCATGGCCGTCAATCGGGCCAAGATATTTAAAGCCCAACTCTTCAAAAACAGAGCTTGGTACCATCAGGTACTTTACACTGCCTTTAACACGTTCGATAGCATTTAAAACATCAGTGCCGAAGTCCAGGCTTTTCAGCCAGCCTTCAACATCGTGTTTGATTTTGTTATAGGTTTCACCTGTGCGCAGATCGCACAAATACTGTGACATCGCGCCGACATTTTTAGAAATAGACATTTCGTTGTCGTTTAAAATAACGATCATTTTTTTATGCAGATCGCCGGCATTATTCAAAGCTTCAAAAGACATACCGCCAGTCATCGAACCATCACCGATAACGGCAATAACATTATTATCTTCACCTTTAAGATCACGTGCTACAGCCATCCCCAAAGCAGCTGAGATGGATGTGCTGGAATGTCCTGTACCAAAAGCATCGTGCTCGCTTTCTTTACGCTTCGGGAATCCTGACAGGCCTTTATATTGCCGCAGCGTCGGAAACTGGTCCTTACGCCCCGTCAGTATTTTATGGATGTATGACTGATGGCCTACATCCCAGATAATTTTATCCTTCGGTGTCGTAAATACTTTATGCAAAGCCAAGGTCAGTTCTACCACACCTAAATTAGGAGCTAAATGGCCGCCGTTTTTAGAAACGACATCAATGATCAGCTGCCTGATCTCGCCTGCTAAAAGCTTCATTTCATCCAGAGTCAGCATTTTCAGATCTGCGGGAGAATTTATTTTTTGCAATAATTGCTCATTTTGCATTCAGCAATCCGCCTTTCTTCTCAATAACAAATAACTTAGCTTTTACGCCCGCACATCATTTTTGTAATCTCACGCAGAGCTTCGGCATTTTCTCCAAACATTTCCAGACAGCCCAGCGCCTCGTCAACAGTTTTCTGAGCCAGCGCTTTGGCGCCTTCCAGAGTATATAAGGTCACATAAGTGGACTTATGCTTTTTCTCATCACTATGCGCTGCCTTGCCCATCTGAGCAGCATCACCCTCGACATCAAGGATATCGTCTGTGATCTGGAAAGCAAGCCCCAAAAGATCGGCAAATTTTGTCAAAGCCAGCAGTTCATCACTGGCAGCACCAGACAATCGCGCGCCACTGCGAACTGCCGCAATGAAAAGTGCTCCTGTTTTGCCTGCATGCAGCTTACGCAGTTCTTCTTCACTGATCTGCCTGCCTTCGGAATCAAGATCAATGACCTGACCGCCGACCATACCGAAGTTTCCGGCACACATTGCTACTTCGCGCACAGTTTCGATCAAAGCTTCCGCCGGTACGTTTTTTTGTTCCAGCATCACTTCAAAGGCAAGGGTCAGTAAAGCGTCACCAGCCAAAAGCGCCAGCGCTTCCCCAAAAACCTTGTGGTTGGTCAAACGGCCGCGACGATATTCATCATCATCCATACAAGGCAGATCATCATGGATCAGCGAATAGGTGTGGATCATTTCTAAACCACAGGCTACCGGCAGAAAATTATAACCGCTGACACCCAAAGCATCGGCTGTTGCCATTAAAATTATGGGACGGATACGCTTGCCACCTGCCAGCAGGCTGTAAGCCATTGCTTCATCGACACGCGAGATGCCCTTTTTTTCCAAACGTTTTTCCAGAAAAGTATTGACCAGCTTCTGCCTGTCTTCGTAATACTTATTAAAATCCATGTCAATCCTCCAGCTCTGCGAATGTTTCCAGTTCATATTCGTTATCGTCGTCAGCAGCAACGACGATTTTTTCTACTTCCTGCTGCACCGTATTGAGTTTAGTCATGCATACCTTACTCAAAGCAACGCCCTGCTGAAACGCTGCAAGCGCTTCTTCCAGCGGCAGTTCTCCACTTTCCAGCAGCTGTACCTGCTGTTCCAGCTCGGCCAACGCTTCTTCAAACTTTATGTTTTTGGCGATTTTTTTCATCGTCATTGTTTTTCACGCCTTTCTACCTGCTGCACAACCGATATCACATCACCGTCAGCAACCTGAGTCCTGAGTTCTTCTCCCCAGCGCACATCTGCGATACTGCGCAAAGCCCTGCCTGAGTCTGTCTTGGTTATCGAATAACCTCTGGCAAGTACCGTCAGCGGTGATAAAGCATCAAGCCGCGCTACCAGCAGTCCAAACTTGTGCTGCCGTTTCTGCAGAACACTTTCCATCCTGCCCTGCAGCTGCCGCATCGCCATATCTGTACGCTGCTGCAATGGCTCCAGCCAGCGTTCCGGCTTAGATAAAACCCATGATCCCTGCAAACGCTGCAGCTTATGCTGCGCCTGTTCCAGTTGATGCACAAGCACCCTCTCGCCGCGTGCTGTCAGTTCCTCAACATAGCGCAGATACGAATCAGCATCTGCAACAACCAGCTCTGCAGCCTGTGAAGGCGTAGCTGCCCTGCGGTCAGCAGCAAAATCTGACAATGTAAAATCAGTTTCGTGCCCTACTGCTGAAACTACTGGTATTTCAGACGCAGCAATAGCACGCACAACAGGCTCTTCATTAAAAGCCCACAATTCTTCTATGGAACCGCCGCCGCGTCCCACGATCAGGACGTCAGCCAAACGGTGTTTATTCATAAACCGGATCGCCCTGACAATTTCAGCAGCAGAACCATCTCCCTGTACCTTGACAGGAAACAGCAACAGCTTGATGCCGCGATTGCGGCGCCGCGCGACAGTAATCATATCACGTACAGCAGCACCGGAAGGCGATGTTATCATTCCAACTGTTTTAGGGTTCAGCGGCAGTTCACGTTTACGTTCACTGTCAAACAACCCCTCCTCAGTCAGTTTTTTCTTTAATTCTTCATAAGCCAGCATCAGATCTCCGGCACCTAACGGCAGCAGCAGGTCTGTATAAAGCTGATAAACGCCATCACGCTCGTACACTCCGACACGCCCGATAGCAACAACAGTATCACCGTTTTGCGGTTCAAACCGCAGACTGCGCGCCTGATTGCGAAACATAACTGCTTTCAGTACGCCGCCGGCATCTTTCAAGGTAAAATAACAATGCCCTGAAGAATAACGTTTAAAATTAGAGATCTCACCCTGGATCTGGATATTAGTGAAAGTACGATCGCCCTCCAGCAGGCTTTTGATCATCAAATTCAATTCACTTACGGAATAAATTACTTCATTCATAACTGCTTTCTCCCTGCCTGAACGCATAAGCAGCGCAGCCGGCAGCATTATCGGGGCTAAACCGGCTTTCGGGTATCCAGACCCTGATCCTGCGTTTAGCAAGTTTTTCTATCATATGACGGCGGATATAAGCATTAGAAGCCACACCGCCTACCAGCAAAACATCAAAAATTTCTTTCTGCGCCGCAACGTTACGGATCATCCTGACAAAGGTTTCTGCCAGGGCATATTGCACACCTGCCGCCAAAGCTGCAGGATCAGCGCCAGCCTCGATTTTACGCAAAGCTGCAGTAGCAGGCCCGGATAAACTGACATCACCCTGACGTACTGCTACCGGCAATTCGATGCAATCGGCCGCAGTTGCCGCCAGTTGTTCTAAAGCGGCTCCTGCCGGAAACTGCAGTCCCAACGCAACACCTACTCTGTCAACAAACTGACCGGCATGCAGATCTTTACTGCCGCCTGCCTGTGTCAGTGCATAAGTGCTGTCAGCGCGTTTTTCCGCTAATAATAAGTCAGTAGTGCCGCCGGAAGCATGTAAAAGCAGAAAACGGTCGGCATCAGGCCCCTGCGCTGACCACAATCCGGCTTCCAAGTGATTTTCCTGATGGCTGATCTGCCACAACGGAATTTCGTTTACAGCCGCTAAAGAGCGCGCCAGGCCCAACCCAACCAAAAATGCTGGCATATACGAATCTTCCAAGGGCCGCGGGCGGGCAGAAACACCGATACCGATGACTTTCAGCGGCTTTTTTAAAACCTCTTCCAGCAAAATCGGCAGGTTACGCGTATGCTGAAACACCATCTCCGACTGCTGCAGACCTCTGCAGCCCGGTTTCACTTGTAAAATCCTGCGGGCCTCACCTACCAGTCCGCCTTCTCTGCCGATCAGTGCGACCGACGTTGTATAGCAGCTGGTATCAATGCCCAGATAGACCTCATTTTTAGACATCACTGCGAACCATTTTACCTAGAACTCCGTTGATAAACCGCGGAGTATCATCTGTTCCATAAATTTTCGCTATTTCCACAGCTTCGTTGATTGCCACATTAGGCACCAGCTTTTCTGCTGTAAAAAACATTTCATAAACGGCGACCCGCAAAATATTACGGTCGACAGCCGGCATACGCTCCAAGGTCCAGTCAATAGCATACTCACTGATCCTGGCATCTATCGCTTCACTATTAGCCAAAACACCATTTAAAACATCCTGTGCATACTCTTTGGCTTTTTCAGCACTTTTATCAGACCGTTCTTCAACAGCAGCATTCAACGCTGCCTCACAGTCGACCTGAGCAAAATCTATCTGAAACAAACTTTGTAAAACCAATTCCCTTGCAATCCTGCGAATCATATTAGCCCTCTCTTGTCTGAAATTTATTTATGATAGCCTGGCGGCAGCAGTCTGTCCAGCCATTCCATCAGGTCTTCTTTTTTGTCCAGCTTATTGCCGAGGAAGAACCCGGCAGTAATACATATGAGCAGAAAAATCGTCTGCAGAAAGCCTAAGATCAAAAACATTACGCCGATAAACAGACCAAATATAGACCCAAGCAGCCGGCCACGGTAATTCTTCCAAAGATCACTGAAAATTTCGTTAAGCATGCCGTCTACCTCCTCAGCCTTTCGCTTTGATCTGCTTGAAGAACAGATCTATGTCCTTGATCTCCATACCCAAGACCTTTTTGATCGTATCACGTACATTATATTTAATTTCATCTGTAGTTTCAGGAATATTTATACCAGGCTCTATCGACGCATTGATGCGAATACTGATATGTTCTTCGCCCATTTTTGCCTCGACCTTAACGCCATAAACACCATAAACCTCTTTAGCGATCTCCGCTACATAATCTTCAATAGCGCTTTTACCGACAGATACTTTACCGGAATCGGCACTGCTGATCGTCAGCGAAGTCATTCCAGTCGCGCCAATACCTGCAATAAGCAGGCGGATACTTACCAGCAGAATGATGATCCCGCCCACCGCATACTCCCAGTTGCCGGGAATAGTAGCAAAGAAAGCAGTGATAGCAGTCTGGCCGATAACGCCCAAGCTGCAAAGCACTACCAAAACGGCCACTACTGCCATCAAAAAAGTGTATAAAGTTAAAATTATTCTATCAGGTATTCCCAAAATAACTCACTCCTCACCAAAGAAATTTTCATGGGCGGCGTCCATTTTTTCCAGGCTCTCTTCCAATTCGCTCTTGGGTCGGCGCGCCACGCCCTGTATATGCACATCGACGAATTTGACTTCATAACCGGTCATGTTTTCGATTGCTTCTTTAACCTTTTCCTGTATTTCCAAAGCTATTTCAGGGATACATGAACCATATTCAACATTAACATAAACTGCGGCTGTCACAACATGCCCATCGACGGTAATCCGTACACCCTTGGCAAAACTTTTCTTACCTAAAAATTCATTCAGGCCTTCGGCAAAACTGCCGCTCATACCAATAACACCGTTGACTTCCTGCGCAGCCAGTCCTGCAACAATACTGATTACTTCGTCGGCAACTTTCACATCACCGATTTCGTCAGGCAGCTGTTCTTCTGCCTCAGCTGCATCGTCTGCATTCACAAACTCCCCTGTACCTGTTTCCAATTCTTTATCTTCAGAATCTGATTTCAACTACCATGCCACCTCCTGTCTGTGCGGCAACAGAATATACTTACCCTATTTTGCTTTTAATTATACCATAACTACTGCGTGAATACTATGTATAAATGCATAAAAAAACAGCGGCGAAAGTAAATTCACCGCTGTTTAAACAGTCGCTTTTAATTATGCACGTTCGATATATTCGCCAGTTCTGGTATCGATGCGAAGAACATCGCCTTCGTTGATGAACAGAGGAACTTTTACAACATAACCGGTATCCATTTTAGCCGGTTTGCTGCCGCCGGTAGCGGTATCGCCGCGGATGCCGGGATCGGTTTCAACTACGGTCAGCTCAACAGTATTCGGCAGGTCAACACCGAGAATACGGCCTTCGTAAACCATGATTTTAACATCCATATTTTCTTTCAGGAAGTTCAAAGCATTACCCAACTGCTCTTTTGTCAATTCTGTCTGCTCATAGTTTTCGTTATCCATAAAAACATATTGTCCGTCAGATTCATATAAATATTGCATTTCACGACGGTCAACACGTGCTTTAGGCAGACGTTCGCCTGCATTAAAGGTACGTTCAACAACAGAACCAGTACACATGTTACGCATTTTAGCGCGGACAAAAGCTGCACCCTTACCAGGTTTTACATGCTGGAACTCAACGACTTGCCAGGCATCGCCGTCAATAGTAACAGTCACATTAGTTTTAAATTCGTTAGTAGAAATCATAAATAGTCCTCCTATATAAAAAATTAAACAATTTCCATCAGCTGTTTTTTAACCCCGGTCAGCACTTTTGCGCCTTCGTCGGTCAACACAACCGTGTCTTCTATACGTACACCGCCCTTGCCGGGGATGTAAATACCAGGTTCAACAGTAAATGTCATACCGGGCTGCAAAATTACATTCTGACCGCGTTTGTTGATATTCGGCATTTCATGGATCTCAAGACCGATACCATGTCCCAGCCCATGCACATAGTTTTCGCCATACCCCCGGGAAGTTATATAATCCCTGACAACAGCGTCCAGCTCTGCACCGGTAATACCGGGTTTAGCATTTTTCAAACCGCGCCACTGGGCTTCTTCAACAATGGTATAAATTTCTTTATGCCATGAGTTGGCCATTCCCAAGACAACGGTACGGGTCATATCAGAATGATAGCCGTCATAAACGGCACCGAAATCAAAAGTAATAAAGTCGCCGATCTCCACTTCTTTATCGGAAGCGATACCATGCGGCAGCGCAGAACGTTCACCCGAAGCTACGATAGTTTCAAAAGCGAGTTTTTCTGCTCCCAGGCTGCGCATATAGTATTCCAGGCGGCCAGCCAGAGTTTTTTCAGTCATGCCGGGCTGTAATTCATCCAGCAACCGCAAATACGCCTCGTCGGCAATTTTTACAGCGCGCCACATCAATTCCAGCTCGCGTTTATCTTTGACCATACGGATATATTTCAGGTCAATGACCTTCAGTTCTTTGCCGCATAGAAGCTCCTGCAAAGTATTGAAGTCATTATAAGTGAAATAATCGCCGTCAAAACCAACTGTTTTAGCATCCTGCGCCAATTCGGCAACTGTATGCCAGATGTTTTCCGCATATTCGACGATATGGCAGCATTTGGCTTCTGCCCTTGCTTGATACAAGTATCTGCCATCAGTGACAAGGACAGCCCGACGGTCATCGGCATAAAGAATGCTCGAATCACCTCTGAAGCCGGTCAAATAGCGAATTGTATTAACGTCTTTAATAACGACGCAATCCAAATGTTCTTTTTCCAGAAAATCAAAGATTTTACCGATACGCGGCATAAATCCTTACCTCACTTTTTTTATAAAATAATACGATACCCAAATATTTTATCACACTTTTGACAATTTGCCTACAAAGCTTCATTAAAACTTTCAAGAATTTCTACTGAAAACGGCATATTTTCAACAATTTCTAAAACATCATTATAGGTATCAGGCGTACCACGCAAAAGAATGATGCCTTCCTGATGATCAATCGTGCTGACTAAGGCCAGATGCTCATAGCCCTCCATGATCCAGTTTACGTCTGCTATACGCTCAGGCGCCACCTTCGCGTAGATGGTACTTCGGTCTTCTAACATATTACCTTCCTCCGCAGCAGCGAATCAGGCATCAAAGCCCTGTCGCTGACGATAGAAAATTTTTGTTGAGCATGCGGTGCACAGTCGATACTTTCTCCGTCTGCATTACGCATATCCTCTAAAGTTAGCGGGAACAGTTCCCCGTCCGGCATCAGCAGTTCCAATACCTCGCCGTTTTTCACATTGTTGCGCTGTTCAATATAAGCGCGTTTAGCGTCAGCATCATATGCAAGCACGATACCGACAAAATCATGTGTCTGTTCATAACTGGAGGTCGTATAGACCTGTCCGTCACTGCCTGGTTTGCCAAAAGCAAACCCTTTCGTATACGGCCGGTGAGAAACTTTTTCCAACTCCTGACGCCATTCATCCGTGACCTGATATTTTTTGGGATCGTTACAGTAAGCGTCGATCGCTTTACGGTATACGCTGACCACAGTCGCTACATAATGGATACTTTTCATACGCCCTTCGATTTTCAGGCTGCAAATGCCCCCCTCTATCAAATCAGGAATATGATCGATCAGACACAGATCTTTTGAATTCATTACATAAGTACCGCGTTCATCCTCTTCAATATCAAAGCCTTCATCAGGACGGTTCTTTTCGATAAGGCTGTATTCCCAGCGGCAGGCCTGCGCACAGGCACCACGGTTGCCGTCGCGTCCAGTCAGATAACTGCTGAGCAGACAGCGGCCGGAATATGAGATACACATTGCTCCATGCACAAAGGCTTCCAGCTCAACATCAGTCCTTGCACCGATTTCCCGGATTTCCTCCAGTGACAGCTCGCGTGCCAGCACGACACGTTCAGCTCCCAGTGCCTTCCATGCCTGCACTGCTGCCCAGTTACTTGTATTAGCCTGCGTACTTACATGCAGCGGCATTTCAGGTACAGTCTGACGTGCCACGTTCCAAACACCCAGATCAGAAATAAGCAAAGCGTCAACTCCGGCCTGCTGCAATTCCAGCAGATAGTCCGGCAGTCTGGCCAAATCTTCGTTATGGGCAAAAATATTAACCGTCACATAGACCTTTTTGCCAAGTCCGTGCGCGTAAGCAGCCGCTTCTGCAATTTCTTCAATACTGAAATTATTGGCAAAAGCCCGCAGCCCAAACATCTTACCACCCAAATAAACGGCATCAGCGCCATAACGCAAAGCTATTTTACATTTTTCCATATTTCCTGCCGGCGCCAAAAGCTCCGGCTTATTTTTCATTCTCGTCATATTACTTCCTTATTGTGGTCCATGAATATCTTCGATTGCCTTCAAATGCTCGGCATAAGTTTTCGTAAAACGGTGATGTCCGTCTTTTTCAGCAACAAAGTATAAATACTCCGTTTTTTCAGGATTTAAAACAGCCTTGATCGCACTCATCCCAGGACTGGAAATCGGTCCCGGCGGCAAACCTGGATTTTGATAAGTGTTATAAGGGTTTTGGATCCTGGTATCTGCAATTGTAATTTCTTCTTTTTGAGTCCCCAAAATATACTGAATAGTAGTATCTGACTGAATCGGCATATAAATCTCTAAGCGACGCAGAAAAACTCCGGCAATGCGCGGCTGTTCTTCTTTAAAAACAGCTTCCATCTCTACCAGGGCTGCCATATTTACCAGATCTCTGATCGACATTTTCTGTTTTTCTGCTTCTTCCGGAATATTTTCTTTGTTCATCTGCGTATTGAATTCCTTGACCATCATGGCCAGCATATCTTTTTCATTCATACCGATGTCAAACATATAGGTAGAGGGAAAAATAAATCCTTCCGCCTTATAAATAACATTAGGATCACTGGTTTCCATATAGGGATATGGAGTATAATTACGCGCGGCTTCGATGAACTTTTCAGCAGAACCAAGACCTTCAGCCTCAATTTTTTTCGCAGTTTTAACTACGGTAAAGCCTTCTGGAACCGTAAACCTCACCCGCTGCACCTGTCCCTTTGACAGAACTTCAACGATCTCACTGTTAGACATCCCGGCTGTTATTTCATAACGCCCGGCCTGCAGATCGCGTTCCAATCCACGGAATTTGGCTTCCAGTCGAAATGCTTCCGGAGTTTTCACCAATTTCTGCTTATGCAGAAGATTTGCGATATCCGCAGTAGTCATCCCCGGCTCAACCGTAATCAGATACGGGCTTCCAGTCGCCAGATCTTTATTGCTGCCAGTGTAGTTCAATACCCAGTAAGCACCTACTACAACTACCAGAAAGATGCCTAAAAAAAATGGCAGTACCTTCCTCATTTTTCCATTCCCTTCACACCAGAGATAATAAAGCTCAAAAAGTGCCGGACAGTATGTCCGGCACTAGCAGTTGTTATTCTTCGTCCCAGTCTTCCATGAGTTTTTCGTAAGCAGCTTTTACTTCATCAAACTCTTCGTCTGTAGGAGCTAAATAAACTTCTTCGCCGTTTTCATCAAACTCAATACGGGCGATAATCACATTTTCTTCTTCGTCTTCCTCATGTTCATGGCAGTGACAATCTTCATCTTCACATTCGCAGTCTTCCAAATTGATCTGCGCTAAAATAGCGAAATTTTTCTTGCCTACAGGTACTACCATTTCTTCACGAAAATATAATTCGTTGCCTTCATCGTCAGTAATAACTACGATTTGTTCTTCTTCCATAGCTTCCATATTTTCTTTATTTTCTGTTTGGTCCATTACGACACCTCGTTTCTAAATTATATACATTTTATATCATTTACAGTAATGCTGTCAATTTATCATTTTTCACCAAGCTGTGCAGCTAAAAAACCTTTATCCAGATCAAATCCAAGCTTACCGTTATCTTTAACTATGATATTAGTATCAAAGCTGCCGACAGCGGTAGCGATCTTGATATTGGAAAAAGCAAATTTTCCCTGCTGTCTGGTGATCGAACCTTTGATGGAACGGAACGGCAGCATCATGTACTTGCCTTCCTCGATGCGGAAGCTGCCCGCACCTGTGGCACTGCCTGCATCAGCAGTTCCTATCGCCAGCATTTTAAATGACAGCGGACCGTCGACCTGCGTTTCCGTAACTACGGAGCTGTCGAGGTCTATACCCTGTACTTCCAGTTTGAAGTCTTTGGTTTTAGTATCAATCTGACCATTGACATTGACCTGACCAGCATAAACATTACCAATAGCATCACCGATATTAAGCTTTCCGTCTTTATACAGAAACTTGCCGCTGAGCGCGGTAATATAAAGCGGATCGTAGGCCAGCTTATCAAGTCCGAAGGTGCCTTCAGCCTCAGGTTTGTCGATAGTACCCTTGACCTTGCCCAAAGCGGTAACCGCATCCTTCAAGCCCAGGCCCGGGCTCAAAGCTTCTATCACAAAGCTCGGCGCATTAACAGTCAAAGCATATGTCTGTTTTGCCTCCGGCTTTTCAGCATAATAAACATTGCCGTCTATGACCACCGTCTGTCCGGCTAACTCCAGATTCAGTCCGGCAAACTTCAAAGCCTCGGTATCAGCCGAAAACTTGCCGCTGCCTTTCGTTACAGGATAATTGATCAAAGAGCCTTTCAAACCGTCGATCGTACCGTCGATATTCAAAGTCCATTTATCATCGGCTTTATCAGCCCTGATTTTTACGTCAGGCAGATTGCCTTCAGTGATCACCACATCAGCAGCCTGCGGCAAAACATTCAGGATATTCTGCAGCGGCATTTTCTTTACCTCTGCCACAACTGCCGTCGTGCCTGAATCATTTTGGATGTCAGCGATAATATCGCTTTTACCGTCTTTAACACGCAGACCGTATTTGATTTTTGGATATTGTTTAAAATTTCCCTGGAACTGTACTTTATCAAAATCCAGCGGCTTGTTCTCCAGCAGCAGGTTCACCTTCGCGTCCTTGATTTCCATCAAACCGCGGAACTGCGTTGCTGCAGCCGCCTTTTTTACAGTCAGCAGCTCATTGTTCTTCTGCTCTTCTTCAACCTGAAAATTGATATAATTGACAATGTTCAAACCGTCTTTTTTATTATAAGACACAAAAAAACTGGGCTTATCGATCACCACATCACCAACAGAAGCTCCGGTACCGCCTTTCAGCAAAGCGTCAAATAAATTGACAGATACCGTAGCCAGGGGTATTTCGGCAATCGTTTTGCCATCCGGCCCTACCCAGACGACATTTTTGAAAATAACATCACCCGACCAGTTAGCCTGAATCTCTTCGGCTTTTAAAGTCCCATGCAGCGCAGTCTGCTCTGCCAGAAGCTTTTTAGTGAGCTCTTCGGCAGCACGGCCTCCGAACTGGAACAGCAGCACGAAAGCAACCAGAACCAGCGCAACAAAGCCGATAAATATTTTTTTCGCCATACTTTCATTCCGTCCTTTTACTTTGTGGACTATCCAGATAATTTTGCAGAATCACCACAGCCGCCATCATGTCGATAACTTTTTTGCGTTTGCTGCGGCGCAGGTCGGCATCTATCAAAATTTTTTCAGCGGCAACTGTCGAAAGACGCTCGTCCCATAAGACGATTTTAAGCTGCGGGAACCTTTCGCCAATCACTCTGGCAAAATCCTCGCAGCTCTGCGCACGTTCGCCTACACTGCCGTTCATATTCTTAGGATAACCTACCACCATCGTATCTACTTCATATTCAGCGATAAGCTCGCCGATACGCTGCAGATCACGTTCTTCACTGGTACGACGGATTGTTTCCACCCCGTTGGCGATCATCCCCATCAGATCACTGGCGGCTACGCCGATAGTCCGCGTGCCGACATCCAGAGACATACTTCTCATGTAAGCAGCTCTCCCCGTCTTATTTTGTGTTTTTTTCCAAATATTTTACTACCAGTTCTTCAATAAGCTCATAACGTTCAAAACGACGCAGCTTCGTGCGTGCGTCATCATGACTGGTAATATATGTAGGATCGCCGCTGAGCAGATAACCTACGAGCTGGTCAATAGGATTATAGCCTTTTTCTTCCAGCGCTTTGCACACCTCGCTGATTGTTTGAGAGACGTCTTTATTTTCATTGTTGCGCTTGAACATCATTGTTTCCTGCGATACCTGAGTCATCGTTGATCCCTCCTTGATACAAAATTCCCTTGTTGAACAACCGTTTGATATAGATACACTATTATTGTAGCATACCTTGAGACAAAAAAATATAAAATAACTGTGAACTTGTATAAATAAAGGCCGAGAATACTCTCGGCCTTTAAGTTTTTTTACACAATTTATTATTTTACCTGTGTTTCGATAACGCCCCAGGCTGTTTCCAACGCTTCACCTAATTTAGAAGCATCTTTACCGCCTGCCTGTGCCATATCAGGACGTCCGCCGCCGCCGCCGCCGCAGATCCTGGCAACCTCTTTGACAATGTTGCCGGCATGGATACCTTTAGCGACAGCATCTTTCGTAGCCATAGTCAGAATACTGATCTTGCCTTCGGCAAATACTGAAGCCAGCACAACGACGCCGCCGACCTTATCACGCATCTGGTCACCCAGATTACGCAGTGCTTCGATATCATCGACACTGACCTGCTGCACTAAAGCTTTGATACCTTTGATGTCGCGAATCTGACTGTCAACGTCACTGACCTGAGCTTTAGCGATCTTATCGGCCAGCTCGGCAGCTTTTTGCTCAACAGCTTTCAGTTCGCCCTGCAGAGCTGTCAAACGTGCAGGCACATCAGTTACACGGCATTTCAAGCTTGCAGCCAGGCCTTTTACCATAGCTTCCATTTCGTTGACATGAGCCACAGCGCCATGTCCTGTCACAGCTTCGATACGGCGAACGCCAGCACCGGTGCTGGACTCGGAAATTATTTTAAACATACCGATCTGAGCGGTATTAGTCACATGAACACCGCCGCAGAATTCCATAGAGAAACCCGGTACAGTAACGACACGCACGATATCGCCATATTTTTCGCCAAACAGCGCCATCGCACCACGTTTTTTAGCTTCTTCAATCGGCAGTTCTTCAATGGTCACACCCTTGGCTGCCAAAATCTCTTCATTAACAATAGCTTCGACGCGGCTCAGTTCTTCTTCTGTTACCGGCGAGAAATGCGAAAAGTCGAAACGCAGACGGTCCGGACCTACATAACTGCCTGCCTGATTGACATGACCGCCTAAGACAGATTTCAAAGCTGCGTGCAGCAAATGCGTTGCCGTATGATTACGGGCAATATCGCTTTTGCGGCAGCTGTTTACTTCGTAAGTTACCGCATCGCCCACATTGACCGTACCTTCAACTACACGCCCAATCTGGATCGTAGCGCCGTCCGGCAGTTTTTTGGTATTTTCAACTTCAATCACACCTGTAGGAGCAGTGATACGGCCCAAATCACCTAACTGGCCGCCGCCTTCAGCATGAAAGGCAGTAACATCAAGAATAACGGCAACGTCTTTACCATCTTCTGCATTTTCGATCGGCTGTGCGTCATGCGCAGGGTACAGCATAACGATTTTACCTGTATCTGCAGCTTCATCAACCTTTAAGGAAGCAATATCAATACCGCGGGTATTATAAATAACCGGACGGCCTGCTTTATCATCACGGGCTTCACGCGCCATTTTACGCTGAACCTCCAGCGCCGCGTCAAAACCAGCTTTATCCATCGTCATTCCGTTTTCTTCCAAGATTTCAGCAGTCAGTTCCCACGGAAAGCCAAAGGTATCGTTCAGTTTAAAAGCTGTAGCTCCATCCAGTACCGTAGCGCCTGCCGCCTCTAATTTAGCTATCTCGTCGCTCAGCAGTTCACTGCCCTGACGCAGAGTACGCAGGAAGCTTGTTTCTTCCATTTCGATAACTTTTTGGATATATTCGCGTTTTTCGACCAGGTTTGGATAAACATGACCGTACATTTCAATAACCACATCCACAGCACCGGCCAAAAACATTTTGTCGATGCCGATCAAACGTCCGTGACGTACAGCACGGCGCAGAATGCGACGTAAAACATAACCGCGGCCTTCATTGGAAGGCAGGATACCGTCGGCGATCATAAAAGTCATACTGCGGGCATGGTCGGCAATTACCTTCAAAGAAATATCGGTTTTTCTTTCTCTGCCATATTCTACAGCCGCTACTTCAGATGCATATTCAATGATCGGGAAAATCAGATCCGTTTCAAAATTAGACGGTTTGCCCTGCAGCACGGAAGCCAAACGTTCGAGACCGGCACCGGTATCAATATTTTTGTTAGCCAGCGGCGTATAAGTACCATCTTCATTTTGATTATATTGAGTGAATACCAGATTCCAGATTTCCAGGAAACGGTCACAATCGCAGCCTACAGCACAAGTCGGTTTGCCGCAGCCGCGTTCTTCACCCAGATCGACATGAATCTCGGAGCAGGGACCGCAGGGGCCGCTGCCGATCTCCCAAAAATTCTCTTCCAACCGTACGATGCGTTCTTCAGGCAATCCAACGACATTATGCCAGATATCAAAAGCTTCATCATCTTCGGTATGGATAGTAATCCACAGCTTATCAGCAGGAATCCCCAACTCTTTGGTAACAAATTCCCAGCTCCAGGGAATGATCTCTTTTTTAAAATAATCGCCGAAAGAGAAATTACCAAGCATTTCAAAATAAGTATGGTGGCGGGCAGTACGGCCGACATTCTCAATATCGCCTGTACGCACGCATTTTTGGCAGGTCGCAATACGAGGAGAAGGCGGTTTCATTTTACCTGTAAAAAAAGGTTTGAAAGGAGCCATACCGGCGCCAATCAAAAGCAGCGTCGGATCATCCTGAGGAATGAGTGACGCGCTGGGCAGGATCAAATGTCCTCTATCTTCGAAGAATTTTAAAAATTTCTCACGAATTTCATTACCAGTCATGTACTTCATAATCGTTTTATCGCTCCTTTAAAGTCGAAACATCATAATAAAAAATTATATAAAAATTAACGGCTAAAGTCAATTAAACTGACAAAGTATACACTATTTTCCTGACACTAAACTTTTCTTTATATAAAAAAGCCGTAAGCAAAAACTTACGGCTCCACGCCAAGTATTTCAGGAGGACACCCAAAACTTTCGGCACTATCAATTATAGATATGTTTTTACACAAAGTCAATATTCTTTTTCATTTTTCTCGTTTAATGTAATTTTCTGTTTTTGGTTATTGTGAAAACAGCCTGGCTATTTTTCCCCGGTAATTCGGATTATTTCCGTTACCCAGCGAGCGCAGTCGTACAAATCACACTCACGCAGGCACTCTTCTGTAGTATGGACCTTGTTCATACCTGTAGCTAGAAGCACGCAGGGCAAACCATAGCCGCAGAGGAAATTGCCGTCACTGCAGCCACCTGTTTTCGTCAGTTCAAAAGGCAGCTGCAGATTATCGGCTGCCTGCTTAGCCAGCAATACCGCCGTATGGTCTTCCGCTACATGAACAGCAGGACAGCCTTCTACCGGATCAACCTCTAAAATACCGCCGCCGGCTTCAACCACTTCTCTGATACACCTGATCGTTTCATTCTTCAGCCGCTCCAGCTTATCAGGGTCCATACAGCGCATATCGATCACGAATTTAGCCTGCTCCGCAACGATGTTTGTTGCAGCACCGCCTTCGATCTGTCCTATATTTAATGTAGTTTCTTCATCAAGACGTCCGTAAGCAGGCAGCGCCGTCAAAGCTTTCGCCGCCAGCATAATGGCATTGATACCTTTTTCAGGCTCGATACCTGCATGAGCCGACTTACCTTTGACTGTAAAATAAATATCGAACAGCAGCGGCGCAGAGTTCGTAACGATACCGGGCGCACCACCGATATCCAGGCAATAACCGAGATCAGCCCTGATATCCTTCGGATCAAGATTGACCACTCCCAGACAACCGATCTCTTCGGCAATCGTAAAACACAGCTGGATATCGCCATGCGGGATATTCTGCTCCTGCACGGCCCGCACTGCTTCCAGCACAGCCGCTATACCAACTTTATCATCACCGCCTAAAGTAGTAGTTCCGTCAGAATAAAGGACTCCGTCCCTGCGCACGACCTTCGTTCCCGTTGTCGGCGGCACTGAATCCATATGTGCTTCAAAAAACAGTCCGGCTGCACCCTCTACATTGCCCGGTAAAAATGCCCACACATTGCCTGTTGTCCCGCCGATCTTCCTGCCGGCATCGTCCACCTTTACTTCCAGTCCCATTGCCTGCAGCTTCTGTACCAGCAGATCGGCTTCGGCCTTTTCGTCCTTACTAGGACAGGGCACACTGACCAGTTCTATAAATTCATTTAAAATACGTGTTTTATTAATCATCATTATTACCTCACAATTTACAGGATATTATCTATTATAGCACCGACCTGCTCCGGCAGCTACTTTTATAAATTGCCAAATAAAAAAGAGCAGGGAATCTATCCTTGCTCCTGATCAAGATATTTTTTTATGATATCTGCGGCTTCTTCCGGCATAATATCATTACATAAGTCAGTGTCATTCAAAATCGCCTGCAGGCTTCTGCTCTGCTGATAATCAAAATACTGCCATTTTAAACTGCGGCTGCTCCACATTTCCAAACCCTCTTTTAAATCACCATAACGCAGTAGAAAAAACCATTTATGATCACGGGAAGTTACTTTTTTATAAAACATATTCTCCCTCCGTTCCCCTCTGTCCTTATTATAGCACAAGAGTACCCCCCCACAAGACATACAAGAACTTTTTATCTTCGCCTGACGCAACGTTTTTGCTCAAACGTTTTGATAATCGTCCAGTTCCCAAAAATATCTCCTTTATCTGATAAATAGCTTGGCAAATAACAAAAATGTGGTACAATAATAGCGATAAATCCCGCAGACCGGACCGCTCACTCTTTTCATCTTGGCCGATACTGCAGAAGGAGCAAAAAATGAATCGTAAAGAAAAATTCAAACAGGCTAATCGGGAAGCAAATGCCACCTGGTTAGCCCTTCTTATTGTCATCGTCTTTTGGTGCGTCGCAGGCTTTGGTCTTGCTGACGTTAAGGTAGAATTTTTCCAGACGCCCCTGTGGGTCTGGGCAGGCTGCATCGGCACCTGGCTGTTTGCTATCGTCGTTTCTGTAGTTCTTGCCAATTGCATCTTTAAAGATATGGACTTGGACGACAAGGAGGATGAAATCAATGGGTAATTTCTTCCACCTCTGGCCTGTTCTTTTATTCCTTGCCTTTATGCTTGGCGTCAGCTTTTGGGTGCAGCGAGCTTCCCGCGGCGACCGCCAGCAGAACTTTGCTAAAGATTATTTTATCGGCGGCCGCAGTCTGGGCGGTTTTGTCCTGGCTATGACTACCGTTGCGACCTACAGCTCAGTCAGCACCTTTGTCGGTGGTCCCGGTATGGCCTGGGCCATCGGTTATGGCTGGCTTTATATGGCGATCGTACAAGTCGTAGTCATCTTCCTCGTTTTAGGTATTTTCGGCAAAAAGATCGCTATGGTTTCACGCAAAATTGACGCTGTTACAGTAGTCGATGTTATCCGCAGCCGCTATCAATCCGATTTGCTTGCCAATATTTCCGCGCTGGTGATCGTTGCCTTCTTCTGTGCGACGATGGTCGCCCAGTTCGTGGGAGCTGCCAAGCTCTTTGAAGCTGTTACAGGTTTCTCCTATGTCACTGGACTGACATTATTTGGCCTGATCGTTGTCTTTTATACTACTGTTGGCGGCTTCAAAGGCGTTGCCATTACTGACGCTATCTGTGCCGTCGCTATGATCATCGGCCTTTTTATCCTCTTCTTCTCAATGCTGGAAACAGGAGGCGGTTATGAAAGAATCATGACCCATATCCAAACCAATCATCCCGATATGCTGGAACCGCTTTCCCGCGGCAAAATGCCGATCTCGCTCTATATCAGCCAGTGGCTGCTTGTTGGTGTCTGTACACTGGCACTACCGCAATCAGTAGTCCGCGGTATCAGTTACAAAAACACAAAAGCCCTGCATAACGCTATGATTATCGGCACCGTAGTTATCGGCGCCATGACTCTGATCGCTACCTGGATCGGCGTCCTTTCCAAGGGCGTGCTTACCGATACCCTGCAGGCTTACGGCGGCAGCGTCGATAACATCACCCCGCTTACTATCATTGGCACCATGGACCCCTTCTGGGCCGGCATCACCATCATCGGTCCTATCGCAGCAACTATTTCTACCGTGTCTTCCCTGCTGCTGGCCTCCTCTTCCGCTATCATCAAAGACGTATATATGCACGAATGCTCCAAACGCCATAAAACAGTTTCCAATAATACGATACGTCTGTTCAGCATGGGTGCTACCGTTATCCTTGGCCTTGGAGTTTACTTTATTGCCATTGCCCCACCCAGCGTTATCTGGAAAATAAATATGTTCGCTTTCGGAGGCCTGGAAACAGCATTCTTCTGGGTCCTGATCTTCGGGCTGTTCTGGAAAAAAGCCAACCGCACCGGCGCCGTTTTCGCTATGGCTGGCGGCGTACTCGCCTACTGCACTACTATGGCGCTGCAAATCAAATTCTTTGATCTGCACCAGATAGTTATCGGCATCGGCGCTTCGTTGATTTTCTTCCTTATCGGCAACTCCCTTGGCAAAGAACACGACGAACATATTCTGCGTATTTTCTTTCCCGAAAAGTATAGCGATTAAAAATGTTATAAAAAAGCTTCGCAGCATAAAATTACCCGCTGCGAAGCTTTTTTTGTATTTTATTTATGCAGCTCTGCTGCCTCGTCCCAGTAAGCCTCCGGCTTCCAGCCGTCAGCAAGCAATTTTACCAGCAGCTTGCCGGTATTGGCAGCATCGTCATAAGCAGTATGCCACAAACCGCCTGTATCAACGTTTTGTTCTTCTGTTGCCTTCTTCAGCCCGGTCGTATACGTATCGCCTTTCAGCAGCTTATAAGCTGCCGCCAGATCAAGATAGTCTTCAGGTAAAACAGGATTTTCCAATTTATGCCGTCTGCAGCCTTCCGCCACCACCTTATAATCCTCATCACCCCAGGCCACAAAATAAGTCTGCCCCGGTACATATAAAGCTTTGATCTGTTCAAGCATCTCTCCAAATTCTATTGCTGATTCCATATCCTTTTCAGTGATCATACAAAAATCCATTCCCTCTTTAGCCTGCTTCGGATAAAAATGCGGATGGACAAAATTTTGGATCTTACCTGTGACCGCAAGGGAATTTCCATCTATTTTCACCGCTCCGATCTCAATTATTTCTGAAAAAAATCCTCGTGGACGTCCCATTCTTTTGGTATATTGAGTAAACTCAAAATCTGCCACAAAAAAGTCCCTGCTCATCAATCTGCCACCATCTTTTCTAAATATTTACATTAATTATAACACCATCTGCCATTAATGCACTATCTGCTGAATTTTCCGAATTATAAAATTTTGCCTAATTACTTAAACTTTCCCTAAAATAATGCTAAAATATAAAAGTTCATACTTTTATAAACAACAGGAGTGTTATAGATGCAGCAACATCAATTAAAAGGCAGCCTGATGCTGTTTTTCTGCGCCCTGATCTGGGGACTGGCCTTTGTCGCACAAAGCGTCGGAGCCGACCACGTAGGCGCATTTACCTTCAATGGCCTCCGCTCATTGATCGGCGCGGTTTTTCTGATCCCCTGCGTCGCCTTTTTTGACCGGCTTGCAGGCAGACCTTTTTCTATTTGGGGTACTGATAACAAAACAGAACAGCAGGACCTTATTACCGGCGGCATCGTCTGCGGTATCGTGCTGACTATCGCCAGTACTCTGCAGCAGATCGGTATCGGCCATACCACTGTCGGCAAAGCCGGTTTTATTACTACGCTCTATATCGTTATCGTGCCCCTTTTTGGGCTTATTGTACACAAAACCGTTACCAAACTGCAATGGCTCAGCGTTTTTATTGCCGCTGTCGGTATGTATTTTATCTGTATTACCGAAAATTTCAGCGTCAATTACGGCGATATGATCATTTTGGCCTGCGCCTGCTTTTTCGCACTGCATATCATCACTATCGAACGTTTTTCCGTATTGGTAGACGGTGTGCGGATGTCGCTGCTGCAATTTGCCGTCTGCGGTATTTTAAGTCTGCCTGCCATCTTCTTTTATGAAACGCCGTCCTGGGAAGCGCTTGACCAGGCCTGGCTGCCTATCTTATACGCCGGCATCATGTCCTGCGGCATCGCCTATACCCTGCAGATCCTTGGTCAAAAATACGTCAATGTTATTTTAGCTTCCATCATTTTAAGTATGGAATCCGTCTTTTCGGTTTTCGCAGGCTGGCTGATGCTGGGCGAACAGCTTTCCCTGCGTGAAATAGGAGGCTGCGTACTGGTCTTTGCCGCGATCCTGCTGGCACAGATGCCTCCCAAACAACAATAAAATAAAAACTTGCAGCATAAACAAAACCCGTTTCTATACAAAATATAGAAGCGGGTTTTTATCTTAACCACTGCAAAATATACGCCTGCTGCTTTAACCAACGCTGCCGCATCTGATAATCAGGTAAAACACTGGCTACACGCTGCCAAAAACGGCGGCTGTGATTCATATTGCCAATATGGCTCAGCTCATGCACCACAACATAATCTAAAACTGCCAGCGGATAAAATACCAGCCGCCACGAAAAATTCAAATTTCCCTTTATACTGCACGAACCCCAGCGTTTCGCCGCTGAAGACAGCTTCACACTCTGATAAACAACACCCATCAACTCCGCATAATGTGCTGTCCGTTCCTGCAAAACTGCTAAAGCCTGCTGCCGCAGCCATTTTTCCAGTGCCTGCTGCGGTTTGAACTGTGGACACAACAGCACTGTACCGTTTACCTGCACCTGCCCAACCTCCGTCAGACGCAGCGTATATCTGTTATCCAATACAGACAACTGCATCCCATCGGTCAATATCAGCTCCCGCTTCTTCTGCACTGCGGCATAATGCTGCTGTTTCTGCTCTATCCACCCGGTCTTTGCCTGCACAAAATGTTCTATATCGCTCAAACGGGCCTGCAACGGTGCCCGCACCCTGCACTTGCCCTCGCTGTCGATCACAATAGCAATCGTCCTGCGTTTACTTCGTATCAACTCATAAGCTACTGTCATTCCTGTCTCCATATCTTTATGCTGTTTTTAAAATTCTGCCTAACCGCACACACGCACGATCATTTCCTTATTTTTCAAACCCGCCAGCCATTCGTGCGGAATACTGTCATAACCATAGTACAAACCTGCCAGACTGCCGGCAACGGCAGCAACTGTATCGGCATCCTCACCCAAATTTACAGCCCACAACAGACATTCGCGGTATGAATTCGTATTGGCCAGACACCACAACGCCGCTTCCAGCGTATCTACAACATAACCGCTGCTCTCGATTTCATCTGCCGGCAATTCATACACACTGCGGTCAATAATACGGCTGTAATAATGCAGCTCACGGTTATCATCTGCATCAGCCACCTGCCGCAGATCATCTACAGCCCTGATAACACCCCGCACAAGTAAAGTTGCCAGCTTAAAACGCTCCCGGTGCTGAATGATCTCACCGGCAACAGCACAATACAAAAAACATCCCAAAGTGCAGCAAATATGCGCATGGGTCAGCGCCGAAACATTACGAATGATTTCATATCGTCCTGCTGCCGGCTGTGCCTGCAAATAAAACTCTACCGGCAAAATCCGCATCAGCGAACCATTACCGCAGTTCCATTCGTTACGCGGTGCGCAGCACTCCAGAGGTACTCCGTTCAAATAATTCAGCAGCGCCTGCTTCGTTGTTGCGCCAATATCAAAGGCCACGCCTTCAGGCGTCAGATAGCCATATTCCAGCCACTTGGCAAAACGCCGCAGCAAATCATGATAATCAAGCCGCCAGTCATTTTCGCGCAGGCTTGCTAAAGTGCACAGAGTCAGACTGGTATCGTCCGACCACAGACCCTGCCTCATCTCAAGTACCGGGCTGAACTTCAGACTTTCGCGTGTTTTTCCCTGCGCCGGCTGCCCCAACGCATCGCCCACCGCCAAGCCTAAAACGCCGTTTAAAATATAATCAGTCATATTCTTCCTCGGTCAGCTCAAAACGGTATTGCTGCTCCACCTCGGGATACTTTTCACGATCCACCTCGGAAGCAAACATCGCGTAAGGCCGCACATAATAAGCAAAATCATCATACAAAGCCTGATAAACAACGCACTGCTCACCTGTTTCAGTATGCTGTGCCACAACTAACACCTTATAGTCCTTCCCTTTAAAATGCCGATAGACCCTGCCTGCCAAAATCTTACGCATAACAATTACCTCATTCAATATTTAAAATTCATTCTCACAGCTGTTTTTAAAACTCGCGTTCCAGCCCTTCATGCGCCAGCTCCATATTCTCTATCGCATTTTCATTACTTTCGGCGTTAAACCCCGGAACACAATGTTTAACAGGCCAGGCGTTAACAAGCTGCCAGCGTGCCATTACTTTTTGGCAATCGTCCAAAAGCTCGATCGTCACATTTTTCCGCTCAAACTCTCCACGCTCAACACTTTCAAACCAATCCGTTAAATACCGCGAAACAGATGTGCCCCATCTCAGTGTTGCGTTACCATACTTTTTTAAGCCCGGCATTTTCACAGGCGTGCCTGCCTGATGATCACCTGCCCGGTATTCTATGGGCTCGTCAGCCATCTCAGGTGCTGAAACTTCTGAAAAATACCCTACTGCTTTACCATCTATCAAAACATTAAAATTATATTTTTTAAAAGGATAGCCTGTTGCCATTTGCTCTCACTCCTTTATAATTGCCGCCCGATATTCTCATGCAGCCTGTATCTATATTTTACCCTATTTCAGCTTCAAGTTACCAGCGAAATAATTATGAACTTCAAATAAAAAACAGCCTGCAGCAGTTATCATAAGCTACAGACTGTCTAAAGTACAGTTCTTTAATATTTTTATCGGCTCAGCTACATAAAATCTAAAATCGTTACCGGCAACAACTGCATCCCGAAGGCTGGTAAAATGACCAGCAGAACATCGGCAACCAGTAAAATCACCGTGCTCCAGAACAACAGCTTACTTAAAATATGTTCATCCCGTTCTTCTTCAGTAAGATTGCGCAGAATAACATTTTCGACGAGAAAGCTGGCAGCGCCATAATAAAGCCCTATCACCGCCAAGCTCATAACTGCCGTTCCCAGCTCACCGCTTACTTTGATCCTCATAAATTTCATCCCCTATCTTGTGTATGTTTTTTACTTTGCCAACCGTTTTTTTTACCTGCTGCATTTTTACTTTCAAATCAGTAAAATTAAAACTGCTGAGCTGCGTCCACAAGTCATTTTTACCCTGAATGGAAACAGTCGTATATTTTAGTACCGGAAAAACACCAAATAATCTGTATGTCGTATCTTCGATATCGATACTCTCAATATCCTTATACAAATATACTCCGGCTCTTGTTAATACCCCGCCAAAAATTTCCAGCCCGTTTTCATAAATATCTACTCTGTAGCTGCCGGCCTGCCAAAAAAATACAGCAGCCGTCCCCACTGCGCAAGTTGCTAAAATCAGCGGCATCATACTTATTCCACCGTCAATTACCGCCATAACCGCCATCAGCAGAAGAAATCCTATCACCCCTGTCGACATCAGCCTGTTCGACTTCACCACATCAAGCAGCCCCCGCAGTCCAGTACTGTTTGCATCCATCCAAACACCTCACCTATAGTTTTGCTTAACAATATAGCATATATTATTTGCAAAGTCACTATCCAGATTAAAAGTTAACAATCAGCTAAATCTAAACAGCCCGGCGCCTATCCTTTGAAAAATAATAAAACATTGCCAGCAATGACTATCTGTGTTATAATCTCACTTGATATTGATGAGCCGATATCTTTTGCTCCGCCTGGAGCACAAAGCACCTGTGTTTTCACGCAGGTGCTTTTGACTTTTATGCTTCAGCATATCCGCAACTTTGACAGCAATGCCGTAATAAATAATAAAAAACAAACCCTATAACTTCTGACGAAGTTATAGGGTTACTTTTCAATCTGGTGGAACTAACTGGACTCGAACCAGTGACCCCCTCGATGTCAACGAGGTACTCTAACCAACTGAGCTATAGTTCCGCAACGATGTTATTTTAGCGCAGAATCACCTTTTTGTCAAGCTGTGACAGCGTAAAAATCAATGTCCCCAGGCTGTCCGGCAGTTTATTCCCGTATCGTAACTTTAGTACCGACCTCGACATATGGCAGAAGCTCCAGCAGCTCGCCGTTACGCATCCGCACACAACCTTCAGAAACCATCGTACCAATGGATTCCGGCGCATGTGTACCATGAATACCAATCCCGTCCCAGCCTGTTACCAGAGAAATAAAATTAGGCCCGTAAGCCCCTTTAATCTCACCTTTGCCGTCGCCGAAATCATGCGTCCAGTACGATGCGTCTAAAATCTCGTCCACCTCAAAATTACCTGTCGGCGTAGTCATATCGCCGGCACGCTGCTTTTGACCCGGTTTTGCCCCAACAGCAACGCCCCATTGCTTAATTACTTCGTTATCCTTCAGCACATACAGCTTGTACTCACTTTTATCTATCAATATCGTATAAGCAGGTTTAACAGCTTCCGGCTGCTTTTGCTCCTCTTTAGGAGGCTCTGCAGCAGGGGTTTCCGTCTTGACCTCCTGCCCTGGCTGCTCAGCAGTCTGCGCCGACTGCTGCTGAGATGTCTGCTGCGGCACCTGCTGTTCTTTACTCAGCCCGTCTAGATACCATATAGCAGCCGAAACCAGCACACCGATCAAAATTATTACAGCGGCGATCTGTTTCTGCTGACGCTGCCGGCGCCTGACACTTTCTTCCTTAAACTGGTCTTTATAAGATTTGCTCACAGTAACATCTCCTTTATGTTTTTATGGTATAACCGACGCCAGTTTTTGTCAATCGCTGTAAAAATATTTACTAGCAGGTGCAGCCGTGTTAAAATATAAATAACTATTAACCTTTGATGACGGAGGCCCATATGGAAAACCTGACTGTAAACTTTCAGCTGCCTGCCGCTGCAGTTTTTATCCCGCTACTGCTGGACGACGGACACGGCGATTATAACCGCAGCTACGAACAATACGAAAACAACGACATAGATTATGCAGATTATTCGACCGACCACCGCGATAACAACTATCGTAATTTTGAAAAGAAAAAACGTAAAAAGACACAAAAAGAAATCGTCGCCGATATTTTAAAACGCTGGGATTAAGCACAACAAAACCACTCAACTATAAAAGCTGAGTGGTTTTTATATTACCAGCTTAACCTGTTACCTGCTTTATAACAACATGCAAAAGCAGCTTGCAATTTCTGCCCGCTGCTTTCACAAGCCTGCACCCCTCACTTATACATTGCTAATATTCCCCTATAACAATGCAAAGTTATCAAAACGTCCATCTGGCGCCGATGTTCCACTGCCAGTCTTTAGTAAAATCACTGCCTGAGCTGCGTTCCACATCCAGATAAACATGACTGTTTTTACCTGCGGCAAAAGCGGCGCCAACACCATATTCAAACCAGGTATCGTTAAAGGTATCGCCAACCTTAACTCTATCCCTGCCGTCATACATCGTTACATCATAAGCGCCGCCGAACTCATGCAGCAGATTGGCCTTAGCATAAACGACGCCTTTGCTGCCGACCTCTTTGCCGATATTGAATCCGATACGTCCGACAGCGCTTTTGATCCCGCTCTGGCTTACTTCGATACCATTACTGGTAGTATAACTGTCACCGCCCAGATAACCTAAAGTAAACTGGGCCTGCGGCTCGATATACCAGCCGTTGTGCAAGACATTTTTCCGGCCGTATTCAGCACTCAGCGATACGCCAGTATTGTTAAAATCACCGGTGATCTTATTATTTTTCGTATCGTACACCTTAAAATCATTCTCCAGATTACTGACTTTAAACACCACATCCAAATAATGCCCTTTACTGCCGATTTCCGTATTATAGAAACTGATCGCCTTGCTGCTGTTGTCGCCGCTGCCACGATTGTAACTACTGTCGCCGTCAACATAGCTTACCGCCGCCCCCTGATAACGTATCTTGTCGTCAGTATTTTTAGTTATGGTATCGTAACCCAGCTCGTAAGAAGTATACTTGTTTTCAAAATCAAATTTTCCGTCACGGCCGATTTTTGTTCCCCGCAGCCGGAACCAGGCCCCCTGGGCTTCTTCGCCATTATGCCGCAGCTCACCCATACGCTGCAGCAGCTTGTCGTTTTCTGTCCGCCACGTGTGATAGTTCAGCGCATTGGCTGCAAGGATCGTATCCGTACTGGTAGTAGGCTGATCAATATTCGTTACCTGCTTCAAATACCAGTCCTTAGTATAATTACCACTCGTATCGGCAGTATCCTGATGATCCAGCTCATAACGCTTCCAGTACAGCGTCCCCTCACCATCTACAGCGGCAAAACTGCCGTTATGGTTATTGACAGTCGCCAGCACCGTACCGACGCCTTCTTCCCCTACAGGCGTATAACCATTGACCTCGTACAAATCAATATACTGCGTCCCGGTCAACGTATCGGTAACATACAGCTTGTCGCTGTTCAACGAATTCTGACTGGCATCGATATCCATTTTGATAACGCCGTTCTCACCGCTGAGATTATCTACCGTCAAAGTGCTGAAAGTATTACTGTCGTGAGTCATATCCACTATCGAATTATCGTTATGCAAATGCGTCAGGTTAGAATCACCAGTCACCTTCCAATAGGAAGCCTCCTCCAGCGAAATATTAGTTTCAGCTGTACTGGCAGTGCTTACCCAGCCCTCGATAAACGATCCGCTATTAGCAGTAAGATCAACTGTGCCCCCACTGTTATTAAGGATATTGCCGTAAATATTATATTTGCCCGCATTACCCACCACGCTGCCGTTATTATAAGTATAAATAGCATAACTCGCAGTACCGCCCTCAGTCGCACTGATAACAGCTCCATTTAATACAGCCTCGCTGCCAGTGCCTTGCGCCAACACACCTGCTGCCCATTGGCTTCCATCATCCGCACTGACGTTAATAACAAGATCCTTAGCTGCCTCAAACTTCCCTTTATTAAATACAAATACTCCCAACGCCACGCCATCCCTGCTGTTAGCAATGATAGAAGCATTTTCCCCCAAAGTAACCTTAGCGTCGTTAAAACCAACCTCGACTCCTCTGGTATCCTTTCCGCCTGTAACAAATAACCTCAACCCATCACCAACAGAAATAGTAGCTCCGTCATAAGAATCGATACCATAAGTCCAGCCAGTTCCCGCATTGATAACATTCAACTCTAAATTATCGCCAACTTCAATAATACCTGAATCCATTGTCGCATTATCACCGGCATACATACCCTTCATCACATTAGGCTGATTATTGGAATCCAGACCGCTGACATTACCGGAAACAGTGATTTTAGAATCATCACCGATTTTTACAACTCCGGAAGCATATGTCTTAATACCATAAACATCCAGATTATGTACCGTTCCTGAAGTATCAATAAAATTCATCTCGATCTGCTTCAGGTCAATCGTGCTGTTATAGCCAAAAATACCAATAGAATCGTAGCCACTGTTTGTAGAGTTGGCAAAACCATTAATATCCAGCTTGATAGCACCGCTATTATAAATAAAATCATTACCACTAGCATAAATGCCCTTCGTAACATGGCTAATGCTGCTGGAGTCGATAGACGCTATTCCCCCAAGCGCCTCCAACTCACTTACTGTCGAAAATGGCTGATCGACACCTTCAGCAGCCCACACCACATTATTTAATGACATTGCTAAAACGCTTGCCAAGACTGCTTTTTTAATTACATCTTTTTTCCTTTTCATAGTTTAACCCTCTCCTTTACAATTGCTCTTGGTTTTTCATTCGCTTATGCAAATCAACTAAAACCATAGATACTTCGCTTATAGTATAATAAATTAACTGCTTTAACAAGTTATTCTCATCAGTTTATCACTTCATTTCTGAATTATCACAGCAATTTTTCTGTGATACAGATGCTTTATCCGTTCTTTACCTTTAATACTTTTCGTTTTTAACAAAATTATTACCACTAAAAGATTGTAAATATAACTGTTAAGTTATAATAAGTTACGCATAATAAAATAATTAAAAAAAGCACAGACCAATATAGTCTGTGCTTTTATAATCTTCTCAAATCTAAATACTGCAATAAAGAAACGATATCTTTATCAAAACCATAAATCAAAATTCAAACCTTACTCCTGCATTTACCTGCCATTTCTTTTGGATATCGGCGCCAAAGCTCCGTTCGATATCGCCGTATAAATGACTGCTGTTGCCCAGCTTGATATTACCACCCAAACCAAGCTCAAACCAGGTATCGCCATAATCCTGCGACTCACTCAATGTTTCACCATTGCCCGCCAGCATCATGACATCACGGTTACCACCAAACTCATGCAGCATATTCACTTTAAGATATACATCGTTGCCTGACGCATCTTTTTTGCCTGCTACTACGCCCAAACGTCCAATGCAGCTGTTTACACCGCCCATATAAACATTATTGCCACGATCAGTCGTGTAGCTGCTGCTGCCCAACCGTCCTACAATCAGCTGTGCCTGCGGTTCGATAAAAGTCCCCTGTGCTTTATTCAGTTCTATGGTTTTTCCATATTCCACACTCAGACTATACGCATGGCTTTTTGCCTTGGCCTTATCCGGATAATCGCCATAGGACCTGATGTCCGTATCAAACTGGCCGAAGCGAGTCACTACATCTGTATAGCTGCTGTTATCGCCATGCCAGGTTCCATAAATACTGCCTGCAAACAGCTTGTCTTTACCGCTTCCGGTCCCATATCTGGCATTAGCATTACCACTATCAATAGCAAAGCCATAGGTACTTTTGGCATTATCCGCTTTATCATATCCCAGTTGATACATATTATAACCGCTGTCAAAACCGCTGCCGGCAAACTTTCCGCCGCTGTATCGTGCCCAAATGCCATCACCATCTACTGTGTTGTCTCTAAAACGCAAATCTCCCAGACGCTTACGCAGACTGTCGTTGGTATTACGCCAGAGAGCGTAACTGTTATCCATTGTAGAGAGCAATACTCCCGTATCATTATTTATTACTTTTTCTATTTTGGTTAAATACCACTCCTTTTTACTGCCTGTACTACCATCTGCCTTAGTAACATCTGCACCATTCTCAATAGTCGGCGTAACATCCCATATACCTCCAGCATTAAGATGCTTTCCTGTAAAGGTGGCTTTTTCACTGGTATCAGTTATCAAAAGTAGACTTTTATTACCTGTTACTTCAATACCACTAAGCAGACTTGAATCCTTGACCTGTACATAAGTAATCCCTGCCGTAGCACCTGTAATAGCAATCTTATCGCCATTGGTTTCACTGGCAAGGTCGGTATCCATAACAAACTTTCCTCCAGTACCGCTGTAATCGGTAACATTTAAAGTATCTGCTCCTTGTGTCAAATCAATAACAGCATTATTATTGTTTATCAACGCATTTACAACACTGTCGCCTGCCATATTCCATGTCGATGCATTATCAAAGCTAAGATTAGTTATTCTATCTGCGCCATTTGCACCAATACTAGCACCAGTAAGAAAAGAATCCGCCGTCTTCAAACTGATATCGATCAAAGCTCCTTGAGTACCATATTTGGTAAAATGTTTAACATCACCCAGAAGCTGCACTTTTTTTCCTGTCACCGGATCTATTTTAATTGATGCATCGTAACTACCACTATAGGCTACAGCACCTACTGCTGTACCATTATTTGTCTTAACAATAACTTCACCCGTATACTCGCTGTGATCCCCAACAGAATTTGCACGTAAACCAATGCCTTTTTCACTTTTAACATCAACCCTTACATCACCATCTGCTTTAATACTGCCACTGATACCTACAGTACCAATCAAACCTGCATCGTTTACTGCGGCCCCCTGTACTGCTACATTAATTTGTGAACCAGCTTTCGCACTAGATTCTGTGCCATTTACATTAGTCAAAAGTAATCCAAACACACCTTCAGAACTTCCTGTACTGCCAGACTGTAGACCGTTTGCTTCAACATCAACATTTAAAACAGCATTAGTTTCCAAATTGAAGCCTTTGTCATCTCTGTCATAAATACCGTGTGTTTGCCAGTAGGTGTCTTTAGTATTTTTCAAAACAATATTTGTCACAGAATTATCTGCCAACTTAACGCCGCTGAATAAGCCTTCAGCAAAATCACTGCTGCCTTCAACATTGATATTGTTTTGCAGTCCACCAATTGTTATATGTGTGGCCGAATTCGTATTCCCTATTACAGCAGCCATTCTTTGATAAGCAGTTGTATCGTGAATATTGATATTCAAATTTCCGGACACCGTAATGGCATCATTGGATGCGATACCAGCAACCATCCCGCTTTGTCCGCTTATATCCATATTCACATCATGGGCAACAGTGACCTGGCCTGCATTAATGCCACAAGCACTACCTAAGCTGTTTATCTTCATCTTTACGCTACCGTCAATGGTGGATGTCCCAAGGATACCAGTAACGTTTTTCCCTCCGCTCAACTCTGCTTTCACATCGCCTGCAACCTGCGCTTCACCTTTAACACCTATAACATCAGCATTGGCATTGCCGATGATACGCATATTCAAATCGCCATTGATCATTGCGTTGTTGCCACCAACATTGATACCTGTAGTTTTATCGTTGCCATTAATATTATCCAGAATAATAGTTGTGTTATCAGACTTAAAATCCGCACTGGTATTAGAAATTCCAAGCATACCTGCACTGGCATGACCACTGCCGTTTTCTTTTTTAGTAAGCTTTATAGCAACATTTTTCATTCTCATTTGATTAGATGTCTGATTTTCTATCCCTACAATATATCCCTTGCCACTGCCGGTAATGTTTATATCATCAGCAGTAAATGTACTCGCGGCACTAGTTCCGTTTTTGTTGGTAATTCCTATCAGGTTACCATCATTATTGGCCTCAATTGTAATATTCCCCGCCTTAAAATCTACCGCATTATTTCCGTTAATCCCATGGCTTCCATTGATAATACCGTAAAGCTCACTGCCATAGCCTGTCAAATCCATTTTTATATTACCGGCAGTAAATTTTGAGGCGTTGTTGGCCCCTGTACTTTGATTGACAATACCATTGACCATAAAATTACCTGAACCGCCAACAACTGTAATTTCCATATTTTTACCTGTATAAACACTGCCGCCATCATTAAAAAAACCTGCCGCCTCATTGCTATCGCTGCGCACTTCCAGTACAATGTCGTTAGCTGTCAATATACCATTGTTAGTATTTATGATACCCATTGGCTTATCAGTCGTACTGTGCACACTATAACTTTTACTTGCCTCAGATATATCAAATGTAGTGCCACTATTATTTAAGCCCCATTCCAAAGCCATTGCACTGCTACTACCAACACCCGACAACATTAAACTCAAAATTATAGCCTTCTCCAAGTTTTTCATTTTCATAAACATCCTTTCATCTTTTCTGTTTTTGATCAGGTCTTTTTTTATAACAAGAAAAACTGCAAAAATACTGCCGTTTTCTTCCTACCAGGGCTGTATAAACGTGGTAAGTCTTATTACAGCCAAACTCACGTCCGCAAATTGGGCACCGCACCGTTAAACCATTTAAACCAGGTTGTATACTTTTATTGGTAACCTCTTCCCATATCTCGATATGCAACTAAAACATCTCCTTGCCGCTATTTGTTACTCGTCGCAGCGCACCAGCCTAAAGCGCCTAAGCTTATTTTTACTATTCAAAAGCTCTTTATAGCCCTCCGGGTCTACTATCTCGTCTAACGTGCACACAAAACGCTGCTTTATTTTTAGCAGCATCTTTAAGCTAAGCATCACTCGGCCACTTTCTACATTGCTTAAATGCGTCTGCGAAATACCCAAAAATTTAGCAAATTCTGTTTGCGTTATGCCATTGCGGGTACGCCTTACTTGGATCTCGCAGCCAACTTTTTTATAATCCAACTCTTCCATCTTCCCATCCATTTCCACCGCTTATCCGTGTAGCAGGCTTGCTACCGTCATTGCTTGCAGCTTCTTTTCAATCAAGCTCTGTAGCTCACAGTAAAAGGCCCGTACCGGACAATTTTCAGTAGCAAAACGGCTGCAATACCTGCCGACCTCCAAACAACGGTTAAGCTTTGTAGTCGCCTCCAGCACATTGATGATTTCGTAAAGGCTGATCTCCGTTGGCTTTTTAGCCAGCAAAAAGCCGGCCCTGTGCCCCTACTATTCTTTTGATGATACCGGCCACTACCAGCTTGCTGGTGATTTTTAAAACATAGCTTGGCGGTATACCCATTGCCATAGCTATTTCATTCGATGTTGCCAGTTCATCTTTGATAGCAAGATACAAAACAGTCCTGATGGCATAATCAGTCGTAACATTTAATTGCATCATCTGCATCGTCCATCTCCTCACTAATGGAAACCATACCTTCTCAGGTTTCTTTTGTTACAAACAAACAAGCCCTGATAGTTGTCTATAAAATCCAACCAACGGTTTTGCTATTCTATATTTTTTCAAAGCATTTTTAATATTTTACATTATATTATCATATTCGTCCCCCCCCGCAAGACATTCTTGCTCGAATTATCAAAAAACTTTGTTCGATGGTCTTGCAACTGGTAACTTTTAGGTGTATAATAAAAAATGTAAAAGATAAGGCGACACTCACCTTTAGGTTAAGTGTCGCCTTATCTTTTTGTTTTCCCACAACTGCATAGGCTATGACTGTCGCGTCATAGCTCCAAACAATCACATGTTTACTTATTTTGGCATTGAGGTACTGTTAATTACAGGCTTTTTATGCTGCAATTAACAGTATTGTTACCATTTCAACCAAATAGCTTCCTACATGGACGTTATTTTTGTGTACCTTGTTCTTTTACAATGGCACTGCTTAGCTTGTTCAGGCAGGGCCGCAGCTGACAGGGAAAACAGCAAGCGGCGGTTGAATGAAATCATCAGGCATTTGGAAAACAGATATACAGTAACAGAACCTGTAACGGACTTATAAGCATAAAAAATACCGGATAGAATATCTATCCGGTATTTTTTGTGTTTTAATCGGTTCTTTTTATTGCAATTTCGCTTTTAATGTTTCGATTTCACGGCTTTGCGCTTCTAATTTCATCAATAACAGCTGGATTTTTTCTTCCTGAGCTTTTAAGGAAGTATCGACTTCACGGCGTGTGTAAATAATATCACGTTTTGGTACTTCGCCTTTTTTAGTGCGGTCTAAAGCAAAGTTTACACCAATATTACCCATTTTTTTACCGCCCTGGGTTATACCCATCCCCAGCGAAAACATTACTTCCTGATTTGGTGCATAAAATCCGCCGACGGCCAAAGCGTTTTTGCCATCATATGACCCCATTGCCATCGCCAGTTCACCTTTGTTACCATCCTGGAAGCGTGGGTGCAGACCTGCCATTGCCGCTGATAATGCGCCAACGCTGTCTATTTCTTCTCCAAAACGGCTGATATCGTTACTGAGTCCCTGGATATCCTGTTTTACCTGATATAACTGGCTGCCGTTTACAGCGTCTGTTGAGGTCGCATCGACACGTCCAGGAGCAACATTACTGATCGTTTTGTTATTGGCATTGATACCGTTGCTATCGATGTAGGTTTCGTTGCCGACCTTATATTCTTTGGCTTCGATGCTGTTTAAGCTTATATCATCTTTTAAAGATACTTTATAATCGTTGTTGCCCAGTTTATCTATCTGGATATTTTCACCGGCGCTTAAATCTACACTGCCAACAATTCCAAGAGTATCCATGACTGATTTTAACTGTTCTTCAGTTGCAGCACGACCAGTTGTTGCAAAATCAGCGCTGTTCAAAGTCGTATTGGTAAGACCTGTTATTTCACCGATTTTATTGCCGTTATCAGTGCTCCCTTCTATAGTGACATTACCAACTTGTACTTTGTCTTCTAAACTTACTTTGTATTTTACAGGATCACCTTCCTGAGCAACATTTTCGACCTTCACACCGCTGTTGCTGTCGCCTTCAACAGTAACTTTATTGGCTGCGATCTGGTCATTGATATCACCAAATTTGACCTCCAGATTATCAACCCTGTTATTCAGGTTAGTGATAGAGGTATTATTACTGATGTCCAGAGTTTCTCCAAGCTTAGCGTTAGGCGCAATAGTTATTTTAGCTCCTTCTGCAGTAGTTTCAACACTGACATCGATTTTATCTTTGGCTCCGATAAATTTGATATCTGTTTTGTTTTCGCCGCCAAGTCTGATATCTGTTTTAGTACCAATTTCGTTACTTACAGTAAATCCTCCCTGCAGCTTTGTGATATTTTCGTTGTTAGTTGTCTGGTCTGTATTAAGTTCATCTACCAGATTTTTTACACTTTTAAGCTGCGCTACATTGACTGCGTCAGTATCTTCTGTACCTGCCGCCAAATTGGTGATCTGGCGTGTATTAGCGGCATGGAACTTACCGTTCTCATCTGTATACGCCGCCGAACCTACGCTTATTGCGCCATCACTGCTGCGCCATGCCGAAAGGGCATTATTTTTTTCTTCTAAAGCATTTAAAAAATCCTTATTTTGGCTTAACCATGCATTTTTTTGTTTAGTAGCTTCTAAAATACGATTTGACAGATCAGCTTTTTTGGCCAAGGCAGCCTCATAAGCTTTTTGTTTTTCCGCATCCGTACTGCCTTTTGTATTGCGCAGGATATCGTCGTTCTTTTGCGCTTCATCATGAAGGCTGTAATAGTTTTTCATAACCTCTGTATATTCGTTATTTTTTTCAGACCATTTATTATTGAATTGATTTACAACATCAGCTTTACCAATAGATGCGGCAAGCTCCATCTCTGTTGCAGGCTGACCAGCAGCAGTCGCTACAAAACCAATTTTCCCAGCAGCCGTATCGGCAACTGCATCAGGGCCAAGCGCAACACCGCCGTTTGCCAAAACCGATGCATTATCGCCCAGCGCGCTGCCACGCCATGCTACATAAGTCCTGTCACCCAGGGCAACACCATAAGCTTCTGCAGAAGCGCTGTCCCCCACAGCAACGCCGCCTCTGGCAAACGCATTATTGCCAATAGCTGTGCCGCTGTAGGAAGAAAATAATTCCCCAGGCAGATTTTTGTAAAAATCACCGGCAGTTGCGTTATAGCCTATGGCAACGCCGTTAGCACTTTGCGTATTATTGCCAACAGAAGTGCCTTTGTTCGTTGCATATGCATTAACACCGACAGCAGCCGAGTTACTAGTGGCATAACTGGCAGCGCCCAAACTCGTAGAGCTGATAACAGACGTTGCATTATAACCGACCGCAGTACTGTATCCATGCGACGCAAATGCACCCATACCCGCTGCCAAAGCGCCATAATTATTTTTATCTAAGGCGTTAGGCCCTGCGCCTTCTCCATTCTCATTATTATTTTGAGACTTTTGGCTGGCCTTCTTATAATCAATAATTCCTTTTTTGGACAAATCTTCAAGAGTAGGTTCTGTACCTACGCCAAAATAATATCTACTGCCCTGATTAGTTACCCCTGTAGCATCTGCTGCAAAACTATTACTGACATATACAGACTGCATCAAAGCTAAGGCAATGCAAAGGCTCAATTTTTTATTTATTTTTTTCATGAAAAATCAGCTTCCTTCCAACAATGGAAGTATTTATCTTCAGCCTTTCTGTAAAACTTTCATTATTTCTATGGCTTTAGACAAATCTTCCAGTCTAAAGTTATTTTCTTCGACTATAGTTTTTATTTTTTGGCATTCGTTTTTTTCTGCTTCGTTTTCAGAGAGTGTTTTTTCTTCAAAAAAATATTCTATCGGACATTCAAACAATTCTTTTATTTTTATTAAGTGCAACAAAGTCACACCAACTCTGCCATTTTCGATATTGCTTAAATGTGTTTGCGATATACACAGTTTTTTAGCCAGCACCTTTTGTGATATTTTATTTTCAATGCGCAAAAGCTTTATTCTGTGTCCAATTTTTTGAAGCTCTTTTTCCATTATCAAGCACCTCCGAAAACAAATAGTAACAAACATTTTTGCCGGCAAAATTATTTTCTTGGGTTTGGCCGTTTATTAAAACAAGAATAACTGCAATAATATTGCCTTTTTCTGGCAAGAAAAGCCGTATAAACATGATATGTTTTGTTACAGCTGAATTCACGGCCACAAATAGGGCATTTCATCATTAATGATTCAATGCCTGATCTACGTGATGTCATTTCACTGTCATGGCAGAATTTTGAATTCATAGAATCGCATTCCTTCTTTATTTTTATAATTTTTATAAATAAATTTCACTGCAGTAAAAGGAAAGTAGACTTTCTAGGGTTACTTTAACTCCAAAAAAAATATAAATTTAATCATATAATAAATTTTATATATAACAAATTTCTTATATTATGATATCATGTATATATTCTCAGCGCAATTTTGTTTATATTACAAATGTTTTATTTTTCTTCAAACTAAATTTTATGTTATAGCTAATTATTCAAAAGTAGCTAATATTATGAATTATTTTAAATTTATTAAGCATAATAAAAATGTCGTTTTTCGGAAAATTTTAATAAATATAAAAATCCCGGATAGTAATATGTCCGGGATTTTTATATTTATATTATGCTGTTCGCGATCAAAGGAATTTAGGCGGCAAGGTTTCAAAGCCAACCCTGTCTGCCACTTTATCTATGGATTGCAGGCCCGGCAGAACAAACATTTTTGATGTGCCCTGAACAAGCAGTCTGCCGTTTTCATCTTTTAACGTACCTTCGGCAAGCCCGATCGTCCTCCCCATTCTTATCAGTCTGCCTTCCGCAATTATTTTGCCAGAAGCAGCAGCGGCAAGGTTATTCACCTGCAGGTCAAGCGTAGTTATGCCGTCCTCTTCGCCGATGCAGCAGTAAAGAGCCCAAAAGGTAGCCGTGTCAAGAATTGATGAAAAGACGCCGCCATGTACTGAAGCAAAGGGATTATTTAGGCTGTCATTGATCTGCGTTTCGACACGGCAGTAGCCATAGTCAAGCTCACATATCTTCATGCCCAGCAGTTTAAGATACGGGGCTCTGTTGGCAATCGCCATAATTGCTTTGGCGTATTCAGGATTCACTTTTCGCATTGCATTTCACCTGCTCTTTCAATTTTTGCAGCTATCACTCTTTCAGCTTTTATATTACACTAATTTTTCATCTTAATAAAGCTTTTATTCTTCACTGCCTGACAATTATGATAAAGATCCTTTGCTAACGATAAGGCCTGCAGCAAAAAAATACCGGACAGATATCTGTCCGGTATTGCATTTTAATTTTATTATGCAGTTTTACTTATTTCAAAGCTGCCGCACAGCGTGCGCACACAGTCGGATGCTCAGCATCTTTACCTACGGTATCGCTATAGATCCAGCAGCGTTCGCATTTCTCGCCTTCCGCAGCCTGAACAGTTACTTTCAGGTCTTCACGTCCGGTCGCTTCTACGCCGCCGGCCAAACCTTCCACCAGTTTAGCCTGCGATACGATCAGCAGTGTCGCCAGATCACCTTCAACGGATCTGAGTATCGCCAGCGCTTCGCCTGTAGCATGCAGCTCGACTTTAGCGTCCAGAGAATGACCGATAGTTTTAGCGCGGCGGGCACCTTCCAGAACTCTGGTGATCTCGCTGCGGATCTCGATGAAGTTATCCCATTTGCTTTCCAGGGCTTCGTCGATATATTCTTCCTTGCATTCTGGCCACGGCATCATGAATACGGATTCAGGCATGGAAGCAGGTTTTTTCATGAACTGCCATACTTCTTCCATCGTGAAGCTGAGTACGGGCGCGATCATTACGACCAGATCCAGCATGATCTCGTACATTGCTGTCTGAGCGCTGCGGCGTTCAAAGGAATCGGCCTTGTATGCATACAGGCGGTCTTTGAGGATATCCAGATAGTAGCTGCTCATCTCGACGCTGCAGAAGTTATGGATAGCATGATAGAGCACATGGAAGTCGTAGCTTTCATAAGCTGCGGAAACTTCTTTTTTCAAGAGCTGCATATGCATCAAAGCCCAACGGTCCAGCTCCAGCATATCCTTAAATTCAACTTTGTCGGTTTCATAATTGAAATCGTTGGTGTTGCCCAGGATATAGCGGATGGTGTTGCGGATCTTGCGGTAAACCTCAGAGAGCTGTTTCAGTATCTCTTTGGAGATACGGATATCAGCCTTGTAGTCGGAGGAAGCTGCCCACAAACGAATGATATCGGCGCCGTATTGGGCGATAACTTCCTGCGGAGCAACGGTGTTGCCTACAGATTTAGACATTTTGCGGCCTTCGCCGTCGACTACGTAACCGTGCGTCAGAACTGCGCGGTAAGGCGCTTTGCCTTCGGTAGCAACGGAAGTGAGCAGCGACGACTGGAACCAGCCGCGATGCTGGTCGCTGCCTTCCAGATACATGTCGGCAGGCCATGCCAGTTCGGGACGGGTTTTGCAGACTGCTGCATGAGAGGAACCGCTGTCGAACCAGACGTCCATGATGTCAGATTCTTTGCGGAAATGAGTGCCGCCGCATTTGGGGCATTTGGTGCCCTGCGGCAGGATCTCTTCAGCAGAATGAGCCCACCAGGCGTCAGAGCCTTCTTTAGCAAACAGGTCGGCAACAGCATTGATAGTATCGTCGTTGACCAGGTGTTCGTTGCAGTCTTCACAGTAGAAGATCGGGATCGGCACGCCCCAGACACGCTGACGGGAAATGCACCAGTCGTGGCGGTCGGCGACCATATTATGGATACGTGCTTCGCCCCAGGACGGGATCCACTGCACGTCATTGGCAATAGCATTCAGGGCTTCTTCACGGAAGCCGTCAACAGATGCGAACCACTGCTCGGTCGCACGGTAGATGATGGGGTTCTTGCAGCGCCAGCAGTGTGCATACTGATGGCGGATGTTTTCTTTGCCAAACAGGCGGTTCAGCCCGGCCAGATATTTGATGATGGGTACGTTGGCATCAAAAACGAACATGCCTGCAAAATCCACACCGGCTTCTGCTGTCAGTTTACCTGAGCCGTCAACAGGGCAGATGATCGGCAGATTGTAGCGAACGCCGGTCTCAAAGTCGTCGGCGCCATGTCCGGGAGCGGTATGTACACAGCCTGTGCCGGCTTCCAGCGTAACATAATCAGCCAAAACGACTAAGGATTTGCGGTCAATAGTTTCAAACGGATGTCTGCATTCAGCATATTCCATATCTTTACCTTTACAGGTGCCGATGATATTGCTGAAGTCTTTTTTGCAGACCTTGCCAACGGCTTCCAGCATCTCTTTGGCCATAAACAGGATTTCGCCTTCGCATTCTACCCAGGCATATTCAAAGTCCGGATGCAGCGCGATCGCTACGTTGGCAGGCATGGTCCACGGAGTAGTGGTCCAGATAACGATATAGGCCGGTTTGCCCTGAGCTGCTTCTGGCAGCATGCCGTTGTCTTTGACGAGCGGCATTTTTACGAAGATCGCCGGCGACTTTTCTTCACCGTATTCGATTTCAGCTTCTGCCAGAGCGGTTTCGCAGTGCGGACACCAGTAAACAGCTTTTTTACCTTTATAGATATAGCCTTTTTTTGCCATCTCGCCGAAAACATGGATCTGTACAGCTTCATAATCGTGGGTCATGGTGATATAAGGATGATCCCAATCTCCAAGAACGCCCAGACGTTTGAAGTCGGTACGCTGCTCGTCGATCCATTTTAAAGCGTAGTCGTGACATTCTTTACGCAGTACCAGTGTATCAAGCTCATGGCGGTTCAGTCCCAGATTTTTGATAGCGGCGTGCTCGATCGGCATACCATGGGTATCCCAGCCGGGAACATACGGGGTATCAAATCCCTGCGCATATTTATATTTCATAATGATGTCTTTCAAAATCTTGTTTAAAGCCGTACCCATATGGATCTTTCCGTTAGCGTACGGCGGACCGTCGTGCAGGACAAATTTTTTATGGCCCGCATGCAGTTCCTGTTTCTTTTCATAGATTTTGTTTTCTTCCCAGTATTTCAAAAATTCGGGTTCGCGTTCCGGTAAACCGGCACGCATCGGAAATTCAGTTTCCGGTAAATTAAGGGTCTTGCTGTAATCCATGTGTACACCTCCAAAAAAATAAAGCCCCGCTCCCAAAAAGGGACGAGACTATAAACCCGTGGTACCACCCTCATGACAGACTTAAGCTGCCTGCCACTCGAAACACCATAACGTGTGTTACCCGTCCGGGCTTACTGTTTTCAGCCCAGAAGCTCTGAAGTGATCTTCCCCTGCCATCTTTCCGATCGGGCTCGCACTGTCCCCGACTCGCTTGACTGTGCCCGGCAGGCTACTGTCTTCGTCATCGCTGCTGCTTTTATTAAAACAAAGTCATTATACACCATTATACAAGTTATAGTCAATGGTATTTGCCATATTTAAACTCAAAGATGCCATAACCGTTGTCAGTATGCAGATGTGAGGTATCGTTGAGCCTGAACACAGCATGTTCGCGCCATTTGTTGATTCCCAGGACCGTCACGCTGGACGGCAGGATATCGACAGAAAAATTTAAAACGTTGACGGCAGCTATATCAAGCCCCAGCCAATGGAAAATGATGTTTTGGATCGTGCCTTTATGGGCTACGATCAGAAGATTTTCCCGCTCCAGATCAGCGCATTTTATCAGGCCCTGCACATTACGGTCATAAAATTCCTGCCGCGTTTCACCGCCCGGATAGTTGCGGTGATGCAGTTCCTTTAAGGTCGGAGGCTGCTGATACAAAGCTTTGGCAGCCGTTTCAGTCAAGCCTGCCGCCTGTCCATTATTTTTTTCGCGCAAAAATTCATACGGTTCCAGCTTACTGATCCCCAGCCTGGCGGCGATGATCCGGGCTGATTCTTCCGCCCGCTTCAAATCGCTGGTCAGGATCCGCAGATCACGGCTTTGCCCTGCAAAATCTTTGGCTAATTTGGACGCAACGGCCTGCAGCTGAACCTTTCCCGCAGCCGTAAGCTCCGAATCGGTCCAACCGCCTGTCAAATGCTCTGTATGATGAGTTGCTTCACCGTGGCGTACCAAAATAATCATGCTGCCGACCTCGCTTATTTTTCAGTATCTTCGCTAAAGTTTTTCAAAAGCTCCATTTGGCCTTCCAAAATGCTCATCATATGCTGACGATGCACAGCGGCCTTTTTGACCTGATCTTCAAAGATACCTTTTGCGAGAGCAGCTTTATTTTCTGCTTCAAAAATCATTTTTCTTACTTTTTCGTCGGTGTCAGCCAAAAGCGTTCTGGAACGTTCTTCGGCATCGGCGATCATCGTTCTGTAGCGTTCGTCGGCTTCGCTGGTCAGCTTTTGTGCTTCGGCACGTGCCTGTGCCAAAACATCGCTGGCCTCGTCTTTTGCCTGCGACGACATTTTTTTGCACAGATCCTCTGTAGTTACTTTCATTTTAGCGACTTCTACTTCGGCGGCACTGCGCATTTTGTCTACAAAATTCTGAGTCTCATTTTTCATCTGCTTCAGCTCGGCCTCAGCTTCGCCGCGCAGTCTGGCAATTTCCGCCAGCGTGTCATTACGCAATTTTGTAGTTTCACTTTCAGCTTCGCTGCGCAGTTTTTCAGCATAAGCTTCTGCTTCTGTCCTGGCCTGAGTCGCCGCGATTTCAGCGTCCATTTTTGCTTTAGCAGCAGCAGCCTGGCATTCAGAAGTGATCTCTTTGCATTTCATGGCAGTTTCCTGCTCCAGCAGGGCAGCCTTCTGCTCGCTGTTCTTTTTCACTTCGTCGGCAGTTTCCTGTGCGATGACCAAAGTGTTCTGCATGGTGGATTCCATTTGCTGATAGTATTCCAGTTTGGCGCTGACTCGTTCCACAGCATCTTTAAGCTCTACGTTATCCTGATACAGGCGTTCAAAATCCTTGGCAACTTTGGCAAAAAACTCATCGACCTCTTCGGTGTCATATCCGCGGAAGCCTTTGGAAAAGTTCTTATTGTTTAAATCTAACGGTGTCAACATATCGTGATACCCTCCCCATTAAATATATCTTTTCAGCGTGATGCTTAAACGACCTTTTTTGGTAGTGCCCCTGATCTCGGCTACTTCTACCCTGCCGCGGCTGCGGAAAGAAATGATATCGCCTTCGCTGACCGGCTGGGCTGCGTTCTTGGCCTCTTTCCAGTTTACTTTAACATTCTGGCCTTTGATCTCGTCAGCCATACGTGACCGGGATACGCCATATCCTGCAGCAGCAACGGCATCCAGCCTTAAAGCTGCAACTGTAGCGCTGATGACCTTGACCTTTTCTTCCTTCTGCAACAGGTCAGCTTCTGTGATCTCGGTCAGTGAAACCGGGGCAGAACCTATCTGCGTCAGATTGTTCATAATGTAAGTAGTAAAAGATTTATCGGCTACGAACTGTGCTCCTTCAGGGATAAAAATAATATCGCCCAAAATCTCGCGTTTACAGCCCATCCCCATAAAAGCTCCCAAAATATCGCGGTGACTGAGTTCATAATAGCGTTTGTCCCATTCGACTTTAAAGCAGACCATGCCAAAATCCGGCTGACCAAAAAAGTCTTCGGCAACAAAAGCAACTTTCATACGCTCGGCATTTTTAAAACCGCCGCTGGTTTCCAGCTTCACATTTTCAAAATTGGCCGCAACGATCTCGGCCACATTACAGCCATGCGGATCAAGAAAATCGCTGACGCGGAATTTTCGGCTTCTATGAGCCCCTTCCGCCAGATCAAGCAGCTTGGCTGCCAGTTCTTCATCGCCGCCGGCCCGAAAATATCTTAAAATCTTTTCTCTATCTGCCATTGGTTATTTACCCTTCAATTTCTCACTGCGTTCCAGCACGGCCAGTACAGCATCATACATCGCCGCACGCACTCCGCGGTTTTCCAGAGCATGGATACCGGCAATGGTAGTTCCGCCTGGCGAAGTTACCTGATCGCGCAGCTGCGCCGGATGCAATGCTGTTTCCAGCACCATTTTGCCGCTGCCGGCAAATGTCTGGGCGGCCAGCTTGATCGCCAGCGCCCGCGGCAGGCCTGCATTAACGCCAGCATCTGCCAGAGCGTCGATCAGCATAAAGACATAGCCCGGACCACAGCCTGATACCGCCGTGATCGCTTCGATAGCACTTTCAGCCACTACTTCGACCTCGCCGCAGGAACCAAAAATAGTTTTAGCGGCGTCGATCATCTCGGAGCTGACCTTGCTGTCAGGCGCAATCGCCGTCATCCCCGCACCTACTGCCAGCGGTGTATTGGGCATCACTCTGATGACCGCATGTCCCGGCACTACCTGATGCAGCTTCGCCAGATCGACACTGCCCATGATCGAAAGCACCGTTGCCTGCGGCGGCATTGCTGCAGCAAGCTCAGCAGTGATCGCCGCATCAACAACCTGCGGTTTTACTGCCAGAATGATCAGCCCTGCATCTTTTACCACAGCTTTATTATCACCAGATGCTTTAATGCCGTAGGTTTTCTGTAAATATTCACAGCGTGCCGCTGACGGCTCGCCGACAAAGATCTCACCCGGGTCAGCCAGTCCGGCTCCCAGAATACCTTTGATGATAGCTTCAGTCATAGCGCCGCCGCCGATAAAAGCCAGCAGGCCGGTTTGAGCTGTTATTTTTTCCACGGTTGACCACCCTTTTCATCATAAATGTTGACGCTGGCGTCGATATCTACGTTTTTCGGGGCACAGACCAGAATATTACGGCCGATTTTTTTCATACTGCCGCCTAAAGCGTAAATAGTACCGCTGATAAAGTCGGTCATTCTTTTGGTCACCAGGCCTTCAGTACCTTCAAAGTTCACTACTACAGGCTGGTTGTTGCGCAGATAATCGGCAACCTTTTGTGAATCGTCAAAATTAGCCGGTTCCAGCACCACTACCTTGACCTGCTTTTGAGCAAGCGGCATGGAAATGGTTTTGCCTTCAGGCGAATTTTGGACGTTCTTTTTGCTGAAGAAGGATTTTTTCTCAGCCGGCACTTCACTTCTGGCTTCACTTTTTTCCAAAGCGGCAGACTCGGCGGAAAGTGCTGCCCTGCTGACGGCAGGCGTACTGCGGGGAATCCGTTTAGGAGCTGTTTCAGCCTTTTTTACAGGTTCCTCTTCCTCTAAAAGTTCATCATCTTCCTCTTCATATAAACCTAAAGTTTCAGAGATACGATCAAAAAATTTCATACATTTCACCATACCTTCATGCTCATTTATTTTTACTGTAATCGCGCTTACCAAATAAGGCCGTACCCACACGCACGATGTTAGCACCTTCTTCAACAGCTACTGTAAAGTCGTGAGTCATACCCATCGACAGCAGCTCGATTCCAGGCCGCTGCGCCCGCAGCTCGCAAAAACAGCGGTAACCTTCTTTAAAAACAGGGCGTGTTTCCTCTATATCGCCGCACAGTGGCGCAATAACCATCAAACCGCGTACACACAGATTTTTATAGTCGTCCAGCTGCGGCAATATCGCCAGATAATCTTCAATCAAAAAGCCTGTCTTCTGCTCCTCGCGGGCGATGTTGAGCTGCAGCAAAATATCCTGCTGCTTATGCTGCTGTCCAGCCGCCTTGTCCAGCGCAGCCAAAAGATGCTCGCTGTCAGCTGATTCGATCAGATCGAACAAGGTGACGGCCTGCTTGGCTTTATTGGTCTGTAAATGGCCGATCAGATGCCAGAAGCCGCGGTCAGGCACAATAGTGCGTTTTTCCTTCGCTTCCTGCACCCGGTTTTCGCCGATATTAGTCACACCAAGCGCCAGCGATTCCAGCACCACGTCTACGGGATGATTTTTAGTTACGGCGACCAGTGTTACCTTATCGCCTGTCAGTTTAGTTTCAGTTCGCCGGCTCAAAGCTTCGGCGATCTGGGTCTGTACTTTGTGCAGATTGTCTTTTAACAAAATAAAGACCTCCTAAAAGTTTTATATTCGCCACAAAAACTATTATTCCTTTTTTATCTTCGGCAAATGCTTACGCCCATGCGCCCGGTTTTACCCTGCTCGGCACGATAGGAAAAAAACAGTTCCCGATTATCGCAGGTACATGTCGCGGCACAGTGGATATTACCTCGCTCCAGTCCTGCTGCTTCTAATTGTAATCTATTCATCAGCCATAAGTCCAGCTGATATTTACCATTTGGTTTAAGCGTAAAACACTCACGGTATTTTGCACCCGCCGTCAGAACTTTATCGTCTACTTCGTAACAGCAGCTGCCAATCGACGGTCCGATCGCCGCCAGCATTTTTTCCGGGTTGCAGCCATAATGACGGCACATCATCTGCACCGTTTTGAGGGCGATCTCCTCCACACTGCCGCGCCAGCCTGCATGCGCCAGTCCCACAGCCCCGGTTTCTGTATCAGCCAGCAAAACCGGTACGCAATCTGCATAAAACAGCAGCAGCGGCACATTTTGCAAATCGGTGATCAAAGCATCAGTGTCAGCAATAGTATCGGCAAAATCCACAGCGCCGCTGCCGATAAGGCCTTCTGTCACACAAACGACCTTACTGCCGTGCACCTGAGCACAGGTAGTAAACCTTGCCGCATCCACACCCAACGCCGCCGCAAACTGCCTGCGGTTGGCGTTTACAAGCTCTGCTTCATCGCCCACATGCAGCGCCAGGTTGAATCCGTCCGGCACAATACTGCTTGCTCCATGCAGACGGCAGCTGCAGCCGTTGCTGAATCCTGCTTCTGTCAGCGCCGTAAATTCACCCAGCCAGATCGGCCCGTTATTTCTTAATCTGAAACTCATACCTGTGCCTCCCCGCAAACACCGCAGCGGCGGCATAAGTCAAAACACATCGGTGTAAATTCTTCCCGCTGCGCCTTCTGCCACTCGCTGATCAAATAAGCTTCGGTAAAGCCCATATCCAAATGCTGCCAGGGCAAAGGCCTGCCGATCTCGTAAGCAGCAGCAGCAAGTTCCTCTATATCCAGTCCCTGCTCTTTCAGCACCTGCTTCAGCGGCATTTCTCTGTGGAAGGCTTCTAATAAAGCGGCGCCGATCCTGCGATCACCTCTTGCCAAAACTGCCTGCAGAACAGTTTCCTTCAAGGATTCTGTCTGCACCTGTATATGTTTCGCTTTTTTAAAAGCGGTTTCCAGCATTTTAAAACGGCGTTTCAAGGTTTTGACATCGCACAGCGGCGACCACTGAAACGGTGTAAACGGCTTGGGGATGAAACCGTTCACGGAAATTATCAGATCGCCTTTATTAAGGGCGGCATCCATCTTTTCTCGTACCCGACCGATCATCGCTATCATTTCTTCGATATCACTGTCAGCTTCCCCTGGCAGGCCCAGCATATAATACAGCTTGATATTTTTCATACCTGCTGCCGCTGCCAGTTCTATGGCATTAAAAACATGTTCTTCGGTAATGCCTTTATTGATGATATTACGCATTTTCACGCTGCCTGCTTCCGGAGCCACAGTCATCGTCCTCTGACCGCTGGCAGCCAAAGCCTGCGTCAGCTCTACATCTAAGGTGTCGGCCCGCAGAGAGGCTACCGTAAAAGGTACCTGCTCATCTACCAGTGTCTGTGTCAGTTCTTTGATGTACGGATAATCAGATACCGCGGCCCCCATCAGCCCGACCTTTTTAGTCTGTGGCGGACGGTTGCGTATTTTAGCAAGCAGCAGCTCAAGATCGCGCGCCCGCGGTTTGCGGAAGCAATAACCTGCCATGCAGAAACGGCAATGCCGCCCGCAGCCTCGTGCTACTTCGACGATATACATATTTTCAAATTCAGTCGCATCTGTCATAATTGCCGATGTCTGCGGATAATTATCCAGTTCACGTACCCACTGGCGTTTTACGCTGGCAGGCACCTGCGTTGACACCTGCATACCGCAGAACATACCGCCAGCATCGTACTGCGGCTCATAAAACCGCGGCACATAGATGCCGCTCAGCTGCGCCAGCTCCAACAGTGTATCTTCCTTAGACAGGCCTTTGTCCCTGGCTTCATAAACAGCGTCAAGCAGTTTATTGACAGTTTCTTCACCTTCACCGATCACGAAAGCATCGGCAACCCCTGCTAAAGGCTCAGGATTGAAGGTCGCGCAGGGACCGCCGATGATCACCAGCGGTTCTTTGGCGCCGCGTGCTGCCGCTTCAAGCTTCACATTGCTCTGCGCCAGCATAGTCAGTAAATTGGTATAATCCATTTCAAATGACATCATCACGCAGATAACTTCAAAATCTGCCAGCGGCCGCTGTGTTTCCAGTGATAAAAGCGGCGTTTTCGTGCGTTTATGCTCTGCTAAGAGCTTGCTGTCAGGCAGAAAGAAACGTTCGCAGGCTGAATCGCCGCGGCTGTTGATGAGCTGATACAGGATATGCAGTCCCAGATTCGACATCCCCAGATGATAAGTATTGGGGTAAATAAAGGCCACCGGCCTCCGCGCGCCAGGCGCAAATACCTGTGCCCCGCTCTCGCGGGCAACTATTTCTTTCAACGCATTTTTAAGCTCCCAGGTCAACTTGTCTACCTCGTTTATACTCTCTCAGTGTGCTGTTAGTCCTTCAACCGTTTTTCAAACATTTCGATCACCGTTTTCAACACCTTCAGGCGGGCATAATATTTATTATTGCCTTCCACTATCGTCCACGGTGCATAATCAGTACTTGTGCGCACCAGCATTTCGTTCACAGCCGCTTCATAGGCATCCCATTTCTCACGGTTGCGCCAGTCTTCGTCAGTGATCTTCCATTCCTTGTTCGGATTTTGCTCCCGCTCCTTAAAGCGTTTATACTGCTCGTCTTTATCTATCTGCAGCCAGAATTTGCCTATCACCGTACCGTATTCCGCCCATTGGGCTTCCATCTCGTTGATCTCGGCATAGGCCCGCCCCCATTCATCCTGCGTTGCAAAGCCTTCGATACGTTCTACCATGACCCTGCCGTACCAGGTACGGTCAAAAATGGCGATCTCTCCCTGTTTGGGAAAGCGTGTCCAAAAACGCCATAGATAGTTAAAAGATTTCTCTACCACGTTGGGAGCCGCTACCGGGTTCACCGAATACCCCAGCGGATCGAGAGCTGCCGTCAGCCGACGGATCGCTCCGCCCTTACCGCCTGCATCCCAGCCTTCAAAGCCAAAGACCGAAGGAATACCCTTTTTATACATTTCATACTGCAAAATACTCAGTTTGGACTGGTATTTATCCAGTTTCTCTTTATATTCCGCTTTTGCGATTTCTTTGGACAGATCGACCTTTGATAAAACGTCGTAGATCTCGGTACGCGGCAACACCAGCTGCTGCCCGGCTTTCTGTCTGCGGGCTTCCGCTTCGGCCAGCGCCAGTTCCAGCCGCTGTAAGATCACATCAAATATCGAGACCTCGGCAAAACGCGTATCGTCGCCGGCGATCAGATACCAGTGGGCATTAGGCCGGTCGCTGTCGATAAACATTTTCTCGTAGATTTCCAGATACCGCTGATAATCTACAAAATCATCATCGCTTTCGCTGACCTTGTTCCAGCCTTTACCATAGGTTTTTTCAGCCTTCTGCACATTAGCCTTCAGCTGTTTTTCGGAAACGTGTACAAAAAATTTCAGCAGCACATAATTATCATCAGTCAGCTGCTTTTCAAAAGCATTGATATGCCTGTAGCTCGTATTTATTCTTTTAACTTGATCCGCATCGCGGTCAAAGGTATATTCATTTTTCAGATAGTACCAGCTGCGGTAATACACAGCCATATTGCCTTTTGCCGGCAGCTGCCGCCAGAAAGGCTCAAAAAAAGGTTGGTCCGGTTCTTCATCCGCCATTTTTGAAGCCGAATAAACTCTGAACCCGCGGGCATCCATCTGCTGCATCATATGATTGATGATGACGCTGCGCTGTGACCCACGCCAGCCTTCAAACAAAATTATTACAGGAATACCAGCAGCGCGGCAAGCACGCTGCAGCTCTCCCAGCCTGGTTTCAAAATAACTCATTTTTTCATTATAGGCATCTTTTTTCAGGCTTTGTTTTAAATCGATTTTTTCTAACACCAATATCACCTTGTTCTCTATAGATTATCAGTCAAAAGCAGTTAAAAATTCAGTCATGCAGGCAGCAACACCTTTCTTTACTGCCCTGCTCTGGCTCGCGCCGCCGATCTTCCAAAAAGCTACGGCCGACGATGACCCAACTTCCTCCACGATCCTGTTGAACAGATATTTCTCAGTTTTTACATCCACACATTTCAGCTTCATGGTAATGACTGAACTATAAGTCTGACTGCCGACGATAACCATAAAGCCGGTTTCCTTGTTGCGCGGCGGCTCCATCTCCATGTAGATCACACGGTCGACGCCCAGCTCTTTACCAACGGCAACAAGCTCTGCCAATACCGGCGCGTCAGCGTTTTCAAACGGATGGTTCTGCATCGCCTTAGCAACAGCTTTGGCACTGGCAACGGTATTCACGCCGCCTTTTTTAGCAGGCGGATATTTCTCTTTCAGCGCGTCTTTGATAGCATTAGCCGCTACCTTTCGGCCCTTTTCATCCATGCCCGACTGGTCGATATACGGCAGCACCGCCACCGAATAAGGCACTGTCGAAGCAGTTATTTTTTTCTCTGCCTCTTTGTCAGCCCTGCCTGTATCGGCTACGCCGGCAGTAACGGCATCGATCGAAGAACTTTCCTGTGCCTGCAGCGGAGCGGCCCCAAAAAGCAGCGCTCCAGCCAGCAGTACAGCAGCAAGTTTTTTATTCATTAACTAACAACACTTCTTTCGTTAGAAAAATAATCTTGCCCAATTATCAAAAACTATCATCGTACGGTTTCAGCGACCGAGGTTTGTCCAATATCTGCGCCATCACAAAGCCATAGCGTACATCTTCAGCTACTGTCCCGCGGCTGCGAAAGCCTTTAAAGGCAGGCTGGGGCTTCTGTGGCTCAAAACGTTTATACAAGGGTTCCGGAACAGCAGCTTCTGCTGCCGGTGCAGGTTCCTGACAGGTATTTTCCGCCTCAGGCTGCTTTTTGGGCGCCCGGTCTTCAGGAAACTCCACATACCACGGTACAGCTTCTTCGTCCTCACCTTCATAGCCGCGCCCCTGCCTTTCCTCCGGCAGCTGCGTCTGCCAATCAGCAGGCTGCTGCGGTGGCGGCGCAGGACGCTTCTTGCGGTTACGGACATCGAAAAAGATAAAAAACAACAGTACGATGAGAGGATAAAACAGCATTAAATTGTCCATACATTCGCCTCATCTCAATACAATAACCGGCTCATACAGTCGGCTTATTTCGGGTTGCTGCCTTTTTCGCCGCTATTTTCAGGGCTGGAACCGGCAATCATTTTCCGCATATCAGTATCAGCATTGATATTGTTCATGCGGTAGTAATCCATCACGCCTAAACGGCCGTTTTCCAAAGCATCTGCCAACGCAGTCGGTACTTTGGCCTGAGCTTCGACGACCTTCGCCTGCATTTCCTGGGTATAGGCTTTCATTTCCTGTTCTTTAGCAACTGCCATTGCGCGGCGTTCTTCGGCGCGGGCCTGGGCGATTCGTTTATCGGCTTCGGCCTGGTCAGTCATCAAAGCGGCGCCAATGTTACGGCCTACGTCGACATCGGCAATATCAATAGACAGGATCTCAAAAGCAGTACCTGCGTCAAGGCCTTTAGCCAAAACGGTACGCGAAATGAAATCAGGGTTTTCCAGTACATCGCTGTGTTTAACTGCAGAACCAACGTTAGTAACGATACCTTCGCCGACACGGGCGATGATAGTCGCTTCACCGGCGCCGCCGACCAGACGGTCAATATTGGCGCGTACGGTAACGCGGGCTTTGACCTTCAGTTCGATGCCGTCTTTAGCAACTGCCGAAACTACCGGCGTTTCAATTACTTCGGGGTTAACGCTCATCTGCACTGCTTCCAGCACATTACGTCCGGCAAGGTCAATAGCGCAGGAACGCTCAAAAGACAGCGGGATCTGAGCTCTGTGAGCAGCGATCAGCGCATCGATGACACGGTCAACGTTGCCGCCGGCCAGATAATGCGCTTCCAGCTGATTGACATTGACGTCCAGACCTGCCTTATTAGCTTTGATAAGCGGCAGCACGATCTGGGAAGCCGGCACGCGGCGGAACCGCATACCCACTAAATTGAAAATACCAACGTTGACGCCGGCAGCAATAGCCGAGATCCACAGCGCCAGCGGCACAAAATTCAAAAATACGGCGATACCGGCAATGATCAGGATAAACATGAACCCGCCGTTAAACAAAAAATCAAACATCACAACACTTCCTTTACTAGTTAGTTTTTACTTCCTGAACAAACAGTTTATTGCCTTCCACTTTCACGATCTCTACCAATGCGCCCGGCATGATATAATCGCCAAAGCTCACCACGTCGACACGTTCGCCGTCGATGATGACAGTTCCCGCAGGGCGCAGCGGTGCTACGACCTCTCCACGTTTACCAAGATACTGCGAGTGATCCTCGGCACCTGTATAACCGTGGCGGTTCTCTTGTTTCTCCCATAAAACAAAGGGATTCCACTTGCTTTCGGCGGGCAGATAAACAAACAGCAGGGCAACTACTGCGCCCAGTGCCAGTACAACACCAAGCAAAATATACGCGGCCTCAGCGCCGCCGCCCAGCAGATAATATGAGCCTGCCAGCAGCGAGATCAGACCCGTAACGCCAAAAAAGCCAAACCCCGGCACCACTGCTTCGATTCCCAAAAGCACGATCCCGACGCCCAGTAAAATATATTCGATTGGCATAGGCTTTTACCTCCCTTCGTATCGTTATATTATACCAAAAAACTTACCTAACAGGCAAATTTCACTATTCTTTTACAAAAGTAAAACCCCGCCGAACGGCGGGGTTTGCTCTTGATGCTGCTGTTTGATTGTTCAGGTTCTCTGCCGCGGCAGCCTATTCCAGCTTGATACCGTCGCCTTCAACTGATACCGACGCCTGTTCGATCGTATTGCGGCGGCGTTTATCAAGATTACGGTATTCTTCCTGCTGCATTTTTTCAGCCTTAATATTCGTCAGAGTCCCCGTATATTTACTGTCAGATGACGGGGCGTAATTATCTGCCGGAGGCTCCGGTTCAGGGCTTTTTTCCTTAATGACGAGCTTTCCGGTGACATTCAGCGCATAACCGTCCTGCGTTGAAAACAGCAGATCTTTCAAATCATATTCGCCGATTTCTGTTTTCCCGTCAGCCAGTAATTTGGTAACGTCGATAATGATCCCCTGCTCTGCCAGTTTATCGGCAAGCGCCTGTGCCAGGCCGGTGTAGTCGCCGCCTGTATATTCTGTTTCAATATCGCCGACGTTGATATCCAGAGGCTTCAGCAAGCCTTTAAGCAGCGGCGGCATACGGTCGCCATAGGTCAGCCACAGGGCTTTATCACTATCTGTCATCCCTGCCAGGAAGGCCGCATTAAAGGCTTCGATGCTTTCATATTCCGAATCGTCGCCATATTTTTTATAACCGGTATCAGTTTTATAGTAGCTATTACTTATCACACTGTCGCCAGCGCCAATGATGACACCGTAATTCTGCGAATAACCTGTCACTTCTCCCAAATTATAGACATTCGTTATCGTTCCACTTTTGCTATTGCCTGCGATACCGGCAATATACTGACTGCTGCCCATCCCGATTATCGCACCTTCGTTATAGCAATTTCTGATATCACTGTTATTATATCCGGCAATTCCTCCCAAATAATGAGACGCAGCTATTTCACCGCTATTCCAACAATTTTCAATAGTACCAGTTTTACTATAACCTGCTATCCCTCCTACATATTGAGCACGAACGCTGCCAACATTCCCCGTATTATACGCATTACTGATAACACTGACGCTATAGCCGGCAATACCGCCTATATATTTTGCCCCTGATACCCCAGATGCTACAGCACCTGTGTTAAAAACATTATTCAATTCTCCCTGTGAGCTGCCGGCAATACCGCCTACATACTGACTTCCGCCCGTTACATTGCCTTTATTATACACATGTTCTACGATGCTTTCCCCATAATTATAGCCAATAATACCGCCTACGCCATAACCGCCGGCCTCAACATCACCAGTATTATAACTTTCGCCATTGACAGTGCCTTTATTGGAACCGCTGATACCGCCCACCTGAGAAAAACCTTTACTGTCAGCTGCTGTGCCTGTAACAGTGGCCGTATTATATGAGCCGGTAATGACGGACCCGCTGTTATTACGACAGGTTATACCGCCAATAAGGTTTTGCGCCGTGACCGACCCGCTATTATAACAACCGCTGATACTGCCGCCTTCGTTAGACCCGGCAACACCGCCGGCATATATCGTTCCGCCAGTTATGGACGCATTGTTAAAGCTGTCTTTGATCGAACCTGTATTATAGCCGGTCACTCCGCCTACAGACATTCCGTCCGCTGTGACTGCACCCGCAGCAAGATTCTGAGCGTTTTCAAGTACCCCCTCGTTGCTTCCGGCAACGCCGCCGACGGTATTATCACCAATTACCGTGCCGCTGTTCTCAGCATTTTTCACAACACCGCCGGCATTATTTTCACCTACGATACCGCCAACGCAGCTGACACCCATAACATTAGTGCTATATATATGCCCTTTAATATTTCCGCTGTTTTTAACATTTTCGATCAGACCGTCGTTGTCACCGCTGATACCGCCAACTTCACTGCCGCCGCCATCCTTTAATTCGACCAGACCTGTATTTTCGGCCCCTGTGATCGAACTGCCGGAACTATTGATACCTGTTATCCCGCCAATACCTCCCATACTTTCAGAAGTAATATCGCCGTTATTTTTGACATCGAGCAAAATGCCGGTATTGCCCCAAACAGTATCGCCGTTGTAGCCGGTAATACCGCCGCTTCTGCCATCTATTTTCAGTGTGCCGTTATTGACGGCATTACGGATCACGCCGCCGTTAGTACCAACGATACCGCCAACACCGCCGCTGCTGCATACCAGTTCGGCAGAATTGACAATATTATAAATCGTGCCCCAGTTCAATCCGGCAATACTGCCGAAATTCGATGTTCCTTCAATATGGCCGCCAGCCATATTTACATTGCCGACACTGCCGCCTTTGCCAATGCCTTCAAACAAGCCGATATAACCATCATATTGGTTTCCGATCTGCCTGATATAAAGATTCTGGATACTGTGACATATACCGTCAAAAGCGCCGCTGAAACTGCCTGTTACACCATTTCCTGTGCGGTTCAGCCGTCCTATCGGGTCAAATCCACGGCCGCTGTTCCAGTTTTTAGTATCACCTGCATCGATATCGCCGGCCAGCATGTAATTGCCCACCACATAACTGCTGCCATTTATAGTCCCGGTATTTCTGTCGATGGCCTGCAGTTCATACACATCATGCACCAGCATAGCGTCGTTGATACTTTTGGCGCTGCCTTTCAGATCGGTAACTGAAGCTGTGCTCAGAACGTCGCTGGCTTTATCACCGCCGCCTTTACCGTAATCGCTGACCTGATGCGTATTCCCCTTGCCATCGCCTACGTCGATCGTTGTTTTGTCGGTCACCTCGTAGCCGATATTGATATTTTCCCCGGCCCGCAGCGTGATTTTACTTTTATCAGCTACTTCCAGGCTGTCAGAGCCGATGATCGAAAGGTTATTCCCTTCTAAGACCAGTTTACCCGCCTTCAGCTTGCCAAGATTGATGATATCCGCTTTGACATTGGCCGCACCGCCGGCATCAAGCGGTGACAAACTGCCGTTAAAGCTGTTTAAAGCTGCTTTTTCAAGACTGCGGGTCGATGCCGTCAGCTGCCCTACGTTGACCTGTGCCGTTTTACCGAACAGTATCCCATTAGGATTGACCAAAAACACATTCACCCCGGCGCCGTTGAGCTTGCCGAAAATCTCACTTTTACTGCCGCCGCTGACATAATTCAAAACAGCCTGCATATTTTTAAAATTCACAATTTCATCAGCCGCGATATTAAAACTGTTCCAATCGATCGCCACATTGCCGCTGCCGGTTATATCCATCACCTTGCCCCCGGCAGTAATAGTGCCGTTATTGGTCACTACCTGTCCGCCGCTCGGCAGCGCATAGCTCCAGTTTGGCATAAACAGCATCCCGCCGCCTAATAACCCGGCAAATATTTTTTTATATAAAAGCTTTGTCCCTCTTTTCATCTTTAACTGCCTCCCTTAGCCCTATTTAAAAAAGTTTATATGCCAAAAACCACAGCCTGCCTTTTTTATCCTCAGCTTCACTCTGGAATTTCTCCCCGTCAAGTTTCCTTGCATAATCCAGCCGCAGAAAATAATCATTGGGCTTCGCATATTCTACACCTACGCCCCAACCGGCCAGATTACGGTGCTGACCGCAGCTTTTAGCCAGGTCCACTTCGCCCCAGTCTGTAAAAGCAGCAAGACTTAAATATGGCACGGGAGTAGAATACCGCAGCTCGGCCGTGGCCTGATAACCGCTGTCACCGCTGGCTTCTCCCTGAGGGTAAGCACGTACTCCGTTGGCTCCCCCCAGACTGAACTGCTCACTGCCGTCAAAATCGCGGCTGGCCAGCTGACCGTGAAAATTCAGATGCAGGTCGAAAACAGATCCCAGATGCTGGATATGATTGATATCCGTAGTGAATTTAGAAAAACGCCCTTCCGTCTCAGGCGCGCTGGCGTCATCATAGCTTAGCTGTCCCAGATAATACAAAGCACTGTAACCGGTAGCACTGGCACTGCCGCGCCTGCTGCCTACAATGCCGCCGTGCAGTGTATTACTGTGTTTTCTGGTGCTGCCCAGCTCGCCAAAGCTTCTCATTTCATCTTTCAACTGCCGGTTATCATAACCATAAATAACGCTCAGATGCCTGCTGCTGGTGTTGATCAGCGGTGTCGACGCATACAGGCTCAGCGTTTTTGCCCGCCCTACCGCATCAAGCAGGGCGAAGTAATCACCCAAGGTATAATCCATTTGGCTGTAACTGATGCCAAGCCTTGTACCCCGGCTTCCAAGAGGCATTTCATAACCAAAATTATAATTATGCAGATCTTCATTGCTCAGCATCCCGCCTGCAAAAATTTTATCGCCGATCCGGCCGGGATTATTAAGCGTTGTCTGAAAACCATAACGGTACCGGCCGCTGTATTTGCCGCCGTAGTTATCGCTGTACACAATATGTTCGGCAGTTTTTCCGTCATGCAGAGCGATTGTCAGATCCGTACTGCCGATCGCTTCACCGGCACTCAAAATACCGGCAGAGCTGATACCCGGCAAATCATTGAAATTATTAAGTACAGACTCGATCCCCGCAGTTCTGATATAACCATCCCGTTCCAGTGCAGCAGCCAAAGCAGCGGCCGCAGCATCGGCCAGGCGCGAATCATTTTCGATGATTACTTTGCCTAAAGTCCCCAGAAAAATCCTGATCTCAACTGTCCCGTCTTGAATATTTTGCTGTGGAAGCACAGCTGTTGCCACCGTATAGCCCTGCTGCCTGCAATAATCAGTTACTGCAGCAGCCGCCTGTTCCAGTTCCGTAACAGTCACTTCCTGTCCCAAATACCCCTGCGTTGCCTCAGTCAATGCTGCCGGGTCTATTTCCTGCTGGCCTGTAAAGACAAATTGCCGCAGCAGTAATTTCTGCGGCAGCGTTTCTTCATCTGCCTTCTGCTGCTCTGGCTGCTGCAGATCAGTTTGCTGCTGCCTAGCGCCGCGATTCTGTTCCAAGGCCCTGACATCAGCACTGCTGCCCGGCAATGAAGGTGCCGCCCATACAGATGCGGTGATCCCCAAAGTTAAAACTACAGTTATTCCTTTTCCCATCAAATCCAACAATTTTTCTCGCTCCTCTTCCCGCTTAGCTGTAAATTTTTACTTTTCAAGCCCGGCCGCCTTTACCTGCTGCGGTGTCCCCTTACGTCTTTTTACCGGCTTGTAGTTTCTGCAGAAAGCCCTTAACTTCTGCAGATGAATATTCTCTGACCTCCATTACTGTTCTTGGCGGTTCCGTAAATTCCAGCTGCAGCAAATCATCTAATGTGCACTCCAGCGCATTAGCGGCACGCAGTAAAACACGGAAATTAACTGCGACCCTGCAGCACTCAATATTGCTCAGATGCGTTTGACTGATAACCAAAGCCCGGGCCAGTTCACCCTGGCTGATACCGCGGCATGTTCTGAGCAGCTTGATATTAGCGCCGATTATTTTCAAACAGCGTTCATCGTACATATTGCCAGCCTCACATCTTAATGTAATCAGATCATATTTTTTAAAATTATCAGCCTTTTATCTGCTATTACTTGTAAAACATTTACCAAACAATATTTTCTATAATTATAGCACTGTTGTACCCCCCCACAAGACATACAAGAACTTTTTTACGCCGCCGTCCGGTTCCGTTATTGCTCTTACGTTTTGATAATCGCCAAAATCACCTCCAGCAAACAGTGCTGCTGCCCGTCCGCACAACACTTTCACACTACTGTCCTGGCAGATATGGTATAATGAAAGCCATTAAACAACTATGCTATTTTTTATTAGGCAGCTTCGCCTGTCCTGACACAGAAAGGTACAGCTATGCATTATGTGCAAGTAAAAGGCATCCTCTCAGCTAAAAATGGTATGAACCTGTATCGCGGCTGCTCACACGGCTGCATTTACTGTGATTCACGCAGCAGCTGTTATCAAATGCCGCATGCTTTTGAAGATATCGAAGTCAAACAAAACGCTCTTGTACTGCTGGAAGAGGCCCTGCGGCGCAAGCGCAAAAAATGTATGATCGGCACCGGGTCGATGACAGATCCTTATATTCCTCTGGAAACCGAACTCGGCAGCGTGCGGCAGGCTATGGAGCTTGTTTATAAATATGGCTGCGGTTTTACAGTGCTGACTAAATCGGACCGGATCCTGAGGGATCTTGATCTGCTGCAAAAAATAAACGCGTCTGCAAAATGCGTAGTCCAAATGACTCTGACCACCTATGACGAAGAATTGTGCAAAAAAATAGAGCCGTATGTAAGTACGACCCGTGAGCGTTTCGAAGCTTTAAAGCAATTACGTGACGCAGGTATCCCGACTGTAGTCTGGCTTGCTCCCATTCTGCCTTTTATCAACGATACCGAAGCTAATCTCCGCGGTATTTTAGATTACTGTATCGAAGCCGGCGTTTACGGAATTATTTGTTTCGGTATGGGGCTGACGCTGCGCGACGGCAACCGCGAATACTTTTACCAGCAGCTGGACAGACACTTTCCCAGACTGAAAAAACGCTATATCGACACCTACGGTAATCAGTACGTTATCGACAGCCCCAACAGTAAACAGCTGATGCAGCTGCTGCGGCAAAAATGCCGTCAGCATGGTATCATTCAGAATAACCAGCAGTTATTTGCCTATCTGAGCACTTTTCCAAGCAATCAGGCAGACCTGCAGCAAAGTTTATTTGAATAAACTTTACTGCAGGCTGGTATAAAAACAATTTGAAGAAAGGTTTTGTATTTCTATGAAATCATCTTACTATAAATACTTTGCTGCGCTTTTGTTATTTGGTTCCAACGGCATCGTTGCCAGTAATATCAATCTGCCCAGCTACGAAATCGTTCTGCTGCGTCTATTGCTTGGCAGCCTTTTTCTTATAACTGTTTTTACGGTTTCCAGACAAAGGTTTACTTTTTACCGGAATAAGCACACTTGCCTTTATCTTTTCATTTCGGCGTCAGCTATGGGAGCAAGCTGGATGCTGCTTTACGAAGCCTATCAGCAGGTCGGGATCAGCATAGCATCTTTAGCCTATTACTGCGGTCCGGTAATCGTTATGATTCTTTCACCTTTTCTTTTTCGTGAAACTCTGACCTGGCCTAAAATAGCTGGTTTTTTAACTGTTCTGGCCGGGATGTGCCTAGTGAACTTACAGGCGCTGGACGAAGGTAAAACTATTTGGGGTCTTTTCTGCGGCTTAATGTCTGCGTTTATGTATGCACTGATGGTAACAGCAAATAAAAAAGCCAAACCTGAATCCGGTTTGGAAAATTCTTTGCTGCAACTTGTCATCGGCTCTTTTATCGTCGTCGCATTTGTCAGTATGCAGAAAAACTTTGTTCTGTCACTAACAACGATTGACTGGATACCGGTTTTACTGCTCGGCTTGCTTAATACAGGAATCGGCTGTTATTTATATTTTTCTTCTATTACAGACTTGCCAGTCCAGACCGTTGCCATATGCGGTTATCTGGAACCACTGTCTGCAGTTGTTTTTTCTGTACTCTTTTTACATGAAGTCCTGTTGCCTTTACAAATGCTCGGAGCCGTACTTATACTTGGCGGCGCCATATTTGGAGAATGCTTCAATCCTGAAAAACAGCAGTGGCTGCAGTCAAAATAAAGCTCAAAAGCATAATAAAAAAGCAAGCCGCTAGCGGCTTGCTTTTTTATTATCACTATTTAAATCAAATGCTTTACTAAACTAAAAATCACTATTTACATCTTATACTTAAAATCGCAGTGCACCATAACGGCTTTCCAGCTTATGCAGGTGTTCGGTAAGAACTCCCGGCTCAATATAAGCATATTCCAATATCTGCAGTGCATTCGGTGCATAATCCCTGATAGAAGCAAAATAAGGTTCCCATTCGATCGTTCCCAGTCCTACAGGCTGATGGCTGTCTCCGCTGCCATCGTTATCATGCACATGTACAGCCAACAGCTTTTTCTGCAGCCGTTTCACGGTTTCAGGAAGATTCCAGCCATTAACGTGGGCATGTCCCGTATCCAAAAGTGCCAGAGCCTGCGGATAACGTTCAAACAGTGCCAGATATTCTTCAAAATCAAAAAGCAGTGATCCACAGGGACGCAGACCCACATTTTCTATAACAACTTGAACGCCGTAGCTTTGTGCCAGGCTGATCACTTCAGCCAAGCGCTGATAGACCAGTTCTTTAACTGCGGCAAACTCACCATGGTAAATTTCATTGGTATGCACAACTACAAATTCTGCTTTGATCTTTTGGGCATAGGTAAAGGTTTGAGCGTAGGCTTTTAAATAATATTCATCACTGCTGTCTGCCAGATTTACAGCAACACAGGGACCATGGATAGAAAATGTTCTTTTTTCCTTATTATTCTGAGCCAGCGGCAGCAATACCGTATCCCAATAATGGTCGGTCCCGAATTCATAAAAAAATTCGATATTATAGGTCAACGGCAAACCGCTGAGATATTTTTTATTGAAACCGCCAAAAGCCAGATCACTAACTGCCCATTGCATCAGTAAAAACCTCCCCTTTTTCTATATAGCCAATATTCCTGCCGCTTGTCACATCAAACAGACTCACATCGTCCCAACTGAAACAGATCCCGCTGGAATTTTGTACATCCGCATTGCGGTCACTTACTGTAACGCTGATATTCTCACCACTCTCAAGCTGTAATTCAACAGTACGCTGATTACCTGTATTTTCTACATAAGTTATACTTCCCTGTACAGCAGCGTCCTCGCTTAAACGGCAATGCTCAGGCCTGATACCCAGCAGCAGGTCTCTGCGCTGTCCGATCACCTGACGCCACAGCTCCGGTACCGGCAGTACGGCCTTGCCGATACAAATACAATCACGGTTAAAACGTGCTTTTAGGATATTCATTGACGGGGCGCCAATAAAACCGGCAACAAATGTATTAGCCGGGTGACGGTAGATCGTATCCGGAGCGGCTATCTGCTGCAGTTCGCCATCTTTCAACACAACGATACGATCGGCGACAGTCATTGCCTCTACCTGATCATGCGTTACATAAATCATTGTCGGTTTATAGATCTCATGAATACGTACCAGTTCTGTCCTGGCCTGCTGCCGCAGCTGAGCGTCCAAATTGGACAGCGGTTCATCCAGTAAAAAGTAGGGTGATTGCTTTACAAGGGCACGGCATAAGGCCACTCTCTGTTTCTGCCCCCCTGAAAGCTGTTTGGGCTTATAGTTTTCATAGCCTCTTAAATTAAGTATTTCTAAGGCTTCATCGGCTCTTTTTTTGATTTCCGCTTCCGGAAGCTTTTGGATATGCAGACCAAAGGTGATATTATCCCAGACAGAAAGATGCGGAAACAGCGCATAGCTTTGAAAAACCATGGCAATATTACGTTCACCGGGAGCAATATCATTAACTACCCTGCCTCCCATTTTCAGCTGACCGCTGGTAATATCTTCCAAACCAGCGATCATTCGCAGCGTAGTAGTTTTGCCGCAGCCGGAAGGCCCCAGCAAAATCAGGCGCTCGCCTTCTTTTATTTCCAGATTCAAAGACTTGACGATTTTAGCATCGCCGTAAGATTTACAGACGTTTTCAAATACAATACTGTTCATATATTATCCTTTGACCCCCGATTGCATAAAGGTATTGAGTATAAATTTTTGGCAGACGAGATATAATGCCAGCGGCGGCAGACTGGTCAGAGTAGCGACAGCCATAGCTATCCCCCACTCACTGCCGCCTTCAGCGCTGATAAACATTTGCAGTGCCAGCGGCAGGGTATAGGTTTCTTTGTCCTGCAGCACCAGCAGCGGCCAAAAGTATTCGTTCCATGAGTTGATAAAAAACAGGATACCGACTGCTATTATCGACGGTTTGATCAGCGGCAGCACAACCTTGTGCAATACCTGCAGCGGGCCGGCATTATCTAAAACAGCGGCTTCCAGCAATGGTTTGGGTATGCCGCGCATCGTCTGACGCATCAGGAACACACCCATACCATCAACAAACTGCGGCAGCATAACACCCCAGGGAGTATTCAGCAGGTCCAGCCTGCTCATCAGCAAATAATTCGGCATGATCAGTACCGTTATCGGAATAAAGAAGGTCAGCAGCATGCTGTTAAAAACAGTTTCTTTATATTTAAAGTCATAATAGATAAAGGCAAAAGCTGCCAAAACACTGGTCAGCACTTTGAATACTGTTACGAACGCAGCAATGAAAAATGTATTATAGATATAAGTAAACAGCGGAAAATTGCCTAATACGGTAAGATAGTTATTCAATGTCGGTGGCAGAGGCAATGGATTGAGTGTTGCCTGAAAAATCTGGTCCATATCTTTGAGCGATGTGGAAACCATAAAAACTATCGGCCACAGCTGAATAAATACTGCCACAAGCAAAGGCAGATGCCAGCAAAGATCTTGATGTGTTTTAGTTCTCATAATAAACTTTTTTCTCCAGATATTTATTTTTCAGATACAGGAACGCCATATAACAGAACATGGTGATAATAGCGAAAGCCGCTGATTTACCGGTTTGGAAGAAAATAAAACCATACTGATAGACGATATATACCAAATTGGAACTGCCCTGATCCGGTCCTCCCTGCGTCAGCATATTGACAGGTACCAGTACATACTGCAGACCGAAAACTACAGTGATCGTGAAAACATAAATCGCAGTCGAAGAAGTCATCGGTATGATAATACGTCTAAAGATCGTCCAGTTCGAAGCGTTTTCCAGCTTGGCTGCTTCGATCATTTCCCTTGGTACGGCAACCATCGCTGCCAGCATCACGATCAGGTTATAGCCAAACACCTTCCAGCCAATGATAGTACAGATAGAAAAGATCACGAGCAGATTTTCCTTAAACCAGCGCGGCGATTCTATATCAAACCACGCAAGCACTATACTGAGCGGGCCGGCTAAAGGATTATAGATCCACAGGAACAGAATGCTTGCCACCGCCAGGGATAAAGTTGCCGGCAGAAATAAAACAGAGCGATAAAACATTTTCCCCCGCTGAAGCAGGTGCCCGAGGATAAACGAATAAAAATAGGGCAAGACAAAGTTGAACAGCAGCATAATAAGTACAAAAACTATCGTATTCCCAATGATTTTGTACAGCTCTCTGCTGCCTAAAATATCACTGTAATTGCTCAGTCCCACATATTTCATCGTCGGGCTGATCATATTCCAGCTGAAAAAGCTAAGATACAGATTCTGCAGCAGCGGCCAGTAAAAGAAAACAATAAACAGCAGTGCCGCCGGCAGTAAGAACCAAAACGCAGGCCACTTGGCTTTATTCATGACAACTCTCCTTTGGTAAAAATCAGGATGCTGCGGCAAGCAGCATCCTGATTGGTTCAAGCGTTTGTATTACAGTAAGTTATTGATCTTTTCTGCAGTTTCGTGCAGCGCCTGAGCAGCAGTTTCTTTGCCGCTCAGTATAATATCGCGGGCGTCAATCAGGAGCTGTTCAGCCTGTAAGCCGTTAGCGCCTGGGAAGCTGGCCCATTTTACCAGATTAGGCATCGTGGACAAGGCTACCTGGATATTTTTGTTTTCTTCGATCATTTTTTTGAAACCGTTGGGGTCTTCTGCTACGCCTTTACGAGGTGGCAGATAACCTGTACCGGTGCTCCATTTAGCCAGCGCTTCAGGTGATTCGATATATTTGATGAATTCCCAGGCTGCTTTTTGTTTATCGGCATCTTTTGAGAACAGCATCAGAAAGTTACCACCTGCCGGCACTTTCAACTCTTTGCCTTCAAACTGCGGGAAAGGAGCTGCCATAACTTTGAACTTGGCGCTTTTTTCAAAATTGGCACGTTTGCCGATAGTAGTGCAGACCATCCCCAGCTTACCGGACAGATAAGCCTGGAACCCTTCTTCATTAGTAGCATGCAGGCCATTGCCGTCTTTGACCATATCAGCCAGCAGCTGATACGCTTCTGCCGCTTCGGGAGTATCGAAACCGGCTTTGACTTTGCCGCCTTCATTTTTCAGCATTGAACCGCCGTTAGATTCAATAATGGCCTGCTGAGTCCAGTTATCAGCATATTCCTGCATAAAAAAGCCCATATTACCGGTCTTTTCTTTGATCTGTTTTGCCGCGTTCACTACCTCTTTCCAGGTTTTAGGCGGATTATTGGGATCAAGTCCTGCTGCAGTAAAGATTTCAGGATTATAGAACAGGACCGGCACACTGATAGAATAAGGAATACCGATCTGTTTGCCGTCATCAGTCTGAGCTAATGCCAAAACATTGGGCAGATAATTCTCTTTCAAGAAATTTTTGTCTTCAGGAGCCTGCTTTTCGATCATCGGCTGCAGGTCAGTGTACTTAAGATTTTCAGCGGCATAGTTCAAATAAGACCAGCCCATCTGTACAACGTCAGGATTTTTACCGGAAGCGATAGCAGCCTGCAGATTTTGTGTCAGGCCTTTATACATATCGGGGTTATATTTTTCGACAACCTGGATATTGGGATGCTTGGCATTAAAATCTGCGACCAGTTCTTTAACAGTTGCACCGCCGAAGCTTTCGGAGGCTACATGCCAATATTCGATCTGCACCTTTTTGTCAACGCTGCCTTTAGACTGATTATCACTGCTGCCGCAGCCGGTAAAGACCATCGCGCTGGCAGCTGCTAAAAGCAGTGCCGCAAGTTTCTTTTTCATCATCATTTTTACCCTCCACTTTTTTAGTTCCGAGCTCTGTTATGTATGATAACGAATTTTGATTAAATCTAAACGTTGTTTTTGTTAAAGATTTGTAAAGTTTATTGCAAAAATATGTTCAGAATAAATAAAAAAGACAGTAAAACTTTATCCAAGTTTTACTGTCCTTTAGTTCTTTAAAACTTCAATATATTAAACCCCCGACTGTATAACAGCCGGGGAAATTATATCTTAACTAAAGCATTTCCATGTCAATCAGCCAAATCATCAATCTAAATATTACTTAGCTCCCGGTCTGTTCTTAAAGCAGGAGTACCTGCAGTAATAGTAGCGTTTTCTTTTTATCAAAGCCGTGTAAACATGATGGGCTTTATTACAGACGAATTCTTTGCCGCAAACCGGGCAGATCATCACCAGAGAACCGACGATGCTTTTAGCTTTTGTTTCAATTGTGTTCATTGTTTCTTTTTCTTTCATAGCAGATCACCCCAAACTCAGAATATTTTTTGGTCTGAGTTTATTTCAATGGAATTTTCACTGTATCACTCCCTTACAGGCTTTTGTGCTTTATATTCATCGGGGTACCAATTATTGAGCGCCATTTTACGGCGTTGTTTTTACTTACTGTAAAGGACACCCGTCAGTTAAACTTTTTTAAAGTAAACTATCTTTGTCAGATATTTTTTAACATCCTCTTATTGCAAAATTTTATAATTTGTAAATTTTAATTCACATTATTAAAAAAAAGTTTGTCTTTTTAAATTTTTATTTTTCTTTATAGATATTTTTATGTATAATAACATATTTGTTTTGAGTATGCAAGATATCTTTATTTACATAATTAATTTCAGATTTAACTTATTGTTATATTTTGCTATTCTTGTTAACTATAAGGAATGTTTGTGATTTATAGATACAAGTGAATGGAATTATTAAAAACACTGTATGTATCGTCATTGTTGCGCTTCTTTAACCTGCGAAAATATTAAATTTGAACAACTGCAGATAAATAAAAAACACCTGTATTCACAGGTGTTTTTATTTATTAATTTTTAGTTGTTTATTCTTTGCCTGCACAAAAATAGGCAAACGGGCAGTTTTTACAATATTCAGTTTTCACAGTAAATTCACTTTCTCTGCGTTTCGAAAAAATATCTCTGCATAATTCGGCAACTTCCTGCAGCCTATCACTGCAATCCTGCAGCTGCCAGCAGGAATTATTTTGTAAAAAATGCAGTTCGGCCAGTGCTGCCGGGCGCTGCCATAATTCTGACGCTGCCTTTTGATACAGTGCCAGCTGATAAATATAACCCGGCGCAGGTTCGCCTGCTGCCGGCGGCACGCCTGTTTTATAGTCGACGATCGTCAGAGTCCCGTCACTGTTAAAAACAGTACAGTCAATATAACCGCTGAACACAGCAGTAATCCCATATTCCTGCAGCAGCGGCAACTCAAAGCTGATCTCAGCCTTACGTTCAGCTTCCTGCAGCCTTTGATAAAGCGGTCCATTAATATACTGCATATACATATCGTATGTCCTTGCAGCACTTCCCTGTACCTTATATGCCTGCAGCGCTGACCTGAAAGCCGGTTCCTGTTCGTAACCGTTCGTCAGTAATTCCAAAGCCTTATGGATAACGGTACCCTGCAATGCCGCCGGCAGATAACCGCTTGCATCAGCTGCATTTACAGCTTCATACCCCGGCATCTGCAAAATATACTGGTAATAATAACAGCGGGGGCAATCAAGATACGTCTGCAGCGCTGTTGCTGACAAGCTGCGCTGCCACTCCAACCCATATTCCGGCAGCGGTTTGATCCGCTGCAGCAGCTCATCTGTTACAAGTACCTGTTCCAAATCTGCTGCTGATTTAACGGCAGTTCCTTTTTTACCAGCTTCATATTCCTTTAACAGGAACTGGTCATAGTCCTGTAAAATATTACGCAGGCTGCTGAACCAGTTCTCACTTCTGCTTTTGCTTCTGCTGTCATAAGTACCTGACAGGATCAGCCTGTCCTGCGCCCTTGTCATTGCAACATATAACTGCCTCTGTTTTTCAGCGCTATCCAACTGCTTTTCTATGTCTTTGATTGCCAGCATGACGCTTGTATCCTGCAATTCGCCGCCCATATCCACTTTAATTCCTAAACCTGCATCTGCATTAAATCGCAGCATATCCGTATCACCTTTGCTCCTAGCATCAAGCGCGGGTACAAAAACTACAGGGAATTCCAGGCCTTTGGATTTATGGATCGTCATAATCGTCACAGAAGCGCAGCCCGTCATATCTGCAGCAGCTGCTTCTCTTGCTCCAGCCTGGCGCAGCTGCTGCAGCCTCAGCAGGTAGTCTGCCAGTGTCCCATACTTTTCTATGGTATAGGACTCAGCCAAAGCAATCAGTTTTTTAATATTGGCAAGCTTTTCCAGTCCAAATTCCTGCGCTGCCAGAAGCGGTTCCAGTTGTAAGACATCACCAATCGTATGCAGCAATTCCGGCAATGGCATCGTCTCAGCATATTGCCGCAGCAGCCGCAGTTTCTCTACAGCAGTCAGCAGCCGGCAGCGCTTCTGATAATCAATCAACGGCCATGCATCCTGCTGCAGCAGCTGCCATAAGGTAACTGTCTGCTCCTCCTGCCTGTTCAGCTCCAGAAAAAGTGCTGTCAAGCTTTCATCATCAACAGCAAAATACGGCGACCTCAACACACCAGCAAGCTCTAAACTGCGGCTGCTGTCTTCCAAAAATATCAGTAAATTGATCAGATCAATGATTTCCCGGCGTTCGTAAAAGCCTTTGCCGTCAACGATAGTATACGGTATCCCCGCCTGCTGCAGCGCAGAGGCAAAACTTTTAGCCGCTGTTAATGCGCCAAGTAATATCACCATATCTTCGTAGGCTATCTGTTTTTCGGTATGCAGCTGCAGTATCCGTTCTGCTATAACGGCAGCCTCCGCTTCCCTGCGGCAGGCTTTGCTTTCTTTATCGTATGCTATTGCCAGCATTTCCGGCAAAATATCAGTCGCACGATTAGCATTCAGAGCTTCAAAATAAACGTCCTGCTGTCTATCTTCACCTAATAATGCCGCAAAGGCCAAATTGCATAAATCAAGCACTTTATCAACTGTACGGAAGTTATCATCTAAAACGATATTACTGCCGCCAGCAGCTTCTATATCGCGCCTGACACGAGCAAATACACTTACGTCAGCGCCGCGAAAACGATAAATTGATTGCTTGGCATCACCTACTACGAACAGCTTATGTCCCAGCAGCCTGTCTTTATCACCGCCGCACAGCAAATAAACAAGTTCTCTTTGGCGTTCGTTAGTATCCTGAAATTCGTCGACCATAATATACTGATAGCGGCTGCTGTTTTTACTGCAAACCTGGCGGTTATTTTTTAAAAGCTCCAAGGCCCTGCTTTCCAAGTCGTCGAAGCCCAGCATATTATTAAGCTCCTGCTGTTCACGCAGATAAGCACTGCAATTCACCAGAGCCTGCTGCCAGCAGGGTATCAATTTCAGTGCAGCTGCGTCTGCCGCCAGCAAATGCAGCTGCTGCAGAATTTCTTTAGCCGCTTTGACCACTGCTTTATCACTGCTTGTTGCAGCTAGAGTACCCACATAGCTGTCTAAAAGCGTCATATTTTCAGGCTTGCTGCTGTCTGCTGCCGCCTTTAAAAGTTCCGGAAGGTGTTCGCGCAGCAATTCCAGCTTTTGCCTATGAGCTGAGGCTTTCACCTTCATTTTGTCTTCTGCCAGTTCCAATAGCAGCTCCTGCAGTTGTACCTGTAATACGTTTTTCTCGTTCATCTTTGCCTGATACGGCTGTAACAAATCACCAAAGTTCAAAATCGCATCCATTTTAGGTATGGCAAGCAATAGCTGTTTTACAACATCAGCTGCGGTATATTCATCAGCCAGACGTAAAATATCACTGTCACCGCGGCGCAGTCCCTGTTTTACAAACTGCTGCACAGTGCGCAGTAAAAATTCATCCATTTCTACTTCTTCAGCTACCTGAAAAGCAGGATCAAGACCTGCTTCCACGGGATTTTCTTTCAACAGACTGTTACAAAAACCATGTATAGTATTGATACGCGCCTGTTCCAGCAGTTCCAGCTGCTGCTGCCAGAAAGATGCATGCAAAGCATCCTCCTGCTCCAATTCCGCCAAACGTCTGCGAACCCTTTCTTTCATTTCACCCGCGGCTTTGCGCGTAAAGGTAATAGCCAGAATATCGGCAGCACTTACCTGTTTGCCGCCCTGCCTGAGGCTCTGTCGAAGAATGTTGACAAAACGTTCTACGAGAACACGTGTTTTACCACTGCCGGCGCCGGCAGACACAGATACATTTCTATCCAGCGTCTCTATCGCTTCCTGCTGGGCTTTAGTAAAATCAAACATTTTCTTCACCGCCTTCTGCTGCCAGTTCGCCGTAGGCCCGGCAAATATCCTTCCCAGGACAATACTCAGGGCAGTTTTTACGCGGCGCCGGCGGGAAATTCCCCTGCCGCAAGGTATTGATATATCCTCTGACAGTCGTACGGCAAAAATCTGCAAAAGCCAGCCATTGATCTTCTGCATCACTGAACGGTTTATTATTTGTTGTAAAAGGCGTTTTTCCTAAAGTCTGCATGGCAAAACCGCCTTTGCGTTTCGCTTCCTTTAGTGAATAGTAACCGCCGCCAAGCACTTTGCTCTGAGGCTCTAAGGCTGCAAGCGCCATAAGATATACCGGAATCTGCAAATCCAGTCCTTCTGTCAGCTCACTGCCCGACGGAGTTTGGCTGCGTTTATAATCCGTAACAAAAATACCATTACCGTCACTGTCGATACGGTCGATACGTCCGTTCAAATAAATTTTTCCGCCGTTGACCTCCAGCACCAACGGAGCACTGCCGTTACGCCCAAAATCCCATTCTATTTTTACTGGTACAAAAGGTTCCCATTTTTTCTGGTATACAAGCTCCCGCTGCAGCCAGCGGCGCAGCAGCAAATTCAGCTTCCGACGCTGCGAAGGCCAGAAATCTGTAACGGCAATCTTTTTCCCAGTAATATATTCATCACAAACTGACGTCATAATGTCATCAAGCTGACTTATAAGCTCAGTCGGCGGATATTTGGTAAGCTTTTCGTGCAAATGTCCCGCCATAAATCGTGCTAAAACATCATGCAGCAGGCTGCCTTCAACAGCAGGCTCCACCGTTTCTGTAAGTTCTTCATATTGCTGCTGTTTCCAGACATAGCTTAGTAAAAACCTGTATGGGCATTGAGCATAGGTTTCTAAATGCGACGCACTGAATAAACCGCCAACAGCTTCATTAATAGCCCGCTGCAGCTGTACGTCTTCAAAAACTCCCTTATAAACACTATCGCCTTGCTCACGAATTCTTTCGATACTGCTGCGCAGTGTCCAATCTGCTCCCAACCGCTCCAACAACCAATTATGGCAGGTATCTTTTTGGGTAATCCCCAGCAGCAGCTCCTGCTCAGACAAAGCCTCCTGCCAGCCTATACGTCCAGCTCTGCTTCTGGTTATACACCCGGCTGCATATAATCGTTCCACATCTTCAATATATGCGGAAGCGCCAGCTGTATCGTCGCTGTACCAGCTCAAAGTCAGAGTTTCTGTTGCCATTGCTGCCACTGCGGCAAAAAAGAATTTATCCTCAGCATAAGCACACGCAGTATTATCCAATTCCACGCCGACACCGCTCAATTCGGCCCGTTCCCTGTCATTGTAGATCCAGTTTTCATTTTTACTGCGCGGAAACTCACCTTCGCGCAGTCCCATAATGTAAACATGCTTGAACAGCAGCCCCTGCAGATTAGCAGCTTCTCCGAATAAAATACCTTCACTGTCGGCCGCTGTTAAAATGATTTGCCGTTCGGAACAGGCAGAAATCAGCAGCTGGCTGTATTCCTCCGCTTTTAAAGGCACACTTTCCAAACCGCCATTCTGATAATCTTCACTCAGTGTATCCAAAACTTCGGATAATTGCCGTACTGTCTCTACTATATTTTTAACCTCAAGCAGATCTGCCCTGCCATTTTTATAATTTTCGCCAGCCTTAACAGGCAGCTCCAAAGCTTCTAATATTGTTTTAAATGTTTCTCCATAAGCAGCCGCCGTATCTCGCCGCTGCACCTTGTCCAGCAGCAACTCAAGTTCGCCTAAATCAGCTGACCACTGCTTATTTTCATTGGCATCAGCCTTATCACGAACTGCCTTACGCAGTTGCCGCAGATCATTATATAAATATTCCTGTTTCAATCTGTTGAGCTGCTCTCCGTCAAAGCTATAGACCAGCTTTACAACGCCGCATTTTAACAGACGCCAGTAAGCAGCGATAGCTTCACTGCCGCCGGCAGCTACGTTCAAAAGTAAACGCAGAAATTCACAGACAGGCTGAGCACTCAGAGAAGCGATCTTAGGTAAAGTAACAGGTATACCATATTCATCACAAACAGCTCTGATACCGCTGTAAGTCTTAAAATCACGTACAGCAACCAAAAAATCATTATAAGCGGCGCCATGCTGCAGCTTAGCTTTTATAGAACGCAGCACTGCCCGCAGTTCACCTTCACTATCTCCTGATTCAATAAAATTTATACTGTCAGCAACAGCCAGCGTCTGGCAGCTTCCAGCACCTAACTTAGCCGTTAAGTGCTGCAGATCAGGCTTTCGTACTGAACCTTCCATATGCAGATCATGCAGCTGAGCAAAACCGCTTAAATAACCGAAACTCCGCTCTACAGCAGCAAATATTTCCGGTCGTTTGGGCTCGTACATCAAACCGATACTGATCTGACAATGCCGTGACAAAGATTTTATAAGCAAACGCTGCAAAGCATCAAAATGATAAAATTCGCTGAAATATAACTGCTGCCAAGGCAGCTTGGCCTGCGGTCTTTCTAAAACCGCTATTGCTAACCGGTATAAACCCTCTACATCATACCAGTTTTTTTGTTTTAGCTTATTGCGATAAAGGTTATAAAGTGCCGCTACTTCACGGTCCTTCATCACATAGGCAGGATTGCGCTGTTCCCATTCCAGCAGCGCCGTAGTAATTTCTTCCTGTGTCGACCCACTGCGTGAAAGCTGACCCAAAAGCCCGGTAACAGCTTTAACGAAACCTTCTTTATCTGCCAGTTTACTAAAATAGTCCAGGCCCTGCAATTTAGCCAGCTGGTGCAGCAAATCACCCACAAGCAGTTCCTGTGTCCTCCGGGAAATCATTTCTAATTTCACTTCCGGAGGCAAATCCAGCAGCTGCCTGTTTAATGCTACGATACGGTTGGGCAGATATTCAAAATTAACTGCCTGCGCCCTGCCTGACCGGCGGGCATGATTCACAAGCAATCTGCTTGGAAGCACCAGCAACGCTTCATCATAGCTATATTTGTTTTCTGCCTCTGCCGAAAAAAAATCCCTGGCCGTAGCACCTAACGGTACTGTATATAAATCGATCATTTTTCTTCTCCGCTCAATAAAATTATATATTTATTGTACCACAAAACAGCAGTTTCCAGTATTAAGCACAGACAAAAAGCAACAGCTGCCAGAGCCGTTGCTTTTAAACACCTAACTTATTTTCATTTACTGTTTTTCCAGACAGAGGGAGCGTAAATTTATAGTGAAATTTATGCATGCCTTGCCGTTCATAGAAACAATGCGCCTTTTCCCGCAGCATATTACTGCTTAGTTCAAACTGAATACAACCATTGTCCCGGGCCAGCTTCTCCGCATAAGCAAAAAACTGCTGCCCTAAGTTCCTGCCGCGATGGGATCGCTCCACATCAAATTCTAAAATCTCTGCTATTTTAGCGGCATGATGCAGCTGTCCTTCTACGCGCAAATGTAAAAATGCAACGGTTCTGCCCTCAATTTCACCAATCATGAGAAAATGTTCCGGCAGCTTCAATAAACTGCCGAAGATATTTTCAAATTCCAGCAGCGGCAAATCCTGCTCCTCTAATTCACAAATCAGAGCGTACACAGCTCTTACATCCTGTAATTCAGCCTTTCTTATCAGCACCCGCATCACTTCCATCATAAAATTCTTTTTGCAGCAACGCCGCAAAATCTTCAGCCGGCTGCGGTTTACCAAAATAATACCCCTGAATATAATCACAGCCAACACTTTTCAAAAATTCAAACTGCGCTGCAGTCTCTACTCCTTCGGCAGTCACTTCTATTTGCAGAGAATGAGCCAGATAAATGATATTTGAAATGATTTTTTCACTGCGGTCATCCCCAATATCGTCGACAAAGCTTTTGTCCAGCTTCAAAACGTCGATAGCTACATTTTTAAGCATCATCATCGAAGAATAACCGGTTCCAAAATCATCCATCAAGACTTTGATGCCAACTTTATGCAATGCTTCGATAACATTATTCATAATACTGATATTTTCAAAAAAGGCACTTTCCGTCAGCTCCAGCTTTATATAAGCAGCAGACAAACCGCTTCCATTCAAAACACCGATATATTCGTCAACAATATGCGGATCATACAGGCACATCCGCGACATATTGACTGATATTGGCACAGGTATAAGCCCCTGTTTAAGCCAACGCATCTGCTGGCGACAGACGAGTTCGAACATATAACGGTCAACCTTATTGATAAATCCATTACGTTCAAAAAGCGGCACAAATTGATAGGGCGGAACAATAATACCGTCACTTCTGCGCCAGCGTACTAAAGCTTCTGCACCGATAAGTTTCTGCTCTTTGGTACTGTACTTGGGCTGATAGTAAGCAATAAATTCGCCTTCAGCCAAAGCTTTTTCCATCTGACTTTCAATTTCTTTTTCGTGCAACAGCTTATCACGTACGGCTCCGTCATAAAAAGCCCAGGCTGTGTCACCTTTATTTTTTATTGTCTGCCGGGCAATATAAGCTCTGTCTGCCATACTGACGATATCATCAGTTTCACCGTCAACCTCGTATATACCCATAGAAAGGGATAGTTTATAGACCTGTCCGCTTTTTGTAATATAGTTATTCAAATGCAGACATAAATCATTGATACGCCAAAGCAGTTCTTCTCTCGTATCAAATCGCAGCAAAAAAATAAATGTATCGGCAACACCATGCGCTAATATTTCGCCTTAATTCAGGCTTGCTTTTACTTCCTGCCAAATATAACGCAAAAGGTCATTGCCTTCTCCATAGCCAAACATATCGTTGAAATATTTAAAACCGTCGATATCCATACTTACGATTGCTGTCTTTTTATCTGTTTCAGGTAACAACAGTTCTGCTTCTTTAAAAAACTTGGCAAAAGAATAACCACCAGTAACTTCATCAACATAAGCAATATCCATCAGTTCCTTTTGATTGCGGGTATGGATACGCATAATGTGCCAGATAAACAATAAAAAAATCGCAATCAACAAAATACCCAGTAAATAAGTTTTATTCAGCACCATATTGATTTTATCTTCGATAACACTGGCTGGAGTTACCGTCAGCAGCATCCAGTTATTAACACCTATCGGTGAACAGTACATATATTTCTGACTGCCGTTATAAAATTCAATATAACCGCCTTTTTTACTGTTGATCATCTGCCAGAGTTTTTCAGCACTGTCTTTATTATTTACCGGATCTGCCGTCAGCAGGGCCGCATAAACATTTTTAAAGTTTTTAAAGCTTTCTGAATGCTGCGAATCTACTACAACATCACCATTTTCCTGTACCACATAAGAATATCCAGCACCGCCAAAAAACGATACTTCAATAGTTTTTCTAAATGTATCCAGGCTGTAAGTAGCGAACAAAACTCCAATCCTCTTATCGCTTCCATCTTCAAAAATCGGTACCGCATAAACTGCGATCCTGCCGCCATCCGTATAATCATCCAGATTACGTGAAACAGCCGTGTGCCCGCGAATCGCCTTACTAAAATACTCTCGCTCTGAGATATTCAATTCAACACCATCTGTTGTATAAGCACGTCCATCCGTCAATGCTACGCCAATTCGTTTAAAACTGTTGCGCTCCGCGGCTTCCTCCAAATAAGCGGCGGCCGCCTGCGGATCATTTACAAAAATCCGACTGACATCGTGCGAAAGTTCAGCTAAAAGATTTTGTTTATTTTTGATTTCATTATGCAGCATCAAAGCTCCCTGATTAGAAAGTTCTTTCAGTGAGTTGATATTTTCTTCTTTGTAACTCTCTTCGATACTTCTGCTATAGGAAAAAACAGCCGTCAGCAAAATTATAATGGCAATCAGACCCAGCAAAAGCGTGCCATAAAGTTTTTTATATTTGCCCATCGCTGCCTTCCTCCGATTTCTGAATCATTTTTTGTCAGATTATTTTAATAGTTTGTCCGTTTTCCGGCTCTTCCAAATATATCTCGCCAATATGCAGCTTGCCGTTCACTATATCAAAAGCATCTGTTTTGATTGTCCCCATCTTGGTTTCAATGACAACATTTTTAAATTCCAGATGTTTATTTTGATTGGAAAACTCGCCGCTGATACTGTCAAAAGGAATAATATAGTACGATCCTTTTCCTGATTTAAAGCTGCCATAGGTCAACGCAGTTTTAGGATCTCCCTTGGATCGAATCTTAAAATCCAGTTCGACCTTGCATTTTATTTTACCGTTACGTGCGGCAATGCTTCCCAACAATTCGTGTCCCAGCGCGTCAATATTGTAATATTTTGTATCCAGATGATAATCTCCGAAAGCTTCAACTGTGCCTCCAAAAACATTTCCTTTTACATTAGTAAATTTCAGCAGAGCATCTTCGTAATGCAAATCGCCTCTGACCTTAGAAAAATGCAGTCCGGGAATATTCAGTTCTTTAAAATCCAAATGACCATCTATAACAGGATTCGGAAGTTCTCCAGTAACTGAAGCGGTAATAGAAACCGTATCTTTGATATCCGCTATTCCCAACGAAGCAGGCAGAACATTATAAAGCTCCAAATGCAGGTCGTAATGAGGAATCTGCTGCGCTAAATTGATGTTTCCTTTTATTTCCACCCCATCGCCAACCATAGTGCCGCCAAATTTTCCAGTCACAAAATCAATCGTAAGCTTTTTCTGCGTATCAATATCAATTATTGCATTAACTTCATTCAGTACAAAATAACGGTTATGATAACCGGCAGTTAAGGTACAGTTATTAAAAACAACACGCATTTTCAGCCGCTTATTTTCTAAATCCAGATTCAATTCATGCCTGTCTCCAGGATGCCTTTCCTTTACTACGATCTTTTCCTGCGCTATATGTTCAAGTTCAGCTGCTGTTTCGTTTCCTGACAAAACAGCTTCCTTTTGTTCAGCCCGGTCAATAACTCTTTTGGCCTGTGCCTGCTCAAAAATATCCAACTGCATCTTTCTGTTGAATCTTACGGCAAACAAAGCGTTGTCCAATTCCAGTTCCTTAATAGTAGATGTACTGATACTTCTGGTAATAATATCCCATGTCCGCACCTTGAAACGTCCCTGCGGCACATGTACGATAGGCTGACCGTCAATGTCAAGCCAGACAAGATTCTGAAATTCTACCCGCCCCCAAATGTCGGCATCAATACTGCCAAGCGTCACCGAGCCTTTGAGCACTTTTTGAGCAGACATAGTTTTATTAAAAATAAGCATAGCCTGATCACTGGCTATTTTACACAAAGTAAAATAAGTAACTGTCACAAGCGCCCACAGTCCCAAAGCGATATAAATATATTTCTTTTTTATCTGCATATTATCACTATCCTTTGAGCGGACTGTTTCAGCTACGCTTAAATACTCTGTGTTTTCGTCATAATCTTCAAAATTTCCTGATCAGTAGTAGCCATTCCCTCTTTAGCCAGCTGCCCCACATTTTTTATAGTGTTCTCAACACCTTTGCTGACGATACCATCGCCTCCGTAAAATTGCTGCCCTTCTTTATACATATGATAACCTAATATACCTGCATCGATAGCCGTAGCTATTTTAGCAGCGCACGAAGCTTTAGCGCCGTCGCAGATAATACCGGAAGTTATTGCCAGAGAATTGACGATCGTGTGAGAAACTTCATCAACACCGCCTCCATACAGATACGCAATACCGGCACCACTGGCACAGCCGGCACTGACTGCACCGCAGTAAGCCGACAGCCTGCCGATACCTGACTTCAAATGGATCGTGATCAGATTAGATACCAGCAAGGCCCTATAACGTTTCTCGTCAGAAACACCCAACTCCTTAGCATACTCTATAACTGGTATGGAGGCAGTAATCCCCTGATTACCACTGCCGGAATTGATCACGACTGGCATCTCGCAGCCGTTCATTCTGGCGTCAGAACCGGCAGCTGCTTTGGCTTTAGCTCTTATTTTTACGTCATCCGTTCCATAAGTCTTTAAAAGGACCTTACCGATATTAGCTCCATAATCGCCAGCCAAGCCTTCCTCGGAAATATTAACATTACATTCGATCTGAAGATCAAGAATATCCTTAACATCTTCTATTCTTGCAGTATCAGCAAATTCAATAATCTCCTGTACATTCATAAATCCACGATCTGTAAAGCCCAAACTGTCTTCGACTGCAATATCTTTCTGCAGCACATATTTATCATCTTCTCTTATTTCCACTATATTTGTATGAAACTCACAGATGCGTACATAAGCAGAATGGCCATTACCATAAACAGTGATCATTATATCAAAGATTTTTTTACTATCAGAAAAATTAACTGTTATTGGTGTGCTTTCTAAAAATTTATGAATTACGGCAACTGCTTCTGTACTCACTTCCGAAATAACTTTAAGCTCCTTCGCGGCATCTCCTGCCACAATACCTGCTGCCGCTGCCACTTCAATGCCGCGCAGACCTCCTGTATTCGGTACAATAACACTTTTTACATTCTTGATGATATTGCCGCTGACCTCGATCTCTACCCGTTCTGGCAAACAGCCTAAATGCTCTCTGGCAATAGCTCCGGCATAAGCAATAGCAATCGGCTCAGTGCACCCCATCGCCGGAATCAATTCCTCTTTCAGCACATTGATATAATCCTGGTATTTTTGCCTTGTTATCATCTGCCTACCCCTCTGTATTTATGATTTATTCTTAATTATTCTATACATCTGCCCTGTAACTCTTTATAAAATCATAACAAAAGTTCCCAAAGTAATAAGGACAGAGCCGATAATTGTTTTTACAGTAAATTGTTCATGTAAAAATACCGCTGCCATCACCAAAGTGATGACTATACTGAATTTATCCACCGAAACTACTTTCGAAGCATCGCCAAGCTGCAGCGCTTTAAAATAACATAGCCACGATGCTCCCGTTGCTAATCCAGAAAGAGTCAAAAAAATCCAGCTGCGTTTACTTATTTCGGCTATCCCGCTTTGGGCATTAGTTAACGCAACTATACCCCAGGCCATAAGTACTACAACAACAGTCCTGATTGCCGTAGCCAGATTAGAATTAACACCTTCGATGCCGATTTTTGCCAAAATAGAAGTAATTGCGGCAAAAATCGCCGAAAGTACTGCAAAAACAAACCACATACTAACGCCTCTTTTCCTGCTTTACAAATAAGCCTTATATTATCAGAGCACTTGTATCAAGTCTCTGCATTTTAAGTAAACTAAAATTTTCTGAAAGCAGCGTGAAACAATGGTTCTAATCCAGCAGTTTAGTTTTCGACTAATCTTTCAATTTCTTTCTCAAGCAATAGAAATGCTTTAGAAACTATATAACCATCAGCGACCGCATGATTCATTCTCACCGTTACAGGCATCAGCAATCTGCCATTTTCACTGTGATATTTTCCCCAGTTTATAATCGGAGGGAAATGCAGATGTCCGTCAGGCAGTTCTACATGTAGTGCTTCATATGACAACCAGGAAATATAGGAAGCATCAAAATAGTTTAATTTACTGCCGTCCAGACCATAACTGCGGGTCTGTTTAGCCTTTTCCATATCAGCGCAGCATCTGTCATAAAAAGCCTGGTAATCTTCGCTGAACTCTGTATAAACTACTGTAAAAGTCTCCGTATCCTCGTGGAAAACATAATGCGCAGTGTTGATTTTATCAAATACGACTAACTTATCTTCCTGATACAAATACCGCATTTTGTAGTCATCTCTGGTATTCAGCGCCTTGGTCAGGACATACAGAAAATTGATATAAAATTTAGTTCCAGTTTGTTTTGAATATGCAACAAGTTCACTAACATCGATCTTGGATGTAATCATAACCGAACATTTACAGTCCATCGTAAAATGCCTGTAAATATCCTTACGATAATACTTTTCCATATCTAAAACTTTATAATCCATAATTACCACCTTTTACACAACACAAATCAACTTTGGCCGTTTAACAAGTTTGCATAAATTAAGTATTCAAATAATTCCAAAGAATCTTTTTTCCAATTTATTGTTGACATCGCAATTGCCAAAACGCCACAGCGCTTGCAGCAGCTACATTAAGTGAGTCCACATTGTACTCCATAGGGATCTTCACAACATAATCGCACGCATCAATCGCAGACTGAGATAAGCCGTAGCCCTCTGTACCAAAAACCAAAGCCAGCCTGCCCTCTGCCATCAGCGCCTGATCATCTATACTGACAGCATGCTCACACAAAGCCATTGCAGCTGTTTTAAAGCCCCATTCTCCCAGCTCTTTGACATTGTTTTCTATATAAGTCCAAGGTATCTGAAATACCGTTCCCATACTGACACGTACTGCTTTTCTGCATAAAGGATCACAGCAGGAGCGCATCACAAGTACCGCATCAACACCTAACGCCGCTGCCGATCGGAATATTCCTCCTATGTTGGCTGCATCCGTGATATTATCCAATACCGCCACCCGCCTGGCTTGAAAACATATCTGCTGTACTGAAGGCAGCCTGGGCCTACGCATAGCACACAGGATACCGCGGGTCAGCTTATATCCTGTCAGTCCAGCCAGCACATCCCTGTCCCCGGTATAGACTGTAACATCCTCATACCGAGCAAGAATATTTTGGGCCTGTCCCGTGATATGTCTGCGCTCCATCAACAAGGAAATCGGCTCACAGCCAGCAGCAAGCGCCAACTCTATAACTTTGCCGCTTTCAGCGATAAAGATGCCCTTTTCCGGTTCCAGCTTATGGCGCAGCTGCTTTTCAGTCAATTTTGTGAATACTTCCAGTTCAGGAGCAGAAATGTCATTTATTTCTATAATATTTGCCATTATGCCACTCTTTCTTAGAAAAGCATCTCTCCCGGATTATAGCCGCTTGGCAGCTCTTCTTCAACTAAAAAATGAAATTCTTCATCACGCAGGACCGGCAAAAATACGGCATAGGGGATCTCTAAAAATTCAGACGTATAACTGCTGGCCCCGAACCATTTACCCTCTTTGGTACCTAAATTCAAAGCTCTGGCAAACTTGGTATCATTAGAGCAATCATGTACAACCAAATTCCATTTCTCTTTTGCTGCGGCTGCCATAAATCTGAGTGTCAGTTCGCGACTCCAGATTGGTGATATATATCCATGGCGGGCAATATACATTTTTTCACCCCAATAATTCTCAATATTATTGGGATTCAAATGCAGCTCCGCACAATTAATAAAATCTAATCCCGTGTCCAAAACAGCCTGTTTTTTCAAAAAGAATTTTTCAAAAAACTCATTGGTCATAGGCGTTTCAATGCCGACTTTTTTGATATACTTTTTTGCTATGCCAATATTTTCAATGACCTTATCAGCACAACCGGAAGCTCCTAAATTAAATCTAAGCTCATTCAGGCCAGCCTCCCCCAATGCTTTAAGCGTTGTTTCCGTAGCCAGAGTGCCGTTAGTATATAGATGCTGATAAATACCAGCCTTGTTAAATTTTTGAATAATATTATAATATTTCTCGATTTCCATAAAAGGTTCTAAATATACATAGGCAACCCCTGTAGGTTTTTTATGGATTTCCAACAACAGATCAATGTCATTTTCATAAAACTTGGTCCCGCCAATGACCCAAATCCCCTCGCCTACCGGTTCAATAGCATCCAGCTCGCCATAATTATAGCAAAACCTGCACTGCAGATTGCATTTATTGGTTTTTCTGATAGCTGTCAGCCCGCTGCCCAACAGACATGAACGGCACCCATCAGGAAATTTTTCATCTGGTCCCACAAAAAGTGTTCTGTCCTTTAATGTTTTCAAACCGGGAATTTGTTCCATAAGCTCTTCTTTTCTTTTTATAACAACTGCCTCAATCTGTGCGAATGTGGCATAAACAATTTCCTGCTGTTTAACCAGAAGCTGTTCCCCTGCAGGCAATTGTGCAAAAAATTCAAACCATGACAAAGCATCCTTCTTAGAAATCTTCATATCTGTTACTGCTCCTTGTCTACAATACAATCTACTTAATCAATCCATTGCTCTCCGCTCTGCGTAAATTGCAGTGCCTGGCAACCGGGCTCCATAATTTTATTTTTTTACTATTGTCATCAATACAACAGTCTCTACATGGATTGAGAGGACAGAATGAATGTCATTTGTGTATGTCCGTTCTCGGAAACATATCCACGACACTTTTTGCACTATCGGTAGACGGGAACATATCCATAGGCTTCGCTGTTTTTTGAAAAACTGAGGTATGCTGTTAATTTTCAGTACCCAATACTGTGAATAACGTTACTCTCCTATTCACTAATGTAATTCAACAATCTTTCTAAAATGTCATGTGTAACTTTTAAGTTGTATTGTTCAATAAGGTGACTTTGCAAATCCATAACTAATAGCAAAGAATTTTTATAGGCTTCAAATAATTCTACCTTATCTAATCGAGCAGTGGTCTTTGCAAATTTTTTATAATTTTCAAGGCTAATTTCTTTTTCAAGGTTTTTACTCATGTTTAGCCAATTATCAGCATTTTTTTCTGCCATACGTATAAGTTGTAGTGTATTTTTTTGAAGTTGTGATAAGAGTTCTAATGAACGAGCATATTCTCCTCTTTTTAGAACGTTGATTCCCATCAACCATAGATTAGAGAAATTACACAACAAAAAATTAGCATTTTCTTCAGTAAGTCTATTTGGTCTTGCACCACTTATCTCTGATAAATAATTTTCTAATTGCCCTGTTTCATCGTAAATAAGCATAGCCTTCGTATCAGGAATATAACCTGAATCTTTAAACGAGGGGATTATGTTCATATCTTTTTCAGAAAGGAAATGAAATTCCCCACGTATAAGATTATCAAAAATAACTACCTCTGTTCCGTACTCATTTTTATAAAGCATCAAGTACGGAGCTACGTCAAACAACCAGTTGGATGAATCAAAGTTCGAGGTTATACTATCTTTCAAAAATATATAGAACTCTATATCAGAGTATTGGTCACCTTCTCCTTTGGTAAACGATCCATACATCATACAAGCTGTAATTCGTTCATCTGACTCAGTAAGATTCTTAACGTTTGCAATTAATTCTTTTTGTTTTAACATTTCTTCACCCTTTCATGTAAATATCTTTTAGTTATTGTGGCAACTCAAAATCTCTACAAACCTAAATTAATATTTTTCGTACAAATGTTATTGCAAAAAGCATCATCATGCTCCACAAACAATAGTGTAGGACAATATTCCAAAATCATTTTTTCAATTTGGATACGTGAAAAAATATCAATATAGTTCAATGGCTCATCCCATATATACAAATGTGCACTTTCACAAAGGCTTTTAGCAATTAGTACTTTCTTTTTCTGACCAGCACTAAAATCCACCATGTTCTTATCAAACTGCTCTCTATTAAAATCCAGTTTACGAAGAATCGTTTTAAATAGAGTTTCATCGATCTTATTATTATAGGCAAATTCAGATAGATTACCTTTTAAATATGAAGTATCTTGCGAAATATAAGAAATTTTTAGTCCACTTGCTAGCATAAAATTTCCGGTAAATTTAATATCATCTCCATTAATCAATTTTAGGATACTAGACTTACCACTCCCATTTTTTCCGATAATGGCAACTCTATCACCAATATTGACTCTGAAATTAAGATTACTGCATACTTCTTTATCTCCATAAGACAATGATAAATCATTCGCTTCTATTAAGCACTCTTTGTGAAATTCAAGTGGTGAAATTTTTAAGTCATCATATTGTTCAATGTTGTGGAGCAGTTCTGATTTTTGTAAAACGGCTTCCTGATGTCTTGACTCAATATTTTTGGCACGTTTCATCGCTTTTGCAGCCTTATGTCCAACATAACCCTTATCCAGTTTTGAACCAGAATTTGTTGTTCCATATTTACTTTTTTCTACTTTATTTGACCAGTTTGAACTACGTTTTGCTGCATAAGACAACCTTCCTATTTCTTTAAGGAGTTTCTTGTTTTCTGCCAGTTCAAAATTATCTTGTAACGTTTTGTTCTCCCACCAAGAAGTAAAATTTCCCTTTTGGATTTCGATATTCGTTTTATTGATAGATAGTATATGGTCAACACATTGATCAAGTAAGCTTCTATCATGAGATACCAAAATAAACCCCTTCTTGCGTTTCAAATAGTTTTGCACTACATTACGTGCATCGATGTCAAGATGGTTTGTAGGTTCATCAATAAGCAGGAAACAACTCGCTGTAAGGAATAAAGCTGCAAGAAGGACCTTTGTTTGCTCACCATTTGACAATGTATTAAACGGACGATATAAAGCATCTTCTTGAACATCAAGCAATGATATTTCACGAAAAATCTCCCAATCCATACATTCCGTACAAATACTCTTCATTACTTCAATTGTATATAGACTCTTATCTTCCACATCATAAGGAAAATACTCAAACTTAACTGTAGAACTTATATTGCCGGAATACGCATATTTGCCAAGCAGTAAATTTAAGAAAGTAGTTTTACCGCGTCCGTTTCTTCCAATAAAACCGAGTTTCCAATCTGTATCTATCTGAAAACTTACATTTTCAAAAATATTGTCATAACTTCCTTCATATGAAAAAGTTAGATTTGAAACATTTATTAAGGACATATATTTCTTCCTCCTTTACATTATAAAAATTTTATAAGCAAAGTCGGTTTTCGGCATTAATTACTCTATAATGTTATCCAACTCTGCAAGGATTTTGTCATGAATGACATAGTATCATTGTCTATCACGTTTATCTTCCTTTCTTTTACAAATATTAAAAGCCGCAAGAAAGTAAATTCTTACGGCTCAAAAACAAATACTATTATTACCTTTTGTTATACATAACATAAGGTTACTGTAATGTATTATTGAGTGTAGAATACTTAACTTTCTTGCAATTTGCATAACAAAACAAACGGTTCTATAGCCGTTTCTTTAAATATCTTATTATGCATCATATAATTAGCAAGAAAAGTTATACATTCTTCCACCTCCAAGTCGTTTTATTATATCATATTATCTTTAAAAATCCAATATAATTCTTCTGTTCTCTTTCTAAAGATTACCCTTCTACATCAATCTCGACTCCTGATTTGAATTCAACGGCGAACTTATCATGAAATACCGTAACTTTTTCTATAAGCCTCCTTACTAACTGCTCATCATATTCCTCTAACTCACAGGATTGTTCATTAAAGAAATCAGTCATTTCAGCGATTCGTTGCCTTTTTCCTTCACGCTCTGCATTTTCAACAAGTGCATTTTGCTTCAATTCTCGAAGGTGGTAGATTTCATCAGCCACATCTTCATAGTCATTCTTGGATTTTGCTTGGATAAGAAGCTGTTGTTGTAATTCTTCCAATTTGCTATCAATATCATTGGTGGCATTATCATTTTCTTCATTAAGTATAGTAGCTATGTTTTTCTGCAACGCCTGGAGGAAGGGTTCTTTGTTAGCCAAAAGTTCGTTAATAGCCTTGACCACTGCTGTCTGCAATGTTTCCTCGTTTATGGTAGGGGCAGTACATTCAGATCCTTTTTCCTCCAAACGGCTGACGCATCTCCAAACAATAGACTTGTAACCTCGGTTATTCCAGTGTACCCGGCGGTAAATATCACCGCACTGTCCGCAGTAAACAATACTCGATAAAGCATACTTGCTGCTATAGACTCTCTTTTTACCGCCTTTACCGCCACGAAGATTCGCTCTTCGAACCATCTCTTCTTGAACCTGCATATAAAGGTCACGGGGAATGATAGCTTCATGGCTGTTCTCCACATAATACTGCGGAACGATTCCGTTATTCTTCACTCGCTTTTTTGTGAGGAAATCCACCGTATAGGTCTTTTGCAACAGGGCATCTCCAATATACTTTTCGTTTTGCAGGATTTTCTTGACAGTTTCCGGCCGCCAATGCGGCTTATTCGCAGCGGTCAGAATACTATCTGCTTTAAGACTTCTGCAAATTTGGAGCAAGCTTGCACCTTCCAGGTACTCGCGGTAGATGCGTTTGACCACTTCAGCTTCGACAGGTTCAATGATGAGATGACCGTCCTCGTCCTTGGTATACCCAAGGAATCTATTGTGGTTGACCTGAACCTCACCGTTTTGGTAGCGGTATTGCAAGCCTAATTTAACATTCTGCGATAAGGATTGGCTTTCCTGCTGTGCGAGTGATGCCATAATGGTAAGCAAAACCTCGCCTTTGGAGTCCATCGTGTTTATGTTTTCTTTTTCAAAGAATACGGGGATATTCTTTTCCTTCAATTCTCTGATGTATTTCAAGCAGTCCAATGTATTTCTGGCAAATCGGCTGATGGACTTGGTAACAATCAGGTCGATATTCCCTGCCATGCACTCACCAATCATGCGGTTGAACTCTTCACGCTTTTTGGTGTTCGTGCCGGATATGCCGTCATCGGCAAATATCCCTGCAAACTCCCACTCGCTATTTTGCTTGATGAAGGCGGTATAATGCTCCACCTGTGCCTCATAGCTTGTAGCTTGTTCATCACTGTCCGTAGACACACGGCAGTAAGCAGCAACCCTTAACTTAGGTCTTTCTTCTGCTTGTACGGTGTTTCCTAGCCTGCGTCTGGCAGGAATAACCATAACATTCTTAGCTGTTGTCATTTATAAAATCCTCCCTTTCAATCAAACTATAGGCATATTCAGCCTGTTTAAATGGGTCTTCATATATTTTTTTTACCTTTGGACGATAAAACTGAGTCGAGCATTCCGGTTTTGGTGGTTCTTTTAGTTCACGAATACGCCCCAGACATCTTGCTCGTTCCATCCTCTTTTCTTCTACCGCATCGAAAGTTTCCTGATCGATGATGGCAGGGTAAAAGGCATCCCCATGGTAGTGACGGTTGCGAAGTAGTTGTCCAACCCTGCTGTGGAGCATCTTCAGACCGTTCTTGGCAGCAACAGCCGCCAGTGACATTCCACTTAAGTAATCCGAAAAAATCATCCGCACCTTCGCAGCCTGTTCTTCATCAATTACTGCCTTGCCATCAACAATGCTATATCCATAGGGTATATGCGTCATTTATTTCACCAGCCTTTCTTTCAAATTCAGTCCGCACTTTAATTCGAACATAACCTCAGCCCTGGAAACCACTGTCACCCTATCCACATAGGCAAGGAATAATTCCTCCGTAAATTCTGTAACCATGTTGTTTTTTGCGGTAAACTGCATCAGTAGTTTCAGTTCTTCCACCTTGCTGTATTCACCGCTCATGGAATACAATAGCCCTTCTTTTTTCTTACTTAGCATTTCTGCTTCAGTATTCAGTTCATTGCTGACCTTATGAAAAAGGGCCGGTGACAGCTTAACGCTTGTCATAAGGTCCGTCAGGACTTGTTTCTGCTCTACATTTTTTTCAATTTGATTTTCAAGCTCACTAATCTGCTGAAGTCTTTCGCTGTCGCTAGTGGTTATCAAATCGTTCAACAGAGGCTTAAGCACTACCTTGTGCGAGAACACCAGCTTGTTCATCATCGTGAGGAATGCCGCCTTTAAAGCATCGTCCGTGATGTATTTCATGGAGCAGGCATCCACCGAATCGATATGCCGACCGCAACACCAGGCTACATAAGCACCACTTGGCTTGTAATGCATCCTACGCTTAAAGGTGCTACCGCACTCTCCGCACTTGATTCTGCCTGAGAAGCCGTAGCGATTATTGTACTTAGCAGTGTCCTCACCATTACCTTTTTCTTTGCCACGCTGCCTTAACAGTTCATTTACCTTATCAAAATCCTCGTGGCTTATAATCGGCTCATGATGGTTTTCACAAAAGTACTGATCATATTCACCGTTGTTTCTATGGCGGTTAAAACTGCTATCCGTATAAGTCTTTTGAAAAATAACATCACCCGTATATTTTTCATTTTTCAAAATGAATTTAATTGTCCCCGGATGCCATTTTTTACCTTGTATTGGTGGAAGCCCCTCTGAATTGAGTTCCCTAGCAATCATATGGGTACCTTTACCTGCAAGGGCATCAGCAAAGATGCGTTTAACCACCACCGCCTGCTCAGGCACAACCACCAGCTCTCCATCCACATTGTCATAACCGTAAGGAGGGCAGGCAATAATGAAGGTGCCGTTCTTAAAACGCCGCTGAATACTCCACTTGGCATTTTGCGAAATGGATACCGACTCGCTTTCAGCCATACTGCTTAGAATGGAAAGCATCAATTCACTTTCCATTGATGCTGTATTGATATTCTCTTTTTCAAAGAACACTGGAATATCCAGCTCCAGTAGTTTTCGCACCATTGTTAGGCAATCTGCTGTATTTCTCGCAAATCGGCTGATGGACTTGGTAACGATGTAATCAATCTTCCCTCTCCCACAGTCCTTCAGCATGGATAGCAGGCCTTCACGCTTTGAGGTCTTGGTACCGCTGATTCCTTCGTCATAATACAAACCGGCAAATTCCCATTCTGGATTTGCCCTTATATAGGTTTCGTAATGTGCCTTTTGTGTTTCCAAGCTGATGAGCTGGTCATCGCTTGAACTAGACACTCGGCAATAGGCTGCAACTCGGATTTTCTTTGCAGGTCCTACGCTTTCAATTTCTTCTATTTTTGTTATCGTTTTCATCAACTCACCCCACTTCCGCTTGGTCACATATTACCTCTAAGCCCCAGTATTATCAACGGTTTCAGGGCATTATCGCAGCTAATTTCGGAGAAAATGTTTCCTTATTTTTAGCCATAATTTTATTTAATTCCGGCTCGGTAATCATACCCTTTTTAAATAATTTTCTTGTCATTTGCTGGGCAAGCATATATCCATATTCCTGCTGCATCTCTTCTTCGGTATATTCATGTTTTTTAGGGGCAGCATTCATCTGCTCCGGTGTCAGTTTTGTTACCTGCATGGTAGCTCCTCCTATCTGAAGGATGGATATGCTTCCTTCTGACTACAGCCAAAAAGAACAACCCCTGCACTCCTTCTAAAAATAAGCGAAAAACTCCCAGCAACCGAACCCCTAAAATGGCAAAAAAAATAAACCTGCCAAGAAATTAATCTTGACAGGCTATACTTACTTTCTTACCAACGCGTAAAGCAAAATTGCACTTAAGCCATAAGCCACATTACGTTGTGTCTTAATTGCCCTCTGCCTTTTCTTCTCCTCTGCTGCGTATGTTTCTAAGGATTTGTTGGCAATCTGCAATAATTCGGTCTGCGTCTGAGAGGTTTGTTTCAAGGCTATCAGCTCTGTTTTCAGCAGAATCGATTCGTTCTTGGCTTTGGTCAATTCTTCCTTGGATAGCTTCAGTTCGTTCTTCAGCAGCTTCAATTCCATCTGTGATTTCTCGTTGATGGTCTTCAGCCTGCTCAAGTTGTTCTCTAGCTGATTCAATTCGGATGCCGTTATCCGATACTCCACTTCTGCCGCATAGGTAGTATCCGGCAGCCATAAGCACCAAGCAAATAACAGCACCAACAACCACATATTTCTTTTTAACATTTAGCATCTCACCACCTCGCTTAAAATAAGGTTTCTACAAAGTGTAATTTTCTTTTTCTTAAATTTTCATAGGTCAAATCGTACCAGCCCCTAAAATAAAACGGCTTAGAAAGGCTTGTGGAGAACCGTTTTTTAGGCGTTATTAAATATTTTTCTGCCACCAGGCGGCTTTGCCTCGAATTACCTCTCCACCAGGCTTTAATTCTTCCGTAGCAGGAATATCAGGCAAATACCACAAGTCCCAACGCTCACAAGTAGTAGTCGGTCCATAATCATCCTCTTCTGCTGCTTCGCAGTGAGTCTTAACATGGCGATAATCCACAGGTAGGCCAAGTTCATCGCAAAGTACCGCAACTGCTTTAGCCACTCCGTCAATCTGATCTTGGGTAGGCGGATAATCGCCAAAATCCGTATTGTAGCCGCTATAGGGTTTTGCATTATAGCAGCCTGCCATACATATACCAATCGCTCTACTGTTTCTATGCCAGGTATGCGCCAACAGCTCTGTTAAATCTTCAGTGCAGGCATAAATGCTACCGTCTGCGTCTACATTGAGATGGTAATCGTCAAAAAACTGATGGTACCTTCCTGCCGTCCAATGCACGTAAATATTATCAATATAGCCTTTGGCTTCTCTAGCCATTTCTCTTAGCTCAGCTAAGGTTATTTTTATCATGGGTTTTATCCTCCTCAAATTTATCCGGTATACCGTTATTGTTCATATCAATAAAACAACCTGCTATGAAGGTCATAAACCCTATCATGGCAGGCCCAATCATTTCTTTAATTACAGCAAGCAAGTCACTCATCACAATTTGCCCATTACAGCTTTGATGCAGCCAGGCTGTGTAATAAGTAATTACCAAAAGTACTACCAGCATAAAGTAGCCTATGATCACCGTCTTTATTGGTTTTTTCATTTTATTGAGATTTCTCTTTGCCACAGCTATTGTTTTACTAAAAACAGTCTTTACACTATCAAACAAAATCACACCTCCCGATGGAGCGGCATATTGGGCAGTTTCATTGCTTTTTGATAAATTTCCGAAATACTGCCGTTACCGCCCAGCTCATGATAAGCCTGATACATATCTGTTAAATTCTCTAGGTTATACAATGCAATATACCCCTGGGTTTCAGCCTTGTAGCACAAGCTTATAATCTCTGTTCTCAAAAGGCTGCGGATTGCCACATCCACAGCCTTGTTTTTACTTTCTCTTTCGTTATGATGCTTCTTATAATCCTTATAAAGTCTGTAGCCAAATTCTAAAAAACCGCACTGCAATAGCAGCACGGCTAGATTAACCCAGTTATTAGTTAATACTTCCACCACTAAATCTCCCTCAAAAGCCTGTCTAGATCAATAGCTCTTCCTTTGTATCTGCAATTTGCTGTACCAAAATAAACCTGTTCTGTAGGTATGTGTTTAAATACCACCGCATTAACTCCGGGCATTACCCGAAAACTCTGCCCTGCATGGCTGATAAACACAGGTGTTTTCCAAAAGTCTGATATAACTGTTTCAAAGCTTAACTTTAAAATATCTCTCTCAAGGCTGCCTTTCATGTTTTTAACCGTCCAACTATACTTCCAATCCAGCTCGTGAATATAATCTAAGGTTTGGTGGGCAAAGCAGCTAAAATTATCGGTATCACTCGGCAGCTCATTCATTCCTTTTAGCAAAAATACCTTAATAAACACTTCACCGCCACTTTTATCAAGCTGCATAAAACACCTCTGAGACAGGTTAGTAAGAAACTCACTGGGGAGCATATCCAATACTTGAAGAACTTCACGAAAGTTGTACAGCACATAAGTATTATCTGTAATGCCGTTATTTAAAATTACCGTAGAACTGCCATCTCTAAGCAGTTCTGTGTCAATAATGTTCACCTTCCCATTATGGAAAAACTCTAAAACCTTACCTTTTGTATTAAGCTTGATAGTTTCTATATCATTTTTTCTATTCACTGCGTTAGGAAAAATAAATAAGTTTTTAGTCAGCATGCTCGGTTTCCCTCCACTTTTCATATTCTGCTTTAAACCAGCTAAACAGTTTTTTATTTAGATAACACTCGATATCATGGCTTTTGCTTTTAATGCAGCCACCGCCGCACATAAAATAAACCGGGCAGCTTTTACATTCCGGATATAAGCTCTCCAGAATAATTTGCTGCTCGGCTTGCCAGTCTTCACTTAATTCATCATCTCGTATATATAGGCAGCTGAAGCATTTACCTTGAGCATTAAACTTCATTAAATCCTTATTTACGCAGTAAGTTTCTCCATATTTAAAATTACTTTGATATCGTTTTAAAAGTCCGGTAAACATACCCTCAAGGCGAAAATTACGTACTCCGTATTTAAACCTTTGCTCCATATAACTTCCTACGAGTTCCCGGTACTGTTTTAAAATGTAATCGGCATCACCTAAACTTAAGGAATAACCATCATTTTTACTGTTGGTGGCATGTGCAAAATGAGGAAAGAAGGATAGCCTTCTTCCTATAATCCGTTCCTTTTCGGCAAAATTTTTAATAATTGCCTTTAAATCGGTATGTCCATGATAGATGGTTGTAGATACAGCAAGCTTAGGGTAGTCTATTGCTTTACTAAATGGATCAAAGCCGCGTTTTACATTATTATCGCCATCGTAACTGATGCACACTAAAAAATCGTGTTCTCTAAAGAACGAGAGGTACTTATCCAAATTAACTCCGTTGGTGCAGATAATGAATTTAGCCTTAGGCACGGCCTTTACAACCTTTTTTATCTCGTCCAAATACAAAGTTGGTTCTCCGCCCATAAGCTTAACCGTAAGGTCATCAACATTCCGCAGCTTTTCAAAAAGTTCCGATGACATTTTTGTCTCGTTTGCATCTGCTTCTCTATGACAGTAGGCACAATTTAAATTGCACCTGCTGCCCATATAAATAGTTATCTGCATTCTAATCTCCCATCATAAGGTTATATTCATTCCAAACCTCATACCATTTTCGTCCCAGTTTAATCTTAAAAATCCCTGTATGACCCATAGGATATAGCCTAAAACTTCCCTTGCCATTTTCAAGCTGTACCCTCCGATTATTAATTACACCGCAGGTGCTTTCTACTGTTACATCATCATCGTCAATGCTCCTTGAAAGCTCTGTATATTCAAAAGCTCCCTTATATTTGATGATTTCAAACTCCACATAGTCTTTACCGCTTTCCATTGTAACAGGCACTGTAAAATCACCGTTTAAAGGCATTCCTTTTCTATTTGCCATAAGGAGTCTATCTCCAACCTTTAATGCATAGCTGTCCCACAAGTGCATTCTGGGATGGTCACCTGTTACCAAATCATCGGAGTTAAAAGTTAGAATTTCATATTCCTCATCAGCTATAATTTCTGTATTTTCACGTTTACCCTCAAAAATGCGGATAACAATATCACGCTCTGAACCGCCAATAATCCCGGTATCAAGCTGAAGAACATCAGCCGTACCATATAGCTGTAAAAGTTCTGCAAAATCCAGCTTTACGCTCACTCCCAATCGGTTTAAGTCTAAAAACTTAAAATCGGATTTACTCATCTTTCTGTAATTTTTCACTTTACCCGTACTGCTTACCAAAGTATAACTGTTATATGGCCTTAAAGTTTCAATAGTATCCTTACCATACCCTGCCGGGTATATAGCCGTTACCTCTGTCGTAACACATAGATCTTTAATATTTATTTTAAGCTTATGCTGTGAATCCGACTTTTCATTAAAATAAATTTTAAGCATTGCTGTCCTCCAATTTCAAAGAGTAATTTGCGGCAAATATAGAGCCTGCTCCTTCTGCTATTACCTTATAAGCAGTATATTTTTTCTTAAGCTGTACTGCTTTATCCTTCACCATACGCATATTGGGCTGAGCCATATAAAACTCTTTGCCTGAAAGTTCTTCTACTTTTTTATCTCCATGCATGGTCTTTACCACCGTACCCTTGGTCACTATAAGATTGGGATTTTTCTCAAAAGTATAGCCCTCAGAAGCCTTCATATTCTCCACCTTACTAACAGCAAAGGCTCTATGCATTTGGTTTAAAATTTTATGCCCGGCTTTTAGCTCTGCTATATCAACAGGGCCATCATTCGTTGTAATCATACCTTTAATAATCATGTTGACCTCCTTATGAATCATCACCGCAATCGCAATTACTGCAATTGCATTCACAATTACAATTTCTGCATTGTGTCTGACACCACTGGCATCTTACCGTCTGGCAGCCCTGACACGTTTGACACCCTTGGCAACTTTGGCAATACGTGCTTTGGCAATACGTAGTTTGACAGGTCTGGCAGCAATTAGCCTGACAGCAGTTACCGGAAAAGCTAGTTTCCAAATTGTTAACGGCCGTCCTTAAAAGCATTATATTGGCAGCCACCACCTTGGTGTAAGTTAAACCACTAAGATTAACAGCAGATGCCTTATTAGCATTTGTGGCTAAGGTCGTTAATGCCGTTGCAAGCTCCGTTACATGAACTTTTTTTACAGCAATCCCTGAACTTAAAGTTGTATCTGTAAATGCCATTTACTCACCTCACATATCATCGCTGCAATCACAGTTGCACTCCATGCTTTGGCAGGTATAACTTTGACAGCTTTGGCACGATATGCTTTGACAAGATACACTCTGACAAGCCGCACTTTGACAGGTGGCCCCTTGGCAAGTTTGGCAATAAGTACAATTTCCGCAGTTATCTACATTTGTAGCATACCCCTGCAGCCTTGTTATTGCAGCTCTTAACTCAGTTATATGCACCGGATTAATTTTTTGGCTTGTTGTAACCGTAGGATCACTAAAAATAGTCTTTGTTATTGCTCCATTAACCGCCATTAGCCTCACCTGCCATCTGTCTGCCATACTCTTCAAACACTGAAACTATCGGTAAAAAAACTGCTTGTTTAAGCCTGCAATAACCTTCAGCTCTGTTTTTACTGCTGATAAGCTTACACCCACCCCGGCAGAAAGCTACTGCCGGGCATTTATCACATTTCACTTTATAAAGCTTTGTATTATCAACAGCCAGCACTTTATTCAAATAACTAAAATACTCATCGCTTATTTTTCCAATCTGATGGCTGGTATTATGGCAGGGATATAAATTACCTTCTAAGTCAAGATTTAAAACATCATAGCCATTACCACAGGAGCAGTAACTTCTATTAAACTTTCCGTTACCTTCTACATAAAAACGTTTTAAGGTGCCAAAAAACCTGTCTATATAGCAAAGCTTAGTATAATCTGACAGCTTAGTTTTCGTGTCGCCTATCCGTGTTTCTAGGTAATATTTCCCCAGTTCCAGCATCTCTTGTTCTACTTTGGAGTAATCCAGGTTTAATAACTCTTCCGGCAAATCCCCTGTATTAAATATTTCATCAATATTTATGTTCACCTGGTACCCGTGAATTTTATAGTACTCATCTGAAATACTTTGAAAAGCCGCTAATATTTCCAAGGGATAGGCCTTACTGCTGAGAACCGCAGATAATCCCAATTGCTCAATATCTAAAAGCAGTTTACGCTTTTCTTCAACTGCAAACACATCATATCCACGAGTTTCTAAAACATTAGGTCCGTCCCAGGAAATAGTTACAGGCATATTATAGGTATTAAAAAAAGTCACCATTTCTTTGGTGACCGCCTTACCATTAGTTATTACCGAAAACCAGCAGTAGTCCTTTGTGTGTTTAACAACTTCTTTAATAGTTTCAAAATATAAAAGTGGCTCGCCACCATAAAACTGAATATGCAGCTTTTGATTTACGCCTAGTTCTTCCGCACATTCTTTAAGAAAGTCATAAATTTCCGGATTAACCTTGTTTGTAAGCTGGCGGGTTACCAAGGGATGCTGCAAACAATATTTACAGTTCATATTGCAGTTATTGCCAAGCATTAAGAATACCGTATGTACTTTACGTTTTAAAAATTTACTCATTACTGCCTCCTCACCATAACCTTGACCTTACGTACATTTTGGAACGTATCACCTTCAACAATTCTGCCCACAACATTTTCTTCTTTATCTCCATCAACAAAAGCTCTGCCCACACCCGGTATTTCTGATGGCACAACTTTCATTCCCGCTTTTGCCATTCCATAATACTTAACGTGTACTCTGCCTGCTAGGGCTACAGGAATATATTTCTGCAAAACCATTTCAATATCTACATTGCCATTTTCATCTGTTTCACCGCCAATTATCTGTGCATATTCATCACTATGTATACCAACCACCATAACAGACCCCTTTGTTGCCTTAACATAGCTTTCTTTTTCCGTATCAGCTAAGGCAATAATATCTCCCGGTTCGCTTGCTTCGCCTCTCGGAAAAAACTCCGCGTAGTCATTATAATAAGCATTAACTACCTTTGCCGCCGTTAAAGTGCCTGCAATGGTCACATTGCCGCCTGCATCCTTAGCAACATAGTTACTATCATTTGTTAATTGGCTCGTTTTAGATGGAATGGTCGGTCTGTTTAAAAGGTCATTATAGCTTCCTGTAGAGGCCACCTTGGCAAGATTTGTAATCCCGCCATTTACTTCGTTTTTTGTAGCATAGGTGTTTACAATGTTATTTCCATTGCCATCTTGAGCAGCTTTGGTAGCACTTACTGCATTTGCTGTTTTGTCCAGTTTGTCAGCGATTAAATTGGTAATGGTTGTAGCGAAATTTGGATCATTACCTAAAGCAGCCGCCAGCTCCTTTAAAGTGTCCAGTGTTCCCGGTGCAGATGCTACTAAAGCTGCCACAGCAGCTTGCACAAAAGCCGTGTTAGCAATAAGCTGCGAGTTGTTTCCAACTGCTGCTGTTGGCACCTTAGGTGTTCCTGTAAAAGTTGGCGATGCCACATCTGCCTTTAAAGGCAAGTCCACATTTTCAAGTTTAGTTAGTGCTGTCGCTGCCGTATCCGCACTTTGCTTAGCTGAAACAGCACTGCTTGCAGCATTAGTTTCTGATAGTGCTGCTGCCTTGGCACTGTCACTGCTTGCTTTTGCAGAAGCTGCTGATGCAGAAGCACTATTTTTAGCAGCTATTACGGATTCAGAAGCCGCATTGGCATAATCCTTGGAAAGATTGCTCCAGGTCTTAGATGATTTTGCACCTACTACCCCATCAGGCTCAGCACCACTTTCTGCCCACTGCCGTGAAATATCCGACCAGCTTTTGGCAGAGCGAGTTCCTTCGCCTGTAGGTGCGCTTGTACTTTCTGCCCAGCTTTCAGCAAGATTTTTGCTGTCTTTAGCACTTTCGGCATACTCAAAAGCCTTGTCAGCATACTCCTTCGCCACCTCTGCGCCATATTCTCCAACTTCCAAACTTTGACTGTCAGCATTATTTAAGCCGCTTACTTCAACCTCTAAATCAATCGACATTATGTGCCACCCCCTTAATCATGTAATAGGCTGACCAAATGAGGGTGGTAATCTTCTTGGTGCTTTTGTTAATGATGGTTACATCATAAACATAAGTATCCGGAGGAAGAGTATCCAGTTCCCCTAAGGCTATTGCTAAATCTACATAGCTTTGGCCTGCGTTATATACATCTTTTGAAAACACCACATCAGAAGAATTGGATGTTGCCTTAATGGAAAAGTGAAACTTATCATCAGCGGTCAGTACATAATTTTTAAGTTTAAATCTAATAGTATAGGTGTCATACTGCGAAGCCTCAATATTAAAATTACTGTCTATAGAAATCACAATACTTCCCCCCTACATATCGTCACCGCAGTCACAATCACAATTGTGATAAGCAGTACCCTTTACAAATTCCAAGGTCTGACTGCGGTTTATTAAGTGCTGAATTACCTGCCTTAAAGTATAAGTTCCTGCCGGAAGTCCCCTGTGCTGTCTTACCCTAACGTACCCTGAGCTTAAATTACCGCCACCGGAGGTTTCTGTAGAATCGTAGCTTACGGCACTCCCCGAACATACAATATCTCTTTCCGGCTGCGTACTTGTCGTAACCGCCAGCTCCAGCATATCCTGAACTCTATCATCTACAAGCGTTCCTATTCCGTTATAGCTGGCATAAATTATCTTTCCGGCATCCGCCGCATTAAATAAAATAGTGCCTGTATTCCAATCCGCTACCCCATGCGCCGTTGTATTATAATCCGGCCAATATTGCCCTTGTGCAGGCTGAGCTGCCACTTCTGTAAGCACTGCTGCATCAGCAAAGCATATATTAAGTGAGGTAGGGTCCGTCTTTTGCGGCACTTCATTAAGCCTTATGGTATACGGACTTTGATTGGGTACTTGATGGTATTCTCCGGTTATTTTCTTTATGTTAATAACATTTAAAAATGGGTCTAGTCTATAGTCTTTTATTGCCACCTAATTACCTCCTTAAATCCCAGTCAGTTGCTTAATTGCGGAAGACTGCGACTGTTCTATATTCTGAGCATTGCGTTCTATATCCGATAAATACTTCTCCAGTGAGAATACCGGCTCTCCCAGTTCTAAATCTGCTGCAATGCCCCCACTGGCAGATATTGTGTATTTCACCTTGGTGATGGGATACTCATGTGTATCCCCGGATAGAGTTCTTATCTGTGCCTGACCCTTGGTTGTCATATGCCTTACGTTAAATGTACCGTCCACAAGCGGATAATCTAATCTTACACCGCTTACCTTTGCTGATTTTATGGGATTTTTGTACTGTTGGATTTGATTTGTCCCCCACCTTACAGCATCTGCTACTTCATAGGCTGACGGCAGTGTCCAAATCTTATCTCTTCTTCCATATTCAGCTATGCTTATATCATCTTTAATAACGCACAGCCACTGCTCACCCTCATCATCTATATTACCGCCCTTTATCCTGGCCCAATTTACTATTTTTTCTACATTCCAGAAAGGAATATATTTATTGATGTGTTTTCCTACTGTTAAACGAGCCTCTTCGTTGATAGCTGTTTCTCTTGGCATAAAATATAAATTTCGATATTCATCCACGCCATACACATAATCAACTGCAAAATCCGCCAAGGTTGCAAGAGCTTCTTTTACTGTTACCCCATCAAAGACCAATTTCGTAATTGTATACCCGGCATCACTTATTTTGCTGGAATTATAAATTATTCCATGCGTTTTTTCTGCCTTTACTGCAATATCCCGCACTATTGCACTGGGATCCATATTTTCGTAGGTTTCAAACAGCACCAGTTTTTCCAAGCGGTTATAATAACCATGTGCGGTAAACTTAAACTCTGTTTCTGTAGAACCTTCTACCGGCCTTGTAATAATATAACCGGAATACCAAGGCAGCTCATCTCCAAACAGATGAATATCAATTCTTTGCATATAGCTAAGTTCACTGTTTTTAGGCAAAACCTTAAAGGTTAATTCTGAGCTGCCGCATCCTGTATTGGTAATCTCAAAAGTCACCTTGCTTAAAGAATTCTTCTCACTGCCACTGCCAAAAAATGCAGTTCTTGTTCCATCATCAGCATAGGCAATAACTGTGTATTGCCCGGGGTAATACTTTTTAGTTTCTCCCTTAGGCGTTTCATTAGTTTTACCACCAATTTTCCCGGCGAAAATAAATCTGCCTAAAACACCTCTGCCAAAATTAAAGTTCATATAAACCACCTGTTAGTATAGGCAATTTCCAATCTGCCTGCACCTCCTGTATAGTACAAGGTATTTTTACCGGGAATAGCCTGCAGAAATTGTCCATTAAATGCATTAATGCTGTTAGAGGTGTTTCTCCACACAGTTCCCTCTTTAGCATTAATTACCGTAAAAGCCGGAGTTATTAAAAGAGCATCACTAAGCTTAAATTGTTTTTTAGTTTCCGCATGCCAGACTGTTATGGCAGGCATTTTTATTTTAGGAATAAACTTAAAGGTTAACGGAGTATCCACACTTCCAAGATTATGCAGTACCATTTCTGCCTGATATGCCTCGGTGGGAAACTCATAAACCACCAGGCTTTCCTGAGCCTGGTAACGAAATGGATCTGCTAAAAGAAGGCTTACCGTAATATTGCTCCACCGCTGCTTAAAACCATTTTCATATTCATGAGTAATTTTACTGATGCCCGCCACATTAAAACATCTGTCAGAACGACCACAATAAAGCTTATAGTCAGTTTGAGAAAAATACCTGTAGGCACGGTTTAAAAGCTCATCATGATTAAACTCATCATCGCTTTGCACGGAAAATTTCACCTTAATGGTGTGCCCTTTAACCATACCATCACCAACTACGTCACCGCCGTGAGAAAAGGCTCTGTCTTCAATTTTATTATTAAAATCATAACTGCCTGCATCTGCTAAAGACCAGCCCGTTGGAAGTACATATTCATGGTTTTCTTTTAAAATTTTTAAGTTGTTTTCTGTCCCTGCTCTTGTCGGAAATCTCATATTACACACCTCTTAACCCGGCTGCCACCATATTGCTTAAGCCTTCAAACAAATCCTCTACATCAGCGGCATCGTTAATATCCCCGTAAATATTTTGGGTTACCGTTGCATTTCTATTTGCCCCGGCCTCAACAATTCCTTCTGCAATATTGTTAAATACTGCCCTATTTAATGGCATAGCCACTTCATTATCCACACCCTCACCAATAATGCCTAGAGCTGGGCCTGTAAAATATCCACCCTTGGCATACCCTTGCACCGATACAGTATCTGCGCTGCTTTTAGCACCTGTTCCTACCGCAGATACCGCTAAAAGCGAAGTGCCTAATGCGGCTGCCGTAGTAAGCGAGGTTGTAACCATCCCTAAGGCTCTGACGGCAGAACCCGGATGAACAGTTTCATAAGCTACCGCCACAGGTGCCCACGCAGATAATTCAGCAGCAGATTGTGCCACACTTGTTGCGGCTTCTTTTTTTTGCAGGTTTTGCCCCATAACATGAGATAAAATCATACCTGCTGCCTGCTTGGCAAAATATTGTGCTATTACCTTAAGCATACTTTTACCTAAATCAGCAAAAGCATCTTCAGCACTTTTGGCATTAGTAAGGATATTAGTAAAAGCATCCTCCAAGCCTGTTAATGCCGTACCATATAAATCTGCTGTCATTTGAGAAATTGTAGTATGAGCATCTAAAAAAGCCTGCTTATAGGTATCAAGCATGGTCTTTTGTGCCTCCATATCATTTAGTCGAATGGCGGCCTCCTCGGTTAATACTTCTTGAAGTCTTGCAAGGTCATTAGTGCGGTAAGCCTCATCAATATTGGCTTGAATATCCTTGCACTGAGCATGATACTCTGCCTTGGTATCTTCATAAGCTTTATCCTCTGCCAGTTTGTCTTTCAGCATTTGTTTATGAAAATCAAGTTCTCCCGTTTCGCTTTGCTCAAAAGCAATGCTGCGTTCTTTTAACGCCTGAATGAATACTTCTTTCTCACTTGCAGTTAAACCAATAAACGTATTAGAAAGATTAGTCCAGCGTTCTTCAATACTCGCTGTCGCTTTTTCATGCTCAAGCTGCATTTTGACAAGCTCTGCAGCAGCGGCATCCGCTTTTAATACACTGCCAGATTCTTCTGATGCAAAAAAGGCATCTCTTATGCTGTTTCTTATATCCTGAACTTTTTTTGCTTCCTCCTGCAAAGCTGTTATCCGTTTTTGAGCATATAACTCGGTTAAACGCTGTTTATCTCTTTCATAGTTTTCATTAGCCGTTTTTGATTTCTCAAGTTCAGCAGTTTCTTCTTTATACCAGCGATCTACAAGCTGGGATTTAGTGTTAAAAGTTCGTACCCATTCCTCCTCAATGGATTTAGAAGTGCTGGCAGCTTTAGAGGCCGTATTGTCTATACTGCCTGCCTTACCTCCTCCAGAGCCGCCCCGGCCTCCGCCACCTCCGTGTCCTCCGCCGCCTGCTCCGGTTGGTATCGTGCCGCCGCCACTGCCTTTAAAATTACTGAAATCCGGCATTTTCCATTCCTTTTTGGGTACTGGACTACTATTTGCACCGTCTTCGGAATTATCTCCGCCTACGCTGTTTAAGGCCGCATTAGTTTCAAAGATTTTAGAAATCAAACTGGACAGCCAGCTTATTGCACTGCTAACAAAATTAGAAATTGTAGCAAGTCCGCTTGATGCCCAAGCCGGCAAAACACTATCTGCCATACCGCTTAAAGCAGAGGCAACCGCATCCAATGCTGAGCCTACACCATTAACCATCCATTCAAAAGCACTGCATATACCTTCAAGTACATTCGAAACCATCTCTAAAAGATAAGCTGCTCCTGTGATAAGCATGCCAAAATATTGTAGTATTCCTGTTATTACTACACCTACGACTGCTGCAAATGCTACAAGCAACGGTCTTAAGGCCGTAAGAACTGATGAAAGCAAACTTCCAACTGCAGAAAAAGCTGACTGCAATGCACTTCCTGCCTGAGATAAAGCTTCGGTCTTTATTCCCATCAATTGAAATACATCTGCTATACTTATCCCTTTTGCCCAAAGTGTATAAAGAGCTGCTCCAATAGCCGTTATTACTGCTATAAAAGGAGCAGCCGCAGCTACTGCAGCTCCTATTGCCGTAACAAAAGGCGCTGCCATCGCAAGGGCAGTAGCACCTGCTGCATACATGGCAGGAATAGCAACTCCTGTTAAAGCTGTTCCAAAAGCAATAATAGCAAGCTGTACCTCCGGTGGGATACAGTTTAGTATGGCTTCTCTAATACCGCCTTCCTGCAAAACAGATGCAAAATTACTGAGCCACTCGCCAATACCACTAAACAGTTCCGGCAAATTCAGTGCCTCTGCAATAGCCAGGCCAGCCTGAGAAGCAACCTGCCCCAAACCATCCATAAGATTAGACCAGGTACCTAAAATAGTACTGCTTTGCTGCTCCATCATACCGCCATAACGGTTTTCCATCCCGCTTACTAATGCATCTAATGCCATTTGGCTGTCTACCATACGCTTAGTTACCATGTCCTGGGCCGTTGCAACATCTGTTCCCAGCTTATCTGCTAAAAGCTGCCAGGCAGGAATGCCAAGTTCGGTAATCTGCATCATTTCCTGGCTTGCCAGCTTTCCTTTTGCGGCAATCTGCCCTAAAGCTATGGTTAATCTGTTTACACCATCTTGACCAGCTCCTACACCTGCCGCAGCATCACCCACGGCAGTAAGAGTTGGTATAATCTGCTCAGCCGTAAAACCAAAAGCCAAAAACTTTTGACTGGCTTTAGTAACATCATTAAATTCAAAAGGGGTATGTGCCGCAAAATCCTGCAGTTCTTTTACAAAAGCTGTGGCCTTTTCGGCGCTTCCCAGCATATTTGTCATTGCTACCTGAACATTTTGCAGTTCTCCTCCTGCTTTTACAGCATAAACGCCTAAAGCACCTAAAGCTGCACCAAGGCCTTCAAGTACGTTTACTGCTTTGCCGGACAGATTTAAGCCTTCAGAACCGAAGGCGGTTCTAAGCTGTCTTTTGGTTGCTGCTATTTCTTTTCTTAAATCCGAGGAATCCGCTCCAATTTTTACCAAGAGTTCTGCTACGGTTGACATTCATCCGCCTCCTTTCTTTGGGCATAAAATTCTTTAAAAAATTCTTCTCGTTCCGCTTCTTTTGCGCCAGAGGTTTTCCTTGGCAGGAATGGTTTCATCAGTTTCTCCGGAGTAATTCCTTTTACCTGTGTTGCCATGAGGTTAGCCGTAAAATATGAAGCAGTCCACAATACATTTAGTTTTCGTCTTTCATAGCCTGTCGCAAGCTTGGTAAGTTCAAAAGGACTAAGAGCATAAAACTCATTTGGCTTTAGGGCAAGTGGGCCATAGGCTATACCCTCTGCCCATTCCAGCCAAGAAAAAAAGGAAGGAGCCGTTTGCCCTTCCCTTAGTTTTTTCTCTCTTTTTCCAATTCTTCACTTACTGATTCTGTCATTTCCTCCGGAAACAGTTTATAATACACTGCTTTTCCTAAGATGCCAGAACCCGCGATACATTTAACTACCGGAATTTGAATGTCGGTTTCTAAATCAATCCCTTCATCCACCAGCTCCTGCAGTTTATTGGCATACCACTGAGGTGTACGCATTTTGTGATGACGCAGTGCCACGCTTAAAATAATGGTAAGCATACCAAGATCCAAACTTTGATTTTTAATAATATCTCCGGCAGGCTTTCCTGTCATGCGTTCAATATCTATAAGCCTGCCGATATTTAAAAACATATACTCATTTTCTCCAAAAAGCGGAAATTCTATCTTACGCATCTGCACTTCCTCCTGTAATTAAATCAGATAAAGGACCCGCCCCGGACAAAGTTCCCTTTAAGGTCGCTACATCATCATGAGGGGTAGATAAACTGCATTCGGTAAGTGCAGCCCACCCCGTAAGATAACTTTTGTCAGGGTATTCAAATTTAATATGTACCTGTTTGTTGTTCAAAAAGGCAGCTTCTAAAAACTTGGCTCCGCTATCTCCTGCAAGGTAGACACTTTCTAAATCAATCGACCAGCTTCTTAAGCCTGGAAGTGTTGCCTTCCAACCACCGCTGGTTTTATCTGATGCATCAATTTCATCTGCCTTACGAGATAAATCACCACTTCTTTGACCGCCAACTAAAGTCCAGGTTGGACTTGTTTCTGTTGCTCCTGTGTTCACATATAAAAGATAATCCTTACCCGCCGTTGCCTTACTGGTGCTGGCAGGCTCTGCAAATACTGTATATGCCATTAGCTTTCACTCCTTTGTAAATTTTGAATAAGCATTATAAGGCTTATCACTCCGTTATATCCTGTTTCTTCTTCAGGATAAGCCTCAAAAAAGTCCACCTGTTGGCGAACTGCTAAAAACTCATCCTCACTTAAATCAATTTGCTTTGTTTGCAGCAATACTATTACCCTGTTAGCAATACTGTTTATTTCAAATTTACCCTTATAGGTTGACCAAATATTGATTTGAACTGTGACCTCCACCATATCCTCATACTTTGTCCCAGCTTCTTTGCAGTTAAATGCACCAATAGTCATGAAGGGCGGTCTTGCAGTTTCCGGTACATAGTCATAAACAGGCACTTTTTCATTAGCTGTTAAATAGCTTATAAGTGCCTTTTGCAAGGCATTTAATGGTATACGTTTCATTTATTCAGCACCTTCTTCATGTTAGAAATAAGCTTAGGCTCTTCTGCGTCAAAGGCAGGCTTAATAAACGGCCTTCCCTTTCTGGCAGGAATTTTTGCAGATTTTCTAAGCAATAAATCACCGCCAGCAGAAATGGATAAAGCCTTTTTATTCTTAGCCCTAACAATATGCGCCTTAGCGCCAAACTCAACGATATGAGCATAGGGGGTTTTAGCTTTAACCAAACCTTCCGGTTTTCTTCTGTCAAAACCTGTTTTAATAGATTTTTTTAGCTTGCCGCTGCGCTGTGCAACCTTTTGTTTTGCCCCTCTGGCGATATTTTTAGTACTATCTTGCAATGCATTTTCAATAGCCAGACGCGTTTCTCCATCCCATGCTGAGATGCTTGACATAGCTTTAGTCAAATCACTACTTGTTACTTTTGCAAGAAATTTCATCATACACCCTTTTCATATTCTGCTATTTCAATATAGGTACTGTCTTTATAAAACCTTGTCACAGCAACAATTTCATATTCTCTGCCCTGCCATAAAAGATGCCAGCCTTTTTCCATATGTATATAGGTTCTGGTTTTTAACGTGATGTTGCTTAAAGCATTAGGTGTATCAAAGGCCTGCTTTTCGCTGTACCTGGAATCCTTCACCTCTGCCCATAGAGATATTACCTTTTTATAATTTGTTGCATACCCACCATAGCCATCGCTTGAAAGAATTGGTTGTAAAAGTTCAACCCGTTGATTTAGTTTAGCTATCTGCATTAAAAGCCATCCTTTCTGTCCCCAAAAAGCAGCGAACGCAAAGTCAGCATAAGCTGCTTATAGTCCGCTTCTTCTCTGTGTTCGTAAAAATAGGCGGTAGTATACATAATAGCTGTTTTGGCATTATTTGACTTTTTTAAGGTTTCTTCATCTGCCCGGATTACATCCTGACACACTTTTTCAGCAGATTCCAAAAGCTGCAGTATAAGTGTATCCTCGGTTTCTGAATCTACTCTAAGATATAATTTCATTTCCTCTAAACTTACCAGCACTTTACCCACCACCTGCTTTTACAGTTTTCTAGGCATTTAGTTTCAAGATTTGTACTGCTTCAGGCAGTATAAGCTTGCCATCGACACGTTCTTTTACCACATAGCCAATCATGCCATTTCCGGCATAAAGTTCTCTTAGTTCCTGCATGGAGCGAGTACCGCGATCACCGATATTGTAATAGCTATAATCACCAAAAGAGATAGCATTTGCAGGTGCATAAGCAGAGGTAAACACATCATAGCCTAAGATTTTATCCGGCTCGCCTGCTTGATAAGATGGCTGCCACATATATGCCCCGTTGTTATCTTTTAGTTTACGAATAGCAAGTAAGGTCTGGTCATTTAAGATAAACTTGGCATTCTTACGGTACGGACGTTTCAAAGCATAAATTAGTTCCAACATATCATCTGACTTAATGGCGGCAGTTAAAGTACTAGTTATGGTCGCACCACCGGTTTCAGCAAACAAACCTAAAGGTTTACCGGTACCGTCACCATTTAAGAAGGCATCCTCTTCGGCATTAGCCATAGCCTTGCCAAACTCGGTGATGATGTAATTTTCAAGGTTAAAGGCATTGTCATAGAGAAGTTCTTCGGTAATCTTAATGGCCACATGAAGCTTATGAGCATCAAGCAAGGTCTGTGCAAATTTAGCATCGCTGAACTGCAAGGCTTCCCCTTCTTCAATCCATGCAGCCGCAGGCTTGGTAGCTGCAATGTTAATTTTATGCTGTCCGGAAGTAGTGATAATTGTACCAAGACCGCGCATGATGTTATCTTCCATCAAAGCATCGATAATACGCTTGTCATATTCCTCCGGCACTAAATAACCGCCATCTGCATCAACGCCCTCCTGCAAAAGGTTGGATACCTGTTTGAAGTTAGTACGCATGGCTTTTAACAAATCCTTAGCATACGCACCTCGTGAACGTGCCGGTTTCATTTTCTCCAAAGTTTCATCCGGGAGAGCCGCAATACCGGGTTTATTGGTAAAAGGCTGATTAACTGCTTTAGAAAGTTCTTTATCAATTGCCTCCTGTTTTTCCAGACGCTGTACTTCTTTACCTAAAGCATCAATATCTGCCATCATGGCATTATAGGTATTTTCATCCGCAGCAGAAAGCGTACCTTTTTCACTACGGTGACTTTCCAAAAAGGACTTAGTGTTTTCCCAAACTTTGGCTCTTTTTTCACGTAATTCGTTAATATTCATAAATTTAATTCCTCCCTTAAATATGGTTCTTCAATAATTCTAATTTTTCTAGGCATTTATCAACCGAACACTCTTTTTCTTCCTTCTTAGGCTCAATACGACATTTAGCCGCTATCTTTTCCTTCAAAGAATTTACCGCAACGGCTTTAGAATACATCATGGATATAGCAGGTTGCTCTATAACATCCTCAGCATTTCTTTTTAAAATACCGTCAGCAAAACCTAGCTCTACTGCTTTATTGGCATTCATCCAGCTTTCATCGTCCATAAGGTGGGCAATCTTCACCCTTGCCATACCTGTCTTAATTTCATAAGCATTTACAATTGACTCCTTCACCTCACTTAACATGGCGATAGCTTTTTGAAACTCACTTTTATCTCCAAAAGCCATAGTTGCTGGATTGTGAATCATAAGGAGCGATACCGGACTCATTAAGACCTTACTGCCTGCCATAGCAATAACCGAGGCCGCACTGGCAGCCAAACCATCAATCTTAACTGTCACATTACCCTTATATTCCGTCAGCATATTGTAGATTTGAGCTGCTGCTACGCAGTCTCCTCCAGGACTATTAATCCAAATGGTAATATCTCCACTGCTGGAAAGCAATTCTTCCTTAAAAAGCTGAGGCGTGACATCATCATCAAACCAACTTTCTTCAGCTATGGTACCGTTAAGAAACAGCGTCCGTTCCAGCACTTCTTCTTGGCTTTCTTGATTCATTACTTTTTTGTTCTTCCACTGCCAAAATTTCTTCATTGTTATTTACCTCCTTTACTACAGAATACGCACTGCCTGCGTCCTTTAATTTAGTCATGTTACCATTGATGAGATATAAGTTACCTCCCTCCTCTTCAGAGATTTGATCTAGGTTTTCCAAGGCTCTTATATCATTGGCACTCATCCAGCCATTCTGTCTTGCAGTAGCGTAACCGTTCATACGGCTTTCATAATCCCCTCTAAGTAGTCCATCTACATTGAACTTAATAAAATACTTTCCCTTATCTCTTGGCGAAATAAGTGACCGCACCAAAGACTGCTCCCAGCGGATAAGCCAAGGCTCTAGGGTGTATTTTACAAACTCTAGAGACTGCTGCTCTATATTAGAAAAGCTCGACTTTTCAAGGTCACCAACCATATGCGGCGGCACCCTAAAAATTCGAGCAATCTCGTTAATCTGAAATTTTCTTGTTTCTAAAAACTGGGCTTCGTTTGGACTGATAGATATCGGCGTGTATTTCATACCTTCCTCTAAAACTGCTACCTTATTGGCGTTGGCACTTCCACCAAAAGCTGAGTTCCAACTAGCTCTTACTTTCTCCGGGTCTTTCACAACACCAGGATGTTCTAAAATGCCACCCGGTGTTGCTCCATTAGCAAAGAACTTCGCTCCGTACTCCTCGCAAGCAATTGCCATACCAATAGCATTTTTGGCCATTGCAATAGGTGAATAACCTACTAGACCATCAAAGCCTAAACCCGGTATATGAAGCACCTCGGAAGGTAATAGAATAACTTCATTGTTCTTGTTTAAAGGTGCATCCTCCATACTGCGTAAATACTTGTAATAGATATTTCCGCTATCATCCCTATTTACACTAATCCTATTAGGCATTAATGGATAGATGCCGACAACCTCGCCTCTGCCATTTCGAATAAGCTGGGCATAAGCATTACCCCAAAGGAGCAGATGAGTCATCAATGTTTCTCTAAACACAAACGATGTCATTTCCGGATTAGGCTCATCATGTAAGAGAAAATACAGCGGATGTTCTAAGGCTTTATCTTTGCCACCGCTATCCGTGTATTTGTAAAGATGTAAGGGCAAGCCTGCTACGGCTTCTGCTAACACCCTAACGCAGGAATAAACTGCCGTCATCTGCATGGAAGAACGCTCGGTTACATTTTTCCCAGCCGTACTGCCACCAAAGAAGAACCTATACGCGCTGCCTACACTTACGTTCTTAGGTTTATCTCTGGAGTTAAAAAGCTTTGTAAATATTTCTAAAATCTTGACCACCTCCTAAAATTATGTTCCTGTCAGACAAATAAAATACCCCTGTCATCATAAACAGAGGCACCGTTATCATTTCCACAGCGAATTGCTCGGTCTAAAGCCATAATCGTGGCTATAGCACCGTCAATTTTCTCTGTGGATTTTTCTTTATCTGCTTTAATGTTCCCGGCAGGGTCCGTTCGGATAAAAATGTTATCCATATTCCATCTAAGCACCGGATGCCCGCTATGAGCAATTTTCTGCTCTAGTGTTAGTTTCATCAGTTCCTTAGTAGGTGGTGACATATCCTTAAAACCTTGTCCAAAAGGCACTACCGTAAACCCCATGCCCTCAAGATTTTGCACCATCTGCACCGCTCCCCAGCGGTCAAAGGCGATTTCCCGGATATTATACTTTTCGCCTAACTCTTCTATAAACTTCTCAATGTAGCCGTAATGCACTACGTTACCTTCGGTGGTCTGAATAAGTCCCTGCCTTGCCCACACATCATAGTTCACATGGTCACGCTTAACCCTTAAATCCAGCGTTTCTTCCGGTAGCCAAAAATATGGCAGAACTACAAATTTATCATCTTCATCCAAAGGCGGAAATACCAGTACAAAAGCTGTAATATCTGTAGTACTTGAAAGGTCAAGACCACCATAGCATACTCTGCCAATAAGGCTTTTTCCATCTACCTTAAAACTACAAGCATCCCATTTATCCATAGGCATCCAGCGGATAGCTTGTTTTACCCATTGATTAAGCCTAAGCTGCCTGAAAGAGTTCTCTTCCGCAGGATTTTGTTTAGCCGATTCGCAGGCTGCTTTTACCTTATCTATCCCAACGGTAATATCTAGAGAAGGATTAGCCTTTTTCCAAACCTTTGGATCAGTCCAATCATCGGACTCCTCTGCCCCATAGATTACTGGATAAAATGTACTGTCATGCTTTCGCCCTTCCAATATATCCTTAGCCTTTTGGTGGGTTTCATAGCAGATGCTATTGGTATCAGTACCTGCTGTAGTAATTAAGAAATATAAAGGCTGCATACGAGCATCGCCTGAGCCTTTGGTCATAACATCAAAGAGTTTGCGATTCGGCTGGGTGTGCAGTTCATCAAAGACAACCCCATGAATGTTAAATCCATGCTTGGAATAAGCCTCAGCCGACAGAACTTGATAAAAGCTGTTCGTAGGCAGATAGATTATTCTTTTTTGCGAGACTAATATTTTCACCCTTTTATTAAGAGCCGGACACATTCGCACCATATCTGCCGCAACATCAAACACGATAGTCGCTTGCTGCCTGTCAGCAGCACAGCCGTAAACCTCGGCACGTTCCTCCCTATCACCACAGCAAAGCAGAAGTGCTACGGCAGCCGCCAATTCCGACTTGCCTTGTTTCTTTGGTATTTCAATATAAGCGGTATTGAACTGCCTATAGCCGTTAAGTTTTATCGTTCCAAATACATCCCGTATAATCTGCTCCTGCCAATCAATCAGTTCAAATGGCTTTCCTGCCCAGGTTCCCTTGGTATGGCAAAGACATTCGATAAAGCCTACGGCATAATCAGCAGCGTCTTTATCATACACAGAGCCTTTTGCCTTAAATTTGGTTGCCTTATACCGTTTTAGTTTTTTCAAATATCATCACCACCTTTACAAATAAAAATAGCCGCCTTATAGCGACTGTACGAGTAACATCCCCTTACGGGACCGTTCTTTTAAAATTTTATTTAGTTGTGTTCTTTAATCAGTATTGCCAGGGCAATTTCAGCGCCTTCATCCACTGGCTCTATGTCCCAGCCTCTATCGTAATTTACCACCGCTTTGCCATCTAGGCTTATCCAAGCTTTAGAAATCTTACCGCCATCAATACCAAACTCACTGCCTACCTCATAAACTTTTACTTGGTATTTGTAAACTTTACCTTTAATCAGCATTGCTCCTGTTTTCCACATCATCTTCATCCTCCGCTTTCGTTTAGTTTACCTTTCGGTATGTGTATATTCGCTCTAAACGCACATAATAGCAAGCTATTTATGTAATTAAAACTGTATACTTTACTGCTCTCCCGTAAGGAGGAATCTAACATATTCTTTACGATGCTCTTCTAAATACATTACCAATTCGTAGTAGCCATATTCGTTGGCAAGGTACTGCACCATATTTACATCAAACATATTGGTGCGACCGGTGTCGCGAATAGCTAGAATTTGCTTTTTTACAATTTCACACATCATTTACCGCCTCCAATCTTACGGCAAATGTCTTCACCATAGGCTACATTAAGTCCCGAACCGTTATCCCAAGCTACCATAATGCTGGCGATATCATCAACTCCTAAGACCGTGCCTTTTGTTCCAATTGGGGGTGCTTGGCAGTCATCCATCTTCACTAGTTCAACCCTAGTTCCTTTTGGATATTCATTGCGTACTCTTTCAACTGTTTCTCTATTTGGAAACCGCATGGTCGACACCCCCTTTGAAAGCTGATGAGCCTGTAAAATTCTTAAGCAAGGTCTTTCTGACCTCTTTGTATTCTTTGCCGATAAACCCTAATCGTAAGAGGAAACATCTAAAAGCATATTTTTCATTTTCCACTTCTTTTTCTTTAGGATTTACCCGTTTTTGCTCTCTGGCAAGCTTTGCCAAGGCACATACAAATTTACTGTAGGCTTCAAGCAAGCTGTTATCTGACGGTTTAATTTTAAACCAGGGGAAGGTTATCCTATCTTCTTCTTCAATCACCTCAGGCAATTCTTCGAGGTCTAATGCCTTTTGAATAAGTTTTCCCTTAGCTGCTAAAAGGTTATTGAGGTTTTCCCAAGTTTCGGGTGTAAAAATATCTTTTGGCAGTGAAATGTTTACATCAAGCATTTCAGGCTCGGTTTCTGCATTCGCAGGTTCATCAGCCTTTTCAGCCGCCGCCATATTTTTCAACATCTTTTCTGCTAAAATTCCTTCTTTGGTAACAAACCCTTTTTCTTCAAGGGCTACAAGCAGTCTTTCCATCGCTGTTTCGTTTACTTCTTCTCCCCAGCTTAGGCTGCTGTTCTTGCTTAAGGTTAAACTGCCAATTTGGTAAGCACAGCTTGGAACACCAAGGTATTTTGCTTTCTCTAAGGTAAGCTCCTCCAAGGCTTTTACTAATTCTTTTCTGTTTTCGACTTCGAAATGTACATTCATGCTAATTGCCTCCTTTTGTTTTGGTAGGTACATATTCGCTCTAAATGTACTTATTATCAAGTCATTTAAGCCTAGTATCTAGTATACTTTTAGTCTTGCTGCGCCCAAACGATACCAGCCAAAACAAAACATACGCATGGTAGTGCCACGCCATTACCCCACATCTTATATTCTGCTGAATCCGAATGTGGATTTTTAAGCCATTTAATAATCTGATTCCTGCTCTTAGGCTTTTTAGCTGTTCCTATTATTCTTCGGTGTGTTTCAAACACCTCAGTCCAAAAGAGAATATCAGCATCACTTGGTTCATTATTACCAAGGTCGCTGCACCACCAGTCTGGAAATCCCTGCAGCCTTGCACATTCTGTAGGTGTTAATCTTCTTACTATGTAGGCATTGCCTTCTTCATCATTAATCAAAGGCGGGTCTTTATAATCCGTGGCAACTAAGGTATTTGCAACCTCTTTTTCAGCAGACGTAAAGAAAGAAGCTTTACTGCTTGTATAGGTTGGAGCAGCAACTGCCCCAGGTCCTTTAGCAACAATAGTAGGTTCTATTTCTTTTTCCACTGTAAATCCAAACTTGGCATTCTCGCCTTGATTGAAGGCTGCACGGTCAATGCCGTATGCCACTGCGTGTTTATCTACTGTGTTTAAAGTAAAACTCACATCTTCATTCACTCCATCACCTTGAGGTCCGTTTTCATCCTTCCTGCCAATCATAGAGCCTTGCAAAACAAAAGTCTGCATCTGATTGCTTTGCCGTGCCATTAAAGCACCGGATTTTTCTTTAAGGTCTATTACCTCATCTCTTTGATTTACGTGAAAGGCTTTTACATTTTCCACAACAGCCATGCCACCTTGATTGCAGGCAGGATTACCACCATTGCCGTCAAGAGTTCTTGAGGAATCTGCCTCATAAAATCCACTACTTGGATTATCCGACTTCATAGAATTACTGTCCTTAGAGCAGATACCATAGACCTTTGGCACAAATACCGTCTGGTCATTATTGCACCCTAGCGTGGCTGAAAGATTTTCCTGTACCAAAGCACCTTTACCGCCGCCTTCACAGCCACTGCGGATTTTCAGTGTTTTAGGTGTTTCCATTACAAACGGCTGATTGTTACCACCAGTGCCAAAAGTCGCAAGCACAGTCTGTGCTTTATCAAGCGGTCCTACAAACCTTGAATCCTGCGAGTGGTTTTCAAACACCAATGGTGGATGATTTGACTGAGCACGAAGCGTAGAGGTTTTATCTTCTGTTACATCCATCCGCTCTCCACCTTGATCATTTAAGCAGATTGTGCCTGTTTCTCCAGTGCAACCCTCAGTACCTCCGGCAATTTTTTGCCACGGGCTGCGGCTCTTCTTAGAATACCCAGACAAGCCTTCTGACTCAAATAGTATTTCGCCTGCACTCCTGCCTGCAAAATCTGCGACAAGATAGATGCGTCTTCTGCGCTGGGGGACTCCCCAATATTGGGCATCGAGAACTCGCCAGGCAAGGGAGAATTCCTCTGCCACGATATTTCCTGCATTACTCCATTTGCCTTTTTTAAGTTCAGGAATAACAGCATCTTCGGTTTTGATTTTGCAGATGGCTTCAAGCACTGCTTTGAAGTCCTCCCCTTTATTTGAAGAGAACGCTCCGGGGACGTTTTCCCACACGATGTATCTTGGATATTTTCCATCTGTTGCATTCCTCATTTCTTTAATAATTCTTATTGCTTGGTAAAACAGTACCGACTGACTGCCAACCAGTCCTGCCCTTCTTCCGGCAAGGCTCATATCGGTACAGGGTGAGCCGAAGGTAATAATATCCACGGGGGTAATTTTCGCCCCATCTATTTGATTAATATCGCCTAAATGCTGTACGCTTGGCAACCGTTTTGAAGTTACCCTAATAGGGAACGGCTCAATTTCTGATGCCCATATAGGATTGATGCCGGACAATATACCACCTAAAGCAAAACCTCCTGAGCCATCAAAAAGACTGCCTAATGTTAATTTACGCATTGGCAGCCACCTCCAAAGCCCAGAAATCAAAAAATGCACTGTTCTGTGACAACTCCACAAAACGAATGCATTTTTCTGCTACCAGCTTTTCTATCCAAAGCGGTATTTTTCCCACGTTATCATAACGGCCATAAGCACCGAACATACATCGCATCCCAATATTTCTCGCTATCACAGCATCATCAAATGTATCAAAATAACCAAGATGGATTTCTTTCTGGTTTACTTTTATTCTTGCCCTGAATTTATTTCTTGGCGCATACCAGCTTACTCCACTTACTCCCGAAGTATTATTTTTCTGAATCGGCTGATTCATCTGGTTCTGCTGATGTGTGCATATGCGAAGATTACTTGAACAATTATCTAAAGTATCAAGACTAATATGGTCAACCTCATATCCTTTCAAGCAATTCAATAAATAACTGTGCAGTTTTCTGCCACGGCAATCTATAATATAGAATCTTCCACTTTCACAGCTTGCATACCATTTTACATTACTGATTTTATGAAAGGCATCTCGGTCGAATCGGAATACCATTCCATTCGGCAATTTACCATACCCCACGCTGCCATCAAAGCTGTAAACAACATTACTCATTTTTTGCCTCCGTTTCTGGTTCAACCTCCAAATCATCAAATCGGATAGTCTTGCCGTCACGAAGAACGGAAATATCTTCTGTCTGTCCATTTCTGAATTGAGCATATCTTTTCACAGCCACATCTACAAATTTTTGTTCCAATTCTACACCATAACAAATTCTATCCATCTGTTCACAAGCCATCAAGGTAGATGCACTGCCGAGAAAACCATCCAGCACAATGCCATTTGACTGTGTACATTGTTTAATCAGATACGCTATCATCGGAACAGGCTTACTTGACGGATGCCCATATCCATCTTTTTCAGAATCCTTTATTCCATCGAATTCAAAGACGGCTGTCTGTTTCTGATCTCCATACCAGATATGTTTGCCGTCTTTACGCCAGCCCCATATAATTGGCTCCATATTAAACTTCCAATCGGTGCGCATAAATGGTGCCCTTGGCTTTTTCCAAATCAGACCTGCACCGACTTTAAATCCAGCATCTTCAAACGCATCATAAAACACACGGGTTTTCATGGTTGCATAGAATTCATAGATTGATGCATCCAGTGCCATAGCATTTTTGAAGTTTGTAAATACCTTCAAAAGGAATTCATATCCCTGCTTATCATTCAAATTGTCATTTGCAATCGTGCCTGACTTATTTTTCAGTTCTACAAAATATGGGGCATCGGTACATACAAGGTTTACCTTGGTTTCTCCCAGCAGTTTTTCAAAAGTAGCCGGGTCTGTAGAATCACCACAGATAACTTTGTGCTTGCCTAATGTCCAAATATCGCCAGGCTTAGAAAAAGTCGGCTTTTTCAATTCTTCATCGACATCAAAGTCATCATCCTTAACATCATCACCGGTATTAAAAAGTTTATCTAGTTCAGCAGGCTCAAAGCCGGTTAGGGAAACATCAAAATCTGCCCCCTGCAAGGATTCGATTTCAATACGCAATAGTTCTTCATCCCAGCCTGCATCCAGAGCAAAACGGTTATCTGCTATGATGTAGGCTTTCTTTTGTGCCTCGGTTAGGTAATCCACCAATACGCAAGGCACTTCTGTAATACCCTCATCTTTAGCAGCAAGGATTCTCCCATGTCCGGCAATTACTCCATAGTTGCTGTCTATAATAACCGGATTTATAAAACCAAACTCCCTTAGGCTGGAACGAAGTTTCGTTATCTGCCCTTGGGAGTGCGTTCTTGCATTATTTACATACGGCACCAATTTACCAATTGGCACGAGTTTCATTTCTGTGGTTTTCTTGTCCACTAGCTTATCTTCCTTTCCAGTATTTTCTTAAGTCCTTTATAAGCTCCCAGCGCATCACCAGACCTAGCTTGTCCTTTTAAAGTGCATAGCTGCTGGCGAGTAAGTTTATCTTTGTGTAAGCCTATAGTATTTCTAAACAGCCTAAGATGAAATTGCTCTTCATTAGTCATTTTCTTTTCTCCCTTGAGCGTAAAAGCTGCTCCATAAAATCGTTCTGATTAGTTGGCCCAGAATATTCTGTTGCAGTGTTTTCACGAATGACTGAAAATATCTCGTTCCACAGCCTATTAGCCTGAGACAAATAATTCTGTCCAATGCTCACATAGGGTGAGGCAATAGCTCCACCAGTAGTCGGATGTTTTGCTAAATACCCAGTTGCCGTTATTATTTCTTCGCAATGTTTCCATCTAGCTGCAGCCATTGCATACCGTTCTAACATCTGCGGTGAAATAAAAGAAACACATCCGCGTTTATTAAGCCAGTCCCAGGTTTGCTCATAAATTTCTTTGGCCTGCAAAACTCGTCCATCCTTTTGCGTGGCTGAGAGCATCTCGCTAGGCCTAGGCATTTCTGCACCCTGCATATCCGGTAAATCTTTAAAGTCCATAACCATCAGAGGTCTTTTACCCGGATTTCCTTCAGCAAGCTTATCCGCCAAAGGCTTACTGGGACGTCCTCCCGTACCCGGACTGGGTCCTCTTTTTCCCAATTTTGCACCACCTCCTTAAACACCGGGGTTAATCCCCCTAAAACTTTCGCGTTTTTTTGCGTGAAGCCCCCCGCCCGTGCCTCCCTTTACAGGGTTTTGAGATTTGACCTCCCCCTACCTGCACCTTTTTTACTTGATTTTTTAAACTTTTCATACTATATTTAAGTTAGATATATTTTCTAACCAAAGTCCGAAATAGATTTGAACTGATGATTTTTGAAAGGAGTGTCACCATGTTTAAAAAAACTTTTAAACGAACCACCTTCACAATAATGTTTTTCTTGCTTTTATTTTCCTTTGCAAACATATCTTTTGCAGAAGAATCTTCTACCTCAAACTTTAAGTTATATAGCACTGCTAATATGTATAACTTTATTGAGCTCGACACACGTAGTGGGAAGATGTGGCAAGTGCAATTTTCAAATAAAGATGAATCAAGGTTTACCACTATTTTAAATAGCGTTAACTTATCCCCAGACAATGATAGTACTACTGGAAGATTCGCTCTTCATCCCACTCAAAATATGTATACTTTTATTCTCTTAGACCAAATTAATGGCAAAACTTGGCAAATTCAATGGTCCTTTGACGCGGATAAACGACTAGTACTTCCCATTATTTAAGGTGTTTTTATTTACCTTTTAAGTACTCATGGATACTCAATGATTTGCAAACATTGCTTCTGTTAGAAAGGAATAAGCTTATGGTAAAAAGACAAAGCAGGCTCCTCTCACTCGTTGCAATAACCGTATTGCTTCTTTTGTTAGCATTTGCAAACACATCCTGCATGAACAATGCATCAACTTTATACTCTCAAAATACCGGTAAGGTATTTGAGATTTATAGCACACAGAATATCTATAACTTGTTAAAACTAGACACCCGAAATGGAAAAATCTGGCAAGTGCAGTTCTCCGTCACGGACGATGCTCCCCGGGTTGTCATTCCACTAAACCAGGTTGATTTGTCCTCAGACAACGGAAAAACTGTAGGACGCTTTTCTCTTCACCCCACCCAAAATATGTATAATTTTATTCTCCTAGACCAAATTGATGGCAGCACTTGGCAAGTCCAATGGTCCTTTGAGAAGAACACTCGAGGCATCATCCCTATCAACTAATGGAACAAATCAGAGTCGCTCGTCATACCGAGCGGCTCTTTTTTTATGCCATCTATCTCCACGCTCTGCATGAATCCTTGCATGGCACTCTTTGCATAAAGCAATAAGGTTTCTTCGGTCATGCGTACCGCCTTCAGCTAATGGCAGCTTGTGATGAATCTCTGCGGTCTTAACATACCTTCCAACAGCCATGCACTGCTCACACACTGGATGCTCCGCAGCATAGCTGTCACGGATTCTTTTCCACGCTCTGCCGTACCTACGCTTGGTTGCAGGGTTTCTGTCGTATCTTTCGTAGCGTTTATTTTCTTCTTTTTCATGTTCTTCGCAAAACCTGCCCTCAGTAAGCTTTGGACAGCCTGGAAAAGAACATGGTCTTTTAGGCTTTCTAGGCATTGCTTTCTCCTTAAATTTAGGCATAATAAAAGCCCTGTTGGTATCGTGACCAACAAGGCTCTCGTTCTATTTTTCTTTGCTGATTATACTATATCACAACTACGACCATTGCAAACCATTGCAAACCATTGCAACTTTTAAATTTATCGCATTTTCCGGCAGCTTTATTTTACTTATCGCCTTGTTATGCCACCTTTGTACAGTAACCGGGTCAGCATTAAGAAGTTCTCCAATCCTTGGCCAGGTATAGTTGTGGATGTATCTGTACCTTAAAACAGTCTGCTCCTCAGGCTTGTCCACTTGCCTAACCAGTTCCTGTATTTGATTCTTTAAATTAACCATCTGTGCCAATTCAACCATTACTCGTTCTTCCATCTTCCACAGCTTTTCAAGGGTATGATTATAAGGGGCATCGGTATTCCGACTGGCATTATAATGCTCCTCGAAGCCTGGACTTGAAATACTCTCAGCCATTTTTCGCAGCTCTTCACATTCCATCATATCAGCCTTTATTCTCTGATCTAAAAAGTAGGCTTGTCGTAAATATTCTTTAACTAACACGATTAACCTCCTCATCTAGTTCGCTAATTAAAAATTCAGCATTAAGCTCTGTCAAAATTCCAAACCAATCGGAATGAAAAAATCTTAAACACTCCTTCTTCAAAGCCTTAGCCTCAGAGTTATTTCTGCCTCTTGCAAGCTTTTTATTTGCGTTTCGATAATCCTTTACCGCTTGCAAAACTATTTCATTGGCTAGTTTTTCATACGCTCTTAGCACAATGCCTCACCTCCAAGTTAGCTTTAACAGCTTTTATTAGCTCCTCCTGCGTCTTTTCCTTGCACTCCAAGGCAAGTGTCACGTTATTATCAATCGTGTCCTTACAGACAATATGGTGAATTATAACGCTACGTTTCTGACCTTGCCTGCACAGCCTAGCATTGGTTTGTTGATACAATTCTAGACTCCAGGTTAAACCAAACCAGATGAGCGTTGAGCCGCCTGCCTGCAAGTTTAAACCATGACCGGCTGATGCTGGGTGGATAACCGCAACAGGTATTTTTTCTTCGTTCCAATCATCTATATCCTTGCTCTCTTTTAGTTCACGAACCTTAAAACGTTTTTTAATTCTCTCTAGGTCATGTTTAAACCAATAGGCAATTAAAACCGGTTTGCCATTAGCACCTTCAAGTAAATCCTCCAAGGCATCCAGCTTACGATCATGAATTACTATTGGTTTACCGTTTTCATCATAAACTGCACCATTAGCCATTTGTAAAAGCTTATTAGAAAGTGCTGCGGCATTCACAGCATCTATTTCAGTTTCTCCTATGGCCAGCACCATCTCCGCTTTAAGCTTGTCATACATTTCACGCTCTTTGTCAGAGAGTGTTACAACTACTTTATTCATTAGGCATTTTGGCATATCTAGATAATCCTCCGATTTCATGGAAATGGTGATATCAGCGATAAGCTTATAAATATCTTTTTCAACTCCTTCTTTAGGTTTGTAGGAGAATATGCTCTGTTGATTGCGTTTATCCGGCACGAAGAAGGTGTTTCTAAAACCTGTAATGTACCTTCCCAATCTCTGCCCTAAGTCAAGCAGCCTAAACTCTGCCCACAGGTCCATAAGACCATTAGAACTAGGAGTCCCAGTAAGACCTACAATTCTTTTGACCCTAGGTCTTATTTTTAAAAAACTTTTAAATCTTTTACTGCTTGCAGCCTTAAAGCTGGAAAGTTCATCGATAACCACCATGTCAAAATCAAAGTATATACCGCTTTTATTTATAAGCCAGTCTACATTTTCGCGGTTGATAAGATAAATATCTGCTTCAACCTTCAAAGCACGCAACCTTTCAGCTTCGCTACCCATTACTACAGAATATCTAAGGTTTCGTAGTTGCTTCCATTTTTTTATTTCTGCCGGCCAAGTATCTCTAGCTACCCTAAGCGGCGCTATAACAAGCACCTTTTCTACTTCAAACCGGTCATACATCAGTTCTGAGATAGCCGTTAAAGTAATAGCCGTTTTTCCTAACCTAAGCCCATATCCAAAAACAAAGCAGCAGCTTTATGCTCTAAAATATGTTGAACGGCATACTTTTGATATTTGTGCGGTATGAACTTCACAAGGCATCACCTCCAATCTCGTCAAGCGTGGTTTGTGCAAGTTCTTTGCTATCTACCACTAAGCACTTAAAACCTAACTTCGCTATTTGTTTCATTCTTTTTATTTGTAAAGCTCTCGGCTTTTTACCCGGTGCCTTTAATTCAACAAATGCAATTTTCCCTCCCGGCAAAAGTAATATTCTATCTGGCACTCCGTCCATGCTAGGACATATGAACTTTAAACAAAGTCCGTGCCTTTTTTTTGCTTCTTTCACAAGGTACTCTTCTATCTCTATTTCACGCATTATTATGCCCTCCATCAAGATCTATTTTTAAAAAGGTGCAGTGAGGTGAAGGGTCTATATAGAACTATGTATAAGAGATAAAAATATATCTATATATATAGTTATGGGAATACCCTGCCCCTGCCTGCACCCACACCATTCAAACGCTCTGCCAGACTGCGTTTCGGCGGTTTTACTGCCCTGCACCCAAGAACTCCGATTTCAGACTTAAACCACGAATCACGATTCCTTTTTTAGTCTTTTTGCGCTCAAAACCGTTAGAGTCCAGTGCCATATAAAAATCTGCCGCGCTGCGTATAAACTCTCCTGACTGCATACAATAACTCCGATAGTTGTTATACGTTTCACCGGATTTAGCCATATGACCATCACCGACCTCGCAGCATTCACTTAGAAAATGACCGAGCCAGTCATTATTTTCTCTATAAGTTTTAATAGCATTATCCACCCTTGCTGGGTTACTGATTTTGTACTCTGAGGTAATCGCCATCTGTGCTCCTTCTATAACCCACGCCAAAATGGCACTGCCTGCCTTTTCATAAAGAAAATCAGCATAGTTTTTTATATCTGTACTGCCTTCAATCTTGGCATCAAAAGGAATAACTATCAGCCGGCGCCAAGTACCGGCATCAATTGCCCCCACCCGTGGCAGGTGATTGGTATAAAGCACCAAAGTATGGGTGGGAATATAACTAAAAGGGTCCTTATATTTCTTCTCTGCATAGATTTCATCCGTGGAGCAAAGCTGTTTTACATTTGATGTATTAAGGCGCATCCCTTCCTCAAGTTCTGCGGCAATCAATAGTCTTTTGCCCTTTGCTTCGGCCAACTCAGGCTTGACATTGCGTCTGCAACCAACCGTTAGCATATCCGCGGAGATATTACCGCTATAAGAGCCAAGCACTCTAGATACCACATTCCAGAAGGTAGATTTACCGTTTCTTCCTTCACCGTAAGCTATGATGAGAGCCTCCACATAAACTTTTCCAATAGCAGCCAGTCCTACAATACTTTGAACATAATTAATTAGCTCCATATCCTCACAAAAGAATATATCTAGAGCCTTAAGCCAAAGATCCTTGCCCTCTTCTCCGGGTTCTACTGTTGTCTGTTTGGTTATATAGTCTTCGGCTTTATGCTCGCGCGGCTTTTCTAAACCCACTCGCAGATCATATGTTCCTAGTGGCGTGTTTAAAAGAAATTCATCCGCATCTAAAATTCTTTGGTTAATTTCTAGCATAGGCCGAGCCTCTTTAAGGCAGGATGTGATATTCTTTGACTCCCTGCGTTTTAAGGCATAATTTCTATAGGCGGCAGCCTCCTCGTATAACTCATAGGCACGCGACTGCTCCTTAGAAAAGAGTGCTACTGCTTTCTTTGGTCCCATCGTAGCTAAAAGCTCCATCGCTCCGTTCTTAACTAATTCTTGTCTTGTACGCTTCATCTCACTTTCGGCTTCTTCGAGTTGTTTATCTGTTAGCGCTTGAGAAATAGCTTGAGCCTTCGGCTTTGACTCCTCCCAAAAGCTGCCGTTATAGACGATATAATCGGTCTGCGGAGAATATCTTAATTTATCACCGTATTCCTTTTTCATCACTGTTGCTTGCCCAACATCTGAATAATCCAACGGTTTAAAACGTAAATCAGCATTATATTGTTCCGGGGCGATATATCCTTTTTGCTCTGAAACCAAACTGCCAAACCTAGTGGCACTACGCCAGATAGTGCTCAGCTCATTTTCGTCTAACGGCGGATTACATTTTTCTGCGGCCTGCATAAATATCTCATGGGCCTCGGACGTATTGCCATATCTTTTGATGATCTTACCTGCAAGATGACTCATCGTGCTGTTACGTTTTCCTTCCGGCACTTTTTCAAGTTCTTTATCCCAGTTTGAAAACGCAAGTCCCTCTAGGTAGTCAGTAATTAATGCGCTGCCGTCATAAAATTCTACTTCCGGCTCTTCAGTCCCAAACAAAAACCTTGCTGAATCCAAAGCATTGCTATCAAAATAAGGAAACGCCGCTGCTATCCTTTGTTTTATTTCTGTATATTTTGCGCGATCAGTAATAACCTCCACAGGAAAATAAATATGAAACCTTGGTCTTGCACTCTTATTTCCTTTGGCTTTCATGTTATTGCGGGAATACACAATAGCAAAGCTAACACCATCGAATGCCATAGCCACATCAACAGATGTCACCCAGTCTTTAGGGTTATCTGAGTGATCGTTATCACAATCCATAGGAATAACGTCCGAATTTATAAAATTAGCTTTACTGCGATAGCCTTCTTTATACGACGCCATAACATGGTCTTTTCCCACCGCCGCAATAAGCGTTTCCTTGTCTTTTATTGCTATTTTATTGGTATAAATACAATTTTTCAGATTACCAATGCAATCTGCTGTATATAAGGTAAAGTTCATAATTCCGCTACATCCTGCAGCTCTTCACTAAAATATTTGATTTTCATGCCGCGCTTTTTAGCAAGACGTATCTCGTGCTCCATGCCAGATGAAATGCTACTGCCAAACACCCACAGCTCTTCGCTTTTACCTAAAAGAACGTAGTTTATATGCCTTGCCAGGCTTCGCTCACTTGGATTGTTATCGTCCATAAACTGTGTATATAACAGATGCGGAGTCAGAGGTATGCAGTTCTTTTCTAGTGCAAATCGACTATATTTCTTTGCTCTAGGGACGTTAACTTCTATATTTCCTGCATAAGGAGAGCAGATATAAACTAGCGGCATATAGGAAGATACTGCCTCCTCTCTTGACACTTTAGACAGTGCCGCATAACTTGTCATATCTTTATAGCCTTCGCTGTTAAATTTGCTGATTGTCATTATCTAGTCCTCCTGTTCAATTAAAGGAATAATACCGTCAGCTTTTAGTAGGTCATAGATAAATAACCTTCCTGCCTGGGTCCAATAGGTATGAACGTGATTGTGATATGCACCGTCATTGCCAGGAGTATTAAAAGTCTTAGTGCTGGTATATCCTCTTTCGGCATATTTCTGGTATAAAAGCCAAATCTTGCCCTGTTTAAACTGAACATTATTTTCACAAAGGTAATTGTTCATTCTCTTAGCGCTCCAGCCGTAGTCCTTAGCGATAACAGAAATAGACACTAGATCCTTGCAGTTCAAGACAAGGTCATAATAACTAACCTTTGGTTGCATCTCACTAATTTGCTGATTTTGCACTGCTACCATACGTTCAAGATTAAGGTTTTGACTCTTCATCATCTCCAGTCTTTGGTTTGCAATACTTAAGGCTCTTGCCATTATGGCCTCTGGCGAATTCCAGTTCTCCTCAACTTTAATAAAATATTGACGGAAATCCCTACCAATAGCACTGCGCTGCAGCATACATAATTCCTTAGCCATAGCGATAGATAACTTGTGATCGTTAGAGGGTCTGCCACCTGTACTTTCGCTCAAAAATGAGCTAAAGTCTGTATTTTCTACAAACCCATACTCGCGCATCCTAGGAAACCAATCCTTGTAAGCCGTCTTCACCTGCAAGGCTCTGTGTAGCTCTCTGCCGCTTACGGTTAACTGCCCTCCATCAAAGCTGATTTTAATTAAGTCTTTCATTTTGAATTCCTCCTAAAAAAATATGATTAGAAGGTTTAACCTTCTAACCATAAGCGAAAAATTCTACGAAATCGAACCCTCAATAGTTAATCTTTTTTATAAAAATCACATTCATAACCATCTGCCATTAAAAGTAAGCCTTTAGCCCAAGGCGGAGTTCTTCCCATCTGCTCACAAATGGTAGTTAGCGACATTCTTTTATCTGCCTCAATAACAATTTCATCATGAACATGAGCGACAATTGCGCAGTTTTTTAAAGTCAGCATGGCAAATACAAGTAAATCCCTAGCAATAGCCTGCGTTATATTTTCGCAAAGCTTTGGTCCATAGCTTTCTAGTCTCTCCCATTTCTTTGTCATGCCAATCCCCTCATAGGTAATAGACTCACCACCAAACCTGCTCTCACCAATCCTTGGCTTAACGTAGGCCAGCTTTCTACCGGAAGGAAGTGTAATAAAAAGAAAACCACTTTGATATTCAAAATGAATGCCGTGCGTTTTTGTAGCAATGCGCATTTTAATAGCGTCTTTTGCCGCCTTATCTACCGCCCACCATAAGCTAACTATATTAGAATTAGCGAATCGCCATGCATTCACTAACGGTTTTAGTTCTTCCTCCTTAAGTCCCATTTCCACTGCCCCCATTGCCTTAAGAGCACCTATAGATCCACCATACCCGCAGGCTAGTTCAGCAATCTTACCTTTTTGCCTGAGCTGGCCATTTATTCCATGCTTTTTTACGGGAACTTTGAACATCTTACTTGCACTCATACAATAAATATCGCCGCCTTCAGCAAATACCGTCTGCCGCCAATTTTCACCTGCAAGCCAAGCTATTACTCTCGCCTCTATCGCACTGAAATCTGCCACAATAAACTTTCTATCGTCCTGCGGCACAAATGCGGTTCGGATAAGTTGAGATAAGGTATCCGGCACATCTTCATAAAGCAAAGATAGTGCATCGAAATTACCATCTTTAACTAAAGCTCTAGCCTGCTTTAAATCTGCCATATGGTTTTGAGGTAGATTTTGAAGTTGCACTAAACGACCTGAAAATCGTCCGGTTCTATTAGCACCATAAAACTGAAACATTCCATGCACCCTGTTATCTGCGCAGAGTGCATTTTTCATTGCTGTATATTTTTTAACTGATGATTTAGAAAGCTTTTGTCTGAGCCGCAGCACTTCACTAAGTTCCCCAGGTGCTGTTTTTAAAAGCTCAGCTACCTGCTTTTTACCAAGGTTATCTGTTTCTAAGCCGTTAGTAGCAAGCCAACCTACAACCTGTTTTACAGAATTAGGATTTTCTAAATTTGTAAGCTCCTGCATTTTGCTTTTAAGTTCAGCTTTAACCTTTTCATCTAGCTTTATGGCATTATCAACAAACTCCGAATCTATGCCAATCCCTCGATCATTTATCTCCTGATCAAGGCAGTATTCTTCCCAGATGCTCTCTGGCACAGGGAATTTCGCTAGTTTTGTCTGTATAGCGATTTCTGTTTCTACATCACGTAAGTTATAGTCTTTAAACTGCTGCCATTTATCCATATTATGCTCTGGAAGATTTCTCGTACGTTCTCCGTTAGACTTGGTCGGCAAACAAGGGCAGCAGAAATATTTAATAAGGCTTTTGCCTTCTTTAAGCTTTTGTTTCTCAAGGCCCAATACTGCCCCCACACCTTCAAGTGATAAAGGCAATCCTAGTGTTGCCGACCAAACCATAGTGCAATGCCAGCTTGTAGGCTCTAGCCATTCCATAAAATAGATAGACAGAGCTATTCTCTCAAAAGTAGCATTATATGCCCATTTAATAACACTATCGTCCTTAAGTGCCGCAACAATATCTTCTGGTATCTTCTCACCCATTGCTAAATCAACGACCTGCACTTCACCGCCGTCTACGCTATAACCAAATAACAAGATTTCAAAATTCGGAGAGGCGGCATACCTATATACCCCGCACTTTTGTAAATCTATGTCAGAATACGTTTCTAGGTCTAAACTTATACACTGCATAACGTCACCCTCCTTAAAAAGTAAAGCGGCAAAGGTTACCCTTATGCCGCCTACGTATTATTTTAAATAACCATTTCCTTTAAGTTTTGCCACACCGCTTTTGACCAATCTGTAGATACCCTTAAGCACGGTATGCGTAAAATCCAATAAGGCATATATGGCAACCATATAGATAATAGCTGCTCCTGCTGTGACAACTAGTTGCTTTTGAAATTCGTAGCTAAACATAAAGCCTGCCCCCTTTACGCCAAGAAGTCATTATCTTCTAACGTAGTGAAATCGTCTACAGCCGTAGGTCTACCGCCTAAAGAATCACCATCTTTAATCTTTTGGATATTACCAAGACCACAAGCAACACCTTTATTGCCGTTGGAGTTAAAAGCATAAAAGCTTAACGAAACTCTGCCGTAGCAACCACTATATACTTCATCCCTATCCAAGATAGGTTTAACTGCTTTATCTACGATCTGAGGGGCAGTCTTACTATTAGCATTGATGAAATAGTGCCCTTTATAGGCATCGTCATCACGTTCTATATCGCCGTCTCTTAGGGGCAATTTAATTGCAGCTCTATTAGGTTTCTTACCGCCAAATTTAGTAATGCCTTCTTCAATAGCTGCATCAATAGCATTGTTGATAGCATCTACCGTTTCTTTATCCGTCTTAGGGATTAGCACAGAAACACTGTACTTAGGATCACCGCCATTGATGCTCACCGGCTCCCAGCCGTGAAAATAGGATAAACGAGTGTTGATACCGGTAACAACTTTAGTTTTGTTTATGTTTGCCATAATTTTAATCCTCCGTAATTTCGTTAAATTCGTTTTTTGCGTTTGTAACATTTAGGGCGGGGCGTTTGTCCGCTACCGGAACTAAAGTAGGCTTGCCGGGTGCTTTGATGATAAGAGCTCCCAACACCTCTTCGAACTTGGTTTTGCCCATCAGTTTTTGCATTTCAGTTAAGGTAATAAGGTTTTTGCGGTAAATATCCGTATACCCATTATCTTTTGCTACTGCAGCAACTTTTTCTTCATCGCTGTACTTACGTATCGAACGTCCTTCTACAACCTTAAACCCTGTCCACTCTTTACCATGATTTACCGCTGCCTCTGTAGCATAGGCTAAAATATCATTAGACCACTTGGTAATGCCCGGAATAGCAGTAAGGATTTCTTCTATTTCAGTATCAGTTAAAAGCGGTGGCATTTTAAACTCTGCCTGTGCAAGTTTTAATTTGTCCTCTGCTCTTGCCCTACAACAAGCAGATGCCCTACAGAACGTACACCATTCGCCTGAAGCATACTCACCTTCACCTTTCAAAGCCATTTCAGCTTTTGGCTTTAGCTCGTTTTCTGCCCAAGCCTTAAGTTCAGCCACAGAGATGCTCCAAGAGCTGACATTATCTCTTCTAGGCTGAAAAATAGTCATGACAACTGTCTTAAAATTATACAAATCTTCAAACAGTCTCAAACCGCCCAAGGCATAACATTTTAGCTGGCTGTTGTCCTCTGCATCTACGAGTATCCCTCGTCCATATTTGAAATCAATGATCCGCAGAGCTTCATCGGACACTATAAGACAATCTGCTGTTCCAAAGCCGTCCGGTACATAATGAGAAAAGTCCACCCTCTGCTCAATTAGCATGATCGGGTCAGCGCAGCTTTGCTTTACAAGCTCCAGTTGCTCCATAACAAATGCGGCATAGCCATCTGAGCACACTTCCATTTCATCACTGTCATAAATAGAAACCGGACGCTTACTACGTTTGCGAAGTAGCTTTTTAATCTTATGTTCACACAAAGCATGAGCTGCTGTCCCTTCTTGTGCTGCCTGACTATTTTTATCTTCAAACTCGCTCTCAAGAAAAACTGAAGGGGTGCAGTGAAGCCAACGGTGTGAACCTGATGGAGATAACCTTGCGTGGCTATTTGACATTTGCTATTACCTCTGCCTCCTTTAAAATCGCAGCATATTGAGACGGCTCAATATCTGAAAGTCTGCTACCGCCATGCTTTTGAATAAGCTCTCTAACCGCCGCAGTTTTCCCCGATTGGCTAATTTCTGCAAGTTTGCCACGCACTTCTTCCAAACTAATTTTTTTAACTTTAGCAGGAGTTTTTTCAGGCTCTTTAGCAGTTTCGCTGGGAAGGCTATCACAAATAGTTTGTAAGTTTTCTGCCAGGATATAAATAATCGCTACTAAAGCTTGCAAATCTTCTTTTTGCACCATCACACCGCACCTCCTTCCTTAACTTCTCTGATGTCCACGGTTGTTACAGATTGCCCCGGTTTTAAGAGATACACCTGCGTAAAATCTCCAAAGAAGAATCTTAGAATTCTTGCCGGAAGTTTCATCTGCGCTCCACGCAAAACCGTAGTGTTGCTACCGTCTGAAGTAGCCACGTTAATGGTTACCTTGTGTTTTAGATCCATAGCTCTCGCTCCTTTCTGAAGGTTTTTATTGTCCCCTTCATGTATAAGCGAAAAAACAAGGGAGTTCGAACCCCTATTTTTGAAGTTTTTTAGAAAGGTTAGAATATATTTTTTTAAGCCGGTTACGAATTGCCGCCTCAGTAACCCCTTCTTCTGCAGCGATATCCACGTTGGTACGGTTATCATAAAACTTTTTCCGTATAAGTTCCTGCTGCTGGGGTTGAAGAGTTTTGATGGCTGCTTGAACTTTTTTAATCCTATTTTCACAGGTAATAGCATCCACAGCCTGAAGAATGCACTCTAATGGATTAGCCATATAACTTTTTTCTTCAACCGCTAAATCTGAAAATCTTGAATTAGCTTTTGTATCGTTAGATATCGGACTGTTCCTATTTCTCTGTAGCCAATCTTCTTGCCCATTAAATCGCAATTGTACCCGATACTCTTCCCGCTTTTCAGCATTAACCATTTTGTCGTCCGCATCGTGTAAGTACGCTATCCACTCATCCCCTACATCTCCCGGGGTTAAAAAAATCTTCTTTCCCGCCGCAGTGTAATACACGTAGTTGATGCGGTTCTTCTCCGCTGTTTTGGATTTTCTCATTTAAGGTTCCGCCTTTCCGTCCCGGCATTGGGCGGCGGAATACAAAAAGAGCCTGCGGTGAAGATGACCACAGACTCCGTTTGTCCTCAAAATGGGCGCACGAAATCACGGTGGGTGCATCTTCATTCCAAACACAATCTTTATCACTGTGTTCTGAACTCTTATGCATCCCGCCGTCCTAATGCGCATCTCGGACATTGAGATTTATTTTCTATCGAGGTATCTCGGTAGTATCTTTATTGTACGAAAAATATCATAGTGATAAAATTCCAGACAAATACCCATTCATATTTCACATTATGTAATGGAATATTATTGTAATTCATATTACTTTAGTGTATAATGAAGAATAACAAGGTTATAAATGACTTATTTTTATAGATATCAAAATGTAATATAATGGGTTATGTAATTTTTTTAGTGATTTTTATTAAAGAAAAGGTAGGAAAACCGGCTTATGGAAGGAAAAATATCAGAAATTTTTTTGAATAATATGTTTGAGTGTGATGGCTATACTTGCCATTGCGAAAAGGATATAGAAAACGTGGCCCCAGGAATGCCTCCTAAGACCACGCTGAAATTGTATTGCGAGTTAGATAAACCTCTACATTTTTCATATGCCCCTAAAGTAGGATTAAATCTTACCGGTGTTGCTGGTGGTGCTATAGAGAAGAACATTCTCGGCAAGTTACTGGCTATTCCAGATGGGGACATAGATAAGCATATAGAATTTTTTGAGACATATGGGTTTTTGTTACCTATACAAAGTGATGAGTATGAATCTATAGATGCCGATGCATTAATTGAAATAGTGAACAGAATCAAGTCTACGTTATACCTTATGAATGCAATTGCAGGTCAAAAGGACTATAAAAAAATTTTGATACACACATCATATCTTCTTTATACTCCGCAAATTTCATTGAACCTATCTGAAGTAGAATATACAACTTGCAAGCATAAATTCACAGAATTGATAGAAAGCTATAATCTATTTGTGGACTTGAACAGAAACCAAGAAGTCTTTAATAGTGGGAAATACTCTGTTCCAGATACTATGTTAGGCTGCAATAACCCTATTGAAATAGAGTTCTTTAATGCTGTTCGTAGCGGTGCCGATACCGACCTTGTCGGAAGTAAAAGTATGTGGTTTAAGCATCTGTTTGCTATGTACACAGGCTTACCAAACGCAAATGAAAACCTACGAACAATCATAGATTTCTTTTATCATTACCAAACAGAAGTGGGTATTTTTAATGAAATCCAGTTTAAAAAAATTACATATTATTCAACCCCGACAAGAGACAATTTCACAGATGAAATGAAAAAGGCTCTTCTTAAAATTGCACGTATTGTTATTTCTGAAGAAATCAACCATAACATTGCAGGCATTCATCCCAAGTACGAACCAGATGAACTCGCTCCAACATGGCAAGTGAGCAATCTACTCCAGGCTCTTTATTTTTCAATCTTCTATATGAAACCGGGGGTAGAGATATATAAAGAATGTAAAAATCCTAACTGTAAACGCGACAAGTTCTTTCTAGTTAAAGCCACACGTACAAATAAAGAGTACTGCTGTACCAAGTGCTCTGGTGCGGCAGCGACACAACGATTCCGTAATCGGCAACTTGATAAATAGGTAAAAAAAATAAGGCTCTACCAATTAAGGTAGCGCCTTGTTTCATTTTTATATTGACGAAGCTGGGATAGGTCCTCTGGTCAAGACCTTCTCAATGCACACAGCCATTTCTTTTTTTTGTTGGTCTGAAGTACCAATGTAATTATACATGAGATAACGAGTATCAACTACGATACCTTGAATACGTTCATAATTCTTTACATTTGCTTTCCAATCACTAACGGCCTCTCCTATATTGCCGAAGTTGCTATTCAACATGAACAGATTGTTTTCCTTATTATAAGGCATTATGAAAGCATTATATAGTTTCTCATTGGGCAGGCGTCTTGTTTGTTCAATATACTCTCCGTATGTAATTTGCTTATTGATATCCGCACTATTTGGTAGGTGTTCAGGCTTTGGGTCCCAACCATACCGATACAATTTTGCATCAAGCACATAGCACTTATCCCCATAAATCATTATTGTATCCGGTTGAAGAGGTCTTTTCTCTTTATCCCTACCATAATCCAGAAGCCAACAAGTACGAGGAAAGTATTGCTCTTTATCCTCAACACCAAATGCTTTATCTATCATGCGTTCCCATACATTTTCAAAGAAATCTGTGCCAAAGAAGTATTGCTTATCAGAACTTCTTTCATCAATGTAAACGAGCATATCACGCATAGCATTAAACAACTCTTGTTCAACATCATCATTTGTTGCTACAAGCTTTTTATCTAGAATATAAATTGACTCTTTTATACCCGGGTGGGGACCTGGCTTGTCAGGCATAAAAGGAACATACAACCACCCCATCTTCTCAAAAGCCTCATACACACAGAAACGGTGTATCTGAGTAATCTGCTTATTTGCATTTGGGGTTACAGAGCGAACTGTCATGTTTGTAAAAACCAAGGAGCCATTTTTTTGAACTAAAGCCCTCTGCTCTCTTACAGTACGTGGCCAGGATGTTTTGCCTTTGGTATCTGTCCGAAACTGAGGGTCTGTTTCAATATAGTAGCGCCCCATTCTCAGAAAGCTCCTTATTACCTTAAGGTATGCGTGCATCGGAAAGTCCACTGTTCTTGGTGCCTCAAACTTTGAAACTTCAATAACACGGTCTTCTTTCATAAACGCAGCCAAAACTCCAAGTAAGTTATTAATGTCGACACGGAGATCATCATCGTTTGCTGGTAGCTGATATCCTATAGGAAAATAAATAATGGCATCATCTGTGTCCGCTTTAACACCAACAAAACTATCACCATCATCATTTGTATTGACATGGCAACGGTCTCTAATATTCTTTTGTAAGTCCATGGGTAATCACCGCCTCTCTTTACTTGTTTTCAAAATTACTATTGCTGTGCAGTATAGAGAGTATCACGGACAGTCTGTTTGAATATTTTGAAACGATCATGTCCTGTCGAATAAATAAACGTGCGGATAACTTTTTCAAGGTTGTCCATTCCATCCGTATCAAAAAGAGCCTCTGGATTAAACTTGAAGGCATCGTCCCACAAATACTTGATTACCTTTTCAGGGAATAAACGATTATGCATAACTGCCTCTCGGATTTCCTTTAAACGAGATTTCTGCTCAGCTGTGATTGTGCCTAATCGTTCAGAACCAAGTAATGAATTATACTCAACCAGAAGAGTAGCATGACCTTCAGAAGGGAGTGCTCTCTGATCAAATGTAAGATCATTTTCATGCACGAAATATACACCAAGCCGCTTATCCTCAGCAGATGCCATCTTGGCTTTATTTCCAACGATAATAGTATTTACAGTTTCACAGAAGCGTTTCCAAGTAACATCAGTATCTAAAATTTCTGCATCGGCCAGCGATGGACGTACATTATCAAAGTTATTTTCAATAAGTCTCATCTGCCATCTACGTTGGAAAGCAGTATCAAGAGTGAAAACATTCTGGTCAGATGTATTCATTGTACCAATGATAGAAAGATTGGAAGGGATACGAACCTTATGTGACGGTTTCCCATAGATAAATTCAGCCATGTATTTATGGGTAATACCATACTCACTCGTTCCTACCGGAAAACCATCATCACCATCCTGCATCTCAACTTTTCGATCAAGTAGTTGAAATACCTCTCCAAAAATTGCGGGTGCATTACCACGGTTAATTTCCTCAATTATAAGGATGTATTTGCTCATCGGATTGCGATATGCATTAGAAAGAATCGTAGTAAATGGTCCAGGTGTGAATTCATATGTAACTTGTTTATCTTCGTCTACCACAGGCAGAATCTGTCCAACGAAATCTGCATTTGTATAATCTGGATGGAAAACCAAACGTTCAACAATGCTATCTTCGTTGCAATACTCATGCTCAATAGTCCAGCTCTTTCCAGAGCCAGGAACACCATATAGAAGGATATTGGTTCCACCTGTTACTCTGTCTACATAATCAAAGTCTTGTTGTGGTGATTCATCCTCATTGGTTTTCACCAAGCATCTTGTAAATTCATAATCAAATTGTTCATTACCATTTAAATTATCCATAATAATTGTACCTACCATCTGTAAATTTGAAGGAATTAATAATTGATTTTCGGGAAGCTTACTCTTTACATGTCTACAATTAGCAACAATATAATTATAAACATCCGCATCCTCTAACGTTGTCTCAGACCATCCATGCTTATCGCTACTTAAATCATTTATACGATTAAGCAACTGTCTATATTTTCCAAGTAGCTCATTGACCTGTTTTTCTGTTGTATGCTCTATAACAAGAAAAACATTTCTCTTTTCATTTTGGAAAGCTTTCAATAAAGCCTCTTCGAATACACCAGGTACAAAAGCTCCATCTTGTACACTACCTATAAAGGTCTCGCTACCACTTCTAAATCTGTAAACAAATGAGTTATCACTTACACGTCCAAGAACAGCATCTTCGACCCATTGTTGTATAGTTGAGTCATTTCCATCTGTATATACAAACAACCTCAAGGGCTGATAAATTGCATTAACTGATGCAATCTGTGCCAAATGCCTGTCGCTAAGTGTGGGACTTAGATAGTAAAATAATTTACCAATATCATCATCCCGTTCACTTGTTAGTAGTTTAATATTATCATCCGTAAAAATGTTGATTAACTTAAAATCACTAATGATATTAGTTACTTTCCATTCTTCCATGATTTCAGAATAATCATATTTTAAGTTCTCTCTGTTGTGTTGTATTTCTGCAATAGCGGCTTCAAAAGCAGTGAATTTACCGTTGTTTAATCCAAACATCACATAACTTATTTCTTCAGCCGTAGCTTTTCCCAACTCAAGTAATGTTTTGAATATTACCTTCGGTGGTTCGACATCTGTATTTGATTGTTCTGCTCCACTGTTGTTTTTCCAAAGGAATCAAAAATTACACTTTCAAAAATTAAGTCTATAAAATCTTCTCTATGAGTGGACACTATATAATATTTTTTATCAGGTTCTGCATCTTCTTTTTCACCTATATACTCTGACAACTTTCTGCCACGATTTGTTAATACTAGATAGTTAATGCCGTCATTATCAGTATCAATATCAACAAATCCAAAATACCTTGGGAGCTTACTTTTATTATATGGAGTTCTGTTTTCCTTTCCATTTTTTTGTGCAGAAACTCCTATAAATTCAGCCATCTGGTTTACAAAATCACGTCTAGAAATTCGTCCACCATTTAAACTAATTATTCTAATAGTATTAAGAAAATAACTGATATTCATGCTGGCCTTATCTATAGTTAAATTACCTATCATACTTACCTCCTATAATTAGCGACTCTATAGCTCTCTTTATCAGGAGCGGTGGAATGCCTTCTCCTATGACCTTACGAATAAGTACATCGCTAGCCCATTCCGGAATATCCCAATCAAGAGGTAGTGATGACAAAATTAACAACTCATAAATTGACAGTGCTCTGGCATCAGAATATTCTCGTTTTGTGTCATCATCGCTTTCAACTATTGGCCTACCAGGATGAACGGTTGAAAATGCAGATATTACACCACTATTCTGCATAATTGTTGTAGCAGGTTTATCCCAAAACATCCTCATATAAGTTCTTGGAGCCCCTTTGATTCTGCGCCCCTTAGTTTTTGGATAAAATGTTTCATTCTTGAATGCAGACTTTCCTGTTGGTGTATGTATCATCCATTCTACCTGCTTCCAGCTATGAACAGGGGGATAATGCCACTTTGAAACCTCAAGACCTTTACGCTTTTTTTCTTCAAAATCAGGAAATCTCCATTTTTCTGTCTCTTCTCTTAAGCATGGATCAAGAGAAGGTAAACTACCGATGGCTTCTTCCATTGTAATAATGTCCTGTTGTTTTTCTGGGAACTCCCATTTAACATCCTCTGTCTTCGCTGATAATAGATATATATATCTTTGTCTAGACTGAGGTACTCCATAATCCATTGCATTTACAATATGCTGTTCATTAAAATTATAATAGTCTCCAAGCTCATTTTCAACATACTGTGGAATGAACAAATAGTCGCCATTGTATAATATCTGGGTATGTTGCTGCATTGGTATGTTCTCAAACATAACAAAGCGAGGTCTTATTTGCTTAACTGCTTCAACAGCATAATAAATCAAAAAGTTTCTTGGGTCTTTAGGGTCTTTACGTCCTGCACATGACATCCCTTGACACGGTGGTGTCGCAATTAGCAAGTCAACATCATTTGCTTTTGCCTCTGCTACTACTCTATCAAACACTTCCGAAATAGTAATGTCCCCGATAATCATATTTGTTTCTGGGTAAAGGTGATTATAGAACCTTCCTCTTTCTTCTAATAACTCATTAGCAACCACAACATCAATTCCAAGGTCATCAAAGTATGTTTCTGCTATTCCTACATTTGCAAATAATGATACTGCTTTAATTCTATTTTTAAATTTTACGTTTTTCATCTATTAATTGCTCCAATTCAATTAAGGCATGTTCTAACAACCTTGGCGGTACGCCTTCGCCTAATATTTCTCTAATAACATTGCTGCTCGCATCATCTGGGATATTCCAATCATCTGGCAAAGAAGATACTCTCATAAGTTCAAGTATCGATAATACACGAGCATCAGACCACAATCTTGTTTCCTCATCTGGCGAATCAATAATTGCTCTTCCTGGATGTCCATTTTCTTGCGAGCCTATACGGCTTGTATATTTGGTAACGGTATATGCGGGTTTATCCCACCACTGCCTCTTATATGTGTTTTTATAACCTTTAGACTTTGTTCCATCCGATAATGTAGGGTAATATGTCTCATTAGACCAGGCAGAACAACCTTCAGGTGTATGCATCATTGCAACTACATGACGGTACTTATGACGAGGGGGATAATGCCATTTTGATACAGCTAATCCCTCCTTTTTTTTCTTCTCATAGTCTGGGAATAATTTCTTAAGCTCTTCGCTAGATATATCTGTTACATTTGGATCTAGTGAAGGCAAATCACCAATAGCATCTCTCATTGTTGTTACTTTTTTGGAAGGTTTTGGAAATTCCCATTTAATTTGCATTGATTTTGCAGCTAAAAGATATACACAGCGTTCACGTGATTGTGCAACACCATAATACATAGCATTTACTACATTATTTGTGTTAAATTCATATTTGTCACCAAGCTCAGATCTTAAGTATGTATCAATATAAATCCATTCTCCATCAATCTCAATTTTCGTCTGAAGAATCTCAGGGACATTTTCAATAATTACAAATTTAGGATTTAAAAGCTTGATAGCCTTTACTACATCAATTATTAGACGATTTCTTGGATCGTCTTTCTTTTTCAACCCAGCAGTACTCATTCCCTGGCAGGGTGGTGTTGCGATTATAAAATCACACTTTTCTTCTTTTGCAGCCTCAATTATTTTCTTAAAGTTCTCTTGTTCGGTTATATCGCCTTGAAACATTTTAACCGATGGATATAAGTGTTTATATATTTCTGCACGTTGTGGTAATAATTCAGCAGCAACCTTTACATGGATGCCGTGTTTATCAAAATATGTTTCAGCTACTCCTGCACTTGAGAATAGCGATAAAGCATTATAGTTCATAACAATCCCATCCGTTCTTTATTTTTCTTTGACACCCTCAAGTTCAAGCAGCGATGAAATATCGCAATTAAATAAGGCGCAAAGTTTCTCAATAGTCTCAAAGTCAATTCTCGTAGCCTTATCATGATAAAGCTGCGTAACAGTGCTTCGAGCTAAACCTGTTTTTTTATGCACATCTTGAATGGAATAGCGAGCTTGCCCCATAAGTGTAGAGAGTTGACAATGCATATCTTTTCTCCTTTTCACAATCATTCTATCATACAATAGCATAAAAGATAGTCAAAGTCAATGGCATGTCATTCATTTTAAATTATATTTGCTCAATTGTCTTAATATACTATCCTATCAATTTAATCCCATTTTTACAGTAATTTTATCCACTCGCCACATTTTTGACAGTAATTTCGTCAACTCGGTAGCTAAAAAGTAATAATATCCACACAACCTTGTGTTTTTATGGTTTTAGATATGTTCTTACAATAAAAAATTCCGTGACCTTGAACCCGGCTTGAATATGGTTCAAAATCACGGAAATCCCTTTATATCAAGCACTTTTATACTCTTATTTCTCAACCCTTGACATCAATACAACCGTCTCAACGTGATGCGTCATCGGGAACATATCTACCGGCTGGGCAACTTCAGCCTGATAACCGTTCTGTTCCAGATAAGCCAAATCGCGGGCAAGCGAAGCCGGATTACAGGAAACATAAACTATACGCTGTGGCATGACCTGCGCAATAGCAGCCAGCACTTTTTCTTCGCAGCCAGCACGAGGCGGATCAAGCAGCACAACTTCGGGACGCACACCCTGTTCTACCAGTTCCTGCATTTTAACAGCAGCATCCCCTAAAATAAATTCAGCATTATCACAGCGATTATCTTCAGCATTACGTTTTGCATCTTCAATAGCAGAAGCTATAATCTCAATTCCATAAACTTTTTGGGAATGTTTTGCCAAATACAGAGAAATTGTACCGGTTCCGCAGTAACAGTCAACAACGGTTTCACCACCGCTCAAAGCCGCAAATTCAATCGCTTTGTTATAAAGCTTTTCAGCCTGGGCACTGTTTACCTGAAAAAACGACTGCGCAGAAATATTGAATTTTAAAGTTCCCAAACGGTCTTTGATCGTCGTTTTACCATATAATAAGCGTGTTTTATTACCCATCACGATATTGGTCTGTTTTTTGTTGATATTCTGCACTACACTTTTCAAGCCCGGAACAGCATCACGCAGCATTTTGACCAGCTCTTTGCCATGTGGAATATCGTAACCGGCAGTAATGATAACTGCCATAACCTCACCAGTGTTAACACCAACCCTGCCCATAACATGGCGGACTACGCCCTTACCTGTTTTTTCATCATAAGCAGAGATTTCATACTGCCGCATCCATTGACGGACAACAGCAATAATGTCATTGTTACGCTGCTTCTGGATCAGACAGTTTTCAACGCCGACTACTTTATGTGTAGCCGCAGCATAACATCCGATTTCCAAAATTCCATTTTCAAATGCAACCGGGAACTGCATTTTGTTACGATAATGCCATGGATCTTCTTCACCGATGATCGGCAGAACTTTGACTTCCTGTAAATGCCCGATCCGAAAAAGCGCATCGCGAACCTGCTGTTCTTTAGCCTTTAATTGCCCCGTATAGTTTAAATGCTGCAGCTGACAACCACCGCAGGCTTCATAAACAGGACATAATGGTTCTACCCGCTCAGGTGATGCTTCCAGAATGGCCGTTACTTTCCCTGACGCATAATTTTTCTTCACCTGTTCCAGCTCTACTTCTACTGTCTCATCTGCTAAGGCGCCATGTGCAAAGACCGTAAATCCATCAGTCTTGCCCACACCTTCACCGCTGCTTCCTAATCCTGTTACTTTTAAAGTTATTTTATCACGCACTAAAAATTTATTATCAACGCTCATAAAATTCTCCTAAATTAAATTTTCAACAACTAAATTATACCACAAATCTATACAGTTTCTTCATTTTACAGTTTAAATAAAATGGCAGAAAAGCGAACTTTTTCACCTTCTGCCAAAATAATCAGCTATTATTTAGTTGCATCTACCCAACTACCTCCAGTTACCTTTTCCAGCATTTCAGCACTGATCGGCAAAGCTGAATGAGGTGTCCCTGCAGCAATAAAAGTAATGTCATACTCTTTCAAACTATTATCCAGATAAACTGAAACCTGCTGACGCAAGGCAAACGGACATACTCCTCCGGGCGCAAAACCTGTGATTTGCATTACAGTTTCCGCATCTGCCATTTTGATTTTTTTCGCTTCGATGGCACGGCCCCATTTTTTTGTGTCTATTTTCTTATCGCCGCAGGCAACAATCAAAATCGGCTTGCCATCAGCTAAAAAACACAAGGTTTTGGCTATCTGTCCCGGCGTTGTGCCCAAAGCCTGAGCCGCCAATTCCGCAGTATGTGTTGATCCCGGCAATATTTTTATTTCCAGTTCCGGATAAGCCTGCAGGCTTTCCTGCACTCTTTTCAAACTTGTTTCATATTCTTCTGCATGCTCTTCCATTTCCATCATCCATCCCTCACATTTCTTTTGCAATTCTGCCACAACTAACAGCTTTATTTTTATACTTTCTGTGCTATAATATATCCATACATGAAGTCATACAGGCATCTGTTGTAATTTTAACACAGACAAGTCTCTCTGACAAATCAAAGTACCTGTTAAAGGAGGTTTATCCATGGATATCATTACTAAAGATACCGGCATCATCGATGCTGTTCAACAACATCCTGAAATTTTGGAAGTGTTTGCTAAATATGGTCTGGGCTGTGTTGGCTGCATGGCAGCTCATTACGAAACCATCGGCCAGGGAGCAGGCGCTCACGGCATTGATGTTGAAGCGCTTATTGCCGACATCAACAAGGCTGTTGCTGCTGCAAAATGATCTTCTTAATAAAAAACAGTCTGACGTTTAAACGTCAGACTGTTTTTTATTACCACTTGTACAATGATCTCAATAAAGCTATCTCAGCTTTATACCCAGGCAATTCATTCGGTGTTTCTAAATAAAAGGGCAAGTCTTTCAGCTGAGGATGATTAGTGACAGCGCTGAGCGCTTCCAATCCAATGTTCCCCTGACCTATTTTTGCATGCCGGTCCTTATGGCTGCCCAAAATATTCAGGCTGTCATTGATATGAACAGCTAAAAGACGTTTCAAACCAATAATTTTATCAAATTCCTCCAAAACACTTTCCAAATCATTAACTATATCATAGCCGCCGTCAAAAACATGACAGGTATCCAGACATACCCCCAGTTTTCCCTGCAACTCCACTCTGTCGATAATCGAACGCAGTTCCGTAAAGTTTCGCCCAACTTCACTGCCTTTACCAGCCATAGTCTCCAGCAGCACCATTGTCTGCTGCTGAGGACGCAGGATTTCATTCAGCAATTCTGCTATCATGATTATTCCCTGCTCTGCTCCCTGTTTTACATGACTGCCAGGATGGAAATTATATCTTGTACCAGGCAGCAGCTCCAGCAACTGCAAATCCTCAGTCATTACCATACGTGCAAAATCCCTTATTTTAGAATCTGCTGAACAGGCATTGAGTGTATAAGGCGCATGTGCCAGGAGCGGCGCAAAAGAATTCTCCCGCATCAGCGCCAGTAAAGCCCTGATATCCTCTGTATCGATCGCTTTGGCTCTGCCTCCGCGTGGATTACGTGTAAAAAACTGAAAGGTGTTGGCACCAAGAGCCAGTGCCTCCTCTCCCATATGCAAATAGCCTTTTGCCGACGATAAATGACAACCAATATTGAGCATAGACCCTCCTAGATTTACAAAGCTTTTAAAAATACGTTATAATTATAACATATCAAGCCTGTTGAAAGGAAAAGTTTGACCATGCAAGCATTACGAGAACACCTGCTGAGCCTGCAGGACACCAAATATCAGAAATTTCACAGTGCCCTTTGTCCCGGTATCGATAACATCATCGGCATCCGTATCCCTGTATTGAGAAAACTGGCAAATGAAATCCTCCGGGATGGAGATTACCCTACTTATCTGCAGAAAGCCTTATACGAACCTTTTGTCTACAGTGAAGAAGCAACCTTATGCGGTATGATTTTAGGTTTACTGAAAATTGATTTTACTGAGCTGCTGGAAAATCTCAATATTTTTGTTCCCCGCATCGACAATTGGGCTGTTTGTGATGTTACCTGCGGCGGTTTGAAAGTTTTCAAAAAAAATCAGGCTCAGGGACGCGAATTTCTGCAGCAATATCTTGCTTCTCCCAGAGAATATGAACTGCGGTTTGCTGTTGTAATGCTGATGAATTATTACAATGATGACACATATATCGACAGTACACTGAAAGAACTGAACAATGTACGACACGAAGGTTATTACGTAAAAATGGCCGTAGCCTGGGCTTTATCGCTGTGCTTCGTCAAGCAGCGAGCTAAAACAATGGTACTTTTTCAAAATAATGAACTTGATGACTTTACTTACAACAAAGCCCTTCAGAAATGTCGTGAATCCTTCCGTGTCAGCGATGCAGATAAAGCCCTGCTGCAAAATATGAAGCGTAAATAAATAATAAAACTCCCGTCTTTATTCAAGACGGGAGTTTTATTATTTTGCCATGCTCAGCAGCATCGCTACTGCTAAAATACTCATGGGTATCAAAATCGCCAACTGACCGATTTCATTGGAATAGTTGAAGAAAAAGAATACAGAAAGCCGAGGCAACAGCTCCTAATTGCCAAACAACAGACCAAAAATCAAAGGAAATGCATTAACAGGCCTTAATTCCGTTATTGATGGTATAGGTATAATAACAAAACCTTTAAAGAGCAGCGCCGTAACGGCAAATACTGCCGTCAGCAAAGCTGCAAATGTCAGTTTTTCTGTTTTATTTCTCTGCGCCCATCATTCCGCCTACTTTTGCACCAGTTTAACCAGCACTTCCACACATTTTAGCAGGGAAGGCACCGGCAAATATTCAAAACGCCCGTGGAAATTATGCCCGCCGGTAAAGATATTGGGACATGGCAACCCCATTTCTGAAAGCCTTGCACCGTCAGTACCACCTCGTACCGGTACTAGATGCGGCTCGATTCCAGCTGCACGCATTGCATTTTCAGCCCGTTCAATTATTTCATAAACAGGCATAATATATTCCTTCATATTACAATAGACATCTTCCATTTTACAAACAACGCTGCCCGCGCCGTATTCAGCATTCAGACAATCCACCATATGCAGCAGCAGTGTTTTACGATCTTCCAGCTTCTTCCTGTCATGATCGCGCAAAATCATTTCCAGCTCAACTTTATCCGTACCGCCATTGATACGCAGACTGTGATAAAACCCTTCATACAGCTCAGTATATTCAGGACACTCGCCGGCAGGCAGCAGCATCTGCCACTTGGCTGCCATCGTCACAGCGTTGCGCATCTTATTTTTAGCAGAACCAGGATGTACCGAAACTCCATAAAATGTCACCGTGGCATTGCAGGCATTAAAGGTTTCATAATTCAATTCACCAACAGCGCCGCCGTCAACTGTGTAGGCAAAATCAGCACTAAAATCTGTCAGAGGAAAATGCTCCGTTCCCCGTCCTATTTCTTCGTCAGGGGTAAACGCCAAAAGTATCTTGCCATGCTTGATTTCCGGATGTGCAAGTAAATACTCACAGGCTGAAACAATAGCGCATACTCCAGCCTTGTCGTCGGCTCCCAGCAAAGTCGTACCGTCCGAGGTTATAATTTCCTGTCCCAGATAATTTTTTAATTCTGGAAACTCCTTCGGGCTCAATTTAACCCCTTTGCCAAGGTCCAGCTCACTGCCGTCATAGGCAGAATGCACCTGCATTTTGATATTCGCTCCCGATGCTTCATTACTGGTATCCATATGAGCAAGCAACCCGATAACAGGCAGTTTTTCATTCGTATTAGCCGGCAATGCAGCCAGTACGTAACCATATTCTGTAAGTGCTACGTCATCCAAACCCAAACCTGAAAGTTCAGACTTCAGTAGTTTTGCCAGCTTTAACTGCTTTGCCGTACTGGGCGAAGTTTCTGATTTATCATCAGAAGCCGTATCCAAAGCGACGTAGCTTCGAAAACGTTCAATAATCTTATCTTTACTGAGTTCAATCATTTTTATATACTCCTAAGATCTGCCGTGCAGATAGTCTAACAACTGTCGCGCAATCCTGCCGTTGCGCCCGGTGTGACTCATTTCCCACTTTACCGCAGCAGCACGCAGATCTTCTTTTGGAATATCCAGCCCTTCGGCTTCAGCTTTATTTTCCAACAAACGGAAATACTGCTCCTGATCCATCGAATCAAAAAATAATTTTATACCGAAACGGTCAGCCAGAGAAATTTTTTCGTTAATACTGTCGCGGCTATGCAGCTCGTTCATATTCTGATCCTGCCACACTTCCTTGATAATATTACGGCGATTGGAAGTAGCATAGAACAACACATTATCAGGTTTTACTTCAAGCCCACCATCTAAAATGGATTTTAACGCTTTGTATTCCACTTCAAATTCTTCAAAAGACAAATCATCTAAAACAACGATAAATTTTTTGCCCCAACGGCTCAATTCCTGCATCACCTTTGGCAATCCGGCAAAGTCATGGCGTTTTACTTCAACCATCCGCAGACCTTTTTCAAAAAATGCATTGCCGAGAGCTTTGATAGATGATGATTTGCCAGTACCACGATCGCCAAAAAGCAATACATTATTAGCAGGCTTTCCTTCTAAAAAAGCTTCCGTATTGCGTATCAATTCTTCTTTCTGATAATCATAACCATACAGCTTATCAAAAGTCATATCAGAATAGTTTTTAGTACCAGACAGGCATTCCAGTTCGCCATTCCAGGCAAAGGCACCGTTGTCCAGCATTGCGCCATAACCATAGTCATTATAATAACTGCATAAAATTTCTACAGCTTGCCGCCCGTTTGCATCACCTTCAGCATGCAGTAAAATTTTTTCCAGCTTACTGCGTCCCGGCAAAGGCCTGAACACTGTCGGCGTATAGTTTCCCAGCAGTGGATGGTTTTTATAACGATTAAAAACGTCATCGACGAACTCGCGCATAATTACAATATCATGCGCTGCAGCTCTTGCCAGTCCTTCACCAATTTTACCGTCATTTTTTTCGGCAACAGCAGAAAACACATTCTGCTCATGCACGATTGCCGACAGCAAATACTCCAAAGGAATAATCCCTGTCAGGCCTTTTTCTTCAGCAGCAACCAGCAGCAAACCTTCCAGTTCCGGCGCAAAAAATTCTTTAGGCCTGCGCAGAGCATTTACGATCGGGTCGGATAACAGAGCTCGGTAGATCACCAGGTTACTTAAATTAGCGCAGCAATTCATCTCATTCATCTCCGTCTGTCAAAGATTTTAGAAGGTTCTGAATACTTTTTTTATAAACAGGGTGTATTTTATCTGCAGCAATTTCTGACAGCGGCTGCAGTACAAAAAGTCTGTTTTGCATATCAGGATGCGGCAGTACCAGTTTTTCACTATAATAGATCAGATCATCATACAAAAGTAAATCTAAATCTATATTTCTTTCACCCCAATGCCGTAATCGCACCCGACCCATTTCCAGTTCAGTATCCAAAAGCAGCTTCAGCAACTTTTCTGGTGCTAAATCAGTTTTCACACAAGCAACAGCGTTAATAAATTCAGGTTGATCTGTCACACCATAAGGTTCAGTTTTAAAAAAGCTTGATACAGACCTTATTTGCAGTCCTTTGACCAACAACATTTTTAAAGCCTGTCTGAGATTAGCTTCCTTATCACCTAAATTACTGCCTAAAGCTATATATGCGATGGACATAAAATTGCCTCCAGCATCCTTATAGCCCGCAGATTTTCCTGTACATCATGCACTCGTACCATTTGAGCTCCTGCATACACAGCCTGACAACTGGCAGCAATCGTACCTTCCAGGCGTTCTTCTGCTGGAATTCCGCCGAGTACACTTCCAATAGTACTTTTGCGTGAAGCAGCAAGCAATACAGGATAGCCTAAACCTGTCAGTGATTTCAGCCCCTGCATCAATTGCAGATTTTGTTCAATATTTTTAGCAAAACCAATGCCGGGATCAAAAATTATTTTTTCTTTTGCCACGCCACGGTTTTCCAGGATTTTAGCCCGTTGCAGCAAATAAGCTGCAACCTCTGTTACTACATTTTTATACTCGCAGTTTTGCTGCATATTTTTAGGCGTGCCTCGCATGTGCATTAAAATAATCGGTACTTTACTGCCGACAACTAAGTCAGACATAGCAGCATCACCTTCCATCGCAGTAACATCGTTAATGATATCTGCGCCGGCTGCTAAAGCCGCCTCTGCCGTCGAGGCACGATAAGTATCGATAGAAATAACACAAGCCGGATAACGCTCTTTCAATGCCTTGATAACAGGAACAATGCGCTTTTGTTCCTCGTCTGCAGTTACGGCATCACTGCCAGGGCGGGTAGATTCCCCGCCAATGTCTAAAACAGCCGCCCCTTGTCTAAGCATTTCGCCTGCCTTTTCCACTACCTGTTCCAACTGCGGCACACGCGAACCTGCGTAAAACGAGTCTGGTGTAATATTTAAAATACCCATCACCAACATTTTATCATAATTCAGTGTCCTGCCGTCAGATAAAATAGTTTGAGGAATCGGCGCATCTAATATAGCCATCAATTCACTTTTTATTCCTGCCATACCAAAATAAGGCATCTGCGTTAATTTTTCCAGCAGCCTAGCATAATGTTTATATGTTCCCAGAAGAATTACATCTACCCGTTCTTCAGCACAAACTACACACCCGGCTGGAATTGCACAATCTCCACCACAAGCCAGCATTTCCTGTTTGATAATATTGGCAGCAGGAGTACGGATATCCAAAATTTTTAAGGGAACAATTTCACTTTTATGCAAAAAAATCGCTTCACTGGCAGGATGAATACCCAATTGACTGAATTCATTGGCCAGTGTTTGCGGTTCCAGCTTCAGAATCATATCCCCACGTCCTTCCAACCCTTTTCGACACAAGCAAAAGCGTTATGATTATGGATACTTTCAATGCTTTCCACAGTTGCTTTATACCATATTATGCGTTTATCGGCTTCCAGACGCAAAGCAATTTCGCGGACCGCGTCTTCAACAAAACGCGGATTATCATAGGCCTGCTCAGTTACAAACTTTTCATCAGGACGTTTCAAAAGACCGTAAACAGGCGCGCTTGCTCCTGCATCAGCAATAGCAGCCAGTTCTTCCAGCCAAACCATTTCAGCAGATCTAATTTCCAATTTAGCCAAAGCTCTTTGGTTATGAGCGCCATAAGCGCTGATCTCTTTCGAGCATGGGCACAAGGTTTGAATAGGAATCTCCGCAGAAATGCGCAATGAAAACTGCTCATCCTTTTCAGCCGTATAAACACAATCGATATCCAGCGGTGCTCTCTGACCGCTGACAGGAGCCGTTTTATAAATAAAATATGGAAAATTTAATTGCAGAAAAGCCTTTTCTGCCTGCAGCCGGTCCTTCAAATGGTCAAGAATATTTTCTAAAGAACCTAATGTCACTGGTCCTAGCGTTTGCAGGCACTCTACAAACCGACTCATATGCGTTCCGCGCAGATCATGAGGAAGATCAACCGCCAGGCTTACTGTAGCGACCGTGTTCTGCGTTCCCCTTTCTTTATCTTTCAATGCTATCGGCCAGCGCAGATCTTTGATGCCAACATGCTTCAACGGTATATTACGACGATCTAATTCACCCTGTACATCCTTCATTATAGATCACCTCGGTAAATACAGCCGCTGGTTTTAGTTTCCCAGACTTCAACTTCATAAAGCTTATAGTTGGGCCCCTGCAGCATTTTTTGTAAACGTTGCCACACCCAAACAGAAATATTTTCTGCTGAAGGCTGCTTTAAAATATCATTAAGACAGGCATGATCCAATTTACTTAAAACCTCTTCCTTGACAATATTCTTAAGACGGATAAAGTCGATTACCATGCCTTCCTTATCAGGAGTTCCCTCTACTTTCACGACTAATTTATAAGTATGCCCATGCAGTCTTTCGCATTTACCATTATATTCTGGTAAATAATGAGCCGCATCAAATTCAAACTCTTTTAAAACAAACATAGCCCACCTCCAAAATAATTAAACTGTCAAGCCGGCAAAATCATCCTGCTGCCGCAAAGCTTCATAAGCAACGATAGCAACTGAATTTGATAAGTTAAGCGATCTTGCTTCAGCAATCATCGGGATACGCACACAGCAGTCTTCGTATTCCATACGCAGTTTCTCAGGTAATCCTGCCGTTTCCTTACCAAAAATCAACAGGCTATCCTTTTCGTAGCATACTTCAGTATACCGCTTATGTGCTTTTGTTGTCAGCAAAAACTTAGCATTATCCTTATACTTTTCCAGCACTTCATAAACGCTGTCATAGTAGTGCACATCTACCAGGTCCCAATAATCCAATCCAGCACGTTTTAAATATTTATCTTCGACCGAAAATCCTAACGGCCGCACTAAATGCAAATGACAACCTGTCGCTGCACATAAACGTGCAATATTTCCCGTATTACCCGGAATTTCTGGTTCTACTAAAACGATATGCATAAAATGTTCACCTCTTCAAATTTTAGAAACGCAAAATGCACAGTCACCTGACTGTGCACTTACATTATTTATTTTTCTTCAACAGTTCATCAACAAGTTCACGCATTTTATGCTGATCTTCTGTCGTATTTACTTCCTCTTTCACCTTGTTATCTTTTTTATCATGCTCATTTTTATATTTTTCAGATTTTGTTTCTACAGCTTCTATTCCCAGCATTCTCTGCCATACTCCCATAATTTTTTCACTATAATTAGGGCTCATGGCCCAGGTACCGTTCAACTTATACCAGGTATCACACAATCCACGCTCTAATCTGATAGCATGAGCCAAATCATAACGCGGATCAACGATCTTCGTCGAAGGATGCTTCTGCGTAGTATAGGCTAATAAATGCTGAATATGTGCACGTACACCAATTTCAGGAGTCTTAAAATGTGCCCCTTTTACACCGCCGCCTGTAGTACCAAGTCCACAGAAATTATTCTGTTCCGGCTTCACATCGCCGCCAAAACGGAAAAAACCTGTTTCTACAAGAGCCTGGGCAAAAGCAAGATCTTGGCGCACTCCTTCGCGACTGGCTTCCTGCCAGTATAAATCAACAATTTCTTCTGCACTGCAGGTCAATTTTAAATCCGGATTATTTTGTTTTAGCAAAGCCACAGCCTGAGATTTACTGGCGACCGCTTCTCCAAAAATACCAATTTCCTGATAACCGACCGGCAAGGCAGGACTTACAACCGTCTTAGGCAAAGTTCCTTGAGCGGTGGCAGAACTGCCTGCTTTATCATTATTTCTGTTGATTATTGGAGTCTCGTTTTTTTGCTGCTTAGTTTTATTTTTTTCTTTAGACTTCTTTTTCGCTTCTTTTTCTTTCTCTTTAGCCGCCTTTTTAGCTTCTTTCGCAGTCAACTGCGGCGCTGCCGCAATAGTACGCACCTGTACCTTAGATTGATTAGGCGTTGTAATACGCCGCGATTCGGTCGGGGTATTCTGTATCAATACCTGCTTCTGACTGCGTGGTTGCGGTACAGATGATACTACAGGCTGAGTTTCATTGGTTTTATTCTCTTTCTTCCTCGCTTCTGCCTGAAGCGGCATCACCGCAGCACAGCAAAAAGCCAAAGAAATAGCTATTAATTGTTGTTTTTTTAAGTTCACGTCACTTCTCCTGCTTATTATATATTGATAGTTAAATTTTACCCCATTTCTACTGATACTGTAAAGTTTTATTCAGCTTCTTCACAAAAAATACGCATCTTCTATGTTATAATATAAATAAAGAATTTTTTAAGGAGTTGATAAATTATGCCCACTACTTTTAAGTTCATCAATCATGCTTGTTTCACTATGACACATGAAGGACATACTATTATTTTTGATCCTTATCTCGATGGCAGCACCCAGGATATCAATGATCTTAAAGTTGAATATATTTTTGTTTCTCATGGCCATTTCGACCATCTTGGCAGTGCAATAGAGCTTGCTAAAGCGTGCAATGCAACAATTATTTCCACGGCTGAGGTTTGCGGAGTTGTTAGTGAAGCCGGCGTGGAAAACCATGCTATGCATTTGGGTGGGACGCACGAATTTCCTTTTGGTAAAGTGCGCCTTACTTTAGCATTCCATGGCAGCGGCATTCCTGGTGGACATGCCTGCGGTTTTATTGTCGATTTCTATGGTACTAAACTTTATTTTGCCGGCGATACCGCTTTATTTGGCGATATGCAGCTTTTACAACGATTGGATGCCTTTAATTATGCAGTTCTCCCCATTGGTGATAATTTCACAATGGGACCAAAAGACGCAGCTATTGCAGCCGAATTCTTACAAGCTGAATATGTAATTCCAATCCATTATAATACATGGCCTTTGATTGCTCAGGATCCAGTTAAATTTAAAGAAGCTGTCGAAAAAAGCACGAAATCTAAAGTTTTAATTGTAGCACCAGGTGAAAGTATTGAATTAAAATAATTTAGATATAATTAAATATAAAAATAACCTTGCCATAGGCAAGGTTATTTTTATATTCATTCTAAATACATCGCTGCAAAATAAGGTTCCAAAACATCCTCACGACGCTGCAGTGAAAAATTAACACCAATAGTTATTTCACCTCCAGCTGCTACAATCCCTTTTATTCTGCAATTAGTACCAATCCTTAAATTATTTTTCACTATCAGTAACGCCCGCTCCATTTGCACATTATCACCAATAATCAGATTATCACCAACTACTATCGTTACTCTTCCCAACAAATGTAAATTGTTTTCTATAGTAATATTCTTTTCGGAAATCAGGAAAGCATCCCCCTTTAATGCTTCCACTATACAAGGTAACCTTGCCCCATATAAATCATCACTATAATAAATTCCCTTACCAAACCCCAACTGGCGATATTCGTCATCGGTCAAAAAACTATAGTGGCTCCATTTTTTATAAGCGCCTATGTCCAATGTCTCTAAAATATCACCTGCTTCACCAACACAGATTAAATCATTATACTTATTGAAATCACCATTTATCTTACGACCAGCAGTTAAAGTATTTTCGTAAAACTCCTGTCCGCGTCCTAACGGCGGCTGTAAACAAACCTCTGCCAATCTTATTTGCATATCATCTGCTATTGAAATAACACTCACTTTACGCCCTGGCAGACTTTCAGCTCTTTCTAAAACAACTTCTGTCTGCATTACTTTTTGACCAGGATATAACATTTGCTCTTCAAGCCTAAAGCTTTCTGTCAGATTACTACTCTGCTCTTTTCTCAGCACACAACTCATAACATCACCAGTTGCAGCCTGCAGCTGATTATGTAAAACAATTTTGCTTTCAGCCTCAATTTCTTCGCGCAACGAATAATATAATGCCTGAACAGCTCCGCTCAACACAACACATGCCAACAATACAACAATGCTTACACTGCCTCTGCTATATCTGTTTATTTTCATCCTTCAATGACTCCATTACCTAAAAGCAGTACCTTACTGCTGGTTATCCTTCTTCCGCTTTTAGTATCCTGGATTTTTATGGTCAGCATCAATTCTCTGTAATTCAAACGTTCTGCCCGAAACTCTTCGATCTTTACAGATGCTAAAGACAAAACATTAACGCCTTTCAAAGAATTACTTTTAGTTTGACGATATAAAATATTACCACTCAGATAAAATGTTATCTGACGACTGCCAAAAACATCCTGACAAATTATTTTACTGCTGCCTTTATACCCTGTATTACTGATTGTTACTGTTGCTGCATGTAAAAACAATTCTCTCTCAGGTAATGAGAAACTGTAATTTGCAGCCCGCCGCAGCATAATGTCAGACTGTATACGCTGCCAGCCCTGCAGCAGCTGTCGCACCCCGCCTGCAAACATCAGGCTCGTCGTTATAATAAATATTAAAGCCAAATTTAATTCGACTAATAAAAATCCTTTATTCCGACAATGCATAACGCACCTTATTAACAAGCACCTTTTGATTTCTGCATTCTCTGACTGTAATTATTTCCTGTTTAATTTGCAAGTTATCAATAAATTCCTTACGTTCAATAAACAGCCCCTGCTCTGCCGCTAAAGCATCTGCCGCCTCCACGTTCCTTACTTCCAACAATTCAAATGCCAGTTCCAGCCGATTATATTGCTGCATTGCTAAAACGCAAGCCTTATAACCTGTCAATAATGAACAGCAGGTAATACTGACAAGCAGTAAAACCAGCATCACCTCAATCAACATAAATCCCTGCTTATTTAATTTCACTTACAACGACCCTTCCAGTTACAGGCTGTACTTCAAACTTTTTTACCAGCTGTGGCTGCCGTCTATTTTTTATTAAAACCGAAAAATAAACCTGCGGTGCACCTTCTGCAGAAAAGCGTATTATTGAAGTATTAGGACTGTAAAAATACAGACTTCCCTGCCCGATTTCCTGAAGCCTTACTTTTTTTACAATTTTACCTTCGCGATAAACATAATAACACTGTTGGTCTAAATCAACAGTCAACTTATTCTGTAAGCCCGCTCCCCAAAGAGCTGCCTGCTGCAACGCAGTTACTTCCGCCGCCAGTCGCTGACAAAACCCTTCCATCTCCAAACGGTTGTCTACTTTAATAATACCCTCTGCACAAGGAATCAATAATGCCATAACTAAGCCATAAAAGCTGATATAAAGCAGTATTTCAACAAGTGTAAATCCAGAATTATTACGACTGCTTACTGCCATCTGAAACAACTTCTTTTCCTTCGGCATCATTACCTTTAAGGATGTAATTCAGTCCATTATCAGCAATGGCATAAGAAAAAACAGTATTAGTAGCATCTTGAAAACCTTTATTTCTGGCAATGTATTCACTCACCAAATCTTCTAATTTTTCTGGGCATTTACCCTTTTCCATTTTATATAACTGAATCGCACTGTCCACTGTTAAAAGATCATTTTTCAGTTTGGCATTTTTAGCTTTTTTATTAGCTGAATCAATAGACGGCAGAAGCATTCCAGCCAACACACCCAACATAGCCGTTACAGCCACCAGTTCAATCAAAGTGAAACCTTTTCTTCCACATAAATTTTTATAAAAATTCATCATAACACTTCCATCATTCGTATTCAGGTATTTCCGTTAAAAAAGTCAGTAAAGGTGACGCTACTGTAAAAATCATAGCACCAATCACTAACGATATAATAATTAAAAGTACAGGTTCCAATAAAACTTTAAAATTTTTTAAACTTGCGGTAAAATCCTGCTCCAGTAATAATGCTGCTTCCTTAAGCATCGTTGCTAAAGCCCCTGAACTTTCTCCGACGATTAAAAATTCTATGGTCAGTGAACTAAAAAGCGGAGAAGCTAATGCTGCTGCCTTGGTAATATCGCTGCCGCGAACGATCGCTTCTGAAAAAAGCATTGCTTTTGCAGTCATTTTTTTATCCGCACTTCCAGCAGCAGCAGTTTTTATCGACACCGGCAACGAAATTCCACTATTAAGAAGCAACGACAGTATTTTGCAAAATCGTATTTCCAAAAACGTCTGTCGATAACCTGCGATAAGAGGCAGGCAGAAGCACCATTTCAGCAGACTATACCTTCGCTGCCATAAATAATATAAAATAAATAAACTTAAAGACGCTGCTGCCTGCCAATATTTAACAGCAATTTCACGTACAAACATCATTACCTGTAAAGGCAACGTTGGAACAAGGTCAAAAGACTGATATAAGTCGGCAAACAATGGTAGTAATTTAACTACAAATAAGCAACCAGTTACTATAGCTAATGATAATACCAAACATGGATATAAGCAGATATTCTTTAAAAATCTGTTTATTTCTTCCTTCTGCCCAAAATAAACAGCCAGTTCAGACAACATCTCCTGTAAGATGCCCCCTTGTTCTCCTGCCTCAATTACTGACACAGTAACAGGTCTAAAAATATGTACGTGTTTTTTCATCGCAGCAGACAACGCTTTTCCAGCTTGTAAATCAGCAATCAATAAACAGCAGACATTTGTTAAAGAAACCGGGCAGCGTGTTTTTAAAAGTTCCAATGCTCTGCACAACGGAATACCGCTGCCAATCATGGCTGCCAATTGCTGAAAAAAACGGCTGCGTTCTTTGTCATTAACTTTACCACTATTAAACAAACGGCTTATTTTAACAGTGAAACTTTGTACTTCTTCTATCCCAGTAATATAATCATAATTTTCGTGTAAAAATGCTGCTACTTCCTGTTTACTGTCAGCTAAATAACTTCCCTGGTAAAGTTTTCCTGCCATACTGCGTGCTCGCCAGCGGTACAACTGCATTGTTACACCTCCATTATTTTCAGGTATTCTTTATTCTTGCACTATACTCCCTCTCATTCTAATGATATTTGTAAAAAAATAGTGAACGAGAAAATAAAAAAGACGTCTTTCCAAGGAAAAACGTCTTTTTTATTAACTATTATTTTTACCAATTCAGATATTTAAGCTATCTTACTTTCTCCAACAGCTCCAGATATTTTCCCTTTACCAAATCTGGTTCAAAGACATATAGTAAATGTTTAAGCTGTTCTCTGCTTGTACGCGGCTGCTGAGAAGCCCAATAGCCCACTGTTAACTGTACCAGTCTGCGTACTCTGATCTTATTTTTTTCACTTTTAGCAGCAAATAAACCAAACTGCAGCCACTCTCCGTATACAGTCATTTCTTCCTGCATAGTCAGTCTCGCCACAGCAGTTATCAAATCCCGCTGAGTACGCAGCACCAAACTGCCTATTTGTTCCCGTTGCTGCTGACTGCGCCTGCTGGAAACAGCCTGATCAAGTAAAACCAGCATAAAATTCTGCCACGGAGCATATAATTTAAACGCGTTAGCAAAACCATCCCAGCCTGCATACATTTGAAAATGTAAGGCAATATTCATCAGCGTACTACGCGTTAAGGCAAAATCTTTTTCACGCACCAGAAAAACAAATAATCCGTCCATTAACTGCCTGGTCTCATTTTCCCATTTTCTCCGGGCAATCTGTGCAATCAGCTGTGTCCATTCACGCACAAAATACTGTAATTCTCCTGCAGTTAATGATTTATTATTGGTCAATAACAAACTCATCCAACGCAACATTGGTAATGCATTAACATAACGTCTGTCCGAAGCCGTAAAAAATAGCGTCAGCAAAAATTCTACCATTTTAGAACCGGCATAGACAGTACTCTCTGCACTGTAACGTACAACAGCTTTGGATACAATAGCAGAAAATCTGGCTTCATCACGCATTCTAGCAGCCATAACTGCCATATCCTGCAGCATCTGCAGCAATTCCTGTTCCAAATCAGCATCTGTTTCTGTTAATTCATTGCTTACAATAACCACTATATTCGCACACTGTATCGTTACCTCCGGCAGTCCATCTTTCATTGCCAGGCAGCCAAGCATACCCAATTTACGTATGCCTTCTGCACGCAGATGCGAATTTGTCACTAAAACAGGCTGAAAAACAGCTACTATCTCTTTTGCTAAAATTTCATGTTTAGCACGCATGAAATAGATGCAGGAATTCTTTAATTTCTCCAAACAGGCTTCGCAGGCTATTCCTTGTTCTGCCAAAAGCTTAAAACGGCGTACTATTCGCTCAATCGTCAATGACATCTGTTCCTTGACGCTTTGCGACATAACCGCCTCAGACTGCATATCTAACGCATCCAGAAGACAACTGAGCAGATCCTGTGCCAGAACACTTTTCTCATCTGAAGACAGGTCTTTTTTCTGTGTCTGTTTTTCCAGCTTAGTTACATTATCTAAAAGATTTTTAAACGTAGGACCATGAACTATCCTGGTTGATTCTTCAGCCATCTCTACCTCTATCCTCTATTAAATATTGATAGCACCTTCATAAACGATACCGCTTACAGTATCCACAGTTACTTCCATATCGTCTTTAAGCAGGTTAAGCGCATTTTCAGCGCCAACAACTACAGGAATACTACAATTAATTGCTATGATGGCTACTGAAGATGTCAGTCCACCCTCCTCTGCAATAATAGCAGCTGCTTTAGACGCATAAGCTGCCGCTTCATCCGGCAATACTCCAACTACTAAAACATCACCAGGTTTAAACTTTTCTTTAAAATCTGTCAATGTAACAGCAGTGCATATTTTACCTGTAACCGAACGTTTACCTATACCAACACCGCTTACTAATTTATTTCCCACATTAACCACCTTAATCAAATTCGTTGAACCTGGTTTACCGACAGGAACTCCAGCTGTAATGACAACCGAGTCACCGTCTTTGACATAACCGTGTTCACGTGCACATTTCAATGATATCTCAATCATTTCATCAGTATTATCACTAGAAGGCCCCAAAAGCGGCCTTACTCCCCAGTAAAACTGCATCGCCCTTACCCTTGCAGGTATCCGTGAAACGCCTACAACATAACACTTAGGCCTGTATTTAGCAATCATTCGAGCCGTAAAACCAGATTCAGTAACCGTAACAATAGCGTCTGCATCCAGTTCCTGTGCAATCTGCACTGTAGCATGACTTATAGCCTCAGTAGAATGTATTTTATCACTAATCCCTTTTCCTTTAAAAATAGCGGCATAATCCAATGCCTCTTCTGTTCGCAATGCTATCTTGGCCATCGTCTGAACTGCTTCCAGCGGATATGAACCTGAAGCAGTTTCACCGCTCAGCATAATAACATCAGTTCCATCAAAAATAGCATTAGCGATGTCACTGGCCTCTGCACGGGTTGCACGATAACTGTTGACCATGCTTTCCAGCATCTGCGTAGCTGTAATCACAGGCTTACCAGCCTTATTACAGCGCCTGATAATTTCTTTCTGCACCAAAGGAACATATTCAGCGGGAATCTCTACTCCCAAATCACCACGCGCAACCATCACGCCATCAGAAACTTCTATGATTTCATCAATATGCGTAAAACCTGCCTGATTCTCAATTTTGGAAATAATCCCCATCCCCGATCCTGCGGCTTCTAAAACCTTACGAATCGCAAGAACATCCTCTGCCTTTTGTACAAAAGACGCTGCAATATAATCCATATCATGTTCTATTGCAAAAGTAATATCTTTTATATCCTGCTCAGACAAAAAAGGCAGTTTTAATTCCACACCCGGACAGGCGACTCTTTTACGTGAGCCCAGCTGTCCACCATGCACTACTTTCGTATAGATTTCAGTTCCGTTGATGCGTTCTACCTCTAAAGAAAGTAATCCATCAGCCAATAAAATAGCATCGCCTACTTTTAATTCATCAGGTAAACCTGAATAATTAACTGAAGCAATCTGTTCATTACCGATCTGCTCCTTCGTTGTCAGACAAAAAGATTCGCCCTCCTGCAACGTAATTTTATCATGTTCAAAAATACCCAGGCGCATCTCAGGCCCCCGGGTATCGGCAATCATAGCGATCGGTTTATTGACTTTTTCAGCCGCCTCTCTGACAAGCCCCAATCTTTGGGCATGTTCAGAATGGCTTCCATGTGAAAAATTAAAGCGGGCCATATCCATTCCCGCTTTCAGCATAGAAACTAAAAGCGGGATATTATCAGTACTGGGACCAACGGTGCAAATGATTTTTGTTTTCTTCATTGCCCGGCCTCCTTAGAATTACAACTGAAACTTGTTTTCGCAAATGACCTCATACGCATCTTCAGCTTCGGAAAGCGGCACACTGATTTCATATACGCCACCGTGCTTGGAATTCGTAGTTTTAGTCTGCGTCAAAAAACCGTTCGCGGCTAATACTTCTTTGATCCTGGCAGCCGCTTCAGCGGTCTGCGCAATGTATACTACCTTCCACACAGGTTTTTCCTCCAAGTTTAAAGCTTAAGCCTCTTTAACAGCTTTGATTTTAGCGATCAGCTTGGGCAAAATTTCACGTGCATCGCCTACGATACCATATTGAGCAACCTTGAAAATTGGTGCATTGGCATCTTTATTAATGGCAATAACAATATCAGAAGCAGACATACCAGCTAAATGCTGTATAGCACCGGAAATACCAAACGCAAAATAAATTTTAGGCGTTACAGTTTTTCCAGATTGACCAACCTGATGCGCATGATCTACCCAACCTTCATCGACAACAGCGCGAGACCCCCCAACACTGCCATGTTCAAATAAAGCAGCCAATTCTTCAAGCATTTTGAAATTATCACAGCTGCCTAATCCACGACCGCCTGAACAAATAATCTCCGCATCTTCTATTTTAATAGCGCCACTGGCCCCCAAAATCTCTTTGCGAACCAACTCTACCTTAGATGTAACAGCATTTTTTACAGTATAATTTACAATTTCGCCGCTTCTAGATGCATCGACATCCTTTGCCTTAAAGACCTTAGGACGTACAGTGCCCATCTGCGGACGATGCTCATCACAGATTATCGTAGCCAGAATATTACCGCCCAAAGCAGGACGTGTCCATTCTACCAGTTCTCCATTGATATCCAATGCCGTACAATCAGCACAAAGACCTGTGCCTAAACGTGCGGCGATACGAGGAGCAAGATCTCGGCCATCTACAGTAGCTCCGCATAAAACAGCATTTGGTTTATAGGTTTCAACCAATTCACAAAAAGCATTAGTATAAATATCAGTATTATACTCTGCATACTCAGGTCCGCTGACAACATAAACAATATCAGCACCGGCTGCAAATAGTTTCTGCGGCAAGCTGCCAGCTTCTTTACAAATCAAAACAGCGCAGCATTTCTGATCTGCTTTAGCCGCCAATTCGGCGCCGACACCAAGCAATTCATAAACAACACCAACAGGCTCTCCGTCTTCTAATTCAACATTGACCCATAAATCTTTACCTTCTTTATTCTTTACCTCACGGACAATCTCTTCACGTTCAATTGCCTCAACAGGGCATTCCCCTATGCAGGCGCCACAGGCGATACAGGTGTCCTGATCGATATTAGCCTTACCGTCAACCATATTGAGCGCGCCAACCGGGCATACTGCTATACAGGATTCACAGCCGATACATTTTTCTCTATCTACACAAATAGCCATCTTCATTCACCTCAATGAGTAATAATTTTCGCTTGTACCAATTTTTCGATCAGCATATCAACAGCTTTGTCTGTATCTTCTTCATTGATTATTTCGCTTTCGATCTGTGGTACGGACGGGGTGAAGATTTTCAAAACTTTAGTCGGAGAACCTGATACCCCTATCACTTTCGGATCAATCTCCAACTCAGCCGCACCCATTACGGGAATCTCTGCTTTTCTTGCTTTCATTTTTCCTTTGATACTGGCAAAACGAGGTTCTTTTTCAGATTTAGTAACAGTAACTACAGCCGGCAATGTAACAGCCAAAGTCTGGCAGCTGCTTTCATTCTCTCGTTCAACAAGCAGTCTTCCATCTGCTCCCAACGCTACTTTTAAAGCCCCGGTAACCTGTGGAATGCCAAGATGTTCGGCCATTTCAGGTCCAACTTGAGCAGTATCACCATCAATTGCCTGTTTACCGCATAAAACCAAATCGCACTCTCCTACCTTACGTACAGCAGCTGCTAAAGCAACACTTGTAGCCAGAGTATCAGAACCAGCCAAAGCCCTGTCACTGATTAAAACAGCGTCGTCAGCGCCCATCGCAATGGCCTCTTTCAAAATATCCGTCGCCTGCGGCGGTCCCATCGAAACGACGGTAACCTTCGCTCCGCTGGTGTCCTTAAGGATCAAGGCAGTTTCCAATGCCTGACGGTCAAAAGGATTCATAATATTTTCAACACCATCGCGAATAAGTGTGTTGGTTTCAGGATTAATTTTTACCTCTGCCGTATCAGGAACTTGTTTGATACATACTACGATATTCATGTGAGCCCTCCTCTATATTTATGCCAAAGGTTTTAACTACATATTTATTATTGTAACATTCTTTACTTGACTGTGGCAAGCAAAACCCTGTTTTTCAACAAGGTTTCACCCCTTTAAATACCAATTTTCTCCCAATAAATCATCTAAAGCCTGGTAAACACCGGCATTCTTCCCATCCACCCAAAAGCAGCGCTCCACTTTGATCATCTTTCCTGAATCTATCAGATGCAGATAGACAGGTGTATCGCCCGAAAAACTTTCAAAAATCTGTTTTAAGCCTTTTTGGACAATACCATTTTCATCCTTTTTCATGATCTTTATATGTAAATCAGGAGGCACTTCCTGCAGAGGTTTAATCTTTAACGCCTGAATTTTTCGTTCACGTTCATCGATACTGAGTTTTCCTTCCACGCTGATTGCATTCTCCTGATAAAGCAGCCTGGCAGCGTCACGGTAAACTTTTGGAAAAACCACAATCTCCATCTTTCCGTTAAAATCTTCTAATGTTAAAATCGCCATACTGTCACCCTGACGCGTATTTCTTATCCGGCAATCCGAAATTATGCCGGCAACACTGAAATATTTACCGTCAAGCACTTCACTGGCATCTGATATTTTACGCAATGGAGTGTAATAATACAAGGAACCGACATAAGCGTCTAAAGGATTACCGGTTACATAAAAACCGATCAGTTCCTTCTCATATTGCAAAATCGTGCGTTTGGGGATTTCTTCCAATTCAGGTATTCTTAGCTCATTAACATCAGCAAAACTGTCATCACCAAATAGCCCCATCTGTCCGCTCTGATAATCTTTTTGATAATTACTGCCCATGTCCATAGCCTGTTCTGCAACGGCTAACAACTCGGAACGTTTATAACCAAAGGAATCCATCGCGCCACATTTTATTAAATTTTCCAACATTCGTTTATTAACAGCTCTATTATCCACCCGTTTACAGAAATCCATCAAAGATTTAAAAGGTCCCTCTTTACGTGCCTGTAAAATGCTGCCGATCGCATTTTCACCTACATTTTTCACACCTGCTAAACCAAAACGGATAACCCTGTCTTTATTTACAGAAAAGCTTCGGCCACTTTCATTAACATCCGGCGGTAAAATCTTCAGCCCCATACTGCGGCACACACTTATATACCAGCTCAGCTTTTCGCTGTCACTGATGACACTGGTCAAAAAAGCTGCCATAAATTCTGCAGGCCAGTGTGCTTTAAGATAAGCAGTCTGATAAGCAACTAATGCGTACGCGGCAGAGTGCGATTTATTGAACCCATAACCGGCAAAATGCTGTAGGAGAGCAAAAATTTCACTGCTCAGCTGCGGGCTGATACCATGTTTTTGTTGAGCTCCATCAATAAAGGCTTCACGCATAGAATCCAGTTCCTTAGCCTTTTTCTTGCCCATAGCCCGCCGCAGAATATCTGCCTGCCCGAGGCTGAAGCCTGCCAGAACGGAAGTGATCTGCATAACCTGTTCCTGATAAAGAATAACGCCAAAAGTATCTTTTAAAACCGGTTCCAATAAAGGATGCAGCATCTCTGCAGTTTTTTCACCATGACGTCCTGCAATAAAATCTTCTACCATTCCCGTTCCTAATGGTCCAGGACGATACAATGCAACTAAAGGAATAAGATCTTCAAAACTTTCCGGTCCCAAATCCATAACCAGTTTCGTCATTCCGCCTGATTCAAGCTGAAATACCCCTTGAGTATCGCCCTTTCTCAGCATGCTGCACGTTGCTTCATCATCAAGAGGAATTTTATCAATATCAAGTTTATCACCAGTAGTTTCATAAATAAACTTGATTGCATCACCAATTACTGTCAAAGTACGCAGCCCTAAAAGATCCATCTTTAAAAGTCCGAGACTTTCAATCTTATCTTTATCATATTCAGTTGTAATAAAATTTTCATTCGACAACTGCAGCGGCACATACTTTTTCAAATCATCCGGGGCAATAACAACTCCCGCCGCATGAGTACCTGAATTACGCGGCATGCCTTCCACGCTTTGAGCAAGATCAATCAGGCGTTTGATGTTCGCATCGTTTTCATATAAACTTCTCAGCTCATTACTGGCCTCCAGCGCTCTCTCTAATGTAATACCCAAATCACGCGGAATAAGTTTTGCTACATTATCCACCATGCTGTAAGGCATTTCCAACGCTCTGCCAACATCACGAACCGCCGCGCGAGCCTGTAAGGTACCAAAAGTTATGATCTGGGCAACCTTCTCCTGTCCATAACGATTAATAATGTAATCCAGAACCTGCTGCCTTTTTTCATAACAGAAATCTGTATCTATATCAGGCATACTTACACGTTCAGGATTTAAGAAACGTTCAAACAGCAAATCATATTTCAGCGGATCAATATTAGTAATCCCTAAAAGATAAGCGACAATACTGCCTGCCGCACTTCCGCGGCCAGGTCCTACAGGTATGTCATTTCTGCGGCTGTAACTTATAAAATCCCAAACAATCAGAAAGTAACAGTCATAGCCCATTTTATTGATAATACCTAATTCATATTCCAGCCTATCTAAAACCTGCTGCGTCGGCTCAGGATACCTCCCCGGCATCCCATCTAAACACAGCTTACGCAAATATTCCTCTGCCGATAATCCATTTGGAATAGGGAATTCCGGCAGCAATAAATGACCAAAACTCAATTCCACGTTGCAGCGCTCTGCTATCTTCGCTGTATTTTCTAAAGCTTCAGGACAATCACCGAACTTTTCGCGCATCTCAGCTTCACTTTTTAAATAAAATTGATCATTAGGAAATTTCATTCTTTTAGGATCATCTACAGTACTTGTTGTCTGAATACACAGCAATACATCCTGTGCATCTGCATCTTCGCGCTTCACATAATGAGAATCATTAGTAGCCACTAAACCAAGATCATATTTTTTTGCCAGGCGTTTCAGTTCAGTATTAACAGTATGTTCTTCTTCAAGGTCATGATCCTGAATTTCCAGAAAAAAATTGTCTTTCCCGAAAATGTCCAGATAATCCTTTAAACTGTTTTCAGCTCCTTCTAAATTGCCTCGCAGTATTTGCACAGGAATCTCACCGGCAATGCATGCGCTCATGCAGATAATACCTTTACTGTATTGTCTTAGAATATCTTTATCAATTCTAGGTTTATAGTAAAACCCTTCTAAATGTCCAAGTGAAACCAGCTTCATCAGATTGTGATAACCTTCGTCATTCTCTGCCAGTAAAATCAAATGGTACATCCCATCACGGTTAGTTTTTTCAAATCGTGATCCATTTGTCAAATATACTTCACAGCCTATAACAGGCTTGATTCCCTGCTTCATTGCCTCCTGATAAAAATCAACGACACCATACATTACACCATGATCTGTTATCGCCAGGCTCTTCATTCCGATTTCTTTAGCATAAGCAACCAGATCACTTATTTTTGCGGCACCGTCAAGCAGGCTGTATTGAGTATGGACATGCAGATGTGTAAAATTTACGCTCACAACAGTCCTCCTTCCGAAAAAGCATCGATTTTTTTATTAATTTTATACCATATATTATACCACAACAGATATAGGCAAACACCAGTTGCTTTAAGGATGCACTGCTACTCAAGCAAAAGCATCACCTGCCAATAGCGGCAAAGTGATGCTGAACATCAAACTCTCCTATCTTTATTTTTATATAAACTCCATAATACTCCCGGTACTAAAAACAACAAATTAAAAGCCAAGCTTGGGAATAAGGCATTTGCCGAATCCGGGAAAATAAACGGCCAAAGGCAGGCTACCATTATACCAGCAATCATTGCGGCAAAGCCAGCCTCTTTTTGCACTAAGCCTTTAAAAAACACAATAAATGTCAATGGTAAAAATATTCCTGCCCCCCGCAATGCCATTGACAAATAATTCCAATGCAAAACCAGTGAATCAAGATAATGAAAAACGAATATTACTGCGCCAAATGTAACTGCCAGCACTGAAAATCTACTAATCCACAATAATCTTTTTACATCGCGAAGACCGAATAAATCATTAAAAATATCTCGTGAAATCATCGTCCCAATTCCTAATGCAAGACCAGAAATAGAACCAAGCGAAGACAGCAGCAATGCTGCAATACCAATGCCCCCCAGCCATTCAGGCAAATATATACATAGATAAAACGGCAGTGCATCAATAGCGTTAATCTCCGGATGCATCGCGTGCATATACATACCTATCATCACTGACGGTAACCCGACAGGAATAACAATCAATGCAGCTGTGACACAGCCTGCTGCTGCCGTTGCACTATCCTTGGCCGAAAACAGAGCCTGTACATAGGTCTGTGTAGAAATAACCCCAATCACCATAGAAAATAAACTAAAAAGACTGTCTTCAATGCCCTTACCAAAAAGACTGAGCCATGGAAACGCAGGAAAACTTTCACGAATTCCCGTCAATCCTCCCAAATCATTATAAGAAAGAATGCCTCCTACAAAAACAGTTGCAAAAACCAGTAATATTTTAAAAATACCAGCCATTCCAGAACTGTTGATACCGCCAAAAAAAACCAGTGCCGCAACAATAACAATTATTATTGACGCAGCAGCCACCAGGCTTACATGAAAAAGGCCCACTATTAAATGTATTGACGTAAGCATGCTTGCAACAATACTGAAAAATATACCTGCCGTAGCCGATAAACTCGCTATCGGACCAGCTTTCTTCCCGAAGTTTACAACTAAAAACTCAGAAATCGTCATCAGACCGCTATTACGCAGCGGACGGGCATAAAACAGTCCCATGATGATAAACCCAATGCCAGATCCTAAAGTAAACCACCAAGCGGTTAGTCCCAGCTGAAAGCCTAACTGTGCTGTGCCTATGGTAGCAGCACCGCCAACAATAGTTCCTATAATACTGCCTGCGACCATACCAATCCCGGCACTGCGTCCACCTAAGGCATAGTCATCAGCAGATTTTATTTTACGACCGGCATATATACCTGGCAAAATCGTTAAAACCAGTGTTATAACTATACTCACAAGTTGTACTGTTGTTAACTGCATACCTTCCACACCCTTGTTAAAATATTGCTTTCATCTTTGAATATATATTGTTTTATAAATCTTAATTCGCTGTTAAATATTTAAATCCTGCCGTAAATCTGGTAATTCATTATACTATTCTGATATGGAAACTATACCTTTGTTTACACTTTTCTTCATTTTTTATGCTTTATCAAGTTTTTCTTGCTTTTTGCTTTTTTGCAAAGTACAATTATCTCATCGAATAGTATCAAGGTACTTTTATCGTACTGTTTTCCAGTACTGCAGCTTCGAGAAGTCAAAGCTTTTAATTCGACTTTTTCTCTCCAGTACAATACCTTGTTGTTCTTCGTAATTATTAATTTATTTATGAGGGGGATTTATCATGAAATTTACTAAGAAAAAACTGGCTCTGGCCATAGGCGGTGCCCTTATAACCATGTCAGTTTTAGTCAGCGGCTGCAGTACAGGCAGCGACAAGAAAGCAGACACTATTAAAATAGGCGTTGTTGCTGAGCTGACAGGTAATAACGCTACTTACGGAACATCCATTACAAATGGAATCAAACTTGCCGTACAGCAGCTAAATGATACCGGTGGTCTGCTTGGCAAAAAAATTGAACTGGTCGTTGCCGATAATAAATCTGAACCTGCAGAAGCTGCTAATGCAATGAGTAAACTGGTCAATCAGGATAAAGCTCCCGTTGTTATGGGATTATTTGCCAGTTCCAGTGCCATAGCTGCCTCTAACGTAAGTGAAGCCGCTAAGGTTCCTTTTCTTGCAGTTGGAGCCACTAATCCAAAAGTAACCTTAGATGAAAAAACAGGTAAGGTAAAACCAAATACCTTCAGAGTTTGCTTCATCGATCCGTTTCAGGGTACTGTCGGTGCTAATTTTATTTTAAATGAACTGAAGCTTCAAAAAGCTGCTGTTTACATTGATAACAGCAGTGACTATGCCAAAGGTCTGGCTGAATTTTTCAAAAAAGCTTATACAGAAAAAGGCGGTACAGTTGTCATTGAAGAATCATATCTGCAAAAAGATTCGGACTTTAAAGCTGTTTTGACAAAAATAGCTGCGGCAAAGCCTGAAGTAATTTATGTACCTGGTTATTATGAAGAAGTAGGTAAAATATGCAAGCAAGCCCGTGAACTAGGTATTACAGTTCCTATTATCGGCGGTGACGGTTGGGATAGTCCTAAATTAGTCGAAATAGCAGGTGCATCATCTCTTAACAATACCTATTTCACAAACCATTACAGCCCGGATTCTACCAATGAAGCTTCCAAAGCTTTCGTAAATACTTATGCTAAAACTTATAAGCAAAAACCTGACGCGCCCGCAGTGCTTGGCTATGATGGAGCCATGCTTTTAGCCGACAGCATCAAACGCGCAGGTGTCTATGAATCAGCAAAAGTAGCAGAAGCATTAGCTGCTACCAAAGATTTTCAGGCAGTAACAGGCAAAACCTCTTTAGACGCTTCCCACGATGCAGTAAAAAGTGCTGTTATAGTTGGATTTAAAGATGGCAAACAGGTTTACCGCGCAACAGTTAATCCTTAAACATTGTTTTATAACCTCCTAAAAACAGACTCTTACGAGTCTGTTTTTTTATTTGTTCATACTTTCCTTTGCCATCCCTGCAGGCTTAGAGTATAATATATAAATCAATAAATCTACTTTCAAAAGGAGTATCTTATGCCGGAACGCAATCAAATAATTGACGACCTGCGCGGTATCTGTATGCTTGGAGTCATCGGTATCCACGTTGGTTCTTTTGTCCTAGAAGCACCTTATCCCAATAGTTTCTTATATATGCTGCTGGAAATACTTTCACGCTATAGTGTTCCCGCATTCTTTTTTATCTCCGGTTATGGTTTATTCTGCCAATACCGACCAGAAACTACTATAGCTTATCTGCCTTTTTTAAAAAAACGGCTGCAAAGTGTCGGACTTCCCTATGTTATCTGGTCACTGTTTTATCTGCTTTACTTTTCTGCTGTTATGCCAGGATGTATAAACTGGCAGCCAGCAAATATCCTTTTCCTGCTCTTTTATGGTTTAGCCTGCTACCACTTATATTTTATGGTCATACTGCTATGGTTTTATTTTACTTTCCCATTATGGCATAAATTATTTTCTTTTTTCCAAAACAGCAGTCTTAAACTTGGTTTTATACTGCTGTTCTTACTGCAGATCGTCTTCAACTACTGGACCTGTCATCCCAATCTTAAAAGTACTGACTTACCAGTATTTTTACAAAACCTTTTTAACTATCGTCTAAATTACCTGCCTCTGCATTATTTATTTATTTTTATGTCAGGCGGCCTGGCAGCAGTTTATTATAATACTTTTATAAAATTTATTATCAGACATTTCACAAAAGTAAGTGTCTTCTACATCTTTACGCTCTTGTTTATCGGGGGCAGTTATTACTATTATTATTTTTATCATAATTCCAGTCTGATCATTCTGGTAAACACTCTTCAGCAATTAAGTCTGCAGGGGTTCCTTTACACAATAGGTTCTCTGATTTTTTTCTGTGCAGTCTTTGCCAAAACAAGTCTTTCGAATCCTATCAGAAAGTTTATTCATCTCTTATCAGTAAACTCGCTTATTGTTTATCTTATCCATCCCTTTTGGATGGATATCATCAGCAGGCTTTGTCACGTTGGCGGAATTGTTATGACCAGCAAAAAAATTCTTTTGATCTACTGTCTTCTTGTCACTTTATCTGTACTCTCAAGTATTATCATAACTAAATTAGGAGCTAAACTTCCTTGGTTAGGTTTATTATTAACAGGAAAAAGAACTACCTCTACAAAAAAAGCATCTTGAAAATTCAAGATGCTTTTTACTTTCATTTCATTCTAAGTTCACAAACAATTTACAAAAATCAGATTCTTTTGTATAATTGTTTTTACTATAATTATTATTTTATCATATGCTGTGTATGCAGAGTGAAAGGACTTTTATTACTATGGAACGTGAAAATTTCTCATCCCGACTTGGCTTTATCCTTATTTCTGCTGGCTGTGCTATCGGCCTTGGTAACGTATGGCGTTTTCCATTTATTACAGGCATGTACGGAGGCGCCTCTTTCGTACTTATCTATCTATTTTTCCTGCTCATTCTAGGATTGCCTATCATGGTAGCAGAATTTTCAGTAGGCCGTGCCAGCTGCCGTAGCGCTGCACTTTCATTTGATGTTTTAGAACCCAAAGGAACTAAATGGCACCTTTATAAATACGGAGCTATTGCCGGCAACTATATCCTGATGATGTTCTACACAACAGTTGCTGGTTGGATGCTGTATTATTTTTATAAAATGGCTGTTGGTGACTTCGCAGGGCTTGATGCTAAGGGTGTAGGCGCTCTTTTTGGTAGCCTGCTTGGTGATCCGCTGACTATGACTTTCAATATGGTCCTGACAGTCCTGGTTTGTTTTGGTGTTTGTCTTTTAGGTTTACAGGCCGGTGTAGAAAAAATCACAAAAACAATGATGTTATGCCTGCTCATCCTCATGTTAGCCTTAGCTGCAAACTCCATGTTCTTACCAGGAGCGGAAGCTGGTCTTAAATATTACCTCTATCCTGATTTCAATAAAGTCTTTGAAAAAGGTGTTTCCGAAGTTATTTTCGCCGCTATGGGACAGGCTTTCTTTACACTCAGCCTTGGTATAGGTGCTCTGGCTATCTTCGGAAGCTATATTGCCAAAGAACGTTCTCTAACAGGCGAGGCAGTATTTATCACTATTTTGGATACAGCCGTAGCACTTATTTCAGGCTTGATCATTTTTCCAGCCTGCTTTAGTTTTGGTGTTAATCCGGACAGCGGACCTAACCTCCTTTTTGTAACTTTACCTAACGTTTTTAACGCAATGCCATGGGGTCAATTTTGGGGAGCATTATTCTTCCTCTTCATGATATTTGCCTCTTATTCTACTGTTATTGCAGTCTTTGAAAATATAACTGCCTGCATCCGCGATCTTACTGGCTGGAGCCGCAGTAAAACTATTTATATCAATATAGTGCTGATAACAATGCTTTCTATGCCCTGTATACTTGGTTTCAATGTCTGGAGCCATATCCAGCCGTTAGGTCCTGGAAGCTGTATCCTTGATTTAGAAGATTTCTTTATCAGCAACAATCTACTGCCATTAGGCAGCCTCGTTTATCTGCTATTTTGCACACAGCGTTATGGCTGGGGCTGGAACAATTTTATCAAAGAAGCTGATACCGGCAACGGTCTTAAATTTCCTAAATGGATGCGGTTTTATGTCACTTATATTTTGCCTCTGATCGTTCTTGGAATTTTTATCAACGGTTATTTCGCTCTATTTAAATAGACGCTTCAAAAAAACGAAATCTATTTCTGGGTACTATCAAGCATTTTTATGAAAAAAGATCTCATTTTTGTATCAGTACAATACTATTCACAGATAAATGAAAAATCCCCTGTGCTTTGCACAGGGGATTTTATTTACTCATCAAATGCCAATTTTCTTATTTTTCAAGAACATCCACATCGGACCAGCCAGAAAAATCGAAGTATAGGCACCACTGGCAAAACCTACCAGCATAGCGAAAGAAAAATTATGTATAGTCTCTCCGCCAAAAAGGAAGATTGACACTATAGCAAACAATGATGTTGCCACAGTATAAATTGTCCTTGTCATACACTGCCAAATGCTGTTATCGACCATCTCGCCCAGGCTTTCACTGCGTCGATGTATTTTCAGATTTTCACGAATACGGTCAAAAATAACGATCGTACCGTTAACAGAATAACCGACTACCGTCAGCAGTGCTGCAACAAACGAAGAATCCATTTCCATTTGGAACAATGAGAAATAACTCAATACTACCAAAACATCAATAATAAGTGCTATAATTGCCGCTATTGCAAATTTAAACTCAAACCTAAAGGTAATATAAGCAATCATCAATACCCAGGAAAGAACTATTGCCATAGCCGCCTGCTGTACCAGTTCTGAACCGATTGTAGCGCCAACCTGCTCAACACGCTGTATCTGATAATTTCCAAGCTTGCTTTGCAGATCATTCATCGTAGCTCTTAATTCAGTATCCTCCACAACACCAGTACGAATCAATACACTGTTGGCTTCAGTTTTGCCATCACTGTTTTCCAGTTGGATGATACTATTGCCCATATCATGTTCTTTCAGGACATCCCGAACCTGTGCCACATTGACTGGATTTTCAAAAGTCAAATCAACAATACTGCCGCCTGTAAAATCAATTCCAAGATTAAAACCACGGGTAACAATAGAACCAAAGCCGATCAACAGAAAAATAATGGTGATGGAAAAGAAAATTTTATAATTCTTTACGATCGAAAACATTATTTATTCACCTCCTTCGGAGCAGAAACGCCAAAGAAAGCGGGATTTTTAGTGAAATTGCTTGAAATCAAAAAGCGCAGCAAAAATTTAGTCACAGTAATAGCCGAGAACATACTCAAAATAACACCAATAGCCAATGTTACTGCAAAGCCTTTAATCGGTCCAGTACCAAGATAGAAAAGAATAACGGCAGCCATTAAAGTCGTTACGTTAGAGTCAAAAATAGTTACAAACGCACGATTAAATCCTGCATCCATTGCTGAACGTAAAGTTTTACCATTGCGAATTTCTTCTTTAAATCGTTCAAAAATCAAGACATTAGCATCTACTGCCATGCCAATAGACAGGATGATACCAGCTATACCAGGCAGAGTCAGCGTCGCATTCAGATACCGCATCACTAAAAGCAGCATCATTACATAAAGCAGTAATGCAATACAAGCTACAATACCTGATAAACGGTAAAACAGAATCATAAATACAAAAACACCGATAACACCGATTCCAAAAGCTTTAATACTTTTTTCTTTAGAATCCTGACCTAATGTAGGTCCAACAGTCCGATTTTCCATAACCTCAATTTTCACAGGCAAAGAACCGCTACGCAGTAAAATAGCCAAATGCTCAGCCTCTTCCATAGTACGTGATCCTGAGATTTGAGCTCTGCCGCCAGTTATAGCTTCCTGTACTACAGGATTGGTAAGCACTTCACCATCTAACACAATAGCGATCGGTTTACCTATGTTACGTGCGGTAAGATCAGCAAACTTTTTGCCGCCTTCATCACTGAACTCCAAACCGACAACAGACTGGTTGCCCTGAGAAATTTGCGCTTTAGCATCCTTTAATTCTTTACCTGTCAGAACAGTTTTCCCGCTGACATCTTTAAATTCCAAAAGTGCGGTACGTCCGAGCATCGCAATCGCTTTATCAGGATCTTTAACTCCAGGAAGCTCAACAATAATACGATCCTTACCCTGACGCTGTATAACCGGTTCAGTCAATCCAAGTTCATTGACACGGCGTTCAATAATTTTCACTGAACGATTAACTGCATCATCATCAACCTTTAACTCAGGTGTATCAACAGCCTGAAGCACAACATGTGTACCACCCTGCAGATCAAGTCCCTGTTTAATGGAATTTGACAAAGGCGAAATATAAACACAGAAACCCCCGATTATCGCCAACGAGATAATCAAGAATTTGCCTAATTCATTCCATCTCAAAATTAGCTGCCCCCTTTAGTAAGTTCATCAAAACTTTTATAAACAAGCTACTCACAAAGAGTAACGTTTGTTTCAGTAACCAGATACTGCACCGGTTTATCATAATAATCTACTGGTATTTTACTGCATAACAGGGCATTATAAGTCACACCCATCAGCACAGCTTTATCAACCTGTGCCAAGAAGCGGTCATAATAACCTGCACCCATGCCTATTCGGTTCCCATTTTTAGCAAACCCAACTCCAGGCACCAATACCAAAGCTATTTCATGTGGATTTATCACAACATCTGTACCACTAACACTGCGGATTCCGTAACGGTCAAGTGATAACTGGCCAAAACCTTCAAACCGCACCGCACAAATCTCTGTTTCTGAAATTATCTGCGGAATACAAACCGTTTTACCAGCGAGTCTCGCCTGCTCTAAAACAATGTCTATATTCGGTTCGTTTCCGAATGCCAGATAACCAAAAATGACGTCAGCCTGACGATATTGTGGCGAAAGCATAATATTTGCACAGATTTCTTTGCTCCAGCGGTCAACCTGATCCCTAGAAAGCTGATTGCGCAAAGATTTTAACTCCTTGCGCAATTGTTGTTTCTTCATTATTTTTCTGCCATTTCCTGCTTAACGGGATCTTGAAAAGCACTGATAGCGGAACGTGCAAAATCAACTTCCACGTCTTCAGCCAGCTTCAAGGTAACCTTTTTTTCACTGATAGCGGTAATCACACCAAACATACCGCCAATAGTCACTACTTTATCGCCTTTTTTCAAAGAATCAAGCATTCTCTGACGTTTTTGTTGTTCTTGTTTCTGAGGACGATACAGCATAAAATAAAAGATACCGCCCATTAAGATAAACGGCCAGATCGCATTGATCATCGCCATAGTATCTCCACCTTGCATGGGAACACCTCCTTCATAATTCTCCCCTATCTGGGATTATATTCGCCATAAAAACGAAAAATCCTGTTTTAGCCTCGATAATTTTCTAAAAATCTTTCGCGCAGCTCAGGGAAAGTATCACTGGCAATAGCAGAACGAATCTGCTTTGTAAAATCAAGCAGAAAATGTAGATTGTGAATCGTAAGCAGCCTCAGAGCAAACAACTCTTCTGCCTTAAACAGATGCCTGATATAGGCCCGTGAAAAATTACGGCAAGTATAACAGCCGCAGCGTTCATCAATAGGACGAAAATCCTCAGCATATGCTGCATTCCGTACAACCAGCCGTCCTTCTGGAATCATTGCTGTACCGTTACGCGCTACCCTTGTTGGAAATACACAGTCAAACATATCGACACCCAGGTTTACTGCCTCTACTATACAGTCTGGGGTTCCAACTCCCATTAGATAACGGGCTTTATTCTTTGGCATATGCTCAGTTGTTTGGTTTAAAATGTCATACATCAGCGGCTTAGGTTCACCAACACTCAGTCCACCGATTCCATAACCAGCAAAATCCATTTCCGTCAGCTGATCAGCACTCATTTTTCGAAGTTCCGGATACATTCCACCCTGAACAATGCCAAACATAGATTGGTCTTCACGGGTGTGTATATCTAAACAGCGTTTGGCCCAACGCGTAGTTCTCAGAGTTGATTCTTTTGCATAATCAAAATCAGCCGGATAAGGAATGCATTCATCAAAAGCCATTGCTATATCGGCGCCTAATGCTTCCTGTACTTCTGTGGCTATCTCTGGCGACAGAAATTTTTTTGAACCGTCAATATGCGACCTGAATGTCACACCTTCTTCTTTGATTTTTCTCATGGCTCCCAAACTGAAAACCTGAAATCCACCGCTGTCTGTCAGCATCCCCCGGTCATAACGCATAAAATTATGCAAACCTCCGGCTTTCTTGACCAATTCGTGGCCAGGCCGTAAAAACAAATGATAAGTGTTAGACAAAATAACCTGACTGCCCATAGCATATAATTCTTCTGGCGCTAATGTTTTTACGGTCGCCTGTGTTCCAACAGGCATAAACATCGGCGTATCAAAAGTTCCGTGCGGAGTATGTAATTTACCTAATCGCGCGCCGCTCCGACTGCACTCTTTTATTAATTCATATGTAACTGCGTGCATAAATTCTCCTAAAAATTATTTATTCAAATCAGTAATAAACATAGCGTCACCAAAAGAAAAGAAACGATAATGTTCGCGTACAGCTTCAGCATAAGTCGACAGCATAATCTCACGTGTTGACAGGGCTGATACCAACATCAAAAGCGTGCTCTGCGGCAAATGAAAATTAGTTATCAATGAATTTACCAGTCGAAAGCGATATCCAGGATAAATAAAGATATTTGTCCAGTTCCCGCCAGCTTTAATCACACCACTTTCACCCGCAGCTTCTAAAGTACGTACCGCAGTAGTTCCTACAGCAACGATACGCCGACCTTCAGCTTTAGCCTTATTAATAGCTTCAGCCGCTTCAGGTGAAACAGAGTAAAACTCTCTGTGCATCACATGATCTTTGATGTCATCAACACTGACAGGGCGAAAAGTGCCAAGACCAACATGCAGTGTTACAAAAACCTCTTCGCAGCCAATATCCCTAATCTTTTGCAAAAGTTCTTTGGTAAAATGCAATCCGGCAGTTGGTGCTGCAGCACTGCCATTCTCTCTTGAATAGACTGTTTGATAACGTTCCTTATCTTCCAGTGGTGCCGTAATATACGGAGGCAGCGGCGTTTCACCCAAACGATCCAAAATCTCTTCGAATACGCCATTATAATAAAAACGCGCTATTCTTCCGCCAAAATCCGTATCAGCAATAATATCACAGGACAAATCATCACTAAATTTTATTTTTGCCCCAACGCGCAGTTTGCGACCAGGTTTAACCAAAACTTCCCAATCCGTACTGTTTAAACGAGTCAGCAAAAATACCTCAACTCTTGCACCAGTATCCTTCACGCCATGCAGACGTGCCGGAATAACACGTGTATCATTAAAAACCAGTAAATCATCATGCCGCAAATATTCACATAAATCATAAAAATATCTGTGTTCTATTGTTCCCGTATTTTTATCTACAACAAGCAATCTTGAGTGATCGCGCGGTTCCAACGGATACTGCGCAATCAATTCCTGCGGCAATTCATAAGTAAAATCTTTTACCTGCATCTTAATCTCCGGTTTCAGTAAATTTTTTCAACCCTGGTATCTGTATAATAATGAGTTAAAATTTCTTTATAATAGTCCCTGCTGCGTGGCGGCGCACTATTTGCCATCCCACGTGCTCCCCACTGGGAAAGCCCCAGTCCGGACCCCTGCCCACGACCTTTAAAAGTTACCATCTCACCTTTTTCACCGCTGACAAAATGCAGATCCTTTAAAATATCTTTAAAACTAATACTACGTTCGCTGACTTTTATCGGGACTTCCTTCCTGCCGATTTCTATTCCATAAGGATTTTCAATAGGAATCTCAATAGAATTTGGTACAGGACGGTTGACTTCCACTTCAAAAAAAGTACTGTTGAGCCCTAATATTTCCTGCACCTGCTGTCCTGTAAAAAGAAATGTCCCGCCGCTGCCGCTGAATAGCATTTCCTGCACCCGTCCGCTGGCAGTGCGATCATTTCCAAACATTTTGCTACTGCCTTCCAGCGGTGATAAACGTATGCTTTCAAGTTTGCCGACAGCATATCCACGCGTCGATAAACGTCGTTCGATCTCACTTGCAGGCAAAGCTTTTTCCCAGTTATACATAGGTGCATCCCAGTCGTAATCCTTCACACTGCGCAGATAAGGTACATATCTACCCCACACATCGCGGCTGTTTTCCGTCTGCCCGCCACCACTTTGGTGATAAACAGCTTCAATTGGCTGCCCGTTATAAGTGACTACCATTCCCGCTGTGACATCGACCAGTTTATTAATAGCCTGTTTTTCTGTTGTCAGTCCATAATAATCCTGCCCTTCTTCACTGGCTTTCAGATCATAACCTAAACGACTGCGGTTTCCAAGCCTGTTATAAGCAAGCGACCTTGCTGCTACAGCCTGGGCCTTAATTGCCTCATCAGGGAAAATCACAGGTATTTCTTCGCCCACAACACTATATAAATACTGCTCTAACGGCAGTACATTGACCACATCTAAAGTCTTTCCGTCAGCGGAAATACGTACCTCAAAGCTGCCACGGTAAGCTTTTTTATTTACTTCAATGGGCTTGCCATTTTCTTTTACCACAAAACGTAACGTTTTGGCGCCAAACTTCTGCGCACCCAAATTGACAGTACCACCCTCAGCATTTACAAAATACCTATCCGGTTTCAAAACCATTTCCTCTCCGGTATCTGGTACTCTTACCATCAGTTCATCCTCACAGCTAAGCTCAGCTGCAAACTGACCATGTACGACAGCAACAGCAATATCAGGTGATGAAGCCATTACTATGCCACAATTGATACAGAATACCCATGCGACAAGCAGCAGCAGTTTTTTCATGAGGACGCCCCCTTCTCTAAAACTATTCTAACTTTACCTTAGGCTTCTTCTCATAACGGTCCCTTTCACTGAATACGCAGCCACAGTATGGCTGACGATATAACTCCAGCTCTAGGCTTATATCAACACCACGCTGATAACCTTTGCGAAAATCCTCATAGTAAAACGGGATATCAAATTCCTTCCCAGCTTCTTCAGCCATTTGTATGATCAGTTCATGCTTCTGATACGGACTGACTAATAAAGTCGTTGAGAAAGCATCATAACCATTTTCTTTGGCATACTGAGCTGCATAACGCATCCGCACTCTGTAGCAGTAAGCGCAGCGTATTACAGGTTCATCCAGCATCCCTTGCACACAAGTTTCCAGAGGGTAGCTTTTATCTACAATCAGCTTATAACGTTTTTTCTCGCATAACTCTCGTAAAGCATTTAATCGCCGTTTAAATTCCTTATATGGATGGATATTTGGATTAAAATACAAAATATCAAAAGCCTTGCCGTCAACCAACAGCTTCTCTGCAGGATAGCATGCACAAGGTCCGCAGCAGGCGTGCAATAGCAGTTTCATCACATCATCCCTTTTCCTGGAAAGGCACTCCCAAATAACGATACGTTTCACGTGTGGCAATCCGCCCCCGCGGTGTACGCTGAAGCAGCCCCAGTTGCATAAGATATGGCTCAATTACATCCTCAATAGTATCTGTTTCCTCACTTACTGCAGCCGCAATGGTTTCAATACCAACAGGGCCACCGCAAAATGTTTTAACAATCGTTTGAAGAATGCGTCGATCATTGCGGTCAAGGCCATAACGATCAACCTCTAAGCGTGCTAAAGCTTCATCTGCCATTTGTCCAGTAATAACCGCAGCACCTGACACCTGTGCAAAATCGCGCACGCGCTTTAACAAACGATTCGCTACACGCGGAGTTCCGCGACTGCGGCGTGCAATTTCCTCTGCTCCGTCAGCAGCGATCTCAACACCTAAAATCTCAGCAGCACGTGTAATAATAAACTGTAATTCATCAGGCTTATAAAATTCCAGCCGGCACTGTACACCAAACCGATCACGTAAAGGAGCCGCAATGGCTCCTAAACGTGTCGTAGCACCAATAAGCGTAAATTTGGGCAAATCTAACCGCACGCTGCGTGCACTCGGGCCTTTACCGATAATGATATCCAAAGCATAATCTTCCATGGCTGAGTACAAGATTTCTTCCACTGTTTTGGATAAGCGGTGAATCTCGTCAATAAAAAGCACGTCATTATCACCTAAATTAGTCAAAATCGCTGCCAGATCACCCTGTCGTTCAATAGCAGGGCCTGACGTAACACGAATATTAACATTCAATTCATTGGCAATAATATTTGCTAATGTGGTTTTCCCCAGACCAGGCGGCCCAAATAAAAGCACATGATCTAGCGCTTCTTTCCTGTCGGCAGCAGCCTTGATGAATACTTCCATATTCTGTTTTACCTGATTCTGCCCGATATATTCGGCCAGGCGGCGAGGACGCAGGCTGTATTGCCATACATCGGCGTCCTGCTCCTGTCCGGTAATAATTCTTTCTTCCGGCTGCATTATTTCCTCCCGGCAAACAATTTGAGAGCCTGCTTAATAATTACCTCACTGCTAAGTTCTGCATAATTCGGAATCTGTTTTAAAGCAGGCATGATTTCCGAATTAGAGTATCCTAAAGCACACAATGCTTCAATAGCTTCATCCACAGCAGCACTACCGCCGCCAAATGCAGTATCGGCAAAACCGCTGTCGCTGTCACCGCCTATACCGCCTACTTTATCTTTTAATTCTAAAAGTAACCGTTCAGCGGTCTTTTTACCAATCCCTGGCAACTTTGTTAAAACCTTAAGGTCACGGCTTTGCACTGCCAGATAAAAATCATCCGGCTTAACGGCAGACAAAATGCCTAATGCAACCTTAGGACCAACACCGCTGACCCCAAGAAGAAGTAAAAATAAATTATAGTATTCCTGATTCAGAAAGCCAAACAGTAAAATAGCATCCTCGCGCACAGCCATATAAGTGTGCACTCTAGCTTCCATTCCTACAGCAAGTTGTCCCAAATGAGCCGCAGGCATAAAGACCCTGTAGCCAACACCGCTGTTAGTTTCCAACAAACAATATTCATTTGCCAGATAGGCCACCTTTCCTTTAATTGATCCAATCATTTACTTCAACTCCTGCCATCGTCTTGTCGCTGCCGTATGCAATCCGCAAATCGCCACTGCCAAAGCATCAGCGACATCATCTGGTTTAGGTTTTGTACGAATATTCAAGAGCTTCTGCACCATAAAAGTCACCTGCTCTTTGTTAGCGCCGCCATAACCTACAACAGCCTGCTTGATCTGCATCGGTGTAAATTCCGTGATCTGGATACCGCGGTTAGCTGCTGTCAAAAGTGCCACACCGCGAGCCTGACCAACGCTTATTGCTGTCGTTACATTGCGGTTAAAAAACAATTGTTCCACACTCATCACATCCGGACGATATTCATCCAATAAGACGCTCAGTTCATCGTAGATTTTTTTCAACCTGAGTTCAGGCAGCATATCCTTATCCGTAAACACAGCTCCATAATGGATAGGAGTCAGTTTATTCCCTACCATTTCCACCAGGCCAAAGCCGCAGATAGCAGTACCAGGGTCAATTCCAATTGCCAGCATCTCTTCGTGCTCCCTCCTGATTATGATAGAAAGCAGGCAGGCCTTGGTGAGCCTGCCTGTCGCACAATTTATTCTTCGTCTTCTTCCGGCAGGTCTGCGTTTGTATAAACATCCTGCACATCGTCTAAGTCCTCCAATGCCTCAAGCATTTTCCTGACTTTAACAACGTCTTCGTCAGACAGTTCTGCCATTGTGTCAGGGAGCATTGCGATCTCAGACATCATGACTTCGATATTATTATCAGCAAGAGCTTTTTCAACAGCATCAAAATCCTCAGGCTCGGTAACTATCTCAAAACCTTCTTCCTCAGCTTTAACATCTTCAGCACCTGCCTCTAACGCTATCAACATCAAATCATCTTCCGTATAGCCGGCTTCACTGTCGATACTAAAAACGCCTTTGCGTTTGAACATCCAATTTACACAACCAGTCTCGCCCATGTTCCCACCGTATTTAGAAAATACGTGACGAACATCGGCAGCAGTACGGTTACGGTTATCAGTCAAAGTGCTTACCATTACAGCAACACCAGCAGGACCATAACCTTCGTAAGTAATTTCCTCATAATTAGAAGCATCTGCAGCACCCTGCCCTTTTTGGATAGCGCGCTGAATGTTATCTTTAGGAACATTATTGGCCTTAGCTTTTGATAAAGCCAATTTCAATTTCATATTGCCGGTAGGGTCAGGGCCACCCATTCTTACCGCAATCGTAATCTCGCGGCCGATTTTGGTAGTAATCTGACCGCGTGCTGCGTCAGCTTTACCCTTTTTGTGTTTGATGTTTGCCCATTTCGAATGTCCGGACATTGTCATATTCCCCCTAAATCTTTAAACCTTACAAATCGCAAGATATTTTTACCATAATATTATACTATAGAGCCATTATTTATTCAAACTATTTTCGATACCACTATTTAACATTAAGATATATAAAACGCAGCCGAAGTCATCCCCGGCTGCGTTTTCAATTAATCACTATGCTTACAGCACAATATTTTTCGCATTAGCTAAAGTATCTCTTGCTTCAGCTATCAATCTTTCCATCACTTCAGCACAAGGCAGAATGTCGTTTAAAACGTTCAGACTTTGCCCTACTAAAACAGCTCCGTGGACAATATCGCCTTCCACCGCACCTAAACGGTTAGTTCCCGTAGCAAAATCGTTTAATTCCTGCTGCGGCGCACCGCTGCATTCTTTTTCCAAATATTCTTTGGTAAACTCATTTTTCAGGCAACGAACAGCATTATTGCGCGAAAAACCAGTTACAGCAGAATCAGTATCAGTAGCCTTAATAATGGCTTCTTTAGCTTTAGGATGGGTAGGACATTCGTCCGTCAGAATAAAACGTGATCCCATCTGTACACCGTCAGCCCCCATCATAAGCGCTGCCGCAATTCCACGTCCATCTGAAATACCACCTGCTACCAAAACCGGTACTTTTTTGATTAGCGGCAATACGTTTGTCATTAAAGCCATAGTAGTTTGCTGACCTATATGCCCGCCACCCTCCATACCTTCGATGACCATGGCATCAACACCTGCTTCTTCAACACGCTTTGCCAATTTGACACTTGGAACTACAGGAATAACTTTAATTTCTGCAGCATGAAATTTTTCGATATGAGGAACAGGATTGCCAGCGCCCAAAGTTACAAAGGCAACTTTTTCTTCACAAACCACATCAATAATCTCTGCAATATTAGGAGCCATCAGCATGATATTGACGCCGAAAGGTTTAGCGGTCAAATCTTTGGCTTTTCGGATTTCATCGCGGGTCCACTCTACAGTGCGGCCACCTGTAGCAATAATACCAGCGCCGCCGGCATTGGAAACAGCAGCTGCCAGATTTGCATCTGAAGTCCAGGCCATGCCACCCTGAATGATAGGATACTTGATTCCTAAAAGCTCAGTGATCTTTGTTTTCATATATCACACCTCTTAACTTAAATTTTATTATGTAAACCTGTTGCTTTTATATTATATAATAATCTTCTGTTCCTTGGCTACCTAAAAAGTCCCTTATCCTGTAAAAAAACGGTGAAATCATGGCTTACACAATTATCTGTTAAATTGACATTTTTCGTAAAATACCGTAAAATTTTTTTAATATCCTTATACTTGGATAGACAGACAGATAAAAGAGACATTTAAGGGAAAGAGGTTATTAAAATTATGCGTAGCGAAGAAGTAAAGCTTGGTTCAACCAGAGCAGCTCACCGCTCTTTATTTTATGCGATGGGTTACACCGAAGAAGACTTAAAAAAACCGCTTATCGGCGTAGTTAACGCCCAAAACGAAATAATCCCCGGACATATGCACCTCGACCAGATTGCCAAAGCTGTTAAACATGGTATTTTAGCTGCTGGCGGAACTCCAATCGAATTCCCTGCAATCGGTATCTGCGATGGCATTGCCATGGGCCATAACGGTATGAAATATCCTCTCGCCAGCCGCGAACTTGTAGCCGACAGTATTGAAGCTGTAGCTAACGGTCACGCGTTCGACGGTCTTGTACTCATTCCAAACTGTGATAAAATCGTGCCGGGTATGCTTATGGCAGCCGCACGTCTTAATATTCCCGCAATCGTTGTCAGCGGCGGGCCTATGCTTCCCGGACGTCTTAACGGAACCGACATCAGTGTTTCCACTGTTTTTGAAGCCGCCGGTCGTTTTGAAGCAGGAAAAATCGACAAAACAGAACTCAGCATCATCGAACATGCCGCATGCCCAGGCTGCGGCAGCTGTTCTGGTCTGTTCACTGCTAACACTATGAACTGCCTTACTGAAGTACTTGGTATGGGCTTACCCGGTAACGGTACTATACCAGCAGCTTACCAGGGTGCCCGTATCGCTCTTGCCAAACGTGCAGGTGCTAAAATCATGGACCTTGTTGCTCAAAACCTGTGTCCGCGTGATATTATGACAATGGACGCTTTCGAAAATGCCATAACTGTTGATATGGCAATCGGAGGTTCTTCCAATACTGCCTTACATTTACCCGCGATTGCCCACGAAGCAGACTTAGAATTACCATTAGAATTATTTGATGAAATAAGCAAAAAAACTCCTTATCTGACTAAACTTAGCCCTGGTGGCAGCCATCATATCATTGACCTTAATGAAGCTGGCGGAATCAATGCCGTGATGCATGAACTCAGTAAACTCGACCTGATTCATAAGGGAGCAAAATCAGTAACAGGTCAGACTATGGGCGAAAATTTTATTGATGCTGTTATCACCCGTCCTGATGTTATTCACAGCGTTGAGAATCCTTATCGCAAAACAGGCGGCATTGCTGTACTCAAAGGCAATATCGCCCCCGACTGCAGCGTAGTCAAAGAAAGTGCCGTCGCCGAAGAAATGCTTGTACATTCTGGCCCTGCTAAAGTCTACGATTCCGAAGATGAAGCTATTGCGGCAATCTGCGGTAAACAAATAGAAAAAGGAGATGTCGTAGTCATTCGTTATGAGGGACCCAAAGGCGGACCAGGTATGCGAGAAATGCTCAATCCCACATCAGTACTGGCCGGTATGGGACTTGATAAAGATGTGGCACTCCTTACGGATGGGCGTTTTTCCGGTGCGACCCGCGGGGCCTGCATCGGTCATATTTCCCCTGAAGCACGTGAAGGCGGTAATATTGCACTTATACAAAACGGTGATATCATCGAAATCGATATTCCCAACCGCACACTTAATGTTAAAGTTTCTAACGAAGAACTGTCCAGACGTCGTGAAGCGTGGATATGCCCGCCTCCTAAAGTAACCAGCGGTTACTTAGCTCGCTATGCAGCCTTGGTTTCTTCAGCAGCAACAGGCGCTGTACTTAAAGTCCCTGATCAAAAATAAAATTTATATAGTAAAAATATCAATAAACCCCTGTCGTTTTAAAACGACAGGGGTTTATTGATATTTTTTTAGTTATTCCTAAACCGACATTTCTTCTTAAAATTATACAGTGCTTTCTTATTACATATGCTCAGTTATTTAATAACTATCTGGCAATTCAAACATTTCATATATCATTAACTCTATTACTTCCACCATCGTAAAATCTCCCTATTCTACAATAATAACAGAAAGAAGATGATAGTTATGGACACTTTAACCTTTAATAGCAACACTTATAGCGGTACCTACACTACTGGTAATAACGGAGTTCCATGCACATTTACGGTGGTGGTTGGAACACTGTCGCCTACTGTAGGCGACAATTTGACGTTAGCTAGAATAAATAATCGAAATGTTTATATTCAAGATAGCGCAAACAACAACCAGTACATTGTAACCCTTGCCTAAATTCCTCTGCATTATAAAATAAAAAGAATACCATATGGTATTCTTTTTATTTTACTTTTGATTCTCATCCGAATTATTTTTATCACTATAAATTCTAAAGGCACTACGAAATACCAGAAAGAAACATAATAAAAGCGTTACTATATCCCCGCTGTCAGAGATATTGAAATTTAAACGCCGTAACACGAAAATATAAAGAAAAATTACAAAAATTATAGTATAATCCTGCTGCTTCATTATCTTCACCCCAATATATTATACCCCGCTGATTTTATTATACCATCTCCTGATATTAGTGCTGTATTTTATTATTTACAAAATAAAATACAGCACTAAAAAATAATGCAAAACACTGCCAGTCATCACAAATAAATGCCATACTGAATGCATAAATTTATGTTTTTTATCAGCATAGAAAAAAATTCCTATTGTATAAGCTAATCCACCACTTACTAACAACATTAGACCATCTGCAGGTAACATTTTCCACAAATACGGCAAAGCAATAATAACAGACCATCCCATAAGCACATACATCAGCAACGACAGTTTTTCCCACCTGCTGAGACTTATCGCATTGAGAGTGATCCCTACAACTGTCAGCAGTAAATTTATCCCTAATAACTTCCAACCTAACTCAGGCGGTAATAAAACAATACAAATAGGTACATAACTACCTAAAATCAAAAGAAAAATCGAACAATGATCAAGCACCTGAAAAATCTTTTTCGCGGTACTGTTTGTTATAGCATGATATATTGTAGACATCAGATAAAGAAAAATCAGGCAAAAACCATATATCGCCGCACTGACAATACCGCTGACACTGCTGTTATAGGATGCATAAACGATCAAAACAACAGTACCAAGAACAGCCAACAGTGCGCCGATGCCATGTGAAACGGCATTAGCTATTTCCTCACCTAAAGACTGCCTGTTTAAACTGCTCATATAATCAACCTCCAGTCTTACGTAGTAAATTATAGCACTATCCGTTAAAAAAAGTGTGACAATAAAGTTAACCTCTTACTTTATTTTCAAAACATTTTCTAAAAGTAACTATTATCAACATTTTCCAAAATATAATCGAAACAATTAGTAAAAAGCATTTTAGATTCGATATAAGGAGTAATAACGCTTCTAAACAAGCCATTCCCTCTAAAAACAATTATTTTAAACTTTTTTTCAAGTTTTTTAGCATTGCTTAATTCATATTTCTTTAATATGATTAATTCAGAAAGTAAAATTAAACTTCAAGAAAATCATTGGAATTCTTATGAAGCTATTTTTTTACAAGAAAGGACTGATTTTTATGACTACAAGAAAAATAAAAAAATTAACTACAGGACAACGTACAATTGATGGCGCAGGCGTACATCTGGTCCGTGTACTTGGCCACGATACAGTAATGGACTATGACCCGTTTTTAATGCTGGATTCTTTTGACTCACATAATCCTACCGACTACATTAAGGGTTTTCCAATCCATCCTCATAGAGGTATTGAAACTATTTCTTATCTTGTTCAAGGCGAAATGACACACCAGGATAGTTTAGGCAATAAAGGAACAATCCGCAGCGGCGAAAGCCAATGGATGACTGCCGGCAGTGGTATCATGCACCAGGAAATGCCCCAGGCCAGCAAACATATGCTTGGCGTACAGCTTTGGCTGAACCTGCCCCAAAAAGAAAAAATGACTGATCCAACCTATTTTGACATTACCGGAAATATGATAGGCAGTAAAAAAACAGATAATGCTATAATACATGTGCTTGCAGGTGAATATGACTCTATAAAAGGTGTTGAACCACCTCATATCAAGGCAACTATCTATGATGTAGAACTACAGGCAGGCAAGTCAATCACACTGCCAACTAAAACTGAGGATAATGTTTTTATCTTTTTGATTGAAGGCAATGCTATAATAGACGGCACCAATATTCCAGAAAAAACTGCCGTGCTCTTTAGTGAGGGCGATGAAATATCTGTCAGTGCTGAATCAGATAAACAATTACGTTTTATGTTCTGTTCTGCTAAGCCTTTAAAAGAACCTGTATCTTGGGGTGGACCAATTGTGATGAATACGCGCGAAGAGCTAAATGAGGCTTTTAAAGAACTTGACAAAGGAACTTTTATCAAACATAATGCAGCCCATCTTGATTAATCAGTAATACTATCCAAGAGCTGTTAAATATTAAAAAATACACACAAAAGCCGCAACCAAAGGTTGCGGCTTACTTTTTATTTGGTGGGCCCAGCTGGGTTCGAACCAGCGACCAACCGGTTATGAGTTATAACATCTAAATATTATATCATCATTTATGTAACATTTACGTTCTAAATTATTTCGTTTAAATGTGTTTTAGTGTTAAAATGTAAATATTTTAAACATTGTAACTATAGTTTTTTTTTTAAAGACCGTCTAATTTACCGGAATTGATATTTCTCTCTTTTCATTTTTTTAGAATTCACACATATACGGCATTACTTTTTTGCAAAGATACCATTCTCATAAACAGAACGCCTGCTTTCTGCTTTCAAAAATGCTTTTATGAGGATTTTTACCTGCGAACAAATTAAGCGCCTTTAAAACGAATTTAAACGCAAATCTCGAAAATTGATTTTTACCGCTCAAACAAATCTGTTTTCGATCACAGTCACATTTATTTTTATAATAACTTATGCTATAATAACCCTCAGACAGTCGATGTGTCGGTTTCCTCTGCTCGTCAGGGGGTGATAGTATGTCAGTTTTTGAAGCATTGTCCTTGATGATCGCTTTCGGAACTCTGATTGCTGTTATCGTTTTATCCCGCTAATTAGCGTAAGATAAAAAGAAACCGCATACTGCGTACGCGGCTTCCTTTCACTTTTTTCATTTTGAGGGAGAGCCGACGTGCCAGCATCGACTGTCTCTTTGTGGTATTTTACCACACTTTTAAAACTATTACAAGAAAAAATGCTTTAAGTTTAATTGAGCAGATACAACTATATAAACCCAAAAACGTAATATTCCCTAACCGCAAAGGCACTGTAATAGTGCCTTTTTATTTTGGCAATTCTGTTATTTTGTTTTCTTCAATGGCTTTTTTATGTTTCTGATCATCAGCACTTATAAAACCAAATGAATGGTATTGTTGCTGAGCGTCGGTTAATTTTTCCTTAGTCTTGGTCCGCATATCGTCAGTAATAGCATTGACCATGACCTGGTTACTTAACATAGCATTAGTATTTTTACTTGTTGCAAGTAAACCTTTAAGCATGAGTTCTTTCTGCTTCTCACTTATGACACCTTTAGAATAATCATTCAAAATCTTATCACGTTGCAGCTCGATCCTACTGCTTATATCTGCTGATTTTTGTGCCACATCAACCGAATTTTTATATTCCTTTTCATACGCTTCAGACAATCTTGCGTGATTAGCTTTCCAGGCTTCAGGAGTATTACCATATTTATCACTCAAAAAATCAATGCTATACAAGTTCTCAACCTTCGCCTGGTATGTATTCTCAGCTCCGATTATACCATTAACGCTATTAGATAATATATTAGCTTCCTTGACGACTGTCAAAACTTCTTTTTCTACTTGACCAAGATCATCAATGAATCCAAAAAATTCTTCCTGCAGATCTCGCAGCGTTGTTATTTCTGATAATATTTTAGTTTCCTCAACAACTTTCTGAGTTTCTTTAGCCACTCGCGCTACATCGATCACAGAACCACCACGAAATTTTGCGCTTGCAAAAGACGTTGCAATAATCATAGACAGCAAGCCCGCAGTTATCGAGATTATGACTTTTTTCTTTTTCATTTTTACCTGCTCCTTTTGGTATATAAGTTATTTACGTTATATACATTAAATACTATATATAATGTATATACGTTATATAGCCTAATTGTTGAGAAGCGCATTAAAATGCTTTGTGACCCGAGTAGATAAGATTGGTACCATCCATACTAAAAAAGTAAACGCTAGTACAAATACTACAAACGTAGCAACACTATCTGCTGTTAGTGGTTCAAATCCGTTCAAAGTATTTATCACAATCGAATAAATAAAGGCTGATACTATCAAATCAAAGATAGCCGTAAAAACTGCTGAAATAAGATTTTTACCATAATACTCTGTTTTAGAATATATCATCAATGGAATACCCAATGCCCCGAATACGCACATAATATAAAAAACAACAAGCTTATACACCATGTAGAAGGTCACAAACAGGCACAGCGTTAAAATGATTGGAACTAATATCATAAGTAGTAGCTGAGTAAGAAATGAAAACTGTTCGTTTATGTGTAAAAAAGGCTTAATAAGGTGTGTTACAGACGTGAAAAAAGCCTCAAACTGCAAGAAACTGCTTTCAGAAAAGGCTTGTCCAGAATATGTACTGCTAATATCTTCGATCATAGGTACAAACATATTCGACACTAGCCAATGCCAGCTCTGCAGCAGCCAAAAGAAGAACCCATAACGCATTATTTTGGGTATCAACTCTGAAAAATCTTTAATAGGCAGAACTCCGAGAACACCTGCAAGTAAATAAACAGCCAAATCGATTACAAACAAACTTATCATTAATTCTACTAAATTTTCTGATGCAAAATCCAAGGCAGGCTTTAGTGATTCAAGAATTTTCTTGGTTGCCTTCAGCAGCTCTTCGCTCGGAGCAAAATAATTACTGAAATCAAAATCAATATTTGGAACAATATTACCAAATACCCCAGTACTATTATTCGGGTCCCAACCTGATAAATCCCACTGACTAGCAATATAATCAAGCGGATCTGTAGTATCCCCAAAAACATCAAGTAATCTGCGTTCAACATGAACGTGCGGGCCTGTTGAATTACCCGTACTGCCTGATATAGCAATTACCTGCCCTTGTACAACGTGTGTACCAACTGGATAAAGTAGTTGAGAATTATGCCCCATATTCCAGCATACACCATTGGCATCCTGAACAGATATAAAATATCCATATCCACCACACCAACCACTGTAGACGACAGTGCCAGTCGCCAGCGATGGTACGCCAACTCCAGTAGGAACAGCGATATCAACTCCCTCATGCCCCTTTCCAATACCAAAAATAGGATGGATACGCCAACCATATACAGAAGTTACTTCTCCAGAAAAAGCATATGCACTATTCATCAGCAATATCATTAAAAGTAGTATAACAAAAGAAGTTATATAAATTTTTTTATTTTTCATATCATGACCACTCAATCAACATATTAATGCGATTTTTCATTAAATATAGACTGATGCTGCTGAATATCAGAAATTAATTCCTGTTCTCTGTGCATCATAGATTTACTAGAAATGCCATAATATTTAATCAGATATCTACGAAATGCATCATCAAATGAAGGAGGTTCATTTACATTACATTTTCTCTTTATCGAATTATATAAATACATGTAATCATAAGCCAACAACCAATGTTGCCGGTAACGCTTACGGAAATATAATGTAGAATATAATAATATTATTATTAATAAGACAAGAATGATTATCATCAACGTTGCTCCTTGTGTCATAATATTTATAAAAAATATCAGAGAAACTTATAAAATAAGTTAATTTTGATTATTGCCATTTAGAACTCTATATGCAGCAATTCTTTTCATTGCTATGATTTGCAATTGATATTTGTTGTCTGCCGGGAGTTCTTTTATCACATCATTACAAGAGCGATCAATCCAAAATTTATAGTTAAATACAGGTTTTGAGTTAGTTTGGTATAAATCAAAAAGACTCGGCATCATACTGCTGTAAATTGTTCCCGGTTCACCAATTAGCTCTGCCAAAGTTGGCATAATTTGCATATGGCAGCCATATGCAGGCTCATCTAATAAAAATTTATTTATGCCAAATCCATAAATAATGCAGGGAACAGCAGAATAAGTTATATGATCAACCTCGCTGGCAAATGAAAAGCGTTCGGCGTGATCTCCAGTAATCAAATATAACGCATCAGGATAAAGTTTTTTTGAACGCGCTACATAATCACCTATAACCTGGTCTGTATACCAAATATGCCCTAATTCCCGCATAGTTTTGTCATCACCGGCAATAGTTGCCGGCAATTTTTTTCGTACAGCTTTAACGTCAAATCCTTCGGCTTGTATATCAATGCTATACGGAGGATGATTGCTGGTTGTTAAAATTATATTGAAGATTTTTTCATTAGGATCGCATCCCTTCAAATAATTTTCTACCTGTTGAAAAAGAACTTTATCTGGACAGCCCCACGCATTTCCGCCTTTATATTTAAAATCACCTGCAGCGAAAAATTCATCGAAGTTTTGAGCCTTTACGAACTTTTTGATATTCTGCCAAGAATCAAAACCACCATACCAGAATACTGTTTTATAGCCTAATGATTTCATTATACTTCCGATACCGGTAGCATATTTACTGCGAAAACTTTCCTGCCGATAATTTTCATGAAGATCTATTGCCGGTAATCCTGTGATAAAACCATTAACAGTAGTCATAGTTCCGGAGCCATGAGCAAGCATTGCTTCTGTATGGATACTGTTCTTCGATTGCTGAATCTTTAAGCATTTGTCAACCAAACCTAAACTTTGATATTCCGGCAGAAAAGGCCATAAAGGAAAGCTTTCCCCAATAATCAATGAAACCATGCGCGGTTTACCTGGTAATTTTTTGCTCTGCACCTGCTTAAAGAATGCCTGATCAATACCGTCTGCATTAGGATTTCCACCTGCAGATAATATGGAATTTCTGAGATCCTCCGGAGAAATTTCAATATCCGTTTTAGGCAAACGTTTATAATAAGATCTGACGCGATACAGAGCCTGTCCATCATCAAGAACAGCTTCATTAAGAAGATGCGATTTCAAACGGTTGGCACTTTCCCAATTTATACTTTTCTCATAATTAAAAGCGCCACCATAACGGACAAAAACACAAAATATTGCCAGGAAGACTATAACAAGTATGGTTGCTGCTTTTGAGTGCATCAAATATCGGCCGCTATACGTTTTTTTCTTTAACCACATCTTCAGCGGGTGAGCTAAAATAATTCCACCTAATATAGCTGCAGGCAGCTTCAGCAATAACTGGTATTCCTGAATGGCTGTAATTAAAATTGCCCATTTGTCATCGTACAGGCCATTAATGATCATCATATCAAAGCCGTTATTAAAGATTGTGTAATACGTCAGCCTGGTAGCAAAGCAGATAGTAAAAAATATTATCACCAGGTAGTGCCATCTTATCCTGATCTTATTCGCCGGCCAGCGTAAAAATATTAACTGTGGCAGCATACATAATACGCAACTCAGCAGCATTATAGCTCCGGCCGTTTTCAAGCTGAGCCTAAAACCATACCAAAGAGTTGTCATGATTTCTTCGATATTTGAAGATTGATCAAAAACAATAATAAAACTCAATCTAAAAAGCGAAAATAGCAAACAGTAAAATATAAAACACTTAAATTCTTGTTGTAGATTTTCCCAAAATAAATATTTCCTTCGCAAATGAGTTTTTCACCACACTTTTCCTAATTTCTAAAAATATTTGATTTGATTGTTCGTTTTAAAGCCGACCAATAAAAGACCGCTTAGTTTAATACCTTTAGCTTTAAAAAAGCGCTTACAAGCAAATTTCATTGAAGAATTTTTGAAAAAATCATAAGAATTGTTGGTTTATTACACAAATAATACAATGGAATAGCGAAAATAAAGATCGGTCCAAGAGCAAGACGGTAATTCCTGTTACCGGTTACCATCAACGCTATTGCAGCGATAATACCACCAAGCAGGAAAGCAAAACAAAGAAAATGGAGGATTTGCGGCCAAGACCAATAACATCCTAATATCCCCAACAGGTAAACATCACCAAGACCAAAAGCTTCTTCCTGATAGACTCTGTAAGCAACCCAGTATATTAGAAAGCCTATTGCTGCAGCTGCACCCCCTCCAATTATTGCGCTACTAAAATTGCCGTTATAGGCTTGAAAAACCATCACGGTAATAAACAACCCAATCATATCTCTATCATAGATATATTGTGTTTTTGAATCAATGTAAGATATTGTTAGAAACCAAATTATCATTATTATCTGTAATATAAAATTAACTATTTCCATATCTGTTATCTTCTTTTTATCCGCTTTCACTCGTTGAATCATCGATAGTTGACGGTAAAGTTTTATTAGAGTAAGGGGACTCCTTAATTCCTGTACTATACTTAGTTTTTAATGTGAAACTGCGCTCTTTCATTGTGTAGGAAAAACTTTCAGCAGAAAAACCATGAAGTCCCATTAATTCAAAAAAATCATCTGAAAGTTTTTCTGGCAGTTCTCCGTGAGTTGCATAATATTTGACTAAAGCATTATCTAATTGTGCCGTTTGAGTCAGCAGAGTCTTATCACTAACAGATGTTCTTATACTGCGGGAACTGATCATGTTTCCTCCGGAAACAAGAATCATGACGATAGCCAAATATATAACAAGTCTTACTAGCATTAAATTATCACGCTTCCTTTTAGGCTGCCTTAATGAGCCAATATACAGCCTTATTTATCGGTCGAATTTCACTTGCTGTAGGAGTACCTCTACTGAGATCCAGATATGTTGAATAACTTTTATTGCCATCATCATCACCAACAAGATGATTTGGATGGCTTCCCTGGTAAAATACCCCGTCATACCCGCTCCAGGAGTCTACGCCCATTGGGAAAGATCCTGAAACATTCCGGACTGCATCACCTTGTAAAACCCCTAAGGCTTCAGAAGAATGAGTTACAGTCCCATAGTGCGTACTTATCTGACTACCGTATCCGCGTAAAAATACGCCCTGGTAATCAGGCACGTTATTGCCTACTATCGCCCGCAGCTCTGGGTAAGCCGCAGTGCTTTGTCCGTTGCAAATAAGCCAGGTCCCACCATCTTTCGGCATTGTTGTTGATGCCCAGGCTATTATCGTACCTATCGGCACTCCAGACGATTCTTCTTTTTCAATGCTGGATCGTGGGATTTTCAACTTAACGCGGGCCAGACTATCGCCCTTTTTATAAACACTTACCGTGACTGTACGCTGCTTTATATCATCGTCATTTACAGTTTCAGTAGATAGTTCTACTTCATCTTGAAATTGGGTGTCAGGTACATCCTTTAAAGGCTGCGTTTCGAGATCTTCATACTTGGTCAGCTTTATGAGTTCTGCTTTGCTGGCAGCATATTGTTGTGCTTGAATGGCAATATTACTGCTGTTCAGACCTGAAAACGTCGTTTGCATCATTTGTGTGAACGCTAAGCCTAAAATGCTGAAAACCAGTGATGCAATTACTACTATTGATATTAAACTGCTGCCGCGACAGCGTGCGGCTGTTTTTTCCTGATTGAAATTTATGATTCGTTTCATATATACCCTCCAGCTAACAGCTCAGGGTACCTGATTTAAAATTTCAAGAAATGGCTAATCGTCAGGCTGCTTTTATGAGCCAATATACAGCCTTATTTACGGGCCGGTTTTCATTTGCTGTTGGCACTACACGGCTGGCATCAAAATATAGCCATACTGCAGATTCACTGCCACCAGTCCACGCTTGCGAAGTACCATAATTTTCGACGCGAAAGGCTCCTTCTGTGTATCTATTGTTAGAAGGCCACGTTATACGCCTGTGATTACCAGTAATATTGCGGATAGCATCGCCTTGCAATACTCCCAGTGCTTCAGAAGAATGAGTGACAGCCCCATAGTGCGTACTTATCTGACTGCCATACCCGCGTAAAAATACGCCCTGGTAATCAGGCACGTTATTGCCTACTATTGCCCGCAGCTCTGGGTAAGCCGCAGTGCTTTGCCCGTTGCAAATAAGCCAGGTACCACCATCTTTCGGCATTGTTGTTGATGCCCAGGCTATTATCGTACCTATCGGTACTCCGGACGATTCTTCTTTTTCAATGCTGGATCGTGGGATTTTCAGCTTAACGCGGGCCAGGCTATCGCCCTTTTTATAGACACTTACCGTAACTGTACGTTGTTTTACATCATCATCTGTTATGGTTTCAGTAGATAGTTCTACTTCATCTTGAAATTGAGTATCAGGCACATCCTTTAAAGGCTGAGCCGTTAAATCATCATATTTAGTAAGTTTTATGAGTTCTGCTTTGCTGGCAGCATATTGCTGTGCTTGAATGGCAATATTTCCGCTATTAAGCCCGGAAAACATTGTCTGCATCATTTGTGTAAATACCAGTCCTAAAAGACTGACGAGCAAAGATGCAACCACCACCACTGTTATCAAACTGCTGCCGCGATAGCGATTAAGCGGTTTGGCTACTGTGGGGGGGTAGTCTGTTTTTTCCAGTGGACAGTCATATTATCCTCCTTAAAATAAGGCGGCTTAACGCCGCCCCATTCTCAAATATAATTAGAAATTTCTTGTAACCTGATCCATTGCAGCTCCACTTGCATCGTTCGGCGTACAGGAGATTGTGCGATCTGATTGGCTGTATACATATTCTGTTCCCCACGGGTCTGTAAAAGAGCCATCTTCTGCTTTCGTTGAAGTTACAAAATTATCATGAGCTGTTCCATCAACGGATTCGTCAGCGCTAAGTCCATTTACAAGATCTGACAGTGAATCTGGTGGCAGAGAATTGATATTCATTGCTTCATACGCTAAACAGCCTTGTGCGAGAGCATCCAAGTCTGAATTCATTTGCGCTATTTTACGCATCTGCTGTACCTGGTTAAATGAAAAAAAAGCGCCTACGCCTAACGCAATTATCACGGCTAATGCCAGCATAATTTCAACCATGCTGAAGCCTTTACGTTTTTTAGTCGTAGCCGTGTCATGATAAGTTCTCAAATCAAAAATTTTTGGTAATACTAAATTGTTGTTCACCTTTTATCTCTCCAATCATAATTTTAATTTATCAATGGCCAATAACACCGATATCATCGCCTTGAAAGGCTGCTGGTACACCTCCTCCCGAATTATTTTTTTTATCGGGGCCGTTGGACCATACAGCAAAAGAGTTATCATTATACGAATAGTTGTAATTTTGGTTCCAGGGATCGCGTAATGCCGCAGACGAAATATACGGGCCATATTGTTCATTACTGACTGTTAAGCTGTTTAGATTTAGAGGATACTCCCCTGTCTCGAACTTATATTGGCTGATTGCTGTTGCCAGAGTTGCTACTCCGGTTTTTGACGATGAATTGCGGCCCAGCGCAAAATAGTTATTTCCAACTGGAAGAATCGCAACAGCCATTGATAAGACAATTCCCAAAGCTACCATAATCTCAATAATAGAGAAACCAGCATGTACTTTTTTTTTCATGGGGAACAACTCCTTGCGAAATTAAATTCCTGATATTTTATTAAAATAACCAAGCATTGGTATCAGGCTCATAGCGTACAATCCAACAATAAACAGTCCCATAGGTACTAAGACTATAACAGTCAGTTTTGTTCCTATAGAATCTACCCGCGAATTAATTTCAAGTTCGTAAACTTTAGACATCTTCTCCATTTGCAAAGCCAGCATTCCAGTTTCATAACCAATTTCCAAGAAAGATAACAGCAGTGGATCGAATGTTTCCTGATCGTTATATTTTTTAAAGGCAGTTGGCAGCGGGGTACCATTGGTTATAGCTTTACCGGCATTTCTAATATTTTGCCCCATAACTCTGTTAGATACGATTTTCGCAATCATCTCGCAGGCTTCAGATGGCACTATCCCGGCGCCGTGCATCAGGCTCAGATTATTAGTAAATTCATGCCCAATCAGACGTCTGTGGAGATCTCTGTACAGCCATAGCTTCAGCTTCCAGCCGTCTATTTTTTCCCGTTTGGTGCTGGAAAACCACTTACAAAACCTGTATAATCCGTAAATCAACAACGCTGTAAGATACCAGTAATGAAAGAAAGAATCAGAAACAGTTATGAAAATATTTACTACTTTGGGCATCTCAATATTGCTTTCTGCATACATTTGCTTATACTTAGGTAAAACCGCCTGAGAAAATACTGCAAAAACGATGAAACCAATCGCAGCAGTTATTTTAGGGGTAAGTAAAGCATTTTTTACTTTTGAATACAAAGTCGTCTTCAACCACATCGTATTTGAAAAATTTCCAAAGGTTTTTGCAAGCTCGCCTGAACGTTCTCCAGCATTGATTATCGCTGGCAGCTCCGGAGGGAAAATTTTCGCATTTTTAAAAGCAGCAGCAGTAGATACTCCTGAACGGATCTCTCTGCTGATCTGCAGCAATGATTCCCGCAGTACTTTGTTGCTTTGCGCAGCAGCAGTTTTGTTTACTGCATCCGTGATCGTGATACCGCTTTCCAACAATACCTGTAACTGTGTAAACAGTGAAAAGTAGTCAAGATATGTCGGTTTATACAACCAACGTTTTATTATATGGATCATCAATCTTCACCCGCTCCTTCAGTATCACTGGTCATACCTATTTCTTCATCCGGTGTCAGAACGCTGCAAAGTTCGTCAAGCGACAGCTTCTTTTCAACTACAAGATCCATTCCTTTATCCCATAGACTGCGGTAACCGCGTTTGCGCAAAAAAGCTTCTGTTTCATTTAGCCCGCGTTTCTCACTAAAAAAGTCACGCAGCTCGTTAGAAAATTTTATAATTTCTACAATAGGAAGTCTTTTCTCTGCCATACCAGTGTGCGAACATTTATCGCAGCCATTAGATTTATAGCTGTACCGGCCTTCTTCCAGCCTGGCAAGATCTTTATCTCGCAGCAGCCTGTTATATTTACTTTCAACTCTTTGCAAACAGTACGGGCAGTTTATTGCTACTAACCTCTGTGATATGATGGCATCCATTTCGGCTAAAAAACTGTTACGGTCTACACCTATATCGATCATACGCTGTACTGAACCGATTGCACTCCGAGTATGCAGTGTAGTAAAAACCAAATGTCCAGTTTGTGATGCCTGAATAGCTGCTTTAGCGGTCGGCTTATCACGAATCTCACCGATCAGGATCACATCCGGATCTTGGCGCATCATGGCCCGGATTGCTTTTTCAAATGTCCAGCTAAGTTTTTCATTTTCCGTATTAACCTTAATTGGTGATTGTGTAGCACCGTCTATGCGTTGCTCTACTGGATCTTCAGCCGATACGATGACATTATCTTCACAACCGCGTTCACGAAGGCAAGCATACAGCGTTGTTGATTTTCCCTGACCAGTAGGCCCTGTCATCAGCACGATACCATATGGCAGCATAACAATATCCTTCATGGTATTTAGATCAGCTTCCGAAAAACCTATATCTTCCAGACGCTTCAGATTATTCTTGCTGTCCTGCAGGCGAATATCAACTTTTTCTCCGTATGTTTCTCCGCAAGGATAGGTATTGACGCGAAACTCAATATCGTTCAACGAAAAGTTGCCGTCCGCAGCAACATGGCTTTGAGCCGTATCCATTTCTGCCAAACTTTTAATACGGTTTACAACTATTTCTTTATCAGCCTCACTGATTGTAAAATCTGGCGTAATCAGGTGTCCGTTGATCCTAAACTGTACTAAAGCTCCTGAAGCCCTCGGCGTGATATGAATATCGCTGCCCTTCATACTACGAGCTTTTGCTATGATATTATCTACTAATTTTGTTACTTCAGTAGACATTTCATCTTTAGTGCTACTTTTATTGTCTAAATAAGAATGTGCGGATGACGCTGCCGCTGGATTGGCTCCAAAAGCTTTGATACAGCCGGAACTTATATTTTCATAATTAGTCAGCATAATATATAGTTTTTTTACTTGTGGCGACTTTTTTTGGATAATCTTTAAAATATCTGCTGTTTCCAAAATATTTTCCGGCTTGTTTGTTGCAGCATAAAGTATTCCTTCATCAAATTTATATGGCACTAGATTCCGAACCAATGCAAAATCTTTATCAATAAGCAGCAGAACATCGGTTTCTATTTCTAACTGTGCCAGGTTTTCGTTCATTTCTAAACTTTGAAGTTCTACCAATTCATTCTCTCCTATCTATTTTTCTTTGCTTTTTCAATAAATTTTTTCATGATTTCAGTGGACTTCGATAATTCTTCTTTCGCTTTTTTACTTTCTTCTTTTGTTTTCTGATTTTCTTCCTTCAGTTTGGCGTTCTCAGCCTCTTTTTCTTCCAACTTTTTCTTCAGCTCTGCATTGACGGAATCTAAATTATCCTGCAGCTCTTTCGACAAGTTGGATTCCACCGGCGCGCTTTGTTTCTCATTTAATTCTCTGTGCAATTTCGGCGAGATCTTTTGCAGTTCTACTTGCGGCACTCCGTCAACATCCGGTATGATAGTCGGCGTTATCGCTATTACTATTTCAGTATTTTTCTTGCTCTTACTGCGGCTTTTGAACAGTTCTCCCAAAATAGGCAGCTTGCTCAAAAACGGGATCTGCTTAATATTATCGATTTCTTCTTCTTTCAAGAGGCCCCCTAAAAGAATGGTTTCTCCTGATCTAACGCGGAGAATTGTTTCTGCTTCTCTGGTAGCAATTACTGGCGCCCGGTTATTACCGCTTTCAGACCACTCGGATATTGCCTATATGGTCGGCTTCACCTGCATCGTGATAGTTTCCTTGTCTTTATCGTTTATTCTCGGCAGCACGTCCAATTGTATGCCAACATCTTTATATTCGACGCTTACTGTGCTATCTGATGATGAATCGTTAGACGTACTGGTTGACGTAAACACCGGTACCTTATCGCCCATCATGATATGAGCGTTTCTGCCGTTAAAAACAGTCACATCCGGCCGGGCTAAAATATTTCCTTTACTGTACGTTTCTTCGTGTGCAGCAGTTATTGCAAATTTTACTCCCTCATAACCGCTCACAGCTGTATCTTTACTCCAGCTGTTGCTCGAAAAACTCAGTCCCAGATCCCTTGCTTTATTTTTCGATAATTCGATCACCGTAGCTTTAATATTTACCTGCGGCTGAGCTATATCGAGTTTTTTTAATTCGGTCTCTGCTTTCAAGATTTGCGCTGTCGATCCGTCTACTGTGATAGTGTTCGTGTCCGGATTGACCATAACTTTATCTTCGTCGAAAATCAGCTCCATTTGCTTTTTGGCGAAGTCAAGGTCTAAATGATCCAGATGTATGGTTTTCATGCTGCTCATCGTTTTTGACGGCGAAATCAGCACTACACCATCTTTTTCTTCATAGTTAAAGCCATGAGTCATGGCCAGGACATTTAATGCTTTATCAAAATCAGTACTACTGAGCGATAAGGCTACTGTTCCATTCAACTCCCCGTTGATTACGATGTTCTTTCCGGCACGGTATCCAATCCCGCGTAAAGCATCCACAATCGGTGTTCCCGGTGCAAAATCAACATCAAAGGTTTCTGCAGCTAGAACTGGTTGAGCATACAATGCTACGGCCAATATTATCGCAATATTTTGTTTACGTTTAAAAAAATTCATCTTATACGCCCTTTCATCTTGAAAATTCAACCCAGGCGCCGTCGATTTCAGCGCCGTTTCTACTTACTGTTCCTATTGTTCCAAAATCAGTTGTGCTTCCGGCTTTGGCGGTTATCGTCCGCCCGCCTTTTTGTAAGATCACTACATTGGGTGGCAATACCCCGATGACCTGCAAAACCTCACTTTGCCGATTTGGTACGCCTGGCATCGACGGCATCTGCGGTACCATCGGTGATCCCGGTATTGCAGGCGCAGCCATAACAGAAGCATTTGTTAAAGCATCTTGTGGGACTGAGTTCATAAATGGCGAACCAGCAGCAAAAGCCGGTGTCCCTATGCTGATTTTTGAAAAGTCTATTGTATTCTGATTGCCAGGCGGGCTTATTTGAGGGCTGGTCACATAAACCATCGGGCCAAAGAAAGCTACTGCCAAAATTGAGCTGAATGATATTCCTGCCATCTTAGTTCTCAGCGAGATTTTAATCATCTTGAAGGCTCCTTTCATTATTCGTAATAGACTCTGTAGCGCATATCCGCACGAATTAAACCTGTTTTTTCGTTAGATAATTTGCAATCTGTAATAATGACTAAATGTTCTTTTTCAAATTCGTTCAGGCAGGCAATAAAATCATCCCAGCTTCCAGTTACTGTTGCTGACGACTGTACAAAATCAAGTTGCCTTTCTTTTGCATTTTTCTTAGCTTTTTTTACCACTTTCGGCTTTACGATCCCGTTTTGAATGTTTACTAGGTTAAGATTGTGTTGCCTGAATTTTTCTACCTGCCCTCGCTGCACAGCCTCAATTTCTTCAAGCGGAACAAGATCTAAAGTACTGCTGAGCAGCTTTTGGTTGGCTTCAAAGTCAAAATTCTGCAGCCAGGCTTCTTGCTGTTGAGATAATTCATACGCTTTTACTTTTTGCTCTGTAACCGTAATCCGGCAGCTGTTTAAAAAAATCCAACCAAAAAATGCCAGGATAATCAGGATTACCAGGACAAATATTTTCTTTTTAAAATCGCTGTTGTCTGCCATAAACTGTTCTATCACTTGGTGTCACCACCTTTGTCTTTTGTTAGGATCGAAATGGTAAATTTTATCTCTTTTCCCTGTTGTGCTATTGGAACAGTATTAGCAGCAGTATTGCCTGCCTGATTTGTTTTTACTGTGTCTATTTGCGTTTTCTTACCAGGCAGAACTATATCGTTGCAATATTTATTGGCTACATCCAGATTCTGCGTAATACCAGTAATTATCGTTTTCTCAGCACCGATATTGATATCCGTCAAACTTACTTCTGCCGGCTTTGCATTTGTAACTGCAGCTAAAGTGGCGATAACATTGACATTATTCGGCCGAGCCAGTTTAAGTTGGCTGAATCTATGAGATAACTCTAAATTTAGCTTTTGCGCATCATTATACTTTTCCTGATCTATCTGCACCGGTTGGATAGCCCAGGCAGCATAAGCTATCGCCAGCCCTTGCACTGCACAGCCAACAAGATTAAATACCAGAAACATTACCATCACAAGCAATATTATCGGTTTTCTACGGTTATAGAGCGTCCGCTCAATTTCACTTTTTGGTAAAAAATCGTTTGAACTTTTCAACGATCCCATCTGTATTCACCTGCCCTTCTTTTTCATTGTAAAGGACTGCTAATGCGGCAGCAGTTTCAAGCGAAATGTCACTGTTCATTACATAACGGTCAGCTGCTCCAGTCCCCAAAAACAAACATGAACCTATATTTTCATCACTAATTACGGGGCCAGGCAAATAACTATTTTCAAAAATATTTGATGCTTCCTGTAATAAAAATTCTTTCATCAGCTCAAGGGGATATAGACCATTAAGTATCAGCAGCCCTAATTCTGTGACTAACGTACATCGGCTGTTTTCAACAATAAAATACTGGCTTTCCCCACAGTTGATAATTTTTTTAAGCATCTTTAAGTCCGGCACTATCCCGAGCAAATCAAATTCATTATACTTACATAGCTCAATGATACTGCTGATGAGCTTGATTGGCGCGAACGCCAATGTAAGATATACATTGGCATCAATCGTCCGATCGACAACCATGATTTCATAATCATTAGGATCATAGCCGCTAAGTATATACTTATTTTTTAAAAGCAATAGTGTTTGCTGTCTTTCATCTTCAGAAGCAGCTTCATCTGGATCAAGATCCAAGCTTCCAAGTGGTATGCTTACTGTTTTATACAGCACTCCACTTCCATGAGTTAAGATAAAATAAATTTTTTCATTTCTATAGCCGTCAAGCTCTTCAATAATATTCATATTTGTAGCATATTCGCCCAACTTGCTGGCCTCAGCATCTATCTCAGAAATGAACGAACACTGCAAAGTACTTCTACTTTTTTCTACTTGATATATTCTTATTTTATTTCCGCATGCCAGTATAATTGCCACTGTACCAACCTCCATTCAGCAGATTCCTGTTGTATTTCATTACGCGCAGCTTCCTCTCCGGGGCTTATGGCGCTCCATTTATACAACTTAGTCTGACTTTTATTTATCTCTAGTACTTTTAATCTAATTCCATAAAACCTGTGGATCTGTATATTGGTTATTATGCCAGTACTCTAAGTGTAAATGCGGCCCCGTGCTATAGCCCGTACTGCCGACTGCAGCAATAACAGTACCTTTTTCGACGTACTGTCCATAATTGCAATATAGTGCGCTGCAATGACCGTATAACGTATGGTCACCATTCTCATGCTCAAGTATGACGGTATATCCATAACCGTCATACCAGGCGCTATATACTACCGTACCAGGCATCATTGCCGGTATTGCAGTGCCTTCTTCATATCCAATGTCCATACCTGAGTGAAACTTCCATTCGCCGGTAATTGGATGAATGCGCCAACCAAACGGTGACGTGATCGGAGCAGCGTAAACACTGCTGCATAAAAGCATTAATATTGCTAATAAAATAAAACTCTTATAAAGCTTTATCAACGGCTCTCTCTCCAATCTATTTAATTAGCAAAGCTAACTGCTCTCTCACTCGCCTTGCTTCTTCGATAATATCGTTAACGTCGTTAATTTCTTCGGAATTATTATTTTCGTCACTGTTATCATCATTTCCAAGAAAAACGTCGTTTTCTATATTATTTTCCTGATTTTCAACAATAGCTTTTTCTTCATTATCACTATCTAAAAACACATCTAATCTTGTTTCCTGCAATATTCTTGAAATCCGTTCCCTCATCGTTGGTTTTTTAACTAAAGTCTTATCATTACCGACATTACTTACTGTCTTATCACCCGGCACTTGCTCAACATCAGCAGCGACATTATCATCAACCGACAGATTACTCATAAAACTGTCACTGCTGATTACTAAGTCTTGTATTACAGTGTCATTTCCACTAAACGCAGCATCTTCAACCAGGCTATTACTTCTGGTTATAAAGGTATCATCACTGGTTGGCAGATCATTTTCTACTACATCATTACTACTAGGCTGAAAATCAGCTTTAGGAGAGCTTGCGATGCCCGCAAAATTATCCGTAATATAAAAACCACTTTCCATAGTTTGATTACCTAGCATTATCATTTCCTGCATTTTCGCTAACTGTGTTTCGGAGAAATCGGCATATCCCGCTAAAATTGCCTGGGCATATCCAATGTCCATAACCTGGCTTTTGGAGGCCGTGTAACCAAATCGATACGCATTTGTCATCGCATACAGCTTACCAGCTCTAAAAAGGCAGCCGCTTTTATTGGTATAAGTTACAGGCGTATAGTACAGATTTATATGATTTAGCTCCGTACTGCCCCAATCAAGACCAATAAAAAATTCTTTGCTTAAATCAATCCCATCTGTTTTTGTAAATTCATCCCCTTCCCTCTGAAACCGTGTTTCAATACCTTGAATTGTATAAGAAATCGTATTCGCATACGCAGCGTTTAAAGGCAAACAAATACTAATTCCTAAAAATGCTGCCAATAGCTTTTTTCTAAATTCACTTTTTAATTTCATAGATATACCTTTCCTTCATATACGCCTATATGCTAAAATATCTATATAATTAATAATTACAATATATTCAGCGAGGAGCGATGTAATATGAACAAAATTTTTAAATTAATATTGGTATTATCCCTTTTAGTATTTTCGGCAGTCAGTATTTCAGGCTGCAGCTCTGAAAAAGAGAAAATTGCTAAAGAATATACCGGTGTTTGGAGGGCTGATAAAAAGACTTCCTCTTCAAACACACAATATTATTTAGTTATCAAGCCTAGCAAAACCAACGAAAACACGCTTGATATAAGATGTCGAATAATTTCGAAAAGTAATCCTGATTTTTATGGAGCAACATCAAAAATAAACTTTGCTCCTAAAATAACATTAGACGAAGATCAAAATGCAATAATTAATGAACAAACAAAAATTGCCAATATGACACATATGTTTAAAGAACCACTTATAATTTCTACAGAAGGTGACACAAAATTCATCAAATACAATGCTATGAAATTCATCAAAACAAGCAATGATCCCAAAATCCCAGAACTTAAGGATATCAAATTCTAAGTTTAAGTTTCTTCACCCCAAAGGCACTTATATAGTGCCTTTTTCTTATTCCTATAAAGGAATTCCACCACCATGTTTTAGCCACCACTCACCAGCTTTTGATGCACCTTTTTTAGTCGCTCTAGCTGTAGCAACACTTCCTTTAACAAAATTGCCAGCCGTCCTGACATTACCAGGAATTCTCGCGGCAGTACCAGCAGCAGAACTAATCATATTAGGAGAGGATACTGTTAAGCCATTCGTCATTGCCCCAGCATATTCTACTGATTTACCAACTAAAAACGCCAAAAAGCCAAGAGATATTGTATTCGTTAGTAAATCTGGTAATGAAGGATTATCAATATCAAGATTACTAAAAGAATTTTCAATAAATCCTGATACAAGCGACACCATGAACACACAAACCATTATTTTTACAGCTCCAGAAAGTAAAATACCCCAGGCTTTATCCGCTATGCCTTTCGTCCACTTCGTCATACTCCATGGCAAAAGCACCATACTCAGACCTCCTACAATAATAAATTCGGCATAAGTAAAAAAGAGCGTACAAGCAATTTTGAGGAACGCATACAAGGCAAATCCTAAAATAACTATTCCCAAAATCCTTGTAAATATTCCTAAACTGACTGGTATATTCGTCATCAGATTCGAAATAGCATCAAAAACATTTTTTACACCTAAATTCAAAATATCATTTGGTGTTAAAAGCCCAGTATCTCCACCAGCAGCAATACCTAGTTGTTCTCCCGTTTTTTTTACAGTCAAAAGCAGCATCTTCCAATTACGTATCAAAAAGGCATAAAATCCGATGTGGATTATCTTTACAAAAAGGTTGCCCCAATTCCAACTTTCGCTTGCAAAATACATCTCCCAGTTACTGGCTATACCGATAATAGCAAGAACCACAAGTAACTCAACCATAGGCTCCTGAAGACGTATCATTCCGTTTAATACAGCACTGGTTATTACGTCTGTTATTTCATTCAGCATATTAAAAAAGCTTGTCATATCATTCCCATCCTATGGCTTCCACTTTTTTATCAAATGATTCGGTAATCGTAGTGCTACGACTACCAATATTCACCTTTGCCTGCTCGGCAACTTTTCCAAAATCAGCAGCTAACTTTTCCTGGCTTGCCTGTTCGGCATCATCTGCTAATTTTTTCTGCTGTGATGAAATCGCATCTTGCTTCAGTTTCAGTCCTTGGATCTCATTTGTTATATTCTGAGAATAGATCTGTTCGGCCGACAATAAATTTTCCAGCTGAGCAAGATCTTTTGCGCCCTTGCAATTAGCAATCTCATTTATTAACTTTTGGATACGTTCATTAGATTTTTCAAGCTCAACCTGTTTCATATTGATCAGCGTCACAAACTCTTTATTGAGTTCTTCAGACTTCACACGGTTAGTTTCCTGTCTGCTTTTAATATCCTTATAGGTAGCAGTAGTCGGATCAAGTGATGTAAAGTCTTTAAACGTTTCCTGGAAAGCTGTATCCACGTCAGAAGCGCCGCTGATAATACTGCTCATACCTTTTTTAGCCCCGTTGTATTCAGATGTTACAATAGCAATTTCGTTCGTTATTGGATCAATTACCTCAGATGACAGATCCTGCAAGTTTTGCATCTGTAAATTTACCTGCTCTTTTAACTGATTGATCTGCTCTGTTGCCTTTTTTATCTGTGACACTATTTGTCCGTATACCTTGCTGTCATGCACAGCATATACAGCATATGCCTGCGTGCTGACACCGAAGGTCAATAACACTGCTGCACTAAGTGCAGCAGCTTTTTTATGATTAATTTTCATTGCCCTCAGCTCCTTTTTGTTATATAAGCTATTTATGTTATTTACACTAAATACTGTATATAACTTATTTAATATATATACGTTATATAAGTTATATATTAAAAATATCTCTAAGCTGAAACACCTTTAAGCCGTTTCCAGTTTTCTACAAAATCAGCAGGTGCCAAGCTTTTCAGTTCAGCAGCCTTTAACTGATCCTGTTTACTGGTAGCTGTATAGAATGCAGCTTCCAACGGAGACAACTTCAAATCAAAAATACGGCTGCCAAGAGAAGATTTGTAGTAATACTCCTTCTTTGGCACCAATGCTTTAACTATTCCAATCTCTGTTTCATTTAAACCGAACTTTTCATAGATTTTTTGACTTTCAACATTCATGTTATCGTTAGCCAGGTAAATTTTAGTTTTTGTATTTTCAACGATTACAGACAGCAGCTCGTCAGGAATGTCAGATAAATTTTGCGTGGCGAGAACAACACTGCAATTCTTTTTTCTTAAATCCTTCAAATACTCAACGATTTTTGCCCGAAACGTCGGATTACTGAGAAACAGCCAGCATTCATCAAGAACAATAAGAGCCGGTACGCCTGTTAACTGGCGTTCAATGCGGTGAAAGAGATAATCTAAAGTCGGTGCAACTATATTCGCATTCTCCATCAGCTTTTCCATTTCAAAAACCTGCCAGTCACCGGTACCAAATTTATCAATATTACTGTCAAACAAAGAACCATATGCACCTTCCAGACTAAGGGCAAGCAAGGCTTCTCTCAGTTCTTCGTCCTGCAGGTAAGTTGTCAGCGACGTTATAGTCCGCTGATCCAGGGGACTGTTTCCAACGTCACGTAAAGCCTCCATAATCAGTTTCTTAAGGGCCGGTGTCAACACAAGATTTTGTGCAGTAAGATAATCACATAACCAATCACAAGCCCACGTTCTCTCTATGGGATCATCTACATTAGCGAGTGGCTGGAAAGAAATACTGTCTACATCAACCAGCAGATTATAGAAATTACCGCCTAAAGCCTGCGTAATAATACGACTGGACGCTGATTTATCGAATATGAAAACTTTAGCATTTTCATATTTTCTAAAATTACTGGCAATCGTATTTAACAGAACAGATTTACCTGTACCAGTAGCACCAGCAACCATAGTATGCCCAACATCTGCTACGTGTAAATTTAGATAAAACGGTAATTTTTCTGGAGTTTCGCACTTCATCAGCGGCACGCTGGATATATTTAATTTTTTAAAATGCTCATTTTCTTTTTGTCCTTCCCACAGCGAGGATACCGGAGACCATAAAATAAAATTAGTCGAATTAATAAAATACGTTCTGACACCAAAGGTATAGCAGGCAGGGATCGTCGATAGCCATGCTTGTGAAGCGTTATCCTTTTCAATGGCAGCCACAAAACCCAAATCATTGATTATAGCCTTAATATCTGCAAGTTCATCTGCCAGTACTTTTTCGTTTTCGTTGAGTAGCACTAGATTTATCGTGCCATAGCCCATACCAATATTATCCTGGGCAAGTTCAGCATAGGCATCTCTGCTGTCTTCTTCGTCCATAACAGCCTCTTCATCGACCTTATCAATTACTTTATTTTGCACAGCTTCCCAAAACATCGTTATAGGGCTTTTCTGACGCTGGTGGTGTTGCTGCTGTATAGTTTTTACTTCCTTCATTGCATCGTCTTTTGACAATGCCAGGTATCGTATAACATAACGATATTCGGACGATATGCTGTCAAGCTTTCTGCACAAAAAATCTTTAGCATAGTTAGGCAGATCTTTAATGCCGATTATACCGATATATTTATTACCAATTTTAGGAGTACGGCCAGTCATAAATGTACCATCTGCAAGCTGAGCAGTTAAAAAAGCTGTAATATCTGATTTTACAGGATGTTTACTATCACTTATGCAGCTATGCAGATAAGTTAGTGTTTCTTCTCCATTCAGAGGCCTTAGATCGACAAAATACGGTGATAATGCGCGTATTATTTCATCTGTTTCTTCCAAAAAATTTTCTTCCATCAATTTCATTTCCTGATAGTAATCTACTGTTGCGGTTTCAAAATCAGCAACTGTATTGCGCGGAAAGAACACTTCTGAAAATTCTTTAATACTCTGTTTTAACTGATCCCAAATCTCTTTATTATCTTTATCAACAAGCCCGGCCAATTTTCTGAAGGCATCTGAAGGTTGTTTATAAACAATAGTTAGATAATGTATTTGGCGATAATTCTTTCCCCCCGATAGGGTTCTTTTTCTAATTTCATCACAATCTCTAAGTAGCGGATCTGAAAAAATATTGTCAGGATATGATATATCAATTACGTTTTGGGTTTCGATCCAAAATATCCAGCCTGTTTTAAATCGTTTGAAAATATTATTTAATCGACCTAAGTAGTTCCCTTTTTCATCTTCAGTCATAGCGGATGTATCTTTCGACGTAAAAGCGTAAGTCTTTTGGATTGTATAATTATCATTGAAAATGACCTGGTTTTTCGTCCGGAACTGCCAAGGTATCAGCTCCGACATAACGCCCATATTACCCATTTTTTCATCTACCCTTCAAAATAGTGTGTTTTCAGGTTTAAATTTTTATATAAAATAGTAAATATTTTCGGATCATATTTACAAAGAGCTAAAATAATCATATAAACAGCTAAAATAGGCAGTACACCTTTAATGGACTGAAAAATAACAACACTGATTAAAGAGGCTAAAATAATCAGGATAAAAATATTACGTGGCACACCGCCCCACGTCATCGGTTTTGATAAACTTTTAAATACAGGAACAAACATATTAATTTCCCCCTTTTATTTTGCACTGTCCGCAATCCATAGAACAAATGTCGGTGAAAACAACACAATAGATACCGCTAAAATTATGATTAAAAACTTCCTCACGCCATCACCAGCATTACCGGTAAATAGCCCGAATGCTGCGATTGCAATACCTAATGCACCAAGTGTCAGAGGCAGCGGTCCTGTAATTTCGTCTAAAATATCATTCAAAATAGCCGTCCACGGCCATGTACGGGCTGCATATGCTTTAGTTGTCATTGCTAAATAACCAAGCCCGACGCCAGCAGCGGCAAATTTAGAATCACGAATTTCCATAATTTTATTTTTCAAACTAATTTTATTCATGTTTTCCTCTCCTTTTTGATCAATTACATAGATTCTATTATCGTGTGAATCACAAGAATAAATGCCACTACTAAAATAGTATTTAAAATATATTTCGAGATTTTCTCGTTCAAATTTTATACTCCTATTCAGAGAACATCATAATCATAACAATCTTGTTCAGCATCATACCCCTTTACTGCTATGATTTCTTCAACGACTCTAGTTGTAGCGTTATTTTGCACCACTTTCTGTATACTAATGACCACACCAACCGTTGATCCTATTAAAGCTTTAATATCTCTTGTGCTGGAGCCTGTATCAGCTTCTTTCACCAGCAGCTCCAGCCGAATAAAAGCATCATGGCAGCCATCTGCATGAATAGTACAAAACCCACCGGGATGTCCCGTGTTCCAAGCTTTAAGAACGTCATAAGCTGATTTATCGCGAACCTCACCAATGAGAATCCGTTGCGGAGATAGACGCATTGAAATAAAAACCAAATCCTGCATAGTAACTGATGTTGTTCTATTACCTGATGTCGTCATGTACTGCACATCATCACTGCTACACTGCAGCTCTGGTAAATCTTCCAGGATTACCAATCTATGTTCCGGATTAATCTCTGAAAGCTTCTTCAAAATAGCATTCAAAAATGTTGTTTTACCACTGCCTGTTGCACCTGCTACGATTATATTTTTTCGACGTTTAATACAATCCACGATGATTTCGTAGTATTTTTCACTTAATGCCCCCTGTGCCTGGTAGTCTTCAAGCGAAAATATCTGCCTTGGCTTTTTCCGAAGGAAAAATGTTGGTCTGCTGACGATCGGCGGAAACATAATCTGCGCCCTGACCTGTAGTAGCCGGATCTCGACACCGAGTTCCGGATTTTTTTCTGTGATGACCTGACGGTTAATACCTGCAATAGATTTACAAATCCGCGCAACCGTATCTGAAGTTAAAATCACATCTGTTTTACGACGACCGCTGATTGTATCTATCCGCAAAGAGTAGTCCTGGTTGATATAAACTTCATTTACCTCAGGATCATCAAGATATTTTAATATTTCTTTGCCCAACGAATCTTTTACAAGCTCTGCCTGCCGTTTTTCAGTAGTATCAATCATTTCCAATATCTTCAGCTTCTTCTGTTATCTCGATTTTATAATTTTCAGGATTATCCATTACGTCATGGCCAAGCTTTTCCAGTTCTATCATCTTTTCTTTGCCCTGCCGTGCCATATACACAGCAGCTCCCAATAAAAACGGAATATTAGAACCATCTATATTTACCTTTTCAAGATGATCCATCATCACACGCGCCCGACGACGTACAAGCCGTTGTTTTCTATCACGGGCTTTAAGCATTAAAGCCCTGGCTTTCTCTTCCTGTTCGGAAATCAGAGATTCTTCACGCATCAGCTTATCTAAATTAACTTTTTTCAAACTCATTATTTCACTCCTCTTTTCTTAATCCCACGCGGCCTCTGCTAGCCTTTTTGCCTTGTATGATCCGTTTCATAAAATCTTCCATCATAAAAAATTTGTTTTTAGGACTGAATATTCTAAGATTTTTTAATATCATTGCCGAGTGATTGCCGAGCTTAGCAGCTGTTTCATCCGGCATCAAAAGCGCACGCTCTTTTTCGATCCATGTATAATTCTTTTTTGCAAATAGCCCGCCTGAACCGGATTCTTGTTTGACCAAAATCGTTTCTTTACCCAAGAGCTTTGAAAGATAATCTCTTGTTGCATCGTCGTTTGGCGCAAAAAATACCTGAGTTGTCGTATTTACTAGCATTTCAAAATTATTTTTATAAATATTTTTGATCTGCTCCAATCCTTGAAATATCAAAAGGGCCTTGAATCCGTAACCAGCGATATAACCAAGTTGACGAACTAAGCTATCCATTTTTCCAAAAGCAGGAAATTCATCAATTAAAAGCAGGCATTTATGCTTATTTTGACCAAGCACTTCGGTATTTCTAATTACAAGAAGTTCAATGATCAGTCGGAATAAATTACCGGCTCTCGCAAGATCGGAAGGTGGCACAACTAAAAATAGATCTGTCGGTTTTTCGCTCTGCATTAGATCGGCCAAAAGGAAATCAGACGTACAAGTATTTTCAATGACTATTTTTTCTGAAAACATTTGAAGGGCTGTTACTGCTGTAGAAACCACACCGGACGCCTCATTCGGTGCTTTGCCTGCAAACCCACCTAATTTTTCAGCAACTACCGGATGCAGCCAGGGTGTTTGCTTCGCTTCATGGCTGAAATTAAAAATGTCAGCAGCTTTTGCTTCTGTAATAATAAATTCCAGCTTTGGCAGATCGCTTCGTTTGTTGTACACAAATAAATGCGCCATATCCGAAAAATGCGGGGCAAATAGCGGCGAATCAGAATCGCCTGCTTTTTTCAGCTCGTCAGTGACCTTGCCAAGAATACTTGGATCTTCGCCACTTCCTGCTGTACTTAAAAATTCGTAGACGTGATAAAAGCTCGTTTCGATGTAATCTTCATCACCAGGGATTTGACCGTTTAGAAAATTTAACCTTGCATGGCTATACTTTAGATGCGTTAAGGTCCCGATGATAAGTGACTTGGCGTTTTCTATCCAGTGCTTATCACTTCCGCTCCCTTCACCTACCAAAATCCCGATCAGGTTATCTACATCGTGCCCTTCATAAGGCGTTCCCCAGCGAACTTCGTTCGCTGGATTAAACCGGGCTGTTTTACGTCTATCTGCAAGTGCAAATTCCAATACGTTATGACCAAAAACATGCTGACGATAACCGCCTGTCAGTTCTAAATTCTCGCGTTTGGGATCCGCGACAACTGAGCTTCCTGTCCAGGTTAAAAGAGTTGGAACTACAACGCCTATGCCTTTACCTGTTCTTGACGGCGCCCCCATAAAAAGATGTGACGGCTCGTCATCTATAAGATATTGACGTTTAGTGAAAGGTGAAAATAATCTAAGCCAACTCCAAGTCGAATTAAATATTTCCGTTGTCTGCTTAAGTTCTGCATTATAGGGATTTTCAAGCTCTTTGCTAACCTTTACCCAATCAATTTTTTTACCTAAATTCCTAAGTTTCACAAAAGCTGTTGCTGTTTTGCGACAAAATGCAAAAACTTTCTCATAATCCATACCAGTATCCCAACAGCCTACTATTACAGCATTACCGATAAAACCAGGGTCAACGAGTACTTTTGCTCTTTCAAGCTCTTTTTTATTCGCCCATCTCGCAGATCCAGCGGAATCCAATTTTTTTTTGTAACACTGGAGATAGAATATAGCTGGAGTAAGCAGGCTAATGGCAAAACCGATGAAACTCAAAAATGCGCCAAAACGAAAAAAATTTGGAAATCGCTTCCCGAATTCTCCGTATAAAGCAAGAAATTTGAACGGCGAATAAATATATATACTTCCACTTTTAAAAACAGCTTGTGAGGTTATTAAAGCATTGTAATTAGTTGATTTAGCTAAAGACCCCATTGCCAAATTCTGAAAAAGGCAATTTATTGCAATAAATAGTGTTGCAAAAACTATAAACTTTTTCATTTAAGAACTCCTTGTTATATAAGCTATTTATCTTATATAACTTATATAATGTATTTAATTCTCAGCCTTCATACGGCCTTATTCTAAGATCTGTATGCAGTAAAATGTTGAATTGGTAACCTTCTCTGACTGTTCCTGTTGGTTCAATATCGTTGTTCTTATCAACTTCATTACTGATGCCGTTTAATATCTCACTAATTGCACCAGCAACGGCTTCCTCGCCTGCTGATCTGTTATCATCATCACTGGAACTGCCACTTGATTTATGACTGGAAGCTGTAATCGCACCGGCGAAAATTGCACCAGTAAAAATAGATCTCATTTTCAACCAGGTATGATTTGTATATTTATCACGCAAACCACTATAACCAACTCCATCGACCGACTTATATTCAGGCAGCAAAACACTTTTGCCATTCGGAAAAATTATTCTGGTAAAAGTTACGTCTATTCTTTTACCATTCATTCCCAGCGGCTCACCAATTAATTTACTTCCAGCTGGGATCAAAAGATTTTTCCCTGTCACACTGTCATAAATATTCTGACGAATAATTGCAATAACAGCAGCATTCAAATTATCACTTATCATCGGTGTAACAAGTGTTGCAGGCATAACGCTTCCGGCTTGTAAAACTTCGTTGGCCGGAGCTTTAGTAATCACTTGATTGTAACTGCCATATGACGAAGCCAAAACTGAAGGTAACGGACAAAATATTACTGCAATTCCTATCACTGCAAAAATCATCGTTTTCATCATCAATTACCCCCTACTACTTGAATGTAATTTTCGTCCCCGGAATTGTAATAATGATTTACTGCCGGCTCTGATTTTTTCCCGTTTCTTTGATCCATTGCGGGGATTTTAAAAAATATTTCAGATCTGCGAGCAGCATCATCTTCTTTTGCACGAATAGCCTGTTCTTTTTGAGCATTTTCCCACTCACGTCGCTGACGTTCCATTTCATTTTTTTCAGCGGCAGTTAATGTTCTTTGTTGTGGTTTTATGCTTTCCATATTGCCTTTAGGCTGACTTTGTGGCGCAGTCTGCGCGCTTTCTGATTGAGCAGCCGTCGCAAGTTTTTCCATATCTTCAGGAGTAATGAAAGATGTAGTATTAGTAGTTGTTGTAACCTCTCCAACTGGGGCAGTTTTCTTCTTTTCTTTACCACCAAAAACCAAATACAATATCAAAGCACCAATTACAAAAACAATAACCATAATTACAAATTTATTGATACGTTTGCTTTTTTCCGTAACAGGAGAAATATCAATAGAACTATCTTTATTGTTTTCAATCATCAGCCTCTACCTCTTTTACAGAATTTTCAACATTATCTTCAGCTCCTGATGCAATCTGCAAAATTTCTTTTTGCTCTCTCAATCGTTTTTGACGTAATCGCTCTTTAAGTGATATATAATCTGTTTCCATAGTAACTACTTCTGCCTGTTTCACCCCGGCTTTAGCCGCTTCTACGCTTAAGTCAACTTTATCTTTGCTGTTCAATTTGATTTCATCAGCAGCTGGAATTTTTTTATCTTCACTCTTTCTAAAAATCAAATAGGCTTTTTGTGAATAAACCAACTTAATATTATTCATTACTTTATCAATCTCTAAAAAATTACCCTTTAGACGGTAATTGACAAGCTGTAACTTCTTTTTATCCCATTCATCAAAATAATAGATCGTTGGCATATTATCCTGATTTTCTTTGCGAATCTCAATATATGTTTTCTTACCATTGTCAAAAACAGAACTTGGAATATATTTTTCAACAACATTCTTATTTTTAATACAAGAATAATTTTTATTGATTTTATCTGCTTCACTGCGCGCCTTTTGTGTTAACTGATAATCATACCGAAGTTTATTTAACGCATTTCTTAATCCCTGACGCTTTTCTGCCGCTTCCTCTTCTGGATATGAAAATTTTATAAAATACTCTATATCATCACCAGAAGAAACTACTAACCTGTAACTTCTAACATCAGTATTTACAATTATGTTAGTAGTTGTGCCATATACCAAAGGTTTGATATAAACATGCTGGATATTTCCAATTTGATCTAAGTCAACGGTCCACTGCGTACTATTTCCTGTTGCTATTTTTTGAACTTTTTCTCCTGGTCGAAGCTCAAAATCGGTAACATAGCCAATTTTTGTATCAATGTAATACTGATTTGCCTGATCGTAAGTATAAATGCTGGCAGATCCAACGCGTCTATCCGGCTCATAGACGTAGCCACCAGCAAAAGCCGGATTAGAATTAAAAAGCATTACTAATCCGGCTAATGTTAATGGTAAAAATCTTTTCATCGTCATTTACCGCCTACCCCTTCTTGACTAAATTCAAAGTCTGTTATATACAGCCCCAGCGGATTTAATACAAGATCCTCTTTATTTGATACAGTTTTTTGTTCAATACTGAAATTGCCAGTATAAACAGTTTTGATCGGCTGCATAGAATTTGATTTGTTTATAGTAGTTTCTTCCCAACGAACCTGATATGTATTTTTAGTATTAGCAATCGGATTAACATTCAATATTCGGATTCGAGAATACTCGGAGCCGATTTTTTTTGTAAATTCGTCAAGATATAAATTCTTATACTTTTGTGCCGATTGCGAAGTCAGATATTTAATCCCTTTATCCACATTTTCTTTCAAAACATATTCATCTTTTGGGATTGACCTCATGTTAGTTACAAACTGACTTAAAAAATAGTTTACCTCTGTAGAGGTTACTTTGGTTTTGCCCTGCTCCAGTGCACCCAAGCTCTTGACATAACCAGTTTCTGGGTCCACGTGAATTACATAGGGAATAAAAGTTGATCTTGTAGCAATAAAAATTATTCCAAATATACAAATAATCATTGCCACAATACTCATGTAGGATAGCCTCTGCCATTTTAGGATTTGCAAATCCTTCATAGCCAATAAATTTGCGGCTACCTGCTTTCCCTTGTCTTTCTCTCCTGCATACGTGTTTTCCCTTGAACTACTACTCAAGATTTTTACCACCTTTCTGTACATTTGTTATCCTTTCAGTTCTAAATATATTACAATACTTTTCTGCTGTCAACTGGGGGGGGGCAAATGTTTGATTTTTTGAAACAAAAGTGCTAAAATAACGGAAACGGCGCCGAAAGGCGCAAATCTTAAAAAAATAGAATGCCCACTTACACACATACCTTGTCAGGTATGTGCAGCGGGCTGCTATCGCAGGTTTTGCGTACCGCAAAAAAAAAAATTCAGCGTACCGCTGATGAAATACAAAATACGAGGACCAAACAACTATGGCTACCTACCATATGAAAATGAAAATTGGATATAACGGCTCAACCATGGCACACCTCAATTACATTCGCCGAGAAGGAAAATATAATGACCGTGAAGATATTATTTATACCGAAACTTGTAATCTTCCGTCGTGGGCAGATAACTCCACCGAATTTTGGACCGCGATAAAAGATCACGATTTACGAGCTTGTCGTAAACTTGAATTTGCAATTCCAAATGAAATTTCACATGAAGAACAAATTGATTTTGCACAAAAATTTCTAGCTGAAATTCTTCCCGAACACACTTATAGCTATGCAATCCATGAAACTGATTCTGCTATTCATGGAGAAAAAAATCCACACGTCCATGTAATGTTTTCTGAACGCATTATTGATGAACGTACTGTCAATTTATCTAAAGAAGAATTTTTTAAAAAATACGGTAAAACCACTAAAGGCCGTGTTTATGGTGGATCAAAAAAAGATCGTACCTGGGCGGGCAAAGGCAGAACCGGAAAACTCTACCAAGTCCGCGAAAAATTAGAACATAGAATAAATGAGCTTTATACAGAAAAAAAAATTCAAAAAGCAGTATCCAGCAAAAGCCTGAAAGCTCAAAAAACTCAGCTTCGCCAAATGGGTGCTTATAGCGAATCAGAACAATTCGACCGATTAAAACCAATGCGTCTTGACGATAAAAAGTTTATGGCAAACAAGGATATTATCCGTGCGGCATTACGCGATCCTAAATCTCTGACATTAATCGACGATCCTGAACTCAAAAAACGTATTTTACAGGAAAAATCAAAAATGGCCAAAGCTGAAATTGCAGCAGCCATAGCAGAAATGGATTCCCACTTAACGCCGACTGAAAATGAAAAATTCGTCGCTCTTGAAGAACTGGAAGAATTGCAGAAAAACGCTCTTGCAAAACTTCCCGCTCTCCCTGACAGCGCTGTTATAAATGCCTATAAAAATCGCCTTCTTTTACTGCAACAAACAAAAAAAGAACTGGTTGTCAATAAGGAGCAACCAGTCCGTTTAGCATCTGTAATAAAGGCGATTCAACTTTATAACACCGATATGCAATTTCATAAAAATATAGATCCAATTAAGGAAATTGCTATTGCACAAGCCGGGCTTGAAAAAACAAAAAAAGAACTTGTCATTCTGAAAAAAATGCAACTCGGTAATATTGTTGATAGGCTCATAGATCTCAAAACAAACGGTAAAGTAAAAGAAATATCTGAAAAAATCAGAAGCCAGGAAAGCTTTCTTAAACTCAATCCTCACATAAACACTGATCGCCTGCAAAATTTAAAATCCGAGCTGGATTCACTTCGAAAATCTTATTATTCTCCTGAAATTAAAGAAGAAGCTATCCAACTGGCAGCAATTAATAAAGAGCGCATAGCCTCACTCGAAGAAGTCAGTAGGATATTAGAAACTAACATCAGGCAACTAAAAAACATTCGGCAACTTGACGAATCAGACTTTGAAAAAATCAAAGAATACCAGACTAAAATTTCTTATCTAAATAAAGATAAAACAAAAAAACCGTTTGAAAGTTCTTATAAAAGAGAACGCATTGATCTTCTCAATACTACTATTGACAGGCGCAGTAAAGAATATAGAGATTTGGTATTTAAGATTGCAAAACGCAGCCAGAATATCAATTACTATTACAACAAACTGCTTAATGAAAAAACAAAGGGGGAATTTAAAAAATTAACAGAACAGGCCAGAAGTAAAAAAGATCTTATTGTCTACAATCAAAAGCTTGGCAAAGATACCACAAGTATGCAAAAAGAACTCTTGGAAATCGAACGTAATATCGAACGTTTGAAGCTTCAGTATGGTGGTCAGGTATTGTTAGATCAAGCAAAAAAATTACAACAATCTGAGCTTATGCAGCTGACTAAATTAAAGCAGCAATATACGAAACTGGAAAAAAACATTCAGCGTGACAGTACCAGACGTTATATTTCCGCTACTACAAAAGTCAGCTTAATTAAAGCAAAAAAACTCGCAGATAAACTCCTTGGCAAAGATGATCCGCATGTTGGAGCAGCTCATATTAGAACTGATACACGTGAAAATCAAATTGGTCAAGGTGCGGAACTTTAAATTTAATCGAAAAGAGGAACTTATCATGGAAAAACAACAAGAAATGGTCAAAGTGCTTTGCGTAGATGAAAACGATAATCATTATATTGAAGAAGTACCTGTAGAAGAAATCAACAAGGCAATGGAATATGCAAACAAATTAGATGAACTATCTGCTGAAGAACGTCAGGATATTTTATCCCTTATTGACAAACTCCACCCTGAAGATCTCGAATGCAACCATAATTAAAGCCACAAAGGAGAGCTACTATGGTAAGTCAGACAGATGATTTAAAACTTGTCAGAGGGTTGTTTATAGAACGGTGTCCGATCTGTGGGCGCGAATTTTCATGTAATAAAAGCTACCACGTTTATACATCAATGATTGGACGTCGAAGAACGTATTATTGCTCATATTCCTGCTACAAGCTTCGACCCAATCAAAAAAGTAAACGATAATCCTATATATCAAAGTGAGGTATCAATGCAATGGCTAATAAGACATGGCTTAAATACGAACATAATAATCAATCTATATCAAATGGAATACAATACACTAAAGGAATGATTCATCTTATGCAAGACAGCACACCAATAAAACTATTGGCAGCGTTTAGCTATGATGAAAAACATAAACCAACTGAACGAAATTTATATCAAAATTTAAAAATGGCAATGGGTGATGAAAATATTATACTGGTTGAAACTGAATCAGTTAATATAAATCTTCAAGAAATAACTGAAACCTATCAAGATAAGAGCTTTAAGGACTTAGAATATATGGGTTTTTTACACGATAATGGATCGCTTTCAAGGGCAGTTGATGCTGTAGAAGAATATGGAAAAGAATACGATGTAAATAACAATTTTTTTATTGCTGACACTGATTTCCTGCCATACGTTTTTGCGGTTCGAACTATCGAAGAAACATACTGCAATAACATATTTGAAAAAACATTTACTGCCGATCAAGCGGAAATGGCCAAAAAAAGTCTTGAACGATATATTTCAGAATTTAATATTATTACTTCAAATGTTGATTTATCGTGCTCGGAAAAATGTGATCAAATTAGTAATCTAGCTCATAAAGAATTGGAAGTTTTCGAAAAAAACGCAACAAATACAAATAATATCTCTAATATGAATTATCAAAAGGAATTGACTGATTTTTATATGCGAGGATTAGAAGATAATAAATTTTCTCTTGATTTCGATAGTAACACCATTCAAATCACATCAAATTGCCAAGGTCAATATCATTCTATAGAGGATGTTTTAAAAGCTTATCAAAGAAATAATATATTTCAAGATTGCCATTTTGAAGGAGTAAATTTCAGCAATACTGATTTAAGTGAAGCGCAATTTTCAACCAGGTTATACGGATGCGTCTTTCGCGATTGCAATTTTAGAAATACAAACCTTAAAAATGCAAAATTTTCTGGTTTAATTGTAGACTGTGACTTTACAAATGCAAAGGTAGAAAATTGCACTTTTGAGAAAGTAAAACTAACCAATGTATTAGGCCTTAATAGGAATGCAGAAATTGAAAAAACAAACAAAACTCAAACTAAAACTAAAACAGAACAATATAACCAGGAAAAAGAAACGCTTCTGAAAGAAATTATTGAAAAAATTAAGGAAAAAAAATCTTTTGGTCCTGTTATTGACAGATTTGAACGTTTGCAAAATCCTGTTACTGGTACTAAATACTCTGGTTTTAACAGAATCTATCTTGCCCATCAAATTGAAAATGCTGGTTGGAAAGATCCGCGCTTCATAACTTTTGCCCAGGCAAAAAAACTAGGTTATTACCTGAAGCCAGGACAGCATGCAAGCCGAGTTGTATATAAAGAACCCAAACAAAAAGTTTTCAAACTTGAAGGAGAAGAACTCAAAGCAGCACAAGCCGCTAATAAACCCGAAGAAAAAACAGTCAATTTTTTTGTAAATAAAACATTTCTTGTTTTTAATGCAAATCAATTCAAAAATTTCCCTGAATTAGAAAAATTTACATATTCAACCGAGCAGCAGCATGAAATCATCTCCAATATGAAGGCAAATGCCGCTAAATCTATTAAAATCACTGAAACTGGCGTCGGTCGAGCCTTTTATTCTCCAGGCAAGGATACAATAACCCTGCCATTACCTGCAACGATAAAAAATGATGAAGCAGCAGCACGAAATTTTTTCCATGAGCTTGCTCATGCTACAGGCCATGAATCACGCTTAAATCGCCAGCTAGAGTATCACGAAGAAGAAGTTGTCGCGGAGCTGGCAAGTAGCTTTTTATACAAAGAGTTTGGTTTCCAAAGCTCTGAAGCAGGCGACCATTATTCTAAAGAATATATCCGCGGCTGGGCCCAAGTAGAAAAATCCCTGGACGAAAACCCCAATAATTTAATGAAATATGTAACTTTAGCGGAACAAACTGTTGCTTATATGAAAGAACAGTATGTAGATCGTGAATTGCTGTTAAAGGATCAATTATTAGAAATGCCACAAGAACCAGCCAAAGAAACAAAAATATTTACAGAACAAATCCAACCAGTTGCTCCTGCTTCTATTCAATACTCTATTGAGCCTGCTAAAGAAATATTAATAGAACTGGATAGTAAAAATGGTAAAACTTTCTATGAAGCTGACCGTAATGTTTTGGACTACACCGTAGCAGCCAGAACAAAAAACAAACTACATGAACCCATTGCGTCCTTCGTCAAAGACTACCAACCAATAGGCTTAAAATTTAGATTCTCTGCTGACACTGGTAAAGATCCTCTGCTTTATGGTTTATGCAGCGGTAACCAAAATGTAAAAAACACTCTTTTGCAAGCTATACAGCAGGATATTCAAAAAGCCGCACCAACCACTGTTCGCTATAATCAAAAAGGCTTAGAACGATGAATATTCTCAAAAAACTTAACCACTATCAGATCATCTTCCTGATTACTTTGATATTTGTATGTACTTTTTACGGAATTAAATATCAGGAACGTCAAACAAGCACCGATAAATTCATCACTGCAAAAGTAGTTCGCGTTATAGACGGTGATACAATCGTCTGCCAGGTAGATAATATCCAGCAGCCAGTACGAATGATTGGCATTGATACACCTGAAAGTGTCCATCCTGATACAGAAAAAAATACTGAAGCCGGAAAAGTTGCAAGTTATATCACTAAAAATCTTCTCACTGATAAAACCGTTTGGCTCGAAACCGATATCCAGGTTACAGACAAATATGGCCGTTTATTAGCTTATGTGTGGTTAGAAAAACCGGAGCGGATCTCCGATCAGGCGATAGCTGAAAAAATGTATAACTACATTATTCTAAAAAGCGGCTATGCAAGTTTGCTGACAATACCACCAAATGTAAAATACGCTGATCAATTTAAACAGATTTCAAAAAAATAACCACACTGAGCTTATAGCAATATCTGCTATAAGCTCAAATATTAGATATAAGGAGTAATAAATACAAATGGATCTATACATCACTGAAAAACCCAGCGTTGCTGAAGCGTTGGCTAAATACTTTAATTCCACCGGTGCAAATTTCAAAAAAGAAAAAAACTGCTATAAAGATACAAAAAAGGATATCTTTATTACCTGGGCGGTTGGACACTTGCTATATCAAAATCCTCCTGAAGCGTATAATCCTGAATGGAAAAACTGGAAGCTTGATACCCTGCCCATGATCCCAACGATTTTTAAAAAGACCCCTTATGCAGCCAAAAAAGAACAGTACAAAGCAGTTATATCACTAATTAAAGATGCTACAACAATCATCAACGTCGGCGATCCCGACCGTGAAGGTCAAGTATTGATAGACGAGTTGTTACCGGCAAATAAAAAAGTAAAACGTTTACTGCTTAATGCTCTAGACGAAACATCTATAAGAAAAGCTTTAGATGACATTAAAGACAATAAAGCTTTTGCAGGTTTATCTGCAGCAGGTGATTGCCGCTCTGAAATTGACTGGCTGCTTGGTATGAATCTGACCAGGTTCTTTTCTCTTAAAGCCCGCGAAGGTGGTTATACCACTGTAATGTCTGTTGGCCGCGTCAAAGCTCCCACACTTGCGTTAATCGTAAACAGAGAAGCTGAAATAACTGGTTTTAAAACGCAGAAATATTACAATATTTTTGCGCATCTAAAAATAAACGGCGCCACCGTAAAAGCTTCATTTGTCGGTGACAGGATTACCGATAAGTCTGAAGCTGAAAAAATCGTAACAGCATCCAAAAGCAGCGAACTAAAAGTTACAGACGTTTTCAAAAAATCAAACAAACAGGAAATAAAAGAATTATATAGTCTTGATACACTACAGATCGATGCGGATAAATACTTTGGCTTAAGTGCAGATGATACGTTAAAAACTATCCAAAAACTATATGAAAGCAAGTATTTAAGCTATCCACGAAGCGATTGTAAATATTTGCCTACCAGCCAATTTACCGACTCTCCCAACCTTGTTATAGCTTTTAATGAAGCACAGCTACTTGATATTAAGATTCCTCTACCGAATTTGCGCCCACCTGTATTTAACGATGCGAAAGTGTCTGCACATCACGCTATTGTTCCAACTGGAAAAATTCCAGATCTTTCCACACTCAGCAAAAATGAAAAAGATCTTTATCTGCTAGTCCTCAAAAAATATGCCAGCATATTCTTTCCTGTATATGAATATGAAAGTCACAAAGTTATTTTGACAAATGGCAAATATGATTTTACCTTCACAACGAAGATCACAGTAAATAGCGGTTGGACGGCACTTTATAAGAATATGCCTGTCAGTGATGATGCCGAGCATGAACAAGACAACGAAGTTGAAATTTCTACAGCAGTTAAAGCCGGCACGGCTTATCGCGTTGAAACCTTTGAATTAAAGGATGCTGAAACAAAGCCTCCCAAACGTTACACCGAAGGCAGCCTTATCAAAGCCATGAACAATATCAAAGGAGATACAAAAGAATCAAATGACATCCTATCTAAAATCAAAGGTATAGGAACACCTGCAACCAGGGCAACTATTATTAAGGAACTGATTGCAGGCGAGCAGCTTTCCAAGAAAGGTAAAACTTTAATTCCTACCGAAAAAGGTAAAAATCTTATAGCAATCCTACCCGAAATAATTACCAAAGCCGATTATACAGCAAATATGGAGATTCTTTTGGATCAACTGGAAGCAGGTAAAATTCCCAAACAAAAAATCATAACTGAAGTAACTGATTTTTTAAACACAATTATCAAACAAAAAGACAGCTTAAAAATAGTTAACAAAGACTTTCCCTGCCCTACCTGTAGAAAAGGCTTCCTAATGATTAAATATTATAAAGATCCAGACACAAACACAGTAATAGAATACGCAAAATGCAATAATGCAGAATGCAATCAAATCACGCCAGCTAAGAACAATAAGCCTAAAATAATTACTTGCCCTGGCTGTAAAAAAGGTTTTATGATTTCCAAGAAAAATTCTAAAACAAAAAATATTTTTTATGCTTGTTCTTGCTATCCTGATTGCAAGACAGTTTTGTCTGAAGATGATTTCAATAAAAAACGTGGCTAACTGAAATAAAGTATATTATATGATTTTCCTGCTTTTTCCGCTGCCATTATAGCCGCTTTTCTTTTCGCTTCAAGGGTAATACGAGTAGCTTCGCTACCCTTTCCGCTTTAGTCATTTTCCGGCTATTTAAATGTTCGCGAAAAAGCTAAAAAAATATTCGCAGGGGCTTTACGCAGTTTACGTGCAAGGGTTTATAACCCTTCCTATCCCACGGCTTCTGCCACGTTCGCCGTAGGCTTCGTGTTGTGCCTTTATTGAAAAACAGGAGGAATCAAAATGAAAAAAATGACTAAAGAATTATTAAGCTATATACCAAAAGTATACCGCAACAGTATTATTGATTTTTACAAAGACCAGGATGGTTATTGGTTATCTTTAAAAACAACAGGAGAATATATTTTACAAGGATATTATTCTGATTATCTCATACACGAAGATCGTATTCATGATGTTTTAAAAATACTAAAAGACTGTGCTGTAAAAATACAGAATAACCCAACTCAATAATACCTAATCAATAAATTTAGCTTCCAAAATTAAGATACAAGGGCTTTTCTTTATACTATTAGACCAAGTTGTTGTATGAAGGTCTTAAGGCTCTTAAAACCAGTATTTAAGGCTATAATCAAATTTAATAAAAAAGGACGTGTTTTTTATGAATCTATGTATTTATCGTGGCCGTTTAGTTCGTGATCCACAGGTAAAATATACTACTAGCGGCAAAGTTGTATGCTTATTTTCCCTGGCAGTGTCAAGGGAGTTTAAAAACAAAGAAACAGGAAATTATGATGCCGATTTCATACCTATTGTGATTTGGGGTAAACGAGGCGAATATTTTGGAAAAACTTTAACAAAAGGTATGCCGATATTAGTTCATGGCCGTACACAAACCAGAACATATCAGGATAACGAAGCCCGGACGATTTATGTCAGTGAATGTATTGCAAGTAAAATAGAATTACTTGGAAAATCAAAACCAAATTCGAATGATAATCGTACATTCTTTACCGAAGATCCTGAAGATCCATTTAATGACGATAACTACCCACCTTTAGATCTACGCTATGAAAATGAGGAAATACCATTCTAATAAAACAAAACCAGCTGTCTTAATTGGCAGCTGGTTTTCCTTCTAATAACGCAAATCAATTTTTGAAAATTGAACTTCGATATTTTCAATATCATTATTACATATAAAAAAATTTTCTACTCCCTGACGAGCAGTTTCTTGTTCCATCATTGGAGATATAGTAACACCACTTATTGCCTCTTTTGCAAAAGGTATTTCTAAATGAGGGACAATTAACCCACTCGGACCAATGTGAAAATTAAAAAAATCTTTACTCATCTCATCAGCAAAATCAGATTTTTTATAGGGTGCTTCTATAATAAAACGAAATTCATCTTCATGTTTAAAGGCAGGATTTTTAAAAAACATGCAACGATCACTAATAAAATCTGCTAAATCATCTTGAAACGAATCTATCCAACTTTCGTCTGAAGTGTTCCCTTTTCCAGTAGAATCAATATCATATTTATTACTCAACCGTATTATTTCATCCTTAATTTGCCTTACTTGCTCTTCCTCATCGTAAATTACCTTTCCATATGTAATTTTACAACCTTCATTTGGTAATATGCCACGCATTGAATTAATAAACTTCTCAGTATTAATACCAAAATTATATCCTTGATAATGATTATTTTTACTATAATAACACCATAAACTATGACTATCCCGTTTTAAAGAAGTGCATAAAAGATAATATCTTTTTATCTTGATACAATTTTTCACAATCAATCCTTTTTTTTGTCTTTCTATCCTTATGTTATTATAAGGTGGCAACAGATAATCTATAAAACGTTCATTTTTTTCTGTGTTCACTTCAATATTCGCACCTTTTATTGCTTTCAAAAACACTTTTTTTATATATACATATTCGGATTTATCATTCATAAACTGACAATCACTAAACCACAACTTATTGTCTTTAAAAATAGACATAAAATTATTTGGTGAAGTATAGTGAAAAACAGTTTTTGGACCTATTGTTCTTGCGGGATTACCCTTTACATTCTTACCATCAAAATAGCTTATTTCCATGTAAATTCCTGCTTTCTCAATAAGAATTTTATCAATATTTCTGCTACCATAAATTGAACCTATCAAGGTATCTTCTAAATGTCTTGGCATTAATGCCTGTCATTTCTTCAACATTCTTTATACTGCTACCATTTTTATATAAATCTATCGCGTGCTTCAGCCGCGGATCATTTTCACTAAAAAGACGTTTACGTCCGGTGTATTTGCCGGCACTCTTGGCAATTTCTATTCCCTGCTGCTGACGTTCCCTTATTTTTTTCCATTCACTCTCAGCCTGGTACTTATAAAGCTCAATAATCAAATTATTTATAAGGCGCCTTAAATTGGTATCTTCTATTCCCTTTAAAGACGGAAGATTTAATACTTCGATAGTAGCACCTTTATTTTGTATTTTATACATGATATCAGTAAGATCTTTATTATTCCTTCCCAGGCGATCCAATTCAGCCACAACTACAATATCATCTTCTCTGATATACTCTAACATTTTTTGTAGTTCCGGACGTTTATGAGTAGTGCCGGATATCTTATCACAAAAAATTTTATCACAATCCTTCAGTAGCTCCAGCTGACGATCTAATTTTTGATCCGTGGTACTTACTCTGGCATAACCAATTTTTGACATGAAAACCACCTCTAATTTTGTCCAACCCTATTGTCCCTAATATTATACAGCGAAATAGAGATAAAAAAAACAGCCAATAGGGTGTACCCTATTGACTGGTTTTTAGAATATAGAATCACTTGACTATAGTTTCTTGAATTAGTGTTTCCGATATTTTTAGACACTTTCCATCCTTCCATTTTTCATACACTTCATCGAACCCTTTACAATCCTTCTTTAACACAACATCATCACCAATATAAATTTCTATAGGATTTATTTCTACATTTCTTGACTTCTCTGACAACGCTGCTTCAAATAAAACAAATCCAGGAATAGATGGTTGCTCTTTTTTATCAATCTTAGTCCACCAATTATTTACCTTATGCCTAATAATTTTCTTAATCTCTTTTTTCTCATCTTCACTTAAACGAGCCCCTAAAATAAGCCCGACTAACTGCGTAGAATTATAATGAAATAACCGTTCATAATTAGAAAATTCAGCCTCACTACACAGCCATGGTGATAGCGCTGGTAAAATTAATCTGGTTTCTTTTTCATACTCCCAACACTTTGCTTTTTCTAAATATGGTTGTTCTAACTTTTTACAATACTCCAACCGTTCTTCTTCATTTTCAAAAACTTTCCCTGAAACAGATTTTGGGAAACACAAAAAAGCATTATTTGTAGTACCAGAAAGTCCATATACAACTTCCCTCATTTTGAATTTATTGCCACAGGCAGCAACTACTGAATCTCTTTTAATAGATGTTTTTTCATTTGAAGGAGATTGGAAAATGTAACCATCTTGAGTATTAAAAATCAAACAATAACCTCTATGTTTATTTGCATAATGTGACCACATCAAATAGTTGTCGTTCTCTTTTGTAAATGAAACAAAATATCTTTTACTAGGCTTATACATAGCTACATAATCTTTTAATAATTTCACCAGTATAAAACATGCCTCTCCCTGTGACGATAGATGGAACTTATTAATGCACTCAATAAAACTATCATTTTGAACTTCATCAAATGTTATCGGAGATATATTTGTAAGATACTCAGAAAATATATCTATATATTCTTTTATGACAGCTGCAGGAATACCATTCCACGCACTACTTAATAATCTCATCCAACTATCCTTATCTTGCTCAAACTCAAAGAATACTTTTCCCTCATAAGGGTCATTACTTTCCTCACCTGAAGCAAAATAAATTTCATCATATATTAACTCTTTTATTGATAATTGATTGAATGGTCTATACCGATAACAAAACATTTATTTCTTACCCTTTCATAAAATTACTTCGATTCTATTACTGTTATATAGCAAGTCAATGAATAAGATAGGACCTTTATTACCGCTCTAATTCATAATTATTTTTTCGCCTGGCTATATCCATTTTCTTTTTTTCAATAGTATGCTCCAAAAGTCTTGTTCTATTACCTACAGCTCTACTTATCTTTTCAACTCTCTCTTTATCCAAATAGGGGCTTGTAGACAATACATCATAAACAATTTTTGAACACAGCTTTAACTTAGTATCATCAATATGTTTAAACGACTTTACCAATTTGATTTGTTCTTGCTGGGAAGATTTGAAGGGTACTACTTTTTGTGGATCACCAATTTCAGAATTTAACGCTTCAGACCAAAGGCTTGTTCCATTATCAAAAATTGGTGCCGGTCCTACAAATTCTAATGTGTTCACATCTCTGATAAATCCAAAATTTCCATAATGGCGATCTGTATTTTCAATGATATAGTCAACTATCAAAATGTTGTCTATAAATTCTTTAGCTCCAGGTATTTTTAATTTATCACAGCATTTCAAAAAATGTGCGTATTCTGATTCATGATTTAACTTTGGTGTAGCATTTCTTATTTGCACTGCTGGTACATATTCAGTATCAGGTGTGATAAAGTTTTTACAATAACACAATGGTCGGTTATCTTCCAGCTTTATTTCATACTTTACATGCGGTATATTTAAAATTTCCAATATCTTCGATGCAGCAACTTCATTATAAGGCTGTTGCAGTAAAGGAACAGATCCTGCTTTAAATAAATATCGTTCTCCATCAATGATTACCCATTTCTTTTTTAGCCAGCCATTACTAGACGCATCAGGCGATCTTAAATCCAACTGTTTTTTTGATTGGCTACGTTCAAAAAAAGCATTACCCAAATCACCAGAAAATTCATTAGTAAAGAAATTAACATCTTTCCATTCAATAGTATTTCCTACAGGTTTTAACCAATATTGATCAGATAAACTTAGTCCCAAGCTCTTTGCAGATAAAGCCTGCGGCGTTTCTACATCATATGTATGCAAAATATAATTAAGACCATCCCGGCTTGCCGGTATGGATCTGTTATGCCACCATTTATTTAATTGTGCTTTTATATCCTTATCATTATCAATACCAACGGGCAAATATTTTATGTCTTTGACTTCTATAACTTCATCTATTAATCCGTTTTCGTTGATTTTTACATCTACTAACTCTTTATTTTTATTCATTAAAGTGTACTTATTCAAAATACTCACCACCTTCTGCACTATTATTATATTATATCATAAAACCCTTGCGGAAAATATTTCCCAAGGGTTTGGCTTTTTATAAAAGAAACAGTTCACTCTCAGTTCTGCACCTTTATTTTTTGTAAGCGTTCTATTCTATTTTCGACCAGCGGATGCGTGGAAAACAGTTGTGTAAAAATATTACCTTGTTCTACGTAAGGCGCAATATATTCCAGAAAACGTATCATTGAATCGCCATATCTAAGATTGCTGGCAAATTCATCTGCTCTGTATTCAGTTCTTCTGCAATTCATCAGATACACAAAATCGAAAATTTTATTACCTATCCAATTTATGGCAATAAGCGGCAAACATGCTAACTGCACAGCCCACATAAACAGCGCACTCATTAATCCAAGAATGGGAATAAACCTTAAAATCATAACCACTACTCTTGCGATTTGCATAAATATATAATTGGCCCAATAACAAATTTGAATAGGATAACTTCCGGCAATAATAGCAATCGAAACCATACTGTCCCCGTAATGCAGATGACCTAATTCATGAGCTAATACTGTTTGCAGCATTTCAGGTTCTGCACGCAAAAGCCCTGCTGTAACAACAATAGTTTTATGACCTAATGCCATTGCATTTACAACTTCAGAATTATTAATAAATAAATTAAAATCTTTGGCAGTCAAATTTTGATTAGTGTTTTTATTATAAGCGATCAACACTTCTTCAAGATTACTACTTATATATTCAAGATCAGTACCTTTTGCTTTTCTTGCCTTCAAAAAAACAGTAGATATAAAACTGCCAATAGGACTATATCCAATAGTAGTAAATGTAAACACTACATAGAACGCACACAAATAGTAAAAATCCGGATGAAATTGGCGTGCAAATATGCTTGTACTATTCCCTATCTTTAAAAATAACATTATAAGGCTATGTGCAAACTGAAAAAATATCCCAACTAAAAAAGTATGAAAGATCATATTAATCAATATAAGAAACATAAGAAATTCCTCTCAAATTCTAAAAATTAAAGAATTATCTCCCTCAGATCCTGATGCTCAATCCAATAAACTGCTTTTACTTCTTCCTTAAACGCCTTCGTTCCTTTGAACATTGCCATAAGATGTCTTTTCTTCTGATCTTCAGTAAGCATAAATTTTTTACGGCCATATTCAGCACGGAATTCTCTAAATTGTTCATGTACTTTTTCTCTAATGTCATAAGCCCAGTTAACTTGTTTGGGAGTCCCCTTCAATTTAGGCAGACCATCTGCAGATACTTTTGCGTCTGCAGCAGCACATTTTGGGCAGAGATTGTTTTTCACCATATCAACTATGAACTGATCAGCATTATCATTGACACTGACCTCATGCTGACAAACACACATCACTATCATTTTAGTACTCCAATTCCCTATAGTGATCATTTAGCTCGCCGGTTAAATTCATGTTCCGCAAATCATCCGGCTCAACAATAAGATCACCATTGTGATGATTAACCCGAACTCCTTCTGGAATATCTATTCCATCTAAAACAGCAGCAGCAGCTCGTTTAGCTGTAATGTCTGATACTTCATTGTGAATAATTAACATAATATTATACCCCAAATACCTAACCTAATTGAAATTATAATGCTTAATGGATCTGCCACAAAATCATTCTTCCAAATATATAATAACTATACTTAAATTATACCACAAAAACCCTTGAAAAGCACGTTTTTTCAAGGGTTTTCGCCATTTTCAGCATAACATAAAGCAGTTATTTTTCAGCAAAAATAACTGTAACTATCAATTAATCTCTTCTATTTAAATTTTGCTATTTTTGTTCTTTTGCAATGGATTATTCTTTTGGCCCAGCTGGCTGCAGCCGGAATAACCTGGATATTTTATTTACACTTTTTGTAATTCTCAAAACTTTTGAAGGATACAAAATTCTTTTGCTTGATCCGTGACATAGAAGCAGACAATTTCCTTGTGTCTGCTTTGATTTTTTAGGTTTTAAACGCTGTCGTTGTTGCATTTTAGCGGCCGCGTCCTGTCGGTGCAAGGGTAATACAAAGCTTGCCAATGGCTGCGCCCTTGCACTCGGTCCGCTTTCCCGCTTTTTAATGCCCAACGACAGCGGGAAGCCCCCCGCCGGGGGGGCTTAGGGCTGGTCGTGAAATTGGTGAAGTGTCGCTAAAAATAAGGGGGTAGTGTATGGGTTAAGCGATTACGGTGATTAGTATTTTTGATTTTTAAATTTACTTTGAATGGAGTGTATGAATTATGAATAATATCGAAGTGACTGGCAGATTAACTAAAGACCCGGAAATCAAATATACTGCTACTGGCGTAGCCGTAGCTAAATTTAGATTAGCAGAAAACCTCTACAATAAAAAAGAAGGCAAGCAGGACGCTCAATTTCATAATATTGTAGCGTTCGGAAAAACTGCTGAAAATATTGGCAACACGTTGTCTAAAGGTAGAAAAATCCACGTTAGCGGGTCGGTGAAACATTCAAATTATTTGAAAGACGAGGAACGCAGGACCTTTACAGATATTGTTGTACGTACTTTTGAATATTGTGACAGTAAACATGGCACTACACCGAAACCAGCGGCGTGATTACATACAGAGAGGGCAAAAGCCCTCTCTGACTTAAATAAACATTTGAAGGGGCATACTATGAATTTGAATATTTCTAAAATGGAGCAATTTTCTAAAATGCAGATTGAGTGTTTAGAAATGATGCAAGGATTGATTGCCTATGATAAGGAAGAATCAGCAAAAGGTACGATAACACCGACTAATACCAAATTGGTAGAAGCCTTCATAGACACGCAGAAAAAAGCATTGCAGGCGTTTACCGACCTTTTAGAAAAGCATAAACCTGCTCTGCAGGCAATTCAAAAAGAAAGTCGCAAAAAGGCAGAAGCGGAACGCAAGGAAAAAGAAAAGGCAAAAAAAGCTATAAAAGAGGAAGGTAGCCTGTTTTCCTGTATTGAACCTGCGACTATTGAAGTGGAAAAATCAGAAGAAGAACCTTTGCTGGGTGAATATGATATTGAGGAGAATGATTGTGATGACGAAACGTGAAATATGCAGACGTATAAAGCTCTATAAAAAACTTATTGAACTTTGCCAGCGTTCCAAAATAAACGAGTGTAAAAAAGCTATTAATATTTGGTACTGGCAACAAAAAATAGAAAATCTGTCTGCTTTGCTGGATAATAATAACAGTAAAAAAACGGCTTAATAAGTTTTATGTAAGAGTTGTCTATTTTCTAATTACTTTATAAAAGGAGAGAATTATGCAATTATTAGGTGAATCTAATTTTGAAATTTATAGTCGATATTTTTCTCAATATGGTTGGTATTGGTATGGTAATACAGATAGTAATATTACTTTGTTAACCAGCAAAAGTTCTTCGCTGACTTATGCAATGTGTAGGTTTTGCAACAGACTGTTTATGATTTCGCGTAATATAAAAAATATGAAGGAAGTAATTTGTCCGAATTGTGGAAAAACACACAAAAAAGAAGGTTATGTGTATTCTGCAAAAAGCGAAACAATATTTCCATTAAATGCTAGTATGAAATTATATGAAATGAAAGACAAACTGGAATTAAGAATAAAATATATTGGATTATTGTGGAATGAAACCCCAGCCCCAAATTATGAAAAAATTTATGGATTAAAAGAAAAATTTGTATTCGACATTAAAAACCACAGTTGCACTTGGCAAAAAGGTAGACCTTATTGGGATAGAGAAAAAAAGAAAATTGTTTATAAATATGTTGACTTTAATATTGGATTTATTACGTCAGACTATGAAAATATTATTGAGAATAGTGTATTAAGTTATATTTATAAACATCACAAAATTTATGGCACTTCTATAAATTGTATGCTTAAAGAATTACGTAACGCTGTTAATAAAAAAATGATTGAAAGAGGTATGACAAAAAGAAATTTATATATTGCAGGGACGAATAACAGACTGTTTATTGGCAATATTTTAAATATTGCCAATAAAATTAGATGTTGGGATATGCCCAATGTAAAAGCATTAGCTGGAGATTTTAAAAAGTGGTATCAGCAAAGTCAACTTGATAATAGGCATATTTTTCAAGAAAGGTGGGAAGAAAAGTTATACGAAGAAGTAAATAAGGGTAGAAGCTATCATAATGTAATGTTAGAACTATTTAAATTCCCTAATATATCTATAGTTAGGAAAAATCTTTGTATAGATAATATTGCTAAATTATATGTTGCTTATAATAACTGTAATAATATTGGAATAGCGAGCAAGTGCTATAATATTTTGCAATCTATTCCGTCAAAAGAGCTTTTTTATAATGCAGGGGAAGATTATTATAAAAGTACAATTTGTGAATTTTTGGAGACTTTTTACAGCAAATATTCTTATTTAGATAAAGAAATGATTATAAAAAAACGAGGTATAATAAGCGATATTATGAGATTGTATAAACTGGCTACTCCCAAAATTATAGAAGAAATAAATAGTAAGTACCAATCTTTAAATGAACTTCACGATTTTCTTTCTATCGAAATAGCCAAATTGCCTTCTAATGAATATTTGTTCCCAATTCCTGAACATATAAAAAGGCGTATTGATATGCAGATTCAAAATTTTAATATGAATATCTTGTCGAAATATAGTGATTTAAAAAAATATGCTACGGTGTTAAAGAACTGTGGTGCAGGTTATAAAAACAGTTTAGGGGTAAAAGAACAAATTGTGGGTGTCACAGATAGCAAAGGAAAAATTGTAGCTATGTTAGATATTAAAGAAGGAAAAATTGTTCAGGCAAAAATATTTGATAATGAAAAGGCTAGTTTAATCCCTAATCTTAATCAGGCACTTATTGAATTTAGTGAAAAAGCTAAGTTAAAAATCAAAACCAATGACATTGATATTTCAAAAACAATAGCTAATGTAGCTTAAAGGAGTAGATATAATGAATAACCGTTGGAACAAAAAAGAACCTAAAATTATCTATAAACCAAGAGAACTAAATACTTTTGAAAGAATGAGGATTTATTCTGAAATAGACAAACAATATATTTTAGAAGATATAAAATCTTACGCAGAATCTGAAGAACTGATTTCAGATAGAGGAATGCGATTAGTTAATTGGAACGCAATATATAATATATATGTTAATGAGGCAACAATGGAATATTCTCAATTTGAAAATATGAAAAATGCAATAAATTTATATTTAGAATGTCATAAAGAGGAAAACCTTGATAAAGATTTTTATGTAGTCGAAATTGAAGAAGCATACACTACACACGTAGAAATTTTAGCCAAAAATGAATATGAGGCAGAGGAACTTATAGAGGAAAAATATAATCAAGGACTATATTTTGAGGATTTAAGAAAGGAATGGGTAACTAATTTCTTCGCTACAAAAGTGAGAGAGGCAGATGTGATAGTAGAAGCACGCAAAAACTACAACTATAATGCTATTGCCTAAAATAATTCAAAATATAATTACATTGAAAAGCTCACCTAACGGTGGGCTTTTTTGCGCCTTTAGCGGAGTGCAAATAACCCTAATCTTAACCACTGGTATGTTATTTGCTCCATTCCAAGTATTAGTTGCGACAACAGACAGAATAAGCTTAACAGCATATTCAGACTGTTCCCGTATCGCTTCATGCAGCATATCGCCATTAGGAACGCTCTATACTGCAAATTTAGCCGTGAGGAGCAGGAACGCAGGCTCAATTATCGCCTGACAGGTACGGGAACAAGGTAGATCTATACAATTTTTCTGCTTTTTCCGCTGCCATTATAGCCGCTTTTCCTTTCGCTTCAAGGGCAATGCGAGTAGCTTCGCTACCCTTTCCGCTTTAGTCATTTTCCGGCTATTTAAATGTTCGCGAAAAAGCTAAAAAAATATTCGCAGGGGCTTTACGCAGTTTACGTGCAAGGGTTTATAACCCTTCCTATCCCACGGCTTCTGCCACGTTCGCCGTAAGCTTCGTGTTGAGCCTTTATTTTTTACAAGGAGTGTTCTATATGATAACAGAAAAAGATACCGCTATAGTACATATCAAAAAAGTAATGTACATGATCGACAAACTAACCGGTAATGGTTACCGCTCTGCTGAAAGTGTTTTTGTTGATTTTCTAACTTTATCAGCTTGTTCTTACAGTAATGTTTTCGACCTAACAAATAAAGAAACAAGAGAAAAACGATATTTAGATATAGTAAAAAAATACAAAAAAGAAGAATTAAATTATTTTTCTACAGCTTTAGGAGAGCTTGTGATGGCCGCAGAAATTTACTTGCAACACGGTTATATAAAAGACATTTTGGGATATATATATACTTCCAGGCAATATTATAAAAAAGCTATGGGGCAATACTTTACACCAGACAATATAGCTATTTTTATGACCGAAATTATCAACGGTGATTTTAAACCGCTTGAAAAGGAAGATTTTATTTCTGTCAGTGAGCCAACATGCGGGTCCGGCGTTATGATTTTAGCATTTGCTCAAAATATGTTGAAAAAAGAAATCAATTATCAGAATTCTATGTTCGCCGATGCGTGGGATTTAGACCAAACCTGCGCTCTTATGGCTTATGTACAATTTTCTATTTATAACATTCCCGCAATAGTAACTCACGGTGATAGCCTTTCTCTAAAAGCATATTCAAAATGGATAACACCAATGTATTTTATTAACGATTTCCCCGGAAAACAGAAACGAAAGGAAATGATTAATACTTTAAGGAAACTCCTTATCGATACCGACCAATCATCTAAAAACAATAGTCATCTGCAAATTGAGGAATCGGCAATAGCTGCTACACCTGACATTGATATGCAAAGCATCAGGGAAAAATTTAAATTGCAGTCGCTTTTTAATGAGGCTATATAACAAAAATCTGTATACCAAATCGGTATACAGATTTTTGTTATATATGTTATGTAATGTCAACAACAGTCATTTTATGTTTATGTGCATATTCATCCAGATCAGCCTGGGCTTCTTCTATGGAATTTCTCCAAGGCAAAACAGTAACGCCTTTACCGGAACTGCAGTCATTTATTCTCTCCCATTTTTTATTTCATAAAATTGACATTTGCTAAATTCTTTAGAACATACTTTATCCCATTGAAGTCCCGGCAACAATTTTTCGCATTTTTTACATTCAACAGAGCCAATACTCCCATGAAGCCAAAACCCGCGATAAAATGGGCATTTACTTTTATACCACGGTTTTCCATCTTTTACATAAACAGCACCAAATGCATTCTTATCGACAACTTCTGTTATCCACCGAACAGGAAGGTTTTGGGATAACAAGTATTTTCTCACATCATTTACCCATGTAAACTGTTCTACTTCTTGTTCACCTATATTGAATAATGAACCTTGACACGGTTTCATAAGTTACCTCCCTTCACAATTTAATTAAATATATCGGACACATAATATAATTTATATATTTTTTAAATATAGTTTTTCAACCATCTGAAGCAAGTTTTGATAATCTTCCAAATTTCCAGAACCTTGCCAAATATCTATATCAGTTAACTCCTTAATTTTTTGCTTCAGCTCTCTTTTGTTATTTTCCATCAAATCAAAAACTCTCAAAAAATTATTATAACGATCTTCTAAATCTTTATAGAACTCCAGCTTCGGATCACCTTCATTCGTTTCAGCTATTTTTGACTGGTAATAGGATATTTTTTCGCTGATACTGCTACGTGTTACTTCTGTTATTGCTGTTATCATAGTATCTTTTGCAGTAGACAGCTCCACAACTGCTTGCTGAATTACAGCAACACTATTTTGGATCTCAGCCTGTAAAGTTTCTTGAATGACACTGGTTATTTTATTGTAATACTCGCCAAGTACAGCTTGCTTTTCATCTTCCATTTTTTGACGTTCTTCTTCCGCAGCAGCCCTTTGCAGTTCTTCTTTTTTTAGCCTTTGTTGCTCGATTTTTTCTGTGGCAGCCTGCCATTCTTCCTCATTTTCAAAAAATGCCTGACAAAAACCAAATTCATGCTGATAACTTCCATCTTCGCTGACTGTTAATAGTTGCCGGCAATATGGACATAAATAACCAGTTTCAATTTCTCCGTCAACTTCTGGGAAAGGCGTTACTTCCTCACTATTAAAATCGTTTTTCTCAATGTCTTCGCTAAATGGCGATTCATTTTCTATATCCTGATTTTCAAACATTTTTTACTCCTTTTTATTATTTATGTTATATAGCTTATATATGGTATATAAGCTATATAACATAAATTTTCAATCACGGTAAAGTTTATCATATTCCTTTATCTTACTAGCATTTTCGACGATATACTGCTCAAAAAACTCTGAAACTATCTCGCTTATGCTTTTTCGATCAATGTATGATATTTTCTTTATATCATCATAAACGCTCGGCAGCACTGCAAGGCTAATACATTTTTTTATTTCACGCTGAGCTTTCGGACGACCGCGCCCATCACTTTCATTCTTTTTAGGCAATGGCGTTGATATCATCGCAGCTACGACGCTGGTTTGCCGTCGATTTTCTCTATCTGCAAATCCACTCATATCCGCTTCATCCCTTCGCTTTTGAAATTATATAATCACTTACTTTACCATATTCTGTTGCAACATCATTTTTAGGTGACTGCTCACTTACTGATAATCCTGTATAAACACCTTTTTTTGCTATAGCCATCTTTTTAACTACGCCGATCACATTATGTTTTTGACTTAACGCCTGAAGTATCTCATTATCATCTTTTACTCGCTTTTCAAACATAGTGGCTACTACGCCCATAACGCTTAGTTGTGGGTTGATAAGTGCTTTTACCTCTGCAATGCTTTCCATAAGAAGTTCCACGCCTCTATAGGCCAAATAATCGGTTTTAACAGGTATTACAACATAATCACTACAAGCCAGAGCGTTTATTGTTAATAATCCAAGTTGAGGCGGGCAATCCAGTAAAATAAAATCGTATTTATCCAATACTGGTGCTATTGCCCTTTTTAATATAGTCTCTCTCATGGCTCGACCAATCATCTCTATTTCCATTTGTGCAAGTTCCAGGCGCGACGTACAGATATCTAAATTTATCTGTAAAGAAAGAATGCACTTTTCTATATCACTGCCTTCTTTTTTTAATGCAGTGACTATCGTATTATCATATTCAAATGGTTCCAATCCCGCACTAATTGTTAAACTTGCCTGGCTGTCAAGATCAATAATTAATGTCCTTTTACCTTTTTTTGCAAGTGCTACCCCAACATTATATGTACTGGTTGTCTTTGCTACTCCACCTTTTTGATTTGCAAAAGCTATTACAGTTCCCACGAAATCACTCCTTCTATAATTTTGCTATATAAGTTATATATCATATATAACTTATATAGCTTATATACCCTTATGAACAATATTTTCCCAAATACTAGGAGCTTCCTGCTCCATTTCTTCTAACACATGAGCATAAATATTAAGAGTTACAATCACACTGCTATGACCAAGCCGTTCAGATACCACTTTCGGGCTTACACCATTTTTCAATAACAACGTTGCGTGTGTATGCCGCATACAATGAATAGTATAATCTTCTGATATTTCCGCTGCTGCCACCATCTTAGAAAAATAACGTTTGCGAAAATTGGATACTGAAAATGCCTTACCAAATGTATTAGTAAAACATAAAAAATGCTTGTTATCATACTGATCGCCAAGATTATCGGCATACTGCTTCTGATAATCTCTAAAAGCAAGCAGTTCTTTCATAGTACTACTGTCAATACTAATGCTTCTTACTGACTTTTCTGTTTTTGGATCATCAAATATGCAATCTTCATCCACAGTATCAATAATCTGCGTTTTTACGCTTACAACATTTTTTTCAAAATCCACATTAAACCATGATAATCCGCGAAGTTCACCAATTCTCATACCACTTGCCAACGCTAAATTAATCAAATTATAAAAACTTTTTATATAATATTCTGTTCCCTCATTTCGATTTAAAAATTTTGGGTTTTTTATGCCATGGTAAATATACCGACCTGACTTGACTATTTCTAAAAATCTTGTTGTTTGTTCTTCGTTTAATACCACTGGCTTCTTCTTAGTTTTCTTTGGTGCTTTAGTCCCCTCTATAGGATTCTCTGTCATAAGATTATTTTTTATGGCACTGTCCAGAGTAATTTTCAGATAAGTACGTATACGTCTTACACTATCAGGTGCCAATCCCTGATTATTTTGTCCACCGTTGACTAAAAGATCATTAAAAAACTCTTGCAAAACAATAGCTGTCAAATCTCTTAATTTTATTGCTCCTAAGCTTTCTACAGCATATTGTAGCCTTTGCTTATAGTTATCATATGTCTTTATTTTCACCGTTGGTTTGACAAATAACTCTAACCATTTCTCAATCCACTCTTTTAAAGTTATTTTGTCTAACAGCAGTATCTCTTTACTATAATTTTCCTTAAACTTTTCAAATTTATCCTTTAGTTCTTTTCGGCTCCTGGCAGTAAATGACTTTCTTTTTTTTACTCCATTTATGGTATAGTTACCTTCCCACACCCAAACATTTTTGGATTGAGAAAAATACATACTTCCTTCGCCCCAAGCCCGTCTATTCGCCATGTTTTACATCTTCCGTTTGATCTGAACAAAATTCTTCAACCCATGCTGCAGGAATTAAAATTTTCTTTCCGATTTGTTTTGAAGGAATTAACCCTGCACGAATATTTCTGTACACCTGCTGATGAGATATAACACCTTCTCCTAAATAATCCATTAATTGAGATACTGTAAAAAATCTTCTTTTTTCTTCCATATGCTTTACCCCTTTTCTTTGATTTTATTCTGTATCTATCGCGATCTTATTGTCCTAAAAGTTTTTGCATATTCTGCATAGCTTCTAACGCCGTACATATTTTCTTACTTTTTTTCCCTTTGTCATTTATAACCGCCAACATCACTTCTTGATTAGGTAATTTTTCTGCTAAAAGTGCCAAATGCCGACTTATTTTTATAAAACGCACATCCCTATTATTGTTATTCAAATTCCAATCGTTTATATATACAATTAAATCTTTCTGATCTAACATTGTTATTAACCCTACAGAAATTAGGGTCAACAAATCCTGCTCGCTTGCATTTGTCTGCCTCATTGTAGCTAATACATCAACTATACCGAAATCATCAGCATCAGCATTAAGATGAATATACAAAGCCTGTACTACACCATTCAATCTTAAGAACCTGGTTGACTTAATTAAATGCTTACTTATAACAAATGAATCTTTCAATATTTTTTCACTCCCTTTTATGTTATAATAATCTAATATAACAATATTCTCATGCTTCTCATTTTTGTTCTCTTTTGTAGAATTATATCATTCTGTTTTGCAGAAAACAAGGGGTGTATTATGCTTTTTTCTGAAAAAATTACTGCAAATTTCAAAAAAACACGTTTAGCTTATGACTTTTCAATAAAAAATATCAGCGACTTACTGGATCTAAAAACAACTTCAGTAATCGGCAATATTGAAACCAGTAAAGGAACTCCATCATTAAATTTATTGATTAAATTTGCTCTTACATTTGGAGTATCCATAGATTGGCTCTTAGGTTTCTCTGATATTATTTTCACTCCTGCATCTGTGTCTGTTGCGGAAAAAGATCTTGAAAATCGTCTATCAAATTCTGATACATCTTTAGCCTTGCATATGTTATTGAACAATTACGATAAATGGCAAGATCCAAATATTCGCCAGCAGCACTATAGTTTAGCTGTTCGAGCTAATATAATTGCATTGTCAAACTGGGTTCTTCAAAATCCAAAACCAGACTTAAAAAATAAACTGCGATACAACACCCTAGAAAATTTAGTAAAAGTGCAATCCACTAACCCTATTTTTAATATAGAAAATGAATAAAAAAATGCACCAGGTTTTAACTGGTGCATTTTTTTCGTTTAAATTTATTTCCATTCTATTATACTCAACATTTATGCTTATTTTTTGCGATAATAATTATTATATAGCATTAAAAAATAACAACTGGGATTCACTGTGAAAAACATGAGTAATAAAAAACTAGGTTTTAAGCCATCTTTAGCCTTTATTTTTATGACAATAATTACTATATGGCATTAAAAAACAATAGCTGGGATTCACTGTGAAAAACATGTACAAGTCAAGTCAAGTAAAGTAATAATAATAATAATAAAGTCTTAAAACTTTAGTATTATTATTATTATTACTTTACTACTTATTACGTTAGTATTTATAAAGACCTTAAAGTCAGTTTTGTGGATAATGTGGATAATGTGGATAATTATTGAACTGAACTCATTTTTTATCTTTTTTTTAAAAAAAGACCGCCTAAATTACCGTCAAAACAAAAAAAGCACTTACGTTATTAGCGTAAGTGCGCTTGTTTCCTGGTGGGCCCAGCTGGGTTCGAACCAGCGACCAACCGGTTATGAGCCGGTGGCTCTACCACTGAGCTATAGGCCCATAGTACCATGCGTTGTCTCAATGGTCAACAGTAATATTCTAAACAAATTTGGTCGAGTTGTCAAGCTAAACCGATTATTCCAAGAAGTCTTTTAACCGTTTACTGCGGCTTGGATGACGCAGCTTACGTAAAGCTTTGGCCTCGATTTGACGAATACGTTCTCTGGTTACACCAAAATGCTGCCCTACTTCTTCCAGGGTACGTGAACGCCCGTCTTCCAAACCAAAACGCAGTTCTAAAACCTTCTTTTCACGCACAGTCAGTGTTTCCAAGACTTCTTCCAACTGCTCACGCAATAAAGTGAACGAAGCAGCATCAGCTGGTGCCGGTGCATCATGATCTTCAATAAAATCCCCCAAATGCGAATCTTCTTCTTCACCGATAGGAGTTTCCAATGATACCGGTTCCTGTGCGATTTTCATAATCTCACGAACACGATCAACAGTAGTATCCATTTCCTTTGCAATCTCTTCCGGCATAGGTTCCCGCCCAAGTTCCTGCAGCAGTTGACGTGATACGCGAATCAGTTTATTGATTGTTTCAACCATATGCACAGGTATACGAATGGTGCGGGCCTGGTCAGCAATAGCGCGTGTAATAGCCTGACGAATCCACCAAGTGGCATAAGTACTGAATTTAAAGCCTTTATTATAATCAAATTTTTCTACTGCTTTGATAAGACCAAGGTTACCTTCCTGAATAAGGTCTAAAAAGAGCATTCCCCGGCCAACATAACGTTTTGCAATGCTGACAACCAAACGAAGATTAGCTTCCGATAAACATCGTTTTGCGGCTTCTCCTTCTTCAAAAACTTCTTCCAAAAGTTTTCCGTAATCTTCTTCCAACGTCATATAGCTATCAAAAACAGCAGCATCATTTTCTTCTGGTAAGCGGCGCTTGATCTCGTCAAGTAAAGTCTTGATCTCAAACAGCGCATGTACTTCTTTATCACTGGTCTGACGATCGACTACCATTTTATCACAGTCTGGGATCATCACATTGTGTTCCTGCATCATACGTTGTAAATGCAAACGCTCATCTTTAGTAAACTCAACAATAAGATCCTGATATTCAGACAATGTACAGGGAGTACCCGCTGCAGCCGCCCTCGCAATAATTCCAAGCACTTTTTCAACATTGCGCAGTTCACAGCTTTTATGTTCCTGTTCCAAATGCTTCTTGATTTTTTTGATCAGAGTAGCAGTTTTTTCTTTACCGCTGTAAGCAGGAACCAAAGCTGCAGGCAATGACGAATTCATCAGCCTTTCGGCCTGTTTTCCCTTATCCATACGTTTAGCAAGCTTGATTTCATCTTCGCCGATCAAAAGCGGTACACGGCCGATCTCCTTAAGATACATCCTGACCGGATCATCAATGCTTACCCCTTCAGGCACACTGAGATTAGCCAGCTCTGCTTCATTGATTTCTTCCGTATCATCATCGTTGACCGGCAGTACATCATCATCGCTGTTTTCGTCGACTACGTCGATGCCTTTTTGGGCAATCAACTCATACATACTGTCCATATCGTCCGGAGTCATATCTTCTACGTTTTGCATAGAATCCATAATTTCACGATAAGTGAGAACACCGCCGTGAGATTTGCCTTTAAGTAATAATTCCTCTACCTGGTCGGCAGAAATTTTAGTATTAGCCATGGTGTTCCCTCCTTTCGTTGCTTAATATCTGCTGTTGTTTTTTAATATAATTTTTTGATTTCATCTTTAATTTTCTGGCTTTCCGCAAGTTCCTGCAAAAAGCGGTCATCCCCCAAACGTTCATATTCGTCGGCGCGCAGACGGTGCTCTTCATAGCTTCGTTCCAAAGCGCCCCTGCGCATCTGCCGCAGGCAATCATCTACTAGTTTTTCACCGTTTTCTTCCGCAAGATCTTTTGTCATAATCTGCGCCAGCTCCGTGGCCGCTTCATTTGACAGTTCTGTAAAAAGCTTATCAGCAGCACTCTTACTGCCGGCATCAAGCTGCTTCAGCAATCCTTCATAGATTTCTCCGCGAAATTTTGACATAAAACCGACACTATCAATTTTATCTCTGTAAACAAGCGCCAAATCGGTATTTTTTAAAATAACGTAAAGCAAAAGCTGCTCTGCTAAATCTTCAGTTGAAAGTACGTTGGGCTGTATCTGCCATTTAGACACGGCTTCCCCACGATCATTCTTACGGCTTAGCTTACGATATTCACTCATGATGAGCCCTTCGTCAATTGTCAAACGTTGGGCCAGCGTTTTGATATGCTGTGCAACCTCAATTTCATTTTTGCACTCTAGTAGGAATGGTAGTATATTCGACACAGCTTCAACTTTTCCTGCTAAATTTGAAACATTATTTTGAGAAATGACATACTGCATCTGAAATTCTATACCTGAAACAGCTGTTTCAATCAGCCGTAGATAAGCATCTTTACCGTGCTTACGCACAAATTCATCAGGATCTTTCCCATCAGGCACTATGAGCACTCTGACTTTAAGCCCGGCTTCTTTAGCAATGCTTACTGCCCTTACAGTGGCCCGTTGTCCAGCTGCGTCGCTGTCATACGAAAAAACTACTTCATCAGCGGCACGAGCTAAAAGTTTAGCCTGCTCCTGCGCAAAAGCCGTCCCCATTGAAGCAACAGCCCAATCGATACCAGCAGCATGTAAACTGATTGCATCCATATAACCTTCAACAATCACGGCCTGCCTGCGTTTCTTTATTTCCTTTAAAGCCACATTCATCCCGAACAGAAGAGTTCTTTTGTTAAACCACTCTGTTTCACCAGTATTCATGTATTTTGCCATCTGTTGAGAATTTTGCTCTAAAATACGACCGCCGAAACCAACTACATGACCACGTGGATCCTGAATAGGTATCATCACTCTGCCACGGAACTTATCCATCGGCCCACGGTCATAATTTACCGCCAGCCCGGCCTGCACCAACAGTCCAGCACTACATCCACGTTTTCCAAGTGCTGAAAGCAATGCGTTATAGTTCGGCAGTGCCACCCCGATTGAAAACCGCTCGATAATCTCAGGTGTAATGCCGCGTCCTGTGAGATACTCCTGTGCTTTAATTCCATAATCAGTCTTCGTCAAACAGGCCTGAAAAAAACGTGTCGCAAGTTCATTAGCGGCAATAACCTGTTTTGCCTGTTTCTCACGTTCCAGTTCAGCTTTAGTCTTTTCCTTTTCAGGAACAGCAATACCCAATTTATTTGCCAGAAGCTTTAAAGCCTCTGGGAACGTGCAATTTTCCATTTTCATCACAAAGGTAAAAACATCACCGCCAACATGACAGCCATAACAATAAAAAAAGTTCTTGTCCGGCGTTACGGAAAAGGACGGTGTTTTTTCTCCGTGGAAAGGGCAGCAGCCCCAAAAACTGCCGCCGCGCTTTTTTAGCGGTACATATTCAGAAATTATCTCGACGATATTAGCTTGGGAGCGAACCTGCTCTTTAAAATCATCAAACATACCACTCATAATTATTGCTCCTGTCACCTCGAATACCATCTGATTTATTATATTCAATATTTAACAAAAAAATCCTCTTTTTAACGGTAGATAATTTTAGCATTACGACAAGTTTATATTATGGGAATGTAATGTTTATTAAATAGCTGCACAGCTCCTGCATCTGTCAGTCCACCCACAAAATCGACTACAGTCTGCTTCAATCCGAAACGATCTGCCAGTTCCCCATATTCTCTTGGCAACAGCTGCGGAGACTCCATATATAAATCCATAAGAGTCCTAACAACGTGTTCTGCCTTGTTATGTTCAACCGTCAGCTGGGGCGAACAGTAAATATAATCAAACATAAAATTGCGAAATTCTTCAACAGCTTCTTCATAATATTTATCAATAATAATTTGCGGCTGATTCAGTGATAACTCCACAATATTATGAACAAGCACATCCAATATCTGGCTTGGTTCTGTTCCTAAGCGCATAGCGACGATACCTGGCAATTTTTCAGGACCGATGATGCCAACTTTGCATCCATCATCGAAATCATGGCACAGATAAGCGATACGATCACAACGCCGCACCACTTGCCCTTCAAGCGTCTTTGGCATCGTACTGCCTGTATGGTTCACAATAGCATCACGAACTTCACGGGTCAGATTCAGCCCTTTCCCCTTCCGCCCATACAATTCTACGAGACGGAGGCTCTGTTCATTATGTTTAAAATGTCCAGTATAAGAATTAATTGCCCGCTCCCCTGCATGTCCAAAAGGAGTGTGCCCAAGATCATGCCCTAAAGCAGCAGCTTCTGTAAGATCCTCGTTTAATCTCAATGCTCTGGCAATAGTCCTGGCAATCTGCGACACTTCCATGCTATGAGTAAGACGCGTACGGTAATGATCACCCGGACATAAATATACCTGTGTTTTATGTTTTAACTTACGAAAAGGAGTACTGTGGATGATCCGGTCCCGATCACGCTGGAAAGCCGTGCGCAGATCATCGGCAGCCTCCTCACTATCACGTACTGCCTGCGAACTTTTAGCCGCCCAGGGTGCCAGTGTTTCCTGTTCTATATTCTCGCTTATTTCTCTAACTGATAACATTATTCTTCACCTTTATTTCACTTTCAAGCATTGTCACCAGGCACATTAAGTAATATAATTACTCATGTGAGGTGAACTGAATGAAAAAAATTTTTATCTTTGTTTTACTGTTGCTCTTAGTTCCTGCAATTTGTCTGGCAGAGCCGCAGGTAACCAGTGATAAACAAACTTTTAACCCTTTTACAGGAGTTTATGATCTGCAGGGCAACGTCCATGTTGAAATTGGTGACAGAATCATCACCGGCGATGCCGCACAGGTAAGTATGTATAAACTTGAGGTACATGGACAAGGTAATATTACCCTGCGCGAAGGAGATATCACCTTCGATTGTGATACAGTCGATGTATACGGTAAAGAAAAAACTGCCTACGTAGCAGGTAATATGAACTTTACTCAAGGTGATATGATCATCAGCGCCGATACCGGCAGCTTTAACTGGAGCACAAAAAATGCTGTTTTTAACGGTAATGTAATCGTCAACGGTGAACCTAAAAATGGCGAAGTCATTTACAATGTCCGTGAAAAAGTTTTTGTAAATTAGTTTTACAGTTTAAATAACCCTCGCTTAGGCGAGGGTTATTTTTATTTAGCGGCGGTCTTTATTTTTCTGCACATACTCTAAGATCATACCTGCTGTTTCTTCGATCGCACGGTTAGATACATTGATAATAGTACAATGCAGACGACGCATAATACCTTTTGCATATTCAAGCTCTTCATTGATCCGTTTAACATCAGCATAAGCGGCACCATCTGTCAGTCCCATAGTTTTCAAACGTTCGCTGCGGATCTCATTAAGTTTAAACGGATCAATAAGCAGGCCAATGATTTTATGCGGAGGAACTTTAAATAATTCTTCAGGAGGCATGATTTCCGGTACCAGCGGTACATTGGCAACTTTTATTTGTTTGTGTGCCAAGTACATGCTGAGCGGAGTTTTAGAAGTTCTTGAAACACCTATGATAACAACATCTGCTTTGGCCAGTCCCAAAGGATTTTTGCCATCATCATATTTAACAGCAAATTCTACGGCTTCGACACGTTTAAAGTATTCATGATCTAAAGCATGGATCAATCCGGCCTGGTTTTTAGGCAGCAGTCCGGAAGTTTTTTCAATAGCCTTAAGCATCGGTCCTAAAACATCAACAACCTCTACATCATGCTCCATTGCTTTATGCGCAATATGTTCACGCAATTCAGGTGAAACTACGGTATAACAGATAATACCATTATTTTCCTTAGCCTCTTCAATAACCTTTTCAACCTGCGCCTTATCTTTAACATAAGGAACACGGATCACATCAAATTTTTCCTGTACAAATTGGCTGGTAGTAGCCTTTACAACAGACTCAGCGGTTTCACCAATAGAATCAGAAACTGCATAGATAATCGGTAATTTAGCTATGATAATTGCCTCCTTTGCCCTCTGCCAGATCTACTAACAGACGGGTAAAATTCGTTTTAGTGATACGTCCCACTACTTCGTAACTGCGCTTATCCTCGCCCACACATCTAATAACAGGCAGACAATCAATCTCATTATCAATAATTTTACGTGCTGCCGAAGCTACAGAATCTTCCTGTTTGACTACAATAAGTTTAGACAGTGGTGTCATCACCATTACAACAGGAATTTCACGCAGATCGCTGCCATTATTGATAGCAGCTTTAAGCAAGTCTTTACGCGATACCACCCCTACCAAAAGACCAGCCTCATCAAGAACAAATACTGTCCCTACATCCTCCAGGAACATAGTTACAACAGCTTCATAGGCGCTTTTATCCTGATTGACTGCTACAGGCACAGACTGCAGATCACGTACAAGGATGCCGGAAATTTCTTCCATCAACATTCCCAGCGTATTCTTGCCGGTAAAATAATAACCAACTTTAGGACGCGCATCTAAAATACCGCCCATAACTAAAATCGCCAGATCTGATCGTAAAGCCGCACGAGTTACATTCAGACGTTCAGCAATATGTTCGCCCGTGATCGGCCCATCCTGGCGCACGATCTCGGCAATACGTTTTTGTCTGTTACTTAAAGAAATTGTCCTCACACCCTTCCGAACTTACATTAATTTTTCCTATATTTATATAGTATACGCTATTTTATGCAAAATCCCTGCTTCCGGTCATAAATATTTTTAAAAGTATACAAAAATAACAGGGCCAAAATTTCGGCCCTGTTATTTTCATATATTTTCATAACTGCTCATGTTCCATTCTCTGGATCATAATACACAGCAGCAAAAAATAACGGTCTGTCATTTTAAAATAATTTTTTTGTGTTATTTCTTTGATTTTCCCCAACCGATAACGTAGAGTATTAATATGTATATGCTGTCTTTCAGCTGCATCCTCTAAACTGTTTTCCCGCAAAGCCGCTGAAAGTGTATCCAAAAGGCTCGATTGATAGCGTCTGTCATATTCCTGCAGTTTATCAAGCACCGTCATCTTAATAAAATTATACTCCGAAGTATTGCGGCAGTGCATCAGCAAACTGAACGGCAGCCATTCTTCAGCCTTACGTACTCCTGAAATATGCAATTTATATAAAAGTCTGATAACGTTTACCGACATCTCATAATGCTCTTTAATTCGCTCCAGTTCTGTAAATTCAGGAGATATTACAGCTGCAGCTATTTTACTCTGTTCCTTATTATATTTTTTGAATATATTAATGCTCGTAAGAGCTTCTTTACTGCTGCATAACAAGATATAAAATTTTTCCTCTTCAATTAAAAATCTATCAATCAAATAATTGCTTATATTATGGCTTCCTTTAGAAAATAAAATCAAATTATATGCTTTTTGCTGCACAAATCCCAGATTAGCAAGCTTTTCAGCAATAACTTCTCCACTTTTGATTTCACCATTTTTTATTTCTTTCCAAAAACGTTCCACTGTTTTCTGCAGCGTTTCATAATGGTCCCACAGCTTGATGGCTAAAAAAGAAGCTCCCTGTTGCCCAATCAACCGTTCTTTTTCCGTTAACTGCCCCTCAGCAACAATAATAAACCTCCCTAAAAGCTGACTACGGGCATAGCATTCGAAAATATGCAGCTCATTGATAAAAAAGCCCGCATCAGTATATATTCTTTCATTAAAACCAGTTTTAATTTTTTCTGTCCAATCAAGAAAATCCTGTTTACGAGTACCTCGTCTGCTCCAGGAAGCAAGTATCTTCCCTTCATGATTCAGGCAAAAACAATTCTTGTGAAGCTGATTTCCCAAAACATTCACCAGCGAAGCCAGATCATCTGAATTCAGTGAAGTATGAATAAGTTTTTGATAGTTTTTTTCTACTTCAATCAACATATTGGTTTGATAATTCTGGATTTCAGAAGTGATTGTCTGCACCAGTTCTCTAAACTTGACTGCAGTTTTCACTTCAAATACCGGCAGCCGGTACTGATCTGCCAACTGCAGTATTTTCAGCGGGATCTTATTGATAAAACGACCTGTTTTGATACCTATCGCTGATATTCGCGGAGCAAGCTTTTTAAAACCATCTTCCTGCAGGTCAGGACTTTTACTGAAGGCATACCAGGTAGTTAAAACAAACTCACCTCCTGTTACCCATTCGTGCAAATCAGGCCCTTCCATAATTGTTACATGTGTTATCTGATTGTTTAAGTTCCCATGCTTATTAACCAATGTCACACGTTCGGCAAAATCTTTGATTTCCAATAATTCATTTAAGGTCACCATTTTCTTGGACATTATCTCACCTTCTTTTCTAATGCCATATATTTCTTTTTCTCCAGAATATCCTGATTACGATTTTACTATTTAGTTATTTTTTTAGCAAATCCAAAGATTTCAAAAACTGTTATACTAAAAAGCTGAACTTTACCCATCGTAAAACCTTCTTGATTTTAAACCAGCGCCTTATTTTTCATTCCGGTAAAAAAATCTTGAGGCAACTATAAAAGCAGCCTCAAGATTATCAAATCTTCCATTAATCATTCACATAAAACTAAGTATTACAAAAGTTCCACTGATGATAACGCCGGAAACAATTGTCCAAATAACGCAATATCCCATAATATCACGCGCCGATAATCCCGCAACTCCTAAAAGCGGCAATGCCCAAAACGGTTGAATCTGATTAGTCCAGCCATCTCCCCAAGCAAAAGCCATAATTGTCTGCGGAATGTTCGCCCCCAATGCCTCAGCAGCCTTCATCATGATTGGTCCCTGGATAGCCCATTGCCCGCCTCCGGAAGGAATGAAAATATTTACCAGCCCTGCCGATAAAAATGTATAAAGAGGGAAGGTATGTGCTGTAGAAATTTCCACAAACCACATGGAAATCATATCAACCAGACCAGAAGCAGTCATCATCCCCGACATACCAGCATAAAGCGGAAATTGCAAAATAATACCGCGGCTGGCACCGATTCCCTGTGCCACAGCCTTTAAAAAGCCGTTAGGACTGCTGTGCAGATATAAACCCAATGTTAAAAAAATCAAAATGACCAAATTCAAATTCAGGTCAAAACCAATCTTAGAAAAATTAGCTCCCAGATAAATCAATGGGAACAAACCAAACAAAGCGTTGAGCCAATAAGAATTTTCCAATCTTTCGGCAAATGTCATATCTTTTTTAGCAATTCTTATCTCTGGTTTTTCTTGTTCTTTTTCACTGTATTCCACTATTTCATTAGCAGGAGGTTTCATATTAAAATACACGATAAACAGCATAATTACGATGATAGCCGTCATTACCAGATTCCAGGAAGAATACAGCGTATCACCAACCGGTGTCAGTGGCAGTCCGAGCTTCTCCATAAAATTGCCTGGTGTTGCTGAAACAAGCGGAATCGAAGAAGACGGCCCGCGAATAATCTCACCGCCATAAGCCGCAGCTACCAACAGCGGAAAATGCAGGCCTTTAACCTTTTTGCCTACCTCTTTCGCAAGAACTGCACCTATAACAAGCCCAAATCCCCAGTTTATATAGCAAGACGCAATAGATACTAATGCAGTCAACCCAAGAGCCTGCTGTGGAGTTTTAGGAATACCTGTTACCTTGTTCAAAATCTTTTTAGCCAAAGGTGTCAATGCCAGTACATAACCTGTCAATAAAACTAAAACCATCTGCATCCCAAAAACAAACATCGATGAGTACCCTCTGCCCCAATATTCTATCATTTGCAGAGCACTCTTGTTCATTAAAAACATTCCGCCGCAAAATACAACAAATGTTAAGAGAATAGCCAAAATAAAAGCATCCGGAAGATAATTCTGCACCATCTTCAGACAGAACTTTGTTACAGTCTTCATAAAAATCCGCCTCCTTTTCCCATTTTCTTTTTCATTTACACCAGCTCTAAAACCGTAGCTGATCCTAGCCCTCCAGCAATACATAAAGTAGCCAAGCCATATCTGACCTGTCTTTTCTGCATTTCATGCAATAAAGTTACTAAAATCCTTGCTCCAGAACAACCAATCGGATGCCCCAGAGCAATTGCACCGCCATTTACATTGACCCTGGTCAGATCAATTTCCAGCTCCTGTATGACCGCTAATGATTGTGCTGCAAATGCTTCATTGATTTCTATCAGTCCAATATCTTCGATCCTTAGCCCTGCCCTTTTCAGCGCCAACCTTGTTGCAGGCACAGGCCCCATTCCCATATATGCCGGCGAAACACCTATTGAAGCCTGGCTGATTATTTTAGCCATAGGCTTTAACCCTGCCTTTGCAGCCGCACTTTCTTCAGCAATCAGCAACATGGCTCCACCGTCATTTCGTCCTGATGCATTGCCTGCCGTTACGCTGCCGTCCTTTTTAAAAGCAGGCTTCAATTCTGCAAGTTTTTCTATCGTTGACAAACGTGGATGCTCATCAGCAGCAAACATCAAAATCTCTTTTTTCTTTTTTACTGGCAAAGGTTCAATCTCATCATCAAAGCGTCCGCTTTTTATTGCAGCCTGAGCTTTTTCCTGACTTTCGCAGGCAAAATAATCTTGTGCCGTTCTGCTGATAACATATTTTTCAGCAATATTCTCTGCAGTCATACCCATTGTCAGGACTCCATACTGGTCAGCAGGCTGTGACCGTGGCTGACTTTCGGTATTAGGATCCAGCAAAATCCCGTTACCTACTGCATAGCCCCTCCGTGCCTCTCTGAGATAATATTGGGCATTACTCATACTTTCGATACCACCAGCTAAAACGAAGTCAGCATAGCCGCACATAATCTCCTGTGCCGCATTCTGGACAGCCTGCATACCAGAACCACATTGTCTGTGTACTGTATAAGCCTGTACTTCAAGCGGAAATTTTGTCATCAATGCAGCTAATCTTGCAATATTAGGCTGGTCGCTGCTCTGCTTTGCCTGCCCTAAAATTACTGCATCCAGAAGTCTGATATCTAAATGACTACGTTCACATATTTTCTGCAACAAAAAGGCAGCAATTTCCTCCGGCTGTATGTCCTTCATTGCTCCGTTCAGTTTTCCTATAGGCGTCCTGATTCCATCTATGACTACCGGCTGCAGCATATCTATACCTCCCTTATACTAATTTTTTCAGCCAGCTCATAATGAGCAGATGTCATTGCTGCAATTTCTTCCAATGTAACATCAGAAGTATGTTCCAGTAAAAACATCATTCCGTCCTTAAACTTAAATACAGCATATTCTGTGACTAAAGTATTAACTACTTTCCGCCCAGTCAGCGGCACAGTACAATCCTTTACCAGTTTATGCCTGCCATTTTTTGCCGTATGAGATGTCGCAACGATCACCTCTTTTACTCCAACGACCAGATCCATTGCTCCCCCTGGTCCTAAAACACCTTTGCCCGGCAAAGCCCAATTTGCCAGGTCTCCCGCTTCATTGATCTGTATGGCTCCGATAACTGTAGCATCCATACGCCCACTTCTGATCATTGCAAAAGATGTAGCACTATCAAAATAACAGCATCCGGGCGTTTCAGTAACCGGTGTACGACTGGCATTAATGAGATTAGGAATTATTGCCTCCCCGCTAAGTTGTTTAGGCCCAACACCCAGCATTCCATTTTCCGTCTGAATGTAAATATGTTTATCTGCTGGTAAATAATCAACCGCCATTGTGGGAATACCTACACCTAAATTGACAAAACCACCGTCAGGCAGCATTTCCGCAACTCTTTTAGCAATTCTTACTTTTGTTTCCGCTTCTGACATGTTTCTCATTTAACTGCACCCCGATTCTGCGGTACCAAAACATCCACATAAATATAAGGTGTTACAATCTCTTCCGGCGAAAGCATACCGGTTTCTACAATCTCATCAACCTCCACAATCGTCAAAGCGGCTGCTGTTGCCATAAGCGGATTAAAATTTCTTGCTGTTTTTTCATAAACTAAATTCCCCATAGCATCCGCTTTTCTGGCATGTAACAAGGCTACGTCTGCTTTCAAAGGATACGCCAAAACATAGGCTTCGCCGTCAATAACTTTTGTTTCACAATGCGCAGTCAGCTCTGTGCCAGCTCCAACCTTTGTATAAAACCCGCCAATTCCGCAGCCTCCTGCACGGATACTTTCTGCAAATGTGCCCTGTGGCATCATCTCTAAATTTAACTTTCCATCAAAATATAATTCCGCAGCTTCAGTATTATAGGTAAAATAGGTACCTATAGCTTTTTTCAGCATCCTATTCCTTACCCACCTTCCCAAGCCTACATTAGGAGTACCAAGATCATTGGCAATAACAGTCAAATCATATATGTCTGTATCTGCCAGTAAATCAATCAGCCTCTTTGGATTACCGACATTTCCAAAACCTCCGATCATAACAACATCACCTGACCTGACAAGCTTAACAGCTTCCACAGCTTCTACAATCTTTGCTATGATAATCACCTCCATATTTAGTTCTTTGATTTCAGTATACAAAGCTAAAGACGAGCCTAATATGTAGAAACCTACAAAAATAATCTGATTTTTTTGCATTTTTGCACAAAAATAGCCCTTATAACAGTTAGATAACTGTTATAAGGGCTATAAAAAATAACAGGACCGAATATTCGGTCCTGTTAAGTTAATTATTCATTATTGAAGCAGTTCGCGTACCATTTGATTGATACGTTTACCGTCGGCTCGGCCCTTAGCCTTCGCCATAACAGCAGGCATTACTTTACCAATCGCTTTCGGTCCTTCGGCACCAGTCTCGGAGATAGCTTCAGCAACCATAACACGCAATTCTTCATCGCTAAGCGGTTCAGGCAGATATTTTTTGAGAATCTCAATTTCTGCTTTAGCCTGCTCGGCTAATTCACTGCGTTCGGCTTTTTCGAATTCTACCAAAGAATCCTGCCGCATCTTGACCTCTTTCAGCAAGATAGCCAGAACCTCATCATCATTCAGTTCCTTCTTCTCATTGATTTCGACATTTTTAATATTAGCACGCACCATACGAATAACCGATAAACGCAGCTTACCTGCTTCACGGTCCTTCATGGCCTGTTTCATATCTTCTGTCAATTGGTCTTTAATAGACATACAGCACGCCCCCATTATCTGGTTTTACGTTTTCTGGCTGCTTCGGATTTTTTCTTACGTTGAACGCTCGGTTTTTCATAATGTTCGCGTTTTCTAACTTCAGAAAGAATTCCGGCCTTTTGGGTTGCTCTTTTAAATCTGCGCAGCGCACTGTCCAATGTTTCGTTTTTGCCAACTTTAATTTCTGCCATCTGATCTCCCTCCCTCCACACACTTAGGGAAGTGTATATATGCATTTCATGCGTTTTTTGCACTATTGCTGACTATCGTCAGACCGCAATTACCGCACAATATTACCAGTAAATTATATCTTATGATAGGCCTTTTGTCAAGGTATCAGCAGGGCGGCCACCCCAATGCTTTACCACCTAAAAGATGGATATGCAAATGCTTAACGGTCTGCCCTCCATCATCACCGGTATTGGCAACGATGCGAAACCCTTTTTCATTAACACCAAGTTTCTCAGCCAGTTCCTTAACTTTCCCAAACATATACAGGAGCAGCTCCGGTTCTGCAGTAATAATATTTTCAGTATGAGCTTTCGGTATCATTAAAACGTGTACCGGAGCAGCAGGAGCCACATCACGGATTACGATCATTTTGTCATCTTCATAAACTCTTTCAGACGGGATCTCTCCGGCAATAATTCGGCAAAAGATACAGTCGTTCATTTCTTTCCCCCCTTAGTGATCCTAATTTTTATAATATTCGTCAGAAAATTTAAAAGTCCTTTTTCTATTTACTCTGTTCACAATTTATTTTCAAACTGTAACTAACAAAGTAAAAAAATCTTTAATAAAACGCTTGACTTATAGTCAACTCCAGCCATTATACTGAACTTAAAGTATTTTTAATCATTTATCTAAGAAAGGAGAATTTACAGTGAAAAAATTTTTATCAACATTACTTTATACCGCTGCCGCAACTTTATTATTCAGCGCTTGTGGAATGACTGCCAATACAGTTTCTTCTCCTGTTGAACCAACTGTTAAAAGTAATGAAAAAACAGCAGTAAATAATAAAGCTCTTGTTTATTTCAGCAAGGATATCAGCCCTGTAAGTCTGATCAAACTATATGATAAAATCAACCAGGATATACATGGTAAAGTAGCTATCAAAATCCATACAGGAGAAAAGAACGGTCCCAATATACTCCCACGGGAAATAGTGATGGCTTTGCAGCAGCATGTACCTGACAGTAATTTAGTCGAAACCAACACTTTCTATAAAGGTGACCGCTATACCACCGCCGGCCACCGCGAAACATTAAAAGTTAACGGCTGGGATTTTTGTACTGTAGACATTATGGACGAGGAAGGAGCAGTAATGCTGCCAGTAAAAGGAGGCAAACATTTTCAGGAAATGTCGATCGCTAAAAATATGCTTAATTATGATTCCATGATCGTTTTGACGCATTTTAAAGGACACACTATGGGAGGATTTGGCGGTTCAATGAAAAATATAGCAATTGGCAACGCAGATGGCAGGATCGGCAAAGCCATGCTGCATACCTCTGACCCATCCAACCCCTGGGAATATAGCCAAGAGCGTTTTATGGAAAATATGGCTGAATCAGCAAAGGCTACAACAGATTTTTTTGGTAAACAAATCATTTATATCAATGTATTGCGCAATATGTCTGTTGACTGCGACTGTGCCGGGCTTGCTGCGGCACCGCCAACAACTCCTGATATCGGCATCCTTGCTTCTACAGATATTCTTGCCGTCGATCAGGCTTCTATCGACCTTGTTTTTGCTTTACCAGATGCTGCTAAGCATGATCTCCAGGAACGGATCGAATCACGTCGCGGTCTGCGGCAGCTCAGTTACATGAAAGAACTTTCCATGGGTAATGATCAATATGAATTAATTACCATTGAATAAAAGAAAAGCTGCCGTTAAACGGCAGCTTTTTTATTATTCCTTCAGCAATTCTCCGATTAAAAAACTCGTCTCAGCCTTCAATAATCTCACTTTTCTTATCTTGCCACATAGTTCAGCTTCCGACCGAACATAGACCCGTAAATAATTACTGGTCAAACCTTCTATATAGCCATCCTCAACAGTCTGTTCAAACAATACCTCCACAGCACTGCCAACAAAACGTTCTAAAAATTTCTGCTGCTGCTTATGATCAAGCTCAGCAAGTTGTGCACAACGTCTTTGCTTAACAGTTTCAGGAATTTGATTGGGCATTTTTTCGGCCGGAGTTCCCTTCCGTTTGGAATAAGGGAAAATATGCATTTTACTGAACCCGCAGTTTTCTGCAAAAACCAGTGTAGATGCAAACTCCTCTTCCGTCTCACCCGGGAATCCGGCAATAATATCAGTAGTAATGGCAATATCAGGAATACGTTTACGGATATCGGCCAAAAGTTCGGTAAAACGTCGGGTATCATACGGCCTGTGCATTCTGACTAAAGTTGTATCACAGCCTGCCTGCAAAGGTAAATGCAGCTGTCGGCACAACCGTTTATCTTTTTCCATAAGATTAAGCAGCCTCGCTTCGACCTCCACTGATTCCAATGACCCCAACCGCAGTCTCTGCAGACCCTCTACACTTAAAGCTGCCTCAACAGCATCAAATAAAGTCAGTTTTCCATCATGTTCTTTACCATAGCAGCCAAGGTGAATACCGATAAGCACTATTTCTTTATAACCAGAAGCTACAAGCTTTTTAACTTCTTCCCTGATACTTGTCAGACTACGCGAACGCAACGGTCCGCGGGCAAAAGGAATAATACAATAAGTACAGAATTGATTGCAGCCTTCCTGTATTTTTAAAAAAGCTCTGGTCTTATCACTAACATCACCTGCACTCAGTTCTTCAAACTCAGTGTTGGCACTCAGCTTACGCACGCTGTCTATTGTATCAACAGACTGAAAAGCAGCAGCTTCTTCTACCAACCGTACGATATCTGCTCTATCCTGATTCCCGATAATAAGATCAACACCAGGAATTGTCTTCACTTCTTCTGCCGCCGTCTGTGGATAACAGCCAGTCACAACCACGAAAGCAGTTGGGTTTCTGCGCACAGCACGATTGATCATCTGCCGCGATTTACGCTGCCCCGTATTGGTAACAACACAAGTATTGATCACATAAATATCAGCTTCGCAATTAAAACCAACTACAGTATAACCATGACTGCGAAATATCGCTTCCATGCTGGCAGTATCGGCCTGATTGACTTTACAGCCTAAAGTGTAAAATGCTATTCTTTTCATCAATCAGCCTCCTAAATCACCAGTTTCATAAAATATTGCGGCCGCAGCTACTAATGCAGCTGTTTCTGCACGTAATATGCGCTTGCCTAAACTTACTACCAATGCCCCAGCTGTCCGGGCCTGCTGTAATTCCGTCTCGGAAATACCGCCCTCCGGGCCTATGATCAGCAGCAGCTCCTTCAAAGCCTGCTCCTTTTGCAGCGCAGCCTTCAAACCAAGCTTATCCTCACATTCATAAGCTATCAGTTTACAGTCACAGGGATTATCAGCAAGCATCTGTTCCATCGTCTGTACTGGCTGCACCATTGGTATAATATCACGCTTACTCTGTTTCGCAGCCGCTTCAGCAATTTTCTGCCAGCGCTCAGCTTTCTTAACAGCTTTATCACCTTCCAGGCGTACGACCGAATGCTCCATAGCTACTGGTATAATCTCACTGACTCCCAGTTCTACAGCCTTCTGGATAATAAAATCCATTTTTTCACCTTTAGCCAACCCTTGTGCCAGTACGATTCGCACTGAAGGCTCATGACTTTCCGCCAGTACCTCCAGACATTTGACTGTCACAACACTTTCATTAGCATCAGCAATTTCAGCAAGAGCCGTGACACCATCATCACTTACAATCTGTACTCTGGACCCGCATTGCATCCGCAGTACAGTATAAATATGCCTGGCATCAACACCCATTATTGTCATCGTATCACTGTATGGCTGCGGTATAAAAAATCTATGCACCGTCAGTCCTCCTTACGCATCTGCATAACAACCCAGCCGCCTTTGGCATCAACAGCTTCGACACACAAACCGACTTTGGAGGCAGCTGCTGATACATCATTCTGCCGTTCTTCAATAATACCGCTGGCAAGGAATATTCCTCCGGATTTTAACTTACCGGGAATATCCTGCAGAAGCATAATAATAATATCGGCAATAATATTAGCAATGATAATATCAGCCTTACCTTCTGTACCATGCAGCAAATCACCCTGTTGCACACTGATTTTTTCTGTCAGTTCATTGCCGGCAATATTTTCAATAGCTACTCGTACCGCAGTAGCATCAATATCCACCGCTTTAACTGTTTTAGCACCAAGTTTAGCAGCAGCAATAGCCAGAATTCCAGAGCCAGTACCAACATCAAATACTTCCATATCAGTACGCAGAACTTTTTCCAAACGTTCCATACACATACAGGTCGTATGATGTGTTCCTGTACCAAACGCCATCCCTGGATCGATTTCAATAATATGTTCACCAGCTTTAGATGTATATTTTTCCCAGGTAGGCTTAATCACCAATGTTCTGCCAATATGCGTAACATGGAAATACTGTTTCCATTCGTTAGCCCAATCCTGCTCGGAAACAGTACGAAAACACGTATTACCAAAGCGACATTTACCAATACGCGTTTCCAAATTTGTTAAGTCCTCATCAATCTGTGTAAGACGTGGCTGCAGCTCTTCATCCTCCGGATAATAAGCAGTTATCGTAACCACTTCTGTGTTTTCCTGCTCAGGAATATCGCATAATTCCCAAGTGCCTGAATTACGCAAAGTGTTTATCAAAACCGGGTCCTCAATAACAACACCATTGTTTGCACCTGCAGCACGCATAATTTCGGCAACCAGATCAGCTGCCTCATGTGTAGTTTGTATGCTTACCTCTATCCATTGTGACAAAGCGCTCACTCCTTAAATAACTATCATATATATTAAACACAAAGCTTATTCTAAAATATTTTACCATATGAAAGTGTTTTTCTACCAGTTTGAGAAGATATTTCAATGCCAAGTGCTCACATTATATCATATTTTTTGGCATAAAAAAATAAACTGCGGTGTTCAAACCGCAGTTTATACAAGTCATTATTTAAATAAATCTTTAATCTTATTCAAAAAGCCTTTTTCTTCAGGATTAATGTTATCTTTACTGATCTCGGCAAATTTACGCAAAGCATCTTTCTGTTTTTCATTCAGCTTCTGCGGCACAACAACTTTGATCCTGACTAACTGGTCGCCGCGTGTACTGTTACGCAAACTGGGAATGCCTTTGCCCTTCAAACGCAGTACCTTTCCAGGCTGAGTTCCTTCCGGAACCTTCATCACAACCTGTCCATCCAGCGTAGGAACCTTAATCTCATCACCCAAAGTTGCCTGTACAATATTGATCGGCACTTCGCAGTAAACAGTAGTACCATCGCGCTCAAAAAACTTATGCGGTTTAACATACAAATATACATACAAATCACCGCTTGGTCCGCCTTTAACCCCTGCTTCGCCTTCTCCGGCTACCCGCAGGCGGGAACCGTTGTCAACACCTGCAGGGATCTTGACTTTAAGTTTCTTATTCTTTTTAACAGTGCCCTGTCCGCGACATTCCTTACATGGTTCGCTGATGATCTTGCCTTCACCATGACATTTAGGACATGGCCGTACATTGGTCATCTGTCCGAACATAGTGTTTTGAGTAAAACGGATCTCGCCACTTCCGTGACATTCAGGGCAAGTTTCAACTTTAGAACCAGGTTCCGCACCATTCCCATGACAATGCGGACATTGTTCGTCACGATATAAACTGATCTCACGTTCTAAACCAAACGCAGCTTCTTCAAAAGTGATTTCCAGGTCAAAGCGTAAATCAGCACCGCGCTGAGGACCGGCATTAGAACCACGCGAGCCGCGGCCCTGCCCGCCGAAGAACATATCAAAAATATCTTCCATGCCTCCGCCGCCAAAACCGCCGAAACCTTCAAAGCCCCCAAATCCACCAGCACCGCCGGCACCGCCGTTTTCAAAAGCAGCATGTCCAAACTGGTCATATTGGGCACGTTTCTGCTCATCGCTGAGTACACTGTAAGCCTCGGACGCTTCTTTAAATTTCTCAGCCGCTTCCGGATTATCTTTATTCACATCAGGATGATACTGACGTGCCAGTTTGCGGTATGCTTTTTTTATTTCATCTGCTGTAGCGGTTTTAGACACGCCTAGCACGTCATAATAATCTTTTTTACTCAAAGTTTACACCATCCTAAGCCGATTATTTTTTGTCTTCGTCAACCACTTCGGCGTCAACAACATCGTCATCAGCTTTTTTTGCGCCCTCGGCTGTTTCAGTACCATCAGCACCTTTAGCAGCTTCAGTTTGTTTGTACAGCTCTGCGGAAAGTTCATAAAGAGGTTTGGTCAAAGCTTCAGTATCTGCTTTGATTTTTTCCATATCTTCGCCTTTCAGAGTCTCTTTTAAAGTATCAAGCGCTACCTGTACTTTTCCAATCAATTCTTCAGAGCCTTTGCCTTCCATATCTTTAATGGTCTTTTCGGCTTGATAGCACAGGGAGTCAGCATTATTACGTACTTCAACGCCTTCTTTACGTTTTTTATCAGCTTCAGCATTAGCCTCTGCTTCTTTTACCAGACGGTCGATTTCGTCTTTTTCCAAAGTACCTGAAGACGTAATAGTGATTTTTTGTTCTTTACCGGTACCAAGATCCTTAGCGCTTACATTTACGATACCATTAGCATCGATATCGAAAGCAACTTCGATCTTCGGTACTCCACGAGGAGCAGCCGGGATGCCGGAAAGCTCAAAACGTCCCAGAGTTTTATTATCGGCAGCCATTTCACGTTCACCCTGCAGTACATGGATATCAACTGAAGGCTGATTATCAGCAGCAGTAGAGAAGACCTGCTTACGGGAAGTCGGGATGGTAGTATTACGTTCAATGATCTTTGTGAACACACCACCCAAAGTTTCTATACCCAAAGACAACGGAGTTACGTCAAGTAAAAGCACGTCTTTTACTTCACCTGCCAAAACGCCGGCCTGAATGGCAGCACCAACGGCAACACATTCGTCAGGGTTTACACCACGGTAAGGCTCTTTACCGATAAATTTTTTCAAAGCTTCCTGTACAGCAGGAATACGGGAAGAACCGCCTACCAAGATAACTTTATTGATATCAGAAGCAGACAGGCCGGCGTCAGCCATAGCCTTGCGGGTCGGCTCCATTGTGCGTTCAACGAGATCAGCAGTCAATTCGTCAAATTTTGCACGAGTCAGATCCATATCCAAATGCTTCGGACCTTCAGCACCGGCAGTAATAAACGGCAGGTTGATATTAGTAGTCAAAACACCGGATAACTCGATTTTTGCTTTTTCAGCGGCTTCACGCAAACGCTGCATAGCCATACGGTCATTACTCAGATCAATGCCTTCATTTTTCTTAAATTCAGCAACCATCCAGTCAACGATTTTCTGGTCAAAATCATCGCCGCCTAAATGAGTATCACCGTTAGTAGCTTTTACTTCAAAAACACCGTCACCTACATCAAGGATAGATACGTCGAAAGTACCGCCGCCAAGGTCATAAACCATAACGGTATGGTCGTCGCTTTTATCAATACCATACGCCAAAGATGCAGCAGTAGGCTCGTTGATGATACGGAGAACTTCCAAGCCTGCGATACGGCCGGCATCTTTAGTTGCCTGACGTTGACTGTCAGAGAAGTAAGCAGGAACAGTAATAACTGCCTGAGTTACTTTTTCACCTAAATATTTTTCAGCATCTTCTTTCAACTTTTGCAGAATCATCGCGGAAATTTCTTCCGGAGAATATTTTTTATCGTCGATTTCTACTTTATAGTCAGTACCCATATGACGTTTAATAGAACTAATAGTTCTGTCAGTGTTGGATACTGCCTGACGTTTTGCCAGCTGACCAACTAAACGTTCGCCGTTTTTGGAAAAACCAACTACGGACGGAGTTAAACGGCTGCCTTCCTGATTAGTGATAACGGTAGGTTCGCCGCCTTCCATTACTGCTACTACAGAGTTAGTAGTACCTAAGTCAATACCAATTACTTTAGACATGATTTATTCCTCCTCGGGTTTATATGTTAATTTTAATTTATATGGCAACTATTCGTTGCTGATAACTTTAACTTTGCTGTGCCGGATAACTTTATCACGTAATTTATAGCCCTTTTCCAGAACCATCTCTACAGTGTCATCATCCATATCGGGGTTTTGCCCCCTCATCACAGCCTCATGCATCTCAGGATCAAATTTTTCTCCCTGTGCTTTTATTTCTTCTACGCCCAAATCTTTAAAAGTCTGCTCGAACTGACGCCTAATCATTTCAATACCTGAATAAATTCCGGCGGCATCATCAGATTTTCTGGCGGCGTCTTCAGCACGTTCAAAATTATCCAACACCTTTAAAAATTTTCCGACAACATCAGCGGTAACAAAAGTTGCCAGCTGTTCACGTTCGGACGTATTGCGTCGGCGGAAATTATCAAAATCTGCCTGCAGCCTTAAAATACGGTTCTGCAGTTCTTCGATCTTAACATCCTTTTCATCCTGTTCAGGAGTTTTTTCTTCAGCAGCTCCCTCACTCTTTTTCCCGGCAGTCTCATCGACTCCATTAGCAGCATCGGCTGTATTCGTTTGAGCTTCCTGCTGAGGTGTTTCTTCGGCAGTTGTTTGCTTTGAGCTTTCCTTCAAATCTTCTGTTTGCAAAACACTTCCTCCTTATAGTCTTTTTACTTATCTAAAATTGTTTTCAGATATTTATGCAGGTAATCCATTACAGAAATGACCTTACCGTATTCCATACGGGTTGGACCTAATACTGCCATCGTACCTACGATCTGACCATTCAGACGATAAGTAGCCTGAACCATACTGCAATCCTGAATACCGGTAAATTTATTTTCAGAACCTATCGTTACCTTAAGGCCTGAATCTTCACCACCCTGCAAAAGATCCTTCAGGACCTTTTCTTCTTCTAATATACCAAGCAGGTTTCTGACTCTTTCCACATCACGGAATTCCGGTTGATTAAGCAGTTGCTTTGTTCCGCCTAAAAATACCTTCTGTTCCTGCCTGCGCCCTGTCATTTTACGTACAGCCTGCAGTAATGATGAAAAAATGAGTTTATCCTCGACCACATCTGTATGGACATTCTGCAAAATCTCCACAGAAATATCGCTAAGATTGCGATCTTCCAGCAATTTGCTCATTTTACCAGCCAGATAATCCATCTCTTCAGAAGACATACCTAAAGGAATATCAACAACATTCGTATCTATACTGCCATCATCGGCAACGATACATAAAATAGCATGCTGACTGTCAAGCGGCAAAAATTTTAAATAACAGAAATTTGCAATCGTCTGCTGGTTAGTCAAAACCATGGAAACATTCTGTGTCATACGTGACAAGATCTTGGCTGTCGACTGGAAAATATCATCAATGTTACGACGACGTTCATTATACCAGCCATCTATTAATGCCATATCATTATCTGTCAATGTCCCCGGTTCAATCAGGGCATCTACATAAAAACGATAAGCCTGAGCAGATGGAATACGTCCCGCTGAAGTATGCGGCTGTTCCAAATAACCCAGAAGCTCAAGGTCTGACATCTCATTACGGATCGTTGCCGGGCTGAGCCCTAAGTCATACTTGCGGGCAATAGTACGTGAGCCAACCGGCTCAGCCGATGAAATGTAGTCTTCTATGATAATTTGCAGGATCTTTTTCTTTCTTTCGTTTAACACGATCCCACCTCCAACTCGATTGTTAGCACTCATCTCATTAGAGTGCTAACATCTTGGTATTAGAATAGCACTGACCTTAACAGTTGTCAACCAATTTTTCTTACTTCACAAAGATTTCAAAAATTTCATTGCTAAAGCGCATCCCTTGTTCCGTCAGCCTCATCCGCCTATGCTCAATATCACAGAATACTAAATTTCCTCTAATAAATTTTTCTAATTCAACCCCAAATTCTAACATTACATCACAGCCAAAACGTTGTTCAGTTTCTATTAAATCTATCCCTACCGTCGTCCGTAAACCCATAAATAAATATTCTGACAGCTGCATTTCTTTTGTCAGATCTTCAAAGCCTCCACAACTTTTGCCACTTTGAATACTTTCAATATAATCAGTTACAGAATCTGTTGCTGTAAAACGTTGACTGCCATTAAAGCTGCAGGCGGAACTGCCAAAAGACAAATACGGCAGATAATGCCAGTAAACAAGGTTATGCCTTGACTCCTGACCTGACACTGCATAATTTGAAATCTCATATCTATGCAGTCCCTGTGCTTCCAGATACTCCTGTACCAATTCATACATTGCCAGCTGACAATCTTCGTCCGGCAACTCAACTTTTCCTTTGTCCAGCATACCTGCCAAAGGCGTATTTTTTTCAATCGTCAAACCATATACCGACAAATGCTGCAACCCTGCCGCTGTTAAATTCTGCAGACTGGTCTTCAGAGTTTGAAGGGACTGCTCCGGCAAGCCATAAATAAGGTCAGCACTGACTCGTGTAAAACCAGCCTTCTCTGCCACTGTAATAGCGTCTAAAGCCTCGTTGGCCGTATGTATCCTGCCAACAGCCCGAAGTTCGGCATCGTTAAGACTTTGAACACCAAAGCTTATACGATCAAATCCCAAATCTTTAAAAAAACGCAGCTTATCCAAATCGGCAGTACCGGGATTAACTTCAATCGTTGCCTCTGCCGGCTGCAGCCAGCATCCATTTTTTTGCAAAGCTTCTACCAGTTTCGCCAAAAGCTTTTCCGAAAGCAACGAGGGAGTCCCGCCACCAAAATACAGCGTGGCCTGATCTGCAATAGTCACTTCATTGCTGCGCATCATTATTTCACTGCAGACAGCATCAACATACTTTTCCATAGTTTCTGTATCAGCACCTGCATATGAAGCAAAGTCACAATATAAACATTTTTGCAAGCAAAAAGGGGTATGTATATATACCCCCTGGATTTGTTCCCATTTTTGCATTTTAATCCATCTTCAAAATCGCCATAAAAGCTTCTTGCGGCAGCTCTACACTGCCGACCTGCTTCATGCGTTTCTTACCTTCTTTTTGTTTTTCCAACAATTTGCGCTTGCGGCTGATATCACCGCCATAACACTTAGCCAATACGTCTTTGCGCATCGCTCTTACATTTTCGCGGGCAATAACTTTATTACCTATGGCAGCCTGTACAGGTATCTCAAACATCTGACGCGGAATAAGACTGCGCAGTTTTTCTACCAGCTGACGTCCCCTGGAAACAGCTTTTTCACGGTGTACTATAGCTGACAGGGCATCCACCGGTTCTCCATTCAGCAAAATATCTACCTTTACCAAGCTGGAAGCACGATAACCGGCCAGCTCATAGTCCAAAGAAGCATAACCTCTGGTTACTGACTTCAACCGATCAAAATAATCATAAATTATATCACTAAGCGGAAGTGCATAGTGAATCATAACACGTGTTTCATCTAAATAGGTCATATTTTCATACTCACCGCGTTTTTCCTGAGAAAGCTCCATTACTGCACCAACATAGTCTTTAGGTACAATAATTGTAGCGTTAACGTAAGGTTCTTCTACATGGTCGATCACTGTTGGATCAGGGAAATTAGACGGATTATCAACCAATTCCACATCACCATTGGTGCGAAATACCTGGTAAATAACGTTTGGAGCCGTTGTAATCAGCGTTAGATTATATTCACGCTCCAGACGTTCCTTGATAACATCCATATGCAGCAGACCTAAAAAGCCACAGCGAAAACCAAATCCAAGCGCTACTGATGTTTCCGGTTCAAAAACCAGTGAGGCATCGTTGAGCTGTAGTTTTTCAAGCGCATCCCGTAAATTATCATAATCTGAGTTTTCTACCGGATACAGACCACAGAAAACCATCGGCGTAGCTTTACGATAACCAGGCAGTGCTTCGGCCGCCGGATTATTGGCATCAGTAACTGTATCCCCGACACGTGCGTCTTTAACATTTTTGATTGCCGCAGCAAAAAATCCAACCTGCCCAACCTCCAATGAATCAACATTAACAAGATTAGGTTTAAAAACACCAACCTCTGTTACTTCAAATTCAGCATTGGTAGCCATCATTTTAATTTTCATACCAGGTTTTATACGTCCGTCAATAACACGCACATATAAAACGACACCCTTATACGCATCAAATTTAGAATCAAATACCAAAGCTTTTAAAGGGCTGTCACTTATACCGGAAGGTGCCGGTACCTTAGCAACAATAGCTTCAAGTACATCTTCAATACCCAAACCTGTCTTCGCACTCGTCAAAACGGCCTCTGATGCATCGATCCCGATAACCTCTTCTATCTCATGCTTGACTCGGTCAGGATCAGCACTGGGAAGATCGACTTTATTAATAACCGGGATAATTTCCAAATCATTATCTAAAGCCAAATAGACATTAGCCAAAGTCTGAGCTTCAATCCCCTGCGTAGCATCAATAACAAGCAAAGCACCTTCGCATGCAGCTAAAGCTCTCGATACCTCATATGTAAAATCAACATGCCCTGGAGTATCAATGAAATTAAGCATGTACTCTTCGCCATTCTTAGCCTTATAGCTGCTGCGCACGGCCTGCGCTTTGATTGTAATACCGCGTTCACGTTCAAGGTCCATTGAATCGAGGATCTGTGCTTCCATCTCGCGTTTAGTTAAAGTACCGGTATATTCTATCAATCTGTCTGCCAAAGTAGATTTACCGTGATCGATATGGGCAATTATAGAAAAATTACGGATCTTATTCTGGTCCATCATATTCTCCTTCATATATAATCTTGCTAAAGCGGAACATCCGCCGTAAATTCACTGCAAAATATTATATCATTTTTGCCGGTAATTAAGCAAATACTAACTCTTATTAGTAAAGCACTTATAAATAAAAGCTGCTGTAACAAAAAATATTTATGTTAAAAATTATGAAAGTATATATAATGGTATTTTTAGTCACTTCACAAATAATTTACAGCAAATCAAAGCATCAACCTGTTACAATATAAGTAATAATAAAAGAATTATTACAAGAAAGGAAGTTATATTATGGATACCTTAACCGCTATTGCAACCCGCCGCTCTACCAGAGTCTACAAACCAGAACAAATAAGCGATTCCCAGCTGCAAACAGTTTTAGCCGCCGGCTGGGCTTCTCCTGTTGGTCATGGAGCATATGACGAACTATATATTTCTGTTGTGCAAAATCCCAAAATTCTCGAAAACTTTGCAGAATACTGCGGTCAAGCTTTCGGAAACCCCAAATACAATCCGTTTTACGGCGCCCCTACTTTAATCGTCATTTCAGCTAAGCCTAAAGATGACGGCCAGATGGTTTACATAGCTGATGTTGGCTGTATTCTTGAAAATATGCAATTGGCTGCTACTGATATCGGCCTTGGTTCAGTTTATCTTTGGGCTCTTTTAAATCGTATTCCGCAAAGTCCTCAATTTGTAGCCAGCCTTGAACTGCCGGAAGGCTTCAAACCTGTTTCAGCTTTGGCCTTGGGTTATCCGGCCAAACCGTTTGAAAAACGTTCTTTTGCCGACATTAAACCCGAGCGTATCGCTACCAAAATTATCAAATAAAGTCTTTTGTGGAATAATTTGCAGAAATCCCTTGCAGAATTAACTCCTTCGTGGTAGAATACTTGAGTAAACGTATTTAATTGTAGGAGGTGAATTCGTTGCCGAACATTAAATCTTCCATTCGTAGTGTAAAAACCGACGCAGAACGTCGTGCAAAAAATGCTCCGATCAAGGCTGCTATCCGCAATGCAGCTCGTAAAGTAGTTGCTGTAACCGAGACCGGCTCTCCAGAAGAAGCAAAAGCAACTTTTGCAACTGCAACCGGTTTGATTGATAAAGCTTCTCGTAAAGGTATTATCCATAAGAATGCTGCAAACCGCAAAAAATCAAGACTTGCTAAAAAAGTCAATGCTATGGACTAATCTCTACAGCGATTAAAGCCTGCTCTTTTGAGCAGGCTTTTTATTTTCTCCAAAACACGCTTTATCTCATCTTAATTAAAGCTTTCGTTATTTTATTTTTGCTTTAGTTTATATATTTCATTCATATCTTAAAAGTGCTATAATATTATAAATACACCCTAACAGACAGGAATGATACATATGGCTGACTATAGCACTGATAATTTAAAACAATCTCAACAATTCTTACAGGCATATGATAAGTTATATTCTTTTAAAAATACTTTTTATGATCTTCTTGCCAGTTTAGAAAAAACACTTGGTCTCACAGAATATTTATCTCATATTTCTGTGATTCAACTGCGCAACGAAAAACATTTTCAGGCTGCTTTCCACTATCCAAATGAAGCCCTTTCCCAACAGCAGTCTTTGTTAAGCCATAAAGCTCACCTTATCGCAAAAAAGTTAAAGCTCAAGAGTGAAATCAACTGCAAAGATTTCAGTCACATATTAACAGAATGCGGTTACAACGATAATATAAGACCAACCACAGTTTATCCGCTGCGATTTGACGATTATCTCTATGGTTTTGCAGCTTTAGAATTAAACGAAAAAGCAATCAATTTTCAGCAATTCAGCACTGACAGTTTAACTGCTGTTGTAAATATATTATGCGCATATTTTGTAAAAAAGCATGCCTTTGAACAAACTGCATTACAGCAGAAAGTCTATACTTCAATTATCAATGGCATGAATAACCTCATCTACGTAACTGATATCCACACTAATAAAATTCTCTTCATGAACCAAACGATGAAAGACCGTTTTGCCTTAAAAGCACCTGAAGGTAAAATATGCTGGCAGGTATTGCAGCAGAATATGTCCCAACGCTGTAACTTCTGCCCTGTTTCCAAATTACTGCGTGATCCGTCTTCTAATAAGACTATTCACTGGGAAGAAGTCAATTCTAAAACCGGACGTATTTACGAAAACCATGACAGCCTTATTAATTGGTTTGACGGCTCAATCGTACATCTGCAGCAATCTATAGATATAACAGATTCCAAAAAAGCTTTCCATGATGCCTGTTTTGATGAACTGACCAATACACTGACCAGACGTGCAGGCAAAGAGCTTCTGGAAAAATTGATTAAAGCAGCTCATCAGAATTGCCATGGTTTTATAACCTGTATGTTTGATATAAACTCACTCAAACAGGTCAATGACAATTATGGACACAGTGAAGGCGATAAGCTTATTATCACTATATGCCAGACTTTAAAAAAATACCTGGGCAGCGGCGATATATTTTTCCGGCTCAGCGGCGATGAATTTATTGTTGTTTTTACAGAACATTCGCTGCAAAATGTTAAGGAAATACTGCAAAAAGTCCTAATTGAACTAAAAAATTCAGCACAAAAAAATGCTCTGCCCTATGAACCATCTTTCACCTATGGCCTTTTAGAAGTTCAGTCTACAAGCAATTACTCTCTTACTGATATTTTAAACCGTGTCGACGAAAAAATGTATGAGCAGAAACGTTCTTACCATATACTTAAACGCCAGCAGGACGCTGGCCTGCAAAAACAGTCTGACCCGTCTGAAAAAAACAGTTTTTCTTATCAGGCAGAATATCTCTACGATGCTTTAGTTAACAGCACCGACGATTATCTCTACGTCTGTGACGTCCAAAGTGATGTTTTCCATTATCCCAAAACCATGGTTGAAGAATTTGCTCTGCCTGGCGAATACATCAAAAATGCTGCCGCCATCTGGGGCGCCAAGGTTCATCCAGATGATCAAAGCGCTTTTTTAGCATCCAACCAGGAAATTTTAGACGGACGCGCCAACATTCACTATGTTGAATATCGTGCTCAAAACAAAGAAGGTAAATGGATTTGGGTGCGCTGCCGCGGACAGATGCAATATAACGAGCAGGGTGAAGCAATTCTCTTTGCCGGTTTTATCAAAAAGCTTGGCGAAAATTATAAACAGCAGCTGCCTTAACGTAAAAAAAGCTCATTCCAAAAAGGAATGAGCTTTTAATATTTTATAGATGAGTGCGTGCTATCTGCCTAACCAAGAACGAGTACTTTTTTTAACAGCTTCCTTATCAACTTCAACATGATTTGGAGCGTACATCAGCAAATTTTCGCTGACCTTAGAAACAGTTGCGCCAATAATGTAACTTACACCGTTCAAATAGTCAAAAATACGGTTTTTCATTGCAGAATCAACAGCATCGAAAGATACCATCAGTGTCGCACCGCTCATTAAAGAATCAGCATACTCGCGTACGTCGCTGAATTGACGCGGAGAGCGCACCAAAATATCCATATGACCGCCTTTAACTAAGTACGGACCGCTATAAACTTGATCTTCTTCTACATCGCTATGCCAAAGCTTACGTGCAGCATTTTTTAAATCCATCTTTTACGCCTCCAAACGTCCTTGTTGTCAGATATGCTAACTGCCTACTTCTACATAAATTCTCAAAATCCTTCTTTTTTTAGAAAAATTTTTATTTTTGTATTATTATGCTTTGTTACGGGAACGCTGACGACCACGCTCAACACGATCAAGAATCTTTTTACGCATCCGAATATTCTTCGGAGTAACTTCAACCAGTTCATCATCGTTGATATGCTCCAAAGCCTGCTCTAAAGAGAAAGTCTTAGGCGGAATCAGACGAATAGTATCATCGCTGCCGCTGGCACGCATATTGCTGACATGTTTCTTTTTACAGGGATTGACATCCATATCATCATCACGGCTGTTTTCACCAATGATCTGCCCTTCATAGACCTGTTCGCCAGGAATGATGAACATATTCCCGCGTTCCTGCGCGTTGCCTATACCGTAGGATGTAGTTTCGCCGTTTTCAAAAGCAACCAGGCTGCCTCTTGTACGTCCGGGGATCTCGCCTTTATAATCAGCATAACCTGCGAACACATGATTCATAACACCGTTACCTTTAGTATCTGTCAGGAACTGGTTACGGAAACCAATAAGTCCGCGGGCGGGGATCACAAATTCCATACGCAGGTAGCCGGCCATCTCTGTCATGTTAGTCAGTTCAGCCTTACGCAGTCCCAGCCCTTCCATAACAGCTCCCATAAATTCCTGCGGAACGTCAATTGTTAAAGCTTCCATAGGCTCCTGTAAAGTACCGGTTTCATCATGATGCATGATTACTTTAGGTTTGCCGACCTGCAGCTCATAACCTTCACGGCGCATAGTTTCGATCAATACAGACAAATGCAGCTCACCACGTCCGGAAACAATAAATGCATCTGGACTTTCGGTTTCTTCTAAACGCATCGAAACATTAGTTTTGATTTCTTTAAACAAACGGTCACGAAGATGACGACTGGTAACATATTCACCTTCACGACCTGCAAAAGGACTGTTATTAACAGAGAATACCATCGACAGCGTAGGCTCATCAATACTGATGCCTTTTAATTTTTCAGGACTTTCTGCATCAGCGATAGTATCGCCGATATTGGCATCTGCCAAACCGATCAAAGCAACGATGTCGCCGGCTCCAACTTCCTGCGTCTCAGCACGTTTCAAGCCTTCATAGGTATACAGACGGCCGATCTTCGCTTTACGCTCGCCCTCTTCATCCATCAAAGTAATAGTTTCACCGTTATGGATAGTACCGCGGATCACACGACCGACAACGATACGTCCTACATAATCATCATAATCCAAGGTATTGACCAGCATTTGCAAAGGTGCGTCTACTTCAACATCCGGAGCGGGAATATTTTCCAAAATCACTTTGAACAAAGCTTCTAAATTGTCGCTTTCTTCTTCCATAGTTAATTTAGCAATACCATTACGGGCAGAAGTCAATACTACCGGGAATTCCAGTTGATCATCATCAGCACCAAGCTCAATAAAAAGGTCTAAAACTTCATCAATAACCTCTTCAACACGTTGGTCAGGACGGTCAATTTTATTGATAACTACAATTGGTTTCAGATGCTGTTCCAGCGCTTTGCGCAAAACATACTTAGTCTGCGGCATAGGCCCTTCATAAGCATCAACCAGCAATAATACGCCATCGACCATAGTAAGCACGCGTTCAACTTCACCGCCGAAATCAGCATGGCCGGGGGTATCAAGAATATTGATTTTAGTATCTTTGTGCATAACAGCTGTATTTTTAGCTAAAATAGTAATACCGCGTTCACGTTCCAAAGCGTTGGAATCCATTACACGTTCTTCGACATGCTCGTTAGCACGGAAAATACCGCTTTGTTTGAGCATTGCGTCTACGAGGGTAGTCTTGCCATGGTCAACGTGGGCAATAATGGCAATATTGCGTAAATCATTTCTTAACATAAATCCTATCTTCCTCTCTTTTGAGCAGACGGCATACCGCCTGTAAATCCAAACCGAGCTATGCCATATACAACAAAAGCCTGCGGTCAAATAAAACTACTCTAAAATTAATGAAGGATGCTTGTCAATAAGCATCCTTCACTATGACTAATTAATTATATTCTTTTTAACTTACTATGTCAACAAAAACCGCTATTTTACTATACCGGGGAGCCATGTAGCTATCTCCGGGAAGAAACACAGCAGCAAAATTTCCAGCGCCATAATAATGCCAAAAGGAATAACACCTTTGATGATCTGTGTCATTTTACTATCTGGGCTGATGCCCTGCAAAACAAACAGATTCATTCCAACCGGCGGCGTGATAAGAGCCAGCTCCAGATTGATCAACATCACAACGTTGAACCAGATCGGATCGAAGCCCAATTTCATGATAATAGGATACAAAATCGGCAAAGTGATAAAAATAATGGAGATAGATTCCAAAATACATCCCAAAACCAACAGCAGAATATTAATTGCGATAAAGACTATCCACCGGCTGGTTTCCATTTCGGCAACCAGGCTCGTCAAAGCCTGCGGAACCTGCAGAATAGTTAAAACGAAACCAAATAAAGTTGCGCCGATCATAATCGCGAAAATCATCGAGGTCGTTTTGACTGTATCCAGCAAAATTTCCGGCATATCCTTCAGACCAAGCGTACGGTAAATAACAAAAGTAATAAACAAACTGTAAACCGTACCTATAGCAGCAGCTTCAGTAGGAGTAAACGCTCCCGTATAAATACCGCCAACGACAAGCACCGGCAGCAGCAGTCCCCAAAAAGAACTTCTTAGCGCCTGAAAACGTTCCTCCCAGCTGGCCGCTTCCTGCAAAGGCAGCTTTCTTGAGCTGTAAACAACCACAGCAATAAACAGCAGTGTCAAAATAACCCCCGGTACAACGCCGGACATAAACAACTGACCTACCGATTCACCAGTAATAGCGCCATACAAAATCATTGGTATCGATGGCGGGATCAGAATGCCTAAGGTCCCACCTGCTGCAACAGCTCCTAGAACTAACGTTCTTTCATAACCACGGGACAGCATCTCAGGAATGGCAATAGCACCAATAGTAACGGCGCAGGCAACAGACGAGCCTGTAATCGCAGCAAAAATTGCACAGGCAAAAACTGTAGCTACACCTAACCCCCCAGGCAAATGACGCAACCATTTATTGCCCAGCTCAAATAAATCGTTGCCAACTTTGCCTGTTAAAAGAATCTGGCTCATTAAAATATATAACGGGACAGCCGTTAACACGAAATCATCCAAAGATTTGTAAGCCAAAATCGGTATCTGGGCCAAAGAAGATCCTCCGCCCATAAAAGCAAACATACCGAAAAGTCCCGCCGTTCCCAGTGAGAAGGCTACCGGCAGTCCCAAAACCAAAAGTCCCAGTAAGATAACGGTAAAAATAACAAGCATCTTATTCCGCCTCCTTACTGAATTCACCGCTGCTGATTTTTTGAATATCTATAAGCAGGGTACGTACAAACTGTAATAGCAACAGCCCCATACCGATCGGCAGCGACATCTGAGGAATCCACATAGGAGTTCGCAGAGTACTTGGTGAAGTATTATCCATCTCATATGAAAGCAATGCCATATCCAAAGACTGCATTACAAATACGGCACAGAAAAAAATACCAACAATAGTTGTAAAAAATTCGATATAACAACGGGTACGTGCTGATAAATGGCTTAAAACAATATCGACATGGATGTGCTTGCCAGCAGCATAAGTAACGGACATCCCTAAAAAACCTGCTACTAAAACACAATATACAGAAAGTTCTATTGACCATTCTGTCGGCGCATTGAACAAACCTCGCATCACAACTTCATAAAAGACCATCAACGCCGGCAGCAGCAATAGAATGCCGGCAATGACGCCAACTGCTTTAGTAATAGCGTTCAAAAATTTTTCATAGACCTCGAGCGCGCTTTTCAAGTCTCTTTCCTCTCATTCTTTTCCAAAATAAAAACCGCTGCCGCTTATGGCAGCGGTCAATTAAGAATTTATCTATTGTTTACTGCATATTTCGATCAATTCCTTACCAAGATCCCCAGTATGTTTAACAAAAATATCCCAAACTGGTTTAGTAGCAGACTGCCATGCCGGCAGCTCAGCCTCAGGAACAACGTAAACCTGCATACCTTTTTCTTTTAATTTCTCTAAAGCAGCCATATCCTCTGCTTTAGCATTTTTACGCAGTTCGTCACGCACTTCATTTGCAGCGTCGGTTACTATTTTTTGCTGTTCCGGAGTCAGTTTTTGAAAAGATTTTTCATTCATCGCCAGAATAAACTCAGGATAAGCATGATTAGTAATAGTCAGATATTTGGTAACTTCAAACATTTTACGGTCATACATAGCTGTAGTTCCAGAAGTTTGTCCATCAACAACACCGCGCTGAATGGCCATATAAACTTCACCTGATCCCATAGTTACAGGAGAAGCACCAAGTGCTTTAATCGTTTCTGAAGGCAGCTCACCATAACCACGCAGCTTCAGTCCTGCAAAATCCTCAGGTTTAGTAATTTCCTTTTTGCTGTTAGCGAACTGCACAAAGCCATAATCAGCCCAGATCACAGGACGCACACCCTTCTTCTTCAATTCACCTGCTAATTTATCACCCAAGCCTCCGTCGATGGCATGATCGACTTTTTCATAACTTGGGAACAGAAACGGTACGTCAAAAACTTCCATTGCCGGAATAACAGTTGACCACATTGCTGTGGAATTAAGCCCCATATCAATGCCACCAGACATAATTGCGTCATTCATACTTTTATCGTTGAACAGCTGTCCGGAAGGATAGATGTTCAGTGTAATAGTGCCGTTGGATTTTTCAGTAAGCTTTTTATTAAAAGCCTCCATTCCCTGGGCCAGCGGATGTGCCGTTGGCAAATTGTGAGCCAGTTTCAAAGTCACCTTTTCGCTGCCGGCAGATTTTTTATCTCCGCCCCCACCGCAGCCGGCCGTTACTGCCAATGCCATAATCATAGCGGCAGCCAAAGTAGTTTTAAACATTTGCGACATTTTCATTACTCTCACCTCATAATTTTTTATTTATAGAGTTTCTCCAGCTTCATATAATCATCAAGACCGATAAACCTGTTAAAATCAGTAAAATGCATCATTTTATCTTCATAGGCCTTAGTCGTCCCCGTTTGATGCAGCACTGTCATTGCTTCTTTAAAAGCCTGCGTAATGACGTATAAGGCACTGCAGGGCCAGAACACTATTTTAAATCCTATATTTTCCAAATCTTTTGCAGTCAGGTTCGGTGTCCTGCCGCCTTCGATCATATTAGCTATCAGTATGGTATCTGGAAAAGCTTTCGTAACAGCTTCTAATTCTCTTATATCCTGCGGCGCTTCTATAAACAAAGCTTCAGCGCCGTTATCTAAATACAATTTGCCGCGTTCAACAGCATCCTCCAGTCCATTCACAGCCCTCGCATCAGTTCTGGCAATCAGTAAAAAATCCTCGTCAGTTCTGGCATCAGCAGCCGCCCGCAGTTTTTTCGCATGCTCAGATGCATCTATGACCTGCTTACCGACCATATGTCCACAGCGTTTAGGCCATACCTGATCTTCAAAAAGCACTGCAGCTGCTCCGGCTTTTTCATATTCCTGCATCGTCCTCCGTACGCTTAACGCATTTCCGTAACCAGTATCACCATCGGCAAATACCGGTAATTCTGTGGCATCCACAATACATTTCACAGCCTGCACCATTTCAGTCATCGAAAGGTAACCTACATCCGGCTGCCCTAATCTGGAGGCAGCGATACTATAACCTCCCATAACCAGTGCATCAAACCCTACTTCTGCCGCAATTTTTGCCGTCAAAGCATCATAAACACCCGGCAAAACCAAAATCTCTGACCTCAGCAGACGTTCACGCAACATTTTACGCTGCTTGTTCATAAATTCCCCTCCCTTGCTGCCCAACAAATTCAACAAAAAAGCCCCTACCGGCATAGCCGATAGGGGCGTTAAGTACGCGGTACCACCCTAAATTATACTCTGAGGCCTTTAACGCAGCCCTGCGCTTTTCCCTACATTCGCCCTCAGAAAAAGAGTTCCTGGGTGAGAGGACTTATTTCCACGCTTACCGGCTCGCATCTACCGCCGGCTTTCTGAAAGCCTTCCACTGTCCATTCCCAGTCATAACCTGTAACCTGATGATTTGTCGAAACATTGAAATAAGTATAACAACACCTTAACACTATGTCAATATATTTTTAAAATTATTTTATCTTTCTGTTTTTTCTTGTACAAATGTATTGTTTTTATACTACTTTGGCATAATACAAAAAAATACAGCCGCTTTCAAAAAGCGGCTGTATTTTTTATTGATCATTCTAAATAAAAACTACCATCTCAATCAATGATCCTTCTGGCCCCATAAAAACGTTCATCCCAATAAGGACCAAACGCTTCACCTTCAATTACGCCATTTTTAGTACCGGCATAAATGAATTTACCATCTCCGCTGTAAATACCGCAGAAGGTCGCTCCTGGGCCATCAGTGCTATAAAATACCAGATCACCCGGAAGCAGATCATCTTTTCCGATTCTCCTGCCTACATCATATTGCTCATCAACAGTTCGCGGCAACGCGATACCACTTTCACCAAAAACATACTGCACATAACCGGAACCATCAAATCCTTCTGACGGAAAACTGCCGCCCATTTTAAAAGGGGTTCCAACTAAAAGATACGCATTTTCAATAATATTTCCACGCAGGCTGCTGTATTCTTCAGCATAAGCCAACTGAGGCTGCATTGTATTCCAAACTGCTCCAACCGGCAAGGATAACGCTATACCTAAAGCAGTACAAACAGCCAATCTTTTACACAAACTAACATAATTCATATTTTTCAAAAACTCCTTTACTGAAAACCCTACAGCGATGACAGCATGTCATCCACATATTTTCTGATTTTTTCCATCTTTTTGCGTATACCAGCTGCTTTATCACCGTCACGAGCAACGATCTGCTCAATTTTAGTACGATACTGCAAATAAGAACTCTCAAACTGCCGCAAATACTCTCTAAGTGCCGCCACTTCCGGAACTGTCGTCACGATATTCGACGTCGTAACATTCCATTCAGTACCATTTATCGTGACACTATCCCCATATTGCGGGATATAAGCAGCTGTACCCAAACGGCGCTGCAGCTCATCAGCGAAATTGCTGGCAGCATCAAACTCACCATGTGTAACGAAAAATGCTTTCGGCGGCTGTTTCATCTTACCGTACCATTCAAGCAGCTGTTCCTTGTCCGCATGTGCCGAAAACCCTTTCATATTGTAGATCTTGGCATTTACCTTAATATCTTCGCCCATAATCTTAACCTGCTTGGAACCTTCTATCAACCGACGTCCCATTGTTCCCTCAGCCTGATAACCGGCAATAATGACAGAGCAGTTTTCATGCCAGAGATTATGCTTCAAATGATGCAGTATACGTCCTGCGTCTGCCATACCACTGGCAGAAACGATAATTTTAGGCCCTGGCATCTCGTTAATCATCCGTGATTCCTGCGCAGTTGCCGTGAAACGCAGATTTGGAATCGCTAAAAGCCTGTTACCGTGCATTTCATACAAAGCCCGCGCTTCTTCGTCATATTCCTGAGGATTAGTAAGCGTGATAGCAGTAGCTTTGCTCGCCATCGGACTGTCGATAATGATTGGTACCTGCGGGATACGACCTTCCTGCAGAAGCTTCTGGAAATAATAAAGAAGTACCTGTGTACGTCCTACAGCAAAGGCAGGAATAACTACATTACCACCTTTAGCCACAGTGTCATTAATGATCTCAGACAGCTCCGCTTCTTTGTCATAGGCTTTATGCACACGATTGCCATAAGTAGATTCGGTGATTATAAAGTCTGCTCCGGAAATTTCTTCCGGATCCTCGATAATCGGCTGATTAGGCTGTCCAATATCTCCGGTAAAAACGAGCTTAGTTGTTTTGCCATCTTCATTAACAAAAACTTCAACAATCGCCGAACCTAAAATATGCCCGGCAACTTTAAATTTAACCTGCACTCCCGGAAGAACCTCAAGCATTTCACCAAACTCGTGCGTATGAAAATGCTGCAAAGCTTTATACGCATCATCAACAGTATACAAAGGTTCTACTACAGATTTACCTGCACGCAAACCTTTCCGGTTGGCAAACTCTGCATCAGATTCCTGAATATGAGCACTGTCAGGCAACAGAATCGTGCACAGCTCTAAAGTGGTTTTCGTACAATGTACAGGACCCTTATATCCTTGTTTTATCAGCTTTGGTATCAACCCGCTGTGGTCGATATGAGCATGGGTCAGCACAACTGTGTCAATAGCATTAGGCGCAAAAACAAAATCCTTTTCATTAAAAGCAGTAATCATTTTAGAACCTTGAAACATACCGCAGTCCAACAGCATTTTTTTACTGCCTATTTCAAGTAAATAACAAGAGCCTGTAACCATTCTTGTGGCACCTAAAAAGGTGATTTTCATAACGGTCCCTCCCTGCTTAAATTCTTAATTAATATATTCTGCATTCAAAAAATATTCCCTGCCCATTAACGAATAAGTTCACTGCCTTGTCACAAAGCACCTTCAATTACTGCCGCTGCAATTACTGCAATTCCCACATCTGTCATTTGTTTCCTGTCCAAAATATGTCAGCAGATATTTACGCAGGCAGCCTCTGGTAAAACAATAGCTTTCCATATCACGCAGCCTTTGGTAAGCATTTGTCAGCCACAGCTTTTTGTCTTCCGCACTGCTTTCTCTCTGCTCACAGCTATATTCCAGCAGCTGCCGCTGCTGCATTATGTCACGCCGTTCAAAAAGCAGTACGCATTTTGCCGGCAAGCCGTCACGTCCAGCCCTTCCTGCTTCCTGATAATAGCCTTCTACATCAAGCGGCAAAGTATAATGCAAGACAAACCTTACATCAGGTTTATCTATACCCATCCCAAACGCATTAGTCGCCACCATCACCTGCAATTCATTTTTAATGAAAGCGTTCTGGTTCCGCTGCCGTTCTTCCATTGTTAAACCAGCATGATAACGTCCTGCTGGATAGCCCCAGGCATTGAGGTCATTACATACTTCTTCCGTCTGCTTCTGCGTTGCACAATAAATAATACCGCAGCCGTTTTGCTCCGGCAGCCAGCTACGCAAAAAACGTCTTTTCACCATTGGTTTTTCCACAATAAATGTAAGATTGCTTCTGTCAAAACCTGTCACCAGTTCTAACGGCTGCTCTAATCCCAGACATTTACTTATCTCACGTCTTACAACCGGCGTGGCAGTAGCTGTAAAAGCCGCAACAACAGGAGCCTTCGGCAGGCCGTCTAAAAACGGCTTTATTGCCAAATAAGCCGGTCGGAAGGATTCACCCCATCGTACTACGCAGTGTGCTTCATCAACAACGACCAACGCTATTTGCAGCTCACTTGCAAAAGCCTTAAACTGCTCATTCTGCAGGCGTTCAGGTGAAACGTACAGCAATTTACATTTATTATTACGGGCAGCATAAACGGCGGCACCGTACTCCTGCTTACTCATCCCGCTGCTCAAATAAGCCGCTTCTACACCATGTTCCGCTAAACTGCGTACCTGATCCTTCATCAAGGAAATCAACGGTGAAACAACCAGTGTCAAGCCCTCCAGCATCAACGCCGGTAACTGATAACATAAGCTTTTTCCAGCTCCAGTCGGCATAACAGCTACAACAGGACGTCCGTTCAAAATTTGCTCTATCAGCTCTGACTGCCCGCTTCTGAACTCACTGTAACCAAAATATTTTTGCAAAATCATTTCTTTTGTCTGCACGGCTGCTCCTTAAACACAACAAGCCTGTGTGCCAGTCGCACTACAGGCTTGTCTGCAATTTTATTTTATAAATTCTTTTCCTTGTATGGACACAATTCTATCAATACGCATTCACTGCATAAAGGTTTCCTTGCCTTGCAAATCTTACGGCCATGCCAGATCAACCAATGATGAGCATCGCTCCACTTATTCTTCGGAATGGCTTTCTGCAGCTCTTTCTCCACTGCCAGCGGATCATCGCCCTTAGCTAAACCCAACCGGTGCGAAACTCTGAAAACATGGGTATCAACCGCAATCGCCGGAACCTTATAAACAATACTGGCGACAACATTAGCCGTTTTTTTACCCACACCCGGCAGCTTCATCAGCTCCTCGACAGTGTCAGGAATAACGCTGTTATATTCTTCCGTCAGCATTTTACAGGTTGCCAGCAGATTTTTAGCCTTCGATCGGAACAGTCCACAGTCACGAATCTCTTCTTCCAGCTGTTCCTGAGAAAGTGCGCCCATTTTTTCAGGAGTATTATATTTCGGGAAAATACGTGCTGTAATCTTATTGACACGTTCGTCCGTACATTGCGCTGACATAATTACCGCAACTAACAATTCAAAAGGCGTCGAATAGTTCAGCGCTGTTTCCGTACCCATATAAGTTTCTTCCAGCAGCGCTAAAATTGCCTCACGTTGTTGTTTACGCATTAGTTGGTCAGACTCCTTACCGGTGCAGGAATACGACCACCGCGGGCAATAAAGGCATCGGCCTTAAATTTGCTCACGGCAATGATGGGAGCATATCCCAGCAAACCGCCAAATTCTACCTGTTCTCCGACAGTTTTACCCGGAACCGGTATCAGACGTACAGCAGTAGTTTTATTGTTGATCATTCCAATTGCCGCTTCATCAGCAATGATTGCTGAAATAGTTTCAGCAGTCACATCACCTGGAATGGCTATCATATCAAGCCCTACGGAACAAACACAGGTCATGGCCTCTAATTTCTCCAAAGTCAGGCTGCCGCGTTCAACAGCCGCGATCATTCCCGCGTCTTCACTGACAGGAATAAAGGCACCGCTCAAACCGCCGACATAACTTGAAGCCATCAATCCACCCTTTTTAACGGCGTCATTAAGCATAGCTAAAGTAGCAGTAGTACCAGGACAGCCACAGCTCTCCAAGCCTATTTCTTCCAGAATATGAGCAACGCTGTCGCCGATTGCCGGTGTCGGAGCCAGCGACAAATCAATAATACCAAACTGCGTATCCAGACGACGGGCGGCTTCCTGTGCAACCAACTGGCCGACACGAGTAATTTTGAACGCAGTTTTCTTGATCGTTTCTGCTACAGCGCCAATGTCCTGTCCGCGCACTGCCTCCAACGCATGTTTTACCACACCGGGTCCGCTGACACCTACATTTATGACAGTTTCAGGCTCTGTAACACCATGGAAAGCTCCGGCCATAAAAGGATTATCAGGCACTGCATTACAGAAAACAACCAATTTTGCACAGCCAATAGCATCACGGTCTGCAGTACGTTCTGCTGCCATTTTGATTACACGGCCCATTTCCGCAACTGCATCCATATTAATCCCGCATTTAGTAGAACCGACACTGACAGAGGAACAGACAATATCAGTTACTGCCAAAGCTTCTGGAATAGAACAAATAAGATTTCTATCACCTTTGGTATAACCTTTATCAACCAAGGCAGAAAAACCGCCGATAAAATTAACGCCTACTGCTTTGCCTGCCTCATCAAGCGCTTTAGCCAGCGGAACATAATCATTGCTGTCGCAGCTTTCACCAACCATCGAAACAGGAGTTACAGAAATACGTTTATTAATGATCGGAACACCGAGCTCCATTTCCAGTTCCTCGCCGACCTGAACAAGCTTTTCAGCTTTCCTGGTGATCTTATCATATACCTTCTGTGCCGTTACTTTTATATCAGGATGACCGCAGTCGCGCAAACTGATTCCCATAGTGATCGTACGCACATCCAGGTTGTTCTGCGTGATCATCTGGTTAGTTTCCAAGATATCTTTAATCGTGAACATAGACAGCCTCCTAGATACGGTGCATCGCCGTAAATATTTCTTCGCTTTGTACTCTGATCTCAACGCCGATATCTCTGCCTAAAGCAGTAAAGATATCCTTAAGATCCTGTAATTTTACAGCAGCACCCGTCATATCAGCAATCAAAACCATATTGAAGAAACCCTCCATAATATTTTGATTGATATTGAGGATATTTACGCCATGCTCAGCGAGAATATTACTTACTTTAGCAATAATGCCGACCTTGTCTTTGCCAACGATAGTTAATACGATACGCATACTGTTGTCATCCTTTCCCATAAAACAAATAATAACTACCATGTCTAACACGGTAGTTATTATTGTACCATATTTTCAGCAAAGTTGTGTGTATACATTGCAAATTATAATTCAAAAAAATCTTTACATTGTAATTTTACAGCGCCGTCACCGGTTCTTACTTTTTTTAGTCTCCTGCATCGCTTTGATCATAGGTTTGATCCCGCCGCTCTGCAGAATGTTCATAATATAAGGCGACATCGGAACAGCTGCAGCTGTTGCTCCCGTAGTCAGGTTTTTGATTATTCCAGCCTCAATATCAACCTCTACTTCATCACCCTCTGCAATAATTTTCGTGATCTCGCTGCAGGTAATAACAGGTACGCCTAAATTAATAGCATTACGGAAAAATATCCTGCCAAAAGATTCTGCCAGTACAGCTCCAGCACCAACTGCTTTCAATGTTATTGCCGCATGTTCACGCGATGAACCGCAGCCAAAATTAGTTCCGGCCACAATGATATCTCCCGGATCGAAGTTTTTTACAAAGCTCTCATCAGCGCCGTACATCGCATATTTTTTTATATCTTCTACATCCGTATATTCTACAAAACGACCCGGATAAATCTGATCTGTATCAATATTTTTCCCAAAAACAAATGCTTTGCCCCTGACTTTCGTTTTCATTACCATCACCGTCCATTCCCGCAGTCGCCGGTTTTCAAATATACAGCCGGATCAGTAATTTTCCCCTCTAATGCCGAAGCTGCCACAGCAGCAGGAGAGGCCAGAAATATCCTGCCATCTACATGTCCCATTCTCCCGGGGAAATTACGGTTAGTAGAACTTATGCAAACCTCTCCTCCTGCAAGCATCCCCTGGTGTACTCCCAAACAGGCGGCACAGCCCGGAGCCGTTATCGTGGCTCCTGCCTGCATCAAAGTTTGGATATACCCAAGCTCCATTGCATCTTCCATTACCTTTTTAGAAGCAGGCACGACTATCATCCTCGTTGTTTTAGGAATATGCCTGCCTTGTAAGATCTGTGCTGCTACAGCCAGATCCTGCAGACGACCGCCAGTACACGAACCCAAATAAGCTTCGTCAACAGGAGTGCCGGCATATTTGTCCAATTCAAAAACATTATCAACACTTGATGGTGCCGCTACCTGAGCCCTGATTTTACTTACGTCATACGTAAGCTCCGCAGCATATTGAAAATCAGTATCTGTTTCATAAATTTTATAAGGTCTTGCCACACAGTTGTGCAAATATTCCATAGTGACAGCATCAGGCTGGATATAGCTGGTTTTACAACCCATCTCCGTTGACATATTACACATACACATTCTTTCGGAAATACTCAACCCATTTACAACAGGTCCTGCAAATTCTACCGCTTTATAAACACCGTAATCTGCACCCAGATCACCTATGATATGCAGAATGATATCCTTGGCAAAAACACCCGGCTGCAGCTTACCAACCAGATTGATCCTGAAAATCTCCGGTACCATGAACCACAGCTTGCCAGTAATCATAATCGTCGCCAGATCAGTAGCGCCAACACCGGTCCCAAAAGCGCCAAAAGCTCCGTGAGTCGTCGTATGCGAATCAGTGACAACTACTATCTCTCCAGGATGTACCCAACCTTTATCGGCCAAAACCTGATGGCAGACACCCTGATCTATATCCATCAATTTTTCGATACCCTGTTCAAAACAGAACTTTCTGAACTGCTTATGATTTTCAGCCTGTGTTATCGTAGCACAGGGAGCGTAATGATCAAAAAACATCACGATCTTATCAGCATCAAAAACCTTTTCACCGCCCATTTCATAAAAGGAACGTACAGTCTGCAAATATAAATCGTTGATTCCTGCAATATCCACGTCGCAATTAACTATCTCGCCTGTTGCGACCTGATGTTTACCAGCTTTTTCTGCCAATAATTTTTCAATAGCATGCATAAGCTACACTTCTTTCTTTTCTTTTATTAGCACCGCAACAAATTCAAGCCGGATATTTGGCTAAAAATTGCAGCATCGCCTCTAAAACTACCTCCGGCTGTTCTTCCGGTACAAAATGCCCGCACTCATTTACAGCAAACCCTTCTACATTAGCCGCCCTTTCCTGCCAGCCGCTCATAACATCCCACAGCTTACCGACAACACCGTCCTTACCCCACAAAGCCAAAACAGGAACCTGAATGATCTGTTCACGATCTGCTTTATCCATCTCCATATCTATAGTAGCACTGGCACGGTAATCTTCGCAAATACCATGGAAAGTCATCGGATCGCGCAGACAGCGTACATATTCGTCTAAAATCTCCTTAGGGAACCTGCTTTTAGCGGCCGGCCCGATCTTCAAATTCAAATTATAATTAACAAAATACTCAGGATCTGCCGCCAGCACTCTTTCAGGGAACCCTTTGCCCTGAATATAAAAGAACCAGTGCCAATATTTAGTCGCAAACTCCTGACTGGTATCACGGTACATATCATAAGTCGGCAAAATATCCATCATCGTACAAGACAGCAGCCGTTTCGGATGATCCATCACCATCCTGTGCAGTACTCTTGCCCCGCGATCATGACCGACACCATGGAATTTTTCAAAACCCAGCTTGCTCATAACTGTAAACTGATCGTCTCCCATAGCCCGCTTGGAATAATTAGCATGATCCGGAAGTCCTTCAGGCTTGCTGCTGTCGCCATATCCACGCAGATCTGTAATAACTACCGTATAACGCCCGGTTAGACCCGGCGTCAAAAACCGCCAGATCAAATGTGTCTCTGGATGCCCGTGCAGCAGTAAAATAGCTTCACTGCCCTTGCCGCCAACTAAAGTGTTGATCTTAATACCGTCACCTACATCGATAAGTTGCTGTTTGAATTCCGGAAAATACTTTTGGTCAATATTCATCTGCCCCACCTCCGTAAATTTTCACACCACATTTAGCATTCTATTTCTCTGCTTTCATTATCCGCTACGATAACAATAAAGTAAAATACAAATTTTAAATATAAATATAGTTTTTAGCTATTAAACAATGCTATAATAAAACGAGTTATAATATACAATAAGGAGGACTAACTATGACACTGACACAGATGCGTTATTTTTATGAAGTCTGTAAATGGCGCAGTATCACTAAAGCTGCCGCCAGTCTGCATATCTCTCAGCCAACTGTTTCCATCGCCATGGCCGATCTGGAAAAAGAAAGCGGGCTGAACCTTTTTCGGCGCGAAGGCAAAAAACTTTCGCTTACAGAAGACGGCAGCCTGCTGTTAAGTAAAATCACTCCTATTTTGGCTAACCTACAGCAGCTTGACCGCGATATCAAAGATATGGCACAGAATAAAAACCTCATCCGCCTGGCAGTACCTTTACAAATCGGCGTACATCTGCTGCCAACTCTTTTCCGCGATTTCAAAAATCTGTATCCTGAAATAGAGCTGGAAGTAGTAGAAGCAGGCGGCATAGATTCACTGCGTATGATAGAAAATGAAGAACTTGATTTAGCCGTCACCAATTATGACGACAGCTTTTCACCCAATCTGCATTACCGTAAGCTTTTTAAAAGCGAAGCCTGCTTCTGCACCTATCCTGACCATCCGCTGGCGCAGAAAAAATATGTCGATACCAAAGATATTGCCAACGAACCTCTGGTACTGCTTAACGGTGGTTTTTTCGTCAATCGCCTCATCTATCAAAATTTTCAGCAGGCTTTAACAGCGCCTAAGGTAATTCTGCATTCATCGCAGCTTCATACGGTCAAAAACCTCATTTCCAGCCAAATAGCCTCCTCTTTTCTAATGCGTCAAGCCATTACGGCCTCTGACAATATCATTCCACTTTCACTTAAAAAGCCGCTTTTTATAAATTCCGGCATCGTCACCAAACGCGGCCGGCAAATCTACGGCGACGAACAAAAACTCATTGAATTTATCTGCGATAATCAGCCGTTAGGCTAAATTTTTCTCTTCTCTGTAAAATCCACCATAGTAGTAATAATATCAAGTATCATATGGTTAAAGTAAGTGTGCACATATACTTGATATCAAAAAAGAAAAGAGGAATAAAAATGTATATTGATTATCAAATTTTATCTGTAGTAGAAGACATGTCAGCTAATCCCCAAAGTAAATTCGACGGAATGAATTGCACCCCAATCGCTCTTGGCCGGTATGATGATTCCAGTAAAATCTTATGTCTTTCTGCTACGCAAACTAACTTCCCCCATTTATCCAACGACAAAAAATACAACATTATTGCCAGAAACAAAGAAAATCAAAAGACTGAAAGTTTCTCCGGAACATATAATAACGACTGGAGCTTCAGCATCTTCCAGTATAACGGTACCGCAGTATAAAAAACGCTCAAAGAAGCAGGCATGAGATAACTTTTATCTCATGCCTGCTTCTCATTATTTCTAAAAACATCTTTTGTTTTTTATGAATTTAAACTTGTCCGCAGCTGTACCGCCTCTGCCAGATGGGCGGCCGTTATGATATCACTGCCGTCCAGATCGGCTATCGTACGCGCTACTTTAATGATCCGATCGTGGCTGCGGGCGCTGAGCCCCAACGCCGTAAAAAACTTCGCCAGCAGCTTTTCTGCAGCAGCTTCCATCTGGCAGTGCTTGTTCAGCTCACGCCGCCCCATCTGCGCATTGCAGTACAAATTAGTACCCTGTAAACGCAGCAGCTGCAGCTGACGCGCTTTGATCACCCTTTCACGAATCACGGCCGAGCTTTCACCGGCTTCCCTGCTTTGCAGATCAGCGTATTCCAGCCGCGGCACATACACCTGTAAATCAATACGGTCTAATAAAGGCCCCGACAGTTTACGGTGATAACGCTCGATCTCAAACTGCTTACACGAACATTCCCGCTTTTTATCACCCAGATAGCCACAGGGACACGGGTTCTGCGCTGTGCACATAATAAAATTAGCAGGAAAAGTAAGCGATGCCTGTACGCGGCTGATCGTCACATAACCATCTTCCAGCGGCTGACGCAGCACCTCCAAAGCAGTACGCGAAAATTCAGGAAACTCATCTAAAAATAAAACACCATGATGGCTCAATGTCACTTCTCCAGGCCGCGGCACACTGCCGCCACCTATAAGCGCGCTTGAAGAAATCGTATGATGCGGACTGCGAAATGGACGTTCCAGCATCACCCGTTCCTGCCGCTGCAGCAAACCTGCAATACTGTAGATTTTTGTTACCTCCAGCGCCTCAGCCTCTGTCAGCGGCGGTAAAATAGTTGGCAGCCGACGTGCCAGCATAGTTTTACCGCTGCCGGGAGATCCTACCATCAAAATATTATGTCCACCTGCCGCTGCAATTTCCATTGCTCTTTTTACTACCTGCTGCCCGCGCACTTCCGCAAAATCCACATCATAGACACTGGTTGCTGCCGCGCAGATAGCTTCCTTATCCAGTACATCCAGAACCTTTTCACCCCGCAGATGCTCTACCAATTCAAGCAGCGATGCAGGTATCAGCACATCAATACCGTCAACAAGCCGTCCTTCAGCGCAGTTGCCTGCAGGGATCACAATGTTTTTCCTGCCAATGTCACGTGCATGCAGAATCATTGGCAATACGCCTGCAATCTGCCTGATTGTCCCATCCAGTGCCAGTTCGCCCACAAAAATAGTATCATCAACCTGCTCCTGCTGTAAAACACCGCTGCTGACTAAAATACCAACAGCAATAGGAAGATCAAGACCGGAACCATCCTTTTTCAAATCAGCCGGAGCCAGATTTACAGTAATCCTGGTCATCGGAAAGATCAGGCCCGAATTTTTCAGTGCAGCCCGTACCCGTTCCCGAGATTCTTTGACTGACGTATCAGGCAAACCCACAATATCAAAGCTCGGCAGCCCGTTAGAAATATCCACTTCGACAATGATCTGTTCACCATTGATACCGCAGGTTGTTTCTCCATAAACTTTAGCGTACATAAAAACGCCTCCTCTTATTTTAAAAACAGTGCGGTAAATGGTGTAATCTTGCCACATTGCCCTCAACTAAAATTTCGATCACATCAAAACTGAGCATTTGCTGATGCCTGTTTTCCTGCTGCAAATAAAAAAGCGCCGCACTCCTGATTTTCTGCTGCTTGGCGTATGTAACCGCCAGACGGGGCAGCCCAAAATTCAGGTTGCGGCGTGTTTTTACTTCTACAAAACTAAGCTCGCCGCCTTTAGCGGCAATAATATCGATCTCGCCATAACGGCAGCGGTAATTACGACGGCAGATAACGTAACCTTTACGTTCTAAATAAGCGCAGGCAGCGTCCTCACCTTTTTTCCCCAGCCTTTGCCGCGCTTCCGTCACTTCTCTGACACCGGCGAAAACAGCCTGTTACCTTCATGTTCAGCAGGAGGCAGATGCATACTTTTAATGGGCTCATAACTGCGGCGATGCCACTTAGTAGCTCCAAACTCAGCAATTGCCTGCATATGCTCCCTGCTGCCATAACCCTTGTTACCGGCAAAACCATACTGAGGATATTGTTCAGCCAGTTCTATCATCATCCGGTCACGAGTGACCTTGGCAATAATAGAAGCAGCAGCTATCGAAGCACTCAGCGCGTCACCGTGAATCAAGGAAACTGTTTCAATGCCGGCCGATACGATCGGCATTGCATCTACCAGCGCCACCTGCGGCTTAATCGCAAGATGTTCCAGAACCTCAGTCATTCCCTGCTTCGTAGCCTGATAAATATTCAGCTCGTCAATATTGCTGATACTGACTACATTTACAGAAACAGACAGTGCTTTGGCAAGTACTTCGTCATAAAGCTGCTCGCGCTTTACTGCCGAAAGCTGCTTGGAATCATTAAGTCCGCTGATAAATACCTCCTGCGGTAAAATAACAGCCGCTATCACCAACGGCCCTGCCAAAGGTCCCCGTCCTGCTTCGTCGATCCCGGCAATATACTGTGCCCCCTGATCGTAATATTTACGTTCATAGGCCAGCATCTCCGTAAAACGCTGCTGCTCTAAACGCAGCTTTTCCTGCCTTTTATGATAAGCGACAACCAGCTTCTGCACACCGCTGCGCTCATCGGCAGCAAGTTCTGCCACCTGATCCGGGTCAGGCTCTCCCACCAAAATCTCCTTTACCTCGCTGATCTTCATTATTCACACCCCTAATTAAAAAGGCCGCGTTGCAGCGGCCTTAATTATTTTCACTCGGTTAATCTAAAGTAAAACGCCCTAAGCGTCCTGTGCGAAAATCACGCAATACCAGCTGGATAACCTTATCAATGTCAAGCACACCGCCGGCCTTCAGGCAGCCGCGCGCGACGGCTATTTTAGACATTACCTCACGCACAGGCTCAGCTTCTGAAAAATCAATAGCGTACTTTACACGCAGATCCTCCGGATAGATATGCATCAAACGTTCAAGCAACAGCTCTACTGCTGTTTCCCTGTCATAAACATCCTCTTTGATCGCTCCCGTTACTGCCAGACAAAAGCCTACTTCCGGATCTTCAAATTTCGGCCACAAAACACCTGGGGTATCCAAAAGCTCCAGACCTTTGGCGATAGTCACCCATTGCTGACCTCGAGTCACACCAGGTCTGTCCGCTGCCACAACTTTATTTTTACCGACCAAACGATTGATCAAAGTAGACTTACCTACATTCGGCACACCCACGATCATAACACGGATCGAACGATTGCGTACACCTTTTCTCAGCCACTTATCCGTGACAGGCCTGGCCACCTGCTGGATCGCAGCCACCATCTGTTTTACGCCCTTACCGGTGCTGCAATCTACCTTACAGACAGGCAAACCGCTGTTTTTAAAAGTCTGCAGCCATTTTTCAGTCTTTTCCGGATCAGCCATATCGATCTTATTCAAAGCAACGACCTTGGGTTTATCCCCCAGCATCTGGATCAGCATCGGATTGCTGCTGGAACGTGGGATCCGCGCATCCAGCATTTCAACCACAACATCAACCAGCTTTAACTGCTGTTCCATCATCCGTTTCGCCTTCGTCATATGACCGGGAAACCATTGTATCTTAAAATCCATAATTATCTCCTCGACCGCCTATCAAGGCAGCATACGCCATCTTTCAACAGGCCAGAAAGCAACAACTGCTTCGCCTTTTACAAGCTTCAGCGGCACAAAATCAACATCGGCAAAACGGCTGTCTTCAGAATTATTACGGTTATCTCCTAAAACGAAGATATGCCCCTGAGGCACAACAGATTTTCTGTAATTAGACTTATTCGGGCCCTTCGGATCATCCTTGTAAATATAATTTTCTTCGATCACACTGCCGTTGACCAGAACCTTACCGTCACGCATCTCAATAGTATCACCGCCGGTCGCGATAACGCGTTTGATAAAATCGCGGCTTTCATCCTTCGGATAACGGAAAACAACGATCTCACCCTTTTTCGGCTCGGTAAAGAAATATTTATACTTGCTGACGATCAGGCGCTCGTGGCTTTCCAGCGTCGGATACATCGACGTACCCTCGACCATATAAGGCTCTACCACAAAAGTACGGATACAAAAAGCCAGCGCTACGGCTACAATGATCGAAACCAGCCAGTCGCTGATAGTATCCTGCCAAGATGTTCCTGATTTTTTAGTACTCATATATACTCCCTCTTATTCCAACGCATCAACTGAATCGGTGCGGTCTCTTTTATTTTTGCAAACGTACTCACAACGTTCGCAACACCGTTTCTACGTTAACAAACATTAGTGGATTTGTCAATCGCCAAAGGCAAATTGTCGAAAAAATTTTACATTAATATAGTGTTTTTTCTTGCCCAAAACAGTCGCTTGCGGTAAAATACATAAGTATTAGCTTTTCCAAAATCATCATTAAATAGGCAGGATATAACCCGCCTGTGTAGAATATTATAATGTTACTATTATAGCAAAATTACAAGTTTCCAAGATGTAAGGAGAGATCACCATGGTCAAAATCGCTGTTATCGGCAGCTGTTCCATCGACCTCACAGTAGAAGCAGGCAAACGGCCTGCAGCCGGCGAAACAATAATCGGCAGCAGGCTCATAGTTTCACCAGGAGGCAAAGGCGCTAATCAGGCCGTTGCCGCCGCACGTTTAGGAGCCCAGGTACACATGATAGGCTGCGTAGGCGACGATGCTTACGGCACCATGATCATCAACAACCTGAAAACCAACAACGTCGATACCGGTTATGTCAGCGTCCTGCCCGGACAGAACAGCGGTACTGCCCATATCACCCTTGCCGAAGGCGACAACAGTATTATCGTCATCAAAGGCGCCAATGATCTGGTCATGCCCAAACATATCGATACTGCCTGGAACGTCATTGCCGCCGCAGACCTGGTCATGCTCCAGCACGAAATACCGCTGCCCACCATCGATTACATCATCGGCAAATGTGCAGCGGCAGGAATCAGCGTACTTTTAAATCCGGCTCCCGTGCAGCCCGTTCCTTCTGAATGGCTGGATAAAGTCACCTATGTGACCCCCAATGAACACGAAGCCGAAGCCCTTTATCCCGGTAAGACCAGCGAAGAAATCCTGCTGATGCAGGAAGAACGCTTCTTTATGACACTTGGCAAAGCAGGCGTTGCTTATGCTAAAAACGGCAAAGTACACACTGTTCCCGCATTCGTCGTTAATGCCCAGGATACCACAGGCGCAGGCGATACCTTCAACAGTGCTTTTGCCGTCGCAAGATGCGAAGGACGCAGCCTAGACGACAGTATACGGTTTGCCAACGCCGCAGCGGCCCTCTCCGTTCAGAAGCTGGGCGCACAAGGCGGTATGCCCTATCTTAAAGATGTAGAAAGGATGCTTGGAGAATGCAAAAAATAGGAATCTTCAACAGCGACATCGCCAAAGTCCTGGCTGACTTAGGCCATACTGACACTATCGTTATCGGCGACTGCGGCCTTCCGGTTCCGGCCGGTGTCCCCAAAATCGATCTGGCTCTGAAACCAGGTACTCCTTCCTTTTTAGATGTCCTTACAGAAGTGTTGAAATATATGGAAGTCGAAAAAATACATATCGCTTCCGAAATGGAAAGTAAAAATCCTGCTACATGGCAGAAAATGCAGGAGCTTTTTGAAGGTAAGGAACAGATCCTTAGCGACCACGAAGCCTTCAAAGCCGCTGCCAAAACTGCTAAAGCAGTGATCCGCACCGGCGAGATCACCCCCTACGCCAACATTATCCTGCACGCAGGCGTTATTTTCTAAAATCGATTTTACAGCAAAGGAGTTTTGCGACTAATGGAAATCACCATGAAGGGTATTTCAAAAGCCTTCGGCTCCAACGAAGTACTCAAAGGCGTCGACCTGACCTTAAAATCAGGAGAGATCCACGCTCTGATGGGTGAAAACGGCGCCGGTAAATCCACCCTTATGAACATCCTTACGGGTATCCATAAAGCCGACAGCGGCACGATCTGCGTAGACGGACGGGAAATAAGCTTCAAAAACGCACTCGAAGCCGAAAAATGCGGCATCGCTTTCATCCATCAGGAACTTAATATCTGGCCCAATCTCTCTATTCTCGAAAATCTGTTTTTGATGCAGAACGTAACCAACAGTTTCGGAATGCTTGACTTCAAAAAAATGCGCAGGCTGGCCGAAGAAAAATGCAGTCAAATGGGTATTACACTGCCTTTTGACGCAGAAGCAGGCGAATGCAGCGTGGGTCAGCAGCAAATGACAGAAATCATGCGTAACCTGATGCTTGACGCCAAAGTCGTCATCATGGATGAACCTACGGCCGCCCTGACAGAACGTGAAACAGAAAAACTGTTTGCCGTAATGCACGCGCTTAAAGACAAAGGCGTTGCCATCGTCTACATCTCGCATCGAATGGAAGAAGTATTCGCCCACTGCGATACCATCACCGTAATGCGCGACGGCTACGCTATTAGCAGCAAACCCACCCGCGAAACCAATATGGAACAGGTGGTCCGCGACATGGTCGGCCGTTCTATTACCGAATATTACCCTGGACGCACAAACGAACCCGGCGAAATAGTCCTGGAAGTCAAAAACTTCTGTCAAGACGGACTGTTCAACAATATCTCCTTCAAACTGCGTAAAGGCGAGATCCTCGGCGTAGCAGGGCTGATGGGAGCAGGCAGGACCGAGATCATGCGGGCCCTGTTCGGCGTTGATTCCTGCAAGCACGGTGAAGTTTACCTGCATGGGAAAAAAGTCTGTATCAAAAAACCGGAAGACGCCATCAAAGCAGGCATCGGCTTCATCACCGAAAACCGTAAAAGTGAGGGCCTGATCCTCGACTTCTCCATCTCCAGAAATATTGCGCTGCCCAGTGTCGATACCTTTGCTAAACGCAGCGTGATCAACGCCAAAAACGAAACAGCCTTCTCCGAAGCGCTTTCTAAAAAACTGGGTGTCAAAACCGCATCGATCGACCTGGAAGCAGGCGCACTATCAGGCGGCAACCAGCAAAAGGTCGTCATTGCCAAATGGATCGGTATGAATCCATCAATCATTATTATGGATGAACCGACACGCGGTATCGATGTCGGCGCCAAGCGCGACATCTACGATCTAATGAACGAACTGACCTCTCAGGGCGTCGCCATCATCATGGTCTCCTCCGAACTGCCGGAAGTTATCGGCATGAGCGACCGCATCCTCGTTATCCACGAAGGTAAGATCGCCGGAGAGCTGGACCACGAAGAAGCGACACAAGAAAAAATAATCACCCTTGCCACAGGAGGACAGTAAATAATGAATATTAAAGAACGTATCCGTAAAATGGGCCCCTTTATTGCCCTTGTCGTAACCTTTATCGTCATAGCCGCCTTAAACGACAGTTTTGTCGATCCCAATAACCTGAAAAACCTGCTGCGTCAGGTTTCCATCAACGCCCTTATTTCTTTCGGTATGACCTTTGTCATCCTGACAGGCGGCATCGACCTGTCTGTCGGCAGCCTGCTGGCACTTTCAAGCGCCCTGATGGGCAGCCTGATCGTCAGCGGCATGAACCCGATGCTGGCGATCCTTGCTGCCTGCTTCATAGGCATGGGCCTTGGCGCTGTCAACGGCTTAGTCATTGCTTACGGCAAAGTAGCACCCTTTATCGCTACGCTCGCCACCATGACCATTTATCGCGGTCTGACACTGGTATATACCAATGGTAACCCTATCAGCGGTCTCAGTGACGACACTATGTTCCACGACTTCGGCCAGGGCTTTTTCATGGGATTGCCAGTACCTGCAATCATCATGCTGCTGGCATTTGCCGTTTCCTGGTTCATCCTTAGGAAAACCCCTTTGGGCCGTAAAATCTACGCAGTAGGCGGCAACGAAAAAGTTTCCTTCATCGCCGGCATCAAAATAGAACGTGTCAAAATCTTTGTTTATGCAATCACCGGTTTCTTCTGCGCTCTGGCAGGCGCAGTCCTCACCTCACGTCTCAATTCGGCCCAGCCGACTGCCGGCACCGGTTATGAACTTGACGCCATCGCCGCCGTAGTTTTAGGCGGAACCAGTCTTTCCGGCGGCAAAGGTTATATCACAGGTACACTGGTCGGCGTGCTTATCATCGGCACACTCAACAACGGCCTCAATATTCTCGACGTATCCAGCTTCTATCAACAAGTTGTCAAAGGTATTGTAATTTTACTGGCGGTACTTATGGACCGCAAAAAAGCTTAGGAGGCACTCACCAATGAAAAAAATCTGGACTCTTTTAGTAGCTGCCATCACAGTACTGGCAGTGCTCACTTCCGGCTGCGGCAGCAGTGACAAAGCTGCAAAACCCGCTGACGGCAAAAAAACAACTACCATCGGCTTCTCCATCTCCACACTCAACAACCCCTTCTTCGTATCCGTACGTAAAGGCGTTGAAGAAGAAGCAAAAAAACTCGGAGTCAATGTTAAAATCGTCGATGCGCAAAACGATCCCGCAAAACAGGCCAATGATATTTCTGACCTGATCCAGCAAAAAGTAGACGTACTGCTCATCAACCCGGTCGACTCCGCAGCAGTATCAACTTCTGTGGCAGCTGCCAACAAAGCCAGCATCCCCGTTCTGGCGCTCGACCGCAGCGCCGATAAAGGCACAGTAGCCTCCTTCATCGCTTCTGACAACGTCAAAGGCGGCGAAATGGCAGCCGAATACATCATCCAAAAACTTGGTGAAAAAGTAAAAGTAGCCGAGCTCGAAGGCATCCCCGGCGCATCTGCGACCCGCGAACGCGGCGAAGGCTTCCATAAAGTAGCCGACCAAAAACTTACAGTTGTTGCCAAACAATCTGCTGATTTTGACCGCAGCAAAGGCCTGACTGTCGCTGAAAATATGCTGCAGGCCAACCCTGATATCCAGGCTATTTTCGCTCAAAATGACGAAATGGCACTGGGCGCTATCGAAGCAGCCAAAAGCGCTAACAAAAAAATCTTTATTGTTGGCTTTGACGGCACTCAAGACGGCTTGAAAGCAGTAGAAGCAGGCACTATGGCCGCAACTATCGCTCAACAACCCGAACTGATGGGACAACAGGGTCTTGAGGCTGCTGTAAAAATAGCCAAAGGCGAAAAAGTTGAAGCTAAAATAGGCGTACCGCTCAAACTTGTAGACAAAAAATAATTACTGCCCTTTGACAATTTGGACAAACATAAAACCCCGGCGCAATGCGCCGGGGTTTTGTTTTATCCTGCACAGGCTTCTGAAATAAACGCCTGCCTTTTAGAAGCTGTACTTCAAATCAACGAACCATTTATTACTTTTGGCATCGCTGCCTTTTTGATAACTATAGCTTACACCATAAGTCATATGGCCCTTTTCTGCTTCCAGGCCCACTTTACCAATAAACGAACCTTTATCCATTATCGTATAACCAAGTCTGTCTGCCGCAGTAGTCCCAGGTAAACCAACCGTCATACTGCTGTCAGTATCCCCCATAGCCCACATATACGACAAATCGACATTCGGGCGAATCTTCCAGCCATTATCCGTAATATTTTCATAAGTCAGCGACACACCTACAGGCAGCAGCCAGATATTCTGTCGCTCAGGAGCATAATTAAAAGCTGCCAGACCGCCAATATCCGAACTGTAAGAGCCTGTATCGACGCTTAAATATCTTAAACCAACATAAGGCATTACCTGCAGATTATCATATTGATATAGTTTTTCGCCTTTGATTCCCAAAGTGATCGTATCAGTTTTCGGATTTGCCGTTAACAGGCTGCCGAAATTATTTTGTTCCACATCACTGTCACTGCGGCTATAACCGATATCAGCAATCAAATTGGTATCAGAATTTCTCATGCTGCCATATAAGCTTACTCCCCAGAAATCAAAATCATTGCGGCTGTAAGCGGCACCGCCGACACTGGTAGTATCACCACTGCCATAAGTGAAAGCAATACCGCTTTGGAATTTGCCGATCTTAGCAAAATCGGTTCCCAAAACAAAACCATTATATTTGCTGTCGTAAGAAGCAGAACCACCAGCCATAGCCATATCGCGCACTTTATCCTTACCGTGTACATATTGTGCCCAAATCCCGGCACCACTCTTATCTTCATACAGACTGCGGCCTTTACCGCCAACCTCTGCAATCGGAGCAGCGTTCAACGACATTCTTCCTGTAACAGTACCTGTAACATTGCTGGCAACAGAAACCGCATTGGCACTGGTACCTGAAGTTTCACCCATCTGTACTGCGGCATTGATATGCGCAGCAGCCTGAGCTGATGTAATATCGGCGCTGCCGGTTACAGCAGCGACAAATGCTTTTGCACCCGGAGCAGATTTGGCAACAGCACCACTGTCTGTTACGATGCTCCCAATAACAGAAGTTGCTGCCAGCGACGTTCCGCCTGCTGCTGCAACTATCTGTTCTTTGGCAGCTTCTTTTTCATCAGCACTCAAATCTTGCAATTCCTTATAAACAACATCATAATCTCTGTTATTCTGTTTGACCTCTGCAAACATCGAAGTCCTGTCATAAGCAAGATTTTCGTCTTTCCAGAAGTTAGCTGTGCTGCTTTCGTCAACACTGACTATTTTATAAGTACCGGCAGTTTTCAAATCGTTGATGCCCAGTTTGCCGTTTTCATTTACTGCAAGCGTACCGCCGTTTGTAACTTTGAGCACAGCCTCATCAGCATTTGCTGTAACACCTGTCAACGTAAGATTATTTACTTTGGAAATATCTAAAGTACCTTTATTGACCGTGGCGCTGCCTTCCCAATTCATAGTATCTGAGCTGATAGCGATATTGCCGCGTTCGTAAACATTGATATCGCCTGTCAGTTCTGCAGTATCCGTAACATTGACAGCTATATTAGTCGTACGGTCATGCTTACTGTATCCATCACCCATACTGCCCGCATTGATATCGCCAGCCATTACTAAATTTCCGGCAGTAATATGCAAATCAAAAGCATCAGCATGTTGGATACCAGTCAAAGTTCCATAAGTGCCGCAAATATTTCCATCAATACTCAATTCATTGGCAGTTATATTCAGCGTGCCCCAGCTGCCAGAGCCAAAAACGCCGCCAGCAACATTTGTCGAACCATCAAAAACAGCTTTATCTGCATTAAAGTTTATAGTGCCGCCTTCATTTACCTGTAATATTGAAACACCATAATCATCTTTGCCCCAAGTAGTTTTGGCATAAAAATCACCAACAGTAATATTGGCTACATTTGCAGCTCCTTTACGGACATGAACAAACTCATCGCCAGTATAAGATACTATTTTATCAGCAGTAATATTTAATGTATTATTATCGCCGGTCAATCTAAAACCACGGTCGCCTCCTTGTGCTTCTGAACCAACATAAATCTCTTTGGCATTGAGCTCCAAAGTGCCTCCAGCAGTAACAACTGCAGCGTTGTAAGCAGTACCAGGAGTACTCGAAGAACTATTTGTTGTAGAATTAGCACTGTTAAAGACAATTTTATCTACAACATTCGTTTTACCATATTCTTTGGTTTCGCCATCCACAAAAACTCCAGCATAGCGATATTCAGCACCGCCATTATAATCAGTACTGGGACTTGCAATATTTACAATATTCGGCTCACTCTCAGCAGCCCAAACGTCCCCCCCTGATATACAAACGTTGATCATCCCTGCTGCCAGCAATGAACACAGCACTTTTTTTGTCAATTTTTTCTGTCTGACCGACATCGACATACTCATCAACCTCTTTCCTTATTATTCAGCTTGTTTTCATAAACAAATACGTTATTTTGCTTGCGTTGCAATTTTTAATGCAAAGAACATATTCTGTTTTAAATAATTTTAACACACTTGTACCCCCCCGCAAGACACAACACTTATTTTTCTAAAATTTTCTTTGCATTTTTGCCCTTCATTATGCAAAAACTTATCCAAAAAGCTTGAGAAAGCAAAAAGAAGGCTGATAACAACCAGCCTTCTTTCTAGTTATCAAGTAACATCTTACGCTTTCTCCTGCTGCTCAACGTCAGTTTCTGCCAGCAGTTCATCAATCGTACAACCCAAAAGCCTGCGCAGGCTCAACAGCAATCGCAAGCTCGGCGACAGGCGACCATTTTCCACATTACATAAATGCGACTGTGATACGCCGATCTGTTTTGCCAACTTAGACTGGCTGATATCAGCACGCAGCCTGCGAATCTTAATTTCCATACCCAGTTTTTTATAATCTATTCTTTCCATATCCTTCCTCCGCTCTAAGCAGCTGTAAGAAGTATGACAGCACTACATTAGTTCCCCGCCGCCATACCTCCGGCCAACTACTTTACTTACCGCCTTAGAAGCTGTAACGGAAGCCTACGTTAGCTCCCCAGTTTTTAGTTACATCGCCGCCAAAACTGCGTTCTACCTCGCCGTACAGCTCACAGTTTTTACCTAAAGTGATATTACCGCCGATACCTACTTCGAGCCAGGTATCGCCGTAGTCCTGATCTTCCATATAGCTTTCGCCGTTAGCCGCAAGCATAGTGACACTGCTGTCGCCGCTGAACTCGTGCAGCAGCGAAGCCTTGACATACACGTCACCTCTGCTGAAGGCTTTACCGCCCACAATACCTAAACGACCGATCAGACTGTTGATATCATCATAAGCGACTCTTATACCTTTAGCGCTTACATAATCATAGCCGTCTATACGGCCGAAGGTCAGCTGAGCCTGCGGCTCAAAATAAACATTATTACCGCCGTCAAAACGTTTGCTATACTCAACACCTATCGAAGTCGCATCGGTCGAATAATCGCCCTGATCGCTGTATTTACCATAGATATCCATATCACCATAAATACGGCCGCGTTTAACTACAATGTCTAAAGCGCTGTTATCTTTGCCCTGTAAGGTTCCATACAAGCTTATGGCTCCGATTTTGTTCTCGCCGCTGCCGCTGGTATAATTCAGGCTGCCGTCACTGTATTCGTATGCGGCGCCAACACGCCATTCGCCAGCCTGAGCGTCATAACCAAGCTGATAAGTTTTATATTTATTAGTAAATTCATCGCCGCCCAGCTTACCGCCGAACATTCTTGCCCAAACGCCGTTATCGGCACCGCTCTGCAGCTCGCCTAAACGCTGGCGCAGCGTGCCGTTACCGTCTATCCAGGCAGTATATGCCACCTGATTAGCACTAACTATTGTATTAACATTATCAACAGTATTCTTTTTCAAAGAACCGATTACCCAATCATATTTGCCATCATTTTCCTTATCTGCCAGTGTAATATCAAATTCGTACAAACCATTAGCGTAAACAGGGCCATCAACAACAAATTTGGTAGACGCATCAGCTCCTTTAACAAAAACAGTATTATTTCTGGCAGCTTCTTCTAAACCGCCGTCCGAAATAATTTTGATGCTGTTACTGCCGGTCGCAGAAGTTTTATCAATAATAAGCTTATCGCTGTAGCTGCCGCCTCCGTCTACCCAGCCGGCATTCATTACAAAAGTTCCGTCAGCAGTTTCTAAGTTTCCAACCTGCAAATTGCTGTAACGATCGCTGTCAGCAGTCATATTGATCACTGAGTCTTTACCAACACTAAGGTCACTGACTGATGAATTGCCCATCATATTCCAGACCGCTCCATTAGTAAATTTTAAATCTGTAACGCAGTCAGTTGCTGTATAACTATTGCCATACAAATAAGACTGAGCTGTATCAAAAGTGATATCGACTGTACCGTTCGCCAAAGTTTCGGACTCAGGGTTTTCCGGAATTGATTTAGATTCGATATAGCCTTCGATTTTCACATCATTACCGCCGCTGGTATTGATTTTAATATTACCACCTTCAGAAACTACAGCTTCACCAATATTTGCATTCTTAATGGTCAGGCCTTTTGTAAAAACAACCTCTGCAGCAGTACGGCTATAAATACCATACATATTTGCTCTACTGTCACCGTCATGCGTAGCTATCGTGATCTGCACATCGTCTGCAAAATCCAGTTTACTGCCAGTCTGGGCATAAACACCGTACATACTAGCTTGATCATTATCGCTGCTTAGATCAATATCAGTCTTGCCTGAAACGCTCAGTTTCCCAAGAGCACTAACCTCTACCCCGTTTACATAACGCCCATTTCCGTTAGCCTTGATATTTAAATCACCGGCAACCTCAACTATGCCGGCTCCATCATGCCCAACCAGACTGATGCCAAAAATATCAGCCCCATCAGACTGAGCATTAATAATTAAATCAGCATAATCTGTTTGGGCGCCAAACTGCTTTATACCATGAACGTCATTATTGTTTTCTGTTTTAGAGGTAACGTCAATAGTAGTTGCACCAAAACTGCTTGCAGTATCGCTGCCTTCTATCACAATACCGAAAGCATCATACTCAGCAGTAACTTCTATCTTAGTGCTGTCACTGACATTAGCCGAATCGTGCTCACCCATCAGGTATATCCCTGAACCGGAACCATTCACTGCTTTGCCATAGAGAGCCAGGTTTTTGACCTGCAAAGTATTGATATCAGAATAATTATTTAAGTTATTGGCTCTGATGCCATCGACACCGGCAGCTTCCAAATATATGTCCAGGTCACCGGCCAGTTCCATTTTAGAACCATTGTACAAAGTAACCCCGGCAGCATAATCCATCTGCTGCAGTTCATTATCTTTATTGATATTGACCGTTAAATCTCCGCCCTTAATACTGGCTTCACTGCCGCTGCCAGCGCTGGATCCATCAACAAAAACACCATTGGCATAGCTTTCAGCAGCATTACTGTTTATCGTAATCACAGAGCCGACAGCTGTTCCCAAATCTACTTTTCCCTGAGTCTCGACACGCAGGCCATGGCGCCAGGCCTGATATTCACCGGATGCATTATTGTCGCCTGTGCTGTCTATCGTAAGCTCGATACCCTTTTTAGCGTCCAATTTTGATACGCCGTCCACAAAAATACCGTTATAACCATAGGCATCCCCAGTATCCGACATCGTAACAGTCACCCGTTCATTAGCTGTTGTCGTATTATTTCTGCCATAAGTATAAATACCGGCGCAGTTTTTTCCCGGAGCAACCATAGTAATAGCGATCTTGTCGTAGGTTTCTCCATAACTAGAAGTACTTAAAGTATCAGTACTGGTATAATCAGATGCCCAGGCTGCGTTGTCCCCCCCTAATATGCAAACGTACGCTGCACCTGCGATAAACAACGAGCTCAATACTTTCCTTTGTAACTTAATGCCTTGCTTTTTGTTATAGCCTTTCATCAAACTCATCTCCTAATTTTTTATGAAATACTATAAAGAAATCCCCCACTTGGATGAGGGATATTCTTTATAGATTTTTCAAGCTGCCATCCTGCTTTTAGAAACTATAACGGAAGCCGACGTTGACACCCCAGTTTTTAGTTACATCGCCGCCGCTGATACGTTCTACATCCAGATACATACTGGAATCCTTATTAAATTTGTGGTTGACGCCGATACCATATTCGATAGCGGTACCGCCGATGCTGTCACTGTAGCTGGCGCTTCTGCCGTCAGCGCTGACATGTGTATTGATGTCGCCGTCGAAGTCGTGCAGTACTGCCGCTTTCAGATAAACGCTGCTGTCTGCCGCAAAGGTTTTGCCCAGCAGGAAGCCGCCGCGCAGAACAATGCTGTTCATGCTGTCGTTAGTAACGCTCATAGTATTGTCACGAGTGGTTACGGTATAATCATCGCCGCCCAGATGTACGTAGCTTGCACGCACCATAGGTTCAACGAACCAGCCGTCATTCAAATCCTGACGATAGCCGTATTCAACAGCAAAGCTTATAGCTGTACTGCCAAAATCACCGTCCAGTTTTTGGGCAATAGTGCCGCCGTAAGCGCTGGTTTCACTGTCAACTTTACCAACTTTGGCAATGATGTCTACATGATGACCTTTATCGCCAGTCCATGTGCCATATAAAGCGCCTGCCGCGGTTTTGATTTCACCGTCGCCATTAGTCAGGCTGGTATCGCCTTTAGCATATTGTCCTGCCAGGCCGATACGCCAGTTACTGCCGATCTCACGGTCATAACCTGCCGCAAAGCCGTTATATTGATAATCGTTATCGCCCTGCAGTCCATCTACTTTGATTTTGCCGCCGACATATTTAGCCCAAACGCCGTCGTTATCGTCTGCAGAATTACGGACGTCGCCCAGACGTTCCATCAAAGTTTCATCAGCGCCAAACAGAGTCACTGCCGCTCCGGCTGCGATCTTGCTGGCATCCTGAGCCGCCATTTGGGCAGAGGATTGAGTTGCAGCCCTGGTAGTGACCTGTGTCAGGTTCAAACCATCATCGACAATGTCTGCTTTCCCCTCATATTCATAAGCCCAGACGCCGTTATCATATTTCATTTCTTTGATGTTGTAGGTGCCGTCTTTATCTGCATTTTCGATCAGTACGACATCTTGGTCCAAATGTCCCTTAGTATCAGCGCCGGCAGCATTGTTATAGCCGTTGCGCATCCCCTGGTCAAAAACAGTGATATTATAGGTACCGCTGCCGGTTACAGTATTAGTGGAAGTAATTTTGTCGTTGCCTGCCGACTGACCGTAAACGCCGTTGGCATTGGTACGCATAAAGAGCTCGTTAGTATCGGAAGCATCCAGATCATTAGTAGTGATAGTACGGTAATCAGCAGTATTGTATTTCTCTGCCTGATTATTTTCGTCATAGAAGTAGACCGTACTGCCAGCAAGAGTAGTCTTATCCTCTACAGTCAAGGCTGCCAGATTATCTGTCAGGTTCATGGCAGTACCGCTGATATCGAGAGAACCAGGACTATTCTCCTTCGTCTGTACGTCTGTATCAGATTTCAGATTCAAAGTGCCGTTTGTGAAGTCAGCAGTGCCGTTAAAGGTAACGGTTCCCGTACCGGCATCAAAAGTAGTTACCCCACCTTCAATGTCTGCCGCATGGTCATTTGCATGCTTACCACCGCTGACAGTGATAGCAGCATTATCTGCAGCATAATACATTGTGCTGCCGTTTGCCAAAATACCATTGGCGCCTTTGAGGAGCTTAGTTCCTTCAGTAGTAGTACCAACTACCTCGGCACTGATATCCATAGCCCCGGCACTATGAACAGCAATAACCGCACCTTCAGCAGCTTTGATGCCTGTAGCAGTATTAGAACCTGCCCAGTCGGTACTTGCCTCTATAGTCACGGTGCCTCCAACTTCAGCCACCATACTGCCGCCTGTCAGTTCCAGCCCAACAGCCGTAGCTTGAGTGGATGTACTGGAGCCCGAATACGTATATTCAACTTCACTAACTGTTTCTGTTCTGTCTTGATCGCCAACTGCTGTTGCAGTGATTGTTAAATCATTTTGAACTTGGTACACATTAACTGAATTTGCAGACACAACTGCTTTGGCAGTAACAGCACTAGAACCTTCTTGCGCATCTGCGCTGATAGTCAGTCCACTATCAGAAAGCACGTGCAAAGAACCGCCACTGGTAACAAGTCCCCAGGCTTCAGCTTTAGCACCGTTATTACTTTGAGCCACTGTACCGCTAGGAGTGATGCCTTTGCCGCCAGCACCGCCGTTAGAAACCGCATTAGCCGCTCCGTTTTGATATCCCGCTTGAGCTTTATCAGTTTCTGTTACTGCATCCCCGTCAGTTCCGTCAGTACCAGCATTATCAGCTACAGCCGTACGGCCATCATGCGGGTCACCGGTAGAATCGCCTTTGAGATAAGCATCTGCAATATTAAATTTACCTACGCCTTTACCGGCCGTAGCTGTAGCGGTAATAGAACTTGTTTTTAAGACGCCTGCTGTATCAGTCAGGCTCACAGCAGTCGCAGCAGCGCTGTTACCAGCACCGCTCGTCCCTGCAGCACCGGCTGTACCACCTGAACCGCCGGTTCCGCCTTTACCTGCGTCACCGCCTTTACCCGCGTCACCTGCAATACCTACAGTGCCGTCTATACCTTTAGTACCGCCAGTACCGGTAGCACCATCAGCACCATTGGCTATACGGGCTCCGCTAGCGTCCACGCCACCTTGGCCGCCAGCACCGCCGGCTCCGCCAACTCCGCCTTCACCAGCAGCACCTGCAGTACCAGCCGCACCACCAGTTCCGCCTTTGCCGCCCTGTCCGCCTATACCGCCTTGTCCACCATCGCCGCCTGCTCCGCCGATGCCTGCTTTAGCGCCATCGCCGCCAGTTGCAGTTACAGTTATAGTACCTATCGTAATATTCAGGTCAGTATTGGCAGTGCCAACCAGACCCTGGGCAACAGCAAGTCCGCCTTGGCCGCCGTTACCACCTTGGCCGCCGTTACCACCTTGGCCGCCAGTTCCGCCTGCTCCACCGGTTCCGCCTGCTCCACCGACAGTAGCAGTAACACCAAAACCAGCATGATTAGCAACATAATTAACGCCGCTGCCGCCACTCTGGCCTTTACCGCCGTCGCCGCCGGCGCCGCCATTAGCTCCATCACCGCCTACGCCGCCATTGCCGCCGGTTTGACCTAACCCGCCAACACCGCCTGTTCCGCCTTTGCCGCCTTCACCGCCGGCAGTTCCATTTCCTCCCGTGGCATCGACATTTAAAGCATTCAATGTTACAGAACCGCCGCTGATAGTATTCAAATGCAGGCCGTAAGCAGTGGCGCTGCCGCCATTACCGCCATTAGCTCCAGCGCCGCCGGTTCCCCCTGCCAGACCAGTACTGCCTGCTAAGCCATTACTGCCTGCTGAGCCAGCATCAGCGTTACTGCCATTCTTACCATTAACACCAGCTGTACCAGCGGTGCCATTAGCACCAGCTGTACCAGCAGTAGATACCCAGCCTGTCTGCTCAGGAGGCATACTAGTGTTATAAGTTGCTGTAACCGTACCATTAGCCGCATGCTCTACCTTATCTTCACCATTAGCGGCTTTATCCGGCGTGGTATTTTCATCAGTGCCATCGGCGCCATCTGCACCTTTATCGGCCTTTTTCGTCGTAAGTTCCGCACCATCGGCACCGCTGCCGCCCTTGCCTCCGTAACCGCCATGTCCGCCGGCTTCGCCTGTAGCACTAACAGTTAAAGAAGTACCTGAAATCTGAATATTCTTGCTGGCGCTGCCGTTTACAACAATACTTTCAGCAGTATCTGTAATGCCTGCCGCAACACCGATAGCTTTAGCGCCGCCGCCATTACCGCCCGCAGCTCCGGCGCCGCCGGTACCGCCAATAGCTGCACTGCCAGTCAGTCCCTGTTCGCCTTCGTGCTGATATTTTTCATCTACTATCAAACCGCTGGCACCGCCGGTAACATTTATCTCAGCAGAACCAACTGCGATAACAGCATTAGACATGCCGTTTTGATTGACAAGCCCTGCGCCATAACCAAACCCGCCGTCCTGACCCTGTGTTGCATGCTGTGCCAGATCGGCAGCTTGCCCTATACCGTCTTTCCCAACAACAGCCTGGACTGTTATATTGCTCAGAGAAATAGTTTTACCTGTCATATCACCGCTGGCGAAGATTTTTTCGTTATCGGTATAAGCAGAGTGATATTGGGATACATAAACATTTGATCCTTCATAGTTTTTACGAGCAGTATCCAGTTTACCGCCACTCGTATTTTGCTCTGCGTAAATTTCCAGACTGATAGGATTATTTATGGCGCCAAAACCGCCGTCGGCCGCCCATACCTGGCTCGGCACAGCCACCCATGCCATTCCCATTACAGCCAGCGTTACTGCTGCTGCCAGCTGTTTTTTATTACTTGTTTTCAAATACACCAAAATCAACTCCTTAAAATTTGTTGAACAATATATTTCTTCGGCTGATGCCGCAGGAACCAAAGCTTTTACCTGATTTCAATACGCTGTTTTAAATCAATATTTTAAAATAAAACTCATATTTAACTTGTTTTAGATTGTATTTTTTAACTATTTTATATAATTCTTTAGTTATTTTATCACAGATGTCCCCCCCGACAAGACACGAGAAGGCTATTTTTAAATTTTTTTCTGCGCCGCGTTATTACGCTCCGCGGCACTTGCGCTGCAGCGCAAGTGCGTGTACGTACTTCACCAGCAGCCCGGCGAAAACATCGAAAAAAAATAGCCTGCCAAAGCAGACTAAATTTTGATCATTATAGACACTTCAAATTCCAGCACCTGCTGCAACCGTGTCAGTACGGCCACAGTTGTGCTGACCTCGCCGCGTTCGATACAGCCATAGTGCTTGGCCGATAAGCCTACTGCTTCAGCGATCTGTTCCTGGGTCAGCTTTTTATTTAGCCGCGCTGTTTTCAGCTGCCGGCCTATATATTTTTGCATGCTATCCCTCCCGCCATTATTTTAAGCAGTAAAGGCATAAAATTAACACCTGATTGTATAGGGTGTTAATTTTCGTCGAAAAAGTTTAGACTGTTTGTTGTTGCGCGCGACGTTTTACAGTATAGCCGGGTATCATAAAATTATAGAGAGAACTGATCGTTATAAAAAATTTACCTGAACAGGCAGAGAGATTGAAAGCATTGATAACCGCCGCCCAGGCTGGTGATAAAGCAGCACTGCTGCAGTTATGCGCGGATTTTAAGCCGCTTTTAAAAAGCGAGGCCCGCCGTGAGATGTTTTACCGGTCGCTGGGAAAAGACGCAGAAGGTATCGCCGTTCTGGCCTTTATCGAGCTGGTTTTGCAGTATAAGGGCGCTGATTTTGAAAACTGGCCCGGACTGGCACGCTGTAAGGTGCATTTTGCTGTTTTTGACGCGATGCAGAAGCAGGGCAGAATTTGGGAAAACGAAACCCAGACAGATACGGACAGCGAAGCCGGAATCGCCCTGCTGGAGACAGGCTGTGCAGCAGGTGAGCGTCTGGACGAGCTGGCACGTTTTTTACTTTCACTGGAACTGCAGGAAGCGCTGCGGCAGTTAAGTGCAGAACAGAGGAAAATACTGACGCTGCTGTTTTTAGATGACCTGAAGCCGACCGAGGTGGCAGGACGTCTGGGCTGCACTGTACGCAACGTTACTAAGCACCGGCTAAAAGCACTTGATAAAATGCGGCAGCTTTTGGCGCATTAAGGATCAGGCAAATAAAAAACAGACATTCACGAAACGTGAATGTCTGTTTTTTTATTTAGACAACTGCAAATTGCTCAATTATTGCGGTAATGCTATTGATATTTCAGCCGCTACTTTTCAATAACTATTAAGTAAGATGCACATTTTTACTTACCTATATGGTAATGCTGTTTTTATCCATTATGGTAGAATTTATCTTGATTTAAATACAAAAAGACCCTTTCAGCTGAACTGAAAGGGTCTCTTGATTTACGATCTGTAATTTGATACCGATTATCTGCGTTCGCGAATACGAGCAGCTTTACCGGTAAGGCTGCGCAGATAGTAGAGTTTTGCTCTGCGAACGATACCACGACGGGAAACTTCGATTTTCTCCAAACGTGGGCTGTGGATCGGGAATGTTCTTTCAACGCCTACGCCGTAAGAAATACGACGAACGGTGAACATTTCACGAACGCCGGCGCCGCTGCGTGCAATTACTACACCTTCGTACATCTGTACGCGTTCACGAGTACCTTCGACTACTTTTACATAAACTTTTACGGTGTCGCCTGCACGGAAGTCAGGGATGTCGGAACGAAGCTGTTCTTGTTCCAATACTTCAATAATATTCATAATTTCCTCCTCGAATCATAGACGTTCATGTGCGAACACACCACAGCGGACCGTCCGTTTTACACAAATGACATTATATCATACTGTTCAATTAGTTGCAATTATTTTTTGAGCATTTTGACAGTTATTTTTCCCACCAGGCCTCACCGGCCAGCCGGTCTAAAATAATCGCAGCCGCAGAGCGCACACACAGGTGATTATAGTCGCAGGGACCATAAACAGGTTCAAGTACATAATCAAAACTGTTCATTGTTTCCTGTTCCATACCAAAGCCGGTGCCAAAAAGCAGCAGCAGAGGTTTGTCACCGCAGTGCAGCAACTTTCGTACAAAGCCATAGGTCACTGTATTAGGATAGGTGCGGGCATCGGTAGTAATCGTAACCGGCGCCTGCCCCTCTATTTCAGTAACCGCGGCAATAGCCGACTCAATGCTGGACGTATAGGTTACACGTTCCAGCGCGTTGCTGCGGTCAGGATTATAGGTTTTGCCGTAACCATGCTGCCAATAGTCAGTTATCCTTTTGATGATTTCAGCCTGTACCTCCAGCGGATGGATCAAAAAATATTTTTTGACATCATAGGTGCGAGCGGTACGCGAAATATCGTGGATATCGAAGTTAGTGACGGCAGTAGCAATGACCTGCATATTTTTATTGTAAATAGGATAATGCACCAGCCCCAGATAAAGGTTAGCCATTATTATCACCTGCGAGTTCCTGTTTGATTTCGTTAAGCAGCAACACATCCTCTTTGCCAAGCTCTGCAAGCAGATCAGGCCTGTGCAGATAAGTCGCTTTAAGGGCTTCTTTACGGCGCCAGCGATTGATCAGAGCGTGATTGCCGTTACGCAGCACTTCCGGTACTTCCAGTCCTTCAAATTCCACCGGCCGGGTGTACTGAGGATATTCCAGCAGTCCCGTACTGAAAGAGTCTTCAACGGCACTGGCCATTTTTCCAAGCACGCCCGGTATAAAGCGCGCTACAGCGTCCATAACTATCAGTGCCGGCAGTTCGCCGCCGGTAAGTACATAGTCGCCAATGGAAAGTTTTTCATCGACCCAGTTGAATATCCGTTCATCGAAGCCTTCATAATGACCGCAGACCAGAATTAGATCCTGGCCGCTGCGGGCATATTCTTCAACGATATCCTGCTTTAATGTGCGCCCGCCCGGGCACATGGCAATAACCCTCGCTGCAGGCAGCTGCTGTTTGGCCATGCGGATAGCCGCTACCATCGGCTCTGGCTTCAAAACCATGCCGGCACCGCCGCCAAAGGGCGTATCGTCCACTGTACGGTGCCTGTCAGTTGCAAAATCGCGCGGATTGATGCAGCTGACTTCTACAAGTCCCGCATCGACGGCGCGTTTGATAATGCTGTGACCAGCCGCTTGTTCAATTTGTTCAGGAAATAAGGTAATAAAGAGAAATCTCACGGTGCATCTGTCCATTCAGGTAATTCGACCACGATCTTACGGTCTGTAATATTGATTTCCTTAACGTGCTTTTTGAGGGCCGGGACGAGGATATCCTTGCCTTCCGGTACAGCAATAACGTAAACGTCGTTGCTGCCGGTGCTGAGCACGTCTTTCAATGTGCCGAGCTGTGTTCCTGCCGTATCGAATACGGGCAGTCCGAGCAGGTCGGCTACATAATATTCGCCTTCTTCAAGCTGAGGCAGATCTTCACTGTTGATTAAAACCTTTTTGCCGCGCAGCAGTTCGGCATCGTTCATTGTTTCCACACCCCTGCATTTCATCAGTACCATACGTTTATGGAACCGGGCAGAGGTAATCTGAAGCGAACGGCCGTCTTCGAGCAGCAAAGAGGAAAGCTCTAAAAATTGTTCAGGATGATCTGTCTGCGGCAGAATACGAATATCGCCCCGCACACCGTGCGGAGCGATAATAGTGCCAATAACTACTTGTTTTTCCATATCATTCGCGGAAAGCAATAATCTTGCCATCCTCAGTGAGGATCTCAGCGCCCATCAGAGCGTCGATATCAGTGCCTATGGTGATCTCGACAGTACGTTCAAGTGTACCGTGACCGATCTCCGCACCGATCTCCAAAGCTTCAGCGCGTTTAAGTTTATCTTCGGCTTCTGCTTTAGCGGCATTGATCTTGTTTCTTTCCATTTCAATCTGCTCACGCAGTGAAGGAAGTACGCTCAGGTCGCTGGCGGCCTGAGAAAGAGCTTTTTTGGCTTGGAATTCGAAGTGCTCGATATCCAGATTAATCGTTTTTATGGTGTTTTGGACATCTCCAATAATTTTCAACTTGAGATCTTCTGTTACTTTTGCTTTTATTGCAACCGGAACACGTACAAACATTTTATCCATATCGTTTACCATCCTTATACGTCTTAGACAATCTCTACGACAACTTTTACATTCTCACGGGTTGCAACAGCTTTCATGACAGTTCTGATTGCTTTAGCAATGCGGCCCTGTTTTCCAATAACTTTACCCATATCTTCAGGAGCAACATGGAGGCGAAGCACCGTTGATGTTCCGGTGGTTTCCTCCTCCACGACTACTGCAGACGGATTACTCACTAGAGACTTGGCCATGACTTCTACCAATTCTTTCATGCAAATCACGCCTCATTTCTTATTTTGCTTTAGATTCAGCATATTTTTTCATGATGCCGTCTTTGCTGAAAAGGTTTTTAACGGTATCAGTAGGTTGTGCACCTTTAGCCATCCAGGAAAGAGCTTTCTCTTCGTCGATCTTTACGGTAGCGGGTTGTACAGTGGAATCATAGAAACCAATGCTTTCGATGATGCGGCCGTCACGCGGAGAGCGGGAGTCAGCAACAACGATACGGTAAAAAGGAGCTTTTTTAGAGCCCATACGTTTTAAACGGATTTTAACTGCCATGTCTATTTCACCTCCTTAAACCAGATGTTGATTTAAATTTATTTGTTCATAAAAGGCATTTTGAAACCGCCTTTTGAAGCAAACTTAGCCATACCCTGCATCTTTTTCATCATCTTTTTGCTTTCTTCAAAGTTTTTGAGAAGCTTGTTGACATCCTGCACGCGCATACCGCAGCCTGCTGCGATACGTTTACGGCGGCTGCCGTTAATGATATCGGGATGACGGCGTTCTTTCGGGGTCATGGAACGGATGATGGCTTCAACGCGGTCGAATTCTTTTTCGTCAACGTTGGCTTCTTTCAGCTTTTGGCTGATGCCGCTCATACCGGGGATAAGCCCCAAAATAGTTTCCAGCGAGCCCATTTTTTTGACCTGCTGCATTTGTTCCAGGAACTGCTCGAGCGTGAATTCGTCTTTGCGCAGCTTCTTTTCCATTTCCAAAGCTTTGGCAAGGTCGGTCGTGGACTGGATCTTTTCGATCAGAGACAGGATATCGCCCATGCCCAGGATACGGGATGCCATACGGTCGGGATGGAAAGGTTCCAAAGCGTCAAGCTTCTCACCCATACCGACAAATTTGACCGGGCGTCCGGTAACAGCTTTTACTGACAATACAGCACCGCCTCTGGCGTCGCCGTCGAGCTTGGTAACGATAAGTCCGTCTATGCCCAGCTCGCCGTTGAAGCTTTCGGCTACAGTGACTGCGTCCTGGCCTGTCATCGCATCGACAACCAGCAATATTTCATGCGGATTGACGGCAGCTTTGATATTGCGCAGTTCTTCCATCAGTTCTTCGTTGATATGTAAGCGGCCCGCGGTATCGATGATTACCGTGTCGCAAGCCAGTGAGAATGCTTTATCCATTGCCTTGCGCGCTATCTCGACCGGAGATACCTGATCGCCAAGAGCAAAGACAGGCAGTGAGAGCTGTTCGCCCAGAACCTGTAATTGTTTGATAGCCGCAGGACGGTAAACGTCGCCCGCTACAAGCAACGGCTTTTTGCCTTTTTTCCGCAGCAGGCTGCCAAGCTTGCCGGCGGTAGTAGTTTTACCAGCGCCCTGCAGACCTACCAGCATAATGACTGTAGGCGGTTTGTCCGCTACGGTGAGCTTACTTTGTGTGCCGCCCAAAAGCTGGGTCAGTTCGTCGTTGACGATCTTGATGATCTGCTGACCGGGAGTCAGGCTTTGCTGAACTGTTTCGCCCAGCGCGCGTTCTTTGATATTGGCAACAAAATCTTTAACGACTTTAAAGTTGACGTCGGCTTCAAGCAGAGCCATCCGCACTTCGCGCAGAGGCGCTTTAAGATCGTCTTCTGTTATTTTGCCGCTGCCGCGGAACATTTTTATCGCATTTTGCAGTCTTTCAGATAAATTTTCAAAAGCCATTTTTACCTACTTTCGCCGCTCAATTCGTCTAAAATGCGGCGTACTTGTTGAAGTTCTGCCGAGCCACCGCTTTGAGCAAGGTGGTCAGCCAGCAGCCGGCTCATTTCTTCCAGCAGCTTTTTATCGTGATCATCGCGGGCCAGCAGCGCCAGTTTGCTTTCATAGCGTTCCAGAGTATGCTCTACCCGTTTGATAAGGTCATGTATCGCTTGTCTTGATACTTCAAGTTCATCGGCTATCTCAGCCAGCGAAAGGTCGTCGCAGAAATACAGCTCCAGACATTTTTGCTGTTTTTCGGTGAGCAGGCAGCCGTAGGCATCGAACAAACGTCCTAACCGTACTCTTTGCTCCAAACTGTTTTCCTGCATTTCAATCACCAAAATCTTTACATATTTTATCCGACTTTGGTATTATATCGAAAATCGCAGAGGCTGTCAAGCATTTTTACTTGTCACCATCAAACAAGGCGTCGACAAATTTATCGGCTTCAAAGGGCCGGAAATCCATAATGCCTTCGCCGACACCGATCCACTTAACAGGCAAGCCAAGTTCTTCTTTGATAGCAATAACGACACCGCCTTTAGCCGTACCGTCGAGCTTGGTCAGCACAACACCGGTGACGTTGGCGGTTTCCATAAAGACTTTGGCCTGATTGATAGCGTTCTGCCCTGTCGTTGCATCCAGCACGAGAAAGGTTTCATGCGGAGCTTCTGGTATCTCGCGTTTGATGATGCGGTGTACTTTCTCCAACTCGTTCATCAGATTGGTTTTATTATGCAGCCGTCCGGCAGTGTCAATAAAAAGTACGTCGACATTGCGGGCAATAGCGGCTTTGACAGCGTCAAAAACCACGGCAGCCGGGTCAGCGCCTTCTTCGTGACGGATAACTTCGCAGCCGGCACGCTCGCCCCAAATCTGCAGCTGTTCGGCAGCGGCGGCACGGAAGGTATCGCCGGCAGCCAGCATGACTTTGTATTTGAACAGATGAAAATAGTTGGCCAGCTTGCCGATAGTAGTGGTTTTACCAACACCATTGACGCCCACGACAAGAATAACCGTAGGTTTGGCACCGATACGGGTACGCTGTCCTTCGTCCTGCAGCATTTCGGCAATATATTTTTTGAGGAACGGCATAACCTGCTCCGTCCCCTCGATTTCTTTCTTTTTAGCAGCCTGACGAACAGCATCGATAAGCTTTTCTGTGGTTTTGACACCAACATCACCGCTTAGAAGGATCATTTCCAGTTCTTCCAGAAAGTCTTCATCGACTTTGGCCGACATACCTACAAGTTCTTCGATGCGGTCAGTAAAGTTGCGGCGGGTCTTGCTGAGTCCGTCTTTCAGTCGTTCTAAAAATCCCATGTTCTCACTCCTTTTCGCTCAATTTGACAGATAGTAATTTAGAAACACCGGATTCTTCCATGGTAACGCCGTGCAGAACATGCGCGGCTTCCATAGTGCCTTTGCGGTGTGTGATAACAATAAACTGCGTGCTTTCGGCATAGGCTGCCAGGAATTTCGCAAAGCGGTCAACGTTAGCTTCGTCAAGCGCCGCATCTATTTCGTCAAGGATACAGAAGGGCGAAGGCTGATAGCTGAGCAGAGCGAACAGCAGGGCGATAACCGTCAGGGCCCGCTCGCCGCCTGATAGCAGGAAGAGGCTCTGCAGTTTTTTACCGGGAGGCTGCACTTCGATATCGATGCCGCTGCCTAAAACATCATTAGGGTCAGTAAGTTTTAAAGCAGCAGTACCGCCGCCGAATAAACGCACATAACAGTCGGAAAAATATTCGTTTATTTTTCCAAAGGCCTCTTTGAAGCGTTTGGCCATACCGGAGTTGATTTCGCTGATAACTGCTTCCAGATTGGCTTTGGCCTCTGAAAGATCGCTGTATTGACGCTGTAAAAATTCGTAGCGTTCGCTGACAGCTTCATATTGTTCGATTGCCGCAGGATTTACCGGGCCTAAGGTTTCAATTTCACGCTCCAGACGCAGTTCACGCCGACGTAAAGCCGCATCGCTTTCATCCAGCAGATCACCGCTGGCACGTGCTTCGTCCAGAGTAATACGGTATTCAGTCGCCAGCTGTTCCAGAGCATGGTCATAGTCGCTGTTTTGACGTACCATTTCCATCGCTGCCTGATTGCGCCTGGTTTCAGCAACAGTCAGTTCTTTTTTCAAAGAATCCAGCCTCTCGCCTGCCACTGCCTGCTTTTCAGTAATGGCAATACGTTTGGCCCCGAATTCATCTTTACCGCCGACAACGGTCTGTAATTCGGCCAGTAATGCGGTACTGCTGGCAGCCAGCTGTTCAGTGCTGGTTTTGCTGGCCGTTATCACGTCAAGCAAATGCTTTTGCTCGTCTTCATTAGCAGCGAGTTCCTGCTGCATACGCCCCATATCGGCATCAAGCTGCTGCATCCGCTCGGCCATCATCGTAGTCCGTGCGGCAGTCGATTCCAGTTCGACCCTGGCATCCTGCAGACGATTGCGGATAGATGCCAGCGCGCTGTGGTCTGCGGCCGTTTGTTTCTGCAGATCATCCAGCAGCTGTTTGCCCTGTGCGTCTTCGGCTTCCAGAGCCGTTAGCTGCGGGCGCAGGTCGGTAAGCTGCTGGCGAGCTGCCATATATTCCTGAGAAACCTGATTACGGTCATCCAGCAGAAGCTCCAGCCGTTCCGCAGCCTGACGCTGCTCTGCGCTTAAACGCTCCAGAGCTACGCCCAGTTCAGCTTTGCGGATTTCCTTCTGCTGCAGGTCCTGGCGCAGTTCCACCAGTTTGTTGTTATAAACTTTTAAGGTGCCTTCGTGTTCTTCAAGCAGCTCCTGATATCCCAACAGCTCACGGCGCAAGACACCTGCCTTTTGTTCCTGTTCGTCGATCTCTTTGCCGCGCGACAGAAAGCCGGCTTCCTTCTGCTGCCTGCTGCCGCCGGTCAGCGAACCGCCGGCATTGACGACATCTCCCGCCAAAGTAACGACTCTGATACGAAAGCTGCTTTTTTTGGCGGCTGCCAAAGCGGCATCCATATTGTCCGCTACCAGCACCCGACCCAGCAAAAATTTAAAGATCGGCGCCAGTTTTATATCATAGCCGATCAGATCGGCAGCAAATCCCCGAATACCCGGCAGTTTTGCCAGTGCCTCTTCTTCACTGCGGCGTTCATAATATTTGATAGTATCAAGCGGCAGGAAGGTCGCCCGGCCGGCCTGACGCTGTTTAAGATAGGCGATGGCCTTTTTGGCGGCTTCCGAACTGCCCATAACAAGGTTCTGCGCCGCTCCTCCTAATGCAGTTTCTATTGCAACTACATATTCAGGCTGCACTTCGATCAGTTCGGCGGCAACACCGATAACGTCACTGCGCCAGGGTTCCTGCGACTGCAGCACTGTTTTGATCCCATAGCCAAAGCCTTCATAGCTTTTCTGCATATTCTGCAGCAGGTTCAAACGGCTTTCCAGCGCTGTGATCCTGTTTTGACAGTCTTTATGCTGCGACAGAACTTTATTCAGCGCTTCGGTCTCTTCGGCAGCTTTAGCACTCACTTCCCTGCCATCGCGTTTAATAAGCTCCAAAGAGTTTTCTACATTGCTCTGCTCATCGTTCATATTACGGTAACGGCTCTGCAGTTCTTCGCCTGCGGTTTCTGCTTCGGCGATGCTCTTTTTAAGGGCGTCACGCTTACGCATCCGCTGTTCCTGCTCCTGCTCCAGTCCACGGATCTCATTCCGCAGATTGACCATTGTACGCATATTATCGAAAGCAGCTGTTTTCATATCTTCCATTGCCGCTTCAGCTTCGCTGATACGTGTTTCTTTTTCTGCCTGTTCTCCGGTCAGCCTGCTTACCAAAAGCTGTGCGGCAGCCTGCTGCGCTTCTAAACGGTCATAATCCACGACCATCGTTTTGAGCTGAGTATCCAAAGCTGCGATCTGTTCCTGCAGCTTTTTGCCCTGCTCTTCCAAACGCAGTCCTGATTTTTCGCTTTGCCGAACACGCTCTGCCAACACAGCTTCCTGACCACGCAGTTTTTCCAGAGCTGTTTCTTTTTCTTTGATATCGTCCTGAATACGGTTATAGGCTTCACTGAGCTTATCCAGCTCCATTTGTAAGGCACTGCATTCAGCTTCCTGTGTGCTGACGGCAGTAGCGCGTTCCAGTACTTTATTTTCAAGTTCGGCATCCTGTGTGTTCAGCTTCTGCCGAATATTTTCAATATTTTCTATCTTGTGCACAAATTGGGTCAGTTTGCAGGCACGCAGTTCTTTATCCAGCAGATTGAATTTGCGTGTTTGTTCTGCAGCAAGACGCAGAGGCTCGACCTGACCTTCGACTTCGGCTTTGATGTCGTTGATGCGGGTCAGGTTGGCAGCGGTATCGTCCAGACGCCGCATAGCTTCTTTTTTACGCATCCTGAACTTGGCAATACCAGCGGCTTCTTCAAACAAAGCGCGGCGTTCTTCAGGACGGCTGTTCAGTATTTCATCGATCTTATTCTGACCGATAATGGACATAGAACCACGTCCCAGACCAGTATCTGCCAAAAGGTCAAGAATGTCTTTTAAACGGCAGTTCTTTTTATTGATGGAGTATTCGCTGTCACCGCTGCGAAAAACGCGGCGGGTAATGCTTACTTCATCAAAATCAAGGCTGAGGCGATGGTCGCTGTTGTCAAAAACCAGCGTCACTTCGGCAACACCCAAAGGCCTGCGCTTGCCGCTGCCGGAAAAAATAACATCTTCCATTTTGCTGCCGCGCAGATATTTGGCGCTTTGCTCGCCCAGTACCCAGCGGATCGCATCAGAAATGTTGCTCTTGCCGCTGCCGTTGGGTCCAACGATTGCCGTAATGCCCGAACCGAAGCTTAATTCAATTTTATCTGCAAAGGATTTGAATCCATAAGTCGAAAATGACTTTAAATGCACAAAATCACCCAATCTGCAATATTCTATCAGTATATTTTACCATAGATGAAGGTTTCATACAATTATATGACTCAACGCACTTTTTTAATCAAATGCTGCCGTTATGCTTGAGAAGCAAAAAGTATTTTTTGAAACACTTTTGCTGTATTTCAGGCCGTTTTGTAAAATATTTTTACATTTTTTATCCTGATGCTAAAAATAACGATTTAATTATGATATAATATGAACACTTGGCAAGACAGCAGAAATGCTGCCAAGTGCCAGAATAACCCCGGGTACTGGCGCCCGGACAAAATTTATCAGCAGTGAGGGGATTTTACATGAAACTTTCAGCACGTATCCAAAGTTTGACTTCTTCACCTATCAGAAAGCTGTCGCCGTATGCAGATGCAGCTAAAGCGAAGGGTAAAAAAATCTACCATCTGAATATCGGACAGCCCGATATCAAAACTCCTGACCAGTTTATGGAAAGCATCCGCACTTATGACGAGCAGGTAATTGCTTATGGCAATTCCAAAGGCGAAGGTTTTCTGATCGAAGCGATACGCAAATACTATGCCGAAAAAGGTATGGATTTTGCTGCCGATGATATTTTTATTACCAACGGCGGCAGCGAAGCTTTGATTTTTGCTGTCATGGCCTTATGTGATCCAGGAGACGAGATCATGGTATTCGAGCCGTTTTATGCTAACTATACTACTTTTGCCAGAGAGTTCGGCGCTAAAATCAACGCTGTACAGACAAATGTGACTGACGGTTACCATCTGCCTGACGCTGCTGCTATCGAAGCGCAGATCACGCCCAGAACAAAAGCTGTTTTACTGACTAATCCCGGTAATCCGACCGGTGTTGTTTATACACAGGAAGAAATGGATATGATTTCAGCAATCGTCCGCAAATATGACCTGGCTTTGATCGCTGACGAGGTATACCGTGAATTTGTTTATGACGGCGCTTACCGAAGCTTTGGCACAATGCCCGAGCTTGCCGACAACCTGATCATCATTGATTCGGTTTCTAAACGCTACAGTGCCTGCGGCGCCCGTATCGGCTGCATAATCAGCAAAAACAAAGAGCTTGCCAAGCAGATTATCAAATGCTGCCAGAGCCGTCTGTGCAGCCCGATTCTGGAACAGGTCGGCGCAGCCGCTTTATATACTACTCCCGTCAGCTATCTGGAGGAAGTGAATCAAGAGTACAAAAAACGCCGCGATACGATCGTTGCCGCTCTTAAAGAGCTGCCTGGCGTAGTTGCTTCCGATCCGAAGGGAGCCTTTTATATTATGGTGCAGCTGCCCGTAGACGATGCTGAAAAGTTTGCTATCTGGACTTTGGAAAATTTTGCTATTGATAACGAAACTGTTATGTTCGCTCCCGGCAACGGTTTCTACAGCGACCCTGAGTTGGGGGTTAATGAGGCTAGGCTGGCCTATGTTCTCAATTGTGATGATTTGAAAAAGGCAATTTATATCCTTGGTGAAGCACTGAAGGCATATCCAGGAAAAACTAACTGATAACTAAAGTAAAAGCCTTGAATACAAAAAGTATTCAAGGCTTTTTTATTTTTTAACGGCCGGTATTGATAACCTGCCACGCTTCCAAAAGCTTAGTCAGGCTCCAGCGGGCATTGGCCGGGCTGGTAGAAGGCAGGAAATGCACAGTAATCCTCTGCAGATCGAGCTGTCTGGTATATTTTTTAAAGGTGGCGGCAGCTTTGCCTCCATTACAGCAGATAGTATGTATCTGCGGATGATTCTGCAAAAATCCGGCCAGATCGTTAGGCTGCTCGCAGGTAATATCCGAATCAAGACTGCCTTCACGTTCGCAGTAACCCAGTACGTCCCAAAGAGCTATACGGTTATCTAAAAGCATCTGCTTTTTATCCGCATAATCAAAAGGAACCTCAGCATAGCCTAAAAGCATCGTCACCAACGGCCAAAAACGATTCTGCGGATGTCCGTAATACTGCTGCATCTGCAAGGAACGAACACCGGGCATGGAACCGAGAATGAGCAGCCTGCTGTCTGTGTCAGCGACCGGGTCAAAGCTCTGACATTCACTCATCGTCCAACCTCCAGCTTATCATAATACGTTCTGCATCAGGCCTGGCCTTGATATTTACAGGAACCGGTCCTGCAAGCTGCTGCCAGCGCCGCAGATTATTGTTTTTCAGCCCGCGCAGCTTTGATTCCAGCTTGCTCGGGCAGGTTATTACTATGTTTCCCGCGCCTTGGCAAAACAGCCTCTGCAGCTGCGGAGTCAGTTCGGCATAGAGCAAAAAGCTTTGCACAAGTTCACCAAAAGATGGGTGGAACGGTCCAGCAACAATATTACCTTCACTGCACAACTCTTCATCGGCCTGCAAGCCAACACGAATGACTTTGATCCCCGCCAGGGTTAATTTGCTGTATACATAAGCACTTTGCTCAACTGCTGCTTCCAGTGTCAGAGGCTCAAATTCACCACGTTCGTAAATATGCTCAAGCGGCGTGCCTTTTATTACCAGCAAGGGATAAATACGGGCAAAAGAAGGATCGAGCCTGAGCACCTGCTCAACCGTAGCTTTGACGCTGTCAAAGCTTTGACCAGGCATACCTACCATTAACTGCAGACCGATCTCAAAGCCATACTGTTTCAGCAAAGAAACAGCCTTATAAACATCGGTAGCCTGATGCCCCCGCTCTGCCGCTGCCAGAACATTATCGTCCAGCGACTGCACACCCAGTTCTACCGTTTTTACGCCGTGTGCCTGCAGCAGCTCTAACCGGGCGGCATCAATATAATCTGGTCGGGTAGATAAGCGAACACTGCCAATAACACCTTCTGCCAAAAGTTTATCTACAGGTCGGAAAAGTTCTGTCTGCAAGTCGGCCGGCAAACCTGTAAACGAGCCGCCGTAAAAAGCCGCTTCGTTGGAAGGGCCCGGTTTGATCCATTGCAGATAGCGTTCGAGCTGCTGCTCTACGTCTCTCGACGACGCAGTCTGCTGACCGCTGATAGTTTTTTGATTACAGAACACGCACTGGTGCGGACAGCCCGCATGCGGTATAAACACAGGTATGATTGCCACTGCCCTGCCTCCTTGCATTAAACGTTTATTATAATGCGGCTTATTAGTGCGCCTGCATTTTTATCAACATGCTTGATAATTGCATTATACCCGTATCACCGCTCCCGGTCAATGCCAGCCATCCGCCCTGGTGTCATTCACAAAATTTTACTTGCCTTTTTTAGAAAATGTTGTTATAATTCAATTAGTCCGATTTCGGACTTTATTAAAAAAGGAGGGCGCTTATGCATAAAGAGCTGCAACGGATACGCCACGGCTACTACGACCTTTGGTTCGGCACAAACGCCGTCTATGAACGCTGGGCCAAATCACACGGACTCAATAACAATTTACTACTGACCCTGTATTTGCTGAAGGAATTTCCAAATGACTGTACCCAGCATCTGATCTGCGAAAAACTGATGCTGCCCAAACAGACGGTCAACAGTATTCTGTCCGGATTGGAAGACAAAGGCTTCGTCGAAAAAATAATCAGCCCTACTGATAAACGCGTCAAGCTGTTGGTTTTTACCAGTCAGGGTGCTGCTTATGCCGACGGGCTTTTACAAAAAATGGATGATTTTGAAGAACGGGCGCTGCGTAATATGACTGACGCCCAGCGCAACGCACTGCTGGAAGGCGGCTTTGCCTGGATGAAGGCTTTACGTGACGCCATAGATGATTAGGAGGATATCATGGGATTTGTATATTTAGGTTTAGCTATTGTTTTGGAATTACTGGGCACAACATTTTTGAAATACACACTGGGCTTTACTAAGCTGTCACCTTCGCTGGTAGTAGTTGCAGCTTACACAGGCGCTTTTTATTTTCTGTCCCGTTCACTGCAGTTTATTGATTTGAACATTGCGTATGCAACCTGGGCAGGTATCGGTGTCGTTGCCGCAGCCATCATTTCAATGCTGGTCTTTCACGAAAGCATCAACGCCATCGGCGCCGTCGGTATGGCTTTGGTCGTCAGCGGCGTAGTTCTGCTGAACCTGTATGGACCTTCACACTGAGCTGAACAGCAGACAAAGAAAACCCTTGCCGGTAAACCGGCAAGGGTTTATTTTATTTAGGAAAGCCTGTCAAAGGCGCGCCCATTTTTTCAAGAGCGCTTTTAGCAGCCTGCTGTTCCGCTTCCTTTTTCGTCCTGCCTTCGCCTGAACCGATATGTTTACCGTTAACGGAAACAATGGTGGCAAAATGTTTGTTGTGTTCAGGACCTTTGGAACCGATCAGCTCGTAGACGATATCAACATCGCCATCCTGCTGCGCAACTTCCTGCAGCCTTGTTTTAAAATCACTGCAAATGCCGTGCGTACAGATAAAATCCAGCTCGGCTTTCATTAACCCTAGTAAAAATACACGGGCTGCTTCCATACCCTGGTCTAAATAATAAGCCCCAAGTACAGATTCAAAAGCGTCGGCCAGGATAGAAGCGCGTTCGCGTCCTCCTGACAAACCTTCTCCCTTTCCTAAAAGCAGGTAATCACCAAGATTTATTTTACGGGCATATTCAGCCAGAGATGCTTCGCAGACGATATGGGCCCTGAGCTTGGTAAGTTCTCCTTCGTTAAGGTTGGGGAAAGTGCAGTACATATATGTACTGACGATAACGCTGAGCACGGAGTCGCCTAAAAATTCTACGCGTTCGTTATGTTCCGGACGCGGTAATTCTTTAGATTCGTGAGCGTATGATGTATGCGTCAGAGCGCTGTTTAGAAGTTCCAGCTTGTGCATTTCGATGCCAAGGCTTTGACAGAACTTCAGCAGCTGCTCTTTGCGCGTGTCTTGCATTTAAATCACTCTATTCTCAATTAAGCTTGATATTTTTTGAAGAGAATGGTGGCATTATGGCCGCCAAAGCCGAAGTTATTGGACAGAGCCGCTCTTACTTCTGCTTTACGGGCTACGTTAGGAACATAGTCGAGGTCCAGACCTTCTTCTAAATCAGGGTCTTCATAGTTGATCGTCGGAGGGATAATACCATTCTCAATGGTCATGACGGTAGCAATTGCTTCTACGCCGCCTGCAGCGCCCAGCAAATGTCCTGTCATGGATTTGTTGGAGCTGATAGTCATTTTATAAGCATGATCGCCAAAAACCTTTTTGGCAGCTAAAGTCTCATTCAAATCATTACGATGGGTAGAAGTACCATGAGCGTTGATGTAATCAACGTCTTCCGGTTTCATACCAGCATCGTCGATAGCCTGCTGCATGCACAGGGCAGGCATTTCACCGCTCGGATCAGGAGCAGTGATGTGATAAGCGTCGGCATTCATGCCAAAGCCTACTACTTCAGCATAGATATGAGCTCCACGTGCCAAAGCATGTTCCAGCTCTTCCATAACTACTACGCCGGCACCTTCACCCATAACAAAACCGTCGCGTTTTTTATCGAACGGACAGGAGGCCTTTTCAGGATGTTCGTTGTTGGTGGAAAGAGCTTTCATGTTACCGAAGCCTGCTATAGCAACAGGAGAAACAGCAGCTTCTGTGCCGCCTGCGATCATAATATCGGCATCGCCATATTGAATAGTGCGCAGAGCGTCGCCGATACAGTTAGTGCCGGTAGCACAAGCTGTGATGATAGCGGTATTAGGGCCTTTAAAGCCTAAAGCAATAGAAATCTGGCCGGCAGGCATATTCGGGATCTCCATCGGAATGAAGAACGGACTGATTTTGCCTGGACCTTTTTCGCCATATTTTAAAGACTGCTCGAGGAAGGTATGGATGCCGCCAATGCCGCTGCCAACGCAAACGCCGGCACGAACGGGATCAATTTTTTCCAGATCGAGTTCAGCATCTTCCACTGCCAGTTTAGCAGCCGCTACAGCAAACTGGGTCACACGATCCATACGTTTGCCTTCTTTTTTATCGCCATAGTTAGCGAAATCAAAATCTTTAACTTCGCCTGCAATTTTAGTGGTGAAGCCAGGATCAGAAGCATCAAACTGGGTAATGAGACCGATACCGGATTTACCAGCGATCAGATTGCCCCAAAATTCATCTTTGCCGATGCCGATTGGAGTAATCGGGCCAACACCGGTAATAACGACTCGTCTTTTCAAAATAAATCACCTCAAATTAAATTTTTGCTATTTCTTCTTTCAGTCTTCTGAAAATTTCTTTCACGGGTAAAATTTCTTTGATCTTCCACATATTGGCACCTGTAAAAACAAGGCCGGTTTCAACATCGCCCTGCTGAGCTCTGGTGAGCGCGCGGATGATGCAGAAGCTGCGGGAGCATTGTTTAAGGCAGTTATCACAGGTGCGGGGACGCGGCTGCGTACCTTCCAGAACCTGTTTGGCAAAAGGATTAAGGATCGCCCTGCCTTTATAGCCAACGGGACTGTCGATCTGTACAACGTCCTCTTTGGTCATTTTGAGATATAATTCTTTCAGCGCCGGAGCACCGTTGGATTCTTCGCTGGCGGCAAAACGACTGCCCATCTGCACACCGCTTGCCCCTAATTTAAGAAGCTCCGCTACAGCTGCACCGTCAGTAGCTCCGCCAGCGGCGATAACCGGAATATTGACCGCCTTGACAATGTCAGGCAGAATATCTTTGATGGACTGTTGAGTCCCAAGATGTCCTCCCGCCTCTGTTCCTTCCACTACAATAGCGGCTGCACCGAGCTTTTCAGATATTTTAGCTAGTTTGACAGAGGAAACGATGGGCACTACGGCTACGTTATGTTCACGCCCCACGGCGAAAATATCTCTTGAAAAACCGGCACCGGCAACGATCAGGTCAATTTTTTCTTCGGCAGCAGTGGTAATTAGCCCAAGAAATTCGCGGGCCGCAACCATGGCATTGATGCCGATGATGCCTTTCCCGCCGGTAAGCTTTCTGGCCAGCCGGATCTCTTTACGCAGCTCATCAAACGCCATGCCGGACGCTGCGATGAGTCCTATTCCGCCTTCCTGCGCAACGGCTGCCGCCAAACGCGCGGTAGACAGTCTGATAGCCATTCCGCCTTGTATGATCGGTACTTCGGCTGTCAAATCACCTATTTTAAGTACTGGTAGTTTCAACAAATATCCCCCATTTCAGGACTACTGCAACTGTCAGGGAAAGCTCCTAAGAGCTTTCCCTTGAGCTGCTAAAAGATTATTTTTCTTCATCCAACATTTTGACTGCATCAGCCACGGTGCGGATTTTTTCAGCTTTTTCGTCAGGGATTTCAACTTCAAATTCCTCTTCGAAAGCCATGATTAATTCAACGATGTCGAGGGAGTCAGCGCCCAGATCATCGATGAAGGATGATTCCATCTTTACTTCATCAGCGTCAACGCTCAATTGCTCGACAGTAATGTCTCTTACTTTTTCGAAAGTGCTCATTTACGATTCACCTCCTTCCAAAGGTCTTTTTTTAAGAATTGCATAATTACATTACCATACCACCGTCAACATGTAAAGTCTGACCGGTTATGTAAGCAGCATCGTCACTTACAAGGAACAATACTGCCTTGGCAATATCTTCAGGTTCGCCAAGACGCGCCAGCGGGATACCGGCTTCCATATCGGCTACTACTTTTTCTGGTAAAACGCTGGTCATATCAGTTTTGATAAAACCAGGTGCAACACCGTTAACAGTGATGCCACGGGCTGCAACTTCTTTAGCTACAGATTTGGTGAAACCGATGCAGCCTGCTTTTGCTGCAGCATAGTTGGCCTGACCGGCATTGCCCATTACACCTACGACAGAGGTGATGTTGACGATACGGCCCGCTCTTTGTTTCATCATGTATTTGACAGCTGCTTTAGTACAGTTGAAAACACCTTTGAGGTTAGTGTTCAGCACTGCGTCCCAATCTTCTTCCTTCATACGCATCAGTAGATTGTCACGAGTGATGCCTGCATTATTGACTAAAATATCGATACGGCCGAATTCTTTGATAACGGCATCGATCATTTCAGTGCAGACTTCAAACTGAGCAACGTCACCCTGGAGCAGCAGAACTTTGCGTCCCATAGCTTCGATTTCAGCAGCCACTGCTTCAGCAGCAGCTTTGTTACCGGCATAATTGACAGCGACATCAGCTCCTGCAGCAGCCAGCGCCACTGCGATAGCTTTACCGATACCGCGGGAAGCACCTGTAACCAGTGCGATTTTACCTTCTAACTGCATTTTAACGAACCTCCTTAAAATAAGCAAGTGTTTTTTCAAGGCTTGCTTCATCTTCGACGTTCAAAGCAGCCATACCCTTGGCAATTTTTTTAGTAAAACCGGACAGGACCTTGCCTGGGCCGACTTCGACAAAAGTATCGACGCCGCCTGCGATCATATGGTTGACAGAGGTTTCCCAAAGTACAGGCATAGCAGCCTGACGGATCAGAGATTCTTTGATTCCTTCTCCTTTGGTAACTTCAGTTGCAGTTACATTAGCGACGACAGGAATCTTAGCGTCGTGGAAGGTAATAGTTTCAAAAACTTCAGCCAGACGTTTGGAAGCCGGCTGCATAAGAGTGCTGTGGAAAGGTGCGCTTACGGGAAGAAGAACAGCGCGTTTGGCGCCGGCTTCTTTCAACGCCGCCAAAGCTTTATCCACTGCGCCTACAGAACCTGCAATAACGACCTGGCCAGGGCAGTTGAAGTTTACTGCCTGTACAGCTTCACCGCATTCAGCTTCAACAGTACGGCAGATATCAATGATTTTATCGCTTTCAAGACCTAAGACAGCGGCCATGCTGCCTTCGCCAACAGGAACAGCTTCCTGCATGAACTGGCCACGTTTACGAACGATACGGACAGCATCAGCAAAGTCCAAAGCACCTGCCAAAACCAAAGCAGAATATTCACCCAGGCTATGGCCAGCAGCAACTTCGCAGCTCAGTCCGTTTTCTTTCAGCACCTCAGCACAGGCTACGCTGGCAGTCAGGATAGCCGGTTGAGTATTAAAGGTCAGACGCAGCTGATCTTCCGGACCATTAAAACACATATCGCTGATGGAGAAACCCAAAGCTTCGTCAGCAGCTTCAAAAACCTTGCGAGCGCAAGTATAGTTATCATAAAGATCTTTACACATACCTACAGTTTGGGAACCTTGTCCCGGGAATACAAATGCAATTTTGCTCATTGGGAAAACCTCTCTTTCGTCTTTTGCTCAATTGTTCTTGCAGGTTTATTTACTCCATTTAAGCACAATGGAAGACCATGTGAGGCCAGCACCGAAACCAACCAACAGTACTGTACCGCCTTTTTTAAGTACGCCCTGCTCCTGCGCCTCGCACAGGGCAATGGGAATGGAAGCAGCGGAAGTATTGCCGTATTTATCGACATTTACCCAAACTTTTTCCATTGGCATTTTCAAACGTTTAGCAGCACTGTTAATAATGCGGATATTAGCCTGATGCGGAACCAGAAGATCGACATCAGCCGGTTCAAGACCTGCTTTAGCTAAAGCTCGTTTAGCCGTTTTGCCCATGATCTGGATTGCAAATTTAAATACTTCATTGCCGTTCATATGGATAAAATGCTCCCTTGCATCTACTGTTTCGTGAGAAGCCGGTCTGCGGCTGCCTCCAGCCGGCTGGAACAGATATTTGCCGCCGCTGCCGTCGCTGCCGAGATCGATACCCAAAACACCAAGACCATCCTCGACTTCACCAATGACCGCCGCTCCTGCACCGTCACCAAAAAGAACGCAGGTATTGCGGTCTTCCCAGTTCATAATGCGGCTTAAAGTTTCAGCACCGATGATGAGCGCTTTTTTGTACAAACCGGATTTTACCATCTGGCTTGCTACGCCCAGACTGTAAACAAAGCCGGAGCAGCCTGCGGACAGATCGAATGCGGCTGCGTTTTTAGCGCCGATACGGTCCTGTACCAGACAAGCGGTAGAGGGAAAAGCATGGTCAGCAGAAGCAGTTGCCACGATGACCAGTTCGATTTCTTCAGGGCTTACGCCTGCGTCAGCCAAAGCACGTTCTGCCGCAATAACGGACATATCGGATGTAGCTTCGCCTTCAGCGGCAATATGCCTGTTTTTAATGCCTGTACGTTCAACGATCCACTCATCGCTGGTTTCTACTATTTTTTCAAGATCATGGTTGGTCAGCACCTTTTCAGGCACATAGCAACCCAGACCTAAAATACCAACTGCTTTTTCCATTTATATTTCCTCGTTTCCTTTTCTTGATTTCACGATATTGCCGGCAATATGTTCAACTACATCACGCTCAGCAAAATCTATAGCCACGCCGATTGCATTTTTGATAGCCTTTGCTTTACTGCTGCCATGGCAGATAATAAAAGGTGCCTTGACACCCAAAAGCAGCGCACCGCCGTATTCAGCCGGATCAAGCCGCTTGGCAAGCCCCTTCATAGCCGGTTTGATCAAAAGTCCGCCCAGCTTGGCCAGAAAACCGCCATTCAAAATAGCTTCTTTCATTAACTTCATTATAGCACTTGCAAGACCTTCTGCAAACTTCAGGACTACATTGCCGACAAACCCGTCGCAGACGACTACGTCAACAGTGCCTTTGTTAATGTCACGGCCTTCTACATTACCGACAAAGTTGATATGTTCTTCAGCCTTGAGCAGAGGATAAGTAGCAAGAGCCTGCTCGTTACCTTTTGTTTCTTCTTCACCGATATTCAAAAGCCCGACGCGCGGATTTTTTATTTTCAGCATCAACTCAGCATAAACGCTGCCCATGATAGCACTTTGCACCATATGTTCGGGTTTGGCGTCGACTTTAGCACCGCTGTCTAAAACTACTGTCGTCCCGGTAAGACTTGGGATAGGAGTCGCGATAGCCGGACGTTCGATGCCCCTGATGCGTCCCAGTCCAAACAATGCTGCGGCTACTGCCGCCCCTGTGCTTCCGGACGATACCAGCGCATCACACTCTTTATCACGCAGCAGCTTCGTAGCAACGACGATAGACGCATCTTTTTTAGTTTTTACTGCTATACCTGGATGTTCATCCATATTAATAACTTCTCTGGAATGATGTACTGTGATTTTTCGTTCATCAGCAGCATTATATTCCTCCAGCAGTTTTTTTATAATTTCGGAGTCGCCTACGAGAACGACTTCACAGTCATACGCTCTGACAGCCTGGACAGCTCCCAAAACCAGTTCTTGAGGTCCATAGTCAGTTCCCATCACATCAACCGCAATTTTCACTATTTCTCGATCCTTTCGTTGGGCAGTGATACAATAATGAATTTAGCACGAAACACTTCTTCGTTATTGTTGCGAACTTTGACCCAGATAACATATTTATCATGCTCACGGCGGATCACCTCCGCCTTAGCGACTAAGGTTGCACCGGCATAGACCGGTACTTTATACTTAACATTACCCACCCCTGTCAAGGCCGCATCTGCATCGACTACAGCCAGAGCCAGGGTATTGGCCATCGCAAACATATAGTAACCGCGTGCGACGCCTGTTTTTTCCAGCACCATTTCCGGCGTTATTTTCAGCATCGAAATACCGATCTTATTCAATTCCAGATCAATAAGATCGCCGACAATATCTTTTTTGTCGATGGCTTTCAATTTTGTCTGCGCATTTTCGGCCATCTGACGTGTACGTTCACGTACTTCCGGAATATTCATTCGCAGGCGATCCAAACGGATTGTCTGGATACTGACTTCAAGTGCTTTAGCAAGCTGCTCGTCTGTCAAAAATGGATTGCGTTCCAACATCTTGGACAGATTTTCCTGCCGTATTATTTTTTTGGAAGAATTCATTTTATCACCCGACTTTAGTACCAACTATTAATATCTAGAGGTATTATAAAAGCTCACAATAAAAAAAGCAAGTAAAAATTTTAATTCCATGCTTAATTTTCCTAATAATTCACAAGTTAGTCACAATCAAATGCCCGACGGTTTTCAAACAGCTTTTTTACTCTGCCTGTATCACTTTAGTACCAGCCAATAAAAAGCAAAAATCCCCGTACCGTTAAGGTACGGGGATTTAAAGCTGCAAGATTATTGTTCTTTAACGATAACTTGTTTGCCGTTGTAATAACCACATTCGGGACAAACGCGATGCGGCATTTTCATCTCATGACATTGCGGACATTCGACTAAGCCAGGAACTGTAAGTTTCCAGTTCGCGCGACGGGAATCGCGGCGAGCTTTGGACATTTTTCTCTTTGGTACTGCCATCTTTGATACACCTCCTCAAGCTAATGAATGTGAATTTAATTTTTGATGAATTGCTTTAATGCCGCCAACCTGGGATCGACTGTGGTAGTATCACAGCCGCAGTCGCCTTTATTTCTATCGGCGCCGCAGACCGGACACAAGCCCTGACAATCGATCCTGCACAAAGCTTGAAGGGGCTCTGCCAGCAGGAGACTTTCACGAATCGGTTCCGTCAGATCGACGATATCAGATTCATAAATAAAAGCATCATTTTCGATATTCTCAGCACTTGCCGGATAGAATTTTTCCAATACTTCAGCCGTACTCTTACCTGTAAAGGCTTTAAGGCAGCGTCCGCAGGTCCTGTTGACCATGGCTTCAACCATAGCTTCCAAAAGCAAAACATCACCGACATTGGATATCGTGCCTTTTACGGTCACCGTTCCTGTCAGCGGAAGATCCGCTTCGGTAATGTTCAATTCTGCTGGTTTCAGTTCATAGGAAAAGTCTTTTTTACCGACCAGTCTTTTCTTGATTTCTGCGACATTTATCTTTATCATATTTCACCAATCGTATCAATTATAGCTATGCTCTAAATCTTTGTCAAGAAAAAAGCGTAACTTTTATTATAATTTAATGATGCGGCGGCAGATATTCAGTGTATCACGGGCAATGACCAGTTCTTCATTCGTGGGAATCACAAAGATCTTGACCCGCGCCCTTTTGATACTGATTTCCATCTGTTTACCGCGCAGCTTGTTAAGTTCCGGATCAATACGCGTACCAAGATATTCCAGACCATTACAGATCTTATCACGCATAAACGGAGAGTTTTCACCCAGACCTGCTGTAAAGATGATGGCATCAACGCCACCCATGGCAGCAACATAGCCGCCAATATATTTTTTGACCTTATAAGCGAAAATGTCTATAGCAAGCTGACTGCGTTCATCACCGCGGTTAGCGGCACTTTCCAGATCACGGAAATCACTGGATAGCCCTGAGATACCTAAAATACCGCTGCGACGGTTCAGATAATCGTCGATCTGCTGTGCATTCATATTTTCTTTTTCCATCAAAAAAGGAATGATAGCAGGGTCGATCTCGCCGGAACGTGTACCCATGACAAGTCCTTCCAACGGTGTGTACCCCATGCTGGTATCGATGGATTTACCATATTTGATCGCAGCAATGCTGGCGCCATTACCCAAATGACAGGTAATAAAACGCAGGTCGCTCATATGCTCGCCCATCATTTCGGCCGCCTGCTGGGCTACATATTTATGGGAAGTTCCATGGAAGCCATAGCGGCGCAGTCCGTATTTGACATACATTTCGTAAGGCAGGCCATACAAATAGGCAACTTTTGGCATAGTCTGATGGAACGCCGTATCAAAAACAGCTACCTGAGGAGTATTATACATCAGGCGCATACAGGCTTTGATACCATACAGGTTCGGCGGATTGTGCAGCGGCGCAATCTCAGCGCAGGCCTCGATCCCGTTCAAAACATCATCGCTGATCAGTACCGAATCGGTAAAGCGTTCGCCGCCGTGCACTACACGGTGGCCAACAGCATCGATTTCATCCATACTGTCAATAACGCCATATTCTTCATTAGTCAGAGCATCCAGCGCCATCTGGATGCCAACGGAATGGTCAGGTATCTCGGCGCTGATATCTACTGTGTATTTGCCCGTAGGCGTGTGTTTGAGAACAGAACCTTCCATACCGATCCGTTCGATCAGACCTTTGGCCAGCACCTGCTCGCCGTTCATATTAAGAAGCTGATATTTAATTGAGGAGCTACCGCAGTTGACAACGAAAATAATCACAGTTTTCCTCCATTTGTGCAAAATTTAGCTTGCGCTCATAGCACGTTTTATTATATCATATAGTATACACTATTTAAATGATAATCGCTAGTATAAACATTATAAATGAGGGAGAATATGAATGAGCAAAGCAATAGGAATCGTAGCAGAATATAATCCTTTCCACAACGGCCACGCCCATCATCTGCGCGAAGCAAAGCGGATAGCCGGCAACAGGCCTGTCATTGCCGCTATGAGCGGCAGCCTTGTACAGCGCGGCTTGCCTGCCCTGACTGACAAATGGACCCGTGCCAGAATGGCCGTTTTAGGCGGCGTTGACCTTGTTTTAGAGCTGCCGACAGTTTTCACCTGCCGCAGTGCGGAATTTTTTGCTGCAGGAGCTGTAAAATTACTGGCTGCTACCGGGATGGTATCACATCTTGCTTTTGGTGCGGAAGCAGCCAATTCGCAGCAGCTGATGCTCACCGCAGAATTTTTGAACGAGCCTGTTTTTCAGGACGCACTGCATCATTATCTGGATGAAGGGCACAGTTATGCCAAGTCTTTAGAGCTTACGCTGGCGGAAGACCCTTCCATGCTGACGATTGCTGAACATCCTAACAATATCCTGGCTTTAGAATATTGCCGCCAGCTTCTGCACGGCGGTTACGAGATCGAACCTGTCGTCGTTAAACGCCGCGGCAGCGGCTATAAAGATAAAACCATCAACGGGCCTATTGCCGGCGCAACAGCCATTCGTGAGCATTATCGCGGCTATGGCATCGATGAAGCGCTGCTCAGCACAGTTCCGGCAACTACAGCCCAGCTGCTGCGTGAGGCAGATCTTCAGCACCGAATGGATATCAGTGATAAAATTCTGAACCATCTGCTTTTATACAAGCTGCGTTCTTTGACACCGGCCCAAATAGCCTCAGCCTGCCAATGCAGCGAAGGATTGGAAAACCGTCTGGCAGAAGCTGCTTCCTGCACTACATTCCAAGACGTAGTCAGCGCCACAGTTACCAAACGTTATCCCGCTTCACGTGTCAGAAGACTGCTGATGCAGCTTTTACTGCAGCAGTATCGCGCTATGTTCGATAATGCCAAAGACCCAGCTTACATCCGTGTTCTGGCCTTTAACGACCGCGGCCGCGAACTGTTGAAAGAAATGCAGGATTCTGCTCAGCTGCCTGTAATTATCAAACTGGGCCGCAACATCTTGGAAAAATACGGAGAGAAAGTCGAGCAGCAGCTTTCCGTTGATATTGCGGCAACTAATCTGCTGACACTTTTGCAAAAGAACCACCAACCACAATACAACAACGATTATACTGTCTCTCCGATCTATATTCAAAAATAATAAAGCAACAAAACAAAAAGCCTTCCGCTTAAGCGGAAGGCTTACTTTTTTTCAAAAGCTTATTCTTCGTCTTCTTCCTCTTCCATCGCCAGAAGTTCCATATCACGCTGAGGGCGTGAAGACATAACGCTTTCACGTTCAGCATTAACGGAAGCGCGGTTATCGTTTACAGCCTGTAAAGCGGACTGCAGACTACCGCTCAAATAGCCAAGCATATCATCGGCATATTGCAGCACATCGTGTTTTACACGCTCAACATAAGCATCAGCTTCGTCTTTCATTTCCTGCTGGTTACGCAAAGCAGTACTCTTTACATCTTCAGCAAAAGCTTCTGCCTGTTTGGAAATTTCCTCCTGACGCATTAGTCTTTCAGATTCGGATTTTGCCAATTCTAAAATACGGTCAGCTTCGGTTTTAGCCTGCAAAACAATATTGTCAGCTTCTTCATGAGCTTTGGTGACGATTGCTTTTTGTTCTTCAAGCAGTCTGGTAGCGCTTTTGACTTCTTTGGGAATCGCTTCCTTCAAATCATCCAGGATACCCGCCAAATCGCTCTCTTCGATAATGATCTTATCAGTAAGAGGTATACGGTTAGCCTCAGAAATAAGGTTATACATTTCATCAAAAATTCTGTCCAAAGTCGCACTTGTACTTCTATCAATCATCATCAAACTCAACCTCTTTCTAATATTATTCTTTGCTTATAACAAGGCTTTTGATCCGATCTTCCACACATTCAGGAACAAGACCATGGATACAACCGCCAAAGGTTGCCAATTCTCTTATTCCAGAGGAACTTAGGAAAGAGTAATTAGCATTAGTCATAATAAAGACTGTTTCTAAGTTATTGTCTATTTTTTTTATGAGCAGAGCGCGCTGAAATTCATATTCAAAATCAGAAAACGCACGTAAGCCCCTTACAATAAAAGGAGCTTTTTCCTGCCTGCAGAATTCATTTAAAAGACCGGAAAAACAGGTTACTCTGGCATTAGGGATATGTTTTGTCGCATCCCTGAGCATTTCTACCCTTTCCTCCATGGTGAACATTGCTTTATCTTTACCCGGATTATGAAAAACGCTGATAATGATCTCGTCAAACATTTGGCTCGCCCGTTCAAAAATATCGAGGTGGCCATTAGTAACCGGGTCAAAACTACCCGGACAGATCGCTCTACGCACTGTTTAACCTCCTAGAAGCTGCAACGCAGTCTGGTCATAAATTCAATTATCTTGTTCCTTATTCGACGTACGTTTCTGTATTCCTGCTATTTTTTTACAAATTTATTTTATTATTTTACAACATTTTATTATACTTTGGCAAATCTTATAAACGAAAGTAAAGTTTCACCATAGTGTTCCTGACGCACAAGCTCAAAGCACGCTGCCAGTACGCCTATTTCATCGTGCTTCGAATGTTCGATGATCAGATAGCCTCCGTCTTCAAGTACTTGAAAGTGTTCCATTTTCTGCAGAACTTTCTGAACCCAGCCTTTATTATAGGGAGGATCGCAGAATGCAAAATCAAATTTTAGTCCCTGATGATGCAGATGTTCGATAATATTTACCGCGCTGCCTTTGAGAACCTGAACATCAGCCTCCGCCCGGCATTTAACGATGTTGCTTTGTACCAGGCGCAGCGATTCCCGGCTTTCATCGACAAAAGTAACCGCAGCAGCGCCGCGGCTCCACGACTCCAACCCCAGATTACCTGTTCCGGCAAACATATCCAACACACGTGCGCCAATAATTTTAGTGCCAATAATATTAAATAGAGATTCTTTGACCCTGTCAGCCGTGGGACGTACGTCCATATTCTTTGGCACAGTCAATTTCAGCCCCCGTGCCTTTCCCGTAATTATCCGCATTCAAAAAACTCCGTATCTGTAATATAATAAATATAACAAGAACGGCAAAGGAGACAGCCTATGAACAAGAAAAAGTTTATTCTGCTCGCATTACTGCTGCTCTGCGCCTATTTTTATGAACTATTCGGCGGTATGCCTGCAACTGTCCCATTTGCGCCTCAGCCTGTAAAAGCCGATACTTCGCTGCTGCTGGCTCCGTTAGACAGCCGCCCTCCCTGCAGCGCTATGGTCAGAAAACTGGGAGCACTGGCTTCTATCAACGTGATTACACCGCCGCAAGAACTTCTTGACAATTATAACACACCTGCTGATAAAGAAAAACTGTTTGCCTGGCTGAAAAATGAAATGCCGCAGCATCCAGCCGCAATTTTATCAGCCGATCTTTTAGTACACGGCAGTCTGCTGGGCTCACGCGTACCTTTGGGAACAATTAACGATGAAGAAAAGTTTTTGACTTTCGTAAACAAACAGCATGCTCTCAATCCACAAATCGATATGGCGTTTTTTTCCGTCATTCCAAGATTGCTGGTCAGCGATCAGCTTATACCGGACAGCTGGTATCAATGGCATCTGATGCGTTATGCAACATTAAAGGATATGGCAGAAACATTCGGCGATCCTTACTTTACCAGGCAGCTGCTGGCGATCGATGCACGCATACCGGATGATATTAAAACGAAGTACAGCAGTCTGTATGCCGATAACGACAGTTTTAACAAAAAACTGGTCCAGCTGGCACGCGCAGACGGTCTGACTTTGGCTATAGGGCAGGACGACGCCCAGCCATTCGGGCTTCCTAATCGTAATGTTAATCATGCGCTGGCATATATGAAACATGCAGCTTTAGGTTCCAGCGGGCTTATTACAAGCGGAGCTGATGAAATATCAGTTTTACTGCTGACCAGATATTATAATAAACTGTATAATTACAAGCCGCGCATTTTTGTAGAATATTCCTCGCCTAAAGTCGCAGCTAAAATCATGCCCTATATGCCCTGTTCTGTTGACGCAAGCATCCGGGACAAAATAAATTTTATCGGCGGTCAGCTTACAGATGATGCTGCTGTCGCCGACTTTATTTTATTCGTACACTGCGGCGACGATGACAATCAGCCTAATAAAGCTATGCTGCAAAAACTTAAAACCCTGCTTATATCAGACCGCCACATTGCGCTGGTTGATCTTACGGCCAACTATACTGAAAACGAACTTTTAATACCTAAGCTTTTGGAGGCTAAAGTACCGCTCAGCAGGCTGGCAGCTTTTTCAGGCTGGAATACTTTAAGTAATTCACTGGGAACCGCGCTTAGTCAAGCAACATTATTTACCGGCCAGCTGCACCGATTACCGCAATCAGAACATCCGTCACTGTATGCCCAAAATCTGAACTTCACAGTTGAACGTTTACTTGATGATTATGCCTATCAGAAATTAATGCATGCACAGTTAACTACATTACTGAAACTGAAAGGCTATAAGCCAACTGATTTGGGAGACAACAAGTTTTTTGCAGAAACGCTTATTCGTGGCTTTTTACAGCGTCAAAAGATTCAGCTTCTATATGGAGACCTTGGCCGTACACCTTTTTATCGCAATAACGACAGCAATTATTATTTAACAGGTATCGACATCAATGTAAACCTGCCCTGGGCACGTATTTTCGAAATCAATCTTGATACAAACTGCAGCTTTGGAGAAAACCACAGGCAGTGAAACAGCTTGCCAACATTTAGTAAATAAATAAAAGCAGAATGTCGGCTTTTTTCTTTGACAAGAGCATGATATCATAATTGATAAACAAGAAGTCACCATTAATAGCTACAACAATATAGCTTAACTTTTGAAATAAAGAAGGGTTTATTTTATGATTTCTCTTTCAAGACTGATCATTTATGTTTTTATATTATGGTTTTGTTATATGGCGTATCTGGTAAAATTCAGATAGCTATTTGAAAAGAAACACTATGGGAAATTTTTTCACTGCTCCAGCAAAAATCACTTTAAATACTTCCTTTAAAACAAAATAAAAAAGCCGCAGATACGCTCTGCGGCTAACTTTTTAAGTGGTCGGGGCGGCGAGATTCGAACTCACGGCCTCTTGTACCCGAAACAAGCGCGCTACCAAACTGCGCCACGCCCCGACTTAAGTTACATCACTTACTGCAACGTGAATATTATATAAAATAACAAATAGTTTGTCAATGATATTTTTTATATTTTTAAAATAAAAAGCTTCCCTGCTGCCAGAGAAGCTTTTCAGACATCAGCCTTGTGTAACTACACGAATATTAGTAACGTTGAATGCTTCTGCGATAGCAGGCAGACATTCGCGTTCGATATTAGTACGGTGCAGCTCATTATCGGCGACCAGCATGATCCTCGGTCCGCTCAAATTGATATTATGCACATTACTGATCAAGCGTTTGAAACTGTCTTCTCCCAAGCTCTCTTTCAATTTGGCAAGGCCTTCCATCAGATACGGCTTTTCTTTAGCCATACGCTGTTCCAGCGGAGTAAACGGCACTGTAACTACACGCGCATCTTTAGCCAGTACAAAATTTTCCTCATGCTCGCCTGGTACTACTAAGTCATCTCTCATGGTTTTCCCTCCTTCACTGCCTAATTGTTACAGAATTATTATAAATTATTGACGATTTGCAGTCAAGCAGGCAGGATTATTATAACTTAAAGCGAATATATATAAAATATTTTGAATTTATGAATGGGAGTTGTTAATATGTCTTTTTTTGAAGAGTTTAAAAAATTTGCTATGCGCGGAAATGTTATCGATCTGGCAGTCGGCGTTGTTATCGGCGGCGCCTTCGGCAAAATAACATCGTCTTTAGTAGATAATATTATTATGCCCCCTTTGAGTCTCTTATTTGGCAAAGTGGATTTTTCCGGACTATTCATCAGCCTGAACGGACAGCATTACGATACTTTAAAGGCTGCTCAGGATGCACATGCCCCTATTTTAGCCTACGGTCTTTTTATAAATACTATCGTTAATTTCCTGATCATTGCTTTTGCTATTTTTGTACTGATCAAACAAATCAACAGGCTTACGCCTCCGCCGGCTCCGGCTCCAGAACCGCGTTTATGCCCCTTCTGCAAAACTGCAATCGCTGACGATGCGACCCGTTGCCCGCACTGTACTTCGCAATTATAAAAACAATTCATTTTTGTGCATCAAAGGCGCTTCTTTCAGGAAGCGTCTTTTCTTATTTGCGAAACCAGCCCATTCGTTGTATAATGTTTAGAAGATTTGCTTCTTCACTTTATCACGAGGAAGTTTCCAGTAATATTAGGAGGTTATTTCATGTCCGTTTATGACGTATTAAAGGAACGTGGTTTTTTAAAGCAACTCTCCCACGAAGATGAGATCAAAGAGCTGCTGGAAAAGGAAAAAATCACTTTTTATATTGGTTTCGACCCCACAGCCGACAGCCTGCATGTAGGTCATTTTATTGCTTTGATGGTTATGAGCCATATGCAGCGTGCCGGACATCGTCCAATCTGTCTTTTAGGAGGCGGGACCGGTATGGTTGGCGACCCCAGCGGCAAAGACGATATGCGTAAAATGCTGACTCCTGAATTTATCTCTCATAACATAGCCTGCTTTAAAAAACAGATGGCACGCTTTATCGATTTTTCTGAAGGCCAGGCTATTATGGTCAACAACGCCGACTGGCTGCTTGAACTGAATTATATCGAACTGCTGCGCGATGTCGGTGTACATTTCTCAGTAAACCGTATGCTGACAGCGGAATGCTTTAAAAAACGTTTGGAAAAAGGCCTGTCTTTCTTCGAATTCAACTATATGATCATGCAGTCTTATGACTTCCTGCAGCTGTTTAAAAAACACGGCTGTATCATGCAGCTCGGCGGTGATGACCAATGGTCCAATATGCTGGCCGGCGTTGAACTGATTCGCCGCAAAGAACAGAAACCAGCATACTGCATGACCTGTAAATTACTTACAACAAGCGATGGACGCAAAATGGGCAAAACAGAAAAAGGAGCCCTGTGGCTCGATCCAGAAAAGACTTCACCATATGATTTCTACCAATACTGGCGTAATATCGACGACAGCGACGTTGAAAACTGCCTGTCACTGCTTACCTTCCTGCCTATGGAAGAAGTACGCCGCTTAAGCTCCCTGCAGGATGCTGAAATCAACGAAGCAAAAAAAGTTCTGGCTTATGAGGTAACAAAGCTGGTACACGGAGAAGCTGAAGCTGAAAAAGCACAACAGGCTGCTGAAGCACTGTTTGGAGGAGGCGGCGCACTTACCGATGTCCCGACTATTGAAATCACTGCTGCTGATGCAGAAGGTAAAATAATTGATGTTTTGACCGCAGGTAAAATATTCAGCAGTAAACGTGAAGCCCGGCAAATGATCCAGCAAGGCGGACTTTATATTGGCGAAAATACAGTGTCCAATCCTGAGGCAAGCTTTGCGCCTTCAATGTTTGATGCAGAAAAAAGCCTGCTTATCCGTAAGGGTAAAAAGAAGTATTTCCGCCTCATCATCCAGTAATTTAAAGGCTGCCTGAGGGCAGCCTTTACTTAATAGTAGAATTATCAGAATTTTATATCTATTCACGATGGGAGACTTTTTATGAAACAGAACCTGACGTTTTGGGAAATCTTACCAGTAGGGTTGATGCTCTTTTCGTCCTTTTTCGGTGCCGGTAATCTAATCTTTCCACCGGCATTAGGCCAAGCCGCAGGCGACCATTTCTGGTCAGCTGCGATTGGCTTCTGCGTTACCGGCGTAGGTATGCCGCTTTTGGGTATTATTGCTATGGCACTAACTAAAAACGATAACCCCAATGCCCTGGCAGATCCTGTTCATCCGAACTTTGCCAAAATCATAGTTATGCTGGCAGTACTGACGATCGGCCCGTTGTTCGCGATTCCTCGTACAGGTGCGGTGTCTTATGACGTCGGTATCAGACCTTTTGTCCCTGAAGACTACTATACCGCAGGTTTGGCTATTTATTCGCTTTTCTTTTTCATCGTAACCTATGTCTTATCTATAAATCCATCTAAACTGGTAGACTGGCTTGGAAAAGTTTTAACGCCAATGCTGCTATTAAGTCTGGCTGTACTTATCATCAACGTTCTGCTTGCTCCAATGGGTCCTATGCAGCCGGCAACAGGCAGTTATATAAACCTTCCTTTTCTCAGCGGCTTTCAGGATGGTTATAACACAATGGATCTTCTGGCGACGCTTCTCTTCGGCGCAACCGTCATCAATGCCATTAAACTCAAGGGTATCACCGATGACCGTCTGCTGACAAAAATCTGTGTCTACTCCGGTTTGATCGCAGCATTTTTCCTAGCTCTTATTTATGTAGCATTGGCTTATACCGGCGCTACCAGCGTCAGCATTCTGGGAATTTCTCCTAACGGCGGTGTAGCTTTAGCTGATATCGCCAACTATTATCTTGGTGCGGCCGGCAATGTTGTTTTATGTCTAATGATCTTTTTTGCCTGTCTGACCACAAGTATTGGCCTGACAGCTTCTGCAGCCTCTTATTTTACCAAAGTAACACACGAACAGGTTCAATACCAGAGGTTTGTAGTGGCAATCTGTGTTTTCAGCTTTGCTGTTTCCAACGTTGGTCTGACTAATATCATCTCTTTTTCGATACCTATTCTCTGCGCCCTTTATCCGATTATTATTGCTTTAGTTCTGCTGGGAGTAACCTCTAAGCTTTTCCATGGCGATAAGCGAGTTTATCGCTGCTGCCTGTTCTTTACAACTATTTTTGCCCTGCTGGATGGACTAAAGGCAGCAGGTATCAAACTTTCAGCCTTAGAAACCATACTTGGCAACACAATCCCCCTTTATGCCGACGGCTTCGGCTGGATCGTACCTTCAGTCTGTGGCGCTTTATTAGGATTGCTTTGGAAACTTCTGGTTCCAGCACAAACTAAATAATCCATTTTCAAATTTATGCGCAGTTTTTTTAACTGCGCATTTTTATTTCACAAATAAAACAGCATCTATCAAGCAGGAAAAGAGTTATAATAAAGAAAAGGAGTGTGATATTATGACACAGACGAACGGCTTTTTTACTACCTCAGACCAGGCGCATCTTTATTATGAAGTTCATGGTAAAGGTCAGCCACTTTTTCTTGTACATGGCTGGCAGTGTTCTTCCAGATTTTGGCAGCACAATATTCCAGAACTTTCCAAGCACTTTCAGGTAATAGTTATGGATAACCGCGGGCACGGCAAATCCTCCAAAGGTCTGCAGGGCCAAATCGTTGCCCGTTACGCACAGGATATCCGCGAACTTTCTGAATTTCTGGGTCTGAAAAATTTTATCCTCATGGGCTGGTCTTTAGGCGGACCTACAGTGCTTTCCTATTGGCAGCAATATAAAACCGACAGCAATCTGATCGGTCTGGGGCTGATAGATATGACGCCATTCCCTTTCAGTCCTGAAGAATGGAACAGTCAGGGTTTGCGCAACTACAATATGGAAGGGTTCAATGCACAGGTCAACCGATTGGTCAACGAACGGGAAGAATATTTTGAATTTTTTGCAAACGCAATTTTTAAAGACGGCAAACGACCAGCCGGCACAGACTGGGTAATTGAAGAATTCCGCAAGCTGCCGCCCTGGCTCTCAGCAGCCATCTACAGCGACTATATTGCAACAGATTTCACTAACGTTCTGCCAACAATAACTGTTCCCACGCTGGTCGTCAACGCCGACGGACCTGTTTTTGCCTGGGGAATCAAGCAGGGCACTTACCTGACGTCTCTAATCCCCAATGGTAAATTTGTAGCTTTTACAGAAAGCGGTCATATGCTCTTTTATGAAGAAGCAGAAAAATTCAATCAAACAGTCAGTGATTTTATCAAAGACTGTCTGCCCCAGAATGTTTAACTAAAAAAACAAAAGGCTCCCGAAAATTCGGGAGCCTTTAACTTTTTAAAATCGGCGCAAGTGCTTCAGCAATGCTGCGCATCCCGCTTTGATCTCCGCATACGTAATTTCAAAATCACCAGTATACCAGGGATCAGCAATGTCACGCGGCAACTCGGTAAAATCCAGCAGACGATGCACCTTTTCCTGCGGGTCACTGCCTATGATCCGCAGAATATTACTGATATTGGCACGATCCATACCCAAAATAAGATCATATTTTTCATAATCTTCTTTGGTAAGCTGCACAGCATATTTACCCGCCGCACTGATATGATCCTGCGCCAGTTTTTTACGTGTTCCCTGATGCACAGGATTACCTATTTCTTCCCTGCTTGTACCTGCCGATGCAATCACAAACCTGTCCGCAAGCCCTTCTTTTTTGATCATGTCCTTCAGCAAAAATTCTGCCATTGGCGAACGACAGATATTACCGTGACAAACAAACATGATACGATGAGTTCGTTCCATAAAACCTCCTCAAGTTCTGCAAAACAATGTAATAAGAACAATATTTTAACGCTGTCATATCAATAGTTTTTGATATGCAAAATGAATGATTATCTGCTTAGTAATCTGGCTGCTTTTATTATACTAAAGGCTGATAAAATTAGAAAGAAAAAACTTTATGTTTTATTTATTCTCTCCCCCATGCTCCGTCCCAAACGATACGACGATAATTTTCTTTATCAGTATCGCCTTCGGTATTGAAGCACAACACCACCGAGTTTTCGTCCAGCTGCAAGGCCTGTTTCAGATCACTTAAGCGCTCGTCGCGCATGGCTTCTGCCACCAGTCCCACGGTCGCCGCACCGCTTTCACCTGCACTGACTTTCGTATCACCCGCCAGCGGATTTCCCAAAATACGCATTCCCTGAGCAGCGGTATAATCAGGACAGCTGATAAAACCATCGCTCAAATTTCCAAGTATTTCCCAAGCAATACTGTTTGGCTCTCCACAGGCCAGTCCAGCCATAATCGTCTCAAGACGGCCTGTTACACTATGCAAGCTGCCGTCATTTGCCGCGGCTGTCTGATAAAGGCAATCGGCCCCTTTGGGTTCAACTATAAAAGTCAGCGGGCAGGAACTGCCATAAATATCAGCAAAAAATCCCTGTACAGAACCTGCCAAAGAGCCGACCCCGGCCTGCAAAAAGATATGCGTAGGCTTGACCGGCAGCTGCTCATACGCTTCCAAAGCCATTGTCATATAGCCCTGCATGATCCACAGAGGTATCCTTGTATACCCATCCCAAGCTGTATCCTGTACAATGATCCAGCCGTTTTTCTGTGCCAGCTCACTGGTATATCGTACTGTATCGTCATAGTTCATATCTGTGATTTCGGCCTGCGCACCTTCGGCACGAATATTGGCCAGACGTTCTGCCGCAGAGCCCTGAGGCATATAAACTATAGCCTGCTGCTTCAATCTGTTGGCTGTCCAGGCAACACCACGCCCATGATTACCGTCAGTAGTTGTAATAAATGTTTTGCTCCCCAACAAACTGCGCACCTCATCTGAGACCAGACGCATATAAGGTAAATCATCTATATCTTCACCTAATTCATTAGCGATATAACTACCAATAGCAAAACTGCCGCCCAGAACTTTAAAAGCATTGAGTTCAAAGCGATAGGATTCATCTTTGACAAAAAGGTTTTTGATACCCAAATGCTGCGCCAGACTGGTAAGTTCTATCAGCGGTGTTGGACTATACTCTTTGAAACTGCTGTGAAAACTCCGCACTCGACGTGCCTGCTGCTCAGTAAAAACTTCCGTTTTCGCTGCAATTTTCCGGTTGCGCTCACGCAGCACCCACTTAAACCTTGCTTTTTCCATAGTTTCCTCCCTGCACATCAGTTAACATTATAAAAAATGCCGCGACAGAAGTTACCATCACGACATTCTCATCATTTAACCAATATCAAATTCTGCCGCTCCGGCAGCCTATAATATGCAAACACAAATAGCAGTATTTATTCACCAAAAAGCCTTTATAATTATGTCGACTTCCTCCGGAAAATTCTGCATTCCTGTTCACCGCAGCACCTTCAGCTTGCAGCAAACGATACCTGATCTAGAACATTATGTCGCCGGGTTCATAATCAACGGTCGTTTTGACAAAGGCCAATTCGTTGCAATACGGATATTGCGGGCAATATACACATTCTTTCCAAACCTTCTGCGGGAGCTTTTCTTTCGCCGTTTCGATATAATCACATTTTGCAAAAAATCCCGGCTGATAAGTAAGGGTAAAGAACATCTTCACTCCGCGTTCAATGCCTTCAGCTTCCAGCAGTTCAACCATTTTTCGTCCAATCCCCTGTGTTTTACGTTCAGGATCAACAGCTAAAGAACGAATCTCAGCCAGACGATCCCAAACAAAGTGCAGTGCGCCGCAGCCAATCACATGATTGTTCTCAACGGCCACCACGTAATCGCGCAGATTTTCATAGATGGAATTACGCGAACGCGGCAGCATCAGGCCTTCGGCAGCATAATCATTGAGCAGTTTATGAAGCTTCTCTACATCATCAAAAGTAGCAGAGCGATAAATAACCATGGGCGCACTCCTTTCATTTTGTATTTTCTCAATATTACCATTATTGAGCCGTAAACACAATATATTTTTATAAGCGTTTTTTTAGCAAGTCGGCAGCCGCTGTCAAAGCAATAAGCATAGCCGACGGTCTTGGCGGACAGCCTGGCACAGCTATGTCTACCGGCAATACTTTATCCAATGCACCGACAATAGCATAGGTAGACCCATACGTTCCTCCGCTGGCAGCACAGGCACCACAGGCCATTACCAGCTTCGGTTCTTCCATTGCTTCATAAGTCATTTGCACTGCCTGCGCCAAATTACGTGTTACCACGCCTGTAACCATTATCATATCAGCATGTCGCGGTGAAGCCACAAAAGCAATACCAAAACGATGCAGATCATACAGCGGATTACTCAAAGCACCCATTTCAAAATCGCAGGCATTACAGCTGCCGGCATCCAAATGCCGTACATGCAGTGAACGCCCCAGCTTGGCCCTGATCTCTCGTTCTATGGTCATCTGTACATCTGTCAATATCTCCGGCAAAGTATCAATATCAGTATGCAGCAGCGCACCTGCAGCACACGCTTCTACACATTTACCGCAAAAAAGGCAGCGTTTATAATCCAATACTGGTTTGCCATCACACAGCGCAACAGCACCAGTCGGGCAAACAGCCGCACATTTTGCACAGCCATTACAGTCAGTTCCACAAGTCAGTTGTCCCCGCATTCTTGGAGCACCGCTGGTCGTTACATCTTCTGTTGTTATCTTATTGGCCAAAATCCCCTGTAACAATTTAAGCATTATTGTTCCTCCCTAACGATCCAGACAGGCATAGCATAATTCAAAGCTTTTATTGATCAGCGGAAAATCCGGAATAATATCTCCCTGCACAGCTATGGTAAGCGCCGGCCAGTTAGGATAGGAAGCTGAACGGATAAATAATCTTTCGATACATCCGTCTGCATCCAGCATCAGCCAATGCAGATTACTGCCACGTGCTGATTCGCTGATCCCCCAGCTGCCAGTCAGAGTTTTATACGCCAGTTCACCGCAATGCAGCTGCGAATCGTCTTGCTGCAACAGCTTCAATGCTTTTCTAATCAAAGTGATCGATTCGGCAACCTCACCCATCCGTACCTGCAGTCTGGCATAGACATCGCCGTCGGTTTTCGTAATTACATTAAAAGGCAATTCGGCATATAAACCATATGGCAGATCCCTGCGGCAATCACAGTCCACACCCGAAGCTCTGGCTCCAACTCCGACCAGCGCCAGGTCAAGCGCTACATTTTTACTGATAATACCAGTAGTTTTAGCACGATTCAAAAATCCGTCCTGCTCGGCAATGATCTGCACAATATCGTTGTATTCATTTTCAACTTTAGTTAAAGCAACTGTTAGTTCAGTGCATAAAGACTCAGTTAAATCATATTTTACACCGCCCGGAACTATCAGGCCACGCAGAAAACGATTGCCGGCTATCGCCTCATTACAGCGCAGCAGTATTTCCTTCAAGCGGCTGCCCATACTGATAACAGGCGCAAATCCGACTCCGGCACACATATTACCTGTATCGCCGATGTGATTATAAAGACGTTCCAACTCTGCAGCTATTGTACGGATAAGCCAGGCTCGTCTGGGTACATTCTGACCGGACAGCTTTTCCAGTGCCTGACAATACGACAAGGTATTGGCCACAGAACAGGCACCGCAAATCCGTTCTACAATCAGCAGTGCTTCCTCTGGAGTTTTACCTTCTACTGCTTTTTCGATTCCCCGATGAGTAAAAAACAACTTGGCATCTAACTGCAGAATAGCTTCACCGGCCTGGCTGAATCGAAAATGCCCCGGTTCAATGATACCTGCATGAATAGGACCGACAGGTACTTCGAACAGCCCCTCTCCGTGCGAAACAGCCATTTCATACTTTCGCTCTCCACGCACATCGGCATCAATATCAACACATTTGCGCAGCGGATGAAAATCTTCAGGATAAGTTTCATGCAAAACCAACGGCCGCAGATCCGGATGATCATCCGGTATAAACCCGAACATATCATGCAGTTCACGTTCATACCAGGCAGCAGCCGGTAAAACAGGTGTTAATGCTGGATAATGAAGATCACTGCCTGCATCAAATTCAGCCTTTAAGATATCTATATCATGCTTTTCTTTATTTTCAAACAGACAGTAAACAGCATACCCGCCGCCGAAGCTGGTTTCATCGGCCCCGAACATTGCTGTCAGCGGATGCCTGCCACCGCGTGAACAAATATTAGCAGCCCCCCGCAGGCCTTCTGGTTTAACCTTCATCAAAATTGACCGCCTCCTACTATCCGTACCGCCTGAGCCAGCAGTTTTTCCAAATAAGGTATTTCACCGATTCCGGCACCTATAATGACGCTGCCTAAAAGCAGCGCTGCCAGAAACGGCGTATCCGCATGCTCAAGCAAGTCTCCGACAGGCTTTCGTTTAGCTTTATCACACAGCATTCGTAAGGCATGGTACAAAATACCGATCAGTATCCCGGCAAGCAGAACAATGATCACTATACCCAACAGATAGTGCCCGCTTAAAAACAAACTGTATAAAATATAAAATTTACTAAAAAACAAACCCAACGGCGGCATACCTAAAATTCCAATAATACCCAGAAGCCAAAACGTCGCAGTATGAGGTACATCACCGATCATTCCATGAATACGCATCATATTTTTAGTCTGATATTCCTGCACTATAGTACCAGCTATATAGAACAATACAAATTTGATCAGTGCATGATTAAACATATGCACTAAGGTCGCGCCAATAGAAAGCTGACTGAAAACACCGATACCCGCTATCATCAGACCTATATTTTCCATTGAGGAATAAGCCAGCATACGCTTGATGTCGCGCTGCACTACTACAAACGGTACAGCTACAGCAATGGTCAGTGCCGCAAATGCCAGGCACAGCGTACTGATAAATTCTACACCTACAGTCGGTATCACAACTACTATGTTACGCAGCAATACATAAATAGCGCAGGTACATAAAGCTCCGGATAAAAGGCCGCTGGTCAGAGACGGAGCTTCTGAATAAGCATCAGGCAGCCATGTATGCATCGGAGCCATACCGATTTTAGTACCATAACCAATAAAAATAAATAAAAAAGCCAGCTTTGTCAGCGACGGGTTAAGAAGTTCTGCATGTTCGGTCAGCCACAGCCAGCTCAAAGCCTTTTCAGCCCCAAGTGCCGAAATCTGCGCATAATACAGGATCATTGTTCCCAAAAGTGCCAGACAAATACCAACAGTACAAACCATCACATATTTCCAGGTCGCTTCCAGAGCACTGCGGGTAAATTTAAATGATACCAGAAAAGCAGACACCAACGTTGTCGCCTCGATAGCGACCCACATCAATCCCAGATTTTTTACCATCAGTACCAGAAACATAGTCCAAACAAACATCTGGAACAAAGCATAATAACGGCCAATCAAACCAGGCGTACGGCTAAGATAGCCACGGCTGTGCTCGCGCAGCAGATATGACTTGGAAACCCATGCTGCCGCTACATATAAAGCTGTAATGATCAGTATTACCCAGACATTAAGCGCGTCCAGATAAACATATTCACTGTTAAAAGGCTGTGTTGGCGTAAAACTCTGTGCTAAAAGAATAACTGCAACGCCTACAGCAGCAGCAGTCAAGCGATTAAGCCAGTGCAGCAAACTGCCGCTGCCTAAAACGCCGCTGATAGCTAAAGCCGCACAAACCACCGGCAAAGCAAAAATTATATAAATCAGCTCCAGCATCCCGTCACCCCTTCAGCTTTCTCAACACATTGGTATCTGTCGTCATAAACGACAAACGCAGCCGGTTAGTCAGTATTACCAGTACCATGACAGCAATCAGCACGTCCAAAAAGATACCCATTTCTATAACCAGAGGCAGACCTTCCGTCATCGCCATCCCTAAAAGGTAAATACCATTTTCCATTGTTATCAAGCCTACCATCTGCATAATAGCTCGGCTGCGCATAACGATCAACGTCAGACCAGTCAAAATCATTACGATGGAAAGCGCCAGAATATCGCGACCTTCTACTCCGGGCAGCATTTTATCAACAATAAGATAACTCAGAACCAGAAAAACTGCACTTGCGGCAGTTGAATAATTAACATTGATCTCTGAAATGAGCTCACGCTCATCAGCCAGCTTACTGACAAGCCGCAGCATTGCATAAGGCACTAAAAGGACTTTTACGATAATTGTCAGCAGTCCCGGAGCATAAATATGAATACCCTCGCCATGCGCAATACCGGAAATAAAGCAGGCAAGAGCAATAACAGCCGATTGAACACTAAGGCAGATGATTGCCCGGCGCAGGTCCATAATACGGGTCTGCAAAAAGACAACGAACAATAAGACGATTACCAAAAAATTCATCATACCCCTCCTTACTGCGCTACAATTGCCAGCAGCAGTAAAATACCGGCTGCGGCCAGATATACGCGAACTTTGAACAGACGCATTTTATTCTTCAGAGTTTCCATAACACTTACCGCTGTCGCTGCCAAGAGCACTTTCACTGCCAGCGGCAGTGAAAGCGGCAGATACAACAACGAAAACAAGACCAAAAATACTAATGTTTTCAGCATGCTTGCCCAATGGATCACTGCCAGCAACCGTCCGGAATATTCAAGGAGCATACACTCGTGAATCATTGTCAGTTCCAAATGCGTATCAGGATTATCGACAGGAATTCTTCCATTCTCAGCCAGCAGCAGGCAAAAGAAAGCAATACATGTCAGCACGCTGGCTACGCTTAAATAAACCGCCTGAAAATCAAGCGCCATTCCCGCTAAAGTTGTGCTGCCACTGCGCAGCGCATTCACCAGTACAGCCAGCAAAATTACAGGTTCTGCTAAAACAGAAATATAAATTTCACGGGATCCGCCCATGCCGCCAAACGCCGTAGCCGTATCCAGAGACGATAAAGTCATAAAAAAGCGCCCCAGCGTTAGAACACCAATAAAAACAAAAACATCTCCAAAACTGAATTGAATTCCAAAAAAGTTAGGCAGCATCGCCGCTGCCACTACTACACTGGCAAAATATACCAGCGGCGCAATAATAAAAACCAGACTGGTATAAGGCGTAAGTATTGTAGGCTTCTGCCACCATTTATAAAGATCGAAATATTCCTGGAAAATACTGGAACCGATACGATTCTGCAGCAAGGATTTCACTTTTTTTATGATACCGGCAACTAAAGGAGCGCTGCACAAAAGCAGCAACACTTGTGCCAACATCCAGCCCAAATCATAAATATGCATAGCCATTTACATCGCCCCCCAAATCAAAACCAAAAGCATAGCCACCATTACATAACTGATATACAGACGTACGCTGCCCTGCTGAATACGACGCAGAAAAGAAGCAGACCAGACCATATAGTGCTGAATCGGTACATATAGCTTTTCTGTAAACTGATCCGGGATCGATAATTTATATTCCAGCTGCCGCCCAAAATACGGATTGCCCTTTTTCAGATAGGTTGCCGTTCGCTTGGGCTTCAGCAAAAAATCAAAAGCCCGGCGGAGCGGCTTGGAAAAACCAGTAGCTGAATATTGCTGGCGCGCTGTAGGATAAGTACCGCAGTTCCAAGTAACTTCACGATGAACAAAGCTTTTATCGCCGCAGGTCATAAGGGCCACAGCCAGTAAAACAACCGACAGTACTGTCAATAGCAGTAACGGTGCATAAACTGCATAACTTCCGCTGCCAAACCACCAAACCTTCTGCATATCTGCAAAACTGCGCCAAAGAGTTTGCTGGTTCTGCACTGCCGTTTGCAGCACAGCGACTACCGGCCCCGGGACAATACCAAGCAGCAATACCAATATTGCCGCCAACCCCATTCCCAAACGCATCGACCAATCGCTTTCGTGAGCACGTTCTACGAGCCTGCTTCTATTCCGGTCCAAAAAAACTACTCCATAAAGACGCACAAAGCAACCAACTGCTAAAGCACTTGCTAAACCGAACAGAACAAAAGCCAGTGCTCCTAAAAGCCGCAGCCCCTGTCCTTCACTGCTGCCGGCCAAAGTAACAAAACTCTGCAGTGCGAGCCACTCCCCCACAAAACCACCTGTCAGAGGCAGGGCAGACAAGCCCATCGAACCTACCAGTGTAAAAACCGCAGTCCATGGCATCAATTTACCCAAGCCACCCATTTTTTCAATATCCTTACTATCGGTAGCATGCATTACAGCCCCTGCCGACATAAACAACAGTGATTTCATCACCGAGTGGTTCAAGGAATGTACAACAGCGGCCAAAAAACCAATTAATGCATAGTCATGCCGTGGCGTTGTCATAAGTACCATCCCACAACCAAAAGCTCCGAAAATAATTCCCATATTTTCTACAGATGAATATGCTAAGATCCTTTTGATGTCTTTTTCCATCTGTGCATATAAAGCACCCAAAACTGCTGATAGCAGACCTACCACCAGCACAAAAGCCCCCCACCAGAATTCCATCGGGCCAAGAAACTGAAAAACAAAACGTCCGAAACCATATAAGGCTATTTTCAGCATAACGCCGCTCATCAGCGCCGAAACATGACTTGGTGCAGCAGGATGCGCATTAGGCAGCCACACATGCAGCGGCAATAACCCCGCTTTTAATGCAAAACCGGCAAAAGCAGTGATAAACGCCGCATTACGAACATTATCACTCAACACTCCCTGACCGAGCACAGAAAAATCTAAAGACCCTGCCTGACTGCCTATCATCAAAAAAGCAATCATGATTGCCGCTGTTCCGATATGGGTCATAACCAAATATTGATACGCTGCATTATGTGCAGCTTTTTTTTCAGCTTCGTGGTTGACCAGCAGAAAGCTTACTACGGCCATCAGCTCCCAAGCCAGTAAAAAACTGAAAACATCAGCAGCCAGTAAAACCAGCACCATAGAAAGCAAAAATGCATTCCAGAGTCCGCCCAAAAGTCTCAGCCTTTTACCCAGATAGCTTTTCGCATAACCCCAAGCATAAATGCTCGTTACTGTTCCTGCCAAGCCCGTAATCAATAAAAAAACTGCGCTCCACCGATCAGCATTGAAAGTAAAAAATGCCCAGCTGCCGCTCAGCAGGCTCCCACTTCCCTGCATCATATAAGCCGCAGACTGATACAGCAGAGCTCCGCTGCCAAATACTGCTGCCAAAACCGCACAGTAATGTGCCGCCATCTCCATTTTTTTAGGAAACAGTGCCGTAGCGGCACCCATACCATACACAGCAAGCGTTATATATATAAGTTCCATTCCCATCTACCTCACATTCAAAACTCAAAAAAGCTCATAAAAAAACGTATATATTATACCACATTCTTCATAATTTAGCACTCATAAATATTAACAAACCCTTGTAAAATCTACGTTAATACAAAAAAATCCTATTTGCATACGCAAATAGGATTTTTGTAGATTTTATAAAATTTTCTGTATACGACTATAAACCCGCAAAGCATTGCTGTAAAAAAATGCTTCCTGATGTTCTTCCGGGATCAGTTGACGCATTATCGCTATATAATCAGGAATATTGATTAACGGCCAATCACTGCCATACATCAATTTGTCCCAGCGGTTCATATAACGCAGCCACATACCCAAATAATCAAAATAACCCTGATTCTGCCTATAAAAATGCGGCCCCGGTATTCCTTCCAGTAAACCGGACAGATCTACAGCTACATTATCATTTTTCGTAGCCACCTCAGTTGCGTCAAGCAGCCATGGATTTCCGCAGTGACAGATAACAAACTGCACGTCCGGGAAATCAGCAGCTACCTCATCCACCGTCAACGGGTGGGCATAACGCAGTTTAGCAGCAGGCGTTGCTGTATCGCCTGTATGCACTGCCACAGGCACATTATAATGCCGGGCCAATTCAAACAGCGGATAATGACGTTCATCATAAATAAATACAGGCCGGTAACCTGGATAAAACTTTATGCCCAGACAATGAGGATCACTCAGATAGTGCTCAAATTCCTGAGCTGTTTTTTCAGCATTTGCCAGTGTAATATCTTCACTTTTGACGCCTAAACAATACCCCATTGAAAGAGGCTGGTTATAATTTTTCTCATCAAAAGGACCACTTAGATTAATCAGTCTCGGTGTACTGCCGCCGTAACGACTGGGCGCATCTTCAGAATTACCCATCGCCACAGCAAAAACAATATTATTCTCTTGGCATATCTGCTGCCAACAAGCCGCAGTATTTTCATGTCCTGCATTTTCTGCGACCTCATAAAACTTGTCTATATCATAATAATGCATATGCGCGTCAATGATTTTCATAAAATGCACCTTCTTTCATACAATTCCATTATAACACCTTTGACGATAGCCGATGCAGTTTTATTATTTACGAAAAAACAGCCCTTATTTATAAAGGGCTGTTAAAAAATCATTTATCAGGCTCTTAATTTAGCTTTATATTCTTCTCCTACTTTATCAACTACATTTTTAATTACCGTATCTATCTCCGTATCAGTCAAGGTACGATCACCGGCCTGGAAAGTAAGATTAAAGGCCATGGATTTACAGCCGTCTGCTACCTGCTTACCGGTATACACATCAAACACCTTTGCGTCAGTCAAAAGCTCGCCTGCATTAGCGCGAATCACGCCTTCAAGCTCGCGCATACTTACTTCCAACGGTACAACGACAGCTATATCACGCGAAGTACCGGGGAATTTAGGCAGATGTTTATATTTAGGCACCTTAACAGCAGCAGCGACCAAAGGTTCGATTGCCAGCTCCAGAACATAGGTTTCACTGCTCAGTTCAAAGTTAGCAGCAACCGTGGGATGCACTTCACCGAAATAACCAATCAGCTCTCCCTGATATTCGATTGCACAGCTCTTTCCCGGATGCAGATATGGCTGTGTTGCCAGTATCAGCTTGTAATCAGTGACCTGTAATTTGCTCAAAAGACCTTCTACGACACCTTTCATATCATAAAAGTCTACATTATCTTTTCCCTCAGTCCAGTTTAACACATTACGTTTACCGCTCATTGCAGCGCACAATACACGCTTTTCAACCGGGAACTCTGTCAAAGGCAGCGCTTTCGGCAGATAAGTGCGCCCGACTTCAAAAATTTTGACACTTTCACTTTGACGTGCCAAATTATAAGCAACTGTACTTAAAATGCTTGGTACTAAAGTAGTGCGCATAACTTTGAATTCATCGCTGATCGGATTCATTACTTCAATAAACCGACGGCGTTCATCATCTGCAGGTAATTCCAGCTTGTCAAAAGAACATGGATGGATAAAACTGTAAGTCATAACCTCACTCAGTCCGACCGAAGCCAAATAATCCTCCACACTATCGCGTACGTCCTCAATCACATCCTGACGCCCCTGTACCAAAGGCAGAGCAGGCATATGTGAGGCAATCTTGTCATACGAATGCATACGCGCGATCTCTTCACTGATATCAGCATCACAGGTCACATCATAACGCCAGCTGGGCGCTGTAACGACCAGATCTTCTCCTTCCTCATGTACTTCGAACTGAAGCTTCTGCAGAATAGAAATCATTTCCCCTGTCTCTATCTCTACACCAATGCGGGTATTGATAGCAGACGGATTAACTTTAACAACAGCCGGCTGCGCCTCAGTCGGATAAGCTTCTACGATACCGCAGACAGTCTCGCAGGCACCCATCTGTTCCAGCAAATGTGCTGCACGATTAAGCGCATTATGAGTCAGCACGGTATCAACACCGCGCTCGAAGCGCCCTGACGCTTCGCTGCGTAATCCCAATGCTTTCGAAGTACGGCGAATCGAAGGTCCGTTAAAAGTAGCGGCCTCTAACATAACATTTACGGTATCGGCAGTAACTTCTGTTTCCAAACCACCCATAACACCGCCCAGGCCTACCGCATGTTCAGTATCAGCAATAGTGATCATGCTGGAATCAAGACTCCGCTCCTGATTATCCAGCGTCACCAGCTTCTCACCTTCAGCAGCACGCCGAACGATCAGCGTATGTCCACTGACCCTGTCATAATCATAGGCATGCATCGGTTGCCCTAATTCAAGCATTACATAGTTAGTCACGTCGACAACATTACTGATGGGACGCATACCGCAGGCACGCAGATGTTTCTGCATCCACTCCGGCGACTGACCGATTTTAATATTTTTCAATATCCGCACAGCAAAACGACTGCACAGATCTGCCGCCTGCACATCTACTTTCGCCATTTCGGCAGCATTGCCGCCGGCAGTTTCCTGTACGCTCATATCTGGCATTCTGAATTCCGTACCCAAAACAGCAGCAGCTTCACGTGCCAGACCAATGATATTTGTACAATCACCGCGGTTGGCGGTCAGGTCAATATCCAACACCACGTCATCCAGTCCCAAAACCTTTTTTATATCTACGCCAATCGGTGTATCCGGCGGCAGGATGAAAATACCATTGCGCTGTTCCGGCAGCAAAAGCTTAGCATCAATGCCCAGCTCTTCAGCGCTGCACAACATTCCAAAAGAATCAAGTCCGCGCATTTTTGCTTTTTTAAGCTTCATCCCACTGGGAAGCTGCGACCCAACAACTGCAACCGGTACGATATCGTCTTGATGGACATTTTGCGCACCAGTCAGAATCTGTACGATCTCACCGCTGCCGTAATCCATCATACAAATCCACAAATGATCAGAATTAGGATGCCGCTCAATCTGTGTTACTTTGCCGGTAACAACGCCTTCCAACCCCGCTCCCAGATAGTTCACACTTTCAACTTCCAAACCTACGCGTGTCAGTTTTTCAGCCAACTCTTCAGGAGTGACATTAATATCAACATATTTTTTTAACCAGTCAATAGATGCTAACATAATCTTCCTCCTTATTTGAACTGGCGGATAAACCGCAAATCATTTTCAAAGAATAAGCGCAGATCGTCAATGCCGTATTTAAGCATAGCGATGCGTTCAACACCCATTCCAAAAGCATAACCATTAATTTTATCCGGATCGTAATCGCTCATCCGCAGCACATTGGGATGAACCATACCTGAACCCAAAATCTCGAGCCAGCCTGAATTCTTGCAGACGCGGCAGCCTTTGCCGCCACAGATAACGCAGGAAATATCTACTTCGGCACTTGGTTCCGTAAAGGGGAAATAACTGGGACGCAAGCGTATCTCCACACTGCCGCCGAACATCTCTTTACAAAAGGTTTCCAGCGTACCCTTTAAATCAGCAAGGCTGATATTTTCACCAAGTACCAAACCTTCTACCTGATGAAACATCGGAGAATGAGTAGCATCATAATCGTTGCGGTAAACTGTTCCAGGGGCGATCATCCTGATCGGTGTGTCAGGCTCACAGGCCTGCATTGTACGAGCCTGCACAGGTGAAGTCTGGGTACGCAGCAAAAATTTTTCAGTAATATAAAATGTATCCTGCATATCCCGTGCCGGATGATCCTGCGGCAGGTTCAAAGCTTCAAAGTTATAATAATCGCTTTCTATCTCAGGGCCTTCCATAACATCAAACCCCATCCGCATAAAAATCTTTTTGATCTCGCGCAGTGTCAGTGTCACCGGATGCAGATGCCCGCAGTTTTGTGTGCGTCCAGGCAAAGTAATGTCCACTTTTTCATTTGCCAGCCTTGCTTTTAAGGACTCTGCTTCTAAAACCTCGGTTTTGGCATTGATAGCCGTTTCCAAGGCGCTTTTTACTTCGTTGACGATTTGTCCGATTTTCGGTCTTTCCTCTGCCGGCAGTGCGCCCATACCGCGCAGAATTTCTGTCATCGGGCCTTTTTTACCCAAATATTTGATGCGCAAATCTTTGAGTTCGTCTGGAGTCGTTACTGCTCCCAGCTCTGCCAGCGCTTGTTCCTTAAGTGCCTGCAATTCTTCTCTCATATTCTTCCTCCTATAAAAAAATAAAACTCCCGCCCCTGGTAAGGGGCGAAAGTTATGCTTCCGCGGTACCACCCTAATTTGTACTCTGCTGTCTTAACGCGACTGACGTTGCGCCTACAAACCAAAGCCTTCAGCGCAAACACTCACGAGTGAACTTCCGCTTTAGTGTATCGCAAGGCTTGCAGCCGTGGCCTCGCTCTCTGTGTCGCACGTCTGGCGTACTCTCTCGGTCATAGTGTCGAAAAAATGGGGCGTATTCAATTAACGTTACTTATTTTATCACAACTTGCCTTTACCTGCAAGCCGTTGCCGCAGACATTCAAACATAACGATTCCAGCTGCCACAGCAGCATTCAACGATTCGGCCTGCCCTTCCATCGGGATAAAAACTTTTTTTACGGCTGCTTCCAGCAAGCCGTCTGAAACACCCTCTGCTTCGCTGCCGACAACAACTGCTACCGGGCCCTGTAAATCTGTTTGATATAAACTGTCTGCATTTTCCAGGCAAGTTACCGCTATTTCATAACCGTTCTTACGTGCCCAGCTGATAAAGTCTGCTTCGCATATACCTTCAGCTACCGGTATATGCAGCAGTGATCCCATTGTAGAACGTACTGCTTTCGGTGCAAAAATATCAGTACAGCCAGCCAGTAGTACTACGCCGCTGATACCTGCCGCATCAGCAGTACGAATCATCGTTCCCAGATTACCAGGATCGCCGATGCGGTCTAATACGAGCACAATACCACCGGCTGCAGCCAGTTCCTCTAAGGCCGCACTTTGTTTGGCAACAACGGCAGTCAGAGCCTGCGGCGTTTCTGTGTCGGCAATTTTTTTCATTACAGGTTCGGTAACCTCATACAATTCAACTCCTTCTGCCGCAGCCGCTGCTATAATAGCGGCCTGCCTTGCCGAAGCAGTTTTAGTTCCTTTAAGCACAAAAAGCTGTTTCACTATACCACAGTTTACAGCTTCCTCCACCGATCGCATTCCCTCCACTAAAAAAGCCTGCTGTTCTGTCCGATATTTTTTTTGTTTCAGCTCTGCGGCAGCTTTAACGATCGGATTACTTACGCTGCTCAGTTCTTTCATCAGACCACTTCCTCCAGTGCTTTAATATTACTATGCTCACCGATAATGATCATTTCATCGCCGAGGTTAAGTACCATTTTGGGATCGGGATTGACCAGAGTTTCACTGCCGTGCTTAATCGCCACGATATTGACATTATAGCGGCTGCGCAGATTGGATTCGATCAGGTTTTTCCCTGCCAGACTTGGCGGCACAGTGATACTCATCAAGCTGATGGTATCAGACAGTTCGATATAATCGACGATACTGTTGGAAATAAGGTTATGCGCTACACGCTGTCCCATATCACGTTCCGAATAAACGATCTTATCAGCGCCGATTTTTTTGAGCATTTTTCCATGAACCTGATTGATAGCTTTAACGACAACCACAGGAACACCAATTTCCTTAAGCAGTAAGGTCGTCAGCATATTCGCTTCCAAATCCCCGATCGCCACGACTGCCACATCAAAATTCTGAGCGCCCAAAGAACGCAGCGTACGTTCATCAGAAGAATCTGCCGTTACAACATGAGTCAGCTCATGTGCCAGACGCTGAACATTATCTTCATCAGTATCAACACCCATGACCTGATAACCAAGTTCGTTAAGTGTCAATGCTACACTCGTACCAAAACGCCCTAACCCGAAAACAGCATATTGTTTTTCACGTTGTTTTTTAATCATTATCGTTACCGCCTTTAACCAATCATAATATTTTCCGAAGGATATCTGATCTTATCATCTTTAGAATGAAGGAAGGATAAAACAAAGGTCAGCACGCCGATACGTCCGGCATACATAGTCAAAACCAGAATCAGTTTGCCCCAGTCGTTCCAGTCTGGCGTAATCCCAACTCCCAGACCAACAGTCGCAAATGCAGAAACCACTTCAAATAAAACGTAATCCGCCCGATGCAGCCCACCATCGCAGATCAGGAGCAAAAAATACGCTCCAAGCATCCACAACAGGCAAACTGTAAAAACATTATAAGCTTTATCGACTGTTTCCGAAGCTATCCTCCTGTCAAACAGCACCGTATCACGCTTGCCATGCAGAAGTCCCCACGTCGATACCAGCAGAACGAGCACAGTTGTCGTTTTCATACCACCGCCAGTAGACGTCGGCGAAGCACCGATACCCATTAAAAGAACCATAAAAAACAGAGAACTGGCCCGCATATCAGTCAAATCGATCGTATTAAACCCGGCAGTGCGGCAGGTAACCGCCTGAAAAGCAGCCGCCATCCATTTGTCCAATTCGTTGGGCATGCCGCCAAGAGTAGCCGGATTCGTATATTCCAAAGCCAAGATCACCAGAGTACCGCCAAAAGTCAGGATCGCGCTGGCCGTCAGCACTATTTTACTGTGCAAACGCAGCTTCTTCCATTTCCGGTTACGACGCAGATCATCCAAAACCGTAAAACCAATACCACCGATGGTTATCAGCGCCATAATACACAAATTCAGAGTTATATCGTTATAATGCCCTGTCAGACTGGCATAATCTCCAAACAAGTCAAACCCGGCATTGCAAAAAGCCGATATAGCATGCCAGTAACCCCAGGCAATACCTGTAAGCCCCATGTCCAAAGCAGAATAAAAATGCCAGGCCAGAATAGTCCCAAAAATAAATTCGATCGTCAAAGCGTATTTAACAACATTTAACGACAACCGTACTACCCCGGAAGGTTCATTCAGATTAAGCGATTCCTGAATAAACAGCCTTTCTCTCAGATTGATCCTTTTACCAACCGCCACGCTCAGTAAGGTGGTCAGAGTCATAATGCCCAATCCACCGATCTGGATGAGAACGATCATCACTAATTTTCCAAACCAGGAAAAATAATGCCCTGTATCTACAACAACAAGTCCTGTTACGCATGAAGTAGAGGTCGCTGTAAACAAAGCATCGATAAAACGCATACTGCTGCCGTCAGCACTGGCCATTGGCAGCATCAACAGCAGTGAACCGCATAAGATAAGCATGGCAAAAGTAAACGCCACCATCTGGCTGCCATTCAAACTGCGATTAAGCAGCTTTAACCATTTGTGCAATAAATTGATCAAAAACAACAAATTTTTCACCATCCTGACAAAAGCCGCTAAATATTACTTATTGAATATAAATCAAGTTTACTCTCATTACTTTATGCTTGTCAATTTTACTTGCTTACTAAAAGACCGCTTTATTTAATTACAAATCAAATGTGCAGAAATGTAAAAAACAGCGTCATCAAAATAATACTGAGCACAATAGTTATGGAATTAGCAAAACCGGCCAGTTCCACATTACCGCCCATTCTGGCAATAAAGATCGGGCCGATAGCCGTAGAAGGCGCCAAAAAAACCAGCGTCAGTACTTCCTTGACCTCTGCACTCAGCGGCACATGATAAAAACACAGCCATGCCAGGGCAATTCCAAAAACATAACGGTACAGCACTACCTCTCTCACTTGCTTCAGCTTATCTAAATCCAACGTCATTTCAAACATCATTCCGATCATCAGCATCGATAAAAAAGTATTGGCACCGCCGATAAGACCAGTAAGAGTATAAACAGGCTGAGGTAAATGCAGCTGTAGTACCGCACAGACCAACATCAGCATATAAACAACAAAAGGCACAGATCCAAGAAGTTTAGCAGCTATACTGCGCAGATTCACAGGCTCGTATTTTTCACCTGTATGCACCAGCCCACTGGTCAGAGCATAAGTTCCGCCAGTACACATAATCGAATTACCAACATCAAACATACAAGTAGCTACTACAGCGAAAGGGCCCAAAAAGCTTTGTGCAAACGGTAAAGTAAAACAGCCGATATTATAACCGGCCAGATTAAATACGTAAAAAATCTTTGCCGCATTCGTCTGATAACGCGTCAATATAAATCCCCAGGCAATCATCAGCAAATTTCCACAAAAACCGATTAGAGTCAATATAAACAGCGTATAATCCATTTTAAAAGCTGCAAAGCTGGTAATAACGGCACATGGCAGCGTAATATTTAAGACTATTTTGGCAATAAGTTCATAGTCATGCGGTTTAAAAAAGCCGCGCTTCTTTAAGAAATAACCTAAGGCAATAACGGCTACAAACGCCAGTGCCTTAGTTAAAACCTGTTCCATATGGTTCCCTCATTTTCATCAAAAGAAATCTTGTCTTTATCTACTGCTTCATAAAAAACTCACCTTAAATTATACTGCTGACGTAAAAATTAAGCAAAATTCTTTTTATCTTAAAAATATTCCTTAAACAAAACTTTGCTTTTACCATTTTGTTTGCTATAATAGTTCACAGAATATACACAAAGGGGGATATCAATGTTTAAAAAATCTAAAATAATAGTAGGTGCGGCTCTTTTAGCCGTATCAGTACTGAGCTTTACTCTGCCACAGCAGGCTGAAGCCATCAACCTTGGCAGTATTGCCGGCAAAGCCGTAGGCGCCGCCAAGGAACAGCAGGAAATCAACAAGGCACTGAATTATTATGATAACGAAGGCCGCCATGAGCTGTTCGAAGCCCTGAAACAGGAAGACGGCGTCAACAGCGATTATAATGCCAATGCCATGCTTGGCCGCATTATGCAGCGTATGACCCCGGCCATCGCCAAAAGCGACGCAACCATCAATAGTAAACCATATAATTATTTCGTTAATAATCAGGAATTTTTCAATGCTTACTGTGCATTAGGGCACAATATGTCCGTAAATATCGGCGCTTTCTGGTTCCTGGACTACAATGAAGATAAACTGGCTGCCGTTATCGCCCATGAGCTTGTACACGGTCAGAAAGAACATCCAATCAAAGGCGCAAAGAAAAAGATGTCCGTTGACTTCGTGATGAAAACTGTAGGCTCTGAAATCGGCGGTGCTAACGGTCTGGCAGCACAAGTAGTAGCAGTCCATGCCAAAAACACCGGCGTTACCAAACCCAACGAATGGGAAGCTGACAATATCGCCTTCACTTATATGGCTGATGCCGGTTATAATGTAGGCGCTCCTGCAGCTGTTTGGCAGGCAGTTATCGAAAGCTCCAGCGACAGCTCTAAAAAAGATGTTCTCAGCGACATACTCAACCCGTCTACTCATCCGAAAGACAGCGACCGCCGCAATAATTATTCCAAAAAGCTTACCGAATACAGTAACGGCAAAGTTACTGTTGACGCTAACAGCGGCGAAGTGAAAATTAACGGAAAGACCTTTATGACACCGGCTGCTGCAGGCAATATGAGCGGTATGCAGCGTTCTTACTTCGTAGCAGGCAATCTTGCAGCGATCTATCATGCAGGTCAGAATACTCAAAATGCCTATGCTGAGGGCGGCACTGTAAAAATCGCAGGCAAAGGTATTATTACTCCTGTTGCCGGTGATATCAGCGCTGGTGAATTAGTTACTATCCTTAATAACATTAAATAACAACTTAAAATAAAACAGTGTAAGTCCTAAGACTTACACTGTTTTTTATTGCCGCAGCAGCAGCAATTCAATTCATTTGTACTGTAAGCAGTAATTCTTACAGAGCAGCTTTAGCAGCTTCTACCAGTTTGGTGAAAGCAGCTGCATCATAAATAGCCATATCAGCCAAAACTTTACGGTTCATTTCGATACCAGCTTTAGCCAGACCATTCATGAAACGGCTGTAGCTCATGCCGTTAGCACGGGTAGCAGCGTTGATACGAGCGATCCACAAACGACGGAATTCGCGTTTTTTAGCACGACGGTCACGACGAGCATAGCTCAAAGCTTTCATAACAGTTTCATTAGCTTTTTTGAACAGCAAATGTTTAGAACCGCGATAGCCTTTAGCCAGTTTTAAGATTTTTTTATGACGACGATGAGCAGTAACGCCCACTTTAATTCTTGCCATTATAGTCAGCCTCCCTTATCTATTATGCGTACGGCAGCATTTTTGCTACGCGTTCATGATCAGTTTTGTGAACAAGTGCAGCCTTACGCAAGTTTCTCTTGCGGGAAGGAGATTTATGTTCAAGAATATGGCTTTTAAAAGCTTTAGCACGTTTGAATTCACCGGTACCAGTCTTTTTAAAACGTTTAGCAGCAGCTCTGCGGGTTTTCATTTTAGGCATTGTTAAGTCCTCCTTATTTGGTAGCTTTAGGCGCAACAATCATAATCATGTTTCTGCCTTCTAATTTAGGTGCACGCTCAATGACAGCCATGTCTTTGAGCTGTTCAGCCATTTTTTTGAGCAACACTTCGCCAAGCTCAGGATGCGATAATTCGCGGCCACGGAACATGATGGTGACTTTTACTTTGTCGCCGTCTTCCAGGAATCGCACTGCATTTTTGAATTTGACGCCGAAGTCATGATCCTCAATACCGGGGCGCAATTTGACTTCTTTGATATCAAAGGTCTTTTGCTTTTTACGAGCTTCTTTATCTCGTTTTTGCTGCTCGTAACGATACTTGCCGTAATCCATAATCCGGCACACCGGAGGTTTCGCTGTAGGAGCGATCTCCACTAAATCAAGATGTCTTTCCTGCGCCAGCTGCAAAGCATCACGACCGGACATAATACCCAGCTGTTCGCCTTCACCGGCAATAACGCGCACTTCCCGTGCCCGAATTTCTTCATTGATACGCAAGCTTTCTTTGCTAATAACCGTTCACCTCCAAAATTAAATAAAAAACGCGAGCAGATAATACTGCCCGCGCTGAAAATCATATCCGACCCTGTCGAGCTTTTGCTGCAAGGTGAGAAGCGAGCGGCTTCTGCTTTGTTACTTGGATATAATATCATAATGTTAACTTTGTGTCAACATATTTATTAATCTTTTCTTGCTCCCAGCTGTCCGTCAAGATAAAACAATCCGGAAATATTATCGCCGATCATTTCCAGCTTTTCAACAATCTCAGAAGCATTGGCTTCTTCTTCTACCTGCTCATCGATAAACCATTTAAGACAGCTTTGAGCCGCGTAATCTTTTTCTTTCAAAGCTACTTCATACATATCATAAATACGGGAAGTAACATATTTTTCATGCTCTAAAACTTTTTTGAACAAATTCAGAGGGGTACCGTAATCAGCCGCCGGCATATCAATCTGCAGAAGCTGAGGCTGCACACCGCAGTCCTGCATAAATTTTACAAAGCGCAAAGCGTGTTCACGTTCTTCTTCATATTGCAGATAAAGCCATTTAGCCATACCTTTATAATTTTTAGCTTCCATATCCAGGCTCATCGCAAGATACATATATGCAGAATACAATTCAGCCTGGACTTGTTCATTAAAAACCTTATAAACTTTTTTATTCATGATAACATCCTCCTTAACAGCTTAAAATGCCGTTTTTATCTGGATATATTATAACACTTTTTATTCGTTTTTTCAATAATTATTATCTATTTCCGTTACCACTTATCTAGCACGACATTCATATCTGATTATTTTTTATCGGCAATTTCTTCTTGCAGCATGGCAATAAAATCTTCCTGCTTCATAGCTCCGATATCTCCTTCGCCGCGGCGGCGCACAGCAACTGTACCGTCTTCAACTTCTTTATCACCGATAACAAGCATATACGGAACTTTCTGCAGCTGTGCTTCACGAATCTTATAACCGATTTTTTCGTTACGATCGTCAAGATAAACGCGCAGCCCCAATTTAAACATTTCATCACTCAATTTTTTAGCATACTCATAATGCTTGTCGGTAATCGGCATTACACGCACCTGGCAGGGAGCAAGCCAGGCAGGAAAAGCACCGGCATAGTTCTCAATCAGGATACCGATAAAACGCTCTATAGAACCATAAACCACACGATGGATCATAACCGGACGATGCTTCAAACCATCTTCGCCGGTATAGGTCAAATCAAATTTTTCTGGCAGCAGCATATCCAGCTGAATAGTGCCGCACTGCCATGTACGACCGATAGAATCTGTCAGATGAAAGTCGATCTTAGGGCCATAGAAAGCTCCGTCGCCTTCATTGATAACATAATCAAGTCCAAAATCTTCCATTGCGCTCTTCAAAGCATTAGTTGTAGTTTCCCAGGTTTCAGCATCACCCATTGAATCTTCCGGGCGGGTCGAAAGCTCGGCATGATATTTCAGCCCAAAGGTTGCATAAACCTCGTCAAATAAACGAATAACATTTTGGATCTCGTCTTTGATCTGGCTCGGCATCATAAAAATATGAGCATCATCCTGCGTAAAGCAGCGCACACGGAACAAGCCATGCAAAGCACCGGACAATTCATGACGATGTACCAGTCCAAGCTCGCCGGCACGGATCGGTAATTCCCTGTAGCTATGCGGATGAGTTTTATAGACCAGCATACCACCGGGGCAATTCATGGGTTTGATAGCGTAATCTTCGTTGTCGATCTCAGTAACATACATATTTTCACGGTAATGGTCCCAGTGTCCAGAAGTCTCCCATAACTTACGGGACAAGATCATCGGAGTTTTGATTTCCTGATAACCATAACGTCTGTGCACTTCACGCCAATAATTGATCAGCTCGTTGCGGATTACCATGCCATTGGGATGGAAAAACGGGAACCCAGGACCTTCTTCCATGATACTGAACAGATCCAGCTCTTTGCCAAGTTTTCGATGATCACGTCTGGCAGCTTCTTCAAGCATATGCAGATAAGCGTCCAGTTCTTCCTTACTAGGAAAAGCGGTGCCGTAGATACGCTGCAGCATTTTATTTTTTTCATCACCACGCCAGTAAGCGCCGGCAATACTTTGCAGTTTAAAAGCTTTTACCCTGCCGGTCGACGGACAATGCGGCCCTGCGCATAAGTCTGTGAAATCCCCCTGCGTATAAGTGCTGATAACTGCATCTTCAGGCAGATCATTGATCAGTTCGACCTTATATTTTTCATCTTTGTCTGCAAACATTTTCAACGCTTCACTGCGCGGCAATTCACTGCGTACAAGCGGAAGATTGGCCTTAACGATCTTAGCCATTTCTTTTTCAATAGCAATCAGATCTTCCGGGACAAAAACATGCTCGCTGTCTAAATCATAATAAAAACCATTAGCAATAGCAGGTCCGATAGCAAATTTAGTATCGGGGAACAAGTGCTGAATTGCCTGGGCCATGATATGTGCCGCCGTATGGCGAATCGCATGCAGTCCTTCAGAGCTTTCAGGAACAACAAATTCAACTGACGCATCATGCTCCAATTTATCTGTCAAATCTTTATTCACACCGTCTACCACAGCCAAAAGCGCCTGTTTGCCAAGTTTCTGCGACAAACCTTTTGCTACTTCCAGCAATGTCGTTCCGGCAGCAACTTCTTTTACACTGCCATCTTTTAAGGTTACTTTAACATTTGCCATTTTACTAGCCTCCTAAAAATAAATAAACTCCGTTCCCTGGAAAGGGACGGAGTTGACCGCGGTTCCACCCTAATTGACCTGCCGCTGGCAAGTCCACTCGGTACCGTTAACGCCGACATACGACACTGCATACTAACTGCCAGAGCAGAGGTTCCGCAATGTGGTTTGAAGGTGGTAAGGTCTATCATTTTTCCAAAGCGCTTACAGCCAGGGCGCCTCTCTCTGCAGGAAAGATATGTTAGCCTCTTCCTTCGCATAACCGATTGATTATGTGACTATGATTAATTATAAACTTAACAATAATTATTGTCAATAATTTTGATTTGTAAAATTCTTGTAGCCAAATTTATATCGTTACCTTATAATTATATTAAGATTAGTAATAGTTTTAGGAGATGCCCCGATGAAGATCTGGAATAATCCATTCAGAAAAATACTGCTGTTTTCCCTGCTGCTTCTATCTTTTAGTTCGGCTCAGGCAGAGGAAAACCAAAAAGAAACTCTGTTGTTTTTACCTTTGGATAACCGTCCTGTCTGTTCCTCTTATGTTGCCAAAACAATGGAAGCAGCGGGCTACAAAGTGCTGCTTCCGCCTGATAAATATCTGGCTTCATATAATCGAAACGGCAGTCCTGATGAATTATGGAAATGGCTCGTCAGCCGTGCGCCTCAGGCAGACGCTGCCGTCATTTCCACAGACAGTCTGATCTACGGCGGTCTGGTTGCATCACGTACTCATCACGAACCGCAGGCAGTTTTAGAGCAGCGTCTGCAGCGACTCGAAACACTGCGTGATCAGTTCCCAGTACGGCTTTATGCTTTCTCTACCTTGATGAGAACTCCGCGCGCCAGTTTTGGTGCTGTTGAGCCTCCATATTATTCGAAAATCGGTCTGGCTATTTTTCGTTATTCCGAGCTTTGTGACTCCGAAGATTTGATTGGACTCAGCCTCAAAGATGCTTTAACGAAAAAAACTTTGTCTACCAACCTGCCTAAAGCAGATTTGCAGGACTGGCTGGAACGCCGCCAAAAAAATCTCAATATCAACAGCAAGCTGACAGAAATGACCCGCAGCAACCGTTTTCACTTTCTCGCAATCGGCAAGGACGATAATGCTCCGTTATCGCATACCCATATGGAAGCACGCAAGCTCACTCAGGAAACCTATGATCTTACGCAGCGAACTTTTCAGATAATCCCCGGTGTCGACCAGCTCGGGCTGCTGCTGCTGACCAGAGCCGGAAACGAATTGAAGCGTTATCAGCCACGTGTTTACGCCTATTATGCAGATGGCTGGGGACCGCGAATGCTGCCGCAATATTCTGATATGACCTTAGGTCAATCAGTGCCACAGCAGATTTTAGCAGTAGACGGACGTACTGCTACCAGTGCCGCTAACGCAGACGTTGTTTTGGCACTAAACACGCCCTTTGACGGCATAATGATGGATTCTACCGCTCCTTCCAATCAGTTTTTCTCTTCACCGCAAAACCGTGCCTATATCAAACAGCTCAAGCAGCTTATGGATAACGGCTACCGGGTATCTTTGGCCGACGTAGCTTATTCTAACGGAGCTGACAATGGCTTTATGAACGAACTGGCCAAACAGGGGCAGTTGGAACGGCTGACAGCCTATAATGGCTGGAATACTGCGGACAATACCGTTGGATTTGCCATTTGTCAGGGTATACTGACTCCGCAGATGTCAAAACCGGATGCTGAAAAACTGATGCGTATCAGAGTTATAGACGACTGGTATTATCAGGCCAATGCCCGACGCAGTGCTACTGCATTTTTGGAAAGCAAAAATCAAAAAAATGCAGTTTACCTTCTCGGTCCTTATCAGAAACCAGTTCACGATCTGGCTTTAGGCGTTTGCCGAGATTTATCAGGACGTTATAAATTTACAGAAAAAAGTAATTTTGATATTTCTTTCCCCTGGAACAGACTTTTTGAAATTGATGTAGAACTGAAAAAAGATAAAAAGAAATAACTGTCTTAAAATACCGTTGAACAACTTAGTCCAACGGTATTTTTTTATATTATCTGCCTATTTACTTAAATATTTATCGTTTTTCAATAAATTATTTACTTTTAATAAAGAATTGCTATATTATTTACTTAAGGAGGTTTTTATGGACAATATTGATACTGCAATTCTAGACTGTTTAAAGGAAAATGGGCGCGTCACCGCTTCTGAGATAAGTAAAAAAGTAAAACTGTCAATTCCTGCTGTTGCCGAAAGAATACGTAAACTCGAACAAAATTCGATTATTCAAAAGTATACAATCAAGCTCGACCGCCGGCAGACCGGGCAAAAACTTTTAGCTTTTATTTTTGTAAATATTGATAAAACCGAGCATATCAATGCTTTCCGCAGTCAGATAACCGTTCTTCCGGATGTACTTGAATGTCATCATCTTGCCGGAGCTTACGACTATTTGCTTAAAGTAAGCGTCAGCGATACCGATGCTCTGGAAAGCTTTCTTACTAATAAGCTAAAAAAAATCACCGGCGTCAGCAGTTCTAATACCTTTATTACTCTGGCAACGCTAAAGGAAGAGTTAAATTGCTGAACTCTTTTATACGCGGTCTGCGCCTTGGTATAATTTTACAGCTGTCAATCGGTCCGGTTTGTCTTTTTATTCTGCAAACAGCTATTGCCCGGGGAATAACCGAAGCGTTGAAAGCCGTACTGGCAGTAGTTTTGGTTGACGCTTTCTATATCCTGCTGGCATTATATGGTTTAGGAACTTGCCTGAAAAATTATCCGGGCATACAAAAAAAACTACGTTATTGCGGTGCTGCCGTGCTTCTCTACTTTGCAGTTACTGCTTTAGCTGATGTTTTTCATCCACAGATTTCAACTGCCACTATTATGCTGCCACAAATCAGCAGTTTTTACGCTGCAGGGCTGCTTACGCTCAGCAATCCCCTGACGATTATTTTCTGGTTAGGTATGCTTTCAGCACAAGTTTCCCAGTACCGGCTCAACAGACAGCAGCTTCTTTCTTTCACCTGTGGCTGTATAAGTGCAACGTTCTTATTTCTCTGTCTGCTCGCTTTTTTAGGTAACAGCAGCGCACCTCTATTGTCACCTTCACTACAGCAATTAATCAACATCTGCATCGGATGTCTTCTGATTTTTTTTGCATACCGATCAGCAACTTGTAGATAAACATTTAATAAATTTAATCTAAACATCTCTCTTTCTTTAACTTTGAGCTGAACACCAGAATTCCACAATACAGAAAAGCCATCTGCAAATACACAGATGGCTTTTGCTGTTTTCCTGAAGCATTAAAAACTGTAGTTTATACCAATTTGATAGTTACGCCCAGGTTCGGCATACCACTCATCAAATCCAAGAAATCCGCCGCTCTCATTGTCCCAATTGGAATAAAACTGATTAAAAATATTATTGACCTTCACATAAAGCCTGGTATTTTTCTGCAGTTTATAGTTCAATGAAGCATTCCATACCCAGTAATTATTATTGGCAAAACGATTTTCACCACGGCCGTTAGCCTGATCAAAAACTCCGCGCCCCTGCAGCAGCACACTATACTTATCATATTCGTACATCAAATCAAGCAACAGTTCACCGTGAGGTATCATCGTACTTACAGGGCTTGAATTTTTACGTTCTGTATCCACTTTCGTCTGTGTATAAGCCACCAGAGAACGCCACTTTTCTGAAAACCGTTTCGATGCGGAAACAGTAAATCCTGTTGCTTTCTCATGCGCAATATTGGCATATCGACGAAGATATTTTGGTAAACTTATATCTACTGCAATGACATCAGTTGCATCACGATGAAAAACATTAATTTTTAATGACGAAGACTCATCCGGTATATAAGTTAATCCCGCTTCATAAACCCTACCTTCTTCTGGCTTCAGCGCCTCGTCACCATAATCAGGAGAAAATATCTGCAGCTGCTTGGGCGGCGCAAAATATTCTGTATAGGCCAAAGTATATAATACCTTTTCAGAGGGCTGATATTCCAACGACAAAGCAGGAGAAAGCTTGCTCCCTGCATAAGAATTCCAATCCTGACGCAGACTGCCGACAGCTTTGACGCTGTCAGCCAGCTGCCAGGAATCCTGCAGATGAACAGCTTTGCTGATCACAGTTCCGTCACTATATTTTGCTGCCAGATCCTGATAATCAAGGACCTGATCCTTGTAATATTCCACACCGCCGGTCAAAGTATGTTTTGGGTGCCACTGTTTACTGTAACGGTCAAAAAAACCTTCCGTCCGTAAATCAAGCAGCCATGGTCGTTCAACATTTAAACTTCTATCATAGGCGGCATTGCTGCTGCGTCTGTAAATACCCACAATATTATTTTCTGTATCCGAAAATTTACGCTCATATTCCAGAGTTAGATTATCTTCTGTCTTGCGGGCATCGGTCATAAAAATATTTTTAAATAACTTTGGCGGCTTAGTTTCATCAGGTTCCGTATTCTTATAATTGAAGATCTTTGATTTATACCTGCCGCTGAAAACGCTGTAGCTTAAAGTCAGATCAGCAGTTTCACCCCAGGCTTTGGTCAATTTGATACCAGCATTTTCAACATTTTCGTATGAAGGTATACTCTGCCTTGCACTACTGTAATCGCCCATAATACTTTTTCGGGCATAAACCGACCAGCTCCATTCACCGCTTTTGCCTAAATGTAAAATATTCTCTTGCTCACGTCCATAACTGCCCGTTTCCAGATTGATACTGGTTTTAACACCTTCAACAGCTTTTTTTGTAGTTATCCTGATCACACCGCCTTTAGCAGCATTACCGTAAACGCTTCCGGCTGCTGACGACAAAACCTCTACACTTTCCAGCATTCCCGCCGGCAGTACGCTGAAATCAAAATCATTATAACTGCTGCCGTTCCAGTTAGAACGCACACCGTCAATAATTACCAAATAACGGTCAGAACCATTCAGCAAAATCTTACTATAGGCATTCATACCACCGCTGGCGCCCCTTGCCATCAAAGTAACGCCCGGCAGTTGCTTAATCACATCCAAAGCATTATCATAATTGCCGTTTTCCAGCTTCTTTTCATCAACTTTATAGTAACCTGGTTTACCTGCACTGTTGTCATAACGCGCAGCCGTAACTATCATCGGCTCTAAATAAAATTCCGCTTCACCCGCTGCAGCCGCGGTTTTCATTGAGAAAAGCACCAGGTAAAATATAGCCAAGAAACACAATTTTTTTTGCTGCAAAGCAACCTCTCCTTGATAAAAGTTTCTTTTGTTATGACTTCAGCAAATACTATCAGCTAATGCAGAAACTTTTCAATACTTTTATACAATTGTTCCACATCGAACGGCTTGGGAATAAAAGCATTCATTCCCGCAGCCAGCGCTTTCTCACGATCTTCCTGCAGCGTATTGGCCGTCATAGCGATAACTGGTATTTCCTGTGCGTCGTCCCTGCTCAAAGACCTGATCTCTGCAGCAGCTTCAAGCCCGCCCTTTACCGGCATCTGCAGATCCATTAAAATCAGGTCATAAGTGCCTGGTAAAGTTTCCTGAAACCTGTCTACAGCCTGCTGTCCGTTTACAACGCGTTCAACATGTACCCCCTGCATTTCCAACATCGTTACGGCAATCTCGGCATTAAGATCATTATCTTCTGCCAACAAAATATTTTTACCCGCTAAATAACTATGTAGTCTGACTTCGTTATTATTCTCCAGGATTTCATCAAACTGTTTTTCGTAAACAGGCAGCTTGATAGTAAAGAAAAATTCAGAACCTTTTTCAACCTCACTGCGTACACTTAAAATACCGCCCATCAATTCTACCAAATTGCGGCTGATAGCCAGCCCCAACCCAGTTCCCTGCTGATTGCTGCGGCTTTTTCGGAAGACCTGCTCAAACGATCCAAAAATACGTTCCAAATCTGTTTCAGGAATACCAATGCCTGTATCACAAACACTGAAACGCAGCTCAGAAACCCCTTCTTCAGCAGCACTTTCCAGAACCGTTACCGTTATCTCGCCATTGTTTTCTGTAAATTTATGGGCATTGGAGAGCAAATTAATAAGAACCTGCTTTAAACGCAGCTCATCTCCAACAAAATTTTTATGTGTAAAACAGCATTTAAACTGTAATTTGATTTTCCTCTCTTCCGCCATCACCAGAAAAATATTGCTCAGCTGCCGCAGCAGATTATCCATAGAAAAAGGTCTGCTTTCGATCTGGATCTTGCCGCTTTCTATTTTTGACATATCAAGGATATCATTGACGATCGATAATAAAAATTTAGCAGAAGAATCAATTTTGGAAATATTTTTCTGCGTCACAGGATCCCCTTCACCGGAAAGCCGCATCAGATTAGCCAATCCGATGATTGCATTCAAAGGAGTTCTTATTTCATGTGACATCCTGGAAAGGAACTCTGAACGCACCTTGCTGATGTTTTCTACTTTTTTCATTTTAAAATAAATGACCTGATTTTTCATTTTAAACCAAAAATACATAAAAACAATCGTTACCACAAGTAAAATAAACCCAATTATGATCAGAGAAAATATGACCGGATTAGAATAAACCAAAGCCTTGAAAGACATTTCTTTCTTGCCAAACATCAAGGTATTATTGGATAAAACCTGCGCAGTCTGCTCATTGGTCAGGTTGACCAGACTTTTATTCAAAATAGAATACAGCTGTATATCATTACTGCTGCTGACCCCCAAAGACAAATATATCTCAGGACTCTCTATAACAGGAATGATATTAGTATAATAATCACTCATATACAGATCTTCCAAAACAACGACAGGTATTCTGCTATAAGAAGCTTCTCCCGAATCTACTGCATTCAGACATTCTTCATATGTATCAAAATGCGCAACGTCTGTATGTTTGATATTACGCGATGCACAGCTGCCGTTTATGACTGCAGCAATATTTTTATCATTTGGGAAAGGTGTATACTTATTACGCATGATTATAGAATTAAGCATCATATAATTTTTGGTGATATTTAAACCATCAGGATTAAAGGCGTCATTTTCATTGATATAATAACCAAGGATATCTGCCTGACCGCTTTTGACCAATTCCAAAGTCTGCCCATAGGAAGCAGCCGTTATATACTCAAACTCCGCTCCGATCTGAGCAGCAATCAATGCAAAAATTTCAGGAACGATACCTTTAGGTTCACCATCCTTAATATAATAAAAAGGATAATTGTTTTTTACTACAGCTACCTTAAATGGGCCATTTTTATGTATAAACGTACTTTCCTGTTCTGAGAATACAGCAGTGTTACTGTAATTGACAGGAAAATATTTTTGAAACAGGGCTTCGCCAAAATTCGGATTGACTGCATAAATCTTTTTTATAGCTTCATTCAGCTGCGCACTTGTTTCCGGATCGTCCTTCCTGGCAACGATATAACAAGGTTCAGAATTAAAACGCAATGCGACATTATAATCAGCCAGCTTGTTAAAAAGATCGCTTACTAAAAGCAGCTCCACTTCACCATTATCCAAAGAACTTTCAAATTCATCAGAAGTACCGTAATATTTGATATCGCTTTTTATATCATTGAATTCTAAAACATTATTTAAGCGCTTTATTTTATCAGTAGCCTTGGCAAAAACACCAATCGTTTTCCCTTCCAGACTTTTGATATCAAATCCCTTGATATTCTGGTCATTTTTGTTATAAATCAGCAAACTGTAGCTATAACCCATCAGATGTTCAGGATAATACAGGTTTTCACCAAATCCAGGTGACTTTAACACAGCACCCATAAGATCATATTTATTATGTTCCATATTTTTTATTGACTGGCTAATGGAATCTCCAATAAACTCATATTCCCAACCTGTATATTTAGCGATTTCAACTAACCATTCATAGACAACACCGCCACGTGTGCCATCTGCGTATGTCTCACATATACCGCGTGTTTCAGGGAATGCCACCTTTAAAACTTTTTTAGCCTGTGTTTCTGCAGCATTTGCAGTCACACAGGCACAAATAGATATTATTATCGCTAACCAAACAAAAGTACTTTTAAGAAGCTTCATATGAAAATTGCTACCTTATCTTTCCTGTCAATCAAGCTTGTTTATTATGTTTTTAATATTTATATTCATTTTAACAAAATTATATCTTTTGAGCAATTAAATATAAGTTTTATTATTAATTTTACAATAAAAACAAAACACCCTCCATCAAATAATTATTGGTGGAGGGTGTTTAAATTATTTCCGCGGCAAAAAGATTTTTATAGTAGTCCCTTTGTCCAGTTCACTTTCCAGCTCAATGCGACCTTTATGGAACATCACCCCATGCTTGACTATGGAAAGTCCCAAACCTGTGCCGCCGGTTTCTTTAAAGTGACTTTTATCAACCCTGTAAAAGCGTTCAAAAACCCGCTCTTTATCAGCACTGCCGATACCGCAGCCGGTATCCTTAAATGTCAGTACTGCTTCACCGGGAATTACGGCTACTGTAATCTCAACGCTGCCGTTTTCACGATTATACTTGATCCCGTTGTCAATAAGGTTATAAATAACCTCGCTCAAAACTGCAGGTACTCCTTCTACCTCAGCTTCACAGCCACTGACGCTTATTGCGACATTTTTTCCGGCAGCCTGTTCCTGCAGACGCTGAACTGTACCTTCAGCCAGCTTTTTCAATTCGATAATTTCCAGGTTGTTCATATTATTCGCCGACTCGTCTAAACGCGACAGTTTCATAATATTATCGATAAGCACAATCAGATGCCCGGCCTCACTGTAGATTTTTTCCAGAAAGCGCTGCTTATCTCCTTCCTGAACTAACCCGTTTTTCATAATCTCAGCATAACCCAAAATCGACTGCAGCGGTGTTTTCAGTTCATGCGAAACATTTGCAGAAAACTCACGCCGCAGTGTTTCTGCTGCACGCTTTTCAGTAACATCAAAAATCAGCAATACGCTGCCTTTACCGCCAACACTGCTGCCGCATAGCTGATAAAAGCGCCCGTCCTTCTGATACAGACTTTCACCGCTGCCGCCCACAGCTACCTTCTGCAGCAGCTCCTGCACTTCCTGGCCTCGCTCCAAAGTCAGAATATTTTTACCAACGACTTCATGATCCTGCAAACCAAATAATTTGGCGGCACTGTCGTTGATCGATAAAATATTCTGCCGGTCATTCAAAAGGATCAGACCCTCATTCATACTCTGAGTAATAGCCGCCAGTTCATTCTGCTTCTGCCGCAGCTGCTTTAAGCCTTCTGAAACCTGCCTCTGCTGCTGGGCGATCCGTGTTAAAAACGGTGCCAGTTCATCATAAGTATCATTTTCCAGTGGGTTTTCCAGATCCACCTGATCCAGCGGTAAAACCATTTTATCAGTAATCCGCCGTGCCAGAAGCATAGCCACCAAAGCCACCACCAGCACTACCGCGATCATATAGGGAATACTGCCGGCCACCGTCGCAAAAACAGAGTCTGTCGTTCTTGCAACACGCAGTATATCACCATTATCCAGCCGCAGCGCAAAATAAAAAGTTTTTTCTGACAGAGTATCGCTCATACGCTCGGCCAAACCAATTCCACTTGCTAACGCTTCCTGTACTTCCTCACGATCTTTATGATTGAGCATTTTTTCGGCTGCCACATGATTGTCATAGATGACCCTGCCGTCAGGAGCAATCAAAGTAACACGAGTCAGCTTACCGCTTTCCATGGTCAATGCCTGCAGATAGCTTTTCCCGCTCTGTTCCAGACCCATTTTTATAAAAGTTGCTTCCTGTCTCAAATCACGCTGCATTGTGGTCATCGACCCCTGGTACATAATAACCGCAATCAGCACGGAAGCAATGATAACAGCCGCCGTTGACAAAAACAGCAGACCGCTGAAAATTTTATTTCTCATAGCCAGCTCCTATACGATAACCGACGCCGCGTACAGTTTCTACCAATGCTCCTGCTTCGCCCAGTTTCAGCCGCAGCGTACGCACATGAACATCGACAGTACGTGTCTCGCCGGCAAAATCATAACCCCAGATATCAGTTAAAAGCTGTTCGCGCGTAAAAACCTGTCCCGGCCGCTCTAACAGCTTATGTAAAAGCTCAAATTCCTTAAATGTCAGAACTACCTCCTGACTACCGGCCATCACGCGGTGTTTATCGATCTCCATTACCAACTCGCCGGCAGTAAGCCTGCTCTGCTTATCCTCCTGCTTATAACGCCGCAGTACGGCTTTGACCCGCGACACCATTTCCATCATGCCGAAAGGTTTGGCTATATAATCATCAGCCCCATTATCAAGACCATGAACTTTGTCGAATTCTGAGCCTTTGGCTGTTGCCATGATCACCGGCACCTGTGCGGTCCGTTTATCGCTGCGCAGCCGCTTCAGCAGACTAAGGCCATCTTCACCCGGGAGCATGATGTCCAGCAGAATCAGAGTCGGCTTGCCGCATTCCAGCGCTTTGAACAACTCATCACCGCTGCCTATGCCCAGAGCTTTAAAACCAACTGACTGCAATGTATAAACTTCTAATTCACGAATATTAGGATCGTCCTCCACGCAAAAGATCATGCACAGTATCCTCCTCATGTGCTCCTGTAATCATAAACAGCACCCATTGGGAAATGTTTACCGCATGGTCGCCGATTTTTTCAAAATACTTGGCGATCATCAGGTAATCAATAGCCTGCTCTCCGCTATCCTGCGTGCTGCGTATGACCTGGATCAATTCTTTTTTTGCCCTGCTGAACAATTCGTCAACGACATCATCGTCACGCTCTACCTGCTGAGCCAGGCGCAGATCGCCCTTCACAAAAGCGTCCAGACTGGTACTGACCATCTTTTTCGCCGCTGTCGCCATTTGCTGCAAAAGCGTTGTATCGTAATCCCTGCCAAATTCAGCCTTGCCTAAAATCTCAGCAATATTGCCCGCCTGTTCACCGATACGGCTCAAATCCGTAATCATTTTCAGCGCCGCTGAAATCTGACGCAAATCAGAAGCGACAGGCTGCTGCTTCAAAAGCAGATTTATACAAATATTCTCTACTTCCCGCTCTTTTTCCTCTGTGCGTTTGCCTAAAATAATAATTTCTCTGTTCAAAGCATCATTATCTTCCTGCAAAGCCTGCATCACATGCTCCAAAGCATTCTCGCACAAAGTGCCCATTACGATCAGTTCTGTGTTCAAAAGCTCCATCTGAGCCGCAAATCTGCTCCTTACCATCAGCCAAACCTCCCTGTAATATAATCTTCAGTCTTTTTCTCCTGCGGGTTCGAGAACAAACTATCAGTATCGTTGAACTCTACCACTTCACCCAAAAGAAAAAAGGCTGTTTTATCAGAAATACGCACCGCCTGCTGCATATTATGCGTTACAATCACGATAGTATAATTTTGCTTCAATTCCAATGCCAAATCTTCTATTTTCAGGGTCGAAATCGGGTCCAGTGCCGAAGTAGGCTCGTCCATTAACAAAACCTCCGGTTGTACCGCCAGCGCGCGGGCAATGCAGAGCCGCTGCTGCTGACCACCAGAAAAACTCAAAGCGCTTTTATCAAGCCTGTCCTTGACTTCATCCCAGATTGCCGCCTTACGCAAAGCCTCCTCCACCATATCATCCAGCTTAGCTTTGCCTTTGACGCCATGTGTTCGAGGTCCGAAAGCAATATTATCATACACACTCATCGGAAAAGGATTCGGCTTTTGAAAAACCATGCCCACACGTTTACGCAGCAAATTAACATCGTCATTGGCATAAATGTCATCATTGTCCAGCAAAACCCTGCCTGTAATACGGCAGCCTTCGATAAGATCGTTCATTCTATTCAAAGATTTCAGCAGTGTTGATTTGCCACAGCCAGAAGGACCTATAAATGCAGTAATCTCTTTTTCCGGTATCCGCATATTGATATTTTTTAGCGCATGGAATTCACTGTAATATAAATCCAAAGTTTCAATAGCTATTTTCGTATCCATATTATTTTCCCTTCATCAATTGTTTTGCCAGTCTGCTCGACAGAGCGTTGATAGCAACAACGATCACAACTAAAATTACAGCCGTCGCATAAGCCTGTTTCATGTACAAACCCTCGCTGGCCAGCACATACATATGTACTGCCAGAGTTCGTCCTGACGACAGCACCCCGTCAGGAAGTGCCGCCACCGTACCGGCTGTATAAATAAGCGCTGCCGTTTCGCCTACGATTCTGCCAATGGAAAGAATAACGCCCGCCAGAATACCGGGAACCGCTGAAGGCAGAACTACGGCAAAAACGGTCCGCAGCTTGCCTGCCCCTAAGCCATAACTGCCTTCACGGTAGCTGTCAGGGATCGCTTTTAATGCTTCTTCTGTCGTGCGCATGATAAGAGGTAAAATCATGATCGCAACAGTACAGGCGCCGGCAAGTAAGGAATAGCCCCATTTCAAATAAGTAACGAAGAACAGCATACCAAACAAACCATATACAATCGAAGGGATACCGGCAAGAGTATCAGCAGTTACACGTACCAAGCTTACCAGCCTGTTGCCGCGGCTGGCATATTCGACCAGATAGACCGCCGCAAATATACCAAGCGGAGTCGCAATAGCCAGCGCCATTATTACCATCAGCACTGTATCAACCAAAGCAGGAAACAGAGAAACATTTTCTGAATTATACTGCAAAGCAAACAAACCTGTTTCTATATTTGGCAACCCTTGCCACAAAATATACCCCAGTAAAAAACTCAACACCATGAAAGTAATCAGCGCTGCAGCAATCACACAGCCCAGTAAAAACAACGACAGCGGATCGCGTCCGCATTCATGCAGCTTACGGTTAAGCTGCGCTTTTAAACCCGTCATTGCTGCACCACCTTACCTTTCAGGTACGAAAAAGTCAAATTAATAATCAGGATAAATACAAACAGAACGACAGCCGTTGCAATCAACGCATCACGGTGCAGATCCGCAGCATATCCCATTTCAATGACAATATTTGTTGTCATCGTGCGCACGCCTTCTAAAATACCTATAGGCATTCTGGCCTGATTGCCTGCGACCATAATTACAGCCATCGTCTCGCCGACGGCCCGTCCCATTCCCAGAATGATCGCCGCCATAATCCCCGACTTGGCAGCCGGCACGACTGTAAAAAATACACTGCGGACATGCCCTGCTCCTAAAGCCAGAGCCCCTTCATAATAACTGTCAGGCACCGCACGCAACGCGGCTTCAGCGACGCTGATCAGTGTCGGCAAAATCATCATGCCTAAAAGCAGTGAAGCCGTAAGCATACTGCTGCCGGTACCGCCGATATGTTCACGGATAAACGGGACCATCACTACCAGTCCGAAAAAACCATAGACAACTGAAGGAATACCAGCCAGCAATTCTACAGAAGGCTTCAGCACATTGTATATTTTCTCAGGACAGAAACGCGCCATAAAGACAGCCGTCAAAATCCCGACCGGAACTCCAACGACGATCGCTCCCAGCGTAACGTACAAGCTGCCCAGGATCATCGGCAGAATGCCGTAGACATCGTTGGCAGGACGCCATCTTTCTCCTAAGAAAAAATCTGCAGCGCCGATTTTGCCGATAGTCGGCAGCCCGTTGGCAAACAAAAACAGACAAATCATAGCTACTGTAGCGATAGAGGCACACGCCGCCAGCAGAAAAACAAACTTCATTATTTCTTCTTTACGCTTCTCCATACTCCCTCACATTATACAGGCGGCTGCCCCTAGAGGCAGCCGTTAGTTTACAGTGTTCAGTTTTATCTGCTTACAGTTTATTCCATTCAGTAATCTTGCCGGTAAAGATCGCTTCGACCTGTTCTTTTTTCAGATCGCCGACTTTATTATCTTTATTTACGATTACCGCAATACCGTCAGTAGCGATAACAGTTGCTTTTAAGCCCTGTTCCAGCTCGCTCTTCTTCAAGTCGCGTGAAGCCATACCAATGTCACATATACCGCTGACAGCAGATTTAACGCCGGTAGTGGAATCACTGCTCTGGATCTCGATATTAGCAGCCGGATTGATTTTCATATATGCTTCTTTCAGTTTCTCCATTGCCGGAGTTATGGAAGACGAACCTGCTACAACTACTTTACCTGCCGGTTTGGTTCCTTTATAAGGCGCAGCTTTGTCATCGCCGATGCAGCCGGCCTTAGCTACTACCTCCTGGCCTTCTTTTGACATAATGAAAGCAACGAAATCCTGGGCAACTTCGCTCAAACCATCTTTCGTACAGATATTGAACGGACGGGCGATTTTATAAGCACCGCTTTTTACATTGGCTGCACTTGCTTCTGCACCATCGATTTTCAGCGCTTTTACTGTATCATTTAAAGAGCCCAGTGAAATGTAGCCGATAGCGTCTTTATTACCGGCGACAGTAGTCATCATGACCGAAGTATTATTGGTAATGGCAGCATTATCAGTAGTATGGTCGATTTTTTTGCCGTCAGCATCCTTCTTCTCAATACCGAACAATTCTATAAAGGCACCGCGTGTACCGCTTCCATCCTCACGGGAGATAACAACGATCTTACTGCCTGCTGCCGCATTATCAGCCTTCTTTTCCGATTCACTGCTGCCGCAGCCGGTAAAAATCATCGTACTCATTGCTGCTAATAAAATACCTGCTGCTTTTTTGTTCATTTTCATCACTATAGCCTCCAAAATTTTTATGATTTATTTTTAGTTTTCTGACTATGGCTATAGCATATCCCAGCAAAGTAAAATCCGTTAGCGCAGTTTTGTAAAATCAATGTAAAGTTTGTAAAACGAACTGTTTTACAAAAAACAGCCTCCAACAAGTAATAAAACTTGTTGGAGGCTGTTAAAGATTATTTTTAAAGCGGAAGCTTGACTGAAATCGCTTCGCCAGCTCTGAACAGTATGGCATCTAACGCCTTCTGTGCAACTGATCCGCTGCCGATAAAGAAATAGTCAGTAGAATCTTCAGCTTTTATCAAATATTTTTTATTATAAAGTTCTTTATCATTCTTTAAATCCACGATCCGCAAAACCAGCCCGGTTTCCACATTTTTATCAAAATATATAAAATTAAAATGTGTTTCTTTTGTAATGGGCTGCAGCTCGGTATAAACAAAATAATCTGCCCCGCAGCCATCAACCTGCGCCGTCAATTCTGCAAATGAAGCTTTTTCGAATGACTTTTCTTTGAAGTTTTCACCATAAGGTTCAGCATCGATTTCAAGATAAATTCCTTCGATTTTCTTCTGCAGCTTTTCCAATGCTATTTGGGTAAGCTTTTCATCATAACGTGTTCCGGCGATATTGTTAAACACCAAAAGCACGCTGCTTTTCTGTCGCAAGCTTTTAGCCGCTTCAGCTTCGCAGGCCGCAGTAAAAAATACAAATATCATTAAAAAGACCCCCATAAGCCTTTTATCAAAATATTTTTTCATTATAGAACCTATTTTTTATCAGCAGCTACCGCAACAGATTTTTCTTCCGGCAATCTGACAGTTAAAACAGAAGTGATCTGTTCGTTGATCTTATTCAGGGCTTTCATGGCAACCGATTTATTACCTATGCCGCCGATCATTGTGCTGTCGGAAGCTTTCTCAGTAAACTTGCCATTATATAAATATTTACCATTTACCAAATCAATGATTTTCAATGGTACAGTAGTCGTTATATCTTTACCAACTGTAAAGAACGTCACTTTGTCTCTTGCTATAAACGGCTGCACTTCAATAAAAACGACATAATCAACATCTTCACCTTCAAAAGCATCAACTATATCGGCTCTTTCAGCCGTAGTAATATCAACAATACCAACTTTGTTTAACTTTTCGATATATGGTTCACCATTGATATAAATATATTTATCATCATTGATGCATTTTTCCAAATTGCCTAAAACCACTCCATCTACTTCGTCATTATAAGTAGTCTCGGCATTATTTACATAAAGCACAGCTACTTTAGGCATATTTTCCATTCTTTTGGCTTTTTCTGCCTGATATACCGGGTCGCTCTCCACCCTGATTTTTTCCATTCTTTCACGCATAGACACAGGAGCGTCAGCAGGTTCTGCAGCAAGTGCCGTAGCTGTGCTGAGTGCAAAGATCATAGTTAATAAATACAAAATTACTTTCTTCACCATTATCCCACCATTCTTATTTTTATGGACTTCCATAAATTCTTTACTGTATCTGATAATTTATCACCTCTTAATTCTACAGGTAAAACTTCACCCAATTATTATTCTTACAGCAAAAATACTATGCAAATACACTTTAAAGTTTTGCTTGTATTTTTATAAATAAATCATAACACACATACATATATCCAGCAATACTGTTAAAATAAAATTACAAAAAAATAATCTTATCACACATTTTTCAAACAAAGCCATCTATGTTATAAAATCACAAAGCGGCAACACAATAAATGTGTTGCCGCTTTTGCAGACAAACCTGAATACCTTGTTACGAATCATTAATCTTCTTTTTGAAGTTCTTCCTGTACATAATTAGGCAGAGCAAAAGCACCGAGATGTACCCCGGGATTATAATAACGATTTTGCAGCCCAAATTCAGACCAGCGTTTAAAGTCAGCATCTTTCACTGGATCAAGACCTTTCGAAGCAAACCCGAACAACCAGTGTCCAGAAGAATAGGTAGGCATATAAAATTGATAAACTGTTGCTATGGAAAATACCGAAGCAAGTTTTTTATGCGCCCGGCGCATTTCATACGCATATTCTTTATAGTAAGGTGATTCGTGCTGATTGATCAAGATACCCTTATCATTCAGCGCCCGGTAGCAATTGCGGTAAAACTCGGTCGTAAAAAGACCTTCGCCAGGTCCAAGCGGATCTGTAGAATCGACGAGTATCAAATCATATGCACCCTCAGGCGCGTCTTGTACGAATTTTAACCCGTCGCCAAAAATCAGATTGATCCGCGGATCATTATCCAGCGCACAAGCAGTCTGTGGAAAATATTTCTGGCACAGACGTACGACACGTTCATCGATTTCGACCATATCTACCTGCTCTACTGTTTTAAAGCGGCAGACCTCACGTGCAGTACCACCGTCACCGCCGCCAATGATCAAGACCTTTTTGATGTCCGGATTAACTGCCATCGGCACATTACTGATCATTTCATGATAAATAAATTCGTCCTTTTCGGTAATCATAATCAGCCCGTCTAAAGTGAAAAATTTACCAAAAGTTTCCGAATCAAAAAAGTCTATTTTCTGAAAGGGAGTCTGCTCGCTATATAATTGCTCTTTGACCAAAATCGAAAGTTTGGCGTCGGGAGCGTGAAATTCAGAAAACCATAAATCCAGCATACTTACTCCTCCTTAAAGATTGATGCGGTCCATATTTTTGCCGTAGAAGATCTCGTCCATTTCATGACGCAGCTTGGCCTCAATCCGTTTTACTTCGCCTGGATGCAGCTGTTCTTTGCTAAGCCCGAACAGATAGTTATCAAGGTCGAAATCTTTGAGCTTACACTTGGTATGGAAAATATTTTCCTGATACACGTTCACGTCTATCATCTGGTAATGTTCCTTTATCAGCTCAGGGATATAATCTTGAATTGAAGTGATATTGTGATCTATAAACAGTTTATGTCCTGTAATATCACGCGTAAAACCACGCACACGGTAATCGATAGTCATAATGTCGGTATCGAAACTGTGGATCAGATAATTAAGCGCTTTCAGCGGTGAGATCTCACCGCAGGTAGATACGTCGATATCGGCCCGAAAGGTACTGATACCACCGATAGGGTTATATTCGGGATAGGTATGCACCGTGATATGGCTTTTATCTAGATGGGCTAAAACTGTTTCCGGTAAAGGGCCCGGAGCGGAACTGTTATCTTCAGCACCAACGCTGTGCAGACAGCCTTCGGCAATGAGGATAGTGACACTGGCGCCCTGCGGCTCATAATCCTGCTTGGCGATGTTCAGAATGTTTGCTCCGATAATGTTGGAAACATTTGTTAAAATTTCCGTAAGACGGTCGGCATTATACTGCTCGTCGATATACTGCAGGTAAGCCTCCCTGTCTGCTACCGTCTTAGTGTAGCAAATGTCGTACATATTAAAGCTCAGGCTTTTCGTCAGATTATTGAAACCATGTAGCTTTAATCTCTTTACCTCTTTCTCCAATTCAACAAATCAGCTCCTTGTCACCAAATTTATTGCAAGTTTGCAATATGGATTATATTTATTATATAGGCAAACTCTGGCAAAAACAATAAAATAAAAAAATACTTCCTACGTTACGTAGGAAGTATAAAAATCCAGTTTAGCGCATATTGATGAATTGTAAATCTACGCCGAAGTCGCCTGCTTTCAGCGTTTGGATAACAGCCTGAAGATCGTCTTTTTTAGCTCCGCTGACGCGTACCTGATCGTCCTGCATCTGAGCATTGACTTTCAATTTAGTCGCTTTGATCGCGGCTACGATCGCTTTGGCTTTTTCCTTCGGTATACCCTGCAGGATAGTAAGTGTCTGGCGAACTGTGCCTTTGGATGCCGGCTCTACCTTACCCAGCTCCAGGCAGCGCAGCGGGATATCACGTTTAGCCATACGGGCACGCAGCATATCGATGATAGCGTTCAGCTTATATTCGTCTTCAGCTGCCAATTTGATACATTTTTCTTCTAATTCGATGCTGGCATCACTGCCGCGGAAATCATAACGCTGGGCGATCTCCTTTTTCGTTTGATTGACCGCATTGTCCATTTCCTGCATATCGACCTGCGATACAACGTCAAAAGAACTGTCTTTAGCCATGATGTCACTCCATTCATTGATTTGTTAATAATAACATTATATCAAAAAATCGAGAGCTTGTCATTTCGTCAGCGTCACCGTATCGATCAGCTTGCCGTCCTGCTTCAGGCTGGTCACTGTCAGCTTGCCGTCATTAACAGTCAGCTTCATATAATTAGGCTGGTCAAGCACGCCGTCAAAAGCGACCTCCTGCGGCTTGGCACGCGAACCGGCCCATGTTTTATCACCACTGCGGCCCGAAGAAATATAGATCGTTCCCTGTGATGCCACATTACCGTTTTTAAACGGAGCAGAACGGCCATAGGTATGATTATGAGCAGAAAAAACTACATCGACATTGCCACGGTCAATAACCGGAAAAAGTGCCGAGCCCAGTTCATTGGGTCTGCCGTCCTGATAGCGGAACAGATTACGGTGCACCAACACGATTTTCCATTTCTTATCACTGGCGGCCAGATCGCGCTCCAGCCAGCTCACCTGACTTGCGATCAGTTCAGGCTTCCACTCGTTTAATTCCTCCTGCTGCGTATCGATTACAGAAAAATGCACATCGCCGTAATCATAGCTGTAAGCCTGCTTCTGCAAACCCTCCGGCCCATTCAGGGGCAGATCGAACAAATTAAGATATAAATCGCCGCGGTAAGGTTTCCATTGCAGCGAATAATTTTCATGGTTGCCACTGATAGGAGCAACCGGAATCTGCGGCAACAGCCCGGACGCTCCACGGAACCAACTGCGCCACTGGCTGTATTGCTCGCCGTTATCTACAAGATCGCCCATATTGATGAAAAAGGCGGCTTCCGGATCGTGACTGTAAGCATAAGCGGCAGTCTTACGCCAGACATTATAATCAAGGCTTTGCGAATCGCCGAAGATCAAAGCCGTAAAAGCGCCTCCGGTATCTGTTTTCAACGTTTGCCAGGCAGAAAATTCTTTGCCGCCGCCAGCCCTGTATTCATAAACAGTTCCCGGCTCCAAAGCTGTCAGCGTCACACTTTGCTGATAAACCGTCCCTGAATCTGTTGCAAATTCTTTGCCCTGCGCCCGCACCCTGTGAAGCTCATTTTCGCCCTGCAGCTTATATTCCACCCAGGCATCGCTTTCCGGCGCATGCGTCTGCCACATAATAGTCCGCGAGGTTTTACTGTCGGCAGTAATCACCTGCCGCAGCTGCTGCGGCTCGTAACGCGCAGGCTGTTCGGCGCCGCAATATTGACGTTCATAAAAAAAGATACCGATCCCGACCACGGCAAGCATCAATGCCAGCAGGCCAGTTTTTGAAAAAGCTTTACTCCATCTCATTTTTTCCCCTCTCTCCCGCTACCATACTGTTTTATGCCAAGCTATACCGCTCCCAAAAGACCGTAATTACCTGCCGCATAAAAAGCAGTTCCGTAAAAAATGTTGATATCATTGCGGAAAAGGACGACAACAGCGCCCTCTTCTTTTTCCTTGTTTAAATTATATAGGTCTGGTCTGCGCTCCAGTCAAGAAAACATTTTGTGAAAAATAATAGGACCCGCCGATAATATTTTCCGGCGGATCCAAAACGTATATGCTTTATCAGTCGATGATATTTTGCTTGTAATCGTGATAACAGCTTCTCAGCTTCTCCATTGTTTTTACCATTTCCAGCTTTAACTTGGAGGCGGCATCAAAATCGCCGCGGCTAAAAGCATCGCGGATCATAGTAAAGATACACGGAGCCTCGACAGAATCTTTAGCTAACATAACACGCAGCGCTGCGATCTTCTCCCACAGCTCATCGTCACATTTATTATAAAAGCCAGTGTCATGCAGACATTTCATTGCCACGATCTCAGCATGGAATTCGGGGATGATCCTGTTTAAGAGCTCGGTCTGCCAGCGAACCAAGGCACCTTTGGCAAAAGAATCGATAAATTCTGCGCGCAGGATATTGCCGCTGGTAAGAGCAGCTTTCTTTTCGGGATATTTATTAAAGCCGCACATATTTTCCCACACAGTTGCAGGCGGTTTACCAAACAGACGGCTGCGTTCTTCCTCGCTGAAGTCTTCAAAAACATCATCTTCGCTGCGGTATTCGCGGTCTTTTTCCAGATAGAAGCCTTCAACGCCGGCCTTTTTGGACAATTCGGCTTCCAGTTCCTTCAATTTTTTGCCTGATTCCACACAAGCCTTGATTCCATCCCACATTGCCAGATAGAAAGCAGCGATAGCAATATAGGTATTAGTATAAGGATTAGGCGAACGCATTTCTATACGGGTCGCCATCGGACTGTCGATATCGCGGATCAAACCTGCCAGAATCGTACGGTTACGGGAAGGGACCTGCGGACTGATACCCAAAGAGGTAACGATACAGACAGGGGCTTCAAAACCTGGCTTCAAGCGGTTCAATGAATCGATCGTAGCTGAAATAAAAGGATTGATGACCTCATAGTTCTTCAAAAGGCCCATCATTGAACCGTAACCGATAGCAGACAGAAAATCCGCTTTCATATCGCCGGGCGCAAACAGATTGACCATTTTACCATTTTTGAGTTTTGCGGCAATACCGACATGGGTATGTTCGCCGCTTCCTGCAACGCCGGGGATCGGTTTAGCCTGGAAGGAAACTTCCAGACCGTTCATCCGAAAAACCTCTTTAACTATAATGCGGGCCAGCAGTTCGTTATCAGCAGTTTGCAGACCGACGTTAAATTTCCAGTCTACTTCCAGCTGTTCCATAACATGCGTCATATGACCTGCGCCGTCGATCTGTCCACGTACGCCGCCGCATTCTTTATGGCCCATTTCCGGTTCCAGACCATAAGCTTCCATCATTTCTATAGTCTGTTCTAAAGCGGTACGCACGTTACCGCGGGTACGCTGCCAGTATTGCTCCTGCATCATCTGCGAAGAAGAAAGGGCTTCGATCGGTGCGTCTTCACGCGGAGATTTGACCCAGAATTCCAGCTCGGTAGCACAGGTAAAGACCAGTTTTTCGATCTGAGACAGGTCAACATGTTCAAGACCTGCTATCTGCGGATGTTTTTTGAACATTTCCAGCATTTGTGCTTCCACATAATCCAGGCTGTTTTGCAGGATCGAACGGGAATCAACAAAGATTTCGTTGTGGATCAGGAAACAGGGTATGCGCAGGGTTCCGACCATTTTACCTGTCTGAGCATCAAAATGCTCGTAATTATAATCAATATACCAGTTGACACTTTTGTCGACCTTCATATCGACGCGGGCGTTATTTAAAGTAGCAATGCCCGGCAAAACAACGGAAGAACCATCAGTCTGAGCAGCCATACCTTCCAGGAAGCTGTTGATATCTTCGATAAATAAATTGATGGGCACTTTTTCGTCGGTATCGTTACCGGCAAAGTCAACACCCATAAAAGAAACAAATTTGATTTCCGGGTGCATTTCCAGCAAAGCCTTCAGTTCCTCCGGGGTTTGCTGTTCAGGGTTAATGTAATACAACATTTCTTTGTTCATCATAGCAATCACTTGCGGCACTGTGCCGCGCTCCTTTCCCAATGCTGAAGCTGAAATACAAATATAAAAAGGACCTTCCTATTTTTAAGCAATAAAATAGAAAGATCCCCATTGATCTATCGCCATCATTATAACAAACAACAGTCAGGCTTGTCCAGTGTTTAAAACAAACTTTAAACACTTTTTTTAACCAAACACCAAATATCACTTGCTCAAAAGCCGGATCAATATTTCTTCCAGCTTTTCAAACTGCCGGCCGCCATAGCGGATTTCGATATTGAGCTGTGATAGTTCCAAAAGTGCCCGTTCCAGTTCACCCAAGCCAAAGCGGCGGCTCTGCTCCGCCATTTTTTTTACAGCAAAAGGCGCGGCTTTTAACTCTGAAGCGATCTCGGCCTGCGAGGCCCTTCCTTCCAGAAGTTCTTTGACACGTCCAAGACGTCGCAATTGGAACGAAACCAGGCCGCATAGCGCCAGCACAGTATTACCGTGCTTACGTTCTTCACCCAAAAGCTCCAAAGTCTGCCCCAGCTTCTTTTCGGCAATGGCGTTCAGCAGCGCAAAGCGCGAAACTTCAGGCAACGCAGCGAAAGTCTGCTCGATATCATCTTTCGTCCAAATCTTACGTTCACCGGCGTAAACCGATAGTTTTTCGATTTCCTGTTCCAGCAGCAGCAGCGGCGCATTGTCAGTTACCGACAGATATTCCATGATCGTTTGTGACGCTTCATAATCAAAACGGCAGCCGCGCAGCGCAGCCTGTTCGTCCAGCCAGGGCTTCAGCTGATAGGATTTGAGAGACTTGCATTCCACCATCGCAGCAGTTTTAAGCAGGCTTTTATAAAGTTTACCGCGTTTATCGATTTTTTCGCCTAACAGCAGTACCTGACAATGTTCAGGTACATCAGCCAGCAGTTCTGCCAGCTCTTCCTGCTGCTGTTTGCGTTTTTCGCCGCCATCCTTACCTCCCCACAGCTTTTCATCTTTAATGATAACCAGACTGCGTCCTGAGAAAAAAGGGTAGGTATTGACAGCAGCAGATATTTCCTTTATATCCGTATCACGCTCAAAAACAGTTATTTCCCTGTCTTCCGGCGCGGCGTCGCCAAAAACAGCCCGCGGTAAAGCGGCGGCTATTTTATCTTTATAATAGCCTTCTTCGCCGAACACTGCGATTACACCAGCTACCTGTGTACCGGCACTTAATTGCTGCATAATTTTTTCTGCCGTGATTTCCATGTTTGTACTCCTTCAAGCCACTAAAAAAATTCCTTCTGATACCGATAACTATAACATTTTACCTGGCTGCCGTCAAAAGTGATTTTAAGCGCTCCGTCCTGATCTGTACGCCGCACCTGAACCCCGCAGGCTGCCAGACGCTGCAGCGTTTCACTGCCAGGATGGCCGTAGCTGTTGGCCGCACCGACTGAGATAACCGCCAGCTGCGGACTGACTGCCGCTAAAAACGGCATTGAAGAAGAAGCATTACTGCCATGGTGACTGACCTTCAATACCTGACCGGGCTGAATCTGCCCCGCTGCCAGCAGTTCCTCCGTTTCTGTTGCATCACCTGTAAAAACAATGCTGCCGTCAGCAGATACAACCCTCACGATCAGCGAGCTTTCATTTGCATCGCTGTCAGCGCTGCCGACAGGCGCGCTGATGATCTGTATTGCAGTATTGCCCAGGGAATAATTTGTGCCGCTCTCGGCATATATAAGCTGCGCTTTGGTATTCTTCAGCAGTGCCTGTATATCTGCTGAAGGCTGTTCCTGAGGCATAATGAGCCTGCGTATAGGTATATTTTTAGCTACTGCGGCCGCTCCTCCTGCATGGTCGTGGTGTCCGTGGCTTAAAAGCAGCATATCCAGACTGCGAATCCCCAGGTAACGCAGATAGGGCAGAACGATACGGCTGCCCGTATCATAGTCACCACGCAGACCACCGGTATCAATCAGCAGCGTCTGACGCTGCGGTGTTACGACCAGTGCCGCATCCCCCTGTCCCACGTCGATAAAATGTACGGTCAGAGGCTGCGGCCTGAATTTATCATAAAGCCCGATCCCCACCAGCATACAGCAGCATAAACCGATCAGCAACCGTCTTTCGCAAGCAGTGAAATCATCCCAGTCGCTGCTGCCGAAAAGCAGCAACAACAGTAAATAATAGACAGCGCCGCATAAAAGAGGCCAGCTGCCAACAGTGACAGTTGCCCAGCCGCCGGATGCCAGCCAGTGAATGATATTCAGCAAGGGGTGCAGTAAAAGCCCTGCCAGTAAAAACAGCAGCTTTCCCAACCCAAATACCGGCAGGAGGGCATATCCCGCCAGTGTCAGCAGTAGTGCCAGTTCCAGCAGCGGTACTAGAAGCAGATTAGCTGCCAGCCCACTCAGTGAAAGCTGATGAAAATAATGGATCAAAAACGGCAAAGCCGCCAGCTGTGCTGTTAAAGATACTGCCAGGATCTCGGCAATCCCCACAGGTAAGTAACGGGTACACAGGCCGCTCAGTACCGGGTAGAAATACAGCAGCCCTGCTGTTGTGGTAAATGATAACTGAAAACCTGCGTCCCAAAGCCAGCGCGGTTCATAGCAGAGCAACAGTATGACCACAGCACAGAAAATATTACTGCGCTGCGGCAGCCTGCCGCTAACGCCGGCTCCAAATAGTGCCAGCGACATAAGCAAAGCCCTCAGTACAGGCGGTTTGAACCCGCACAAAGCCGCATAAAAAAATAAAATCCCTGCCAGCAGCGCCATAGTACAGTGGTTACGGCGCCGCAGCAGTACAAGCAGAAAGCCTGTCACCACTGCTATATGCGTACCAGATACAGCCAGCAGATGCGCCAATCCCACAGCAGCAAAATCTTCCCGCGTCTGCGCACTGATACCGTCGTACCCCCCTAAAGTCATACCGGCTAAAACAGCTCCGGCCTGTCCCGGTACAGTATGCTGCAGATTTGAACGCAGCCCTGCAGCCAGTCCGCCGATATACTGCCTGATACTTTGTCCGTCCCCGGACAAATACAGCTCACTGCCTTTTATAGACATTCGCCCCTGTAAATCCTGCAATTCGTTCCACAGCCCGCTATCCCAACCACCCGGATTGGCGAAATCAGTCATTGGTTTAAGCGTTCCCTGTACAATAACGCCACCGGTTATTTTCTCGCTAAGATCCTGCCCTTGGACGAACACACGTACTTTACCAGATACTGCGATTGCTGTATCGGGTAAAGAGCTGCCAAGTTCCGCACTATTTGTCTGCACCGCTTGACAGGCAAGCACCAGACTGGTTCCCTGCGGCGTTACTTTGACACTGCCAGCTTCCACTCTGCCGAAAATACGTACTTCCTGACCGGTAAAAGTCTGCAAAGGCAGCTGCGGCTGACGCATGGCCCCGCTGCCGCTGGCAGCGCCACAACAAAAACACAAACCAATACCTGCCGCGGCCAACAACTTTACTCCCGCCTTTTGGCGGCAGCACCAGGCAAGCAGCAGCAGAAAAAGTGCCGCCAGTATCAATGCTGGTATCAACGGCAACAGCTTACTGAGCCCTGCGTGGCAGCCAAGCAGAAATGCCAGTGTGGCGGCGACAATGATCTGTTCCAGCTGACGCTGCATCACAGCTCCAGATAAGGCTGCATTTTGCTAAACTTGGCCTTACCGATCCCTTTGACCTTCATAACATCCTCGATACTGGCAAACCCATGCGCCGCCCGATACTCAAGTATACGCTGCGCGGTAATATCACCGACCCCAGGCAACGCTGTCAGTTCGGCAGCCGTAGCCGTATTCAAATGTACCTTGCCGCCGGCTTTTGCTGTGCCCCTGCCACTCTCAGCAGCAGTCTTTACCGAGACCAAAGTATTTGCGCCTGCTGCCTCAGCAGCTGCACCTGCATTTACCGGCGCAGTCTGCTCACGCAATTGCCTGGCACTTAACCGCGGCACATTTACCTGCATACCATCTTTCAGCAGCTTTGCCAAATTAACTTTATCGGGATTAGCTTCCAGTGTCATTCCTCCGGCAGCGGCGATAGCCGCAGTAGCTCTGCTCCCTGCGGGGATTTCATATAAACCCGGCTTTGCTACCGCACCGCTTACATATACCTTGACTCCCCGAGTCTGTACCGCACTGATACCAGCTGCCGGTACAGGCACAACAGCAGCAGTATCCTGCGGGCTGCTTCCCAGCAGACTGCCGCCGGCACATAAAACTACGGCAGCCCCCAAAGCTGCTACTTTTCCTCTCAGCCCTCGTTCCATCATCGCTATCCAGCCCCTTTAAAACGCAAAAAAGCAGAGTTCCTGAGGTCAACAATAAATTCGTTATACCTTAGGAACTCTGCCATAGCGTCTTTATGATTTGATCTTACTGATCCAGCTATTTAATTTTTTTCTGCGATTTAAGGTCTGGCAACAATATTGACCAAACGTCCGGGTACGCAGACGATCTTCACGATCTTGCCGACATCGACCATAGCAGCGATATGTTCATCCGCCAAAGCCAGTTTTTCCAGTTCTTCCCTGCCGGCTTCCGCAGGTACAACCAAACGGCCTTTGACCTTACCGTTGACTTGCAGCACGATCTCGACATTATCGACCTTCATGGCCTCTGCCTCGGCTTTAGGCCAGCTTTGTGCATGCACGCTGCTGTCAGCGTCGATGACGCCATGCCACAATTCTTCGGTTACGTGCGGTACGAAAGGAGCAAGCAACCGCAGCAAAGCGGAAACGGTTTCATAAACCAGACCGGCATTGTAATTTTTCTGAGCTTCCTTATAAACATATAAAGCATTGACCAACTCCATCATCGCACTGATTGCAGTATTGAAATTAAACCGCTGCTCGATATCGTCGGTAACTTTTTTGATCGTATTATGCAGCACGCGGCGCAGCTCTTTATCAGCTTCATCCAGTTTTGAAGTATCATAGCCGGTGACCTTTTGGGCCAGCTCACCCTGGAAGTGGCTGACGATACGCCAGACACGGTTGATAAAACGGAAGGAACCCTCCACGCCCTGATCGCTCCATTCCAACTCTCTTTCAGGCGGAGCAGCAAACATAATAAACAGACGAGCAGTATCGGCACCGTATTTGGAAATGATCTCTTCCGGAGAAACGACATTACCTAAAGATTTACTCATTTTCGCACCGTCTTTAATGACCATGCCCTGAGTCAGCAGGTTTGTAAATGGTTCGTCGTATTTTACAAGGCCTGCGTCACGCAATACCTTCATAAAGAAACGTGAATACAGCAAATGCAGGATCGCATGCTCGATACCCCCGATGTACTGATCGACCGGAGCCCAGTAATCAACAGCTTCTTTACTGAATGGAGCAGTATCGTTTTTCGGATCGGTATACCGCAGATAATACCAGGAAGAACACAGGAAAGTGTCCATAGTATCGGTCTCGCGGCGGGCCGGCTTACCGCATTTGGGGCAGGTGCAGTTAACAAAGCTTTCACTGGTTGCCAGCGGTGAAACGCTGCCCGCATCAAACTTGACGTCTGCCGGTAAACGTACCGGCAGCTCTGCTTCCGGCACCAGAACTTCGCCGCAGTCAGGACAGTAAATAATCGGGATCGGAGCCCCCCAATAACGCTGACGGCTGATGAGCCAGTCGCGCAGACGGTAGTTGACATGGCGGGAACCAAAGCCCTGTTCTTCCGCATAATCCATAATAGCTTTGATTGCAGCATGCATCTCCATGCCGCTGAACTTGCCGGAATTTACCAGCACGCCCTCTTTTTCTTCATAGGCGGCAGTCATATCTTCAACTTTTAATTCCTGGTCTTTAGGAGTAACGACAACGATCTTATCCAGACCGTATTTATCGGCAAACATCCAGTCGCGCTGATCACCTGTAGGTACACCCATAACAGCTCCGGTGCCATAATCGTACAGGACATAGTTGGTGACCCAGATCTCTACCTGGCGGCCATTGAAAGGATTGACAGCATATTTCCCGGTAAAGATACCTTCTTTTTCCGACTCGCTGGAAGTACGTTCAATATCGGACTGGTTGCGCACACGGGCGCAGAAAGCCCTGATCTCGTCTGCCTTCGGATTATCCCGGCACAACTGCTCTACCATTGGATGCTCGGCAGCCAGGACCACGAAAGTAACGCCAAATGACGTATCCGGACGGGTAGTGTAAACAGGCAGCTTAGCATCGATGCAGGGCACGTCAAAGCTGAATTCCAGACCTTCACTGCGCCCGATCCAGTTTTTCTGCATCGTCTTAACGCGTTCCGGCCAGCCGTTCAAAAGTTTCAGATCATCCAAAAGTTCTTCCGCATAATCGGTAATTTTGAAGAACCATTGTTCCAGATCTTTTTTGACGACCTCATGGTCACAGCGCCAGCAGCGTCCGTCGATAACCTGCTCATTAGCCAAAACAGTGTTGCATTCACCACACCAGTTGACAGCAGATTTTTTCTTGACGGCCAAACCGCGCTTATAAAACAGCTCAAAGAACCACTGGGTCCATTTATAGTAATCTTCCTTACAGGTGGCAACTTCGCGGTCCCAATCATAGGACAGTCCCAGTTCCTTCTGCTGACGGGTCATGTTGGCGATATTTTCCATCGTCCATTTAGCAGGGTGGATACCATGTTTGATCGCGGCATTCTCAGCCGGCATACCAAAAGAATCCCAGCCCATCGGATGCAGCACGTTAAAACCGTTCATACTGCGGAAGCGGGCAACTACGTCGCCGATGGAATAATTGCGTACGTGCCCCATATGCAGGTTGCCCGAAGGATACGGGAACATTTCCAGCACATAAGACTTGGGTTTGCCTGCATCAATATCAGTTTTAAATGCCTTGTTATCTTCCCAATATTTCTGCCATTTGCTTTCTATGGCATGGGGAGTATACTTTTCTTCGATCATTCTTCTCATAACCTCCTAAAATTTGCTTACCACCGCAGCGCGGCAAATAAAAAAGTCCCCGGCTGTTAGGCCAGGGACGAAATAGCTTTCGCGGTACCACCCTGATTGCCGAAAAAAAATCTCGGCCACTCAAAACCTGTAACGCCGGTTATGCGTCCGCGCTTTTGACGCGGCTCCTCCACGGCGAGTTCACCTTGCTCCCGTATTGACTCGCAGCTGCCGTCAACTTTCTGCAACAGGGATCTGTGGTTACTACTCCGCTTCACCGAATTTGTTCATTCTGCAAATACTTTAACCATTATATCACAAATCCGCGGAGTTTCAAGTCTTTTCTTCCCCATCTGCCTAGTACGCACTGCAGGCGCGGCTTTTAATGCTCTGCGCTCATCTGGAGCCTGCTTACTCTCCCTCCAGCTTAATAGTATGACGCTGCTGCACCAACAGCCAAAATGCCAGTGTGATCACCAGTACGATGATACCTGACAATGCAAACATATTGGCATAGCCCAATATCTCGGTAATAAACCCCAGACCCATAGCGCCGACGACGATGCCGACTTCAATAAAAGCAGTAAAAAAACCCAGTGCCGGTCCACGTTCTTCCGGCCGGGTAACATCAACGACCAGTGCAGTAAGCGCCGGCACTAAAGCTCCATATCCCAGTCCGAATAATATTGCGATCAGCCCAAGCGTCCAAACGTTATCCATAATAAAGAAACACATAGCCGCCAGTGCAACCAAAAGTGAAAACGGCAAAATCACCAGACGCCTGTCGACATGATCGGACAGCTTACCGGCAAAGACCCTGCTGCCCATCGTCGCCAAAGCATAGACTACGAAAAAAATACCATAATCACTTATATTCCGCTGCTGCGCATAAATCGGTAAAAAAGTAAGAATCGCGCCATAGACCAGTGATGCACCCAAAAGGCACAGCGAAGACATAAAAATTACCCGCCGCCTGAAAATCGGCAGCAGATCCAGTTTTTGTTCCTGGTCATAAACAGGATTCGTTTCCTTGAGCGGCAGTAACACGAAAAAGCATACTAATGCCGTAACAAAAGTCACGTTGAACAAAAAAGGATAACTTTGTGTATGCTGAAGTATCCAAATGCCTGCTGCTGGAAAAACAGCCATAGAAACCACACTGCAGGTCTGATAAATCCCCAGCACCTCGCCGCGCCTGTCTACCGGCGCATAATCGGCTATATAGGCAGCCGATGCCGCCAGATACATCGCCAGACAAACACCATGCGCAAGCCTGAGTACGACCAGCGGCACCACGCCGGTAACTCTGCCGAACAGCAGAAACAACAGTGCAAAAGAAATCGTACCCAGAAGCATCATACGCTTACGACCCCATTCGTTGGCCAGTTTACCCAAATACGGCCGTATAATAAAGGACGACAGCCCGAAAGCGCCACCAACCAGCCCGATATCGGCAGGTGTACCGCCCAACATCTCCACATACTGCGGCAATACCGGAATATACAAATAAAAAGCTCCATAATACAAAAAATTAGCCAGGCAAAACAAAATAAAATTCACTGACCACATACTGAAATCCTGCTGCTTTGTCATAGTTGCCCCTCCCCTGCGTTTTGATACTTTCATTGTATAAAAATGCTGAAAGCGGCAACAGCAACCAGAGATAGAAAGGAAAAAGATTCTCGCATCCTAATTCAGCCTTCATATCTATATTAAACGGATTAATCAGACTTTAGTAGTAAACACAGGCATTTATTCTCGCGCTGAGGTCAACCCTGTCAGCAATTCCTTGCATTCCTTCTTAAAATAAGCTAACATTAAGTTAACATTAAGCAGCAAAAATGGAGCATAATTCATGAAAATTTACGCTATCGGCGACCTGCACCTTTCCGGAAAGCCTCCGTCCAAGCCTATGGAAATCTTCGGCGAACACTGGGCAGACCACGCCGCCAAGGTTGCAGCCAACTGGCATCAACTTATCCGGAGCGACGATACCGTCATCATCTGCGGCGACACCTCATGGGCCATGGACCTGCAAGACGCGCTGACCGACCTGAACTGGATCGCCGCCCTGCCCGGGCGCAAAATCATTCTGCGCGGCAACCATGACTACTGGTGGTCATCTTTAAAAAAGATGCAGACTGCGACAGAAAATAATTTCAGCTTTCTGCAAAACAACTTTTTTACCTGCGGCACGACTGCCATCTGCGGCAGTCGTGGCTGGCTCCTGCCTTCATCTGACAATTTTAACGCGGACGATGCCGCTATCTACCGCCGTGAAGGACTGCGCCTGGAGGCTTCACTGGAAGCTGCCAGACAAGCCGGCTACAGCGATATCATAGCCGCACTGCATTATCCGCCTCTTTATGACGCTGCAAATGAATCTGTTTTTGCCGAACTGCTGGAGCGTTACGGCGTCAGGCACTGCGTTTTCGGCCATATTCACGGCAGCGATGCAAGCATGGTTTTTGAAGGTATCCGCAACGGCATCACCTATAAGCTTGTCAGCTGTGACACGCAGGGTTTTATACCGCAGCTGGTAAAATAAACAGCGAAGAAGGCGTTCCTATGCCCAAAAATATTTCCGCAGCAACACTGATGGTTTTATCCGCCTGCATCATTTGGGGCGCACAGCCGATGTTCGTCACTTTTGTCGTCCGCGAGTTCGACCCGATCCCTCTGGTCAGTATCCGTTATTTTACAGTAGGCGTAGTGCTGCTGGCAGCGCTGGCTTACAGCGGCGAAAAACTGCTGCCACCACGCAAGGCCTGGCTGCCGCTGTTTTTGATGGGCGTCCTCAGCGTTGGCGGCAACAATGTTGCGCAATTTACAGGCCTGCAATACTCGACCGTAGCCAACCTTACTATTATTGCCTCGCTGACGCCTGCCGTGACCGCACTCTTAAGTCTGGTGCTGCTGCATGAACGGCTGCACAAGCTGCAATGGCTCGGTATCGCCGCCAGTATCATCGGCGCCGTTTACCTGATCAGCAAAGGTTCGCTTTCAACGATTATCAACCTGAACTTTAATTTCGGTGATATCCTGTTCTGCGTCAGTATGGTCGCCTAGGCTTTTTATACCATTCTTGTCGCGCAGGTCAGTAAATATGTATCTGCCTACAGCGCTGTAGCCTGGGCCGGGCTGCTTGGCTCGCTGACTACGGCTGCTTACAGTATCCTGACCGGGCAGTTTGCACTGCCCTATGACCTTTCCGCTTTAGCCTGGGGTTCCTATTTTTACGTTATTTTTATCGGCAGCCTGGTCGGTATGCTGTTCTGGAACAAAGGCATCCGCGTTATCGGCCCCAGTCAGGCCGCCGTGTTTATGAATCTGATGCCGTTAGTAGGCATCATCTGCGGCATCGCCTTTCTCGAAGAAAGCTTCTATACTTCCGAAGCAGTTGGCGGCGCTCTTATCATCGCCGGTGTGTATCTGACTACGCAGTACCGCCTGCTGGCCTATAAACTGGCCAGATATCTGGTCAAACGCCGGCGGCAGAAATCATTGAACGACTGTTAAGCTTTTAAGTTACGGGCAGATGCCCGGCACTTTATAAATCATCATCGAAAGGTCTGTCAGCACTGCCATGCAAACGAACAAGCTTACCGCCTCGGCACTTTTGATCTGTACTTGCGTCATCTGGGGTATTCAACCTATGTTCGCCAAATTCGTCGTCAGGGAAATGTCGCCCATACCTATGGTCAGCATTCGCTACACTATCGTAGCCCTGACGCTGTTTGCTATGCTTGCCTGGCGCGGCGAAAAGCTGCTGCCACCACGCAGGACCTGGCCGGCTTTATTTACCATGGGCATCCTTGGCGTCTGCATCAATAACGTTACCCAATTTACCGGGCTGCAATATTCGACAGTCACCAACTTTACCATTATCGCCACACTTACGCCCATCGTGACGGCTCTGCTCAGCTTTGTGCTGATCCATGAACGTCTGCACCGCCTGCAATGGCTCGGCATCTGCAGCAGCCTGTGCGGCGCGCTGTACCTGATCAGCAACGGTTCGCTTGCGGCCATATTGACGCTGAGCTTTAATATCGGCGACGTACTCTTTTTTACCAGTCAGGTCGCCTGGGCACTGTATTCTATCATCGTCGTGCGCATCATCGACGATGTTTCCCCCTTTGCCATCGTCGCATGGTCGGGTCTGTTAGGTTCGCTTACCACGGCAGCTGGTGCTGCTTATCTTGGCCATTTCGAACTGCCCTCGCTGCTTTCACCGCTGGCTCTTGGCTCATATCTGTTCGTCATTTTTGCCGGCGGGCTGATTGCCATGATCTTCTGGAACAAAGGCACAGGCATCGTCGGACCCAGTCAGGCAGCCGTATTTATGAATATCATGCCGCTGGTCGGCATCATCTGCGGGGTGCTGTTTCTTGACGAACAACTTCTCATCTCTCAGGCTATTGGCGGCGTACTTATCCTCGGCGGCGTCTATCTGACCACACAATACCGTACCGTCGTCTATCGACTGGCAAAATATTTTACGCGTCGCCAGCGTAAACGCCAGCCGCTGCGCTGACATATCGATGATGGGCGACCTAAGCACAAACAGATCAAAATATCTCTCACAGTCAAGCTTCTTCTGCTCGCGTCTGCAACGGCGGCGAGCCTTTTTATTTTAGCAGGTATTATGTCATCCCCGACTTTATTGACACCGGCCGCGAACAGTGCTATGCTAAAAATGTTTACGGCATATGTCGCAAACTCATAACAATCACAGTAAGGGAGCGGTATAACAATGAAAATCGCAGTTACTTATCAGGACGGCGACATCTTTCAACACTTCGGACACACCGAATTCTTTAAAATTTACGACATCGAAAACACTGACATCGTCAAAACAGAAATCGTCAGCACCAACGGCAGCGGCCATGGCGCGCTGGCACAATTTCTGCACGAACACAGCGTCGATACTCTGATCTGCGGCGGTATCGGCGGCGGCGCTCAACTGGCATTGTCACAAGCAGGCATCAAGCTTTATGGAGGCGTTACCGGCAAGGCCGATGATGCAGTAAATGATTTGCTCAATAATAAACTGGACTATGACCCGGCAGTAAAATGCGCACACCACGAACAGGAACACGGCGGCGCAGGCCACACCTGCGGCGCACACGGCTGCGGTAGCCATAGTCACCACGGACATTAAGTACCTTGCCCTGCATGATTTACCTGAACAGCAAAATTCAGTACACTACTTACTCACTGCATAAGCAGTGAGTTTTTCTTTTTCCGGACAGACTAAAAAGGAAAGCCATCTGCACCACTTATTAAAACGCTGTTTTGTAATCACTTCCCTGCTTTGAGGCAAAAGAAAACTGCTCCTATTATATCAATGGCAGTTTAAAAATATTTTAAAATTTTGTTTCATGTACTACTGCTTACGTACGTTAGCAAGTAATACTTGTCTTTATATTCTGCTTACTGTGTTAGTATTGAGATAAATAGTATATTAAAACTCTAAATTGAATTTACTTTGTAGATAGTACGTTAGCAGAATATACCACGATGCTGTAACGTAAATACAAAACGTTTATTTTTTCTCCTGTATCTTTTCTTGTTTATCTCTTTATTCTTTTATGAACAGGCAAAACAGTAGCGATTTTAGCGGAGATGTTGGGTAAATTTCTTAAAAACGTCAGATAACTTCATTTCTTTATTATAACAATAACATTTTAACCATTTTTTATAAGCATATATGATATATTTACATTTTTAATATCTATGTATTAATTTATTCATTAATGCACTATAATAGAAATATAAAACAATTGATTACAATATCCAATAAATGCATCTATCATTAAAATATTATATATGCGCAAGGAGGAATAAAATGAGAACTTACCAAATAATGAGACTCGCTTCACTTTTTGAATCTATTGCACAACAGAATAATATTATCGGAGGATTTAAAATTGAAAAACTAATATCCGCCAACAACAATCTTCAAAATACAATTACTAACAAAAATTTAAATAGTTGGTTATTCATTAAAGGAACCAATCATTATGGTATTTATAGAATTTATAACACAGATGTTGATTATGGTATTCTGTTGACCGATTGGCGAGATCAAGGCAATTTTTACATTATTGTATGTAACAATAAAATGAATGGAAATGCAACCTTAGAAATTAGTCAAGAAAAAAATGACAATTTTATATGGAAATATAAACCTATGAAACGTGATGGAAACAATGCACATCGCAAACTACAATTTTCCTCTGAATATCCTGATTGCCTTGTAGAATTAGCAATTCCAAAATCTCCAACGCAAATCAAAAGTTTTATTATATCTTTAATAGAACTTGCAGAATTCAGAACAAAAGCAGATAATTTATCCATCAGTTAACAAAAAATCACCATCTGTCTGCTGCACTTTATACAGATGGTGATTTTATTTTTAAATTTTTATCCCATACCCATTTTCTTGCTTTTTGGCGACCATTAATAATTTATCACTCATATCAACTCTATAGCCTTTATCATCTTCATTCTCCCTCATATCATTTGTATCAGTCCATAATTCACACTGTGTCATAACTGTCTGCACAGCATCATCCATTCCTTCGGGTGGATATTTATGTCTTTTTAACAATTTCTTTATCAACATTCGCATTTTAGCCCTGGCAGAATCACGTTTCTGCCAATCAACAGTTTTATTTTTCCGTAATGTATCTGCTAATTCTTTAGTAATAGCAATTAACTCTTCATTTTCATAAAAATCTTTAATTGCCTGTGGTTTGGTCAGGGCATCATAAAATGCAAGTTCGTCCGCTGTCAAACCCAACTGCTGGCCTTCTTCCTTGGCAGCGGCTATCTGTTTGGCTAGATTAAGCAGTTCTTCTATTACCTGCTCATTAGTCAGCATACCGTTTAAATATCTGTTCATCACACTTTGAATTATTTCGCTGAACTTTTCAGACTTTACAACATTAGTACGACGATACACCTGAACCTGTTCAGCAATAAGTTTTTTCAACAATTCAACCGCAATATTTTTTCCCTTCATTTTAGCGATTTCCAAAAGAAATTTAGGATCAAACAATGAAAACTCCTGCGAAATATCCGAAAACAAATTGATAACGCCATCACTTTTAATACTCTGCTTTAGCAACTCGTTTATCCGTTCATTCATTTCGTGCAACGATATTTTTTTACCGTCTCCTTTATTCATTAGCCGCATTACCAAAACACGGACAGATTCAAAAAACGCCGCTTCAATCCGCAATTGCTTCTCTACCAAAGAGGAACATAGCGATAATGCCTGTCTTAACATCAAAGCTTCTTTTAAGAAACTCTCTCTTTCAATTTCTTTATCAACGGCAACAATAAAATTCACTGCGCCACTAATAGCTTTTGAACGATCCAAATCGCTGCCAACAATAAATTTAGAATAATCATATCCATGGAAAAGATCGCGGCAAATTGATAGTATCTCTAAGAATTTTGGGTATGCCACTTTAGCAACATCTGTATCACCATAATTTTTCTTATCGCGTGAGGTGTAATCATTCATTGCTGCTTTCAATGCTGTGGCAATGCCTATATAATCAACTATTAACCAGCCCTCTTTGTCTTTAAACACACGGTTTACACGTGCAATAGCCTGCATTAAATTATGCCCTTGCATAGGTTTATAAACGTACATAGTTGCAAGAGAGGGCACATCAAATCCGGTCAGCCACATATCTACTACAATAGCAATTTTTAAAGGACTGTCATTATCTTTAAATGCTTTTGCCAATTCATCCCTGCGATGCTTGTTGCCAATTATCTTACGCCAGGCCTCTTCATCTTTGTTACTTTCTGTCATAACAACAGCAACTTTCTCCGTCCACTCAGGGCGTAATTCCATAATACGATGGTATATCTTCATTGCAATAGTCCGCGAATAAGCAACAATCATTGCTTTCCCTGTCAGCATACCTTCGCGATAGTTTTCATAATGATCAAGAATATCATTTACAAGTGAATCAATCGTACTTTCATTACCAAGCAGTTCTTCCATTTTACCTAATTCACGTTTGCTTTTTTCAATTACCTCTGGATCAGCATTATTCGCCATTATGTCATATTCAGTATCAATTAGCCTTAAGGTTGTTTCATCCAATTTCAACTTTATAACACGACTTTCATAAAAAACAGGGCGAGTAGCTCCATCTTCTACAGCCTGTGTCATATCATAGACATCAATATAGTCACCAAATACTTCACGGGTGCTTCTATCCCTCATAGAAATAGGAGTGCCTGTAAACCCAATATATGTCGCATTCGGCAAGCTGTTACGAATAATTCTAGCAGTGCCAATTTTTATTTCTCCTGTTACCTTATTAATGGATTCATTTAATCCATACTGCCCGCGGTGAGCTTCGTCCGCCATAACAATAATGTTGCGTCGTTCAGAAAGCGCTTCTTCAGATTCTTCAAATTTTTGCATAGTCGTAAAAATAATACCGTTTGCCTGCCTTCCGTCCAGCAAGGCCTTTAAATGTGCTCTACTTTCGGCATGCATCGGTTCCTGTCGCAAAAAATCTTTACATTTAGCAAACTGCCCATAAAGCTGGTTATCAAGGTCGTTTCTATCTGTAAGCACAACAATAGTTGGACTATCCAATGCTTCCTGTAATAAATGTGCATAGAAAACCATCGACAAAGATTTACCGCTACCCTGGGTATGCCAAAAAACACCACCTTTTCCATCTGTAACAGTAGCATGCTTCGTTGATTCAATTGCTTTATTAACTGCAAAATACTGGTGATAACCCGCCAATATTTTAAACTGTTTCAAGCCTTCATTAGAAAAACAAATGAAATTCTTGATAATATCCAGCAAACGTTCTCGTTGGAACATTCCCTCAAAAAAAGTATCAAATTGAGCATGTTTAGTATTCTCATAATTGCCATCCTTAGTTTTCCATTCCATAAAACGATCTTCGCCAGAAGTAATCGTTCCTGCCCTAGATGTTAATTGATCGCTCAAAACACAAATACAATTATAAATAAACATAGAAGGGATTTCCTGCATGTAGTTTCTTAACTGACAATAGGCTTCGTCAATATCCGTTTCTTCACGTGAAGGAGATTTCAATTCTATAATTACAACCGGCAATCCATTTAAAAACAAAATTATATCAGGACGCTTATTGCTGTTTTCAATAAAAGTCCATTGATTGGCTACAACAAATGAATTATTATCAGGATTTTCATAATCTACAAGATAAACAATAGCATAATGCTCTTTCCCTTTGACAAAATAGCGCACTTCAATACCATGTTGAAGGTAATCCATAAAAACAGAGTTCTTTTGTACTAATTCTCCATTTTCATAATGCTTGAGTTTAAACATCGCCTCTTTAATTGCGTCTTCCGGCAAATTGCTGTTCAAACGGTATAATGCTTCTATCAGTTCAGTTTCATATAAAGGACTGTAAAAATCTCTATCAATATCAGGAGCATAGACATAGCGATATCCCATATCTCGAAATAACTCTATTATAGAATTTTCATAGTTGGCTTCTGTATAAAATCCTGACATACTTAACGCTCCTTTTAAACTATTTTATCCAATTTACATCGCATTCTTCACATGTTTTACCAATCAATATAGTAGCATCATAACGATAACAATATTCCCCCGATTTGTCTAAAAACCTTTGAATCTTCATCTTATCTTTATCTTGATTACGATTCCACCATGTTTTAAATTCTAATATCAATAAATTATCTGTATTAGTACCCCGCTTATGAATAATAATATCCGGATAACATCCATTTTCCCAACCAGGAACACATTTCTTGCAATCAATATTTCTATCGTATTCTACATCAATATCATATTCATGTAGAACAGGTAACTTAAGTTTGTCTAAATATATTCCAAAACGAAAAACAATACCTCTTTCTGAATTATGAACTGCATCAAAATTTGTTTGCATATAAGATAATTATCATTATCATATAGTCTTTTCAACGCAATTCGAATAAGTGATTCTAAATCTTTCCTCGTAACATTATTATCTTTCATCATTTTTAAACTCCTAGCATATAATTATAAACAAGAATTTAGCGATTTAAAGGTTGATGCTAGAAATATCTAACTCGCCAGACATTAATTTAGGCAATAAGGTGTCTCTTATTTCTGCTAGCTTAATATTTTCTTGTTTATTTTTTCCTATAGTTTGAAATAGAGGTGTGACGATATTATTGAATGCAGTTATATTATCCGGATTTAAATCGATAACCGGCATCGCAGCAATATGTTTTGGATAAATGTGTGGTTGAGCCGATCCTGTTTGAGCATCAAATATTTCTTGCTGGCGTATTTTTAACATCACATACCAAAAATAAACATCATCCGTCATATCTGAGTCAATAAATGATGAATCAGATGACCAGACAGGTATATTCCAAAGATTAACAAACCCTGCATTTGCGCCTGAAGACGAGATTGTTAGCACTGGAGGCACTGTATTTGATTGATTATGATATGTTGCTGGCTCTAATCCCCCAGCAACAACAGGTATTTTTCCAGGTATTGCATCTTTTGATAAAAGATTTTTACCTCGTTGAGGAGTAATCAAATCACCAATAAGATTATTTCCTGTGGAAACATTCGGAAACATATTGTTAAATATAGTAAATGCTTGCTGCTCTAAATTCTTGTTTATACTTTCATTAACCTCAATTTTTTCATCTAGAGCGGTCAACATATCTGCAATTATATTCTGCACCTTTAAAGGCGGTAATTTTATCACTTGTTGCCCTATCGTCTTGACTGAAAGGCCCGGCTGAGCCGATTGCCCTGACAACCGACCTAGCTGCATTGTAGAAAGCAAATAAGCCAAAAAACGCGTATTTGAAGATTCATTCCCACATGTTACCACAGCATGCTCTGTCATATATGCTTTGCCCGAGAAATATCTAACATTGCCACAATATGCTCCTTGCCGCCCTATGATAGCACACTCCCCATCAAAGTTGTATATGTCCGTATACCCTCTTATACCGTTACCTCCATAGATCGGATAAATCCCTTCGCTTGTAACATACTTTGCTGAAATGCTTTTACCGCTACTCAGTCTACTACAAGCATCGTTAAGTTCTATTTGTTTCCAATCATCCATAAAGTCTCACCATCTATCCAATATATTTTTTATGTGCAATCTTAACATTACTCTGTTTTACCATTGCATATTGCAATGTCGTATCTATCCGTTTATGTCCCAAAAGCTGTTGAAGCTGTTCAATAGGCATACCTTTATCGATTGCCATTGTCGCCAGCGTCCTTCTAAACTTATGCGGATGCATCTTTGTTATACCAAGCATTTTTCCTATTTTCCGCAATCGCACTTCTATTCCTCCAATTTGTATGCGTTTATAGGGAGCACGAATAGTAACAAACAAAGCTGGATTATTATCAATGCGGCTATCTAAATAGTTCTGTAAATGTAGTTTTGTTCTGGCATCAAAATATACCAAACGTTCTTTATCACCTTTACCAAACACTACACATTCTCGTTCTGCAAAGTTTATATCAATACGATTCAACAACACCATCTCACCAATACGCATTCCGGTGGAAGCTAGCATATCAATTATGGCTAAATCTCGAAGCTCTGTACAATTATCACGCATTTTCTCTAACTCTTCATCGTTATAAGTTTCTTTTATATTAGTCCCAGTCTTTACCTTATGAATACGCCTTACTGGGCTTTTTAGAATATGGTCTTCATCTTCTAACCACGCAAAAAAGCTAGATAAAATACGTCTGATATTATCAATTGTTACTCTACTTGATTGATTTTTCTTTTGATACTGTGTCAGATAAAAGCGAAGATCTTCTGTTTGAATATGTCTAACGCTTTTATTGATAGCATTAATCATCGCATCTATAGTGGTTTGATAATATTTCAAAGTTTTTTCTGAACATCCCTCAATACGTTTTGCTGCAATAAATATATTTACCAGATTTTCACTATCATCATTACTGGGAGCTACCGCTTCTATTATTTCGTATTGGAATAATGCATGTTCCAGCACCTGCTGCAATTTCTTTGTTTGTGAGTTGTCGAGATATGGTAACATTTGTTGTACTATATCTGTTATTAATTCATTTTTCATAGTCAAATTCTCCTTTTTAGAGAACGACTATCAACGGCAGTTCTTTTATTAAAATCTCTCGCCGTTGGTGAGAGTTATGTATTATATTTTAAACAAGAATTTAATGGAACAAGCTCTCACATTATATACAACACATTTTACAACACTTGAAAAAAATGGTTGTATCGGTGATTACTGCTCTATAAAATCAGGATTTGCATTCAAAAGCTCTTGGTGGACAGATAGTGGCATTAAGGTCATTAAAATTGGCTCAATCAACCAAGATAATCTAAATCTTTTAGAATGTTCATATGTTGATGAGAATAAAATCAACAAAGTAAATGACTTTAAGGTAAGAGCTGGTGATTTGCTAATCGCAATGACAGGTGCTACTATTGGGAAATTTGCTATGGTCCCATATTCTTCAGAAACACTTCTCGTAAACCAACGAGTTGGAAAATTCTTTCTTGGCAATAAGCCAGTAGAAAAATTGCCATTCATATATTGTACATTGAAGCAACCTGATGTGTATTATGAAATAGTAAATCGTGGGCAAGGTAGTGCTCAACCCAATATAAGTGGTTCTGATATTATGAGCATACCATGTGTTATTCCATCAAAAGAAGCAATAGATGAATTCAACTGCATCAACCAACCGCTATTCGACCTTATTATTAGCAACCAACGAGAAAATCAGCAATTGTCGAAAATTCGAGACACAATACTACCAAAGCTTATGTCTGGCGAACTTGATGTTTCCGACATCGACCTTTAAGCCGCTAAATTCTTGTTTATTGCATTATTAAGAGTAATTTTATCATCAAATGACTTAAGAATACTTGCTATTTTCACCTGTTCATCAAATATCGGCATTTCTATTTCGATATTCTGCACAACATCTGTTTGTACTCTTTGCCGCCCAGATGAACCAACCATTGATTTAATCGCAACTTCTCTTATATTAGAACTGCAAACCAAATAATAAACATAATCTGGATCAGTAACTTCCTCCTTTGCCCGAAAAACAATATATTCAGTAGATCCAAAACCAATTTCATTCTCATCCAATATATTCACTTGAGCAATTTTGCCATTCTCAAGACATGGAGTAATTCTAGCCATAATAGTATCACCGTTGCGAAATTTAGTTCCTCCTGCATAAGGCTCCACATCATAGCCTAAAATATCACGAGTAAATGGTTGCAACTTATCCATCGCAATCTTTTTTGATATCGTTCCCTTTGGAAGCGTCTCTTTTGGATTTAGTATAACAAACTCATAAAGTTTACCCATTATTTTCTCCATCTTCATTCCTGTAAATATCATCAATAAAATATACTTCTCCAAATTTGTTTTCAGCTACAATGCATACTTCAACATTTTCAAATATTTCCGCCTGATTATCAATCGTATATCCAATTCTCAATATAGCATCTATGCTGTAGCTCACTAAATCTTCCTGGCTTGTATTTTCTGATATATTCAAAATTTCCATTAAAACAGTGCTTGAATGTTTGATCAAACGAGTTTCTTCAATAAAATCATAAGAATATGCACTTAATTGCTCCTTAAAAGAGTCAGAATCAAGCCACATCCTCAATTCTGAAAATTCATCAAAATTATCCTCAAGCGGAATAAAAGAATATTCGTCAATCTCTTTTGCCCAAAGTTCAAAAATGTTTTTTATTACATCTTCTGCCGAACAAATTTTGAATTCAACACCCGCAAACATAGCTAGCAATTCTTCTGTTAAAATATCTTCATTATCTTTAAAAATGCAGTCTTGCGTATAAAAAACATATGAAGCTTCTTGATGAGAAGACACAAATTCAAAAATACTTTCCCAAAGTAATGCATCTTTAAATCCTTTATCCGACTTTTTATCTTTTCCCTCAAAAGGAGGTTTCTTTTCAAAGGCGCGATCTACTATGCTATCAAATCTTTGATTTGTCGCTATATTCATTTCGATCACATTATTTATTCCATTTGAAAGCTCCACTTTATATTCTTCAATTTTACCTTTAATAAATACAGAGTATTCCTCTAATAAATTTTCGGAAATTGAAAATTCAGGAAATTGAATTTTTTCTATTGTTTTCTTAAATGCAACAATTCTTTCATCGTGTTTTTCAATAATTTGTTTTTCCATCTCTCGCCAAACAACAGAAGGAATTACAAGGTTTACACTCTCATAAATATCCAGTTGATTTATCATATTTACTACATTATCATAAGTAGAATTAAATGAAAATGATGAAAAATCCGCCTTACTCTCATACCGTTGAAAGAGAACATTTGTATCAAAAATGATAAAATACTCCTTGTTATTTGAGCTCATATCCAATAGCCCCTAGTTTTCTTCTAATTTCCTCTTCCAGTTCATGCGATTTGGCAAACATATCAGATAACTCTGAAGTCAACCTCTTCATTTTCTCTTCAAACGGTTCGCCATCATCTTCTTGCTCTTCAATACCAACATAACGTCCTGGTGTCAAGATATAATCTTGCTTGGCAATCTCTTTTGTAGTTGCAACAGCACAAAAGCCCTTCACATCTTCAAGTGTTCCACCCTGGAATGCGTTGAAGGTATACGCTAGTTTTTTTATATCTTCATCAGTAAAATCTCTGTGCTTACGATCAACCATGTAACCCATTTTGCGGGCATCAATAAATAAAGTTTTACCTTTTTGCTTTTTGTTTTTGCTGATAAACCATAAAGTAACAGGAATAGTTACGCTATAAAATAATTGTGTCGGCATAGCAATAATACCTTCAATCAAATCATCTTCAATAATTTTCTTTCTAATTTCTCCTTCACCGCTTGATTGTGTAGACAGCGCGCCATTTGCCAATACCAAACCAATTTTTCCATTTGGTGCTAAGTGATGAATCATATGCTGAATCCATGCATAGTTGGCATTACCTGCCGGAGGTATACCATATTTCCAACGAACATCTTCCTGTAACTTATCTTGTCCCCAGTTACTAAGATTAAACGGAGGATTTGCCATGATAAAATCAGCTTTTAGCGTTGGGTGCAGATCGTTAAAGAATGTATCAGCGTGATAAGAGCCAAAATCTGCATCAATGCCACGAATAGCCATGTTCATCTTGGCCATTTTCCATGTATCAGCATTTGATTCCTGCCCATAAACAGAAATAGCTCCCCTATTGTTACTATGTGCTTGAATAAATTTCGCACTTTGAACAAACATACCTCCAGAACCACAGCAAGGATCATACACACGGCAATTACTAAATGGTTTTAAAACCGAGACTATCGTTTTTACAATGCTTGACGGTGTATAAAATTCGCCACCCTTAACACCTTCGTATGCTGCAAATTGTGCAATGCAATATTCATATGTTCTCCCAAGTAAATCCTTACTATCTTCGGTCCCGCTCATATCCATATTAGTGAATAGATCAACTACATCTCCTAAAACCCTTTTATCAAGATCAGGTGTTGCATAGTTTTTAGGAAGAACATTTTTAAGAATTTTATTCTCGCTTTCAATTGCCCGCATTGCATTATCAATAACGGTACCAATCTCCGGTGTATGTGCGGCTGAAGAAATCACGCTCCATCTTGCATTTTCAGGCACAAAGAAAATATTTTCTGCTGTATATGCATCACGGTCATCTTCAAAACCATCACCTTCTTTAACAAGTTGCTGATAGCGTTTTTCAAATGCTTCAGAAATATAACGTAAAAATATCAATCCAACTATTACCTTACGATACTCTGCCGCTGGAATATGTCCCCATAAGACACAGGCAGCATCCCATATTTGTTTTTCAAAACCAATCTTAATATTATTCTTTTCAGCCATTTTATCCTCCATTTTTGATCAAATTACGCAACTTTCTGCTTTAGTTGTTTCATTTGTTTCAGTAATTTATCTTTAGTTATATTTTATAAAAATTATACCATATTTGCATGAGATTAGCACAAATAACCTGTCCGTTACTTACTATCCATGTTATAATACATTCAATTAACTACAAACGAGGTGACAAATATGCAGAAATTTATTCCTTTTGCCAAGCTGTCGAAAAAGACGCAGCAGGAGATCAACAAAAGCCATCGCAAAAGTTGGGGCAACATTGACCCGGTAACAAAACGTCCCGCAAATTCCAAAGCGTACAACCGCAAAAAAGCTCAGGCTTGGAAAGATGATTTTCCAACACCTGAGCTTTTTTATTATCTTGTTAAGTTTTAAAACAAAATTTATTTATATTGTTGACTAAAAAAGTTGCATCCTTTCAAAGTCGTAGTATAATAGGCATTATAATAAATTTAAAGTTTTTGAGGGGATGCACTTATGCAAACAAAAAAATTAAAATACCTGCTGCTGTTTGCCGTTATCGCAATAGCCGCTGCAGTGGCATGGTACTTTGCCTACTGGGTCAAAACGCCGCAGTATTCGCTGGGCCTTATTGGCAGCGCAGTACAAAAGCACGATTTTGCGGCTTTTGAAAAGCACGTCGATATGGAAACACTTTACAGCAGCGCTTATGACGATGTCGTTGTTGCCTCTTTTGGCAACGAACGCCTGTCAAGCCCGATTCTGGCTGCGTTAGTACAAAATATCAAAGGTGTTGCCGTCCCGATCCTGATCGACCAGACCAGACAATACGTCAACGGCGGTACTATGGAAGAAGCAGATCCAAGTGATGCTGACTCATCGATGCTGCAAAACAACGGTACTGATATTGTCAATAATCTGAAAAACAAGACAGGCGTCAATTCTATGCAGTATCAGGGTGTGGAAAAGATTCAGAAAAATGGCAGCATCGCTGTCGTAACCATCAAAGTTTTTGACAGCGAATTAGGCAAGCATTTTTTAGTAGAGCTTGCTATGCAGCAGCTTGCTGACGATACCTGGCAGATAACCAAGATCAACAATCTGAAAACTTTGATCAATGAACGTGATCAGGCCTTACAAAACAAACTGGCTGAGCTTAACGCTCCTGTGCAAAAGCAGATCGACGACGCTGTTGCCGTTGCTCCGCAAAAAATCTTTATAACTTCGGCTCCTTATTCCGGCGTTATCCGCCTGTTAGAAGCCGATATTCAGCTGACTAACAACGCAGTGAAGGAGTTGCAGTATTTTACCGGAGTTCTGGAGCTTTACAACGCTGATAATGAATTATTTTACAGTGGCAATTTTGCCAGCAGCAAAGACCTGGCCGCCAAGCAAGCAGCAGTTTATAAATTCAACTGGGAGCTAAACCCTTTTCTGACTGATGATGCCAAGGTTATGAACAGCGATTTCAGCAAAGTGACCTGGAAGGCTTCTCTAAGCAGTCTGTCCTTTGCCGACGGCTCTACAATCGAACTTTTAACGCAGCTGCCTGTTAAAGCAGCAACTAAATAAAAACCTGAAAGCCGTAACGCCGATCCAACAGCGTTACGGCTTTTTTATTACCACTGACAGCAGGCTTTCGCTTTGCTGCGGATCAAAGCACCGCCATCTTGCAAAGTTCCGTCGGCAGATGCCAGCTTCCACAGATCCCATCTTTCAAAAGTCGTTGCCGGCCCATAATCATCAAGGTCAGCCGCTTCTGCATGAGTCATAACATAATTATCGTCGATCGGCAAATCCAGTCCCCGGCACAAAACCGCTACTACCCGCGCCAAGGTTTCTAACTGCTGCCGTGTAGGCGGCACGCTGCCAAAGTCCACACTGCCATCGGCATAAGCCACCGCGTCGGCGCAGCAGCAGATGCTTACCGCGACTGCGCCGCTGTTACGATGCCAGGTATGCTCTTTATATTCTGTCAGTTTCCCGCAGCTGCTCCACACTGTACCGTCACCTGTGATATTCAAGTGATAGTCGTCATAAGTATTGTTATAATGCCCCGCCGTCCAGTGCAAATAAATCCTTCTGATCTCACCCTTTGCGTTTTCAGCCAGCGCCGCCAATTCCTGCAATGTTATTTCACGCATTTTCTATCCCTCCGTCTCAGGCTGCCTGCGCCTGCTGCTCATCATAAAACTTCTCAACAGTTATATCACAGGTTTTGCCATTGCTTTTTATAATAATATCGCCGCATAAAGCCGTATTGAAAACATCGGCCTGTAAATTGTACAGTCTTTGTACCACTTCCGGGCTGGGATGCTTATATTTATTACCTTCGCCGCTGCTGATGACCGCTATCTTCGGTTTGACAGCAGCTAAAAATTCATTGATCGATGATGTTTTACTGCCGTGATGCGCCACCTTTAAAACCTGCGCCTGCAGTGCCTCAGGGTCAGTTTGCAGCAGATCACGTTCTACTTCGACCTGAATATCCCCGGTCAGCAGCATTGCAAAATCTTTATACTCCAACCGCAGCACCAGACTGTTGTTATTGGTGTCAGAAGGAGTCCCCTTATACAACGCCTGCGGACTCAGGACCTTCAGCTTCACCATTTCATTGACCGGAACTTCCTGACCGCCGCGCAGCACTTCAAAAGGAATCTGTTCCTTTTCAATCTGCAAACGAAAGTCATTATACATTTTAGTTTTATAGTTCTGACCGCTGTCATAAACCTGTTTTACCGGAAACCTGTTCAGCACAGCTTTCATCCCGCCGATATGGTCGGCATGCGGATGTGTAGCGATCAGCATATCGATCTGCTTGACATGATTTTCTTCCAGCTTAGTCAGCAGCCTGGCAGCTTCGCTGCGGTCGCCGCTGTCGATCAGGATATTTTTCCCCTGCATTTGTACCAGGATACTGTCTCCCTGTCCAATATCCAAAGCAGTAACGGCAAGGATATCGTCAGCAGTTTTCACAGCGTCCTGTGTTTTTGCCTCCGCTTTTGGCGGCATTTCTTTGGGTACTGCAGTATCCATTGCCTGCAACTGCTCCAGCAAAACCGGCACATAACTTTTTACCAGCTCGCTGTCTTTAGTAACAACGCCGGCTGCAAGCACCAGCGCAGCCAAAAGTATCGCTAAAAATGAAGTCTTCTTCATATGTTCCGCTCCTTAATTTAAATGCAGATCGTGATGCAGCGGCTTAAAAACACTCATTTTACCACCGCGCTCCAGCACTGCTGTTGCAAAACCTGCGTCATAATCCGGCAGCTTCGGCATTTTGCTTTGCTGAAGCTGTTCATTGCCGGGCAGCAGCAATCTTAAAGCATAATCTATTTTTACCGCTCCCAGCCACATCAGATACTCTATCTCGACATCGTGGAAGCCGTCCATATCGGTCCTCAGTGCAGCACACAGCTGTTCCACCTGCAATAGCTGTTCCATATTCATTCCTCTGGTTCCACGCTCGCGCCAATATTCTATAATCTTTCCTAGCCCACGACCTAAAATAAGCTGCTGATGCTGTTTCACCTCAAAAAGCAGCCGGCGGCGCAGATACACGACCTGATCCAGCCCTACTGCCAAAGTGCGGTTGGCAAGCTCCAACTTGCTCATGTGTGAATTATCCCACAAAGGTTGGCTTGCACCGGATGCATCCAGCATCAGTAATGGAACAGGCGATTTCAGCATACTTTCGCTGCCCAGATTATCATAAACGCCGCCATCAGTCAGATAGAGCTTGGCCGGATTTTCCGGTTTCTGCGTTCCCGTACCGTAAAGATCCCTGAATTCTCTTGCCTCTACATCCAGCTCCAAAGGTGCGAAGCCTACCGGATAAGCAGCCGAAGCCGCAACGGCAAAAGCAATGGGGATATCGTCGATATCACTGCTGCGCCCCAGCAGATAACCGTAAATATCACTACTTTTAAACCTGAATCTTTTTAAGGTATTGATACAGGTAGCATTGCAGCTCCATTCTGTCGCTGCCTCTGCCTGCTTCATTTTTCTGCCTTCAAACAGTTCTTCGTCCAAAACCTGTGGAAAAGCTTTACTCATCTTCGGCCTTAAAGCAGCCGCCAGAGCCAACTGCTGCAGCTTGGGCAGATATGGCAGCAGATAAGCGAGCCAGGATGCTTTTGTCATGATACGCCTGCGGAAATTGCACTGCCCCAGATTGATCAGTTTCGTTGTCACCCGCCTGTCAAAATCAAGCAAACTGCTGAAATCACCTTCTGCCAAAGCGCTGATGACAGCACCTGCCGCAATACTGCCGCCGGACACAGAGGTTATTTCGCTGACATGTTTTTCAAGTCCCAGCTCTACTAATCTGCGGTAAGCCCCAAGACAGTAAAACGTAGCTCTGAAACCGCCGCCGCTGAAACCCAGATTGATCTTATTATCTATTTCCACTTCATTTTCCCTCCTTTGAAAAAAGCCGCCCATAACAGGCGGCTTTCTTAATCTTCCAGCCATACCGGCCTTCTGGCAAAACCAACATGGTAAACTATGTACTGCATCACCACCTGATGCTCACCGATATTCAGCAAATAGAAGTTCTTCTCCTGTCCGATGATCCGTCCGCGCGGAGAATCTGACAGACAGCGGTTTAGCAGCTGACGCTGCTTTTCAATGTCTTCCTCATTTACTGTTTTTTCTGGATCGGTATTGCCGATAACAACACGTTTTACATAGCCCACCGCACTTACATCAAATGGTTTCGTCATCATAGTTACCTGCCTTTACACCTCATCAGGCAACATCATTATCAGTTGTATAATGTTCTTGCCCCTGTGCTCCTGCTGCCGCAGTTTTCTGGATACTTGTGGGGTTGATCGCCGTATTGAGGATATCCAAAACACGGGACAGACCTTCCGGCATCTCGCCCTGAGTAGCGCGGACCTGCACATGATATTTTGCGGAATTATCACTCTTACGGGTATTTTCCTTATGACTGGAGATAGATCCCTTAACTTTGGCTTTCATACTGAAAGGACCGATCTGCAAACCCATCTCTGCTTCCAGCTCGCCTTTTTTATCGTCGATTTCCGACTGAGTTTCCGAAGATTTTACTTCCATATCGAAGGTAATATCTACCAGATCGATCGACAGAGACGGAACTTTGACCATCGCCAAAAGCGGGATATTCATTTCCACTTTTTCAGAAGCGGGACCATTGCCGTCATCGCCGTTAGCGCTGCGGGTAAAGCTGAACCCTACGGTACGTACGACCTGTTTATCGCCTTCCTTAACCAGGCCGACCTCTTCAATAAAGCGAGCCGTTGCGCCGGCCAGCATCGTCTGTGCGTCACAGGCAGCCTGCAGCGGACCGCCGATCAAAGACTCCATTGGCAAACCGCCGAATTCTTCCGCCATTTTTACTAATGCCATAATTAACTACATCCTTTCTGTTTGTACTTTATCAGGGTAGTATTTTCACCATCTGATCATTGATTTTCATAACTGCTTCTGGAGGATCGTTAGACTCAAAAAGCAATTCTACATCGACAAAATTATCGGTATCCGTTTTGTTGGAAGACAAAATATTTGCCAGCAGACCGCTGTCATTGCTTTTACCATCATCCCAGCTGCTCAGCTTTACCTTAAACTTCAGCTTCATCTCCTTCAGATTCAGAGAATTCATCGGTACCAGCGCAATTTTCGGCACCTGCACCAGTACATATTCCAGTTCGCCTGTGTCAGGATTGATACGAGGATATTGGATATCAAAAGTCAGCGGTTTCTGCGACTCGTCAAAATAACGTTTCATAACATTCAAGTGCTGATTTTCGATCATGCTGTGCGCTTTTAAAATTGATTCCTGCATCGCTCCCAACAAATTCTCAAAGTATTGCTTTTTCGCCATCACGGCTCCTCCTCATAATCAAAATTTACGGCTGTAAAGATCGGTCACCTTAACCTGCAGCGCTCTTGCCAAAGCGTCAAGAACCGGAACAGTCGGATGCCGTTCGCCTAATTCGATCGCACTGATCATACTTGTACTGATACCTGATAATTTAGATAAATGCTTTTGAGTCATACGTTTCTCAGTGCGGACCTGGAAACAGATAATAACAAATCATAAGCCAGCCCCCCTTTCTAGGTGCCTTTTTCTTTAGCTCCTCCCCGCAGCTTCAAAAAGTTTTCCATACCGGCTTTGGCAAAATAACCGCTGATGATAACAGAAAACGGACCGTCAACATAATCTATCAGCCTGTCCGGTATTTCTCTGTATATTAACCAAGTGCCGGCCGAAAACATTATGATGCCGACAAATAACCAGGTCACCGTTCCGACAACCTTTTTGGAGAAGCTCAGTTTTTCATCATCAAGTTCCATAGCTTTCACCTCCCTGGCTTTACATTACTATTATCTTTATCCACAATGGTGGAATATTATAAGAAATACTTTATTATTTTAATGTTTTACGAATTTTTAAATTGTGAAACATTTTTATTTTTGCTTTTTATCCTTTCATAAGTCCTCGCAGCTGTATCCTAGTACTTAGAAAGGACAAATAAAAAAGCCCCGCTTACAAAAATGTAAACGGGGCTTTCGCCTTTTTCTGTATTTTTACAGGCCGCAGCATGCAAAAATACATGTATCAATATTCACTTTATTACTTCAAATTTATTTAGATTACTTAAAGCGTTTTAAACGCAGGGCATTGCTTACTACCGAAACCGAGCTCAGCGACATTGCGGCCGCAGCGATCATCGGGTCAAGCAAAGGTCCGCCGAAAATGTGCAGCACTCCTGCGGCTACAGGTATACCAATAATATTATAGCCAAAAGCCCAGAACAGATTTTCTTTGACGTTGCGGATCGTGGCCTTACTTAAACGCAGGGTAGTACTGATATTACGAATATCTCCGTTGACCAGCACGACCTGCGCCGATTCTATCGCCACATCAGTCCCGCCGCCAACGGCAATGCCCAGATCAGCCTGCGCCAAAGCCGGTGCGTCGTTGATACCGTCGCCAACCATGGCGACGATCTCCCCACCCTGCTGGAAGCTTTTGATCAGCTCGGCCTTATGACCAGGCATCAGCTCAGCAACTACTTCGTCCACGCCTGCCTGCTGCGCAATATAAGCAGCAGCGCGTTTATTATCGCCGGTCAGGATAACGGTACGGATATTCAGCTCGTGCAGCTTCTGCATTGCTTCCTGGGTTTCTTCCTTCAGCGTATCAGCGATAGCAAAAATACCGCATAAATTACGGCCGATCGTCAGATAAACGATCGTTTTACCAACTGACGCTAATTTTTCGCCAAGTTCTATGGCATTCGGAGGAATCATTGCCACAGGCTGTACAAAGGACAAATTTCCCAACCGTACGTTGGTATTTTCACAACGGGCAGCGATACCGCCGCCTACCGTAGTTCTAAAATCTGTACAGGTCGGCAGTTCCATCCCTGCGGCCCGTTCTTTGACAGCTACTGCCAGCGGATGAGCTGAACCTTGTTCAATTGCCGCCGCCAGCCTTGTTATCGCTTCTTCTTTGGCTCCGTTCCAGCCGATAACGTCTGTTACTATCGGTTTGCCCTTCGTAATCGTACCGGTTTTATCAAAAACCGCCATTGTTACATTATGGGCTGTTTCTAAAGCTTCTGCATTTTTGAACAGCACGCCTTTTTCAGCACCCTTACCTACAGCGACCATGATTGCCGCCGGTGTCGCCAGTCCCAAAGCACAGGGACATGCAATAACAAGTACGGCAACAAAGACCTGAATGGCAAACTTACTGCCAGAGCCGGCAAACCACCAGCTCAAGCCGGCGACTAAAGCTATCACCAGCACTACCGGCACAAAAACCGCCGCAATTTTATCAGCCGTTTTGGCAATCGGCGCTTTCGAGCCCTGAGCCGCTTCTACCATCTGCATGATCTGCGACAGCATCGTATCCTTACCGACTTTTTCAGCTTTAAAACGCAGATACCCGTCGGTAACTACTGTAGCCGCAAAAACATTTTCGCCGACACTTTTACCTACAGGCATACTTTCACCGGTCAGCATCGATTCGTCAACACTGGCATGTCCGTCTGTGATCACCCCGTCTACCGGTACCTGATTGCCTGGGTGGACGATAACTATATCACCAGTCAGTATCGCTTCACGCGGAATCTCTACTTCTCCGCCGTCCTTCCAGATAAAGCCTGTCTTCGGCGCCAGGTTAAGCAGGCTGCTGATAGCGTGTCCAGCTTCACCTTTCGCACGCAGTTCTAAAAACTTACCACATAAAACAAAGGTCAAAATAGCACCGGCAGACTCAAAATAAAGACTATGCACAGCATGCGGATTTATTCTTGCCAGAACTTCGTAGGTTGAATAGCTGCTGTAAATAAACGCAGCCCCCGTACCTAAAGCAACCAGTGTATCCATCGACGGAACACCATTTTTCAAGCTGATGATACCATTTTTGAAAAACGGACTGCCGGCATACAATATCGGCAGCGTTAACAACAACTGCACAAAAGCATAGACATCGCTCATCTGATCCTGATCTATCGGTACAGGCAAAAATTTACCCGGAACCATCGGCGCCATCGCCAAATATAACAGCGGCACAAAAAAGAAAGCCGCCACTTTCAAACGTTTCTTTAAATCAAGGGCATCCTGTTCCGCCCTCTGTTCAGCTGTCGATTCTTCGCCCGGCGCATCATGGACGACACCAAAGCTCATTCTGGTCACAGCTGCTTCCAGCTGCTCTATCGTCGCCTGATTTTCATCATAACGCACCAACGCCGATTGAGTCGCCAGATTGACTTCCGCTCTGTCGACACCTGTAACCTTCTTTAAAGAACGTTCCACGCCATTAGAACAGGCAGCACAATGCATTCCTGAAATTTTAATAGTTACTGTTTTCATAAGCTTTATTTTTCAACAGTGAAACCAGCTTCTTTTACTGCCATTTCCAACTGCTCCACTGTAGCCGGGGCTTCATATTCTACAACTGCCATGCACTGCTCCAGGTCTACTGCTGCGTGTTTTACGCCCGGTACATCCTCCAATGCCATTTTTACACTGGCAACACAACCTGCACACGACATACCAAAAATATACATACTCGCTTTTTCCATAATTTATGCCTCCATTTCGGAATTTGATCCAGTGCTGCCAGTAAAATCGACAGCTTAAATTTTAAGGTTAGCAAAAACTGCCCCTCTACATCTTATAACTCAATCTTAACAACCTGTACAGGCTTTGTCAAATAATAACTCTGCCTTACAGAAGCTTGAAATTATACGCAGCAGGCAGCAATTCATTCCTTAAATCTATTATAACATATGAGTCGTTATTCATATATATTTTTCTGCAAAACCTTTGTGAATTATTTTTCTGCCTGCCGCAGTATTACCACATTTACCTGCTTTTTCTAACTGTCCTGCTTTATTTTTCAACTTCTGTCCATTTTACACAAACCAGTTTTGTTTTATACTATATTTTGTAGATTTAACTGAAGAGGGTGTTTTTTATGCGTAATGACAATATTACAAGGCTGACGCTGGCAGGTATGTTTGCAGCTTTGGCTTTCGTTTGTTTTACTTATCTGCGGATCGAGATCCCCATGGGTGGCGGTATGACCGGCAAAATTTATATCGGTCATGCTTTTATCCTCCTGTCTGCTCTGATTCTGGGGGCAAAATACGGAGCGCTTACAGGTGCAATAGGTCTGTCACTTGCAGACATTTTAGCCGGTTATACCACATCAGCACCGCCGACTTTTTTAGCCAAATTTCTATTGGGACTGGCGGTAGCCTTTATTGCTCATAAAGTTTTTAATCTGGCTGCGGCAGATGACAAAAAAGCGACTAAGATCGTAACTATAGCGGCTGTTTTCGGCTGCCTGGTCAATGTTATCACCGAACCGCTGATTCGCTATGGCTTTAAAGTCTTCGTTTTAGGACTTCCGCACCAGATAGCCTATCTATCTGCAATCAACTGTGCTGTTTCCATGGCGGTAAGCGCTGTGCCATCTGTTATTTTAGCAGTTTTCCTGTATAAAGCAGTGCAGCATAGTATCCTGAAAAGCTATAAATTTGTTTAACCTTACATTCACAATACCCCTAAAAAATGAAGGCCGCTGCTTGTTAAAAGCAGCGGCCTTCATTTTTAATAATCATTGTTTTATTTTAATCTATCATTTACAGCAATAACAGCAGTCCTGCAAGAGAAACTAACGAAATACAGCCTGCGACAACTTTTTTAATGCAGGAAATCTTCTTCTCCCTGCTCTGAGCAGGCTCACATAAAGCTGCTTTTTCTTTAGCTGAAGCATCGATAAACGCTTTAGCATAATATCCATCCAACTCAAGCAGACTGTATTCCCCATTCTCAAATTGAACGGCCAGCTGATACACAGATGCTTTAGGAGGTTTTAACACTGCCCCCATGAGCTCCTGACCATATTCTTCTGTCATCCCCTCAAGTGCACAATCAGACTTTCCTGCAAAAGCATCTTTGATAGCTTCCTCAGTTACAAATTCCCACGTATGAATTGTTTCTTTGCTGATGATAATTCCTTCATCAGGTTCTTTAAAATGCATCTTTGTTACGATCATACAAACTGGATTTAAGAAAACAGCACTGCCAGACAGATGCCCCAGGATCACTTTATTTTTAGCCATAAAATTTTCATCCTTCTTTACGACAGATTTTTACTATCATTACAGACTTGGCAATTTACACTTTTTCCCCTTCTTCCTGTTATTGATCCGTAATTTTCTCTGCTATTGCTGCTGTTTATTTCTAGCTTTGCGGCAAAGCTCCTGCCTGCCTCCCTTCACTTTTACACGAAATTTACGACAAAAGGCACAGTACTTTATCAGTACTGTGCCTTTATCTGCAAGATAACCAAACTACGCCTGTCTTAATATTTTTTATCTGATTTTTACACCGCTCTGATTATTTCTCAGCTCTGTTAATAGCGCAGAGGATACCCAAAAGCGCAGCTACGTTGATATTACTGTCGATACCAACACCAAAGATATGTCCATTACCGGGAATCTTCAGTTCTATGTAACAAATACCCTTCGCGTCAGAACCGCGGGAAATAGCATGTTCGTGATAATTAACAAATTCATAGCCCTCTACGCCGATTCCTGCCAGCGCCTGGAAGAATGAATCTATCGGGCCGTTGCCGACACCGGCAACTTCTTTCATATCACCACAAACATCGATTTTACCTTCAAAACGAGTATGTGTAGTGCCATCCAACTCCCGTTGTTCCAGGAAGCTGTGGGAAGCCAGTTTGTATTTACCATCAAACTCTACATATTCACGGTTAAACAAGTCAACGATCTGTTCTTCCTTCAATTCATCACCAAAAGCATCGGAAGCAGCCTTCACGATATTGCCAAATTCAGGATGCATTTCCTTCGGCAGCCTGTAACCGACAGCATGCTGCAGCACAAAAGCTGCGCCGCCTTTACCGGATTGGCTGTTGATACGGATAACAGGTTCGTATTCACGGCTCAGATCAGCAGGATTGATCGGAAGATACGGTACTTCCCAATAAGGAGTATCGCTTTCCGCCATATATTCGTAACCCTTACGTATAGCATCCTGATGCGAACCGGAGAACGCGGTAAACGCCAATTCACCCGCATAAGGCTGGCGCTCGGGCACCTTCATCTTGGTACAGGCCTCATAAATTTTTTTGACCGCCAGAATATTGGAAAAATCAAGCTCCGGATCAACGCCCTGAGTATACATATTCAAAGCAACTGTCACAATATCAAGATTGCCAGTGCGCTCGCCGTTGCCAAACAATGTTCCTTCGATGCGGTCTGCTCCGCCCAGCAGGGCAAGTTCAGCCGCAGCAACACCTGTCCCGCGGTCATTATGCGGATGAATGCTGATAATAGCAGCTTCCCTGTTTTTCATCTTAGTACAGAAATATTCGATCTGATCCGCATATGTGTTCGGCGTTGACATTTCCACTGTTGAAGGCAGATTCAGAATGATCGGGTTCTCATTCGTTGCCCCCAGGGTTTCCATTACCGACTCGCATATTTCAATAGCAAAATCGATCTCAGTACCGGTAAAGCTTTCAGGAGAATATTCATACCGAATATTCATACCGCTGCTGGCAATTTCTTCCTCAGTCAGCTGACGGATAAGTTTTGCACCCTCCACTGCGATCTTGATAATGCCTGGCATATCTTCTTTAAATACGACCTTCCTCTGTAAGGTAGAGGTAGAGTTATAAAAATGTACGATAACGTTTTTAGCGCCTTTAACTGCTTCAAAAGTTTTTTTGATCAGTTCCGGACGCGCCTGTACCAGTACCTGAATCGTTACATCATCGGGAATATGATGCCCTTCGATCAAAGTGCGCAGGATCTCATATTCGGTTTCAGATGCAGACGGAAAACCAACTTCTATTTCTTTAAAGCCAATATCTACCAGAGTCTTGAACATCAGCAGCTTTTCTTCCAGCTGCATCGGCGTAACCAAAGCCTGATTCCCGTCGCGCAGGTCAACACTGCACCAAATCGGCGCCTTGGTAATAGTTTTATTCGGCCATTGGCGATTCGGCCACTGGAGCGGCTGAAAAGGAATATACTGTTTACTTGCTTGTTTCATAAATATTTGCCTCCAATCTGTTTATGCCGGCGCAGCGGCCCAACTTCGGAAGCGGAAATAAAAAATCCCCGCTCCCTACGATAAATGCATAGGGGCGAGGAACTGTTATCCACGCGGTACCACCCTAATTCAGCTGCCAAGCAGCCCTCTCAGCCTCAAACAAGGCCCAGGCTCTTAACGTTGCCACACGTTCTGCTCTACATATCAAGCAGACAACTCCGGGATGAGTTATACATAAAACTTTTGCCATCGACTTGCACCAACCGTCGACTCTCTGAGGCCTGCCAGTTTTATCTTGTTCCCTTCACAGTCTTTGAGGTGAAAATTTTTGAATTGTTAAAAGTTATTATACCTACTTGCCTGATACTTGTCAAGAGAAAATATACGACTCTAAAACGTCATCTTCATTAAAATGATTACATAAACTAAATAAAAAGCATACTTTTACTGCATATTATAACAACAGTATTTATTTTTTTAATCCTGTTTAGTTAATTCAAAGGAGTCTTTTCATATTGACAAAAAGAAAACCCGCACAAATTGTGCGGGTTTTGAACTTCTGTTCCCAATGATTAACGTTTCGAGAACTGGCTTGCTTTACGCGCTTTTTTAAGACCGTATTTACGACGTTCTTTTTCGCGCGGATCGCGAGTCAGGAAGCCAGCTTTTTTCAAAGCCGGACGATATTCAGCGTCAACGTCGAGCAAAGCACGAGCGATACCATGACGGATCGCACCTGCCTGACCGGAAATACCGCCGCCAATAACATTTACGAGTACGTCGTATTTGCCTTTGGTTTCAGTAATTTCAAGCGGTTGGTTAACGATGAGTTCCAATGTTTTCAGACCAAAATAATTGGTCAGCTCACGGCCGTTAATAACGATTTTACCTTCACCCGGAACCAGGCGAACGCGAGCAACTGAAGATTTGCGACGACCAGTCGCACTATAAGTAACTACTGCCATTTACGTTTCCTCCTCCGGATTATCTTACGTTGATTTCTAAAGTTTCAGGTTTTTGAGCTGCATGCGGGTGTTCAGGACCAGCATATACATGCAGTTTAGTGTAGATCTGGCTGCCAAGGCGATTTTTAGGAATCATACCTTTAACTGCGAGTTCTACCATTTTTACCGGGTTCTTAGCGAGCATATCGCCAGCTTTTGTGTAGCTGTCGCCGCCAAGGTAACCGGAATGACGGAAGTAAACTTTTTGAACCAGTTTTTTACCGGTCAAAACTACTTTGTCAGCATTGATTACGATTACATGATCTCCGGTATCCATATGCGGAGTAAAAGTCGGTTTGTGTTTGCCACGAAGGATTTTTGCAACTTCGGCTGCCATGCGGCCAAGAGTTTTATCAGCTGCGTCAACAACGAACCATTTACGTTCGATATTGGACGGATTAGCCATAAAAGATTTCATCCTTATGTCCCTCCCTAAAGTATTTCCTGTTCGATGTAATTTTATCGTTTCTCTCCGGGGCTAGTGGAGATAGGCGTAAAATCACGTATGTATATTGTAACCATCTTGACATTTTTTGTCAAGTAAAATCAGGATTATTTTCTGATTTTTTCAATATCTGCCAGAAAATGCGGTATATAACCAACATAATCTAAATAAAGTCCCTGAGGAGGCGCCGGGGCAACCTTAAAATGACGCTTGCCTGCTGCAAATTCACTTTTAAATGCAGCAATACTTTTAGTGCCTTTGCCGACTTCTACCAGATGCCAGACGATATTACGCACCATATGATATAAAAATCCATTACCTTCAATGCAGAATTCCAGTTCTCCCTGCTCTTTTGGCAGCCATTCAGCGCGGTAAATCGTTTTAACAGGCGAACTTTGCACACTGCCGGCCGAACGGAAAAACGAAAAATCATGTGTTCCCAAAAGCAGCTGTGCTGCCTCCTGCATCGCTTCAAGCCGCAGATATTCCCGCATTTGCCAGACATAGTTACGCAGGAAAGGGTCCGCATGTTTATTCTGCACTATGCGATAACAATAACGTTTCCAACAAGCGCTGTATCTGGCATGAAAACCTTCGTCAGCTTCCTCAGCCTGCCAAAGCACGATATCCTTCGGCAGGATTCCTGCACAGGCCTTTAAAAGATTCTCCAATGGAATACTACCGCTGGTTGTCAGCGACACTACCTGCCCCCGTGCATGCACACCCGTATCAGTACGTCCAGAACCGGCTGTAACGATTTTTTCGCCGCAGAGCAAGGATAGTTTCTCTTCAAGCACCTGCTGCACTGTAAGAGCATTAGTCTGCTTCTGAAAACCATGGTAATTAGTGCCGTCATAAGCCACTGTTAATTTCAGAGTACGCATAACGCGTTCCCCCAGCGAATAAACGCCATCAGACCAATCAAAACAAACACTGTCGCTAATGCCGCATAGTCACGTCCATAATAAACGAGCTCGTGCATACGGCTGCGTCCTTCTCCACCGCGATAACAACGTGCTTCCATTGCTACCGCCAGATCATCGGCACGTCTGAACGCACTGATAAAAAGAGGTATCAAAAGCGGCAGCATATTTTTGGCTCTCTGCATCAGATTGCCGCTGGAAAAATCAGCCCCGCGTGCGGTCTGTGCCTTCATAATCCTGTCTGTTTCCTCAAGCAGCGTAGGTATAAACCGTAAGGCGATCGTCATCATCATTGCCAGCTCATGCGCTGGTACGCCAAAACGTTTAAATGGGCGCAGCAGAGCCTCTATCCCGTCAGTCAAAACTATTGGTGAAGTCGTAAATGTCAGTATCGAAGAAATCAGCAGCAGCAGAATCAGACGCATCGACATTTTCAGGCCCATTTCCAGACCTTCCTGCGTTACTTTAAAAAATTTCCAGGAAAAAATTACATTTTCACCCTGCCCTGTAAACATATGGATTACCATTGTCAGAACAATGATGATCCACAGCGGCTTTATTGATTTTAGAACCAGCATCAGCGGCAGACGTGATAAAAGAATAATCAAAAATACGAAACCCCAAAGTATTCCATAAGATACGGCTCCTGAGGCCAGAAAAATAGCGACAATGAAAAATAATGTTATCAGTATCTTCGTCCGCGGGTCCAACTTATGAATCAGAGAATTTCCCGGGTAATATTGTCCAAGCGCAATGTCAGTCAGCATTTATTTCAACCCCTTTGCTGTTTTGATCTGCGCTTCCAGTGCTTCCGCAGTCATGGTATCCGCCTGGATTTCCATCCCGCGTGCACGCAGTTCATCACTGAGTTTAAAAAGCTGCGGTACGTCCATGCTTACCGCCAAAAGTTCATTTTTATGATTTTGATAAATTTCAGCAGGACTTCCGTCTAAAATGACGCGTCCACCGGAAATAACCAGCAGCCGGTTACTGTAACGGGCTGCTTCTTCCATACTGTGCGTAACTAAAATCACAGCCATCCGGCGTTTTTTATACAAAGCCATGATTTCTGCAAAAACAGCATCACGTGAACGCGGATCAAGTCCGGCAGAAGGTTCGTCTAAAATCAGATAATCAGGATCCATTGCTATTACCCCGGCAATCGCCACGCGGCGCATTTGTCCTCCGGAAAGCTGAAACGGAGACCGGCTGGCAAAGGTTTCAAAATCCAAACCCACAAATCTCATCGCGTCTTGGACCTGCTGCTTAACCTCATTCTCCTGCATCCCCTTATTCCGCGGTCCAAATGCAATATCCTCAAAAACAGTTTCAGCAAAAATCTGATGTTCAGGATATTGGAAAACCATACCAACCTGGTGTCTTGCTTTTTTTACGGCTTCACCTTTGCCGCTGATATCCAGTCCATCAATCGTTACTTTACCTGCCGACGGTTTTAAAAGACCATTCAGATGCTGCACTAAAGTCGATTTTCCGCTGCCGGTATGCCCGATCACAGCAACAAACTCCCCTTTGTCCACAGTCAGCGAAACACCTTGCAGCGCTTTGCGTTCGTAGGGTGTTTTGTCCATATATGTAAATTCTACGTTTTCTAATGTTATCGGCATATGCTTTCAGCCAACTCCTCATTTGTAATAATTCCCTGCTGTAAATTCAGACCGCTTTGCCGCAAATCATCGGCAATTTTAGCAGCTAAAGGCGCTTCTAAGCCTAAAGCATATAACTCTCGTACATGACTGAACACCTCTTTCGGCGTCCCCTGCATTTTGAGCTTGCCCTCTCCCATAACAATGATTCGGTCAGCCTGCAGCGCCTCTTCCATATAATGAGTTATATAAACCACGGTAATGCCTTTTTCCCGGTTCAATTTTTTGACAGTAGTTACTATTTCTTTGCGTCCCTGTGGATCGAGCATAGCCGTCGGTTCATCTAAAACAATACACTTGGGTTCCAATGCTAAAACACCTGCGATCGCCACGCGCTGTTTTTGACCGCCGGAAAGCAGATGCGGAGCATGCTTGGCATAATCACTCATACCTACTGCCGCCAGCGCAGCATCCACTCTTGTTCTTATTTCTGCCGTCGGCACCCCTATATTTTCCGGTCCAAAGGCAACGTCTTCCTCGACAATTGCCGCCACGATCTGATTATCAGGATTTTGAAACACCATCCCCACATGCTGGCGAATATCCCAAAGATTTTCTTCTACCGTAGTATCCATACCCTCGATCAGGCACACACCTTCACTTGGCCTCTGCAAAGCGTTAAAATGACGCGCTAAAGTACTTTTACCACTGCCATTGGCACCAATAACAGCAACAAATTCACCTTGTCTTATTTCTAAATTGATCCCATCCAAAGCCTTTATTTCTTTATTTTCACTGTCTGTATAAACATGTGTTAAATTTTTTACTTCAATTATAGTTTGCATGGCAAACCTCCGCTTAATTCAGTACCTTTATATTATATTATTCCAGCCCAGGTACGTCAACCGCTTCCAGCACACTTGGTTAACTTTACAAAAATAAGACCCGGAACAGTCCGGATCTTATTTTCAAACTTTCTTATTCTCGAATTTGCAGCTGCAACATTTGAAACAAGGCTATTTTTACTTTACCGCAGCTTCCATAAATTAATACTGATATCCATATGTATAAAAAGAATTTCTCAGAAGTATCTTTCAATTCTATAGCAAAGCAAATTTTTCGCTTTCAAAAATTGCTTTCATACGGCACAGACAAAAAGGATGCCCTGCAGGATCAAACATCACACGCCATTCTTCAGAAAACTGTTCAGCTGCCATTGTTGCTCCGCAGTTAATCGCATGCTGAACCGCTTCTTCCAAATCGTTGACTGCAAAGTCCAAATGCGCCATCTGCTGCTGTACTCCCGGTTCTTCCGGCCACACAGGCGGACAGTACTCTGGATTTCGCTGAAAAAGTATTCCCGGATAAGCTCCCTGGGACATTCCAGGTACTCCTATACAGGCCCAGTTCTCATCATAAAAAGGGATTTCCCAATTTAGCAGCTCTGCATAGAATTTAGCCAACGCATAAGGGTTTATGCAATCCAGTGTGAAAGAATACATTTTGATTTTCAATTCTTTCTCCATTTTTAATCCTTCCAATAAAAGATGATTTTCTTATTATTTATCAGCTTTCATCCAGCTGCGCATCAGCTGTACTTCACGCCAGCCTAAATATGCGGCCAGGACAGCAGCCGCAAAATCCGCTGTCATACCTGCATACATAACGCCGTTAATACCATAAAACAAAGGTAGTATGACAATCAGAGGCAGTAAAAAAATAATCTGCCTGGTCAGGGAAAGAATGATACCTTTAGTTGCTTTACCAATGGACGTAAAAAAATTGGAAGAAATCGGCTGGATACAATCTAAAAAGGTGAAGAACAAATAAATTCTGAAATATTCCTCCGCAAATTGATAATAAGCTTCTGATCCTTCACCGAAGAAACCAATGATCTGCCGCGGGAAAAGCTGAAAACAGGCAAAAGCAATAATGGATACTACCGTTCCTATCAGAAGCGTTAAGCGGTAAGCTTCTATAACACGTCCGTATTTTTTTGCGCCGTAATTAAAACTGACTATTGGCTGCAGCCCCTGTGACAACCCAATAATGATTGAAAAATAAATCATATTTACTTTCGTAATGATCCCTGAACAGGCCAGAGGTATCTCACTGCCGTATATTGAATCTGCGCCATAATGAGTCAAAGTATTGTTTAATGTTATTTGCACTACCATAATCGCAAATTGATTAAAACAGCTGGCAGCGCCAAGTGCCGAGATCAAACGGGAACGTTCCCAGTTTGGCAGCAAATCGTTTTTAGACAACGGCAAAGTCTTGAACTTTCTTAAATATCCAGCGACCATAAGCCCCAACACAACTTGCCCGATAACAGTTGCAGATGCTGATCCGGCAATACCCCAATCCATTACAAAAACAAACAGCGGATTGAGAATCAGATTGATAAAAGCGCCGGTCAGCATACAAATCATTGAATACTTAGGACTGCCGTCAGCGCGCACTAAAGTGCTGCCCCCCGTCCCCAAAATCAAAAACGGGAAACCCAGACAATTGATTCCCGCAAAAATAAGCGCATACTTTAAAACAATATCTGTTGCGCCAAAAGCGATCATCAAAGGTTTTAAAAATACCAGTACAAATACCGCTAGCACCACACCACTTCCAACAAGCAGCGTTATGGCATTACCAATATATTTAGCCGCTTCCTCGCGTTTACCTGCCCCAAGTTTCAAATTGAAATTAGACGCACCGCCAACGCCAAAAAGCAGCCCTAACGCAGTACATACCGTAGTTAACGGCAAAGCGACATTAGTAGCCGCATTACCGTACATCCCAACGCTGCGCCCAATAAAAAACTGATCAACAATATTATATAAGGCTCCTACCAGCATAGCTATAATACTTGGTAAAGCAAAATCATGTAAAAGTCTGCTTATTTTTTCACTTCCAAGTGGATTTTCTTCATTTACCTTCATAAATTATTCCTCACATATTTCTAACTTTTTCTCATATAATTATTATACATCTTTTTTATCCTGTATTGCTAATGCCACTTGTGAATTAACTGTGTCCCTTTGGGAATTTCCCACTAACAATAATAAAAAAACCAGGAACAAAAGTTCCTGGTTTTCATGCTTATTCTTAAACAAGCTCGATAATTGCCATTTCAGCAGCGTCACCGCGACGAGGACCTACTCTGTAAATACGAGTAAAGCCGCCTTGTCTTTCTGCATATTTCGGAGCGATTTCATCAAAAAGCTTTCTGGTAGCTTCTTCATCGACGAGAACTGCAAGAACTTGACGACGGGCATGCAAGTCGCCTTGTTTTGCCAAAGTAATCAATTTGGCTACATGGCTGCTAACTTCCTTAGCTTTAGTCACAGTAGTTTCAATTCTCTCGTGTTTGATGAAGGAGCTCAAAATGCTGCGAAACAAAGCTTTACGGTTGCTGGAATTACGGCCCAGTTTTCTGTATGCCATTCGTTTCCGACCCCCTTCTTATTCTTCGTCACTATTGCGTAAAGCCAGTCCCAAATCGGCTAATTTTTTCTTAACCTCATCGAGGGATTTACGACCTAAGTTACGTACTTTCATCATGTCTTCTTCGGTCTTTTGAACCAGTTCATCAACAGTATTGATGCCTGCACGTCTCAAGCAGTTGTTGGAACGTACGGACAAATCAAGATCGTCGATGGAAACGGAACCAGGACCTGCTTGGACAGGCTCCTCGACCGGAGCGGTCTCAGAACTGCCAACTACGGTGACCATACTGCTGGAAGCAGCGGTACCGGTTTGGAACAACTTCAGGTAATCAATCATGATACTGGATGCCATGCTGATTGCTTCGTCCGGCTCAACGCTTCCGTCTGTCCAAACTTCCAAAGTCAGCTTGTCATAATTGGTAACGTTACCAACACGAGTATCGGTAACACCAAATTTTACTCTCGTAATCGGAGAATAAATGGAATCCACAGGAATCATACCAATCGGTTGATCAGGGCGTTTGTTCTTATCAGCAGGAACATAGCCCAGCCCCTTGTCGATGGCAATCTCCATATTGAGTTTCGCATCTTTGTCCAAGGTAGCAATATGCAGCTCAGGATTCAAAATCTCTACGTCGGCATCAACAAGGATGTCTGCTGCAGTAACTTCTTGCTCACCGCTGCATTCGATACGTAAAGTTTTTGGTTCTTCACTGCTCACTTTAAGGCAAAGAGCCTTGATGTTGAGGATAATATCCGCAACATCTTCTCTTACGCCTGGAATTGTAGAGAATTCGTGCAGCACGCCGTCAATTTTAACAGCTGTAACCGCAGCACCGGGTAAAGAAGAAAGCAATACTCTGCGAAGGCTGTTGCCCAGCGTGATACCGTATCCTCTTTCCAACGGTTCCCATACAAATTTGCCATAACGGCCGTCATCGCTGATCTCAGCGGTGACCATTTTAGGTTTTTCTATTTCGATCATGCGGAAAGCCTCCTTCTCGTGCGTATTACCACAATACGCCTAATGTTGGGTGGCAGATGTTCAACTAATTATTTAGAGTACAACTCAACGATGAGATGTTCTTCGATAGGAACATCGATTTCCTCACGGGTCGGGAAACGATCAACTTTACCGCTCAAGCTTTGAGCATCGAGAACGAGCCAAGCAGGAGTAGTTTTGGAAGCCAGGGTTTCAGCCATACCTTTGAAGTATTCTTTACCACGGCTGTTTTCCATAACGCTGATAACGTCGCCGGCTTTTACCAAAGCGGAAGCGATATCAAGACGTTTGCCGTTAACAGCGATATGACCATGAGTTACCAATTGACGAGCTTGGCTGCGGCTATCGGCCAGGCCAAGACGGTAAACTACATTGTCCATTCTTCTTTCCAGAAGAACGAGCAGGTTTTCACCTGTAATACCTTTTTGTTTTTCGGCTTTAACGAAGGTATTATGGAATTGACGTTCTAACATACCGTAAATACGGCGTGCTTTTTGTTTTTCACGTAACTGAATACCGTACTCAGATACTTTTTTGCGTGCTTGACCATGCTGACCAGGAGCATAGGAGCGAACAGCAAAAGCGCATTTGTCGCTGTAGCATCTGTCACCTTTAAGAAACAGTTTTGCGCCTTCACGACGGCATTGACGGCATACAGCCTCAGTATATCTTGCCATTTAGCGGGTACACCTCCAATAAATTAAACTCTTCTACGTTTCGGCGGACGGCAGCCGTTGTGAGGAATCGGAGTAACGTCTTTAATGGAGTTAACTTCGAGACCTGCAGCCTGAAGAGCACGAATAGCTGCTTCACGACCAGCGCCGGGGCCTTTAACGAATACTTCAACTTGTTTCAAGCCATGTTCCATTGCAGCTTTAGTTGCTTCTTCAGCAGCCATCTGAGCAGCAAACGGAGTGCTTTTACGGGAACCGCGGAAGCCTAAGCCGCCGGCAGATGCCCAGCTGAGTACATTACCGTTCATATCGGCAATAGTAACGATAGTATTATTGAAAGTGGAACGAATATGAGCTACGCCACTTTCGATATTTTTACTTACTTTCTTTTTGTTGCGAACAACTTTTTTACCAGCCACTCGTTTATCCCTCCCTCACTGATTATTTCTTCTTACCTGCAATAGTACGTTTCGGACCTTTGCGAGTACGAGCATTGTTTTTGGTATTTTGACCACGAACGGGCAAGCCCATACGATGTCTACGGCCGCGATAGCTACCAATTTCAATCAGGCGTTTTATATTGAGGGATTCCTCACGGCGGAGGTCACCTTCTACTTTATAATCACCATCGATAGTTTCACGAAGTTTTGCAACTTCTTCCTCTGTCAGATCGCGAACGCGGGTATCAGGGTTGATACCGGTTTTGCTCAGGATCTCACGAGACAGGGTAAGACCGATGCCATAAATGTACGGCAGTGCGTATTCAATACGTTTGTCTCTAGGTAAATCGACACCAGCAATACGTGCCATTAACGCTGCACCTCCTTCTTAGCCTTGTTTTTGTTTATGTTTCGGGTTTTCGCAAATTACCATTACATGGCCTTTGCGTTTAATGACTTTGCATTTTTCACATATTGGTTTAACAGACGGTCTGACTTTCATATTTTAAACCTCCTCTTGCCTGTCTTTGGTTATTTGAACCGATAAGTAATTCTTCCACGACTTAAATCGTACGGAGTAAGCTCGACAGTAACCCTATCGCCAGGCAAAATTTTGATGAAGTTCATACGTATCTTACCGGATATGTGTGCCAGAATCACATGACCGTTTTCCAATTTAACTTGGAACATGGCGTTCGGTAGGGATTCTAAGATTGTGCCTTCAACTTCAATTACGTCTTGTTTGGACACAGCGTTTTACCTCCTTACTTCAGCGCCCCGAGACTAGCTTTAACATCAGCGTAAACTTTGCCGATTTCCTGCAGGCCATCGATTTCATGATATACGCCTTGTTTTTTGTAGTACTCGATCAACGGTTCCGTTTGCGAATGATATGCATGCAAACGATTTTTTACAGTTTCTTCTTTATCGTCGTCACGTTGATACAACGCGCCGCCGCATTTATCGCACATACCTTCCACCTTACTGGGATTGTATTCTACATGATATGTAGCGCCGCAGGCCTTGCAGATACGTCTGCCGGTGACCCTGCCTACAAGCTCAGCGTCAGGAACTACGATATTAACCACACCGGTCAATTTAATGCCCAGATCAGTTAAAATGCCGTCGAGGGCAACAGCCTGCTCTTCGGTTCTTGGAAATCCATCCAAGATAAAGCCATTGGCACATTCAGGTTTGGCTAAGCCTTCCCGAACAATACCGATGGTAACGACGTCGGGCACGAGGCCTCCGGCGTCCATGTATCTTTTTGCCTCTTTACCTAATTCTGTGCCTTGCTTAACAGCTGCACGGAACATATCACCAGTAGAGATATGCGGAATTTTGTATTCAGCAATGAGTTTTTCTGCTTGAGTGCCTTTACCGGCACCCGGAGGTCCCATCAAAAGAATATACATTCTAATCTTCCTCCTATTTCATAAAGCCCTGGTAATGACGCATCAAAACCAAAGACTCTACTTGTTTCATTGTATCCAATGCAACACCGACTACGATCAAAAGGGCCGTACCACCGAAATAGATACCCTCTATACCGGTGATCCAACCAACAACATTCGGCATCAGAGCAATCAATGCGAGAAAGATTGCGCCGGCCAGAGTGATTCTGGACATGATTTTATCCAAGTAATCAGTTGTCGGTTTGCCAGGACGCAGTCCGGGAATAAAACCGCCATATTTTTTGATATTATCCGACATTTCAGCTATATTCACGCTTACTGCGGTATAGAAGTAAGTGAAGAATAAAATCATCAATACATACAAAGTAGTTTGAAGAGGAGTACCCCATGCAAACCAGCCTGCAACAGTTTTTACCCAAGGAATGTCTACAAACTGGCCAATCGTAACCGGAAACATCAGCACGGAGGATGCAAAGATGATCGGAATTACGCCTGCCTGGTTGACCTTTAAAGGAATGTAGCTGGTGTGACCACCGTACATTTTACGGCCAACAACACGTTTTGCATATTGAACCGGGATTTTGCGAATACCTTGAGAGATCGCTACAACAAAGACAATCATCGCCAAAGCTATCACCGCGAACAAAATCACGTTCAGAATGTTAACCGTGCCGGCTTGCAGATATTGGAAAATAACATGCATTCCATCAGGAAGTCTGGAAACGATACCAGCAAAGATGATCAGCGAGATACCGTTACCAATACCTTTAGACGTAATCTGTTCACCGATCCACATCAAAAATACCGTACCAGCAGTTAAACTGATCGCAATCAACAGAATCGACATGATTCCGGGGTTATTGATTGCTGATCTCAGACCATAAGCCATACCTAAAGCCTGGATAAAACCAAGCAGAACTGTACCGCCGCGAGTCAGCTGAGTAACCTTTTTCTGACCTTCCACACCTTCTTTGGACCATTGTTCTAATGTAGGAACAACGACCTTTAATAATTGAAGGATAATGGACGCATTGATATATGGAGTAATACTCATAGCAAAAATTGAGAATTTGCTCAAGGCGCCGCCGGAGAACATATCAAGCAGGCCAAACAAATTACCGCTTTGGAAAAGCTGCTCGATCATGGCTACGTTAACGCCAGGAACAGGGATATGTGTTCCAGCCCGAAAAACGATGAACATGGCGAGAGTAAATACAACTTTTTGCCTGAGTTCCGTAATTCTGAAAATATTAGCGAGGGCTGCGAACACTTAGATCACCTCTACTTTTCCGCCGGCAGCAATAATTTTTTCTTCAGCAGATTTGCTGAAACCCATAGCTTGAACCGTGAGCTTTTTAGTAAGCTCGCCGTTGCCGAGGATACGAACACCATCACGAATGTTTTTGATCATTCCGTGTTCGATCAGCATTACAGGTTCAACCACTGTGCCGTCTTCAAAGCAATTGAGACAACCAACATTGATTTCGACATAATTCATGCCAAATCTATTATAGAATCCACGTTTAGGCAAACGCAGATACAAAGGTTTTTGACCACCTTCAAAACCAGGACGTTTTACGCCGCCGGAGCGGGATTTTTGTCCTTTTTGACCTTTGCCAGATGTTTTACCAAGTCCGGAACCGAGACCACGGCCAACGCGAACGGAGGCTCTTTTAGATCCCGGAGCGGGAGATAATTCATGCAAATTCATCTGTAGCACACCTCCTTGTTTTAAGCTTCAACTTTTTCAACTTTCACAAGATGTTCAACTTTGTGAATCATACCGCGAATAGTCGGGGTGTCGTTTTTAACAACAGTAGAATTGATTTTTCCTAAGCCCAGAGCCTTTACGGTTGCGCGTTGATCCTGCGGGTAACCGATCAAGCTACGGGTCAGCGTGATTTTAACTTGTTCCATCATGCTACCTCCTTAGCCAAGTAATTCTTGTACGGTTTTTCCGCGCAGAGCTGCAACAGCTTCAGCACTTTTCAGGGATTTTAAACCTTCCAAAGTTGCACGAACAACATTGTTAGGGTTATTAGAACCTTGACATTTGGTCAAGATATCACGTACGCCTGCCAATTCAAGTACGGCACGAACAGGGCCGCCGGCAATAACGCCGGTACCTTCTGCAGCCGGTTTCAAGAACACACGGCCTGCGCCGAACACACCAATGATTTCATGAGGAATGGAAGTGCCAACCATAGGAACAGTAATCAGGTTCTTTTTAGCATCTTCAACGCCTTTGCGGATAGCTTCCGGAACTTCGGCAGCTTTACCAAGGCCCATACCAACATGACCGTTTTCGTCACCAACTACAACGAGTGCGGAGAAGGAGAAACGACGTCCGCCTTTAACAACCTTTGCAACGCGGTTGATGAATACGACTTTCTCTTTTAAGTCGCTTTCTTGTTTTTCGAAATTCGCCACTTTTATTCCTCCTTCTATTAGAATTGCAGTCCAGCTTCACGAGCCGCGTCTGCCAGTGCAGCAACACGACCGGTGTACAGATAACCGCCACGATCAAATACAACTTCTTTAATTCCTTTAGCCAAAGCTTTTTCAGCAATAGCCTTGCCAACTGCTTTAGCAGCTTCAGTATTGCCGCCGTAGTTAGCTTTCAAGTCTTTCTCAACAGTGCTGGCAGCAACAATCGTTTCGCCTGTTACATCGTTAATCACTTGTGCATAAATATTGGACAAGGAACGATATACATTCAAACGAGGTTTTTCTGCCGTACCGATAATATATTGACGAGAACGGAGATGACGTTTTTGACGTTTCTCATTTTTATCAACTCTGTTAAGCAAGAGTTTCACTCCCTTCTTTTAGAAATTACTTCTTGCCTTTAGCGCCAGCTTTACCCATCTTACGACGAACGTATTCGCCTTCATAACGAATACCTTTGCCTTTATAGGGTTCAGGCGGACGCAGAGTGCGGATTTCAGCTGCAACTGCGCCGACTTTTTCTTTGTCTGCGCCGCTGACAACGATTTTGTTAGGAGCCGGAACTTCAAAAGTAATACCTGCAGGCGGCTCTTTTACTACCGGATGAGAGAACCCGAGAGTAAAGTTGATGTTATTGCCTTGTTTAGCGGCACGATAGCCGACACCGGCAATTTCTAAAGATTTGCTGAAACCGGTGGTTACACCGACAACCATGTTGTTGATCAGAGTACGGGAAAGACCGTGCATGGAACGATGAGTTTTTTCATCACTCGGACGTTCAACAGTCAGTACGCCGTTTTCCAGAGTCAATTTCATATCTTTATTGATTTGGCGAGATAATTCGCCTTTGGGACCTTTAACGGTAACCAAATTATTTTCAATAGTAACTGTAACGTTAGCGGGTACAGTAATTGGTTGTTTACCAATTCTAGACACTTATGAGCACCTCCTATCTTTCAAGTATTACCAGACGTATGCCAGCACTTCTCCACCGAGACCAGCCTTACGGGCAGCTTTATCGGTCATCAGGCCTTGAGAAGTGGAGATCACTGCGATACCGAGACCACCGAGGACTCTGGGCAGCTGATCTTTTTGAGAGTATACTCTCAAGCCGGGCTTAGAAATACGTTTGATACCGGAAATAACTTTTTCCTTATTAGCACCGTATTTCAGGCTGACGCGGATAACATTTTGTTTGCTATCGGCAATTACTTCAAAATCTTTAATGAAACCTTCAGCTTTCAAAATCTCAGCAATAGCTACTTTGATTTTGGAGCCGGGGATTTCAACTTTATCGTGATGAACCGAGTTTGCGTTACGAATACGGGTAAGCATATCGGCAATCGGGTCAGTCATTACCATACTTAAATACCCTCCTTCCTAATTTGCTGTTTTACCAGCTAGCTTTGGTTACTCCCGGAATAGCGCCTTGGTAGCTGTATTCACGGAAGCAGATACGGCAGAGACCGAATTTACGCATATAGCCATGTGGTCTGCCGCAAACCTTGCAGCGATTATAACGGCGAACTTCAAATTTCGGCTCATTTTTCCATTTTTCAATCAGGGCTTTTTTAGCCAAGGTATTCCCTCCTCACTTATGCGCTGAACGGCATTCCGAGGAGTCTGAGTAATTCTCTGGCTTCCTCGTCAGTCTTAGCGGTAGTAACAATGATGATATCCATTCCACGGACTTTATCGATCTTATCATATTCAATTTCCGGGAAAATCAATTGTTCTTTCATGCCCAATGCGTAGTTGCCACGGCCGTCAAAAGCGGTGGGATTTACGCCGCGAAAATCGCGTACACGCGGAAGAGCAATGTTCATCAACTTATCAAGGAAGTAATACATGCGGTCACCGCGCAGGGTAACTTTGGTACCGATCGGCATCCCTTGACGCAATTTAAAAGCTGCAATGGATTTTTTAGCTTTAGTGATGACTGGTCTTTGACCAGCGATCAAAGTCAGATCTGCAACAGCAGAATCTAATGCCTTGCTGTTAGCTACAGCTTCACCGATACCCATATTGATGACAACTTTTTCGATTTTAGGGATTTCCATAACATTTTTATAGTTGAATTTATCCATCATGCCTTTAACAGCTTCGGACAAATACTTTTCTTGCAATCTTGTTTTTGCCATTCAAAATTTCCTCCTTTCCCGGAATCTTATTTATCAATTACTTCGCCGCATTTTTTGCAGGTTCTTACGAAGCTGCCGGAAACTGCGGTCTTTTTAATACGAGTAGCTTTTTTACAAGCCGGGCATACTAACATTACTTTGGAAGAAGCAATAGCAGCTTCTTTAGTAATGATGCCGCCTTGGGGATTAGCCTGAGACGGTTTTGTATGGCGTTTTACTTTATTTACGCCTTCAACGACTACTTTAGCTTTTTTAGGCAGAGCTTCAATGATCTTTCCTTCTTTGCCTTTATCTTTGCCGGACAAAACCAAAACGGTATCGCCTTTTTTTACATGCATTTTGATTGCTGCAGTCATTTCAGGAACACCTCCTTATGTGCATTATCAGATTTCTTACAGCACTTCCGGTGCCAGAGAAATGATTTTCATGAAATCTTTATCGCGAAGTTCACGAGCAACAGGCCCGAAAATACGGGTGCCGCGCGGGCTCTTATCATCTTTAATTACAACTGCTGCGTTTTCGTCGAAGCGGATATAAGAACCGTCCGGACGACGAACGCCCTTTGCAGAACGAACAACAACTGCTTTTACTACGTCACCTTTTTTTACAACGCCACCGGGTGATGCATCTTTAACAGCGCATACGATAACGTCACCAATGTTAGCATATTTACGGTAAGAACCGCCCAATACGCGAATGCACATAACTTTCTTAGCGCCAGTATTGTCACCAACATTAAGAATGGTTTGTTGTTGTATCATGGTTTTCCCTCCCTTGCCAATTTATCCGATCGGCAATATCTTATTTTGCACGCTCTAAAATTTCAATAACACGCCAGCATTTATCTTTGGAAAGCGGACGAGTTTGCATAATTTGAACTACGTCGCCAATATGCGCTTCGTTATTTTCATCATGAGCTTTGAATTTGATAGTATGTTTTACACCTTTTTTGTAAAGCGGATGTTGAACAAAACGCTCAATAGCAACTACAACAGTTTTCTGCATTTTGTCGCTTACTACTTTACCGATACGGGTAACACGTGCGTTTCTTTCTTCGGTCACGACTGTTTCCTCCTTCTTCATACTTCAAACACACTCAGGCATTTAACTCGCGTTGACGCTGAATGGTCTTGATGCGGGCAATAGACTTTTTGACTTCGCGAATTTTCATCGGATTCTCACATTGTCCGGTTGCCATTTGAAAACGCAGGTTGAAGAGTTCTTCTTTCAAACCAGCCAATTTGCTGTCTAACTCGGAAGCAGACATTTCACGAATTTCTGTTGTTTTCATTAAGCTTCACCACCCTTTTCTTGTGCGGCAGCTTCGGCTTCTTGCTGTGCGCGGGTCACAAATTTACATTTAATAGGCAATTTGTGGCTAGCAAGACGCATAGCTTCTTTAGCGATCTCTTCGCTAACTCCGTTCATTTCGAACATAACACGACCGGGTTTAACTACTGCTACCCAATATTCAGGTGAACCTTTACCACTACCCATACGAGTTTCAGCCGGTTTTGCAGTGATCGGTTTGTCCGGGAAAATTTGAATCCATACTTGACCGCCACGTTTAATATAACGTGTCATTGCGATACGAGCTGCTTCGATTTGACGATTGGTGATCCATGCGGGTTCCAATGCTACCAAGCCATACTCGCCATGAGCGATTTTGTTACCGCGCATTGCACGACCAGTCATACGGCCTCTATGTTGTTTACGATGTTTAACTCTCTTCGGTAATAACATTAGTTTATGCCTCCTTCACCGGAGCAGCTTGCGCTACTTCTTTGCTTTCAGGAAGGACTTCACCTTTGTAAATCCATACCTTTACGCCGATACGGCCATAAGTGGTATGAGCTTCTGCTGTGCCATAATCAATATCAGCACGCAGAGTATGCAGAGGAATGCTGCCTTCACGATAGCTTTCGCTGCGAGCGATTTCAGCACCGCCCAGACGACCGCCAACCTGAACTTTAATACCTTTAGCGCCCATGCGCATGGTACGGCCAACACATTGTTTCATTGCACGGCGGAAAGCGATACGGCGTTCCAATTGAGATGCAATGTTCTCTGCAACCAAAGTTGCGTCCATATCCGGGGTTTTTACCTCAACGATGTTGATATCAATTACGCTGTCGGTCATTTTTTTCAAGTCGTTTTTCAGCAATTCAATGTTGCTGCCCTGACGACCGATTACCATACCAGGTTTAGCAGTATGGATAGAGATGCGGGCTCTATTCGAAGCGCGTTCGATTTCTACTTTAGAGATACCGGACAAGAACAGTTTTTCTTTAATGAATTCACGAATTTTAATATCTTCTAATAAGAATTTCTCATAGTCTTTGTCAGCATACCATTTGGAATCCCAATCTTTGATAATACCTACGCGGAGACCATGCGGATTAACTTTTTGACCCACTATCTTTTCCCTCCTTTTTCCGGGATATTATTTTTCTTTAACAGCAACTGTTACGTGGCTAGAACGTTTTAAGATTTTGAACGCTTGCCCACGGGAACGCGGATGGATTCTTTTCATGGTCGGACCTTGATCTATAAAGCAGGAAGATACGATCAGATTATCCACATTCATATCATAGTTATGTTCAGCGTTTGCAACTGCACTGCGCAGTACTTTTTCGATAACCTCAGAACCAACCTTAGGGGTATGTTTGAGGATCGCGAATGCTTCACCCACAGCTTTGCCGCGGATAAGATCAATCACGATACGCAACTTGCGCGGCGCGATGCGAACATATCTTGCAATAGCTTTTGCTTCCATGTTATTTTGCCCCCTTTCCCCTTATTTTAAAGATGTACTCTTATCGGCATGGCCTTTATAAGTACGCGTAGGAGCAAATTCTCCTAGTTTGTGGCCTACCATATCTTCAGTGATAAATACAGGCACATGTTTACGTCCATCATGAACAGCAATAGTATGGCCCAAGAAATCCGGAAGAATAGTGGAGCTGCGAGACCATGTTTTTACGACTTTTTTATCGTTAGAAGCGTTCAACGCTTCAATCTTCTTTTGAAGACTTGCATGGACATACGGTCCTTTTTTGATTGATCTGGACACTAGGTTAGCCTCCTTTCTCTATCCTTATAATTATTTCGTTCTACGTTTTACGATTAATTTGCTAGAAGCTTTTTTCTCTTTGCGGGTACGAGTACCAAATGCACATTTACCCCAAGGAGTAACAGGACGTTTACGGCCAACAGGAGAATGACCTTCACCACCACCATGCGGATGGTCATTCGGGTTCATTACAACACCGCGGTTAGCCGGGCGAATACCGAGCCAACGAGAACGGCCTGCTTTACCGATGCAGATATTTTCAGCGTCGATATTGCCAACTTGTCCAATAGTGGCGCGGCAGTTGATATGCACTTTACGGATCTCACCGGAAGGGAGACGAAGCAGAGCATAATCGCCTTCTTTAGCCATCAACTGAGCAGAAGTACCAGCACCGCGGGCAATTTGACCGCCTTTGCCAATTTTAAGCTCAACATTGTGAACCATAGTACCAAGCGGCATATTTTTCAAAGGCAGGCAGTTGCCGATTTTGATATCAGCATCAGGTCCGCTTTCGATAACATCGCCTACTTTAAGGTCTAAAGGAGCGAGGATATAACGTTTTTCGCCATCAGCATAGTTTACTAAAGCGATACGTGCATTACGGTTAGGATCGTATTCGATGGTAGCAACACGAGCCGGAACACCGTCTTTATTGCGTTTAAAATCGATGATACGATATTGTCTTTTATTACCGCCACCTTGATGACGAACAGTCATTTTGCCGGTGTTATTACGACCTGCATGTTTTTGCAGTTTTTCAACCAGCGGACGGTAAGGCTTATCAGTTGTAATCTCTTCGAAGGTAGACACTGTAATGAAGCGCCTCGAAGGAGAATACGGATTAAAGCTTTTAATAGCCATTTAATTTGCCTCCTTATTACGTCAAATTACATTCCTTCGAAAAGGGGAATCGTATTGCCTTCAGCAAGTTTCACGATTGCTTTCTTATAATCGGAACGTTTGCCAACGTATTTACCCATTCGTTTGGTTTTGCCAAATACGCGTACAGTATTTACGTTTAACACTTTTACTTTGAAAATTTGTTCAACTGCCTGGCGGATTTCCACTTTGTTGGCAGTCAAAGGAACTTGGAAAGTGTATTTGTTGTCTTGAAGCATTACGGAAGTTTTTTCAGTAATGATCGGACGGAGTAAAATATCGCGAGGGTTAGCAGCCATTATGCGAGCACCTCCTCAATTTTAGCTACAGCGTCTTTTGCTAAGAACACTTTATTGTTATGAAGCAGATCAAAGCAGTTCAGGCAACCGTTGGAAAGTGCAGTGACTTTCGGAATGTTGCGTGAAGACAGCTCAACATTTTCATTAGAACCGTCAGTGATGAGTAAAGCCTTTTTATCAGCTGCATCAAAAGCAGACAGCATAGTTACAACATTTTTAGTTTTAGGAGCATCAAAGCTCAAGCCCTCAACAACGATAAGTTCACCGGCAGCAACTTTTGCAGACAATGCACAACGAATTGCCAAACGACGAGCTTTACGGGGCATTTTTTTCGCATAACTGCGAGGTTGGGGACCAAAAGTGGTACCACCACCTACCCAAATCGGAGAACGGGTAGAACCGCTGCGAGCGCGGCCGGTGCCTTTTTGTCTCCACGGTTTACGACCGCCGCCGCGAACCATACCGCGGGTTTTGGTAGCAGAAGTGCCTTGACGTTCAGCAGCCTGTTGCATAACAATTGCTTGATGTACAACAGCTTCATTAAATTCAACGCCAAACACGAGATCATTCAATTCTATTTCTTCACCGGTAGCTTGACCGGAGATGTTATATACTGATAACTTCGGCATTAGAAGCATCCTCCTTTCTTTCGCTTACGCTCTTATTTATTAGGTTTTACTGTTTCTTTGATTACAACAAAAGAACCAGCGGCACCAGGAATGGAGCCTTTGACCAAAATAAGATTACGTTCAACATCAACTTTAGCAACAGTCAAACGTTGAACAGTTACTTGTGCATTACCCATACGGCCAGGCAATTTTTTGCCTTTGATAACTCTACCGCCAGGGCCGGAATGCATAGGACCCATGGAACCAGGTTCACGATGGGATTTGGAACCGTGCTTCATAGGACCACGAGCGAAATTGTGGCGCTTAATAGTGCCTGCAAAGCCTTTACCGCGGGAAATACCGGTTGCATCAATCAGTTCTCCAGCAGCAAAAATGTCAGCAGTGATTTGTTGGCCGACTGTATATTCAGAAGGAGCAGACAACCGCAATTCTTTGACAAATTTAACCGGAGTTACGCCGGCTTTGTCAAAATGGCCTTTCATTGGTCTGGTCATATGTTTTTCTTTAACTTCACCAAAGCCAAGTTGAACAGCATTATAACCGTCTGTTTCTTCGGTTTTATTTTGAACAACAACACAAGGTCCTGCTTCTACAACAGTAACAGGGATCAATCTGCCGTCAGCTTCAAAAATTTGGGTCATACCAATTTTCTTGCCTAAGATTCCTTTAGCCATTATTGCACCTCCTCCTTACAGTTTAATCTCGATATCTACGCCGGCAGGAAGGTCAAGACGCATTAAAGCATCAACGGTCTTCGCAGTCGGTTCCAGAATGTCTACAAGTCTTTTGTGGGTACGCATCTCGAATTGTTCACGAGAATCCTTGTTTACATGAGGGGAACGCAGAATCGTATAGATATTTTTTTCAGTAGGAAGCGGAATAGGGCCGGAAACCTGAGCTCCGGTACGTTTCGCAGTTTCTACAATTTTTGCAGCACTTTGATCAAGCGCTTTGTGATCATACGCTTTTAAGCGTATTCTGATTTTCTGTGATTTTGACATTAATTTTTTTCCTCCTAATCGCCCAGTTTCTAAGAACGGACATACTCCGTGAAAATCTCCCTGTCTAGCAGGCAAGCAACCTCTCACATCATCGCAGGGCCATGCAAATAAACATAAGTAAATGAGGGGCTTTTATTAGCCCCTCATTCGGGATCTAATTAAAGATTATTCGTTGATAGCAGCAACAACGCCGGCGCCAACAGTACGGCCGCCTTCGCGAATTGCAAAACGCAGACCAGGCTCGATTGCGATCGGAGTGATCAGCTCTACGTCCATGGTTACGTTATCGCCAGGCATTACCATCTCAATACCTTCCGGTAATTCAGTTACGCCGGTTACGTCTGTTGTTCTGAAATAGAACTGCGGACGATAGCCGTTGAAGAACGGTGTATGACGGCCGCCTTCTTCTTTCGTCAGTACATATACTTCTGCTTTGAATTTTGTGTGCGGATGGATGCTGCCGGGTTTTGCAAGTACTTGACCGCGTTCGATATCTTTACGGTCTACACCACGCAGCAGGCAGCCGATGTTGTCTCCTGCTACTGCTTCGTCCAGTAATTTACGGAACATTTCTACGCCCGTTACTACTGTTGCTTTTTTCTCTTCTGTCATTCCTACGATCTCAATATTGTCGCCTACTTTGATGATACCACGTTCTACACGGCCTGTTGCTACTGTGCCACGGCCGGTAATTGTGAATACGTCTTCTACAGGCATCAGGAACGGTTTGTCAGTTGCGCGTTCCGGAATAGGAATGTATGCATCTACTGCGTCCATCAGTTCCATGATTTTTGCTTCGTATGCTGCGTCGCCTTCAAGTGCTTTCAGTGCAGACCCTACTACTACAGGAATGTCGTCGCCGGGGAAGTCGTAGCTGGAGAGCAGTTCACGTACTTCCATTTCTACTAATTCGATCAGTTCCGGATCGTCTACCATATCTGCTTTATTCAGGAACACTACCATTGCAGGTACGCCTACTTGACGAGCAAGAAGGATGTGCTCACGAGTTTGCGGCATCGGGCCGTCTGCTGCGGATACTACGAGGATCGCTCCGTCCATTTGTGCTGCGCCGGTGATCATGTTTTTTACATAGTCGGCATGGCCCGGGCAGTCTACGTGTGCGTAGTGGCGGGTTGCTGTTTCATATTCTACGTGGGAAGTGTTGATGGTGATTCCGCGTTCTCTTTCTTCAGGTGCTTTATCGATCATGGAGTAATCCATGAATTCTGCGCCGCCTTTAGAAGCCAATACTTTGGTGATTGCTGCGGTCAGGGTTGTTTTACCATGGTCTACGTGACCGATGGTGCCGATATTAGCATGCGGTTTTGTTCTTTCATATTTTTGCTTTGCCATTTATTTTTCCTCCCTTAAATTAGGTTTTACTTTATATTAGGCTTGAGTGCCTTTGTTTTTGGCAATGATAGCCTCGGCAATGTTTCTCGGTACATCTTCGTAATGGTCAACTTCCATAGAGTAGTTGCCTCGGCCTTGAGTTTTAGAACGCAGGTCGGTAGCATAGCCAAACATTTCGGAAAGCGGAACAAATGCGTTGATAACTTGAGCGCCATTGCGAGCTTCCATACCTTCGATACGACCACGGCGAGAGTTCAAATCGCCGATAACATCGCCCATGTAGTCCTCAGGAACAGTAACTTCTACTTTCATATAAGGTTCAAGGATAACCGGGTCGGCTTTAGTAGCGCCAGAACGGAAGCCCATAGAACCTGCAATTTTGAAGGCCATTTCAGAAGAATCGACTTCATGGTAAGAACCATCATAAACGGTAACTTTGATATCAACCATTGGGTAACCGGCAACTACGCCGTTTTCCATAGCTTCCTTAACACCGTTTTCGATCGGTCCGATGTATTCTTTCGGAATAGCACCGCCAACAACTTTGTTCTCAAACAAGAAGCCTTCACCTGCTTCACGAGGTGAAATTTCCAACCAGCAGTGACCATATTGGCCTTTACCACCGGACTGACGTACAAATTTACCTTCGGACTTAACAGATTTGCGGATAGTTTCACGATAAGCAACCTGCGGATTACCAACAGTACAGCCTACTTTGAATTCACGCAGCAAACGGTCAACAATAATGTCCAAATGCAACTCGCCCATGCCAGAAATGATGGTTTGTGCTGTTTCCGGATCAGTATGAACACGGAAAGTCGGATCTTCTTCTGCCAGTTTTTGAAGGGCAATGCCCATCTTTTCCTGGTCAGCTTTAGTTTTAGGTTCAACCGCAACGGAGATTACCGGATCAGGGAATACCATGGATTCCAGAATGATCGGAGCTTTTTCGTCGCAGAGAGTATCGCCGGTAGTGGTATCTTTCAAACCTACTGCTGCTGCAATATCACCGGAATAAACCATGTCGATTTCTTCACGATGGTTGGCATGCATTTGCAGGATACGGCCAATACGCTCTCTCTTACCTTTGGTAGAGTTGTAAACGTAAGAACCGGAGCCGAGAGTACCGGAGTACACACGGAAGAAAGCAAGTTTACCAACAAACGGGTCAGTCATAATTTTGAAAGCCAGTGCAGAGAACGGCTCGCTGTCGCACGACGGACGTTCGTCTTCTTCGCCGGTTTCAGGATTTACGCCTTTGATATGAGGAATATCAGTAGGAGCAGGCATGAACGCTACAACAGCATCCAGCAAAGGCTGTACGCCTTTGTTTTTGTAAGAAGAACCGCAGCAGACAGGAGTCATTTTGCAAGCAATAGTTTGTTTGCGGATACCAGCCATAACTTCTTCTTCCGTCAGCTCTTCGCCTTCCAGATATTTCATCATCAGCTCGTCATCGCTTTCAGCTACAGCTTCCATTAAAGCTTGACGGTATTCGTTGGCTTTTTCAACCATATCGGCCGGAATATCAACAAATTCTTCTTCTTTACCCAGAGCGTCGCTGTAAACGATAGCTTTCATTTTGATCAGATCGACCATACCCTGGAAGGTATCTTCGAAACCAATCGGTAATTGGATAGGTACAGCATTGGCATTCAAACGATCTTTCATCATTTGTACTACATTGTAGAAGTCAGCGCCGGTAATATCCATTTTATTTACATACGCCATACGCGGTACGCCATATTTGTCAGCCTGACGCCATACTGTTTCAGACTGAGGTTCAACGCCGCCTTTAGCGCAGAATACTGCAACAGAACCATCAAGTACACGCAGAGAACGTTCAACTTCTACAGTGAAGTCAACGTGACCTGGCGTATCAATGATGTTGATGCGGTGTCCATCCCATTGACAGGTGGTAGCAGCAGAAGTAATGGTAATACCACGTTCCTGCTCTTGAACCATCCAGTCCATGGTAGCGCCGCCATCATGGGTCTCACCGATTTTATGAACCCTACCGGTGTAGAACAGAATACGTTCAGTCGTAGTAGTTTTACCAGCATCAATATGAGCCATGATGCCGATGTTTCTTGTTTTTTCAAGCGGAAATTGTCTGCCCACTTTTTTATCCTCCTCGTTATAGGGATCGGGCCATTACCAGCGGTAATGTGCAAACGCTTTGTTTGCTTCAGCCATCTTGTGGGTATCTTCGCGTTTTTTCACAGCAGCGCCGGTAGCGTTTGCTGCGTCCATGATCTCACCAGCAACACGTTCGCACATGGTTCTTTCACCACGCAAACGGGAGTAGTTGACCAGCCAGCGAATACCAAGGGTGGTCTTACGGTCTGCACGGACTTCAACCGGAACCTGGTAGTTAGCACCACCAACGCGGCGAGCACGTACTTCTAAAAGCGGCATAACGTTTTTCATAGCTGCATCGAATACTTCGAGAGGATCCTTACCAGTTTTAGCACGAACCAGATCGAAAGCATCATATACAATGCGTTCAGCAACGCCTTTTTTACCGTCAAGCATAATCTTATTAATAAATCTTGTCAAAAGTTTTGAACCGTATACAGGATCCGGCAAAACGTCTCTTTTTGTTACAGGGCCTTTTCTCGGCATGTGTTTCCCTCCTTATGGATTATCAATTCGTTGTGTAGACTTGATTACTTTTTAGCTGCTTTAGCACGTTTAGCACCGTATTTAGAACGGGCTTGATTGCGGTTAGCAACGCCTGCAGTGTCAAGTGCACCACGAATGATATGGTAACGCACACCAGGAAGATCTTTAACTCTTCCGCCTCTAATCAGGACAACGCTATGTTCCTGCAGATTGTGGCCGATACCAGGGATGTAAGCAGTAACTTCGATACCGTTAGTCAAACGTACACGAGCTACTTTACGAAGAGCAGAGTTAGGCTTTTTCGGGGTTGTAGTATAAACCCTAGTGCAAACTCCACGTTTTTGCGGGCATTCTTTCAATGCCGGGGCAGTGGATTTTACAGTCAAAACTTCTCTTCCTTTGCGAACCAATTGATTAATTGTAGGCATATCGGCACCTCCTTCCGAATAAATAGATTTTAATGATTATAAAAATCCTTCAGCAAAGCTTCCAGATCCCTATCAACCTTTGAGTATCGCGGCTGTCGCTGCACCGACATGGATTCCGCAGGCTTTACCAAGTTCTTGCATTGTCGCTACTTTTTCTACATTCACCCGAGCTTCAGCGCAGGCATCAAGCAGCGGCTGCACAACCCGGACATCTGCGTCATCAGCTATATAAACCGTCTTTGCAGTGCCTTTTTGAATCGCTTTAGCGGTTTGCTTGTTCCCGACAACTCGCTTCGTTGCTTGCTTTAACAACTCTACTGTCATCACAAACCCTCCTTGTAAAAGCGCATAGCTATCCCGAGATACTTACATATTGTAACACTGCCACTTGGCTGTGTCAATACTTTTTCTTGATTTTTTTACAAGCGCAAACCCGCATTAAACCGTGTTTTTTGTATTACACGGACCCTAGCGTTTCTTTTGCGTAACTTTGTAATATGTTTTACACAAAAAATCTTAATTTTGTAATCTTTTGGGACTCGTATTTCCATTTTCAGAGGATATTTTATATGTATTATTTCAGCATTTTTGACAAATTCAGTCATAATTTATCACAAGCTCTTAAATATAAAAGAAAAGCCTCAAATTTTGCTAAATTTGAGGTCAATTTGATTGGATTTTATTCTCCGTATTTAAAAAATTATATTTTTTTCTACTTCCATTGCCAGTAAATCCATTTTTATTTGCGATCCTTCCAGCAAAAAAAGGTATTCCATTCCTTTCGCCTGCCAAAAATAAATCATTAAGCAATCATTTGAATCCTCTGATCTCTGCATACGAATCCAATTTATTTTCTGTTTTTGTAGTCCCCACAATTTGCTGCCATAATCAGAAACAATTAAAGTTTCAGCAACCGCTATTTTCTTTTCTGCAGCCGTTATGTTTCCTGCCTCGTTAGTAATCCCTCCTGCAATTGTTTTATCCGCTCTTTTTCTAACTGCAAAATATATTCTGCTGCCAGCGTCATCAGTCAAACAAACTTGAAAAGGTTTTTCTGTATCTGATTCACCTCTAAATTTTTCTGGCAGCAAAAATTGCATATGTTCATCTGCATATATCTTATTTTCAGCCTTTTCTTGAGCATCAACAGAGCAAGTCAAAAACGTACTAACCAATAATATAAAAAAATATGCTGGTAAATCTCTGTTTTTTATCATGTTAGGCTATCCTTCCTAAAATGTATGGTAGAAACTTGTAAGAAAATTAAATCCCTGGTACCTTCTGGCATCAGCGCCATTAGAGTTTTTTCCGTCGCGCATAGAAAAGTGCTGTACCTTCAACGACAATTTATTTCTTTCATCCATTTTTAAATCACAGCCTATGCCCAAAGCAACTTTTTTTCTATTATCTACATATGAATCCGTCAGCGAGCTATATCTAATACCGTCGGCTATCATGATATCCGCAGCCAGACGCAGGTCTGTTTTTTTAGATAAATGTTTTTTCCATTCCGCACCAAAATAATGTACTGGAGATTCTTCAACTTTTTTATTCAAAATAATTTCATTATTCTCATGATAGTACCAATAGTACAACATTAAGTCCTGATCCTTGGCTAAATTACGGTTATAGGTCAACCGCGTTTCCCAAACTGCGCCTGTATCAAAAACACTGCCATCAGCAATCTTACTTTCTGCAGAACTGGTATGAAGAAGCTCACCTACCAGCTGCCATTTTTCTTCAGCGTGCTGCCAGCGTAAATACTTTTGCCATTCATTACCAGGATTGAATTTGTCATCATCGATATCACTGGTAGGATCATAAGAACCTCTGACTGAGTAGTTTGTTCCCAACGTCAGCAGATCTTTGTCCCCCCCTATTCTACGCGTAACCGCTATTCCGGGAGTAAAGTTCCAACCTTCACCAAACTCAGCAAATCTCACCAGATCTTCATCCATTCTGGCGTTGCGTTCGTAGCTTGACAGCTTCGCTTTTCCCGTAGGAATATTAATACCCAAATTATAATCAACTATATATTTATCCTTATTATTTCTCGTTGAAAAATATAATAAAGTATCTGTAAAAGTATTTATCTTGCCTTCATGTCCCGGCGTTGTATTCTTTGAACTTACATAATTGAAGTTAAGCCCCCAATAGCTATTTTTATTGGCATATCCAAAATAATAAGGCTGGACAAACTGGCTGCCACTCCAACCGTTTCCGTGCCAATTATAAAAATTGTTGCTTAGAAAGCCAGATACATCCTGATAAGGATTTTCTTTTTCTTTCAATAGCCGCTCGTAATAATCCCTGCTTGCCAACGCATAATCCATAGACCCGCCTGCATTATACACCGCTTCTGCCAATTCATTTTCCTGTTCACCAAGTTCGGCTGCGGCTTCGTCTCTTACGCCCAGCAGCAGATCAGTTTTATTCTGCAGCGCTTCATATTCAAGAAAAACTTTTTCCAGTTCAACATCAATGTTTTCGGCCTGATGTTGCAAATTACCTGCATAGGCATATGCAGTACCTACCTGCTCTCCACCCAAGCTTCCTTCTACCTGTGCATCATCAAGCGCCTCTGCATAATTGACCTGGGCTGCAGCTGCGGCCCAAGCATTTCTACTTTTCTCTTCCAGCTCCCGGACTTTTTGCTCATATGAATTATTGTCCCGCTGCATATGCTGCAGCAGCTCCTGATTAGCATTCAACAGAGCTCTGTTTTTCTCTGCCTGTTCTAACAAGCTCACTACCGTTGACCAGGAAGCAGCCATTTCCGTTTCCATCTGTTGCTTACTTAAAGCGGCTTCGTCCTCTTCCTGCTCAAAGCGCTTCCTGTAATCCACTCCTTTAGCTAACTCAGCTGCACTATCAGCAACATCTTTAACATCCGGTGGGACCGTAATAGCACTTGCATTACCTACTAAAGGAATCAACATGCAGATGCTGCAACACATCGTTATGATTCTATTTTGCATCTTCCCTTTATCCTTTCGTCAGTTCTTATTTGCGACGTTTGGAATACCACATCATTATCAGCGTCCCACAAACAACTACAGCGATCACCGCCAGATAACTTCCCAAGCGATTACCGGAAAAATTTCTAAAAATTTTGCTAAGTCCAGCATCCTGATGTTTTACTTCCTCTGCAAAAGTAAGAGTCTGTCCATTAGCATCTATTAAAGCGACCTGCCCATTAAGACTGGTTCCATTAATAAAAGCCAAACGCATAAAACTTTTCATATTCTCGATATTAGCATAGGTAAAGGCATAAATTACATTATCGCCCTTACGCGCAACCTGAAAAATATTTTTTCTATCTATTGCGTCAGTAGCAATACTTAACCACTCACTGGTTTTTATTGTTCCATCTGCATTAACAGTTACAGGCAAACTGTCACCAATTGTCCGTTTATCCGTTAAAACTCTGTTTTGACCGGTAGTAATAACAGTTCCACTGTCATTACTAATAACTGCTTGTGGTCCCAGCTGTACTTTCCAGACTATGTTACCCGTATTATTTTGACCGATCCAGTAAGCTAGTTGCGCTGCAGCCGTCAGTTCATCATTATCCGGTGTCTGACTTAACCACATGGTCAGCACAATATCACCATTGCTGTCAGTATTGAAATACCCGGGAAAGTCTGCCAGACTCTCCTGTCCCGAATGGCTGCTTACTGCCAAATAGATGCTGGTTTCTTTCTCAATCACCGACCAGGCAACATCGTCATATCTTTTAGAACAGTCGATTATACCAAGATCATGATAAAAGGCAAACCGCACACGCCATCCTTGCTGATTAGCCGGCAAAACCGGCAGCTCAGCTTTTAAAATACCGCCGTCAGCATTCTCAGCGGTCAGCACTTCTGATCTGATCGGAATATCATTGACATAAACAGTCACGGCCGATTTCTTACGATCCAGAATTTTGGCATGCCTGAAATGCAATTCCACATAAGAACCTTCTTCAATATCATAATTAGAAGGTTTGGGAATAAATATTTCTGCTTCCTGATGAAAAGCACCAGCTGCTAAAATATCGTCATTATAGCCAATATCACTAAGCGTATAAATTCCTTTACTGTCTAAACCTTTTTTACCGGAAAGTTTTTCAGCCTGCACAGGCAAAGAAAACTGTGTTTCACTGCCGCTCAATGTTCTAACAAATTTATTATTACACAAAGCGTTAACGCCCAGCTTGGCACCATTTTCATTATTTCCCCCCACACTTAAATTATAATGACCGTTAAGGGAAGGAAATAATTTCAAAAATGCTGTATCACCGCTGAAGTTTACATCTGCCTCAACCTGTCCGCCCAATCTTATAACATTTGTATCAAGCACTGCATCTGGCTGTTCCAGCCTCGCTTCCCAAACCACCGGCGAACCATAACCCGACATTCGTCCCATAAACGACGACAGCCGCAGCATCGATATAATATTATTATCATTGAGATTAGCAAGAGAAAAAGTAACATTATTCCGGGCGCCAAAATATTCATCTATAAAAGGATTAGGGAAATTGGCCAAACTATAATTCATAGCATCAACTTTGAATTTTATTGTTGTTTCCGGACGTATAATAAACCAATTAGCATCATTATCAATATCTTTACAGAGGCCCTCAATAGACCTGTGCAAAACACTGATGGTAATTTCATTAATCCCCTCTCTTAAACTGGTCAAGGGCAGCGCAACCTGCCAATTACTCCTAAAAGCACCATCTGGAACAAGTCTGCGGCTTTCCGCAGGGATTCCATTCACTGAAACTGTCATTGTCGAAATATCCGGCAGGATTGTCGGCGAATACGAATACCACAAATCCAAAACCGGTGCCACGGAAAGCTTCATACCGGGTTTAATTTCCAAAAATCCTGTCAGTGCCGCATTGGGGTTGCGCAAAACCTTGTCATCCATAAATAAACTTATACTGTATTCATTCCCCAGCACAACAGGCTTGAGTCCGAGTTCCATTGGTGCAGCATCCGCTGTACATATGAATCCCAAAGACCATATCATCGCCATCAACAAACATACTCTCTTGAGCATACTCCCAACACATCCTTAATATTAATCATTTCTCATAATGTTTTTTTGTATTGCGCTTTAATTTTAAAATTATATATACAAACACAGTTAAAATTACTACTAAAACTGCCGCCTGAACACTGACGATCTTGTTAATTTTTAAATATTGTTCTCCTGCAGCAGTTTGCCATGACTGCTTTACTTCTTCAGCCACAACCGCATTTACAACACCATCTGCTGCTGTAATTACGATTCCTGGTGCCTGCACTTTTACCGGCAGATATTTTAAATCTAAAAATTCGTAACCCTGCTTTTGCAAACCCTCAATAATAGAGCCAACTTTATCTGGTTTTAAATAACCATGGTAAAAAAAACAAGCAACAGCGCCTGGTATAGTTTTAAGCGAAGCACTTTTATTCATCATTTCTTCTACCACAAACTCGCCGCCGTCATAAAACCCCATATTCTCAGGTATAACCAACATTCCATAAAGGTATCTTGATCTCGTCATATACGGTAAGGTCATAGTAACGCTATCCGTATCATCAGAAATCTGCAATTGACCGGAATAAATATTGAAATATCTACTCAGAATCTCATATGTTTTTTGACTTGCGGCATAATGCGGAGCTTCAAAAGCTAATGGAATTAATCCGCAACGCAGTAATTCCGAAATGCCTGCTTCTATACGGGGAACAGTAAAACTTTCTTCATCCTCCATTGGTCTATCATCTTTAGCATTCCAAAATTCATAGCCTTCGCCAGTCGTCGGTGAAAATTCATTTTGATGAGTGTAGCCATGCATAATAATGCTGGCGCCACGCTTTTGAGCCTCCTGCAGCACTTCTACCAATTCTTCCCGCTCGTGTAAATAATGTTTTTTCCCGTCCATAATTCCAACGGGGACTACACCGATAGCAAAGGGAATATTATATTTCTCTATTTTCTCCACCACAGCCTTAACGGCTTTAGGATCAACGATCGAACTTACATCTTCAACCCTTAAAAACGCTTTTGGTCGTTGGTCATCAGTATGCCGCTTAAATACCTGATGCAGTAAATAGCCCATATAATCATCAAACAGCTCATTAAATTCCAACATTCCAGAATAATAAATATTTTCACGCTGCCAAATTACTGGTACTTCATCAATAAACTTTTTTGCGGTTGCTATAACATTTACGTTTTTTCCTGGATCAGTATATTCAACACTCATCCAATCATAAAAACTTCTTCCCTTAAAGTTTATATAAGTCCAATCACTTACCTTACCCAATGATCTAAAATCATGCCAGCCTTTAACTTCTGCAAGCTGTTCAATATTATCTTCAAACCACAGAACCTGCCTTGCCCCTGCAATTTCTTCTACCAATTCCCGCGGCAGCTTTCTTTGCTGAAGCCCGGCATAAACTATAGTATCTGCATCTTGCAACAACCCTGGTTGCCAATCATCCACAGCTACAAGGACATAATCCTCCTCAAAATGTCCCAGATGTTCTGCCAGCGAAGTAACCAGCGGGAAAGTTCCACCGTAGCGCATCTGCAGATCATAGAGCAGGAAATTTCTGCCAGCAGTCTGTGCAAAGCAGGTGCCTGTCCCCAATATCAACATTAACAATACCAATATTATTTTTTTGACTAAAAGCATCCTAGCTGCCATTCACCAAATCTTCTTTCGCCCGCAAGTATAACATTTTATAATCTGTGTCCGTATTTTCAATCGTGGCATACCCCAGTGAAGTCCTTACACGCACCATGCGCTTGGCGCTACTGAGCTTGACCGGTATCAGTCCGACAGCAGTATCTATTTTGCTCACAACAATATTTAAGCCGCCGCTTTCTGTCTGAGGAAGGATCACGCCAATACTGCCGTCATCTAAAATCCCCTTACAATCAGTAAAGCGCAATTTACTGGCAACAATTTCTGCCACAGTTTTTTTGATGAACATAATATCCTGTTTCTTATAAATAGATTGCAGCTGTTGCAAATTGCTAATCTGAAATAAAAGCAGGGAAAAACTTGTACCGTAACGTTTAGCACGTCCTACTTCTTCTTCCAGTTGTTTAAAAAATCCCTGTTGATTATAAAAACCGGTACTCCCATCAAGAGTAACAAGTTTTTCCAGTTCAGACACACTGGCTATTTTAAACATATTTTTCTCTACCACCGCTGATAATTCTCCACCTAAGAAACCTCCAACAGGAAAACATAGCAATGCCAAAAAATCAATATAGACATCCGCCCCCATTTTTTCCAGTAATACGATGTCATATAAACTGTACATACTAAAAAACATTACAAAAACAATCGATAAATAAAGTCCCTTCGTAGTTCCTAACGAATAGGCAGCGATAATATTAAAACTCAGACACGCAAAAATAAGAAACACTAATTCTTTTTCATTGTTCAAAAAACACAACAATGTCATCACTGCTGCAATCAACAGCAGCAGCACAATTCCATTAAATATTGCCATATCGCGTCTCACAAAAGCTTTTTTTTGCATATTTCTAGAACCTTTCCTGACCATATCTTTCTTTAATTAGAGCTCCGCTCTGTTTTATACCAGTGGAACCCCTTTCCCTGAATCTTGTCCTTCAAGCTTTCGTAAAGCGCCTTAAATACTAAAATGATCCACAATTGGCAATATGTAAAATACATCAGACAAATCAAAAATAAATTACTTAAGCTGCCTTCGCCACGCTCTAAGGAAAGTGAAATAAAGGTTTCCGTTACAAAAAGCGCATAAGCCAACATCCATATCAGTGACAACGGCGCATCTATACTCAGACGAACTATTCCCAGTGCGCCTAAAACAAACAATATATCCGATATAATCACAGCCGCAAAAAATACAAAATATGTAAAAGCAAAATAAACTATATCTGTACCGATTTTTCTGTCTTTAAGCTGAAATATCCGCAGTAAATATTGGCTGATGATCCACAAATTTCCACGTGCCCAACGTGTCCTCTGTTTCATCCAGACACGCAGCGACTCTGGTTCCTGTTCCCAAGTTACGGCATGCGGGTACCAAAAGATGGTATAACCAAAATCATAAATGCGAATTGTCAGCTCCGTATCTTCGGTTAACGCCTGATCATTCCAGCCGTTAATACTTTCGAGGATACTTCTCCGCACAACAAAGTTAGTTCCAGGAATAGTAGTAAGACCAAACCAATAACACCTGCTGGCCTGCAATAACCACTGAAAACTCAAAGTCTCAATATTTATAAAGCGCGTAAGATAGTTTACATTACGATTGCGTGTCCGAAACTTTCCAACAACAGCCCCCAATTTATCATTAGTATATAATTTATAAACTAACTGCAGTAGAGCCCCTCTTTCCGGAGTATTATCGGCATCATAAACAGCAACATATTCACCGCAGCTGACTTTCAGTCCATGGTTCAGCGCATTTGATTTTCCCTTAGCACCCACCGGCGGCTGCAAAGTAACAACTTTCAGCTGTGGAATTTTCTTTTGCTTCTCTTCTAAAATCAGACCCGTTTTGTCACTTGAACAATCGTTTATCACCACTATTTCATAACGATCTTTAGGATAGGCAAATCTTCCCAATGCCTCAACCGTCCTGCCAATAACGGCTTCTTCATTATGCGCCGGCACTAACACACTGACAAAAGGATAGTAATCCATTTTCATATCAACGTCATCATCATGCATTGTTTTCAAAAAATGCTTGTATCCACCAACAGTTAAAAATACATGATAAAAAAGTATCAGCCAGGTTGCACCCATTGAAATAAAAAATAATCTTTCCGCGTCCATATATCCCCCAAAAACAGCTGTTATTTTTTAACCTCTATCATAAGTAAGTTCCGTTCTGGCTCTTTCATACACTTCAATAACATCAATATCGCTTTCTTGAAAAGAAGCTGCGCCTATACTTGGTTTAACTTTTATATTTTTTTTACCATCTTCAAGTTCAACTGCTACCACTGTCAAAAACAAATGCAACTTTTCTACCACAGTAACCGCACCTTCAGCATTGGTTCCGGGCATTAAAATACCTAACATATTATCTATTAAAAGTCCTTTGACATCTGTACCGCGCATTTTCAGGTCAATATTTTTAGCAACTGCTATCAATATTCGGCTTGCACCAACATTACCATAGGCCAGCTGGATTTCATCAAAATTGGCAATTTGCAGCAACAGCAATGTAAAAGCTTCGTTGTAACGTTTAGCACGCCAAAATTCTTCATCTAATTTTTTAAAAAACCCCTGATTATTATAGAATCCCGTATCTCCATCTAATGTAACCAGTTCAGCTATCGCTTCAATATCCTTGGCTAAAGACTCATTCCTGGAAATACATTCCCCTAATTTGGCTGCTAAAACACTTATCAACGGTATCAAAAAAAGCCACGCTACATCCAATGGATCAACTGTCGTCATTTCTTTACTGATTATTACTGCATAAATAAGATAACTACCATAGCAAAAAGTAACACCTACCGAGAGCAAAAGCCCCCGCTGCAAGCCAATCATATATGAAAGCACTGCCACCAAAAGAAAAACACCAAAAAGTCCAAAAGCAAAAAATATATTCAGTGCTTCAAACCGTACAAGAATAACGGCAAATACACACAGAACAGTAATAATAAAACTATTAAACCAGATAACATCCGGTCTAAATTCTTTATTCACCAATTCCCTGCACCATCCTCAACATAAGTAATGCTTCCAACTGATCAAAAGCGTAAACCATACCAGAATCCTGATCACCAAACCCGCCGCCAAAATCTGAAACATCTTCTATTTGAAATGCCAAAACCTTACTATAGCACCACAAAGCATACTTACTGTCATTGTTCAGCCAAAATAAACGGGCCGCTAAAGCATACACTGCCGCAGACTCATTTTCGTCTTTAACAGAACCATCAAAATTATACCAGTTAGCTATTTTTTTATTTGTTTTTATTTCTTCCCGCATAAATTTAAGCAAGCTGCCTGTATCCCCATCTGCATTATACAAATTTAAAGCAGTATACAAATTTTCAACCATATTTATGCCAGTTTCATTCCAAACATATTTTTTTTCACTGTAACTAAAAGCAACCGGATAAAACCCATATTCTCTTTTTTCTATTTTCTGCAGCAATTCGCGTGAATTTTGCCACAACTCCTGCCATTTTTGTTTATCATACGCTTTCAGCATATCTATACTGTTCATATCCAAATAAAAAAGCGAAACATAGTCTGCTTTTTGCTGACTTCTGTCATCATAAAAGTCATATAAATACTTGCCATCACTGTCAAATTTATAAATAGACTCAGACACATAAGCCAACTGTTTACTATAGTCGCCCATATTATTTTGAGCAGCCAAATAATATGCTTTAAATATCCTTAAATCATCCACCAGTGCAGAAATTTGTTCGCCAGCATAATTTTCAGCATTAATTTTCCAGTAGTAATAGCCGGCCCGGTCCAAATAATATTTATCAGTTTGTGCTGCAAGCAAATCAAAGTATTGTCTGTCTTTCCTCAGTGCAGCATATTCCATGGCCTGCCCCATAGATTCACTAACTCCATAATCGGCCAGCCCCTGCTGATTGACAGAATAAATGATCACATCGTTTTGATCATGGAGTTTTTTCTTTAAAAAAATAAAACCGCGTTCATCGTCTACAGAATTTACCAAAATCGCTCGCTCCTGCTGTTTTCTTGTATTATTTCCCTGAGGATTACAATTAACAGTATTCACAAAAAAACAGGAAATTAATATCACCAGCACCGTAACTATCATTTTATGGCTTTGAGCTTTTGTCTTCATCATTCACCCATCTTCTAAAGATTATTTTGGTCTTTTATTATACGTTCCATTTGTTTTAGTTAATATTTATATTTTATTATACACTAATTATCATCTATTTAAAATATTTTATTTTGTCTTTATAGCAATATATTTTTTGAATTTCAAATATAAAAATCATCTAAAAAACAATTTTAAAACAGAAAAACCCGGCAGACATTATAGTCTGCCGGGTTTTTCTGTTTTATTTTCTGCTTACTTCTACTTCAAACATCCGTTTCCATGGTAAAGTGAAATTATACTTACTTACTCTGTCACCTAAAACAGGCTGTGCCAGCTCTAAAATATCTTTGGTGATAACGGCTTCAGCCTCTTGCACCTGTTGAGTGTTAAGTCCACTGTTAGGCCAATAATTAGGCCAAATCAATTCCACATAAGTCTTATTACGCACATTGGCCTGATAAGCCCAATCATCGAGATATCTTATTTCCAGCAAAGATTGAAGATCAGCCGTATCCATACTTTTTGACAGTAATCCTTGCCCCAAAGCAAATCCCAAAGTATTTCCAGCAGTATTCCAACCACCGTAAGCAGCAAGCTTTTCTGCCACTTCTTCTTCAAACAGTTTTCTGACCAAGGCGTTGTCTGCACCGTTTCCATAAGCAATATCAGCAACTGCAACTGCTTTTCCCTGCTTTAAATACCTCTTGACATCAGCAACAAATTTCTCTGTATGTTCCGTTATTGTACCTGTATTTTTCGGGTTAGAAGCTTCTACTGTTACCCCATCAAAAGGAGTATTAACAGCTAATACCAAATCCGCACGTGCTAAATTAGCAGTAGGCCAGCCGCCAGCAGCATGTATATGTTCTGCGGCACTGAATGCTATTTCATCATCTTCATAAGCAGGTATAGTCTCTCCGCCTTTTCCTTCGGCGAAATCTACATAAACCATCGGAATTTCATAACTTACCCTGCTGGCAGCACGGCTTAATAAAAGCAAACCCAGCTGATCAGCCCCAGAGAAAAAACGAATTTTCTCTTTAGGAAGTTCCCTTACAAGAATATCCATTTTACGTGCTTCTTTATGAGCCTGTGAGTATGGCGCAGTATCATCACGCCCAATCAAGAGATAGTCAAAATTGCCACTTTCCACACCATGCAGTAAAAGCTCTGTAGTAGCTATATTCAAACTGCGTCGCCGTGCTCTGTCTTCTTGAACAGCCTGGGGTATTTCTACTTTCAAACCACTCAGTTCTTTACGTTCTTTTCTGCTTATTTCTTTTAAATCCAGTTTATCTTCCAACACACCCATTCTAAAAAGCTTTGGTCCCCATTCGGCATAATAGGCAGGTTCAACAGGAGCACTGCTGGCTTTGGGAGAACGCATTATCGTCGTAAATACATAAACCAAAGGATCTCCGCCCAAAGACTTCAAATTTAATAACCTCTCAGCCCGCGACGTTAAAATATCCTGAGGCAGTTGATGTGTCCTTGAATCAACCAGCCCGCCATAGATCAGAGCATCAGAAGAAATAACGATCGCGTTGGCGGTTGCCGAACGTGCAGCCAGCCATTCATATAACTTATCAGGATTACCGCTATGATCATTGCCGGCGATATACTCCAAAGGCGGCGTTTCCACATTCCATCCAGCTGCTTTCATGGTTTCTACTGCATAGTCCAAACAAACCGGCCTGTTGTCCAGCGGAACAAACAAGAGAGTATTCCTTCCCATACTTGCTTCTGTAACTGAAAATGGTAAAAAGTATATTACCAATAATGTTAAAATAAAATAAATTTTTTTCATACAGATAATCCTTCCCAAACTTTTTCAATAAAAAATCCCTCCCATGTAATTTCTACACAGAAGGGCTTTTTCCTGCTAACAACGTGTTAAACTGAACCGACTCAGGAAATCCTTAGTACGCTGATTCTGAGGTGCAGTAAAAATAACATTTGGGCTGCCGTCTTCAGCAATCACACCCTGATCGATAAAAATAACTCGGCTGGAAACATCGCGGGCAAATGCCATTTCATGTGTAACGATAACCATCGTCAACCCTTCTTCCGCCAGTTCCCGCATAACTGCTAAAACTTCGCCAACCATCTCAGGATCAAGAGCAGAAGTTGGTTCATCCATCAACAATATTTCCGGCTCCAAAGCCAAAGCTCTGGCAATAGCCACACGCTGCTTCTGACCTCCGGAAAGCTGATGCGGCTTTGCATTGATATAGCTTGCCATACCAACATGTTCCAGATATTTCATGGCAATTGCTTTTGCTTCTTCAGACTTTTTCCCCAGTACCTTAACCTGACCTACAACACAATTTTCCAAAACAGTCATATTGTTAAACAAATTAAACTGTTGAAAAACCATGCCTACTTTAGTACGGTATAAGGGAAGATTCTTAAAACATTCCAAAACATTTTCACCGCGGTAGCTGATAACTCCGTCAGTTGGTTGTTCCAAATAATTGACGCAACGGATTAATGTTGATTTACCACTGCCTGAAGGTCCAATAACACAAACTACATCACCCTTGTGCACATCAAAATCAATACCTTTTAATATCTCACGTTCTCCAAAATTCTTTTTCAACCCTTGGACGGATAATAACAATTCTTTACTTTGTTCAGCAGTCATTAATAATTACCGTCCTTTCTCTTTTTACCGGCCACATTAACAGGAAAATGACCACATGGATCCTGCATGGGATCAAAAGACACCAGTTGATAATCCTTAGGTCCATCCATTTTCCCTTCCCACCAGCGCAAAAGTCTTGAAGCGGTAAAAGTCATAATAAAATAAATAACGCAGGTAATGAAAAATATTTCAAAGTACCTGTAATATACGCCTGCTGCCGATTTTGAAGCAAAATACAGCTCTGTGACAGAAATTACATTCAAAACCGATGTATCCTTAATATTGATGATCAGATTATTACCGATCTGAGGCATGATATTACGCAGGGCCTGCGGCAGAATTACACAGCGCATCGTCTGAAAATGATCCATGCCGATAGCCACAGCAGCTTCGCGCTGACCCGGATCGATCGATTCAATACCGCCGCGTACAGTTTCCGCCATATATGCGCCCGTATTGATAGACACAACTAAAAAACCGGCAAACATTGGTGACATATCAATGTTAAACATACTCATAGCACCATAATATACTACCATAGCCTGTACGATCATCGGCGTACCTCGGAAAAGTTCTACATAAGCATTCAAGACCAATTGAGTCACTTTTACAAGAGCCTTTTTGGCAGCACTTGCCTTTGGATCCTCGGGAATAGTCTGGATAATACCTACAACAAGACCGATTACGCAACCGATCAGAGTGCCGACAATAGCCAAAAGTAAGGTCACACAAGCGCCTTTTAACAGAACATCACCATATTGATGCAGTAAAAAAGTCACCCATCCAAAAAATGACTCAGGCATTGTTGTCATAAGTTCCTCCACCTAACATAATTAATTGATAAAACACTGTTATTTATTATAGCACAGATATCCCTTAATTCGCAAAAGAATAATACGGTAAAAAAGGAAAATAAGGGACGGCATAATTGCCGTCCCTTTAGGCATAACCGGTAACTATTATTGAGCTAAAGGTTGTTTTTTAATAGCTTCGTCCATCATTTTATCAAAATCAGCAGCAGTCATTTTTTCCAAAACAGCATCCATTGCCTTAACAAGCTCTGTATTGCCTTTTTTCACAGCGATACCAATTTCAACATCTTCACGAGAAGTTTTGAAGCCTTTTTCTTCTTCAAAGTTCAAGACAGTCAATTCCGGATTAGCAAAAGCGGCAGCTTTTGCAGTAGGGATATCAGTAACGATCAGATTGCATTTTCCGGAAGTCAATGCAACAATCATACCAGGTACCGTATCAATAGCCGGCAATTTTTTTACATCGGGAACTTGATCAATCTGGTCATACCAGATTGTATTAAGCTGAGAAGTTGCTACGGAACCTTTTAAATCAGCGACGCTTTGAGCCTTAGCCTGCTCGGAATCTTTTTTTACCAGAGCAACTACCGTTGCATAGTAATATGGTTTTGTAAAATCTACAGTTTCTTTACGTTTAGAGGTAATAGACATGCCTGCAATAGCGGCGTCAATCTTACCGCTGACAACTGCTGGAGCCAGACCATCCCATTCGATTTTATGGATTTCCAGATCAGCACCCATAGAATCAGCCAGCTTCTTAGCCATCATTACGTCGTAACCATAAGCATACTCATTGCTGCCTGCAATTTTTACAGCACCGCCGTCAGCTTTGGTCTGAGACCAGTTGTAAGGAGCATAAGCGCATTCCATACCAACCTTCAATACTTTTTTGTCAGATTTTTTCTCTCCGCCGCAACCAGCAGTAAAAGCAACTGCAGCCATCAGCATAGTACATACAGCAGCTGTAACTAATTTTTTCAAATTCATTCTTCTAACACGCCTTTCCATCAAATAAATTATGTGTTAATTTTACAGTTCTATGCGCAAGAAGTCAATATAAATCAGCATGTATACAATGCACATAACATTTTATCAGCTTTATAGAACTTATTTCACATAGTTGTTCATATTATTATCTTTCAAAATAACGTCATGAGCACCGCCTTCAACCAGCGAAGTTGAAGAAACCAAGGTCATTTTTGCGTTTTTCTTAAGATCGTCCAAGTTAAGAGCGCCGCAGTTACACATAGTAGAACGCACCTTGCTCAAAGTAAGCGTTACATTATCTTTTAACGTACCGGCATAAGGAACATAAGAATCAACACCTTCTTCAAAAGAAAGCTTAGATGCACCGCCCATATCATAACGCTGCCAGTTACGGGCACGATTCGATCCTTCACCCCAGTATTCTTTCATATAATTACCGTTGATATTTACTTTATTCGTCGGGCTCTCATCAAACCGGGCAAAATAACGGCCAAGCATTAAAAAGTCAGCACCCATTGCCAATGCCAGAGTCATATGATAATCATAAACAATACCGCCGTCAGAACAGATAGGAACATATATTCCCGTTTCTTTATAATATTCGTCACGAGCTTTAGCAACTTCTATCAAAGCCGTTGCCTGACCGCGACCTATACCCTTTTGTTCGCGGGTAATACAGATAGAACCGCCGCCGATACCAACCTTCACAAAATCAGCACCGGCCTCGGCCAAATAGCGGAAGCCTTCTGCATCTACAACGTTGCCAGCGCCCACTTTTACTGTATCTCCATAATGCTCGCGAACCCAATCCAAAGTCAATTTCTGCCATTCAGAATAACCCTCTGAAGAATCAATGCAAAGCACATCGGCACCGGCATTAACCAAAGCCGGTACACGTTCAGCATAGTCGCGGGTATTAATGCCAGCCCCTACTACGTGACGTTTTTTACTGTCCAAAAGCTCTAAAGGATACTCTTTATGAGTAGCATAATCTTTACGGAAAACCATATACAATAAACGGCCTTCATCATCAATAATAGGCAATGTATTCAGTTTATTATCCCAAATGATATCATTTGCTTCCTGCAGCGAAGTCTCTTTGCCGCCAACAATCATTTCATTGATTGGCGTCATAAAAGTGCTGACCTTCGTATTCAAATCCATACGGCTGACACGATAATCACGACTGGTAACAATGCCTTCCAATTTGCCGTTCACAGTGCCGTCAGAAGTAACCGCTACCGTAGAATGACCTGTTTTTTCTTTCAGAGCAACGATATCTGCCAAAGTGCTGTCTGGTCGGATATTAGAATCACTGCTGACAAAACCGGCACGATGTGTTTTTACACGCGCCACCATAGCAGCTTCATTTTCAATAGTCTGGGAACCATAAATAAAGGATATACCACCCTCTTTGGAAAGCGCTATCGCCATTTTATCATCAGAAACAGACTGCATGATAGCAGAAACAAGAGGAATATTCAATGTAATCGCTGATTCTTCACCTTTTTTAAATTTTACTAAAGGAGTACGTAAATCAACGTTCGTCGGTACACATTCTTTTGAGGAATAACCAGGAACAAGCAGGTATTCACTAAAAGTATGAGCGGGTTCATCATAATAAAATGCCATTGTATTCATCTTCCTTTTCTCTAAATTTTATCTGGAGCTTGTAGGCTTTTTAAGCTGATTTAAGTTATACAAAACGTCCCAGTGCCAAAGCATTGGGACGTCATTATTATTTTTTTAATGCGCGCCAGGCAATATCCTTACGATAATGGGCATCAGCAAAGCTGATTTTTCCCGCAGCTTCATAAGCCTTATCTTTCGCCTCACGGATATTTTTCCCAACGGCTGTGACACCAAGCACACGACCGCCAGCAGTAACTATTTGGCCATCAGCACATTTAGTTCCTGCATGGAAAACAACAACGTCTTCCCTTGCAGCAGTCTCTTCCAAGCCACTGATAGGCAAGCCTTGTTTATAGCTTCCAGGGTAACCACCTGAAGCCATAACAACACATACAGCAGCTTTATCATACCAGCCGATATCAGCCTGAGCTAAAGTACCTGTAGCGCAGCACAGCATTATCTCTGCCAAATCACCATCAAGAAGCGGCATAATAACCTGTGTTTCAGGATCTCCAAAACGGCAGTTAAATTCAACTACTTTAATGTCGTCGCCGTTAATCATCAAACCTGCATATAAACAACCCTGATACGGTCTTCCCTCTGCCTTCATTGCTGCAATAGTCGGCTTTAAAACCTTTTCCACAGCCTTCAGCCGCAGAATATCAGTCATAACAGGAGCAGGAGCATATGTTCCCATACCACCAGTATTTGGCCCTTCATCATTATCGTTTATCCTTTTATGGTCCTGTGCTGCAATCATGGAAACGATAGTATCACCATCAGTAAACGCCAGTAAGGATGCCTCTTCGCCTTCCATAAACTCTTCTAAAACCACACGTGCGCCGGCACCGCCAAATTTAAGGTCTCCCATCATATCGTCAACAGCAGCAAATGCTTCTGCTTCAGTCATAGCAACAACTACGCCTTTACCTGCTGCCAAACCATCCGCCTTAACAACAATCGGAGCGCCTTTTTCTTTGATATAAGCCTTGGCTGTTTCTATATCCTCGCATACTTTAAAAAAAGCTGTAGGGATCCCGTATTTTTCCATCAGCTGTTTAGAAAAAGCTTTAGAACCTTCCAGCTCTGCAGCCGCCTTACTGGGTCCAAACAATGCCAGACCTCTTGCCTTAAAAACATCGGCAATACCTTCAACAAGACTTGCTTCCGGACCAACAACTGTTAAATCAATACAGTTAGCCTCAGCATAATAAGCAAGTTTTTCTAATTCCTGCAATGGTAAATCAATACATTCACATTTATCAAGCAAAGCGATACCAGGATTTCCCGGTGCCGCATAAATCGTTTCCACCTGAGGGCTTTGCGCCAACTTCCAGGCTAGAGCATGTTCACGTCCGCCGCCGCCGATTAATAATAAACGCATTATTTCATCAACCTTTTCATCTTATTTACCTTCAACCAACTGCTTGGTCAGGTATTCACAGATCATAGCATCATATTCGGAAGTATGGTTAAAGGCTTCTTTGGCCAATGTTTTGCGTGTTTTGATGTCTGCGTCCCCATACTGCTGCAGCATAGCAATCAGGCTGGTATAACGGGCTGGGTTAGTAACAATAATTACATCACGGAAATTTTTAGCAGAGGCACGCACCATTGCCGGACCGCCAATATCAATATTTTCTATCGCTTCTGCCTCTGTAACGTTTGGTTTAGCAATTGTTTCTTTAAAGGGATACAAATTGACAACCACTAGATCTATCGGTTTTATATCATGTTTTTCCAAAGCTGCCATATGCTCGGGATTACTGCGTACAGCCAAAATACCACCGTGGATCTTAGGATTCAAAGTTTTAACACGACCATCCATAATTTCAGGGAAACCAGTCACATCGCTGACATAAGTTACAGGTATTCCGGCTTCTCTGATAGCAGTCATCGTTCCGCCGGTTGAAATAATCTCTACTCCAATGTCATGTAGAAATTGGGCCAACTTCACAATACCGGTTTTATCAGATACACTCAATAACGCTCTTTTGATTCTCATTATTTATCACCTCATCTCAAGGATGCACGATAACGCGCCTTCCCTGTATTTCCAGCTTGCCTAACGCCCACAAACGTAAAGCCTCCGGCATCGCCTTATGTTCTTCAACTAAAATTCGTGCTGCTAAAGATTCCTCTGTATCGTCATTTAAAACAGGCACAGGTTTCTGTAATATAATCGGACCACTATCTGTTCCTTCATCGACAAAATGTACAGTACAGCCAGCAATCTTCACACCGTATTCCAAAGCCTGCCCCTGGGCATCAAGGCCTGGAAAGCTTGGCAAAAGTGCCGGATGGATATTTATGATTTTCTGTGTCCATTTATTAACAAAATTCCCGCTCAATATCCGCATAAAACCGGCTAAAACAACAAGTTCTGCACCATGAGCGCGCAAAGCTGCATCAATCTTGCCTTCAAACTCTTCCTTAGAAACACATTCTTTACGTGGAATTGCTACAGCAGCTATTCCAGCTTTCTCTGCACGTTCCAAAGCATATGCATCAGCCTTATCACTGATAACAACAGCAATTTCCAAAGGTAAATAGCCGTCGGCTATCCTGTCCAATACGGATTGCAGATTGCTGCCGCGACCGCTGACCAAGACGCCAATTTTACGGCTACTCACTGAAAACGCCGCCTTTCATAATTGCTTTTTTATTACCGGCAACAACATTTCCTAATTCATAGAAAGGTTCACCTGCAGAAGTAAGATGACTACGCACGGCATCCGCTTCTTTAGGAGCAACTACTAAAACCATACCTACCCCCATATTGAACGTACGGTACATTTCTGCCCAGGGCACATTGCCCCACTCCTGCAATTTTTTGAAAACCACAGGTATTTCCCAAGCTGCGGCATTGATTTCCGCATCACATTTTTCTGGCAGGATACGTGGAATATTATCGTAGAAACCGCCACCAGTAATATGCACCATACCGTGAAGATCAAATTTTTCGATCAGAGGCAGACAGGATTTAGGATAGAGCCGTGTTGGTGTCAGCAGTTTTTCACCTAAACTGCAGCCAAATTCCGGAATCTCAGTACTCATATCATAATTCATCACTTCGAAACAAATTTTACGAACCAAAGAAAAACCATTGGAATGCACACCACTGGAAGGCAATCCTAAAAGTACATCACCAGGAGCAACTTTATCCCCGGTAATCATTTTACTTTTTTCAACAACACCTACACAAAAACCCGCAATATCATATTCGCCTTGGGAATAAAAACCCGCCATTTCAGCAGTTTCACCGCCAATCAAAGCGCAACCCGATTCTTGACAGGCTTTGGCGACACCCTGCACTATATTTGCAACTTTCTCCGCATCAACTTTATCGACAGCAATATAATCAAGGAAAAACAGAGGTTCAGCACCTTGCACTAAAATATCATTAACACACATTGCAACGGCATCTTGACCGATAGTATTATGTTTATCGGCCATAAACGCCAATTTTAACTTAGTGCCAACACCATCAGTCCCGGAAACAAGAATCGGTTCCTGATATTTTCCAGAATTCAGTGCAAACAAACCGCCAAACCCGCCCAAATCTCCGATAACCTCAGGACGATAAGTCGCACGAACACTTTCTTTCATTAATTCAACAGCACGATTACCAGCATCAATATCAACACCCGCATCGGCATAAGTCATTTGTTTTTTGCTTTGCTCGCTCATGGGGACCTCCTAATTATTTGTTCTCAAAAATATATTTCGAACCTTGACGGATAGTTTCTTCCGCATTATCGGGATAACCTGCATTGAAGCAAGCATAACACATAGCTTCAGGATCCATACTGCTCAAAGAACGTTTTAATCCTTCCAGCGAAATATAGTGTAGAGAATCAGCGCCGATATACTGGCAGATTTCATCTTCTGTATGCGTAGAAGCAATCAATTCCTTTCGCACAGAAGTATCAATGCCATAATAGCAGGGGTCCGTTACAGGAGGGGAACTGATGCAGACATGCACTTCTTTTGCACCGGCATCCTTAAGTAATTTGACGATCTTACCACTGGTAGTACCGCGAACGATAGAATCATCAACCATAACAACGGACTTGCCTGCAACAACACTCTTTACTGGATTTAATTTTAAGCGAACAGCATTTAAACGCTGCTTTTGCGTTGGCTGAATAAAAGTACGGCCAACATAACGATTTTTCGTTAATCCTTCCATAAAAGGTACACCTGACTCTAAGCTATAACCAACAGCTGCCGCAGTACCGGAGTCAGGTACAGAAATAACAATATCCGGATGGATCTCTTTAGTTTCTTTTGCCAGCTCACGCCCCATATTGATTCGTGCCTGATAAACACATTGTTTATCAATAACGCTGTCCGTACGGGCAAAATAAACATATTCAAAAATACAGTGCGCACATTTAGACGGCATCTCTTTGGACCACATCATACTCTTAGGTTCGGCATAGTCATCTTCAAAAACCAGCATTTCACCCGGTTTGACATCACGAATAAATTCTGCGCCAACCAAATCAAAAGCACATGATTCAGAAGCCACTACCCAACCGCCATCAAGCTTACCCAAACATAATGGCCTGAATCCGTAAGGATCACGCACTGCAATCAATTTATGATCAGTCATGATCAAAATAGCAAAAGCACCTTTGATTTCATTAACTGCTTCAGCAACACGGTCTTCAACTTTCTCTTTCCGCGAGCGGGCAATCAGGCTCAAAACAACCTCTGTGTCAACAGTAGTCTGAAAAACCACACCATCTCTGGTCAAGCGAGACCGCAATTCGGCAGCATTAGTCAAATTACCGTTATGCGATAAAGCCAAGTTACCGCCGTCAAAATAAACGCGCAGCGGTTGAGTATTGTATGCCATACTGGAACCAGTTGTTGAATAGCGTACATGTCCGATAGCTATGTGTCCAGTAAGATCACCGACACCGTCTTTATAAACGTCAGCTACCAGACCCATGCCTTTTTTGACCTGCATATTGCTGCCATCAGTAGTAACAATACCGGTACTTTCCTGCCCACGATGCTGCAATGCATACAATCCCCAATAAGTATTGAGTGCAACATCGTCTTTATGCGAATAAATACCAAAAACACCGCATTCTTCATGTAATTTGTCTAATTCAAAGTCAATACCAGGCACAGTTAATTCTCCTTTTTCAACCATTTCTTACTTACCCTCAGCACGCATTTTTGCGAGCTTCTCACCTTTGGCTTTTACCTCTTCCTGCATCTGCAAACGATTTTCTGCTAATTTAGTAACCAGTTCAGGGTATTTTACAGACAGTATCTGTACTGCAAACAAAGCAGCATTTTTAGCGCCATTAATAGCCATCGTCGCTACAGGAATACCTGCAGGCATTTGCACAAAGCTTAAAAGCGCATCCATACCATTCAAAGGTGTGGCATTGATGGGAATACCGATTACAGGCACTGTAGTGTAAGCAGCAATAACACCGCCTAAATGGGCAGCAGCACCGGCAGCGGCAATAATAGCCTCTACGCCGCGCTTGCGTGCGCCAGCAGCAAATTCATGTACCACATCCGGAGTACGGTGTGCCGAAGCAACTATCACCTCTACCTCTACTCCAAATTCTTTCAGAGTTTTTTCTGCCGGCTCAAGAATAGGCCAGTCAGAATTACTTCCCATAATAATAGCAACTTTCATGCTTCTGCCTCCTAAAGTATCTGTGAGAAAAAATAAAACCCAAGTCGAAATCTTTCAACTGCTATATGCGCAACTAAAAATCCTTCTCGGGTCATCTCTACCATCTTATTTATTATTATAATTTTACCAATAGCTTCCCTATGTGTCAATTATAATGTGAACTTTTTAACAAAAAATCATCCTATCGTTCGCTTTTTTCAAAAATTAATGAAATTCTGTTATTTAATTTGATAAAAACCTCTACTCCTTTATGATAAGGAGTAGAGGTTTTACTTAAAAGTCTGTAATTTTACTGTTGGTCGCTATTAGTAGTGTTATATTTGATTTTGATATCACGATAACGATTCATACCGGTACCAGCCGGAATAAGTTTACCAATGATAACATTTTCTTTAAGTCCTAAAAGCGGATCAACTTTGCCTTTGATTGCGGCATCTGTCAGCACGCGTGTAGTTTCCTGGAAGGATGCAGCAGACAGGAAAGAATCAGTAGCCAGAGATGCTTTGGTAATACCAAGCAGCACCGGACGTCCTTCTGCAGGCTGTAAGCCTTTTTCCAGCATTTCCGCATTCTGTGCTTCAAATTCTGCAACATCGATATATTCACCCGGCAGCATATAAGTATCGCCAGCTTCTTCGATGCGGATTTTACGCATCATTTGGCGAACCATAACTTCGATATGCTTATCGTTAATCTCAACACCCTGAGATTTATAAACTCCCAATACCTGTTGAACCAGATAACGCTGTGTAGCACGCACACCACTGATACGTAAAATATCATGCGGATTGAGTGACCCTTCAGTCAGACGATCGCCGACAGCAATTACCATGCCCTCGGTAACAGCGAGTTTAGACCCATAAGGAATAGTATAAATCTGCTCCCCATCTTCACTGGTAACAGTTACTTTACGGATGCCGTTTTCTTCACCAATGTGTACAGTACCAGCATTTTCAGTAAGTAAACCAGGATGTTTCGGTTTACGGGCTTCAAACAGCTCTTCAACACGGGGTAAGCCCTGAGTGATATCGTCACCTGCTACGCCACCGGTGTGGAACGTACGCATAGTGAGCTGAGTACCAGGTTCACCAATGGATTGAGCAGCAATAGTACCAACAGCTTCGCCAACTTCAACTTTTCTACCTGTAGCCAGATTACGGCCATAACATTTACGGCAAACGCCGACTTTGGCTTTGCAATTGAGTACGGAACGGATTTTTACTTTTTCACGCAACGAAGAAATCTGATCCGCCATATCTTCAGTAACATAATCATTGATATGGTAACAGATATTACCATCATTATCCAAAATATCTTCAGCAAGATAACGTCCTACGATACGGTCGCGCAAAGATTCAATAACAGTTTGTTTATTTTTACCTTCGGTAATCGATTCAATCTCAATACCTTCGATTGCATTATTGCGAACTTTAACATCGCGGACAGTACCATTAGCCAAAATAGCGTCGATAATTGCTTCGTCATAAGTCGCACCGGCTTCGATCAGCACTGTACCATCAGCTGCCACAACATCTTCAGCAACTTCTCGGCCATCAAAATGATGCATCATTGCTTCTTTCAATACAGCATTAGATTGTTCATCGCTGATATTAATCTGAATTGTCTCGGTTTCTTCTCCGCTCATATCGTCAGTAGCATATAAAACCACTTCCATGACCTTTGCTGCAGCTAATTTGTTATACAAATCTTCTGTCACAATCGTATCAGCTTCGACAATTAACTCACCTGTAGCAGGATCAGTAATACCAGCTGCCAAATTACGTCCAATAACAATCTCGCGCAGTTTATTCTGACTGGAACCCAAGGTTGCTTTGCAAAGACGTCCGCGCTCTTTTACAAGATTGATACCAACGATATCACAGTCATCTTCACGTACGATCACATCCTGAGCAACGTCAACCAAACGACGGGTCAGATAACCGGAGTCAGCAGTACGCAATGCTGTATCAGCCAAACCTTTACGAGCACCATGAGTTGAAATAAAGTATTCCAAAACAGTCAGGCCTTCACGGAAATTAGCCTTGATCGGTCGGTCAATGATACGACCGGAAGGATCTGCCATCAAACCACGCATACCAGCCAGCTGACGGATCTGCTGCGTATTACCGCGGGCACCAGAATTAGCCATCATATACACAGAGTTAAACGGATCCATTGTGGACGACATAAGCTTATTGGTTACATCATCAGTAGCCTTGCCCCAAAGTTCGATAACCTTGCGATAACGTTCGTCCTCACTCATCAAACCACGACGGAACATACGCTCAGTTTTATCGATTTCTTTTTCCGTAGCGGCCAAAATCTCTGCCTTTTCAGGCGGAATTTTGATATCGGAAACAGCAATGGAAATACCTGCTTTACAAGCATTGTCATAACCCATTTTCTTAACAACGTCAAGGATTTCAGCCGTACGCAAATTGCCATACAATTTATGTGCCTTAGCAACAAGACGTCCCAATTCTTTTTTATCAAGCAGTTTATTCAAATGCCATACTTTAACTTTTTTACCGGCTTCGTTTACTTCATCTTCTAAATGGAAGTACCGCATTTCAACCGGCAGTTCTTCATTAAGTATCGCATTGCCGACAGTAGTCGTTACCAGACTTACCCCTTCGCTGGAAGGTTCTTCATAAATATCCTTATTCGGGATATAAATCTTAATGCGTGCCTGCAGTTCAACTTCACCATGGAAATAAGCCAGCAAAGCTTCATTAAAGCTGCTGAAACGCATCCCTTCGCCTTTAGCGCCTTCTTTGATGATTGTCAGGTAATATGAACCTAAAACCATATCCTGCGAAGGTACAGCAACAGGTTTTCCGTCTTTCGGGGCCAGAATATTATTAACCGAAAGCATCAGCATCCTGGCCTCGGCCTGTGCTTCAGCAGACAGCGGCAGATGGACTGCCATTTGGTCACCGTCAAAGTCGGCATTGTATGCAGTACATACCAGAGGATGCAGTTTGATTGCACGCCCTTCAGACAAGATCGGCTCAAAAGCCTGGATACCAAGCCTATGCAAAGTTGGTGCACGGTTCAAAAGCACAGGATGTTCTTTGATTACATCTTCCAAAACATCCCAAACAGCAGTAGTAGCACGTTCTACCATGCGTTTTGCACTTTTGATATTAGTAGCCTGACCGCTGTTAACCAAGCGTTTCATGACAAAAGGCTTAAACAATTCCAGCGCCATTTCTTTAGGCAGACCACATTGATGCATTTTCAATTCAGGCCCTACTACAATAACAGAACGACCGGAATAGTCAACACGTTTACCTAACAGGTTCTGACGGAAACGACCTTGTTTACCTTTCAGCATATCAGAAAGAGATTTTAAAGGACGATTACCAGGACCTGTTACTGGACGGCCACGGCGTCCGTTGTCAATCAAAGCATCAACAGCTTCCTGAAGCATACGTTTTTCATTACGTACGATGATATCAGGAGCATTGAGTTCAAGCAATCTTTTTAACCGATTATTACGGTTGATGACACGCCGATACAAATCATTAAGGTCAGAAGTCGCAAAACGTCCGCCGTCTAATTGTACCATCGGACGCAGTTCCGGAGGAATTACAGGAACAACATCCAAAATCATCCATTCAGGGCGATTACCTGATTTCAGGAAAGCTTCACAGACTTCTAAACGGCGTACGGCACGAATTTTTCTTTGTCCGCTTACCTCTTTCAATTCAGCACGCAGTTCCGCAGTTAATGCAGATAAATCGATCTCTTCCAGCAGTGCTTTGATAGCAGTAGCGCCCATACCAACTTTAAAACCGCTGCCATATTTGTCGCGGGCTTCGATATATTCGCCTTCGCTCAACAACTGTTTTTTCACCAAAGGAGTATCGCCGGCATCAAGTACGATGTAATTAGCAAAATACAGTACTTTTTCCAGCGACCTGGGCGAAATATCAAGAATCAATCCCATCCGGCTCGGGATACCCTTAAAGTACCAGATATGAGAAACAGGTGCAGCCAGTTCGATATGACCCATACGGTCACGACGAACTTTGGAGCGGGTAACTTCAACGCCGCACTTATCGCAGACGATACCTTTATAACGAATTCTTTTGTATTTACCGCAATGGCATTCCCAGTCTTTGGTAGGTCCAAATATTCTTTCACAGAACAAACCGTCGCGTTCCGGTTTCAAAGTTCTGTAGTTAATAGTTTCCGGTTTCTTTACTTCGCCATAGGACCAAGTTCTGATTTGTTCCGGTGAAGCCAGACCGATACGCATAGACTCAAAATTATTTACATCCAACAAGAATCGATCGCTCCCTTCTATTCAATATCGTCGGAGTTATTTACATCTCCGTCCAACTCATCTTTAGCTTCCATGTTAAAGTTGCCAATATCTGCAACTAAATCAAATTCCGCATCTTCAACGCTATTTTCATCAACAGTATATTCATCTGTTTCAACAGCAGCAACAGCCGGAATCTCGCCGTCGATGTTCAAATCGAGGTCACGTGCAGTTTCAGTGACATCATCATCACTGTCGCGCATGGAAATCTCTTCTTCGTCTTCATTGAGCACCTTAATATCGAGACCGATACTTTGCAGCTCTTTGATAAGAACTTTAAAGGATTCGGGCACACCAGGTTCAGGAACGTTCTCACCCTTAACAATAGCTTCATAAGTTTTTACACGGCCCACAACGTCGTCAGATTTGACTGTGAGAATTTCCTGCAGAGTATAAGCGGCACCATAAGCTTCCAGGGCCCAAACCTCCATCTCACCAAAACGTTGCCCGCCAAACTGAGCTTTACCACCAAGAGGCTGTTGGGTAACCAAAGAGTACGGACCGGTAGAACGGGCATGTATCTTGTCGTCAACCAAGTGATGCAACTTAAGCATATATACGCAGCCAACTGTAACCTTGTTATCAAAAGGTTCACCTGTACGACCGTCATACAACCTTGTTTTACCACTCGGATCTACTCCAGCCAAATCAAGAGTAGCATTCATATCTTCTTCATGAGCACCGTCAAAAACAGGTACGGACATCTTCATTGCTTTGATGCTTTCTTCACCGAACTTATCGATTTCTACAGTTTCAGGCATTCCATATTTTTCAACATCATAACCGGCTTTCTCAAAACGATCAGCCAAACCTTCAGCACCGGCTTCAATCTGCATGCCTAGAGCGCGTGCAGCCCAGCCTAAATGAGTTTCCAAAATCTGTCCGATATTCATACGGGAAGGTACGCCCAAAGGATTCAATACGATTTGAACCGGCTCTCCGCTTGGTAGAAACGGCATATCTTCACGCGGCATGATGCGGGAAACTACACCCTTATTACCATGGCGGCCTGCCATCTTATCGCCTTCAGAAATCTTACGTTTTTGCGCGATATGCACACGAACTTGTTCATTTACACCAGGCGGCAGCTCATCGCCGTTTTCACGGGTAAATACTTTAACGCTGACAATTTTACCAGCTTCGCCATGTGGCACACGCAGCGAGCTATCACGAACTTCGCGGGCTTTTTCACCAAAGATGGCTCTCAGCAAACGTTCTTCTGCAGTCAGCTCAGTTTCGCCTTTCGGCGTAACCTTACCAACAAGGATATCGCCAGGACGTACTTCTGCGCCGATACGGATAATCCCGCGTTCATCAAGATCTTTCAATGCTTCTTCGGAAACGTTGGGAATATCACGGGTAATTTCTTCCTGGCCAAGCTTAGTATCACGGGCATCACAATCATATTCTTCGATATGGATAGATGTAAAGATATCCGCTTTGACCAGATCTTCGCTCAGCAAAATAGCATCCTCGTAGTTATAGCCTTCCCACGGCATATAAGCAACAATTACATTGTGTCCAAGCGCCAATTCACCATGATCAGTCGCCGGTCCATCTGCCAGCACCTGCTTCTCAACTACTTTATCGCCTTTATTGACGATAGGACGCTGATTGACACAAGTTCCCTGATTAGAACGCTTAAATTTTAAAAGTTCATAAACATCAACACTGCCATCTTCTGCACGTACACGGATTTCATTGCCAACAACACGCTCAACAATACCCGCACGTTTAGCAAGTACGCATACGCCAGAGTCAACGGCGACCTTATATTCCATACCGGTACCAACAACAGGCGACTGCGTACACAAAAGCGGCACAGCCTGACGCTGCATATTAGCACCCATCAATGCGCGGTTCGCATCGTCGTTTTCCAAGAACGGTATCAGCGCCGTAGCAATAGATACAACCTGTTTCGGAGAAACGTCCATATAGTCAACCTGATTCGGAGGCAAAGACAAAACTTCATTCAGATAACGTGCCGTAACACGTTCACCCAAGAAATAACCGTTTTCATCAAGCGGTTCATTGGCCTGGGCACAAATATATTCGTCCTCTTCATCAGCCGTCAGATAAACGATTTCGTCAGTAACACGTCCCTCTTCTTTATCAACCTTACGATATGGCGTTTCCATAAAACCATATTTATTGATAATAGCAAAGGTAGACAAAGAACCTATAAGTCCAATATTAGGACCTTCAGGCGTTTCGATAGGACACATACGACCATAATGAGAATGATGTACGTCACGTACTTCATAACCGGCGCGTTCGCGGCTCAAACCACCAGGACCAAGTGCAGACAGACGCCTTTTATGTGTTAACTCAGCTAACGGGTTATTCTGATCCATAAACTGAGACAACTGACTGCTGCCAAAGAATTCTTTAATTGCCGCAACAACAGGACGAATATTAATCAAAGCCTGCGGCGTGATTACATCTACGTCTTGGATAGTCATGCGCTCTTTAACAACACGTTCCATACGAGCTAAACCGATCCGGAATTGATTTTGTAATAATTCTCCGACACTACGTACACGACGGTTACCCAAATGGTCAATATCGTCGCCTGTACCTAAACCATCCATCAGGTTGAGCAGATAACCAAAAGATGCCAAAACGTCTTCTACGGTTACAGTACGGTGTTTTTCGGGAATATCAGCAGTACAGATTAATTTCAGTACTTGTTCTTTTACGCGGATGAAAACCTCTTTCAATCCTACGCCGCTGAAAATTTCACTTTGCTCGATGATATCGATAGCTTTATCATCAATTCTAGTACCTGCCGGCAGAATAATTTCTCCGGTAGAAGTATCAACAAGCGGTGCGTCAAGAACCTTATCCAGCAAACGACGGCGCCAGCCCAATTTTTTATTGAGTTTATAACGACCTACACTGGCAAGATCATAGCGCTTATTATCAAAAAATGTAGCTTCAATCAACTGCGTAGAATTTTCCAAAGTAGGCGGTTCGCCTGGACGCAGTTTCTTATAAATCTCAATTAAAGCTTCTTCGCGATTGGTAGTTGCATCACGTTCCAAAGTTGCCAAAACGGAAGGATGCTCACCGAACAATGCCAAAATCTCAGCATTGCTGGATAAACCCAAAGCACGCAGTAAAACCGTAGCAGGTAATTTCCTGGTGCGATCTACACGAGCATAAATAACATCATTAACATCTGTTTCAAATTCAATCCAGGCACCACGGTTTGGAATAACAGTAGTACCATACATTTTTTTACCACTGGGATCCATGGATACATTGTAGTATACGCCTGGAGAACGAACCAACTGGCTGACAATAACACGTTCAGCACCGTTGATAATAAAAGTACCGGTTTCAGTCATCAGTGGAAAATCACCCATGAAAACTTTAGATTCTTTGATCTCGCCGGTGTCTTTGTAAAGCAAGCGAACGTTTACGTTTAATGGTGCCGAGTAAGAAGCATCACGCTCTTTACATTCTTCAACGCTATATTTAGGATCCCCTAACGTAAAGCCCTCAAACGAAAGTTCTAAATTACCTGTAAAATCCTTGATCGGAGAAATGTCATGAAAAATTTCGCAAAGACCTTCTCGCATGAACCACTCATACGATTTTCTTTGGATGTCAATCAAATGAGGCATTGGTAATACTTCATTGATTCTGGCATAACTGTACCGAGTCCTATCGCCTACGGGAACCGGTTTAAACATGTAATCCCTCACCCCTTCATATTTTGTCAGGCAGGCCAAACTCAGCCCGTTTCACGAATGACAAAAAAAGCAAGGTTCCAGATTGTCTCAAGGACCTTGCGTATTGTCTTCGATGAACGAACTTCATCTTTACCGTATGAGCAGTACACGATTCCCAACCACTGAGCCATCGTGACCGTTATCAAAATACCTGCAATTCATTTATTTACTGTAGTTTATTATGATATCACAAAGTTTTTCTATTGTCAATAGTAAGTAATAAAATAAAAAAATAAGCTTCCTGCAAAACAGGAAGCTTATTAAAGTTCTAATTGAAATTATTTCAATTCTACGGAAGCGCCAGCTTCTTCAAGTTTAGCTTTCAAAGCGTCAGCGTCAGCTTTGGAGATTTTTTCTTTAACAGCTTTAGGAGCGCCGTCAACGATTTCTTTTGCTTCTTTCAGGCCAAGACCAGTTGCTTCACGAACAACTTTGATAACGTTGATTTTGCCAGCGCCAGCGGAAGTCAAAACTACGTCAAATTCAGTTTTTTCTTCAGCAGCAGCAGCGCCGCCAGCAGCAGGAGCAGCAGCTACAGCTACAGGAGCAGCAGCGGATACGCCGAATTTTTCTTCCAGAGCTTTTACCAATTCGGAAAGTTCGAGTACGGTCATAGATTCAATAGCTTCGATGATTTGTTCTTTGTTCATTATATATACCTCCATAAATTCAAATGTTTTATTTTTTGTTTTAACTTGCTTGGTTAGACACACTGCTTATGCGGACTCTTTTTGCTGACGAACAGCCTCGAGTGCATAAACAACGTTGCGGATAGTACCTTGCAGTACATTGACAAAACCGCTGATTGGAGCATTCATGCTGCCCAGCATTTTTGCAATGAGGACTTCTTTCGGCGGAAGTTCTGCCAAAGCTTTAATTGCAGCTTCGTCGATAACTTGACCGTCGAGTACACCAGCTTTGATAGTCAGAGCTTTGTTTTCTTTTGCGAAATCGCAAATAATTTTTGCTACAGCAACGGGATCTTCAGGAGCAACTGCAATTGCAGTGTTTTTCTCCAATACAGGCTCTAAACCTTCGATGCCGGCTTCATTTGCAGCAATACGCAGCATTGTATTTTTTACAACGCCATATTTGACGCCAGCTTCGCGCATTTTGCGGCGAAATGCTGTATCCTGAGCTACGGTCAAACCGCAAAAATCAACCAGAATAGTGCACTTGGAAGCTGTCAGCAATTCTTTGATCTCAGCAACTTTAGCTGCTTTTTCAGGTCTAATAACTGCCATGCATCACACCTCCTTCTTAAAAAATGATTTTATAAAATCAAAAAGACCTCTCGGCCTAAGCCGGAGGTCGCGAAGGTCTATCTTCATCGTCTCCAGCCTCGGCAGGTGTATTTCTACTTATGCGTTACCGCACCTGCTGTCTATGGCCCGATTATCTTCTGATTTATAAAGTTGTTACTACATCAAAAATCTTATTTGTCGCTGTTAGCTTTCAAAACGTCAATTTTTACGCCAGGGCCCATAGTGGTAGATACAGTTATAGATTTAATATACTGACCTTTTGCACCAGACGGTTTTACTTTGATCAGAGTATCGACCAAAGTGATGTAGTTTTCCAACAGTTGTTGTTCGGTAAAAGAAGCCTTACCAATAGGAGCTTGAACATTACCAGCTTTATCAGTACGATATTCGATTTTACCGGCTTTAATTTCGTTGATAGCACGTGTTACATCCATAGTAACTGTACCAACCTTCGGGTTAGGCATCAAGCCTTTAGGACCGAGGATTTTACCCAAACGGCCTACAACACCCATCATATCAGGAGTTGCAACGCAGACTTCGAAATCAGTCCAGCCGCCTTGGATTTTAGCAACCAATTCTTCGCCGCCTACATAGTCAGCACCAGCTGCTTCTGCTTCCTGAACTTTAGCGCCTTTAGCAAATACTAAAACAGATTTAGATTTGCCAGTGCCATGAGGAAGAACTAGAGCACCACGAACTTGTTGGTCAGCGTATTTAGGATTTACGCCTAATTTGAAAGCAACTTCTACAGTGCTGTCAAATTTAGTAACAGAAGTTTTTTTAACTAATTCTACTGCTTCTTTAGGAGCATAGAATTTATCGGCTTCGATAAGTTTCAAAGCGTCTTGATATTTTTTACCAAATTTTGCCATTAAACTTTCCTCCTTGTGGTACAAACGGATAATTCCTCCCACATAAATAGTCGACTATAAATCAGTCAACGATGGTTATACCCATGCTGCGCGCAGTACCTTCTACCATTCTCATAGCAGCTTCGATATCAGCAGCATTCAGGTCAGCCATTTTAGCTTCAGCGATTTCGCGAACTTTATCGCGGCTCAATTGAGCAACTTTCTTTTTGTTTGGTTCGCCGGAACCTTTTTCCAGACCAGCAGCTTTTTTCAGCAAAACCGGTGCCGGAGGAGTTTTTGTAATGAAAGTAAAGGAACGATCTTCAAATACGGTAATTTCTACCGGAATGATCAAACCTGCTTGTTGAGCAGTACGTTCATTGAACTCCTTAACAAAAGCCATGATGTTTACACCAGCTTGGCCAAGTGCAGGGCCTACAGGAGGAGCCGGAGTAGCTTTACCAGCCGGTACCTGTAATTTTACCATTTTTACGACTTTTTTCGGCATTTATTACACCTCCTTATTATTCAGCTTCTTCAACCTGAGTAAAATCAATCTCAACAGGTGTTTCGCGTCCGAACATGCTAACCAGAACTTTCAGTTTACCACGTTCTTCATTGATTTCAGAAACGCTGCCGACACAGCCGGCAAACGGACCAGTTTTCAAACGAACCATCTGTTGTAATTGTAAATCAATTTTGGGGCGGCTTTCTTCTACGCCCATGGAGCGCATGATCTGTTTGACTTCTTCATCAGTCAAAGGAATCGGTTTAGTACCGGAACCGACAAAGCCGGTCACACCCGGTGTATTACGCACAGCATACCAAGAGCGATCATTTACAATCATCTCTACAAGCACATAACCAGGAAAAACCTTTCTCTGGACGCTGCGTTTTTTACCGTCTTTTACTTCAACCTCATTTTCCATAGGTATCACAATACGGAAAATTTCATTTTCCATACCCAAGGAATGAACTTTACGTTCCAGATTTGCGCTTACCTTATTCTCATAACCGGAATAAGTGTGGATTACATACCAACGTTTTTCTGATTCCATATTAATGATAGGGAAGCTTCCCTTTCCTCCTTACGCAGCCTTATTGCAAAATCAAGCGAAAAACAACATTGAAGAAGGAATCAATGACCCAAATCAATGCTGCACAAATAACAACCGCAATCAAAACCACTGCAGTATTAGCAATAAGCTCTTGTTTGGTAGGCCAGGTTACTTTTTTCAGTTCTACTTTAGTTTCACGCATAAAGCGTGTAATACCGCCTGCGTTCTTCACACCCGTAGTTTCCGGAACGGCCATTTTTTCACATCCTTGCTTGAATACCTGATACTAAATCACACGTTAACAAAAATTATTTAGTTTCTTTATGTAAAGTGTGTTTTTTGCAGAACTTGCAATATTTATTCAGTTCGATACGATCAGGATCGTTCTTTTTGTTTTTGTTGGTTTGATAGTTGCGTTGTTTGCACTCAGTGCAAGCCATGGTAACTAAACTGCGCATATTTAACACCTCTCTTACTCATAGATTACCAATCACAAAATTTCACTAATATAGAGTACCACAGTTAACACTCTATGTCAACAAACTTTCAAAAATATGCTAAGACCGGTCTATGTAGGACCGGTCTTAGCAGAAAACCAAGTTATCGCTCTCTTACTTATTCGTTGATAGCAGCAACAACGCCGGCGCCAACAGTACGGCCGCCTTCGCGAATTGCAAAACGCAGACCAGGCTCGATTGCGATCGGAGTGATCAGCTCTACGTCCATGGTTACGTTATCGCCAGGCATTACCATCTCAATACCTTCCGGTAATTCAGTTACGCCGGTTACGTCTGTTGTTCTGAAATAGAACTGCGGACGATAGCCGTTGAAGAACGGTGTATGACGGCCGCCTTCTTCTTTCGTCAGTACATATACTTCTGCTTTGAATTTTGTGTGCGGATGGATGCTGCCGGGTTTTGCAAGTACTTGACCGCGTTCGATATCTTTACGGTCTACACCACGCAGCAGGCAGCCGATGTTGTCTCCTGCTACTGCTTCGTCCAGTAATTTACGGAACATTTCTACGCCCGTTACTACTGTTGCTTTTTTCTCTTCTGTCATTCCTACGATCTCAATATTGTCGCCTACTTTGATGATACCACGTTCTACACGGCCTGTTGCTACTGTGCCACGGCCGGTAATTGTGAATACGTCTTCTACAGGCATCAGGAACGGTTTGTCAGTTGCGCGTTCCGGAATAGGAATGTATGCATCTACTGCGTCCATCAGTTCCATGATTTTTGCTTCGTATGCTGCGTCGCCTTCAAGTGCTTTCAGTGCAGACCCTACTACTACAGGAATGTCGTCGCCGGGGAAGTCGTAGCTGGAGAGCAGTTCACGTACTTCCATTTCTACTAATTCGATCAGTTCCGGATCGTCTACCATATCTGCTTTATTCAGGAACACTACCATTGCAGGTACGCCTACTTGACGAGCAAGAAGGATGTGCTCACGAGTTTGCGGCATCGGGCCGTCTGCTGCGGATACTACGAGGATCGCTCCGTCCATTTGTGCTGCGCCGGTGATCATGTTTTTTACATAGTCGGCATGGCCCGGGCAGTCTACGTGTGCGTAGTGGCGGGTTGCTGTTTCATATTCTACGTGGGAAGTGTTGATGGTGATTCCGCGTTCTCTTTCTTCAGGTGCTTTATCGATCATGGAGTAATCCATGAATTCTGCGCCGCCTTTAGAAGCCAATACTTTGGTGATTGCTGCGGTCAGGGTTGTTTTACCATGGTCTACGTGACCGATGGTGCCGATATTAGCATGCGGTTTTGTTCTTTCATATTTTTGCTTTGCCATTCATTTTTCCTCCGAATCTCTTTTGTTTTTTATAAAATAGGCTTTGACGCCATTTTACCATATTCGCTGTCTGCCTGTAAACTCCTGCTTGGTTTTATGACTATAATAAAAAAAACCCCATCACTGAGGTTTTATTTTTTATTGGTGGCGGCGCACGGATTTGAACCGCGGACACTCCGGGTATGAACCGAATGCTCTAGCCAACTGAGCTACGCCGCCATATTTATTTGGAGCTGATGACCAGGATTGAACTGGTGACCTTATCCTTACCAAGGATACGCTCTGCCGACTGAGCTACATCAGCATCGCAACCAAATAATCAAAATGGTTGCGGGGGCTGGACTTGAACCAACGACCTTCGGGTTATGAGCCCGACGAGCTACCAACTGCTCCACCCCGCGATGAAAACTAATTAAGAAAGTGGTGGAGAGGGTTGGATTCGAACCAACGAAGCGAAACGCGGCAGATTTACAGTCTGCTCCCTTTAGCCACTCGGGAACCTCTCCATTTGGAGCTGGCAATAGGACTTGAACCCACAACCTGCTGATTACAAGTCAGCTGCTCTACCAGTTGAGCTATGCCAGCACTTAATTAGTGACAAGGAAGATTATATATTAACATAATCATTTTGTCAACTACTTTTCAATTAATTCAGTAACTTTTTTTACAAAACTCTTTAAAAGTAAAAGTATGTTAAAGCAGCTACAGCAAGTATGATACGATAATATGCAAAAGATGTCAAGCTATATTTATGAAGAAATTTTAAAAACCACAGCACGGACCAGTAAGCAACCACAAAAGCAACCACAAAACCAATCGCCAACATCTGCAGATCATCTACTGTTAAAATACTGATATTTTTTAAAAGATCATAAAGACAGGCTACAAACATCAAAGGTACAGCAATCAAAAAAGTATAATTTGCTGCAGTCTCACGTTTTAAACCTACTAAAAGTCCACCAGCCAAAGTACTTCCCGACCGGGAAAAACCAGGCCACAACGAAAGCAACTGAAACGCCCCAACAAGCGCCGCCTGTTTTAAAGAGATCTTATCTAAATCATCCAATAATTCTGCTTGGTTATCTTTAGTCTTATATTCAGCATACATCATTAATAAAGCACCCAATACCAATCCTATCGCTACTGTAAATGGAGAAAAAAGATATTCTTTAATATATTTATATGCAAAAAAAGCCACGCCCATTACAGGCACAATACCAGCGGCTACATGCCAGACGCTCAGCCCTTTATCAGCCTGCCAGCCTTCTTTTGTAAAAAATCTAGCAAAACGTTCTTTATAAATAAAAATAACTGACAAAATCGCCCCCAGCTGTACGAAAACGTCAAAAATATCTGCCGCCGGACCATCAAAACCCAGCATATGTCCTACTATAATCATATGACCTGTTGATGACACCGGCAAAAACTCCGTTACCCCTTCTACAAAGCCTACTATTACCGCTATAAGATTCTGATCCATTATAATTATCTATCCTTCCATAATTACATTGCCACATAAATTTTACTAACTTCTACATTATACAGGTTATTATCGCTACCGCCAAGTTTAATTATATAAATTTACCTGAAATTTATCTGAATAATAAAGAAAAGGACAGCGGCGTCCATTTCCGCTGTCCTCTGAATGTTGCTGTAAACTAAAGTTCTTTTGTTTTACTTATTGGGTCAGTCACCAAAACATAAGCCCATTTGACGTCCTGTGCGAATTATATCGCTGTCTACTGGTACTAACCGTGGCTCGGAGGCAACCTTCTCAATAGGCTCCGTAACGATCTTATCGTTTTGCAGTGATACCATAACGTTATATTCCTTGCGCATGCAAGCCTCGGCCGCTGCTACACCATAACGCGTAGAAAGAACTCTGTCGAAAGGTGTAGGCGTGCCGCCTCTTTGTAAATAACCTAATACAGTACACCGCGATTCGATACCCGTTTTTTCCTCTATCTCGCGAACCAGTTTTTCTCCTGCTCCGCCAAGACGGATGGGCTCGAAGCTGCCCTTGACCATGCGCGCGATCGACATTTCCCCGCCCACAGGTCGTGCCCCTTCAGCTACAACAATAATACTGAATTGTTTCCCAGCAGCCTGGCGGGCCCTGATTTTTCCGATAACCGAGTTGATACTGTAAGGGATCTCCGGTATCAAAATAACATCTGCTCCGCCGGCTATGCCGGAATGCAATGCGATCCAGCCAGCATAACGTCCCATAACTTCCAGCGCCATAACGCGATGATGGGATTCTGCCGTTGTATGGATCCTATCCAAAGCTTCTGTAGCCATCGCCATTGCTGTGTCAAAACCAAAAGTACGTTCTGTACACGGAAGGTCGTTATCGATCGTTTTAGGTACCCCCACGACCTTTATTCCGCATTCTTTAGCCAGCCTTGCAGCTATATTTAAGCTGCCGTCTCCGCCGATAACCACTAAAGCTTCAATACCATGTTTTTCAAGATTAGCCAATACTTCCGCGCGTTTATCATAATAAACCAATTCCCCGTTTTCTTCTACTGCAAATTTAAAGGGATTGTCGCGGTTAGTTGTTCCAAGAATTGTTCCGCCCCGCGGCAGAATACCTGAAACATCTTTGTAATCCATCAGTCCCATCCGGCCTGTCACGAGGCCGTTAAAACCATTTTCTATGCCAAATATTTCATATCCATTATTAAGAGCTGTTTTCACTACAGCCCTGATGACTGCATTTAACCCGGGACAATCGCCGCCGCCAGTCAAAACTGCCAGTCTTTTCTTTGCTTGGCTCATTGCTTACCTCGCTTTTTAATCAACGTTCCAAACCGTAAAACCTTCCGAACTGATACGGATCGATTCCGTTCCATCAAATTTATCATAACAGAGTTTTCCTTCTTCAAGGTAACCCGGCCAAGCTGTTACAATCACAAATTTCTCACTAAGTTTATGCAGCAAAGCATCGACATCAATATGAAACACCGGTACGAACAGTGTTTGCAGACGATCCAACAAAATAACTTCGCTGTCATATCCTTCCAATATGTCTGCCATCATCTCAGGTGCTTTTGCCTGACGTTCTCCAGGAGGAACCTCCAAAAATTTTTCAGTAATTAAAAGGCGGCAATCGATGTAATCCCACTTTTTCTCTTCAGCAGCTTCACGCAATACTTTACTTTTACCGCTGCCCGGTTTACCTGTTACGATAACTACTTTTACATCGTGATCTTTAACGCCTTCTACAATTTTTACAAATTCTTCTACTTGGCTCATGTCCATTACCTCCCAATTACGCTCAGCGTAAAATTTGCCCTTCACTTTCTAGTTATTGCTATATTCGCTGTTTATTTACGAAATCCTTTAAAAAAATAACATCATTCAGAAAAATCTAAATGATGTTGCTTTTTTGTTTCACATTTATCAATTTATTAATCACGTTTACGATGACTGAACCGTTCGCTGGGATCAATAGCTAAAAGCCCACTATAAACCTCACTCAGATCAGTGTTATCATTACGATTTGTAATGTACTTTTCTAATTTGCGTTTCACTCTCTGCAAAGCATTATCAATTGATTTGATGTGCCTATCCAGTTCAACGGCAATTTCCTGATAAGATTTGCCATCCAGATAACTCATCAAAACCTTCCACTCAAGGTCACTGAGAATATTATTCATCTTATTCTCAATATCAGCAAACTCTTCCCTGCTGATAATCATATCTTCAGGATTAGCAACTTTAACACCGGAAATAATATCCAACAACGTTCTATCAGAATCCTCTTCATAAATAGGCTTATTCAAAGAAACATATGAATTAAGAGGAATATGCTTCTGCCTGGTAGCTGTTTTTATAGCAGTAATAATCTGTCGAGTAACGCACAATTCAGCAAAAGCTCTGAAAGATGACAGTTTATCGCCGCGAAAATCACGGATAGCTTTATAAAGGCCTATCATTCCTTCCTGAATGATATCCTCGCGTTCGGCGCCTATTAAAAAATAGCTTCTGGCTTTAGCCCGCACAAAATTACGGTATTTATGCAAAAGATATTCCTGGGCAAGTGCGTTATCTTCTTGTTTAGCCTTTAAGACGACATCTTCATCCGCCATGTTTTCAAAAGCAGCATAGGGATTATATGGCGTTTCCGTACTCATTGGCACAACCTCCGTTTCCTAGGAATTTCCTGCATCTGTCAGCTTTTTCATTATACTCCATAGTTATGTCAGCGTCAATTTTTAGGTATTGCGCCGCAGCTTTTCAAAATGATCCAGAATATGCTCCTGCAGCCTGCCGCCAAGTTCATTACGTCCCAAACCCCTAGCAAGTCGTTCGCTGCGCTGCGCGATCTGTTTTTTTGTAAGCAGATATTCTTCACGAAATTCACGCGCCGAAATCCTATAGGCCCCACTCCCTAAAACATTCAGCTGTTCTGCATAATCACTGGTCACAACAAAAACACTGCTTCCGCTCTTAACAAGATCATATACGCGTCGTTCAATCCATGAATCAGCGGTTTCACCTTCATTCGTGAAAACAATCTCCAAAGCTCCGTTTTTTTCGAATGATGCAACTCCCTGTACTTCCTGGGCATCAAAAACAACAATTCCTGAATATCCTTTAAAAGCTATATACTCGGCTAATTTTTCTTTTAAAAGTTCACGGGCATGCTCAAGGTTCTCTTCACGGAATTTACGAAAATCCTGCCAACTGTTGATAACATTGTAACCGTCCACTACAAGCCATTCTTTCATACTTTAAACGCCCGCCTGCACCCGGCGCTGACGTACGACCTCGTACAGCAAAACGGCACCTGCCGCCGAAGCATTCAGCGAAGAAACTCCCCCCTGCATCGGCAGACTGACAATGATATCACACTTCTCTTTTACAAGGCGTCCCAGTCCTTTTCCTTCAGCACCAACTACAATGACCATCGGGCCAGTCAAATTACTTTTGTAATAATCCTCACCGTTCATATCCGCACCGGCAATCCAAAAACCAAGTTTTTTCAATTCTTCAATCGTCTGCGGAATATTACCAATTTGAACTACTGGGACATATTCAACAGCACCGGCAGAAATTTTCGCTACCACAGCATTTAGCGGACAGCTGCGACGCTTGGGAAGCAGCACACCATGCACACCAGCAGCATCCGCCGTTCTAATCAGCGCTCCCACATTCTGCGGGTCCTGCAGCTCATCAAGCAGCAGCAAAAAAGGAGTTTCATCTTTCTCTTTTGCCAATGCCAAAACCTCTTCTAAACTGTGAAAGCGAATAGGTGCAGCTAAGGCAACAAACCCCTGATGCCGCAAGCCATCTGCCAGTTTATCCAATCTTTCAGCTTTACAAAATTCCAAAACTACGCCCGCAGTCTTCGCCAGGCCAATAATCTCACTGACACTGCCGCCTTTGATTCCGTCCTGCACCAACAGTTTATTAATAGATCTGCCGCTGCGCAAGGCTTCTGTTACAGAATTGCGTCCGGCAAGAATTTCTTCAGACATAGCTCCTCCTAATTATCACTGTTGTTTTTGTTTTGCCGCTAAAATAGCGTCCAAACGTCCGCAGCTCATTGCACCTTCTCTGCATATACCTTCACTTACGCAAGTAGGACCGGCATTTTCAAATAATACCGGTGCGGCTTTTTTACATTCAGCCAGCATTTTTTCTGCAAGCTGCCTGATCTCCCACTGGGCACGATTACAGCAGCGCAGGCTAAAGAAATTCATCAAAGACCTGACATTAAATGTTGCCACAATTTTAGTTTCAGCCGCATTAGGAAGTACATAACGGGCATCCTCTGCCGGGATTCCAAATTCATCAGTAAATTCATTATACCTAGCCTGAATATCAGCCATAAGCTGTTCAAACTTAGCTTTTGCCTCAGGCCTTGAGGAAATAGTAGGAGGCATAATAGTTTCAAAATCATGCTCTTTTACATAACGCTGCGATTGCTGTGAATAAGAAGCGATACGGTGACGCACCAGCTGGTGCGTCAATACTCTGGAAACTCCTTCTATAGCGAAAGTAAATGTAACATGTTCCAATGTCGAAAAATGTCCCATTTCCACAAGTTTACGCACTAATTTTGCTGCCTGTTCATCAGACATTGTTTCTTCAAGCTGGGCTGCACCAACGGGAGAATAGCACAGACGTGCGCTCATAGCAACTGTCTTTTCCGGTTCCGGTGTGTGTCTGAGTAATTTTACTTCCATGTTAATTCACCCTTTCTTCTGCATAGCCTCAGAAATAATTACAAAAGAACGCTCTAATATCTCCTCCAGTCGTTCTTCCCTGTCGCTCAAAAATAACCAGCCCAACAGCGCTTCAAATGCTGTTCCCATACGATATTCATGTACGGAGGCGCTTTTAGGCACTATCGATTTAGTATTACGGCCGCGCCTGGCAATATAGGCTTCTTCTTCCGTCAAATCCGACAGCAATGCCTCCATTGCCTTCGCCTGCATAACCGCCGATACCATTTTTGAACCCAAATCATGTATAACACGAACCTGCCCTGAGGTTGGCAGCAGCCTCAACCTTACATAAAGAGAAAAAACAACATCACCGATATATGCCAAAAGTATCGGATTAAGTTGTTTCGGTTCTCCGTAAGTCAGCCCGGCAGCCGTACAGGCTGCCAAAGCATGAGCTTTTATTTGCTGATATTGTTCAAACTTCACTGTTTTTTCCAACGTACGCCTTGAGGCGTATCCTCCAGAACAATTCCTATCTCGCTTAATTTATTACGTAAAGCATCAGCCTGTGCATAGTCCTTATTGCTCCTGGCTTCCTGGCGCATAGCAATAAGCATTTCCATCAGTGGTTCTTCCAAACCGCAACTTTCAGCTTCAACAGCACCTTGAGTTGATTCCAGTACTCCAATAATAGAACACATTTCAGAGAAAACACTTTGCAATATAGACACAAGCTTTCCATCCGGTTTACTGCCGACGCTGACGATACTTTGATGATAAATATTAATTTCCTTTGCCAAAGCAAACATATGACTGATTGCCAAAGCAGTATTAAAATCATCACGCATGGCTTCCATAAACTCGTTGCGCAGTTCCAAAACTTTTCTTCGCAGCTTCAGGCTTTCCTCTGTCTGGCCAGCATTCATCAAAGCCATTAAGGCCTGCAGATTTTCCTGAGCCGTTTTCAACCTGGACAAGCTGCGCTGCGCTTCCGCCAACCTCTCATCACTAAAGTCCAATGGACTGCGGTAATGAGTGGAAAGAATAAAAAAGCGCAGTGTTTCCGGCTCATAATGCTCGAGGATATCAATAACCATAAAGAAATTACCTAATGATTTAGACATTTTCTCTTCATTAACAGTGATAAACCCGTTATGCAGCCAGTATTTAACAAAGGGATGGCAACCTGTACAGCCTTCAGATTGTGCAATCTCATTTTCATGATGCGGAAAAATCAAATCACTGCCGCCGCCATGAAAATCAAAGGTTTCTCCCAAATATTTCATACTCATTGTTGAGCATTCGATATGCCAGCCAGGACGTCCTTCACCCCAGGGACTGCTCCAGGAAGGCTCTCCCGGTTTAGCAGCCTTCCACAAGGCAAAATCCATTGGATTATGCTTTTTATCGTTGACATCAACGCGCGCACCTGCCATCATATCTTCCAGATTACGCCCGGAAAGTTCACCGTAATGCTCAAATTTTTCAACGCTATAATAAACATCGCCGTCCATTTCGTAAGCATAACCACGATCAATAAGAGCTTTTACAGTTTCAATGATTTCCTCCATATGCTCAGAAACACGCGGATATACATGTGCACGACGCACATTGAGCTTATCCATTACCTCAAAATAAGCATCTATATAACGTCCGCAGACATCACTCCATAAAACGCCTTCTTTATTGGCAGTGTTGATTATTTTGTCATCGACATCAGTAAAATTCTGTACATGCAGAACATCATAGCCCTCATGCTCCAAAAAACGGCGGATAACATCCCATGTTACAAATGGACGCGCATTACCAATATGCGGATGGTTATAAGGCGTAACACCGCAGACATAAATATTAGCTTTACCCGGATGTACCGGTACAAACTCTTCTTTTTGTTTCGTCAATGTATTGTAAACTCTAATCGTCATTCTAAGCTCTCCTCTACAGAGTAATACCTGCCTTAGCAAGGCTCGCCCTAATTCTGGCTTCTGTACGTTCCAAACCAAGCAACGGCACCATTTCAGCCAGTTCCGGGCCATGCTGATTTCCTGTTAAAGCAACACGGATCGGCATAAATACAGCTTTGCCACCCAGCTTGGTAGCTTTTTGGATAGCTTTGAAAGCAGCTTTTACAGCAGGTCCATCTAAAACTTCCAGCTTAGGCAATTCTTCGAACAACATATTCATTACTGTTGGTACTGATTCTTCCTGCAGAACTGCAGCAGCCTCTGCATTTTCAAATTCAAATTCATCACTGAAATACATAGCGACACATTCAGGGATCTGCGCAGCAAAAGCAACATGCTCTTTGGCTGTAGCAACTACACGTTTAAGCCATTCCAGCTTTTCGCCACACTCATCACCTGTCATATAGCCGACAGCAACCATATGCGGCTTAGCTGCGGCAAAAAAAGCTTCCTCATCCAACTGCCGCATATAGTGCTGATTGATCCAGTTCAGTTTATCGATTTCAAAAACAGCGGGATTTTTAGCGACATGCTCCATCGAAAAAGCCTGAATCAACTCTTCCATACTGAAAATCTCCTGTTCGCTGTTCGGAGCCCAGCCCAGTAATGCCAGGAAATTATCAATGCCTTCCGGCAGATACCCCAACTGACGATACTGATCAACAGAAGTAGCGCCATGGCGTTTAGACATTTTTGTGCGATCCTTACCTAAAATCAATGAAATATGACCGAATGTAGGCTGTGTAAAGCCCAGCGCATCATAAATAAGGCATTGGCGCGGAGTATTTGACAAATGCTCTTCAGCACGAATAACATGAGAAATTTTCATCAACGCATCGTCAATTACTACAGCATAATTATAAGTAGGAATGCCGTCAGATTTTACGATAACAAAATCTCCGATTCCGTTAGAGTCAAAAACGACATCGCCGCGAACCATGTCGCGGACAAGTATCTGCTGATCAGCAGGCACACGAAAACGTACGGTTGGTTTGCGTCCTTCAGCTTTGTACTGTTCTATTTGTTCAGAAGTAAGATTACGGCATTTGCCCATATAACGAGGCATTTGCCCTTTGGCAGACAAAGCCTGACGTTCTGCTTCCAGCTCTTCATCTGTGCAGTAACAATAGTAGGCCTTACCTTCAGCCAGCAGCTGATCAGTATATTTTTTATACAGTTCAAGACGCTCTGTTTGACGATAAGGACCGTATTCCCCACCTACATCAATACCTTCGTCCCAATTCAAGCCTAACCATTTTAAGGCAGCCTTGATATTCTCTTCAGATTCGCGGCTGGAACGCTCAAGGTCAGTATCCTCGATACGCAAAACAAGCTTGCCGCCCATTTTACGGGCAAACAGCCAGTTAAATAAAGCACTGCGAGCGCCGCCGATATGGAACGGTCCAGTCGGACTCGGTGCAAATCTTACTCTGATTTCATTAGACATTAGAATGATCCCTCCAAAAATACTTATCTTGAATATTATACCACAAGGGCATGTATGAGTGCTAAGTCCGTAAAGACCTCACTAAGTACTCAAACGATACCACAAGGACATATATGAGTACCTCGTTTCAGTAAAGCGAATTTACATCATCCTCTGATAATACTTACAACAGCCTCTGACGCCATCCCTTCGCCCCGTCCAACAAAACCTAATTTCTCTGTTGTCGTTGCTTTTACATTGACAGCACTTCTTTCAATCCGCATTTCCCGGGCAATATTAGCCGCCATCTGTTCAATATAGGGAGCCAGCTTAGGCCGCTGTGCCATAATAGTCACATCGGCATTGTTTATCTGCCAGCCATGCTTTTGCAGTAAACCAACCACCTGCCTCAACAGCAGCATACTATCGGCATCTTTAAATTTCATATCCGTATCCGGAAAATGCCTGCCAATATCACCAAGACCCGCTGCGCCAAGCAAAGCATCCATCAATGCATGAAGGGCCACATCGGCGTCAGAATGTCCTAACAACCCTGATTCATAAGGAATCTCAACTCCGCATAAAATCAATTTACGGTCAGCAGCAAGCTTATGTACATCGTACCCGCAGCCTACACGAAACTGCGGCCAGTTATTATTTTTTTCTATCATCTTACAAGACCTCTGCTTTTACATAAATTTTCTGCCAGGATCAAATCTTCCGGCGTTGTAATCTTAATATTCTCATAGCTTCCTTCAGCAACAGCAACAGCTATTCCCAAACGTTCTACCAGTGAAGCGTCATCCGTTACATTACCATGCTGTTTCTGCAAAAGCTCGTATGCCTGCTTTAAAATACTGATTTTAAAAATCTGCGGTGTCTGCACAGCACGCAGAGTACTGCGCACAGGCGTATACTGCACAAGATTATTTTCATCCACAACCTTAACCGTATCCTTAACAGGCACAGCAGCAATAGCCGCACCGCTATCGGCAGCAGCTTTCAACACTCTTTTAAAAACCTCTTTGCCGGCAAAAGGACGAGCACCGTCATGCACAGCTATATAACCATCACTCTCCGTAACTGCAGACAGAGCATTAGCAACAGAATCCTGTCGTTCCTTTCCGCCGGCAACAACACAGAAAGGCAACAGCGGATAATACTCCTTGCTGTATTCCTCCAGCATCAATTCTGCTTCCTTGACCTCCTGTGGCCGTACAACAGCGATCACTCTGCTCACACAGTCTGTGTCAGCCAGCATCCTCATACACTGTACCAGAAGCGGTAATCCGCCCACGTCGGCAAAAGCTTTATTTTTTCCTAATCCCAAGCGGCTTCCAAGCCCTGCAGCCGGAACAATCGCTATGATTTTTTCCATAAACGCCCCCGCTATTTCAGTTTTGCGAAAATCATTCTACCTGCTGAAGTCTGCAGGACAGAAGTTACTACAACAGCAGTATTTTCACCTACCAGTTTTTTACCTCCTTCAACAACGATCATTGTACCATCTTCAAGATAAGCAACGCCCTGATTATTTTCTTTGCCATCTTTAACGACAAAAACATTCATCTCTTCCCCCGGAAGAACCACCGGTTTAATGGCGTTAGCCAGATCATTGATATTAAGCACACTGACACCTTGTATCTCGGCAACTTTATTAAGATTGAAATCATTAGTTATAATAACAGCTTCTGTCTGTTTAGCCAATTTCACCAATTTAGCATCTACTTCATTCAAATCTTCAAAATCAGTATCTTCTACAAGCAATTGTTCTTTATTTTTCTGCTGTATCTCCTGAATAAGATCCAAACCTCGGCGTCCTTTGGCCCGTTTCAGATTATCAGACGAATCTGCCAGCTTCTGCAATTCTTCCAAAACAAAGTTGGGGACGATCAAACGACCTTCCAGAAAACCTGTTTTCAGAATATCAATAATACGACCGTCGATAATGACACTGGTATCCAGTAATTTATTTTTACTGTACAATCTGTCACTCAGCGCCAACGATTTAACTGCAGCCGGTTTTACCGCACCTTTTAAGCTAGGAATACTGCGGTTAAAAAAGCCTACGATATCCTTATGCTTACGTAAAGCAACTTTCGCCCCAATAATAGAAAGCACCAGACTAAAGATCAAAGGAATATAGGGACCAATAATCGGCAAATGCGAAAAAGGCCCACCCAAAAGGTTAGCCAAAATCAAACCAATACCAATACCAAGCGTCATAACAAGAATATCACTGGTCGGCACCTTGGATAAAACGATCGCCATACGTTCCGTATAGCCCATAATATGATAAATAAGCACCGGTGCAACAGCTACACCAAGACCACCAAAAACAAAGATGCCCACAGCACCTGAAACAATAGTTGCCAAAGCTATGCCAAAAAAGCCGTTGTCATAAAGATCGTAACCAAAAAAATCCGAAATATAAGGCAGTAAATATTCAGTAAGTATGAGTCCGGTAAGCGCAAACACAACGACAATGGTCAGCTTCAAAATCCTGTTTAACATCTTTACACCTCCTTTCTTTAAATAATATGGATAATATAATATTTTACTACAATTTTCGTATTAAAAACAGCTAAAAAAATAAAATACGTCGGAAAATCCGACGTATTTCACTAAAAAAACTCATTCAGCCAGTTTTCAATATCCTGCTGTTCAGCATTTTTTACAAGCATCACTTCGCTGATCAAAATCTGTCTGGCTGTACCCAATAATCTACGCTCGCCGGTAGATAATTTTTTTTCATTCTCCTGCACCTGCAATGTTCTTATTACATCGGCAACTTCAAAAACATTACCGCTTTTCATTTTTTCCAAATACATATTAAAGCGTCTGTTCCATGTAATAGCTTTATTGTAATTATCAGGACGTTCTTCCAAAACTTTTTCAACGGCATCGATATCATCATTTTCGATAACATGCCTCAAGCCAACACGTTCCACACTGTCGACCGGAACCATGACCTTCATCTCTCCAAGAAGCATTGCCAGGATCAGATAGTCGACACTTTGACCGTCACGTTCACGCTTTTCTATTGTTTTTACTACTCCGGCGCCGTGCATCGGATATACGACTTTGTCTCCTACTGCAAACATCTTCTGCCCTCCTAAGGAACACGCTATTTTTATATGTATTTATTTTAACACCTCCTGTTATTTTTGTCAAAATTTTATTATTTTATCATAGCTCCATATTTGTGTCAATCATTTTTTATATAAATTTTCTGATTTTATTTTAAAATAAACAAAAAAGAGCGGAGAAACCTCCGCTCTTTTAAGCAAAAACCTTATCCAGCGCTTCTTCCAAAGTTTTAACCTGCACAACACCATTGCAGGGTTCATCCAATGACAGCTTGCCCATTGGCAAAACAAATCTTTTAAAGCCAAGATTCATAGCATCCTTGATACGCCTTTCCGGCGAACCTATTCGTCGCACTTCTCCTGTAAGCCCCACTTCACCCATGACTAATACGCCATGCGGAATCGGCCGATTACGATAGCTGGATACCAGCGCAGCAGCCACAGCCAGATCTGCAGCTGGCTCAGTGACTCTCATCCCGCCAACTACATTGACGTAAGCATCGTAAGCGCCAAAATCCATTCCTAAGCGCCGTTCCAAAATCGCCAAAAGCATAGTGACCCGATTATAATCAAATCCAACAGCAGTGCGTCGGGGCATCCCATACGGTGTTTTGGCAACCAAAGCCTGCACTTCAACTAAAATAGGCCTGTTACCTTCCAGGCAGGCACAAACAACTGAACCGGAAGCATCGTTACTGCGTTCTTCCAGGAATAATCCTGCTGGATTACTTATTTCCTGCAGCCCACTGGCTTCCATAGAAAAAATACCGCTTTCATTTGTAGAGCCAAAACGATTTTTCAAGGCACGCAGCACCCGAAAAGAATAGGATCTATCCCCTTCAAACTGCAGCACCACGTCGACCATATGTTCAAGCAATCGCGGGCCGGCAATATTACCGTCTTTAGTCACATGACCGATAATAAGCACGGCAATGCCGCTGGTTTTTGCAAAACGCAGCAATTTCGCCGTACACTCGCGCACCTGTCCGACACTGCCTGCTGCAGTAGGCAGCTCGCTGTTGTACATAGTCTGAATAGAATCAATTACCAACAATGCCGGCTGCACTTCCTGTGCCTGCAGTAAAATAATATTCAAATCGGTAGCCGTCATCACCAGCAGGTTTTCACCGCTGCTGCCTAAACGTCTCGCCCGCATTGCTGTTTGCGCTTCTGATTCTTCACCAGAAACATACAAAACTTTTATATTATTCCGGCTAAACTTCATGCCGGCATCCAAAAGCATAGTCGACTTGCCAATGCCCGGGTCTCCGCCCAACAAAACCAGGCTGCCGGGAACAATCCCTCCCCCAAGCACACGATCAAATTCACGGATACCTGTCTGCAGACGGCTGAGGGACTGTTCCGCCACCTGATGCAACGGTTTGGGCTTAGCGGTTTCGCCTACAGGCAGGTAACTCTGTCCAGGACGTTCAGGCACGTCCATTTCTTCGACAAAGCTGTCCCATTGACCACATTCCGGACACTTTCCCAACCATTTAGCCGTTACATAACCACACGACTGACAAACGAAACGTATTTTCGGTTTTGCCATTACGGACGTTCCTCTCCAGCTGCAACCAAGGCTTCTTCCTTGTGCGCTTCTTCTTTATCAAAATAGATTTTACCAGCCTCATCAGTACGGGTCAAAATAGTATCACCGCGTTTTAATTCTGAAGCCAGATACAAATCGGAAACAGGATCCTCAACCAGTTTCCTTAAAGCCCTGCGCAGAGGCCGTGCACCATAACGCGTATCCTTGCCAGCTTTTAAAAGCTCGGCCTTAGCCTCATCAGTAACCTTGATATCAAGGCCATTTTCCTGCAAACGACCTGAAAGTTCTTTGAGCATCTGTTCGACAATTTGTCGCAGTTCTGCTTCACCAAGCGGATCAAAGACCAGAATTTCATCAATTCTATTTAAAAATTCAGGACGGAAGATTCTTTTTACTTCTTCCAATACAGCACTTTTGCGTCCGTCGTTTACCTGTTTCTCACCAGTCGCAAATCCCAACGGCTTGCTGTCCAGTAAAGCTCTGGCACCAGCGTTGCTGGTCATAATGATAACAGCATTTTTAAAATCAACAGTCCGTCCCTGCCCGTCAGTCAAGCGGCCGTCTTCCATAATCTGCAGCAGCAAGTTGAAAACATCAGGATGCGCTTTTTCAATTTCATCCAGCAAAATTACCGAATAGGGCCGCCGGCGCACAACATCTGTCAGCTGACCGCCTTCTTCATAACCAACATAACCAGGAGGAGCACCTACCAACCGAGAAGTAGTATGCTTTTCCATATATTCAGACATATCAAATCTAATCAAAGCACGTTCATCGCCAAAAAGGTTCTCTGCCAGCGCTTTAGCCAGCTCTGTTTTACCTACCCCGGTAGGTCCTAAGAACAGGAACGATCCTACAGGGCGGTTTTTATCCTTAAACCCGGCTCTGGCTCTACGGATAGCTTTTGCAACAGCGTCAACAGCCGCATTTTGACCGACCACACGCTCATGCAGCGCCTCCTCCAAATGAATAAGTCTTTTAGATTCACCTTCGGTAAGCTTACGCAGTGGAATATTTGTCCAGGAAGCAACTACTTCGGCAACATCTTCTTCACTTACCGTCAATTTGCTGCTTGATCCACTGCGCTGCGACTGACGCTCACCATCAAGCTGTTCCTGCAGCTTGCGTTCTGCGTCACGCAATTCAGCAGCACGTTCATACATTTGCTGAGTAATAGCCGATTCTTTTTCAATGCGCACTTTTTCAAGCTGTTGTTCAATTTCCCGCTGCGGCAAGGAAATCTTATAGCTTTGCAGCCGTACCCTCGAACAGGCTTCATCCATTAAATCGATAGCTTTGTCCGGGAGATTACGGTCAGTGATATAACGATCAGACAGACGCACTGCCGCCATAATCGCCTCATCTGTGATTTGAATACGATGAAAAGCTTCATATTTATCGCGCAGTCCCTTCAAAATCTCAATTGAATCATTAACATCAGGAGCACCTACAACGATAGGTTGAAAACGACGTTCCAGTGCCGCATCTTTCTCAATATTTTTCCGGTATTCGTTTAAAGTAGTGGCTCCTATAGCCTGCATTTCACCTCTGGCCAAAGCCGGTTTTATAATATTTGCAGCATCAATAGCGCCCTCTGCGGCACCTGCTCCGATGATAGTATGCAGTTCGTCAATAAAAAGAATAATATTTTTATTTTCTTTTACTGCTTCCAGTAATTCTTTCAAACGTTCCTCAAATTCACCGCGGTATTTTGTTCCCGCCACCAGATACCCGATCTCCAGCGAGAACACAATTTTCTCACGCAGTATCTCCGGAACATTACCGTCAACAATTCGCTGGGCCAGGCCCTCGGCAATAGCCGTTTTACCAACGCCGGACTCTCCAATCAACACCGGATTATTTTTTGTACGCCGACACAGAATCTGAATAATGCGTTCAACCTCTTTTTCGCGGCCAACAACAGGATCAATTTTTCCATCTGAAGCCAGCTGATTGAGATTGCGGCCAAATTCCGACAGCATTTCCAACACATTGCTCTTTGTTTCCACATCGCTGTCGCCAGCATTATAATTGCCATCTGTCAATGGCTGATTATCATAAACAGCCTTAATGACCTTCATGACCTGTTCTGCCGTAACGTTAAAGCGCCGCAATACCTGAGCAGCCACGCCTTCTCCTTCACGCAGCAAACCCAACAGCAAATGTTCGGACCCTACATAGTGCAGCTTAAAAGCTGCTGCTGCTTCACCAGCAAGCTCTAAGGCCCGTTTGGCACGCGGGGTATAACTGATCATCAGCTCAGTGCTGCCAGCGGGCTCCATCCAGCTTTCCAGCTCTTTTATGACCGCCTGATTATCAATGCCAAGTTTTTCTAGAATCTTCTTGGCAAAACAATTTTCAACATTCAGCAACGCCAGCAAGATATGTTCTGTTCCAACATGATCATGACCCTTATCCAATGCAAAACGCATCGCGTCTTCCAAAATACCTTTGGCACGTTCAGTAAAACGATTCATGATCTGTTCTTCTCTAGCTTTTGGTTTCAACAGCCCATCTAAAAACTCTTTGGCATTGAAAACAGTTCCCGACAAAAAATTAGACGGAGCCAATTCTTCAACACAATCCGAGCACAGCCATTTGTCGATTTGTTTATCGTTGACCACGCATACCACGTGGACCACAGCTTCTTTTAATCCGCATTTCTGACATAACATATCAATTCACCTCACTCACGTTCTGTCATTTTAGTAATAGCCGTCTCCAAAACAGCTCTTTTTTTAGCTTCATCAGCATCCAGAATTTCCATCATATACTGCAACAGTGATTTTTCGCGCCTGCTGATCAAACGGTTAGCAGCCCAGTGCTCAATCAAATCATGCACTGTCGGCTCACAGTTCTCTTCCTGCAATTCATGAGGCATCACCCTTACAATACGGACAAAGCCGCCGCTTCCGCGTCTGGATTCGACCATAAACCCCCGTTCAGGAGTAAAGCGCGTGCTCAGCACATAACTGATCTGCGACGGTGCGCACGACAGTTTATCGGCAAGTTCATTACGCTGTACTAAAACAGCGTCCTCTCTGTCCTCTAAAAGCTGTCTGATGATGAAATTTTCTATTGCATCTGCAAGATTTCTCATCTTAATTACCTTCCTTTTATCGTTTCAGCATTAAAGTCAAACTTTTCTGCCGGCATCTATAATTAGATTAATTCTATTATATTTGACCTTTCGACTTTTGGCAAGTAAATTATTCGTGAACATCTTTTCAGCAGAAAAAAACAAGCAGACGCATAAAACTCGTCTGCTTGATCAATTTTTTTATTTTTGCAGCTTCCTGGCAAATTCATAACCAAGCTGCCTTGCTGCTTCCAGGTCTTCTGGCTGTGCCTTCCATTTACAGGTAAAACCCGGTTCCAACTCAAAACCAGCCGCTGTCAGCAAAGCTTCCATATCTTTCTGAGCTCCGCCGGTCCAGCCATATGTACCGAAAACAGCTGCTTTTTTACCTGTTGGGTTTAAGCCTTTAAGGTATACAAGCAGACTGCCCATAGTGGGCAGCATTCCGCTGTTCAGTGTTGAAGAGCCGATGATCATACCACCTGCTTCAAATAAATCCGCAACAGCAGTACTATTCGGAGTTTCGTTCATACGCAGCAGCACAGCATCACTACCGGCACTGACAACACCCTCCAGCACAGCACGAGCCATTTGCTCCGTAGCGCCCCACATCGTATCATAGGCAATAACTACACTGCTGCCGCTCACGCCTTTGCCCCAGGCAGCATATTTGGCAATAATTTCCTGAATATGACTGCGCCAGATAATACCATGGGCTGTAGCTATCATCTTTAAATCAAGCGCCGCTGCTTTCGCCAGCGCTTTATCAATTAATTTCGCATATGGCCAGAGTATATTGGCAAAATATTTTTTTGCTTCATAAAAAAGTATTCCCAGATCCACTTCATCATCAAAACGTTTAGCAGCCGCATAATGCTGGCCAAAAGCATCATTAGAAAACAAAATCCCATCATCTGCACAATAGGTTGCCATACTGTCAGGCCAGTGCAGCATTGGTAAAGTTACAAAAGTCAATTCACGTTTGCCTAATGATAATTTATCGCCATCCTTCACGACCTGAAAATCATATAAATCACCATAATGACGAATTGCTTCCGCCTTCCCTTGAGCTGTAATAAAAAACTTAGCATTCGGAGCCGCTTTGACCAGCGCCGGCAATGCCCCTGCATGATCCGGTTCCACATGGTTCACTATTACGTAATCAATTTTTCCAGGGTCGACAACACGTTCAATCTTTGCCAATAATTCTTCAGCAAACATCGCTTTCACTGTATCGATCAAACAGATTTTTTCATCCATGATCAAATATGAATTATATGAAGCACCGCGTTCCGTCTTATATCCGTGAAAATCACGCACAGCCCAGTCAACAACACCCACATCATAAATTTTAGGAGCTATTTCCAATGGCATCATTTTTTACACTTCCTTTCTGAAAAACTGCTTCTTTATTTATTATATAAGCAAATCACAGCAAAGTAAAAATTTCTTTTAACAAAAAACAGTAAATTCTACTTACAAAATTCTATGCCTGATATTATTTTCACAAGGCCCGTTCAATAACACTGTGCTGACCTTTATCAATAAACAACCCTATTTGGTGGAAACTGCTCAAACTACTGCGATGTCCAATACTGACTATGGTAGTATCCGGCATTAAAGTTTCAACAAGCTTATACATCACCGCTTCTGTCTCCTCATCTAAAGCAGAAGTAGCTTCATCTAAAAACAGCCATGACGGTTGATAGATCAGTGCCCTTACAAAAGCCAGCCTCTGCTGTTCACCGCCGCTAAGCACATGTGACCAGTCTGCTTCGACATACAGGTCTTTTGCCAGGTAGCCAATCCGACATTGCTCCAGCAACATCACCAACTCTTCATCTGTTTTATGGCAACTGCCTGGATAAAGCAACGCTTCTTTCAATGTTCCCAATGGTAAATAAGGTTTTTGCGGAATAAACATCAGTTTCTCGGCAGCAGGCAGTTCCAATTTACCATGCACATATGGCCAGATACCAGCCACAGCACGCAGCAATGTACTTTTACCGCTGCCACTTGCGCCTTTGATCAGGATATTTTTATTTCGGCCGGGTACTAAAGTAAAATTGACATTTTTCAATAAGATCCTTTCATCTGGTAATTCAACCTGCAAGGACGCAGCTACGATAGTATCGTTGCGACTTTCCATTCGTTCAAGATCAATCTGCGGTTTTTCCTGTTTTACCTCGTGCATATGTACCCCAAAACCCGTAAGACGCTCTACAACTGCCCGCCATTCAGCCAAAGAAGCATACATATCTACAAAATATGATAATGATTCCTGCACCCTGCCAAAGGCACTGGCAATCTGGATCAGGCCGCCTAATGTTATTTCCTTACTTAAGTAACGCGGCATAGCCACTACGAAAGGGAAAATAATTGCAATCTGTGAATAGCCGGAATTAAGCCAGACCAACTGTTTTTGTTTTTCTACTATCTTCCAGAAATTATCCAGCAGCAGTTTAAAACGCTTCTTAAATACGCCGCCTTCCTGTTTCTCACCGCTGTAAAACGCTACACTTTCAGCATTTTCCCTCATTCGCATCATACTGAAACGAAAATCCGCTTCATAACGTTGCTGAACAAAATTCAGCCCTACCAGTTTTTTACCAATCAAATGAGTAAGCCCTGTGCCAACAATGGAATAAACCAAGGCTACCCAAACCAGATAGCCTTCAATATGCCACACTTGCCCCGCCAAAGTAAATTCCAGTGAACCTGACAGTTCATATAAAATAAATACGAAAGACACAAAAGTACAAAAAGCCTTTAAAACACCGATACTGAACTTTAACGTCATCTCAACAAACAAACGCACATCCTCACTAATACGCTGGTCAGGGTTATCAGTATCAGAGCCGAACATCTGCAGACGATAGTAGGTCTTATTTTTCAACCATTCATCAATATACCTGTTAGTCAGCCAACGACGCCAGTTAAGCACCAGTACCTGCTGCAAATAAAAGGCATAAACTGCCAGAATAATGTAGATCACAGCCAGCCAGCCGAAATGTATCAGCTCATCAAAAATAAGTTCGGTCTGGTAATTTTGCAGTGCATTATAAAAGGAATTGTTCCATTTATTCAACAGCACCAGCATATACACTACGCCTAAAGTTAGTGCTATGATTGCCGTCAACAGCAAATAAGCCTTTCCCTTTTCTTCTGACTGCCAATAACTTTTGGTCAGGTACCAGACATCTCTGAGAAATTTACTTTTATTTTTTAATTGATTCATCTGCTTTTACCTCTAAACACTCTTTGTCAGAAATTTTCAGTTACCTTTTTTAAATACCACATAAATAAAAAAAATCCTGCAAAAAAATAATGCCCCGTCTTTAAGACGGGGCATTATATATTTACAAAACACCTAAATTTATTCTTCGCTGTGTTTTTTTCTGTTGAAAATACGTTCAACGACAACGAATAATACCGGGATCATAAAGATACCGATCATCGTAGCAAAGGTCATACCGCCAACAACGGCATTACCCATAGAAACACGGGCACCGGCACCTGGACCTGTTGCAATCGCCAAAGGCACACAGCCAAGAATGAACGCGAAGGATGTCATCAGAATCGGACGCAAACGCAGTCTGGCAGCATCAAGCGCCGCTTTAACTACAGGTTCGCCATTTTCCATGTTCATCTTTGCATATTCTACGATCAGAATCGCATTTTTAGCATTCAGACCAATCAGCATGATCAAACCGATCTGCATATAAACGTCGTTCTGCAAACCGCGCAGATACTGAGCGCCAAAACAGCCAAGGGCGGCAACAGGCACTGACAGCATAACTGCCAACGGGATAGTCCAGCTTTCATACAAAGCTGCCAGACACAAAAATACGAAGATCAGAGAAATAATGAAAATCTGTGTTGATCTGTTTCCTGCTTCCAGTTCGTCACGGCTCTGATCTACCCATTCATAGGTATAAGTAGTCGGCAAAATTTCTGCAGCAGTTTCTTCCAGTGCAGTCATAGCCTGACCTGTACTATATCCTGTAGCAGGGTTACCAGCTATTTTAATAGCTCGTACACCGTTGAAGCGGGTTACAGTAGCAGAACTTGTTTTACCTTCGTCAGTAACCAAGGTATTAAGAGGCACCATATCGCCGTTATTGCTGCGTACAAAGAAATAACGCATATCATCAACATTCGTACGATATTTTGCATCCGCCTGCATAACTACTTTCCAAGTACGGCCAAAAGCATTGAAGTCATTGATCTCACTGCCGCCGAGGAAAGTCTGTAAAGCTGTAAATACGCTTGCTACAGGTACATTTAGAGACTCTGCTTTTTCACGGTCTACGTTAAACTGATAAACCGGCGTATTAGTATTAAAGGTGGTATAAGCCATACCAATTTCAGGACGTTGATTGGCTTTAGCAAGAAATTCGTTAGCAACTTCCTGCATCCGCTCCATATCGTCACCGCCCAAATTCATCAGGTACATACTCAAACTGCCTGTGCTGGACGCACCCGGTAATGCAGGCGGATCAAACGCCATAACGCTTACCTGCGGCATTTGGGCACCGATGCCATAAATCTGCGGCACTATATCCTGAGCACTGTTATCACGTTTGTCATAATCTTCCATCGCCGCAACGATCAGACCGGCACTGGACTTAGGGGCGCCAGTAAGGATATCAAAGCCAGATACTTCCATAACATATTTAACGCCCGGCAGCGACTTGATCTTATCACCCAGCTCCATCATAGCCTGAATACCACGATTACTGGATGCACCCTCCGGCAAATTAAATGACGTTACAGAATAACCCTGATCTTCACTTGGCACAAATCCGGTAGGAGTAACCTTAGCTACCCAGCCCAATAAAATAACCATAACCAGCAAAACGGCCATTGAGATTTTTGCATGACGGATACATTTTTCAACATTTTTAACATATTTACTTAAAGTATTGGCAAACCAGACATTGAACTTATGGATAAATTTACCAATAGGTCCTTTGACTTCGTCTTTATCATGCGGTTTCAACAGCAATGCACACAACGCTGGAGTCAGAGACAATGCTACGATAGCTGACAGCGCCATAGAAACAGAAATCGTTAAAGCGAACTGTTTATAAAGCTGACCAACAGTACCGCCGGTAAATGCAACCGGGATAAATACTGCTGCCAAAACGAACGCAATCGCCACAACAGGACCGGAAACTTCTTTCATCGCCCGATAAGTAGCTTCTTTTGGAGTCATTCCATTATCCTGGATGTGATGCTCAACTGCCTCAACAACAACGATCGCGTCATCAACAACGAGGCCGATAGCAAGAATCATCGCAAACATTGTTAAAGTATTGATCGAAAATCCCATCAGCACGAACGCACCGAAGGTACCAACCAAAGAAACAGGAATCGCCAGCAGCGGGATAAGCGTTGCACGCCAGCTGCCCAGGAAAATAAATACAACAAGAATAACCAGCGCCAAAGCTTCAAAGAAAGTATGAGCTACTTTTTCCAGCGCTTCGCGTACGAACTGGGTATTATCCTGAACAATAGTCAGCTCCATACCTTCCGGAAAACGCGTTTCAGCATCGGCCAATACGGCTTTGATGTTATTGACGGTTTCCAAAGCGTTAGCGTCGCTTGTTAAGTAAACAGGGAAAACAACAGAAGAACCGCCGTTCAGATAACCAGCAACGTTATCACTGCGGGCACCAGCTTCAATTTTCGCAATTTCTTTAAGCTTCAAGTTATTGCCGTTTTGAGAACGGACAATAATATTACCAAACTCTTCCGGAGTCGACAAACGCCCCTGGGCATTAGCAGAATATTGGAATTCCTGCTGCTCCGCTGTAGGACGCGTACCAATAGAACCAACAGGAGCCTGAATGTTCTGACTCTTGATTGCATTGGAAACATCATCTGCGGTCACACCCAACTGAGCCATTTTATCTGGCTGCAGCCATAGGCGCATTGCGTATTCCTGACCAAAAATATCAATACTGGAAACACCCTTAACGCGTTTGCAGGCATCAAGGAAGTTTGTCATCGCATAAGATGTAAGAAACATCGTATCAAACGTTCCATCAGGTGAGTGCAACGCAAAATACATGATGGTCTCGGCAGATTTCTTGGCTGTCGTGATACCGTAAGCACTTACCTCTGACGGCATGGAGGACGAAGCCTGAGAAACACGGTTCTGCACCTCTACAGAACCGATATCTGCATTTTTATCAAGATTGAAATATACGTCAAGTGTGTATTCGCCTACGCTGGTACTAGTAGAGTTCATGTACAGCATATTTTCTACACCATTAACTTTTTGTTCGATCGCCTGCGCAACAGATTCCTCAACAACCTCCGCACTAGCACCCACATAGTTCGTAGAAACGGCAATGTGCGGCTTGGTGATATCCGGGTATTGAGCAATTGGCAGGCTGAATCCGGCAATAGTACCAAGTAAGGTAATAAGTATTGCCAGCACTATCGCAAAGACCGGACGGTCTATAAAAAAGCGTGCCACAACTAGTTACCTCCTTAGGATTCTTTCAAAGATACAGCAGTATCCAATTCTGCCTCGGTCATCGGTTCAGGTTTTACCTCAGAACCCTGTTTAATTTTGTTGATGCCTTCGACAACAACCGTTTCGTTGCCTTCCAGACCACTTTCAACCAGCCACAAACGACCGATACGTGGCCCTAATGTAACTTCGCGCATGGATACTTTATTATCATCGCCAAGTACATAAACAAATTTCTTATACATAAGCTCGGTTACAGCACGCTGCGGAATCAGCTTAGCGTCATGTACAGTACCGCTGTTGGCCTGCAGATGAGCAAACATGCCAGGCAGCAGGATCTTAGCAGGATTTGGGAATTCAGCTTTCAGCGACAAAGTACCTGTCCCCTGCGTAATGCTGCGATTGACCTGATCGACACGGCCTTTTTCAGAATAAGTGCTGCCATCGCTCAAAACGATCGTCAGATTTTCCAACGACGCTCCACCTGCATCATTATGAGCGCTCAGAAGTTTTAAATATTCGTTTTCTGCCAGACTGAATTCTACAAATACCGGATCTGTATTAGAAATAGTAGCAAGAACAGTCTGACCGGCAGTAACATAGTTGCCTACAGAAAGATCATTGGTATCTATACGTCCGTCAAAAGGCGCAACGACATTAGTTTCTCCCAGATCAATATTGGCATTTTCCAGCAAAGCCTGCTGTGCATCAACAGCAGCCTGCGCCTGTTCGGCCTCAGCGACCCTGTTATCAAGCTCCTGCTTGGAAACAGCGTTCTGCTCATATAGCTTTTTATAACGCTCCAGATCACGGCTGGTACGAATCAAAGTTGCCTGGGCACTGGCAAGTCCGGCCTGTGCATTCAGAACTTTTGCCTGATATGTACGCTGATCAATAGTAAACAAGGTCTGTCCCGCAGTTATTTTTTCACCGCCCAGGAAATACTTTCCTGTGATCTGTCCACTGACCTGCGCCATCAAATTGACTTCTTTCTGCGCCTGCACAAAACCTGTATAGTCATAAACGATCGGCGTATCGCGTTTGATAACTTCCATCGTTTTAACCAACGTTGCCTGTGGTGCCTGCTGCTCTTTGCTGCAGCCAGCCAAAGCCATCACGGTAAATGCCGCTACCGCAACAGCCAAGGCCTTTTTCCTTCGGCCTTTATCAAAAAAACTCAGCATAAATATATCCTCCTCACGTATTCAAAAAAACGGCTGCGCCCTGTAAAAGGGCGCACGGCTCCGCTATTTTCAAGAATACTCTTATTATAGTTTATCGTAATTATAAACGCAACCGCTATTTTAACCGATTAAAGCCTTTTTTCTTAATTTTTCGTATTTTTTCTCTGTTTTTCACTATTTGCTGACTGACCAGTCAGTTCTCTTTAAAATAATTCCGGTTTCAGTAAAAACTTTTTCAGATCGCTTGCAGCCACCGTTGCTTCCAACCACTCGCCGGTTTCACTTCGCTGACAAAACACAAAATTAGTCCCGTTATAATACCAGCTTTCAGGAATACCTTTACTGAAATCCACCTTATCTTTCTTTGTCAGCAACCTTAAAACCGGAAGTAAATCGGCATCACGTAAATTCAAAACATCACCCAGTGCCAATTGTGCTCCAGTTTGTACATCAATATTTAATGGTATCTTAGCAAAAATTTCTTTTTCACCTTCATCCAGTACACCAAAAAACACCATACTGATAAACTTTTCACTGACGAAGGTCAATGTATAATCAAGTTCGCAGCCTCCAGTTGCCAGATTCTGCAAATAAGGACCAGCAATAATCGCAAAATCTCCATTGAGCTTATTTTGCACCTCAGGCGCCGCAATCGCAGTAAAAACAGGATAAGTTACGCTGCTGCTGTCATGCACCGCCTGCCTCGGTAAAATCCGCCAGTTTTTTTCATTATAGCTGCGATGGAATTTGTCGTCTTTATTTTTGCCGCCGCTGTAAAAAGTTTTACTTTTTAATTTCCAGCCACTGCTGCCATCATATGACCACACCCCGGCCAGCTTCCCAAGCAGGTCTTCCCTGTTTAACCCACTGATGTTTTGCAGCGACAACAGTTCCAAAATCCCGTCCTGCTCCATATCTACAGCAACCAGCGAATGTATTTTCCCGACATACGGGCGTCGATACCCCTTTAATAAGGTACCGTCAACGTCATAAAGCCCACGCTGTTCATAAAACTCTTTCTCTTTGGGAAGCAGTTCATAATTAGTGCTGCCGTCTGCAAAAGCAATTTTACTGCGAAAATCCGGCACAAATTCCGCAGTTGCCGCTACACCTGCATTATCGCTGCCAGTAAAAATCTCCTTCACCGCCTTAGGATCAGCAAAGTCAATGATACGATATTCTATACTGCCATCGTCGCCTCCCTGTCCAACAGACAAAATCAGCTGTTCGCCTCTGCCCGTAAACCTTGCTTTTTCTAAACTGCAGTCGTAACCGCCATTAATACTTGGTACATATGCCGTCAGCAATTCAGAGTCACTGCCTTTTAAAAGCAATAAAAAATCATTCCTGTAACTGCTGCCGCGAGTCATCTGACCACCATACAGTTCCACAGTTTCCAGACTGCCGTTGCCGTCAACATCCAGCTGCAACAGCACCAGCGGTTCCTGCTCATCCTGCTGTGCCGAAGCACTGTTCATACTGACCAGCAGTCCAGCTGCAAACATGGCTGCCGACATCATTTTTTTCAAATTTATGATATTTCCCATGCGGGCCTCCGTTCTAAAAAATACTTTCATCTTTATACATTATACCAATTCCTTTACCTTACTGAAAGTTTTTTCTATTTTTGTCTATAGATATTTAAATATTTATTTAAAAATTCTTCTTTTTTTCTGCAAAAAATACTGCAAAAAACTTGGAGATATTGTAAAATTATGAAAGACATTATTTTGTCTGCACTACATTTTTGTACTTAGCGTACAATATAAGGAAGGGAAATAAATGAAAAAAATCTTGATTTTGTTTACAGCAGTTTGTTTTATGCTCTTGATGGCAGGCTGCGGCGGTGAGGACAAAAAAGCCGCTGACCCCAAAGCAAAAACAGCAGTATCTCTGGGTATGCTTCGCCTTACCAGTTCTGCACCGCTTTTTATCGCTTTAGATAAAGGCTACTTTGCCGAAGAAAACCTTGAAATAGATCAACAGTGGTTTGACGCAGCTCATCCTATTGCTGTGGCTACAGCTTCCTCTAAAGTAGACGTCGGCGCTACCGGTATCACTGCCAGTCTCTTCAATATGGCTGCCAGCGGTCAACAACTTGCTATCGTTGCCGATAAAGGCCGTGAACAAAAAGGCTTTTCTTCCTCAGCACTTTTAGTCACCTCCGATAACTACAACAATGGAATTACCAAGCTCGAAGATATCAAAGGCAAACGCATCGGCATTACTCAAAAAGGTTCTACCTTCCATTATATGCTTGGGCGGATGCTGGAAACCAAAGGATTGACTCTTGAAGATGTGGAGATCGTACCGCTTGGCAAATTGAGTGCTGTTATGGCCGCTCTTGAAAGCAAACAAATCGACGGAGCCATACTCAACGAACCCAATATCACCAAAGTGCAGACTGCAGGCTATGGTAAACTTGTCACCCAAGTCGGTGACGTTATCCCCTATCAAACCTCTGCCCTTTTCTTTTCTCCCAAATTCCTGAAAAATGAAGATGCAGCAGTACGTTTCTTAAGAGCATACAAAAAAGCCTGCAATTACTACTATGATGCAGCTATTGACAATAAAGACCCCAAAAAGCTGGACGAAGTCGTAGGCATTATCGCCAAATATGTTAAAGCTCCTGAAGCTGACATCAAGCTCGGCCTGCCTTATATCGATCGTGACGGCAAACTGCTGGACAGCGATATCCAGACTCAGATAGACTGGTATACTTCTCATGGCATGATCGAGGGCAAGCTTGATCCACAAGCCGTCACCAATACCAGCCTGCTCAGCAAGGCTATGCAAAAATAATTTCTCAACAAAGTTTTCCTTATTTTTATACTTTATCAAACAACACCGGAGGCAGTAGTTTAAATGAAATTAGTTATCGACAATGTCAGCAAAAATTTCATCGATCCTCAAGGCAAACAGCTGTCTGTACTTGAAAACGTCAGCCTGACTGTACACAGCGAGGAATTTGTAGCTTTGGTAGGGCCTTCCGGCTGCGGTAAATCGACTCTGCTCAATCTTACAGCAGGGTTGCTGTCACCAAGCGATGGGAGTATTTATTTCACAGATCTGACGGAAGGCCATACTCCTGCTATGGGCATCGTCTTCCAGGAAACAGGCCTGTTTCCCTGGCGCAGCGTTTATGAAAATATTGCCTTTGGACTTGAAGCCACAGGCGTACCAAAGACAGCACAGAAAGAACGGATCCAGCACTATATCAATTTAGTTGGACTCGGCGGTTTTGAAAAAGCCTTTCCGCACCAGTTATCCGGCGGTATGCGGCAAAGAGTCGGTATCGCCAGGGCGCTTGTCATAAATCCTGACCTCCTTTTAATGGATGAACCATTTTCTGCTTTGGACGCACAGACTCGCACGATCATGCAGGAAGAGCTTGTTACTCTTTGGGAAAAGACCAGACTCAGCACCTTATATGTTACTCACAATATTCAGGAAGCGGTAATGCTGGCTGACAGAGTCGTGCTTTTATCAAGACGCCCCGGTAAAGTCAGCAAAATCCTGACCATTGCAATTCCGCGAGCTGACAGGGAAAAAACTGAAAATACCGCTCAGATAGCCGAATTTATCCGCATCATCTGGGAACATATAAGCAGTGATGCCCGTGCGGCTCTGATGGAGGTGGAAGCTAATGGCTGAATATAAAATCCACAACCGTATGACTCACTGGCAGAAAACTTATCCGGCCTGGATATCTTTCGCTGCGATAGCCTTCTTACTGGCAGTATGGGAAATAATCTGCAGTACAGGTCTGATTTCCTCATTGTTTCTACCGGCACCAAGCGCAATCCTTACTGCACTCGGCAAGCTTATTACAAGCGGCGAAATCAGCCGCAGTCTGACAGCCAGTCTTTACCGCATTCTGCTGGGCTTTGCTTTAGGCAGCATCATCGGTTTGCTGGTAGGGCTCGTTACCGGCACCTCTGCGCTGATGGACCGAATAGGAACACCGATCGTCAATGCCCTTTATCCGATCCCAAAAATCGCTTTACTGCCGCTTTTTATTCTCTGGCTTGGAATCGGTGAATTATCTAAAGTCACTATCATTGCTTTGGGCGTTTTCTTTCCCGTTGCGATGAATACCTATTCAGGTGTCAAAAACGTCGACACATTGCTGATCAAGGTAGCTGTCAGCTTTAATGCCAGCTGGTGGCTGACGATGAAAAGCGTAGTTCTGCCGAGCGCATTGCCGGTAATCTTTGCCGGGCTGCGTCTGGCAGCGGGCACTTCACTGCTGCTGCTTGTAGCTGCCGAAATGATCGCGGCACAAGAAGGTATCGGCGCTTTGATCCTGCATTATGGAGATCTGATGATCACCGACCGTTTAATGGCCGGCGTTATCGTTCTTTCACTCCTGGGACTCATTTTCAATTTAGGTCTGCAATGGCTGGAACATAAAATAGTACCCTGGAAGACCCAAAGCAAATAAACATAAACCCCGCTGCGATTAATCGCAGCGGGGTTTATTTATCCAATTACATACATTCTCTGATAGCTTTCGCCATCCGTTTTACACCTTCGATGATTTTCTCTTCCGGCATATTGGAAAAATTGATACGCATATTACGGTCAGTTTTACCATTAGGGTAGAAGGCATCACCGGTAACGCCGGCAACCTTCATCTCGATACATTTGTGGAAAACCTTATCAGCACTGCAGCCCTGCGGGAAAGTCAGCCACAGGAACAACCCGCCTTCAGGATGTGTCCATTCCGTACCTGCCGGAAATTCTTCCGCCATAGTTTTTAAAATCAGATCGCGGCGTTTTTTATAAAGGGCTTTGATCTCTTCAACATGCTTATCCAAATCATAATTTTCCATATAAGCGTCAGCTATCCCCTGGTCAAAATTAGAGGTATGCAGATCGGCGCTTTGTTTGATTTTTACATATTCACTGACAACGTCCTTAGAGGCAGCGACCCAGCCTAAACGCAGTCCCGGACAGAAAATCTTGGAAAAAGTGCCGAGGAACATAACCAGACCTTTAGTATCCATAGATTTTAAGGACGGTAATATCTCCCCTTCATAACGCAGCTCGCCATAAGGGTTGTCTTCCAGCACAGGCAGATTATGTTTGTTGATCACTTCCATAAACTTTTTGCGGCGTTCCAAACTCCAGGTACGACCGGTCGGATTTTGGAAATCGGGGATAACATAAATAAATTTACAACGGTCGGTAGTGCTTAAGATTTTGTCCAATTCTTCCGGAATCAGACCAACATTATCAGTTGGCACTTCTACAAAAGTAGGCTCATAGGCATTAAAGGCATTAAGTGCACCCAAATAAGAAGGACTTTCACATAAAACAACATCACCGGGATCAAGGAACAATTTACCTGCAAAATCGAGACACTGCTGTGAACCGGTAGTGATCAAAATCTCATCCGGATCAACCTCAGTATGATATTTATCTTTCATTCTGGCAGCAATTTTAGCCCTCAGAGTCGGACGCCCTTCGGTCGTGGCATACTGCAGCAGCTGCTGACCTTCTTTTTCCACCAGGTCATGTGATACTTTAGCTATTTCTTTCACCGGAAACAGTTCCGGTGCCGGTAAACCGCCGGCAAACGAAATAATATCCGGCTGTGCCGTCAATTTTAACAGTTCACGGATTTCAGACGATTGCATACGTTCCATACGTTTAGCAAATTTCATAAGTTCTTCCCCTCCAACATTATTAGTTTGTACAATAATAGTAGCTACTTTGTACGTTTATAATTAAAAATTCTATCACTCTTACTGGAGCAAGTCAACGTATAAAATCAAAACGCAACAACTTTCTCGATTATTTGTTTACATTTGTCTTTTTAAAGCGTACCTTTTGCATCAGAGAATAAAAAAGAGCGGCTTTTAGCCGCCCTTTTATTATTCTTAGTACATACCACGATATTTCATAGCTTCTGCCAAATGACCCAAAGCTACAATATAAGCCGCTGTACGCATATTAACTTTATGCTCCTTGGCAGTATCGTAAACTTTCTTGAAAGCATCTATCATCAGACTTTCCTGTTTTTCGATAACTTCTTCTTCAGTCCAGAAATAACGATACAGGTTTTGTACCCATTCGAAATAACTTACAGTTACACCGCCGCCATTAGCGAGGATATCAGGTACAACGAGAATACCTTTTTTGTCAAGAATCTTATCTGCATCAGGAGTTGTCGGTCCGTTAGCACCTTCAACGATTACCTTGGCCTGTACCTTGGCTGCGTTGGCTTTAGTCAGCTGCAGTTCCATTGCACACGGAGCAAGGATCGTAACATCCATAGCCAGCAGTTCTTCATTGCTGATGGGTTTTGAACCTTTATAACCAACAACGCTGCCTGTTTTCTGCAGATGTTTTTCAACATCATAAGGATTCATACCTTTGGGATTATGGATGGCACCGTTGATATCACTTAAAGCAACGATCTTTACACCCATATCATGGATCAGTTTAGCAGTCCAGCTGCCAACATTACCAAATCCCTGCACAGCGCAGGTAGCCTGCTTCGGCTTAATACCCAAAGCTTTGATAGCCTCGCCGGCAGCTACCATAACGCCGCGTCCGGTAGCTGCGTTTCTGCCTAAAGAACCACCCAGACAGATCGGTTTGCCGGTAACGAAACCCGGTTCAAACTGGCCTTTAATCTTGCTGAATTCATCCATCATCCAGCCCATGATTTTAGCATTGGTATTCATATCAGGTGCCGGGATATCCATTTTCTCGCCGATGATCGGAGCGATCCTGTCAATAAAGCCGCGAGTCAAGCCTTCCAGTTCTCTTTCAGAAAGTTTAGAAGGATCAACAACTATGCCGCCTTTGCCGCCGCCGTAAGGTAAACCTGCAACTGCGCATTTGCAGGTCATCCAGAAAGCCAGAGTCTTTACTTCGTCCATGTTGACTCCGGGATGATAACGAACGCCGCCTTTAGCCGGCCCCATAATGGTGCTGTGCTGACTGCGATAACCGGTAAATACTTTTGTAGTTCCATCGTCCATACGAACAGGAATGGAAACCTCCAGAGTACGTTCAGGAGTTGCGATAATGTCCGCAGCACTCGGGTCAAGTTTCATGACCTCAATTGCTTTGTTCAGAGGAATTTTTGCCATTTCAAACAGATTCATAATGATGCCTCCTTTAAATATTTTTTAATTTAAGCATAATTTTATTACATTTCTAGTTATCCCTACATTCCAAAATACATAGTTGAATTTTGTATAATGTATCCCCTCAGCTTTATTATAACTCTAAGCACAAGCGGCAGTCTAGCTATTTTTATACGCACAAAGAAAATTTTTTGAAAATTTTAGCAATTTATACACTTTCTGCAAATTTATGCATTTTTAATATTTTCCACATCACAAACGAGGAAATTCCTCGTAAAGCTTCCCAAAATCCAAACCGCAAACGACCTTATTTTTGTATTGTTCCCGTAAATCTTCCATGCCATTGCGCAAATGCTTCGAACTGATACCATATTCTATTGAAAGATAGGCTTCCACAAAAGCTGCCAGATGATCGCAGCATTTTAACACAGTACCATCAACGGCCCTATATCCCTTACCGTTCTCATTATATTTTAGCCCAATCTCTTCCGGCCTGCAGGTAATCTTCTCACCGTCAACAACAGCCCGGTTACTGAATTCATCTTCAGTAAAGTACAGGATATCCTCATGCCAGCTATGCGGTAGCAGCGGCAGCAATTTTTCTGCAACCTGACGTTTTTCAATATCCTTGATCAGATCGTCCAGCCCCTGGATTGAGCGTTTGATCGGCGAAATAATGTCGCGGGTCAGCACCTCAGGCAGGTCGTGGAATAATCCACACAGAAAATCATTGACGATACGCTCATCTGAAGCCTGCATTTTTACAGCACAGAAATATGCCAGAGCAGCTACGATCAGCACATGGCCCATTACTGAAGTTTCCGGCACACGCGGAGACTGCGCCCAGCGTTTCTGAAAACGCAGCTGACCTACCAGATCAACAAACTTGCTGGTTTTACCTTTCAGCGACAATTTCTGCACTCCTGCAAGATCATAGTGATCCTCGATCTCACTTTCTATAGCCGCTTTCGTTTCCTCAACACCGTAAATGCCCTGATTGAAATGATAAATAATACCAAATTCCCACTGAGTGGCCAGATAATGTGCAGCACGCAGAAGTTTCTTTTCCATATAATTTTCCTGTGGTTCATCAAAATGTCTCTGCATTTTAGCCATAAAAACAGGATCCAGATCAGGTATCCGCTGCCGCAGTTCCTCATAAACCCAACTATTGAGTTTTTTACCATGCACACGCATCAATTCATGGAACACCGGCGGCTTGATATCAGTCAGCACGATCCGATGCAGAAATTCAAAAATACCGCCTTCGATCAGTACTCGCCAGTTCAGTTTTGCCTGATGATCCTGCTCCTCATACTTTGCAAGCACATACAAAATCATCATTTTATGCGCTTGCTTATCCAGCTCCGTGAAGCCGTTAGGACGGATGTGATCGTTCCAGCGCTGAATGTGCGCCGCTTCATATAAAAATTCTACAAAAACCTTATTCAGCATTTACTTCCAATCCTTTCATTATTTATAAAGCAGATACGGCCGCACCTGCTCAGCAAACTCCTGTGCTTCCCTGTCCCAACGCGGCAGCAGGCGCTCTAATGACACCCCCACGCGCAAAGCCGTTTCGCCCAGGGCAATATCTATTTTATAGCCTTTACCGCCATAGCGGGCCGGGTAAACAACCTTGTCAGGATACAGTTCTTCAATGCAGCGCAGGATATTCGCCCCGGTAAGCGCGGCACGATATATCTCCGCATCAGTAATATAAATTTCCACACCCTGGCACAGCTCTTTTGCAAACGCTCCGTAAGCTGGAATAAAAGCCGCCGGTCTGAAATACACGCCTGGCAGCTGCAAACTGTTCAATTTATCCGCAACCGCATCTTTTTCAGCAAAGGGAGCACCTACATAATAAAATGGTTTTGTTGTTCCGATACCAACCGAAAGGTTAGTATCCCCCAAAATACCCGTAGTCACGTAATATAAAGCCGTAGCAGCTGTAGGTATCTGCGGCGAAGTGCCTACCCACGGCAGCCCCGTATCCTGCCAGTACATTTTCCGCTGCCAGCCCTTCATCGGAATCACCGTCAAATCAAGGCCAAGCTTCTGCGTATCGTTGATATATCTGGCATATTCCCCGATAGTCAGTCCATGACGCAGAGGCACCGGATAAAGGCCGATAAAGCTTGTCTGTTCTTGACGCAGCAGCGGCCCCTCCATCAATCCCCCAATCGGGTTGGGACGGTCGAAAACAACAAACTTTTTACCGGCTTTAGCACATTCTTCCATAGCATAGGCCATAGTTGAAACATAAGTATAATGCCGGGCACCCACATCCTGAATATCAACAGTCATCACATCGATCGAATCCAGCATCGCCGGCGTTGGCCGTCTTGCCGCTCCATACAGACTGTATACCTTCACACCTTTATATTCAGCGCCGTCCACATCGTCTCCGGCAGCCACGGCGCCGAACAAACCATGCTCCGGCACAAAAATCCCTGTCAGATCAGTATGCGCCAGTAAAATATCCTCACTGCTGCGCAGCTTACTGTCAACACCGGTCTGATTTGTAATCAGACCCACACGCTTCCCTGCAAACAGCTGCTCATACTCGCCGATGCGTTCGATCCCTAACGTTACCGCCGGGCTATGCACAGATTTTTTATCCTGATCACGCCTGCCGGCATCAGCGCAGCCGGTTATTAAAACAACTACCAACAAAATCAATGCCAGTATCAATCGTTTCATTAATAAAAAGCCTCCAAATTTTGGAATTTTTCCGCAAAAAATCATCAAAAACTGTCATTATTGCGTATGAGTATCAATATTCTCTGTTTTTTAGCAAAATACCTCTAAATTTTACAAAAAATTATTGAATTTTTGGGTCAAATCTGTATATAATAAGTTGTTATCTGCATAAGGATAAAATCTGCATTACGAAAGGTTGTGACAAGCAAAAAATGAAAGAAATGGTCCGTTTACAGGGAATCACAAAAAAATTTGGTAATAACGTCATTATCCCCTCTCTCGATCTGACAATTTACGATGGAGAATTTATTACGTTGCTCGGTCCTTCCGGCTGCGGCAAAACCACTTTGCTGCGCATGATTGCCGGTCTGGAAACTCCTACCGAGGGCAGTATCTATCTGGACGACGAAAACGTCACTGCCTTGCCGCCCTATAAACGTGATGTGAATATGGTATTTCAACATTACGCGTTATTCCCTCACATGACTGTTGAGGAAAACATAAAATTCGGCCTGATGATGAAAAAAGTTCCTGCCGATGAACAAAAGGAACGTGTTGCTCAGGTCCTTTATCTTACCCAGCTCGAAGAGTTCCGCAACCGCCGTCCCCAGCAAATGTCCGGCGGACAGCAGCAGCGTGTCGCAATTGCCCGCGCTTTGGTCAACAATCCCAAGGTCCTCTTACTGGACGAGCCTTTGGGCGCGCTGGATTACCAGCTGCGCAAAAATCTGCAGCTGGAACTGAAAAACCTTCAGCGCGGTCTGGGTCTGACATTCATCTATGTAACGCACGATCAGGAAGAGGCATTGACCATGTCTGACCGCATCGTCGTAATGAATAAAGGCGTTATCGAACAGGACGACAATCCTGATAATATTTATCATTATCCTTCCACAAAATTTGTTGCCAAATTCATCGGCGAAAGTAATTTCTTCGATACTGAAACTGAAACTTTGGCCCTGCGGCCGGAAAAGCTGAACCTCTGCGAAGAAGCTGAAAGCGAAGACAAAGCCGCAGCGCACCCCGAGCCTGCTTTTTACGGCACCGTCGTCGATGTTGTCTTCTACGGCACTATCGACAAAGTCTTTGTCCGTCTTGACAACTCGAACCAGACCGTAGTCGCATATCAGTACTTTGACGACGTCAAACGCTGGACGCCCGACGAACGCGTCGGCATCTGGTGGTACGAAAGAGACGAGGTGAAAGTACAGCGATGATGAAAAACGGTAAACTGCTGGTAGCGCCGGCCCTGCTCTGGCTCAGCATATTTTTCGTCATACCGCTGCTGATCGTCGTTGCAGTGTCCTTTGCCGGACGCACACCGTATGGACAGGTCATCTTTTCTTTTACCATTGATAACTACCTGCGGTTTTTGGAACCCTTATACCTTAAAATTTTTGCAGATACCCTGGTCGTAGCTATCGTAACTACGCTTGCCACGATCCTGATGGGGTACCCGCTGGCCTATACCATAGCCCAGCTGCCTAAAAAATGGCAGCAGCCAGGTCTGATACTGGTTATGATCCCTTTCTGGATCAATTTTCTGATCCGTTCCTATGCCTGGGTCATTATCCTGCGTTCACAGGGCGTAGTCAATACGCTGCTGTTGAATCTGGGCCTTATCGACCAGCCGCTGCAGATGCTTTACAATGATATGGCCGTTATGCTTGGTATGGTCTATGCACTGCTGCCCTTTATGGTGCTGCCGATCTATGTATCTATCGAACAGCTGGATACCCGGCTTTTAGAAGCAGCATCCGATCTGGGTGCCAAACCGCTGACAGCCTTTCGTAAAGTTACTCTGCCCCTGACCATGCCCGGTATTGCTGCCGGTACAATTCTGGTCTTCATTTCTTCGCTGGGGATGTTCGTTGTTCCCGACGTTATGGGCGGAGCTAAATCGGCGCTCATCGGCAATCTCATCCAAAACCAGTTCCTGTCAGCCCGTGACTGGCCCTTTGGCTCGGCGCTCTCCATAGTGCTGGCCGTACTGAGTCTGGTGCTGATCATCCTGTACTACAAAGCTCTGCAGGCACAGGAAGGAGGTGACGGCGATGCAAAAGACGTGGCGTAGCCATCTGATGGTAGCCTATTCTTTGGCTATTCTGGCTTTCCTTTATCTGCCGCTGCTGATCCTGGCCATGTATTCTTTCAACGAATCAAGGATCAACGCCGTCTGGACAGGCTTCACCTTCAACTGGTATGAAGCTCTTTTCCAAAACCGCCGCGTTTTAGAGGCACTCACCAACAGCCTTTTTATTGCTGTGATCTCTACAATAGCCTCGACTACGCTGGGCACGATAGCCGCTATCGCGCTCAATCGTTACCAATACAAGTACAAACCGGTCATCAACGGCCTCTTATACCTGCCGATCCTGATCCCGGAAATCGTTATGGGTCTTTCCCTGCTGGTACTATTTGCTCAGGCACAGGTACCGCTTGGTAAAACTACCCTTATCCTTGCACACATCACCTTCTGTGTTTCCTTCGTTGTCATCACTGTCAACGCCAGACTGGAAGGTATGCGGCATGAACTGGAACAGGCAGCAATGGACCTGTATGCGACTCCGTGGAAGACCTTCCGCTACGTCACATTACCGCTGGCACTGCCAGGTATCGTGGCCGGCGCTCTGATAGCCTTTACGCTATCTATCGACGACTTTATTATCAGCTTCTTTGTGGCAGGTCCCAATTCTACTACGCTGCCGCTTTACATCTACGCTATGGTCAAACGCGGCATCTCACCCGAGATCAACGCCCTGTCCACACTGCTGATGTTCGCAACGATCACGCTGGTCGTGATCGCTCAGATCCTGCAGCCGCAGCACACATCTGATAAAAACTCCGATTGATATCACAACTAACTGTGATACAATATAAACAACAAATAAAATGATGAAAGGGTGATCCGACAATGAAAAAACTTTTTGTTTTCCTCATCGCTGTTTTAACGTTGGCTCTCATGGGCTGCGGCGGTGACGCTCCCAAAAAGGACGCAGCAGCTCCCGCCGGCGGCGACAAGCAAGTGCTGAACCTGTTCAGCTGGGCCGACAATTTCGATCCGGAGGTCATTGCCGAATTTGAAAAGCAAAACAACTGTAAAGTAAATTACGACGTTTTTGCCAATAATGAAGAACTGCTGGCCAAGATCCAGGCTGGCGGCGCGCAATACGACCTCATCCAGCCCTCCGATTACATGGTAGCAACTATGCTGAAACTGAACCTTCTGGAAGAGCTGGATCTTGATAAAATACCCAATGCCAAAAATATCGTCAGCAGCTTGAAGGCTCCTGTTTACGATCCCACCGGCAAGCATTCCCTTGTTTACACCTGGGGCATTACCGGCATCGTCTACAACAAAAATTTTATCAAAGAAACTCCCACCTCATGGGAAGACCTGTGGAACCCGGATTATAAAGGCCGCGTGATTCTGCTTAACGACAACCGCGAAGTTATCGGTATGGCGCTGAAGAAAAACGGCTATTCCAACAATTCCACTGACCAGGCTCAGGTAGAAAAAGCTTTTAATGACCTGAAAACGCTGGCTCCAAACGTACTGGCTTTCGACACCGATACTATCAAGCAGAAATTTATCGCAGAAGAAGCCTGGATCGGTACTATGTGGTCAGGTGATGCTTCCTACACCTACAAAGACAATAAAAACATCGGCTTTGTGATCCCCAAGGAAGGCGCTACCATCTGGGCAGACACCTTTGCTATTCCCAAAGGCGCTAAAAACAAAGCTTTAGCTGAAAAATTCATCAACTTCATTTACGAACCCAAGATCAGCGCTAAAAACTACGAATATATCGGCTATAACGACCCTAACGAAAAAGCAATGGAATTCCACAGTGAAGAATTCCGCAACGATCCCATGCTCAAGGTCGGTATGGATAACATCGACAAAGGCGAATGGCTCATCGATATCGGCGAAGCCCTGCCTATGTATGACCGTTATTGGACTGAACTCAAAACCGCTAAATAAACACGTAGCGACCTCTGTTTATTTAACTCTGCTTTAAGATCAGGCTGTCTCCCATGAGGCAGCCTTTTTTATAACACATTAAAGGGGAAGTGTTTAGCTTTATGAAAAAACTTACATATTTACTGACCGCTCTCTACTTTGCCGTTCTGCTGGGCGGCTGCGGATCAGACAACTCAGCTAAAGATGCCGGAGCGCCCCAGGTCCTGAACCTTTACGGGTGGGCAGATTATTTTGATCCCGATGTTATATCTGATTTTGAAAAGCAAAACAACTGCAAAATCACCTATGACGTTTTTTCTAACAATGAAGAACTGCTGGCTAAAATGCAGGCAGGCGGAGCCCAGTTTGATATCATCGTGCCTTCCGACTATATGGTAACTACCATGCGCAAGCTGGATATGCTGGAAAAACTGGATCTTGCCAAGATCCCCAATGCAAAATATATCAGTGCTGACCTGCGCAAGCTGCCCTTTGACCCGACCGGCGAATATACCCTGCCTTATACTACCGGCATCACCGGTATCATCTATAACAAAAAATATGTCAAAGAAACTCCTGCCAAATGGGACGATCTGTGGAACCCGGAATATAAAGGACATGTACTGCTCTTGAATGACTGCCGCGAAGTTTTCAGTGTAGCCCTGAAAAAACATGGCTGGTCTAATAACAGCACTGACCCGGCTCAGGCAGAAGCAGCCTTCAAAGACTTGAAGCAGCTCAACAGCAGTGTTATTGCCTACGATACCGAAAACCTGAAACAAAAGTTTATTGCTGAAGAAGGCTGGATCGGTATTATGTGGTCAGGCGACGCCGCCTTTACCTACAGAGAAAATAATAATGTCGGTTTTGTTGTCCCAGATCAGGGCTCACTGATCTGGTCAGATAACTTCGCCATACCCAAGGGCTGTAAAAATAAAGAACTGGCCGAGAAATTTATGAACTATATGTACGACCCCAAGGTCAGTGCTAAAAACTGGGAATTTATGAACTGCGCCAATCCTAATGACGAAGCACTCAAATATCATTCCCAAGCCTATCTTGATGACCCCATGCTGAAAATTGGCAAAGAAAGCATCCCCAAAGGCGAATGGCTGACCGATATCGGCGACAGTATCACTATGTACGACCGTTACTGGACTGAGCTGAAAGCTGGTCAATAATAACAAAACAGGTTCACCGCTTTAGCGGTGAACCTGTTTTTATTAACCTGCATCTCAGCCGATCAGCTGCAGCAGTTCATCGATATTCTTTTTACCAAAGCTGATCTTATCATTATAAATCAGACAAGGCACACTCATAATTTTATATTGCTCGCGCAGCTCCGGGAACAAATTGATATCAAATACATCTATCTCGATCCCGTCATTTTCAACTGCCAGCCTGCCGGCTGCCATTACCAGCTCGGGGCACATCGTACAGGACAATGAAATGACCACCTGCAGCTTTTTCCTTCCGCTCAGCGCTTTGACCGCAGCCAACTGCTCCTCACCGATAGCCTGACCCGGCCCGGCCGCATTATACAGTGTCACGATAAATGAATTAAACTCATGACCTCCCGGCACACCGTGAAAACGGAATCCTAAAGACGTTCCGTCCGCACGGCAGACCTCGATATACGGCAGCCCGTTTGCAGCCTCCCCGGCTTCTTCCCAGCGCAGATGAGCGCTTAATGGCGTCAGCTCGTTTAAAAAGCCGCGTATTTCTGCCGCCGCCCGGCTGTTATCCAATGCGGCCCGCAGTAATAAATCATCTGTAAATTTTGCAAAAACAGGCGTCAGCTGCGTTTTAATAGCTTCCGAAATAAACGCGCCGTCATCGGCAGCAGCTGCTTTCGTCTGCTTAACTGCCGGCTCCGCGATTTGCTTTTTAGTTACTGCAAAACGCGGCAGCTTCAACTTATCGTGCAGCTGTGCAGCATATTTCTCAAGCGAAGTAGCCGCTTTGGCGCCGTCAGACACCGCTGTGACCACCTGCCGCAGATTTTTGATGCACAAGTCACCGGCGCCATAAACGCCGTCCAGATTAGTCTTTTGATCCATATCGGTGACCAGATAACCTTCACAGTCAGTTTCCAAACCGTTCAACAGCGGGCCGCCTACAGGAACATACCCGGCAAAAACAAATACGCCGAAGGTCGCGTCACTGGTCTCATAACGTGTACGTTCACCGGTCTTGCAGTTTTCATAAACAGCATAACGCAGTACGTCTCCTCCGCCGACTTCCAGCATGGCAGTATTATACAGTACTGTTATCTGCTCGTGCCGTTTCGCTTCATCGGCGATCGACCCGGCACAGGTAAAATCATCACCGCGCACCAGCACTGTCACATGCCGCGCATAACGGGTCAGAAAAATCGCTTCTTCGGCAGCAGCAAAACCACCGCCCACAACAAATACATCCAGACCAGTAAAAAATTCGCCATCACAGGTAGCACAATATGCTACGCCGCGCCCGCGGTATTCTGACTCGCCTGTAAAACCCACCTGCCGTGGCACGGCTCCCATAGCCATGATCACACCCAGCGACTTAAAGGTTCCCTTATCAGTATGCACCTCTTTGATATCGCAGTCCAGCTTACTTTCCAAAGCCTCTGCCAGTAAAAACTCCGCCCCGAAGCTTTCTGCCTGCAGACGCATCTGCTCAGTAAGCTCTTTACCCGTAGTTTTTAAAACGCCCGGATAATTTACCACCTCGGAAGTAATCGTGATCAGACCGCCGATCTTCTCTTTTTCGATAACCAGCGTCTTATACTTGGCCCGAGCCATATAAACGGCAGCGGCAAGGCCCGCAGGCCCGCCGCCGATGATGATGACATCATACATCCGGTCCATGATCAGATAATCCCTACCAGATCAAGGCTGGGTTTCAAAGTGCTTGCGCCAGGCTGCCATTTGGCAGGGCAGACCTGATCGCCATGTTCGGCAACAAACTGCGAAGCCTGCACACGGCGCAGCAGCTCATCAGCATTACGTCCGACATTGCCGGCAATAACTTCATAAGCTACGATCCTGCCTTCCGGATTAACGATAAAGCTGCCTCTTTCGGCCAGGCCGTCAGCTTCGATCATCACATCGAAATCTCTTGCCAAAGCCCCGGTCGGGTCAGCCAACATCGGATACTGTATTTTTTTGATCGTATCCGATGCATCATGCCATGCCTTATGGACAAAATGAGTATCGCAGGATACGGAATAAATCTCGCAGCCGATTTTTTTGAATTCTTCGTATTTATTCGCCAGATCCTCTAACTCAGTCGGGCACACAAAAGTAAAATCAGCCGGATAGAAAAAGAACACCGACCATTTCCCTAAAATATCTTTTTTAGTAACCTCTTTAAAATCTTTGCCTACATAGGCCTGAACCTTAAAATCGTTAACTTCCTTGTTGATCAATGACATAATAACTGCCTCCTTATATAAACATAAATTAAGTTGCTTTAGTTAGCGTTCGCTAACGCACCTTTAATATAACATATGTCATTTAAAAACGCAAGGGAAATTTATTTGAAATTAATAATTATTATTGCAATCGTTTTATACCCTCATAAACCAAAATGCTTTTAAAAGACTCTGTACCGTATAAATTACTGCTAACAATATAAGCAGAAAATAACAAAGCAAATCAGCGATATGAAACTTACTTCATATCGCTGATTTTTTACATTACTAAAATTAGTACTGCCATATAACAGTGCCTCAAATCCTCACTTAAAACGTGAACCTTAGCCCGGCATTGACGCTCCACTTTTTGTTGATGTCGCCGCCGAAGCCGCGCGTCACTTCACCGTAGAAGTTGCCCGTTTTGCTGATCCTGACGTTACCGCCCAGACCCAGCTCAAACCATGTATCACCGTAATCACTATGTTCTCTCAAAATATCGTTGGTACCACCTGCATCCGATGTCAGCTGCAAATCACGCTCCCCTGCAAATTCGTGTAGCAGGTCGGCTTTGATATAGATATCGCTGTCGTTTTTGACCTTTTGTCCCAAAACAAAGCCGATACGCCCGATAGCACTGTTCATGCCTTCGATATAGCCGTTGGCTCCTCTGTCGGTAGTGTAGCTGATGCTATTTATTCGTCCCATCGTAAACTGTGCCTGTGGTTCGAAGAAAAGACCCTGATGATAATCAAAACGCTGTCCGTATTCCACACTTATACTGTAGACATGGTGCTTGTAGTCAGCTTTGTCCGGATAACCGCCATAAGATTTCAGATCCGTTGTAAAACTGCCGTAACGGGCTGTGACGTTGGTATAGGTGCCGCGATTCCCCTGCCAGACACCATATAAACTTAACGCTGTCAGTTTGTCCTTACCGCTGCCGTAGGCATAGCTACCTGTGCCATCACCGTAATCAATAGCTGCACCGTAAACACTTTTATCGGCAAATATTTTATCATAACCCAGTTGGTACAGGTCATAGCGGCCTTCGTAACCGCTGCCACTGAAGCGTCCGGTCTGCGTACGAGCCCAAATCCCGTTGTCATGCTCAGCACTTCCATGCAGCTCACCCAAGCGGCTGCGCAGGCTGTCCGCGGTGTTGCGCCACATGGCGTAGCTGTTCTCGGCGTCAAACAGCAATACTTTGGTATCATTATTCGCTGTTTTCACGATTCTTGACAAATACCACTGGTTGGTCTCTTTATTTAAAACAGGTGTCGCATCCCACAAGCCACCGTTATTAGCGGTAATTCCTTCGAAGTTCAACCTGCCGCTCTGGTCATCGATCAACAGCAGCCTGCCTGTCAGTTCCGTATCACTGACGATGCTCTGATCGTTGACATAAACAGCATACGTTGAAACAACACTGACGTTACCTCCTGACACAGTCACAGAACCTATATTGTTCCCGATATTCAGTGACCCGCCATCAACTACATTTATCTTGGCTCTGTTGGAATCTATTGTACAAGTGCCACCGCTGGCGACATAGACACTATCATAATCATCAGTACTGGCAATACTTCTGTTCTCGCCGACACCAACACTGTAACTACTGGCAGCCTCGGCCTTGCTGAAAACCATTTCGTCCACATAGCCTGCCAGTATGGGTAAAACTTCATAGGCATATGATTGCATTTCTTCCTGCTGAGCTTCGCTGACTGACTGTTTAGGCGCTGGCTCCTGCTGTTCTGTCATAGCCACTGCCACTGCCGGCGCAGCAGTGTTGACCAGATTCATCCCCATAACCACCGTTGCCAGAATACTTTGTACCTGTAATTTTGTTTCTCTCTTTTTCATCACTGCTCACCCTTTGTCTTCTTTTTATTCACAGCTTGTTCTTGCGGCTTTAATTTATAGTCTTCCATCAACCGATCAATGACTTTATTCACAGCTTCCGGCGTAATGTAGCGGCTGCATTCAAACTGTCTGTCGCTGCCTTTTAGCCGTGGACACCATTCAAAGTCCTTATGGTCAAATACTACCCGCGTATCATTCCAGCAGCCATTGCAAACATGGTAGCTAATGACTCGGTACGGCGTCTCAAATTCATTTACCGGCAGTGTAAAACCGCTGATCAGCACTACCGGTATCCCCACCCCATTGGCCACCCAGCTAAGCCCGCTGGACAGACCTATGAAAAAATCAGCATGGTACAAAAGATCGATCCGCTCCTGCAAGGGTCTGCGCCCGGTAAAATCTTCCGCGCCGTAAGGAATGATGTTAAATCGGCTGCCCATACCATAATTATTTTCTCTATCAATGCACAGTACTCGGTAGCCAAGTGTTTTAAGGTGTTTTACCACGTTCAGCCAGCCACGTCCGTTGTTCCAGTATTTGGCCTGACTGCTGGCCTGCGCCGCGATGCAGACGTATGGATCTTTAATCCTGCGTACTTTATCCCTCGGTAACAGTTTAATACACTGTTCGTCTACTTTTAGTCCCAGAATACAGGGTGCGTTTTTATGCAGCCCCACTACTCTGAAATCTGTCGGCTGGTGTTCCCTGTCATCACATGGAAAGAAAATGCCCATGTAATAACTAGCATAAAGACCGTCCGGCCGTTCTTCCGATTGGACAAAGTTGATCTCCGGATAGCCCGGCTTGATGATCTCGATCATCTCTTCCGCCATAGCGCAGTATAAATCGCACTCATGCTTTTTTCTAAAGACTTCGGCATAAGGGAACCATGCCAAAATATCTCCTAAAATACCGACAGGAAATTTTATAAGCACTTTTTTCCCCTGTAAATCCAGGTCATGGGCAAAAATCAACTTATCTCTTTCGTAGACCTCGATGCGGAAATCGACAAAATACTTTTTACTACTGGTCACAAGCACGCCGCTGGCATTAGAATCGTACAATGTAAAACAGGCTTCCCGGTCCAGAAATCGTACCCTGTAATCACCAGCCGGCACTTCGACACGAGCGCCGTAGTTAAAGTCGAACCTGATACCCTCAAGGCCGCTGTCCTGAGTAACAGCCCCAGCGTAAAAGCGCATATAGGTTTTTGCAGCGGTGCTGTCAGAATTGTCCTTACAGCTGTCTTTATCAACAGTTTTGCTACTGCTGGTGCAGTTTCCCCTGCTTGACACTTCTTTTTCCAGATGTTCAGACTGCCGGCCTTTCTCTGCTGCTTTCACTTCAGCCATCTTACTACTCCTTTACGCTCAGCCTCTTTTTCTGCTTATGACGCTCAATTTTTATATAAATACAGCATCTGCAAAATCTGCTGCACTTCTTCCCGCATATAAACTTCCTGTCCGCTAGTCTTATGCGCCTTTGCACTGGCGGCTTTGGCTTCCGCCGACTCTGGAAATGTTCGGGCATCAAAGATATTTTCCATCGTGCAGCCGAAAGCATTAGCGATGCGCAGCAACAGCTTCAAATTTATTTTTACATGACAATGCTCAATATTACTCAGGTGAGTCTGGCTGATACCGATACGCTTTGCCAACTCCCGTTGGCTGAGCTGACAGGCAGCGCGCAGGAATTTGATGTTGTTTCCGAGTTGCTGTAAACATTTTTCGTCATACATTTTAGCGTCACCACCCTTGCTGCAATTTTAAATATTTTTAGTTACATATCTTTATATTAAAACAATTTATTATGCATCATTAATTTAAAAACATTTGTTAAAATAATATTCTAATTTATTATAGCACGTTTGTACCCCCCCGCAAGACACTTACTTTGAGACTGTGTAAACCGTCTTCGAGTCTTGCCCGGCGCATTCCGCAGGCGGCTTTACAACTGTAGGCGTCTGCGCTGGTTTACATTGCTTTCTGTATGCTATGCCGATTGCGTCTGCGTAATTAAAATCTACAATAAAAAATTCCTGCACCAGCAGGCTGGGTAAAATAAAAAACGCAGACTATACAGTCTGCGTTTTCATTTCATTTGCAATTAATTATATTATGATTTTGTCCCGTCCTGTGTTTTCATATCTATCAGAGGTTCATATCCGACCGGCGGCTCTGCTGCCAGCCACTGCTGCTTACGGTCACCGGCTGCAAACAGATGCGAATCGAACCACATATAGAAGAATTTTTCAGCCGGCACAACAACGTAGCCGTCCTGTAAATGATCGGCCGTATCATAAGGATCAGCCATAATCAGTACGTCACTGCTGGTTAGGTCATCCGTGCCCATTGTGTCATAGCCGATAATAACACGCCAATGCCCGCCCCAGTCTACATTTTCTACCATAATAGGTACATTGCGTTTAAGATGCTCGACTACAAATGCTTTGAATTCCTGTGTATTCTGCGGTGTTTTATCTTTATCAGCTGACGAAGTTACCTGCCAGCCTTTTTTCTTAAAATATTTGACCATACCTTTAGTATTAGTCCCGGTATAGGACTTTGTCCCCATAATCTTGCCGATCGCCAGTTCATCTTCCTCGCTGCGTCCCTGAAAATGTTCGACCACCATCAATGCAGCGGCAGGGCCGCAGGTATATTCGGTAGTTTGCTGGTAGGTACGGAACTTCGGCAGCAGCACAAGCGAATCAGTAGGCTGCATATTATAAAAATCGAGCTGCTGAAAATAAGGCGATTTAGGCACATTGGCCAGTCCATTGTAGGACGACGCCCCGGCACTTTTGGTATCATAATTTGACGGATATGGTATCTGATTTTCATTACTCATACCCAGCATCAGCAACGCTGATGCTGCAACAAGCAGTGCGGCAAACAATTTCTTTTGTGGCATTAGCTTCCCTTCTTTCTAGTGACGTTTCTGCCAGCCTCTGACTGCTTCCTCTAAAGCAGACCTTTCGTTAGGCAGATTGGTGCTTTGCACTCTCTGTAATAAATATCGCATAGCGTCCCTGATCTTGCTTTTATCTTCTAACAGCACAAGCACATCATGGCCGCTGATCGCCAGATCCTTAGTATGAACAGGCATTTTACTGCGGGCCAGTTCCAGCACCGCCGTTCCCAAAGCGCGTCCTTCCTCCATCAGTTCGGTATTCTTACCGGCGTGAGTAGCACCCATATCTGCTAAAAATACTGCTACCAGCTGTTCAAAAGCAGCAGTCATTTCATGACTATCTTTAAAATTACCGCCGGCCGCCTCGCTGCGCAGCCAACGCAGCAATGTACGTTCACCCGTTACCAGCATCGGTGCGAAGCGCATATGCCTTGACACCAGCCATACTACTCTTTGCACAAAAGGAGCCGGATAACGCAGCCGACTTAAAATAACTTCTGCCATAACGGCGCTTTCAGCTTCGTGACCATGATCACTGGGCTGACCTTCTTTATTAAGCCTGCGGATACCAGGAAGACCTTTAGCTACATCGTGCAAAAGCAGGGCCCAACGTATTGCCAGCTGACGCGGACTGTTATCAACAGCAGCCAGAGTATGCTCCCATACATCGTAGCAGTGAAAACGCTGGTTCTGCGGCAATCCCGCCAAATGCTCCAGCTCCGGCAAAACATATATTTCCCGATAAGTTCCCTGTTCACGCACACGGCAGCGTCCGGCCGCCAGCCCTGTCGCCATCAGCAGCATCAGTCCCTTGCCGGCCCATTTGCCGAGCAGCAGCTTATCCAGCTCTGTCCGCACACGTTCCAATGATAGCCCGGCACTGCGGCTAACAGGAAAGCTGTAGCTCTGCGGCAGGTAATACGGCGTCTGCGGCTGTCCAAATGCCGGGCCGGCGCCCTGCCGCTGTACATAATCAAAGCCCAGCTGACCTACAAAGCGGCAGGCTCTGTACATACGCAAAGCATCTTCCTGATAACGGGCTGGCGCATCACCGACAGTACGCAGTATTTTCTGCTGCAGGTCCTGCCTACCGCCGTGATAATCGTATACATTGCCGGACTGATCCAAAGCCATGGCATTGACGGTAAAATCGCGCCGCGACAAATCAGCCTCCAGGTCGTCACAATACCAGACCTGCTCCGGTTTATGCGCATCCCCGCCGTAGGCTTCGCCACGGAAGGTAGCAATTTCTACCGTTTGGGAGTCCCGATGCACAACAACGACACCGAAGTTCTGCCCCAGTTCGCCAACAACAGTAAACCCGGCCGGTTCTAAAATGCTGATAACAGACTCGGGGCGGGCCGATGTTGCAACGTCAAAATCGCCGGGTGCCTTTCCCAGCAGCAGATCGCGTACGGCACCGCCTACAACATAGGCTGCAAAGCCCTGCTCTGTAAGCAGCGTCAATATTCTGTTGATAATGGGCGGCAATAAAAATCGCCTGTTTTCAGCAGTCATAATCTCACTTTTTTTAGTTAATTTATTTTATCATAAAGTTTCAAATCATAGCAACTTTTTCCAAGCCAAAATTTAATCATTCTGGTCAATACCGCCATTAGGAAGCGGATAATCGACGGCAATACCAAAATACTCCCACAGCACTCCCTTTAAGTCGTATTCAGTATTGATGGTATAGCGGTATTTGACACGTCCACCCAGATAAAACTTTAAAAGATTTCCCCGGATCGTGATATTGCAGTCTTCGCGAAAAACAGAGATCGCTTTGCCTTTATTGAGCGGCGAATCCGGATGAAGGTCTGTATAAATGCAGGCGGGAATAAAATCCATATCCAGCTGCTGTTCTTCTGTAAAGCCAAACAGCCTTTTCCATGGTTTACGCCGTTCCTTCTGCCACAGCAGCCAGCCAAAGAACGGATCGCGGCTGAATTTATATTCGCAGATACCGTCACTCTGCACTTTGCCCTCTGCCATTTCGAGCGGACAGCGCGGACTTTCACTGTTGACTCCAACATCAGTCAGATAACGTTTATCTTCCAGTTCGATGCACATTACCCGATGCCGGCGGATCTGGTATTCCTCCAGCCGGTCGATAAAACGGGCCGCATAACTTGTGACTTTATAGCCCAGAGATTCCAGCAGCCAATTATACAGGCCGTTCAGCTCAAAGCAAATGCCGCCGCGGTTTTTCATAATGATTTTGGCAAACATATCATCATGCTCGAGCGAAGTCAGCCTGCCGCTCAAAATATCCAGATTCTCATAGGGCACATATTTCAAATGCGCGTCCTGCAGCAGCTTCAGCGTCGCCAGGTCAGGCGGCGGTACAACCTGCGGCAGATGCAGTTTACGCAGATATTGACATAATTGCCAATGGTTCATCAATGCGGTTTGCTTTTTCATTCCCATCACTCCATCCGCAATTATTCTCTTTCCTTTATTGTACCGCAAAAATATGTGTTCCTGCAGAAAATTTTACAACGCTGCGCCTTAACCTGAAGTTAATAAAATATGGCTAAAAGATCATAAATAGGTTACAATAAAGTTAGAATGAATCTTGTCGGTGAGGCGATAAAATGAGTAGCAAGCGTTATGCGCAAGTTGATAAGGAATATTGTGTATCCTGCGGCACCTGCACTAAGGCCTGTCCGCTTCAGGCAATCAGCGTGCCCGATGGTATCAGCGCAGTTGTAGAACTGGCTCGCTGCATCGGCTGCGGTCTGTGCGCCCGTGAATGTCCGGCATCTGTGATCAAGGTGGTGACTGCTGATGTCTAAACGCAATCACTGGTATGATTACCTTTGGGTCCTGACGGCGCTGTATCTGGCTCTGGGCTTTTTTAATATTCTTTTCGCCTGGCTGGGACTGCTGTGCTTTTTCATTCCGCTTATCATGGCTTCTACATTCGGCACTAAATCATATTGCAATAAATACTGCGGCCGCGGGCAGCTATTCGAGCTGATCGGCAACAGTTGGAAGCTTTCACCAAAACGCGATATCCCCTCCTGGATGCGCTCACATACCTTCCGTTATGGCTTCTTGCTGTTTTTTACAACGATGTTTGTCAATATGCTGGTTTCTACCTACCTGGTCTTTACCCATGCTATCTATTTTCATAAGACAGTCAGCCTGCTGTGGACTTTTGACGTACCATGGCACTGGGCTTACAGCGGCGGTGCGCAGCCATGGGTCGCGCAATTTGCTTTTGGATTTTACAGCATCATGCTGACCTCCAGCATTCTCGGTATCATCACGCTGCTGCTGTTCAAGCCGCGTTCCTGGTGCGTTTATTGCCCTATGGGCACGATAACGCAGCTCATCTGCCGCTGGAAACATCGTAAATAAACAACAGCTAAAAAGCAGTACACATTTTCAAACGTGTACTGCTTTTATTATGCCAATTTCCGGGCAATCAGCACATCCATGCAATGCTGATATATTTTCTGTTAATAACATTATTCTCGCCTCTTTCTTTCAGTATAACAAACCTCATGGCGAACTCAATAACTTGTTTTTTGAAAACCAGTTCTTATCCAAACTCCAGTTTAAGTACTGTTTAACATTAAATATTTCTAATATATTTAATTATATAATACCGCTATTGACAAATATTCACTTATAGAATACGATGAAACCATACTGAAAGTTCAGCCTGTAAAATACAGGTATGTCCTGCAGATAAATCTATTAAGAAAAGAGGAATTTTTTATGTTTACATATGGTACATCGGATATTGCGCAGACCGGGAGGTTTGCATAATCTAATATTTTGCCGAACCTCCCAAAAGGCTTTAATATAACCTTTAGGAGGATAAAAAAATTGTCTAAAATAAATTTACAAACATTAGGATTTTCCGCAAAATTCGCTGAAGAAGCAGCCAGTTTTGGCTGTTTCCCTGTCGGACGCGTTTCAGCCCAGTATAAGGATCTTTACCGTGTCATAACCGAAACCGGGGAAGTACTGGCAGAGGTTTCAGGCAAGCTGCGCTTTAATGCCGCCGCACTTTCAGATTTCCCTGCCGTCGGTGATTTTGTTCTGCTTGACCGCACAGATACTGTTGAAGGAAGAGCGATCATCCATCATGTACTGCGCCGCAAAAGCGCGTTTATCCGCAAAGCTGCCGGTACAGGTAACTCTGAGCAGGTAGTCGCCAGCAATATCGATACGGTATTCATCTGTATGTCATTGAACAGCGATTTTAATCTGCGGCGTCTGGAACGGTATTTAGCCATTGCCTGGAGCAGCGGCGCACTGCCGATAGTTACTTTAACCAAAGCTGATTTATGTGATGACGTAGCTGCTAAAACAGCAGCGGCTGAGTCCGTTGCCATCGGCGCTGAAATACTTGTCACTTCTTCACTGGCCGATGCCGGTCACGAGCAAATACTTCCCTACTTGAAGTGCGGCAGTACGGCTGCCTTCATCGGTTCCTCAGGCGTAGGTAAATCAACTCTTATCAACCGTTTGGCTGGCACCGAATTTGCTACCAATGGTTTGCGAAACGATGATAAGGGTCGACATACAACAACCAGACGCGAACTCATCACCCTTACAAACGAGGCTTTAGTCATCGATACTCCGGGAATGCGGGAACTGGGTTTAGAAACGGCTGATTTATCCAAAAGCTTTGCTGATATCGACGAACTGTCCCAGCAATGCCGTTTTCGTGATTGTACCCATACCCACGAAACAGGCTGTGCCGTTCAGCAAGCTATCACAGACGGAATACTTGCCGCGGACAGACTGGCCAGCTATCAAAAGCTGCAGAAGGAAGTACGCTATGAAGGCCTTGATTCCAAACAGATCGAACTGGAAAAATTCAGTACCATGTTCAAAGATATTGGCGGTATGAAAAAAGCTCGCAAATTTCTGCATGACAACGACAAGCGCAGACGCTGAAAACTGTGCCGGTAATATTATCAACCGTAAATGACCGACAATAAAAAGAAACCAGCGTGTACTATAAAGTACACGCTGGTTTTTTATTGCTCTTTAAATTTTACAAAGTCACCGATTCCCAAACCGGGAGTGACCATCGGCTGTACCATATTTTTAGGGTCAAGAGCAACTTCGATGATATAAGGCGCGTCCAGCTGCATAGCTTTTTCAACTGCTGCTGCCAGGGCTTCAGGCGTATCGACATGCTCTCCGGCTACGCCAAAGGCTTCGCCGTATTTGACAAAATCGACATAGCCGGGCATTTCGCAGGAAGTAAACCGTTTATTGAACTGCACGGTCTGCAACTGACGAATCATGCCTAAGCCGCTGTTATTAAAGACTATCGCCGTCACCGGCAATTTATAGCTGGCGATCGTAAACAACTCCGAGCCGGTCATTTTGAATCCGCCGTCACCGCTGATACTGATCACCCTGCTTTTGGGGCGGGCCAGCTGTGCGCCCATAGCCGCCGGCAAGCCAAAGCCCATCGTTCCCAATCCGCCTGAAGAAATCCACTGGCGGGCAAACTGGATCTTGATATGCTGAGCAGCCCACATCTGATGCTGCCCGACGTCCGTAGTGATAATATAATCCTTATCTTTGATAACCGGGTTCAGGGCCTTGAAAAACTGCGGTGCAGCTTCGCCGCCGAAGTCCTCGTCCATACTGGGCCAGCTTTCGATCAGCTGCCACCAGGCATCAAGATCATGCTTGACGCTGCCTGCCTCCAGCATTTGCAAAGTTGTGTTCATATGACCGGAAATACCGATACTGGAATAAATATTTTTATCCAGCTCCGCCGGGTCGATATCTAAATGGATAACAGTTTTATTCGCGCTATAACTGCTGCGTTCACCGGTAACACGATCGTTAAACCGGCTGCCAACAGCCAGGATAAGATCGGCTTCCTTAACGGCGTTGTTGGCGCGTTCGTGTCCGTGCAGTCCCGTCATCCCTAAAAACAGACTGCGGTAGGCACTGATAGCGCCTAATCCCATCAGGGTGCTGACAACCGGGATACGCAGCTTTTCGCATAAATGCATGGCATCATATTCCGCATCGGCATTGATAACACCGCCGCCTACAAGCATGACCGGGCGCTGCGAAGCATTGATTGCCGCCACTGCGGCAGCGATCTGTTTTTCTTCCGGCAGCTCTTTCGCCAGCGGTTCCAGCTCGCCCGGCTCATAATCAAGCAAAGCGGTCTGCACATCGCGCGGCACATCTACCAGCACCGGGCCGGGACGGCCTGTTTTCGCCAGCTGGAAGGCCAGCCGGATCGTCTGCGCTAAATGTTCAGGACGCTTGACCAGGAAATTATGTTTGGTGATCGGCATGGTGATACCGGTGATATCTACTTCCTGAAATGCGTCGCGTCCGATCATTGCCACCGGCACCTGGCCGGTAATCGCTACGACAGGTATCGAATCTAAAAAAGCATTGGCGAGCCCCGTAACCAGATTGGTCGCTCCGGGGCCGGAAGTCGCTATACAGACGCCGACCTGACCGCCTGCACGGGCATAACCGTCAGCAGCATGGGCAGCACCCTGTTCATGTGCCGTCAGGATATGCCGAATGTCAGCCGCTTCACGCAAAGCGTCATAAAAAGGCAGGATCGCCCCGCCGGGGTAACCAAAAACCGTAGAAACTCCTTGCTCTGCCAAACATTTGACCATTACTTCTGCGCCGGTCATCTGCATAAACTCACTTCCTTCCAATACTCAAAAATACATCAGGCCAGTTCTGCGGCGATCAGCTGCCCCATCTGCGAGGTCGAAACTTTAGTCAGACCTTCACCGCAGAGATCAGGAGTGCGATAACCTTTTTCCAAAACTCTGTCAATTGCCGCTTCGATAGCATCGGCAGCAGCATCCTGATCCAAGGAATAACGCAGCATCATAGCTACGGAATAAATAGTTCCCAAGGGGTTAGCGATGCCCTGCCCTGCAATATCAGGAGCACTGCCGTGAATAGGCTCATACATACCGGTGCTGTCACCAAGGCTTGCAGAAGGGAGCATTCCGATACTCCCGGCAATCACTGACGCTTCATCCGAAAGGATATCGCCGAAAATGTTATTGGTGAGCACTACATCGAACTGGCCTGGATTGAGCACCAGCTGCATAGCACAGTTATCTACATAGAAATTATTCAGTTCGATCCCGCTGTAATCCTGCGCCTGCATTTCACCAACTATACGGCGCCACATCCTGGATGAAGCCAATACGTTAGCTTTATCGACGGAAGTTACTTTACCGCGGCGCTTTTTAGCAGCTTCAAAAGCAAATCTGGCAATGCGTTCTACTTCCGGGCGGGTATAGATTTCAACGTCAGAAGCCGTCTCTACGCCATCAGCATCAGGAGCAGCTTCATTTTTAGCGCCGAAATAAATGCCGCCGGTCAGTTCGCGTACGATCAAAAGATCAGTGCCGCTGACGCGTTCATTTTTAAGCGGCGATAAATGTGCGACAAAACGGGAAACCTTGATCGGACGCAGGTTACAGTACAGACCCAACGCTTTACGAATTCCGAGCAGCCCCTTTTCAGGACGGATCTCGGGAGCAACATTATCCCATTTAGGTCCGCCCACAGCACCTAGAAGCACGGCATCAGCAGTTTTTGCAGATGCAATAGTAGCTTCCGGCAGCGGTACTCCTGTAGCGTCGATAGCAGCGCCGCCGATCAGCTGTTTATCATATTCTATAGTCATACCGAATTTTTTGGCAGCGGCATCAAGTACTTCCACAGCGGCGTCAACAATCTCGACGCCAATGCCGTCGCCCGGCAGTAAAGTGATCTTCATTCTTGGTGTTCTCCTTTGACATAGTTGATAAGGCCGCCGCAGTCAGCGATCTTTTGAATAAATTCCGGCAATGGTTTGGTTTGGATAGTAATGCCTTTGTTAACGATTTTGATCTCGCCAGCAGCCATATTTACATCCAATTCATCACCGGCTGCAATTTTTTCAACATCCTTGCCAATTTCCAGCACCGGCAGCCCGATGTTGATTGCATTGCGGTAAAAAATACGGGCAAAGCTGTCGGCAATAATGCATTTTACGCCTTTAACTTTGATAACGACAGGAGCATGCTCGCGCGAAGAACCACAGCCGAAGTTTTTGCCGGCAACAACATAGTCGCCCGGCTGCACGTTAGGAGCAAAAGTAGTATCGATATCTTCCATAGCGTGCTCGGCCAATTCGTCAAAATCAGCAATATTCAAATAACGGGCGGGTATGATAACGTCGGTATCGACGTGGTCGCCGTAACGCCATACTTTACTCATTTCATTACCTCCTCTGGGCTTGCGATATAGCCTGTGATCGCACTGGCAGCCGCCACATAGGGGCTGGCCAGATAGACCTCGCTGTCGACATGACCCATACGTCCGCGGAAATTACGGTTGGTAGTCGAAACAGCACGTTCGCCAGCAGCCAGAATACCCATATAACCACCCAGACACGGTCCGCAGGTAGGGGTAGAAACTGCCGCACCGGCATCGATAAAGGTATCAATATAGCCCAAACGCATAGCTTCTTTATAAATTTCCTGAGTAGCAGGAATAATAATAGCGCGGACATGCGGATGTACCTTACGCCCCTGCATCACCTCAGCAGCCTGCTGCAGGTCTTCCAGACGACCGTTAGTGCAGGAACCGACAACGACCTGATCGATCTTGATATGGCCGGACTCAAACGCCGGATGTGTATTTTCCGGCAGATGCGGATACGAAACGACCGGCACCAGATCATCTAATTTGATAGTGATAACACGGTCATATACTGCGTCAGCATCGGCAGTAACCGCTGTCCACTGACGGCTGACACGACCATTGAGATAGGCAATAGTTTTTTCGTCGACCGGGAAAATACCATTTTTGCCGCCGGCTTCGATCGCCATATTGCAGATAGTGAAACGGTCGGACATTTCCAGTTCGGCAACGCCGTCGCCGCAGAATTCCAACGATTGATAACGGGCACCATCGACACCGATCATACCGATAAGCGTAAGAATGATATCTTTGCCCTTGACATATTTAGGCAGTTTACCGGTCAGCTCGACTTTGATCGTGGCAGGCACCTTGAACCAGGTAGTGCCGCTGGCCATAGCCGCACCAATATCGGTTTGACCCATGCCGGTGCTGAGCGCGTTCAGAGCGCCATAAGTACAAGTATGAGAATCGGCGCCAATAATGATCTCACCGGGAGCAACAAGACCGCTGTCAGGTAAAAGCGCATGCTCGATACCCATGCGGCCAACTTCAAAATAATTGGTGATTTCATGCTGACGTGCAAAATCGCGCATGCGTTTACACATAGTTGCCGACTTAATATCCTTACACGGAGAAAAATGGTCCGGAACTAACGCGATCTTATCCTTATCAAAAACAGGACGTCCGATTTTTTCAAATTCAGCTATCGCCGGCGGTCCGGTGATGTCGTTAGCTAAAACCAAATCCACCTGAGCAACCAGCAGATCGCCTGCCTGGACCGCATCGCGGCCTGCATGTTGGGCCAGGATTTTTTCCGTCATTGTCATACCCATAACTATAACCCTCCTAAGTTTATACGAAGCAGATCGCGGGGCCTCAGCCCCGCTCTGCCTAAGGTGTGTACTGATTATTTTTTCATCCAGCTCATCATGCCGCGCAGATTTTTGCCGACTTCTTCGATCGGATGCTCGGCGCCTTTGCGGCGCATAGCATTGAACGCCGGACGGTTAGCCTGGTTTTCAAGGATCCAGTTCTTAGCAAATGTACCGTCCTGGATCTCGGCCAGAACCTGTTTCATAGCAGCTTTAGTTTCGTCGGTGATGATACGTTTGCCGGTCACATAGTCGCCGTATTCGGCAGTATCAGAGATGGAGTGGCGCATTTTAGCCATACCGCCTTCATACATCAGGTCAACGATAAGTTTCATTTCATGCATACATTCAAAATATGCGCTTTCAGGTTTATAGCCTGCTTCTACCAGAGTTTCATAGCCTGCAGTGATCAGAGCGGTAACACCGCCGCAAAGCACAGCCTGTTCGCCGAAAAGATCTGTTTCAGTTTCTTCGCGGAAGGTAGTATCAAGCACGCCGGCACGTGTACCGCCAATGCCTTTGGCATAGGCAAGCGCAATGTCGTAAGCTTTGCCGCTGGCATCCTGATGCACAGCTACGAGACAGGGCACGCCTGCGCCTTCAGTAAAGACGCGGCGTACGAGATGACCTGGTCCTTTAGGAGCGACCATGAACACGTCGATGTCAGCAGGAGGTACGATTTGCCCAAAATGGATATTGAACCCATGCGCAAAAGCAAGAGCAGCACCGGCTTTCAGATTAGGCGCGATATCTTTTTTATAAGTGGCAGCCTGTTTTTCGTCAGGAATCAGCATCATGACTACGTCGGCTGCTTTAGCTGCATCAGCCGCAGTCATAACAGTCAGACCTGCCGCTTCTGCCTTGGCCCAGGATTTGGAGCCTTCATAAAGACCTACGATAACTTTAGCGCCGCTTTCTTTTAAGTTAAGGGCATGTGCATGGCCTTGAGAACCATAGCCGATAATGGCAATAGTTTTACCATTAAGCATTTCCCAGTTTGCGTCTTTGTCATAATACATTTTTACCATTGTGTCTACATCTCCTTTTTGTTTACCAGATTTATTTAAATTTGAGAACTGACATATTACTAAATAGCTGAAGGTTTACAACTGCTTTCAGGCCAGGAATAACGCGATTTGCTGACATCCATAGCCGCATCGCCCCGTTCCAGCGCCACAAGGCCGGTCTGTACCATTTCCAGGATACCGTAGGGACGCATCACGTCGACAAAAGCATTCAGCTTATCATCGATGCCTGTAGCCAGAAAGATAAGCGATTCCCCGGTCACATCGACAGCGTGGGCCCTGAAAACATCTGCCAGCCGCAGCAGCTCGAGCCGTTTGTCACCGGCGTGCACCTTGACCATGACCATACTGCGTTTGGCACTTGCCTTAGGCGGCAGGACTTTCACAGCCTCTACCTCGACCAGCTTGGCCAACTGTTTGCAGACCTGCTTGATAGTTGCATCGTCAGCCTGCATGGTAACAGTCATCCGCGAAAATTCAGGATTCTGCGTAATGCCGACTGCCAGACTGTCGATATTAAAGCCGCGCCGCGAGAACATGCCCGCGACCCGCATCAGAACACCGGGCTGGTTACGCACTACGATAGATAGGATCTGCTCCATTTTGCCACCTCCCATGGAAAATTGGTATAAAAAAACGCCCCCACCTGCTTAGCAGATAGGGGCGACTTTCACCGCGGTACCACCCTAATTTGACCTCATTGTCTCAGAGCCTTCGCTCTAAACGCCTAACGCTGCGCCGGCGTCGTTTCCTACTGCTGGTTCAGAAACGCGGCTCCCGGGTGAGTCTTATCGCTGTACCGCTACGGCTTTCACCAACCGCCGTCTCTCTAAAATCGGTAACATCAGCAACTTTGTTCCCATTCAATGCCTTTATTATCAAGTTGTACAAACAAAAGCTAATTTGTTCGTGCTATGTTTTACATTATGCCAGCATTTTCTATGCTTGTCAAGATTTTTTTGTATCATTCTTTTGTGATTTTTCTGAATTTTGTTTTTCTTTTACAAAAACACTGGACTAAATGTCAATAATATCATATTCTATAATATTATAAGAAAGTAAGAAGTTCGAGGTGCTTGTCCATGAAACTGCTCAAAGAAAAAATCATGTCCGAAGGCTTGGTCTTAAACGACGCTATTTTAAAAGTCGATTCTTTTTTAAATCACCAGATCGACCCTGAATTGATGATGGAGATCGGCAAAGAATTCCACCGCCGTTTTTCAGGCTGCGGAATTACTAAAATCTTTACGATCGAGTCCTCAGGGATCGCCTGCGCCCTGCCTGCCGGTCTGTGTATGCATGTACCGGTAGTATTCGCACGCAAACAGAAATCGGCGCTTATGAGCAGCGAGGCTTACAGCACCAAAGTATACTCCTTCACCAAAAAAGTCACCAGTGATGTGACCGTTCTCAAAAAATTTTTACCGGCCGGCGAAAAGATCCTCATCATCGATGATTTTCTGGCTAACGGCGAAGCGGCCCTTGGTCTGGCTAACATCGTCCAGCAGGCCGGCAGCGAAGTAGTAGGTATCGGCATAGTTATCGAAAAATCATTCCAGCCGGGGCGTCAGCGCCTTATCGACGCCGGCTTCCGTGTAGAATCACTGGCCCGTGTCCAGGCCTTTAAGGACGGTAAAGTAATTTTTGCCGAATAATTTATCGGATATAGATACTAAAACACCCGTTACTCAATGAGTAACGGGTGTTTTTTTAATCGTTACGACGTTTATATTTGATGAACATATGGCAAACAGCAAGTCCCATCACGATATATGCAAGAAGGTTGATATCCTCGTTCAAGTCCTTAAAAGCGACATAACCCATCAAAACGACGATACCAATTTCTCTGTTGAAGCTCGTAATCACAGTTTTACAAGGTTGACCTGCAGGATACCGTCGAGCCCCTGCAGAAGTTTCAGTGTTTCTTTACCTACTTCGCTGTCCACGGTCATAAACATCATGGCGTTACCGTCTTTAAGATTACGGCTGACCTGCATGGTCGCGATATTGACCTTGCTCGCACCTAAAAGCGTGCCGATCTGCCCGATCATACCGGGTTTATCCTGGTTGCGTGCCACCAGCATGAACGGAGCCGGAGTAAGGTCGAACTGGTAACCGTCGATTTCGATGACGCGGATCTCTTTTTCACCAAAGACAGTACCGGCTACGGTAAAGATATTACCTTTAGAATGGATCTTGACCTCTAAAAGATTATGTTTGCCTGCATGTTTGCTCTCTATAACGTCGACTCCGCGGCTTTCTGCAGTCAGCGCGGCATTGACATAATTAACGCGTTCCTTGAGGATGGGTTCAAAAACGCCTTTTAAAACAGCACGCGTCAGCATACCTGTTTCCATTTCTGCAACCTCGCCGGTATAGATGATCTCTACCTTTTCGACAGCTGCTTTTTCCAGCTGATAATAAAGCTTGCCCAGATATTCGCCCAAGGTCAGGTAGCCCTGCATTTCTTTCAGCTCTGTCGGCTGCAAAGTCGGCAGATTGACTGCATTCGGCACCATTTCTCCATGCAAAGCTGCAATGACCTCTTCTGCAATGGCAATACCCACATTATCCTGCGCTTCTGTTGTATCAGCACCAAGATGAGGCGTTAAGACACATTCCGGCAGATCGATCAGCGGCGAGATCGGTTTCGGTTCGTCTACCAGTACGTCGATACCGGCGCTGGCAACGATGCCTTCCTTGATAGCTGCCGCCAGGTCATTTTCATTGATCAGGCCACCGCGGGCGCAGTTTACTACACGCACGCCACGTTTGCATTTTGCAAATTCTTTGGCTGTAATCATATCAAAAGTTTCTTCCGTTTTAGGCGTATGGATACTGATAAAATCAGCTTGTTCCAACAATTCATCCAGTGTTTCACATTTTTCGGCGCTGTATTTACGGAAACGTGCATCGGCAATATACGGATCATAAGCTACGATCTTCATCCCGAAAGCCTGCAGTCTGGTAGCCACCAAACCGCCGATACGGCCAAGGCCGATGATGCCCAGAGTTTTACCAAGCAGCTCGCTGCCTTTTAAACCGGTACGGTCCCAGACCCTGGATTCGATCATTTTATGAGCTTTGACGACATTACGGGCAGAACTCAGCAGCAGACCGATAGTATGCTCGGCAGCCGATACGATATTAGATTCCGGGGTATTGACAACGATAATACCGCGTTTAGTCGCCCCTTCCATCTCAATATTATCAACACCGTTGCCGGCGCGGCCAACCACCTTTAAATTAGTGGCGTGCTTATAAAATTCTTCATTGATCTTAGTAACGCTGCGAACTACGATCGCATCATATTCAGGAATGATCTTCAGCAGTTCTTCCCTTTCGATATCAAAACGCACGTCTACATCAAAATCCGGCACTGCCTGCAGCAAAGCCACACCCTTGTCGGAAATTTTTTCAGTTACAATAATTTTCATTGTCCATCGCTCCATTCACCTGTAAAATAAAAAACTCCCGGCTTGATCAATTACAATCAAGGACGAGAGTTCTACTCACGTGGTGCCACCTTTTTTCGCCGCACAGCGCGGCCTCATTGCCGATATATCGGTCGGACCCGGACAGGTTGCTACCCCTGTCTCCTCCGGAGCGGAATTCAGTTTTTAGACGTTACGGCTTACACTGACCGCCGCTTCTCTTTGCCGCCTGCCAACTTACTTTTCTCCATCGTCGGATAAATGAACTATGTAATTTTCAAGCTTGTATCAATTATAGTCCGACACTTTTGGCTTGTCAAGCAGCACAAAAATGTTTTTGTGTAATACATCTTACAGTTTTTCCAACATTTTTATCAAAGGATAAATACCAACTGTCAAAGCAACAGCCATGCTGACACTGTCAATATCTATTTTGCCAATGTACAGGCTGTTCAGCCCTGCAGCAAAGATCATCGTCAGCCAGAACATAGCGTACAATGCCACAAAAATCTGCACCCACCAGGGCTGCTCCTTATAAAGCGGCTGTTCCTGTTCGTTATTATTCTCGTTCATGCAAAACCTCCTCCTGCCACTCCAAAGTATCTTCTTCGTCTTTCCTGCCGTCAAGACGTTTATTGATTACACGGCTGCGTCTGGCTGCAGCGTCGATATGCCCGCTGGCTTCCTGCAGTTTCTTTTTTGTTTTATCGAGCAATAAGCTGAAAGTCACAAAATCCTGCTTAACGGCAGCGATCGTTCGCCAGACTTCACCAGTACGTTTTTCGATAGCCAAAGTTTTAAAACCCATTTGCAGACTGTTGAGCAGCGCTGCCAAGGTAGTCGGCCCTGCCACGCAAACGCGGTACGTTCTCTGCAGCTCATCCAGCAGTCCCGGCAAATTTACCGCTTCGGCAAACAACCCCTCGATCGGCAAATACATGATCGCAAAATCAGTCGTCTGCGGTGGACACAAATATTTATTCTGGATATCCCTGGCTTCACTTTTCAGCCGCCGTTCAAGCTGCTTGAGCGCAATATCGGCAGCAGCTGTATCAGCCTGCTCGCGCGCCTCCAGCAGGCGCTGAAAATCCTCCTGCGGAAATTTAGCATCAATCGGCAGCCATACCGTTTCATCCTTGCTGCCCGGCAGCTTCAGCGCAAATTCAACCCTTTCCGCACTGCCCTGCTTCACAGCAACATTTTCGGCAAATTGCTCCGGTGCCAGCAAATCACGCAGCAAAACTCCCAGCTGCATTTCGCCCCAGATACCACGGTTCTTTACATTAGAAAGGATGCGTTTCAAATCGCCGACACCGCCGGCCAGGGTCTGCATTTCACCTAACCCTCGATGAACCTGCTCCAACCGCAGGCTGACCTGCTGAAAGGATTCTCCCAACCGCCTTTCCAAAGTCGACTGCAGTTTTTCATCAACAGTCAGGCGGATCTGTTCCAAATTAGCCGCAGTGCTTTCCGTCAGCTTTTCCAGTTTTTTATCCAGCTGCTCTCCCAAACGGTCAGAAGCTGCCTGACTTTCCATTCTGGCCGCACGGGCCAGAGTGTTTTGTTCGCTGCGCAGATCGCGTACATTCTCATAAAAACGTCGTTCCAAGCTTTCCAGCTGACTGTTCACCTCAGCTCCCAGTTCTTGTCCCTGCTGCCGCCGTGTCTGCAGAAGCCGCCACAGCATTATGAAAATCACCGCCTGCATTAAAACCAGCAGCAATAATAGTATCGTTTCCACTGTCATAGCCAAACTCTCTTTCCTTGATATTTATTAATTTATTATAGCAGATTAGCAAGTATTCTACACTGTCTTTTCTTATTTTTACATATTTACGTTACGATCCAGTTGGTGATATAATTATTAATAATTAATTGTTTAATTAATATTTAAAGGAGTGTTCTATATGAATCCAGTTGAAGCATCTGCCTCTTCAGCAGAAAAAATTCTTTTAGCAGCAACCGATTTATTTGCAGCTAATCACTTTAATGGCGTTTCCATCAAAGAAATCGCAAAAAAATCCGGGGTCAACAGCGCTTTGATCTCTTACTATTTCGGCGGCAAAAAAAATCTTTATCAGGAAGTTCTCAACGAACAGTCAAATTTATTTTTAAATCTGATCGCCCGAGTCAGCAGTAAGGACATAGCTCCTCTGGCTAAGCTGCGCGAATATATCACTGCAATTTCCGAGGTACAGAAGCTGCATCCTCACCGTATCCATCTCATTTACCGCGAGCTTTTGACCCCCACTTTTATGTGTGACAGCTTTATTAAAAACCGCTTATACAAAATCCATAAATTTATGTCCGAGCTGGTTACAGAAGCCATAGCTGACGGCAGTATCCGTAATAATATGCAGCCTACACATGTAGCTTTTACTTTGGAAAGCATCATCGTTTTCTTTTTTCTCACACATGATCAGATCCGTGATCTGGGACATTTTGAAAATGGTACTGAAAGCACTTATTTGGAAGAAGCTTTAAACACTTATTTGTCTTCCATTACCAATTAGTTCAGGAGGGCACCGACATGTCGATCAAAGAAATTTTCAGCAAGCTTCCATTTACAAAACGTCATTTGTATATTTTGGCAGCAACAGTGGCTATATTGCTGCTGTACCATATAATCAGCAATGTTTTAGCCAAGCCCGATATCGTAAAAGAAGTTCCTTATGTCCGTACTGTAACCGTCGGTAAAGAAACTGTCGATAATACATCTTCCTATCCCGGCGAGGTACGCGGTCGTTATGAAAGCGATCTGGCCTTTCAGGTTGCCGGTAAAATCATCAGCCGCAGCGTCAATTTAGGCGATACAGTAAAAACCGGCGATATCCTGATGCAAATCGACCCCAAAGACATCGAGCAGAGTTTTGAAGCCAGCCAGGCAGCTGTAACAGCCGCCGAAGCCAATTATAAGCTGGCCCGCGACAATGCATCCCGTTACACGGCCTTATACAACAGCGGTGGTGTCAGCAAAGCCATGATGGAGCAATATAATACGCAGATGGAAGCGGCCGCTTCCAGCCTGCGTCAAGCCCAGGCCCAACTGATCACCAACAGTAACCAATTATCCTATACGCAGCTTATTGCAGACCATGACGGCGTAGTAGCCAATGTAAGCGGCGAAGTGGGTCAAGTAGTAGCTGCCGGAACTCCTGTTGTGACAGTTGTCCAAAGCGGCGAACAGGAAATCCAGATCTATGTCCCTGAAAACCATTTGGATAAAATCTATCCTCAACAGTCAGCCAAGATCAATTTCTGGGCTTTAGAAAACGTTTCGGCAGATGGTTATATCCGCGAAATAGCACCAATGGCTGACAGCGTTACCCGTACCTACAAAGTTCGTGTAGCCGTAACGCAAATGCCTGCAGCAGTCAAACTGGGGATGACTGCCAAAGTACACCTGCAAAACGGTACTGACAGCAGTATTTTGCTGCCGGCCACCGCCATTTATCAAACAGGAGGAAACCCTCAGGTCTGGCTCGTTACCAATAATAAAGTACATACCCATGAAGTTTCTATCGGCGGTTATGAAGGCAATAACGTCAGGATCTCTGACGGTCTGCAGCAGGGAGATATCGTCGTTGTCGGCGGCGTCAACAAACTGGCAGAAGACCAAAACGTCCGTCTGGAAGCTGGTGTCAGCCAATGAAAAACAACTGGGCCGCCTGGTCGATCAAACATAAGCAAATAATTTACTTTTTTATGTTTCTCTGTCTGGTCATGGGCATCTATTCTTATAATTCCTTAGGCCGCAGCGAAGACCCAAGTTTTACTATCAAGCAAATGGTAGTTTCGGCAGCCTGGCCGGGAGCAACCGCTAAAGAGGTAGAAGAACACCTGACAGACAAGATCGAAAAACAATTGCAGACAGTACCTAATATTGACAGGATAACCAGCTATTCACGTCCCGGAACTGCTGTTATCAATGTTTATCTGCAGGATACAGTACCGGTCAAAGAAATCAAACAGCGCTGGCTGGAATTGCGTAATATTGTCAATGATGGCAAAGGTGACTTGCCCGATGGTGCTTTAGGACCGTTTTTCAACGACCGTTTTGACGACGTCTATGGAAATATCTACGCAGTCACCTCTGACAGCTTCTCCTATGAGGAAATGCGCGTAGTCGCCGAAAATATCAAAGATAAATTTTTTCAGATACCTGATGTCAAAAAAGTAGAACTGGTAGGAGTACAGCCTGAAAAAATCTATATCCAGATGTCTAATGCCAAGCTGGCACAGCTGGGCATACCGATTGATACACTGGCTTCTACGATCCAGGCAGAAACAGCTGTCACTCCGTCCGGCATGGCTGAAAGTGACAGCACTAATACCTATCTGCGTCTGACCGGTTCCCCTGATACACTGGCCAATATCAGCAATATTCCGATCCAGGCTAATGACCGTACCTTTCGTCTGGGTGATATTGCCGAAATCAAACGCGGCTATGCTGAACCGGCTGAACCGAAAATGTACTTTAATGGTCAGCCAGCCGTAGGTATCGCCATTTCTATGGAAGACGGCGGTAATAATATCAAATTGGGTGCAAATCTTGATCAGGCTGTTCGGCAAATCCAACAGGAACTGCCGCTCGGCTTCGAACTGGGACAAGTCGCCAACCAGCCGCAGGTAGTAAAAAACGCCATCGGTGAATTTACCGACAGCCTGCTTGAAGCCATCCTTATCGTGCTGGCAGTCAGTCTGCTCAGTCTGGGACGGCGCTGCGGCTATGTCATTTCGGTCTGCATACCGCTGGTACTTTTAGGAACTTTTATCGGCATGTATGCCATGAACATCGATCTGCACAAAGTATCTCTGGGAGCGCTGATCATTTCTCTGGGCATGCTGGTAGACGATGCGATCGTTGTCGTAGAGCTGATGGAAGTCAAAATGTCAGAAGGCTGGGAACGCACTAAAGCGGCCAGCTATGCCTTTGAAACCTGTGCCATGCCGCTGCTGACAGGTACACTGATTACCTGTACCGGCTTTATGCCGATATTTTTCGCCAAATCCAGCGCTGCTGAATTTGCTTCTTCACTTTTTCCTGTTATCTCAACAGCACTGCTGCTTTCCTGGGTCATTTCAGCAACTGTAGCGCCTGTTTTGGGACACGCCTGGATCAAGCCTAAACAGCTCATTAACGAAAACGATGTTTACAATACTGCTTTTTATAAAAAGTTTCGCAGCGTCCTTTCCTGGTCGATGCTGCACCAGAAAATAGTTATTCTGAGCACGGTCAGTATCTTTATCGGTTCCCTGTTATTAGTCCCGCTGATCAAGCAGGAATTTTTTCCGGCTTCTGTGCGTCCTGAACTTCTGGTAGAGCTCAATTTACCTGAAGGCAGCAGTATCAAAGCCACGGATGAAGCCGCCCTGAAACTGACCAATATGCTGAAGGATAATCCTGATGTTGAAAGCATCGGTTCTTATGTTGGAAAAAGTGCTCCGCGTTTCGTCCTCGTAATGGACCCTGTCCAACCGCGTAACAATTATGCACAGCTGGTAGTAGTTGCTAAAGATATTGATGCCCGTAAACGTTTAGAACCGCAAATACGCGAGCTTGTAGCAGCTAATCTCCCCAATGTCGTCAGTTATTCACGTTCTATCCCGCTGGGTCCGCCGGCAGCTTATCCTGTGATGCTGCGCGTAACCGGTCCGGATGACAATATTGTTAAAGAATATGCACAAAAAGTACGCACAGTTATGGCTCAGAATCCAGCCGTGACCATGACGCGTTTCGATTGGATGGAGCAAAACGGAGCTGCTAAACTTACCATCGACAACGATAAACTGCGGCAGATGGGATTGAGCCGTAAAGAAGTCGCCACTGCTTTGCAGGCCGAAATTTCCGGTTATACCGTAGCTCAATATCTGGAAGGAGACCAGGCTATTGACATGGTTTTCCGTCTGCAGCCTGTTGACCGATCTACCGTCACCGAGCTTGAGACCTTAACTATCCCCACATCTGCAGGTGCGGTGCCGTTGTCACAGGTAGCCCGTCTCAGTTACGAATCAGAAAACGGTATGATCTGGCGCCGTAACCTGCTGCCGACAATCACAGTCTGCGGCGGTATCGGCGAAGGCGTTACCGGCAACGATATCACGCAGCAGGTTTACGATGACCTAGCAGATCTGAGGCAAAATCTTCCGAATGGCGTTACGATCGAAATCGGAGGCAGTTTGGAAGACAGCGCTAAAACTTTAGGTTATCTGTTAGAACCTGTACCTGTAATGCTGCTGCTCATGATGATACTCCTGATGCTGCAGCTGAAAGATATCCGCAAGCTGTTTATCATTCTTTGTACAGCACCGCTTGGCGTAACAGGCGTTATGCTGGGATTGATAATTTTCAACGCACCGCTTGGTTTTATGGCCGAACTTGGTATCCTGGCCCTGACTGGTATCATCATTCGTAATTCCGTCGTGCTGATAGATCAGATAGACCTGCATTTGCAGGCCGGCAAATCTCCCTGGGAATCCGTACTGGAATCAGCTATCGTACGTTTTCGCCCTATTATGCTGGCTGCACTTACAACGATCCTGGGACTGATACCGATGTTTACCAGCCCCTTCTGGAATTCGATGGCCGTAGCTATTGCCTGTGGTCTGTCCGCTGCTACATTGCTGACCTTGATCGTATTGCCGGTCATCTATGCGGCTGTTTTTAAAATCAAACCCGAATAAATAAAATAAAGCAGACTGCGAGCTACAGCTCGCAGTCTGCTTTATTATTGCAACAGCTTTAATCCTTTTTCAAAATAACACGTGCCAGTTTGCAAATAACCTTTAATTCTTCCATATCGGCTCTTTCAAGCACTGTTTTCAACTCATCATTAAAAATAACCTGACTGTTGCTGACAGTATCACTCAAAAATTCATCAACAGAAGTGTTCAAGGCATTAGCTATGGCAACCAGTGTCTCCAGTCCAATTTTAGTATGAGCAGTTTCAATATTGCTCATATGCGGTTTGGAAATACCGATCTTCTCTGCCAGATCTTTCTGCAGAACACCTTGCTTGATCCTCGTCAATTTGATTCTTTTGCCGATGGAACAGTAATCAATCATCATGAATAAGCCTCCCCATATATTTTCCTAATATTCATATTAGCATATAAATTTCACTATCAGGTATGCAAAATTTGCTATGCATAAATTATATAACATAAAATTTAATTTTGTAAAGTTCTTGAACCCTATTTATTGTTTATTTTTGATGTTTATATACTAGAGTATATTGAAATTAACAAAAATTAAAGCACAACTCAGTTGTGCTTTACATCTTTTACTTCTTTTTCAGTTTTTATAAGCTTAACCCTTTTCCGCCAGCGCTCTGAGCGCTAAAGCATAACCCTGGAAACCCAACCCGCATATCTGCCCCAGGCAGGCAGCAGCCGTTACTGATCTATGCCGAAATTCTTCCCTGGCATGGATATTGCTCAAATGCACTTCTATCGTCGGCAAAGCCACTGCTTTTATAGCATCCAGCAAAGCTACACTGTAATGCGTCAATGCCGCAGGATTGATAACGATACCGTCAAATTTTCCATAAGCCTGCTGGATCAGCGTGACTAATTCACCTTCAAAATTACTTTGCCTTACTTCTACTTCCACATTTAATGCCGCAGCTTCCTGCCCGATATATTCACACAAGGCTGCATAATCCTGTTGACCATAAATATTTTTTTCACGTACGCCCAGCATATTGATATTCGGACCATTCAAAACCAAAATTTTTTTCATCAGCTTTCTCTCCTTGCCAACTCCAGTAATGCCTGTAACGCTGCTTCCCGCTCACCGTTATTATCTATGATATGATCGTGATACCTGCGGTATAGTTCGATTCGTTCCGCATACAAGTCAAAAACTTTCTGCCGCCCTGCTGCTAATAAAGGGCGGCTTTCTGTATCTATGTCCTGTACAATTTTTTCTGGCAGCCTGTCTATAAAAACGATAATGCCGCCGTTTTTTAATACCTCGATATTCTCTGAGCGTTTGACTACACCGCCGCCGGCAGCGATCACACACCCTTCCAATTCTGACAGATGCCTGACTGCCCTGGTTTCAGCATCGCGGAAGCACGCTTCGCTGACTGCGAACAGCTCCTTGATAGTCTTGCCTTCCAGCTTTTCAAGCACATTATCAGCATCATAAAAAGGACGCTTCAGATGCTGCGCCAACAATCTGCCCAAAGTTGATTTCCCGCAGCCCGGCATTCCGATCAAGACGATATTTTTCATAGCTGTTTTTCCATCTCAGCGGCAACTTTTAAAATGACATCGTTTGAAATTTCTCTTTGCAGCCAGATCTCCTCTGCTGCTACAGCCTGAGCTACCAGCATAAGCATCCCGTTCACAGCCTTTTTGCCCAGCTGCTCTGCCTGCTGCAAAAACAAAGTTTTAGCGGGATTATAAATCAGATCGACCGCTGTTTCAAAATGCTCGACAGTTTCCAGACCTACCGGCGATACATCGGTCTTGGGATACATCCCAACAGGAGTGCAATTTATCAGTAAATCACCGGTATAACGCTCTAAATGTACGTAATTGACGAATTGCGTCGGTACATTGCTGCACAAGGTTTTCATATACGGAGCTATACTTTGAGTATTACGGGAAACTAAAAATATCTTAGAAACACCGTGATCGATCAAATATTGAAGTACAGCTCTTGAAGCGCCGCCCGTACCTAAAACAGCCGCGCTTTTGCCCTGTACTTCGATGCCGTTATTTTCCAGCAAACGCCCAAAACCTGCATAATCGGTATTATAGCCGCGAATTGCACCGTTATGAAAATGGATCGTATTAACGGCTCCAATAGCCTGCGCTTCCATACTTAAAGTAGTCAAAGCAGCCATTACATTGATCTTGTGCGGAATGGTTACATTGACTCCGCAGTATTTACCACGCAGTTCATGCACGCTCGCATATAATTCTTCAGGAGGTATCTCCAGCAGATCATATGTTCCTTCGACACCCAATTCTTTAAAGATCAGCTGATGTATCTGCGGTGATAAACTGTGTCCCAAACGCGCTCCAATCAAGCCAAAATGAACCATAACACAAACCTCCTATCTACCATCGGCAGGATAATTGCCTAATATCTTACAATATGCGCAGCTGTCGGAAAGCTGTTCTAATGCCTGACGTACTCTTTCTTCACGCAGGTTGCCTACCAGGTCGATGTGGAAGAAATATTCCCATGATTTACCTTCGATCGGCCGGGATTCCAAATTCATCATATTTAAACCGCTGTGATAAAAATGTCCTAAAGTCCTGTATAATGACCCCGGTTCATGTTTTACTGCCACTACTACGGTAATTTTATTAGCATTAGGCGCCTGTTCCGCTTCGTTAGAAATGACGATAAACCGGGTATAATTATTGGAATTATAGTTGATATTGGCGGCAAGAATCTGCAGCCCATACATTTCCGCAGCCTGCTTACCAGCCACCGCCGCCAAATGCTTATCCTGCTTTTCCCTCACTGTTTCTGCACTTTTAGATGTGCTGAAATAAGGCACTAACTCCATCTGCGGATACTGATGAAAAAACTCTTTACTTTGTGCAAAGCCCTGCGGATGTGAATAAACAGTAGTAACATCTTCGAGCTTAGCACCTTGAACGCCCAAGAGATTGTGCTCTATTTTCACGCACTGCTCACCAACAATAGAACAATCGTGATGCCGCAGCAGATCATAAACTTCGGTAATACCTCCGGTCGAAGAATTTTCGATCGGCAAAACACCGTATTTGATCTCACCGTTTTTGACCGCCTGCACTACATCCTCAAACAAAGCATAATGATGTCTGTTTATATGCTGTCCTGCAAAATATCTCTCCAAAGCCTGATGACTGTAAGACCCCGGCATTCCAAAACAGCCAACCTCCATGACCTCCTCCTGCGGCAGAACTCGCGGCTCTGCCAGCAGTACATGCTCCAAAGCCTTGCTCTGCTCCATGATGGTCGTCATCATCGCTGTAACAGCCGGTGCATACTCTTTATGCTGTAAACGCATACAGGCCTTTGAGAGCACCTGAGCTTCCCGAGCCGCATCAAGCACCGGCAGCCCCTGCTGTTTTTTATAGGCCGCAACTTCCAGCACTGCCTCCATCCGTTCTTCCAACGCCGCAACCAGCTGGGCGTCGATCTTGTCGATACGGCGGCGGATCGCCTCTAAATCCAATTTTTCCATGCTCACACCTCACCGTCAATATCCGCAGTCAACAGCATATCTAAAACAGTCCAGGCCGTAACACCTTCCACGACAGGTACTGCCCGCTGCACGATACAGGGATCATGACGACCTTTAATTTCCAATACCGTATTCGTATGCTCAGCCACATTTATCGTTTTCTGCGGCAGGGAAATAGAAGGCGTTGGTTTGAACCCTACCTTGAATACAACAGGCATGCCATTGGTAATCCCACCCAAAATACCGCCGTTATTATTAGTTTCAGTTCGCACAGAATCTCCATCATAATACAGCGGATCATTAGCCTGTGAACCGGTGCTGCGGCAGAAACCGAAGCCCATACCAAACTCCAGCCCCTTTACCGCCGGAATAGAAAACAGCACATGTGCCAGACGGCTTTCCAGTGAATCAAAAAATGGTTCGCCCAAACCAGCCGGCAAATTAAGCGCCATGCACTCAATACTGCCGCCAATAGAATCCTGACGCTCACGCGCTTCCAAAATCAGCGCCTGCATCTCTGCCCCACGTACATCGTCCAATACGGCAAATTCCTTCTGCCGCAGACTCATCAATAATTCAGCCTCTTCTCCCAATGGGTCAAACTTCCTGTCAAAAATCTCACCCACATTATTGATATGTGCCCCTATAACAATGCCATACCGAGCCAGAGCCTGCTTGGCAACAGCTCCCATAAAAACCAGCGGCGCAGTCAGTCGTCCGGAAAAATGCCCGCCGCCACGGTAATCATTGAAGCCTTTATATTTGATCTTACCGGAATAATCAGCATGCCCCGGTCTCATATTATCTTTTAGAATACTGTAATCCTTAGAATGACTATCGCTGTTAGGGATCAGCGCACACAAAGGTGTCCCCGTCGTCCGCCCTTCAAAAACACCACTCTGGATCAAAAAAGCGTCTTTTTCCTGACGCTGGGTCGAAAGCAGATTGCGGCCCGGAGCCCGCCTTTCCATCTCGCGTTTAATAAAATCAATATCAATTCCCAGCCCCGGTGGTAACCCGTCAATCACAAGACCAATAGAAGCACCATGGGATTCGCCGAAAATCGTCATTTTTATTTTTCTGCCATAAACACCGCTCATATACTTTCACCCGTTCCCACAGTTTTTATCATTCCGCCTAAGGCTGTAAAATCCTGCCAAAATTCAGGATATGATTTTTGAACACATTCGCTGCCACTAATAATAACCGCCTTTTTGCAAACCAGACTCGCTACCGCTAAACTCATCGCGATGCGGTGATCGTTCCAGGAATCAACGCAGCCGCCCTGCAGACCTTCCGGCCGCCCCTTGATAATCAGCCCGTCAGACAGTTCTGTAACTGCAGCTCCCAGTTTATTCAATTCACTGGTCATCGCTGCCAGACGGTCACACTCTTTAATACGCAGCCGTCCTGCATTGATGATTTCAGTTGTACCTTCACTGACCGCTGCCAGTACCGTTAAGACAGGAATGATATCAGGACAGTCTGCCGCATCGATAACTACACCATTAGTCGACGCACTCGAGGCCGTATGATTACCTTCGGCATCACAGGTTATTTTTCCTCCCATCCGGTTGATAATATCCGCAACGACCATATCCCCCTGCAACGAGTCCCTGTTTAGTCCAGTACAGGTAATCTGCCTGCTCAGCGTGCCGGCAACAAGCCAGAACGCCGCCTGAGACCAGTCACCTTCCACCATGTTCCTGCCGCAGCGATACTTCTGACCGCCGCCGATATGATATTTATAATAATTTTCGTGTTCGATAACGATTCCGTATTTTGCCAGACACGACAAGGTCAGATCCACATAGCTCTGCGACTCCAGTGCAGAAGTAATTTTCAAAACAGAATCGCCTGCAAGCAGCGGCAAAGCAAACAGCAGACCGCTGATAAACTGCGAGCTGACATTACCGGGAAGCTCGTAATCGCCGCTTTTCAGCACACCGTTCACCGTCAAAGGCAAATACCCTTTAGAGGCAGTTGTATAAGACAGCTCCTGCCTGTCAAAAATATCATAATAAGCCTGCAGCGGACGCGTTACCAGCTTTCCGTGACCAGTAAATGTCAGCGGCTCACCGCACAATGCCCCCAGAGGGATCATAAACCTCAATGTCGAACCTGATTCTCCGCAATCGACAGTACTTTGCGAAACTCGTACATTACCACTGCCATTAATAGCCAAAGCTGTGCGTCCTGATCTTTCTGAAGGAACTTTTTGAAAACCGATCCCCAATGCAGTCAGACAGCGTAGAGTAGCTTCCATATCGTCAGACATACTGATATTATCAACAATACTGGTTCCCGCCGACAGTCCGGCACAGATAATTTCCCTGTGCCCCATGCTTTTAGATGACGGCACGCAAACACTGCCGTTGAGCTTTGCCGGTGTAATCTTCAATGTCGTCATGAGCTCTCCTATCCAATATAGGCAGGTATATCCTGCCAGTCTATTTTATGCAGGCGTCCGACGCCTATTTTTTCAATAATTACCAGGTTAATTTTTTTACCGCTCTTTTTTTTATCCAAAGCCATTGCCTGTAAAATTTCCTGAGCATCAAATACTGCACTTACCGGCAAAGCAAACTTTTTCAGTACGCGGCTCAACTCCTCTGCAGTACCTGCTGCCGTAAGTCCCAGCTTCTCCGTTTGACGCGTCATTTGTACCATACCGATGCCAACGCCTTCACCGTGAGTATAAGTAGTAAAACCGCAGCATTTTTCAATAGCATGCCCGATAGTATGCCCAAAATTCAACAGCATACGTTCTCCTGTGTCAAATTCGTCTTTTTCAACGATCCGCGCCTTGATATTACAGCAGGTCTCAATAATAATGTCCGCCTGCTCCAGCAGCTCCTGATCACTTTTAACAGCAGCGATCTGAGCAAACAGGCCGGCATCGCGAATACAGCCGTATTTGATCGCTTCAGCCAAACCATCATGCAAAAACCGCAGCGGTAAAGTTTTCAATAAATCCGGATCTATAAATACTGCTTTTGGCTGATAAAAGCTGCCTGCCAGATTTTTGCCTGACGGCAGGTCAATAGCCACCTTGCCTCCTACGCTGCTGTCGATCTGCGCTAAAAGCGAGGTCGGTACCTGAATAAAATCAATGCCGCGCAAAAAGGTAGCTGCCGCAAATCCGCCTAAATCGCCCGGCACACCACCGCCCAAAGTCAGGATCAAATCACTGCGCGTCAAGCCTGCCCGTGCCAGTTCGTCATAAACCTGACCCAGCACAGTTAAATTTTTACTTTGCTCACCGGCGGCAAAAACTATCCTCGTAACCTCAAACCCGCTGGCAGCCAGGCTGCGTTCCAGCCTCTCGCCATATAAGGGATCTACGTTGCTGTCGCTGATGATTGCCGCTTTTACCGCCTGAGAAAGCACTCTGGCCTTTGCCCCGATCTGATCCAGCAGCCCGGCTGCAATTTCAATATTATATGTTTTCTCACCTAACGCTACTGTAATCGTACGCATCAGTACAAATCCTTTCTTTTAATCGCAGCTTCCCGCATCATTTCCTGCAGGGCCTGCGCGTCGGCAGCTGTCAGCGCTTCGCGCCAGCGTTCCAACTGCTGGCTGAATGCAGCTAATTCCTGCAGAACGTTTTCCCGGTTCGCCAAAAACAAATCGCTCCATAAATACGGATTGATATCTGCGACCCTTGTTCCATCGCGAAAACTGCCGGCAATAAAATATTTCGTATTTTCATTATAAGAAGCACTGTTGATCAGCGCTACCGCTAAAGCATGAGGCAAATTACTGGTATAGGCGATAATGCGGTCATGCTCAACGGCATCAACCTGCACTACCTGCCCGCAGCCAATCGCGCCTGCAAAGCTGCTCAGCCATTCGATCGCCCCACTGCTGTTAAAAGCTGCCGGCACCACGATATAATTGGCACCGTCAAAAATCTCGGCCTGGGACATACCCAAACCGCTGCCTTGACGGCCGGCCATCGGATGCCCCGCAATAAATTCCATCCTTCCGGTAAGCAGTCGCTGCACGTCCTCAGGCAAGCTGCCTTTAATGCCTGTAGCATCGGTTATCAAAACATCACTCTTCAAAAAAGGCACCGCACTTTTTACAAAATCCAGCGTAGATGCCGGATAAACCGAACAGATCACTACATCTGCCGCCTGCAGTCCTGGACCTGCCCCGCAAAGAGCTTCGTCGATAACAGCCTGTTCCTGAGCCTGCCGCAGCACCTTGCCGTCAGTATCGACACCGATGATCTTCTTTACGCCCAGGCGCCTCAGCGCTTTGGCATAAGAACCGCCGATAAGTCCCATACCTACCACAGCAAAAGTAAGCTGCTGCCAATCCGTGCTTCTAAAACCACTTTCCACTACGTTCACCTCGTTAAACTTTCTCCATTCTACAATCCTACGATAATTTGAACGGCTTCTTGTTTTTTATCAAGCAAACAGCCGTTTTTAACATTATTATACTATATCCTACATCTCTCTGCCGATTATTTGCGCAATGCCCTTCAATTCACCCATCAGGTGTGCAAAGCGTTCCGGCTTCAGTGATTGTGCCCCGTCACACAGTGCATGCTCGGGATCGTTATGTACCTCAATGATCAATCCGTCTGCACCGGCTGCGATAGCAGCTTTGGCCATCGGTTCAACCATCCACCACATGCCGGAAGCATGGCTCGGATCAATGACGATCGGTAAATGGCTTAGTTTTTTTACTGCCGGGATCGCGCTCAGATCCAAAGTATTACGGGTATAAGTTTCAAAGGTACGGATACCGCGTTCACACAAAATAACATTATCATTACCGCCGGCCATAATATACTCAGCCGACATGATCCATTCTTCTATCGTCGCTGATAAACCACGTTTCAGCAAAATTGGTTTATTTGTCTTGCCAAGCTCCTTCAAAAGCTCGAAATTCTGCATATTCCGGGCCCCTACCTGAATAACATCCACATCTTCCACGAAACGTTCGATTTTATCAGCTGACATGATTTCGGTAACGATCGGCAGGCCAGTTTCCTGTTTAGCGATTTTTAAGAGCTCCAATCCCTTTTCTTTCAATCCCTGGAAAGAATACGGTGAAGTACGCGGCTTGAAAGCTCCGCCCCTCAGCATAGCGGCTCCGCCGAGCTTTACCGACTTAGCAACGGAAATGATCTGCTCTTCGGTCTCTACCGAGCATGGACCGGCCATAACAACGATTTTTTTGCCGCCGATCTTGATCCCATTGACATCCACTACGCTGTCTTCCGGATGGAACATCCTGTTTGCGCGTTTGAACGGCTCCTGCACACGCATGACCTTTTCTACCCAATCGTTAACACGCAGCAGATTGATATCTAAAGTACTAGTATCTCCGATAACGCCCAGGATCGTCATATTCACGCCGACGATCTCATTGATCTGGAAGCCGTTATTGATCAGTCCGTTTTTAATCTTCTCACATTCCTGCATCGGTGCGCCTGGTTTCATTACAATAATCATTTTTGTTCTCTCCTTTTAATTTATATGGTTAAATTTAATTATAACCTGTTATAGCTCACGTCCAACGGCTCCTGCTATGATCTTCAAATCCTGCATCAACCTGCCGAAGCGTTCAGGTTTCAGGGATTGAGCTCCGTCACATAACGCATGCTCAGGATCATTATGCACTTCAATGATCAGTCCGTCAGCACCTACGGCTACTGCTGCCTTAGCCAGCGGCTCTACCATCCACCACATACCAGCCGCGTGGCTGGGGTCAACCACCACCGGCAAATGACTGAGTTTTTTTACTGCCGGTATCGCGCTCAGATCCAAAGTGTTGCGGGTATAATTTTCAAAGGTTCGGATACCACGCTCACATAAAATAACATTATCATTACCGCCGGCCATAATGTATTCAGCCGACATCAGCCACTCCTCTATCGTCGCAGACAAACCGCGTTTCAGCAAAATCGGTTTATCTGTCTTGCCCAGCTCCTTCAAAAGCTCGAAATTCTGCATATTGCGGGCGCCTACCTGAATCACATCCACATCTTCTACAAAACGTTCGATCTTATCTGCTGACATAATTTCTGTAATGATCGGCAGCCCGGTAACAGCTTTAGCCTCCTTTAATAAATCCAGTCCGGTTTCCTGCAGTCCCTGGAAAGAGTATGGAGAAGTACGCGGCTTAAAAGCGCCGCCACGCAGGATCGCAGCGCCCATTTGCTTCACATCCTCCGCCACGCCGATAATCTGTTCCCGCGTCTCTACTGAACAAGGGCCTGCCATTACCGTGATCTGTTTGCCTCCCACCTTCACCCCGCATACATCTACGATGCTGTCTTCCGGGTGAAACATCCTGTTAGCACGTTTATAAGGCTCCTGCACACGCATAACCTTGTCAATGCAGTCATATACTCTCAGTTGATTCATATCGAAGGCAGCCGTATCGCCTACTACACCGAACAGGGTAAAATTAGCACCGCGGCTTTCATGGATCTGAAACCCCTTACTTTCCATCAAGCTTTTTACTCTCAATTCCTCTTCTGCGGGAATCCCCGGTTTCATTACTATAATCATTTATCTCCACTCCTTAATTTCATTTTTATTTACACAAGATAATAAAAAAAATCAGGCCTCGTAAGAGAGCCTGATTAAAAATTCATCTTCTTATTTACAGCAGCATATCTCAGCTACGGTATCGGCATCTGTTTACGGTAATAGAATTATGCAGTTTTGAGCAAGTAAAATAACCAGCGCTAAAATAAAAATAGCCCCGGCTAAAGTCAAAAGCATATTCATTTACCCAATTAGTTCTCAAAACAGATTCCACGATCAACCCACCTAATTTAAATTTCTTATGTAAAACTTAATTGTTGTTATTTTAGACCCGTATCAAAAAGGTGTCAAGCAAAAGCATAAAATTCAAAAAAATTAATTTTTATGCACTGTCTATTGTAAACAATGTTACAACAAAATCAATGGAGCACACCGTTGATGCCACTTCCCAAAGTCATTACCCCGCCTATCAATACTACAAGCAGCGCAATGCGCTTAAATAAATGCTGATTGATACGGAAAAACATTTTTTCTCCCAGCCACCAGCCTAAAAGTACTGCCGGCAACACATACAGCGACAAAGCAATCAAATTTCCACCCTGAAATGTACCCGCAACAAAAAAACTGCCTAAAGTACAAAAACTGCCGATAGCAAAGATCCAGATCATATTGGCGCGCAGCAAATTTTTCTCCATATTCTCACTCAAAAAATATAAAGCGATCGGCGGCCCGCTGATACTGGTAGTCGCACTGAAAAAACCGCTTAAAAAACCAGCAGAAACACGTCCCAGCTTTTTATTTTTGACCTCAGGCACAAAATTTAATTCCATCAAAAGCGTTACAAGCAAAAGCGCTATCCCTAATAAAATCTTTAAATGATTAGCATCAGCCACTTTCAGCAGATACGCTCCGGGAATAATCCCCAACAGACTGCCGGCAGCTGTTATCAAAACTGTCGGCCACTCAAATTCTCCCCAGGTACGCCACATCATGATCACACGCACAATAACACCGGCGATAATAACAAATACAACTGTCTCTTTCGGCCCCATGACCATCGTTAATACAGGAGCTGCGATCAGCGCAAAGCCAAAACCAGTTACAGTACTGAAAAAAGTAGCAGCAAATAATATCAACGAAGCAACTGTCAAGACAAAATAATCCATGGTTTCTCTCCGCTCTTTTCTGAAATAGATATCTGCATTATAACACAAAAAAGAAGCCCCTACAAAACGGAGCTTCTTTCAGTCGTCTTATTTCAGCCATTGACGTATTATTTTTTTCAAAAGCCTTAGTTCAAACGGCTTGGCTATGTGTGCATTCATCCCCGCGGCCAGCGCCATTTTCACGTCTTCCGAAAAAGCATTCGCAGTAATGGCAATAATCGGAATCCGGACCGCATCACTGCGAGAAGCAGCTCTGATTGCTCTTGCCGCTTCATAGCCATTCATAGTTGGCATCTGGATATCCATAAAAATCAAATCATAATATCCTTCAGGCGCCGCCAGGAATTTTTCCAATGCTTCTGCACCATCACCAGCGGATTCACAAGTCAAGCCCAACAGCTTCAAAAACTCTAAAGCAATTTCCAGATTGATTGCATTATCCTCAACTACCAGTACCCGTTTACCGCTATAATCAATATCAGCAGCATTTTCGTTATCACCGGCAGGTTGTTCATACTCGACCGCAACTCCGTTCTGACGCTGCACCTTCAGACAAACAGAAGCAGTGATCTTACTGCCCTTACCAACACAGCTCTCAACATCGATCGACCCGTTCATCAGTTTTGCCAGGTTCAAACTGATCGTCATGCCCAGACCAGTTCCCTGTATTTTACTGACCCGAGAATCTTCTGCTCTTATAAACGGCTCAAAAATACGCTCGATAAAACTTTGTTCCATCCCAATGCCGTTATCTTCTACAATAAAATCAAAAACAGCCAGATCATGTGGTAACGGCTTAACAGTAACCGTCAGCTTTACCACACCTTCATCAGGCGTATATTTAACGGCATTGGACAACAGATTAAGTAATATCTGCTGCAGTCTCAGCGCATCACCCAGCACAGTTATATTTTTCAGTGCCTCTGTTTCCACAATCAGCTGATGCCGTTTCTCCTCAACAGCAGGTTTAATGATATCTAATGCTTCCTCAACTTTTTCTTTTAATAAAAATGCTTCCGAGTTCAATTCTGTTTTGCCGCTTTCGATCTTCGACATATCCAGAACCTCATTCAACAGCTCCAGCATATGTTTGCCAGAAGTGACAATTTTTTTCAAATAATCATCTACATGATCTTTGTCGTCGCAATGTGCCGCTAAAGCCGCCAGCCCCATAATAGCATTCATCGGCGTTCTAATATCATGCGACATTTTTGAAAAGAATTCACTTTTGGCCTGATTGGCCTGTAAAGCCAGCTGATATGCGTCACTGATGATTTGTTTATTTGCTTCCTCCTGCATCGTGCGTTCATGGATATCGCGCATCGTCAAAAGCAGCCGTTCTTTTAATTTACCAAAATATGAAAGCTTAACTTCTTTATATCTGTACCCGTCTTTAGCGGATGAACGGAAATACAGCATAACAGCCTCTTCCTGCTCCAGGCACTTCAGCAAACTATCAATACTCCAGCTTTTTAAATGCTCACAATCTTCTTCACAAACAAACTCTTTTATAAATACCGGCAGCTGTTCATTAATGCTGCCACGCAGCGGCAAACCGTAATGAGCGCAATAACCGGCAAAACGCATCACATAATCACCACTGTTTAAATCACAGATGCAAACAGCATCATAGTCATGTTCTATCGTAAAATTATAAATAGACTGCAACTCGATTTTTTCAAGCTCCATTCCTTTTTGCTCGCTGATATCCTCAATGATACCAATGACAAAAGTCGGCTGCTGCTGATCATCCCATGACATAACAGTCATTGTTACCCGCACCCAGCACTGCTTGTTCTTGTCACAGAATGTGGAAGATGCAGTTTTAGCCCCATTATGAATAGCTTCGTACATCGCATAGCAATCTGCCTTACTTTCACCGCTCACAAAATCTTCCACAAAGCTTTCCGGAATATTCCTGTATTCCATACTACAGTTAAAATATTTACTGGTTCTTACCGGCATAACTTCCAGACGTTTTTGCGGATAATAATAAAAATGGAAAATTTTTGTTCCTTCCAGAACCTGGCGCAGCAGTTCCTGAGTACCCTTATCCTGCTCCAGCAATTCCTGATTAAGCAGCTCCATCTGCTTTCTGTTATCAATATCCAGAAAAACACTTTGAATAACACGTTCTCCGTCAATATTTTTGATATATTCACCGCTGCCAATGATCCAGCAATAAGTACCATCGGCCCTCAGCGCCCGATATTCAAAAGACTGTTTCCCCTTGCCCAGCAGTATCGCGTTCATGCTCTGATATACTCTATCACAGTCTTCCGGCGCAGCCAGATCTTCTATCCGCCAGGATTTACGCTTCCAGAATTCTTCTTTTTCATAACCAAAAATCCTGATAGCTTCCATATTGGCATTTTGAAAAACAATACTTCCGTCAGCCTGTGGCCTGTATTGAACGATACCGCACAATACGGACTGAAACAGCTCGTCATAATAATCACGTTTACGTACAACTTCTATCAGCTGCCTGCTCTTTTCGATATTGGCCTGTCTTAAGACCTCAACATCGCTGGCATTCTGATGATAACCGCGAATATAATAAGCATTATCGTCTTCTTTATATAACTTGCCGCTGCAGCGAATAAAAATTGTGCCCCACCATGGATGCTTCCAGCGATACTGAACCTCTACCAGCCTTTTGGTCGTCAGCATCTGTTCAATATATTTCTGCACTATTTCCAGATCTTCTGCAAGCACGCCTTGCGCAAAATGTTTATAATTATCTTCCAGCGATAAACTCTTCTGCAGCCCTAAAAGTTCTAACATTTTATCATCGGCATACAGACGCACGTCAGTATTATTTTTGTTTATTTCCAAAAGCCATAAACCAATATTACTGATTTCCAATATTTCCTGCATCCAGCTGGAACTGTAAAAAATATCTTCTTTTAAGCCGCTAGAGTCCATAATAGTTCCTCTTTCTATTTCAAACTTCTTATTGTCTACATTATACCTTACTCTTAAACAATTTCCAATATTTGTTCTTTAAGAAATGTTTTTTAATATCTACAAATAACGCGCAAAAAAAAAGACTCTCGCCCAAACGAGAGTCTTTACTTATTTTTCGCTTTGCAGTCCTTTTTCAGTCAGCATAGTCCAGCCTTCTTCCTGCACGATCAGGCCTTCCTTCATCAAATGCCCCAAAGCACGTTTGAAAGCTGCTTTACTGATACCAAATTTTTCCTTAATGATTTCCATCGGTGTAGTATCACAGTAAGGCATTTTACCATTCCGTTTATGTAAAAAATTTAAAATATCTTCCGCATCGGCGATCATAGCATTTTCTTTTTGCTGGCGTAAGGACAGATTTACCCTGCCATCCTCACGAATATAAGTAATGCGAGCCGTGATCTCCTGACCAAAATCCAAACGCCCGCCGGGAACTTCACTGCGATGCAGAAACGCCAAAAAGCGCTGATTAGTAAAAATGAAGAAGCCTTCCGGCAGGATATTATAGATAGTACCTGTCACGCTGTCGCCGACCTTGACACCAACAGCAGGTTTGGAAGCCTTCAGCATTTCTTCTTCCACCCGCATACTGACAGCAGGGCGTCCTGTTTTATCGCGATACAGCTTTATCCAGACCAGCTGACCCGGCGACACATGCCCTCGCATTTCGCTGTACGGCAAAAATACACCGCGTTCAGCGCCGATATCCACAAACCCGCCGTCCTTGGTCACACTTAAAACCTTAACGTAACCGATCTGCCCTTCGCGCATTTTCGGTAATTTCTGGCTCGCCGTCAAACGGCCATGCGGATCTTTATACAAATAGACTTTAACTTCATCGCCAACATTGACCGCTTCCGTCTGCTGCAGCTTATGCAGCAGGATATCATCAGAAGTATCGCCCGTACCAGCGTCAAGGAAAGCGCCCATTTCGCCCAGACGTGCCACTTTTAAAGTAACAACGTCACCCGCACGATATTTAAGCTGCTTTGCCATGTCTTTTTCATCAGTCATTTTTGCTCTCCACAAATTCTTCCGACGGAGCATCAGCCCACAGTTGCTCCAGATTATAGAACTCGCGTTCTTCTTCAATAAAGATATGCGCAACACAATTACCATAATCCATCAAAATCCAACGGCCTTCAGCATAGCCTTCTTTGTGAGTAACAAAAATGCCTGCCTCCGCCAATTTATCTTCGATATTGTCAGCAATAGCTTTAACTAGAATATTATTTCCAGCGCTGGCAATAATAAAATAATCAGTTACAGGAGAAATGTTCTCCATATTCAGCAGCAAAATATCCTTTGCTTTTTTATCGCAGGCTGCCGCCGCGATCTTGTGTGCAATTTCTTTAGTAGTAAAATCCATCTTTTCGCCTCCTTTATTCTTGTTCATCTTCATCATCTTTCATATAGGGAATGCCGATTTCGTCCAAAGATTTTTGAACTTCCTCGCGTGATGTAGCCCAATAGCTGATACCTTCTGTATCGTCAAAATTACCATACAGCATACCCGACTTGACCTTTTCGTCACCAAACAGCTTAAAGCTGTTTGCAGCCTTGATCATCGTCAAAGTGTTCATATCGGTCTCCACATGTCTGTCAACAGTCGAAAACAGCGCCGGGATCTTAGTCACCGTATCGATATTGAAAATCTGTGCTGCCGCCGCTTTCATAAACTTCTGCTGCCTTTGCACGCGGCCAATATCACCCAGCTCATCTTTGCGGAAACGCACATATTCGCCTGCCCGCTTACCGTCCAGATGCTGATAGCCATGTTTAATATCAATAACAAGATCGGCGTAAGGATCTTCATAATACATATCCTTTTCCACATATAAATCAACGCCGCCGATCAAATCGATAACATCAATAAACGCACGCCAGTCCACTAAAACATAATAATGGATCGGTACCTGCAGCAGATTGGCTACCGTTTGCTTGGCCATCATCACACCGCCGTAAGCATAGGCTGCATTCAGCTTATCCCAACCAGCCCGGCCCGGGATCTGCACCTTGGTGTCACGCGGCAGCGAAAGCAGCGCAACCTTATTATCGCCGGGGTCAAAGCTGGCCAGCATCATCGCGTCAGTTCGCTTTGGTTCATCCGGAGCAGCATCACTGTCACCGTCATCTATACCCAAAAGCAAAATATTGATGCGCTTGTTCAATTTTTCATTTTGGGTTATCTTGTCGCTGGCACCAACAACATCAACCTTCGGCGGATTGATAAAATTGTCATAGATCCAGACAGTTCCCCAAAAAGCTCCCGTCAGCAGTACCGCCAAAACCAACAGTACAAATACCAGCCTGCCCCAACGTAATTTACGTTTCTTGCGGACAGGCCTGATTTCTCTATTTTCTTCCACAGACATTGGCATCTCCTACAAATTCAATTTAAGCCTTTTAAACTTAGCCGCCAATTCGTTATACCCCTCTATGCAATGAGGGTGTACCAAAAGGTCGTATTCCAGCAAATAACGTATCGTCTGCGCATAAGCCTTTATCATGGCCTGTTCCAGATCAACCTTAGCCAGCCGGCGCATATCCTCGATACCTGCAAAATCACGGGTCGGCTCCAGCAGATCAGCCAGATAGACAACCATCGCCATCTTGCTCATGCCTGCCGCACCAGTAGTATGAAAACGGATAGCATCCAAAATTTCCTGATCGGTAACGCCGTATTTTTCCCGGGCGTAATATACGCCCAGTTTGGCATGCAGTAAAATAGGCTGATTCCTTTCGACATCATCAATCGGTAAACCCAAAGCAATTGTATGCATCAAAAGATCACGCGTAGGTATCTCACGCCCGCAATCGTGCAGTAATGCCCCAACGCCAACCTTTTCCTTATCCAGTCCGTAAAAAACTGCCAGTTCAAGAGCAGTATCGTATACAGCCAAAGAATGTTTAAAACGCTTATGAGGCAAAGATGCTTTAAGAAGTTTTTTCATTTCTGTGATATCCAGCATGATAACAACTCCTCTCACTACCATTAAGACTGGTAGAGATGCTCCTCTAAAATATACTTTTCTACACTTTCCGGTACCAGACCCTTAATAGAAAGTCCTCGTCTGACACGTTCACGAATTCCAGTCGAAGAAATATCTACTTCAGGAGTATCCAAAAGTATAATTTTATTCTTAGCAGGCTCGCCAAAAAATTCGCAAACCTTGTCAATAGTCTGCCCATAACCGGGCCTGTCAGCAGCTATAAAAGTCACTTCTGCCAGCAATTCCCTGATGCGGTGCCAGGTGTTCAGCATCGGCACAGCGTCGGCACCAATAATAAAATACAGCTCATATTCTGAATAGCGGGCCTTTAACTCCATAACCGTATCATAAGTATAGGAAACTCCGCTGCGCTGCAATTCAATATCAGTAACTTCAAAATAAGGAAAAGGCTCCGTTGCCAGCTCCGTCATCCGATAACGGTCAGCAGCAGGTGCAAACTCCAGACCAACCTTATGAGGCGCAATAAACGCAGGAACAAAAATTATTTTTTCCAATCCCAAATGCTCGTAAATAAACTTGGCCGTCTGCAGATGCCCCAAATGAACAGGATCAAAAGTGCCGCCCATAATGCCAAGCTTTTTGCTCTTCACTCGTTTATCCACCTTCCTTATTATCACTATATTATACCAAAAACAGGCAAGCTTGCACAACTATATTAGACATTTTACAAAAAGGAAATTTTTTAATGCTACAATCTAAATTTTTTTCGAACGATATTGACAAACATATAGCCTTATAATCTTTTAACTATTTTGAGCGTTTAGAACTGCTGAACAAATAAAAACAGCTGACCTTTATTTTAGGGTCAGCTGTTTTTTACATTCACCAACAAAATCTCCCATATCTATAAACAATCTATCTGTTATCAAAACATGCAACTTTTAACGCTTCTTACCAAAAATCTGCAGCAGCCGTAAAAACAGGTTAATAAAATCAAGATACAAAGTCAGTGCACCCAGCACCGCAAATTTAGCAATACTGCTTTCATCGTCATCTATGCTGTGAGCTATTTTTTTTAGCTTTTGCATATCGTAAGCAGTAAGGCCAACAAAGATAACGATCCCCACATAAGTAAGAATCCACATCATAGTGTCATTTTTCAAAAACATATTGACGACCGAAGCGATGATCAGACCAATCAAAAGCATAAACAAGATACTGCCCATTTTGCTTAAATCCTTTTTAGTGACATATCCAAAAAGAGCTGTTGCGCCAAAAGTACCTGCCGTTATCCCAAAAGTCGTTGCAATGGACTCCTGCGTATACATAAGAAAAATTGCCGACAGTGTAACGCCGGTTACAGCTGAATAAACAAAAAACAGAAAGCTGGCCATACTCGCACTCAGCGAATTGATTTTGCTGCTGATGATCATAACCAACACGATCGGCGCAAACAAAAACGCATAAAACGTTATTTGACTGCCAAAGATCAGATTTAACAACGCCGGAGAATGTGCCGTATAATAGGCGACTATCCCCGTTGATAAAAGTCCAAAAAACATCCACCCATAAACCTGGGCAAAAAAGCTTTGTACAATACTTGTACGCTTAACTGATTCCACATATGATTGATTTTCCATAAATTTACCCTCCTTAAAACACTAATTATATAATACTAAAAATACTCCACTTTTCCAAATTTAGTTAATTGCAAAAAAACATAAAATTCCATCAAAATCTACTTTTATAATGCCTTAACTTATAATAGCGCGCAATGCGGCCTTTTGTTCAAGTGTGCCATAAATATTATGTCCTTGATTATATGCAAATTCACCACTCTCATAGGTAAGCATATAAATAGGACAAATCATAGTTTTACGTAAAAAAAGATATTCTAATTACCACATATAAGCAAGGATTAATATCTTGGCGGGATGCAAATGTAATTAGAACTTTCAATATAGAACTAGTACAAGTATAGAAACTACATATTTAAAGAGGCAACAAGATTGTTTAAAAAAAACAACATGGTTACTGATTACGAAAATCATTAGAACGCATTTTAACACCATACTATTAATGAAAGAAATTGCGAAGGCTATCAATGCGTTCATATTGCTAAATTATCGCTATATTATACTAAAAACAGGTAAGCTTACACAACTATACGCAAATATTTAATATAGTCAACTAATATTTTTACTAAACAACTGATAATTCAATAATCAGCTTATTTTCAAACTCCATAATGTTCAAGTTGCTGAATAAGTTTTGTTATTTCAAAAATACTTTCCCTCCTTTTTACATCCAATTTGTATTTTTTTATAACTTTTCTATAAACACATTCCCAAAATGCAGCAACCATATTATTTTCTGATATTTCAATAATAGAAATTGGTTCTTTTTTCCTTAATAAAATAACATATGCACCCTCTTTGATATGAATAATATTCTGACAAATATCATATTCATCATCCAGTATCACATAATAATTTACATTTCTTTCAAGCAACTCTAACAAATTAACAAGGTGTTTTTTGTAATCATATGCAGAATAATAGTATTGTTTTCCAAATATAATTTCTGATCCGGCAATCGGAACTACTCCTTTTAGTATATCGTTGAAAGCGGCCAATGGCATTATGTCTATAAATAGCTGTTCTTCTATTACATTATACAAATGGCAATTATCCCGCATCATAATCTCTAAAAATGTTCTGTTAGAAGTAATCCCGCAACTATCCATCAATCTATTCAAGATATCATTAGGTATCGTAGTAAAAGATAGTGATCTGCTTCTAGAAATACAATTAGGAAAATTGCCAGTTCTTTCCAACGCATGCCTAAAAAAAATAGATCTGTACTGCTCAAAATCATAAGTTCTTCCAATTTTACGGCACAACATAATATATCCGTCAAATTCATTTTCAAACCCACTAATTACTTTTTTATCAAAACCTAATAATGTAAGACTCTGTTCTTTACAACATGAAATTGAGGTAGACGAAAGTACAGCACAATCAGAAGCTATAAACAAGGTTCGACGAAAAAGTCCATCCTTTAAACGTGGATAATAATACATGTCTATATTACCGCTTAATATATAAGGCAACCATAAATTCATTAATTCAAGAATACCATTTAGATTTGTAACAGCAGGTATTATTATTTTAAAGTAACATTTCATATTGATTAACTTATTCAATATCTTCGATAAATATTTAGTATATTCAGAATTCTCCAGCAACCATTCTGTATTTTCATCTGTTGTTATCTTTATAATGCAAGATTTTTTTTGCTCCAGTATCCTGCTTAAAAAAAGTTCCAATGCCTGCCTTTTGCCTTCATTGCCAAAAAAAGTATTTATTCCATCTTCCACTTGTTTAATTCTTTTGGAGTCCAAATTAAAAACATCATTTTTATCAATATCACTTTCCCCTTTATTATTAGGAATCATACAACAATCTATTGCTCTCAAAAACAAACCTGCATTATTTATTCCGTCATTCATCGTTCCTGAAAGCCACTCTAAGAGAACATCCTCAATAAGCTGTTCCTCTGTAAAAGTTCTTATTCTTTCCATTCCTAAAATTTCAGCTAATGTAAAACGTTGATACTCTCCATTACAGCGCTTAGCAAAATATTTTGCCATTGCTTTTATATGATTGATATTCCTCGGTATGTTCCGCCGACCCTTTCTCAATCTGCTAATCATTGATGGATCCACATTGATAGCCTTAGCCAATTTAATGTTCGAAGTATGCGTAACCGATAATAAAAATACTAATTTATCTGCGAAATTCATAATATCACCTCTATTATAATACGATAACACAGACATAATAAAGCAACAATAAAATTGCCATATTATGTCAATGCCAAATTTGAATTTAGGGTTTTAAAAATCCAACTTTCATATATAATTATTTATGAATTTAAGCAAATAATAATTATTATTTCATCTGGAGTACACAAAATTATGAAAACACATTTTTCAATTGCTGAAATAAAAACCACTATGAAATACCTTGAATCTTTATTTGATGTTGTAAGATTAGTGGATCCAATCGAAACCGCTATTCTGACAATAAAAAACGGTAAAATTCATCGCGAAAAATATTCATGCTATAAAGTATGGGATAAAAAAAACAGATGTGAAATCTGCAGCAGTATATGTGCATTAACCGCTCAATGTCCCAAAACAAAACACGAATTTTTGTCAAATAATATTTTCTATGTAGTTTCGCAACCAATTTACATTATCTTGACAGAAAAAGAAATTGTAAAAGCAGTATTAGAAATTATCAGTAGAACTTCTGATCATCTTCTGGAAACTCCTATTCAACAACAAAATTTTTTTGCTTTGCTCAACGAAACTCAGCGAAAACTTTATGAAGACGAATTAACAGGAGTATATAATAGACGCTATTTAAACGAATTTCTATTTCTACAGCATAAAAACTCTAAAATTCCAGAAAAATTAACTATTATTTTTATGGATCTACAAAATTTTAAACTCATTAATGATACTTATGGCCATTTAATCGGAGATAAGCTTTTAAAAAATATAGCTCAAACCTTAGTAGCTAATGTAAGAACCCAAGACTCTGTAATACGATTCGGTGGCGATGAATTCATTATCATACTAACAAACTGTACTGAAGACCACATTCAATATAAAATTGATAAATTAAAGGCAAGATTATATGCAATATGTTACGATACAAAAAGCAATTTACATATAACAGCAAATTTCGGCTATTCACATTCTAATAAATTTATTCTTTCTGATGCAATGCTACAAACTATGATCCAAAAAGCAGATTCAATGATGTATAACGAAAAAAAATTAGCAAAAAAATCTTTAAACAGTACTTTTATTTAAAATATATTAAATTTTCAAACAATGAAATATACGGTGAATTATGAATAATTTAAAAATATTTTTATCATTTTGTTGGATTATAATTTACTTTAGTTTTTCAATCATCACTTTCCAAACAATTACTGCAGCTGAAAACAATACTATAAAAATCGGTTATATCGATTACACTGGCTTTATTGACAAGAAACCAGATGGATCTTATTCTGGTTATGGAGTTGACTATCTTACTCAAATATCGCGAAGTACAGGTTGGAAGTATGAATTCATTTACGATTCATGGGATACCCAACTTAAAAATTTAAAAGAAGGCTCTATTGATTTTCTTTGTCACGCACAAATAACCCCAGAACGTCAAAAAAATTATCTATTTTCTAAAAATTCCATAGGTTATGAACACAATATAGTTTATGCAGCCTTAAATTCCAATTACTACTATAACGATTATCAAATGTTTAATGGCATGAATATAGCCTTTTTAGCCGGCAGTTCCCAAAATGATCAATTCTTGGAATGGTCAAAGATGCATAACTTTTTTTATACCAGCAATCTTTATCCCACAGAAGAAGCAGCATTCGATGCCCTTAATAATAATTATGTTGATGCCGTTGTTATGGGCAGTTTATCAAACCAAAAAGGTTATAAAATAATCGGAAAATTCGATTATGAGCCATTTTATTTTATGACATCAAAACAAAATAAAGAATTGCTCATAGCTTTAGATAACGCTATTACAAACATCAAAGTTTCCAACCCAAGCTTCGAATTTTTATTGCATAAAAAATATTATGAAAATAGCCATATTAATAAAGATCCATTGTTTACACGTCAAGAAGCTGAATACATAAAAACTTGTGGTACTATAACAATCGGGCAACTGCCAAATCGCTATCCTTTATCTCATTATGACTACGAAAGTAATAAACTTGAAGGCATAAATGAAGATTTGCTATCGCTCATCGCTGAAATCAGCGGTTTAAAATTCGAATATAAACCTATTGCTCTGACAGAGAAACCATTATCAGCGCTGAAAGATAATAAATTTGACATGGTAGCTGGAATTTTAAAGACAGAAGAATTGCAAAAAGACCCAGTATTTTCCATATCCGATACTTTATTTAAAAGCAATATTGTTTTAGTTACTACTAATGGAAATCACTTTAATCCCTATAAGCATTATAAGATAGCTGTAAAAACATCCTTTGAAGCAATGCAGAATTATATTAATAGTAACTACCCTAATTTTGATATTATTTACTATACAACTGATGAAGAATGTCTTGACGCAATCGTCAATGGTAACGCTGATATTATGTTACAAAATGTTTATGTAGTTAACTATCTCTTACAAAAACCAAAATATGAGTCACTAAATATTTTTCCTCAAAACTTTATTGATGAAAATAGCTGTATTGCAACATTAAGCAAAAATAACCCTTTGCTCCTTTCCATAATAAATAAGACTCTTGCTGTCATAGATGACCAACAACGCAGAACGATTGTTCTTGACAACACTATAGCAAAGCCTTATCAATTTACGTTAAGTGACATTTTATATAAATACAAAGCAGTATTAATAGTTGGCATTTTATCTTTATTAATTTTATGCCTTATGTTTCTGGTCATCTTTAAAATGAAAATTAAAAATTTTCAAATGATGGAAGAAAAAAATCAACAACTAATGGACACTCTAATACAGGCTGATGAAGCAAGTCAGGCAAAAAGCCGCTTTCTTGCCCGTATGAGCCATGAAATAAGAACACCAATGAATGCTATTGTTGGTCTGACCGAAATTGCTAAAAAGCACCTTACTGACCCAAACCGTATTGAGCAGTATCTATCTAAAATTGATTCAGCTTCACATGTTTTGCTGAATATTATCAATGATGTACTGGATATGTCGGCAATCAAAAATAATAAATTGAAAATAGCTCATGAAAAATTTGATATGAAAAAAATCATTAATTCCATTACTGCGATTTACTATAACCAATGCAAACAAAAAGGAATCAAACTTGAAGTAATTTCAGCCTGTTTAACTCATGAAATACTTATTGGTGATTCGCTCCGCGTCAATCAAATTATACTAAACTTGATTTCAAACGCTTCTAAATTCACGCCAGCTGGTGGTAAGATTCGTTTTGAAATAACCGAAAAAGCATACAAAAAACAAACCATATTCATACGTATTATTGTTTCTGATACGGGAATAGGAATGACCCCGGAAATGTTAACAAGACTCTTTAATACCTTCGAACAGGAAAATGCTAATACAGCACAACAATATGGCGGTAGCGGACTTGGCCTGTCAATAGTTAAAAATCTAGTAGAATTAATGCATGGATCAATCTCAGTAGAATCAAAAAAAGGAATTGGATCTATGTTTACTGTTGATTTGCCTTTTTCTATTCCTGAAATTGATGAACTTTCAAGCTCAAAAAGTATTAATGATCTACGCGTTCTTGTAGTTGATAATGACTGCGCATCCAGAATTTATATGACAAGCATCTTAGACAGGATAAATGTTCAATATGATATTGCCACAACTACTGAGCAGACGGTAAAGATGCTATCTACTGCTGATAAAGCCGGCAAACATTATGATATTTGTTTTATTGATTGTAAAGCTTCTTTTGCAGACAGTATAACTTTAACTAAAAATATCAGAAAAATTTATGATAAAAAAGCATTAGTAATCATATTATCGGCTTATGATATTTCCGAAATTGGTGAAAATATGGAAACAAGCGGCGCTGACATATTTCTGCAAAAACCATTATTCCAGTCTACTGTTTTTAATATGTTAATATCACTTACCGATAAAAATTATATTAAAGGAACTTTTCACAAAGAGAGTAAAGAGAGTTATGATTTTCATGGAAAGAAAGTTTTACTTGCAGAAGACAATGCTCTTAATACTGAAATAGCAATTGAACTATTAAATTCAGTCAATCTTAATGTTGATCATGCCGAAAATGGTCAAATTGCTGTTGATAAGTTTTTAACAGCACCTATTGGTACCTATGATATTATTCTTATGGATATCCAAATGCCAGTTATGAACGGATATCAGGCCACAAAAACAATCCGTTCAAGTTCTCATCCTAATGCTAAAAGTATACCTATTTTTGCAATGACAGCAGACGCTTTCACTGAAAATGTTGCTGAAGCTTTATCTGCCGGAATGAATGGTCATATTGCAAAACCAATAGATACACATATACTTTACCGCACACTATGTAACTGTCTGAGGCAGGCATAAAATCCAAATAAACTCTTTTGGCATTATGCGTCACTTTTTCTTGTGCTGCAAGCGTTTATTTCAGAAGCAAATAAACGTTTATAATTACGCACAAAAAACAACTATACCAATTGCAGCTACAGCTTACATACATACTTTTTTTTAATAACATCCACAATATACTCATTATAAATAAAATGACAATTGCCCCATCAGAAGTTTTATAAATACAATCAATTACATAATACAACACCCGCCCCTTTTCATAAGGTCAGGTGTTAAACTTTTATAAAACAAATCTTTTCAGCAGATACTGAACGCCAATAATGATGGCAACTAAAAGCAGCAGTGCTTTAGTACGGTCCTTTAAATCAAAAACAGTTTTAGGCCTTCTTAGATAATCTAAGAAGGCCCGCATTTTTTCGTGACAGGTTACTTTTTTAGTGATATTTTGCTTAACTTCATGTTCACTGCAATAATTTTTACTCATAGCGCAACGCCTCGATAGGATCTAAAAGTGCAGCTTTACGTGCAGGGTAGATGCCGAAGAACAAACCAATACCAACGGAGAATACCACCGCAATGATAATAGTCGGTATGGAGATCACCGTTTGCCAACCGGCAAAATAGCTGATGGCATAGGAGGAACCGATACCTAAAATCACACCCAGTGTACCGCCGACAACGCCGATCACCATAGCTTCGATCAGAAACTGCAGCAGAATATTGTTGTAAGTCGCTCCAAGTGCTTTACGGATACCTATTTCCCGTGTCCGTTCGGTAACAGAAACCAGCATGATATTCATAATACCGATGCCGCCGACAAGCAGGCTGATAGCAGCTATGCAGCCTAACAGCAGGGTAATGGTATTAGCAGTTTCCATCATTGTTTCCATCAAAGCTGCCAGATTACGTACGGTGAAGTCATCATCATCGCCTGCTTTGATTTTGTGCCGCTGGCGCAGCAGCTGTTCTACTTCGCCCTGCACCTGGTCGATAACATTTTCATTTTCGGCCTGGATCGTTATCCTGTTGATGTGGGTAATACCCATCATGCGGTTTTGCGCCGTTGTCAGCGGTATGTATACCACGTCATCCTGATCCTGACCGCCAGCCGATTGACCTTTGGCTTCCAGGACACCGATTACCTGAAACGGTGCTTTATTGATACGCAGAGTTTTTCCAACAGCATCGCCTTCGGGGAACAGATTATCGACAATCGTCTGTCCGATAACACAAACTCTGGCTCTGCTGCTGAGATCACGTTCAGTCATATTACGGCCTTCAGCTAATTTATAGCTGCGGATATCCAGTACATTAGGTGTCGTTCCTTCAACACTGGCAGTCCAGTTTTGGTTGCCAACAACTAATTGATAAGATGAAGAAACAGCCGGGGCAATATAAGCAATGCCTTCGATCTGTTTTTCGATGGCGTAAGCATCTTCCGCCGTCAGACGCGCACCCTGACCGGCTGCCAAGCGTGCGCCGCTGGCAGTACGTCCGCCGGACATAACGATAAGCAGGTTACTGCCCAGACTGGAAATGTTATTTTTGACCTGTTCCTTAACGCCAAAGCCCAAACTGACCATGGCAATAACAGCGCCGACACCGATAATGATGCCCAAGAGCGTCAGCAATGTACGCAGCTTATTGGAAATCATTCCGTCAATGGCCATTTTGATAGATTCGTTAAACATGGTCAGCCCTCCATTCGTCGCTGACCAGCTTACCGTCACGCATAGTTAAAATACGTTTGGTCTGCTCGGCGATATCCGGCTCATGTGTGACCATGACTACCGTTTTGCCGTTATCATTCATTTTTTTAAAGATATCCATAATTTCATAGCTGGATTTGGTATCAAGATTACCGGTAGGTTCGTCCGCCATAATAATGGCCGGGTCATTGATCAGTGCGCGTGCAATAGCCACACGCTGACGCTGACCGCCTGACATTTCCGTTGGATTATGGTCGATCCTGTCACCCAGTCCCACTGCTTCCAAAGCTGTTTTAGCCCGTTCCAGCCTTTCCTCTTCGCCAATACCGGCATAAACTAAAGGCAAAGCTACATTTAATTGTGCTGACAGTTTCGGCAGCAGATTAAAGTTCTGGAAAACAAAGCCGATTTTAGCATTGCGCGTACGCGCCAGTTCATCGTCACTATAGCCGGCGACTTCTTTGCCATCCAGATAATATTGTCCGGAGGTTGGTCTGTCCAGGCAGCCCAGAATATTCATCATTGTTGATTTACCACTGCCGGACGGTCCCATAATAGAAGTAAATTCACCGACACCGATTTCTACGCTGACGTGATCGAGCGCATGGACTACGGCATCGCCCATAACATATGTTTTCATAATATCTTCAAGCCTGATTACAGCAGTCATATGCGCAGCTCCTTTCATTTTATCAGTGCATCGGAGGGCCACCCATGCGATTACTGTTAGTTTGCGTTGCTTTAGCGGCCTTGACCAAAATTTTATCGCCTTCTTTAAGTTCAGGGCTGCTGACTGCGACCTTATCGTCACCGCTCAGACCGACTTCAACATCTACGTTGCGGATCTCTTTTGTTGCTTCATTATAAACCTGTACATAACGGCTGGTGCCTTCAGTCCGCAGGCAATTAGCCGGTACCATCAGTACACCGTCTGCTTCATTGACAATAATATTTGCGCGGGCTGTCATTGTTGGCAGCAATTTACCTTCCGAGTTGGCTACATCTACATAAACGGTGTAATAAATAACATTATTTTCGGTAACAGCTTTACGGGATACCAATCTTACTATACCTTCAAATGTTCTGTCCGGATAGGAATCAACTGTAAAGTTTACTTTCTGCCCTACTTTTACCTGTCCGATATCAGATTCATCAACCATGGTTTCGATCTGCATATTATCCAGATTGGCAATAGACATGATGACCTGAGGTTCGGAAATACCAGAGCTGATCGTCTGACCAACGGGGGTAGGTTTGCCTATGACATAACCGGAAATCGGTGTAGTGATGACAGTATCATTAACATTAGAAGTAGCCTGGTCATAATTTGCTTTCGCAACTGTATAATCGGCTTCTGCCAGATCATAATCAGATTTTGAAATAGCTCCTTTGGCCAGCAGTGCACTGTAACGATTATAAGTCGCTAAAGCATTTTCCATTTTGGCCTGCATTTGTGTTTGTGTTGCCGCCAGCGAAGTATCATCTAAACGTACCAGTACCTGTCCGGCATTGACATGATCGTTCTCTTCAACACAGACTTCAACGATACGGCCGGTTATTTTGGAACTGATATCGACATTATCTACGGCACTTAAACTGCCGGTAGCTGATATGCTGTCCGATAAATGTCCATATTCAACGGTCGCCGTCCGCACCGTTTCTTTAACTTCGGTACTGCTTTTATAATAACCATAGCCAAAATAACCGATCGCTATCACAGCTATCAAAAATCCCAGCAGATACTTATTACGTTTTATCCATGCTAACATCATACATCCCTCTTTACTTTCGTAAAATTAACAATTCTTATCAGCTCGTACTATGTTTAAAATTATAACTTATTCCATTCTTTTGGTCAAAACCTATGATAACGAATTTCTGTGTTTTTTTAATGACATTTTTTGCAAAAATTATGACAAAAAAGTGATTTCTAAAAACAGAAAAAGCAGTCTGCGCTGGGCGCAGGCTGCTTTTAGTTTAAAAATCAACCACGTATTTGTCCGTCGCCGCTGATAAGATATTTGCTGCTGGTTAGCTCCGGCAAAGCCATTGGTCCGCGTGCATGCAGTTTTTGTGTACTGATGCCAATTTCAGCGCCGAACCCGAATTCAAAGCCGTCTGTAAAACGTGTTGAAGCATTAACATAAACTGCAGCAGCATCGACACGCTGCTGGAACGTGCGGGCATGGTTATAGTCACTGGTGACGATACATTCAGAATGTTTAGTCCCATATTTAGCAATATGTGCAAGAGCCTCTTCCAATCCGCTTACTATTTTTACTGATAAACGCAGATCTCCGTACTCTGTGGCCCAGTCTGCTTCTGTAGCTGCCTGAATTCGTTTATCAAAAGCCTGCGTCTTACCACAGCCGATAATAGTGACGCCGGCGGCAAAATATTCTGTCAGCATCTGCGGCAAAAATTCAGCAGCAGCGTCTTCATGCACCAGTAATGTTTCCATAGCATTGCAAACTGCCGGACGCTGTACTTTAGCATTGATCGCAATCGCACGCGCCATATCATAGTCTGCACCTGCATCCACATAAGTATGACAGACACCGATGCCTGTTTCGATGACAGGAACCGTTGCATTCTGTACCACTGCCTGAATAAGTCCAGCACCTCCGCGGGGAATAACTACGTCGACCAGTCCGTTCATTTTTATTAAATCAGTTACTGCCTGACGATCACTGCTGTCAACGAACTGTATTGCTCCGGCAGGGATACCTGCCGCCTCTGCCGCTTGCGTCAGTATGCCGGCAATGACAATATTAGACTGCAGCGCTTCGCTGCCGCCCTTCAAAATAACCGCATTACCTGATTTTACGCACAAACCGATCGCATCAGCCGTAACATTCGGACGGGCTTCATAAATAATCCCGATAACGCCAAGAGGAACACGTACCTTAGTCACAGTTAAACCGTTAGGCAGCCTGCGCCCGTCTAAAACGTTACCGACAGGATCTTCAAGCTGAGCTACCTGACGCAGACCTTCAGCCATAGCGTTGATACGTACCTGGGAAAGCGCCAATCTGTCTAACATCGATTCTTTCATATTATTAGCACTGCCGGCTTCCATGTCTTTGGCATTAGCCGCCAAAATTTCCGCAGCCCCTGCTTCAAGCGCGTCTGCCATCGCCAACAGAGCTTTATTTTTGATCACGGTAGAAGTTACTGCCAGTTCACCGGCCGCACGATGTGCCGCTTCGGCTTTAGTACGCACCATTTCATAAGTTATCATGTCAGATACCTCCTAACCTAAAATAACCAGATCATCACGATGAATAACCTCATCGTAATTTTTATGGCCTATTTTATCTTCTATTTCCGAAGTTTTTGCACCTTTGATCTGCTCCAGCTCGGCTGAAGAATAGTGACTTAACCCGCGTGCCAGTTCGTGCCCTGCCATATCGACAACGCTGACGGTATTTCCCGCTTCAAACTGTCCTTCAACTGCCGTGATTCCTGCCGGTAAAATACTGCAGCCGCCGGCTTTACGCACGGTCTTGGCACAGCCTTCGTCAATAACAAGTTTGCCCATGATACGGGCGCCAAAAGCCAGCCAGCGTTTACGAAACTGCAGCCTGTTCTCTTTCGAAACAAAAACTGTACCTATATTTTCACCTTGCAAAATACGGGCTATGGCATATTTTTCATCACCGCTGGCAATTGCCAGATGGATACCTGAACTGATAGCGGCTTTAGCCGCCTGGATCTTGGTAAACATCCCTCCTGTACCCAAGCTGCTGCCAACACCACCGGCACTGGCCTCAATTTCAGGAGTAATATCACTGACGATACTCACCAGTTTCGCCTCGGGATGTGTCTGTGGGTTTGCGGTATATAATCCGTCCACATCAGAAAGGATAACTACCAGATCAGCATCGACGATGCCGGCAACCAGAGCCGACATATTGTCATTATCGCCTATTTTCAATTCATCTAAAGCTACAACGTCATTTTCATTGACAATAGGAATTACCCGGTTTTTCAGCAGCTCCATAAAGGTGTTGCGGGAATTTGTATAGCGGTGCCTGTCCAAAGATTCTGTTTTAGTAAGCAGCACCTGCGCTACGATCTGTCCATATTCGGCAAAAAGCTTCTCATAGGTGTGCATTAAAATACCCTGCCCCACAGCAGCAGCAGCCTGCTTGCCGGGAATAGTCTTTGGTTTTTCGGACAGCCCCAGACGGTCTACCCCTACAGCAACGGCACCGGAAGTAACAAGGATCATTTCTTTACCCTGATTCTGTAAGTCGGCAAGTTCCCGGGCAAGTCGGTCTATCTGTTCAAAATTACGTTTACCGTTAGCGTAAGTTATGGTACTGGTACCAACTTTCACTACGATACGTTTAGCTTCTTTAAGTGCAGAGCGGTCAAAAGTCATCCAGCTCAATCCCCTCGTTAAAATCTTAGTATTCTTTGAATTCAAATACCATATCGCGGATACGTACGGTTTGACCTTCCTGAATACCTTTTTCTTTTAAAGCCGCATCAATCCCCAAGCTTTTCCAAATCAGCTGGAAACGATACAAAGCTTCGTCATTATCAAAATTGGTCATAGCTACCAAACGCTCGATATTTTTCCCTTTTACTTCAAAATCAGCATCCGCACAAGCGGTGATCTCAAAACTGTCCGGGTCTATTTCATCCATAATGATATTCTCTTCTTCGTCCGGTTCCGGTTCAAAGTTCTGCAGCATCTCATAAGCCTTATACATCAGTTCCTGCAGACCTTCGCCGGTAGCCGCCGAAGCCTTAACGATTTCATAGCCTTTAGCTTCAACATATTCTTTAACACGCTGGAAATTTTCCTGGCCTTCCGGCAAATCCATTTTGTTGGCAACTACCAGCTGCTTGCGGCGTCCTAACCGTTCGCTGTATTGAGACAGCTCAAAATTGATTTTTTCAAAATCCTCAATAGGATCACGTCCGTCGGTACCGGAAACATCCAAAACATGCAGCAGTACTTTTGTACGTTCTACATGACGCAGAAAGTCGTGACCCAAGCCAACACCTTCATGCGCTCCCTCGATAAGTCCGGGAATATCAGCAAGAACAAAGCTGCGTTCAGCATCGATACGCACCACTCCTAAAACAGGGGTCAATGTAGTAAAATGATAAGCGGCAATTTCAGGTCTTGCAGCCGAAACCTGTGCAATGATACTGGATTTACCGACACTCGGATAGCCTACCAGGCCAACGTCAGCCAGAAGCTTCAACTCCAGCTTTATCCAGCGCAGCTCGCCCGGTTCACCTTTTTCTGCAAAAGTCGGTGCTCTGTTGGTACTTGTAACATAGCAGGCATTACCTTTACCACCACGGCCGCCTTTAGCAATAACATATTCCTGTCCGTCCTCAGTTAAATCAGCCAGGCGCACACCGGTAGCATCATCGCGCACTAAAGTTCCAAGAGGTACTTTTACGATCACATCATCGGCACGTGGGCCTGTACAGTTGGAATTACCGCCGTGTCCGCCACGTTTGGCAACAAATTTTCTTTTGTAACGAAAATCAATTAAAGTATTGAGATTTTTATCAGCTTTTAAAATCACGTCGCCGCCGCGACCGCCATTTCCACCGTTCGGGCCGCCTTTTTCAACAAATTTTTCGCGTCTGAAGCTGCTGCGTCCGTCACCGCCGGCACCTGCCTCAACATATATTCTCGCTCGATCAATAAACATGATATTCTCCTCTATCTTCAATAATTAAATATTCAGCATAAATGCCGCGTTAAATTTAACGCCTGCCTACTTATCTATTTCTTTATTATAATACAAAAAGGCCGGTGAAAGCAAAGTTTCTTTATTTACTATTATCTTTTTCCAGCCAGTTTCTAAGCAGCGGCGCAGCATATGTTCCCATCGCCCTGTAAACGGCTGCCGTCGGGTGTACGCCATCCAGATAAGCATCCTTCAGTTCTGCAGCAGTCAGTCCAACAGCAGGCTGCAGATCCAGCAGCAATGTCCGCTCTGCAAAACATGCGCTTATTACATCCCGCAGCGGTAAAATATATTCGTTTAACCTGCTTTCCGCCGTTACAAGCGGCAAAACAATACCCAAATCAAAGTTTTTACTCTGACAATATCTCAAGGTTTTATCCAAATCTTCCAGAATAAATTTCTGCGGATGCATTTGAATGATATCATTAGCTCCTCCCAGAAACAAAATATGTTTAATATGAGCCGGCAAAGTCATTGTTTTCAGGCGGGATAAAATATCGTCTGTACAATCCCCGCATACTCCATAATTCAAGAATTTATCTCCAGTGAGTTTTTCAGCTTCGGCAAGCCACGATATACGCGGGCCAAAAGGGAAACCATAAATCAAAGAATCACCAAAACATGCCACTGTCTGCATTTTTCCACCACCTGCCAATTCTTAATGGCATTTTATCAAGCCTTCTCGTAAAAAGCAAAATAATTTTTTGAGGTTTAGCTTGAAAAACTTTTAGTCCTAATATAATTATGTAATTATATTAAACAGATTATGTAATCATTGTAAGATGCAAACCCTATTGCAATAATGTATTATATAGACAAGGCAAAAGCATTTAATGCAATTACCTCCTCCCTTCTCTCTCAATTATTTTCATCCTTTCAACCTCAAAAAGCGGTTGCGACTACGGTGGTGCGAGTCGCAGCCGTTTTTTGGTTTTATAAATAAAAGGTTCCGTACTTAACGTACGGAACCTTTTATTTATTTTGTGCATTGGTATTTACCAGTACAGTATCTTTAAACTGTAAATTTTTGACAGTCGTTTCTAAAAATGTTTTTTCGTCCGCTGTCAAAGCCCGTTCTTTACTCATTATCATCAGATAAATCAAATTACCGTTCTTAAGGGTGGCATAAATCTGTCCGTCATATTTCTGCCCTACGCTGTCAGCTATATAGCTGCTGAATTTAATAAAATACATCTTCCCATTCTGCAGCTCACCTGAGACTACCGGCTCCTGCCAACCGCTGTTTTGCAGATTTTCCGCAAAATAGTCCTTCATCACTCCGCCAGGTCTATAATTCAGGTCGGGCAATTCTTTTGTCAATTTACTGCTTTCCACCATAACATGCATTGTCATCGATTTATTAACAGGGTCACTTATTGAAAGCTGCGCGACCTGAACCCCAAGTTCGTCATTTGGATCGGTCGGCCTTTCCACAACTGTTACTGCATACTGTTCAGGTAAACTGACAGTACAACCACCATCAGGCACTTCATATGTTCTTTCAGCAGCGCAGACAACGCCCATTGAAAGTATAAAAATCAAATTCATCACTAATAAAATTTTCCGCAGCATCATACCACTCCGTTCTTAAGTGTTCTGTTTACCATTATAACAGAAAGTAAGGTTCTTTGTATAAACAAAAAACCTTACCGAAAAATTTTATTTTAATGAATCTTCAACATCCCGCAACCTTCCTTTACCAATATTCTGATACAGATTATCATAACGTTCTTCTGCTAAATTTCGTCCTTCTTCCATAGCTTTTTTTATATCTTCAAAATACGAATTTACTGCAGCAGGTGACCATGTCTGCAATTCACATAACGCATACTTTCTAAAAAGTTCCGCATTAGCCCGTTCTCTTTTAACAGCATGTGGATATTTAAAGGCTAATTCATTCATCCATTTTTCTTCTATATCAACGATCCTTTCGATCTGTGGATTATCCTGCAGGGTTGGTATCTGATCGCCAATCAAAGCATATTTTTCAGTCATAACATTACGTCCGTCTTTTTTCGCTGTTTCCAAATCGCACAGCCACAAAGCAACTGTTTTATCCGATAAAACAGAATATGTCATACGGCGCATTTCCTTAAATGCAGGTATGGTATTAGCAGGAACAGCTTCTTCCGCATTGACACTCATAAACATTTCGGTCTCCAAATCAATGATCCGCTGCATGATCTCATTTCTCTGCATATTTTTCACTCCTTTACGGCAGCACGCTTTTGTGCTAAAGCTTCAACTTCCTCCAAATCTTTAAATCCTAAATTACCATACAGATATTGGTAACGTTCTTCAACTAAATTACGTTTTTGTGTCGCGGCTAAAAATATATCACGATAATATAAATTTAAAGTTGCATCAGAATACGTTTCCAATTCGCAAACTGCGTATGTAGTAAAGCCGCCTTCAACAGCTATTGTCAAAGGATATTTTTTATGTACTTCAGCAAGCCATTCTCTTTCGATATCTACTATTTTGTAAATCAGTTCATTTTCATTTAACGATGGTATCAAATTTTCCATACGGGCATATTTTTCTGTCATTAAGTTACGCCCTGCCGCTGCTGCCGTTTCCAGGTCCTGTAAATACGATGTCAGTGTATCAGCCGCTAAAACCGAATGGCTCATTTCACGCATCAGATAAAAAGTTTTCAGCATTTCCTGACAATCAGCAGGTTCACTGGCTTTAACAGCGATAAACATCCCTGCTTCACGGGCGATAATCTTTTCCAAAAGCTGTTTTCTATCCATTTACAACACCGTCCTCAAATAAGCTTATCTGCTGCAGTAACAATCGTGCCAGTAAATTTGCCGCTTCTCTGGTAGGATGGATACCATCACTGCCCAAAATACATTTCACATCCAGACTTTTTATCCTGTCATACCAGTCCAGTAGATTAACGCTTTTACCAAGCGTTAATCTTGTCAGCAGGTTATTATACAGAACGATCTTTTTTTCTAAACCTGCATGTTTTAACAGATGGACTTTCTCTACAGGAGGATTATTGATAACAATCACTTTGCTCCCTCTGCTCTTGGCAAAATTTAGAAAAAGCTGCAGATTATTTTTATATTCATCAGGCGTTACCCAAGGGTCACGACCGTATTGTTCAGAGTAAAGCGGCCAGATTTTTCTTCCTTCCGCCGGCCATAAATCTACCAGACCCAATTGTAATATCGTATAATCCGGGCGTAAAAATTCTATTTCATTGGCCTCGCCTTTTATAAGACTTAAGCTTGTATTAGCATGGCGGCAGCGATTTACCAGACATACATCCTCGGTAAAATTTGCGCTGAGCATCCTGCGCAGCTGCTCGGGATATGTTCCTGCGTAATCGAGTTCTACATTAAAGCTGTTTTTTGCATATCGCGGTAAACCGTAGCTGTCGCCAATTACCAATACTTTCATATTTCCAGCCCCTAAACAAATATTTTCTAAATACAGTACTGTTTTAAAATCTTATTTATTCTGTATAGTCTTCGTTTTCTTCTAAAACTACACCCTGTTGATCAGGCACTTTTATTTTCAGCGGTAAAATAAAAGCTATAATCGCCGAAAGAACAAAAGAACAGAGAGCAAATTTGATAGAAGCAATAAAGTTACCAGTAGTATCGGCAAGATATCCGCCCATAAAGCTGCCCAGCGCCGGTCCTATACCCATAACAATCAGGGTGGCAAGCCCCCACAATTTGCCCAGACTGACGCGCCCATAGATAGCACCGGCATAGCCAACGACGCCACCCGGTTCAATTGCCCAATAAACTGCAAACAGTACGCAGATCAAAGCACCCAAAGTGGTAGACTGCGGTCCCATTGTCATAAGCAGCAAACAAGCTACTGCGCCTACAGCCGGGCCGAAAATAAGCATTGTTTTTCTGGCTTTGATCTCATTTTTCATCGCTACAACTAATTTATCAGATACGATACCCAAAAGCGGCATCGTAAAGATACCGGCGATACCAATGATGATATAAAGGTTAGTTGCATTATCTAAAGTCATTTTCAAATCTTTGGTCCAATAGGTAACGACCTGAGTCCAAATCAAAAATTCAGCAACCATACTGGTCAAAAATGCCAGAATCGAACCCCAAATCGGAAACGTGCTAAAAGCCTCTCCAATTTTCCAGGGATACTCTTGTTGGGCTGCCGTGCCTTTAGCAGGTGGAACTTCGCCAAAAGCATGTAAGCCATACTGTTCCGGGTTCTTTTTTGCCAGTAATGCCGCCAGTAAAAGTGCTACGAGCGAAATCCAACCCAAAATTGTCATTGCATCACGCCATTGTCCTGCATTTTCGACCAGCATCGGTTTCACGCCCAAACTGAGTACGATCTGCGCCATTGGGGCACCGGCAAAAGCAATACCCCACATTTTGGCATAATATTTTCCAACGAACCATTTACGAATGGAAATGGTAGATGATACCCACAGCATACCTGTTCCGATACCGGCAAAAATAGCATAAGCCGCATAATAAGAATATAAAGATTCAACCTTCGCTGTCAGATAAAAGCCCAGCATACAAAAAACTGCGGCAATAGTATAAACAGGTTTTGTACCCCATTTATCCAAAATCATACCGCTAAAGAACGCTGTAATGGCATAAATGCTCATCATCAGCGAATAGCCTAAAGATACCTGTGCCCCGGTCCAACCCATCGTCTGCGACATTGGCCCGGCCAGGATAGCAAAAGTTGAGCGGTAACCAAACAGGCAAAATACTGCCAGCCACGCAGCAACGACTACAAAATAAGAGGTTTTTTTCGCATCCATATAAACCATCCCTTCGTCTCAAAAATCTATAAAAGATTATGAGTTAATAGTAATTACAAATTTCAGCTCCATTTTGAAAAGAGGCGGATGCAGGCTCCTGCATCCGCCAACTTACTTTAGTTAAGGAGGAAGTATTGTAATAGACTTATTTACTTGTAAACTGTTCGCAATATACGGCTTTCAAATCACCGTAAGTCCAGTCTTTTTTCTTAAAGCCATCGCAGATACCAATGTTGTTTTCGTCAGCTTCTATAAAGCATTTGCAGCATTTACATTTAGCAATAGGCGTAAACATCGGACAGGTTTCGCTGTCAATAAGGATAATACTGTCGTTATTGGCATGGCAGATACCTTTAGCAACGTCAATAGGGGTAAAATTACGGCAATCAGCATGATTATTTTTAGCCATTGTGACTCACACTCCTTCGTATTCGGTTCTTGCAACAACTTCGTCCTGGATCGGTTTACCGATTTCTACCCAGTATTGAGTAAAGCCGGCTACACGTACCAACAAATCACGATAGTTATTAGGATGTTTTTGAGCATCTTTCAAAACTTTAGAATCGACGATATTAAATTGAATATGGAAGCCGCCTTTTCTCATGTAAGAACGGGTCAGATCCAACAATTTCTTAGAACCTTCGATACCTTTTACTGCATTCGGATGCAGTTTCAGGTTCATCTGTGAGTTTTGAGATCTGCTGTGATCCCAGCAAGTAGCGGATTCAAATAATGCATAGGCACCATTGCGGTCAGTACCAGGATATGCAGACATAGAAGCGTCAGCAAAAGTAGTACCGGAAAGACGCCCGTCAGCAGATGCAAGTGTTGCTGCACCTTGCGGAGCATGGGTAGATACAGACATCTGGCAAACATAGAACGGCTTAGCGTACAAGGATTCATATTTATCGCCGCAGCCACAGTACCAGTCTTCAAATTCAGCCAGAATTCCATCGACTTCAGGAATATCGTTGCCATATTTAAAGGATCTCAGGCAATCTGCGTGGATCTGATCGTAACGTCCGTCATCATCATCACGTTTTTCCTGAGCTTCAAGCGAGAAACTGCCGATTTCATCAGCATTTTTGAAGCCAAAGTTATTAATAAGCGCATCTGTAAGTTCTTCCAGAGTATATTTCTTATCTTCAAACACCAATTTTTTAATGTTGTACAAAGAATTGACCATATTGATAGTGCCGGTGTCTTCAATGTTATAGGTAGCATTGTAGCGGTAGCCCATATTGCCAATATGCTGGCCTTTTGCCAGGCAGTCAGGTTTCAGGAAGGAATTTACCAGCGACATGTTATGTTTACGCCATACATCATGCTGAATATTATTGGTAGTTACAAGGCAATCGATGACGATATCATAATATTCAAGGAATTGTTCATACAATTCTTCATAAGTTTTGAATGTTTTGTTATGAGGTGGCAGAACCTGCAAATCAATACGCCTGTCATAGCCATTGGTAAGAACCATTTCCAAAACTTTCGGATTGGAAATAAAATGTACACCTACGGAAGTCGGCTGGCCTGCGCCGCCCGGGATCCAATATTTCTTGCCATTCAATTCCAGTTCTTTCCAAATACCAGGCGAAGTTTCCAAACAGCCGCCGATCGAGAAGGCACGGGCATCTTCCAGGTTCATACCTTCCGGCCCGTAATTTTTCATGATAAATTCGATACCGCCGCGGTTATTCATCCAGGCCGGATAACCGGTACCGCTCTTTTCGCACTCTACAGCTTTCAACAGAAATTCTTCCGGCAATTTATCATCATACAGTACTGACAGTGTCGGTTGTGTGGTCTGACAAGTCATACCAGCTTCCAGCAGTAGCATTTCCAGTCTGTTGGCAGCCGGCTGACCGTCACGGGTCAAACCTCCCAGGCAGACATTATTGAAAGTATTGCCGGAAAGTACGCCGCCAACAACACCCATTGAAGCAAAACAATCAATACAGGTCATTTTTACACGGTAGCATTCTAAAAGTTCCAATACCTCAGCTTCAGTGATACGTCCGGCTTCCATATCCTGCTCAAACCATGGCCATAATACCTGTCCAATACGTCCGGGCGACATACCTGAAATAGCATCTTCATTAACAGAAGCCATATGGACCATATAAATCATTTGCAGAGCCTCACGGAAATTACGTGGTTGTTTATGAGCGATATGCTCCATGATCTCAGCTATCTCTTCATATTCTTTCTTTTGTTTAGCATTTTTCTCAGTTGCAGCCAAACGTTTGGCTTCATCAGCATAATGCAGATGCCATGTTTGGATACCTTCCAAAACAAGTTTGACCGCTTCGTAGAAATACAGCCTGCTCATACCGATAATGCCATCACCGTCAGGACGTCCTGCAGTTTCTGCAATACCTTCTTCACACATTTTGATCAAACCGTCATAACCATATTGCAGCGGATAGAAATAATTGATTACTTCACGGCCCTGCGGCAGTGTATAGCCGGAATCAAACATACAAATCAGGCTGCGCATAACAGCTTCTTTAATCGGATATTCCGGAACCATTTGTTCATAACGATGACCAACATCATCCACAGATTTGCCAACCCACTCACGAGCCAGTTTAGTTAAAACACGAACTTCGTCTTTGCGGATACCATATTTACCGGCAATGGAAACAACGTTACCAAAACTTTCAGTTACGTTGCCGCCACCAGCGCCATAAGCACTGACCTGGTCAGCACTGGCAGAACCGGAAGCTAAAGCGGCCTGGTACAGTTCGTCTTCCTTCGCCATAAAGAATCCTTCAGATAACCACGGCATCGGGAAAGAACCACGATAGTACTGGGTCTTAGCACCAACAAGCAACTCACCTGGATAAATACTGGGAGTCAAATGCTCGAAGCCCGCCTTTAATGCTCTGCCGCGGCGCACTTCCATAATGTCACCCTCATTAGCCTGAAATACACGGTTATACCAATAGGGAAATTCGCAGGTTACAGAAGACAATGTCTGCAGATAAATATCTTTCAACTTAGCAGCTCTTTCTGTAGCCCCTTCTTTTACTTCGCGGTCAACCATCTCTTTCGGCGCTTCACCGCCAGCTTGGAGATTCAAGGACATACCTTGCTCTTCCAATACGTCAACGAGTTTTCTTGCCATAATAAATCCTCCTTTTTTACATAAAATTCACTATAAGACCTGCAGCATTTTTAGAAGCAGTCATCCATTCAGTATTCACGCTTGCTGCATCCTTAGGTTGACTTAAGTGTACTATGCGAAAAATCTTAAGTATTGAGCCGCCAGTAGGAGTTGTAAGTCTGAAAAAATCAAACGCTGCTACACCTCAGGTACTAGCAGGTCCTAAACACAAAAACAGCGGCAGCACACTGGTCCAAGCAAAACCAATGCGCTGCCGCTGTTTTATTGAGGAATTTTAAAATGGGGTGTCAGAACCAACATAGGCTTTGATGCCTAAATCAAGCAGCACCTTCTGCAAAGCTTCTAATTTTTCAGGAGGCGTAGCTTCATACATACTGTAAGGATAAACCATACCACAAGACTTCCATTTTGAATCGCCAAGACGATGGAATGGCAGAAGATTGAATTCCGTTAAACCAACACTGTGCATAAACTCTGCAATGGCCGCCATATTTTCTTTACTGTCATTAAAGCCTTCGATAACAGGCGATCTCAAGACCAGTCTTCCCGGCCAATCTGATTGTGCCAATGCCGCGATATTTGCTAAAATAAGTTCATTTGGAACTCCGGTTTTCTCTTTATGCTTATCAGAATCCATATGCTTCAGATCATTAAATGCAAAATCAACATATTTCATAGTTGTCAAATAGGTTTCCTGAGGGAAAAATCCGCTCGTTTCAATCGCTGTATGGATATAAGCATTACGGCACTCCTTCAGTACCGCCTGCAAAAAATCTTTTTGATACATAGGATCGCCGCCGCTGAAAGTAGCCCCACCTTTACCAGACCAGTAATGCCTGTCACGGTCAAAAATTTTCATCAGTTCGGAAACCTTCATATCTCTGGAAGCCGGGACAAAAGCTTCCTGTAAACAAGCATCCACACATTCATGACTTTCACAATGTCTGCACTTTTCCCAGTCTATTGCCAGGGGTATTTCTTTTTCATCGCTGATAGAGATTGCCTGATGCGGGCATTTTGGGATGCACCGGGTACAGCCTTGAGTCCTGTTGATGCATTTCATTACCCTAAATAAAGTCCGTACACGATTCTCTAAACCTTCCGGATTCGCACACCATTCGCAGCGCAGCGGACATCCTGATAAAAATACCAGCGTACGACAACCGGGACCGTCATGTACAGAATAAGACTGGATATCAAAAATACGACCTGACAAATCCTGTTGAACACCTATAGGGGATAATGATCTTGCCATAAAAATCTTCCTCTCTGCCAAAAGCTTTGCGTATCATTACTTTCTGTTTCGATTGTACAATATTTTCCAGCTGACTTCTTGAGCCTTAGGCCGTATTATTAAATACAAAAAAGCCATAGGACTAAGACTTTAGTCCTATGGCTTCATACCAATTATTTATCTTTTAAACTTTTCATAAACAATTCATCATTGACGATTTGCTCCAATAATCTTACCACATCATCCGGGTAGGCATATTGGCTGCATTCCTGCCGCAGTTTTAACAATGCTTTGTTATCATCGCCGTTTTCACTTACTAAAATACTGCCATAGCGGTCTAAAACAAAACTGATACCGGCCAGCTTTTCTAAATGGCATTCCTTAATTTTTCTCTGCAGGGTTTCATCAACACCGTTCAAATAGCCGCGAATATACAGCAACAGTGGTTTAACCCATTTGTCCATTTTCAGCGGCTCTAAAAAAACCATTTCATCCTCGGGGACAGTCCCCTTCTGTTTACATAAAGTAGCGATGATATCCTGTATCCGTACCAGCAGCAGTCCCTGCTCAGTTTCATTTTTAGATAGATTGAGATAGTCACACAGCTTACGGCAATAATGAAATTTGCGGTCAGCAACAACCACAGCTTCCGATGGTAAACACTGTTTCAGCAAAACATTCAGGCTCTCAATAACTGTGCCTCTGCTTTCCATTTCATCAAACATGCTTTTTTTGCCAAATAAACTGTCTAAAATAGCATGCAGTTCATTGTAGTCTACAGGTTTTACCAAAAACTGGTCAGCGCCTATTTTATAGCCATGAATCCTGTCCGCAATATCATTAAGAACAGTAATCATTACCACGGGGATATGCTGCGTTTTTGTATTTTCTTTTAATTCCCTGCAAACTTCATATCCACTCATTCCCGGCAGCATGACATCAAGCAGGATAATATCCGGCAGATATCGTTCAGCTAAACTGATAGCATCTTTCCCCTGCTGGGCAGTAACAGTTTCATAGCCCCAGCTTTCAACAAAATCTTTAAACAAGTCCAGGTTTTTAATATTATCATCCACTATCAAAACAGTTTTCATTTACGCACCTCACCTTTCACTGTTTCTTCATTCCCTGCTGCAGCGGAATCAAAAAAATTACTTCCGTTCCTTCACCTAAAGCACTTTTTAAATAGACATATCCACCATGCATCTCAACCATCTTTTTTACCAGTGGCAGACCCAGTCCTGTACCTTCGTATTCACGGGTATAAGAACTGTCGACCTGTTCAAATTCCACAAATACTTTTTTCTGATCCTGCTCGGCTATACCTATACCATTATCGCGCACAATAAATTCGGCAACATCTTCACGCTTATAAACATAGATTTCTATCTGCCCACCAGTTCCGGTAAACTTTACTGCATTTGATAACAGATTATATAAAATCTGTTTTAGCTTGGCCGCATCAGCTTCGATCATAAAATCATCAGGTTCAAATTTCAACTTTACTTTTAACTGTTTACTTGTCACATAACTTTTCACGTTTTCCACAGTCTGCAAAACAATTTCTTTCAAATAAAATTCGCTGTAATTAAGAGTCATTTTCCCGCTGGCAATCTTGGATATATCCAGAATATCATTGATCAGCTGCAGCAGATGAGTACTGCTGCTGAAAATATTAGCTACATATTTTTTCTGTTTCTGATTCAGTTCACCTAATATATCGTCCTTTAAAATTTCAGAAGAACCGATTATAGCATTTAGCGGAGTTCTCAATTCATGACTGATATTCGCCATAAACTGGGATTTCGCCACATCTACTTTCTTCAGCTCATTCAATGCTTCCTGTAAATATTTAGTTCTTTCCGCAACATTAAGTTCAAGCTGCTCATTGTTTTTTTGCAGTTCAAACGCCAGTTGCTTCTGTTGCTGATGCTCACATTCCAATTGCTCTAAATACAGTTTGCTCTCCTGTTTCCTAAGTTCTAACTGAGTTGTAAACTTTTCGAACATCTCCTGCAGCATAGCACCTTCGTCATCCTTTTTCCCATTAAGTATTGCTTTGTTACCAAAATTCTTTTCATAATAATCTCTAGTCAAATCGGTAACATGCACAATTGGACAGCTTATTTTTTCAGCCAACAGCTGCCCTAAAATAAGCATGGCCCACAGACATAAGAAAAAAAGACCTAAGACATACTTATAATTATTGCTGACAATTCCCGAAAATTTTTCTTCTGGGATGCCAATTCCTACAACAGCGATTGGTTCATCAGCACTGTTAAAAATTTTCTGATCTAAAAAAACATGTATTTCATCATCGACATCCACTTTTCCAAAATACTGTTTATCGTCTTCCAAATATTTACCTGTTTCATGCGGGGCCCTGCTGCCGACAAAATTACTTTTAGTATCAGTCTGAATATTCGAGGCAATCCTTATCCCGTCAATGGAAAAAGCCAGAAATGAATTATCCAGATTTCTGCTGTAGCGCTCAGCAAAGTAGTTATCATTATTAAGTACATCACATAATACAATAGCTCCAATAACGTTGTTATCAGCAGATTTATCTCTGATCGGTACTACAACTATACCCATCAGAGCTTTATTCAGATACTCCTGCGCCCCCGGAAACTGGTTAAGTATTTTGATCGAAAAATTGTCATATTCAAATGAATCTTTAGTAAACAGTTCTTCAAGCCCGACAACTTCTTCTGATACATGCGTTTTCCCAAACAGCATGCTGCTGGCAGCCAGGATTTTAACAGCACTGCCATCTGGATATAACAGATAGGGAGAACTGCTTGCCAATATACGGTTCTCTCGATCTACAATAACTACATAGTCAAGATAATTAAAATTACGTTTTAAATTATTTAAAGCCATAGCAAGTCTGTTTCTATCATCATACATGGCTTTATTAATATCTGAATCACCTGCGAAAAGCAATCCTGCTTTTCTCATCTCGTCCATCCTGTTTTCCATATCATTACGAACAGTTTTCATCGCAACCTGTAAATAGTTGCGTTCATTCTCCTGGATCTGTCTGTCAAAAAAATGCTGCGTTGAAAGTACTAATAAAAGCATGGGTACCAATAGCAAAACCAAAACAAAAATACTCAGTTTTTTCTTTATGCTCATCTTCTTTGCCCCATTCGATTTTATTACGCATTAGGTACTATCCTGCAATACTCCAAAATCAACTGCATCCGATCTTTAATATCAAGTTTGCTCAGGATATTGCTGACATGTGTTTTTATGGTTTTTTCACTGATAAAAAGCTGTTCTGCAATCTGTTTATTACTCAATCCCTGACAGATAAGCATTGCTACTTCTGCTTCACGCCTGCTCAAAATACCGTTAAAAACATTTAGATCAGCTTCAGTTTTTTCCGCCCCAATATTTTCAACAACATTTAAATCAAAATTTACCAGAGCCATTGTCTGCACCAGCAATTCCCCTATCCGCTGCAGCTTACGCTGAGGCATTAAGGGTATATTATAACGTTCTATAATTTCCTGAGGCACTGTATGCGCCTCTGTAGCAATGCCACCGCCGTAGGCAATAGCAACCAGCTTGTTATTATAATAAACAGGGCACATAAAATATGTTAACCCCAAATAACACGTAAACAATTTTATCTGCTGAGTTTTTTTGAGAAAACACATTGATTTTTCTTTTTCCTGCTGACAGCGTTTTTTATTATTTTGAATTATCTGGTGACAAAGAAGACTTGAGTTTGACCACACTGTTAATGGAGTGCCTTCTAAATCAAAAAAGCATAAACTGATATTATCAACACGGGCAAAAGAATCCTGAAAGGTTTGTAATTTTTCCTTCCCAATAAATTTCAACCACTCCTGTGAAGAAAAAGTGTTGCGCATCATTTTCATCTCCTTAAGTACAACATCAAAACAACTATACGGCAGTGTAAAATGATTATATCGTTTCAATTGCCTTTTTACAACAAAACAAATATAATCTCAAAGAATTTCAAATACTTATATTGCATATTTATTCCTTTAATATCACTTACAAATATTTGCATACTTTGCACTAAAAAATCTTTAAAAGCATCCATATACCAACCATGTGAATATTTTCGGCTTATACTTATATTTTAATAGAAGTCTCTATCTGCAAATAGACTGCCAAAGTTAGAATTATGGTATTTATTTTACTCCTTAGGGATGATTATAGAAACAAACACCATGCTATATTACAACCAAAGATGTATAAAATTACTCCTGCAGTTGTAATATTTGAGCATAATTTAAGAAATCTTTGCTAAGTAAAAATAAAAACCACCCGTAAAACGGGTGGTTTTTACAAATACTGCCATACTTATCTGCTGCTATTTTTTTAATAAAAAAGCACTCACATAAGTGAGTGCTTTTAATTTTAAATTACATTGCTGCTTCTTCTACCGGATAAACACTGATTTGACGTTTGTCGCGGCCTTTACGTTCAAATTTAACACGGCCTTCGATAGTAGCGTAAATAGTGTAATCCTTACCCATACCAACATTGTTGCCGGGATGGAATCTGGTACCACGTTGGCGTACGATAATGCTGCCGGCAGTTACCAATTGGCTTTCGTGAGCTTTAGTGCCCAAACGTTGAGCATTGGAATCACGACCATTGTGAGAGCTACCGGTACCTTTTTTATGAGCATGCAATTGCAGGATCAGTTTAAACATTGCGATTCACCTCCTGTATGTATGAATGCGAACGTACTTCGGATACTGCTCTGCTACTCCCAGCAAACCATATTCCATAGTTGCCAGAATAGCCTGAGTCAATTCATTCGGAGTATTATTCAAGTTTACTTCTAAAATGCCGTCTTCTTCATCTACGTGATATGACGGCTGACATTTCAAATGCTGTTCCAATCCAAGGATTGGTGTCTGCGTCAAAACAGAAACCGCCCCACAGACGATATCTTCGCCTGCTGCTGCAAAGCCTGCGTGACCGCTGACCTTATAGCCTGTTATCAATCCCTGTTCGTTCTTAAATAAATCTACTGTAATCATTGCTGTTAAGCTTCGATTTTAGAGATTTCAACTTTAGTGAACGGTTGACGATGACCTTGGCGTTTGCGGTAGTTGGATTTTGCTTTATATTTAAAAACAAAAATCTTCTCAGCCTTACCATGTTCAACAACTTTAGCAGTTACTTTAGCGCCGTCAACAACGGGTTTGCCGATTTTAACATCGCTGTCAGCAACAACAGTCAAAACTTCGTCAAAAACGACTTCACTGCCAGCTTCAACGTCCAATTTTTCAATGTTCAGAACATCGCCTTCGCTAACGCGGTATTGTTTACCGCCGGTTTTAATGATTGCGTACATCTATTTGCACCTCCCTTATGATAGACTCGCCAAATTCGGTACTCCTAAAGAGTTTACGGAACCTCTCTGCGCGGTTGGGGACAGACTTAATCAGTCTATACTCGAATATTTTATTACAAACGGCGTTATTTGTCAACACCGGTATTGTCTAAAATAGAAAAGGTTTCTATGTGCAGACCAGTATCTGCTTCTACCTTAATTTTACAGGCCAGTTCACGTTCCCACTGCCGCAGATCTTTAGCCCGCAGCCACTCTACCATCCAGGGATTGGCAGAAATCAAAATACTGCGTGATGCGCATGGCTTAGCCAGTAAAGTCCGCAAACGCCGTTTTATTTCCAATGCTACTGTTTCGCGTGATTGCACTCTGCCACCCCCCTGACAGATAGGACAGGGAGCATACAGAACCGTTGAAAGATTCTGGCGAGCTTTTTTTCTCGTAATTTCAACTAAATTCAAAACCGTAATATCCTGAACACGCGGCTTCATTTTATCATTCGAAAGCGCCTGCTGCAGCACCTGCAGAATTTCCTGCTGATGCTCCTGCGTATGCATATCAATAAAATCTACAACTATAATTCCGCCAATATCCCGCAGTCTAAGCTGTCTTGCAATCTCGACAGCCGCTTCACGATTGATCTGCATAATAGTTTCTTCCAAATTTTCACGGCCGCTGTAACGGCCGCTGTTAACGTCAATAACAGTCATTGCTTCTGTATAATCAATTACCAGATAACCGCCGCAGCTCAAGTCTATCCGCCTGTCAGAAATAGTATCTATTTCCTCCCGCAGTCCATAGTACGCAAAAACATCTTCCTGCTTTTCATGCAGCAGAACCCGGCCCGTTGTACCTCCTGGCATGTTCTTCAGTAACTCGCAGACACGTCCATATACTGCTTTATCATCCAGGATAATTTGGGAAACATCATTTGTCAGATAATCACGTACGATCCGTACTGATAAGTCTAATTCCCGATACAAGGTTGCAGGAGCTTTTTCTACTTTCCCGCGTGCTTCTATGACACGCCAGTTAGCGCACAAATGCCTGATATCCTCAAGCAATGCTTCCTCACTGGCACCAATAGCCGCCGTACGAATAACGATTCCCATACCATCAGGCTTTGCTTCCTCAATAATAGCTTTTAAACGGTTTCGCTCCTCTTTATTCTCTATTTTATGCGAAACTCCAATATAATCCGCCAGTGGCAAAAGCACCACATAGCGCCCAGGTAACGTCAGCTCGCGTGTCGCGGAAGGTCCTTTGCTGCCCCTGGCATCTTTCGTTATCTGAACTAATATGGACTTACCTTCAGTAATATCATTACTTTCACCCAGATAAAGAAAGGCATTCTGCTGCAAACCAATATCAATAAAAGCCGCCTGAATGCCAGGAACAACATTATTTACACGCCCCTTAAAAATATTACCGACAAGATGTTTTTCACTGCTGCGTTCCACTAAATATTCCATCAGTCTACCGTTTTCAGTCAGACCCATACGTGTTTCTTCTGACGTAGCGCTGATAATGATTTTGGTTTCCATACAAAAGCCCCTCCTTTCCTGAACTATTGAATAGACTTGTCCATATGTTCCAACATCGGCAATCTGCGACCATCAGCAGCTGCACGATACAGATCCAGTCTGGTGATATCTGCCTTTTCAACAGGCAGCTGCATTCCAAAATGCTGATTTAAGGTATTTAACAGATCTGCTGCTTTCATACTGCCATTAGGTGTAATACGACAGGAAAATTTTAACGTCAACATATCATTTTCCTGCTTTGCACATATTTCCGGTATATAAAATTTTACATCAATTTCTTTGATTTTGTTTCTAAGCTTTGGCGCTGCCTTAGCATAAACGATACTTTCTGCCGCGTTAAAAGCAGCTACGGCCTCAACATACTCACCGGAATAAGGCAGCACAACAAGATAATCTGCACCTCCGGCGGAAGCCATCAGCGCCGGTGCGTTGTTCGCAGTTACATCTGCGGCCATAATCTGAATGCCGCGAGGTAAAGCCGCTGTCATCTTCTGCACAGCCTCGTGTACTTCCATCGGCTCAGCCAGTTCTATCTCTACAAATTCAGCCATACTGACAACGCCAACACCAAGCGCCGAAGCCAGAGAAAACTTTAAATGCGGATTAAAGCCTTCGGAATAAGCAGCAGGCAGTTTAGCGCGTCGGATAGCTCTTTCAATAGTCCGCACATATTCTAAATGGGAAATAAAACGTATTTCTTTCTCTTTAGTTATCTGCATCCTTAATTTCATACTAAGCCCTGCTCTTTCCAGTCGATTATTTTTACGCCCAGCTTTTGGCAAACACCGCAACCTGTACAGACACCGTGACGACAATCGTGGGTCAATTCTTCTGCCAGGGCTTTTTCATATTCCCTGCGCAGAAAACTGCGTGCTACAGCAGGCTGGATATGTTCCCATGGGAATAATTCATTAGCTCCGCGTTCGCGGCCTATATAGAATTCTTTGTTTAAACCTGCGTCCTGCAAAGCTTCCAGCCAGCGATCATAAGAAAAATGTTCGCTCCAGCCATCAAATTTGGCTCCGCGCTGCCAAGCCAGATATAAGGCTTTTCCTAAACGGCGGTCACCACGGGCAAAAACAGCTTCAAGCACACTGGTCACCGAGTCATGATACTGGAAGGTGATATTTTTTACTTTTAAGGCATCTTTCAATAAAAATTGTTTACGCCTTAGTTCCGCTATATCATCCTGCTGCACCCATTGAAACGGAGTATAGGGTTTGGGTACAAAAGAAGAAGCACTCACGGTTACTTTCGCACCGCGCCGACCTGTTACTTCCTGATATTTATATTGTACTGCCTTCGCCAATTTAGCTATAGCCAGTACGTCTTCGTCAGTTTCACCAGGTAAACCTATCATAAAATATAATTTTACCGATGACCAGCCTGCAGTAAAAGCAGCACCAACCGCATTCATTAAGTCTTCTTCTGTAACGCCTTTGTTTATCACGTCACGCATTCTCTGGCTGCCAGCTTCCGGTGCAAAAGTCAATCCGCTTTTACGTACAGCCTGCACTTCTTTCGCCAGATCTACAGAAAAACTGTCAATACGAAGAGATGGCAATGAAACACTAACCTTTTCATCTTTAAATTCTTCGATCATATCATGTATCATCGGTGCAAGACAAGAATAATCTGCCGTGCTTAAAGATACCAGTGAAATTTCGTTATAACCTGTATTATCCACCAGTTGGCGTGCCAGCTCCTTTAAAAGCTCCGGCCTGCGTTCACGCACAGGACGATAGACCATACCTGCATGGCAAAAACGACAGCCGCGGCTGCAGCCGCGAAAAACTTCCAGCATAATTCTGTCATGCACGATTTCTCCAAACGGCACGATCGGAGCTGTCGGATAATTAACCGTATTCATATCAGAAATAACTCTTTTTTCAACTGCCGCCGGCGCAGCATCACAATTAGCTACTACTGCTGCTACAGTGCCATCTTCATTATAAGCAACATCATAAAATGATGGTACATAAATACCTTTGAGCTTTACCGCACAGCGCAGGAAACCTTGCCGTCCACCAGGCTTACCTTCACGTTTCCATTTTTTATAAGCCTCCATCAGCTCGACCATAACTTCTTCACCTTCACCAACAACGGCAAGATCAAAAAAATCTGCCAGAGGTTCCGGATTATATACACAGGGTCCGCCAACAATAATAAAAGGATCTTTTTCTGTACGTTCCTCTGTTTTTACAGGTATACGGCCCAAATCAAGCATATTAAGAATATTTGTATAAGAAAGCTCATACTGCAAAGTAAAGCCAACAAAATCAAAATTCTGCAATATCTTTTCCGTTTCCAAAGTTCGCAGCGGAATAGCATTGGCTCGCATTTTTGCTTCCAGATCTACCCAAGGGGCGTAAACTCTTTCAGCAGCAACACCGTTTTCAAGGTTCAGGATATGATATAAAATTTTAAATCCCAGATAACTCATCCCAACTTCATAAATATCCGGAAAAGCCAGGGCGATACTTACTTCAGTTTCCTCCGGACTTTTTACAATACTGTTAAATTCTCCGCCTGTATAACGAGCAGGTTTCTGTACACTGCTGAGTATATCGATCGTTAATTCTTTTTCCATACTGTTCCTCCTCTAAAATTGCAGCTGCTGACGCCGCATATTGATGTTCAGCAGCAGCCCGGCCAACAGCATATTCGTAGTCAGCGAACTCACTCCATAACTCATAAACGGCAGCGGCACACCTGTAACTGGCATAATCCCAGCAGTCATTCCAATATTTACCAGCACATGGAACATAAACATGAAAGTAATGCCCACTGCCAGCAAGGTACCGAAATCGTCTTCGGCGTTCAATGCAATAGTCAGCCCGCGCCAAATAACGATCAAATATAATAATAAAATAATAAAAATACCAATGAATCCAAACTCTTCACCAGCTACAGCAAAGATAAAATCAGTATGATTCTCAGGCAGAAAATTAAGTTGGCTCTGCGTACCTAAAAACCAGCCCTTACCTGTCAAAAGGCCAGACCCAATAGCTATTTTTGATTGAATGACATGATATCCAGCCCCGAAAGGATCAAGCTCCGGATCTAAAAATACACGAATCCTGTTTTTTTGATATTCTTTTAAAATATGCCACAATGCAGGCATCAAAGCGATAAGCGCGCCGCTCATATACATCAGCCACCTGACCTTAAACCCGCTGATGAGCAGCATCCCAAGCAAAATTGCCATAAAAACCAGCGACGTACCTAAATCCGGCTGCTTCATAACCAATATAAAAGGTACAAAAGCATAAGCCAGCGCCGGCAAATAATCAGTGAAACTGTCAAGAGTTTCCAATCTTTTATTTAAAAACGCAGCCAGACAGACAATCATTATTGCTTTAGAAAACTCAGAAGGCTGAATACTGAGCGGGCCGATCTGGATCCATCTTTGAGCACCCAGCTGGCTGTGTCCTAAAAACATTACCGCTAAAAGCAGGATAATATTAAAAACATATAAGGGAGTTGCAATATCTTTAAGCAGCCGATAGTCGAAGCGCAACGAAAAAATAACCAGGGCCAAATCTATTGCTAAAAACAGACTTTGCCGTTCAACATGCCATGCTTTACCTGTCGTTACGGCAAAAGAATGAGTAGCGCTGGCAATCAGGCAAATGCCTATTCCAACCAACCCAAAAATAGCTATAACCAGCCACCAGTCCAAATTACGAAAATATCTATTTTGCTGCATTTGCTATCCTTTCCGCAGTTTCTGCTTACTTAACCGCTTGTGACGGTATCAGACCTTCTTCTCTAAACCATTCTTCAAACACTTTATATACAATCGGACCAGCTGAAGTAGAACCAAAACTGCCCTGCTCAACTACTGCCGCAACTACCAGTTCCGGAGCATCTGTAGGCCCATAGGCTACAAATAAACCATGATCGCGTCCATGCGGATTTTCTGCCGTGCCTGTTTTCGCAGCCATTGGCTTCGGCAAATTGGCAAAATAAGAAGCCGTTCCGCCAGGTTGTGCCACACCCATCAAACCCTGTTTAATCAGTTCAAGAGTTTTTTGTGATACCCCCAAAGCATATGGTTCCTGATGCTGACGTACTTCAAAAACACTTCCATCATTATTAAGGACTTTATCTACTAAATACGGTTGGTGATAAATACCACCTCCGGCGATGCAGCTCATCATCACCGCCATCTGCAGAGGTGTTGCAAGGTCTATCCCCTGCCCGATAGAAGCGTTAAAGGTATCACCCAGAGTCCAGTCCTCCCCTGTAAATATCTTGCGTTTATTTTCAGGTGTCGGAAGCAGCCCTGAAGCTTCACCCTCAAGTTCAATACCTGTTTTCCTGCCCATACCGAATTTGCGTGCAAAATCAACCAGATTATTGATCCCTAAGCGATTGCCCATTTCATAAAAATATACATTATCCGACATGCTTAAAGCCTGTTGAAAGTTAATCCACCCCAGGGCTTCTCCGCCGGCGTTGCCCATAGGGATAAGCCAGTGCTGACCGGAGTCAAAAATCAATTCTTCCGGTGTTACCTTGTCAAGTTCCAATGCCGCCGTACCCGTAATGATCTTAAACGTTGATCCAGGGGGATATTCGCCTGATATTACTTTGTTGCCCATAGGATAGTTAGGATCATTATTTATAACCTGCCAATCCTTTTCCGATATCCCATTTACAAAAAGGTTAGGATTAAACGCAGGCCTGCTTACCATAGCTCTTACCGCACCGCTGCGCGGATCAATCGCAACAATAGCCGCTGCTCTGGCGTTAGGGGCAATCCCGCTGGACCGCAGATATGCCAATTGCTCATCAACAGCTTTTTCCATAACCATCTGCAATTCTTTATCAATGGTCAGCTGCAAACTTTTCCCGGGTATGGGGTCACGCTGACCCAGTTGTTTAACAACATTACCGGCAACATCTACTTCCTCATCAAAGCTGCCGTCTATTCCGCGGATAACTTTATCAAAAGTTTTTTCAATGCCAAATTTACCAACAATACTACCGCCTGGCATCCCTTTATAGCTGCCTTCAGTAATATCATATTCACTGGCCTCGCCAACATAACCTAACGCGTGAACTGCCAGTTCTTTATACAAATAATTGCGGATTGGCTGTAATTCCAACAAAACTCCAGGTAACTCCAACCTGCGTTCTTCTATTTTTGTTACGATCTCAGGGGAAACATTGCTTTTTAAGCGGGTTGGCTCATAACTGTTTTGATTAGCTGCAATACGCTTTCTAATTTGGTCTTCCGGCATATTTAATATTTCAGACAATATACCGATCACTTTTTCATTATCACGCTGCCCCTGACGCTGAAGTGCCACAGCATAACCAGGCAGATTATTAACTAATTCCTGCCCTTTATAATCAAAAAACAGGCCGCGCGGAGCAGTGATTTTTGTTCTGCGCAATCTGTTACCATCAGCCTGATTGCCATAATAATCGCCTTTATAAAGCTGCAAATAGGCCATTCTGCCGAGCAAAATTAAAAATATGCATACTGCTGCTGCCAGCATAACTTCCAAGCGGCGCGCGTATCTTTTGTTCAGCACAATTTGACCTCCTTTGTTTAATGCAATCCATCATCCAGTTCTATCCATTTCTGCAGTCTTTCTGTCAGAAGATACAACGGAATTACAAAAATAATATTTCCCAGGCAATAAGCAAACGTATCCTGCAGTGCCAGCTCTAACAGTAAAACAGAAAATCCCTTAGCCATAATAACCTGCAGAATAAAATAACAGCCTCGCAAAGCAACTGTTATTGTAACAATCGCCACAATATTGTAAAACATACTGTCTTTAAATACCTTTTCTTTTGTATAGCCAACATAATACCCTATCGCAGTCCTTGTCAAAATATGAAAACCAAAAATACCACCGGTTAAAAGATCCTGCAGCAATCCTACGAAAAAGCCAGCTATCCCACCGGCAAATGCACCTTTCAGCATAGCCAAACAATAAATAAGCAAAAGCGGCAGATCAAATTTAAACCACTGATTTTGCGGCAAACTCATCTGTAAAGATAAACATAACAGAAACAGGACGGGCCAAATCAGTTTCCTCATTGTGCCTGTCCTCCTTCGGTATTACTATTTAATTTACCTGTTGCTGCTGCAGGGTTGCTATACCCGGTAACAACAAAAACTTCTTCTACTTTACTGCTGTCAACAGCAGGATCAACATCTGCGTTCAGTAAAAGTCCTGCCGCCTCTGGGCTGGTTTCTCTTACAGTACCAATTACCAAACCTGCCGGATGCCTGCCACTGAAACCGCTGGTAATAACAACATCACCTTTTCTTACATCCGCTTCCCTGGGTAAATGTTCCATTTCTAAAGGCATATTTTCCATGCTTCTTCCGCAGATAACACCAACCGCTCTGGAATCAGCCCTCAAAATACGTGCCCCGATCTTACAACGGCTGCTGGTAATCAGCATGACTTTAGCAGCATCAGGATAAACTTCTTCTACCAGCCCTACGATACCATCACCCGTAACAACAGCCATCTCTTTATCCAGGCCATCTGCAGAACCACGATCGATGATTACAACATCCTGTAAATCGCCCATATTCCGCCCCACAACTTTGGCAGGCAGTAATTTCTGTTCAGGCACGTGCTCTTTATATTGCAAAAGCTTTGTCAGCCGCTGGTTTTCAGCGTAAAACTCAGCCATAGCTATATTAGCCCTTCGCAATTCAGCGTTTTCTTTTTTTAATTGCTCGTTTTCTGCTTCCATTGTCGTAATAGCTTCCAGCTTCTTTTCCAAAGAAGAAGCTGCGCCTGTAAACGTCTGAATACAACTGTTGACAGGACTTATTACTGCAATCACCACTCTATTCAACACCGGAAATCGTACTCTTCCTTCAACAGCCAACGCCATCAGAGCTACCAATGCTATCACAATCAGAAGCAGGCTCATATTTTTCTTACTCACAATAATAATTCAGCCTTCATTTATTATTAGATGCCATAAATCCTTTTTTATAGATATCTACATTTTCAACCGCAATACCAGTACCTAAGGCAACACAGGACAAAGCATCATCAGAAACATAGACAGGCATTCCTGTTTCTTTGCTCAGTAGACGGTCAAGATTACGCAGCAAAGAAGATCCTCCTGTCATAACGATACCGCGATCCATAATATCAGAAGCCAGTTCCGGAGGAGTTCTCTCCAGAGTATTACGTACGGCATCGACAATATTAGCCACCGGTTCACTCAACGCCTCGCAGATCTGGTTCGCATTAATAAGCAGATTTTTAGGCAACCCTGTCACGAGATCACGACCACGAATTTCCATTTCTGTAGCTTCTTCAAGTTCCATCGCAGTGCCAATAGTAATTTTTATTTCTTCTGCTGTCCGCTCACCAATCAACAGACTGAATGTTTTCCTGATGTAACGTACAATAGCATCATCCATTGCATCACCGCCGGTCCGGATAGAACGGCTGATAACGATACCACCCAAGGAAATAACAGCTACTTCGCAGGTTCCGCCGCCAATATCAACGACCATACTGCCGGTGGCTTCTTGTACAGGCAACCCTGCACCAATAGCAGCCGCCATTGGTTCTTCAATCAAATATGCTTCCCTGGCCCCAGCTTGTACAGTAGCATCAATAACCGCACGTTTTTCAACCTCAGTAACGCCAGAAGGAACGCCAACAACAATACGCGGACGGACTAAAGAATGTTTGCCAATTGCTTTTTTTATAAAGTATTTAAGCATCGACTGGGTAATATCAAAATCAGCAATAACGCCATCCTTCATCGGACGAATAGCTACGATATGTCCAGGAGTACGACCAATCATCTGCTTAGCTTCGGCACCAATCGCCAGCACCTCTTTATTCTCTCTGTCTACGGCAACTACTGAAGGTTCTCTGATAATAATACCTTTACCTTTAGCATGCACCAAAGTATTCGCAGTTCCCAAATCGATTCCCATATCATGAGCAAAACTTTTAAAAATACCAAACATTCTTCAACACCTCATTTATCTAAATAACCTTGCTCTCTAAAACTAAAAAATATTCCATCGCCAATTACCAGGTGGTCAATCAGCGGAATTCCCATAATTATCCCGGTCTCATTCAGACTACGAGTCAGCTCTTTATCTTCCTGACTAGGTTTAGGATCTCCAGAAGGATGATTATGTGCTACCAAAATGGCAGCAGCATGGTACAGTAACGCCGGGGCAAACACTTCCCGAGGATGCACAACCGAACTATTGACAGATCCTTCTGAAACTTGTTCCATTCTTATGACCTGATTTTTGCTGTCTAATAATAACACCAAAAATTTTTCATGTTGTTCGTAACGCAATCTTGGCAATAAAATCTCAGCACCTTTTTGCGGAGACTCTATTTTTAACTTGACCTGACTTCCAGCTGCTGCAATACGCTTGCCTAATTCCAACGCAGCCAAAATTGTTGCAGCTTTTGCGGGCCCCAGTCCCTTGACTTTAGCCAGCTCTGCAACACTGTGCACACAGGCTATATTTTGATATAACCCACTTGAAGCAGTCAATTCTTCTGCAATTCTTAAAGCAGAACGCTTCTGGGTACCAGTACGTATTAAAATAGCTAAAAGTTCAGAATTACTTAACCCAGCAGCACCTTGCTGCATCAATTTTTCACGTGGTCTGTCATCCAGCGACAATTCTTTTATACACTGGCTCAAAAGCCCTTCACTCCAATTTGTGCCATCATTTGATACAAGCGGGTGAGCGGCAACCCCACGACGTTATTATAGCAGCCCTCTATTTTCTCAACTAAAACTGCACCACGTCCCTGAATTCCATAGGCTCCAGCCTTATCAAAAGGTTCGCCGGTCGCAACATAAGCATTAATCTCAATTTCTGATAAGCTTCTAAACCATACTTTAGTCTCTACTACTTCTACTAAATTCTGAGTTTTATAAAAAACAGCAACACCTGTCAAAACCCGGTGCACTCTGCCAGACAATTTCCGCAGCATCACGGCTGCATCATTGCTGTCAAATGGTTTGCCAAGTATTTCATTTTCCAAAACAACCATCGTATCAGCAGCAATCACAGGTATTTCGCTGCCAACTTGTTCAACAACTAGCTGCCCTTTACCTAAAGCATTTACTGCTACCACTTTTTCAGCGTTATCTCCACTAACCTCATCAAAGGCGCTGGTATATACATCAACCTCTAACCCAATCTGACGCAATAATTCTAAACGGCGCGGAGATCCGGACGCTAACCTTACCAGCATCAGCTCATCTCCTATTTTTTTTCATTTTCATCTTCAGTATCATCAAAAACTATTGGGTCAGGTGCTTCTATTTCTATAACAACAGGCTGTACACCTTCACGTACTGCATCACGTTTAAAAATACGCGCATAATTAACAGAAACCAACAGCCAGATAACTACACCCAGCATCACAGGCATTGTCTTATCAATATCGAAAAATACAGCGATACTGTTTCCAAAAACAGCACCGGCAAGCACTGACAATACAGGAAAGCCATACAATATCATCTGCATCTTACGTTTATTCATTTCCTGATATTCAACACCGACTACATCGCCAACTTTGGCATTGATAGGACACCAGGCTTCTAAATATTTAGGTATTTTTTCCCCTTTACTTTTATCTTTATCAAGCTTTATTTTCGCTCTTTCGCCATGCTTCTCAATCAATAATCCTACTAATTCAGCTCTCATTTCTGCCATAAATACTCTCCTTAATTATAGGCGTGTATGAAAACATACCAATAACCAAATCCAAAAATAACGCCGTAAATAGCGACAAAAATACCTACACCCTGCCATGTAATAGGATAGCCAAAGTTAATATATTCGCCAAAAATACCTCTTTTATTGAAAAAAGTGTATTTCATACGTCTTTTGAACCATTTTGCCTTATTTTCTGATCCAACTGCCTTAGCAATCATAAAAATATAAAAAAAAGCGCCAACGAAAACTTGAATGATACGAGCACAAATCAAAGAACTATCTACATTTACCAATGTTTCCATTGTTTTCATCCTTTCTCAATAACTCAATTTAAGTTTAAAAATTTATCAGGCATCTGTTTGCGCAGTTCGCGCAAAAATTTTTCGCTGCATTTAAAAATAATACCAGCCAGCCTTTTATTATCTTTACCTTCAGTAAACACTAACAAACGCTGTTCATTAGGATCTACTGAAGAATACCTGTGAATATAATGACGGATTTTAGTTTTCTTAAAAAAACTTTTGATATATTTATTGGTATAACTTTCAGTTTTAGTCAAATCCACTTTAAAACTGCGTCTAATTCCCACGCCATGGCTTATGACTTCCATCTCGCCATCACGTAGAATATATGTATACTTAAAAACAACACGCCATATCCACATCAGCAGAAATAAAATATTAAAGCCCCAACCTAAAGGGCTAAAATATCCTGTATTGACATAACGATACCCTTCATAAATCCATAATAAAACTATAACGGCCAAACCGCCATATGATATCTGCATTCTGCGATCACTGACTTGAGATTCTTCTCTATATATTTCGTTCAAACAAAACAATCCCTTCATTCTCTATTATCCAAGGACTGAACACACCTTTAGACCATTTCTTATTATAACAAATTTTTGCTATAAAGGATACACTCTAAAGCCGTTCCTCTAAAAAAATTCACAAAAACAAGTATTAAAAAACAGGCGTGATATACACGCCTGTTTTTACATAATTCATTTTATAAAATTTACTGTTTTTCCGAAGTAAATTTAATTACCTGGGAAGAAAGGCCATACGATAGGAATTACAACCAGGGATACGATAAAGGATACGATAACAAGACCGGTACCTGCTTTAACATAGTCCATAAATTTGTATCCGCCAGGACCAAGAACCAAAGTGTTCGGAGGCGTACCTACCGGAGATGCAAATGCACAGGATGCTGCAACTGCGATAGCCATCAATACTGCTTTCGGATCAGCGCCAAGTTGTTTAGAAATCGCAACACCAATCGGGCACAGCAGAGCTGCAGATGCAGTGTTGGACATAAATTGTGTTAAACCGCAAGAAAGAATGAAAAGAATTGCAGTAACAACTAAAGGAGACGGAGAACCGCCCATCAGGCTTACAGTCCATTCTGCGATCATTTTGCCAGCGCCGGTTTTGTCCATTGCAGTGGATACAGGCATCATACCTGCGAACAGGAAGATAGTTACCCAGTCAATAGAAGCATAAGCTTGTTTTTCAGTCAGGCAGCCAGTCAATACTGCAACTATTGCACCAATGATAGCGGCCATTTCTAAAGATACACCAGGAATGCCAATAGCCATAGTCAAAACTACACAAAGTAAAATTACTGCGGATACGATTTGTTTGGAAGCGGAAGTTTCGTTAGCTTCAACTTCTTGTTCAATCTCCTGATCAGCATCAATTTGTTTATTCGGAAGCAAATATTTGCCTAAGAACATCATGTAGAGCATACCAGCTAAAGTTACAGGAATACCAATCCAAGCATATTCAAAGAAACCAAATTGTTCTTTCATTCCAGCAGCCTGCAAAGCACCGTTAGCAATGATATTCGGAGGAGTACCAACCATAGTGATGATACCACCGAGACCGCAGGCAAATGCCAAAGGCATCAATTGACGGGAAGCGGGAATCTTTGCTGCAGAACAAATACCAAGTACAACCGGCAGCAGACAAGCTGCAGTACCAGTGTTGGATAATACGGCGGACAATGCGGCGCCAACAAGCATAATACCAAACATCAAACTGTTTTCACCAGTACCGGAAATTTTAACAATAGAAGCACCAATTTTTTGTGCAAGACCTGTATAAAACATAGAAGCACCAACAACGAACATACCTGCAAAAAGTACTACGGTAGAATTAGAGAGGCCGGAAAATACCTGTTTAGCAGGAATAAAACCTAACAGGCCGCACGCGATAGCGCCGCCCATAGCCGTTACTGCAAGCGGGATGAGTTCGGTTACAAATAACAGAGCAATAACAGCTAACATAATAAGACATTTTACTGCTTGAGACATGAGAATCCTCCTTCAAAAAGTTAAAAATGTTTTAAGGAAGTAACAAATTACTTCCTATTATATATGTAAGCTAGAATGATTAAATTTGCTATTTTTTGCATATTATTAAAAAACTTATCTTTAGTTACAAAATTGTTAACAAAATTTAATTAACAGCTTACAGTAACAAGTGTAACAGATAAGCCAATTTTTTTCAAGATTTTTTCACAATTTTCGTATAACAAAAAAGTTCAAAAACTGTTAACTGTCTTCGTTATGCATATTTATACCATTTTGATACTTTTTGACAATTTTTTATTCATAGCTAAAACATAAAAAAACAGACGTGATAGTTATCACGTCTGTTTAATTTATTGCTCTTATAATAATACTTTCGTCTATCTTCCTAACAAATTATTTGCCGGGGAAGAAAGGCCATACGATAGGAATTACAATCAGGGATACGATAAAGGATACGATAACAAGACCGGTACCTGCTTTAACATAGTCCATAAATTTGTATCCGCCAGGACCAAGAACCAAAGTGTTCGGAGGCGTACCTACCGGAGATGCAAATGCACAGGATGCTGCAACTGCGATAGCCATCAATACTGCTTTCGGATCAGCGCCAAGTTGTTTAGAAATCGCAACACCAATCGGGCACAGCAGAGCTGCAGATGCAGTGTTGGACATAAATTGTGTTAAACCGCAAGAAAGAATGAAAAGAATTGCAGTAACAACTAAAGGAGACGGAGAACCGCCCATCAGGCTTACAGTCCATTCTGCGATCATTTTGCCAGCGCCGGTTTTGTCCATTGCAGTGGATACAGGCATCATACCTGCGAACAGGAAGATAGTTACCCAGTCAATAGAAGCATAAGCTTGTTTTTCAGTCAGGCAGCCAGTCAATACTGCAACTATTGCACCAATGATAGCGGCCATTTCTAAAGATACACCAGGAATGCCAATAGCCATAGTCAAAACTACACAAAGTAAAATTACTGCGGATACGATTTGTTTGGAAGCGGAAGTTTCGTTAGCTTCAACTTCTTGTTCAATCTCCTGATCAGCATCAATTTGTTTATTCGGAAGCAAATATTTGCCTAAGAACATCATGTAGAGCATACCAGCTAAAGTTACAGGAATACCAATCCAAGCATATTCAAAGAAACCAAATTGTTCTTTCATTCCAGCAGCCTGCAAAGCACCGTTAGCAATGATATTCGGAGGAGTACCAACCATAGTGATGATACCACCGAGACCGCAGGCAAATGCCAAAGGCATCAATTGACGGGAAGCAGGGATTTTAGCTGCAGAGCAGATACCCAAGGCAACCGGCAGCAGACAAGCTGCAGTACCAGTGTTGGATAATACAGAAGACAAAGCAGCACCAACAAACATTAAACCAAACATCAAGCTGTTTTCACCGGTACCGCAGAAATGAACTACAGTATTACCGATTTTTTGTGCAAGACCTGTGTAGAACATGGCTGCACCTACTACGAACATGCCTGCAAAGAGTACTACGGTCGAATTAGAGAGACCAGAAAATACTTGTTTAGCAGGGATAAAACCTAACAGGCCGCACGCGATAGCGCCGCCCATAGCTGTTATTGCAAGCGGAATGAGTTCGGTTACAAATAACAATGCAACAACAGCCAGAAGAATGAGACATTTTACTGCTGGGGACATTATAATTCCTCCTTTTAAATTAATTTTATATACAGCGCGTTCGGGGCGCGTATATCAAAATAAAGAGAATTTTGTAAAAGATCCTTAGCATTGCTTTCTATGAATTTTCTTGCAACACCTTATGTTTCATTATACCACTATGCACTCAAATTTAAAAGTGTAAGTTTTATTTAATTTACAGCTTTTTTGACATTAAGGTATATTAATATAATACAATAATACTATTTTTACAATATTTAAGATTCTTTGTCCACTCAAAGAACATTATTCAAAATAACCAAAAGAAAAATTAATGTTTTTATCTTGGTTAACCAGCTTCAGGACTGCATTATTACTTGAAACTATAAAGAAAGCTTGTACTTCTCTTTACTACAGCATAATGATTTGCTTTATATTTTTCTTTTTCCAAAAAAAATAGGTGCACGATAAAGTGCACCTATTTCTGTTTATACTATAAATTATTTGACAGGTCCAATCATTGCAAGCATTGCACCTGCAGCTACTGCGGTACCGATAACACCAGCTACGTTCGGGCCCATAGCATGCATGAGCAGGAAGTTAGCAGGGTTAGCTTTTTGACCAACGATTTGGGATACACGTGCTGCCATCGGAACTGCGGATACACCAGCGGAACCGATAAGAGGATTGGTTTTACCACCATCCAGAATGCACATGAGCTTACCAAATACAACACCGGCAAAAGTACCAGCTGCGAAAGCGATCAAACCAAGAACAATGATCAAAATAGTTTGATAGTTCAGGAAGGATTCAGCTTTCATAGTCAAACCTGTACCAGTTGCCAGCATGATCGTTACAATGTTCATCAAAGCATTTTGTGCAGTATCGGAAAGACGATCCAAACAACCAGCTTCTTTGAACAGGTTACCCAACATCAGCATACCAATCAAAGAGCATACAGGCGGAAGCAACAAGCTGATAACGATAGTAGTAACAACCGGGAATACGATTCTTTCAAAATGAGAAACCGGACGCAGTTGTTCCATAACGATTTTACGGTCAGCTTCAGTAGTGCAAAGTTTCATAATAGGCGGTTGGATCAAAGGAACCAACGACATATAAGAATATGCAGCTACTGCGATAGCACCTAACAGGTTAGGAGCCATTTTTGCAGCCAGGTAAATAGCAGTCGGGCCATCAGCACCACCGATAATGCCGATAGCGGATGCTTCTTGCACTGTAAATCCGAGCATCATAGCGCCCAGCAAGGAAACAAATACACCTGCTTGAGCTGCAGCGCCCAAAAGCAAAGTTTTCGGGTTTGCAATCAACGGACCAAAGTCTGTCATTGCACCTACGCCTAAGAAAATCAAAGGCGGGAAAATTTCATGATTAATACCATAAAGAATTACCTGCATAACACCCGGTTGGTCTTCAAAACCTGTTTTAGGCACGTTTGCCAGCAAACAGCCGAATGCAATCGGAGACAACAGCAAAGGTTCAAAACCTTTACCAATAGCCAAATATAAAAGAATAATACCTACCAACATCATGATGGCATGACCCATGGTGAAAGCGGAGAAACCGCTGTCATTCCATACGGATTGTAAAGCAACTACAAATGCTTCCATAATTTCCTCCTACAAATTTTTTAGTTGAGAGACCTTTTCAAGGTCTCTCAGCTTGTTTGTATTACATTACGATCATAACGTCGCCGGTACCAACAGTTTGACCTGCGGAAATACGGACGTCAGAAATGGTGCCGTCAGCCGGAGCCATGATCTCGTTTTGCATTTTCATTGCTTCGAGAATCATCAATACGTCGCCGGATTTAACTGCGTCGCCAGCTTTAACTTTTACTTCGAGAACTTTACCAGGCATAGGAGCAGAAATGGTTGCAGAGCCAGCAGCAACAGGTTTTGCAGCCGGAGCCGGTGCAGCAGCTTTAGGAGCGGGAGCAGCGGCAGGTGCCGGTGCAGCTTTAGGAGCAGCAGCTTTAGGAGCTGTTGCAGCAGCGCCGCCCATATCTTCAACTTCTACTTCATATGCAGTGCCGTTAACGGTAATGGTATATTTTTTCATGGATGTTAATCCTCCTTAAAATCTCGTAATAAAATAGATTAATTATTAACCCCAAATTAGAAGCATTCTTTACGTACACTAATTGCTTCAATATGAGCATTTTGTGTCCAGCTTGCTTCGGGCAGACGACGTACGCAGGCTATTTGCTCTGCGGAATGACCAAGAGCAGCTACAGCTGCTGCAATAACAGCAATTACTTCACTGTCATCCTGCACAGGAGCTGCAACAGCAGCAGGTGCTGCGGCAGGTGCCGGTGCTGCTACTGGTTTCTCAGTTTTTTTTTGCGTTGGATCTACCAATTGGATGATTTTCATCAAAACACCCAAGGCTGCCAATACGCCAAAAACTATGGTCATATTGATGATAGAAATCAACCAAGGATTAGTAGTTACAGGACCCATTATTTCACCTCATTCTTCTTAATTAATTAAGCACTATACTGCAAGCTGCAAATTACAAAGGAATATTGCCATGGCGTTTTGCCGGGCGAGTTTCACGTTTGGACTGCAACATTTGCAAAGCGTTGATGATGGTGGGACGGGTGTTTTTCGGCTCGATTACGATGTCTACCATGCCGCGCATTGCTGCTTGGTACGGAGTTGCAAAGTTATCGATATATTCTTCCGTTTTTGCTTTTACATCAGGATCATTTTTGAAGATGATGTTAGCTGCACCTGCAGGTCCCATTACTGCGATTTCTGCAGTCGGCCATGCAATTACTTGGTCTGCGCCCAAATCTTGGGAACACATTGCCAGGTAGGAACCACCGTATGCTTTACGGGTTACTACAGTAATTTTAGGTACAGTTGCTTCGGAATATGCATACAGCATTTTTGCGCCGTGACGGATGATACCGCCGTATTCTTGGTTACAGCCAGGCAGGAAGCCAGGTACGTCTACCAAGTTCAGCAAAGGAATGTTGAAGGCATCGCAGAAGCGAATAAAACGAGAGGATTTGTCGGATGCGTTGATATCCAGGCAGCCAGCCATTACTTTAGGTTGGTTTGCAATGATACCTACGGTTTGACCATCCATACGTGCAAAGCAAGTGATAATATTGGTTGCCCAATATTGTTGGGATTCATAGAATTCACCGTTGTCTACGATGGATTTGATTACGTCTTTCATATCATATGCTTGGTTGGAGTTATCCGGAAGCAATGTATTCAAGGAGTCATCAATACGCATCGGGTCGTCACCGGTTTCTACGATAGGAGCGCATTCCATGTTGTTGGAAGGCAGGAAGCTCAGCAGGTAACGGATCTGTTGCAAGCAGTCTTCGTCGTTTTCTGCAGCAAAATGTGCAACGCCGGAAGTGCTGTTGTGGGTCATAGCGCCACCCAGTTGTTCTTGGGTTACGTCTTCACCAGTAACAGATTTTACTACTGCGGGGCCGGTAATGAACATTTTAGAAGTGTTCTTTACCATGTAAATGAAGTCAGTCAGTGCCGGGCTGTATACAGCGCCGCCAGCAGAAGGACCCATGATAGCGGAGATCTGAGGAACTACGCCGGATGCAATAGTGTTTTCAAAGAAGATTTTGCCGTAACCAGCCAAAGCGTCAATTGCTTCTTGGATACGAGCACCGCCGGAATCGTTCAGGCCAACAAGCGGAGCACCCATTTTCAGGGACAGGCGTTGTACTTTTACGATTTTAGCAGCATGCATTTCGCCTAAAGAACCACCTTCTACAGTGAAATCTTGTGCGAATACATAAACCAGACGGCCATCGATGGTGCCGTAACCAGTAGTTACACCTTCGCCAGGAAGTTCTTTCTTCTCTTGGCCGAAGTTTGTGCAACGATGTTTTACGAAACGATCCAATTCAACAAAGGATCCTTCGTCGAGGAGTGCAGCAATTCTTTCACGTGCAGTCATTTTGCCGGCTTCGTGTTGTTTTGCAACGCGTTTTTCGCCGCCTGCAGCCAGAATTACTTCGGACTTTTTGAGCATTTTCTCAATTTTTGCTTGAGTAGACAAATCTTACACCTCCATCATTATTAGGAGAACATTTTTATATACATCCCTACAAATTAAGGATGTAAAATTTTGGATCTTGACTACTGGTACTTTTTGCCATTCATCAAGAGTTCTCCAAAATTCCTGACACTAATTATAATCAGGAACGTTCTTTTTTTCTGTTGCACAGGTCACACTTTTTTATTATTTCTTTCACAAAAATTTCACTTCTAGATTATAACAAGAAAGTATTTTTCATCTAATTTTATTTGCCAGCAAATGAAATCTAAACAAAAAGCCACATAATTAAAAGTTTTTAATAAAAACTTTTAATTATGTGGCACAGGCAACAGATTTTTAAGCAATATTTAACTAAAATATTGATAGTTGAAGGTTAACTATGTCCAAATTTAAAATGAACATATTATTTCCTTTATATATGGGTAATTAGCATAATAAAAAACAGGCACACCATAAAAGATGCACCTGTTTCAATTTTAGTTATTTAGCAGCACCAATCATTGCAAGCATTGCGCCTGCAGCTACTGCGGTGCCGATAACACCAGCTACGTTCGGGCCCATAGCATGCATGAGCAGGAAGTTAGAAGGGTTAGCTTTTTGACCAACAACTTGGGATACACGTGCTGCCATCGGAACTGCGGATACACCAGCGGAACCGATAAGAGGATTGGTTTTACCACCATCCAGAATGCACATGAGCTTACCAAATACAACACCGGCAAAAGTACCAGCTGCGAAAGCGATCAAACCAAGAACAATGATCAAAATAGTTTGATAGTTCAGGAAGGATTCAGCTTTCATAGTCAAACCTGTACCAGTTGCCAGCATGATCGTTACAATGTTCATCAAAGCATTTTGTGCAGTATCGGAAAGACGATCCAAACAACCAGCTTCTTTGAACAGGTTACCCAACATCAGCATACCAATCAAAGAGCATACAGGCGGAAGCAACAAGCTGATAACGATAGTAGTAACAACCGGGAATACGATTCTTTCAAAATGAGAAACCGGACGCAGTTGTTCCATAACGATTTTACGGTCAGCTTCAGTAGTGCAAAGTTTCATAATAGGCGGTTGGATCAAAGGAACCAACGACATATAAGAATATGCAGCTACTGCGATAGCACCTAACAGGTTAGGAGCCATTTTTGCAGCCAGGTAAATAGCAGTCGGGCCATCAGCACCACCGATAATGCCGATAGCGGATGCTTCTTGCACTGTAAATCCGAGCATCATAGCGCCCAGCAAGGAAACAAATACACCTGCTTGAGCTGCAGCGCCCAAAAGCAAAGTTTTCGGGTTTGCAATCAACGGACCAAAGTCTGTCATTGCACCTACGCCTAAGAAAATCAAAGGCGGGAAAATTTCATGATTAATACCATAAAGAATTACCTGCATAACACCCGGTTGGTCTTCAAAACCTGTTTTAGGCACGTTTGCCAGCAAACAGCCGAATGCAATCGGAGACAACAGCAAAGGTTCAAAACCTTTACCAATAGCCAAATATAAAAGAATAATACCTACCAACATCATGATGGCATGACCCATGGTGAAAGCGGAGAAACCGCTGTCATTCCATACGGATTGTAAAGCAACTACAAATGCTTCCATAATTTCCTCCTACAAATTTTTTAGTTGAGAGACCTTTTCAAGGTCTCTCAGCTTGTTTGTATTACATTACGATCATAACGTCGCCGGTACCAACAGTTTGACCTGCGGAAATACGGACGTCAGAAATGGTGCCGTCAGCCGGAGCCATGATCTCGTTTTGCATTTTCATTGCTTCGAGAATCATCAATACGTCGCCGGATTTAACTGCGTCGCCAGCTTTAACTTTTACTTCGAGAACTTTACCAGGCATAGGAGCAGAAATGGTTGCAGAGCCAGCAGCAACAGGTTTTGCAGCCGGAGCCGGTGCAGCAGCTTTAGGAGCGGGAGCAGCGGCAGGTGCCGGTGCAGCTTTAGGAGCAGCAGCTTTAGGAGCTGTTGCAGCAGCGCCGCCCATATCTTCAACTTCTACTTCATATGCAGTGCCGTTAACGGTAATGGTATATTTTTTCATGGATGTTAATCCTCCTTAAAATCTCGTAATAAAATAGATTAATTATTAACCCCAAATTAGAAGCATTCTTTACGTACACTAATTGCTTCAATATGAGCATTTTGTGTCCAGCTTGCTTCGGGCAGACGACGTACGCAGGCTATTTGCTCTGCGGAATGACCAAGAGCAGCTACAGCTGCTGCAATAACAGCAATTACTTCACTGTCATCCTGCACAGGAGCTGCAACAGCAGCAGGTGCTGCGGCAGGTGCCGGTGCTGCTACTGGTTTCTCAGTTTTTTTTTGCGTTGGATCTACCAATTGGATGATTTTCATCAAAACACCCAAGGCTGCCAATACGCCAAAAACTATGGTCATATTGATGATAGAAATCAACCAAGGATTAGTAGTTACAGGACCCATTATTTCACCTCATTCTTCTTAATTAATTAAGCACTATACTGCAAGCTGCAAATTACAAAGGAATATTGCCATGGCGTTTTGCCGGGCGAGTTTCACGTTTGGACTGCAACATTTGCAAAGCGTTGATGATGGTGGGACGGGTGTTTTTCGGCTCGATTACGATGTCTACCATGCCGCGCATTGCTGCTTGGTACGGAGTTGCAAAGTTATCGATATATTCTTCCGTTTTTGCTTTTACATCAGGATCATTTTTGAAGATGATGTTAGCTGCACCTGCAGGTCCCATTACTGCGATTTCTGCAGTCGGCCATGCAATTACTTGGTCTGCGCCCAAATCTTGGGAACACATTGCCAGGTAGGAACCACCGTATGCTTTACGGGTTACTACAGTAATTTTAGGTACAGTTGCTTCGGAATATGCATACAGCATTTTTGCGCCGTGACGGATGATACCGCCGTATTCTTGGTTACAGCCAGGCAGGAAGCCAGGTACGTCTACCAAGTTCAGCAAAGGAATGTTGAAGGCATCGCAGAAGCGAATAAAACGAGAGGATTTGTCGGATGCGTTGATATCCAGGCAGCCAGCCATTACTTTAGGTTGGTTTGCAATGATACCTACGGTTTGACCATCCATACGTGCAAAGCAAGTGATAATATTGGTTGCCCAATATTGTTGGGATTCATAGAATTCACCGTTGTCTACGATGGATTTGATTACGTCTTTCATATCATATGCTTGGTTGGAGTTATCCGGAAGCAATGTATTCAAGGAGTCATCAATACGCATCGGGTCGTCACCGGTTTCTACGATAGGAGCGCATTCCATGTTGTTGGAAGGCAGGAAGCTCAGCAGGTAACGGATCTGTTGCAAGCAGTCTTCGTCGTTTTCTGCAGCAAAATGTGCAACGCCGGAAGTGCTGTTGTGGGTCATAGCGCCACCCAGTTGTTCTTGGGTTACGTCTTCACCAGTAACAGATTTTACTACTGCGGGGCCGGTAATGAACATTTTAGAAGTGTTCTTTACCATGTAAATGAAGTCAGTCAGTGCCGGGCTGTATACAGCGCCGCCAGCAGAAGGACCCATGATAGCGGAGATCTGAGGAACTACGCCGGATGCAATAGTGTTTTCAAAGAAGATTTTGCCGTAACCAGCCAAAGCGTCAATTGCTTCTTGGATACGAGCACCGCCGGAATCGTTCAGGCCAACAAGCGGAGCACCCATTTTCAGGGACAGGCGTTGTACTTTTACGATTTTAGCAGCATGCATTTCGCCTAAAGAACCACCTTCTACAGTGAAATCTTGTGCGAATACATAAACCAGACGGCCATCGATGGTGCCGTAACCAGTAGTTACACCTTCGCCAGGAAGTTCTTTCTTCTCTTGGCCGAAGTTTGTGCAACGATGTTTTACGAAACGATCCAATTCAACAAAGGATCCTTCGTCGAGGAGTGCAGCAATTCTTTCACGTGCAGTCATTTTGCCGGCTTCGTGTTGTTTTGCAACGCGTTTTTCGCCGCCTGCAGCCAGAATTACTTCGGACTTTTTGAGCATTTTCTCAATTTTTGCTTGAGTAGACAAATCTTACACCTCCATCATTATTGGGAGAACCTTATTTTATATACATCTACGCGGATGCAGACTCTTTGGTCCGCATCCGTGTAGTATGTAACAACTTAAAATAAAATCTTCAAAAGATTTTTGTAATTCCGTATTTTACGGAATTATTTTTTTGCCGGAGCGCAATACTCAAGCAAAATACCTACGGATTTCGGATGAACGAAAGCGATATCCATTCCGCCAGCACCGCCACGAGGAGCTTTGTCGATCATAGCAGCACCTTTTTCAATAGTGGTATCAATAGCTGCTTGAACATCATCAACGCGAACAGCGATATGTTGGATACCTTGTCCATTTTTAGCGATGTATTTGCCGATAGGGCCATCGCCATTTTCAGTGATATCAACAAGGAGCTCAAGCAAAGTTTCGCCACAGGGAATAAATACGGTTTTTACACCTTGCTCAGGAACAGCTTCTTCACCAGTGCAGCTCAAGCCAAGAACTTCAGTGTAGAATTTCTTGGAAAGATCCAAGTCTTTGCAAGCAATACCTACATGGTCAACACAAATTGTTTTAAACATTTCAAATTCCTCCTAAAAGTAATTTTGGTTGTTTTATCTTAAAACTTTACCAACAATGTCAGCGACAACAGAATACGGCTCAATTTCACGAATTTGAAGTTTTTCAACTAAAATATCAAATTCGGAAGTAGCTACAACATTCTTGTCGATATAACGGTTGACCCTGTCATTAAGCATAGCAGTAACCTCGTTTTTAATACGAGCTTTGCGTATTTTGCTCAATTGATCAGATTCAATCAAATATGCTTTGTGCTCTTCAATAGAGTCAACAACAGCTTCTATACCTTCACCCTTGCTGGCAATGGTCCGATTGATCGGAGGACGCCAGCCAACATGTTCGGGATTTAATTCCAACATCATTTCAATCTCAATGTTCAGCTTGTCCGTACCTTCACGGTCAGCTTTATTGATCGTGAAAAGGTCACCGATCTCAAGTATACCTGCTTTAATAGCCTGAATGTCATCGCCCATACCAGGAATAACAACAACCATTGTAGTATCAGCAGTTTTAACAATATCTACTTCAGATTGACCAACGCCAACAGTTTCAACAATAATAACATCAAAACCATATGCATCCATCAATTTAACAGCATCGCCCGCTTTTTGGGATAATCCACCCAAACTACCGCGAGTAGCCATGGAACGAACAAAAATGCCTTCATCGGCAGTAAGGTCCAACATTCTGATACGGTCGCCTAAAATTGCACCGCCGGAGAAAGGACTTGTAGGATCAATTGCGATAATACCAACTGTTTTACCGCGTTTACGATATTCTTTAGCAAGCTTGTCGGTCAAAGTACTTTTGCCAGCGCCCGGAGGTCCGGTTATTCCGATGACATAAGCATTACCGGTGTGGGGATAAATGGCTGTCATTATTTCAACAGCGTTATCATACTCGTTCTCTACGGCAGTAATAGCTTTCGCTAATGCTAAACGAGAATGGTTTAATACGCCTTCAACAATATTCAATGATCACACCGCCTTGTTGAGGTCCAATAAAAATTGTATTATGCAAGCCGGGACAAGCCCGGCCTGCAAAATTTTTGAGAACCTTAATTATTTTACGTTAGCGTTGATGAATTCAACAATGTTGCCAGTCGGAGTGCCAGGAGTGAATACTTCGGCAATGCCAGCAGCTTTCAAACCAGGAATGTCAGCGTCAGGAATAACGCCGCCGCCGATAACCAGAACATCAGTCAAACCTTTTTCTTTCAGCAGTTCAACTACTTTCGGGAAAAGGGTGTTGTGTGCGCCGGAAAGCAGGCTCAAAGCAACAACTTTAACGTCGTCTTGCAGAGCAGCTTCAGCGATTTGTTCCGGAGTCAGACGAATACCGGTGTAAATAACTTCAAAACCAGCGTCGCGCAATGCACGAGCTACAACTTTAGCACCGCGGTCATGGCCGTCCAGACCCGGTTTTGCTACTAAAACTCTAATATTAGACATTATTTCTTACCTCCCTATTATTGTTGGCTCTAAATTACAGAGCAGTATGAGATTGATATTCGCCGAATACTTTTCTCATTACGCCGCAGATTTCGCCTTCAGTTGCATAAGCACGTACAGCGTCAAGAATCAAAGGCATCAGGTTAACGGATTCGTCAGCACAGCCTTTTTCCAGAGCAGCTAAAGTTTCTTCAACTTTAGCATTGTCACGACGAGCTTTAAGGGCAGCAATCTTATCAGCTTGCAATTTGCCAACGGAGCCGTCAACACGCAGCAAGTTTTTCGGCGGTTCTTCTTCTTGTTGGAATTTGTTTACGCCAACAATAATACGGTCGCCTTTTTCAATGTCCATTTGCCATTTGTAAGCGGAGTCTTGGATTTCTTTTTGGATATAACCTTTAGCGATAGCTTCAGGAGCGCCGCCAATTTCGTCAATCTTTTTGATATATTCCCAAGCTTCAGCTTCGATTTTGTTAGTCAAAGCTTCAACATAGTAGGAACCACCCAACGGATCAACGGTGTCAGCCAAGCCGGATTCGTAAGCAACGATTTGTTGAGTACGGAGAGCGATGGTTACAGACTCAGTGGTCGGCAATGCCAAAGCTTCGTCTTTGGAGTTAGTGTGCAAAGATTGAGTACCACCCATTACAGCAGCAGCAGTTTGCAGAGCAACACGAACGATGTTGTTGTTCGGTTGTTGTGCAGTCAGCATGGAACCTGCAGTTTGAGTATGTACGCGGAGCATTTGAGATTTCGGTTTTTGAGCGCCGAATCTTTCTTTCATAACTTTAGCCCATACACGACGGGAAGCGCGGAATTTAGCAACTTCTTCGAGTACGTTGTTATGAGCGTTCCAGAAGAAGGACAGACGACCAGCAAAATCGTCAACGTTCATACCAGCTTTGATAGCTGCTTCAACATAAGCGATACCGTCAGCGATGGTGAAAGCGATTTCTTGAGAAGCGGTGGAACCAGCTTCACGGATATGATAACCGGAAATGGAGATGGTATTCCACAGCGGTACGTTTTTGGAGCAATATTCGAAAATATTGGTGATCAAACGCATGGAGGGTTTCGGCGGGAAAATGTAAGTTCCGCGAGCAGCATACTCTTTCAAAATATCATTTTGAATAGTACCGCGCAGTTTGTCAGCGGAAACGCCTTGTTTCTCAGCAACTGCGATGTACATGCAAAGAAGTACGGATGCAGGAGCGTTGATGGTCATGGAAGTGGAAACTTGATCCAAAGAAATTTGGTCAAATAAGATTTCCATATCAGCCAAGGAGTCGATAGCTACGCCAACTTTACCAACTTCGCCTTCAGCCATCGGATCGGTAGAATCATAACCGATTTGGGTCGGAAGGTCGAATGCGCAGGACAAGCCGCTGCCACCGTTAGCCAAGAGGTAACGATAACGTTTGTTGGATTCTTCCGCAGTGGAGAAACCAGCATACATACGCATGGTCCAGAAACGACCACGATACATAGTAGGTTGTACACCACGAGTGTAAGGATATTCACCAGGGAAGCCAAGATCCTTCTCATAGTCGAAGCCTTCGATGTCGAGAGGGGTGTAGAGCCTGTTGGGCTCAAGGTTTGCACGTTCGGGATTTTTAGCAAGTTTAGCTTCTACGCCAGCCATGTACTTGTCAAATCCAGCTTTCAGAGTTTCATTTGCCATTCTCAAATCCTCCTTAAGAATATTGTTTTTGCACAATCCGGTTTGGACTGACCGAATTATGGTGAGAGTGTCCGTCATAGACGGTGTATATGGCAAAGCCCGAAGGCCTCGTCAACAGAATTTATTTACAGATAAGCTGTAAAGTTTGCCGGCAGAACTAGCTATCTGCCGGCAAAATATTTCAGACAACAATCTCAGTCAATCGTCTTGACTTAAGAATTATTTTTCCATGGTGCCGGTTTTTACGAAACGATCATGGAAGGAGAAAGCTTCATCCATAATATGCGGAGTTTGGCTATTGCCACAAGCTTCGCAAGCTCTCTTGAAGTAATCAAGAAGCAGCGGTTGATATTTCGGATTAGCAACTTTATCAATGATAACCAAAGCGCGTTCTTTTGGAGACAAACCACGAAGGTCAGCTACGCCGCGTTCGGAAACGATAACATCAACGTCATGTTCAGTATGGTCAACATGAGAGCAGAAAGGAACTACAGAACTGATAGCTCCGCCTTTTGCAAGAGATGTAGTGAAGAATACGGTCAGATAACCATTACGAGCATAGTCTCCGGAACCGCCGATACCATTCATAATCTTAGTACCGCAAATATGAGTGGAGTTAACATTACCATAGATGTCAACCTCAATAGCAGTGTTCATTGCAATGACACCGATACGACGAGCAACTTCCGGGCTGTTTGCAACTTCTTGCGGACGCAGAATGATATATTTTTTATATTTTTCTACATTGTCATAGAATTTTTTGAGGCAATCAGGGGATGGGCTCAAAGCGGTACCAGAGCAAACGCGGAGTTTGCCAGCATCGATCAAGTCGAACATACCGTCTTGAATAACTTCGGTATATACAGTCAAATCTTCAAAATCAGAGTTAACCAAACCGTTGATAACTGCGTTAGCAACAGAACCTACACCAGACTGCAGCGGCAACAGATTAGCGGGCAAACGACCTGCAGCAACTTCAGATTTAAAGAATTCAACCAAGTTTTTACCCATTTTTTGAGCATCTTCGTCGATTTCGCCCAACGGACGAACTTTATCAGTAATATCGCAGGGAACTACTGCAACGAGTCTGTCCAAATCGCAAGGAATATAAGGAGTGCCGATTACATCTTCCGGTTTTTCAACAGGAATAGCTTTACGATTCGGAGGATCCAAAGGCACATAGGAGTCATGCATGCCTTCCAATTCTACCGGTTGAGAAGTATTTACTTCAACAATAACTTTTTCAGCACATTGAACATAAGAAGAAGAATTGCCCATGGAAGTTGTAGGAATCAAACCAACCTGACCATTGCCAAGGTCAATGATTTTGCAGGCTTCGACGATAGCAACGTCTACACATCTGCGGTTTTCCATGAAACCATAGCGAGTCATTTGAGCAACATGGCTCAAATGCAGGTCAGTATATTTTACGGAACCGTTGTTGATAGCTTTACGCAGATCATTGTTAGTTTGGTAAGGCATACGACGAGCAACGATACCAGCTTGAGTCATTGCGGTATCCATTTCAGGACCTACAGAAGCACCGGTCCAAACGTTGATTTGGAAAGGAGTTTTTTTGCCTTTTTCTGCCAGAGCAAGAGGCACAGCTTTAGGATAACCAGACGGAGTAAAACCACTGGTACCTACGTTGTCGCCATCCTTTACAAATTCTGCAGCTGCTTCGGCGCTCATAATTTTGCCGGCTACTGCTTCGCATACGCGATCTTTAATGTCGATCATGTTTACCTTCCTCCTTGTAAATAAAACAAATTGTGGCTAATGCCAGCGAAGTCTATTAACTTCACTAGTAAAAATACACTTAGTCGGCTAAATACCAACTATAAAAGCATAAAGTATTATTTGCCGAATAAGATTTTACCCATAAAAAAGGAGCACTTAGAAGTTTTGATTTACTAAAACAAAACATAGCCAAGTGCCAGCTTACTTCTATCCAAAGTGGCTACGCTCTGAATCGCAAACTGTCAGCAGGTAAAGCTTTCAGTTGAACTTCTTCGTTCTTCTGTCTACCAACCGCTAAAACATATCCAAGATATTTAGTTCTGCTTAATTTACTTCGACATTCCAACAAAAAATCCTTCAAAAAAAACTTTAATTGTGATTTCTTTTTGAACTTTTTGTGTCCAGCTCTATTATAACACATAAAGAAGCAGTAAATTTTAGGCAAAATCACTACTTTTTTTAGTTTTTAAACATTTTTTCTTTAAAACGCTATACTACATATGATATCAGTAAAACTGTAACATGGCAAGCATTTTCTTTACAATTTACAAAGAAACACCCCTTGAGCAAAACTACTCAAGAGGTGTTTTGTGGTATCAAATTAGTACTTTCAACGTGTCTGTTGGTGATAGTGCGTATGCAGTAGACTATGAGCTTTTTCTCCGAGAGGTTTACCTAACCAAGTATCATAAAGCTCTTTAATTTCCGGATTTTCATGTGATTTTCGTAACTCATTGGCACTATCACAATCAAACAACCCTTCTCTACGGGCTCTTCTAATTTCTGCATTAACGGGAATCGGTTGACCGCCGCCGCCAATACAGCCACCAGGGCAAGCCATAACTTCAATAAACTGATAATCTGCCTCACCGGCTCTGATACGCTCTAATATCTTGCGTGCAGAAGCAAGAGTATGAACAACTGCTATTTTTACAGTATTTCCTGCAATAGTCAGTTCCGCCTCGCGGGTCTGTTCCATCCCCCGCACATCATTGTAATCAACAGTCTGCAAATTTTCACCTGTTAAAACATCAGCTACAGTACGCAGAGCAGCTTCCATTACGCCACCGGTAGTACCAAAAATAACAGCAGCACCTGTACCTGTACCCAGCGGAGAATCATAGCTGTCTTCAGGCAAATGTTTAAAATCCAGTCCTGCTTCCCGTATCATACGGCCAAGTTCTCTGGTCGTAATAACAACATCTACATCACGATATCCGGAAGCATTCATCTCCGGACGTGCTGCTTCCGCCTTCTTAGCAGTACACGGCATCACCGAAACGCTGACTATTTTTGCCGGATCAATACCAGCTTTTTCAGCATAATAGGTTTTAGCAATAGCGCCAAACATTTGCTGGGGTGATTTCGCAGAAGAAAGATGTGGTAACAAATCAGGATATTTAAGCTCTATCATATTTACCCAGCCAGGACTGCAGGAGGTTATCATCGGCAATACACCTCCGTTAGTCAAACGATGGAGGAACTCATGCCCTTCTTCCATAATCGTCAAATCAGCCGAAAAATTAGTATCGAATATCTTATCGAACCCTAGATTGCGCAATGCTGCAACCATTTTCCCTGTAACGATAGAACCTGGTTCCATACCCAATTCTTCACCCAAAGCCACGCGTACTGCCGGAGCTGTTTGAACTATAACAATCTTATCAGGATCATTGATAGCCGACCATACTTTTTCCGTATCATCTTTTTCCACTATAGCTCCAGTAGGACAAACACTCGCACATTGTCCACAGTAAGAACATTCTACTTTTCCAAGATCCTGTTCAAAAGCAGTAGAAACAATTGTGTCAAAGCCGCGCTCAGCAAAGCTGTAGACGCTCATTCCCTGCACATCACGACAAACACGTATACAACGTCCGCACAAAATACATTTTTCCTGATCGCGCACTAAGCAGGGGTTACTGGCGTCAATAGTATGTGCTTTACGGGCTCCGCCTTCGAATCTGATCTTGCGCAATCCCAAATCAGCAGCTATATTCTGCAGTTCACAGTCACCGCTTTTTTGGCACGCAAGGCAGTCCTTGGGATGATTGGCCAACAGCAATTCTACGACCATTCGTCTTGCTGCGCGGACTTTATCCGTATTCGTTTTCACTACCATACCTTCTGCAACAGGATAAACACAGGAGGCTACAAGCGTACGCGCTCCGGTAGCTTCTACGACACACAATCTGCAGGCTCCTTCCGGAGCAAGTTCAGAATGATAGCACAACGTAGGAATATGAATGCCGGCAGAACGCGCGGCTTCAAGAATAGTAGCATTTTTAGGGGCCTGTACAGTCTGCCCATTGATCGTTAAGGTAATCATTTCCATATCTATATAATCCTCCCTTAACCCTTAGTAATGGCCTTAAACGGACAAGCCGCCATGCAGGCACCGCATTTTATACATTTAGTTACATCGATAACATGTTTCTTTTTCACTTCTCCGGAAATGGCATTAACCGGGCACTGGCGTGCACATAACCCACAGCCTTTGCATGCATCAGTAATTTCATAATTGGCAAGCTTTTCACAGGCACCGGCAGGACAGCGTTTTTCTTTGATATGAGCTTCATATTCATGACGGAAATATTTTAAAGTACTCAATACAGGATTAGGAGCAGTTTGTCCCAATCCACATAAAGCAGTCTCTTTAATATTTCTGGCCAGTTCTTCTAACAGCTCTATATCGCCTTCTCTCCCCTGCCCTTCAGTAATACGTGTCAGGACTTCCAGCATACGCTTAGTTCCCTCACGACAGGGAGTACATTTGCCACAGGATTCAGATTGAGTAAAATTCAGGAAAAATTTTGCAACATCTACCATGCAGGTATCTTCATCCATAACTACCAATCCGCCAGAACCCATCATAGCACCTGCCGCTGTTAACGAATCATAATCTATAGACAGATCAAGCATTGATTCAGGCAGGCAGCCACCAGATGGACCGCCTATTTGAACTGCTTTAAATTTCTTACCTCCGTTAATACCACCGCCGATATCATAAATAATTTCGCGCATAGTAATACCCATAGGAACTTCGGCCAGACCTGTGTTATTTATTTTACCAGTCAGCGCAAATACTTTAGTTCCTTTTGACTTTTCAGTACCAAAACCAGCATACCAGTCAGCGCCATTAGTAATAATTGCAGCTACATTACCAAAAGTTTCAACATTATTGATATTTGTCGGCTTTCCCCAAAGTCCGGCAACTGCTGGAAATGGCGGTCTTGGCCGCGGCATACCGCGTTTCCCTTCTATTGATGCCATCAATGCAGTTTCCTCACCGCAAACGAACGCACCGGCGCCTTCCTTGATATGCAGTTTGAAGCTGAACCCGGAACCAAAAATATTTTCACCTAACAACCCCATAGCTTCAGCCTGTTCAATAGCTATGCGCAGACGTTTAATGGCCAGCGGATATTCCGCACGTACATAAATATAGCCTTCATCTGCACCTATAGCATAACCACAGACAGCCATACCTTCTAATATCTTATGCGGATCGCCTTCTAAGACGCTCCTGTCCATAAATGCACCAGGATCACCTTCATCTGCATTACAGATAACATATTTTTTATCACTTACAGACGCTTTAGCAAACTGCCATTTCATTCCTGTAGGAAATCCGCCGCCGCCACGTCCACGCAGACCTGATTTTTTGATTTCTTCAATAACATCTTCAGGACTCATGGTAGTTACAGCTTTAGCTAAAGCTTCATAACCGCCGACAGCAATATATTCTTCAATTTGTTCAGGATTGATAGCGCCGCAATTTTCTAAAACTAACCGATGCTGTTTCTTATAAAAATTTATTTCCGAATAATTAGGTATACTTTCATGAGTAAGCGGTTCATGATAAAGCAACCGTTCAACAATACGGCCCTTAAATAAATGGCTTTCAACTATTTCTTCTACATCCTCAGCTTTTACCTGGCAATAAAAAGTACCTTCAGGATACACTATAACCAGCGGACCATGTTCACAGAAACCATGGCAGCCTGTTTCTACTACCATAACCTCGTCGCTCAGGCCTTTAGCTTCAATAGCCCGACTAAAAGCAAGCTGTACTTCCTTTGAACCGGCAGATTTACATCCTGTTCCTCCGCAAATCAGGACGTGTGCTCTAATGTGCTGCATATGATTTCCCTCCAAATTTTATCAAATCAGTCTTGCATAATTTTGCCTACAACCATTTCTTCAACAATACGGCCATTGACAACATGCTCTGCAATGATCTTTTTCACGTCCTCAGGTTTTACTTTACCATAAGTAATACGAGGTTCTCCAGGACGGACAATATCTACCAGGACCTCTTTCTCACACATACCGATACAGCCCGTCTGCTGTACCTGAACATCATTAAGTTTACGCACTGCAAGCTCATTCAAAACGGCAGACATCACTTCGCGCGCGCCTGCAGCAATACCACATGTACCCATACCTATGATTATTTTAGTGCCGTCATTCTGACGAACTTTCATGTCTGCCTTTAATTTTTCACGTAGGGCCTTCAAATCTTCCAACGTTTTCATTTTATACCTCCTGCTCACACCTCAACTGCGATATTTCCTGCTTTAAATATTCTTCAAGCCATGTATAAACTTCAGGTCTGGTAAAATCTGCTTCATCACCAAGGAGAGATCTGATAACCCTCGTATCAATATCAAATCCCGATGTACCTATCTTATAGATAAACTTCAGATCCAGATACGGCGTGCCTACCAGCAGCACTTTAATACTTGATACAATATCACCCAAAGGCGGGCGATCAATATTATCCTTTGCAAAAGCAGCTTCTACGACAGTACCTTTACCCTTACGAGATTGTATTAACAAATGTCCTCCGCATTGTTTAGTGACCATGTCCATAAAAGGTATTCCCATACCTACTTTACGTGTAGTCCGCGTAGTCACAAAGGGATCGCGAATTTTCTGCACCATTTCCTCACTCATGCCATGTCCATCATCACTGATACGAAAAACAAAAAATCCATTTTCATTCTCATTTATTTCTATTATTACATTATGAGCTCCTGCCTCTATGGAATTCTGCGCTAAATCAAGGATATGCAAAGACAATTCACGCATGATTGTTATTGATATTTAGCTAAAATAGCCGACAGTTTGTCCGGAGTCAAACGACCATGAGTATCTTCATTAACCTGCATAACCGGTGCTAAACCACAAGCGCCGATACAGGCAACAGTCTCAAGGGTAAAACGCAGATCTTCCGTAGTATGTCCGGCCTTAATTCCAAGCTCTTTTTCGATAGTCTGCAAAATTACTTTACCACCACGTACATGGCAGGCAGTTCCCTGACAAACGCGGATAATATTACGCCCGCGCGGATTAAGGTGAAACTGGGAATAAAAAGTAACAACACCATAAATTTGAGCAATGGGTGTTCCTGTACTGGCAGCAATGTACTCTAAAGCATCTTTGGGCAAATAATTGTACAGAGCCTGTACTTCCTGCAAAATCGGGATCAAAGATCCTTTTTTACCCTGATATCTAGCCAGAATAGCATCAATCTGCACCTTTTCAGGATTTTCTCCGCCGCAGCAACTGCATCTTTTGTCAACCATATTCATAGTACACTCTCCATTTCCCTAAACTTTAATGTACGAATACTACTATAGCAAAAAAAACGTATATAATCAACACTATTTATGATTTTCAAGCATGAATAGTGTATACTTTATACTTTTAGTGTAACTAATATTCAAGATCACTAATAAAATAACCCGGAAACCAACTACGCCCGTCTTTTCCTGCAAGTGCAAGTTTTAATTCTGAAATAGTCGCTTCTTCAATGGTAATTTTATTCTTGGGGCCTTCCAAAAATTCAAGCATTCTGTGAGCATCAGAATTAGTGACATAAGGTAAATTCCCAGATAATCTTTTCAATTTCAGCTGCTCCAACTCTGCTAAACTGTTACGGCTTATCTCTACTCCTTGCAAGCCCATATCATTAGGAATAAATCCCAGCTGTACAAGCAAACTATATGCCGGTCTATCTATATGGGCAGCTAAACACAGCCCGCCAATTTCGTTTACTTTTCGTACAACCTCCTGCGCAGATAGCTGCAATGGTCCTAAAAGCATTCTTTCCTCTTCTGCAACAAAATTATCATCATCATCAACGACAAATTGCGCTCCAAACCGTTCAGGAATGTTTTTGAGGCCACGCATTGAAAAATCGACTATTTTCTGCCACCGCCGCAGCTGTTTCAGATTGTCAAACAAAACCACTATATGCGCTTCTTCCCTGCATTCAACTTCCATTCCCGGGAACACCTTAATACCATAACGTTCACCAGCCTGAATCGCCGCCACAGCATTAGCCGAAGCATTATGGTCAGTAACAGCCAGCAGCTGTATACCATATTCAGCAGCCTGCATCACTATATGATGCGGCGTCATTTCGATTTCAGCACACGGGGAAAGCAAGGTATGGACATGAAAATCTCCGATAACGGTTTTCATTTTACATTCCTGATACCAAGTTCATAAAGCTTTCCAATGACATCATAAGCAGGTAAAGATGTAACCAATATCAAAACGTCGTTCTGTTCTGCTTTTTTCAGGGTATCCTCTTCTATAGGCGCATCGCCTGCCACAATAACTGCAGACAGACCAATCAAAGAAGCTACTGCCGCTATATTCTGATGCCCCTGCATTGTCACCCAAATCATACCGGGAGCCGCCTGCCCCATAACATTACTCAAAAGATCAGAGGCATAGCCACCAATAACATCCACATCCACAGGAACCTCATGTGTCATCAGCTTTAACCCTAAAGTTTCAATAACTTCACGTACTTGCATCGCTTTCACCATCCTCCCGCAGTTCTTCTTCCGGCTCGCTGGCTATAGGTATCTGCTTTGCCAGTTCAAGCATACCATGTGCCAGGCGTTTTACACTGCTCCTTAATTTAAAAATACAGTCAATTTCATTGGCTTTCCCCTGAACGATGTCTTCCGCCAGGCATTGACAGCTTGGTGCTCCGCATGCTCCACAATCAAGCCCCGGCAAAGATCTGAGGACCTCCTCCATCTTTTCAAACTTTTTCATAGCCTCTAAAATATCGTCATCTAATTGCATCATCGGCCGCGGGATTAATTTTTTTACATAGGAAGCCGATTTGGGAAAATCCTCACATATCATACTCTGGGCCATGGTAGCCAGACGATCATCAGGTTCATTCTGCCTCATAATACTCAGCCTTAGCTTCAAATTTTTCTCAGCAACAAATTTATTCTCAGCAGTCAGCGGCCCGCCAATGCAGCCGCCACTGCAGGCAGAACACTCTACATAATCGACATCGCGCATCTTATTCAGGGAAATTTGCTCCAGCACGTCGTACACGTCATTAATACCGTGTACAGCCAGACCGTTTTCAATTCCTGCAGCTTCCAGTTCCCCACCATAACTGCCCCAACTCATACCATAAGAAGATCCAGCAGTCACCTTTTTATCCGGCTGAATCTCTCCGCCCATGATTTTTAATATTTTTCCATAAATCTCTGAAATACTTAAACTGCCGTTGATTTGTGTATGCCGGACATCAACGGACTGCCTGATATTAGCATTTTTAGAAGGGCAAGGTGCAATAAACCAGACACCTATTTCTTCAGACTTTAAGCCGGTACGCTGCATAACTTCATTTTTTACATAAATAGCCGCAGCTTCTGTTGGAGGAAGTACAGGCACTACCTGTTTGATGAGTTCCGGAAATTTGACCTGAATCAGCCTTAAAACCGCCGGACAAGTGCAGGAAATCAAAGGTTTTCTGCCACCGTTATAATTTTTCAGGTAAGCAGCTATTTCCAAAGAAATATATTCAGAAGCTACTGCTACATCAAAAATTTCATCAAATCCCAGTCTATGTAACCCTTCCCAAATAGCCGCCGCACTTGTTTCAGGCGGAAACTGCGCATATAAAGAAGGAGGAGGCAAAGCGATATTATATTTAAATTGTTCAGTTTCTTCCAGTTTATCCGTTTCCGCCACGATAGCATGATAGCCACAACGCCGTAAACACTCGCCGCAGTCAATACAACGTGCTTCTATAAGTTCTGCTTTACCATTGCGGACACGAATGGCCTCGGTCGGACAAGCTTTAACGCACGTTACACAGCCTTGACACTGAGACCGTAAAAGGCGTATGGAATGAAAATATCCTCCAGCCATCGTATCACCCCTCTTATAAGTCTTCACTGATATGTTTGAATTTCATCTTTATATTAGTACCTGAGCCAACTGTCGATTGGATATCAAAATCATCTGAACACTTCATCATATTCGGCAGACCCATACCGGCGCCAAACCCCATTTGTCTTACATGATCCGGTGCTGTAGACCAGCCTTCCTGCATTGCCAGTTTAATGTCAGGGATTCCCGGTCCCTGATCAGCAATATATACAACCGTCTCTTCAGGAAAAATTTCAGCATCAACCTGACCACCGCCGGCATGAATGATTACATTCATCTCAGCTTCATAGGTTCCAATAGCAATACGTCTGATTATATCTGCCGGAACGCCAATTTTCTGCAGCAACCGCTTTAATCCGGCAGAAGCTTCACCAGCCCTGTCAAAATCGTCACCGGCAACATCATAATGCATTTTTACTGATTTAGAATCACTCATTGCTCTTCCGCCTTTCTGGAACAGCCTCTCAAGCCATTACTATAAAGAATCCCGCAGGCTTCAAACAATGTATATTCTGTCGACATAATCGGGAGTTTGTTTTGGGCAGCTTCTTTCAGCATATCTTCTCCGGGCAGTTTCCCTCTTACCAAAATCACACCGCATAAATCAGTCATATCCGCTGTTCTTATAACCTGCATATTAGCCAACCCTGTGCAAAGCAGAGTTTTACATTTTGTAAAGGCTAAGACATCGCTCATAAGGTCAGACCCGCAACAGGTTTCAACCTGCCGACCAAGATATTCTTCACCTACGCAGATTTTAGCGTCTAAAAGTTTTCGCACGTCATTTAAATTCATTCCGCTCCCCCTACGATTCCATATTTCCCTGAATTTATTGTAACTTGCCAAGTTTTTCCTGTAAAGCTAAATCTAAATCTTCCTCTTATGGTTATGCTTTTGTTAATTTTCTGTTAAATTCTGAACAGACCATTATTAAAATTGCAAAAAGCCAAAACAAAAGCCCCATTTGCATATTAAAATAAACATGGTCAGTCAAACCGCCCACTAAAATACCTGCAGACGCCATTAAATAACCTCTGCCAAAACCCTGAAGCCATCTGCTTTTACCAAAACGGGCCAATTCAGCAGCTTTCCAGATAATACAGAACCATAAAAGCAAGAATACTGCCAATCCATGCCAACCCAGTTCTGCCGTAATATTCAGTAATAAATTATGACAATGATACATAATGACGTCAGGATTGTTAAGATAAAAATCATATTCCGGATAAATAAACTGATATCCATACCAGCCAACACCCCACGGATGTTCTTTAATAATAAATAACGTACTTTCCAGATAGGCAAATCTAAGAGCAACAGAAGTATCTTCAGTCCCAAAAATAGAAATTATCCTATGCCATACTGCGCCACGGGCAAACCACATTCCCAAAATACCAATGCCTATGAGAGGCAATAAAGCCCGACGGCAAAAGCATACGCAAAACAACAATAATCCAACAGCTAAAGCAACCCAATTCCCACGTGAATATGTGTAAAGCAAACAAAGCCCGGCTATTAAAATTCCGCTGCCAAGTACCAGCTGCCACATTTTTTCTTTACTTGTACTAAGCAATCCTGTAATCAATGAAATAACCAGTACAAGATATCCGCCCAAAATATTCGGATTGACCAGAGTGGAAATAACACGTGTTTTCAATTCCGGAAAAGCATCATTATCAACCCAGGCCTCAGTAGGTACAACCCCAGTAAAATGCTGTACAATGCCATATACCGAAACAAACAATGACATTCCCAAAAACACACTTATTATTTGCAGAGGCCTGGGCCACTCATGCCACTTGTGCAAATCCAAGTCACTAGCTGCAGATGTTTTTTTATCAACAGCATAATGCAAAATCAGCCAGACCAATAGCGCGTATTGACCGACAACATAAATAAAATTGTAGGTAGACAATACCTCATCAGCTGAATTATGCAGCGACCAATAACCAAGTAATAACAGTAACCATAATAAAATCTGTACAAAACGTGGTAAAACAGGCTTCCTTTTTTCATGGCGCCGCAAAAACGCAACAATAAAGCCACTGAAGCCAGTGACTGCCACCATTGCCGAAGAAACTTCCTGCTGCAGCGGGATAACAGCTATTGTCGCCAACAACAGCCAATATACATATTTTTCTAAATTGGCATATTTTACGGCCGCAGCAGTCATCAATGACACCCAGCTTTCGCTTTCAAAAGCATATTCTTAAAATTCCCTACCAAATAAAGGGAACCGCATACACATATTACACTGTCTGCATCAGCTCCGGTTACAGCGGCTTCATACGCAGATGCCAAACTGTTCATAGCTTCAGCCTGATTTCCAATAAGGCTGGCCAATTCTTCAGCAGATGCTGCTCTGCCACCTTCGTCTGCCTTTACCGTATAAACTGTATCCATAGGTCTGAAAAGCTTCCCTATGACGCTTTTCATATCCTTATCACCCATCATCCCAAAAACAAACGTCCTTTTCTGCTGCGGATAATATTTATCGAGAGCATTTCTTAAAGCATCTGCTCCAGCCGGGTTATGAGCTCCATCCAAAATCACGTCAGGATTTTGAGAAATACGCTCTAGTCTGCCTGGCCAAATAGTGTTAGCAACACCAATATGCAAAGCTAATTCATTGATCCTGTCATCCTGTTTGGAGACAAGTTTAGCAGCAACTACAGCTAAAGATGTATTCGCTATTTGATGTTCGCCAGGCAAATTAATATTGTAGTCAGAACTATAATACTCACCTGCATGCAAAGTAAAAGTCTGCCCCTCCATAGTGCTTTTCACTTCTGTGCCCCAAAAAGCACTGCCATAAATATACAATTTGGACTGCTTGAACATCGCGACAGCTTTAATCGGTCCCAATGCATCATCTCCATCTGCGGCCGTTACTACCGGAACATTTTCCTTAATAATTCCTGCTTTCTGCATTGCAATCCGTTCTACAGTCGCACCGCAGCGATCAGTGTGATCCAAACTGACATTAGTAATAACAGAAACTACCGGAATGATAACATTAGTTGAATCCCAAAGTCCCCCCATGCCAACTTCAATGACTGCATAATCTACATTTTCCAAAGCAAAATACATAAAAGCAGCAGCAGTCAAAACCTCAAACTGTGTCGGCTGCTCACAAATGCCCTTTGCCACCACACTGTCTGCCGCCTTTTTCACAATAGTAATCAGAACTGCAAAACTATAATCATCAATATCCTGCCCGTTGATAACAAGTCTTTCATTATACTTTACCAAATGCGGTGACGTAAATTTACCTGTTTTCAAATCAGCAGCAAGCAAAATATTCGCTATCATACTGCTGACAGAACCTTTGCCATTTGTTCCTGTAACATGAATGGTCTTTATTTTTCTTTCAGGATTCCCTAATTCCCGCAATAATCCTTCAATACGTTCCATTCCCAAACGAATGCCAAATTTCCCCAAACTATCCAGATATGCCAATGTCTCCTGATAATTCATTTTAACCTCCAATTAATTACGACAGTAAAAACACAAAAAGCGGCGCGGAGTATCCGCGCCGCTTCGGCTGTTACTTTAAAGTTGCCAAATAAGTCAGACGTTCTTTCACGGCTTCCATTTTACCGCTCAGTTCCTCTGCTTTAGCCTTTTCCTTTTCAACTACATCAGCCGGAGCCTTTGCCAAAAAGCCTGCATTATTTAGCTTACCGGTAACACGTTTGATTTCTTTATCCATACTTTCCAGTTCTTTATTAAGACGCTGGGTTTCTTTTTCTACATCGATCAATCCTGCCAGAGGCAAATATACCTCGATTCCGGCAATAACAGCGGCCATAGCATTTTCAGGCTTGCCAGCCCCAATATCATCAATTATAAGCTCATCGATACTGCCCATCAAATTGATATAATTTTTATTGGCTTCAACGATCTCACGCAGTTCTGCATTCACTAACAAAATAGCCGGCACCTTTTTGCCTGGAGCAGCATTGACTTCCGCACGCATATTACGAATAGCTTTAATGCTTTCCATAATTGCCGTCATACCAGTTTCTGCTTTATCATCAAACAATCTCTCATCAACAATAGGCCACGGTGCAATCATGATACTGTTACTTTCGTGCGGCAGACACTGATAGATTTCTTCAGTGATAAACGGCATGTACGGATGCAGTAACTTCATAGCCGATGTCAGCACCTCTGCCAGGACATGCTGTGCCGTAGCTCTTGCCTCAGGATCTTCCTTATTATAAAGCCGCGGCTTAGCCAGTTCAATGTACCAGTCACAAACTTCACTCCAGATAAAATCATAAATAAGACGCCCTGCTTCACCCAGCTCAAATCTGCCCAAAAGTTCAGTAACATCTTTAACCGTATGCTGCAGCCGCGAAAGTATCCATTGATCAGCAAGTGTATATGGAGCCTGCTTGGCTTCTGCATCATAACCTTCCATATTCATCAAAGCAAAACGTGATGCGTTCCAGATCTTATTAGCAAAATTGCGTGTTGCTTCTACGCGTTCCCAGTAAAAACGCATATCATTACCAGGAGTATTGCCTGTGATCAGCATAAACCTTAAAGTATCAGCGCCGTACTTTTCAATAACTTCCAGCGGATCGATACCATTGCCGAGTGATTTACTCATTTTACGTCCCTGGCTGTCACGCACTAAACCATGAATAAAGACTTTATCAAAAGGAATATCCTTCATAAACTCCATACCCATAATCAGCATTCTCGCAACCCAGAAGAAAATGATATCATAACCTGTCACCAAAACACTGGTTGGATAAAATTGCTTTAACAAATCTGTTTTTTCAGGCCAGCCCATAGTAGAGAACGGCCATAAAGCTGAACTGAACCATGTGTCCAAAGCATCTTCATCCTGATGTACCGCACCGCCGCATTTCGGACATTTATCAATATCAACGCGCGATGCAATAACTTCGCCGCAAGCATCACAATACCACACAGGAATCCGGTGCCCCCACCAAATCTGACGGGAAATACACCAATCACGAATGTTTTCCATCCAGCCGGTATAAGTTTTGGTAAACCGTTCTGGAACAAACTGTGTTCTGCCGTCTTCAACACAATCTACAGCCGCCTTTACCAACGGCTCCATTTTTACAAACCACTGTTTGGAAACCAACGGCTCTATTACACTGCGACAGCGCTGACAATGGCCTACAGCATGATTATGCTCTTCTATTTTTACTAAGTAACCTTTTTCCTGCAGTTCGTGTACCAGATTTTTACGACATTCATAACGTTCCTGACCTGCAAATTTGCCGGCCTCTTCAGTCATATAGCCATCCATACCGATAACTACGATACTCTCTAAATTATGACGCATACCCATTTCAAAATCATTAGGATCATGAGCAGGAGTAATTTTTACAGCACCTGTACCAAATTCTAAATCGACATAACTGTCAGCAATAATGGGGATCTGACGTTCGGTTAAGGGCAGCTGCAGCATTTTACCGACCAGATGACCATAGCGCGGATCTTCAGGATTGACTGCAACAGCAGTATCACCCAGCATCGTTTCAGGCCGTGTAGTGGCTATCGTAAGATAAGTTTCCATCTCACCAACAACAGGATAGCGGACATACCACAAATTTCCGGCATCATCTTCATGTTCAACTTCAATATCACTTAAAGCAGTATTGCAGTTAACACACCAGTTAGTAATACGGCTGCCCTGATAAATAAGCCCTTTTTCGTACAAAGAAACAAAAACCTCACGAACTGCCTGTGAACAGCCCTCATCCATCGTGAAACGTTTGCGTTCCCAGTCGCAGGAAACACCCAGGCTTTTTAACTGCTCGATGATACGGTCACCATATTTATCTTTCCATTCCCAGACACGTTTAATAAATTCTTCACGTCCCAAGTCATACCTGGTCTTTCCTTCTTCTTTTTTTAAAACTTCCTCTACTTTGATCTGAGTAGCCAACCCCGCATGATCATAACCGGGCATCCATAAAGTATTATCGCCCATCATCCTATGCCAGCGAATCAAAATATCCTGTAAAGTATTATCTAACGCATGTCCCATATGCAGCTGACCGGTAATATTCGGTGGGGGGATAACAATACTGAACGGCTTTTTATCTGCTTCTACCTCAGCATGGAAATAACGGTGTTCTTCCCAATATTTATACCATTTTTTCTCGACCGAAGCCGGATCATAAACTTTAGGAATATTGTGTTCTTCTGCCATTTTACTGCCTCCTAAAAATAAATAACGTCCTGTTCCAAATTAAGAACAGGACGAAAAACTCCGCGGTACCACCTATTTTCCCAGACTTAAATCAAAGTTTAGTCCGGACACTTGAAACGCGTAACGTGCGCTAACGGATAAACCTACTTTGATTTCAGCCTACCGACTCACGGACGACTTCAAAGCCATAAAGCTAGGTACGTTGCAGCCTGGCATACCCTCTCTGTGAGCTCTGTACTTTTACTACTTCCGGTCATCGTCATTTTAAATATAAATTTAGGTAGCTATAATATTATCAATTGCCGCTCACAGTGTCAAGCATTTCTTCTCGAATCAGCTATTTGTAAAAACAAAATTCTATTATTACTCAGAAACGCCAGCCTGAGACAGCTCAGGGTTTTCAATACCTTCGATACCGCCTATGTTGCCACGCAGAACGGCCCCCGGCTCAACAACTAAACTTCCCGCTTTAATATCACCGTTTAAAACTCCAGAGGCTAAAATCTCTAAAGTGCCGCGGGCCACTATATTACCTGTAACATTCCCGGCCACAGTAACATTTTCCCCAAAAATATTCGCTTCTATCACACCGTTGGGCCCGATTAAAACATCGTTCTCCGAAACAATAATGCCTTTAAAGTGACCATCAATACGCGATGCGCCCTTAGTCTGCAAATTGCCGCACAGGATCGAATTTCTTCCAAGCAAAAACTCAAATTCTTCCAAAGGCAAGGTGCTGACTGCTACTACATCTTTTTTATTTTTCCCAAACATAGTTTTCTCCTTTTATTATCTTACTAATTCCAACGGATCTGTTGTCTGCCCGTTGACCAACACTTCAAAATGCACATGCGGCCCAGTACTATACCCGCTGCTGCCAACATAACCGATGACATCACCTTTACTTACGCTTTGCCCTGCCTGAACTGCCAATTTACTCATATGACCATAAGCTGTTTCGTAACCATAGCCATGCTGAATCCTTACATAACGGCCATAACCGGACACCCAGCCAGCCTCTTCAATAGTGCCAGACGCGCTGGCATAAACCGGAGCTCCATAGTCATTGGCAATATCAACTCCCGGATGCCAGTCATAAGAACGATTACCGAAAGGATCGCTGCGTCCGCCAAAATATGAAGTAATAGTACCTCCATTAGTTGGCCAAAGTGTCGGCAGCGCTGCTTTGCGCTGGTTCAACTCGCGTAATCTGCCAAGTAAATCATTCAACGTAGCTTTTCTATCTTTGACCTTTTCCTGCAGCACCTTGTTCTGCGCAGCATAGATATCAACAGCTTCTACTTTAGCCGCCTGAGGTCCGCCTTGTCCAAGATACTGACTGCGGTCGATCCCGGAACGTGAAGGCTGCACTGCGCCTTCACCAAGTTCTCGCCGAACCTCCTCTTCCAGTTTGGAAAGCTCTGCCATTTCTTTTTCAATAGCTTCATTTTCCTGCAAAAGCTGACCTATTTTCTGTTCCTGAACAGCTTTTTCACTCCTATAGGTCAACAGTTCCTGTTGATCCTGATGTGCCTTGTACAAAATATGCGAAGACTGAAAAAGAACACCTGCACCAAGTAAACAGAGCAAACCGCAAACAATACCAACCTTTTTCAACAGGCTGAGGCGAAAATGGATACTCCTGGGTTCGTGCCCTTTATGAGGTATCAACATAATCGTATATACTGAATCAGACTCTTTTCTTTGTCTCTTTATCGGTTCCAATATTCTGCGCTCCTTTGATCCCTGACAACTTTAAACTTTTAAACTCAAACATATATTATTTTCTCACATCAGCCATAAAAATACTATACCTTTAAAATTTTTTTATATAAAAACGCTATAAAAAATTCAGTAAACATGCCATTGCCAACACATCCGCCATATTTGTGAACAATATGAAAAATAAAAACGCAGGCAAAAGCCTGCGTTTTTAAAGTAAACATCAAACTACAGCACAGTCATTACATTCTGCTGCCGATCTGGTATATCAGCAAAGCCATGCAATATGCCAAGCCTGTTTGATATAGGAGGGCAAAGAAAGTCCAATGCCAGCTGCCCATCTCGCGCCTGATCGCGCCAATAGCAGCAAAACACGGAGATGCCAGCAATGTAAAAATCATAAATGCATACGCACTGGCAGGCGTGAACATGCTTTGAATAGTGGTAATCAAAGTCGGATCTTCTTCGGTAGCTTCAGCAACTCCAGCCAAGATACCAAATGTAGAAACAACTACTTCTTTAGCTAAGAAGCCCGTAATTGCTGCGAAAGCAGTCTGCCAGCTGTCAAAGCCAAGTGGAGCAAACACAGGTGCCAGATAATGACCGATAACAGCCATCATACTGTCCTGAGCATCAACCATTTCAAACGAAAAATCAAAGGATTGCAATAACCACACCAATCCAGAGGCCAGGAAAATTATCGTGCCGGCTTTAACAATAAAACCGCGGGCACGTTCCCAAGTATGAATAAGAATATCTTTTGCCCGCGGCCAGTGATATGCAGGCAATTCCATAACAAAGTTCGCCGGTTCACCGGCAAAAGCCTTGGTTTTTTTCAACAGAATACCTGAAACTACAACCATCACTATACCCCAGAGATACATCGAAGGACCGACCCAAGACTGCTCTGGAAAAAAAGCTGCCGCAAACAAAGCAAACACCGGAAGTTTAGCATTACAAGGAATAAACGGCGTCAGCATAATCGTCAGTTTACGATCACGTTCATTTTCAATCGTACGTGCTGCCATGATACCGGGAACACTGCAGCCGGTACCGATCAACATCGGAATAAACGACTTGCCTGAAAGCCCGAATTGCCTGAAAATACGATCCATAATAAAAGCAACACGTGCCATATAGCCACAGTCTTCCAGGAAAGACAAAAATAAGAACAAAAGGCAAATCTGCGGTACAAAGCCAAGTACGGCGCCAACACCGCCAATGATTCCATCAAGTACGAGCCCTGACATAACTTCAGAAGCGCCAGCTGCTTCCAGCAAAGCACCTGCGTATTCACTGATGCCTTCAAATAATTCTTCCATCCAGCCGATAGTTTCATCGCCCAAGGTCTGGATACAAATATAATAAACAGCCCACATGATGCCTAAAAATATAGGTAATCCCAAAACACGGTTAGTTACAATACGATCTATTTTTTCTGAAACAGTATTTGCATAATCAACATTGGCACTTTTATAACAGCTGCGCAGCATTGAGTCTATTTTCTGATAACGTCCGGAAGCGATGATACTTGCCGCATCATCATCAGCCTGCTGTTCAAAACGGGTAATCAAGACCTCTAGTTTGTCAAACACACCTTGAGATAATTTCAGTTTTTCAAGCAGCTGCCCATCACGTTCCAATACCTTGACTAATTGCCAGCGGCGTTCTATATGCGGCATAGGCGCTACCATTTCGCCAATTTCCTGCAATACGCGTTCAACTTCTTCTGAAAAGCTGTTGGGGTCTTTTCTGTCACATTGTGTTTGAGCAATCTGCACCGCCCTTGCCACGAGCTGTTCCACACCTTCACCGCTGGTAGCTGTAATCGGCACAACCGGGCACCCTAACTCTTTAGAGAGCAGCTCCGTGTCCAGTACATCACCGTTAGCTCTGACAAGATCCATCATATTGAGCGCAACTACAACTTTACAGCCCATTTCCAAAAGCTGCATCGTTAAATACAGATTACGTTCCAGGTTCGATCCATCAACTATATTAACTATAACATCAGGATTTTCTTCCAAAAGATAATTACGGGTTATTACTTCCTCCGGAGAATACGGAGATAAAGAATAAATACCCGGCAGATCCATGACCTCAAAGCCATCATGTTTTTTAAGTTTGCCGCCCTTACGTTCAACGGTTACACCAGGCCAGTTTCCAACGTATTGTTTACTGCCTGTAAGATTATTAAATAGTGTGGTTTTACCGCTGTTTGGATTGCCCACTAGTGCTAATGTCTTACTCAAAATAGTCCCTCCTCGAATCAACTTTCACTAACTTTAAATCAAAATTTATTCCACCAGAATGTTCTGCGCATCTGCTTTGCGCAGCGAAAGCTCATAGCTGCGTACAGTTACTTCTAATGGATCTCCCAGTGGCGCGACTCTTCTGACGGTCACCGGTGTCCCCTTTGTCAAACCCATATCAACAATTCTGCGTTTCAAAGGTCCGGTGGCACAAACTTTTTTGATAGTTACGGTAGAACCGATAGGAACTTCTTTTAATGTCATCATACTTTTGCCCTCCTCACATTAGCTTACGCTAACTAGCCCACTTTTAAAAAGTTAGCTTTCGCTAACCTCTTAAAGTTTACTACTGCTAACTTATTTTGTCAACAACAATTTATTGCTTCTGATATTTTCACAATATTTCAACAAAATTATTTACCTGTACAATGATTTTATTATCCCTTTAAACTTTTAAATTTAAAGTTTTTTCAAAAAAACAGGACAGCATGTTTTAATCTGCTGTCCTTATAATGATTGAATAATAATATTTATATTTTTTTATACAAAATACGAATGGAATTCAAAACGCAGAGTATGGAAACACCAGTGTCGGCGAAGACAGCCGCCCACATAGACGCATAGCCTGCCAACCCAGCAGCCATGATAATAATCTTAATTGCCAAAGCAAAAAATACATTCTGCCAGGCAATTCTGGTTGTTTCCTTCGCTAGGGCAATTGCCTGAGGAATAGCCTGCATTTCCGAGTTCATAAATACAACATCTGCTGCCTCAATAGCAGCATCAGCACCACTGCCCATGGCAGCGCCAACATCGGCGCCTGCTAAAACGGGAGCGTCATTTATACCATCACCGACAAACATCACTCCACCATATTGTTTGCGTAAGCGGCCCAACTCATTGAGTTTATCCTGCGGCAGAAGCTTAGCTCTTACTTCGTCAATTCCAGCAGCACGTGCCACTGCCTGTGCGCTTTCTGCCGCATCACCTGTAAGCATGGCTGTAGTTAAATTCATCTTTTTAAGGGAGGTAACAGCAGCTACCGCATCCTCTTTCAATGTATCATCAATAATTATTTGTCCTAAATACTTTCCGGCTCTGGCAACCAGCACTTCCGTACCATAATTATCTTCTTCCCTAACAGAAAAATCAATTTCAAACCGTTCTAACAATTTTTTATTGCCACACAAAATTTTTCCATCTGAAACCTCGACAACTAATCCTTCACCGGCAATTTCTTCAAATGTTTGCGGCCGTTCGAGTTTCAACTCACGTTCTTTGGCCGCATTTACTATACTTGTAGCAATCGGATGACTGGAAACAAGTTCTGCGGAGGCACAAAGCTTCAACAGCTCATCTTCTTCCATGCCACTTACCGGAACCAGCTTTTGAACAACAAAATTCCCTTTGGTCACAGTACCTGTTTTATCCATAACCACTGCTTTAACATTTTTCAGGGCTTCTATTGTAACGCCGCCCTTAAAAAGAATTCCATATTTCGAGCCGGCTCCAATGCCTGAAAAAAACGCCAAAGGCACGCTCAGTACCAGTGCACATGGGCAGCTGATAACCAGAAATGTTAAGGCTGTATAAGTCCAATATTCCCAATTTCCTGTTATAAAGCCGGGTATCACAGCAGTTAAAACAGCTACTGCCACAACAAACGGAGTATAGATACGCGCAAAACGTGTTATAAACCTGTCTAACTGTGGTTTGCTGGCAGCAGCATTTTCTACAGAGTCTAAAATTTTGGTGACCATAGATTCAGCCAGGACTTTTTCTACTCTGATTTTCAGCATCCCTGACGTATTAATACAACCAGAAATAACTTCATCGCCAAAACTGCGTTTTACCGGCACAGGTTCTCCTGTCACCGGAGAAGTATCAAGCAGGCTTTCACCTTCTATAACTACTCCATCCAAAGGAATACGATCACCGGCACGTACCAGTAAAATGTCACCAACATTGGCTTCCTCTGCCGGGATAACACGCACATCTTCACCAATCAGCAAATTAACTACTTCCGGACGCATATCGACAGCTTCCATAATCTGACCACGACTTTTTTCAACCGCACGATGCTCAAAATATTCTCCGATACGATAAAACAGCATAACTCCAACAGCTTCTTCATATTGATTGATAGCAAAAGCACCTAAAGTAGCTACTGTCATCAGGAAGTTTTCATCAAAAACCTGTCCCTTCGTACTATTTTTTAAAGCGGTTAAAACAATCCTTCCGCCCAAGAGAATATATGCGGCAACAAGACAGTAAATATGATAAGCTTCCGGCACGAGTCCGGTAATTTCGCTGATTATAAACAAAATTCCGCCAAACACTATTTCTGCCAGTGAACGCTGTTCATCCGACATTGAAAGTATTCCACCGCTTTTTTTACGCTGATTAATATTTTCAGCCAATACCGGCTTTCCTATACGTTCAACTACTTTTACACCTGCTTCGATCGTACTGCAAATTGCCTGGACCTGTGGCAGCAATTGTGCGTGATTCTTCGCTGTCAGCCGCAGTTGTTTCGTAGCATAAGTTATCGTTGCAGCAGAAACATCCGGCAAATCATTGATAGCCTTCTCCATTTTTGCGGCACAATTGGCACAGCCCAGGTTCTCTAACAGGTATACCTTGCTTTCAAAGTTGAACGGCATCATCCCACTGCGTGGCACAACTTCTACATCCGATTCTATAGAAGCACAGATTTCACGAATGGCCGGCAGCAATACCTCGTGATTTTTGGCCGATAGACGCAGCTGTTTTGTTACAAAACTTACTGAAGCATATTCTACTCCAGGCAATTCTTTAATCTTATATTCCATTTTGGCGGCACAGTTGGCACAACCCAGATTTTTTAAAGCATAAACTCGTTTTATACAATCAGCATCAGGCATTCTGCAGATACAATTTTCCAAGCTTTCACCACAAACATCGCAATATTCCTCATGTGGATGGCAGAGCTCACATTGACAGTCATCTGCATGCCCGGGCACATGATGATCATGCCCACAGCCACAGGCTGCATCATGGTCATGGCCGCTTTCTCCTTTGTGATAATGTTCGTGTCCGCAGCCACAGGCTGAATTATCGTTATGGCCGCTTTCATCTTCGTGATGATGATCATGTCCGCAGCCCTGACTGTTATGTTCATGTAAATTTTCTAAAGCATGCTGTGTTTTGCTCATTTTCCAGCCTCCTTACTTTTACTGTAATCTTATTATAACACATGAGCAAATATTCATATATAGTTTTTTGAAAAATTTTACAAAACTTTTGAGAAAAATAATACAGGCAGCTTCCATTCATTTAATATGGAAACTGCCTGTTAAAATAGCCTTAATCTTTCTCAAAATACCTGCTTCAGTTACTGCAAATTTAGAAGGTTACCTGTAAACGATTCCAAATAATCTGAGAATCACGTCCGCTTTCTTTACCTTCCAAATCATAGTAATCCAAATTATAAACCATATTCTTGGCCAAAGTATAATTTATACCAACACCATAACCTTTAAAGCCTTCTTTAGTGAAGTATCCCCAGTCACCAGCTTTCATCGTATGAGCAATAAATGTACCTGCCCCCTGATCATAATAATTTCCCCAAAGTCCCCAGGTCCCCTGTTTGGCGGCCTTGGCACCCTTATAAGCAGCACTGATGACAAAGCCGTCCGTATCAGCACCTTTTTCAACAGCTTTATCAGAAATATCAGAATTAAGATACATCGCCCCTAAAATAAAGTCACCAAAATTATAATTTGCCCCTGCATTCCAGACCGCGTTATTAGAAATTTTCGTAAACCCGGCATCTAAATCTTCAAATCTATCATAACCGGCAGCTAAATCCAAGCGGCCGATTTTACCAGATAAACTGGCGCCATAGGCCTTATCTGCCATATAACCGGAATCTTTTTCAGTAATTTGCCCCCAATAGCCGCTAATTTTTACATTTTTACCATATGTTAACTGAATAACTTCTGCAGTATCGTCATAAAGGTTGCCATTAGCTAAAAATACTGGCGCTTTCCCTGCCATAACATTAAATCCACCCAATTTACCTGTAACATAGGCTTGATTGAGTTTGGTATCTTCATCACCGGAATCATTAGCAAGATTCTGGTCATTTTGAATACGGGCCGTATAAGTCCAGTCTTCATTTACACTGCCATTTACAAACAAACGAGTGCGCAGACGATTTTTTGCAACACTGCCTTTGTCTTTCTTAAAATCTCCGTCACGCCCTGCATATTCATAACGGATTTGTCCTGTAATCTTCACATTATCCGCTTTTTTCTCTAAAGCTGCTACGCGTACTCCCAAGCTGTCCAGTTCATCGGCAAATTCTACAGCCAAGCGGTCAACATTAGCGCCTTTAGCCATAGCTTTTGCTACAATTTGTGCCATTTCATAACGTGTCATCAGACGTTCGCCGCCAAAATTACCATCGCCATAACCATCAATAATTCCGGCTGCTGCCAGTCTGTTAACGGCATCATAAGCCCAATGCCCGGCCGGAACATCAGAAAAAGGATTAGCGGCATACACTGAAGCAGTCACTCCCAGTACCATTGCCATAGCAAGCACCAAAGTTTTTTTCATCATAATCAACTCCTAAAAAATATATATGCTAAGCACACTTTGACCGATTTTATATTTTTAAAAGCGTACTTATTTGGCTGTGTTTAAATATGAATAAATAAGTATTTATTCATCAAAAAATATTTTTATATTGCAGCACCCATTAAGACTGCTGCAATATACTAAAAAATTATTTAACAAAATGACAGGCTGCAAAATGACCTTTCTTAATTTCTTGCAATTGTGGTTTTTCGCTTCTGCAAATTTCCTGGCAATACTCGCAGCGGCTCTGAAATGGGCAACCCAGCGGCAAAGCCAATGGACTCGGAATATCGCCTTCTAACGGCTGAATTTTTTCTCCAGGTTTGAAATCCACTTTAAAGATAGATTTTATCAAAGCTTTAGTATAAGGATGGACACCATTAACAGACAAACGACCTTTTTCCAATAATTCCACTACATTACCAAGATACATGACCGCGACCTGATGGCTCATCAAATCAACCAGACCAATATCATGACAGATAAAAAGATATGTAATATCTTTTTCCCGTTGCAGCCGTACCAGCAATTCACAAATTTTTTCCTGTACAGAAACATCCAGCGCTGAAGTGGCTTCATCGCAGACAATAATCTGCGGTTCCAGAGAAAGTGCCCTGGCTATACCCAAACGCTGACGCTGACCTCCGCTCATACTATGAGGAAAACGGTCTTTGAATTCCACTGGCAGCTCCACCATTTGTAATAACTCTGCAGCTTTTGCGTCAACTTCAGAATTTTTCAGTAACCCAAAATTCAATAAAGGCTCACATAAAATATCTTTTACCCGCATTTTCGGATTAAAAGCCGCTGTAGGATCCTGAAAAACCATTTGTATTTTTCGGCGGTTCTGGCGAAGCGCTTCTCCCTCCAATTTCAAAATGTTCTGTCCTTCAAATATTACTTCGCCCTCTGTCGCCGGATGGATCTGTAAAATAGTTCTGACCAGAGTACTTTTGCCGCAGCCGCTTTCACCAATAATGCCAAGAGTCTGTCCCTTGTAAGCATTTAAATTTACTTTATCACAGGCAGTGAGAACCTTGCCGCCATCTACCTGAAACTTTTTCGTCAGATTTTTTACTTCCAATACTATTTCTGGCGGTAATGCAACTCCATCACGGTCGCAGTTACAGTTCTCATGCGGGTGTAATTTTACGTTCTCAGGCATAATAACGCTTACCTCCCACAACCGGAACAGCCGCCAGCAGTTCCTTAGTATATTCATGCTGTGGATCGCCGATAATCTCTTCCCGCAGTCCGCTCTCCACAACCATACCATTCTGCATCACAACGATTTTATTTGACATATACGAAGCTACACCCAAATTATGAGTAACTATGATCACCGCGGCATTGTATTCGTCACGAACATCAACGATCTGCCTGATGATCTGCGCCTGCGTTGTGACATCAAGCGCGCTTGTAGGCTCATCAGCCAAAAGCAGTTTCGGGCTGAAGGTCATCGCCAAAGCTATACCTACACGCTGGCGCATCCCCCCTGATAATTCGAACGGATAACTGCGCATTACATTGTCAGGATTGGGCATCCTTACATCATCAAGCATCTTAATAGCCAGATCATAAGCTTCCCGTCTGGAAATCTGCGGCGCATGAGTCAGAATATAATCAATAAACTGTTCGCCGATACGGCGAATAGGGTTGATCATATTACCGCTGTCCTGAAAAATCATAGAAATCTCAGTCCCACACATTTCACGCCATTGCTGCGGCGTATTATCCAGCAGGTTTCTGCCGTCAAAAATGATATTGCCGCCGCTTACATGTCCATTACCCGGCAAACAGCCCATAATAGCACGTATCACCGTTGTTTTACCGCTGCCGCTCTCGCCAACGATAGATAAAATCTCACCCTTTTTCAATTCTATATTGGCACCAGTTACGGTAGCCTTGCTGCCGTAACTGATATCCAAATCTGTAACTTTTAAAAGCATTACAGTGTCCCTTCTTCCCACAGATTATTTCTGGGCAGGCTTGATCTCCTTCGTCAGCCAGTAATAATCACACGGTAAAATTTCTGCATTGGCAATAGAATTATTACTGATCATATTTGTCTGCGGATAACCAAAAATAATCGTTGCCGCATCATCAAGAATAATTTTCTGCATATCGATTACTAATTGACGACGTTTCGCCGGGTCAAATTCTACTGCCAGCTTATCGCTCAGAGCATCATAGGCAGGATTGCTGTAACCGCTGCCGTTCTGCGGATTATTACCGTTAACATTTGTTTTCCAGTACTGATTGATAAAGACCTCGGGGTCGCCTGCCTGCAGAGTAAGAATATTGGAAATCAGCAAGTCATATTCACCTCGCACACCAATCCCGTCCAAAACATTGTAATCAACATTTTTCAGGTTAACCTTGATACCAACCTTTTTAGCATCGGACTGGGTAGCTTCAGCAAACAAAGGCAATTCTGCGCGACCGCTGTAGAAAATAAAGTCCATCTCCAGATTTTTACCTTCTTTATCAACATAGCCATCGCCATTGGTATCTTTCCAGCCAGCCTCTTCCAACAGTTTCTTAGCACGTTCTACATTATAGGTATTAGGATCTTTTAACTGATCAAATCCATAATCGACAGAAGGCGGCATCAACGGCCCGCCAGAAGTAAATGTGTCCTTCAGTAAAACCTTACAGTAGGTTTCACGGTCCAAAGATGACAGCAACGCTTCTCGAACACGTTTATCATACATCGGCTTGCCTTCCTTAACGTTCATACGTGCCAATACGTCACGCAGGGAAGCAATAGCACTGATATTGTACTTATCTTTGTTGCTGAACAACGACATGTCGCCTGGAGCAATATTGATTGCCATATCAATCTCACCGGACTGCAGGGCCATAGCGCGTGTATTGGGATCATCAATAGTCGGGATCTCAACATGCTTAAACGGTACTTCGCCATCCCAGTAATTAGGATTAGCATCCATAACAGCTTTAGCTTTACTGTACGTATTGACCATATATGGACCGGTACAGATAGGCCCTTGCTTAGCATAATCACGGTCAGTTACACTGGTGTCAATAATAATAAAAAGCGGATCACCAAGCATTCCCGGTAATGTAGCAACAGGAGTGTGAGTTTTGATCATCAACGTCTGCCCGTCAGCACTGATATTGTCATATTCAAACATTGCTCTGGCACGGGCGGCTTTTTCAAAAGTACGTTCAATAGATTTTTTTACAGCCTCTGCAGTTACTTTGTTACCGTTTGAAAATTTTGCTTTATCATTGATTTTAAAAGTCCAGGTAAGCTTATCGTCACTGACCTGCCAATTTTCGGCCAGCCACGGAGTAGAATTCATTTTTTCATCAAATTTTACCAGACATTCACCTAAGCCGTAACGCATAACAATCCAGCCAAAGTAGTTATCTGTTGGTTCCAGACTGTCGGCAAAATTAGTAACGCCAAATTTCAAAGTGTCTTTGGCTGCCGCAGCTTTTTTGTCATCGCCGCCACAACCGGCTGAAGCAAATGCCATCAAGCCTATCATTGCAACAGCTGCTGTAAATTTAATAGTTTTTTTCATCATACATCTCCCTTTCAAATCCTTTTTATTTTATTGACTGTATATAAAACTTTATTCAACAGCTGAACTTAATCTTCCTGACGCGGGTCAAGCACATCACGCAAACTGTCGCCCCATAGGTTAAAGACTACTACCGTCAGAAAAATAGCCAGACCGGGAAAAAACATCAGCCAGGGAGCCGTTTGCAGCTGCTGACGTCCTTCATTGAGCATCAATCCCCATTCAGGAGTCGGCGGCTGCGAACCGAAGCCTAAAAATGAAAGCCCTGCCAGTTCCATCATCATAGCACCGATATCCGAAGCTGCTGTAATAATCATTAACGGTAAAATATTAGGCACGATATGTTTCCACAAAATATGTGTCGGTTTGCCGCCGTTGACAACTGCCGCTTCGACAAAATCACGCTTTTTTATCTTTAACACCATACTGCGCGCCAAACGAGCGTATTTAGTCCAGGTAACGATAGTCAAAGCGATAATCGCATTGATCAGACTGCCGCCAAGGATACCGGCAATAGCAATGGCCAGTATCATCCCGGGAAAGGAAATCATCATATCAGAAATACGCATAATAACCGTATCTACCTTACCGCCAAAATAACCGGCCAGAACACCCAGCGAAGTGCCTACTGCAAAAATGACCGCTACCAACAGCAAAACACTGCTCAGAGAATAGCTGGCACCATACAAAACCCGACTGAAATTATCTCGCCCCAGCTTATCAGTTCCAAAAATATGTTCACTCGAAGGCGGCAGATAAGCATTTTTCATCGTAGCTTCCAACGGATCATAAGGAGCTAGCAGCGGCGCCGCTAACGCAATCCCTATCAAAAGCAGCACCAAAAAACTGGAAAAGGCAAAAGCACGATTATTCTTTAATCCGTTAATAAGATTCTCCATGCTATCTACCTTCCTTTCGCAGGCGCGGATCAAGCCGGTTATAAGAAATATCAACAACTAGATTGATGACCATATACATAAGGGCGATCCATAAAACAATCCCCTGTACAAGCTGAAAGTCACGATAAATAATTGACTGGACCGCTAAATAACCAAGTCCCGGCCAGGAAAAAACGATCTCTACTACTGCCGCACCACCCAGAAGGTTGCCGAATGACAGCCCCAGCAATGTGATCAAAGGCAGCATCGCATTCGGCAATACTTCCCGCCAAAGGATATAGCTTTCACTCATGCCTCTTGCCCTGGCACCGACAACGTAATCCTGATTGAGTTCTTCCAAAACCGTCGTCCTTACCTGACGTGTATATTTGGCTGCCATAACTATACCCAACGTCGTAGCTGGCAAAATCAGAGTCTCCAGACTTACTCTGCCACCGACAATTGGCAGCCAGCCTAATTTTAAACCAAAAATCCACAATAGCATCAGCCCCATCCAAAAATTAGGGATTGAGACACCAAAAAAAGTCAGACCTCTCACAGCATAATCAAAAACACTGTTGCGTTTGACAGCAGAATAAATACCCAAAGGCAGTGAAAACACCAACATAAAAAGTGTAGAAGCCAGCGCTAATATCAATGTCGCCGGCAGTGACTGCATCAATTCTTCAACAACAGGTTTTTTAACCATATAGGAAAACCCAAAATCACCCTGTACCGCTCTTCCTAACCAATCTAAATATTGAAAAATAAAAGGCTTATCCAAACCCAATTCATGTCTCAGCGCATCAATCTCAACCTGACTGACAACAATATCCTCATTACCGGCAATCATTTGCCTGACCGGATCACCTGGCGACAGCATAACCAAAGCAAATGTTACAAAGCTGATACCCAAAAGCACCAATACGATTTGCCCGATCCTGCCCCAAATCTGTTTGTTTTTCAAAGCTTCCCATCTCCTTACAAAAAAATCTCCTGCAGCCATGAACCACGTCATAAAAGATTGTTTAAACAGGCAAGACTACCTATTTAAGTCAAATTTCAGGAACTAGCTGCTGATCCGTCACCCGCGGATATGGCAAAAATCAAAGGCTGCGATCTGACTTACGCAATATGCGCTTACAGTGGCGTGACCGTGCCGGATTTACACCGGACTTCCCTAATTTAACCTTGAGGCACCTTTGATAAAATTATTAAGTTGTATTAATATTAGCACAAACCATATACTTAGTAAACACTTTTATTTAATCTTATAAATCTTTTCTCTAAGCTTTCTCAATGAATAAAATAATATTAAAGACTGAATCCCAACAAATATTAAAAACGATATCCATAAGCCATCATTGCCAAGTAAAGGCACTAACAGTCTCTCCACAGGCCAAAATACAGCTAAAGCAATCAGCATCATATTTCTTATAGGAACCGTATAAGTAGCACCTGTAAACATTCCATAAAGAGCTAGGCCTATGCCAGCTATCAAAGGATAAATAAGAACATAATATTTGTAAGTTTCTGCTAACACAGCTACTTCCTCTAAGTCTGTAAAGCAATTTATTAAAAATGTACTGCCAAATGTAAATCCAAGCATTAACAGAAACACCAACACAAACAACCATTTATAGGTAATTTTTAAAATCTGCCAAAATAATGCCCTGTTTTTCTGTCCCAGAGCCCTTCCTGAAAAAACAGAAGCACCATTAGCCATACCGTCGACCAAGAACGACATGATATCTTTCAGCTGAAACAGTACGGCATTCGCTGCCAGCACTACAGTTCCTAATGCAGCACCGGCAGCAGCAATAATATTGTTAACTGTCAGCAGGCAAGCCGTACGAATCATTAAATTAGTATTGACCAAAAGTATTTTCGTTAGCTCCTCAGGCTCTATAACGGTTTTATAATCAAAATTTTTATAATCAAAGTTACCATAAAGATACATTAGCCAACAGCCTGCGGCAGCGCCATAGAGCTGACTTAAAAGTGTAGCCCAGGCTACTCCTTCAATATCAAAATGTAATACAAATACAAACAATACACTAAGTATCATATTCAGGACATTGCTTGAAACCTGCATAAATACAGAAGCACGTACTTTTGTCTGCCCCATCAGCCATCCTAACGACACATAATTGAACAGTACCAGCGGCGCTCCCCAAATCAAAATTTCATAGTAAGCCGAACAGAGTTCTGCTACATCCGAAGCCGGAGCAACCAATGACAGATAAGCTGTCAAAATAGGTTTCTGCAAAATTATGCAGCTGCAGCTTACTATCACAGCAATGAACAACGGTCTTAAAAAAGCCAGTAACCCTTCTTCTCTGGAACCAGAACCCAAAGCTTGAGCGGCATATCCAGAGGTACTGACACGCAGAAAACCAAAAAACCAGTAAATATTATTGAAAAGAATTGCACCTAAGGCTACAGCCGCTATATACTTAGGATCAGGAAGCTGTCCCATTACAGCAGTATTAACCGCTCCCATCAGCGGCTGTGTCATCGTTGAAAGCATAAAGGGTATTGTAATTCCCAAATATTCCCTGTCTGTCAAAACATTTGTACACACTGATATATTTCCTTCCGTCGAGATCCTCTAGTATTTTAGTTATTATTCTAAAATGTTTTTGAGTTTAATTGATAATAGGTATTGTATGAACATACTATCATATGTTATACTGATTAGCAAGAATAAAATTAAAATAATCGTATCAAAATTTACAAAATAAAACTTGATAAGCAAAGGAGTTATAAAAATGTCAGATACTATGGATATTTGCGGTTTAAAAGCAGAACGAGGGCAGAAACTGCAAACTTACATTCCTGTCCTTGACTCTAATACAAAAATACCTATCACTATCATCAACGGTCAAAATGATGGTCCTACTCTTTTAATAACAGCCGGCATCCATGGTGGCGAATATCCTGGTATCGCAGCGGCAATAGAAATATCTCAGGCTATAGAACCAGAAGTTATCTCCGGATGCCTGATTATAATACATCCCGTCAATATTCGAAGCTTTTGGGAACGCAGTGCTTTCGTTACCCCCGATGATGGTAAAAACCTCAACCGGGAATTCCCCGGCGATGTCAACGGAACACTTTCACAAAAAACAGCCTGGCTGCTCAGTCGACATTTTTTCCCTTTAGCTGATTTTTATGCTGATCTGCATAGCGGTGATATCCATGAAGAATTGTATCCATACGTATATTATCCCGGGCTGCCCAACTCTGAAATTTCTGCAAAAGCGCGCGAAGTAGCCTTGGTTCTGGATATGAAATTTATGGTTCGTTCAACTGCTACAACAGGTGCCTATAATTATGCCGCCATTTCAGGTGTCCCTTCTCTCCTTATCGAACGAGGCGGAGCCGGATTATGCCGGCGTGAAGACATTGACGCCTATAAAAACGATCTTCATAATATCCTTTGTAAGCTCGAACTTCTTTGCAGTCCACAGCAACAACAAAAACATACCCCTGTTGATGTCACTGACGTTATTTATCTTGAAACTGATCAGGCTGGCTGTTGGTTCTCCAGTTGCCGTTGTGGCGACAAAATAAAACAAGGTGATAAACTAGGTTACCTGACTGATCTTTTCGGCAATACCATTACTGTCTATAATGCCGAACAAGATGGTATTATTCTCTATCAATGCTCTGCTCTAGCAGCTCCTAAAGGCACTATTTTAGTAACCTATGGTAAAGTTAAGAATAATTAAAATAATGTTGCTTGACAAAGCCCCAGCTAATCAATTACAATCAAAGTAATCTCTTTGCACTGCATATCGCTACAGTACAAACTGAACAGGCGGTAAACCTTTGGTTTTAGCGGCCGGGCCCATCGGGCAGCAGATTCGTAAACAAACATCTGCGGGACAGTAGTAGTTCCGCAGATGTTTTTATTATATCTGTGCCGCTGCAAGAGTAACCCCAGGGAGGTTATCCACCATGCAAGACAAAATTGCCCAGTCCGAACGTCTGGCCATGCAAGTTTCTATTAACAGTATCATCGTAAATCTAATTCTTTCAGTTGGTAAATTAGCAGCAGGGATACTGGCTAATTCTGCCGCAATGATTTCTGATGCCGTTCATTCCGCTTCCGACGTCTTCAGTACCTTTATAGTTATGGCCGGCGTCAAGATATCCAATAAAGCTTCTGATGCAGAACATCAGTACGGACACGAACGTTTGGAATGTGTCGCCGCCATCATTTTAGCGATAGTTTTAGCACTGACAGGTATTGGTATAGGTTACGCAGGTTTAGAAAAAATACTTCACGCTTCAGCCGAAGATTTGAAAATACCGGGCAGCCTTGCTTTGATCGCCGCAGTAATTTCCATTATCGTTAAAGAAGGTATGTTCTGGTACACTAAAAAAGCAGCTGCCAAAATAAATTCCAGTGCTTTAATGGCAGATGCCTGGCATCACCGCAGTGACGCATTATCCTCAATAGGCAGCTTTATCGGTATTCTAGGCGCCCGTATGGGCTATCCTGCTTTAGATCCTCTTGCCAGTGTAGTCATTTGCCTGATGATAGTTTACGCATCATACGAAATTTTTAAAGATGCCATAGACAAGATGGTCGACCGCTCCTGTGACGAAGCCACTATCAATACGATGACAGCTCTGATAAACGCTCAAAAAGGCGTTGACCACATAGACGTACTGCAAACCAGAAAATTTGGCTGCCGCATCTATGTAGATGTCGAAGTAAGCGCTGACGACGACCTGACTTTACTGGAAGCACATACTATCGCCGAAAATATTCATAAAGCAATTGAAAGTAATTTTTCGGAGGTAAAACATTGCATGGTCCATGTAAACCCATGCAGCGAAGTACACCATGACTAAATAAAAAAACCACCACTGTTCAAGTGATGGTTTTGGCAGGCGCACCCCTACGCCTGCCAACGAAGGAGGAGAGAAAGGATTTTCTATTCTTTTAAGAAAGCCTTGAAAACAGCAAATAAATCAGAATATATCTGCCGGACAGAGTGAAAATGTGTCCGGCATTTTTACTCTGTAGAACAATCAATATTTCGACCAGCAAGAATAAAACAACAATCATAAGAAAAGACCGTCTTCTCAAGGCGCGAAGACGGTCAAATGTTATCAGTCAAAGCGGTTCTGCCACTCTCACATAAACAGAACCTCATTGGTTAAAAACATCTCCTTCCTGTCTCTCGCAGGTCAAGCAGTGATGCTTATATAGGCTGCTGTCCGGCTTCAGGTATTACCTCGGCTTGTGCAAGGACTGACCTGTTACGGTGACGGGATCGCATCGGATTTACACCGATCGACATTTAAGTTCATAGAACACCCATATGAAATATTGATTTGTTATATTAATTATAAGCATTACTAATTATCTTGTCAACACTTTTAGTAAAAAAACTTCTAAATATTTTTTGCGTTATATATTACTAATAAGTATTAGTAACAATTTTATGTTATGTGAAAACATTTGCACTTCTATCGTAATTTTTAAATACGCTTATCTTATGCTGTAAAAAGATAAGCGTATTTTTCATTAAGCGTTAATAACGTCGCGTCTGCAACCGATAATACACACACTAGCTCTGGTTTTTCTTTTAGTCATCTACTCTCACTTCTTTCATTCTTTTGACAGCAGAGAATCTAAAAGCAAAAGGATATTGTTGCCAATAGCAGCGTGGAATCTAATGTTATCTTTATCGTCAATGCTCCACGCAACATGCATGGCGCTAGTTTTATTCGAATATAAGCGTTTAAATTCGTCAAGCATCTGTTTTGGTAATTTGACATACAGCATCATATTATATTGTTTAAATTTTTCATCAACCAGGACGTAGTGAGAGTCGAGAACTTCCAATCCATAACGTTTTTCGATTAATTCTATCAGGCCTTTAATAGCCGGGTTATCATTCATCTGTATTGCCTCCTTAAAAAATGGCGCGGCCCACAGGCGGCCGCGCCCCAATGGAGAATCCAAAAATTATTTTATTTCAAAAGGCGAGCTGTCTTTAACATTAACACCGCTCAGCTCAGCAGCAGCAAATCTGTTGATGAGATCTTGAACCGCCATAGTAGCCGAAATTTTTCCGCCCACTACTTCACGCTCGATCTCTTCTTTGCAGCCAATAATGGCTGGCGAACGATAAAACAGATTATGCAGATGTTCTTCAACCATGGTATATACCCAGGAAAGCGTCTGCTGTTTCCTGCGTTCAGCTAACACGCCATTTCCCCAGCCTTGTTTCATAAAGGCTTCGATAACATCATTCCACAGTTCCATAATTCCCGCTCCTGTATAAGCAGAGCAGGTATAGGCATGAGTCGTCCAGTTTTCGGTAGCCTGACGTAAAAATTGCAGGATACGTTCATACTCAGCTCTGGTAACCATTGCCCGCTGTTTATTATCACCATCGGCTTTATTGACGACGATTGCATCGGCGAGTTCCATTACGCCTTTTTTCATCCCCTGCAATTCGTCGCCGGCGCCTGTCAATACGACCAGCAGAAAAAAATCTACCATCGAACGTACGGTAGTTTCACTCTGCCCTACGCCTACGGTCTCGACTAAAATGGTGTCATAGCCGGCAGCTTCGCACAAAAGCAGTGTTTCACGGCTTTTACGAGTCAGACCACCCAAAGTTCCTCCCGAAGGAGACGGACGGATAAAAGCATTCGGTTCGCGTGAAAGCTGTTCCATACGTGTTTTATCGCCCAGGATACTGCCTTTGGTAACAGTACTGGAGGGATCGACCGCCAGTACTGCGACTTTATGTCCGCCACGACACAGGTTTGTGCCAAGAGCCTCAATAAAGGTGGATTTACCTGCACCAGGCACACCGGTGATCCCAACGCGTGTCGATTTACCAGTGTAAGGCAGCAGTTTTTGGATAACCTGCTGTGCCGTCTCAAAATGAGCGGCAGCATTACTTTCAACCAAAGTGATGGCGCGTGATAAAATTGCGCGGTCACATTTGAGGACACCTTCGACGTAATCGTCGACTTCCAGCTTACGGCGTTTGATAGCCGGAGTTACTTTGTCTTTTTTATCTACTGTTACACCTGGAGTTCCTTCATGACCGCCTGTAACACCGTACATTACCCGGCAGGCAAATTTATCGTTTTCTTCTTCAGGCACCCACGAAGGTTTATAAGTATCTGTCATGGCTTAATCCGCCAAGCGTCTGTTCAGCTCTTCCAGTACTTTTTTAGCGCAGACAGGTATAATGGTGCCGGGTCCAAAAATAGCTGCTGCACCGTGTTCGTAGAGATAATCATAGTCCTGGGCAGGAATTACGCCGCCGATAACGACCATGATATCCTCACGTCCGCGTTTTTTAAGTTCTTCTACCAGTTGCGGCATCAAGGTTTTATGACCTGCTGCCAATGAGCTCATACCAACGATATGAACATCATTATCTACTGCATCCTGCGCAGCTTCTTCCGGAGTTTGGAACAGAGGGCCGATATCTACGTCGTAGCCCATATCTGCGAAGGCGGTAGCAATAACTTTCGCCCCGCGATCATGTCCGTCTTGTCCCATTTTAGCAATATAGATACGGGGACGACGGCCTTCGCGCTGTTCAAAGTCATCTGTCATCTGACGAACTTCCTTGATAACATCTTCGTCAGCAAATTCGCTGCTGTAGACGCCGGAAATTGAACGGATGATAGCTTTATGACGGCCGCAGACTTTTTCGACAGCGTCAGAAATCTCGCCTTTGGAAGCACGAGCACGAGCTGCGTTAACTGCCAGCTCCAGCAAGTTGCCTTCACCGGTTTCCATGGAATGGGTGATAGCGTCCAAACAACGGCGAACTTCATCGTTGTCACGGTTAGCACGCAATTTTTTCAAACGTTCGATCTGCGCCAAACGAACTGCAGTGTTGTCGACTTCCAGAATATCAAGCGGATCTTCTTTTTCCAGACGGTAATCGTTTACGCCGACAATTTTTTCGGCGCCGGAATCGATATGAGCCTGACGACGTGCTGCCGCTTCTTCGATACGCATTTTAGGAAGACCGGTATCAATAGCTTTAGACATACCGCCGAGCTGTTCGATTTCCTGGATATGTGCCCAGGCTTTTTGGATCAGCTGATTGGTCAGTGCCTCTACATAATAGGAACCGCCCCACGGATCAATAACTTTGCAGACTTTGGTTTCGTCCTGAATGTACAATTGAGTATTACGAGCAATACGAGCCGAGAAATCTGTCGGCAACGCGATAGCTTCGTCCAAAGCGTTAGTATGCAGCGACTGGGTATGCCCCAAAGCTGCTGCCATAGCCTCGATACAGGTACGCGTAATATTGTTGAACGGATCTTGCTCTGTCAGGCTCCAGCCGGAAGTTTGCGAATGTGTACGCAAAGCCATAGATTTGGTTTTTTTCGGGCCGAAGGAATTAACGATTTTCGCCCACAGCATACGTCCTGCACGCATTTTAGCAATTTCCATAAAGTAGTTTTTACCCATTGCCCAGAAGAAGGACAAACGCGGTGCAAACTGGTCAATAGTAAGACCATGCTCAGTACCTGTACGCAGATATTCGAGACCGTCGGCTAATGTATAGCCAAGTTCGATATCAGCAGTAGCGCCTGCTTCCTGCATATGATAACCGGAAATCGAGATACTGTTGAATTTGGGCATATAAGCGGAGGTATATTCGAAAATATCACCGATGATGCGCATGGAAGCTGTAGGCGGATAGATATAGGTATTACGAACCATGAATTCTTTCAGAATGTCGTTTTGGATCGTACCTGCCATAACTGATTTGTCTACGCCCTGTTCTTCACCAGCCAGGATATAGAAGGCCAATACAGGCAGCACTGCGCCGTTCATTGTCATTGATACAGACATTTGATCCAGAGGAATGCCGGAGAAAAGAATCTCCATATCCAAAATAGAGTCAACGGCAACACCGGCTTTACCTACGTCACCGACAACGCGCGGATGATCGGAGTCATAACCGCGGTGAGTTGCAAGGTCAAATGCGATAGACAGACCTTTTTGCCCTGCCGCCAGGTTACGGCGATAGAAAGCATTTGATTCTTCTGCAGTAGAGAAGCCTGCATATTGACGTACTGTCCAGGGTTTGGTTACATACATCGTTGAATAAGGTCCACGCAAAAATGGCGGGATACCTGCCATATAATGCAGATGTTCGCAGTCTTTATAGGCATTCACATCATATAAAGGAGCTACGTTGATTTGTTCCATTGTACGGTAAAAATTTTCTTCAAAGGATTTACCGGTTTCAGTTTTTAATTTTTCCTTCCAGGCAGCAAACTCGGCGTCGCCTTGTGCGGGTGCCTGCTGAAAGGGAATTTGACTAAAATCAGGAATTCTGGACATTATCAGAACATCCCCCTTTCTTTTTGCATACGGAGCAAGGTTTCATAGCAATTGGATTTGACGCTGATGTAATCATCCATACCTGCAGCATCACAGATTTCTTTCAGTTCTGCGCTGGGAGCACCTGCCAGGAATACCTTCATTTCCGGATTTACAGCTTTGATGCCTTTCGTAACTGCTGGGGCCAGTTCCGGATAAGTAGCGTCAGTCGAGCAGACGATGGCTGCATCGGCACCGGACTCAAGCGCTGCTTTAACAGCTTCTTCGACAGTGAGGAAGCCATTATTTGTCACAACCTCAAAGGCAGCCACCTGCATGAAAGAGGTAACAAAATCGGCACGTGCTTTATGCTGCGGGATCGGTCCCATATTGGCCAGGAAAATTTTAACGTTTGCACCGGTTTTATCAACAAAATTTTCCGTACGCATACGCAGTTCTTCATAGCGTTCAGTCCAGCGATGCGGAGCAATAGCTTCAACCTTTTCGCCATTAGCACTGCCGGTAAGAGCTGCTGAAATTTCACCCATAGTTGCTCCAGCCAATAATGCTTTTTCAGCATCAGCGATCAAAGAACCCAACTCACTGGCATCACGTTTGCCAAGGTCGCTGAGTACAGCTTCTACATAAGCATTGTCGCGTACTTTTACGTTGACTTCCAAATCAGTTTTGCGTGCTTTAAGGATTCCTGCGAAATCAACTTCAGGCACTTCCAAAAGTTCTTCAGTCATGTTCGGGTACATGTTATTGCCGACTGCACGATCTTTTCTGGTAGCAAGATTTTTAAAACGTTCTTCTAAAATAGCTTTAACCGCTGCCTGTACTTTGCCGCTTTCAAGCGCTGCCAGTAAGCCGCCGTGGCTTTCGATTTCCTGGAACTTAGCCCAGGTTTTTTCCGTAAATTCTTCTGTCAGCGGTTCAATATACCAGCTGCCGCCGGAAGGATCGATCGGCTGAATAAAGTTGAATTCATGCTGTTCCATGATCTGGATATTACGGGCAATACGGCGGGAAAATACATCACTGGGACGAATGCAATGATCGAAAGGTTTGACATACATGCCGTCCATACCGCCAACAACCGCAGAGAAGGATTGTGTTGCCGCACGCAGCAGATTTACATAAGGATCGTATTTCGTCTGGCAGAAGGTAGAAGTGCTGACATAAAGATTGATCTTTTGTGCTTCTTCATCCCCACCGCAATTTTTAACGATTTGCGCCCAAACCATTTTCAGACTGCGCAGTTTAGCAATTTCCATAAAGAAATTAGCTCCGATACTGAAATGAAAACGCAGGTGGCGACAGAAGGTATTGACATCAATACCACGGCGTTCCATAGCGCGCATATAAGTTACAGCTGCATTCATAGCATACGCTACTTCCTGAATGTCGTTAGCACCGCCATTATGATAAACATCGGTATTGACAACTACTGTTTTAAGCTGCGGAGCATTTTTTTCAGCCCAGGCAATGCTATGTGCCATTTCGTCATAATATTCGTCCAGCGGACGAACTAATTCGCCGTCCAAAGCAAGTTCGCCAATCGGATCGACAGTAATAGCGCCATGTAATTTTTCGAGGGCCAGACCTTTTTTCTCGCAGACAGTGATTACAGCAGCCAAAAGAGCGATGTTGGAAGCGCCGGCATAAATATCGATTTCGAATTTTTCCAGATCAACACCATCCAGCAGTTTTTCCACGTCAGCTACAGTAGCCAAAGATACGCCTATATCAGCAACATCTTTTACTTCTGCCTTATCAGGATCATAGCCTTTGCGTGTCGCAGTATCTAAAACGACACTAGCAGCGGTAGTTCCTTTCAACAGCTCGTATTTAACCATTTCATTGGCTTCGGCAGGAGTTTTTCCATCACACTCCTGAGCAATAGTCCATACTTTATGGATATAACCTCCTGCATTAGCACCGCGCAGGTTGCTTTCCATGCCGGGATAGGTTTTATTGTGAGTAATCTTCTCCTGATCCTCTAATCTATAAATAGGATTCAGGGTGATACCCTCATAAGTTTTAGTGAACATACTCTTTTCAAAAGAACCGCCTTTAAGAGCAGTCACTACTTCTTGCTTCCACTCCTCATAGGACGGCGGCGTAAATTCATCGAAAGTAACCGGAGGGATAGTTCCCACTAAAGTTTCTTCCTGCTGAATCTCTGCTGTAAGGTTTTTATCTTGTTCCATATACGGCATCCTTTCATTAATTATTTTCTGTGCCGGGGTAGTAAATGTTCACCTCCTGTACTTTGCTTACTTATGTATCGCAGAATGGTTCGAGAATCTCCTACCGAAACTGCCTCTATAAGCCCCTTATCAAAAAAAGCAACCATCACAAAAAATGTGATGGTTGCTCTTGCCGCGCACCCCTACGCAGGCAATTGAGAAGAAGGTTCTTGCACAAAGAGAATTTGAGAATGGCAATAAACCCGGCAGGTTGTCCAGACCTGTCACAAATAAATATATACACTGATGGCTGACCTTATTTTCGAGGTCTAGCCATCACACTTCGACCTCAACGCGCTTACAAAAGCACAGAAAAACAGAAAACCGTTTTCTTAAAATAATATTAAGAAAAACGGTCAGAAATTCATAGCAAAAGATTCGCACTTCGTATTTACCTAAAATACGAACTCTGCAGCATCTCCTCCCCGTCTCTCGCAGGTCAATCAGCGATGTAGCTAAGGCAGTTCTTCTGACTCCGATTCATAGCTCACTTCACCTTCCCAGTATTACTACCAGTGGCATTTGAAGTTTACTCCTCGTTACAGCGGCGGGACCGCGTCGGAATTGCACCGACTTCTCTATTAAGCTCTGTAGAGCACCTTTAGCTTACAATATTCATTTGTTAGCTTAATTATATTTATTACTATTTCTTTTGTCAAGTCTTTTAATATATTTTTTCATATATTATTTTTCGCAAATAAAGCAGTATCGTAGCTTACTATTTTATTCAGTAAGCTACGATACTGCTAATCAAGACTTTTATTTTTAAAATACATAGTGATTCCCAAAGGAACGCAGATATTCAAAAACAATAACCGTACTAATTGGTAAGTAAGAATGATTGAAACATCTTCTCCCATACTCATTCCAGCCAGACACATTTCCGCAATTCCGCCGGGAGCCATTGCTAAAAAAGCGGTTACTAAAGAAAACCCATACCGTTCTGACAGGGACCAGGCAACAACAACACTGACACCAATCATCAAAACGATACCACTAAAAATATAAGGCATCAATTCCTTAGTAGCCGAAAGTTTTTTGGGATCCAGCATTACGCCCATGTATAATCCAATACTTACCTGTGCCAGCATCATAAGCAAACCAGGCACAGGCTGTAAACTTCCCCAAAAATACGACCCTGCCGCTGTTGCCAGAATCGGCCCCAGCAAACGCGGTGTTGGCACCTTTAACTTAGTCGCAACAAAAGCGCCTAAAAACGACAATGGGACAAGAATAAGCCAATGCGTACCGTCTGTTGTCTGAACAATAGCATTGTTTTGCATAACCTGAGCACCTAAACCATGGATTACCAGAAATGGTACTGCTACAATAACGCCTACCAGCCTCAGAGTCTGCATAACGACAACAACATTTGCGTCAGCCCTTGGATCATCCTCCGACATCAGCATCATTTGCGTCAGCCCGCCAGGCATAATGCCCATCACACAACTGATCAGATTAGCCGAAGTATGTCTCGCTGTCCACCAGGCAATTAAAACAGCAACAGCTACAGCTATCAGCGTGGCTTCCAGTACCCCAAAGGTCTGATGCGTCATTTTCTCCCATGTATCAGCTGTAAAATTACGGCCAATACCATACCCAGCTACAAGCAAACCCAATTCACGCCAATTCTTAGGCCAGGTAACAGGCGAACCAGCTATCTTACAGGCTACTGCAGCAAAAATGCCGCCTAAAAGATATGGTATAGGCAATTCCATTTTTAAAAATAACGTTCCTAAACAGGCTGCCATAACAAACAGCAGCAAACGATTCAACATATTTCCCTCGCTTAATAATGCCCTTCCAGTGCCGTCATGATCCGCCCTATCAATTCACTGCGCATTGTATTCTGAGTTACAGAATAGGTCATAATACGGCTGTCATCCAGTCCCAGCTCCCGTTTGAATAATGCTTTTTGAGCCATCGCTGCATTTTTCGACAATTTATCTGCTTTGGTCAAAATAACCTGAACCTGCAGTCCACAGTCCAGTAACCAGTGATAGCTTTCAATATCGCTGTCCAAAGGCTTATGCCTGATATCAATAAGCTGACAGACCAGTCCTAGATTATCAGATCCGGAAAGATATTTACTGATAAATCCTGACCATTTATCTTTGTTCGTTTTAGCTGTTTTGGCAAAACCATAACCTGGTAAATCTACTAAATAAAAATCAGCACGTTCTTCCTGCCCTTCAGTAGTGCGTTTAGCCTGCAAACCATAAAAATTTATAGTCTGTGTTTTGCCTGGAGTCGAGCTCACTCTTGCCAAGCCGTTACGTCTGCAGAGCGAATTGATCAGTGATGATTTGCCAACATTAGAACGCCCTATAAAAGCAGCCTCTATTAACGGTGGTGTCGGATATTGGTCTGCTCTGACAGCAGATGTGATATATTGGGCATGAATAATATCCCAGGTTCCTTTATTCATCTTACTCCTCCAAAGCTAATTTCAACACTTGATCCATATGATTAACAGGAATGAATTTTATTGCCGCACGCACATTGACAGGAAGTTCTTCCAGATCCTGCATATTCTGTTCTGGAAGCAGAATGGTTTTTACACCATAACGATGCGCCGCCAGCATTTTTTCTTTAATTCCTCCTACCGGAAGCACTTTGCCAGAAAGAGTGATCTCTCCAGTCATGGCAATACCCGCTTTTATGCAACGTTTAGTCAGTGCTGAAACCATAGCCGTCACCATAGTAATGCCGGCGGAAGGACCATCTTTTGGGATTGCGCCTTCCGGTAAATGAATGTGGATATCAGTAGTTTCATAAAACTTTTCATCCAAATGCAGCTCTTTAGCCCGAGAACGAATATAAGTATAACCGGCCTGAGCAGATTCTTTCATAACATCACCCAACTGCCCAGTCAATACCAGACCTCCTTTACCGTTAGTAGCCAGTACTTCTACCTTCAGTAATTCACCTCCAACACTGGTCCAGGCCAAACCTGTGCAGATACCTATTTCTGCCTTGGCAGTCAGATCGCTTTCCAGAAAAATAACCGGTCCTAAATATTTAGTCAGATTTTTTTCGGTAACTTTAGCACTTTTTACCTGTTTCGTCACAATACGATGTGCTGTTTTACGGCAGATCGCCGCTATTTTCCGTTCTAAATTACGTACACCGGCCTCACGTGTATATTCGCGTATAACATGACGCAGAGCTGTTTCTGTAATATTCAAAGTTTTTGCAGTCAAGCCATGTGCCTGACGTTCCTTCGGCAATAAATGCAATTCGCCGATTTTCACTTTCTCGTCCTCAGTGTAACTGGTAAGTTGAATCACTTCCATCCTGTCTAATAGAGCAGGAGGGATAGTTTCTACCGTATTAGCCGTTACAATCCAGAAAACATGTGACAAATCAAAAGGGAATTCAATATAATGGTCACTGAAAGTGTTGTTTTGTTCCGGGTCTAATACCTCCAGCAGAGCCGAAGCCGGATCCCCCCGAAAATCAGAAGCCATTTTATCAATCTCATCCAGAAGAAAAACAGGATTCATGCAACCGCTGGTTTGCATACCATGAATAATCCTGCCTGGCATTGCGCCGATATATGTACGACGATGACCGCGGATTTCTGCTTCATCACGAACGCCACCTAAAGAAACACGGGTAAATTTACGCTCGATCGCTCTGGCAACCGAATGTGCCAGAGAAGTTTTACCCACACCAGGAGGTCCGACTAAACATAAAATCGGTCCCTTACTTTGTTTGGTCAAAGCACGTACTGCCAAATACTCTAAAATACGTTCTTTTACTTTTTCCAAACCGTAATGGTCTTTATCCAGTACTTTAGCAGCCACTTCAAGGTCAAAATTATCTTCTGTAAACTTACCCCAGGGCAAACTTAAAAGCACATCGATATAATTGCGGATTACGGCGCTTTCAGCCATCATCGGCGGCATTTTATAAAGACGGTCAAGTTCTTTATTGATTTTTTCAACAACTTCAGCCGGCAGATCAAGCTCTGACATCTGCTTCTTATATTCGTCTATTTCGGCCTGACGTTCATCACCTTCGCCAAGTTCTTTATTAATGGCTTTCATCTGTTCACGCAGATAATATTCTTTTTGGTTCTGTTCTATCTGTTTACGCACCTGCTGTGAAATATTTTTTTCCAGACCGGCAATTTCCAGTTCTTTGCATAAATACGTATAGAGTTTATTCATACGTTCTTTAACATCAACCGCTTCTAACAGCTGCTCTTTTTCTTCGATATTTATCGACAGATAACCGGCAATCATATCCGCAACCCGTCCTGGGTCAGTTTGGTCCTTAAAGGTCAGCAGCACTTCACTGTTAACTTTTTTGCTGGCAATAATCCATTGCTCAAACGTTTCAATCAGCATCCTGCGCAGCGCTTCCACTTCATTATCTTCACTGACAACAGAATCCATCGGCAGTGCATTAGCCTGGAAATATGTATCGACAGCCGGAGCTTCGATAATAGTTTCTACTTTGGCTCGGGCTAATCCTTCTACAAGTATCCGCAAAGCTCCACTTGGCAATTTCAATAATTGTTTGATTTCCGCTATGACACCATATTTAAATAAATCCTTCTGCCCGGGTTCCATCGTTACGGCTTCCTTCTGTGATACCAGAAGTATCTGCTTATCGGAAGTCATCGCAGCTTCTACTGCATGAATGGAACGCTCCCTGCCTACATCAAGATTTATAATCATACCTGGAAATACCAGCATTCCTCTTAAAGGAAGCAACGGCATTAAACGTGGTTTTGTTTCCATATATTACCCTCCTTTGCCAACAGTATTAACTGCAGCAAACGATATTTTTAAAGCATTTTCATTACTCAACTTTATTTTAACATAAAAAGGGGAAAAGGCTATGCCCCTTCCCCTTCTTTTTTTAATTGCTTAACTAGCAACCACCATTTTCGGTTCCATGTGTTCTCTGATTGCCGCTTCTGTAACTACACATTTTACAACGTCGATACGTGAAGGCACTTCATACATCACATTACGCATTACCTCTTCGATGATAGAACGCAGACCGCGGGCGCCGGCATTACGTTTAAGAGCTTCTTCTGCAATAGCCACTAAAGCACCGTCTTCGAATTCCAGTTCTACATTATCCATAGCCAGGAAATGCTGATATTGTTTAATCAAAGCATTTTTAGGCTCTTGCAGGATTTTGATCAAAGCGTCTTTATCCAAAGAATCCAGTGTCACAACAACAGGCAGACGACCTGCAAATTCAGGAATCAAACCGAATTTCATTAAATCTTCAGGCAAAACTTTTTTAAAGATCGTATCAGCTTTTGCTTCTTCTTTTGTTTTGATATCAGCACCAAAACCAAGATTCTTTTTGCCGATACGTGCACCGATAATATTTTCAAGTCCGGCAAAAGCACCGCCACAGATAAATAAAATATTAGTAGTATCGATCTGAATAAACTCCTGATGCGGATGTTTGCGTCCTCCTTGCGGCGGAACGCTGGCGACTGTACCTTCCAAAATTTTCAGAAGTGCCTGCTGCACACCTTCACCTGATACATCACGTGTAATAGAAGGATTTTCTGATTTACGAGAAATCTTATCGATCTCATCAATATAAATAATGCCTCTTTGAGCACGCTCAATATCAAAATCAGCGTTCTGGATCAATTTCAGCAGGATATTTTCAACATCCTCACCTACATAACCAGCTTCTGTCAAAGCAGTAGCATCAGCGATTGCAAAAGGTACCTGCAAAATCTTTGCCAACGTCTGTGCCAGCAAAGTTTTACCGCTGCCGGTAGGCCCCAGCATTAGAATATTTGATTTTTGCAGTTCTACTTCTTTATCCTTCGCAGGATTATTTAATTCATAGTTAATACGTTTATAGTGGTTATAAACCGCTACAGCCAAAGTTTTTTTTGCTTCTTCCTGACCAATAACATACTCGTCAAGAATATTTTTAATTTCTTTCGGCTTCGGCAGTTCGTTTACACTGACAACAGCAGCATTTGTTTCTTTCAGGTCTTCTGTCAGCATTTCATTGCAAAGTTCGATACATTCGTCGCAGATATAGACGTTATGACCGGCAATCAGCTTGCGGACCTGGCCTTCTCTTTTTCCACAGAAGGAACAAGTTATATTGCTGTCGTTCCCCTCGCCAAAGTTCATATTGTTATCTCCTTAGTATGCATCATTTCGCTTCTTCAGCTGCTGCCTTACGGGTTACAACTTCATCAATAAGCCCATAAGCTTTAGCTTCTTCGCTGGTCAGGTAATAATCGCGTTCAGTATCCTGTGCGATTTTTTCTTTCGACTGACCTGTATGTTTAGCTAAAATACCATTCATCTCTTCACGGATACGCAGAATTTCGCGCGCATGAATCTCAATTTCTGTAGCTTGACCCTGAGCCCCTCCCAGCGGTTGATGAATCATCACGCGGGAATAAGGGAGCGCGTAACGTTTTCCCGGAGTTCCTGCAGCTAAAAGTACAGATGCCATACTGGCCGCCATACCCATGCAAATGGTAGAAACATCAGGTTTGATATACTGCATCGTGTCATAAATAGCCAAGCCGGCACTTACACTACCGCCAGGACTATTGATATAAAGATGTATATCTTTATTAGGATCTTCGGATTCCAGGAAGAGCAGCTGGGCGATAACGACATTTGCCATCGCGTCGTCAATAGGGCCGGTCACAAAAACGATTCTGTCTTTCAATAAGCGGGAATAAATGTCATAAGAGCGCTCACCCCTGCTGGATTGCTCTACAACGATAGGCACATAGTTCATGTCTTACACCCCTTTTCTTTAAGGTTATATTTTTTAATAAAGTCACATCTGCCGCCGGAGCTTAAAGCGCCGGCGGCAAAATGCCATTATTTTGCGTTGTCAATAACAACGTGAGCAGCTTTGCGACGCAGAATATTTGCAAGCAAAAGTCCCATGTTACCATTGGATTTAATGATATTCTTTACTTCGTCCAGCGTAGCACCATGTTGAGCAGCAATAGCAGATAATTCAGCATCAACGTCTTCCATAGATACCTGAATGTTTTCTGCTTTAGCAATAGCATCCAGAACCAAATCAGTTTTTACGTTTTCAGCGGCAGTCGCACGCTGGTTTTCGCGGATCTTAGCCATATCCATACCAGTATACTGCATATACATTTCTAAAGTCATTTTACGGCTTTCCAGACTCATACGCATTTCGTCAACCATTTGGCTGATGCGGTCTTCGACCATAATCTCAGGAACTTCAAATTTAGCATTGGCAACAGCAGCATCAATCAATGCTTTTTCATATTCAACCTTCGCATTGTTTTCAGCATTCTGCTGCATACGTTCTTTGTACGAAGCTTTCAGTTCAGCAACAGTTTTATATTCACTGTTAGCTGCAACATATTCGTCATTCAGCTCAGGCAGCTCTTTGCGTTTTACATCTTGAACGTTAACTTTGAACACAGCTTCTTTACCAGCCAGTTCTTTAACGAAATAATCTTCAGGGAAAGTTACTTCTACATCAGTAGCATCGCCTTTTTTTAGGCCAACCAGCTGATCTTCAAAACCAGGGATAAAGGAGTTAGAACCAACTTCCAGAGGATAGCCTTTACCTTCACCGCCGCTGAAAGCTTCACCGTCTACAGTGCCGGCGAAATCAATAATTGCAAAATCACCTTTTTCAATAATTGTACCTTCTTCAGCAATTACCATTTTGGCCTGACGGCTGCGCAGTTCTTCTACTGCAGCGTCAACATCTGCATCTTCAACAACAGCTTCTTTTTTCTCTACAGACAAGCCTTTGTATTCACCCAGTTCTATTTCAGGTTTCAAAGTGACTTTGATAGTCAGTTCCATATCTTTATTTTCTTCAAAAACAGATTCTTCAACTTTGGGGTCGGACACAGGAATCAGGCTCTCCTGATCAAGTGCTTTAGTATAGCAATCATTAGCAACGATTTCGAATGCTTCTTGTTTAATGGCATCTTTGCCATAGTGCATTTCAATAATGTTGCGGGGTGCTTTACCTTTACGGAAACCGGGAATGTTTACGCTGTTAGCGATTTTGCTTATAGCTTTTTTAAAGCCTTTATTCACTTCCTCAGCGGGTAAAGTAATTTTGAGGGTTGCGTCATTCACAACTCTTTCAACAGATACGTTCATTAAAAAATCCTCCCTTAGGTTTTATATGTGTACAAAATTAACAGCTTGTTCAAGGCCAATATCAAAAGATACTGACATAAATCGCTCATAATATCATATCACAAGGATCTAAAGTTGACAAGAAGCAACAAAAAACCCGGCAGGTTTCTGCCGGGCCAATATTCAAGTGGAGCGGAAAACGAGATTCGAACTCGCGACCCCCTCCTTGGCAAGGAGGTGCTCTACCACTGAGCTATTTCCGCATTGATTAGCAACAAGATGTATTTTAGAACAGAACGCCATCTTTGTCAACATTTTTTTGAAAAATTTCTATATTTTTTTACTTTTAAAAAATTCCCAAAACTAACTGGCTGATATTTTTTGAATGATCGGAAACGCGTTTCATATTTATTAATAATTCCAGCATTACAAAGCCAGCAACCGGATCACAACGTTTTTCATTCAATCGTACGATATGATTTTTCCGAATCTCTTTCTGATACTGTTTAACCTGACGGCACAATGCCCAGGCTTCTTCAGCCAGTTTCTTATCGTCTTTTTCCAAGGCTTCCAAAGCTTTGCCGCTGGCTTCTAGCACCATCTGCCCTAAAGTGTGCAGCTCGGCTTTAGCCTCATCTGAAAATTTTACATTATCTTCGTAAATCATCCGTACTTTTTTCGCTAAAGTTTCACCATGATCACCAATACGCTCAATATCGTTACAGGCATGTAAAAGACCTGTATGCCGGGCTGATAATTCCCTGCTCATCTGCGTTTCACTCATTTGCGTCAAATATTTGGTAACTTCTTCTTCCAATGCATCTATCACTGGTTCATGTTCTAAAACATAAGCGATTTTCCTGCTGTCCATGTCTTCCATTGCCGCTATGCTCAGTTCAACATTATGACGAGCCATGGTTCCCATGCGCACAACCTCTTTACCAGCCAGAGTCATAGCGATAGACGGGGTTTTAAGCATATTCACATCCAAATATATCGGTTTGCGCGAAATGACACCGTCACTGCCAGGCAGTAACCGTTCCACAAGCTTGATAAAAGGAGCAGCAAAAGGCAGAAAAATAAGTGTATTGATAATATTAAAGGCTGTATGCGCATTAGCGATCTGACGCGCTATATCATGAGCAGGTGATACTGCCAAAACAAGTTTTATGAACAATCCCATAAAGGTCACGAAAAGGATGCTGCCAATCAGATTGAACAACACATGCGCTAATGCAACACGTTTTGCCGTAACATTTGCACGCCAGGCCGCCATGATTGCTGTAATGCAGGTACCGATATTATCGCCCAGAAGTACAGGAATTGCACCTTCCAAAGGTATCAACCCCTGGCTTGCCATGGCAATCAAAATACCAATAGTAGCGGAGCTGGATTGAATAAGTACTGTCATTACAATACCTACGCCAATACCTAGAATCGGATTATGAGAAAATTTGCCAATAAAATCAACAAAGCCCTGATACTCGCGCAGGGGTAAAACAGATTGTCCCATCATACTCATGCCCAGCATCAGGATACCAAACCCAAGAAGTACCTGCCCCAGATATTTCCCACGACGGCGTTTAGCAAGCAACTGCATTGCAAACCCTATTGCCAAAATCAAAGTAACATAATCAGTAAGTTTAAATGCAATCAACTGGGCGGTAATAGTGGTACCAATATTAGCACCCATAACAATGCCGAACGCCTGTTTCAGTGTCATCAGCCCGGCATTTACCAAACCAACAGTCATGACTGTTGTTGCACTGCTGGACTGCAAAACAGCAGTTACAGCTGCACCCAACGCTACTCCGACAATCAAAACCCCGGTCAATGCTTCCAGTATTTTCTGCAATTTTTCACCAGCAGCACGCTGCAGACCATCACCCATCAATTGCATGCCATATAAAAACAATGCCAGACCACCTAGAAAGCCAAAGAAATATACCATAATTGCCCCCAGTTCTCACCTTTTTATTTTGTACTTGACTTTTATTATACTAGATTTTACAACGAGCTTACAAGAAAAAAACTTTTCCGCAGCGTCTTATTTTACTGTCCCGGCGGGACTTTTATGCAGCAACAAAAAAATCCCCATATCAAAATGATATGGGGTAAAAAATCAATATAACATTTGTATACTCAAGCAGCTCACTCTAATGCCATTTAATTCAAATGTCTGATAATCTCCATTATTTCTTCAACAGGCAGCACACTGCCGCCTGCAACAACTTTTTCATCAATAACCAAAGCTGGTAAGGCCATAACTCCGTAAGCGACTACACGCCGTAAATCATTAACACGTTCAAACTCAGCATGACATTTGAGTTTTTTAGCCGCGATGGCTGCATTTTGCAATAACAATTCGCATTGTTTCGTCATAGGCCCTAAAACCTTTATATGCATTTATATCACCTTCGCTTTTCTTAGTGCTTGGCTTACAGTTATAGGATACCAAAAGCCTTTGTCCTAAGTTGGGCTAAAAAGTGAACTGTTTGTGAATTTTCAGACAATTCATCCTACTTCGCTCAATATTGACAAATTTTACTTTATGACAGAACTTTATCAGTATGCTCCAAAATATTTTTTTCTGCCGATAAGGCTTCTTGCTCCAATGCTGCAATTCTTTCGACAAGAACTGAGCAATAGTCCTGATCGCTAATCAGATTAAGATTTATTTTTACATTATAAACTGCGCTACGTACAGCTGCCCTGGCCATCAATGCCGCTACAGCAGCATCTGTAATTACGGCTGGATTACCTAATTCTGCCGCTTCTGCCGCCAAAAGTAAAACTGCCAGAGCTTTTTCACCGATTTTCAAAGGTATCTCTGCTGCCATTTTAGCAGCTTCCTGAATTTTTATTTGGCGCAGTTCTTTTTCCAAATCTGTTGCTTTCGGCATCTTATAACATTTCATAAATGCTTCAAAAACGCTGGCATCCTCTTGTACCAACTGAAGCAATTCTTTTCGCAAATATTTACTTGCGGCTGCCAACCTAATCATTTCACCTTCTACCGATAAAAATTTTTCTTTTCCCACAGTAAGATTGGCAACCATTGAAGTTAACGCCGCACCTATGGCTCCACCTAATGCAGCGGCACCTCCACCTCCTGGTACAGGTTCTTTAGATGCAAGTCTTTCTAAAAATTCATCACAGTTAAGTTTCATAAAATCGTTCATTTTAGACTCCCTGTTTTTTTATTTGTAATCGCTCATCATGAGCAGGATAGTCAACCATTTTCAAGCTTCGCAGCGCAAAAGCAAAAAAAGTCTTATCCTTACCACAATCCCTCAAATGCCGTGCATTTTGCAGGCTGTAAAAACCATCGCCGCCACTGAACATAAAATCATTACTTATGACCTTATAATATTTTTCATCCGCTAATGTGCTGCCATCAGACAAAGTAACACTGCTAATTCTCTGTCCTTCCTCCCTTCTGATATCAGCACTGATCTGCAACCCTGAAAAACGCAGCCTGCTGATATCCGGGTTGCCAATACCATGTTCCAGAACCTGCCTCAGATCACTGCCTTTTACTTCTGCTGTATATATGGTACTGTCAAAGGGAAAGATTTTCAATAAATCACGAACCGTTACCCTTCCAGACGGCAAAGTATCACGTATAGCTCCACCGTTATATAAAGCAACATCAGCCTTAAAGCCGTTTTTCAAAACATCCATAAAAAAGTCTCCGACTCTTGATTCTCCATTACGGTCATTTGTCAGCACCTGGTTATTGACAGCTAAAATCTCATTATATTTAGAATCTATGTTTTTAAATATTGGTTCCAAAAACCTTTCCATTGCATTATCCTGTACTCTCGGTAATTCGCTTAATTTATAAATACGCGAATTTGCAGAAACAACCTTCTGAGCTGCCATGGAATATAACAAATTGATTCTGCCAACTGCCTCCCCATAGCATCCGGCCTGGATTACCGGAATATCTCCATATGTCCCGCTGACACACAAATGTGAATGTCCTGTGACAACGGCATCTACTCCATGAATTTTTTGCAAAATCGGTACTATCTCCCCTGTAATACCATGTTTCTCCCCTTGACTGCTGCCAATATGTGTCAGTAGAACAATAATTTGTGCCCCTTGCCTTCTCAACTCATCAACATATACCTGTGCAATCTGTTCCGGCGGTAAAATTTTTACCTTCTGCAAATTAAACTGCGATGCTTTTTCCTTAGTTTCAACCGTAGTAAGACCCAATATACCAATTGTCAAACCATTCCTCTGCAACATTACATATGGTTTAAAAGGTTCCGCAACTCTATCACCTGCAGCCTCAACAATATTTGCTCCCAAAATAGGGAAATTTGCTGCGGCAGCCTGCCTCTTTATTACGTCCAGAGGATAGTCAAAAATATGATTGCCTGCTGTATTCGCGCTAAAACCCATCTTATTCATCGCTGTCACAACTGGCAGTCCCTGATACTCATTGGCATCAATTGTTCCAGAAAACATATCACCACCGCCCAAAAGCAAGGATCCTACAGGATTTTGCTTCATCAGTTCGTTAATTACTCCTGACAAAACAGCAATTCCAGGATCAGCAGCTTCAGCACGCAGGTGCCCATGGAAATCATTCACACTGTAAATATCTATTTCGACAAAGTTTTTTTCTGCCGCATTTACGGCCGTTGCTATCAACAATAACAGTAGTGTTAACCATATCAGACTACATTTTTTCAGTCTGATCATTTTTCCACCCCCATTTTAAACTGCCTTGATTTTATTCGCCGCTGCCCAATATTTTCCCTGCTAAAAAAGCACAGGGAAAATTTCCTGTGCTTTTTATTATACTGTATTTATTTTTTTCAAATAACGACGTACCAAAACAGCCGCTGCGTAACCGTCTAAATTAACAGGCGGAACTTGCAAACCCAAAGGAAGTAAACGGCGCCAGCCCTGCGGAGGGTTTTCCTGCCAATACAATTTTCTGGCCTCTTCCGTACTGTAGCCTTCTTCTATCATTAATATCTTAATTACAGTAGTTACTTCCATCAGCATTTTTTTTATGCTGTCACAGTTAGTGCCGTTCCCCAAAATCACAGCAGCTGGAGCAGATCCTAATATTTGCGGCAGCACTTCTGGTAAAGTTTCTGTTGCCAGTACTGCAACCTTTTTTATTCTTCCATCTGCCTCTACCCATGCAAATCCAGTTTTAGCACTACCAGGATCAACGCCTAAGTACCATACTTTATTTTCCGGCATTTTCCACCTCTAAGCGCAGTAAAACCGGTCCAGAAGCGTTAATGTCACCTTTAGCATAGGCCTTAAGTATAACTTTCCCGCCATACTTAGCCATTTTCTCACCTGTTTCGACCATTGTTCCAGCATCCATATTACCAACCTTACCTGTAAGCGGGTCTGGTATGACTCCGGCAGCAACAGCTACACGGTTAATATCAGACAGAAACTCTAATATTTCACCATTCATACTGCTCTCACTTTGTTCAAGGTCTATTTCTTTACTAAAAATCAGCTCGTTATTTTTATAAATACGATTGTCCGCTGCCAATTCCAACGTACATACAGCCGGTTCTCCAGCAATAATATTAGCAACAGTCCTTACTCTGACAAAAATATTCCCCTGCGCAGCTTTAATGCGCGTCAAAGCCTCTTCAATTACCTCATTAGGCATCCATATGGCCTGCACAGGTTCTTCTGCTTCTATTCCCATACGATGCAGGGTCACTTCATTAGCCGTAGCTAAAAACAACTGCATTTGCCGACTATTTTCTTCGTCATTTAAACTGCCTTTTAAAACTCCTGCATAAACAACTTCGCCGCTTCGAAAAACAACCTGACCTTCACGAATAGCCAAAATTCCTCGCCGCAGACGTTCTGTCATCTGTTCCAGATTAGTTACTTCCCCTTCAAGAGACTGCTTAGCCTGCGACAATTCTCCTACAGCCGACTGAGCCTGCTGAAGCTGGCCTTTGGCTTCCTCATAATTCTGACGAGCAGCAACTAACTGATTCTCAATCGCCGCTTTTTCAGCCGCGCTGGCTTTTATCTGTTCATCCAAAGCCAGAATTGCCTTATTCTTTTCAGCAACATCAGCCTGAGCCTTTGCCAACGCCACAGACGCCTGATCTTTTTCTCTGTTCAAGGCCGCTAATTCATTCTGAAGCTTTTCCATTCCAAACATTGCGGTTCTAGCACTGTCAGAAGCAACAGCCATTGTTACCAAAGTAATAGAGGCGATCAAAATTCCGGTTATAACGGTCATCAACACAGAAGTATGATAGGGCCTTAAACCAAAAACAGAAAGTTTTTTCTTGCCGATCTTACTTCCCAGTTTATCACCAATAAAAGCAATCAAACCGCCAACTACTGCCAGAATTAAAATCAACCGTAATCCGAACATGAATACACCTCCTTTACTTCAAAATATATTTTTTAAATCAAGCGTTTTTCTTCTGCAGTAAAAATACACCGGCTCCCAAACAAATCAGATTGGGAATAATACATGCCAGCAGAGGATTCATCACCCCGCCTTTACCAAGACCTGTAGTAAGTGTCATTATCGCATAATAAATAAAGATTACGATAATACTGATACCAAGGCCAATAGAAGAACTTGTTCTTTGTTTCTGAGTGCCTAACGGAGCACCGATCATAGCAAAGAAAAAGCTGGCTAACGGAATCGAAATCCGCATATAGATTTCACACCACTGGCGTGCTGTCGGCTGATGCTGTCTTTCTAAAACAGAAATATATTCACGCAATTCCCTGATTGTCATTTCCTCAGGTTCTTTTTGTTCCCAGGAAATCTCTCTTGGAGTTACATCAAGCGGGATGATCTGCTCTTTAAATTTAGCAGTGCTTTTAATGCCTTCCGCTTCGTTCATTGTATAAACAGTACCATCTTCCAGACGCCAGGATCCATTTTCCCAGTAAGCTTGTTTAGCTGTTTGAATTCTCGCCAGATGAGATTTTTCAAACTCTTCGATCGTAATATTTTCCATTAAACCTTTTTCTTCATCAAAACGGCGGGCATAAGTAATTCTCTGAGTACTGCCACTCAAAGTTTTAATGATAACATGATCCTGGGTTCTCGGTTTAGTATTCTTTTTAATCTCATATTCTAAAATCCTGCCATACTGTACTTTTGCCGCCGGCACTACCTTCTCTGCCCAAACAACAGAAAACATGCTGACAAAAAAAGCTACGATCAGTACAGGTGCAACAATACGGTAATAACTGATACCCCCTGATTTCATTGCCACAATCTCGCTGCTGCCTGACAATTTACCAAATGCCATCAGCGAAGCCAGCAGCATCGACATTGGAAAGGTATAATTTACTACTTCTGGTAAACTATACATAAATAATCTGGCAATAGTTTCTCCCGAGGCCCCGTATTTAGTCATGTATTGTGTCAGCTTAAAAAGCATGGAGCTGGCAATAAAAATACTGGAAAACGAAGCGATACCAAAAATAAAAGGGTACAGCAATTCACTTAAAACATAACGATCCAGTAAGCGTAAACGCATCCCTATTCCTCCTACATGCTAAAGTTTTCGCCAAGATAATATTTACGTGCCGTTGGATCGTTAGCGATGGTTTCGCTGTCACCATGAATTAAAATTTCACCGTTGGCAAGGATATATGCTTTATCAACAATACTTAAAGTTTCTCTCACATTATGGTCTGTTATCAGGATACCAATTCCGCGCTTTGCTAAATGTGCTATCATTCCCTGGATATCTGATACAGCAATAGGATCGATTCCAGCAAAAGGTTCATCTAACAGAATAAAAGCAGGATCCGTAGCCAAAGCCCTGGCGATTTCAACACGTCTGCGCTCACCACCGGAAAGCTCTGTTCCTTTGCTTTTTCTTATGTGTTCAATACGAAATTCTTCGATTAAAGAATTCATTTTGTTCACACGTTCTTCCTCAGTCAGAACAGTCGTTTCTAAAATCGCTAAAATATTTTCTTCAACTGTCATTTTTCGAAAAATCGATGCTTCCTGCGGCAAATAACCGATGCCAGCCCTGGCCCGTTCATACATTGCCAAAGATGATATATCATCTCCATCTAAAGTAACTACACCTTCATCAGGACGTTCAATGCCTACAATCATATAAAATGTCGTAGTCTTACCGGCACCATTAGGCCCCAGTAACCCGACGACACTTCCCTGCTCTACTGTGATACTGACCCGATTAACAACGCGCCGTCCTGAATATTCTTTTACAAGATCTTTCGTTTCTATAATCACTAGGCGACCTCCACAGGTGCTTTGGCCATTTGTAATGCCGCATTTTCATCTGCAGTTACATTTTCTTTCTTCTCCACAGGCTTAGGAACATAAACAATTTTTACATTTCCACTGGCTTCTGCCTTATTAGAGGTATTGTTCAGACGCAGGCGATTTCCTTCTACTGTATTCCCATCCTGTGTCGCTTTTGCGTTACCAATCAGTTCTATATAACCGCTATTATTTGTTTCATAAACAGCGGTATCTGCAGAAGCTGTCAAATCACGAGGCGGGCTGGAAATAGCTACACCACCGGTCGCATTTGCCACACCAACTTTTCCATCATAAGTAATTTTCACTGCATCCAGAATGCTTCCATCAGCCATGGACAAACGTGCCCAACTACCAACAGTCTCAGCATATTCACGATTTTTATAATAATCAACACGTTCAGATGCTAAAGTTTTATCACCTTTAGTCAGACGAGCATCACCTATCGCCGAAGAATAATCTTCATTATGCATTACAAATGTATAACAAACAACATGAGAGTCATCACGATCAGCAACAACACCGCCAGTCAGCCTGCCGGATTTTGTTTTGCTGTTAAATTCAGCATTAGCAGCAGTTGCAGTACCGCCATCTTGTTTCAATACTACATTTCCCTTGGCCATACCGTCCCCAGACTGCATATCATATTCAATAGTATCAGCCTTCACACTGAAATTCGAGCCTTGAGCGCAAGCAGTCCCAAGCATGCCCACCATAAAAAATATCCCTATCATCATAACGATAGTCATTTTCAGTTTATTCATTATAATCGCCGCCTCTCTGAACTTCCGCATGCCCTTCTAATTTCAGTCTTTCAAATGCACTACTGGTAACAGCTTTGTCTCCTGTCGCCAAGGTATCATCTTTAAGCAGCCTTACATTCCCCGAAGCTGTAATAACATCTTCAGTCTGCTGCCAACGTATGCTTTCGGCAGTCAGCTTACCGCCACTGGATAGAACTGCTACCACTTTATCATTCAGTTCAAAATCCTTTGCCTCATTTTTTACTTTACCGCCGCCGGCCACAACCTCTAAAACACTGCCGTCTTCACGGTAAATTTTACCTTTAACACCTTTTAAAACAGCTTCACCGCTGCTTTTGATCTGTTCAACTTCTTCAACAGTAAATTCCCAGACTTTCTTACCGTCCACTTCTCTGGCCAAAGTACTATTCCTTACTTTAGCATTCGCCCCAGAGCTTTCTTTCTGAACTGGATTGTTGGAAGGAGCCTCACCGCCGAGCATAAGCCAGGCAATAATGACGCCTGTTATAACTATTGCACCCACGATCATCTGGAAGCCTTTATTTCTCAACATGCTCCTGCTCCTTTCCTGTAGGTGTGTATGGCGTATTCCAGCGATGCTGGAACCATAACCAGTTATCAGGATATTCCCTGATAACTTCTTCGACAATTCTGGTCATTTTTAATGTAACGCGATAGTCATCCAACTGCCTATCGCCGGTATCTTCATAGTAAATAGGATCTTTGACGATTGCCTGATGCCCATAATAACCTTCTTTACGTACAATAAAAATAGGTATAATAGGAGCTTTAAATTTCCTGGAAAAATATGCCGGTCCAGAGGGTGTAGCTGCCATTTTTCCAAAAAACGGTACAAAAATACCGTCATATCCGCCATCCTGATCTGCAATCAAGCCCAGCATGCGGCCTTTTTTCATTGCTCTGGCACAACCAAGAATTTCACTTGTACCACGAGAAAATATTTCCTGACCTACGCTTTTGCGCAGTTCGTTCATAAAATCACTGTAGACTCTATTAGGCTGTGGTTTTTCAACTGCACTTATAGGAAATCCATACAAAGATAAAGCAGCACCCAGCCATTCCCAATTATCCATATGGCAAGCCAGCATAACTACACCATGACCTTCATTCAACGCTTCCCATAACACATCCGGACGATCAAAAGTAACCAAACCACGAATATTATCTTTATTGAGTGCTGGCATATACATTATTTCCATAAAAGTTATGCCTAATTTCACAAACAATGACTTTATCGTGCATTTAGCTTCTTCATCAGAATAACCAAGTCTTTCCTTGATAGTTTCCTCTGCACGGATCCTCTGTTTTTTTGCAATTGTATGATAAAGGTGCCCTATGCCGATACCAATGTTCACCACCAGCTTATAAGGCAGCCATGATACCAAGGTACTGATTGTTTTCAGTAAATAGTAAAGCCACATTATTGAGCGTCTCCCTGTCCCTCTTGTAAATAACTGTTTACAATTTTATCCCAGTCACCACGAGCATTTAAAATAAACTCTGTAATTTGACGCACTGCTCCGCCGCCGCCTTTTTTTTCTGCTACAAAATGACATACCTGTTTTACTTCTTCTACAGCATCTGCCGGAGCACAGGCCAGACCAACCTGTGTAAGCACTGGCAAATCATTTAGGTCATCGCCGACATAAGCCGTTTCATTTAAAGACAAATTATATTTTTGCAGCAGCTCCGCTAAAGCACTTCTTTTCTCTTTAACATTTTCACAAACTTCGACGATCCCTAATTCTCTGGCCCTTCTGCGAATAATTGGACTGCAGCGACCGGTAATAATCGCAACCTGCAGTCCGCATCTTATAGCGCAGCTGATTCCCATACCATCTTTAGCATTAAAGCTCTTGAAAAGTTCCTGCTCAGCATCAAGATAAATCGAACCGTCTGTCATAACACCATCGACATCCAACACCAGCAATTTAATTATCTGAGCTGCTTTTTCTATGTTTTTCATTATACCACACCCTGACGTACCAAGTCAGTCATATGCAATAATCCAATAACACGACGCTCCTCGTCAATAACAGGCAGCACTGTAATAGGCTTAGGACTGTTGCTTTCCATCAGATGCAGTGCCTGAGCCGCCAGTTTATCTTTAGTAATAGTTTTAGGGGCCCTGGTCATCAGTTCAGTAACAGAACGCTGCAGAAAATCAATCCCCTTACTCAGCCCACGGCGAATATCTCCATCAGTCAGAACGCCAATCATAATTTCATTATCGTCAACTACAGAAACAGCGCCAAGCCCTTTATCAGTAATTACGAATAAAGCATCCTGAACAGTTGTTGCACCATTAACAACAGGATTATCAGCACCACTATGCATGATGTCCTCAACAGTTAAGAGCAGCTTGCGTCCCAACGAACCACCAGGATGGAAAACAGCAAACTGGCTGGCAGTAAATTTACGTTTGGACAACAAGGCCAAAGCAAGCGCATCACCATAAGCTAATGCGGCAGTAGTACTAGATGTAGGAGCCAGCCCTAACGGACATGCTTCCTGCGAAACACCAACATCTAAAGTAATATCAGAATTTTTTGCTAAAGAAGACTCAGCATTCCCAACCATAGCAATCAATTTTGCCCCTATACGCCTTAAGGATGGCAGTATATGCAGTACCTCTCCCGTTTCGCCGCTATTAGACAGAGCGATCACGACATCGCTTTCGGTTACCATACCCAAATCACCGTGAATACCTTCGGCAGGATGGAGATAAAACGATGGTGTACCTGTACTGGCAAACGTAGCCGCCATTTTTCGTCCAATGATACCTGATTTACCCATACCAGTGATGACAACTCGTCCTGGACAGTCTAAAATCATAGCCACTGCTGCAGAAAAATGCTCGTCAACGCGAGGTACGAGCTCTAAAATAGCGTCAGCCTCCATTTGCAAAGTATTGCGCGCCTGCTCTAACATTTGTTCCATGCTCCAACTCCCTCTCACTTACCAGATCTAACCGCGTACTATTTTATCAATAGCCAAAACATCTGTTAAAAGTTTCTCTAACTTGTCCAAACGAACCATATTGGGTCCATCAGACAACGCTTCTTCCGGATTATCATGTACCTCAAGAAAAAGAGCGTCAATGCCTACAGCCGCAGCAGCTCTGGCCATATGAGGCACATACTGGCTTTGACCTCCGGAAGTCTTTCCCTGACCGCCTGGAATCTGAACGCTATGAGTAGCATCCATCACTACCGGATACCCCAACTCACGCATAATTGCCAAGCTGCGCATGTCAGTAACCAAAGCATTGTAACCAAAGCTGGCACCGCGTTCAGTCAGCATAATATTATGATTGCCTGCCTCCTCAGCTTTTTTTAGTACATTTTTCATGTCCCAGGGTGCGAGGAACTGGCCTTTTTTAATATTAACTACACGTCCTGTTTTTGCTGCTTCGTAAACTAAATCCGTTTGACGGCAAAGAAACGCCGGTATTTGCAGAATATCTAAAACTTCAGCAGCTTTTTCCACCTGAATAGTTTCATGAATATCACTGACAACAGGCACACCTAAATCTTTTTTAATCTGTGCTAAAATCTTCAACCCTTCTTCTAATCCCGGTCCACGGAAAGAGCTGTAAGAAGAACGATTGGCTTTGTCATAGGATGCCTTGAAAACATAAGGCACACCTAATTTATCAGCAATTTTTTTAACTTCCTTACCGATCATCAAACTGTGCTCATAACCCTCTAAAACGCAGGGTCCTGCCATCAATAGCAGCGGATGCCCCTGTCCAACTTCATAATCACCAACTTTTACAATGTTCATGTCCGACCTCCTTCTGGAATAAAACCGCTTATTTACTTAACAGCTCATTTACCGCTGCCAAATCTTCCGGAGTATCTACTCCAATACCTTGAAAATCACTTTCCAGTACTTTTATCTTATATCCGTTTTCCAAAACTCTCAACTGCTCCAAACATTCTGTTTTTTCCAATTCAGTAGGTGCCAAAGCAGCGTATTGCAAAAGGAAATCACGTCTATAAGCATAAATACCAACATGCTTATAGACCTTATAGTGTTCAGTTTTATTACGGGGATATGGCATTAGGCTGCGCGAAAAATAAAGGGCATAACCATTATTGTCGGTAACAACTTTAACTGCCGCTGGATTATTATAATCTTCTTCCCGCATCAATACTTTCATCGTAGCCATTTTTAAATCAGATTCAGCTTCGAAAGCTTTTGCCAGCCGGTCAATAATCTCCGGCGGTATCATGGGTTCATCGCCCTGTACATTGACAATAACATCTACATCTGGAAAATTAAGAGCGACCTCTGCTAACCTGTCAGTACCACTGGGATGATCCGGAGATGTCATGATCGCTCTACCACCAAAACCATGAACCGTTTCAAAAACTTTCTCATTATCCGTGGCCACAATAACATCATCAGGCAGTTTGGCCTCACAGGCTTTCATATAGACATGTTGTATCATAGGCTTTCCTGCAATAAGTGCCAAAGGCTTTCCCGGAAGTCGTGTAGAAGCGTAACGTGCAGGTATCACACACAAAACTTTCATTACTCGTTCGTCTCCTTCTGAATGGCGTTCAGAATTGTTTTCTCAAATACTTCACGTCCTTCAGTAATTTTTATATCCATATTTAAAATATACAACGGCATTTCTCTATTAAAATAAATGAATTCCGTTGGTATTTTAACAGCGTCCTTACCAGTTGTTACCATAGCTACAACTTCTTTGCTGATGGCTCTTTCACTGATATACTGCATTTCCAGCATTCCGTAATCATGATGGTCAGGATATCGTATAGCTTCAATTATATCAATGCCGATGCAGGCCAGAGTCTGCTCAAACGATGAAGGATTGCCGATCGCAGAAAAGACCATAACTTTTTTACCCTGCAGCTCAGAAAGATCTTTCGCATTTTCATGTATGCCTTTATACCAGTCAGCAATTTCCACAAAATTTTTGGGATGATGGATGCTCTCAATAATAGGAGCATCTCCGTTGTACTTATCCAAAGTATCGCGTAATTCCTGACGGCTGAACTGAGAACTTTGATCTGTTTTAGTCAGCAGGAACAAGCCCGCCCTGTCCAAATGACTCAACGGTTCGCGCAAGGTCCCGCGCGGCAGAAGACAGCCATTGCCGAACATATTAAATGTATCAACTAAAACTACGTCCAGATCACGATATAAGTGCCAATGCTGATAACCATCGTCCATGATGATAACCTCAGCATTCATTTTATCCACAGCAAACTGACCTGTTAAGGCTCTGTTTTTACCAATAATTACCGGCACACCCGGTAAGGTTTTCGCCATTAAATAAGCTTCATCACCGGCCTCATAGGCAGTCATAAAAATCTTCTTACCATCACTGACAACGCCCATCTCCTGATCCCAGTGCGAACGATAACCACGATTCAGGATCACGACACGATAACCCATATTTTTAATAATAACAGCAACTTTTTGCGCGGTAGGAGTTTTTCCTGTACCACCAACAGTAATATTCCCTATAGAAATGACACAGCAATCTAATTTTTTCTGTTTCAATAATCCGGATTTATAAAAGTCTAATTTACAGCAAACACCAAATTCATATACATAGGAAAACATCCTTAAAATCCCCAATAAAATCCAACCAAAAAATGGGGTGTTAGGACCATGTGCCAGCTGATATAAATATTGAATCACCGCATCTCCATGGCGCAGACGCCCGCCGCCTTCATCATGCAGATTTCTGATATTTGTAGGATAGGATGCTTCAACCTTACTGTCAACAGTCGTTAATGTCAGCAGATCCTGCAGATATTCAATACTGCGTACAGCAGCACCGCGATTTTCTTTAATAACCTGCAATGATGCTGCTCCCATTTGCAAACGTCGTTCATCGTTTCCAACAATATCTAAAACTTCTTTAGTAAGCTCTGCACTGTTATTAATCATCTTGCAGGCACCGACCTTACTCAATAAAGCATATGAATCTTTAAAATTCTGCATATTTGGCCCAACTAAAATCGGTTTGGCATGCGCCGCCGGTTCCAGCACGTTATGTCCGCCATGTTTTATCAAAGAACCACCAACAAACACCACATCACCAACAGAATAAATACGACCTAATTCACCAATAGTATCTATCAGTAAAACAGGATATTTAGACCGAGCACCTTTGATTTCCAGGAGTTTTGATCTAAATCCGCTTTCCCAATGATACTGTTTCGCCAGTTTACTGATTTCATCAGCACGTCCCGGTTTGCGAGGTGCGATAACCAAACGGGCCTCAGGATAGCTTTTAATAATTTCATTAAACACATCAAATAAAACTTTTTCTTCAGTAGGATGTGTAGACCCTGCCACAATTACAGGATAAGCATTTTCAATTCCTAATTCTTTTTTATAGTTTTCCAGGTCCTCTGGTGTCACTTCCGCATAAGTCTGATCAAACTTCGTATTACCTGTAACATAAATCTTTTTGGGATCTGCGCCTAAATGACTGATATAATCAGCGTCAATACTTGACTGCATGCAGAATCTGCTGACTGTATTCAGCATATCATCCCAAATGCCATATAAATAACGATACGTTTTTACTGATTTCTCTGAAATACGGCCATTAACCATCATTACCGGAATATTTCTTTCACGAATAGCCCGCAAAAAATTAGGCCACAACTCAGTTTCTACCGGCATGAATATCCTCGGCTGAATACGTTTAACAAAAGATTCAGAAACAAACGGCATATCCAAAGGAAAATAGATAATAGCATCAGCTTCCTGAATTATCTGTTTAGCCATATTATAACCGCCTACAGTTACAGCAGAGACCAGTATTGGAGAATCAGGATATGCTTTGCGTATTTCTTTAACTAATGGACTTGTCGCAACAATTTCACCGACAGAAGCGCCATGAATCCAAATACAGTCCTTCTGAGCCACAGAAGCAATTTCTTCATCACGCAGCCCGCCCAGACTTTGCCGCATTCTGGTAGTAAAACCTGCTTCACAGATACAACGATAAAGAAAGTAAGGCAGTACGAACAAACAGCACACGCACAAAACCAAAAAATTATAAATAATATACATTCTTTAACCTCACTTCGCTTCTTTGTTGCGATACTGAATTTTATATAAATGTGCGTACAGCCCATCTAAGGCTAAAAGCTCATCGTGTGTTCCTGATTCGACTAAATTACCTTTTTCCAGCACTAAAATTTTATCTGCGTTTTTAACTGTTGATAACCTATGTGCTATAACAAAAGAAGTCCTGCCTACCATCAATCTGTCCAGTGCTTCCTGCACCACTCTTTCACTTTCTGTATCAAGAGCCGAAGTCGCTTCGTCTAAAATCAGAATCCGTGGATTTTTCAATATTGCCCGGGCAATAGCTATACGCTGCCGCTGCCCGCCGGAAAGATTAACCCCTCGGTCACCAAGCTTAGTTTCATAACCATCAGTAAGCTGCATGATAAAATCATGTGCGTTGGCCGCTTTAGCAGCGGCTTCAATCTCTTCTTTAGTCGCATCCAGACGTCCATAAAGAATATTATTATAAACAGAACCATTAAATAGCATTGTTTCCTGCGGAACAATACCAACCTGTTCACGCAGAGAATCTAACGTAACCTCTCTGACACTGTGACCATCAATTTTGATATCACCCTTGTTTACATCATAAAAACGCGGCAGTAAATTGGCAATTGTGGATTTTCCTGCACCGGACGGACCAACGATTGCTATTACCTCACCCGGTTTTACACTGAAAGAAAGATCCGTAATTACATTGCCTTTATCATCATAGGCAAAAGAAACATTTTGAAATTCCACTTTACCACTGACTTCCGGCAATTGCTTAGCATCCCTGCTTTCTGCTATTTCTTCCGGCATGTCGATAATCATAAATACACGCTGTGCTGCAGCCAGCGCCTTCTGGATATTACCAATAACTCTGGTTAAACGTTTAATCGGATTAGAAATATTTACGGCATAGGTCAAAAAAGCGACCAGAGAGCCAGCAGTAATCGTGCCATTAATAACATTATTACCGCCGTACCAGATAATCATCGTCACGCCAATTGCTGCAACAAGTTCTACAACAGGAGTCAAGGTTGCCATCAATTGCGCATTTTTCATATTAGCACGGAAATTTGCTCTATTTTCTACGTCAAAACGATCAACCTCGTAATCTTCCCTGACAAATGATTTGATAACTCTGGCAGAAGCCACAGACTCCTGCAGAACCGAAGTAATATCCGCAGTACATTCCTGGATTCTGCCGCCGGTTTTGCGAATTTTTTTCCCAAAAAATTCCATAAACCATAAGACCACCGGGAAAGTGCAGACTGTAAAAAGCGTAAGACGCCAATCCAGATAGATCATCGCTACTACAGAACCAATCAAAATAAAACCTTCTGTAATCATCTCAATGGTATTCTCAACCATAGCTGATTGCAGCGCATTGACATCATTAGTAACATAACTCATGATCGTACCCGTTTTGTTCTTGTCATAAAAAGATACGCTGAGACGCTGTAATTTTTTAAAAACAGCTGCCCGAATATCAATAATTACGCTCTGCCCAACGTAGCTCATCAAATAATTCTGACCATACCAGAACAAACCGCGTACGACGAAAATAGCTATAATGCTGGCAGCAATCCAATTCAGCATTGTGCCATTCTTATCAGCCAAAACTTCATCAATCATATCTTTGATAATCCAGGGAATATATAAATTCCCCGCTGCTGCCATAATAGTACAAAACATAGCAAAAATCAGTCTGTGCATATATGGTTTTATATAACTCAAAATTCGTAAATATAATGTCATTGTTTCTCCTCAGCAATACGCAGAACCAATTCTGCAACTCTATGTACAGCACCGGGCTCTCCCAGACGCTCACTGACATAAGCCAAATCTTTTTTCATCTGCGTGTTCCGCTCCGGCTCCAAAAGTGCCAGAGCCTCCTGCTGCAAACGTTCCGGAGTGAATTCTTCCTGCAGCAATTCAGGTAAAATACGTTTGCCTGCAACAATATTTGGCAAGCCGATGTTAGGTATATTGATAACTCTGCGTGCAATAAAAGCGGTAATAGGCGAGGTTTTATAAACGATAACGGACCCCAATCCGCACAGCGCCGCCTCTAAAGTCACTGTTCCGCTTGTAGCCAGTGCCAGATCAGCACTGAACATCACATCGTAGTTGTCACCTTCTATTATTTTGACCGGTACTCCTGCAGCTTTTACCATATCTTCCAGCATTTTCAGAGGAATTGTTTTGGCCCGCGGCATAGTAAAATCTGTATCGGGACGTTTTTTTAAAATTAATTTTGCGGCCTGTAACATCGTTGGCAGCATTTTTTGTATTTCCATCAACCGGCTTCCCGGAAGTAATAAAATCAAATCCCTGTCAGCATTCTTTCCTGCTTTTTTCCAGGCAGCTTCTTTGCTAAGATGCGGTTTCACTATATCCACTAAAGGATGTCCAACAAATTCGGTATCAGCCCCCGCATTTTTATAAACTTCATATTCAAACGGGAAAATGGCAGCAACTTTATTGACAATCTGAGCAACGCTCTTCGCACGGCTTTTATGCCAGGCCCAAGCAGAAGGGCTTATGTAAGAAACTACAGGAATGCCTTTTGCTTTTGCAAGTTTTGCCAAACGCATGTTAAATCCCGGATAATCAACAACCACCAGACAGTCCGGTTTTCTTTCTTCAATTACTTTGGCAAAAGCTTTTTTCAATTTAAACAACGCTGGTAATTTGCAAACAATCTCCGCAAACCCCATTACCCCATGTTCTTTAATATCAAATAACACTTCGCCGCCAGCTTCACGCAGGCAATCACCGCCCATACCGAAAACTTCAGTATCAGGAGCAATATTTTTTAATTCTCTTGTCACCGCAGCAGCATGAATATCTCCCGAAGCTTCTCCGGCAGAAATCAATATTCTAGCCATAAACGCTCCCTTCCAGCTATCAAAACACTTTAAAAAGTTTTCTAGTTCTTATTTTATTACACAACAATTCATTTTATATTATAACACAAAAACAGACTGAACGTATCGCTCAGCCTGCATAATTAGCAATTATTTTTCATTTATCTTGCTACAATAGTAATATTGTGAGCATCTGCCAAAGCCAGAGTTTTTTCTTTTTCTACAAGCAGCGTTCTGCCGGCCTCAATTACCAAGCCGGTCGCTCCGGCTGCTATCATTGATTCCATGGTCTTTGTGCCAATGCTTGGCATATCAAACCTGTTATCCTGCGCCGGTTTTGCCGTTTTTGCGACAATAACACCTTTGCCAAGTGTTCCCCCTCGTAAAATGCAGGCATCAGTTCCTTCAATAGCTTCAACGGCCATTAAAGCACGATCTTTTACCACCACCGTCTGCCCAATATCCAAACGACCAATTTCTTTCGCCATTGCAAAGCCAAAATCCATATCAGCCACTTCCGCTTCTGTTGGCATTCTTTGGGTCAAAACGCCAGGTGGTGGCAATAACGGCTGAATCAAAAGTGTCTGATCCATCACTTTGATGCCTTCACCTTCCAGCTCCTTGACAATAGCGTTCATGATGGTATCATCTTTACGGTCAGGTACGGAAGCCAGTATTTTTATTGCCCTAAGGTCAGGAACAACAGCTCCTGCTTTATATAAAAGCTCTTTTGTAACTTTTCCTATCATTGTCACTGTTTTTACATCATTTTTCTTCAGAGTGCTGATAATCTTACCAATTTTCCCTATATGAATGTCATAATAAGCATCAACAGCCTCTGCTAACTCCGGATCTATATCAGGGACAACTCCAACAGCTATAACTCTATAACCCATAGACTTGGCTGATAAAGCTACATCCACCGGCAAATGGCCGATTCCCGACAATAAGCCTATAGTCTCCACCAGGTCACCACCTTAATCTCTGCGGGTACGAATAATACCACGTTCTACATTACGCAAAAAGCGCATCAAATGCTCAACAGGCTCGCTGCTGTCAAGCTCCTGCTCCATTGTAGCAACAGCCTCCTGTAATGGCAATCCGGATCTGTATAAAATCCGAAAAGCTTTTTTCAGCTGACTGCGTATTTCCTGAGCCATACCGGCTCTGGCCAATCCAACACTGTTCAACCCCGATACAAAGGCCGGATCACCTGCAACAATCATAAAAGGAGGCACATCCTGAGCAACACGTGCCATACCGCCAATCATAGCATTACGGCCGATCTTGCAAAACTGATGCACTGCTGATAATCCGCCGATAACAGCCCTGTCTTCAACAATAACATGTCCGGCAAGTGTTGCAACATTGGACATAATAACATTATTACCAACAATGCAATTATGTGCGACATGCGTATAAGCCATCATCAGTATATTATTACCAATAATAGTTTTATTTCCTTCACCAGTAGCTCTGTTGACGGTAGTACATTCACGAAAAACACAGCCATCACCGATAACCGTCGATGTTTTCTCGTCTTCAAATTTTAAATCCTGCGGATCAGCACCTATAGAACAACCCGGGAAAAATTTACAATTTTTACCAACTGTAGTATATTTATGAATCACCGCATGGGCTCCTATTTTACAATTGTCGCCGATGACTACTTCTTCATCGATTACAGCATAAGGGCCTATTTCAACATTTTTTCCTAAAACAGCATTGGGATGGATGATTGCTGTTTCATGGATTTTAGGCATAGGAATAACAACCGAACTCATTTCCTTCACTCCTCAATTTTAATCAAACAATTAAACAGCTTTATACTATATTATCTATATTCTGCCAAAGCTTTTACTTTTTCGCACGCTGAATTCGGTTGTTTTAACTGATTACGTACAAAAAACTTCCTATTTCATCATTTTACTGCAAATTTTAACGTTTTTTCATTTATTAAGATTTTTTTGGATCCATAATCGCAAAAGTACAATCACACTCACAGGCCACCTGACCATCAACCTTGCCTTCACAATGAATAACGCCCATATTTCCACGTATCTTTACAACTTCAGTTGTAGTAATAACCTGATCCCCCGGTACTACCTGACGACGAAAACGTACGTTATCGATCTTACCAAAGACCGCAATTTTGCCACGGTTTTCTTCCGGATACAGCATTGCCACGCCGCCGACTTGAGCCATTGCCTCAATTAAGAGCACACCAGGCATAATCGGTTCACCAGGGAAATGACCTAAGAACTGCAATTCGTTCATGGTAATATTTTTGACACCGACAGCCCTTTTCATCGGTTCCAACTCTAAAATGCGATCTACCAAAAGCATTGGGTAACGATGCGGAATAATTTTTTGAATTTCAATAGCGTCTAAAGTAATCATCATTTCTCCTCCTTGATCCTATAGGCTTGAATTTGCTTTGCTAAACAAGAATTAAATGCATGTCCTGACTTCACAGCAATTATATGCCCACGAAGATGCCCTAATAAATATAAATCTCCAATCACATCTAAAATTTTATGTCTGATCAGTTCATTATCAAATCTTGTCTCTGATAAAATTTTATCATCATCAAAAATAACAACATTTTCAATACTGCCGCCAAGCCCCAGCCCCATCTGCTGCATTTGCTTAATTTCACTCATAAAGCCAACAGTTCTGGCAGCAGCGATCTCCTGCAGGAACTTTTCTTCTGTCAGCTCGATATCAAAATACTGTGTCCCTAAAGCAGGATGCGCGTTAACAGATACAAAAGAAATCCTGTAACCATCATACGGTTGAATCGTGATATATTTATCATCTTCATAAACAGAAAAAGCCCTGTCAACAGCATATATCTTTCTTGGCTCCGACTGCCTTATTCTGCCCGCCTGTAAAATCAGCTCACAAAATACAGCAGCACTGCCGTCAGTTACTGGAGGTTCCGGCGCAGACATCTCAATGCGGCAATTATCAATGCCCATCATTGAAAATGCCGCCATTAAATGTTCAACTGTAAATACCTCGGTCCCATTTTCACTGACAGTAGTAGCTTTAACCGTAGAACTTACATTCTCCGCTAAAGCCTGTATTTCAGGATGCCCCGAGAGATCTGTACGTACAAAAACAATACCCGTATTCTCTTTTCCCGGCAATAATTTCATTGCAACTTCTTTTCCTGAGTGCAACCCTGTGCCAGAATAAGCAATAGGAGCTGCCAATGTTTGCTGCATTATTTCTTTCAAAATTCCCTCCTGCCTTTCCCCGGTTATTTCCTGACTGCAAATCTCTCACGCCCGTCTTTCCAGCGGTCATGTACCCAAAACCACATCTCCGGATGACTGATGATCTCGTGCTCCAAAATTACAACCAGCTCCTGAGTCACATCATAAAAATCCTTTTCCCTATCCTTGCTCTTAGGCGTATAAAGCGGCGGATATATTTTAACCGTACAACCGCCCTCTTCACTATTATGAATAAAACATGGTAAAACAGGAGATCCATAAATTCGCGATAAGGCAGCAGCACCTAAAGGAATGATACTGTCTTTTCCAAAAAGTTTTAAATCAACACCGTCGTCATTAGTATCCTGATCATATAGAACGCCAAGCAGTTTTTTCTCCTTCAGTATTCTGCTGATAGCAAGCAAACCATGTTCGCCACGATTATAGGCAACCTTTTGTCCCACCATTTCACGATATTCATTAATGAAGCGATCCATATATTTATTATTTTGTTTTCTCGTTATAGAAAGCATAGGATAGCCATGCAAAGCAATCGTTGCCCCTAAAAGCTCCCAGTTGCCAAAATGACCTGTTGCAATAATGACACCTTTATTCTGTTTATAGGCTTCTTCCAAATATTCCAGGCCTTCAACATTAACAAGCTTAGTTATATTATCTTTATTTAACAAAGGGAAGCGCATTACTTCTACTACCATTCTACCAAATCTGCGCAAACTTTTCTCTGCTATCTGCTGAGCTCTTGCCTTATCTACGCCAAGACACTCCTGTATATTGGCTGCAGCCATTTGCATCCGCCATTTTGGAGTAGCAACAACCGCAATTCCGCCTAATATCGCAGCTGTTAAATTACGTAAACATTTAGGAGCCACGCACATAATCCAGCTGAAAAACTTAACCACATAATAAGCAAGCACTGCTTTTGCACCGCCTTGTTTCTTATTTTTCCAATTTAGCTACAGTTTCTTCCAGTACTTTAACCTTTTTCAGTAAATCGCCGATTTTTCTGAGATTCGCTTCCTGTTTAAGCCATTCCTTATGCGGACGTGCCGGAAATCCTGCATAAAACGAATTAGAAGGTACATTATTGGTAATACCTGTTTTTCCGCCAAAAACACAATTGTCACCAATTGTGATATGCCCAACTGTACCAACCTGTCCTGCAAACGTAACATTATCACCAACAGTCACGCTGCCGCTGATCCCCACATGGGCTACAACCAGACAATTTTTCCCTAAAACATCATTATGACCTAAATGCACAAGATTGTCTATTTTTGTTCCCGCACCAACAATAGTACTGCCTGCAGTAGCTCTGTCAATACAGGTATTATTTCCTATTTCAACTTCATCCTCTAAAACCACATTGCCAGCCTGCAGTACACTGCTGTGTCTGCCAGTCTTTTTATCTGTAATATAGCCAAAACCATCGCCGCCGATAACGCATCCTGACTGCAATACAACATTATTGCCTATAACACAATTTTCTCTTATTGTAACCTGAGGATAAAAGGTACAAGCTTTTCCTATTTTAACATGCTTTCCAACATAAACATGCGGATAAATTACACTGTCATCACCAATTTCAGCATCTTCCTCAATTACAGCAAACGGCTGTATAGCAACATTTTTACCAATTTTAGCACTTGCGGCAACAAAAGCCAAAGGACTTACGACACGTTCAACATCCTCCCTGGCCCGAAAAAGCTCCAACAAGGCCGCAAAAGCTGCACGCGGATCTTTGACTCTGATTACAGGTCTATCAAGCTTGGGATCTTCCGGTGCTAAAACCATTACCCCAGCTTTACTGAGATGACAGTGTTCCACATGAGGCGGCACAGCAAAAGAAATATCCTGCGGTCCAGCCTCAACTAACCCGTTTACGCCTGTAACAATCAACTTTTGATCTTCATTTTCAAGTGTCCCCTGCAAATATTCTGCCAATTCCCTCAAAGTCTTTTCCATAACTCTGCCTCCCGCTGTTTTAAAAAGGCGGGCAGATCAACCGCCCGCCACATTTATTTCATTTTTTCAATTACCGAATCAGTTACATCCACACCACCCTGAGGGACAGCATCTTTAATCAACACAGCTCCTAAGCCTTTTTCTTTAGCAACTGCATTTAACGCAGAATCCAGGCTTGCTTTTAATTTATTTTGCGCTTCTGATTGTACCAACTGCATTTCAGCCGTTTTATCTTCAACAATTTTTTTCTGTTCTTCCTGAGATTTGCCCTCCATCTCTTTAGTCATTTCTTCCTGCAATGCCTTTCCTTTGGTAGCAACCTCTTCTTTCACCGTTTTTACTATTTCGGCTTTGCTTTCAACAGCTTTCATATCAACCACACCAAATTCAGCATTACGCCCACTGCATCCAAAAGATACCATTGCAACTGCCACCATTAAGCCTGCCACTACTTGTTTTTTCATAATCTATCGCTCCTGTTATTTCATATTCTGCAAAGCCTTCACAACATCATCAGTAATGTCATCCGCTTTGATATTAACTTTAACACTATGAAAGACGATTGTATACTGCCGCTCGTGAGCAAGTTTTATCACATTGCTTTCAATATCGTTACGAATACCTGCTCTAAGCTTTTCATTACTTTCCTGCAGTTTATCAGCCTGCTTATCGATGGCAGCCATTGCCTTAGTCAAAGCTTCCGGAACCTTCGCCAAATCAGACTGGTCTTTTGATAATACCCCAGACATATCTCCCTGCATTTCCTGCTGCAGCTGCTCCGCATGCTGTTTTAATCTGGCCTGCGTTTCAACCACCAAAGGCTCCATTTTAGCACCAATAATTTTATTTTTTGCTGCTAAAATCTGCTGTCTTTGCTGTTCCCGTTCAGACTGAACCTGGTTTAATTCATTTTGAACAACCTCACGTTCTGCAGGACGCATTTTTATAGCTTCCAGCCGCAATCTAAAATTTAAAATTTTTAGCTGGTACGCATCCTCCAGTTCCTTTTCCTGTTCGGCTAAAGCAGCATCAGCTTCTTTTACTGCTGCATCATAAGCATCTAAAAGTTTTTTCCGTTCTTTTGCTTCAGCAGCATACATTTGTGTCTGAAACCCGGCATCCATAAAATTAGCTTTACTGTTTTGTTTCAGCTGCTGCAGTCTGGTTAAACCAGCAATCTGAGTTTTGGCTATTTCTGCCTGCTCCTCACGATAACGCAGTAATTTCTGCAATTCAGCTTCACCCTGTTTAAGAACAGTCTGTTTAGGATGAGCACTGAATGCCTTATCCCAATCAATAACGGCAATTTTATCCTTGCCGCCCGGATCATGACCACAGGCAGCAGTAAGTAATACGACTATCAAAATTATCGGCGTTAACCAGCGCATACTTTACCTCCTGCAGTTAAACAGAAACAAGGCCCTTTTGTAAAAAGGGCCTTGTCCGACATTATTTACCGCTTTGCAAAGCCTTGGATACCTCATCAGTAATATCGAGACCGCCGTATACAACGGTATTTTTGTCAACAACTACGGACAAACCTTTTTTATCAGCAACTTTTTTGATTGTTGTTTCAATCTTTTTCAAAACAGGATCCATTAATTCCTTTTCTTTATTGGATAACCGTTCCTGCAACTGCTGATAATAACGCTGTTTTTCAGTATCATTCATGGTTTTACTTTTTTCATCAAAATCCTTCTGGGCATTATCGATTTCCTGCTTCATACTTGTCTGTACATTCTGCAGATCAGGCACTTGAGAAAGCAGCATCTGATAATTAACAACGCCAATAGCCGATTCACTGGAAGCAGCTGATGCCACGCTGTTAACACCACTTTGGGTAAGTGTTAAAGCAAAACAGCCTAAAACAAAGATAGCTGCTACGAACAAAGATATCATTTTCACATTTTTTGGATCACGTAATTTTTGCATCATAATAAAAATCCCTGCTTTCAGTTGTAATTATACTAAATAATTATATCAGTCAAAATCTTTTCTTTCAACCTTTATCACAAATTTCCAACAATCCTGAAGTATGGTTTATCATTTGAATAAACATATTCCGCGCTCAGGAATTCGTGTATCCGGTATCTGACTCCAATTTCAGTAGTATCGCTGCCAGAAAAATATTCTGCCCGCAAACGCCATTTCGGCGTTATATCCTGTTCCAGGCGATAGACATTTTCTCCCAGCGGACTACGTCGCATATAACTGACTGTCGTTTTTCCGTGATGCAACGCATAACCGGCGGAAAAATCCCAGTCGACATCATCCAAAGTCACTCCGACCTCTCCGAAAATCTCATCCCGTTTTGATATGTATTTGCCAAAATGAGCGCGTCCGGAAATATTGTTCTCATTGCGCCCTATGTCACCGTAGCCTTCAAACCAGATTTTATATTCATCTGATTCCAGACGAATCCTTACCCCTGAATTAACTCCCGGCGTCAAAACTACGCTTGGACGCAGATTATGTCTTTTTACTTCAGGCTCTGCACTGAGTTCTGCCAGCAGTGATCTTTCCAGCTCTTCTTTATGCCTGCTGACATATATTACCGGCAGTCCCCTTAACTCCTGTGTTTTCTGTGCATAACGCTGTTTAATATTTAACAGCAGCAAATTGGGTATAGACTGAGAAACCATCTCATAATCAATACTTTGCACCAGCTGCCCTACAGGATAGACAACTACCTGTATAACGGTTCGCCTGTCTTCACGCACCACATCTACAGCAGCTCTGAATTCAGGCAGTTCAGCTTCAACCTTTTCCCTTACTAACCGGCGTAATACTCCACCGGCCCAGTCGGACGCATCTGCAGAAGAACCCTGCAAAACATCCTCCAGCTGTTTTTGTAATTCCGGCAGTTTCGACTGCAATAAAGCAGCCGTATTTTCTTCGACTCCCGAAAACTGTAAATCAACAAAAACATCATTTATCACTTCATTCCAGGGTGAAACCACCATTGTAACCTGCGTTTGTGTCCCCAGCTGCAACATTACCTGCTCCATCTGATATCCATTCAGGACTCTGTCCCCAACTTCTCCCAGAAGTCTTGTATATTCACTGCGCACAGGTTCTACTTTTTCTGTGTCCTTATCAAGCAGCAGCTGTTCAGCAACAGTCTGCATACTTGCCGACATCCGCTCTAAAAGAACCTTACTGGTAGAACCTCTGTCCAGGACATTAACGCTTACACTTTCAATAATGGCAGCATTTGCTGCCCGTGGCAGCAAACAAGCCAATAAAACTACAGCTAAAATTCTTACAATCTTCACGGCATACTACCGCCTGTTTTAGAATTGACCGCCGAAGCTGAAATGGAAACGTCCGCCCTGATCACCATAACCATAATCAAGCTTTACCGGTCCAAGAGGTGAGTTGATCCTTAAACCAACACCATAACTATATTTCAGCTCGCCCAAATCAAATGCTGTTTCACGGTCTTTGTCCCAGGCATAACCGCTGTCTACAAACAAAACACCCTGCACTTTTTTCACGATCGGCATTCTATATTCAACAGTGCCTTTCAGCATGCTGTTGCCTTTGAACTGGTCATCTTTATAACCGCGCAACGTCTCGCTGCCGCCCATTGAAAATCTCTGGCTAAGCGGCATATTGCCGCTGGCATAACCAGCTCCAAGCTGTACGGCAATGACATTTTCTGCGCCCTGACGATAGTAATAACGATAATCAACAGAGTATTTCGTAAAGTCAAAATCGCCGCCTAAACCAGCATATTCGATCGTATAGGCATTTCTTTTGCCTTCATGCGGATCATAAATATTATCGCGTGAATCATACACTCTGGCGACACCGATACTGCGGGTCAGGCCAAAATTCTTCTTACGTCTATATTCACCGTCATATTTAGGACCATCATATCTAGAGTCATAATCGCTGTTATTTCCCCAAGAATCCTCATAATACTGCGTGCTGTAACCATCAACAGCACCTTTGTAAATGTCGTCACGATTCTTCAACGTCAGATAATTGCTGACATATTCATTATTAGTCTTACGGCTGAACGTCAATTCCTGCCCGCGACGTTTTTTGTCATAACGGGCAATTTCGTCGGCGTTACGGTCATAGTCTGCATATTCGTTGGTAACGTCGTACAAAGTAATTGTTGCGCTTGTTTCTTTACTGTCGATCCAAGGTTTTGTATAAGAGAACTCATAGTTCTTATTATCCGCACCGCCGAATTCCCAGCGAATATTAACTTTATCACCGGTACCACGGAAATTTTTATCACCGACTGATACCATACCGATAAATCCGTCCGCATCACTGTAGCCGGCACCGATACCAAAAGTACCGGTATTCATTTCTACAACGGAAATCTCAATCTCTACAGCATTAGGCTGCTGACCGGGGTTCAATTTGATATTAACATCTTCAAAATAGCCTAGATTATAAATACGCTGCATACTGCGGCGGGCATCTTTGGCATTAAAAGGTTCGCCTTTTTTCAGTTTCATTTCACGGATAATAACATAATCTTTAGTTTTAGTATTGCCCTTAATTTTAAAGTCTTCAACAATACCTTCATTTACGACCAACAGCAGGGTTCCGTCAGGCTGCATTCTGATATCCGCAACACGTGCTAAAATGTAACCCTCTTTATTGTATTCAGCTTCCAAACGCTGTACTTTTGCGTTTACTTCTCTGATATTGATCAGCTGATTTTTGGGAAGATCCAGTAAGCTTTCAATTTTTTCTGTAGAAATCTTTGTATTTCCTTCTACTGCCAGCTGCTGATAAATAGGATTTTCCATAACATGATAGGTAACCTGCACACCTTCCGGAACCTGCTTAAATTCAGGCTGCAGATCATAGAACCATCCCATATTATAAATAGCGTATAAATCCTTACCTAAACCTTCAGACGTCAAAGTCATACCAGGTTTAGTTTTTAAAACATTAATAATCTCTTCAGTTGGAGTCACATTATTACCGCTGACCATAATTTTAGTCACCAGCTGACCAAAATACGGTGCCGCAGCCTTTTCTATTTCTGCGGGAGGACGCATTGGCGGCTCTTCTTCACGGACTGCTGTAGTATTTGTCTGCGGGGCATTGGCAACAGCTTCCTGAGCAGACTTCGCCGCATCTTCTCTGGCAGCCTCTTTTTCAGCTTCCTGTCTGCTTACATGACGTTTAGCCTCTTCCTGCTGTTCAGCATCACCAGCTTCAGCCGGCTGTTCTTCAGTAGTACCTTTATAGCGAGGATCGGAAATATCTTCAGATGGCTTATTATGCATATAATAAACTGTCTTTTTCCCCTTTTTACTCAGTCCGCCTTTATCTTTTCCTTTGCCTTTTTGTGCTTTCTGTGCTTTTTCAAGAGCAGCTTTGGTAACAATCTGCTCTTTCCCACCGATAGTCATGGTTTGGTTTTCAACGACATCGGCCGCACTGTTTTCCTGCGCCCAAACAGGAGTCGTCAGCAAAAGCGCTGCCAGGCTCAAAGATAAGGACCGCAACATATTTTTTCTTCTCATCCAAAAATCCTCCCTAAACTAGTTAGCATCCCGTAAAGTTCTGCGCGCTTCACGCACAAGCTGCCGCATATCTGCAGTAGGCAACTCCACACTACGCTGCTGTTCTTTTACTTGCTCTTTCGGATACTCTGACGGTATCACTACCGTTTTCTGTTCTTGTTCTGGTTTATCTGTAAAAGTCGGCACCATTTTATTGGGAGCCGCCTCTGTTTGAGGCAAATTTTTCTGCAGCTCAGTTGAAGCCATAACTGCAACGGGATTTTGCAACTTCACCCCAGGTTCTTCTACTGTTCCAGCATATAACCAGCCACCATAGCCAGCTAATACTACGATAGCCGCAGCAAGCAAAGCTAAACGCTGTCTGGTCCAAACAGAAACCCAGCCGCGTTTTTCCCGCAAATGCTTAATTTCCGCTTCAGCCAGCATCAAATCCAATTCACCGCGCATGCCGTTGTTTTCACGGAAACTTTTTTCAGCATTTTCTAAGCTGCTCTTAACATTGCGAATATGTTCACAAATGGATTTCGCCACCGTAAAAACCCCCTTCCGCGATTTTAAAATAATAAAAGATATATATATAATCACTAATATAAAAAATTTTTCACATAGCGAATTTTCTTAATATATGCCATATATAACGATTAAAGCTTATATAAGCAATTCTTGTTTTAAATAACGCCTGTTTTCTTTTATTAGCTTTTATTTAATTCGTTCATCAATCGTGAAAGCATACCTCTAACTCTGCGTACACCTTGTTTCTGCAGCCGATAAATGTGCCCCAGGCTCACATCGATTGATGCCGCTAAATCTCCAGCGCTTTTATCTTCCAGATAAATACCTGTCAAAACCTGCTGTTCTTTTTGCGGGAGCCTTTCCATCGCCTGAGTTATCTTATCATTTAAAAAATGCCGCTCTGCCAACTCAAATGGAGTAGCTTCATTTGATACCAAACATTCAGACCAGGCAAGGCCTGCTGAATTTACTCCATCCAAAGACAACATCTGGCTGCCATATTCAGCCTGCAGAAAATCAAGCATTCTTCCTCGGATACGGTGGGAAGCAAAAATGCTGAAAGCAACACCGCGTGTATAATCAAATTTTTCAGCCGCTTCCAATAAACCTACCGTACCTTCCTGAATCAATTCCAGGGTCTGTGTTTCAGTAAGTCGGAAGGCCATTGCTATTTTAAAAACCAATGGCTGATAAGCAGTAATTATTTTCCTGTACGCGCTTTGATCACCATCAGCGCAGGCACGCCATAAATCAAGTTCTTCTTCCCGTTCCAGCAAATTGATTTTTTGTAACTCCGTTAAATATTGCTGCAGCATCTGCTTCCCTCCTTTCATTTCATTTAAAAGGTTAGCCGATATTCCAGGCCATACCAATTCTCATTATTTTCATTTAAAGAATAATTTATATTCAAATGTTTACTGATCTCATACTGACCGAATACACTATGGTGCTCATTATCCATACTGGTAGTATAACCAACCATAAAGTTATCCGTCAAATATTTACTGAATAAAACATTATATTGATTACGTTCATCAGGTGTGAACTCACGGTTACGACGTGTATCCATTTCGATACCAGACCGCAGTTTTCCTGAATAAACCCTGAATTCATCAAGCCCCAGAGCCTCTTTAAAAATTTGTTCAACGTCACCAAATACTGCCATTTCCAAACCGGCAGTCATTAAATTCTGTAAATCATCGCTGTCGACACCTTCACTGCCGGTAGCTTCACGCTGGAGAGTCAGCATCCGCACGATCTGATCTTTGGTCAGCGGCGGCGAGGAATTGAGCTGTAGGTCCATTTCTTCAAGCGGTCCAGAAATACGCATTCCAATATCATAACGCTGGAACTTTGCTGTAGCCTCAAGATTCACCGTAGGCAGAACGCTTCCAGGTATAGGCCAGGCAGCAGAAGCAGAGCGAACTTTAAATTGTGTGCGCAAATAACTGATCGAACCTCGATCCGCACTGATTGTGCCACTTATATTAGTATACAATGTACTGCCCTGGATATGCAATCCTCCGGCAAGCCATAAGTCATATAAATATTTATTATACAAATGGATTTTCGGTCCAAGCGTTATCTGTACATCAAGACCAATATTACTTTCGCCTTCGCCAAACTCCGGTATTGTCGGCATATTGACGAGCACATCATCAAAGCGCACTTCACCTTTAAGCAGCGGCCGATAACTAAAGCGAGGACCTTTTCCAGGAGGAGGTGCGCTTCCTGCTTCTGGTCTCACAATGAACCTCTGCGGCGTTACTGTCAGATTGCCATTGATACGTCCTGTAAAAATATCAGAAGCTATTTCTGCGTTATCAGCAACCAGGTCAAGCTGATAAGCCTCACGTTCATTGGAGCGCAGCGCATAAGTACCGCTGCCTTTAAATGAACCCTTGCCAAGCTTGGCTGAAATATCTTTAAGCGCAACTTTATTACCTTCAAACTCTATATCTGTATGAATATTTTCAATAACAGTCTGTACATGTTTAAATTTCAAAGACCCATCAGGAATTTTTACAGCACCGTAAACCAAAGGTTCCTCAAGCGTACCTGCCAGTTTAACCTGCCCCTGCGTTTCACCTACGCCCCATTCCACCATTGGCGAAATGACCTGCAAAATACCCAGTCGCGCATTGTCCAGATTAAGCTGTACATTCATCTGCGCGTTAGGATCGCGCCGCTGTTCTTTTGATCTGAATAAATCCAGCGGTACATCACCATAGGCACTGGCCTTATAAATATCTTTATTTAACATCGCCTGCTCTATTTTCAGATTATCATTCGCAAGCGAAAGCATCGCTGTAAAGTCATCGAAACCAATGCTGGCCACACTGCCGTTTTTCACTTCCACAGAACCGTTTCCTTCAGGATCCTTTAAGGTTCCATGCAGCTGTACGAACATATTTAGATCACCGGTAACTTCAACAGGATCTGACATAAACGCTGTTACCAACGCAGGATTAGCATCTACAGCACCGGCCTCAAGTTCCAGCTTCCCATTAGCCAGATCAACCTTACCGCCGACAGCAACGATTCCCTTATCTGTAACGTCCTTTGTTTCCATCAGTTTGACATCATCAAAATACCAGACTTTATCCTGCAAATGACCTTTAAACTTCATTTCTTCATATTTAAGATCATTAATAGAAATATCATCCACCCAGACATCAACAAAAATACCTGATCCCGAACCATGCGGATTAATTGCAATTTCGCCCTGAGCCAAACCATCTACATTATAATCAGCTTTAGCCATTTTAAGTATAGACCTGACATTACCATATATAGCCACTATATTGCCCTGCAGCAATTTTTGCTCATGGTTATAATCAAGCTCTGCAGAAAGCACACCTTTAGGAGCCTGCTTAAATGATCCCAGCAAATGATTCTTTATTCCGCCGTCACTATCCAATTTGCATTGGATATCCGTCAATTCTTCACCGTTAATCATAATAGATTTACTGCTGACGTCACCATGGAAAAATGGTTTCGACAAAGTGCCAGTCAAGGTACCATGTGCATTTGCATATCCGTCTAAATCAACAGTATCGTCATTAATCGGTAAAGCACTGAGATCAATGTCTCTTATATCAACTTTAAAATCAAGATTTTTTTCTGCATCCATTCGGCCATTAAGCTTGGCCTCTGTTGATAATGCAACAATATCACAGTCACTGATTACTAAATTATTGGCCTGATAACTGTAGTCGGTTTCAATCTTATCTATAAGATAACCTTCAGCACTGCCGTCGGTCAGCAAAAACTTACCGCTGATATCCGGCATCGTTAAAGTCCCTTTTACAAACATTATATTATTAACGTTACCAGTAAGCTTCACTTCCGGTGCTACAACCTTGATGAAAGGTTCGGCTCTTACTCCTGCTGTCTCAACATCCAAATCAAAAACAGGCTCTTCACCCTGGAGATTGATGCTGCCGTTTAAAACACTTTCACCTTGGGCCATTGTCACCTTGTAATTTTTCAGGACAACAATGTTATCCTGCATACTCAGTCCACCATGAGTTTCTTCAATTTCCAGTCCAGCTATATTGACCTGCTTCAGTTGAGTAACACCTGTAAAATCAACCGCATCCTCAGTTCCTGAAACATCAAATTGCACTGCTGCCAGACCGCTGCCCTGCTGGCCCATAAAATCAAGAACAGGTGCAATTGGGAAATCTGTTACGGATCCCTTCAGTTTAAATTCACCTGCACTGGAAACTGTTCCTTGAGCTAACAATGCTCCTGTTTCTGTAAACGCCGAAAAATTATTAATTTTAAGGCCATTTTGGTCAGCATCAATGTCAAAATCGACTTTTTGCAACAGCAAATTACGCCAACCTAAACGCACCGTATCTGCGGCCAAGTTGACTTCAAACTTATCATCTTTGATTATGCCTTTCATAGCCATGCTGCCATCTACAGTAAAAACATCGTATGGTCTGTCATGCAGCGGCGCAGTTTTGACATTCTCTACGTCAAGTGCTGCCACTACATTTCCACTTCCAAGATCATATTCTGCCAGAAAATCAACTCTGCCTCCGCCAAATTCAGCACGTGCAGTATTTATCTGTGCCTTGTTATCAATGATTCTAAAAGGTACAGAAAGTTTTCGAACTTCTTCATTTTTTATTTTCAGTAAGTCGGCAGTCAGTAACCCGCGCCCCTGAATGTTATCCTTGTCCTTAAAATCAAGATCCCCATTAAGCTGTGCCGTCTGTCCATCTACAGTCAGTAAAAGTTTGTCTGATTTAACAGCTTTGTCATTAAAAGCAACCTTTCCGTCAATACCTACAGGAAATTCCTCATCTCCGTAAACAGCAACGCCTGTCAGTTTTTCCAAAACAACGGTGCCCGACATAGCGATATCTTCACCACTATTAGTCCACAAAAGATTAACATCCGCAACAGCACCCTGGAAATTTTTAACTTTTCCAAACTCTTCTGCTAAAGGAGCAAAAGCAGTTAAAGCAAAATGGTCGCTCTTTACTGTTAAACTGCCTACAGCCTTCATGTCAATCAGGCCCTTGAGTTCCAAATCGTCTTCATCATGTAACAGTTTCGCATCAATAGCAAATTTCGGATTACCGCCACCGTCCACAGAACCATTCAAACCAAAATCCCATTCCCCATATGGAGTTTTGGTTACAATATGTCCATTTGCAATATCTAAGATTCCATAGAATGGTGTCTCATCAGAATCTGACGTTTTCAAAAAATCCTGCACGTTCCATTGCTCTGTTTTATTCAGTGTTAAATAAATAGTCGGCTTTTCCAAATAAACTCTGTCTAAAGCTTTATTTGTATTAAAAAGAGCATGCCAAGGCGAGATATGCAGCTTAACATTTGGCAAATCAGCAATCAACTGCTGCTTCTTGTCCTTCACCTGCACATCAAATACGGACAATTCTAAGGCACCATTCCATTCTACACGGGCAATATCAATAGAACCAGTAATATAATCCTTAGCTAAATTCGACACCAAAGGCGGAATCTGAGCCAAATATCCCGGCACAATAAATTTTATGATACTGTAATATACTATGCCGACTATTGCCGCAATTCCCAGCAACCAACGAAATAGTTTATTCATGTTCTGCCTCCGCAGTAAAAGTCATAATACAACTTATTTTACTTCGACAAAAAACAAAAACCTCCTTCATTTTAATTATAAAATAAAAAATCCCGCCTGAGCGGGATTTTTATAATTATTCTGCTGCAGTTTCTGTAGACATAGTCGGCAGATTTGTTGTATTCGCAGCCGCAGTAACAGCTACAGGTACACCCATCGAAGTTTCCAATGCAATTTTCGAAGTATTGTAATCATACAAAGCATTGACAAAATTCGTTTTTGCCTCGGTCAGTGCAACCTGCGCGTCAATAACGTCCAGGTTAGTACCTACACCGGCCATATAACGAACCTGCGCAATATGGAAATCTTCTTCAGCCTTAGCAACCGCTACCTGTGTAGTAGAGATACGTTTCTCAGCTTCACGCAGTCCCAGATAATTGCTGCGCACTTCCAGTTCCACAGAATTTACTGTATCACGATAAGTTTCTTCTGCCTGCAGCAGTTTTTCTTCCGCCGCATGTACTTTAGACAAGGTAACGCCAGAGTCAAAAATATTCATTGTCGCCCCAATGCCTACGGACCAGTTCTCTTTGTCATCACCAGGCCAGTTACTACCACTACCGCCCCAAGATTCAGTTGCAGATGCGGTAACTTTCGGCAAAAAACCGCTTTTAGCCACTTTGACAGCACCTTTAGCCGCATCTACAGCTAAACGGCTTTGCTCCAGCTCCGCACGGTTCATTGAAGCGTAATCAAGGCAATACTGCATATCATTCTCGTAAGGAGTATACTGCAGACTGTCTTTAAGTTTTAAGGTCGTATCTAAGGAAGTTCCAATAATCTTGTTCAACGAGGCTTCAGCTACATCATAATTATTAGTAGCCTGAATCAGCTGCTGCTGTGCATTAGCCAAAGAAACCTCACTGCGCAGTACATCTACCTTGGCTACAACGCCTACATCATATTGCGCCTGTACATTTTTCAGATGCTCTTCCAGCTGATTAACAGAATCCTGATAGAGGTTTTCCATATTGCCAGCCTGCAGCAGGCTGAAATAGCCGTCTGTAGCCGTCTTTTTCATTTCGATGTAAGCCTTGGTTTCACCCAAAGCATAGCTTTTGTAATTAGCCTTAGCCTGATCTATCGTTCCTGATAATTGTCCACCAGTATAAATGGGAATCGAAGCGGTAATAGAATTACTGTGAGAATTACCAAGATTTTTGCTATAACTTCTAGTAGCTGTATTCCACTGTGGATCTGCATATCCACCACGTCCAGATCTATGTTCTGCATCAATACTGATACCACGTCCGGCACGTGCTGCATTAAGTTCCGCTCTGGAACCTTTCTTTTCAGATACAGCGATCTTAATCGCCGGATTCGTTGTCAAAGCTCTTTGTACAGCATCGTCTAAATCAAGCTCCAAGGTCTCGGCAAAAACCGACTGACTGCATAATAAACTTACTGCAGCCGTAAGCACCAGCACCTTTCGGCTCTTTTTATAATTGAACATTATTTTCGTACCTCCAATCGACTGACTGGCTAGTCAGTATAAGAAAATTATATTTTTTTATAACCCAAAAGTCAAACCTTTTTTTAAAAATAACTGCGCAATCCGACATAAGTATTGTTTTTGTTGCCATTACGCACATCAGTCTGCTCGCCCAGCAATGAAAGATTATCTGTCAGCTTCAACTCCCCGCCGACTTTTACTTTCGTATCGTTAAAGTCATAGACCTGACTGTACAGCTTAAAAGAATTTCCCAGTCTATAATCAAAGCCAACGCCAAATTCTCCCTGCATCGCTCCCATACTTACAGCAGCAGACCCAAAATTCTTTCCTAATGAAAGATCGAGTTTATTGGCATCACCAATATCATAACCGCCGATATAAACGAATGTATCCTCTTTGGGAGTAAAGGTAACTCCCAAATTGCTGCGCCAGTCACTGCCCTTGACACTGCGTGTTACATCAGCCTGCACCTTTGCCGTATCCAAAACTCCCAGCATTCTGTTAGCCTTATCACTTGCTTCTCTGGCGTTATGCAGAGTAGCTTTGATATCAGCTTCAGTCTGCGGGTCTGTTGCGACCTTTTCCAATAATTCCGTGGCTTTTTCGATTCTGCCGCTGGCATTAGCAAGATTTTCAATGATTCTTGCCATATTCTGTCCAGCGCCACCCTTATTTGTCTCAACCATAATGTTTTCCATCTGGCTGGCAGCGTTATTCATTCTTACGGCCATTTCACTCATCTGCTGTACCATCAAATTTATTTCCTGCTGATTAGCTACAGCAACATCTGCCATGACCTTAGTAAAAGTGTTCATATTATTACTGATATCACGGGCATTGACAAACCCGTCACGCATCGACCGCTGTACTTCAGGATCACCAAAAACATTATTCAGCGCTTCTGCAATACCCTCAACTTTTGCCAGAACTTTAGATGAAGCATTCATAAACTCATCCAGCCCTGTTCCCTGCTCACCTTCCAGCTTATCGCCGGGATGAATATATTGTCCTGTCATTTTTACAGGAGGCAGCACATCTACAAAACGCTCCCCTAAAATACCATCAGACCCCAAAGAAAAAACCGCTCCCTTAGGAATCTTGATATCTTTATTGATATCAGCCACTACATCAACACTGTCACCATTTACATTAACTTCTTTAACAGTGCCAACCTGTACGCCGGCATACCTTACTACATGTCCCGGCATCAGCCCCCCAACCTGCGGATAAGAAATCTGCAGTTTATAACCGCTGCCAGAGAAACTGAAAGCGCCTAAAAAAGTAATGATTCCTGCTAAAAGTCCGATACCGCCTAAAGTTAAAGCGCCAACTTTTACTTCGTTTGAACTCATTACTGTACCGCCTCCTCTCTGATTTCTTTACCGCGAACAAACGCGTCCACAATTTGATTATGACCATTTCTTATTTCTTCAACAGTGCCCAAAGCGACGATTTTTCCCTTATAAAGCATAGCAATCCTGTCCGCCGCATAAAAAGCTGATTCCATATCGTGAGTTACTAAAACCGATGTCACCTGCAATTGCTGCTGCGTTTTCCTGATTAAACGGCTGATATTATTTGACATGATCGGGTCCAGCCCCGCCGTGGGTTCATCATATAAAACTATTTCCGGTCTATTAGCTATAGCCCTGGCTAAACCGACTCTTTTCTTCATGCCACCTGATAACTCAGCCGGATATTGTTCTTTTGATTGAGGCAAGCCAACAAGTTCTAACATCTCATCAACGATGCCTTGAATTTCTGATTCACTTTTATCAGTATGCTGGCGCAGTCCAAAAGCAACATTTTCACCAACTGTCAAAAAATCGAATAAAGCAGAATACTGAAATACCATTCCCATCTTTTGACGCAGTTTGTTCCAGCCATCTTCATCCAGAGAACTTACCTGCTCCCCCTGAACAAAAATTTCTCCGGCAGTAGGTTGCAGCAAACCTATCATTGCGCGTAAAACAGTACTTTTACCACTGCCCGACGGACCTAAAACGGCGAGAGTCTCCCCTTGTCTGATATCCAGATCAATATTATTTATAACCACATTTTCACCAAAAGTAATATTTAATTTTTTAAAACTGATAATCGGTTCTGCCACAGGCAGTACCTCCTTTAAACATACAATAAAATTGACAAAAAGTAGTTAGTTATAAATATAAGGACTATAGATAAAACAACTGAACCAGTCGTAGCGATACCAACACCTTCAGCACCCTGTTTGGCACCCAGCCCTTTATAACAGGCTACAATAGCAATAATACCGCCAAAAACAGCACTTTTAAGCATACCGCCGACCATATCAAATGGCTCAGCAAACATTTTTATAGAATTTATATAAGTAAAAGTACTAATTCCGGCATAATAATGAGAAACCAGCCAACCGCCAATATTACCAATTGTATTAGCAAAAACAATCAGCACCGGCATCATTAAAACAATTGCCAAAAATCTTGGCACAACCAGATAAGTTGTAGGATTTGTAGCCATTACTTTCAATGCATCGATTTGCTCTGTTACTTTCATCGTGCCGATTTCCGCAGCAATGGCTGCACCAATACGACCAGCAACGACAACACCTGTCAAGACCGGTACCAGTTCGCGCCCCATCGCAATGGCTACAATACCGCCAACTGAGGAAGAAGCACCAAAACGTACAAATTCCTTCGCTGTCTGTACAGAAAAAACCATACCTGTAAAAAGTATCGTCATCATAACTATCGGCAGTGAATCAGCTCCCAGCTTCGCCATTTGTCTGACGGTTTCCTTCCCGTCAGCCTTGCTGATACGCTTAAGAGTATCCGTAAAGAGCAGCATCATCCGACCGGCATTAGCACAGCCTTCAAGCATAATCTTGCCTATGTCGTTACATATAGTCTGCAGCATTACGAAAGCTCCTTTCTCTCACAAATAAAACAATAATTGTCTATAATTCAATTTTTTACTTCAAATTCCCTGCTTTTAAATATACTTTATTTTTATGGCTTTTTTATGGCTTCTGTCAACAAATTATTTTACTACATCAATAACAATATCTGTTGTACCGTCAACAATAAAATTCATTGTAGTTTTTTGTTTCATCGGACTGCCCTCAAGCATAGACGCAAATCCGCCACCCGACTGCATTGCTGCGTTAGGTGCGCCCTGGCCGGCGGCAATATCCACAATAAGATCATTATTCTGATCAGCTTCGTTGATGCTTTTTATAAAATCATTTAAAGTTTTACGATTATCCTTCTGCTGTGCCGGCACACCCTCTTCACGCTGTTTCCTCAGCAGATTCTGAATCCATGCCAGTGAGCTGCCGCCGCGGACAGTCAGAGGCAATTTACCTTCCCGCTGCTCTTTCGGTATCTTAAACAGTACGGTCTTCGTAACTTTTGGCGCCCTGTAAGGCTGCAGCTGCACATCAATATGGACAGTATCCCCAGGTGCAGCCTCTTTTTCCCTTACTGCAGCACTGATAATCTCGGCTACTTCTGCTTTATCATCAAGAACAATATTGATATTGACTCCGTAAATATCAACTTTTTCAAATTTATTTTGTGTTAAAATCGTTCCTGCTTCCACCAATTCCTGATTGATCAGTTTGCCGATTCCTGCCGCTGCATAATACATATTTTCCCGCTGAACATTGATCGGCCCGCTGATATCACCTCTGCCATCAATACGGAAAGAAAATCTTGCTGTGCCGCCGCCTTCACGATCTATAGTTTTAGCAACAGTATTATAAGCTACTGCATCCAGCATTGCCGGCAGCAAAACTTCATCATCTATAACTTCCACACGTGAGCTATTATTGATGCCTCTGGCTCCATCAGTAACAGAAACATACACTGGTACAACAGGCGGACCCTGACCGATCTTACCTGCAATTCCAGCACTGCGGTCCTGAGTGATAGTACCAATAGTTTCACCTATATTACCAACTTTATAAGCTGATTCCAAATTGGGCAGAGAAGCTAAAATCCAGGCCTTATTCATAAAATAACAGGAATCACCGCGCTGCATAAAAGGATGGCCAAATGCCAAAATTTCACCGTCATCGCCAACCCAGGTAACTGTTCCCAACGCCCCTAACTGGATATCACCACGCATTAAAGAAACACCTACGGCACTTCCTGGCTGTAAAGGCTGCGTGCTCGAAAAAGAGCCGCTGCCGCCGACACCTGTTGCTTTCAGTCCAAACGGTTCCAGCTTTTCACTCAAATAACGTACACCTGACTCTGTAAAACCGCCTGCCATCAAAGGTGTATTTTTCGGTAAAAATTCTGACGGACGCGGTGCCGGTTCATTTAAAAGATCCAGCATCCTGCCTATAGGCGTTAAAAAGCAATACTTGGGATCGGTAAAAGCTTTGCCGAATGCCACCGCGCCGGCAAGTCTGCCATTAATATAGACTGGACTCCCGCTCATGCCCTGAGCAATACCACCACTGCGATCAATAACATCACCACTGGCTTTAATCAAAATATTATGCCCCATAGCATCGTTACCAATGACACCTAAAACTTCTATATTAAATTCTTCGATAGTGTCTCCTTCTATGACGGTCTTCGCAATACCGCGCATACCCGGAACAATATCCTCTACCGGCATCAGCGGCACATTTGCACAAACCAGCGCACTGCTGAGACACCAGATTATTAAGCTTAAAATAAATATCTGTTTTTTCATAACTCTCCATAATAGTGCAAAACCGGCGTGAGCAGAGCAGCACGCCGGTTTCAATTTTGTTCTTAATTAGCCGCTATACGCACCACAGTTTGTCCGTTGCTGATATTATCGCCCGGTTTAACCAAAACAGCAGTTACTTTTCCGGCAATATTAGCTCTGGCTGCAGGCGCAGGACCGGCAATAGTTTTGACTTTAACCAATACCTGACCTTCACTGACCTGCATTCCTACAGCAGCCAGCCCATCTGCCAAAACAACGCCATTCAAAGTAGTTTTCTGATCTACAGAAGTATCTGCGAATGCCAAAGTATAAGCTCCGCCTAAAATGCAAAGTACCGTCAACACTGCAATAACTTTCCAGTTAATTTTTTTCATTTTTCTCACTCCTTCCAAGAGGAAGCATCGGGATTTCTGCATATCTCCCTATATTGTATTATACTATTCTAATTTAGCTTTGACAAGTCAGTTCTTCTTAGAGAATAAGCCTAAGCCTACACTGACAGCCCGTTCGTTTCCGTCAGAAGGATTATTTAAAATCTTATTATTGAGTACCATTTCACTGGACCCGCCGCCATCAAAATTAAGTGCTGATACCGCCCCTAGTTTAATCATATAACGAGCAACTTCATCTAACGTCATCCCCACAGAATTAGTACGGCGTCCGTCTGCTACCAATATCACCACAGTACCGTCTTTTTTTACCCCAATAGCGGTTCTTGGAGCTCTGCCATAGGCAATATCTCCGGCAATCTGCTCACTGACAGAACGCACATTTCGTTTGCCGTCTTCTACCAGCATCGGACCTGCACCCAAAACCACTTCAGCTTTATCAGCAACAGTATCCCCTAATGTTTGCTGAACACTGGCTCTATCGCCAATCTGCAGCTGTTCCAGTATTTTGGCATTAGTTCCATGCGCGGAAACTATCACACTGTTTTTGTCTATGCGCAGGTTCCCTGCTTTACTGATTTCAGCGACCTTACCATCTTTAATACGTACCTCACAGCCAAAACTATTTGTTCGTGTCGACGGGCCAAAATAATGTGTATAAATGACGACATCCTCCGCAATACGTTCCCTGTTGATCCCTTTAACATGCAGTTTTACGCCCAATGCCGGCAGCATAACACTACCGTTATAAGCCAGATCTTTCATAATTTGCGGTTTGCCGTCAGCAATAACAAACGCACTGCGGGCCTTATCCTCCATACCAAGCCACTCGCCGTCGATTTTTAGATTACCAATAATCCAGCCGCTGGTATCGAAATATGAAGCATTGACAGCTGCTTTCGCCCCTAAAGTATTAACGGCTTTCAGCAGCCTTCCACGTCCGTTCCTGTCTATAGCTCCCGAAAACGGCAGTATTTTATAATCACTATTCGGTGCTACTTCCAAAATATGCATCTGAATCGGCAGACCTTCCATATCATCCTGCCAGAAGGTATATTGCAATCCTTTGCCCTGGTTCACTGTGTTTTTAGTCACCAGGATACGGTAAATATCTAAAACAATACGGTTTGGCTGCTGCAATGCAAATACTTTATACTGCTGCTCTTTATTAAGAGACACAACCAATTTAGACGCCTTACGTCCGTCTTTTTTCAAAACCACGCTTTTAATGATTGGGTCTTTGACCTTTTCACTCATTTCTTTAGCAACAGCTGCATCAATATTCACTACTATTGATGAACCCTGTTTCTCATCCTTGTACTTAACTTTTTCATCAGTATCAAGTACAATCCTTACCCGTGTAGGGCTGCTGCTGTAACGCATTTTATTTACTGTCGCCGCCCAGGCCTGAACAGGAAGCAAAATCAAAAGTGCCGTTAATATTATTTTTAAAAAATATTTTGTCTGCAACATTTTATCGAACCTCCTAAAAAATAATACACAGCCGCAAGGACTGTGTATTAGCACTTACAAACTACCGTTACCAACAATAGAACCGGGACGCAGTTTATTCAAATCGATTAAAGCCTTACCTGTCCCCAAAGCGACGCAGTCAAGCGGTTGTTCAGCGACATAAGTATCAATACCGGTTTCGTCCTTCAATACTTGGGAAATACCATCCAACAGCGCACCGCCGCCAGTCAGATAAATCCCCTTGTCAACTATATCCGCTGATAATTCAGGCGGACATTTTTCCAAAACTGATCTTACTGATGCAACCAGTGATGCAACAGACTCTCTCAAAGCCTTACGACCATCCTCAGACGTAACTTTGATAGTAGTCGGCAGTCCAGTCACCAGATCACGTCCGCGAACCTCCTGCTCTACCTGCCTTCCTTCAGGATGCACCGTCGCCACATTAATTTTTATCTCCTCTGCTGTACGCTCACCAATCAAAACATTATGAATGCGTTTGACATGCCTGATAATAGCTTCGTCAAAAGCATCGCCGCCAATCCGCAAGGAGGCGTCAACAACAACCCCACCCAAGCTTAATACGGCAATATCAGTAGTTCCGCCGCCGATATCGACAACCATACTGCCAGCTGCAGCTGCAATATCCAAACCTGCTCCAAGAGCTGCTGCTAGAGGCTCTTCTATCAAATATGTTTTCGAAGCCCCAGCCTGCATCGTAGCTTCTAAAACAGCACGTTTCTCAACTGAAGTTACCCCGGTAGGGATACATACCATAATACGCGGTTTACTGAAAAAACTTTTACCTGCAACTTTATTAACTACGTATTCCAGCATTTTTTGGGTAATTGTATAGTTGGCAATAACGCCTTCTTTCAAAGGACGAATGGCAACAATATTGCCGGGCGTACGTCCAATCATCTGGCGCGCCTCTTCACCTACGGCTAAAATCTTATTTTTGTCTTTATCAATTGCCACAACAGAAGGCTCATTCAAAACGATCCCCTTACCTTTGATAAAAACCAAAATATTGGCAGTCCCCAAATCAATACCTATATCAACACTATTAAAAAACATTTTTTCACCCGCTTTTAATCATTCCCGCCAACACGTTTAATATCAGCGCCTAATCCCTGAAGTTTAGCTACTATTTCTTCATAACCGCGATCGATATGATAAATATCACAAATCTCGGTTGTCCCTTCAGCAACCAACCCAGCTAAAATCATTGCTGCCCCTGCACGTAGATCCGTTGCCCGCACCTGACAGCCTGTAAGCTTTGCCGGACCATCAACAACTGCACTGCGACCTTCGGCAGTAATACTTGCTCCCATACGGTTTAATTCCACCACGTGCATAAATCTATTTTCAAATACTGTTTCAGTGACTTTGCTGCGACCTTCGGCGATCGCCATCATTGCCATCATCTGTGCCTGCATATCTGTAGGGAAACCAGGATAAGGCAAGGTTTTTATGTCAATAGCCTTAAGCTTTTCTCCACCTACCACACGTACTCTGTCGACATCTTCTTCAACTGTTACGCCGGCTTCACGCAATTTGGCAATCAAAGGTTTCTGATGTTCTGTAAGAACATTCTCTACAACGATATCTCCGCCAGTCATAGCAGCAGCAATCATATATGTTCCAGCTTCAATACGATCAGGAATTACTGTATGATCAGCACCGTGAAGCTCTTTTACTCCTTCAATGCGGATAACATTCGTGCCTGCGCCACGGATCTTTGCTCCCATTTGATTCAGGTAGTTAGCCAGATCTACTATTTCAGGCTCTTCCGCAGGATTTTCCAAGATAGTAGTTCCTTCTGCCAAAGCGGCCGCCATCATCACATTTTCCGTAGCACCAACACTGGGGAAATCAAAGTAAATAGTAGTTCCAACTAACCCATTCGGCGCCGTAGCTTCAATATAGCCATGTCCCTGTTCTATTTTTACGCCAAGAGCTTCAAAACCTTTTAAATGAAGATCAATCGGACGTGTACCAATCGCACAGCCACCAGGCTGCGAAATACGCGCCTTTCCTTTACGAGCCAACAATGGACCCATGACAAGAAATGATGCTCTCATACAGCGTACCAACTCATAAGGTGCTTCACAGGAAGTTATTTCCGTACTATCTATATTCAGTACATGGGGTTCACTGGCATCGACTTTGATACCAAGGCAATTTAAAACAGCACAAATCGTACGTACATCATCAAGAGCAGGAATCTCCTCTAAACGACTTGGGGTATTTCCCAAAATCGACGCAGCAATAATAGGCAATACAGCATTTTTTGCTCCACTAGTTTTCACAGAGCCTGTCAGACGATTACCGCCTTTGACAACTAATTTCTCCACCCAGATAGCCCCCTAAAAAATTCTATATTTATACAAAACAAGTTAATTCCATAAAATAAAACTTACTGTAATATTTTATCATTTTTGATGTACTTGTACAATGACTTTTAATGGTTTTGAAAAATTTCACATTTATCACAGTTTCTTCGCAAGTTTACAGCGTCAAAGTGTTATAATATTGATTAAAGGAGATGAAAAACTATGATAAATGCAGAAATAGAAGCTCGCGAGCTTCAGAACAAGCTTTCGCACATTTGCCCTGATGCAAAGATAGACTTCAAAATCCCTACTGCCAATGAAGCAGTGATCACAATCCATAACCCTAACGGCGGTTTGCCTATCAATATTTTCAGCAATGATTTTGATCACGAATTCAAAGTAATTTACTTCAAAACGCCACGTTTTTTCCCTTCTAATCAAGACGGGATCGATGCTTTGCTTAAAGCAATTTCTGATTATATTACAGGTAAAATTGTTTATATGGACATTATCAGTACCAGTAATAATTCATATCCTCGCGATCGTTTAGTTCCTGTAAGTGAACTTCCGGAAGCTGATCTGGATAAACTTGCCCGCCTTTGTATAAACAAGAATCTGCTTAGTGAAAGCGAACTCCGCTTTGAACTGCAAGCCGGCTCCTCTATTTGTATCAATTTTTGGGATCAAAACAAAAATTTCTGTTATAAGATGCAAAACGGAAAATTAATTAAAGAATAATTTTCAAATAAAAAACTACCAATCATTTGATTGGTAGTTTTTTATTTGCTTAATCTTTGGCGATCTGCCAGGATATTATAGTAAGTTTCTTTTTCCATAATCTCCCTGCGAATGCTTTGCTTAGCACTTTCCTCAGAACACTCAGCCAAACGTTGGCGCAGAAACGCAAGATCTTGTTTCAGATGCAGCATTTTATTTCCCGAAATATCCATAATTGGATCCGACACTTCTGATCACCTTCCTTTATCAACAGAATACTATAGAAAAGTTCTTTTAGCAAGTAAAAAACCCACTGTTTTAAACAGTGGGTTTTAATTTAATTGTCGTATGCGATCAACGTCCTAATTTATTGTATGCACCCAAGCGGGCAATAGCCCTTCTCAGAGAGTACTGAGCTCGGTTAACATCCAGGTTTTCGGTCTTATTTTTCAAACGCTCTTCAGCACGTTCTTTAGCCGCTTCTGCTCTGGCTTTGTCAATATCGTCAGCCATTTCAGCAATAGTCGCCAGAATAGTGCATTTATTAGCGTTCATTTCCATAAAACCACCACAAATCGCAACATAACCTTCTGTGCCATCGGCCAGACGATATTTCATCGGCGCGATGTCCAAGCTGGCAATAACAGGAATGTGGTTAGCCTCGATGCCAATACCGCCATCATTAGTGCGGAGGCCCAGGTATACAATTTCATCGGAGCTGAAAAGCAATTTATCCGGAGTGACAATTTCTAATTGCATACAATTAGCCATTATTCAGCCTTCATAGTCTCAGCTTTAGCAACGGCATCATCAATGGTACCAACCATATAGAAAGCACCTTCCGGCAAATCATCATGTTTGCCTTCCAGGATTTCTTTGAAGCCGCGGATTGTTTCTTTCAGCGGAACATATTGACCGGGAGTACCGGTAAATTGTTCAGCAACAAAGAATGCTTGGCTGAGGAATTTTTGGATTTTACGAGCACGGGCAACAGTCAGCTTGTCGTCCTCGCTCAATTCTTCCATACCAAGAATTGCGATAATATCCTGCAATTCTTTGTAACGTTGCAAAATAGCTTGTACGCCACGAGCTACATTATAGTGCTCTTCACCGATAACCAGCGGATCAAGGATACGGCTGGTGGAGTCAAGCGGGTCAACTGCCGGATAAATACCAAGCTCTGCAATTTGACGGGAAAGTACAGTGGTAGCGTCCAAATGAGCGAATGTTCCTGCAGGAGCAGGGTCAGTCAAGTCATCCGCAGGCACATATACAGCCTGTACAGAGGTAATAGATCCAGTCTTAGTGGAAGTAATACGTTCTTGCAAAGCACCGATGTCATTAGCTAAAGTAGGCTGATAACCTACTGCAGACGGCATACGGCCAAGCAATGCGGATACTTCGGAACCAGCCTGGATAAAGCGGAAAATGTTATCAACAAAGAGCAGTACGTCCTGGCCGCCAACATCACGGAAATATTCCGCCATAGTCAAACCGGTCAAGCCTACACGCATACGAGCTCCAGGAGGCTCGTTCATCTGACCGTAAACAAGAGCGGTCTTA